>FZPS01000162.1_pt6 | contig 786607 bp, 686 predicted proteins | sample 1817821 | NCBI WGS metagenome assembly FZPS01 (sample SAMEA104158645, study PRJEB21678) | metagenome | place: Germany | collected 2015-04-21
CTACTGACAAGCTCTTAATGGGCTTAAGGTTTATTATTTAGGTTAGGTTTTTTGGTGTTTTTGTTTGATTAGTTTCCTATTTTCTTTAGCAAAGACAAAATCTCTTTGTTCCTGCTGACAAGCTCTTTATGGGCTTAATGTTTTGGGTATAGCTGTAAAATGTTTATTTTATTAAATATTCTTCCAACAACTGATTTGCTCTAAGAAATCTAATAATTTTTAGTGTTCCGCTTCAGTCGGAAACGAAACACTAAAACTATAAGCGTTATAAAACAATTTGGGTGTCAGCGTATAAAGATTTGTGTGAAATAGTAAACTCCGTTATAAGTTCTTGCTATTCCCACGCCTATTTTTGTTACGCTTGGGTTTAGGATATTTTGTCGGTGTCCGGGGGAGTTCATCCACACATTGACCACTTCCCAAGCCGACCTTTGTCCGTACGCAATGTTTTCCGCCGCTACGGTATAGCGTATGTTGAAAGCTTTGAGCATATTGAACGGCGAACCGTATATTGGCGATGTGTGCGAAAAGTATCTGTTTTCAATCATGTCTTGAGACTTGATTCGCGCCACCCTCGCCACCTGCCAGTCATAGCTAAGCGCATGCAGACCTCTTTTTTGCCTTTCTTGATTGACAAGTCGTATTACTTCGTCCTCCATAGCCTTAAACGGCGGGGCGTCGGGTATGCTTATTACTTGACCGGGATAGATAAGGTCGGGATTCTTTATATGCCGATTGGCATTGATTATTTCGGATAGTCCCACCTGAAACCTGACGGCTATTTTCCATAAGCTGTCGCCGCTTTGTACGGTATAACTTCTTGCCGCTTGCGCAGGTGTTGGGCTTTTTATGCCCGTATCAATAGAAAGTATTCCGCAAAGTAAAATTGTTGCAATCAATAAAAATATTAGTATCCTTTTCATAATTTTCATCTCGTATTTTTAGTATTTATATATATAAATATATAATTAAGGTAAAATATGGCTTATTTCTGGAATTGTTTTCAAAAGATATAATATGATTAATATAAAAAGGGCTTTCTGATGCGGATAGATTGGAAAAGAGTAAGGCAGTCAGCGTTCAATATCTTGGCTACGGTGTTTTTTGCGGCGGGGATTATAGGTATCGTATTCCCCTTTATTCCTACCGCGCCGTTTTTGGCGCTATCGTTTTTGTGCTTATGCAAGGGCTCGAATGAATTCAAAAACAAATTGAAAAGCTCTAACCTCTATAAAAACCATATCAGCCCTTTTTTATTCTTTAAGACAATGACCTCAAGCTGTAAGATTATTGTTATAGCCTCGTTCCTTGGGGTTGTAAGCATGCTTTTCGTGTTTTCAAAATCTTACATTTTTAAGCTCGTCATCTCAATCATAACGCTTTTATATATCTATTATTTTTGCTTTATTATCAAGACGACGCCCAAAAATAAGATAAGGATTCTTCCTCAGGCACAAAAAAAGCTCAATAAAGAGCGATAATCGCCTGATTTCTAAGCTTTTGAGCAAATAATCCCTTAAAACTGGCGGGTTTTGATTTGTTGCTTTTTTATGTTACAATATTAAAGCTATTCTATTTTTTCTAGTGAGGTGAATCTAATGAAAAAATGGCAAAAACAATTATTAAACAATATCACAACCGCGAAGGAGCTTGTGCAAAGAGGGCTTATCCCGCCAGAGCAAGAAGGAAAACTCCAAAAAGTCATTGACAAGTATCCCATGAATATTACGGAATACTATCTTGGGCTTATAGAAAAAAACGATTACACCGACCCTATCTACAAGATGAGCGTGGCTTCAATTCTTGAGGGAAAAGCCGACGGCGTATTTGATACCAGCGGTGAAGCCGCCAATACTGTGGACAACGGTATTCAGCATAAATATGACAATACGGTCTTGTTGCTGTCCACAAATGTATGCGCTATGTATTGCAGGCATTGTTTTAGGAAAAGATTTGTAGGGCTCAGCGAAGAAGAGACCCTGCAATTTACGGATAAGGCAATAAAGTACATAGCCTCCCGACCCGAAGCAGACAATGTATTGATAACGGGCGGAGATGCACTTATGAACTCAAATAAGGTGATTGAGACCTATCTTGAGGGGCTGTCAAAATTAAAGCATATAAAGTTTATCAGGTTTGGTTCAAGGCTTCCAGTCGTTCTTCCTCAAAGAATAACTCAAGACGAAGAACTTGTGGAAATACTAAAAAAGTATAAGCGTAAAAAGACCATATACTTAGTCACACAGTTTAATCACCCAAGGGAGCTTACCCAAGAGGCGAAAGAGGCGACGGACACACTTAGGGAGGCGGGGATACCTATTTTGAACCAATCTGTGCTTTTGGCGGGAGTAAACGACGATCCTGACACACTTGTGGAATTGTTCAACGGTCTTGTGGAAAGGGCCATAACCCCGTATTATCTTTTCCAGTGCAGACCCTTAAAAGGCGTCAAGGGATACTTTACTGTGCCTTTTGTTAAAGGAGTGAAGATTGTGGACAAGACAAGAGCCAGACTTTCAGGTGTCACAAAAAGATTTAAATTCGTTATGAGCCATGTCAAAGGCAAAATTGAAATCGTCGGTTTGACTCAGTCGGGAAGGCTTTTGTTAAAACAGCATCAGGCAAAGGATAAAAGAAACCTAAACAAAATTTTCACCGCAAAAATTGATGAAAATTCACATTGGCTTGATAATAATTTCAAGTATGAGTTCTTATAAGGAGAAAGCAAAGGCATAAAGAAACTGGCTGTTGACAGCGATTTTTTATAGTATTAATAGTTGATATTGTGAGGCTAAGATAAAAAAGAAGAGGAGATAGTTATGAAAAAACACCTTAAATTCATTATAACAATATTCTTGCTTTTATCGTTTTTAATCTTTTACGCTTGCGACGGGGAAGGCTATGTTATAAAATTTTTCAATGGCGACGAGCTTTATCATTTGGTCTATATCCAAGATTTAGAAAATTTTGAGATTCCAAGCGACCCCGAAAAAGACGAGTTTGTGTTTGACGGCTGGTACTTGGACGACGGCATTTGGGAACAGCCTTTTGATATCAGCATACTTGAAAAAGGCATAAGAGATATTTCAGTTTATGCCAAATGGAAACCTCTTTCACATGAAGATGAAGACGGCGACGAAAACGGCGAAAATGATAATCAAGACGATGAAGACGATCAGGACGACCAAGACGATGAGGACGATCAGGACGACCAAGACGATCAAGAATTTACTACATATGACCTTGAAGCTCTTTGGAATCGTTCTATAGGTGTTTTTGACGAAATATGGGAAGATTACTTTATCATTGAACCGCATGAATATTTAAGCGTCCTTTTAAGTAGCGATTTAGAAACTATGTATCCAAATGAATATTTAAAAAACGCAGATGTTGTGATTAGGGATCAAATGTGGCTGATATACGCCGTGGAATGCGAGGAAGAGCATATCGAAGGAATGCTTGAGTATCTGAATGGAACTCTTAACTATGAGAGCTCTCTCTTTTACTCTTACAGCCAATACAAAAACAGCAATATTATTTTCCTTGACCATATATTTTCCTTAAAAGAGCTGTTTTTTGACAAAATCAAAATTCAAGACGGGCTGTACTATACCAAAGAAACTATAATAAGGTATAAAGGAACAAATTCGTCTATGGATATCCAAGACGGCATAAAAAATATCGGATTCAGGGCGTTTTATAATTGTCCCAATCTGGAACAAGTGACTTTCCCTGACAGCTTGGAGTATATAGGCGGTTTTGCTTTTGAAGGATGTGCTCTAAATAGTGTATCTATTCCCGACAGCGTAAAGGTTCTCGTGAATAACGCTTTCGCTTATTGTGGAAATCTGACGCAGGTTGAGATAAATGAAGAGTCCTCCCTTGAGGCCATTGGAGTCCAAGCTTTTATGGGTTGCTCTGAACTAACAAGCATATTTATCCCTGAAAAGGTCAAGGCGCTTTGTTGGGATAGCTTTTGTTCTTGCCCTAAATTGGCGCAAGTGACCTTCGCCGACAATTCGCAATTGGAGTATATCGGAAATCAAGCGTTTACAGGGAATACGAGCATTACTCAAATCATCATACCCGAAGGAACCCGCCATATCGGGGGCTATGCCTTCTCAGGCAACGACAAGCTTTCGTCTATTGAACTGCCCGATTCCGTTGAATATATCGGAGAAAGAGCTTTTCAATTTTGTTCTGTTCTTAGCGAAATCAGTCTTCCCTCTAACTTGAAATCCATTCAAAAAGAAACTTTTAATTATGCTGGCTTGACTCAAATTGTTATTCCCGAGGGCGTTGAGGAGATAGGAGAAAAAGCTTTTATGTTCTGCTCAAAATTGAAAAGCGTATCTCTGCCAAGCACGCTGAAAAGTATCGGCAAGAATCCTTTTAGTTATTGCATGAAACTGGAAACTATAGAAATATCCGAGGATAACCAATTCTTCAAAGTTGAAGACAATGTCCTATACGATTTTGGCGTCACCAAATTAATCAAGTATCCAAGCAAGAAAGAACAAGACACTTTTACTCTCCCCCAAAGCGTACAAATAATATGTGAAGAGGCTTTTGGCTCAAATAATTCGATACAGCATATTGTAGTATCCAATGATTCTGATTTAACGACCATTGGAGAGAGGGCTTTTAGTGAGTGTAAGAATTTGCAGAGTATAACATTTGGAGAAAATTCCTCTGTTGCGGACATCCAAAGGGGAGCGTTTTATGAGTGTGTAAATTTGAATGATGTAGTTATTCCCGACGGCGTGACAAAGTTGGAGCCTGAAGTTTTCTTCTTTTGCCATAAACTTACGCAAGTACATATCCCCGAAAGCGTGACCTTTATTGATTTTTCCGTATTTTATGATTGTGGTTTTGAGAACATTGATTTGCCAAGCGGCTTGACTTATATCGGAGAGTCCGCCTTTGGTTCATGTAATAATCTTAAAACCATCACCATTCCCGCATCCGTAACAACCATAAAGGGAATGGCTTTTCAGGTTTGCAAAAATTTGGAAGAGGTTATATTCGAGGAAGGCTCACAGTTGGAGGAAATCGGCTACAGTGTCTTTGTACAGTGTGAGGCTTTGACATCTATAACGTTGCCCCAATCATTATTAACAATCGGAACGGGTGTTTTTGAAAGATGTTATTATTTAATCGAAGTGGAGATAAAAGCCCAGACTCCGCCTGTACTTGGAGAAAATGCTTTTAACGAAACTAACGAAGGACTTATTATTTATGTCCCGCAGGAAAGCCTTTTGGCTTATAACAGTGCTGAGGGCTGGAAAGAGCTTGAAATAGCGACAAGGGACTAAACCTTTATTCCGAATATAAAAAACATGTAAAATCCTCTTAAGATAAATTCTTAAGAGGGTTTACTTTTTGGCGAAAATATGGTTAAATAAGGGTATTAAACAAGAGTTAATTTTTGGAGGTAAAGATGAAAGTTGCGGTTATAGGCTTAGGGCAAAGAGGAAGCAATTATATCAGAATAATATCTCTGTTCTGTAAGGATATTGAGATTGTGGCGGTGTGCGACAAAAATAAGGTTATCACCGACCAAATCGCCAAAAAATACAAAGTGGAGAAAAAGTTCTATGACGAAAAGGACTTTTTCGGTGCGGGAAAGCTTGCTGACGCAATAATAGTCGCCACACAAGACAGAGACCATATTCGCCACTGCAACCTTGCCATAGACAACGGTTATGACAAGATTTTGGTGGAAAAGCCGGTGTCGCCGATCATTGAAGAGTGTGTTGCACTTCAAAAAAGGGCGGAGGAGAAAAACATCTCCATAGTCGTATGCCATGTCTTAAGGTATTCCAAGTACTACAAGAAAATAAAGGAAATCATTCAGAAAGGCATTATAGGCGATGTGATGACCATAAACCATACCGAGAATGTGGGATATTTTCACTACGCCCACAGCTATGTTAGGGGCAATTGGAGAGACAGCTCTGTGACTTCCCCAATGATTATGGCAAAATGCTGTCATGACTTCGACCTTTTGCAATGGTTTATAGACAAAAAGTGTCTTGCGGTCTCTTCATTTGGAGGACTGAGTTATTTCAGAAAAGAAAATATGCCCAAGGGCGCGGCGGATAGATGCATAGATTGCAAGGTAGAGTGTCCCTATAATGCCATGGAGCTATACATAACAGATCCGCTTCATAAAGCCACTTTCTTAAGATTTTCTGGACGCATACTTACCGGAAAGAGCGGCAGCACAAAGGAAGAGAGAATAGAGGCTTTGGAAAACGGCAATTATGGCAGATGCGTCTATAAGTCGGACAACAATGTGGTTGACCACCAGATAGTGAATATGCTTTTTGAGGGAGGGGTTACCGCTTCCCATACCGTGACGGCGTTTTCCAAAAACTTTTATAGGAGAACGCATGTGTGCGGCACAAAAGGCGAGATTATCGGTAACGACCTTGACGGAAAGCTGACGGTCAATATCTTCAAAGGCAAGTCCAAAACCATAGGCACAAAATGGATAAAGGGTCTTGGACACATCGACGGGGATATAAACCTTATCAAAGACTGGTGCAAGCTGATTCAAGGCAAGCTTGAAGACGATAAAGATGTCACTTACCTTTCGCATACAATACCTTCGCATAAAATCGTCATGACAGCGGAGGAGTCCAGACTCCAAGGCGGAAAGGTTTTGGATATAGATTAAAAAATGCTGAATAGTTTTGAGATAGGTCATTGGACGGATACTGAAAAGGGGACGGGCACCACGGCGATAATCTGTAAAAAAGGCGCAGTGGGAGGCTGTTCTATTCAGGGAGCGGCTCCCGCGACAAGGGAGACCGACCTTTTTAAGGTCGGCAAGACCGTAGACAAGATACACGCCGTCGTCTTAAGCGGCGGAAGCGCTTTTGGTCTGGAAGCCGCTTGTGGAGTTATGGAATATCTCTTTGAAAAGGGCGTGGGATTTGATACGGGAACTTATAAAGTGCCTATAGTCGCCGCTGCCTCCTTGTATGATTTGGACTATAAAGAGTTTTCCTATCCCGATAAGAAAAGCGGTTATGAGGCGGCGAAGTCTGCCAAAAGCCAAAACTTTGCCCAAGGCAATATCGGCGCAGGCACAGGCGCCACTGTGGGTAAAATTTTCAGAATGAAAGGCTGTATGAAATCGGGGCTGGGAGTGGGCGTCAAAGAGATAGGCGGACTGGAAATAGGCGTTGTGGTGGCGGTCAATGCGTTGGGCGATATTATAGACAAAGACAAAAAGATAATAGCAGGCGCAAGGCTGGGCGAGAAATTCGCTGGGAGCTTGAAATATTATAGAGCCTATAAGATGTTTTTGAAAAAACAAAATACCACTATCGCATGCATTATGACGAATGCAAAGCTCAACAAGCAACAAGCTAATGAGCTTGCTGATATAGCCCATGACGGGTATAGGCAAGCAATAAGTCCGTCTCATACGGTTTTTGACGGCGATGCGGTCTTTGTCATGGCGTCGGGCGAGAAAAAAGCTGATTTTCCTTTTCTTTGCCAAGAGACCGTGAAGCTTGTAGCGGACACTATTCGGCAAATAGAGTATTCGATTCCTTAAAGAGCATTTATATTAGTTAGGGTAAAACAAAGACCTTTATAAAAATGAGAAAAAAGACCGTCTATATAAGGCGGTTTTTTAGTTTATTATTTGGTTAATCGCTTTGGGGATATTGTTTATGGTATCGCTCGCAAGCATTGAGTATTGGTTCTTTTCTTTAGCAGCGATTTCGCCCGCAACTCCAGAGATATAAGCACCGCATGCGGCGTTGAGGATAAAAGGGCTTTTGCTGAAAGCGTTGATTCCGCCTATAATTCCGCTTAAGACATCGCCGCTGCCCCCTGTCGCCATGCCCGAATCGCCTTTGTCTACAAGATATACCTTTTCGCCGTCTGTGACAATCGTACATGGTCCTTTAAGAAGCAGAACACTCTTATATTCCTTAGCAAAATTCTTTGCATAAGCTATGGGATTGGAGTTTATCTCTTCCACGCTCTTATTTATAAGTCGGGAGAATTCTCCTAAATGAGGGGTCAGAATGACCTTGCACTTGGTTTGCTTTAAGATATCCAAACCCATATCGCAAAGATTGTTTATGCCGTCCGCATCGATAACTATGGGGATATCATAATTGCTTAATATATACTCCAATATCCTTTGGTTGTTGTGGCTTTGCCCCCAGCCCATACCTATGGCAAGGGAACTCACGCCTTTTAGCGCCTTGCTAAGCGTCTCTTTTTCAAAGAGCATCTGCCCCTCTTTGTCGGGAATGGGCTCTAACGAGCTTTCGAGGATATAAGGCATGATTGAATCTGATATAGAACTTGGCACGATGACTTTGCACATTCCGCTTCCCGACCTCAAGGCGCTTAAGCTCAAATTGGCGAGCTTTACCGCTCCCGAATACCTTATCGAGCCTCCAAGAATGGCGGTAATACCGTATGTTGTCTTATGAGAAAATTGTTTTCGTTCGGGGAAGATATCAAGAAAATCCTTGTCTTCCATAAGGTAAAAAGGCTTTTCTATAAGTTCTATTCCTATATCGGCATTGACTTTTTCTTTTATCAAGTCCTTTGCCATATTGAGGAAATGACCTCCCTTATAATAGCCTATGGATACCGTAAGGTCGCTTTTTATGACCTTCAAGCCCAAACCGCTGTCACCGTTCAATCCACTATTGATATCCACAGATACCACAAAAGACGGGCTTTTGTTTATCATATCAATGGCGTTTTTATAGATTCCGCTTGCTTCGCCTCTAAAGCCTGTGCCGAAGATACAGTCAACCAATATGTCATACCCGTCAAGGTTTTGGTCATTATATTGCTGTATATTCACTTTCAAAGCTTTACATCTTTGATAGTAATAGGCGCTGTCGGGGGTGAGACGGTCGGATAAAGCGAAGACGGTGACTTTCTTGCCATTTTGATATAAAATCTCCGCCAAGGCGTATCCGTCTCCGCCGTTGTTGCCGCCGCCGCACACTATGGCGATATTGCCTTTCCAATCCATAGCGTTATAGACGCCCAGTGCGGCTCTATGCATAAGCTCCACGCCGCTTGTTCCCAAGGCTATTGTATGAGTGTCGCTTTTTCTTATATTGTCAACGGAAATTACTGGTATCATAGCTTTATTATATTATTAGAAAACCCAAAGGTCAATTGACTTTCGGGCGGACCTAAAGTATAATTTTATTACTATCCGATTTTGCGAAGCCTAAGGCATGGCTATGGCTTGCAAAACGACAGGGTTTAAGGAGAAATGCTTAAGCCTTCCAGTGCGAAAAGGATAACGGCTCTTTTCGCATTGGAAAAGGGCTTTTTTATTAAAAAGGAAGAAATGAAAAAACAAAAGTTTTGGCAAGCGTACAAGGCATATGACCTTGTGCTTATGGCGATGTTAGCCGCGATCTCAATCGCCTTTAAGACAATCGCCGGAGTATTGATAAGAATGATTACCGGACCTTTGGGCATTCCCGGCGGAGCTTTGGCGGGGGGGCTGTATATGTTGTGGCTACCCCTTGGGCTGGGGCTTGTGGGCAAAAAAGGTGCGGCTTTGATTATCTCAGCGGTGCAGGCAGTTGTATTATTGATTACGGGAATGCCGGGCAGCCATGGGGTTTGGACGATTTTGACTTACCTTGTACCCCCTCTGTTGGTGGAGGTCGTGTTCCTGTTCCAAAAAAACAATCAAATAAACGCCTTGCATTTTCTTATATCCACAACGCTAGCCAATATAATGGGCTCATTTGGAAGTAATCTATTGTTTTTTAGGCTTTCCTTTTTGCCGTTAATGCTGATGTTGTCGGCGGCAGCCTTGTCGGGAAGCTTGGGCGGAATTATCGGCTACTTGGTGTATTCAAAAGTAAAGGGCGTTCTCTTTAAGGATAAATCCTCAAAGGAAAACGAATAAGGACATATATGCTTTTAGAAGTAAAAAATTTGTGCATAAGCTATAAAGAACCGCTGATAAAAGACCTAAGTTTCTGTCTTATTCAAAACCAAATACTTGGGATAAAAGGAAAAAACGGCAGCGGCAAGACCTCACTTTGCCTTGCGCTTGCGGGGATTTTGGACGAGGCTTTTATTCAAGGGGAGATAAATATTCAAGGCGAAGATATCTTGGACATGCCGATATCTGAAAGATGCCAAAACATAGGCATTGTTTTTCAGCGACCAGAAGAACAGATTTTTTCTCCCATTGTTGAAGACGAGATTGTGTTTGGAATGGAGAACCTAAGGTTTGAAAGGAATGTGATGCAAGATAGACTTTCAGAAGTCTTAAATCTTTTGGGCATTTCGAAGTTGAGAAAACAAAAGACCAACAGCCTTTCGTTAGGGCAAAAACAGCTTGTAGCCATAGCGTCTGTTCTTGTTATGGAGCCCAAAATACTTATTGCGGATGAAATCTCTTCGCCATTGGACGAGGACAACAAAAAGCTTGTCAGAAAAGTACTTAAGGACTATGCCAACGACGGACGCGGTGTGATAGTCGTCTCTCACAGCAAGGAGGACTTGGAGATTTGCGACAAGATAATTGAACTTGGGGGACAGGATGAGGATTGAGCTTAAGGATGTCAGCTTTTATTATAAAAAGCCGTTTGATATCATAAAGGACTTTTCTTATACCTTTGAAAGCGGCAAGCTCTATCTTGTAAAGGGTAAAAACGGTAGCGGCAAGACCACCTTGTCCAAACTGATTTGTGGTCTTTTAAGACCCCAAAAGGGCAGCATTCTCATAGACGGCGAGGATATAAAAAAGAAAAGGACGGCACAGATTGCCAAGGATATGGGGTATCTGTTTCAAAATCCAGATATGCAGCTTTTTGCCATGACCGTATGGGAAGAGCTGAGCTTTTTCTATGAGCTTGAAAAAAACTTGACAGAAGAAAATAAAGAAAAAATACACTCCGTTTTGAAAAAGTTCAGGCTTGAAAAATTAATAGATAGTTTTCCTTTGACCTTGAGCGGAGGCGAAAGGCAAAGGCTTGCGCTTGCTACTATTTTCATAAGAGACATTAGATTCCTAATCTTGGACGAGCCTTTCTCTTCGATTGACCAAGAGGGCAGAGAGTTCTTGACGGCTTTAATAAAGGAATTTATTGCAAGTGGCGGTGGAGCGATAGTAATAAGCCATGAAAATATTTTCTTTGAAGAAACAGAATGTATCATGCTGGAGAAAAACAATGAAGCTTGATCCCAGAACAAAACTTATTATGGTCATGCTTTTGACGACTTTAGGCGTCCTTGCAATAGATTTAGGGTACCTATTCATTGTTTTTTTAATCTCCCTTGCCTTTTGTTTGATATTAAATGCGGATTTGATAATGGCTATTAAGAGATTAAGGCATCTTATAAGTGTGATTGTATTTATTGCCATAGTCCAAAGCCTTGCGGTAAGGCAGGGGCGTCCGCTTGTCTATATAGGAAATTTCTATATCCTGACTTTGGGAGGGCTTATCAACGGCGGGGAATTCGCCTTAAGGATGATGATAATCGTCTTGGCGTCGCTAATTGTGGCGGGGTCATCTTCAAGCGAAATGGCGGACGGGCTTATTAAGATGAAGATTCCTTATGAACTGGCTTTTATGACCATAATCGCTTTGAGGTTTCTGCCAATCTTTAGAGAGGAATTTTCTTCAAGATTAAACGCCATAGCGCTTAAGGGAATAGACCTAAAAAGACAAGGCGTTATTAAAAAGATAAAGATATATTCGTACTTGATCATGCCGACGGTTTCGGGCAGTATATTGAAGAGTAAAAGGCTGTCTAAGAGCATAGAGGCAAGAGGCTTTAGGGCTTATCCGCAAAGGACGATGTACAGGGAGCTTAAGCTGAGCCGTTTGGATTATGTTATAATGTCATTGATAGTAGTATTTTTTATTAGTTTTTTAGTTATTATGTATTCGTTAGGAGGGCTTTTATGAAGATATTGACAGTAATCGGGCTTTCAGGAAGTGGCAAGACCACTGTGATTGAGAATTTAATTAAGGAATTAAAAAAGAGAGGTCACAGCGTTGGAACAATCAAACATATCCACTATGAAAAATTTCAAATGGACACTCCGGGCAAAAATACCTACCGACACAGACAAGCGGGAGCGGACACCGTCGTTGCTCGCGGTGAGGCTGAGACGGACATATTGTATTATAGAGGGGATATGAATATATACGATATTCTCTCCCATTTTAGAGAAGATTTTGTCATTATGGAAGGGGTGAGGGACGCCGTTGCTCCCGAGATAGTAGTATGTACTGAGAACGATACGCCCAAGATTTCGCCTTTGACCTTGGCGGTCAGCGGAAGATACGCAAATAATGATATAAAGGAATATAAGGGCGTTCCCGTTGTCAATGCACTGACCGATATAGAAAGACTTGCGGATATGATATTAGAAAAAGTGCCCCAAATGTTCTATGATTTTGACAAGGAATGCTGCGGAGTGTGCGGACATGACTGCAAAGGCTTTCTTGCCCAAGTCTTAAAAGGAAAAAGGCAGGCATCCGAATGCGTCTTGAAAGAGTCAGATATATCGCTGAAAATAGATAACAAAGAAATACCCTTGGTGCCTTTTGTCAGAAACATCTTAAAAAACGCTGTGCTGGGAGTGGTCAAAGAGCTTAAAGGCTATAAAGAAAACGCTCAAATAGAAATTAAGTTAAAAAAATGAATATGCAAGAAAAGATTATCAAAGAACTCATAAGCAAAAAAAACAAGGTGTACTTGGTGAACCATTCCCAATGGGGCAAGTGTATAAAAAAAGTCTATATTGATAAGATTGGCTTTGAGAACGAAAAAAAAATACTATTAAGATTATCGGGAGAAAGGGCTCCCAAATTATATGATTATGGATACAATACTGTATATATGGAATATGTCGAGGGGAATCTTTTATTGGATGAGATTATAGAAAAGCCCACTCAATATCATACTGTCAAAGCTTTTTATGAGTTTTTGGTTTGGTTTTTATCTAAATTAGAGCTTGTGCCCTGCGACTTGAATTTTAGAAATTTTATAATAAAAGATAATATATGCTTTGGATTAGACTTTGAAGAGACAAAAAAAGGGGACATATTGGAGTGCCTTACAAAAGCCATAGCTTATTGTTATCTCTATGATTTGGAATATCAAAAGAAGCGGGAGTTTGTAAGCTCATTATTGAAATGCGCATCTCAAAAAGCCGATGATATCTATGAGCAGGCGACAGAGAAAGTTCTGTATCTTACACAGCGCCGCGGTTTGATTTTTGACAAAAACCAATTTGAAAGTTTTTTATTCGGGCTATAAACCCTTTTTTAAGGCGGGGGCTTAGGGTTGCCTTATTTACTTATATATATTAAAATAAGTTGTTTATGAATTATACTTATGGTATAATATGCAATAATTATTTAGATTATTTACATATCTCGCGGAGGTTAAGATGAAAAAAGAAAATCCAAATCCGGATTTTATTGCGCTTGAAAAAGAAATTTTGGATTTTTGGCAAAAGAATGATTGCTTTGAGAAATTGAGAAAGAAAAACCAAAACGGCCCAAGGTTTAGGTTTTTGGACGGACCTATTACAGCCAACAATCCCATGGGCATTCACCATGCTTGGGGAAGGACATTGAAAGACCTTTATATCAGGTACAATGCCATGCTGGGCAAGTCCTGCCAATACCAAAACGGCTTTGATGCCCAAGGGCTTTGGGTGGAAGTCGAGGTGGAAAAGGAAATCGGCGTTTCCAACAAAAAAGAGATTTTGGAATACGGTCTGGACAAATTTACTGAAAAGTGCATAGATAGAGTCAATAAGTTCTCTTCAATCATTACCGAACAGTCCAAAAGGCTGGGGCAATGGATGGATTGGGAGAATTCCTATTATACAAACAGCGACATCAATATTACTTCTATTTGGTATTTCTTAAAAAAATGCCACCAAAACGGCTGGCTGATAAAGTCTCAAAGACCCATGCCTTGGTGCCCAAGGTGCGGAACTTCGCTTTCCGAACATGAGATGAGCGGAAGCTATAAGCAAGTGGAGCACACTTCCATTTATGCCAAGCTTCCCATTCATGACTCCAACGATTCTATTATGGTATGGACCACCACGCCTTGGACGCTATCGTCCAATGTGGCACTTGCGGTAAACCCTGATATTGAGTATTTGAGGGTCAAGGTCAAGTCGGATTCAAGAAATCTTATCATTGGAAAAGACGCCCTTGGAAAGCTTAAAGGCGATATAGAGACGGTTTTGGATTCTTTCAAAGGAAACGAGCTTGTGGGCAAAGAGTATACGACAATCTTTAAGGACTTTGAGTGCCAGCAGTTTACACATAAGATAGTGCCTTGGGAGGATGTGGACGCCAAGGAAGGATCGGGCGTGGTGCACATCGCCCCCGGCTGCGGTGCGGAAGACTTTGATTTGGGCAAAAAATATGGGTTAAAGACGATATGTCCAATAAACGAAGAGGGCAAGTTCTTGGACGGATTCGGAAAGCTGTCCAACCTCTTGACTACCGAAGTTCTGCCATATGTGCTTGAACAAATGGAAGAGGACGGCACTCTTTATAAAATAGAGCCCATAACCCATAGCTATCCCTATTGCTGGCGATGCAAGACCGAAGTAGTGTTTAAGATAGTGGACGAATGGTATATCCATACCAAGGAAATAAAGCCTTTGATGATTGAGGCAGCCAAAACTGTGAATTGGGAACCCGACTTCGCAGGAAAGAGAATGATAGACTGGCTTTCAAATATGGGGGACTGGAATATCTCGCGAAAGCGTTTTTATGGACTGCCGTTACCCTTTTATCCATGTGAGAACTGCGGGCATCTGACTGTTGTGGGCTCAAAAGAAGAGCTTATTGAGCTTAGTCGGAACAAGAGCTTGGACGGCGTGCCCCATTTGCACAGACCTTATATCGACAATATAAAAATAATCTGTCCCAAGTGCGGCGCCATAGTGGAACGGATACCCGAAGTGGGCGACTGCTGGTTGGATGCGGGAATCACTGCATTTTCTACCAAGAAGTATTTTGAGGACAAGGAGTACTTTGAAAAAAACTTCCCCAGCGAAATGGTTTTGGAGATGAAAGAGCAGATTAGGTTGTGGTTCTATTCGCTATTGTTTATGTCAGTGACCATAACAGGCAAAGCGCCTTATGAAAATGTGGTGGCGCATTCCTCTGTTATCAATGAAGAAGGCGGAAAGTTCTCAAAAACAGGCTATATGATACAGTTTGATGAAGCTGCGGAGAAGATTGGTGCGGATACCATAAGATATCTCTTTGCAGCCGCCTCTATTGCCGGCGATGTCAGATTTGGATACAACCTTGCCGACGAGGTCAGAAGAAAACTGCTTAGTTTTTGGAATGTGTATGTATTCTTTAATCTTTATGCCTCTTTGGACAATCCCGATATAGCCTCCTTTAAGCCCGATTATAACACTTTTACCCACAGCGATAAGTGGCTGATTGATAGGACAAATCAATTTATTGATATAAGCCAAAAATCCATGCAGGCATACAAGACTGCGGCTCTTATAAAGGAGTTTGAACAGTATACCGACGATGTTTCCAATTGGTATATCAGAATAAACCGAAAGAGGTTTTGGAAAGGCGAAGATAAAATCGACCAAATGAACGCTTATTGGTGCTTGTATCATGCGATAAAGACCACAATAAAAATCTTAGCTCCGATAGTACCTTTCTTGGCGGACTATATTTGGCAAAACTGTGTCAGGGAGATAGAAAAAGACGAAGAGATTTCCGTTCATCTTTCAAGATACCCCGAGCGTATAGCAATGGGAGGGGAAGAAAATGTGCTCATGCAGACAGAGGTCGCCAGAGACATCATAGCCACAGCCCAAAGGATGAGAAACGAGGCGCAAATTAAAGTCAAACAGCCGCTCAATACGCTATATCTTATCTTAAGCGACGAGGACAAGCAAAACGCAACTCCACTTCTTGACATAATAAAAGAAGAGCTGAACATTAAAGAGATTGAGTTTGCGAAGAGCTTAGATGCCTTCAATGATGTATTCTTTACGGTAAACTTTAGAGAAGCTGGCGCCAAGCTTAAGGGCGAAGCACAAAGGCTCAAGAAACTGGTGGACGCTTTGGACACCACAGGACATAACCAACTCAACCAAATGTATGAAAAAGGCAGCGTGGATATAGGCGACTTCAAAGGCTTGGAAAGCGTAATGTTTGAAAAGCACTTCCGCCCCAAACAGAATTTCATAATAGCCGAGGAAAACAGACGCGCACTTGCTTTGGATATCAATTTGAGCCCTGAGCTTATCGAAGAAGGCTTTATCAGAGAGCTTATCAGGCAACTTCAGGTTATGAGAAAAGAGGCTGATTTTGCGGTGGAGCAGAGGATAGTTGCTGATATAAAAACTCAGGACCAAATGGCTTTAAGGGCGATTGAAAAATATAAAGAGAAGATAAAAGAAGATATCCTTGCTCAGAAGCTTGAAGACACTCAAGACCCTAAAATACAAAAGACAATCATAATATCCGACAAAAAGGTAGAGGTTAAGCTGGCTCTTTAATTAAGGGAGGTAAATATGCTTAAAGACCAAATAAGACAGGAGTTCAACCAAGCCCGCAAACAGAAGGACAATCTCAAAAAAGCCGCTTTGGAAGCCGTTCTTGCGGCGATACTCCTTAAAGAGAAGACCCAAGCGGGAAAGACTGCGACAGACGACGAAATCCTGGACTGCCTTACAAAGGAAATAAAGGCGCAAAAAGAAATTGTTGAGATGTATAAGGGCAAAGATCAAGCTAAATCCTTGGAAGCGCAAGGCAAAGTGGATATTTTGTATAAGTATCTGCCCAAGCAGCTAAGCGACGATGAAGTTTTGGAAATGATAAAAGAATTGGATATCTATGAAGACGCCTCCAACAGAACAAAAGGAATGATTATCAAAAATCTTGTGCCCAAGATAAAAGGAAGATTTGACAACAGCAGAGTCAGTCTGCTTGTGGATAATTATTTAAAAAACAAGTAAGTTTTTCGTAGAGGTGTTGTATGAAACCTCAACTTAAGAAACTGCCGTATAAAGCCATAAAAGTGCAAGGCTGGCTTAAAAATCAGCTTTTGCTCCAAGCCCAAGGCTTAAGCGGAAATATCCAAAACCTTTTTCTCGATGTAGGCTCTTCGTCCGCGTGGCTGGGCGGCAAAGGAGAGGCATGGGAAAGAGGTCCATATTATTTGGACGGCATAGTTCCCTTGGCTTTTTTATTAAACGACAAGCCGTTATTAAAAACTGTCTTTTTTTGGGTGGAAAAAATCCTTGAAAGCAAAAATAGTCAAGTAGGCTTTGGTCCGTTGAGAAACAACGACTATTGGCCAAGAATGGTTGTGCAAAAAGCTCTTATCAGCTTTTATAGGACAACTTCGGATAAAAGGATAATTCCATTTCTACTTGACTATTATAAATTTATGTCAAATGAGATTAACAAACACCCCTTATATTTTTGGGCGGCGGCAAGGAGCTTGGAAGGCGCCGAGGCAATGTTCGAGGTGTATCAGGAGACGGGGCAAAAGTTTGTTTTGGAGCTTATGGAAAAGTTATACGGCTATGGCTATGATTGGTCGGAGTATTTTTCCGATTTCAAATTTTTACGCCCTACCTCCAAATACATAAGCCGACCCTTAATAAAGACGGGCAAATATCTTTTCGAGCCCATTGATAATTTAATCAAAAACAGTCAGAAAATACCTCCCAAAAAAACCCCTGCACAAATAGAAAGGTTCAATAATTTTGGACTGGTAAAAAATCTTATGCTCACCCACGGCGTAAATATAGCCATGGCGTATAAATATCCGTTATACTATGGCGTCCTTAAGGAGAGGGATGATTTGATACAACTTGCCAAAAAGGGCTACCAAACGGTTATGAAATATCACGGCTTATGCGTGGGACTTCATTCCTCTGACGAACATATTATGGGAGTGGATGCCGCTGGCGGAGTGGAGCTGTGTACCGTCATGGAACAAGCGTACACATTTGAAGAGGGACTTAGGCTTACTAAGGACAATTTCTATGCCGATTTGGTTGAATATATTGTGTTCAACGCCATGCCTGCCACATTTACCCAAGATATGACAGCCCACCAATATGTTCAGCAGCCAAATCAGATTGCGGCGGATAGAAAGCCAAGGCAATTTTTCGATACCAACCGGGAAGCGAATATTTTCGGCGTGGAACCCAATTATGGATGCTGCGCCGCCAATATGCACCAAGGCTTTCCCAAATATGCAGAGAACTTGGCTTACACCGACGGAGAAAGGTTATATTTCCTAGTCTATGCCCCGTGCGAGATAGTGACCGACCAAGCAAAAATAATAGAGAATACCGCCTATCCTTTTGACGATAAAATAAGGTTTGAGGTGATAGAGGCAAAAGACTTAAAAGCGGTATTTAGGATACCTAAATTCTGCCAAGAGGCATACCATAACGATAAAAAAATAGATATCAAAGACAAAGACAAGATAGAGCTTGTTCTCAATAGCAATGATATTGTGGAATTAAGGCTTGAAGATGAAATAAGGGCTTTCTCAAACCCCGACGGCAGTTTGAGCTTTAGGAAAAACAATCTGCTGTTTTGCATGCCGTTGGAATGGAAAGAAAGATATGTAAGAGGTCAAAGACCGTATCATTATAGGGAGTATATAAGAACCAATGACGGCTACAATTATTCTCCTATAATAGAAAAGGGCAAGCCGATAATAAAGGACAAAATCAGCCGCCGTGTGGGGAGAGTTCCTTTTGATAGGGAAAAGCCACCCCTTGAGTATGTGGTCAGCGCAAGGGCGATTGAGAACTGGAAGATAAAATATAATTCTCTGCCTTCTCCGCCTAAGAACCCTATTTTATCTGAAGAAAGGGACATTAGACTTGTGCCCTATGGGTGTTCCTATTTGAGAGTGGCACAATTTGCTGATTTAAGAAAAGAGAGGTTTGAATAAATGATTGGATGTAAAGAAATCTTGAAACAATTTCAGATAATTGGAGATGTAGAAAGCTGCAAAAGATACGGGAACGGACATATTAACGACACTTATTTAGTGACTACTTTTGGAGATAAAGACTATATTTTGCAACGCATAAACCACTATGTCTTTAAGGATGTAGAAAAGCTTATGCACAACCAAAAACTGATTACAGAATACATTGCAAAAAAGCTTAAGGAACAAGGTTGTTATGACGATAGGCTGTTTTTGAATATAGTGCCAGCCGTTGACGGAAAGTGTTTTATAAAATATCAAGAAAACTATTATCGCTGTTATGAATTTATTGAGGGCGGGGAATGCTTGGAGAAAATAATTCATCCTTTGCAGTTTGAGCTTAGCGGCGTGGCTTTTGGAAGATTTCAAAAACTGCTTGATGGATTTGACGCAAGCCTTTTGCATGAGACCATTCCCGATTTTCATAATACAAGAAAGCGATATAACAACTTCGCCAAAGCCATAGCCGAGGACAAAGCCAATAGAAAAAAAGACTGCGGCAAGCTGATATACGAATACCTTAAGCGTGAGGAATACTGCGACAAAGTGTTGAAGCTTATGGATGAGAAAAAAATTCCCGTAAGGGTCACCCACAACGACACAAAGCTGAACAATGTGCTGATAGATACATATTTCAATCAACCCCTTGCGGTATTAGACTTGGACACCGTTATGGCGGGGAGCGTGCTGTATGATTTTGGCGATAGCATAAGATACGGTGCCAACAGAGGGGCGGAAGACGAAAGGGACTTGGAAAAGGTAGGTTTTGAGATGGAGCTTTTCAAGGCTTTTTCGCGTGGGTTCATAAGTCAGACAAAAGATATCTTGGTGGAAGAGGAAATAAACAATTTGGCTTTTGGTGCTATTCTTATGACCTATGAATGCGGAATGAGGTTTTTGACCGACCACCTTGAAGGCGATTTTTATTTCAAGATACGCAGACGCGACCACAACTTGGACAGAGCCAAAACCCAGCTCAAAATGCTGGAAGATATGGAAGAGGTCTTAGACCAGATGACGGAGTTTATATGGATGCTTTATGGTTAAGGATTTGTTAAGCGGATATCTTAAGGAATGCCAAAGCGGCGGCGAGGCAAAGCTCAAAACTTTCTTTAAGTGCTATGAAAAGGGAGAGAGCCTATTTTTTGACTTTGAAAGCCAGCAAGACTTTCCTTGTCCCAAACACGCCGAGTATAACAAGCCCCTTTATGAGGGGGACACCGTGGAAGTGTTTTTGACCCTTGACAGCCCAAACAGATACTTGGAGATAGAAGTAAACCAGCTGGGAGCCGAATATTGTGTGATAATTGAAAACAAGGACGGTGAAGGGGATATAATAATAAAAAAGCTTGAGAAAAGCCTCTTCACGCATAAGAACGAATTCGGGGGCGATATTTGGGCTTGTCAAATTAAGATTGACAAAAAAAAGCTTTATCAGATAGGCTGGAGTGAGGACATGGCGCTTATCAATGCACATAGACAGGATTTTGACAGAGAGGGAAAGCTGAATATCTATTCGCTTTTTCCCACTTTTTCCAAGACCTTTCATAAAAGCAAGGCTTTTCAAAGACTTTATAGAGGAGGAACGAGATGAAGATTTTGGTTACGGGCGGAGCGGGCTATATAGCCAGCCATACCAATGTGGTACTTCTTGAAAACGGCTATGAGGTTGTCGCTGTTGACAATCTTTCCAACAGTTCGGTTGAGAGCATAAAAAGGGTAGAACAGATAACCCACAAGAAAATTAAATTCTATCAAGGGGATGTCGGTGACAAGGAATTTTTGGACAAGGTATTTGCCGAGAACAAAATTCACGCCGTCATACATTTTGCCGGTTTGAAAGCTGTAGGCGAAAGCTGTGAAAAGCCTCTTTTATATTACCAAAACAACCTTATGGCGAATATAGCCTTGGCTCAAGCGATGTCGGAAAACAATGTCAAAAGACTTGTTTTTTCTTCGTCCGCTACGGTTTATGGCGTGCCCAAAAGACTGCCCTTGACCGAAAAGAGCCCTTTGTCCGCCGTCAATCCCTATGGCGCGACCAAACTTATGGGAGAGAGAATATTTTCTGATTTATATAATTCGGACAATAATTTTCATATCGTCTTGTTAAGATACTTCAATCCTGTGGGGGCTCATGAAAGCGGAATGATAGGCGAAGACCCCAAGGGCATTCCCAATAACCTTATGCCCTATATATCGCAAGTGGCAATAGGAAAACTTAAGAAACTCAAGGTCTTTGGCAACGACTATGCCACCCGTGACGGTACAGGGGTCAGAGATTATATCCATGTTATGGACTTGGCAAGAGCCCACCTCAAAGCGCTTGAAAAGATTGATTCATACGGCGTCGAGGCTTTCAATGTGGGTACGGGAGAGGGTTACAGCGTTTTGGAAATGGTGAAGGCGTTCGAAAAGGCGAGCGGAAAAAATATACCCTATGAAATCGCTCCCAGAAGACCCGGGGATGTGGACGAATGCTTTGCAAACTGTGACAAAGCCAAAGCCGAACTGGGTTTTGTGGCTGAAAAAAATCTTACGGATATGTGCGCAGACCTTTGGAGATGGCAGACTCTGAATCCAAACGGATACGATAACTAAAATTTTTGCGTGATGACACCGCCGCCAAGGCAGACTTCTCCTTCATATAGGACGCAGTACTGTCCTAAGGTCACGGCTCTTTGTTCTTTTGAAAATTCGACTTTCAAGCTGCCGTCGTCGTTTAAGACGGCGATGCCTTTTTGCAAGGGCTGCCTATGCCTTATGCGAAACTCAATCTCTTTAGGCGTCTCTATGGTTTTTGTTATGAAATTAAAGTCTTGGCATACAAGCCCTTTTGAATAAAGTTTAGGGTGTTCGCCTTGATTGACATAGAGTATATTTTCTTTGACATCCTTGTCAATAATAAACCATGGCTTTAAGTTATCTTGACCTTTTACGCCGCCCATACCAAAACCTTTTCTTTGACCTATGGTGTAGTAAAAGACGCCTTTGTGTTTGCCGACTACTTTTCCGTCCAAGGTCTTGATAAGCCCTTCTTTCATAGGGATATAACTTGACAAAAAGGAGCGGAAGTTCCTTTCCCCAATGAAGCATATCCCCGTGCTGTCTTTTTTCTTCGCAGTAATCAAGCCCTCTTGGGCAGCTATTTTTCGCACATCTTCTTTGTATAAATCGCCTATGGGGAACAAGACATTGTCAAGCTGAGAAGAGCTTACTTGATTTAAGAAATAAGTTTGGCACTTGTTTTGGTCGACAGCTTTTGCAAGATAAGTTAGGTTGTCCTTTTTTATTATTCGGCAGTAGTGACCGGTGGCGATATAATCGGCGTCAAGCTTCATGGCATAATCCCTGAAGCACCCGAACTTTATTTCTCTATTGCACAAGACATCGGGATTGGGCGTTCTGCCGGCTTGGTATTCGCTCACAAAGAGCTTAAAGACATTGTCAAAGTATTCTTTGGCGAAGTTTACGGTATAGTAGGGTATGTCCAAGACCGCGCATACTCGCCTGACATCCTCAAAGTCTTCTTGGGCGGAGCATACCCCGTCGAAAGAGGTCTCCTCCCAGTTTTTCATAAAAAGCCCTATAACTTCGTATCCTTGTTTTTTAAGCATAAGCGCCGCTACCGAGCTGTCCACTCCACCGCTTAGACCTATCGCCACTCTCTTTTTCATTCAAACTCCTATTAAAAGCTTTATACATAATATACCATAACCGCATTCAAATTTACAACTTTATAAAAAAATATAAAATTTTTTAATTTTTTTATAGTAATTTATTTTTTTTTTTGTTAATATTATATATAAATGAAAAGATACTATAGCGCGGTTAAGCCTTTTGAGAAAAGAAAAAAGAAAAGACCTATCTTCAAATTGTTGCTTGCGATTATGAGGATATTTTTTCCACGAGATGAATTTATTTGGAAAACACAGAAGCCCAAGGACGGGGAAGCCTTTATTTTTGTATCCAATCACACAAAGATCTATGCTCCTTTGTCCTTTATCCTAAATTATGAAAAGCCCATAAGGCCTTGGTCAAACGCCAATTTGTTGACTTTTAAGGACGTCAGAGAGCATATGTTCAAAAATGTGGTCAGAAACAGAAAACCAAAATACCTCTTATACGCTCTTTCGGTTTTGCTTTCGCCTTTAATAATATGGTTTTTTAGGAGCTTGGAGGTCATTCCAGTCTATAAAAAAGATAGAAGAATTCAGACCACCTTTGAAAAGTCGATTTGGACTATGGAAGAGGGAGTTCATCAGATTGTATTCCCCGAAAAGCTTGAGAATTGGGCGAATAAATACATATTTGAGTTAAACCAAGGCTTTGCCTATGTCGCCAAAGAATATTATGACAAGACAAATAAAATCATGAAGTTCTATCCGGTATATGTATGCAAAAGCCTTAAAAAGGTGCTAATTGGAGAGCCCATAGCCTACAATCCCGACATCCATTTCAAAAAACAAAGGGAACAAATCTGCAGATTTCTTGAAAACGGCATAAAAGAGCTTGGAGACAGTCTGCCCGAACACGAAATAGAAATCTATGAATAGGGCGTGAACTTTTTGGGTTGATTTTTATTAATAAAGATAAAAATTCAAATTCTTATAAAAAAATATTCCGCTTCACCATGAAGCGGAATTGTTCTTATATGCAAAGTGATTATATATTATTTTTCTTTATAAAAAATATAGCGGTTTATCGCTTTTTCTTAATATTAGGGGTATAGTCCTCTTTTCTTCAGGGTGCCGGTCAGCTTTTTAAGCGCTACGATATAAGCGCCATATCTCATACTGCACTCATACTCTTTTGAGCTTTTATACGCTTGGTTAAAAGCTTTTCTAAGGATTCTTTCAAGCGTGGCGTATACTTCCTTTTCCGACCACATATGTGCTTGTATGTTTTGCACCCATTCGCAATATGAGACTATCACACCGCCGGAATTTGCCAGTATGTCAGGTACTACGGTCACGCCTCTTTGGTAGAGTATGGCATCGGCTCTGTCCGAAATAGGACCGTTCGCACCCTCGACGATGATTTTCGCCTTGACCGTGTCCACATTCTTTGAGGTGATTTGATTTTGCAAGGCGGCGGGAATAAGTATGTCGCATTCAGTTGCCAAGAGTTCTTGGTTGGTGATTCTCTTGTCGTCCGGCTTTTGGGGATAATCGCTTAAGAGATTTCTTCCCTGATCCAAAAAGGCAGAGATATCGTTGATATCCAGTCCGTTTTCATTATATAGACCGCCGGATACATCGCTAACCGCAATAATCTTTGCACCCGCTTCATACAATGAGCGTGCCGCGGAGCTGCCCACATTGCCCATTCCTTGAATAGCTATGGTTGTGTTTGTGATGTCCATGTCCATCTTTTTGAGCAGTTGAAGGATAATGAACATGATTCCTTTGCCAGTTGCCTCATTTCTGCCCAAAGAGCCTCCCACTTCGATATCCTTTCCAGTGACTACGCTTCTAACGGTATAGCCCTTGGTCATGCTGTAAGTGTCCATAATCCAATTCATAATCTGGGGATTGGTGCCCACATCGGGAGCGGGAATGTCCTTGTCAGGACCGATAAGAGGAAGAATCGCTGAAGTATATCTTCTTGTCAATCTTTCCTTTTCGTTCATTGAAAGTTTGGAAACATCTACTCTTATTCCGCCTTTGGCACCGCCAAAAGGTATATTTACCATAGCGCACTTGAATGTCATCATTGCGGCAAGCGCCTTTACATCGTCCAGTTCAACATCCTTATGGAATCTTATACCGCCTTTTCCCGGTCCTATCAAGGTCGAATGCTGAACCCTATATCCTTCGAAAACTTGAATTGAATTGTCGTCCATTCTCAATGGCAAACTGACCTTCAGTTCTCTCTCCGGATATCTTAAGCTCACATACTCGTCATAGGGAAGACCTATAATCTCAGCCGCATGGTCCATAAATCTGATAAAATTTTCGTACTGATTCTCTTTCATCGTGTCTCCTTTTAATTAGTTTCTCTCAGATAAGAACTAATTATAGCATAAAAGGTATGAATTACAAAATATTTCATACCCATTCTCAATAATTTTTTGAAATTTTTTTCGAACTAAATATAGGTGGATTTGGTTAATAAATAATTATGTTAATAGCGTATGTGAAAGATACCGCCTATGTGAAAAAAATTTTCCTTTATCTGATGTGAATTATAGTCCTGGGAACGATGCCCGCCAAGATGTCGGGAATCCTAAATTTGCTGTTTGCGATAATCGCCGTTGTGCCAAGCTTTATGGGCTCTTTAATGTACTCTAATTTAGCTCTGGCTCCGTTTGAGCCCTTGCGGCTCTTGCCGTCGCAGAAATTCTGATAATATTCAATAGCCGATATCAATTCGTCGATATTCTTGCCGCATATTTCCTCAACAAGGGTGTTCTTTTGGTTGATGTCGGTATATATGCCGTTGACGCTTGTCAGTATCAGTAAGTATTTGGGCTTGACAAGGCAGGCGATTTGGCTTGCGGTTTCGTCGTTGTCTATGCATTCCACAACTTTCTTGCGTGTGCTTTTCAGGGTTTGGATTTCAAGCTTTCTGATTTCTTCGTCGTTTACGGGGTCGTTATAATTGATTATGGGAATAGCCCCCTGCTCGGGACATCTCAAAAGACTTCTTTTTAGGTACTCACATTTTTCTTTGTCGTTAAAATGATGGTGTTCCACCAAGAATTGTCTTAAGCTGTAACGGCTGTCCATAAACTGCCTATAATTCTGCATAAGAATAGACTGACCTTGCGCAGAATAATCGGTCTTGTTGTCGCTTTCGTCGCCCTTAAGCTCCACTCCCGTTCTTTTAAGGTAGTCGAGTCTTCCTATTTCCGCGGCACCCGAAGTGACCCAAATATATCCGGGTTTGAGATATCGGCTTATTTGGGCTATGATGTTGTAGTCAATATCGTCATGTAGGCTGTTTACCAATGCCATAGAGCCTACTTTTCCAACAAGTTCTATATTGAATTTGGTCACTTCTTTTCTCCTTTAAGGTATTCTATCAAATATCGGCATGCCTCAATATAGCTTTCTTTCTTTTTTCCCGCAAAAGTCTTTTTGCACACATCTTCAATCAAAGAGATTCTGCGAAAGGGCTCTCTTTCTTTGGGGTTGGTCAGATGCGTTTCCACAAAAGGAATGTCGGCTCTTGACAATATGGCGTCTCTTATGGCGATTGAGTAATGGGTATAGGCGGCGGCGTTTATGACAACGCCTTGGGCGGCGGTAGTCTGGATTTTGTCTATTATGCCTCCCTCATGGTTAGACTGAAAGAACTCAAAATCGACCTCGGGAAAACTTCTTTGAATACAGTCATTAATCTCATTCAAAGTCTCCCCGCCATAGAGTTCAGGCTGCCTTTTGCCTAACATATTGAGGTTGGGTCCGTTTATTATCAAGATATTCATAGGTTTATTATACTTTATTAAAAATTTTAGTCAAATGTTATTTATAAACCCCTGATTTCGCAGGGCAAAATTTTTTGAATCATTTCACAAGTCTTTTTGATATATTTAGGGGGATGAGGAGCCACGCCCTCGTACCCTTCTACTGGAACATACTGCTGTAAATAGTACTTCTTACAGCCTTTTATGGTATGGGCTATCTCTAAGATATCCTCGGTCTTTAAGGTGGGCAAAAAGGTCGTTCTGAACTCGTATTCCACGCTGCCATTCATCAGCATGTCTATGCTTTTTTTGATTGCCAGAAGCTCTCTGTCGTCAATGCAGGTGATTTCTCTATATTTTGAAAGCGGTGATTTTATGTCCATAGCCACATAGTCCACATACGGCAAAAGCTCTTCAAGTTTTTTGGGGTTTGTGCCGTTGGTGTCAAGTTTGACCTTTAAGCCCATTGCTTTTATCTTCTTTATAAATTCAATTAATTTCTGACTGTCTTCCAAGGTGGGCTCTCCGCCGCTTATGACTACGGCGTCCAAAAACGAAGCATTGTCCTTTATTTTGTTAAGGATATAGCTCTCGTCAAACATTTTTTTGCTTTTTAGCATCCATTTGTTATGGCAGAACCAGCAGTCGAAATTGCACCGCCCTAAAAACACAACGGCAGCGATATTATTAGGATAGTCGACAAAGGAATTGGGGGTAAAGCCGGTTATTTTCATATTTTCTCCTATAAAAATTAAAATATTGGATACCCAAAGTATTAGATATCCAATATGTTTTTTATGTGAAATTCAAAGGTTTATTATCATATATTAGCTACTTGGCTTTCTCTTATGACAAACTTCTTTCTTTCAGAGAACTCTTCCTTTTTGCCCTCGTTAAAGTTTTGTACGGGTCTTAAATAGCCGGTTACTCTTGAATAAACCTCAGTTTTTTGTCCGCAGTCGGGGCATGAATAGTGTTCTCCGCTTATGTAGCCGTGGTCATTGCACACGCTGAAAGTTGGTGTGATTGAGATATAGGGCATTCTGGAAGAGGAGAAGATTTTTTTGATGAGCTTTTTGCAGATGTTGATATCATTTACTTTTTCGCCAAGATACAAGTGTTGTACAGTACCGCCCGTATACAGCGATTGAATTTCGTCTTGCAGTCTCACACACTCCATTATATCGTCTGTGTAGTTCGCAGGCAGCTGTGCGGAATTGGTGTAGTAGGGAACTCTCTTTCCGCTGGTGATAATGTCGGCATAAAGCTTCTTGTCAAGTCTGGCAAGGCGGTAGCTTGTCCCTTCAGCGGGGGTGGCTTCAAGGTTGTAGCTAAGCCCCGTTTCGGTTTGGAATTCAATCATAAGCTCTCTTAAGTAGTTAAGAACTTTTATGGCAAAACTCTGCCCTTCGGGAGTGCCTATATCCTTGCCCATGAAATTCAAAAGCGCTTCGTTCATTCCTACAATTCCGATAGTGTTGAAGTGGTTTGTCCAATACGCCCCTGTTTTTCTCTTTATGTCCTTTAGGTAAGCCGCTGAATAAGGATAAAGCCCTCTATTGGTCTGCTCTTCGACGATTTTTCTCTTTATTTCCAATGAGCTCTTGGCAAGCAGTGTAAGATGCTTTAATTTAGCAAAGAAACTTGCCTCGTCTTTGGCAAGATAGCCTATTCTTGGAAGGTTTAGGGTAACCACTCCGATTGAGCCCGTCATGGGATTGGAGCCAAACAGCCCTCCGCCTCTTTTTCTCAACTCCCTGACATCTAATCTAAGTCTGCAGCACATGGAGACTGCGTCTTCAGGGTTAAGGTCGCTGTTGACATAATTGGCGAAGTAAGGTATGCCATATTTGCATGTGATTTCCATAATTCTTTCCACTACCGGATTGTCCCAATCAAAGTCCTTTGTGATATTTATGGTAGGAATCGGGAAAGTGAAAACTCTTCCTTTGGCGTCACCCTCCAGCATGACTTCGCAAAATGCCTTGTTGAAGATATCCATTTCTTCTTGGAACTCACCATAGGTCTCTTCTTGGAATTTTCCGCCATAGACAACGGGCTGGTCCTTAAGGGTGCGCGGTACCGTGATATCAAGGGTCAAGTTTGAGAACGGGCATTGAAAACCTACTCTGGTGGGGACATTGATGTTAAAAATAAATTCTTGAAGACATTGCTTGACTTGTTTGTAGGTCATATTGTCATATCTGATAAACGGAGCACAGTATGTGTCAAAGCTGCTCCATGCTTGAGCCCCTGCGGTTTCGCCTTGTGTGGTGAAGGTGGAATTGACTATCTGACCCAAAAAAGACCTCAAATGTTTTGCGGGCTTGCTTTCGACTTTTCCTTCCACGCCGCCGAAACCTTCAAGCAAGACCTGCCTAAGGTCCCAACCCGCACAGTAAGGTCCAAAGAAGCCCAAGTCATGAATGTGCATATCTCCAGACTCGTGCGCCTTTCTTATCTCCTCGGGGTACACATCGTAAAGCCAGTATTTTTTTGTAAAAGATTCCCTAACATAGTTGTTCAGACCGTTGACGCTCTTTTGCATATTGGCGTTTTCTTTGACATTCCAATCGCTTTCGGACAAGTAATTGGTGAACATCTCCACAGTCGCGGCGATAAGCGCCTTGGTCTCTCTGACATTTTTTCTCTTTTCTCTATATAAGATAAAGGCTTTTGCGGTCTTAGCGTGGCGGTTTTCAATAAGTACCTTTTCAACCGTATCCTGTATGTCTTCAATAGTCGGCGATTTTCCGTCAGGATAAAGTTCGTTCAACTTTTCCGCCACCATTTGCGCAAGCTCAAAAGCTCTTATCCTGTCGTCTCCGCCGGCGGCTATCGCGGCTTTATATATCGCGGCAGCTATCTTATTGATATCAAAATCAACTACTCTTCCATCTCTTTTTACTATTGTTCTTACCATGGGAATTTCTCCTTTTGTTTACGGTTGATTTACCATTGAATAAACTATATCACACACAATATATAGATGTCAATACCTTTTATATTACAATATATAGTATTTGCTTTTGGTTAATTGTTGTCTAAAATTATGAGTTTTTCTTGGATTTTAAGCCGATTATTCTCGGGAGGGACGGGCTTTTGGCATAAAAAGCCAAAATTATTTTGGTCGTCGATATATAGTGTAATATTGCCGTGCCGATTGGTGCGGTATGTGACTAAGCCATGATTAAAAAGTCTGTTCATGGTAAAAGGAGAGGGATGGTTATAGGCGTTGTTTTCCGCTACGCATATGACGGCATATTCGGGTGTCAAAAAGTCCAAGAATTCCTCTGAAGTGCTTGTGGCGCTTCCATGATGACCTATTTTTAAGATATCTATGTCTAAGGGTTCTTCAAAAAGATTGATAAAGTATTCCTCGGTCTCAATTGTGGCATCGCCTGTGAAGAGTACTTTTGTCTCATGATACTCCAAAAGGCATAGGATTGATTGGCTGTTTGAGTCGTTTGAAAAGCTTGTTCCTGGAGCATAGATATTCATCTTGTAGCTATACTCTTGATTCTCAAAGGTAAAGAATTCCCATTCCTCGCCGATAGTCACTACATCAGCATCTTGTTTTGAATTGGATAAATCCACAAAGTTCCTAAAGACCATAGAGGTATTCTCATAAAGGTCATGGAACATAATGGTATTGATGTCATAATTATTGACCAATATGTCCGCCATATTCACATGGTCGCTGTGGGCATGGGTGATTATTAAGTACTCCAATTCTTCAATGGACATATCAAAAAGATAGTCTGAGAACTGGTTCTTCCTTTCTGTCGAGGCTGAAGTACCGCTTCCTGCGTCTATAAAGATATCTTTTTGGTCGGGCAGCCGTATCAGTATGGCGTCGCCTTGCCCTACATCAATGAAATGCACCTCCAAAATCGCCTCTTGGTTGAACTGTTGGGGCAAAGATATATTGGTGTTGTCGCTATAAAAAGAATGATAAATCTTGTCGTTTTCAAGTTCGTCATTTGGTTGAGGATTAAAGACGCTTGTCAAATCCCCTTTATAAAAAACCGCCGCCAATAGGGCTATGATAAGGATAATGATAATAAATAAAAATAAAACTTCTCTTTTTGAAAATTTATTAACTTTCCCCACTTGCAAACTCCTTTTTGCCATTTATATTCTCATTATAGTTTATGGGTGAGATATTTTCAATACCGCTATAAAAAAGACGCCCGCCGTCTAAACTTTCGGCGGGGGTCTTTCAGGGAAGTATTTCAAGCGCATTTAGAATTTCAGTTCCCTATATAGGAGGATTTTTTCGCCGCTCTTAAGAGGCAGTTTTATGTCGGGGTTGAGATTTAATAAGGTCTGTTCGTCTGTGGATAGGCTTTTGGCGATATCCCAAAGACTTTCGCCCTCTTTGGTTATGTATAGGCTTATCGCCACATTGTTGTCTTCCTTGGGGGCTCCCATTTGGATATCTTCCAAGAAAGTCGTTTCTTCACAAGAAGCTCCCTTTACATTGAGCGCAGTTTCAAAGGTCAGTGAAATCTCTTGGTCGCTTATGGCGCTTGCTGTTGTGTTGATGACCGTAAGAGTCGCATTAAGCACGCCGGAGGCAGAAAAGTTTTTATCCACAAGGATTTGGAAGGGGACTTCGGTCTTCATTGAGCAAAGCTCGTCGTTTTCGTTTATATATATTATTTCCGTATTAATAATACCTTCGGAAAACAATCCAAAGTCATTTACAAAATTTATATTGCCGGCAAGAGGCGGGGAACACGCCACTATTTCTTTTACCTTGCCCTCGTCGACCATTATATTGGAATTTATGGTTTGGGACACAGTCTTACAGAGGAGATTATTCTCTGTGACTATCGACGCCGTCTTGGTGACAACTTCATTCTCTATGCTGTAAGCGTCCACTAAAATTTCGTTTTCTTCATAAATTGATACCGAACCTCTAAGCAATATGTCAAGGTCTATGACGATATTCTTGCTGCCCTCTTCTTCCATCATAATGGTCGTGCCTTTGATAAAGCTGTCCAGCATTATATCGGTGTCAGGCAGGATATTGGAGTCAGGAACCTCAATATTAAAGCTTTGCAAAAAGCTTTGCTGGATAAGTTTGTTGTTCATGTCAAGGGCTATTATGGTAGTGCGTGCTTCGCCTTCCGCCTGATACATTTCGTCCGAAGGAAAAGCGTTGTTTATCCAGCTTTGGGAGTTATAACAAAGGATTCTTTTAATCTCTACCGGGAATTCAAAGTTTTGTGAAGATTGTAGGGTGGTGTCCATAAGCGGGAATATTCTTTGGGATTTCAATACCGACTTTTTGACAATGATATCCGCACTGTCGCACTCCAGATATTCAAAGGGAAGTTCTTTTATGTAATAGCCGCCTATCGCAAGAGTGAACTTGATATGGAGATTGTCTTTCCCTTCATATTCAATATCGGTGATTTTGGACATGATAAACGCCTTGTCGCTGGAAGATATTTCAGCGATATGGACGGTCAGCAAGAATTCCTTGGTATAGTCATAACAGCTTATTTCCTTTTCTTCGCCATGCTCGTAAATAATCTTGGCGATTATTTTTCCACATACGCGAATTTCGCCGTTTAAGACCTCTTCGCTTGTCATCCTGCTGACGGCGGATACCGAAAGAATCTTATTTGCCGTGAGTCTGATTTCCGCAGTCTCATTAAAAAAGGTATTTTCAATAATATTTCTGCGGCTTAGGTTAATAATTTTCTTGTTTTTTGTCATATAATGCCCCCTGATATAATCCGATATTTATAAATTATTACTATCTGACGGCATTTATGACTACAAAGCGGTTAAAAATATGATTTTTGGCAATAATAATCATATAATGAGAGTAATCAATCAAGATATTTCAAAGACAATATCCCGAATAAAGCAATTGAAGGGCATGGAGGTCAAATTAAAGGTCAATAGGGGGAGAAACCGTATTGAGGAAATAGAAGGAATTTTAGAGAGTGTGTATCCGTCTATATTCACTGTCAGAAACAATGACGGCGATGTGTCCTCCTTTTCTTATTCGGATATTTTGGCAAAGAATATTATGTTCTATGGCGATAAAGATAAAACAAAATTATTAAAAATATAGCAAAATATGTATGTCGATTAATAAGTTTTGGGAAAGTTACATTCAATTAAAAAGGGGCTGTCTTTATCAAACAGCCCCCTTTTTTTTAACCACAAGAGTTTTCAATAAATCTGGCGAAGAATTGTGTAGCTTTGACAAGACCGTTGATTTCCTGTCTTTCGTTTATTGCGTGTATTCTTGTTCTGTCGTCCTCGCTCATCAAAAACGGCGTGAACCTATATACATTGTTGGATACATTGTAGTAAAACTTGGCGTCGGTGGCGGCAATAAATGGATATGGTGCGGGCAAAAAGTCCTCGAACACCTCGTTTATTGTCTTGGTCAAAGTCTTATAGGCATCGCTTATGATGTCGGATACCGGGGAGGGTTCGTTCTTTCCGGGAAGAACGCTGACCTCTATATTTTTACCCACGACTTTTTTGATATGGTTAAGAACTTTTTCAGAACTTTCGCCTATATTTATTCTGCAATTGATTGTTGCCGTCGCTTCGGGAGGAAGCACATTGGGCGCATCTGCACCTTTAAGCTGTGTGGGGGCGAAAGTAGTTTTCAATAGGCTGTCCGTAACGGGATTTGCTATTCCAAGCGCCCATTTCAAAAGCGGTGACAGGATGTCCCGATTGACAAATAGGAATTTATATAAGAATTTCATGTTGGGAGCGATAGCTTTCATCATATCTTTGGCGGGAGTGGACCATTTTCTTTTCATAGGTGTTATCGCCACATCATATACGGCTTCGGACAAGAGGTCGACGGCGTTTCTCTTAAAGGGCGTGGAAGCATGTCCGCCCGGCTTTTTTGCCTTAAGCTGAATGTCCACATAGCCCTTTTCGCAAGTGCCGATAAGAGCCAGCATGCCTTTGACTCCTATTATTGACCCGTCCAGCACAGTGCCGCCTTCGTCCAGCACGAATTCCATTTGAATATTGTTTTTCTCAAGGTAGGAGGCGATGTTTTTCGCTCCCTCTTTGCCAGTAAATTCCTCATCATGCCCAAAACAAAAATAGATTGTTCTTCTGGGCTTGAAGTTGTTTTCCAACAGAATTTCCATAGCTTCAAGAGCGGCTATCATTTGCCCTTTCATATCTTGAGAGCCTCTGCCATATACATAGCCGTCTTTTATAGCGCCCGAAAAGGGGTGAACTTCCCAACCTTCGGGAGGAGCGGGGACCACATCTTGATGGGCAAGAAAACAGCCTGGTTTAAGTGAAGGGTCCGTACCCTCAATTTTATAGATTAGGCTATAATTATTGATAATGGTCCTTTGTGCTATCGAATGAATTTTAGGGAATGCCTTTTCCAAAAAGTTATGAAAGTCCAAAAACGGTTGATAGCTCATGCTTTCGTCAAGCACCGTAAGGGTAGGGATTTGAACGGCTTGGGAAAGTTTTTTTGCGATGCGTTCCTTGTTTACTTTTATGGGCTGATATTCGCCTCTTTGGACTTCTATGGGTTTTGTTAACAAAGCTCTTAATATCATAAAAGCAATCAGCACAAAAAAAGCGCCTGCCAATGCGATAAGTACTATTAATGCGGGGGACATATTTTTCTCCTTAAGATTATTTTTTATATTCCTTATTATAACGCTATGCCAAGCTAAATGCAATATCTTATCGCCAAGATAAGGTATATATAGAAGAAATGGTGTAAAAAATTATATAAATTGCTTGCAAAAAAAGAAGAGAATGATATAATAATATTTAGCACTCAAGCGGACTGAGTGCCAAATTGAGAACAAGGAAGGTGCGATATGAGAAAATTTAAGACAGAGTCTAAAAGAATTCTTGACTTAATGATTAATTCAATTTATACCCATAAAGAGATATTCTTAAGAGAGATTTTGTCCAATGCCAGCGACGCCATAGATAAGCTATACTATAAGAGCCTTATGGAGAACTTAAGCTTTACTAAAGATGATTTTCAAATAAAAATAGACATCGACAAAGAAAAAGGCATTTTGAAAGTCACGGACAACGGCATAGGAATGACAGAAAAGGAGTTAGAAGACAATTTAGGGGTTATCGCCAAAAGCGGCTCCTATGACTTTGTAAAGAATCTTAAGGAAAAAAAGGATATAGAGATTATCGGTCAGTTTGGCGTGGGATTTTATTCGGCGTTTATGGTCAGCGACAAGGTCGAGGTGCTCACAAAGGCGTATGGCAGCGGCCAAGCGTTCCTATGGACTTCAAAAGGTGCGGAAGGGTATGAGATAAAGAGCGCCGAGAAAGAGCAGCACGGCACGGATGTCATTATGTACATTAAAAAGAGCGTTGAGGAAGAGAATTATGAAGAGTTCCTTAGCGAATACCGCATAAGAGAGCTTGTAAAAAAATATTCGGACTATATAAAATATCCTATAAAAATGGATGTTGAAAAAACTAAAAAAGACCCGGAGGACGAAAAAAAGAGCATTAAGTATAAGGAAGAAGAGACTCTCAACACCATGATTCCCCTTTGGAAAAGGAATAAGTCGGAGATTAAGGAAGAGGAATACAACAATTTCTATAAAGAGACCTTTTTTGATTTTGAAAACCCCTTAAAAGTAATTCATACATCTGTAGAAGGAATGAGCGTGGACTATAATGCGATTTTGTTTATTCCGTCCAAAGCACCCTTTAATTATTATACCAAAAACTATGAAAAGGGTATCCGTTTATATACGAAAGGTATCCTGATTATGGAAAAATGTGCGGAACTCTTGCCGGATTATTTTAGTTTTGTAAAGGGTATGGTTGACAGCGAACTCACTTTGAATATATCCCGAGAGACCATTCAGCATAACAGCCAGCTTAAGAGAATAGCCAAGAGCATTCAAAAGAAAATAAAGTCCGAGCTTTTGGATATGATGCAGTCGGACAGAGAAAAATATGAAAAATTCTTCAATGAGTTTGGGCTTCAATTGAAGTACGGCATGTATGAAAATTGGGGCATGAATAAAGACGAAGTAAAGGACCTTATACTCTTTTATTCTTTAAATGAAGAGAAGATGATAAGCTTCAAAGAGTATGTCGAAAAGATGAAAGACAGCCAAAAATATATCTATTATGCCCAAGGAAAAAGCGTGGACGCCATTAAGCTTTTGCCTCAAGTCGAAAAGGTTAGGGAATACGGGTACGATATCCTTTGTATGACCGAGGAGATAGACGAATTTGCTATCAAGGTACTGAACGAATATGACAAAAAGGAATTCCGTTCGGTGTCCAGCGGAGATTTGGGGCTTGACGAAAAAGAAAAGGATATCGAGAGCAAAAAGGACAAGGAGATATTGAAATTTATAAAGGACAGCTTAGAAGATAAGGTTGTCAAGGTGCGCTTGTCGGCAAGCTTAAGGACTCACCCCGTATGTCTTGCCAGCGAGGGCGATGTCTCAATTGAAATGGAAAAGGTGTTCAAGGCTATGCCGAACTCCAAGGGCATAACCGCCCAAAAAATACTTGAAATAAACCCGAATCACAAAATATATGAAAAAATCAAGAAATTATATGAGGAAGACAAGGAAGAATTGAAAGACATCTCCCAAATCCTTTTGACTCAAGCTATGCTTATAGAGGGCTTGCCTATCGAGAACCCCGCGGAGTATTCGGATATGGTATGCAAGCGGCTTTAACTTATATACGAAAAAAAGGGACAAGAAAGTCCCTTTTTTTTATTCTCTTATGGATATTAGGCAAAGTTATTCTTCTATGGCGTCGTTGAGTGCTTTTAACAATTTGTCTGCGTCAATGCCGTGCGTCATGGCCGCTTGTTCAACTGTTTCTCCATGAGAAAGAGCGCATCCAAGACAATGCATACCAAAACCTTGCAATATTTCTGCCATTTTTTCGGTGTCTCCCATTTGGAAAGCTTCAATTAACAACATATCCTTAGTTATTTTCATATCCAACCTCCAATTTAGATAATATTAGTATATAACATCTTTCAAAAGAATTCAATTATTAATTTATACAAAAGCCCAAACAGCCAAAGGAATGGTCACCACTGATAAGATAGAGGTCATCAGCACGGCTTTAGCGGCGGAAGCATTGTCAGAATTGTAGATAGAAGAAAACATCATTACATTGGTCGCTGAAGGCATGGCGGCAAGGGCTATGAAGTTAAGTTTAATCGCTTGAATATCCACAAACAAGCTTGTCGCCCACAATATTAAAAAGGCGATTGTCGGCGATAATATGAGCTTTATGAAAGACACTATATAGACTCTGTAATCCCTGACAAGCTCCTTGATATTTATTTTAGAAAACTGCATTCCCAAAATGGTCATGGACAGCGGCGCCATGGTGCTGGAAAAAAGCCCAGCGGCATCCGCCAATGGTTTTAGCTTTGGAAAGGTTATAAAGTTCCAATTCAAAATAAAAAACGGCAGTATGACGATAAAAGAAATTGTGGGTAGGTTTAAGAAAATGTTTTTTAAGGATATATGTCTTTTGTCTTTCGTTATGAAGAAACACCCCAAGGTCCAAGCCACAAGATTAAAGCCCACTAAAGAAGCTGTGGCGTATAATATTACTTCGTGGTTGTTGTCGGTCAAGAGCTGTAAAAAAGGTATGCACATATATCCCACATTTCCCAAAGAGCTTGCAAAAGAATAAACATCCCTCTTCGGGCTGTCTTTGTCCTTAAAGAGAGAGAATTTCGCAATATATAAAAGGGCTATCATTAAGATTGTGGTAAGAGCGATAATCAATATCAAATTTACTAAGATATCCGTTTCAAAACGGGTGTTCAAAAAAGCGTTGGCAGTAATAAAAGGCTGGCAGATATACAAAAGAACAACTGACAGTACCTTTACGCCGCTTTCGGAGTCGATAAGTTTTAGTTTTGTAACAATAAAGCCGGGGATTGCCATTGCCAAAAGTATGCCGACAGTCTGAAGCGTAGTAAGAAAAGCCATTTATATCTCCATATCTATTCCATAAAGCTTAAAGAGCTTTTGGATTTGTGAAAGCTCTTTGAAGCGAACAGCGTATTTGAATGTGGTGTTTATCAACCCCAGCCAGACAAGCTTTATTAGGTATGTATCATTAAGGTCAATACAGTTCAAGAGCCCTTTGGCAAAGAACAAAATTTCCTTTTCGCAATTTTCTCCCAAGCTGTATTTTCCTGATTGGATGTTCTGTATCAAAACTTTAAGCCAGTCGCTGATATCCTCTACCATTTTGTCTAAGACGGGAGCTTTTTTGTCTGATTGCACTTCTTCCATGCATTCGCCTTTCAATACCGAAATAAAAGCGTCCCTAAGCGGCACAAGCGCTTGTTTGCATAGAAGGTCATACGCATGCTGCATATCCGAAGTGTTGGGAAAGAATTTTGTCAATAGTTCGATTATGGATATCTCTTTTGTGTCTAATTTATATATCAAGCCCATGACGAAGGCTATTGTGTCACGCTTGTTTATGGGCAGATAAATCTTTTCAAGCTTATTCGCCTTTTCCCAATCGTCATAAAAGGAATAGTTTATATTGCACTCTTTTATGATATCACAAAGGTTCTTATCTTCCGCAATTTTTGAGAGAAAATACGAGATGTCCTTGTCTAAGACAAGCAAATTGGTTTTCATAAGCTTATTGGTAAGCTCCACTATAAGCTCTATGGACTTTTCCATAACCGCCTCCCGCTTTTTCACAAATTATAGCACAGTTAATATGAATTATCAATGAAATATAGCCCGCCAAGCTATTGACATCTTTTATCTTTTAAGGTATATTTTTTGTAGCCATAGCAACAAGCTATCTTGAATTTTGTAGCCATGGCAACATTTTTTACTTAGGAAGGTCAAATGAATTTTTTAAGAATTATCAAGAAAAATTTTCTTTTTGATGGGTTCAGCAATAAGGATATAAACACTCTTTTTGATTGCATGCAAGGCAAGATAGTAAAGAAATCCAAAGGCATGCTTGTGGCTTTTGAAGACAGCAAGATTGAGGATATATGCATTGTCTTAGAGGGCAAGCTTTTGGCGTTTGTCACCAAAATTAACGGCGAAAGACTCCCTTTGAGGCTATACTCCCAAGGCGAGATGTTTGGGCTTCACCAAGGATATTTGAAGCCTAATAACTTAGGGTTTTATGTGGTGGCGGCAAGCGAAGTGACCTTGCTTTTCCTAAGGATTTCCTCAATAGTTACCATGTGCGAAAAAGCCTGTTCGTGTCATCAAAAAATCATAACAAGGGCATTGGAATACCTTAGTCAAAGAATTTATGACTTGGAAAACAATAAAAATTATATTACAATAAAGGGGATGCGGCATAAAATCGCAAAGCTTATATACGATAAGTTTCTTGAACAAAAAAAGCTTGTCGTATATCTTGGTATGAACAGAAACCAAATGGCTGAATATCTAAATGTGTCCAGACCCTCTATGTCCAGAGAGCTTATGAGAATGAGGGACGAAGATATTTTAGATTTTTATAAAGATAAGATAACCATAAAAGATATCAAAAAAATTGAGGATATCTTAAAAGGAGAAGCTTAAATGAAAAAAATAAGCATTGAGTATCACATAAGAAAAGAGGACGAAAAAAAGTATTTGTTCTTGCCTTTTGAAGTGCCCGAAGGCGTGGAAAGAATGGACATAGCCTATTCTTATAAAGGCGACAAGGACGATGCGAGAGTGACCGAAAAGAAAAAGAATGTCATAGATTTTGGACTTCTTGACCAAAACGGCGACGACATAGGAACCACGGGCTCAGAACAGAAGTTCATTACGATATCCCCAAGCTTCTCCACAGGCGGCTATAAGAAAAGAGAGATTAAAAAAGGTACTTGGCAGATTATAGTAGGCGCTTATCAGATAAGGGAAGAGGGCGTCACAGTAACCTATGACATTGTTTTTCATATGAAAAAGGCAAGGTGGTTAAAAGGCGATACCCATATGCATACCACCAATTCCGACGGAAGATATACTGCTATGGAACTTGCCCAAAAGGCAAAAAAGAAAGGTCTGGATTTCATTATGATAACCGACCACAACAACAATTTGGAAGACCTGCCCATGCCTCAAGTCAGCGGCTTGACGGTTATAAGGGGTCTGGAACTGACCAATTATAGAGGACATATGAACTTGTACGGCGTGGGCAAGCCGTATGACGGCAGTTTTGCCATAAATTCAAAAGAAGAGTTCTTCAAAAGAACCTCACAAGCTTTGGAAAGAGGTGCGCTGATTTCCATAAACCATCCCATGTGTTCGCTGTGTCCCTGGCTTATGGAATATTCGGGATTTCCATACCATGCAATAGAGGTATGGAATGGAATTATGAGAAGAGACAATCTCAAAAACATACAACTATGGAATGATATGCTTAAAGAGGGCAAGAGGCTTACCGCCATAGGGGGAAGCGATTATCATAGGGACTTTTATATCACGGACTTATTCGCTTCGCCGATTTTGAGAGTATTGGCTGACTGCAACAGTCAGACGGATATTTTGGATGCGATAAGAAAGGGCAGATGCGTTATCACACGCTCTTCTAATTCTACTATGATTTATATGAGCTGCGGCGATGTGCAAGTAGGGGGAGAAATAAAATACAAAAAAGACTTGAAAGTAAATATAAAGGTCGAAAAGATGCTTAGGGGGCATAAGCTCAAAGTAATAGATAAAGAAGGATGTTTCTTTGAATTCAAAGCACCGAGAAAAGGCGACTTTTCCTTTGAGGTGGCTTTGAGAGGAAAGGGTTTTGTAAGGTGCGAAATAGAATATGAAAAATCCCCCATAGGAAAACTGCTTCATAGGGCACTTTTCTATTTTATAATAAGAAAGGAGGCGTACCAACCTGTGCCTCCCTTCATATATGCTTTGACCAATCCAATTTATATTGTTTAGGCTTATTCTTCGTTAAGTATGCAATCATTCTCTTGGGACAGCTCTTTTGCGAGCCTTTCTTCACGCATTTTTCCAAGCTCTTGATGCGCAAGCGCCCTTTCTTCGCCTATGAATGAATAAAATTTCATGGGAATGGCGCTCACCAGCCAGCCGATAGCGGGGATTACTGTTATCATAAAGAAAAACCCTTTAAGCGTGTAATCAGACTGCTGCTGGGTAATAAGCTGGTCGCCTACTTTTACGGGTTCCACAAATTTTATTATGATAAGAACCAAGGACACAAGCCCTGTTTGCAAAGCGTACATAAGCTTATTCATAAGGGTTTGGAAAGAGACCGTAACCCCTTCGTTTCTTTTTCCGGTCTTCCATTCCACATAGTCCACGCTGTCCGCAATCATGGCATAATTGATGTTGGAAGTATAGCCAAAAGCCAATCCGCAAATCAGCATGCAGAGCATTATTGCCCAGAGCTTTGGACCTATGGAAAGCAGCAATAGACACCCAAAGACGCCGACAACCGAACTTATATAATATATCTGTTTATAGTTGATTTTTTTGCATACAAGGGGTGTGGTGAGCATTCCTATGTATCCTGCGACGCCCCACCCCGCGACTATGACGATGTTGAGCATGGTAGGCGAAAAGTCTATTCCAAAAAGCGTTGTAGGACCTATTATGTATGTCGCCATATACATGCTGGACACTACCGGCATGGTCCTCATAAAACCCAATACATTGGCTAAGACGACTTGGCGCAAGGGTTTATTGACACCTAAGAGCTTTATGCATTCTTTAAGCGTGGGCGCTTTTTCGGTTTTGGTGCATCTTTCCTTAGTGCCAAAGTAAGAAAGCGAAAAGAGCGCCGCTCCGATAATGCCGATAGCTATTCCCGCCATGGGAAAGCCCTTGGCGTTGTCGCCTTTGGCGATGACATCCACGAATAGGGGTATGATTAATACCGGCAAAGCGCCTCCTATGGTGTGTATTAGCCTTGAAAAAGATATGAAAGAAATTCTTTCTTTGGGGTTGGGAGTCATGACTGAAGCAAGTCCCCAGAAAGGAACATCGCATACCGTATAAATCATTCCCCATAATATATATGTGACATAGGCATAGACCACTTTCCATGTATAGCTAATATCGGGAATCAAGAAAAGCGATATGGTAGACAGTGCCAAGGGTATAGGAATGACCATTAAGTAAGGTCTCATCTTGCCCCGCTTGGTCTTTGTCTTGTCCACGATAGTACCCATTATCGGGTCGTTCAAGGCGTCCCAAACTCTTGCCACAATCATAAGTATGCCCGCAGCGCCCGCACCCAAAAGGTATACATCGGTATAGAAAAATAAAATAAAGGAGTTGACAACTCCAATAATTAAGTTCTGACCAAAGCCTGCCAAAGCAAAAGAAGCGATATTGAATTTGGTAAGATACTTTTTGTCGTTAATGTTCATTGATGAGACCTGATTTTCCATTTGTAAAATCTCCTAAAAAAGTCTAAATAACTTTATTATGATAACAGATTTGAGCTGCCTTTTCAAGGGAAAGAATAGAGACATACCACGTTATAAGTCTTTTATCTATCCCCTACGGGTAATAAACATTGACTGAAATAACCTTGTTATGGTATAATTTTTGATATTCAAGAAAATATAATCTTACGGAGGATAAATGTATAAATTCAGCTTAAACACAGACAAAGAGGGGCTTTACAACATCACAAAAGAAGTAGAAGAAGCGGTATATGACAGCGGCAAGCGTGAGGGGTTATGCGTGGTGTACTGCCCGCATACCACAGCGGCGATAACCATAAACGAAAATTGCGATGAGGATGTTTGCAAGGATATCATATTTGCACTTAATAAGGTTTTCCCAAAATTCAAAGAGTACAAACACGATGAAGGCAACAGCGACGGTCATATAAAAAGCAGCCTTATTGGAGTAAGCCAAACTTTATTGATAGATAACTACAAGCTTGTTTTGGGGACTTGGCAGGGTATATTTCTTGCAGAATTTGACCCGCCAAGAAACAGAAATTTTTATGTGAAAATCATTTAATCTTTATTCGGAGGACGATATGAACTATGACAAATATTTAAGCGACAGAGTAAAAACCTTAAAACCCAGCGGCATTAGAAAGTTCTTTGATGTCGCCGCAGCGATGCCCGACTGTATCTCTTTGGGCGTGGGAGAGCCCAATTTTGTCACTCCCGACAACGCCAGAGAAGCGGCGATTGAGTCTATAAAAAGAGGCGAGACCAAGTATACTTCCAATAGCGGCATATTGGAGCTTAGGGAAGCAATAGTCAGATATCTGAAAGAGAGATTTGACCTAAGTTATTCCATAAACGATATCATAATAACCGTAGGTGTCAGCGAGGCGTTGGACAACGCACTTAGGGCACTGATTAATTTCGGGGACGAGGTGCTTATTCCCGAGCCTTGTTTTGTGTCTTACGCCCCTTGCGTCACCCTTGCGGGAGGCGTCCCCGTATCCTTGCCCTGTACGGCGGATAACGGCTTTATACTTACTAAAGAATTGCTTGAAGAATACATCACCGATAAGACCAAGCTTTTATTCGTGCCTTTCCCGTCCAATCCCACCGGCGGCATAATGACCAAAGAAGAGCTTGAAGATATTGCTCCCGTCATTATTGAAAATGACCTTATTGTGCTTTCTGACGAGGTATACGCCGAACTTACCTACGGCGACAAAAAGCATGTGAGCATAGCCTCTATTCCGGGTATGAAAGAAAGGACAATAGTATTTAACGGTTTTTCCAAGGCTTTTGCCATGACGGGCTGGCGTATTGGGTTTGCGGCAGCACCCTCTCCCATAGCCGCTCAGATATTAAAAATTCATCAATACGCCATTATGTGCGCTCCCACTGCGGGGCAGTACGCGGCTTTGGCGTGCCTGGAAGAGGGGTTTAAGGACAATTTCGCAACCGTCAATATGATGAAAGAGGAATATGACAGAAAGAGAAAGTTCTTACATAAATCGCTTATTGAACTTGGACTTAGCTGTTTTGAGCCATTGGGCGCTTTCTATATGTTCCCATGCGTAAAGTCTACGGGCATGGACGGCGAAGAATTCGCCAATGAATTCCTAAGAGCCCAAAAAGTGGCGGTAGTGCCCGGCGGCGCTTTTGGAGAGAGCGGAAAGGACCATATAAGAATAAGCTATGCCTATTCCATGGAGAAATTGGAAAAAGCCATGGAAAGGATGAGGGCTTTTTTAGCAAAATAAAGTATCGCTAAATCGCTTTACGGGAAAGATAAGGTATAGGAGAAAAAAATGAACGACCCGCGTATAACCAAACTTGCGAAGAACCTAATAAACTATTCCTGCGACTTGAAAAAAGACGAAAAAATACTCATCGAAGCGTCAGGCGTGGATATAGAAATGGTCAAAGCCTTAATCAGAGAAGTATATGACAAAGGCGGGATTCCCTTTGTGGAAATCTCAGACAACAGAATAAAACGAGAACTTCTTATGGGCATGACACAAATTAACGCTTCGCTTATGGCAAAATACGCATCTTGCCGCATGTCAGAAATGGATGCCTATATCGGCATACGGGGCGGCAATAATTCCTTAGAGACCAGCGATGTCCCAAGCGAAAAGATGCGCATTTATTCCAAATATTATGCTCATCCCGTCCACCATGAGATAAGAGTCAATAAGACAAAATGGGTGGTCTTGAGGTGGCCGACAGAGGGTATGGCGCAACAAGCAGGGACGAGCACTGAGGCTTTTGAAGACTTTTATTTCAAGGTTTGCAATTTAGACTATCGCAAAATGGACAAGGCGATGGACCCTTTTGTGGAGCTTATAAATAAGACCGACAAAGTCCGCATCGTAGCAAAAGACACCGATATTTCATTTTCCATTAAGGGAATGGGCGGCATAAAATGTAGCGGCTTGAGAAACATTCCCGACGGAGAAGTATATACCGCACCGATAAGAGACAGCGTAAACGGCTATATAAAATATAATACCCCGTCCATACACGACGGCAAGGAATTCAAAGATGTGTATTTTAAGTTTAAGGACGGCAAAATCGTCAAGTCTGCTTCCAATTATGACGAAGATTTGAAAAAAATCCTTGATATAGACGAGGGGGCGAGGTTTATAGGCGAGTTTGCCTTTGGCGTAAATCCTTATATCACAAAACCAATGGGGGATATTCTTTTTGATGAAAAAATAAACGGTTCCATTCACTTTACCCCCGGAAGCTGCTATGAAGACTGCGACAACAACAACAAAAGCGCCCTGCATTGGGACCTTGTGCAGATACACACCCCCGAGTATGGTGGCGGTGAGATATATTTTGACGATGTACTGATAAGAAAGGACGGAAGATTCGTCCTTAAAGAGCTTGAATGCTTAAATAGCGAAAATCTGGTAGATTAATAAGAGGTAAAAAATGAACCAAGGAAACAAGAACAATAGTAATTCATACCAAATAAGAAAACCCAACGCTTTCTTGTACTATGTTATTACATATTTTTTGAAGATTGTATCAAAGATATTTTTCCGACTAAAAATTGACAAGAAAGATATAAAGGACCTCAAAGGACCTTTTGTGGTGATAGGAAATCATTCCAGCGTTGTCGACATCGTCTTTAATGTTAGCGCTTTGGCACCCCATAGGCTAAATGTTGTCACAGGTCGAGACCTTTTTACTTGGCCATTGTTCAAGCCGTTTATTAATAGAGTGGGATGTATCCCCAAAAGCCAATTTTCCATTGATATAGAGTCCATTAAGATGATGAAAGCCGCTGTGGAACAGGGAAGAAAGATAGCTCTGTATCCCGAGGGCAAAACCTCCCTTGACGGCAAGCAACTGCACTATCTGCCGCCAAGTATCGCAAAGCTCTTGAAGTTCTTAGATGTGCCCGTTGTCTTAAGCCATACCTTAGGTGCGTATCTCACTATGCCCAGATACTTTAAGGGCTTTAGGTTCGGAAAAGTAAAGGTCAAAGTCACAAGACTATTCTCACAAGAGGACTTAAGAAAGCTTTCGCTTGAACAAATATATGAAAGGGTGCGTGAGAGCTTGAAGTTCAACGACCATATCTATCAAAGAGAGAACAATATCAAATTCTGTTCCAGAAAGATTGCTAAGGGTATCGAATATATACTTTATAGGTGCCCAAAATGCTCAAAAGACTATATCATGCGTTCTACGGGAAGAAACCTTATCTGTGACTATTGCGGGAACAATGTCGAATATACAAACTATGGCGAACTTAGGCCTGCGGACGGGATAAGCATGGCGTTTGATAGGGTGGATTTATGGTATGATTATCAAAGGGAATGCGTGGATAAAGAGATAAGAAAGCCCAATTTTTATATATCCAAAAAGGTCGATATGTTTGAAGAAAGGGATAGGAAATATCATAGGGTAGGCGAGGGCGAACTGTATATTGACAAGGAATATATTGGCTTTAAGGGTACAAAGCAAGAAGAACCTTTTGAGGTAAAGACCGCTTTGAAAACCCTGCACACCGTAACCACCAAAAACCAAGAGGGGATAGACCTATGCTATCCCGAAGGTACCTATCGCTTCTTATTTAAGGATAAAAAATGGTCTACCAAATACGGCATTATAGTAGAACAAATGTATAGATTGATTCACAATCTGGACACAAAAGATTTGGACGAAAAAAAGGATTAATCATAGAAAAAAGTAAAGAAAACGGCAAAAATTTTTGCCGTTTTTTTTGAGCTTTTATTACAATCTTAAGACGACGTTTGTTCCCGTTGTGCCTTATACCTCTATAATCTCAAGACCTGATATATACAGTACTGAGGTTGGGAGTGCATGGATATAGTCTTGACGGCTGCCCTGTGGGACATAAATTGTCGTTAAGGAAGAGTTCTTATAAAAGGCTAAGTTGTTCATAACGGGAGGCTGTTCGGATACAAAAGTTATCGTTTGAATTTCCGTGTATGCGAAAGCCATATATCCGATTTCTTGAATATTCTCACCGATTGTAATATTTTTTACTGCCTTATTGAGCATGAAGGCGTATTCTGATATTATGTTTATATCCGCGTCATCGGGGATATTTACGCTTTCCTCGTCGCCAAAGTATTGAATGACAAAGCCGTCGTCATTTTCGAATGTTCTCGTCGCCATGCCATCTTGAATAAGGTCCATGGAATAGATATGGTTTTGCAGATGAATCCATTGTGTACGCCCTTTATATTTTGTCACAAGGTGCTCGGGGACATAGATTTTCACCGATCCTAAGCCAAGACTGCTTTTAGCTATGCTCATAGTGTTTATGCTTGACGGTGTCTCCCTTGTAAAGAATAGGGCGATAAGAGATTCTATATTGGCGATTCCATGAGAGAATATTTTTTCAACCTCTCTAAGGTTTAAGCTCTTTAGATTCAGAGAGCGTCCGTCGCTGTTTTGGAAAGCTCCTTCTCTGATGTTCCTAATGCGGTAGTCGGGAAATTCTTCAGCGATATCAAGGTGGACTTTATCACCATAATATTGTCTTATATCATACAGATAACTGTCCTCTGTTTCTCTAAACTTTAAGAGTTTGAAATCCTTTTCATCCACTTCCACACAGACTTGGCTTCTGTATCCAAAAAAGGGATTTGAGCTTCCCGTTATGGGAAAATAATCTTCGGGAATCATGATAGCTATGGTCTTTTCAAAGACATTTTCGCCCAATGAGAGGTTTTGGGGATTAAAGGGTATTTCCAAAATCATATTGGATAGGTTTTCAGCATTCAGTGCCTCGTCGGCAATCAGCGTCACATTCTCCTTAAGCTTCATATAAGCCGTATTGGCTCTTACGGCGACAAGAATGGTGTCGATATATGCCGCTCTCTCTTGGGACGATAGGGAATCGGCAAATATTTTGGTGTTATGGAAAGCGTTTTTTTCGCATGTCTTTACATTATGGGTGTTGAGAACGCTCTCTAAAGAGACCGTATTATGAAAAGCGCCTCGTTTGATAGTTTGGATATTATCAAGGTCAATGGTTTTGGTGGCGGTGCCGCTAAAGACATATTCATTAAGGGTGTCGATAAGCGGCGGTAAGGACTTAATCTCCAGCTTTGAACAATCCCTAAAGGCAAATCCCCCTATTTCAGTAAGGCTGTTTGACAGCGTAAAGGTATCAAGCTCCTTGCATTTATCAAAAGCGGCTATGCCTATTTTTTTAAGCTGGGAATCAGCTTCAAAGACTACTTCTTTCAAGGAAGAGCAACCCAAGAACGCTTGATTGCCTATCACCTCATAGCTTTTGGGTATGGTTATTTTTTCCACCGTCTTATTGTTTTTTAATGCTTCGGCTTTGATGCCTTTTATTGGCTGATTGTAGATATCTTTTTCGGGGAAACTTATTTCAGTATAGGGCAGATTGGGGTGCATAAGCGATTCAATCAGATTGTTTTCTCTGTCAAAAATGAACTGGGGTTCGTTGAGTGTGAGATACCCAAAGAGAGTGACATTCTCTTCAAGCGGCTGATTGAAGTTGAATTTAGTTGTATATTCTTTATCTATGTACCAGCCGTGAAGGGTATATCCGGGAGGCACAAAATCATAAGGCGGTCCGGGGACCATGCCTTTTTGGATCAGCATAGGTGAGGTATAGACCGCATCGTCCACAATAAAGTTTATTCTCTTATAATCAATATTATAGTCAGGCAAGTCTCCTTTGTACTCTTCGTCATTTATTATGTATACTTTGGCGGTATGCTGAAGGTCGCCCGCGCTTACGGTGATGTTGACGATGCCTTCTTTAAGGGGAATGATTGTATTGTCTTCCACACTTGCCAAGGTGGGGTTGGATGATGTTATTGTGTATTCGGCATTTTTGGGTCTTATAATAACCTTTGGCTGAAAAGGCTGTTCGAGCATGACAAAATATTCGTCCTTTTCAAACGACAAAGAACGGGGTTGGCTGCAGCTAAAAAAGAGCATAGCCGTAGTAGCGGCAATCATTATTAATATCAAAACCCCAACTACTCTTTTCATACGAAAATATTATAACATATTTATATTATTTTTAAGTGTAAATAATAGTAATTTTTTCTCTATAACCGCCTTTTTGCGTGGGGTACCATTATTTTTTAACATAAATAAGAAAACATTTCTTTTGTTTATTTTTTCTTATCGAACACAAAATATAGGAGGAGGCTTTTATGTCAATTGAAGATAAGGATATGCACATGAGAGAGGGCGACAAGAGAAGAATGCTTATGTCGTTAAAGGACGAGGCTCAGCCCACAAAAAAACTATACAGAAAAAAGAGCAAGATAAAACCCGTATGAAAGTGACTTGATATTTAATTGATTAATTCAAATGTTGAGGTTATAATAAATCAAAAAAAGGTATTTGATTTATGAAGACGGCACTTGTCAGCGGCGCCACGGGCGGAATCGGCGAAGCTATAATAAAAAAGCTATTAAGGGACGGTTTTTTGGTCGTAGGGCTTTATAATAAAAATCATGAAAAGGCAGAGAAGTTAAAAAAAGAAACGGCAATTGAGCTGTATCCTTTGAATTTGTGCTTGGATAACAATATCTGTCTGGTAATAGACCAAATCTTAGAAAAGTATAAAAAAATCGATGTTCTGGTGAACAACGCCGGTATATCCCAGCAAAAATTGTTCACCGACCTTAGCGACTTTGATTTGAACAAGATGTTGGATGTCAACTTAAAGGGCGCTATGCTGCTTACAAAAGCCGTTGTACCCGCTATGATAAGTCAAAAATACGGTAGGATAATAAACATAAGCTCTGTTTGGGGGGTATGCGGAGGTTCTTGCGAAGTGCATTATTCGGCGAGCAAAGCTGGACTAATTGGTTTTACAAAGGCTTTGGCTAAGGAGCTTGGTCCAAGCGGCATAACCGTAAACTGTATAGCTCCGGGACTTATCGACACGGATATGAATAATAATCTGACCCAAGAGGACAAGGAAGAGTTCGCTATGCAGACGGCATTGCAAAGAATAGGCTCTCCTCAAGATGTCGCCAACCTTGTCAGCTTTCTTGCGGGAGAGAGTTCAGGATATATCACATCCCAAGTCATAGGCGTTGACGGCGGAATTTAATCTACATAAGCCCTGAAATTCTACCTTGGGAATCTATGCTCATTTTTTGAGAATTCGGTACTTTGGGAAGTCCGGGCATAAGCAGGATATTTGAGCAAATGACAAGAATAAAGCCCGCGCCCGCTCTTACTTCCACCGCCCTAACGGGGAATTCAAAGCCCTCGGGACACCCTAAGGCGTTCTCGTCGCAGGAAAATGAAAATTGAGTTTTGGCGATACAAATCGGGTAATTCTTGTACTTGGGATTTTCTTTTATTTTTTTCATTTGAATCAAAGCTTCGTCAGAATAGACTACTTTTGATGCGCGGTATACTTTTTGTGCGACTTTTTGTATTTTTTGGTCCAAAGCGTCTTCTAAATCATAGGCGAACTCTAAATTTCCGTCACCTTGACATATCTCAATTACTCTTTCGGCAAGCTTTTCCGCACCCTTTCCCCCGTCCATAAAGCTTGTATTTACCACAGCATATACGCCGATTTCTTGACAAAGCTCTTTGACAAGCTCAATCTCTCCTTGGGTGTCGAATCCAAATTTATTTATGGCGACGACGGGACGGGTCTTGAATACATTAATTAAGTTTTCCAAATGTGTCTTTACATTAATAAAGCCTTTTTTGACGGCGTCCAGATTCTCTTTTGTGATTTCGTCACGCTCCACTCCGGCATTGTATTTTATAGACCTTAGGGTGACTACCAGAACCACACAGTTGGGCTTAAGCTTGGCGGTGCGGCATTTTATGTTAAAAAATTTCTCCGCCCCTAAATCCGCACCAAAGCCGGCTTCAGTCACTGCATAGTCTGAACTGGAAAGAGCTATCTTTGTGGCAAGCACGCTGTTACAGCCGTGTGCTATATTGGCGAACGGTCCGCCGTGAACTATGGCGGGCGTGGCTTCCAAGGTTTGAACAAGATTGGGTTTCATGGCGTCTTTTAATAGTATCGCCATGGCGTCTTGGGCTTTTAAGTCCCCCGCGGTGATTTCTTCTCCGCTTATATCATAGCCTATGACTATGTTGGCAAGACGGTTTTTGAGGTCGTCAAGAGAAGTGCTTAAGCATAAGGTCGCCATTATTTCCGAAGCCGCCGTTATAACAAATCCGTCTGTTCGAGGTATGCCGTTTTTTTCGCCGCCCAAAGCCACCTTTATTTCTCTAAGTGCTCTGTCGTTCATATCCATACATCTTTTCCATACCACATTGGCTATACCCAAGGCGTTGCCATGGTTTATATGGTTGTCAATCATTGCGGATAAGAGATTGTTCGCCGCGGAGATAGCGTGCAAGTCCCCGGTAAAATGAAGATTTATATCCTCCATAGGCACAACCTGCGAATATCCTCCTCCGCAAGCTCCGCCTTTTATTCCGAACACCGGACCCAAGGACGGCTCTCTTAAAGCAAGACAGGTCTTTTTGCCCAGCCTTGACAAACCGTCCGCCAATCCAATACTGACAGTGGTCTTGCCCTCTCCCATTCTGGTGGGGCTCATTGCCGTAACAAGGATGAGTTTTCCAAAAGATTTCTCTTCAAAGGCGGCAATTTTCGCCTTATATCTGCCATAAAGCTCTATATTGTTTGAATTTATATTAAGCTTTTGTGCGATTTCTTGGATAGGGCGCAAAGCACAGTTTCTGGCTATTTCCACATCTGAAAGCATATTGACCTCCAAAATATATATTGAATTATCTTCTATAGTATAATCTTTTATATATGAAATGTCCAACCATAAATACTATCACAAAAAATAACGGTATGGTTATAAACCAAATGTTATAAAGAACCAGCCCACCGATATTATAGATAAGATAGGATACGGCGTACGCTGTGGAAAACTGAATTGTCATAGCAGTTAATAGCCATTTATTTGAGCCCATTTCTTTTTTGGTGGCGGCAAGAGCCGACACACAGGGGAAACATAAAAGCGTAAAAGCCATAAAAGAGTAGGCTGCATGCGGCGAAAACATTTCTTTAAGGGATAGAATAAGATTGTGCCCCGATGCGCCGAGAAGCACTGAAAAGGCGGAGATAATGGTCTCTTTAGCGATTGTTCCGCTAAGTATAGCAACCGCAGCTCTCCAATCCCCAAACCCTAACGGAATGAATATAGGGGATAAAAGATGCCCTATGGACGCAAGCAGACTGTATTTTGCCTCCACCATTTCAAGCTTATAGTTAAAATTGCTTAAGAACCAAATCGAAATAGAAGAAACAAGAATAATGGAGCCGGCTTTTGTTAAGAAATCCTTGCTTTTTTGCCATATGCTCATAAATACATTTGTCACAAGCGGTATTCTATATGGTGGCAGTTCCATTATAAAAGAGCCCTTAGGGTTTATAAAAGGCTTTGTCCTTTTAAGAATCAGACTAACCAAAATTACCGTTAAGATACCCAAAAGATACATAGAGGGAGCCACAAGCGAGTTATTTGGGAAAAAAGCGGCGATAAACAGTGCGAAAACGGGGAGTTTCGCCGAGCAAGGCACAAAGGGCGTGAGGATAATGGTCATTTTCTTTTGGCTAAAGTCTTTTATGGTTTTTGTGCTCATAATCGCCGGCACGCTGCATCCGCATCCAAGTATCATAGGTATAAAAGAATGACCGCTTAAGCCAATTTTGTAAAACAGTCTATCCATAATAAACGCCACCCGTGCCATATAGCCCGAGCTTTCAAGCAACGCTATAAAAAAGAAAAGGATCACGATTTGAGGCAAAAAGGAAAGCACCGTCCCCATGCCTCTTATGACGCCTTCGGTTAATAGTCCCTCCGCCCATACAGGGAGAGTCAAGCGTGTTTTAATAAGGTTTATCAGTTCTTCCAACGCTCCTTCCATAAGCGTTAAGATATATTTTCCCGCAAGCTGTACCGAGAAAAAATAGATTAGCCAGATGATAAAAAAGAAAATTGGGAAGGCAAGATATTTATTTGTCATGACCTTGTCAATCTTATGGGTAATAGATTTATTAAGACTCTTATTCAAGGCTTTTGAGGCTATGCATTCCGCCTTTTTGTTTCTATATAGAAAGAATTGGTCTTGTAGATTCACTAATTTTAAGTCTTGATTTTCTAAATTCAGCGTTTTCTTAATCTCCAAGTCATTTTCCAATAGCTTTATGGCAAAAAACCTGTCAATATTATACTTTTTTTGAACTTTGCGTATTTCTTTTTCTAATTCTTCACTGTACTTGAAAAGCTTTTTTTCTTTCGGAGTGCTAAGCTCTTTCCATACTATATCCATAAGCAAGGTCAAATTGGTCTTTTTCGCGGCAGATATGGCTACGGCTTTTACGGATAGGGCGTCTTCTATCTTCTGGGTGTCAAGGGTTATGTTCTTCTTTTGCAATTCGTCTTTCATATTTAGAGCCAAGACGACCTTAAGACCTAAATCCAAAAGCTGCAAGGTCAAATTTAAGCTTCTTTCCAAATTCAAGGAATCAATGATATTTATTATCAAATCGGGTTTTTGTTTTATCAGATAGTCCCTTGCTATTTTCTCTTCAAGAGAATACGGCGAAAGAGAATATATGCCGGGCAAGTCGATAATTTGAATTCTTTTGTTTTTATGGTATAAGCCCGTTTTCTTCTCCACGGTTACGCCCGTCCAGTTTCCAACGGACTGATGCATTTTTGTTAGGGCATTGAAGAGTGATGTCTTGCCGCAATTGGGATTTCCCGCTAAGGCGACTGTATAAAGCTCTCTCATATCTCAACTATTATATCTTTGGCGACTTTTTTTCTCAGCGCCAAAAGGATTTCTTTTACTTTAAAAAGCAGAGGGTCGCCCAAAGGTGCCTTGCCTATATATTCGATTTTCGCTCCAAGGCATAAGCCCATATCCATAAGCCTTTTTTTTATTGTATTCGGGCACTTGATATCTATCACTTTGCCAATCACGCCTTTTTTTAAGCGCTCCAAGGTCTTTTTCGCCATCGCCTAATTAACATCTTATTCCACAAAACCGTCATTTATATGTATCAAAGAACGATATTTTGGACTATTATAGAGAATATGGCTAAACACTATCCTATCGCTATGAAAAAAAGGAATTTTTTTATATAATAATAGAAAATAATATTGGAGGGCATATGAAAAGTTATCGAAAAGTATTGAATTTTGTCACCACAACAAGAAGAGCCTTTATTAATATTACGCCGCAAGTAGAAGAAGCTCTTCGCGAAAGCGGTATTAAAGAGGGGCTTGTTCTGGTCAATGCGATGAATATTACCGCAAGCGTTTTTATAAATGACGACGAAAGCGGACTGCACAACGACTTTGAAAGGTTTTTGGAAAAGCTTGCGCCCGAAAAGCCATATGAACAGTACGATCACAACGGATTTGAGGACAACGCCGATGCCCATTTGAAAAGAACGATTATGGGCAGAGAAGTGGTATGCGCCGTCACAAAAGGCAAACTGGATTTTGGAACTTGGGAACAAATTTTTTATGGAGAATTTGACGGCAAAAGACAAAAAAGAGTCCTTATTAAGATAATAGGGGAGTAATTGTCAAATGAAAATATGAGCATATTCAGCGTCCTTTTATGAAAGGTATTTCTTAGGGAAAAGCTGTCGAATTTTTCACAGCTTATTGTTTATTCTAAGTAAAATCTTTCACCCTAAGATTAACTATAAAACATCTATAAATACGCCTTTATTTTAGGTGAGCTCCTAACCCCTAATTCTCTTAATTGTTATTCTATTTCAATATCGTTTATGGCTCCAATCCCAGTTATCCTGACTTATTTAATAAAATCTTTATATGGTTTGACACTTCCTACTAACAGATTTTGAACTTGACAAGGGGATTTCCGTTTGCTTATTGGCAAATAATGTTCATTCAATAGGTTAACAGTCCCGTTAGCAAAATATTTTGAATTTGATAGAAAGCTTTTCGCTGGTTATTTTCAATAGAATTGCTTTCTTCATCATTGCACAGATAAAGAGCTTTAATTCCCAAAAAACTATGACTATTTCTAATTGCCGAACAAAAATCCAGCATTTTTTGTTTTATATGAAAAAGCATTGACTTTATCGATTATGCTGTAGATAATATTAGTAATTTAGTAAATTAGTAAATCAGTAATAGGAGTGATTATGAAAATACCCGTAAATTTGAAACACAAACCGGTCTTTTGTATACAAGATTATGAAAATGTGGACGGCAGAAGCGCTTCGGCCAAAGGGATTTCTTTGGGACTTGCTCAATGGAATGATAGGGGCAAGGTGGATATATCCATAAAAGTTTGGAGGCATACCGGCGGCAAATGGTCAAGACAATCTGAAGAGATGCCCCTTCACCGTGTTATTGATATGGCGCTTTTGATATGTCAGACAAAAGAGTACCTTTCAAACGCTTATAGGTATCCCAAACTCTATGATGAGAACAATCCGATTATTGAGAGAATAGGACTGCAAGGCGATGCCATGACCTTGGAAGTATGCAAAGACAACGAGCTTATTGACGAGGATATCAAACTCTTTCGTGATGCGCTCAATCGTGACGACGAGCTGATTTCGGAGAGACTTCACTTGCTTGCCAATAAGCTCTATGAAGCGGGTTATGGCAGAAATATAAAATAGATTGCTTTAATAATAAGCGTATAGAGATATTGTTAATGTAATTATATATTGCTTTACATATCTATGCTTTAACAAAAACCGCATAAAAAATATGCGGTTTTTTGGTTTTTTTAGTTTTATGTCAAGCTTTTTTTGATATGAGATTTATACGGTAGTTCTCAAACACCTTATTTTTTTCTGTTTCATATTATGAAAACATCAGAGGTATGATGGACGATTATATTTTTGTTGTGGATGTGACTGACGATAGAGGGTTCTATCTAATAAAAGCTTTGCAAAAAGAAGGCTTTAGAGCCTATGTGATGCATGGATGCATTATTAATGAAGGCAAAAAAGTCTATATATTCTCTTTAGCGAAGGAATTGGAACTTAGTCAGCTTGAAGAACTGGAAGACAATTCAGTAGTTTTCGCCCGAGTGGGCGACAACAAGATAGAACACCTCCTGCAGCAAAGAAATATAAGGCAGTATGATTTTCTGGAAGACAATAGATTCCTTATAAAAAACGCTTATATTACCGCAGAAGGGGCTTTGGCGGAGATTATTCAAAGAACGAAAGCTTCTCTTAGGGATATGCCGATTTTGGTTTTGGGATATGGCAGAATAGCCCGATGCTTGACAAAGATGCTTAAGTCCCTTTGCGCCAAAGTCACGGTGGCTACAAAATTTGAAAAAGAAATTGCGGAAGCAGAAATAACGGCGGATAAGGTCATAAGGCTGGAAGACATGCACATGCACCTTTCATCATTTCAAGTTATCGTGAACACCATACCTATGATAATAATAAAAGGAGAACTTATCGGGCTAATCTCGGAAGATACTTTTATTCTGGATTTGGCATCCAAGCCCGGGGGAGTGGACTTTGTCGAAATTAAGGGAAGGGGGCTTCAAGCGTTTCATTATTTGGGAGTGCCCGGAAAAGTATCCCCTCACACGGCTGCCGAATATTTAAAGGAAAGTCTTATGAGAAGCCTGAAAGAAATATAAGATATGACTAACAAAACAATAGGCTTAGCCATTACGGGTTCATTCTGCACTTTTGAGAAACTATTGCCTGAACTTGAGAAATTGGCAAAACATAATACGATAATCCCTATATTTTCATATTCGGTAGCGAAAGTAGACACCCGATTTTATAAAGCCGAAGATTTCTATAACGATGTTAAGAAAATAACCAATCAGGAACCCATAAGGACTATTAAGGATGCCGAACCCATAGGTCCCAAGAATTTCTTAGACTTAATAATAATCGCGCCTTGCACAGGGAACACCCTTGCCAAGTTAAACAACGGAATCACAGACACCCCAGTCCTTATGGCGGTCAAAGCCCATTTGAGAAACAATAAGCCCGTGCTGGTGGCGATATCCACGAATGATGGCTTGGCGGCGAATGCAAGAAATATAGGGGAACTTATCAATAAAAAGAACATTTTCTTCACGCCTTTTGCACAAGATAATTATCAGAAGAAAAGGTTTTCGCTTATGGCTGACTTTGACTTACTTATAGAAAGCGCAGAAGCCGCTTTGAACAATCAGCAATTGCAACCGGTATTAAAAGGAGTATAAATTAGTTTATGTGCGGGATAGCCGGCTGGATAAACTTTAATCAAAATATTAAGAAAGAACAATTCATATTGGAAAATATGTTCGAGACCATAAAGTCAAGAGGTCCGGATGAAAGCTATATCTGTGCCGGCGAAGACGCCGTTTTGATGCACTCCAGACTTATTGTCTTAGACCCCGACGCCAAGCAACCTATGACTCTAAAGACCCAAGAAGACATCTTTACAATAGTCTTTAACGGTCGTATGTTCAACGCAGATGAAATCAAGCAAAAGCTCAAAGGATTGGGATATCTGTTTGAAGGCTATTCGGATGCCGAAGTGGTTTTGACGGCATTTGCGGAATGGAAAGAAAAGTGCCTTGACTATTTCAACGGAGTTTTTGCCTTTGCTGTTTGGGAGCATAAAAAGAAACGCTTGTTTTTGGCGCGCGACCGTATCGGCGTAAAACCTCTTTTTTATTATTTATATGACGGCGGAATACTGTTTGCGTCTGAGATAAAGACACTTCTACAAAATCCATTGGTCAAAAGGAAAATCGAAGACGAAGGTCTTATGCAAATAATGTTTCTTGGACCAGGGAGGATTTCGGGAAGCGGCATTATTAAAAACCTGAAAGAACTCAGATTCGGGGAATTCTTATATTATCAAAAAGAGCGTATTCAAACCAAAATATATTGGCGTCTTAGGGCAAGGGAGCATAAGGACAATCTGAACGATACCGTCCATACCGTAAGGGCATTGACAATCGATGCCGTAAAAAGACAAATCATCGCCGACGAGGATATAAGCTGTCTTTTGTCGGGCGGGTTGGATTCCAGCATTATATCCAGAATTGTAGCGGAAGAGTACCGCTTACAAGGCAAAACACTTAAGACATTTTCCGCAAGCTTCGAGGATAACGAGAAGTATTTCAAAGAGAACGAGTTCCAGCCCCAAAGCGACGACGAATTTATAAAAATAATGGTCGAATTCCTTGGTTGCGAACATACAGATATCACATTGAAAAGCGAAGATGTGGGGTTATATCTTAAAGACGCACTTTTCGCCCGTGACTTGCCGGGAATGGCAGATATAGACTCTTCACTGCTTATTTTTTCAAGGTATCTAAGAAATTATACCAAGGTCTGCTTGTCGGGAGAGTGCGCAGACGAAATCTTTGCGGGTTATCCTTGGTATCACCAGCATGACGCATTGAAGAGCAACACATTTCCTTGGTCCAATGCCATGGAATTAAGAAAGGCGCTTTTTGACTATAAGGATTTAAGAGAAAAAGCCGACGGCTTTGTTCACGACCAGTACCAACGGACAATCTCCCAAACCCAATACGCCCATACAGATACCCAAAAGGACAAGAAAATAAGGCAGATGTTTATGCTCAATTTCCATTGGTTTATGCAGACATTGTTGGATAGAAAAGATAGGATGACTATGTATAACGGCTTGGAAGCGAGAGTACCTTTTTGCGATTATCGTTTGGTTGAGTACGCTTTCAATATGCCTTGGGAATATAAGTTTGTCAACAAGCGTGAGAAGGGAATTTTGAGAGAGGCTTTTAGAGACTTACTGCCCGAAAGAATAGTCTTTAGAAAGAAAAGCCCTTTTCCCAAGACTGCCAACCCCGAATATTTAAGCTTTGTTAAAAAATTGCTAAAGAAAAGGTTAAAAAATAAAGACAGTATCTTACATCAAATAACTGACCAAAAGTATTTAAGCTCACTTTTGTCTTGCGACCAAGATCTGAAGACGCCTTGGTACGGGCAGTTGATGAGACTTCCGCAGCTTTTGGCGTATTTGATACAGATAGACATTTTCTTTGAAAGGTACGGTTTCGACCTAAATTAATAAACCAATTAAATAATTGAAAAAAGTATAAAAATAAACTATGGCTGTTATTGACATTGCGTTATCGGGTATGTTATACTTTTAAGCGAAAACAAAGAAAAAGGAGACCAAGATACTATGGCATATGTAATAAGTGATGCGTGTATATCATGCGGCGCTTGCGAGCCAGTTTGTCCCGTCAGCGCAATATCTGAAGGTGAAACACAATATGTTATCGACCCCGAGCTCTGCATAGACTGTGGAAGCTGTGTGGATACATGTCCTCAAGAAGCTATTTCTGAAGCGTAAAGAAAGATTAGCAATACTTATGTGGCATCGTCATCTTATGGTGACGATGTTTGCAATTTTATTATGAAAAAAATCTTATCGGAAATTGACCAAGAAAAGCATTCCCATGCGGACGCTGTCTTTGACAAGTACATGCAAAGGGTTTTTGAGCGTTTGGACGACGAATTTGAGATTTCCGAAGCGTTCTATCTTTTCAACGCAAAAAAGAGACTTATCATCAATAAGCATAAACAAAAAAGAAAAAGAGTGGCGGCAAGGGATCTGCATATCGCCACTCAATTTTTTACGCCCAGATGGCTTGTGGAATATGTGACCGACAATTCCCTTGGCAGTTTTTTGGGTATACCCTTAAAATTTTTCCATGGAGACGAGTCTACAATCATCCCAAAAGACGACATAAAAATAATAGACCCCGCTGTGGGTACGGGGAATATGCTCATATACGCATACGAGCTTTTGGAAAAGTATTATAGACAAAAAGGTGTTCAAAATATCCCCCCAAAGATACTCTCTTCTCTCTATGGGCTGGACATCGACAAAAAAGCTGTCCAAGTCGCTAAAAAACTATTGGAAAAGAAATCGGGGCTAAAAGGATTTGAATTCAATATTTACGCTTTTGAGGATATCCCCAATCGTCTTTTGGAAAAAGTAAAACGGTTTAACTTAAAGAAACTTTGCTCCTTTTTTACTTTATGGCAAAGCTATAAGGAAGCGGGCAGTCTCCTAAGACCCGGGGATGTTCAAGCTGAACTTAAAATCCTTGAAAAACACGCTCATACAAGGCAAGAAAAAACCATAATTGAGATAGTCAAAATTCTTTCATCCAAGTTTGATATCGTCCTAATGAATCCGCCATATCTGTCGTCCGGCGATTACGCCCCTAATCTGAAAGAATTCGTGTATAAAGAATATAAAGACCACAAGCGTGACCTATTCGCGTGCTTTATCAAAAGAGGGTGCGAATTTTTGAACCAAGACGGCTTTTTGGGTGCGGTATGTCCTTATAACTGGATGTTTATCAAGACCTTTACAAAGACACGGGAATACATAATCAAAGAAAAGGGAATATATAATCTTATGCAACTGACGGCGGGCGGATATGACAAAGCGGTGGTCTATCTTTCTGCTTTTGTCTTATCAAACCAAAAGCCCAGAGAGGGGTATTACATAAGACTTACTGATTTCAAAGCCAAAGACCAGCAAAAATACGCCTTAAAAGCGGTTGAAAAACCCCAAAGCTATACCTATAAGCGAAATCAAGATATTTTTCTACAAACGCCGAACTATGCGATAATATATTGGACAAGTCAGAAATTCCTTGACAATTTTCGATATAAACGCCTTGACGAATACCTATTGATAAGACAGGGCATGGCAACAGGCGACAATAAGAGCTTCTTAAGAAAAATAGACGAAGTAGATAAGGACTTAATAGCTTTCGATGCTGAAAGCATTGAGGATTTTGATAAATCGGGGAAGCTCTATGCACTTTATAACAAGGGAGGAAGATATAGGAAATGGTGGGGAAATCAAGACTATGTGATAAAGTTTGATAAGGCATCCAGAGAGATTTTAGCAAAGCAAGGAAATAAAATGCCCTCTAAGGAACTTTATTTTAAGGAATGTATAACTTGGACTTTGGTATCCAGCAAAGGTCACTTTGGAGCACGATATTCCAAGAATGCGGTTTTTGATGTTGGCGGGTCATGTGCTTTCTTAAGAGACGGTATAAAGTTTGATATCTTTGTGTTTTTGGGGTTTTTATGTTCTAAAGTGGCGACATATTACTTAAACGCCTTGAACCCTACCTTGAACGCCCAAGTAGGCGATATCAAGAATTTGCCGTTTATAGAGCCTGATACTCAAATGGCGGTCGAGATTACAAAATTAGTAAAAGAAAATATTGAGTTGTCAAAAGCCGACTGGTATAATAGAGGAAAAAAGGGAGACTTCGAGAAAATCAAGTGCAATGAGACAAGGCTTAATCAAATTTTTATTGAGTTATACTCTTTGCATGAAGAGCTTGATTGTCAAGTAGAAGACAGATTGATTACCCTAAAGGGAGTGGGAAATGAAGAATAACAAAGAACAGCTGCCAAGTAGAGAGAGAATGAAAAAAATCATTTTAAGCACCGTCAAGGACAAGACATGGTCAAGGCGGGAGCTTATCTCCAAGGTCATAAAGCGCTGCGGCTTTACGCCCGAGCAATTAAAGGACACCTCTACCGACAGCATTTCCACAAGGCTTAAGAGCTTTGCGGGCACGGTGATAAACGAGCTTGTAGGGGAAAAGGCGCTTTCGCTTACCCAAGACAATAAGATTGAGCTTCCCCCCAAGAAAAAGCTCGAAAACAAAGAGATTTTAGAAGTATTTATCAACAAATATCTTACCGACGAAGAAAAGAAAGACCGCACGCCCGGCGGAAAGAGAAACACCTTGAACGCAGTTTTGGGCAATATCTTAAAGAAAAAGAAAAAGGAAATAGATAAAGCCGACGATGTGGTGGAGTATTTGGACAAACAGCTTATAAACAATTCCACTGTATATGAGAAGATAATCAAGCACAGCGATTATCCCGAGACTCCGCTGGGGAATAAGCTTAGGTTTTTGAACGAGAAATTCAACGAATGCAAAAGAGGGGCTCTGCCTAAAGAGAATTATCGAAAAATCTTAAATCAATCGGTTTTGGAGTGTTTGAGCTTAGCGGGCGGAGAATTCTTTGAGAGGCTTTGTCTTAGCCTAATAAAAAAAGGATACGGCGACAGAGTGGTTAACGACAAGCTCACCGCAGGTCCCGACGATAAGGGTATAGACGGAATCGTCTACATAAAAGATGAAATGGGCTTTGATGAAAGGGTATTTATTCAAGCAAAGACAAAGCGGAAAAAAGGATATATCCCGCTTTGTGAAATAAGAGAGTTCTTGGGGGTTATGATTGCTGAAAAAGCCACCAAAGGAATACTGATATCCAACAGCAATTATCATAAAGAGACGATAAAGTTCGCTGACAAGGTTGATAACTTAATCTTGATAAACCAAAAAAAGCTCCTTGAACTTATGCAAAAACATTCCATAGGCATCATTCAGCAAAACGGTCTTTGTAAGATTGATGACAAGTTATTTTTAGAACAAGTATAAAAGAGCCTCTATTAATAAAGATAATTTTTAGATTAAAAAAAGCCTCTTTTCTAACCGTAAGAGGCTTTTATTATTTTTTTCCGCAAGCTTATTGGCAGTAGGGCTACTTAATTTTGACAGATTAGTTTATCGCAATAAGCCAATTATATTTGTCCTCGATTTTACCGTACTGTATGCCTGTGATAGTGTCATATAGGAAAGAGGCGACGGGTCCCATTTGGTTGTTGTTTATTATTATATCCTTGCCGCCGTATCCCAAAACGCCCACAGGAGAGATAACCGCTGCGGTTCCGCACCCAAAGGCTTCGTCTAGCTTGCCCTCTTCTTGGGCTTGTAGGATTTCTTCAACCGATATTCTTGTTTCCTGAACTTCGTATCCGTTGTCTTTAAGAACTTTTATCGCGCTGTCTCTTGTGATGCCGGGTAGGATTGAGCCGACAAGCTTGGGGGTCTTGACTATGCCGTCGATAACAAAGAAAATGTTCATAGCTCCCACTTCTTCCACATATTTCTTTTCTGCGGCGTCCAGCCAAAGCACCTGGTCATAGCCTTTTTGGCTGGCTATTTCTCCGGCAAGCAAAGAAGCGGCATAGTTTCCCATACATTTGACTTCTCCCGTACCGCCAATGGCAGCTCTTACAAAATTTTCCTCAATCATTATTTTTGTGGGTGCAAGACCGTTTGCATAGTAGCTCCCCACGGGTGAAAGGATGACAAAAAATCTGTATTCATGGGCGGGATGAACTCCCAGCATCTTGTCAAAAGCTATCATGGCGGGTCTGACATAAAGTGACGCTCCGCTTTGGGTGGGAATCCAATCGCTGTCTATTTGGATAAGTTTTTTTATGCCCTCAAATACTTCGTCTATGTCTATTTCGGGCATGCACAGTCTTTTGGCAGAATTGTTCATTCTCTTCAAGTTGTCGTAGGAGCGGAACATGGTTATTTTTCCGTTTTTGTTTTTATACGCTTTCATGCCTTCGAAAATGCCTTGCCCATAGTGCAGTATGTTGGTGGACGGATCGATTGAAAAGTCTTGGTAGGGAAGTATCTGTATCTCCTGCCATTTTCCGTCCTTGTAGTCCATGACCAGCATATGGTCGGTAAAATATTTGCCGAATCCAAGATTGGAAAATTCAGGTTTTTGTTTTTTGTTTGTGCTATAGGTTATTTTCATGATATCTCTCCTTTGGGCTTAATTGTATAATAATTCGTATTTATCCATTTAATTTGAGTCTTTCCCGAGGTCAGGTTTGCCACGAATGTGTCTATCTGGTCTATGTCCTCCAGTTGGCCAGCAAAGCGTATTTCGGCGTTTTGTCCGTACAGGGTGTCTATAACTTGGGCGTTTCGGTTTAAGAAGTTCAGCATATCCCCTAAATAAGAGTATTCCAAAACAACGATTCCTTCTTTGCAAAGTGCTTTTTTGACGATTCGGCTTTTTTCTAAAGTCTCCAATACGCTTTTGGAATAAGCTGTCTTAAGCCCCGCCGCCCCAAGCTTTACTCCGCCAAAATACCTTGTGACCACAGCCGCCACATTGTTTAGGTCATTGTTGTTGAGCGCCTGCAAAATAGGCTGACCGGCTGTGCCGCCCGGCTCGTTGGCGTCATAAAATTTTTGTCTGTTGTCTATTGTCTTTAAGGCATAGCAGTTATGGGTCGCATCCGAATATTTTTTAGAGATTTCTTTTACAAACTCCATGCCTTCTTCAAAGTCGTCTATCCCTTTTATGGAGCAAATAAAAACAGAATGCTTGACTTCTATTTTGTGACTATATTCGCCCTCTATTGTGAGATAACTTTTCATTTTCTATTCAAAAACCACATTTATGCGTGTTTTTTTGCCTTTGTGAAGAACAAAGCCGTTCTCAATATTTTCCGCTGTGATTTCGTCCTCGTACGATGCAACTTTATTGCTGTTTATGCTGACGCCGCCACCTTGAATAAGCCTTTTCGCCTCGCCTTTTGATTTGACAAGTTTGAGCTGCAAGAGGATGTCCACAACGCTTTTGGACTCCAAAGGTATCACGGCTTTGGGCATATTTTCTATATTCCCCCCAAAAGCCGCGCGTGCCTTGGCTTGTGCCTGAGTAGCGGCTTCTTCGCCGTGGACTATCTTAGTCACTTCATAAGCCAAAACTTCTTTTGCCTTATTCATTCTTTCGTCTTGATATTTGGTGATTTCGTTTATATAAGACAAATCCAAAAAGGTCAAAAGCCTTAGGCACTTGTTCACATCGGCATCGTCCACATTCCTAAAGTACTGATAAAAGTCATAAGGCGATGTCTTATCGGCGTCCAACCATACCGCTCCTTTTTGGGTCTTGCCCATTTTCTTACCGTCTGATGACGTCAATAGTTCGAAAGTCATGGCGTATGCGGTCTCGCCCTCTTTTCTTCTGATAAGGTCTGCTCCCGCAAGGATATTTGACCATTGGTCATCCCCGCCGCACTGGAGCTTGCACCCGTATTTTTTATATAAAACCAAAAAGTCATACGCCTGCATGAGCATATAATTAAATTCCAAGAATGTCAGCCCTTTTTCCATTCTGATTTTGAAACAATCGGCGCTTAGCATTCTGTTTACGCTGAAATGCACTCCGATATCTCTTATGAACTCTACATAGTTTAGGTCCAAAAGCCAGTCGGCGTTGTTGACCATAATCGCGGCGTTGTCGCCGTCAAAAGAGAAGAACTTGGACATCTGTTTTTTGAAACACTCGCAGTTATATTCTATCTGTTCTTTGGTCAGCATGGCTCTTAAATCGCTTCTGCCCGACGGGTCGCCAATCATGCCCGTTCCTCCGCCTACAAGAACAATGGGCTTGTGTCCGGTTTTTTGCAGGTGGCTCATTGCCATAAGCGCCAAAAAATGACCTACATGAAGACTGTCCGCAGTGGGGTCAAAGCCCACATAGAAAGGTACGCTTTCTTTTCTCAAAAGCTCATAAAGCTCGTCTTCAAAAACAGTTTGTTTGATAAAACCTCTTTCTCTCAATATGTCAAGCGCGTTTTTCAATTTTTTGGCTCCTTTATGTTGTTTTTTATCACCTCGGCAAGTCTCTTTATGCCCGTGTCTATTTGTTCCAATGTAGCGTTGGAGAAGTTAAGCCTTAAGGTATTGAAAATGTCGCCTTTGGGGTAAAATGAGCTTCCGTCCACAAAAGCGACTTTCTTTTCCACAGCTTGGAGAAACAGCTTTCTTGCGTCCATATATTTTGGAAGCACCACCCATATGAACAAGCCTCCCTCGGGTCTTGTGTACTTGACGCAAGGGGGAAAGTACTCGTCCATTTTTTCAAGCATACAATCTTTTTTTTCTTTATAGATTGCCGTCGACTTTTCCAGTTGAGGGTCCATATAGCCTCTTCTTAGATATTCATTAACAATGGCTTGAGACAAAAGCGAAGTATGCACATCCGTCGCCTGCTTGCCCAATGTCATCTTTCTTATTATTTCTTTGTCGCCGACAGCTAAAGCCGTCCTAAGTCCCGGACTTATTGTCTTTGAAAAAGATATCGTATACACCACCCAGCCGTCTTTGTCAAAAGACTTTATGCTTGGGACTCTCTCCCCCTCATATCTCAATTCGCAATAGGGGTCGTCTTCCAAAAGGACAAGACGGTGTTTTTGGCATATCTCAGCGATTTTTTTGCGTTTTTCAACTGTTATTGTCTTTCCAGTGGGATTGGAGAAAGTGGGCACAAGGTAGAGCATTTTTGGCTTATGCTCCATTATTTTTTTCTCCAAATCCTCAAGGTCTATGCCGTCGTCCTCGCTTTTTACGCCTATTGGGCAAGCCTCATAAGTCTTTAGGATATGCAATACCGCAAGATAGGTGGGCTCTTCCACAAGCACTTTGTCGCCCTTGTTCAAAAGCGCTTTGCACATAAGGTCAATTGCCTGCTGTCCGCCGCTAATCGCCAAAATATTTTCTAAGTTCTGATTGTAGATGCCCGCTCTTTCAATATACTTAAGCCCCGCCTCCAAGAACGGCTTATAGCCTTCGGTAGCACCGTATTGGAGTATCCGAACGGCTTTATCCGAGCTTAAAACAGCGTCGGCAATTTCTTTTACTTGTTCCAAGGGCAGCGCCTGAGTGGACGGCAAACCGCCCGCAAAAGAGATGATATCGGGCTGGGATATCAGCTTAAAGATTTCTCTTATCGCATTAGCGCTTAAGTCTTTCATTCTGTCGCTGAATGTGTATTTCATAGTACGCCTCCGATTTCAATTATTATATAACTAAAAAACTGATATGTAAAGTTTTTGGCTATGGTTTTGATAACTCATAGAAAATATGCTTAAAAAGCTGATTTCGTCAAAATTTTCATAAATTATATCAAAAACCAAATAATTTGGCTGCCAAAAAGCTTGTTTTTGGGAATACTTGTTTAGGAGGGAGAATAATAGATTTTTACGCTTTATGACGGCGTTATTCGGAATTTTTAAGGCTTATGACAAGAACAATGCCGAAGTTTTTTAATTAGCTTTTTAATGGGCATAAATTCCAATATACTTGACTTGACAGGTCGTTAATGATAGCATATAAGTTATCTAAAAATAATTATTTTTTATAAAAAGAGGTATCGATGGGTTTAATAGCCAGATTGTTCAAAAGAGAAAAAGAAAGACAGATAAAAAAACTTGCGGTTATTGCCGACAAAATTGAGGAATTGGAAGAAAAATATGCGTCAATGACCGATAGGCAGCTTGCCGAACAGACGCCTATTTTCAAAAAAAGGCTTTCTGAGGGGGAGACGCTGGACGATTTGCTCCCCGAGGCGTTCGCCGTTGTAAGAGAGGCGGCAAAAAGGGTTTTGGACATGAGGCATTTTTATGTGCAGCTCATTGGCGGAATAGCCCTGCACCAAGGCAGAATTGCCGAGATGAAGACAGGCGAAGGAAAGACGCTTGTAGCCACTTTGCCCGCATACCTCAACGCCTTGACGGGAAAAGGCGTGCATATCGTTACGGTCAATGACTATCTTGCCAAGAGAGATGCCGACTGGATGGGCAAGGTATTTAAGTTCTTAGGGATGAGTGTGGGATGTATCTTGCACGATATGGATTTTTCCCAAAAGAAAGAAGCGTATCATTGCGATATCACATACGCCACCAACAACGAGCTTGGTTTTGACTATTTAAGAGACAATATGGCGATTAAGCTTGAAAATGTCATGCAAAAGGGCTTAAACTATGCGATAGTCGACGAGGTGGACTCCATACTTATAGACGAAGCGCGGACTCCATTGATTATTTCCGCTCCCGCCGAGAAATCCTCTTTGGTGTATATAGATGTGCAAAAATTCATAAGAATGCTTAGGGAAGAAGACTATGTAAAGGACGAAAAGGACAGACATATATACCTTTCCGAAGAGGGTGTCGCCAAAGCTGAAAGATTTTTTAATATCGAAAATCTTGGCAATGCCGACAACGCCGACCTAAATCTTAAAATAAACTCCGCCCTTAGAGCCAATTTCTTAATGACAAGGGACAAGGAATATATCGTTGAGAATGATGAAGTAATCATTATTGACGAGTTCACGGGAAGAAAAATGGCGGGCAGAAGGTTTTCAGAGGGACTGCACCAAGCGATAGAGGCGAAAGAAAATGTCAGAATAAAAAAGGAAAGCAAGACTATCGCCACAATAACTTTTCAAAACCTCTTCAGAATGTATAATAAGCTTTCGGGCATGACGGGTACGGCGATGACCGAGGAAGCCGAATTCAAGGGTATCTATAATCTTGATGTGGTTGAGATACCCACGCATGAAGAGATGATAAGGGTAGACGAGCCCGACAAGATTTATCTGAATTTGGAAAGAAAATACGCCGCGGTTATTGATGAGATAGTTTCCACATACGAAAAAGGACAGCCGATATTGGTAGGCACTATTGATGTGGATGTCAGCGAGCATATCTCAAAACTTTTGAAAAGAAAGAAAATACCCCACAATGTGCTGAACGCCAAAAGACACAAGGAAGAGGCGGATATTATCGCCCAAGCGGGAAGACTTAAGGCGGTGACTATCGCCACGAACATGGCGGGAAGGGGAACGGACATTCTATTGGGCGGAAATCCCGAATATATGGCAAGAAAACAAATGGCAAAAGAGGGATACGACGAAGATTTAATAAATATCGCCACAGCATACAATGTCCTTGAAGATGAAGAGGAAATCAAGGCAAGGGAACGCTTTAACGAGCTTAAAGCCGAATACAAAAAGAGTACGGACAAAGAAAAAGAGGAAGTAAAAAAGTTGGGCGGGCTTAGGGTTATCGGAACGGAAAGGCACGAATCCAGAAGAATAGACAATCAGCTAAGAGGTCGTTCGGGAAGGCAGGGCGACGAGGGCAGCTCTTGTTTTTATTTGTCTTTTGAAGACGAGCTTTTGAGAAGATTTGGCGGCGACCGCCTTAAGTCCATGATGTCGTCATTAATGAGTCAAGAGGGTGCGGTTATTCAAATGCCGATAATTTCAAGACAAATAGAGACCGCTCAAAAAAGATGCGAGGACGCCAATTTTGAAAGAAGAAAATATGTCATGAACTATGACGATGTCATGAACAAGCAAAGGCAGCTTATATACAGCCAAAGAAACGAAGTGCTGAGGGGTGCCGATGTGCATGACCAGGTTATGAAGTATCTTCCCGATGTGGTCAGAGAAATTGTCTATGAGTACGCAGATTTTTCTTCCGGGGACGAGACTTCTATTGAATATGAGGCGTTTAACCGCGCTTTGGAACAAAGAGTGCTTAAGCAAGGCACCAATATTATTACCCAAGAGCTTTGTGGACATTTAAGTTATGAGAGGATAATTAATACCGTTGTGGAAGAAGCTGTTAAGCAATATGAGGAAAAAATACAGTACGCCGAAGAAAACGGCATAAATTTCAAGGCGACGGAAAGAAATGTTTTGCTCAATCAGGTTGACAGGCATTGGATGGACCATATTGACGCCATGGACACTTTGAGAAAAGGAATAGGCTTAAGAGGTTATGGACATAAAGACCCGATTTTGGAATACCGAAGAGAGGGTTTTGAGATGTTTGAAAACATGATTGAGTCCATTCAAAAAAGTGTCGTCATCATGCTTTGCAAATTAGATGTTCACCAAGTGGTGGAAAGAAGAAACGCCTATATAGCTCATCAAAACGCTTTGAAGACAAGGGTTACGGTTAGAAACGACAAATCCGCTCAGGTGGGCAGGAATTCTCCTTGTCCCTGCGGTTCGGGCAAAAAGTACAAGATATGTTGCGGGAGATAAGACAGTGATAGATTTTTATGACCATAGGCATACTTTGAATAAGCTCAAAGACACATTGAAGACGGTGTCGGAAGCCATGGGTTTAGAGGATAAAAAGATAGAGCTTGAAAAACTCTTAAAAAAACAGAGTCAAGACGGCTTTTGGGGAAATATAGAGGAAGCCGGAAAAATCAATAAGATAATAACTTCTCACCAAAAGAAAATAAACAAAGTGGAAAGCTTGGATAACAAAGTTAATGAACTCTTTGAGCTTTTGGAATTGATAGAAGAAATGCAGGACGAAAATGAAGCCCGCCAAGTCCAAAAAGAGCTTAATGAACTGAAAAAAGAAGTGGATAATTTAAGGATAGAGGCACTTCTCAAAGGCAAATATGACGGCTGTAACGCCATACTTACCATTCATGCCGGGGCGGGAGGAACGGAGGCTCAGGACTGGGCGCAAATGCTCTATAGGATGTATACAAGATATTGCGAAAGGAAAGGCTACCAAGTCAAGGTCTTGGACTTTTTGGACGGAGACGAGGCCGGAATAAAGAGCGTCACTTTTGAGGCGGCGGGAGAAAATGCCTATGGGTTCTTAAAAGCAGAGAAGGGAGTACACAGGCTTGTCAGGATAAGCCCCTTTGACGCCAACAAGAGAAGACATACCTCTTTCGCATCTCTTGAAGTCATGCCCGTTATTGAAGATAACGAGGAGATAAAAATAAACCCCGACGAAATCAAAATCGACACATACAGAAGTAGCGGCGCCGGCGGTCAGCATGTAAACACCACCGATTCAGCGGTTAGAATCACGCATATCCCGTCGGGTATCGTTGTGCAGTGCCAAAACGAAAGGTCGCAAATCAAGAATAGGGAAACGGCAATGAAGATGCTTTTGTCCAAACTTGCCGAAAAAAGGGAGAGGGAATTTCAAGAACAAAACCAAAGCTTAAAAGGGGAGCTTAAAAAGATAGAATGGGGCAGCCAAATAAGGTCGTATGTGTTCTGTCCATATACTTTAGTAAAAGACCATAGAACGAATTTTGAAAACACCAATGTCGACGCCGTTATGGATGGAGAGATAAAGGACTTTATTTTGGAATACTTAAAAAAGGCATAACATGAAGTATATAGATATAGCCAAAGAAAAAATCAAGAAACTCAAGAACAAAGACGATATTATAATCCTTGCCATTGAGTCCAGTTGCGACGAAACCGCTGTGGCGATAACAAAAGGGAAGCGGATACTGTCCAATAAGATTTCTTCCCAAATAGAGATTCACGCCCGTTTTGGCGGAGTGGTCCCCGAGATAGCAAGCAGAAACCATATCTTGGCGATAGATAATATCTTAGAGCAGGCGTTGGAAGAGAGCAAGATGACCTTAAAGGATATAGATGCCGTCGCCGTAACCTATGGGGCAGGTCTTTTGGGGGCGCTGCTTGTAGGAGTGGCTTATGCCAAGAGCTTGGCTCTTTCGCTTGGGGTGCCTTTAATCGGCATAAACCATATTAAAGGTCATATCTTTGCGAATTTTATTTCCCATCAAGAGTTGAAGTATCCATTCATTTGCCTTGTTGCAAGCGGCGGACATACAGCGTTGCTTAAGGTAGAGGGTTATCAAAAAATTGAGAGTTTGGGCTCAACATGCGACGACGCCGCCGGAGAAGCCTTTGATAAGGTCGCAAGAGTTTTGGGTTTGGGATACCCGGGAGGACCTGAAGTAGAAAAAGCGGCACAAAAAGGAAAAGACAAAATTATCCTCCCTCGTCCTTTTAAGGGAGAAGAGCACCTTAATTTCTCATACAGCGGACTTAAGACAGCGGTAGTAAATTATGTCCACAATACAAAAAAAGGAGGAGGCGATGTCAATATTTATGATGTCGCCAAATCCTTTCAAAACCAAGCCGTGGGTATGCTTATAGATAATGCCATAAAGGCGGCAAAAAGACATAATATAAAGTCCATAGCCGTAGCCGGCGGAGTGGGGGCGAACACAGCGCTTAGGGAGGGCTTAGAAAAGGCGGCGAAAGAGCATGGCATAAAGCTCTTTCTTCCCCCAAAAAGCCTTTGCACAGACAACGCCGCTATGATTGCCATCGCAGCGTATTTTGCGATAAAAGAAAACATATCGCCCGCCGATTTGGATTTGGACGCAGACGCAAGCCTTGATTTAATTTCCTAATTTTTTGCATAAAAGTATCCTCTAAAGCTCATAATTAATATATCACTTTCAAAGGAGATTTTTTTATTATGAGCTTAAACCCATTTGAACAAAAACCCATGAAGTATATGGACAGCCTTATGGATTGGACTGAAATGTACCCAAAGGCTTATGACAAAAACAGCGTCAGCCCTTATACAAAATTGAGGATAATTTTGATGAACGGAACCGAGTATGAGGCGATATGGTATTCTCACCAGTTCCATAGGCATTGCGCAGACAACGATATCAGACGGGAGCTTGCTGAAGTGCGCAGGGTAGAACAGCAGCAGCAAAAGAAGATAAGCTGCCTTAAACCCATAAATGAAAACTTTTTGGAACACGCCATAGGTTATGAGCATCTTGCCATAGACCTTACGGCGATTTTGGCGCAAAGGGAAAAGGACCCGAATGTAAAAATGGCTTTGGACTTTGCCTTATTGGAAGACTTTGACCACCTTTACCGTTATGCAAATCTAATGGACCTTGAGCACCAGAAAAAGGCGGAGACCTATGTCAATAGTTATGTGGAGATGATGCCGGGAAGACCCACGATTTCAGAGCACAGATACCCTTATGACGATGTCAAAAGGTTTATAAACAACAAGAACGCCGATTCGTTGACAAAGCTGAATATAGCCATTATTACCGCCGCCGAACAACAGACCATGAATTACTATAAGAATCAAGCGGCTTTTTATACAAGCGATTTGGGAAGAAAACTGGTCGCAGAAATAGGAATGATAGAAGAACAGCATGTCACGCTTTATGGCGGACTTATGGACACCACTTGCACATGGTTGGAAGGCTGGCTAAATCACGAATATACCGAATGTTATCTTTATTATTCTTGTTATGAGGACGAGACCTGTCCCAAGACCAAGAGCATTTGGGAGAGGATGTTCCAGCAAGAGCTTGTGCATCTGCATAAAGCCGCAGAGATGTTAAAGACACATGAGAACAAGGAATGGGCTGAGGTCATACCCAATGCGACTTTTCCTGAGCTTTTGAAGTTCTCTCCGCAAAAGGAATATGTAAGAAAAGTGCTTAGGGATACGGTATATCTAACTGGCAAAAAGGAAGCTTATGAGGATGTGAAAAAGCTTCCCAAAAACTATGAATTTTTCAAGTATCAGCAAAAAATCAATCACGATGTGGACACTGTCCCCTCCCACAATGTCATTACGGACACGATTAACGCAAAAGGTCAGGACTATCGCTTTCAAGAGAGCGAGCATCCGGTCAAAGAGCTTCGCGATAGAAAAGTCGACAATGTAAATGTGGGAAGATAAAAATTTGTTCAATTGAATATAAAGTAGATTTCAGGCTGGAAAGCCTGAAATCTTTTTTTTAGGGTATTATTTGATGATGATAAGGATATCTTTATCTTGGCTTGCGATCGCCACGCTATAATTATCAATCAAATTTAATAAAGTGATATTTTTATCCTTAATAAAAGTCCTAAGCGCAGCAATGAGTTCAATTTCTTTACACTTGGCGTACGCTTCCTTGGCTGCCCATAAGTCAAAGAACTCTCTTTTTTCTAAATCTTGTTCGTCCTTATGAAAAAATCTTTTTGAGATTATGGAAAAATCGCAGTCATTATGCCTTTGGATATCAAGACCGACCTCTTTGGAAGATATGGCGAGCATAGTATACTTTCCGCTGTGGGACAAGCTGAATTTTGGGGCTTCGAGGTCAAGACGGGGTTTTTTTGAAGAGTCCCTAATAATTGTAAAATCTCTTTTGGGAAGGCTGTAGAAATCCCAATATTCTTCTACACACGCTCTTATGAAAGAGTCGCTGTCTATTTTTTTATCTGTCAAAAAAATCAGCATATCAGCACATTGGATTGATTATGGGGCAGTTTCTGGCGTATAGGTTGTTGAGCATGAGCATATGGTTTCTATTGACTATCTCCATGGCTGTATAGTTTGTCCTATACTCCCAGTTGCCGACGGGCTTGCCCGGGGTGTTCATTCTGGTATCGCTGCCATATCCGCAAAGGTCCTGCATGGGCACTATCGCAAGTTCGCACGAGGAGGACAAAAGACATCTTATAAAAGCCGTTGTAGACGGGCAGTCTCCGCCGCCAGCCGCCCAGCCCGAGATGTTTTTACAGTTTACATAGTTCAAGGCATGGTTTCTTGTCTGTTCGTCAATGGACAATAGCCAGCCCAAGGTGGTGTCATTGTCATGAGTCGCAGTATATCCCACCGAGTCTTTGGGGTAATTGTGCGGCAGGTGTATATTGTTAGGGTCATTATCAAAGGCAAACTGCATGACTCTTGTGCAATCAAAGCCGGTCTCCTTTACATACCTATGTACCTCTTCGTCTATTATACCCAAATCTTCGGCGACTATATCGGGGTTTTTTACCCTTTGTTTGAGGGTATTCCAAATCTCCATTTTTGGACCGTCCAGCCAGCGACCTTCTCTGGCGTCTTTTTTGTCGGCGTCCACCGCCCAATATTTATAAAAGCCCCTAAAGTGGTCTATCCTCAATTTGTTATAGAGCTTTAAGTTGTGTTCTATTCTCTTAATGAACCAGTCATAGCCGTCCTTTCTCATGTATTCAAAATTATACAAGGGATTTCCCCAAAGCTGACCGTCTTGGGCAAAATAATCGGGAGGCACTCCCGCCACCATTTCGGGGTCAAGGTTTTTGTTTAATTGAAAGAGTTCGGGGTGAGCCCACACATCCACGCTGTCTCTGCATACATATATGGGCATGTCGCCGAATATTCCCACTCCGCATTTATTGGCGTATTCCTTGATGCGTTTCCACTGTCTAAAGAATTCATACTGCTCAAAACAATAAAACAATATCTCTTGCTCAAGCTTATCTCTTGCTTCGTTCAGAGCTTGCCTATTTCTAAACTTATATTTTTCTTCCCATTCATACCACGGCTTGCCAAACTTGTCTTTCAAAGCCATGAAAAGGGCATAGTCTTCAATCCAATAAGAATGATACTTCCTAAAGCATTCAATATTGCTCTTTATGACAGGGGTAATTCTGGAAAAAGCTTTTTTCAAAAACAATTTTTTTACATTTTTTGCATACTCATAATCGGTCAAATAAAAACTTCCCGTATATTTATTGGATACGATTTCGTCTTCAGTCAGCAGCCCTTTTTCAAAGCTGTAAGGGTCAAGATATAAGTAGTTCCCTGCGAAAGCAGATACCCCCGAATAAGGAGAGTTCCCTTTGCCTATCGTGGTCAAGGGCAAAACCTGCCACCAATGAAAGCCCATAGATGTTATATATTCTATGAAGTCCAAGGCGTCTGTGGCAAAACCGCCTATCCCATATTCTCCCGGAAGAGACGAAATATTGAGTAGCACTCCTGCAGACCGTTTCATTTTATCTCCTGTTTTTGAAACGCGGCGTGTTTATCGCCTCCCCAATCACTATTATTTTGGCAAGCTCATGATTAAGGGCGGAAGAGCTTTGAATATTGTCCGTCATATCCACAAAGCGTTCATAATAATGCTCTTCGCATCCTTCGCTGAGATTTTCTCCCATACTGCTTTCCGTATAGACATTCTCCACTCTTGTATTGCCCTTTTGGGCGGGGTGGGAATGAGCCGTTAGGTTTTCGCCATACGAGCGCTTATTTATGGGAGGTTTTTCTTTATTGGCAAAGCCCCCCTTGTCCCCTTGTGACGAAGGAGGCGGGCTTTGCCTATATTGCGTTCTTTTGTTATCTGCGCCGCTTTTTACAATAGAACCTATCACTGATACGATAATAATAATGGCGACGATAATATAAAATGAATTAGCCATTTATGATTCCTTTATTTTTTGGGAGGTTTCTTTGCGTCGCTGTCCATTCCGCCGATAGCGTTTCTCATAGCAGTATCCGCTTGGATGTTTTGCATATTATAGTAGTCCATAATCCCCAATCTTCCGCTCCTGAAAGCTTCGCTTATCGCCTTAGGCACTTCCGCCTCGGCGGCTACGACAGAGGCTCTCATTTCTTGAGTCTTGGCTTTCATTTCTTGTTCCCTTGCGACCGCCAAGGCTCTCCTTTCCTCGGCTTTGGCTTGAGCTATTCTCTTATCAGCTTCCGCCTGGTCCATTTGCAGCTGTGCGCCAATATTCCTACCTACATCTATATCCGCGATATCAATGGACAAAATTTCATAAGCCGTTCCCGAATCCAGTCCTTTATCCAAAACCGTTCGGGATATTCTATCGGGATTTTCTAATAATTCCTTATGAGAAACGGCGGAACCTACTGTTGTCACCACGCCTTCACCGACACGGGCGATTATGGTCTCTTCACCAGCGCCGCCGATGAGTCTTGATATGTTGGCTCTTACGGTGACCTTTGCCTTGGCTCTAAGCTCTATTCCGTCTTTGGCTATGGCAGAGACAACCGGAGTCTCAATGACTTTGGGGTTTACGCTGACTTTTACGGCGTTAAGCACATCTCTTCCCGCAAGGTCTATTGCCATAGCGGTTTTTATCTTCAAATCAATATTGGCGCTGTGGGCGCTTATTAAGGCGTTGACGACCTTGACCACATCGCCTTGCGCCAAATAGTGTGTCTCAAGTTCGGCGATATTGATATCCAAACCCGCTTTTTTCGCCTTGATATATGAATCCACTATCATGCCGATTTTTATTTTCCTAAGCCTCATTCCCACAAGTCTGCTCATAGATATCGGCGCTCCCGATACTAACGCCCTAAACCATAAGCTTACTGGCACCATTGCAAAGAAAATGACTATGCCAAGTACTAATACTATTGATAGAACTATCCATCCGCCTACTCCCATGTTTACCTCCAAAAATAAATTATTGTTCAAAGCGGCGGACTATTATCGTACCGCCCCTCGTCTCTATTACTTTCACTCCCTCGCCTTTTTTAATATAAAAACCCTCGGCTTGCGCATCTAAAATTTCGTCGTCTATTCTTATTTTCCCAATAGGGCGCATATCCGTTGTGGCGATGCCTATTTTGTCCTTTAATCTAGTATAATCGTGTGTTCCCTCAGATATACCGGAAGATACCGCTGTGGATTTTTCTATTAAGGGAGTTCTGCTCAACCACCCCATTTTTGAGGACTTGACCATAATAATAAACGCCAGTATGATTATTATCGATATGAAAAACAGCATAATAAAAATCTGTGCCAGGATATTGTCTTCTTCTTGAGAAAAAACAGCTCTTAAGACTATTCCTAAGACCAGAAGCAAGAGCCCGATTGTGCCGAAAACGCCAAATCCGGGTTGAAAAATCTCAATCATAACAAAGACAAGTCCGACAATAAGACAGACCATGACTGGCCATGTCATATTGGCGAACAATAAACCTATTTGAATAAAAAATTCCATACTAAAAAATCTCCTTTATGCGTCATTTCAAAGATATCACAACAACGCCAGTTTTGTCAAGATACATTAGGTTATTCTTTATAATTAAATATATTACTACCTTTACAAAAAATATAATATGGAGTATAATAAATTAAATATTAATAGCCAATAATCGGAGGTTTATATGCAAAACAGGATTGAAGAAAAAACCAAACTCTTGGATGAAAACGGAATTTTAACCAATCCCGGCTATGCCACAAGGCATCTATTTGAATACAAAAGAGAAGACATAAAAGCCAACAAATTCAGAATCAAAGAATGGGACTACTACTATGTCGGGAACGACGAATACGGGGTATGCTTGACTATTTCAGACATTAGTTATTTGGGGCTTTACAGCGTCAGCCTATTGGACTTCAGGAGCCAAAGACAACAGACCATAACTAAAATAAAGCCTTTCACAATGGGCAAGACGGGTCTTCCTTCTTCTTCCTTAAATGGCGATGTGGAATATAGGCAAAAAGGATTTTTCATACGCTTTGAAAACAACGGCAAGGAAAGAAGACTCTTGTGCGAGTGCGAGAATTTCTTAGACGGTAAGACTTTGAATATCGATATCACCTTAACTCATTTTCCTGCGGATTCCATGGTGATAGCCACGCCTTTTGCAGACAAGAAAACTGCATTTTACTACAATGAGAAAATAAATTGCATGCAAGCAAGCGGGAAAGCCGTACTTGGAGACGAGACCTATTCCTTTGACAACAACAATTCCCTTGGGCTTTTGGACTGGGGAAGAGGAGTCTGGACATACAAGAACACTTGGTATTGGGGGTCGCTGTCAGCGGTTTTGCCGGACGGCAATATGTTCGGGTTCAATATAGGCTATGGCTTCGGCGACACATCCAAAGCTACCGAAAACATGATATTCTTCAACGGACGCGCCCATAAGCTCTCCAAGGTCACCTTCCATATCCCAATAAAAGACGGAAAGGACGACTATATGAGCCCGTGGACTTTCTCCTCCGACGACGGCAGATTCGAAATGGGCTTTCAATCGATATTGAACAGAAGTGACAGCATAAATCTTGGTTTTTTATGCACTATTCAGAATCAGGTCTTTGGCAGGTTCAGCGGATTTGTTATTTTAGACGACGGAAAAAAACTGAATATCGACAACCTCTTAGGCTTTGCGGAAAAAGTATACAATAAATGGTAGCCTTTTTTTTGAGGATGGTTTTTTGTTCAGATACTTAGGCTTTGCCAAAAAAGTTTATACAAGTGGCGGAGCGGATTGACTTTCCGAAGATTATGGGATAAACTAACATAGGACGTACTTAGGAGGACTTTATGCAAAAATACTATACAGTGGACATTAGCGGAAAAAAAGTAGACCTTCCCATACTTCCCATAGGAAACGGAATCAACATAGCTTTTTTTAATCTACACGGAGCTCAGGCTTTGACCGAACATTGTGCCCGCCATGTTGCGAATTTGGTGGATGGCGCGGAAGTTATCTTAACAGCAGAATCCAAAGGGCTGCAGCTTGCTCATTGCGTCGCACGGCTTTTGAATCATGACTTTTATGCCGTGGCAAGAAAGTCAAAGAAACTCTATATGCAAGACGGCATAGAAGTTACCGTCCAATCAATCACTACAAAAAATATACAGACCTTGTATCTTTCAGCCCACGATGTCAAGCTTCTAAAAGGCAAAAAGGTTGCCATAATTGACGATGTGGTATCCACCGGAGGAAGTTTGCTGGGAATGGAAGAGCTGGTCAAGAAAGCGGGGGGAGAGGTCATGGTCAAGGCGTTTGTGCTTGCCGAAGGTGAAGCCGCCGATAGGGATGACATAAGATACCTTGCCACAATACCTCTTCTTTAAGAAATTTGTATGAACAGCTTAAAATCACGCCTGAAAGCGCTCTATAAAGAGTGCTTTTCTGATAGTAAGGAATGTAGGGACTATCTCTTTTCCAAAAGATTGGGTCCCCATAATGCCATATATAGGGAGCTAAACAGCGATATCGTCGCTGCGATGTATATGGTCGACAAAAAGCTTGTTTATAGAGAAAAAGAAACCTCGGTTCCGTTTGTGGTGGGGCTTGGTACATCTAAGGCTTATAGGAAAATGGGCTTGGCAACAGAGCTAATTAGAGAAAGCGTCCAAAAGTGTGAGGGCCCTTTCATTATGCTTTATCCCGCCGTCAAGGGTTTTTATGAAAAGATGGATTTTGCTGTCATCTCATATGACAACGTATTGACAAACGATTATAAGAAGATTGAGAGCGAAGACGCTGAAAAATTTTTGAAACTATATGAACTTTACAATAAGGACAACGATTTTTATATAAGGCTCAATAAAAGCGATTTTGAAGAAAAGATAGAGATCGCAAAAAGAGACGGCGGAAAGTTCTATCTTTTGGAAAAGAACGGGGAGCATATAGGTTTTACCAATCTTGAAGAGAGCGTCATTTTAGGCGAAAAGGGCGTCAAGCGTGGCGTTATGGCAAGGGTAGCAAACCTTGAAAAGGCGTTTAAGTTATGTCCGATAACCATAGATAAAAAAATTAAATTGACGGACAAGCTGGCTGAAGAAAATAATTTTTGTTTTTTTGTCGAAAAGGGCAGAATTCAAAAATGTGAAGAGTTTGATATTGAATTGACCATGGAGGAACTCACCAAGCACTTTTTTGGGTTAGGCGATAAGCTAAAGGAATTTGGCATAGTCAAAGGTCATATTTTGGAAAGATATTAAATAACCCCTAAGGTATACAATTGTTAAAAAAAACTGTTATACAATACTCACGATACAGGGAAAATCCTTTATTTCAAGCTTATAAACCGCTTCAGCTCCGAGTTCAGGAAAGAAAACGGTTTCACAACTTGTCACACAACTTTTATAATATGCCCCTGCGCCTCCGATTGCATCAAAATGAACTCCGCCATATTTTTTTATGGCGTCATGTACTTTTTGGGCTCTTTGTCCTTTGCCGATTGTGGATAGAATGCCGTTTTCTAAAAAAATAGGCGTGTAGTCGTCCATTCTATAACTGGATGTAGGACCTATGCTTCCCACACATTCTTGGGGCTTGGGCGGACAAGGTCCGGCGTAATATAGCGTTTGACCTTTGAGAGGCACTTCGCCGGTATTTCTCAAAATATCAAGCATCTTTTTATGGGCGGCGTCCCGTGCGGTATACATTGTGCCGCTAAGCAGTACTATATCGCCTTTTTTTAAGGTTTTTATTATTTCTTTATCAATAGGAGTAGATATTCTTTTCATAATATTCCTAAAGCGTTATGCTATTATGCCTTACCGCATGGCACTGAACTGTTACTGCTACGGGCAATCCGGCTATATGGGTGGGATACTTTTCAATAAATACTTTTAAGGCTGTGGTCTTGCCCCCCAAGCCTTGCGCCCCAATGCCCAATAAATTGATTTCTTCTAATAACTGTTCTTCTAAATCATTGAGAATAGGGTCCTCATTCTTTGAGTCTAAGCCCCTAAACAACGCTTTTTTTGAGAGCAATGCGGCTTTTTCCATAGTTCCGCCCACTCCTACGCCTACCACAACAGGTGGGCAGGGCTTTGCGTTTGCATCTTTAATGGTTTCTATGACGGCTTTTTTTATGCCCTCTATGCCCTCTGACGGAGTCAGCATAAAAAGGCGGGACATATTTTCCGACCCAAAGCCCTTTGCCATAACGCTAAGACAAAATTCGCTGCCCTTTATGATATTATAATGAATGACTGCGGGGGTGTTGTCCCAAGTATTCTCACGGGAGATAGGGTCTAAGACGGATTTTCTAAAATACCCTTCTTGGTACGCCTCTTTTACGCCTTGGTTTATGGCGTCTTCTATGTATCCGCCTTTTATTCTTACATCCTGCCCCATGTCCACAAACACCACGACCATTCCGGTATCTTGACACAAGGGAGAGGATGTCTTTTTGGCTATATCGGCGTTTTTTATCATGATATCAAGCGCAAAAGCCGCAGCTTGGCTGTCCTCTATTTCGCGGGCGTGTTTGAGTTTTGCAAGAGCTTTTTGGTCTAAACAAACACATATTTCCATACACATTTTTTTTATGGCGGAAGTTATATCTTGGGATAAGACAATTTTCATCTTAAAAACCTTCTTTAAGAGAAGTCAATTTGATTTTATACTACAATAAGATATAGTGTTTGTCAAATTAATATACTTGGTGTATAATGACTCTATGGCAATAAGATTATGTGTTTTAGGCAGCGGCTCAAAGGGAAACAGCGTGCTGGTAGATAACGGAAAAACCCGTTTGCTTATAGACGCCGGCTTGGGAGCAAGGGACTTAAAAAAAAGGCTGAATATGGCTGGAGTGGACTTGCAAGACCTGGACGGTATTTTAGTAACCCATGAACATATCGACCACATAAGAGCTTTGGAGACTTTTTCAAAAACCGCCACCGTTTATGCGCACAATCACACCATGCAAGCAATATTGGAGCGGGGCATAGAGCTTAAGCTTAGTCAGAACTTTGACAGCGAATGCTTTTCCATAGGCTCTATGGATATTGAGACCTTTAGGATAAGCCACGACGCCGTATACCCCTTGGGATATTCTATCAGCGATAATAACAGCAAGATTACCTATGCTACTGATATGGGATACTGTTCTCAAGAATTTCTAACAAAAGCCCAAGGTTCGGACATAATTATGATTGAATCAAATCACGACTTGGACATGCTTCTAAACGGCAGATACCCCGCATTTTTGAAAAGGCGGATTGTGTCCAATGTCGGGCATCTTTCAAATTATGCCTGCGCTGCCGCCATAAACGAGCTTGCCCAAAACGGCGTAAGAAAGTTTATATTGTCTCATTTAAGCGAACAAAACAACCTTCCTGAACTTGCCTATTGGACCATAATAGAATATTTGAAAAACAAGGGCGCAAATGAAAGGGACATAAAGCTGTATGTCGCCGAGCAACGACAAATCAGCTGCTGTATAGGATGTAACTAATGAAAAGAATATCTTTTGAGCCGCAAGCCTTTCCCATAATATATTTGATTTCCATTTATTCAACGCTTGTCATATCTCTTTTTTTACAAAGAGTACAACAAAGCGACGGAATGGTTTTTTTGGCCTTTGCTCTGCCCCAAATAGCGCACTTATTGACTATCGCAATCTATTCAAAATTCAAAAAAGTAGATGTTCTTGCCGCTATTCCATTAAAATTCAAAATAAGCCCGAAAGACTATATTTGGACGGTTTTGACAGTTTTGGGATTATTCTCTATGGCGCTATTGCCCAATATCCTGATTATGTTCTTATTTGACTTCGTAGGTCTGCCCGCATCGGTAAGAGTTCCCACCATGGACAGCGCCAAGAATATCCTCTTGGGGCTTTTGACTATCTGTATTTTGCCGTCATTGGGAGAGGAAGCACTGTTCAGAGGGGTTTTGGTCTCTTCTTTTAGGGAATATGGAGGTGTGGGCGTTGTTCTCTTAAGCGGACTGTTTTTCAGCTTGTCGCACTTTAACATCGCACAGACTGTCTATCAGTTCGCCATAGGAGCGCTTCTTTGCTATCTGTATTTGAAGACGGACAACCTTGTCATTCCTATCCTTATACATTTTCTAAACAACGCCATAGCTTTATTTTTACCCGCCGTCATACCGTTTTTCAAAAATCTTGGTTTCAACTTCGCCACGTTCGCTGTACTTGTGCCGATGTGCGTTATAGGTCTTTTTATTTTTGTGTTGGCGGTAAGAAAACTTATCAAAGATGTCAAAAGTTCAAGCGACATTATAGTATATGAATATCAGCCTGAAAAGGACGAATTTGTAGCCGTGGCTACCCAAAAGGCTGAAAAAAGGGAACTAAAGAACGCTTTTTCTATCGTAAAGAGGGAAGTTTCAAACACTTTTATTGCGATAATAAATACCTTTAAGAAAGGCGAAAACAAAAAGAGACTGGACTTTTTCAAAGCACAGTTTCCCAAGACCAGAAGAATAAATAATGTAATAAAAATCATGTTAGCAGTAATAATAGGGTTATGGTTGTTGACGATACTATTATAAGCCCTGAAAATAAGGAGATAGGATGACAAAGACTTTTAAGCTGGGAGCCATATTTTTCATAACCATATTGTGGCAGATAGGCATCAGAATACTTTTTAACTATTTGTCCTTGTCCGCAAACGCCACAAACTGGGTGTTCAGCTTGTTGATACAGCTTTTGGGCATGGGACTTTTGCCTTTCATTTTATATAAATTATGGATAGGGAACGATGTCATAGAAGGCTTTTATCTTACCAAAAGGCTGCACCCCGCCACCTATGTTATCGCCGTAGTTATGGGATTTCTGTTCTATTATGGCACAATCGGCGTGTCTACCATTTCAAGGAGCATACTTGAGCTTTTGGGGTTTACCCGCATAACCACCAGCGTAGGGACTATTTATTCGGGGTGGGAAGTGCTTCTTATGGAGATTATTACTGTGGCGATTCTGCCCGGATTCTTTGAGGAATTCACAAACAGAGGGCTTTTGATGAGGATTTTTGAGCATGAAAAAAACCATAACAAAGTGATTCTTATTATGGCGCTTATGTTCGCACTTTTTCATCAGAACATCATGCAAACGGTCTATACTTTTGTGGGCGGGCTTGTCTTAGCGTATATGGCAGTAAAGACCAGAAACATATGGCCCAGCATAATTGTTCATTTTGTCAACAACTTATTGAGCGTGCTTATGGAGTATTCCTCTCAGAAAAACGGCGTGATTTATGCAGGTTATTCAGCTTTAATGAATGCAGTAACACAGAACGCTTTTATACTCTTTGCCTCATGGATAATTACGGGATTGGTTATTGCGTGGCTATTAAGGCTGATTGCAAGGCTGAATAAAAAGAATTTGGAAGAACCACAGCCTGAATTCAAGGATTCATTTGAGAGCATATATGGCTTATATGAAATAGAAAAAAAGCCAGCCCCCGCAGCGTATAAGGCGAAACTTTGGGAATATGGGTTGGTCATAGCCGCTGCCGTCATGGCGTGTTCAGTCACCATATTTACCTTTATTTGGGGGACGCTTAGGTGACAATTAATCTTATTGCCGTCGGCAGCCTTAAGGAAAAATATTGGACGGATGCCATAAAGGAATACCAAAAAAGGCTTAGCAGATTTTGCAAATTGAATATTATTGAGACGCCTGAGGCAAGGACTAAGGAAGAAGAGATCAAGAACATAATTAAAAAAATAAAGGGCTATTCAATACTTTTTGATATAAAGGGGAAGCTGCTTTCGTCAGAGGAATTTTCCGCTGTATTTTCAAAAAAGCTCTTGGAGGGCATAAGCTGTTTTTCATTGATAATAGGCGGCAGCGAAGGAGTGGACGAGAGCTTAAAAAAACAAGTTGATTTAATAGTTTCTTTTGGAAAAGTTACATATCCCCACCAGCTTATGCGAGTGATTCTAATTGAACAGATTTATAGGGCAATAACAATAATAAACAATATAACTTACCATAAATAGCATAATGTATATACTCTTCATATTATACTCTAATATGAAGAGTTATCAAGAAATTGAAAAATATGTCGAGATGTTGGGCGGGGATGTAGGCTATATCGGCGTCACATATTTAGGTTATCCCATTCCCGTTATAACAAAAGGGCGAGAGAATAACAAGCGGATTTTGCTTGTGGGCGGAGTGCATGCAAGGGAGTACATAACATCATATCTATTGTTCGAATTGATAAAAGAGTATGACGGAGAGTGCTTGATAGACTGTGTGCCCGTCTTAAATATAGACGGAATGCTGCTTAGTAGGCTAGGGCTTGGTATGTTCGATAATAAGGGATTATGCGAGGAACTATTGCGGCTTAACCAAAACAGCGAGGATTTTTCGCTTTGGAAAGCAAACATAAGGGGCGTGGACCTCAATGTCAATTTTGATGCCGACTGGGGCGGAGGGGAACAAAATATCCTCTATCCCGCATCCGCAAATTATATCGGACCTTATCCGCACAGCGAAAAAGAGACACAAGCAATAGTTGAACTTATAAATAAAAAAGACTATAATATGATAGTCGCCTATCACAGCAAAGGAGAGGAGATTTTTTACGGTTTTGGCGACAACCTAAAGCACAAAAAAAAGGCTCAAAAGGTGGCGGATTTTTTGGGATACGAGCTTAAGACCAGTCAAGGCTCTGCAGGCGGCTTAAAGGACTATGCGGTGGACAAACTAAATAAGTTTTCCATAACAATAGAGGTGGGGGAAGACAGGTTTCCTCACCCGTATCCTATGGGCGAGCTTGAAAATCTTGTGAAAAGGCATAGGGGGAGTCTGGAACTTTTTTGTAAACTGGGGTAGAAATGCAAGAGAAGTTTATGCTTGAAGCGATAAGGCAGGCAAAACTTGCCGCCCAAAAGGAAGAGATTCCTATCGGTGCGGTGGTGGTTAAAGACGGTGAAATTATCGCCCGAGCGCATAATCAAAAACAGTGCAAAAACAATGCTCTTTTACACGCTGAAATAGTGGCTATGGACAAGGCGTGTAAAAAGCTTGGCGAAAAATACCTAAACGATTGTGATCTGTATGTCACAATTGAGCCGTGCGCCATGTGTGCGGGGGCGATAATCAACTATCGTGTCAAAAGACTTTTTTATGGAGCCAAAGAGCCCAAGTTCGGCTGCTGCGGCTCTTTATACAATCTGCCCGAGGACAAGAGATTTAATCACAGAGTAAAGGTATATGGCGGCATAATGGAGGATGTATGCGGTTTAATCTTAAAAGATTTTTTCAAAGAGAGAAGAAAGAAACCTTAATAATCGTGGGATTAGGAAACCCCGGCGACAAATATCAAGACACCTTTCACAATATGGGCTATAAGGTCATAGAGGCGCTTGAACAAAAGACAGGCGTCAAATGCAAAAAAGCCATGTGTTCTTCTTTGGTGGGGGAATTTAATAAGGACGGCATGAGAATAATCTTAGCAAAACCCGTAACATATATGAACCTGAGCGGACAAGCCGTCAAAAGTCTTTTGGCAAGATACGAGGCGGATTTGGACGACCTTATAGTGGTCTATGACGATATCGATTTGCCAAGATATCAAATAAGAGCGAGGAAAAACGGCGGTTCCGGCACCCATAACGGTATGAAAAATATTGTGGAGATGGTGTCAAGCGGAGATTTTATGAGGATAAGAATAGGTATTGGCAGAGAGGGCTCGGACCTTAAAGACTATGTTTTGACAAAGATTCCCAAAAGCGATATGCCCTTTTTCCAAACCTCTTTTGAAAAGACTGCGGACGAGATTTTATCGTATATCGAACACAAAGATTTTGAAAAAACAATGAGGAATTTGAACACGAATTAAATGACTTTTAAGGAATATTTTAGTCTAGATAAGATAGGCAAAAGACTTAAGGATATAAAGACCGCGATTGACCTTGGAAAGTCCACGACGGTTTTTTATGCGGTTGAAAACGCAAGATACCATATCGCATCCAATTTTGACAGATTTTTTCTCTATGTGGTCGCTGACCGTTTGGCGGCAAGAAGAGCCCAAAATATTATTTCAGCCTATATCGGCGAACCCGTCCCCATAATCTTTGAAAGGGACGATGTCTTAATAAACAATCAGACAGTTTCCTCTTATTCCTTAGGTCAAAGGTTAAAGGCGCTTGCGGATATCACACAAAAAAAAGTGCGCGGGGCAATAATTTCCGCTGAAGGCATTATGCAGTTCTATCCCCAAAAAGAGCTTTTTGAGAATGCGATAAAGACCTACAAGGTAGACGATGTTTTGGTGCTGGATGAATTTTTTGAATACCTTGTCACAATAGGTTATAAAAGAGTGGAACGCCCCGAGGACAGAGGCTGTTTTTCCGCAAGAGGCGATGTCATAAATATATATTCCTATAATGAAGAAATGCCGTATAGAATAGAGCTTTTTGACAATCAAATAGAGAAAATAAAGTACTATGACCCTGAAAACTTAAAAGCCATAGGCGACTTAAAAGAGATAACGATATTCCCCGCAAGCGATATTTTGGTAGACCAAAAGTCAGCAAGCGGTATTCTAAAGTCCATAGAAAATGCAAGAAAAAACGCCAAGCTTAAGCTTGGCGAATTGCTTTTTGAGATGAAGGCAAGATTTTCCTCTTTTCCGTCCAATCCCTCTCTATATTGGCTTTTGCCTTTCTTTAAGGAGCAGATGTCTTCTATTTTTGATTATCTTGACAAAGACTCTCTTATAGTCTTTGACGATTTGAGAACAATAGACGACAAATTAAAGCTATCGTATAATTCACATTTGACAAGGGTCAAGAGCTTTATCGAGGGCGGGCAAGCCGTCCGCCAGCATCAAAACGCACTTTTGAAACCCCAAGAAATATATGATTTGTTAAGAGAGTATGTCAAGCTTGGTTTCTCTCTTGTCACTTCGTCCAATCCCGTATTTGAGCCCCAAGAAGTATTTAATATCAAAAGCCAGTCTCTTCCCAAGTATTATAACAATTTTGCCCAGCTTTGCGAGGATATAAAAAATTACGCTTCAAACGGCGCAAAAGTATTTATACATTGCAAAGCGTATAATATAGAAAATTTTATCAAGAACTTGAAAGATAACTTTATCGGCGCCAAAAAGTACAGATACGGAGACCCTCCCGCCGATGTCAATGTCATTGAAAAAGAAATTCCCACGGGTTTTGTCTATAACGCTGACAAGCTTGTGGTCATTGGAACTGATGATATTGAAAGGAAAAGGCAAACTTCCCTTAAGACAAGAAAGAGAAGCGACTTTGTTTTGCCGGAAAAAGGCGACTATGTAGTGCATGAAAAGCACGGTATCGGCATATCTGAAGGTATGCAAAGAGTCAAGACTTCACGCGGAGAAAAGGACTTTTATGTGGTGCTTTATAAGGACGGCGACAGATTGTATCTACCTGCAGGACAGCTTGATTCCTTAGAAAAATACAGCGGTGCGGACAAGCCTACTCTTCACAAGCTTGGCGGTGCGGAATTTGAAAAGGTCAAAAAGCGGGCAAGGGCATCTATCAAGAAGATGACTATTGACCTTATGGAGCTGTATGAAAGAAGACTAAGGCTAAAGGGACACAAATATCAGCCCGACACTCCTTGGCAAAAGGAAATGGAAGATAACTTTGAATTTGAGGAGACTGTCGACCAAATAACCGCCACCAACGAGATAAAAAGTGATATGGAGCAGGGCAAAATTATGGACAGACTGCTTTGCGGAGATGTGGGTTATGGCAAGACCGAGGTGGCAATAAGAGCCATATTCAAAACGGTTATTGAGGGTAAGCAAGCGGCTGTACTTGCTCCCACCACCATTCTTGCCCAGCAACACTATAATACAATTATGGCGAGACTCAACCCTTATAAAATCAAAATTGCTCTTTTGAACAGATTTGTAAGTTCTTCCAAGATAAAACAAAACCTTGAAAAAATAAAAAATGGCGAAATAAATATCATTGTAGGCACCCACAGACTGCTTAGTAAAGATGTGGTTTTTCATGATTTGGGGCTTTTGGTGCTGGATGAGGAACAGCGTTTTGGGGTGGAGCATAAGGAAAAGATAAAGACCTTAAGGAGCAATGTCAATGTTTTGAGTCTGACCGCAACCCCTATACCCCGAACCTTGCATATGTCCTTGTCGGGAATAAGGGATATCTCTATTTTGGAGACCCCTCCCGTCAACAGAATCCCGATAGAGACCTATGTCACCGAGTATTCGGATAGCTTGATAATGGATGCGGTTATGCGGGAGGTAGCAAGGGACGGACAAGTTTTTATTTTATATAACAAGGTCGCCACAATAGAGGCGTTTTATAAAAAAATTGCAGCTCTATTGGGGGATAAGGTAACTGTGATTTATGCCCACGGGCAGATGCCTGCTAATCAGTTGGAGAAAAAGATAAAGAGTTTTTATAACCGTGAGGTGTCCGTTCTCATATCCACGACAATAATAGAAAACGGCATAGATCTTCCCTATGCCAATACGCTGATAGTCATTGACGCCGATACTTTGGGCTTGAGCCAGCTGTATCAATTAAGGGGCAGGGTAGGAAGAAGCAGCACTCAGGCTTATGCATATTTTACTGTTAGAGAGGGAAAGGTCCTTACCGAAAACGCCGTCAAAAGACTGGAAGCGCTTATGGAATATACCGATTTGAGCAGTGGGCTTAAGATTGCTTTGAGAGATCTTGACATAAGGGGCGCGGGCAATGTTTTGGGCAGAGAACAGTCAGGACAGATGGAAAAAATCGGTTATGATATGTATTGCAGAATGATAAAAGAAAGCATAGACGAAGCCCGAGGCAAGAAGATTGTTGAAAGAAAGGAAATCGAATTGGATGTGGAAGGGGACAGCGTCTTGTCCGAGGACTATATTTCCGCAAACAAGGAGAGAATAAAGTTCTATAAAAGGGTGTCGTCGTTATCCGGCCCCGCCGAGGCGAAAGAATTCATTGATGAGCTTACAAAGCTGTATTCAAAACCGCCTAAGAGCGTTATGAACATAATTATTTTAGGTGTTATGAAAAACCTTGGACAAAACTTAAACATCAGAAAAATTACTATCGGTGAAAAGGGTGCGGGTATTTATTTTTATGACGACAGCTGTTTGGGGAACGCAAGGATTATTGATGCGATAAGCAGAATGAAAGACTATGCCGTATTATTCCCCACAAGTCCGCCGTGCGTGATGTTTAAGAAAGAGGGCGTGTCCTTGTCCGCCAGAATAAAGCTTGTAATGGAATTTTTAACTTTGGCGAACAAACAAAGTTAAGTCCTTTCAGCTTTTCTATCGGCAAGATGTATAAGAGATAAATAATTTTTTATTGATTATATATTAGTAAAATAACTTGTCTTTATAATATATGTGATGTATAATTAGGCATACAAATTTCAACCTTTGGCATAAATAAGGAGTTAAGAACTTAAATGAAGAAGAGAATAATAGCATTTATTATATTGGTAATTATGCTTGCGATGGTCTTTTCAAGCTGTTCGCTGGTCAGAAAAAATGAAGAAAGGGCCGCCAATGAGATACTTGCTACGGTGGCTTCGGACGGCATAACGCTTACGGTGTCAAAAAACGAATTGCTTTCCTACGCTAATTATATGCTTCGTCAGTATTCCCAATACGGCTATCAGCCCGAAATGGAGACTTTTATTCCCGAAATACTTGACTATATGATTAACCAAAAGTATCTGATAATTAAAGGCATGGTCTATTTGAAATCACTGGACCACAGAAAGGATGTCATGGTCGCCAATAATATGGATATCCCCGCGACCAAGCCCGAAGGTGTCTTGACCCTTGCCGAAAGGTTTAAGGCGATAGCCTCCGTAAACAAGACTTTTGAAGAAGAAATCCAAGGCTATATAGACGAGTACGAACAGGAGCAAAGGACAAGACTAATCGCCGAAGCGAGAAGAGAAGTTGAAGACTATATCGAAAACGGTTTTTCCGTAGATAAGGTAGAGCTTGTTGAAGGTTCGCTTAAAGAAGAATACCTATTAAATGAGGATTATGACCAAAGCAAAATAAAGATAGAAATCTTTTTATCCAAGGAAGACGAGGAAGAGTCAGTCATTATGCCTGTGTCCTCTACGATGTACGATAAAGACAAGGCTTTTACGACCGAGCTTAGTTCGGAAGAAAAATCCCAAAAAGTGGTGACCAAAGAGATAGTGGTGGTATTTGAGGAACCCATAACGACTGCGGACGGCGAGACGGACTATATTATTCATAAGACCCCCAGCGTGGAGTATAAGATTGTTGTTCCACGGGGAACACCCGAAAAAGAGGAAGAAGAAAACGAGCTTGAAGGTCAAGTTCCCGACAGATATAAGGCTCTTGCGGATATCGCGGAAGAAAATATCGCCGAATTCTTCGAGCATACCCCTTCCCGCACTCTGACGATTAAGGAACAGGAAGCATACCGCCAATTCCGTCAGGCAAAAAGAGCCATGAAAATCAACTTTGACGAGGAAGGCTTGGACTATTATTATAGAAATCAGTTTGAAAGCCAGGTGCTTGAAGCAGTTAGACATGAGCTTGGCTTGGCGGCGGTGGAAGACTTGACCAATGAGTCTCTAAAACAAGCGGTGGAACAACAATTTGATGTGCTTGTTAAAAAACAAAAGGAAGAATACTCTATCCTTACTTCCAGCGACGATAAAGTAAAGAAATTCAGCGGAAGCTTGAAAGACGGCACTATGAATTTACAAAAAGTGTATTATGTTCCCCTTGAAGCTTTGGCGGATGAGGGTTATGAGCTTAAGGACTTCTTTGCAATAACCCATATTTTGTTTAAGTTCGACGAACAGCAAAATTCCTTTATAGAAAGAGATAAGGGCGATAGAGACGAAGACGAACTTTGGCTTTTAAGGGACAAGGTCGCAAAATATACCAAGACCAGTCGTTCAAACCCCAACTATGACCCTGAATTTGATTGTCCAAAACACAAGTATAACGAAGGCGAATGCATCTATGAGGGAGATGGTCTTTGCCCCTCACTTGCCTTTGACCCCGAGAACCTTGAAGAAGAGCTTTTTGGCGAGAACGGCATATATAAGAGAATATCCGACGAGCTTTTGGCGGCTGCCCCCGAAGAAAGGCTGGAGATTTTCAAAAAATATATGGCTCTCTATAATGACGACGGCGGAGCAATGACTTCCGCAACGGGATATTTGATACCGCCCGAGGGCATCGCGCATGGATATGACGGCGACGACTTCCCCGGACTTGCAAGAAAGCTGTTTGCAGAAAACCCCGAAGTGGGAAGCGCTTTCTTGACGGACGACAATGGAAATCCGTATTTGGGATACGCTTTCACCAGCTATGGCATACACCTTATGATGGTTTCTTTCATTCCCTTTGAGGACGGAGCGGTGGACGAAAATGGCATAATAGGCATCGACACAGTTTTGGACTCCAAGGGTACGACACATAGACAGCTGATTGAAAAAGAGCTGATTGAGAACATGAAAAATAAAGCATATACGGACTTTACTGAAGAGCACAACGCTGAAAAAGCCAACGAAGCGGCAGTTAAAAACGCTAAGAAAATGAAGAACCTATTAAAAGAATTGGGAATAAAATAAATTTAAGTCATAAGATATAACCATAAGAAAAAAAACGCTCTCCTTTGTGAGGGCGTTTTTGAAATCCCATAAAATAATTTTATTTTCGACTTAGTGTTTGTGTCATTTTCTTTTCTTAAATAGGATTGCATGACCCCAGATAATATCGAAGGGAGCTGAAGCAACCTTGGTTTTTTGGTTGATATACATTCTAATGACCAAAAATACCTTTTGATTGTTATCAACTCCATAAGCAAATCCTTTTGGGTTGTCGGTACTATAAGGTATAATGACTTCATTTCCTTCGGTGGATTGTCTTGCCAGTTTCATTACATAATAATTTTTGCCGTTTTTATCACATTCAGGAAAATATTCACTTGCAGGGTACTGGAGTTCATCTGAAAACACCGTTCCTGCAACTCCGTTCCATAGCTCGTCACCGTACAAGCTCACATTGATAAAATCCGCAAATCCCGTTTGTGTGCTATTGACGCCATATACAATTAAAAAATCATCATCAGAATCGAATTGGAAACTTTCCGTTTTAACATAGATAGTATCTTTGTTATCGATCCAAGTATTTACATCCTGTAATATACTCTCATAGTTTTCAATTGCTGCAAGATTAAAATCCAAATCTATGACATGATATTGCGAATTTTTGTATTTTTTGAAAATTTGATTTCTTAGATAATCAAGCGTGTTCCTTGCGGTAGGAATCACTTGAAATTCATTAGTGCAAATTTCCCTTGTTCTCATTTTTGGTATGGACCAGGGGTGTGAACAAGGATATGGCTTTTGGGGGATAATGCGTAATACGGTAAAGTATTTTTCTATGTTATAAATATAATCCCAGCCTGCAAGCGAATCTTGAAAAATGTTAGCCCTCATGACGAACGAAAAATGATCTTTGCCCTTTTCCAGCCCCATATTGACAAGGTCCAAGGGGATATTGTCATTATTCATAATACTATGACAAAAACCCGAAACATTCAACGCATCACGCATTTGTTGGTTTATTCTTTTGTCGGCAGTGGTGATGATGATTGTTGAAGCGTCAAAAGGTTTTCCGAAAGCTCCATAGGGAGTTTTGTTTGTCCAGATAAAGTAATTGTTTATCTGGTCACCTAAACTGGCGCCTATAAAGTGGTAATAGCCTGTTAAGTCATCGCCGTCCGTAACTTTATCCCGATAGTCTTTTTCTGGTTTATTTTCAACTAACGCCAGATAGCTTCTGAAACAAAAATAAGCTGACGGCGGAGGTGTTTGCCCAATCAGAACGATTGCCTCGTCCGAACGAAGCTTATAATGCACTCCCGTCTGAACAAAATCTAAATTAGGCGGATAATTGCTTGGGTTGTCAGGGTCATAGCCTTTTGGCGGTCTTTGCGCGGGGGACGGCATTTGATTTGGTGCGGGAGGAAGGATATAGGTTGCATAGGGCGCTCCTACAATATTCCCTAAAGCTGAGCTGCATTTCCCCTCGCTTACCAGCTTTAATATATCAATATACTGTATCTTTCCTTCTTGTACAATAAAACCTTTTTTCTCAAGTAACTTTATAAAATATTCTATTCTACGGTCTTTTTCATATATAGGCTCTTGATTTATATTTGTGTTATCAATATCGTTCAATTTAATCACCTCTTTTTACTCCATTATATGTTGTCAATTATGATGAAGTGATTTAGTATATAGACCAAAAAAGATACCAAACACTAAAATATAAAAGCCAGCTATTCCAAGCTTTTTATCTTGATAATAGCTGGCTATTCTTGCTTTCGATTAAAGAGAATCAGTAAAAATCCATCTATTTTCGAAAAAACTTTCAGGCAAGCTTCCTTTTCGATTAGAAAAGTTTTATTCTACACTTATTTTTATTAAATCATAGGTTAGGTTGTTTTCAATAATTCTTACGGGAAACTTCTTGCTGTTGTCAAGGGAAGCAAAGCTTCCTATATTGTATTCGTCCTTTTCGGGTGTGTAATAGGCAAAGAGAGGTTCGCCGACGGGAGCGGTGTTTCTTGAAATTTGGATAGCAACGGTGTCCACTTCTTTTTCTTCGTCGGGGAAAGGAACTGAGATTTTTTTAGAGCCTATTCTTCTTGCGGTTAAGCTTTGGATATCGTTATTGAAAGGGTCGGGAATGTTCAGCATCTTTACAAAGCCTGAAGAGATGTCAAAACATCTTAGATACATATACATAATATCGTTGTCAACCACTTCGCCCTTTACTTTTATTCTTTTTGAAGACTTTTCGCCTTTTTGGTCAAGGCTGTAATGATAGTATTTCCCCGAATAATAACTTGACAAGACATATTCTTTTTCTTCAGTCTTTACGCTCTTAAGGGTGGCGAGCGGCCGCATGCCTTTCATAAGGCTGGTTACGGTCAAAGTTTGGTCTTGGAAAGCATATGTCATGGTTATTTTGTGGTTGGCGTCCTTATAGAGTTTGCCGTCTATATATTTGTCGTCGTCTTTGGAGATTCTCTGTGTGATAATTTCCAGCTCCCCGATGTCTTGGCCTTTGTCCTTTACTTGATATGTTAAAATTTCCTTATTCGCCCAAGCGATGCCGGGAGGAATCTCCCCGCCGCCGCAAGCGGTAAAAGAAAACAAAGCCAAAACGCAAACAAGCATAATCAGTAATATCTTTTTCATATCCCAGTATTGTCACCTTTCAATATTTTTTCATATTATAATCTTTATACTTTGAAAAGTCAATTATTATGGTTTAATGAAAAGTTTTATATTTATTTATAAAAAGGCTATATACCGTTTTCTTCTGTACTTTTACGGGGACATTAAACCATTGAAAAAGACTTATGTTTGTGCTAACATTTGAATATGGTATTAAATATTTTTTTATCCAACACCACCACCGCCGCGACCTCTGCGGCCATAAACAGGCTTCGCTTAAACAACCAAGCTGGGTCAAGCCATATATTCATAGTTCCCGACAGATACACCCTTTCGGTGGAAAAAGAAATCTATGAAAAACTCAACCTTAAAGGCAGTTTTAATATAGATGTCGTGAGCTTTTCACGCCTTGCCCAAAAGAGCTTGAATTTGAAAAAAAGGTTCTTATCAAAAGAGGCGACGGTCATGCTTATGAAAAAAGCTATCGACCAAACAAAAAAAGACTTCGTCTACTTCAACAATATGACTTTCTCCATAGGTTTTGCCAAAGAGATGTTCGCCGTAGTGGCGTCTTTTAGGAATTCCTGTATCTCTCAAAAGGCGCTAACCGACACCATAGCGCTTATGCCCGAGAATAAAAGAGCCAAGTATAAAGACATAGCTTTGATTTATAAAAAATACGAGAGCTTGCTCAACTCTTCCTATTCGGACACTATCTCCAGGCTGGACGCCTTTATAGACGCCATGAAAGACAATGCGCATATCAAAAAGAGCCATATCTATGTCGCGGGCTTCAATGTCTATTCCCAAAAACAGCTTGATATAATAAAAGAAGCGCTTGCCCACTGCAAAAGCGTGAACATAGCGGCGGCTTGGGACAGCGGCGGAGGAAATAAGGCGTTGTTCCCCACCTTGCAGATAAGCGCCTTAAAGGAATACGCTCTGGACAAAAATATTAAGGTTCATGAGGAATTGGTCTTTGAAAGACTGGAAGCTCCTTTTGACTTTTTGCATAGAGAATTTTTTGCGTATTCTTCCAAAAAAAGCATCTCAAAAGACACACACAAGGTGACATTGTTCAGTCAAAAGAATCCTTATGAAGAGATTAAGGCAGTAGCAAGGGAAATAATTTATCACATAAAAAATGGCAAGCGTTTTATGGATATCTCTTTGGTATGCTGCAACGACGATTATAAAAAATGTATAGCCGATATCTTCGACAGATACGGCATACCGTATTTTATAGACCAAAGATATTCTTCAAAAGACAGCCTTACCGCAAGATTTATAACAGCTGTCATGGAGACGCTTATATACAACTATCGCAGAGAGGATGTGACCGAACTTGTCAAACATCCATATTTTGGCATAGAGAATTCAACGGCGGAAGCGTTTGAAAACTATTGTTTGGAGTACAATATCAGCTATAATAGGTTTCTAAAAGAGTTCTCTTTGGGAGATTATAGCCGTTTTGAGGGCATAAGAAACAGGCTTATGGATATTAGGCATAAGGCGTCAAAACTATCCAATGCCTGTCAGATATCAGATTTTATTTTGCAACTTTGTGCTGATAAAGATTTAGACTATCAAATCAACCACCCAAGCTTGGAAGCGTCAAAACAGAGCCATGAAAAAATTGTGGAGCTGATTGAGGAGATAAAAGAGCTTATGGGCGGCGAAAGCATGAGTTTGGATGAGTACTATTCAATATTCGCGGCGGGGCTTAATAATCTGGAGATAGCGCTTTTACCCCAATACATAGACAGTGTATTTGTGGGGAACACAAGAGAAAGCAAATTCAGCCATAACGACATCTTGTTTATAGTAGGTGCAAATCAGGGCTTTTTCCCTTTCAAAAATCAGGAGCAGACAATAATCACTTATGCCGATATTCTGACCTTAAAAAAGTATGGGATAGAGCTCAAGCCCAATCCTCTTGAAAGCAATGCCTTTGAACAGTTTTTGGCGCTTGACCTTATTGTAAAAGCAGATCGCCTTTATGTCAGCTGTTCACATTACAGCTTGCAAGGGCAAGTCATGCAGTACGGCGAGGCAATAAAGGAGCTTAGCTACCTGCTGGACAAGGATATATCTTCAGAAATCGAGCATAAGGGCTTTGACGAAGAACAAGCCTTGATTTATCGTTTGGCGACGCCCGACAACGCTTTTTATGAATATATAATCGGCGGCGTTCCCTTAAAATACCGCCATACGGTCAGGGATTTTCTTATACAAAACGGCTTTCAAGAAAAGCTTGATAAATTAAAGCCGACAAAAGAAGATTTTTCTAATCTTAAAGACTATTATTTCAAGAACCAAGACGGCGCTTACATAACGAGCGTAAGCCAGCTGGAAAGCTATTTCAGATGCCCATATATCCACTTTTTGAGATACGGTTTGCGGATAAAGGAAAAGCCCGTCCCCGACTTAGGTTTTAGGGAGGCGGGAATAATAATACACAATATCTTGGAGACTTATTTCAAAAGCACTTTGGGGAGAATAAGAGAGTTTGACGACAAAGAGATAGAAAAAGAGGCAAAAAAAGCCGTGGAGAAAGTCTTTGAAGAGGAATTAGTCAAGCGTTTTTCTCAAGACGAACTGGGCAAGGCAATCCTTAAGAATATAAAGAAAGAATCTCTTTTTGCCATAATGAAACTGTCCGAAAATGTCAAAAATTCATGTTTTACGCCAAAGTACATTGAGCTATATTTCAGCGAACACAACCAAAAATTCAAAGCCTTGACAGTTCAGACAGATAATGGGAAATTTTTTGTGCGAGGCAAAATCGACAGAGTGGATGTGTACAATGACAAAGCGGTCATCATTGATTATAAGACTGGTTGGGAAGAAGGAAAACTTCAGGATATATATTTTGGAAATAAGATTCAGCTTTATGTGTATTTGTGCGTATTTATGCAAAACGGGTTTGTTCCCGCAGGGGTATTTTATCTTCCCATAAGAGATGGTTATAGAGCCCAAGGAGAGAGGTTTGTATTTAAGGGACAGGTTGACCAATCCATAGATACGATAAGAGAATTGGATAGAGTTTTTATAGATTTGGCGATAAAGAGCGGTAAAAAAGTCAAGTCTCAAATACTTGGTCTGACCGCGAACCCAAACAAGGAGCTTGATAAGATAATAAGCGACAGCAAGAATAAGCTTAGCTTGGAGGATTTTCAAAGCATATGTTCTTATGTAGAAAAACTCATACAAAACGCTCTTCAAGAAATCTCTTGGGGGAATATAAATAAAGCGCCTGTGGAAAACGTGTGCGAAATGTGCGCCTATACCAATCATTGCCCAGCTGAGGAAAAAAAGTTTAGAACTCAAAGAGCGGTGCAGAAAGATATCTTTTGTTTAGAGGAAAAAGATGGCTAAGATTGAATGGAAAGATGCCCAAAAAAGCGTGCTTGACGACAGCGGGAATATGCTGGTCAGTGCTTCGGCTGGAACGGGCAAGACAACTGTAATGCTGGAAAAGGTAATAAGGCTTTTGGATCAAGGTCACAATATAGACCGTTTTCTTATCATCACTTTTTCCAAAGCCAGCGCCGCTGAAATGAAAGAAAAACTGATAAAACAGCTTTTTGAGAAATTGCGCGAAGGGGGCGATAACATACACCTTAAGAAACAGCTGGACCTAATCGATTTTAGCAATATCTCTACCATAGACAGCTTTTTCTATAATATATTTAAGATGTTCTATGCCCAAATCGGCTATGACCCCTCTTTTGAAGTAGCTGATGAAAAAGAATCCAATTTGATTTTTAACCAGTCAATAGAAGAAGTCATAGAAGAGTATCTTCATAAAGAAGATATGGGCTTCTTTAATCTTATGGAAAGGTTCATAAGGTCCAGAGACATCTCACCCTTAAAAAAGGCGATTATGGAAATATCGATATTTTTGAATAAGCAAAAAGATATCGACGCCTTTGAGCAAAAAGCCGTGAGAGTATTGAACTTAAGCCTTGAAAAGACTCCAGCAGTCTCTTTCTATGTCGCTTATCATAAAAAAACTTTGAGAAAATATAGAGCGGAGCTTGAAAATATTGTCGAGGAAGTGTGTATCAAAGCCCCTGACCTTTTCCAAAAGTATAAGGATTATATTAATAATATATTTGAGTTATTAAAAAATATATATACAAAAGAAAATTTTGAGGACTTTTGCCAGGCGATAAAGGTTGCCGACATTCCCAGAAAGCCGGGTCCGAGAAACCTTTTGGGGATTGAAGCCGAATTAAATGACGATATTGGACTTTTTCATACGAGCTTTACAAAATATGTCAAAGAATTTCAAGCGGAATTGGAACAAAACCCAATCGAGGGCAAGCGCTTGAAAGAAAGCGTAAAAGATGTCAAAAAGCTTTTGGAGATTGTGCTTAGCGTAAGAGAAAGATACCTTTTTAACAAACAAAAAAGAAAAAAGCTGGATTTTGCCGATTTGTCCACGCTTGCCCTAAAGATACTTAGCATTGAAAGCTGTCGGGAAAAAATAAAAGACCAGTTTGATTTTATTTTTGTGGACGAATATCAAGATACCAACTATATTCAAGAAGAAATAATTAAGCTATGCTCAAAAGGGGACAATCTGTTTATGGTCGGAGACCCCAAACAGTCGATTTATCAGTTCAGGGACGCCGAGCCCCAAATATTCTTAGATAGATATCATATCTACGAGACGAGCAAGGGCGGCGGCAAGAATAAAAACCTAAACGACAATTTTCGTTCCGACCACAGGATTCTTGAATTCATTAATATGGTGTTTGGAGAAATAATGAGCGAGGACTTTGGAGGCGTGAATTACAAAAAGAACGCCCTTCTTGTTCCCGACAAACCTTTTCCCAAAGTGTCCTCTCTTCCCGCAGTTGAAATATTTGAATACCAAAGCAATTCCAAGGCAGAACAGCCCAAAGGCATATACAGCGTAAAAGAGCATACCCAAGCGTCTATCCAACAGGATATTCAAGCCAAATATGTCGCGGATAAAATCTTATCTCTTGTGGGGAAAGAATATATCTATGACAAAAAGCTGAATGAAAAAAGATTGATTAAATTCAACGATATCGCCATTTTGATGTATAAGAGAGATGATAAGATAATAAAAGAGCTTGAGGCAAGACAAATACCCTTTTCGGCACCGGGCTTTAGCGAGGACAAAGTATATGAGATAGAGCTTATAGTCGACTATTTAAGGATAATAAATAATATGACCGATGATATAGCTTTAACATCTGTCATGTTAAGCCCGCTGTATTCATTTTCTCCCAAAGAGATGCTTGAAATAAGAAAAAATAGCCTTAAAGATGCATTTTGGGAGTCCTTAATTGAATATAATGGAAACCAAACCCTTGAGTTCAAGATAAAAACCCTGCTTGATAATATAGACAGATATAAAAAGATGAGCTGGCACTTAAGCGTTTATGAGCTTATGCTGACTATCTTGTCCGAGGGGTTTGACGCTTTGATATTAAAAAAAGGCGAAAAGGCGACGGAGCGAATAAATAACTTCATCAACAGCGTTAAAGGGCGGGAATTCTCAAGGAGCGTAACTTCCTTTTTAGAATACTATGACAACGCCGAGAGAGAGGACTTTGAGCTGTCCACAATGGGCGACGCCGTAAAGATTTCTACTATTCATAAGAGCAAAGGGCTGGAATTTCCCGTCGTGTTTGTCGTAGATGCGGACAAGGGGTATGATGCAAGGTTCGACAGCGAAAGGGACTTGTTTTTGGACAATGATTTTGGAATAGCCATAAAGCACTTTGACCATGACCAAAAGACCAAAAGCCATACCCTTTTGACAAAAAGTTTTCTTCTTAAAAAAAGGCACAGAGAAATCGAAGAGTGCATGAGGCTTATGTATGTGGCTTTCACCAGAGCCCAAAACCATCTCTTTATTTCGGGGAAAAAGCAATCGAAGGAAAAACTGTTTAGCCAAGACGGCAAGTCATTTATTGAATGGCTTTGCTATACCGCAAGGCAAAACCCCAAAATAAATGACTATATTTGTAAAGATGAGATTGTCTTTGAAACTCAAACAGAACAGAAGATAGAGGTTGTGTCTGAAAAACCAAAAATTGACTTTGGTCCTTTGGTTTTTGAATATAAACACAAGACGGCAACCCAAATGCCACTTAAGTACAGTGTGACTTCCTTGAAAGACTTTGAGTACAGCGAGGAGTTTACATATTCAAAAAATTCTTATCTTACCGGACAAGAGAGTATTGAAAGGGGAATTTTTTATCACAAGGTTTTTCAGCTTATAGACTTTGAGAAAAGAGAGCGCCTAGATATAAGGCGTCAGCTTGAAGAATTCGCTGAAAAAGGCTTGCTTGACGAGGACGAAACAAGGGAAGCGGACATCACGCTTATTGAGAATATCTTAAAGAGCCAAATCATAGATTATGCAATAGCAAACAAGTACTTTAGGGAAAAGCCGTTTATGCTTTATGTGCCCATGAACGAGCTTTTGGATACCGATTGCACCGACAAGGTGTTGGTGCAGGGGGTGATAGACCTTTTGATAATCGGCGAAAAGAACTACATCGTAGACTTCAAGGTCACCCAAAGCAAGAGTTCAAATGCGATGAAAACATATCAAAAACAGCTTTCAATATACCGCATGGCGGTTGAAGAGATAACGGGGCTTAAGGTGGAAAAAACATTTGTTTATTTAGTATTGCAAAATGAATTGGTGTCAGTCTAAAGCGTTCATATAACAAAAAAATAATAAAATCTTAATAAAAGTATTGCAAAATCATTCATTTATGTTATAATAAAAAAGAATTTTAGATTTTAGGAGAACATCATGGAAGCTATTGAAAACGGAATCATCATTCCGATAAAAGATTTGTTGTCCAATTCGCCGTTGAGTCTGGAATTGACTTTGGCGATTTGCGGAATGGCCGCGGTGATTGTATTTTTCCTTTTTTCTCTTATCTTCTGGGCTTTGAGTTCGGTACAGTCTTTCAGAAAAAAACTTATCTTGGCATGCGAATATTTGAAGACTTCGGATGAAATAACAGAAGAGAATGTTGAAGGATTAAACAACGAGCTTAAGAAGATGCCCGAAGAGGTCCAGAAGGGCTGGAGCTGTTTTCTTGAACAAAAAGTCGGCTATCCTTCAGATTACATAACCAAAAAAGACGCTCTTCAAGACAAAAAGTTCAGCGGAAACCAAAAAGCCGGAAAGACTTTTTTCGGCATAGTCAGCACGTTTGTTATTGTCTTGACCATTTGGATAATGTATTTGATTAGTTCGGGGCATAGTCTTTCCCAAGTGGGACTGGAAGACTTTACTTCGAATTTTGAAGTTGTGGGCGCCATAATAGCGGCTTTATGCGCTCCGTTATTGGTCTATATAGTTTTGGCGGCGGTGTTGAATTTCTTATATAGAGTCCAATACAGGAAACTTGAAGAGAGCTTTTTTGATTTTCAAAACGCCATAGACAGCAAAGTTATTATCTATGCTGAGGAAGAGGATGAATTCATATCCGAAAACATCGAAGAAATCAATACGGCAATAGAAGAGATTCTATCCAACAAACTGGAAAACAAGGAGCTTGTGGAAGTTGTGACAGCGCCGGGGACGGAATATAAAGAAGAAATCATAGAGAAGATAGAAACCCCAGAAGAGCCCCAAGCCGAAGTTGTTGCGGCGGAAGAGACTCCTGAAGAGAGAGAGTCCAAACTTCAAGGCTTGATAGCCATAATCGATCAGGCGGTATACCATGACAAGAACATAACAAAAAAAGAAGTGGAAGAGCTTGCCTTGTTGATAAACCATGAAATGGAACATGGCTTCCATGAAAAACAAGACAAGTTAGTTTTGGAAGAATGCCTTAGAAAACTTGCCAAAAAATACGACAGCATGTAATTAAAACCTGTTTTGAAGCATTAGACAAAAGCCCGTCTTTAAGACGGGTTTTTAATTAAATAGCGAATATAGACAATTGTATTATTTAGGCTGATATGATATACTTATATTCGTTATGAGAACTTTTCAAAGTTGCTTATTGAGGAGAATTTATAAATGAATGGAGCAGTTGAAAACGGCTACCGAAAAAAATTAATGGTGAAAAACTCCCATAAGCTCGCTATGGGCTTGGGGGATTTTGGATACAGCCTAATCTCTTGCACCGCCGCCACATATATTATGACTTTCGGCACTATGGCGGTGGGCGTGAGCGGTACTCTGATGGGCATAGCGGTAGCCATAGGGACTTTTTTTGACGCGATATCCGACCCTATTGTCGGCTATATCTCCGACAACTCAAGAAACAGGTTCTTCGGCAAAAGACACGGCTTTATGCTTTTTGGGCTCATACTTCTTGTTATGACAGGCGTGATTCTATGGGCTGTCCCCTTAGAAATGTCCATGATCGGGAAATTTATTTGGTTCGCCGTCGGACTTACGCTCATTCGTACCTGGAATACCTTGTATTTTACGCCGATGTCCGCCTTTAGCGTGGAGGTCAGCGACGACTATAACGAAAGAACAACTATTCAGGCGATAAGGTCGGTTTTCTATATTTTGGGAATGATACTTCCCGTTGTCGCCATGGGCTTTTTTCAAAATAAATACACGGTCTATGACGAAGCGGGCAATGTGCTTATCGGCGGACAATTCTCCGTTCAAGGCTATGTGGACTTTTCTTATGTGGCGGGCAGTATAGCAATCGTGACCACGGTCTATCTGTTTGTCATGACCTTTTCAAATGTCCCGCGCATAAGACAAAGACAGATGCTGGACGAGATAGGCGAAAGGAAGAAAAGCTCATTGAAAGAAGTGCTTTTGGGATTCTTTAATGTGCTGAAAAACAAAGACATGAGATACATCATAGCCGGCTATTCAACCGCCATGGTTGCCGCAACCTTGATTATTACGCTTGGATTTCATGTGTTCACTTTCACATTTACATTGGCTACGACCCAGATGTATTTTCTTATGGGCGGGCTTTTGTTTATGACCATAGGCGGTCAGCCGTTATGGATATATATATCCAAAAAAACCGACAAGAAAAGGTCCATGCTCATTGGATTGGGGCTTGCCTTGTTGGGATGTATTGGACTGCTCATTATGTTTTTGGCAAGGGCGGGGCTGAACAACTTTATAAGAGAGAATCGGCTGGGCGTTGCTCTTATGCTTCCTCCGCTTATGATAGCGGGAATGGGTACGGGCGTTTTGTACTCCATGCCGCTGGCCTTGATTGGCGATGTGGTGGCAAAAACCAAAAAGACCCAAAAGGAAGAAAAAACCGGGACTTATGCGGGGATGATGACCTTGGCATATAAGACCAGCCAGGCGTTGACACAGCTTGTGGCGGGAGTGGCGCTTGACCTCATTGGTTTCCAAGAGGGAAGCCATATTCAGCCCCAAGGAGTGGATGCATCGCTGGGGTGGTTTTTATGTATTGGTCTGATATTGGCAATTTCGGGCGGTCTGCTTATTTTCAGCAGATTAAAAATAGACAAGGAAGAGATAACCAAAATACTGGAGGAACAGTCAAATGCTTAGCATCATGCCCACAAACGACAAAAAACTTTTGGACAAGATGTCAAACGATATCTTCAGCCGTCATTATAACGGCGATATAGGCTATATACTTTATGTGGACGAAAAAGAGGCGGGTGTGGCTCAACTTAGTATCGGCGAAACATCCGCAATTATGGCGATAGGAATTTTGCCCGATTATAGAAAAAAAGGCTATGGCGACTTCTTTACAAGGTCAATCTTATTCCGCCTTAGTCAAATATCCCAGAAAATAAAAATAAATTATGTGGATGATTATTATACTAAATTCGGATTTAAGAAAAAAAACGATTATATGGAAATAGACTCAAAAGACTTGGAATTCACAAAAACACACTGTTAGGGAGAAACTATATGGAAGCGACTAACTTTATAGAGAACATTATCAACAAGGACTTGGAATCGGGAAAGGTCAAAAGCGTATATACAAGGTTTCCCCCCGAGCCAAACGGATATTTGCATATCGGACACGCCAAAAGTCTGTGCATAAATTTTGGCATAAAAGAAAAATACAACGGCAAATGCAACCTTAGGTATGACGACACCAATCCCGTTAAAGAAGAAGTGGAATATGTAGACGCCATAAGAGAGGATATAAAATGGCTAGGCTTTGTGTGGGACGAGGAGAGGTACGCTTCGGATTATTTTGAACAATTTTATGAATATGCGGTAATGCTTATAAAGAAAGGCTTGGCGTATGTGTGCGATTTGTCCGCCGAAGAAATAAGAGAAATCAGAGGCACTTTGACAGAGCCCGGAAAGGAAAGCCCCTACCGCAACAGAAGCGTTGAAGAAAACCTTAGGCTTTTTCAAGAGATGCGGGAAGGCAAATACGCCGACGGCGAAAAGGTCTTAAGGGCGAAGATAGATATGGCGTCCAGCAATATGAATATGCGCGACCCCGTCATGTACCGTATATTAAGGGCAGAGCATCACAGAACGGGAGATAAATGGCTGATATACCCCATGTACGACTTTGCACACCCATTGGAAGACGCCATAGAGAACATAACCCATTCCATATGCACCTTGGAGTTTGAGGACCACAGACCCTTATATGACTGGTTTGTTGAACACTGCGAATTTGAGAACCCGCCCCAGCAGATTGAGTTTGCGAGGCTTGAAATCACGAATACGGTCATGAGCAAGCGATACCTTAAAAGGCTTGTGGACCAAGGTTTGGTGGACGGCTGGGATGATCCCCGCATGCCTACTCTTAGCGGGATGCGGAAAAGGGGCTACCCCCCCGAGGCTATAAAAAATTTCTGCCAAAAAGTAGGAGTCGCCAAGGCAAATTCAGTAGTCGACCACAGGTTGTTGGAATTTTGTGTAAGGGATTATTTGAACACCAACGCACCAAGGGCTATGATGGTAGAAAAGCCCTTAAAAATCATTATTGACAACTGGGAAGAGGGACGGTTTGAAACAATAGAGATTCCCGATTATCCACAAAATGAAGACAGCGCCACTCACAAAGTCAGATTCGGCAAAGAGATATTTATAGACAGAAGGGACTTTTCCCTAAATCCTCCGCCCAAATACCATAGACTTGTCGTGGGCGGAAAGATACGCTTGAAAGGGGCGTATATTTTGGAATACGCCTCCGTCGACAAGGACGAAAACGGCGAGGTCGTTGCCGTTCACTGCAATTATATTGAAGACAGCCGTTCGGGACAGAAAAATAGCAAAATAAAGGTCAAGTCCACTGTCCAGTGGGTAAATTGTGAAGATGCCCTGCCGTGCGAACTCTATAAGTATTCTTCGCTTTTTTTGGAGCAGGAAGACGCCGACGAAAATTGGGAAGAGAGAATCAATCCCAATTCCCTTGAAATAGTAAAAGACGCCGTGGTAGAGCCATTTTTGGCGGATCAAGAGATAGGAAAGTCTTTCCAATTCATGAGGGAAGCTTATTACAAATTGGCGGGAAAAGGCGAAAACGGGCTGAAATTCTATAGAATAGTGGAGCTTAAAGATAGCTTTAAGCTTTAATTGACAAAAAACCTTAAAATTAAATTAAAAAAAGTTAAAATAAATAGCATAAACCTATTGAAATTATTTTAGATTAATTATATAATATTAAATATATGTGTGGGATTAGGTGCTACGCCTATCTAAAATGATACCTTTATTAAAGGAGAAAAGTATGATAAGTAAGTCTGAAATCAGCTATAATCAAGCGGAAAAAAAAGGCGGGGCACCGTCTGAAAATGTTGACCTTAATCAAACTTCTTTAGTAGAAGATTTTGAGAAAGAAAGCCAAATCAATTTAGACCCAGAAAGACTTACATACATTTGTGACTATTGCGGCAAAGTTAACCATATTGACGAGCCAAGGTGTTTAAGATGCGGCAAGAGAAGACCCAGAAGCGAATTTGTCAAAGCTATGACAGCGGTCAGAGAATCCAAAATCGCCAAGCAAGAATACGAAGCACAAAAAGCCGCGAAAGAGCTTGAACGGCAGCAGGCGGAGAAATACCTTGAACAAAGAAGCGCGCAAATGTTTGCAGACAAGGAAGCCGCACAAAAACTTGAATTAGCCAGAATTATGGAAGAAAAGCTTGCCGACGAAAAGATGAAAATGGCGGCAAGAGAAGAGGCGAGAATCGAACAGGAAAGAGACCACGCTAAGAAAATGGCGGCGCGGGAGGCTGTTTTGCAGATTATCGCCGCTGAGAAATATGCCGACGAAATAGTTGCCCACACCAAAAAAGACGCCACGCTTGCCTTGAAAGAGCAAGAAGCCGAATACAAAAAGAAGATTGCCGAAGAAAGAGAGAAGGCAATCAATATAGCCGCTGAAAAGCTTGTTGCGGAAAGGGCGGGCATTGAAAGATACGCCGCCGAACAAATCAGCAAAATAAAAGACAGTTCGGAAAGAATGGCTAAGGAAAGAATCCTTGCCGAAAGAGACCAGTCCGAAAAAATGGCGGCAAGAAGAGCGGTTCTCCAGATTATCGCAGCGGAAAAAGCCGCTGAAGAAGAGCTTAGAATAAATAAAGAAGCTTTGTCAAGAGCGGCTCTTAGAAGAATAGAAGAAGAAAGAGAGCTTGCACAGAAAGAAAGCAATGCAAGATTCCTTGCTGAAAGACAAGGCATTGAGAGAGCGGCGGAAGAGAGAATAAGAGCTGAAAGAGAAGCCGTCAAGAGGCTTTTGGAAGAAAAAAAGGCGTGGGAGATGTCACAAACCGCCGTCACACCCCCGCCAGACCTTGCCCAAAACAAACAGATTATTCAGCCTTTTGTGGTTGTGCCCTATGTAAATTCCCAACAACCGCTTTTACAATATAGGCCCAATCAAGTTTATAGATTTGTTCCCAATACATATACCGAACAGCTTGAAGCTAAGGAGCGGGCGGAGAGAGACCTTAGAGTTATGCAAGAGGGACCTCAACCCACAGACCAAGAAATCAAAGAACTATTGGCAAAGAAGCAAAGAGAAAAAGAGCTTGTGGAACAAGAGCTCAATCAGCTTAAGAAAGCCGATATGCATACAGAAGACTATCAGAAAACTGACAAGAAAGGCAAACTAAGAGTTAGGCTTGTCGCTTTGTTCAGCGCTCTTTTTGCTTTAGGGTTTGGCGCTGTGCTGTGGTTTTTGCCTCTTCTATCAAACAATGTTTACTCTGACCCCAACGGCAACTTAAACATCTTCACGGGCTTTTTGGTACTTTTGCAAGACGGCATTAACGGAATTGTTGGAACCGAGCTTGCCTTATTAGAAGCCAATTCCTTTGTTGAATTTATTACAAGCCTTGACTTTTTAGGCGGTATTGTCCTACCCTTCGGACTGTTTGTGGCAGTGATTACATACGCTGTTATCCTCATAAGGTCTATTGTTAGGATTATCACAGGAAGAGCGAGAACAAAGGGTCTTTTCCTTTCCATATTTGGTTTTGTGTTTATTCAGATTATTGTCGCGGGCATATTCCTATTAACTAATACCATGGAGCTTGAATTTATTAACAACATAGAGATATCCGTATACATCCTTGAAGGTCTGGGCTTGTTGACTCTTATTATGGCGATAATTAACAAAATAAATTGCCGTAAAAGAATCTGAAAATAAATTTTATTATAATAAGGAATAAAAATAAAATATAAGGAGAATAATCTTATGTCTAAGAAAATTGACAAGACAATACCTGAAAATTATGAGGAATTGTCCGACCTGGAATTTATTGCCTATGCGGATTATTTAAGTTCGCCTTACTACCGAAATTACTTAGAAGCAAAACAAAGAAGCGAGATATCCCAGCCAAGAGATATTTATGCCGATTCCATAAGGCCGGGTGCGAGTGCGAGAAAAGTAAGAGGTGACATAGGTATTACATATAGAAGAAGAAGCGGTTTGTTGGCATTGATAGCGATTTTTATGCTCCTAATAATAGCAGTAGCCGCTGTAGGGTATTTTGATGTATATCCCGAATACGTGTCGGCTTTTTCCAGAACCCAAGGGGAGACGGTTGACCAAGTGGATATGGCTGACCCCGTATTGGGAGCTCTTGTCAAATTCGCCAAGATGGATTTCGATTCGATTTTTTATGATGACGCTCTTGCAACAATAGAAGATGAAGAGAATATCGGAGCATTGATTGCTTATTACGGCATGCCGGTAGCCATAGCGTTGGCACTATTGATTGCTCTTATCATATTCATTACGGCACTGGTTGCGATTGGCAAGAGATCTATTGCGAAAGGATATGTGGCTAAGAAAACCAAGTTTGGATTTTTGTCCATTCTGCTTTTTGTACTGTCTTTATTTGTAGCCGCCGCCGGAATTGTATGGAACGGAGCCGGCTTCAAAGAAATAGTCGGTTTCTTTACTGGCGAGAGTTCATATATTCAAGCGGGCTATGGGCTTTATGCCTTGATAGGATTGTCGCTAATTAGCTTAATCTTTAATCTTTTCGCATATAAGAAAGATTACAGATAATTATTATCAATAAGGAGATGTATTATGGCTAAGAGAAACAAGTATCAGGAATTTGAACAGCCGAGAAGAAAGGTTATGAGACCCGTTTACAGAATAGTCAACAACACTGGAGTTGTACCGGTAGCCAAACCCGCTTCGAATATTCAATTGACACCTATCGTGCAACCCATAAGCTTTGTTCCCTATTCCACTCAAAGTCAACCTATATTTACTGACGACCAAGATTACGATTATTAAACAAACGAAAAAACACATTCAGTCTAAGCTCTCAATCTTTGAGAGCTTAAGGCGTCTAATTATTGAGGAAGCCTTTCCAAAAATAGTTAAACGCCTATGTATTGAACTGTATACTAATATATGATAAACTTAATAAGTGCGATTAAACTTTATCAACCCTTAAAAGGGAGGGCATATGGCAAAAAGGTATTATGACGATTATGATAACTATGGCTCAAGACAACAGTCATCTTTTGGCCACCCCAGTTTACCGCCCATAATGCCGGTAAAAAGGAAGGATATGCCCTTAACAAAGCAACAGATGCTGGAAGAGCAGCAGAAAAGACTTCAATTTGAAAGAAAGAGAAGGGCAGTTGCGAATAGAAAGAGTTATTATAGGAATCAAGCCTCGGGCAAGAGAAAAAAGGTAGACCCCAACAAGAAATACCGCTTGGAGAAAGACAAGAGGATAAAAAAAGGTAGAGATTATTTCTTCGTTATGAGAAAGTTTGTCTGCTTTTTGCTCTTTTTGCTTTTTGCGGCAAGTATAGGCTTGTTTGCGGTGGGATACCTGAACTTGGTTCCCGAATACACTTCACTATATGTAGAGCCCGATTATACGCCCGAAGAAGAGAGAATAACCGAAGACGAGGAAGAGCCCTATGTCGACCAAAGTGAACACTTCACAACAGTAGACCCGATATTCGGCTTTTTGAAAAGTACTTTTGGGCTGGACCTTGGGCCTTCGCCCAAATATGACCAAATGGCTGAACAAGCGGAAGTGGGATACGAAGACATTGTCGCATCCATTGCCGTTACATACTTCCCGGTAGCTATGGCTTTGTATATTATAGCAGCTCTGGTTTCTATGATAAAAGCCTTTTTGGCGATGTTTGGAAGAAGAATCTTTCGTCTGTTCGGTCTCAGCGCTATATGGATGTTGATTATGGCGGGAGTGGTTATTTTGGGAGGAACGGCATCTAATCTCTCCCTTGATGCCTCCATGGACTATTCTCAAATCGTACCTTTCTTGACATCTGCGCTCATAGCTCCCAGTGACCCCGCTACGGCGCCCCAAACCGCCGCCGGCTTTGGGCTTTTGGCTATGGTGCTGCTGCCCGTATTGATACTGATACTATCACTCTTTGCAAAGAAGAAAGTGCCTTTTAGTATATTTGATTGATTATAAATTGTGAGAGGATTATTATGGCAAAAAAGAAGAATAAAAAAGCTATCCAAAATCAGCAGGCGGAAAGACCTGTAAAAAGGGTTCCCAGAGAGCAAATCATATACGCCAAAGTTCCGAGTGGAATCCCTATTGCGCAACCTGCCTCAAACATTCAGTTGACCCCGATAGTGCAGCCTGTTGCGTTCGTACCGTATTCCACCAGCAGACAGCCTTTAGTGGTCATGGACGAAGTCTATGAGGGCTATGAGGAATATGAAGATTATTGATTTAAGGATAATTAAATAATAGTACAAATTTTTATATATAAGGAGACCTATTATGTCCAAGAAAGAGAAAAAAGACTTGATTGACAATGAATGGCTTGATGAAGAAATAAGCCAACCCGCTTCTAATCAATCTCAAGCGCCTTCTGGAGTGCAGCTGTCGCCTATCGTACAGCCCATAGCGCTTGTTCCCTACAATACGCAGGAACAGCCTTTATTCCAATATGGAAGCTATGATGTAGCCAAGGCAAGGGAAGAGATCTCTAGGGAATTTGAAGAGTATACCGAAAGTAAGGAAGATTATGAAGAGCAAATCACCCAAAAGAAAGTAAGGTTTGTTCCTATCTTTCTTGCCGTATTGAGCTTGCTTGTAATAGCAGTGCTTGTGGTGGGCGAATTTGTGGCTCAGGAATATCTTGCTTTGACAGCGGGTATGAGCGGATACGCTTATATCATGGAGCTTGTGGACGTCTTTACTGGCGTAGGCGAGCTTGTCATAGCTGATTTGATTTTCCCGGGAGCCGTTGCACTTGTTGCAGTATTCGCATTAATAAACCTAATAGCCTCCTTAATAAAAATGAAGTCTAAAGGTGCATGCGTCATATCAAAAATATGTATGTTCTTTATGCTTACTTTTTCTTTGACGCTTGTACTCATAAGCCTTATGAACGACTATGAGATAATATATGGTTTATATGCTGTGGCTGGACTGTCCTTAATATCTTTGGTCATTGGTTATTTAGCAAAGAAAGCCTAAAGGAATATAAGAAAAAAACTGGGTTCTTACTTAAAGGAGTTGATTAATAATGAGAAGAAGAAGAAACAAAGACAGCGGTTACGAACCCGCGGTTATGCGCCAAATGCAGCCTAATCAACAGATATACTGGCCGTATCCTACGCCTCAAAAACCCAATGTGACGGTAGCCATGCCCAATACGGGAAACTATCAGTCATACGGCGTGGGAACAATAATCGGTCTGCCCCAATATCAATCCATAGATGAGTACGGAAGGGTGTTCCATCCTCCGCTTTTGTATGGAGCTCAACCTTGTTCGGCACCCGTGCCTGTGGCAATACCGTCGTCTATTGTGCAGACCACTCCTATAACATTGCCGTTGCAGATGTCATATGGCGATAATAAATAGACCCAAAATCAATTAGGAAGGTAGAAAAATGATAAATGATATGAACAATCAGCAAGAATCGCGTAATCCACAAAACACCAGTTTTCTGACTCCGCCTCCCAATACGGCAGGTGCGGGACGACCTACTGTTCCTCAAAGCGACAATGGGAAATGGGTTCCCGTAGACCCCAATACTTTGGGCTTTACGGTAAGCGGTGGTATGAATCAGCCTATCCAAGGTCCGGACGGCGCTTATTATTGCATAAGCAATTCGCAGCCCGAGTATGCCAGCATACAGGCAAACTTCAACAATGCAGTTCCCACTCCTTCTTCAATTGTGCAGCTGCCGCCCATAGTTCAGCCTATATCGCTGGTGCCTTACGCTTCTCAAAATCAGCCCTTACTTCAGTATGACCCCAATTACAGACCTATGGAGCCAGAAGCGCCTCAATCACCCAGATACAGGCTTAAGCCTTATAGAGGAATTTCTTTTATTCAGATTCTATTCTCTTTGGCAGCTATTATTCTGATGGTCATGATGCTGGTTATTGACGCCAAGAAAGGCGGGGGAGCGGTGGACTGGTCGGCTTATAAAGCAAACGGTTCGGATACCGTATTTGGTCTTTTGTCTTTATTGGGACTTGGCGGTATGTCCAGCGTGTATTATGACCAATTATTAAATGTTTACTTTACAGAGGGTCTTGGTGCGGGCTTTTCCGCTGACTGGCTGCTCTCATTGATGCTGATTCTTATTCCCGTATTCGTAATACTGATTGTGATTTCATCATTAGTAATGCTGATATATTATATTGTAAAGATAGGCGCTATGAAATCCCCGAGAGCATTCAGCGCAGGAGCGTTGATAAATCTGCTCTCCAGCGGATGTATTATTGCCATGATTTATGGAATATCCTCAAGAGAGAACATGAACCTTGTACCGGGTCTGTTCGTATATGTTGTCGCCGCCATAAGCTTAATCATGATTATCTTGCCATACTTTGCCAGAAAAAACGCTTATGTGCTTGACGAAATTGCACTAAAGAAGGTCTATATACTTGACGAACCTGAAAAAGCTTAATATAATAATATTGAAAGGTGGGTATAACATCAATATCCACCTTTTGAATAAAGATGTAATATAAGGTAAAAAGTATATATAGGAGAAAGAAATGGTTGTATTTGATAAAGTAAAGAGCCTTATCGCACAACAATTGGGAATCAGCGAAAGCGACATCACGGAAGACAGTTCCTTAGTAAACGATTTGGGTGCGGACTCTTTGGATATAGTACAAATGCTTATCAGTATGGAAAAGGAATTCGGAATAGTATTTGACGACAACGAAATAAAGAACATAAAGACAGTAGGCGACGCAGTAAAATTCATAGACACTCATAAATAATCTGAATTTTAAGCCTTATATCTATTGACATATCTAAATAACTTATGATATAATATTAAAGCACCCTTTGGGGGTGTTAATTTTTTTGGAGGATTTTCTGGAATGCGGGTTAAAATAACACTGGCATGTACCGAATGCAAGCAACGAAATTATGATTTGACAAAGAACAAGAAGAACACTCCCGACAGAGTGGAACTATCCAAATATTGCAGATTTTGTAAAAAGCATACTTTGCATAAGGAAACCAAATAGGAGGTTCTTATGGCAAAAAAGCGTAACAATTTAGATATTCCTGAAATTGAAGTCGCCTTAAACAATAAGACCAGCCCCAATCCTAAGATTAAGGCAAAAACCAAGAAAAAGCCTAATGCCAAGAGAAAGTTCTCCTTGGGGAAAGTTTTCAAGGAAATGATAAGCGAATTAAAGAAAGTGGACTGGGCACCTTTCAAAAAGACGAAAAACAACAGCGGAGTGATTACCCAAACCGCTACGGTCTTAGTTGTGGTAGTATTCTTTTTGATATTTATATCGCTATTCGATACCGGACTTACGGCTTTGTTGGACTTATTGCTTGAGGCAGCAAGCCCAAATTAAGGTTTTTTAGGTAAAAAACAGGAGTAGATATGGACAATGATAATTTGAAGTGGTATGTGATACATGTTTTTTCATCCTACGAAATGGTGGTGAAAAACAACCTTGAGAAGATGATTGAAAACAACAATCTTCAAGACTTCATTAAGGAAATAGCCATACCCGTTGAAGAAGAAATAGTCGAAAAAAACGGCAAGCGTAAAATCGTGGAGAAAAAGAAATTCCCCGGCTATGTCTTCATCAAAATGATATATACAGACCACTTGTGGTATATGATAACCAATACAAGCGGCGTTACCGGATTTGTGGGCCCCCAAGGCAAGGCTCTTCCCTTGACAAACGAAGAGGTCAAGCGCATGGGTCTTGAAAAGATAACAGCCGAGGAGTTCGACATAACTGTCGGCGACAATGTCAGGGTAATATCCGGTGCTTTGGAGACTTTCTTAGGCGTTGTGGAAGAAGTATCCATAGAAAAGCAAAAAGCAAGGGTTATTGTGCATATGTTTGGCAGACAGACACCAGTGGAGCTTGAATTCAACCAAATAGAGAAGATATAATTTTTTATAAAAGTTATATATAATGGGAGAGCGGTAAAAATCTTTCTAGTTGCCGCTCGCTAATACCAAGTAGTCAAGGAGGAGACTATGGCAAAAAAAGTAACCGCAGTAGTAAAACTTCAATTGCCCGCAGGCAAAGCGACTCCCGGACCGCCCGTAGGTTCGACACTGGGACCATACGGCATAAATATCCCGGGATTTACTAAGGAGTTTAACGAAAAGACAGCAAAACAGGCAGGGCTAACGATACCTGTCGTCATGACTATTTATGCAGACCGTTCCTTTAGTTTTATATTAAAGACACCGCCTGCTCCCGTGCTTATCAAAAAAGCTTGCAATATCGAATCGGGAAGCGCTGTCCCCAACCGCGACAAGGTGGCGAAAATCACCAGAGCTCAGCTTGAGGAAATCGCAAAGACAAAAATGCCCGATTTGAACGCCGCCAATTTGGAATCGGCGATTAAGATGATAGCCGGCACAGCCCGCAGCATGGGCGTTACCGTCGAGGACTAGGAGGTTGATATGAAAAGAGGAAAAACATATTTGAATTCTCTGGCACTTATAGACAGACAAAAACAATATGAGACCGCCGAAGCCATAGAGCTGGTGCTTCAGACCGCAAAAGCCAAGTTCGATGAGACAATAGAACTTCATTGCAGATTGGGTGTTGACCCCAGACACGCAGACCAGCAAGTAAGAGGTATCGTCGTGCTTCCCCATGGCACGGGAAAAATTCAAAAGGTGCTTGTCATAGCCAAAGGTCCCAAGGCTGACGAAGCCAAGGAAGCCGGAGCGGACATAGTCGGCGCTGAAGAAATTATTCAAAAAATTCAAGGCGGATGGTTTGACTTTGATGTGTGCGTGACTACCCCCGACATGATGAGCCAAGTGGGTAGGCTTGGAAAGCTTCTTGGTCCAAAAGGTCTTATGCCCAGCCCCAAAGCGGGTACCGTGACCATGGATGTCAAAAAGGCTGTTTTGGACATCAAAGCCGGTAAAGTTGAATACAGAGTGGACAAAAAAGCCATTATCCACTGTCCCATAGGCAAAAAATCCTTTGGCAAAGAAAAGCTTGAAGAAAACCTAAAAACCCTTATGGACGAAATAATCAAGGCAAAACCGCCGGCGGCAAAAGGTCAATATATCAGAAGCGTTAGTCTTGCATCCACTATGGGTCCCGGAGTTAAAGTAAATTATAAGCAATAATCAATTGACAAACCAAAAAGTAGCATTTATAATGTAAAAGATTAATCAAAAAAATATAGAAACCGTTCAAAGACTGCAGGTGCCGTTATGGTATAATCTCTTTCATGAGGCCAGCATAGAAGGGTTGAGCTGATATCGTGATATATTGCTCCGCATTCTTTGAACAAGGCGGAGCATATTTTTTTGAAAAAGGAGGATGGGAATGCTAAATAAAGAACAAAAAAAGGCAAAAGTCGCCGAAATTAAGGAAAAGCTTGAAAAGGCTTCATCGTTTATTCTCATCGACTACAAAGGTCTGAATGTCGCGCAAGATACCGAGCTTAGGAACGCTTATCGCGAATGTGATGTTACCTATGAAGTCATGAAAAACCGTCTTTTGGCGCTTGCGCTTAAGGAATTGGGATACGACCAATTCGATGAGGCGCTGAAAGGTCCGACAGCGGTTGCCATGGGAAGCGACGATATTGCCGCCCCCGCAAGAATAGCCTTAGAAAAAAGCAAAGCTTTTAAGAAAATCACAATCAAATGCGGTCTCGCTGAAGGCAAATTCCTTGACGAAGCGGGCTGTCAACAACTTGCGACCATTCCTTCAAGAGATGGATTGCTGTCGCAGATAATAGGGCTTTTACAATCGCCCATTGCGGGATTGGCAAGAGTTCTTCAGGCAATAGCCGAAAAACACGCTGAAGCGTAAATAAAATAAAAACATAGAAAAAGAACAGGAGGATATAAAAAAATGGCAGATTTCTCAAAAATCATAGAAGAAGTAAAGAAAATGACGGTTATGGAGCTTAACGATTTGGTAAAGGCTCTTGAAGAAGAATTTGGAGTAAGTGCAGCGGCTCCCATGGTTGCAGGGGCCCAAGTAGCGGCTGGAGCGGCTCCCGCTGAAGAAGAAAAGACAGAATTTGATGTTATCCTTAAGTCCCCTGGGGCCAACAAGATACAGGTTATCAAGGCAGTTAGGGAAATTACGGGTCTTGGTCTGGTAGACGCAAAAGGTCTTGTGGACGGCGCGCCTAAGCCCATTAAGGAAGGCATATCCAAAGAAGAAGCCGACCAGCTTGCTGAAAAATTCAAGGCTGTTGGAGCAGAGATAGAAATTAAGTAAGCTCTTTCTCTAAATATTTTTATAAAGTGTAATTTATAATAAACTTTGTAGTAAATAAAAGCAAGGCTATAAATTCTGCCTTGCTTTTTTAATAAAAAAGTTTTTCGCAAGCCTAAAGAATAGCTTATTAAAAGTATCAGCTTAATGCCTTATGGCTTTATTCTGGTAGCACATTTGGTATTCAGCATCATATCCCCGACGAGGAGGGAGTTGGCGGCGCATCTTCTGTCTTTGTTATAGACACATTCCGCATAACATTGAACCACGCTGGGAGCGTCGTTGAGAAATTCCTCCGCGGCTTCCAATTCTGCAAAGGTCTGTTCCAAAGCGCCTCCGGCTCTTTTTATTTTGGTGTCGCAAACACCCTTTTCATTGACCAAAATCACGCCCGCGTTGCAATGACATTTGAGGTTATGCTGACAGTTGCTTGTGGTGCACTTCAATTGCATCATAGAAAATCCCTCCTTTAGTGTAATTGTAGTATGCAAAAAAAGAATGAATAAATTCATTAATTTGACATTTAATGGTTTATGGGATATATTAAATGTAAAGAAAAAAAAAGAGGTGAATATGAAGATAATATTGTTAGAGGACATAAAAAGCATAGGGAAAAAAGGCGATTTGGCGGAAGTCAACGACGGCTATGCCAGAAACTACTTGATTCCCAAGAAATTGGCGATGAAAGCCGACAAAAGTGCCATAAACGAATACAAACACAGAAAGGAAAAAGAAGAAAGGGAACTTCAGGCAGAGAAAGAAAAGGCACTTAAGCTAAAGGACACTTTGACCAACAAAGCGATAGAGGTCAAGGTGAAATGTGGGGAAGGCAAGATGTACGGAAGAGTTACATCACAGGACATAGCCGACGCCTTATTGAAAGAGGGCATAGAGATTGACAAAAGAAAAATTATCCTAAGCCAGCCCATAAAAGAGCTTGGAGAACATATCGTAGAGGTCAAAGTTTATAAAGAGACTTCGGCAAAATTGAAAATCAATGTCGTAAAGGACGAGGGCTGATTTTTCGGAATGAATAATAGCGATATAAATATAATAACAGTATTACGGATAGAAAAAAAGGTGAGTTATGGAAGGCTTTGATATACTATATTTAATTGCGGGCGTATTGCTTTTGCCTATGATTTTTTATTCCATTCTTGTCTCGACCAGAGTCAATAAGGTCTTTAGGGACTATTCCATTGTTTATGCAAGGTCTGGGATGACGGGATATGAGGTGGCAAGAAGGATGCTCAAGTACGCCAATTTAGATGGTGTTAAAATAGACAGAGTCAGAGGAAACCTTACCGACCACTATAATCCCCGCAACAACACAATATATTTGTCCGACAATGTATTTTCTTCTAATTCGGTTGCGGCTATCGGGGTGGCGGCACATGAAACCGGACACGCCATACAGCATAACGAAAATTATCTCCCCGTTAAGATTAGGTCCTTGCTTGTGCCTGCCGTAAATATCGGTTCCAAGCTTTCCATTCCGCTTATTATCATCGGCATAATACTAAGCATAACTTCTGCATTTGGAATTTATTTTGTCTATATAGGCATAGCTTTCTATGCCATAACCACTTTCTTTATGTTTGTGACTTTGCCTGTTGAGTATAACGCAAGTTCAAGAGCAAAAAAGCTGCTCCTGGAAATGAATGTTTTGGGCCAAGAGGAAGCTCACCAAGCGGGCAAGGTCCTCAACGCCGCCGCCAAAACCTATGTGGCAAGCTTTGCGGTCTCTTTGCTTTTCTTTATCAGAATGCTGGGCTTGTTTGGAAGACGGCGATAGCTTAAAAACAGCTACATACCGCCATACACGCTATGGCGTTTTCTCCGCCTATTTCGCCGATTCCCTCGGCTGTTGTGGCGGAGATGTTTATTTTTTCAAGGCTGATATTTAATAAATTTGATATATTTTCGCACATTTTTTTGATATAGGGGCTGAGTTTTGGTTTTTCAGCTATGATTACTGCTGAGATATTGTTTATTTTCAATCCTTTTTTTGAGCATATTTCATATACTTTCTTTAATAACTTCATTGATGAGATATTTTGATATTTTTTATCAAAAGGCGGGAAATGGATACCTATATCGCCCTCTGAGGCTGCCCCAAGTAGGCTGTCCATGATAGCATGTATAAGCACATCGCCGTCCGAATGGGCTTCAAGCCCCTTTTCAAAAGGCACCTTTTCACCGCCAAGTATCAAAGGGATGCCTTTTTTTAATTTATGGATATCATAACCTATCCCTACTTTTGCGTTTATGCCCAATAAATCTCTGTCGTAGGTTATTTTTATGTTCTGCCTTTCGCCCTTGACTATATAGGGCGGCTCGACAAATTTCCCGTATACCTCGCTGTCGTCGGTATAAGACTCGTTGCCTATTTGATTGTAGGAAAATAGTATTTGTTCACGGTGAAAGCCTTGAGGCGTTTGAACAAAAAAGTATTTGTCACGGTTTAAGTAGCCGACAATTCTTCCGTTTTCAACCAGCCTTAAGCTGTCGGATACTTCAATAGCGGGTATCGCGGAATTGTATTCTTTTGTGGCGAGGATAACTCTTTCTATCAGTGTGGTGCTGACAAAAGGTCTTGCTCCGTCATGTATGAGAACATATTCGCTCTTGCTTTTCTTGAGGGCGTTGTAAACCGATTCTGTTCGTGTCAAGCCCCCTTGAACAAAGCTGACCTTGTCTTTGTCTTTTAATAAGCTGAGGATTTGTTTGTCGCTGGATACCACGAAGATATTTTTTATTTCTTCAAATTTTTCAAAAACCTTTACCGAATGTAGAATAAGCGGGTCATACCCCAAAACGCTTATCAGTTTGTTCTGGGACATTCTTTGGCTTTTGCCGGCGGCAAGAATAATGGCGTCAAAACTCATTTGTCAATCTCCATTATTTCATAAAGAGCGTTCGCCTCTTCCTTTTTTACATTCCCGTCTGGCACCTTAAGAACCTTTACGCTATACTTGCTCTCGCCAAAAATCACCGTTATGATATCGCCCGCCTTTACTTTCTTGGCGGGTTTTGCCTCTTTACCGTTGATAAGCGCTCTTTGCCCTACACACGCTTGATTGGCTACCGTTCTTCTCTTTATTATTCTTGCCACTTTTAGAAATTTATCCAGTCTCATAACACAATATTAGCATATCGGAAAAAAAAAGACCAGAGGAAATCCCAAAACACATGTTGACAACGGCGGAAAAATAGCTTATTATTAGAATAGAGTAGTATTTTATTAAAATTATTTTATATTTTTATAAAATCTTTTAATTTTTTGTTTGACATCTTAAAAGATGTGTATTATAATGCTATAATGTCTACTTATATGCAGAATACTTCTAACTCAAAAACCAGAAGGGTTTTTGGGGTAGGGGTATAATGCGGTTTATAAGGGGATATATGGAAATTTTTTATTACTTATTCGACCTAAATCTCAATAGAAAAGGAGCTATTACATGTCTGAAAAAATTCACAAAGTCAAATATGGTAAAGTAGAAAGATGGAGTTTCAGCCAGATTGAGCCTATCCTCGAAATACCATATCTTATCGAGGTGCAAAAGAATTCCTATGAGAAATTTGTCAATCAGGGCATAAGGGAAGTTCTCGATGATTTTTCACCTATTACCGATTATAGCGGAAAGATGGAATTAGAGTTCCTTGAGCATACCCTTGAGGGCACATGTAAGTACTCTGTAAAAGAGTGCAAAGACCGTGATATCACTTATACTTCGCCCTTAAAAGTAAAAGTCAGGCTCACCATAAAAGAAACGGGTGAAATGAAAGAGCAGACTGTATTTATGGGCGATTTCCCCAAAATGACTGATAAAGGCACTTTTATTATCAACGGGGCGGAAAGAGTGGTGGTATCCCAGCTTATAAGAAGCCCGGGAGTTTATACAAAAGGCGCCCCCGACAAAAACGGCGTGATGAGATATGACACCACGATTATTCCCAACAGAGGAGCTTGGCTGGAATTTGAGCAAGACGCCAACAACATCTTGTATGTCAGAGTAGACCGAAACAGAAAAATAACCGCTACTATTTTGCTTAGGGCATTGGGATACGGCACACAGGAAGAGCTTGAAGAACTGTTTGGAAACGACGAAATGATAGCGGTTACCGCAGCGAAGGACGGAGATATACAGTCTTCTGAGGCGGCGAAAATAGAGGTTTATAGAAGACTGAAGCCGGGCGAAGTGCCCACGGCCAACGCCGTGGATACCTTGCTTCCCAATATCTTTTTTGACGCCAAGAGATACGACCTTTCCAGAGTGGGAAGATTCAAATTTAACAAAAAGCTTTCGGTTGCGGAAAGGATAGAGAAACAGGTTTTGGCAAGAGATGTCATTGTGGACGGCGAAATTCTTGCCCAAAAAGGACAAGAAGTCGACAAAGAGACCGCCAAGAAAATCCAAGACAGCGGCGTGAACATCGTCTATATAATTACTCCAGACGGCGGAGAGTATAAGGTTATCGGCAACAACACCGTTGACCTTGCGGCGTATGTGGATTGCGACCCCAAAGAGCTGGGAATACTTGAATATGTCTATTATCCCAAGCTTGCAGAGCTTTTGGAGATTTATGGCGACGATATGGAAGCTTTGAAAAAAGCTATAAGTGAAAAGGTAGATGACTTGGTCATTAAGCACATAACCTTAGAAGATATTGTGGCGTCCATTTCCTATAACTTGGGAATGAAATACGGCTTTTATCAAGTGGATAACATAGACCACCTATCCAACAGAAGAGTTAGATCGGTTGGAGAGCTTTTGCAAAATCAATTTAGGATAGGTATAGCCCGACTTGAAAGAGTGGTCAGAGAGAGAATGAGCATCGCTCAAGACCCCATGGAAATAACCCCTCAATCCCTGATTAACATAAGACCTGTGTCCAGTGCCATAAGAGAATTCTTTGGCTCCAGCCAGCTTTCACAGTTTATGGATCAGCCCAATCCTATTGCTGAACTCACTCACAAGAGAAAGCTGTCGGCATTGGGGCCGGGCGGACTAAACCGTGAAAGAGCGGGATTTGAAGTTCGAGATGTGCATCACTCCCACTATGGCAGGATGTGCCCTATTGAGACTCCCGAGGGACAGAACATCGGACTTATCACATCTTTGAGCACTTATGCGAAAATAAACGAATACGGATTTATTGAAGCGCCGTACAGACTTGTGGACAAAAAGACGGGAAAGGTCACCAAAAAAGTAGAGTACCTTACCGCCGAAGAAGAAGACAAATATATCATAGCGCAGGCAAACGAGCCTTTGGATAAGGACGGAAGATTTATAAACGACCGTGTTATCTGCCGTTATAGGGACTTCATTAAAGAATATCCCTCCGACCAAGTGGACTATATGGATGTTGACCCCAAACAGCTTGTGTCTGTGGCGACAAGTTTGATACCGTTTTTGGAAAACGACGACGCAAACAGAGCGCTTATGGGCTCTAACATGCAAAGGCAAGCAGTGCCTTTGATTAGTCCCGAAGCCCCAATCATTGGAACGGGTATGGAGCATAAAGTCGCTTTGGATTCTGGAGTGTGCATAATCGCCAAAAATGACGGCGTGGTCACAAAGGTTGTGGCGGATATGATTGAAGTTGAGACCAAAGACGGCAAGATAGACAAGTATCCCCTTCAGAAATTCGTCAGAAGCAATCAGGGCACTTGCATAAACCAAAAACCCACGGTCAAAAAAGGCGACACCGTCAAAAAAGGCGAAATCATAGCGGACGGACCCTCTATTAAGAACGGCGAGCTTGCCCTTGGCAAAAATGTTATTGTCGGATTCATGACTTGGGAGGGATATAACTATGAGGACGCTATTTTGATTAGCGAAGACTTGGTTATCAATGATGTCTTCACATCCATTCACATTGAGGAATACGAACTTGAGGCAAGGGATACCAAACTTGGCGAAGAGCAGATAACAAGGGATATCCCCAATGTCAGCGAAGATCTGCTCAAGTACCTTGACGAAGACGGTATCGTTATGGTTGGCGCTGAAGTGAGAGCTGGAGACTACTTGGTAGGCAAGGTTACCCCCAAAGGCGAGACCGAACTCACCCCCGAAGAAAGGCTTTTGAGAGCTATCTTTGGCGAAAAGGCAAGAGAAGTAAGGGATGTGTCTTTGAAAGTTCCCCATGGCGAAGGCGGAACGGTTGTGGATGTCAAGGTGTTCACAAGGGAGAACAAAGACGAACTTGAACCGGGCGTAAACAAGCTTGTAAGAGTTTATATAGCCCAAAAGAGAAAGATATCCGTAGGCGACAAAATGGCTGGACGCCATGGAAACAAGGGTGTTATATCCAGAATTTTACCGCGTGAAGACATGCCATTTATGGCTGACGGAACGCCTCTGCAAATAGTCCTCAACCCCTTGGGCGTGCCCTCCAGAATGAATATAGGTCAAGTTTTGGAAGTGCACCTTGGACTTGTCGCCAAGCTGTTAGGCATTAAGATAGCCACCCCCGTTTTTGACGGAGCCAGCGAAAACGACATAAAAAAGATGCTGGAACAAAACAACCTACCCTCAGACGGCAAAGTGCAGTTATTTGACGGAAGAACGGGAGAGCCGTTTGAAAACAAGGTCTCTGTGGGATATATGTATATGCTAAAGCTTGTGCACCTTGTAGACGACAAAATACACGCCAGAAGCGTCGGACCTTATTCTTTGGTCACCCAGCAACCCTTGGGCGGAAAAGCGCAGTTCGGCGGACAAAGGTTTGGAGAAATGGAAGTGTGGGCTTTAGAGGCGTACGGAGCATCCAATATCCTGCAAGAAATCCTTACCGTGAAATCCGACGATGTCATTGGAAGACAGAAAGTGTTTGATTCAATAATAAAATCGGCGTTGACGACCGAGCCCGGCATTCCCGAATCCTTTAAGGTTTTGAAAAAGGAAATGCAGAGTTTGGCTCTTGATATCAAACTTCTTACCGAGGGAGGAGAGACTGTTAAGATACCCGATGTCTATGAAGACGACAGAGATTATGAAATGGCTCATGTCGAGCAGAGCAAGGATTTGGTCTTTGACTTTGACGATATGGGCGACATATTCAGCGAAGACGGCGACAAGGATTCCATATTCGGCGACGACGAGGACTTCTTCGAGGAAGGCGGCTTAAATGCCGAAGAACTAAGCATAGAAAAGCTGTTTGACGACCTTGACGAAATAGTAAACGATAAGACCGAAGAGGAAGCCAAAAAACTTAATTTAGATGACGACGATGAAGATTTCTTTCAAAACGCCGAAGAGCTGTTGCAGAAAGAATTTGACGACGATGACCAATTAAGAGGTGAATAATGGTAGAAATCAACAATTTTGACGCTATACAAATAGGACTTGCAAGCCCCGAAAAAATAAGGGAATGGTCGCATGGCGAGGTATTAAAACCCGAAACCATTAATTATAGAACGCAAAAACCCGAAAGAGATGGACTGTTTTGCGAAAAGATATTCGGACCCACAAAGGATTATGAATGCCATTGCGGAAAATACAAGAGAATAAGATACAATGGCATCATTTGCGACAAATGCGGAGTTGAGGTCACCAAGGCCAAGGTTAGAAGGGAGAGAATGGCACATATTGAGCTTGCCGCTCCCGTATCCCATATATGGTATTTCCGCGGCGTGCCCTCCAGAATAAGCACAGTCTTGAACATGAGCCCCAAACAAGTGGAACAGGTTATATATTTCGCGTCCTTTGTAGTTATCGACCCCAAGGAGACTGAATTTTTCAAAAAACAAGTAATAAAAGACGACGAATATAGAGAAGCGATAGAAAAATACGGTCCCAACGGATTTGAGGCAAAGATGGGCGCGGAGGCTCTTAAGATACTTCTTAAGGAGATTGACCTTGACGCTGAATCCGCAGAGCTTAGGGAGATCATTAAGAATTCCCAAGGGCTTAAGAAAGCCCGTGCGGCGAAAAGACTAGAGATTATTGAAGCCTTTAGAAGAAGCGGAAACAAACCCGAATGGATGATATTGGATGTGCTTCCCGTCATACCGCCCGAGCTTCGCCCTATGGTGCAATTGGACGGCGGACGGTTCGCCACAAGTGACTTGAACGACCTTTATAGGCGTGTCATAAACAGAAACAACAGACTTAAGAAAATGATAGAGTCTGGGGCGCCGGATATCGTTATTAGAAACGAAAAGAGGATGCTTCAAGAAGCCGTGGACGCCCTTATTGATAATGGCAGACACGGAAAAGCCGTTACAGGTCCCGGGAATAGAAACCTTAAGTCCCTTTCGGATATGCTTAGGGGAAAACAAGGTAGGTTTAGGCAGAACCTCTTAGGAAAAAGAGTGGACTATTCGGGCAGGTCGGTTATTGTCGTAGGTCCGGAATTGAAGATTTATCAGTGCGGACTCCCAAAAGAAATGGCATTGGAGCTGTTCAAGCCTTTTGTCTTTAGAAGATTGGTGGACCTTGGAATATGCCACAACATAAAGAGTGCAAAAAGGGCGGTGGAAAGGCAAAGACCGCAAGTATGGGATATCTTGGAAGAGGTCATAAAAGACCATCCCGTGCTTTTGAACAGAGCCCCCACTCTTCACAGACTGGGCATACAGGCCTTTGAACCCGTGCTTGTAGAGGGCAGAGCCATACAGCTTCATCCCCTTGTCTGTCCCGCATTTAACGCTGACTTTGACGGCGACCAAATGGCTGTGCATGTGCCCTTGTCAATAGAGGCGCAGGCGGAAGCAAGAATCTTGATGCTTGCAAGCAATAATATCTTGAGGCTTTCGGACGGAAGACCCATTGTCAGCCCCACCCAAGATATGGTTATCGGCGCTTATTATTTGACGCAGGTTAAGCCCGGAGCCAAGGGAGAGGGTAGATGGTTTGCGTCTCCTTATGAGGCTAAGATTGCTTACAACGTGGGAGACATTGAATTACAAGCGGAAATAAATGTGAGAATTACCAAAGAGATTGACAACAAGATATATCAAAAGGTTGTCAAGACCACTCCAGGGAAAATAATCTTTAATGAGGCGATACCTCAAGATTTGGGATTTAAGCCCAGAACAAAACCCGAAGAAATGCTGGACTATGAGATAGACTTCCATGTCAGCAAAAAAGAGCTGAGTCAAATCGTAGATAACTGCTTTAAGTTAAAAGGTGCGACCGAAGTCAGCAAAGTGCTGGATAAAATCAAAGCTTTGGGCTTCAAATACAGCACAATCGGTGCTATAACCACAAGTATTTTTGATATGCATATTCCCAGCTCCAAGAAAGAAATCCTTGAAAGAGCTGAGAAACAGGTTATTGAAATCGAAAAGAACTTCAAAAGGGGTATCATAACAGAAGAAGAGCGCTATAACGAAGTTGTGGATGTTTGGAAGAACGCCACTGACGAAGTGGAAAGGGATTTGGAAACAAACTTTAGAAAATTTGACCAAATGAATCCTATCTGGATGATGGCACATTCGGGAGCCCGTGGAAGCATGCAACAAATCAAACAGCTTTCAGGTATGAGAGGACTCATGAACGACCCCACCGGAAAGATTATTGAGATTCCCGTTAAGTCCTCTTTCCGCGAAGGTCTTTCGGTTTTGGAATACTTCATTTCTTCTCACGGTGCAAGAAAGGGCGGAGCGGATACAGCGCTTAAGACCGCAGACTCGGGATATCTGACAAGAAGGCTTGTCGATGTATCGCAGGATGTCATTGTTAGAGAAAAGGATTGCGGCGACAATAAAGGCTTTATTATAAAAGACCTATACGACATGAACGGAAGATTGGTGGAAGACATCACTGAAAGAATCGAAGGCAGATTCACAATCGACGATGTCGTTCATCCCAAGACTGGCGAGGTCATAGTCAAAGCCGACACTTTGATATCTGAAGAAGATGCCAAGAAAATAAAAGAAGCCGGAATCAAGGCAGTCAAGATTAGAAACATCCTTAGCTGTAAGACAAAGCTTGGCGTTTGCGCCAAGTGTTACGGCGCCAATATGTCGTCGGGCAATATAGTGAAATTAGGTGAAGCGGTGGGCGTTATTGCGGCACAGTCTATCGGCGAGCCGGGAACGCAGCTCACCATGAGAACTTTCCATACTGGCGGCGTGGCTTCGGTGGCGGACATCACACAAGGACTGCCCAGAGTGGTTGAACTTTTTGAGGCGAGAAAACCCAAAGGCGAGGCTAAGATTGCCGACATAAGCGGTACGGTAACCGTTGTTGAAGAAAACAAACAAAAGAAAATAATCATTCAGCCCAAAGAGGGTGACGCCAAAGAATATAAAGTGCCCTATGGCATTAAGGTTTTGGTCAATAACGGCGATGTTGTGGAAGCGGGCGATCAGCTGTATATGGGCTCTATTAATCCCGATGCCATTTTAAAGACAAAGGGAGTATCGGGCGTGCAAGAGTTTATGATAAGAGAAGTCCAGTCCACATATAGGTCAAATGGCGTTCACATAAACGACAAGCACATAGAGGTTATTGTCCGTCAAATGCTTAGGAAAGTAAAAGTCAACAACCCCAATGACACAAATCTTTTAGTCAACGAGCTTGTGGACAGGAATCGTCTTGACGAAGAGAACGAAAAGGTCTTGTCCGAAGGGGGCGTCCCCGCAACGGCGACCAGAGTGCTTTTGGGTATCTCAAAAGCGGCTTTGGCGACAGAATCTTTCCTTTCCGCGGCATCTTTCCAAGAGACCGCCAAAGTGCTTACCGATGCGGCAATTAAAAGCAAGGTCGATAACTTATTTGGGCTTAAGGAAAATGTCATCATAGGAAAACTTATTCCCGCTGGCACGGGTATGAAGATTTACAAGAATGTAGAGCTTGAAGCAGTCGGCAAAAAAGAACAAAAGAGACAGACCATGCTTGATAAGGAAACTTTGGACTATGACAGTTTGGATGAAGATATAGACAAGGTGGAACCATGAGATACTTCACATCCGAAAGCGTCACGGAAGGACATCCCGATAAGGTCTGTGACCAGATAAGCGACGCTATTTTGGACAGCATATTAGAAAAAGACCCTGACGCGAGAGTGGCGTGCGAAACCTGCACGACAACGGGACTTGTGCTTGTCATGGGGGAGATTACCACGACGGCTTATGTTGATATACCCGCTATTGTCAGAAATACCATAAAAGACATAGGGTATGACTCATCCGACCTTGGTTTTGACTATAACACTTGCGCCGTCCTTACCTCAATTGACGAACAGTCCCCAGACATTGCTCAGGGAGTCAACAGCTCTCTTGAGGACAAAATGTCCAAGGAGAGGTTTGACAGCATAGGAGCGGGAGACCAAGGGCTTATGTTCGGCTATGCTTGCAATGAGACTAAGGAGCTCATGCCCCTTGCCATAAGCCTTGCGCATAAGCTGACAAAGAGGCTGTCCGAGGTCAGAAAACAGCGTATTGTGGACTATTTAAGACCTGACGGAAAGGCACAAGTGACCGTAGAGTACCATGAGGACAAGCCCTTAAGAGTGGACGCTGTGATTTTGTCTACCCAGCACAGCGCTGAGGCGGATATCGAGACTTTAAGAAAAGATATGACAGATTTGGTGATTAAAGAAGTCATTCCCAAGGAACTTATGGATCAAGACACCAAGATTTATATAAATCCAACGGGCAGATTCGTAAGAGGCGGTCCACAAGCTGACAGCGGGCTTACGGGAAGAAAAATCATTGTGGACACTTATGGGGGATATATCCCCCACGGCGGAGGAGCTTTTTCAGGCAAGGACGCCACCAAGGCAGACAGAAGCGCAAGCTATTATGCAAGATATGTTGCCAAGAATGTGGTTGCGGCGGGGCTTGCTGAAAGGTGTCAGATATCCGTAGCGTATGCGATAGGCAAAGCCAACCCCGTATCTATTGATGTCAGTACTTTCGGCACGGGCAAAACAAGCGACCAAAAACTTGCTGAGATTATAAAAAAGGTTTTTGATTTCAGACCCACTGCAATTATAGAAAACTTGGATTTGAAAAAACCGCAGTATCTTGCCACAGCCAGTTACGGTCATTTTGGCAGAGAAGGATTCACTTGGGAGAAGACCGATAAAATCGACGAGCTGAAGGCCCATTTATAAAATGGAACTTAAGGGAAGCGTAGAAAGCATAATATTCAGAAATGAAGAGAACGGGTACACCGTAATATACTTTGATGCCGACGGCAAACTTATAGTTGCTGTGGGCATTTTTCCTATTATTAGCCCAGGCGAAGTCCTTAAGCTAAAGGGGGAATATAAATTCAACACCAAGTTCGGTGAACAGTTTGCGGTGGAAAGCGTGGAATTCGTCAAGCCCGAAGACGCCGAGAGCATAAGAAAATATCTTGCGAGCGGTCTTTTTCGCGGCGTGGGCGAAGTTACTGCCAACCTGATTGTGGACAAATTCGGCACAAAGACTTTGGAGATTATTGAAAACAACCCCGATGAGCTGACCAAAATAAGGGGAATTGGAAAGAAAACAGCCAATGAGATTGCCAAATGCTATAAAGAGAATAACAAAGTAAAAGATATCATTCTATTTTTGCAAAATTATGGCATCTCCATATCCCTTGCCTTAAAAATTTATAAACAATATGAAGACGCATCTTTAGCCGTCATAAAAGAAAACCCCTATTGCATAATTGACGACATAGAGGGCGTGGGATTCGCTACGGCGGATAAGCTTGCGGCGAAACTGGGAGTTGAAAAGGACAGCTTATTTAGGCTTAAAGCGGCGATAATTCATGTCTTAAAAGAAGCTTCCCAAAAGAACGGACATACATATTTACCCAAAGCTTCAGCTTTCAAAGAAGCGGCTTATCTTACTGGGATTTATGACCAAGAGAGAATGGAGCTTGCGCTTGAAACCCAGCCTGACGGAGTGATAAGTTCTGAAATCGAAGGTCAGGAGATTTTGAGCTTAACCTCTATTTATAATACCGAAAAGAGTCTTGCAGCCAAGCTTGTGACCTTAAAGAATTTAAGCCAAGAGACGGATATCAATATAGACGAGGAAATTTTACATTTTGAAAAGACAAACCGTATTGTCTTAGACCCCAAACAAAGGCAAGCGGTAGAAAGCGGTCTCAACAACGGCGTTGTGATAATAACCGGCGGACCGGGTACGGGCAAGACCATGATAATCAAATGCATATCCTCTATATTGAGCCAAAGGGGAAAAAAAGTCGCCTTATGCGCACCCACAGGCAGAGCGGCTAAGAGAATGAGCGAGGCGACGGGAGAAGAGGCTAAGACCTTGCACAGACTATTGGGAGGCGGGGGCAACGGCTTTGAATACAATGAGTACAATCCTTTGGAAGCCGATGTCATCATTGTGGACGAAATAAGCATGGCGGATATCTTTATTTTCAACGCCCTATTAAAAGCAGTGACCCCAGGCGCCAAGCTTATACTTGTGGGAGACAAAGATCAGCTTCCTGCGGTGGCATGCGGAAATATCCTTGCCGATATGCTCTCATCCAATCTCTTCTGTGCGGTATATCTTAATGAAATTTATCGTCAGGCGAAAGAGAGCATGATAGTCGTCAACGCTCATAGAATAAACAATTCCCAAATGCCCGTGACCAAGAATTCCAAAGATTTTTTTATAGATAACAAGAGCGACCCCGAAAGCATAAAAGACGCCATTATTTCTATGGCGGCAAGGCGTATACCAAACTTTTTGGAGATTCATCAAAGGGATATACAGGTGCTTTCCCCCATGAAAAAAGGTGTCGCCGGCGTGGAGAGCTTGAACGCCGAACTGCAGAGGGTCTTAAACCCCCACGGAAAGGAGCTTGTCCGCAACCATAATGTGTTCAGAGTGGGGGACAAGGTTATGCAAACGGTGAACAATTACTCTTTGGAATGGATAAGGACTCAAGAGGGTTTGGAAAGAGGGGAGGGCGTTTTCAACGGCGACATAGGTTATATTATAGATATCGAACAAGGCAGGCTGATTGTGGAATTCGAGGACGGGAAAAAGGTCGTGTATGAGAATGAAGACCTTGACCAGCTCATGACCGCCTATTGCATAAGCGTTCACAAATCCCAAGGTTCGGAATTCCCCGTGGTCATAATAGCTGTGACAAGCGGGAATTATGCCATACTTACAAAAAATCTTTTATATACCGCGGTGACAAGAGCCAAGAAAATGGCGGTCATAGTCGGCGACGAAAAAAATATTGAAAAAATGATTAAAAATAACTATACCGCAAAGAGATATACTTTATTAAAGCATTTTTTATCGGAACAAGAGTCCAAATATATCAAGCTGTGGGGCGTGTGATGAAAAGAGAAAGGATAAGGGATAAATTATTAAATATACTGTTCCCGCCAGATGTCTCATGTATCGTCTGCGGAGCTGAACTCAAATATGACGAAGAAAGGGAGTTCAGCGTATGCGGAGCTTGTCAAAAAGAATTCGATTACATAGGGGATAGGGAGCAAAAGATATCAAACCCACGCCTTAATATAAGCGATTTCGCTTCGGTGTTCAAATATGAAGGGGCGGCGAAAAAGCTCACCCTTTCTTTTAAGGACGGCGACCGCCCTTATTTAAGAGAAAATATAGCCACATATCTTTACAAAATATATAAGGAAAGGGAAATGGACTGCCATATTATATGCTATGTCCCGTCCTCAAAACAAAAACTAAAGATACGCGGTTATGACCCTATGAAACTGGTGGCGGAATATATGTCTGTACTATGCGGTAAAGAGACAAAACATCTTCTTGCAAGAAAAGAGCAGCTTATCGACCAAACAGAATCTACGGACAGATACCAAAACATAAGCGGATGTTTTTATTATAATTCAAGTTACAACCCTGCGGGCAAAAAGATACTCCTTTTGGACGATGTGGTGACGACTGGGGCTACGGCGTCAGAATGTGCGAGGGTATTGCTTTTGAAAGGGGTTCAAGAGGTCAATTTGTTGACATTTACCGAGGCAAAGTCTTTTGAGGATTACAAGCATAGAACCGTCCAGAGAATGAACAACGCTTAACTTGAAAAAAATCAAAGACTTTGTATTTGATTTAAGCCCTTGTATCGGATATAATTGTTAAGTAAAAAAACAAAAGCGAACAGGAAGAGATGACATCAAATAAAGCAAATAGAAAAATTGAGAAAGCCAAGCGCAAGACCAAAAGGCAAAGCCTAAAACATCAAAAAGCCATAAGGTACAATCCCGATATTAAGATCGGATTGACAAAGGATATAATAGAAAGCCGTATCCAAGAAAATCTTATAAATATCAAGGCCGTCAACCGTTCCAAGTCTTATGGAAGAATAATTTTTGAAAATGTATTCAATTTTTGCAATACCGTCACCATTATTCTTGTCATTATATTGATTGCCGTCGGTCAGCCCAACCAAGCTGTGTCTTCCAGCATTATTTTAGCCAATATCATAATCGGTATTTCCCAAGAGATAAAAGCAAAACTCACGGTGGAAAAGCTTTCGCTTGTGGCGGACAGCGTATGCGATGTATTGAGAGACGGAAAGAAAGAGACCATTTCCACCAAAGAGCTTGCTTTAGACGATTTATTTTACTTAAACGCAGGTATGCAAGTTCCCGTGGACGCTAAAATTATGGAAGGAACGCTGGAGGCTGACGAATCCATATTGAGCGGCGAAAGCCGCGCGGTAAAAAAAGGCGTTGGAGACGAGGTCATGGCGGCAAGCTATGTGGTGGCGGGGTCGGCGCTTCTAAAAGCCGAAAAAGTCGGCAAGGACTGTTATATAGAAAATGTGGCAAGAATCGCAAGAAGAGTCACCAAGCCCAGATCCAATATCTTCAAGGCGCTTGACTCTATCATAAAGGCAATTACTTTCGCACTTATTCCCTTGGCATTTCTTCTTTTTATTTCCACAAAGATTGTGGCGGGAGCGTCCATGAACAATACCATAATGCAGGTAGCGGGCTCAATCTTAGGAATGCTTCCCATCGGTATGTTCCTTTTGACAAGTACGGCTTTGGCGTCAAGCGTCTTAAAGCTGTCCAAAAAGAATACGCTTGCCCAAGACCTTTATAGCATTGAGATGCTTGCTATGGCGGATACCCTGTTGTTAGATAAGACAGGTACGATAACGGACGGGAATCTTGAAGTCATAGAAGAAATAGTCCTTAATGAAGAAAAAGAGAACATAACCAGCATTATTACTACGCTGTTAGAAGCTACGCAAGATGTCAACCCCACCGCCCTTGCCTTAAAGGATAGATATAAAGACGAAAAAAAGATGAAAGTAGTCGACGCGATGCCGTTTTCTTCAAAAAGAAAATTCAGCGCCGTGGAGGTGGAGGGGGAAACGGTCTATTGCTTGGGAGCGCCTGATTTTCTTATAGACGAATGTAAGGAATTAGACCAATTTATAAATGATAGCTGTAAAATCTGTGGCAGAACATTGGTTTTAGCAAAATATAAGGGCAGACTGTCCGATTTAGAGACGCTTGACAAACAGGAAATGACTCCGTTATACGCTTTTTCTTTGCAAGACAAGCTGAGAGGCGATGTCAAAGAGACTTTGAACTGGTTTTATGACAATGAAGTGGACATCAAGATTGTTTCCGGCGACAATCCACAAACGGTGAGCAGAATCGCTGAAATCACCGGCGTTAAGAATTATGACAAGGTTTTGAACTGTGCGGAAATCAGCGACGAGGAACTGGAGGAAAGAGCCCTTGACACTGCGATTTTCGGCAGAGTCACCCCCGAACAGAAGAGCAAGTTAGTCGCCGCCCTTCAACAAAAGGGAAGGATTGTCGCAATGATAGGCGACGGCGTCAACGATGTTCAGGCATTGAAAGATGCGGATTGTTCTATTTCTTTTGCTTCAGCAAACCAAGCGGCAAGAAATATCTCAAGGATTGTGCTTTTGGATAACGACTTCAAGACTTTGCCCGACGCTGTGGGAGAGGGCAGACGGGTGATAAGCAATGTGCAAAAGAGCTCCGCGCTTTACATAATGAAAAACCTGTTTGTCATGGCTATGACGCTCATATTCGCTATTTTGGCGTTTGTAGTCCGCAAGGACTTATATCCCTTTATACCCACCAGAATGCTGCTTATCGAATTTTTTGTAATAGGCGTTCCTTCATTTGCTTTTGCCTTGCAGGCAAATCCCAATCGGGCGAAAGGGAACTTTGTAAGAAATATTATGAAGTCATGTATCCCCGCCGCCTTGTCTTTGATAGTCGGGGTGGGGTTTTTGCTGATAATGATGTTCACAAATGTTATAGACCTTGCTTCGATATCCTCAAGCCTAAACGACTATCGCTCTTCTATGGCGGTCATTGCCTTGACTTTCTCCGCTTTTGCAGCATTGTTTATAATTGCATTGCCCTTGAATAAATTTAGGCTTATCGTTATCTTTGTTACCGCTGTTTTAGCAGTGGGAGCTATGTTCCTTGACCAGTTGGCGCTTGACGGGTGGTTTTTGACAATTGAACTGATAAAAGAGCCCATGCATATTATATGGATAGCGGCGGCGGCGGTGCTTTCTTTGATTAGTCATATAGCTTTAAGAAAGGGTATCTACCATATTGATAAAAAATGGGGAGACAAGCTTGAGAAAACTTTTGCGGATATCAAGAAGTTACTTGCCAACAAACGGCGCAAAAAGGCGTATCAAAGATAAATTTTTTGTGTATAATACAGAGAATATGTTTGACAATACTCATTTGTATTGATATAATTATTTAGCTTGTTACGGTAATTGTACAAGCTTTTGTCTTTAAAGAGGCTAAATATTGACAAAAGGCGTTCATTAAGGAGAAATTAGTGGACAAAATCTTAAAGGAACCTCGTGCAAACAGAGTGATAGGGTTTCGCGAGGTTAGAAAAGCGCTAAACAACAATCGGCTAAGGTGTGTGACGATTGCTTTAGATACAGACGAAAATATGCTTTCTGAAATAAAAGGTTTATGCCTTGAAAAGCAAGTTGAGACAAGTTTTTGTCCGTCAAGGGTGGAGCTTGGAGACCAGCTTGGATTGGATGTGCCTTGTTCGGTATGCGGCTTAAAGAAGTCTGAAAAATAGAGTTATCCTATGGGTTGAAGGATGCTCATCCAAAATAAAGGAGGATATTAAATGCCTACAATTAACCAGCTCATAAGGCAGGGAAGGCAAAGACAGACCAGAAAATCACAAGCGCCCATGCTTGAGGAATGCCCTCAAAAAAGAGGCGTGTGTCTTTCTGTCACGACCACCACTCCCAAAAAGCCTAACTCCGCTGTAAGAAAGATTGCCAGAGTTCGTTTGGTCAATGGAATGGAAGGTACGGTTTATATACCGGGTATCGGACATACATTGCAAGAACACAGCGTCGTACTAGTAAGAGGCGGAAGAGTTAAGGACCTGCCCGGCGTCAGATACCATATTATTAGAGGCACATTGGACACTTCAGGCGTCGCCAACCGTAAGCAGGCAAGGTCAAAATATGGCGCAAAGAAACCCAAGTAATCTTTGCGGGATGAGTTCAAAAAATAGGAGGTAAAAGTAGATATGCCTAGAAGAAGCGGGGTGCCGAAAAGAGATGTTCTGCCGGACCCGGTCTATAATTCAAAAGTAACCACAAAGCTTATCAATCAGATTATGCTTGACGGCAAAAGAGGAACTGCTCAGAAGATAACTTATGAAGCGTTCAAGATTATAGAAGAAAAACTAAACCTGAACCCTCAAGAGGTATTCATAAAAGCGTTAGAGAATGTTATGCCGGTTCTCGAAGTAAAGGCGCGCAGAGTCGGCGGTGCGAACTATCAGGTGCCATTGGAAATAAGACCCGAGAGAAGACAAACTCTTGGAATAAGGTGGCTGGTGCAGTTTGCCCGCAAAAGAGGGGAAAAGACAATGAAAGAAAGACTTGCGGCGGAGATTATAGACGCCTATAATAGTACGGGAGGAGCTTTCAAGAAAAAAGAAGACACGCATCGTATGGCAGAAGCCAACAAAGCTTACGCCCATTACAGATATTAAAGCGAACAACAAAACTCAAAAAACGGCATACTCAATGAAGTGTGCCGTTTTTTTAATAATTTGAATAAGAAAAACCTATATATTAACACTAAATTAAAAGATAAAACAGGAGAAAAGATGGCAAGAGATTATTCACTTGATAAGATAAGAAACATAGGGATTATGGCTCATATAGACGCCGGAAAGACCACCACATCCGAGAGAATTTTATTTTATACTCACAAGGTGCATAAGGTGGGGGAGGTCCATGAAGGCAACGCCACTATGGACTGGATGATGCAGGAGCAAGAAAGAGGCATAACCATTGTTTCCGCTGCCACGACAACCGAATGGAAAGAACACTGCATAAACATTATTGACACGCCCGGGCATGTGGACTTTACTGTCGAAGTGGAGAGAAGCTTGAGGGTGCTTGACGGTGCGGTCGCCGTATTTTGCGCAAAAGGCGGGGTTGAGCCCCAATCTGAGACTGTATGGAGACAAGCAAACAAGTACAAGGTCCCCAGAATCGCTTTTGTCAATAAAATGGATATTAACGGAGCGGATTTTGGCAATGTCACAAAGATGATGGCGGAAAGGCTGAACACCAAGCCCGTTCCCATAGTATTGCCTATGGGAAAGGAGGAGTCCTTTAAGGGCATTATTGACATCATAAAGCAAAAGGCTATCACCTATAAAGACGATATGGGTATAGAGATAGAATATGTCGATATCCCTGAAGAATATAAGGAAAAAGCCGAGAAAGCGCTTAGTTATATTGAAGAAATTGCTGCCGATTATGATGATGACATAATGATAAAAGTACTTAACGGCGAAAGAGCCGAAGAGAAAGAGCTCATAAAGGCATTGAGAAAAGGTACAATAGCTTTAGATATCACGCCGGTACTATGCGGAACGGCGTATAAGAACAAGGGCATACAAAGACTTTTGGACGCCATAGTAGACCTGCTTCCCTCTCCCGTTGATGTGGAGAGCATAAGGGGGCAGAACGAAAGGGGCGAAGAGGATGTCAGACATTCGTCCGACACCGAACCTACGGCTGGGCTTGCCTTTAAGATTATGGTAGACCCGTTTGTGGGAAAGCTTGCGTATTATAGAGTGTACAGCGGCGTCATAAAAGCGGGCATGCAGATTTATAACAGCACCAAGAAAAAGAAAGAGAGAATAAGCCGTATATTGAGAATGCATTCCAATTCCAGAACTGAAATAAAAGAAGCTTATGCAGGCGATATAGTTGCACTTGTAGGACTAAAGGAAACCACAACCGGCGACACCTTGTGTGATATAAACAGACCCATAATACTTGAGAGCATGGACTTTCCCGATCCTGTGGTCAGAGTAGCTATTGAGCCCAAGACTAAGGCAGGTCAGGACAAAATGGGTGTAGCTTTAGCAAAACTTGCCGAAGAAGATCCCACCTTTAAGAGTTATGCCGACAAGGAGACAGGACAGACGATTATTGCCGGTATGGGAGAATTGCATCTGGAAATAATCGTGGACAGACTCTTAAGAGAATATAAAGTCGAAGCCAATATCGGTCAGCCACAAGTGGCTTATAGGGAGACGATTAAGAAAGAAGCTACAGCCGAAGGCAGATACATTAAGCAGACTGGAGGAAGAGGTCAGTACGGCGCTTGTAAAATTATCATCAGTCCCAACGAAGCCGGCAAGGGCTTTGAGTTCATAGACGAGATAGTGGGCGGAGCTATTCCAAAAGAATATATCAATTCCGTGGAAGAGGGCATAAGAGAAGCGGCGCTTGGCGGAGTGCTTTTGGGATACGAAATGGTTGACTTTAAGGTGAGGCTTATTGACGGAAGCTATCACGAAGTAGACAGCAGCGAAATGGCGTATAGAATAGCGGGCTCTCTGGCTTTTAAGGAAGCTGCCTTAAAGGCGTCGCCTACACTTCTTGAACCCATGATGGAAGTGGAAATAATCGTTCCAGAAGAATATTTGGGGGCGGTTTTGGGCACATTAACTTCAAGAAGAGGCAGTGTAAGGTCTATGAGCGATAGACATGGAGCAAAAGTTATTATCGCCGATGTTCCCCTTTCAGAAATGTTTGGATATACTACGGTATTAAGAAGTGTGACTCAAGGAAGAGGTCTTAGCTCCATGCAGCTTAAGTGTTATACCGAAGTTCCCCTTGCGGAAAGAAAGAAAATGCTTGACACTTCGTTTCCGAAAGCATAATATATATAAAGACGGGAAAAATTAATAAAAAATCAGGTTTTTTCCTTGAAAACCTTGTGATTTTAGGTGACAAGGCAAATAAAATAATATATAATAGAAAATACAAAATAGAAATGATTATTATTTGGAGGACATATTAAATGGCTAAAGCAAAATTTGAAAGAACAAAACCCCACGTTAACGTAGGAACTATTGGTCACGTCGACCATGGTAAGACAACTTTGACAGCCGCTATTACAATGGTATCCGCCGCAGCAGGTTTTGCCCAGAAAGTCAAGTATGATGAAATTGACAAGGCACCGGAAGAAAAAGCAAGAGGAATAACAATCAACACATCCCATGTCGAATATCAGACAGAGAACAGACACTACGCCCATGTGGACTGTCCCGGACACGCAGACTATGTTAAGAACATGATTACGGGCGCGGCTCAAATGGACGGCGCGATTCTTGTTGTCGCATCCACAGACGGCCCCATGCCTCAGACCCGCGAGCACATCCTGCTTGCAAGACAGGTCGGCGTTCCCTATATCGTAGTATTTATGAACAAGACAGACCAAGTTGACGACCCCGAACTTCTTGAACTTGTAGAAATGGAAATTAGAGACCTTCTCAGCGAATACGAGTTCCCGGGAGACGAGATTCCCATTGTTAAAGGCTCCGCCCTCAAAGCTCTTGAAGCGGCTTCAGCCGGCAATGTAGACGATCCCGCATGTGAGCCCGTAAAAGAACTCCTTAAGGTTTTGGACGAATATATCCCCGAGCCTGAAAGAGATGTCGACAAGCCTTTCCTTATGCCCGTAGAAGACGTGTTCACAATCACAGGACGCGGCACGGTTGCGACCGGTAGAGTTGAAAGAGGTACGGTCAAGGTTCAAGATAAGGTTGAGATCGTAGGTCTTAGCGAAAAGTCAGTCGAAACCACCGTTACCGGCGTTGAGATGTTCCGTAAGCTTCTTGACTTTGCGCAAGCAGGCGACAACATCGGCGCACTTCTTAGAGGTATCGACCGTGACAGCATAGAGAGAGGTCAAGTTCTTGCAAAGCCCGGCTCTATCACACCTCACACCAAGTTCAAAGGTCAAGTTTATGTCTTGAAAAAAGAAGAGGGCGGCAGACATACTCCTTTCTTTAACGGCTATCGTCCCCAATTCTATTTCCGTACAACCGACGTCACCGGCTCCATTAAACTTCCCGAAAATGTAGAAATGGTTATGCCCGGAGATAACATCGATATGGATGTAGAACTTATCACACCCATAGCCATGGAACAAGGTCTTCGTTTTGCTATCCGTGAAGGCGGCAGAACAGTAGGCTCTGGAGTTGTTACCAACATTATTGGATAATTATCAATTGACAATTTTTGAAAAGAGTCCGAAAATAGGTTTCGGGCTCTTTTTTATTTTGTTTTGTGTAAGTATTTATGTTATATTTTATCATATGGAAACAATAAAATGCTTTGGACCAATTTTTGATAGCGACAGCAAAATCCTAATTCTTGGCAGCATGCCCAGCATAGCAAGCCTTGAACAAAACTTTTATTATATGCATCCCACGAACAGGTTTTGGTCGGTAATAGCTGAAATCACACAAAGCCCTTTCCCTAAGACGATTGAAGAGAGAAGAAATCTTGTCTTAGACAACAAGATAGCGCTTTGGGATGTAATCTATGAATGTCGAAGAAAAGGCTCTTTGGACAGTGCGATTAGAGACGCACACCCCAACGACTTATATAAGATACCCAATATCGAGAAACTAAAAATTTTTACAAACGGCAGATTGGCGCACTCACTTTTGAAAAAATTCTTTCCTCGTCTAAAATCCCAATATCTACCCTCTACCAGTGCCGCCAATGTCAGATTTGACAAACAGAAATGGCTTGATATAAAAAAGCACCTATGATTATTTTTTGAAAGCGGGAGTTATGTCATAAGGCTCATTTGACAATTCCTTAACAAAAAGAGCTCTTATGTATCCTCTATCAAAGGTGGTGGAATGGACAAAAAAGTCCTTTCCATAATAGTATCTTGCCAGCTTGAAGTACTTGGTGTTGGTGTGCAGGGCGATTGCCTTGACGCCCATTTCTTCGCATTCCTCTATCGCGTACGCCAAAAGGGCAGACCCCACCCCCGTACCGCTTGATTCCGTAGAGACAGCAAAACGATAGATATAAGCCAAATCTTGGGTAAGTCTTTCTATCCTTATGCTTCCGATTATTTGCGCATGCTTAACGGCGGCTATTACCATATTATTATTGATATCATATATGACATCTTCAAGTTTTTCATTCAAGGCTGCGACTTCCACGCCGTTTGCCAGCTGGGCCTTATAGAGTTCAAAGGACCTCAAAGTTAGCTGGTGGATTTGCTGGGCGTGTTCGATTGATGCGGGTATGATTTTCATGCTTGACACCTACCTTGTAATCATCGTGCCTATGCCGGAGTCTGTAAATATCTCCAGCATTACAGAGTGGGGGATATTTCCGTTTATTATATGCACGCAGTTTATTCCGCTTTCCACGCCTTGCATGCACGCTTTGACTTTGGGAATCATTCCGCCATTTATTTCTTCATTTTCTATCATTTTTTGCAGTTCGGCTATCGAAGCAAAGTGTATAAGGGAGCTTTTGTCGTTTATATTCTTATAAATGCCGTCTATATCCGTCAAGTAGATTAATTTTTCGGCTTTTAAGGCTATGGCTATCTCAGCCGCTGCGGTATCGGCGTTGATATTATAGCTGTTTTGTTGAGAGTCTGCGCCTATCGGAGCGACAACGGGAATAAATTCGTCAGATATGAGAAGACTTAAAAGCTTGGTGTTGATATTCGTTATTTCGCCCACATATCCAAGGTCCACACCCTCGCTTTTCTTTTTTTCGGCTTCAATCAAATGAGCATCTTTTCCGCATATGCCGATTGCCTTAACTCCAAGATTGTTCATCCTGGCGGTGATATCCTTATTCAATTTGCCGCAAAGCACCATTTGCACAACCTCTATGGCGTCTTTGCTTGTCACCCTAAGCCCGTTGTGGAATTGGCTTTTGATATCTAACTTTTCAAGCATGGAATTTATTTCAGGTCCTCCGCCATGTACAAGAATGGGATTGACTCCCACGACTTTGAGCATAGCTATATCCTGTAAAATTGACTGCTCGTTTTCTGAATTCATGGCGTTGCCGCCGTACTTGATGACCACAGTCTTTTTGGCAAGCTTGTTTATATAAGGAAGCGCTTCCGCCAAAATATTGGCTTTTTCAATCAATTTATCGATATTCATAAATACCTCGCTATAAAGTCCAGTCCACGGCTTTCTTCTATACCGAACATGATATTCATATTCTGTACCGCTTGACCGCTCGCACCTTTGACCAGATTGTCAAGGCAGCTGACCACAATGAGTTTGTTCAACCTCTTATCTTTAATGAAACCTATTTGAACATAGTTTGAGCCCGTTACATTCTTTAGTTCGGGAAGACGGTTTTCTTCAAGAACGCTTATGAACTTGCTTTCTTGATAAAAATTGTCGTATATGGCTTTGATATCCTTGTCTTGGTCAAACAAATCGCAATAAATGGTCGCCAAAATCCCCCTTTTCACGGGCAGGAGATGTGGAGAAAAATTTACTTTTAACGGTGCTTTGTTGGCTTTAGATAACTGTTCCTCAATCTCCGAAGTATGCCTATGGTTTGTCAAGGAATACGCCTTGAAGTTTTCTAAGTTTTCGCTCATAGAGCAGTTTATGTCGCTCTTTCTCCCAGCACCTGTAATGCCGCTTTTGGCGTCTATTATAATATTGTCCGCTCTTATCGCCCTTGCCTCCAAGAGAGGATATAAGGCAACTATCGCCGCTGTAGTATAACAGCCGGGATTGGCGACAATACGCGCTTTTTTTATCTGTTCCCTATAAATTTCGCTTAGACCGTATACGGCGGCGCTGTTAAGTTCGGGGCAAGGATGAGAGGTCTTGTAGGTATCCTCATATGTATTCAAGTTCTGATATCTAAAATCAGCGGATAGGTCGATTATTCTCGTCCCCTTGTTATAGAGCTCTTTCGCTGCGGCGGCGCTTGCCCCGTGAGGCAAAGCTAAGAAAACTATGTCGGACTCTTGTGCGATTTTGTCATAATCCGCTTGAGAAAAGCTTAAATCGCATCTGGAAAAGAGCGAAGGGTATATATCGCTGACTTTTTTTCCTTGGTCTGAACGGCTGGTCACATACTTAAGTGTGACATCAGGATGACAAATAAGGATATTTATCAGTTCCAATCCCGTATATCCGTTAGCTCCTATGATGCTTGCATTAATATTCATTTTTCACCTCTTATGTTCAACAATTATACAAAAATATATGTGGATATGCAAGTAAAATAATATAAATATACATTATTTCTTAAGCTTTTTGGAGAATAATCTTATTTAAAAGGGGACTATACGAAATAGTAACAATAAGAGATTAATCTTTTTTTGAAAATATGCAACCACAAAAATTTTGACGATAGAGATTATATTTTCTACTTAGTTCAATTGACCTAAGGTATCCGCCTTTTTTCTTAAAATCAGAGGGCAAGAATTTAATGCCAAGCTCTTTTTCCAGCTCAAATCCAATTTGATTCAGCCATTCGGCGTTCTTAAGCGGGCTTACGCTCAAAGTGGTGGTGAAAAAGTCATAGTTATTGTTTTTGGCAGTTTCAGCGGTCTTTCTCAATCTTAAAAGATAGCATTTATAACACCTTGCATTGCCCTCAGAAAGCTCTTCCAGCCCTTTTGAGATATCAGAAAATTCGGAAGGGTCATATTCGGGGGATATAATGTCTATATCCAAATCCATTTCTTTAATCAGGCGTTTTTGTTCCAAAAGGCGTTTTTCAAATTCTTCTTGGCTGTAAATATTGGGATTGTAATAAAAAATAGAAAGGGCAAAATTATCTTTTAACTCTTCAATGCAATGGCTGCTGCAAGGCGCACAGCAACTATGCAACAAAAGTCTGGGTTTGTGTGAAAGATTGTTTATTATCTCTTGCATCTTTTTGTGATAATTTATTTTCATAAGATTATTGTAACACAATATAGGGATTTATAAAAAACTTTATTAAGGCGATAAAGAATGTTATAATACAAATACCAACTTTTTTTGAGGGGTATTATGAATATAAATTACAAAGAGATTTTTGCGGATATGGAAGTCAAGGGCTGTCCAATAATGGCGCTGTGCTATGACTTTGACAAGACTCTTTCTCCCAAAGATATGCAAGAGTACGGATTTATCGACAGTCTGGGCATGACCAGCCAAGAGTTTTGGCATAAGTCCAATACCCTTGTCAGAGAACAAAACATGGATATGATACTTGCCTATATGCTGACTATGACAACCGAGGCAAAAAGGCAGGATATAGATGTCACAGAAGAGGACTTAAGGAAACTGGGAAAGGGGATAGAGCTTTATAAAGGGGTGAAAAGCTGGTTTGACAGAATCAATAAGATAGGATTGGACAACGGCGTAGTCATTGAGCACTACATAATCTCATCGGGGCTTAAGGAAATAATAGAGGGCAATGAAATAGCGCCTTATTTCAAGAAAATATATGCGTCTTGCTTTCTTTATGACCAATACGGCAAGGCTGTATGGCCAAAACAGGCGGTGAACTTCACCACCAAGACACAGTATCTTTTTCATATAAACAAAAACTGCGACACCGAAGATGTAAACCGCTATATGCCCGAGGACAAGAGAAGAATACCTTTTGAGCATTTTATTTATATAGGCGACAGCGAAACGGACATTCCTTGCATGCGGCTTGTCAAGTCTTCGGGCGGGCACTCTATCGGGGTATACAAACCCGACGACGACAAGGCAAAAACAATGGTAGAAAAGCTTATTCGCGAGGGAAGAATAAACTATTACGCCCCAAGCGATTTCTCTTCGTGTTCAGAAATAGAAAACATTGTCAGCAAAATAATCGTCCAAATAAAAGCAAAGCACGATTTGCTTTTATTGTCAAAAAACCAAATGCAAAAGGCGAAAAAATCATTAAATTGAAGCTTTTTCGCAAAGTTTTTTGCCTTTCTACCTTCCTTTTTACACTCTCACCTTTTACTTGACATTCATTAACTATAAAGCTTATAATAATTATAAATATATAATATAGGCTTTTAAGAGGAATCATGCTGGAAATAAAAAACCTCACCAAGAGGTATAGAAACGCTAGCGTTAACGCTGTTGAAGATTTAAATTTGAAACTAAACGAGGGCGAGATATTTGGATTTCTGGGAATGAACGGTGCAGGCAAGTCCACAACGATAAAGTGTTTAACGGGGATATATCCGTTCGACAAAGGACAAATCACCATATGCGGCAAGGATATAGTCAAAGACAATATACAAGCCAAGCTCAATATAGGATATGTTCCCGACAACCATTCGGTTTATGAAAAGTTCACGGGAAAGGAATATGTCAACTATATCTCGGACCTATACAAAATAAGCGTAAGCGACAGAAAGGAAAGACTGGAAAAATACGCCAAGATGTTCAGATTAAGTGAACATTTAGACAAGCAGATAAAGTCATACTCCCACGGGATGAAACAAAAAATCTGCATTATCGCGGCGCTTATTCACCAGCCGCCCCTATGGGTGCTTGACGAACCCATGATGGGGCTTGACCCACAGTCCACCGTTCAGATAGTAAGGCAGATGAGAGAGCACTGCCAAAAAGGCAATACGGTATTCTTTTCATCGCATAATCTGGATATGGTGGCGAAAATCTGCGACAGGGCGGCGATTATCGAAAAAGGCAAGTTACATACGATCATAGATCTTCATCAGAAGGGCAACAAGGAAACGCTAGAGGAGACTTTTCTAAAGATTACGGCTTTTGAGGAAGATTATGAATAATATAGTTACTTTGCTGAAAATGGAATTCTTGAACCGTTTTGAGAAGATTTCCATTAAAGGCGTCAAACCCGTATTAAAAATCCTCATCACGCTTGCCATAAGTGCGATGTTTTTTTGGCTTATATTAAAAGGTTCGGGATATTTCTTTAGAATGTTCAACAAAGCTGGCTTGGCGTATGAGGCGCTGGTCATATATTTTACGGGCGCTTTCTTATTCTTATTGATAACCAATATCAGCTCTACTATTAAAGTGCTTTACTTCAAGGGCGACAACGAAATCTTAATGAGATTTCCCGTTAGCGGTTGGGAAGTCTTTTGGGCAAAGACAATATTCTTATTAATTATCCAAGTGGCTTTGACATCGCTTGTATCCATTCCTTTATTGATAGCGTACGGTCAGCAAGTTAATGTGACGGCTTCATTTTATGTGTCCATACCCGCAGTCATCCTATTTCTTGTCTTTATTCCCTTTTTCTTATCCAATGTTTTGGCGATACCTTTTATGCATATAAGTAATAAGATAAGACATCATTATAGTTTCATTATTTTGGCTTTGACAATTGTGGTGACTTGCATATTTTTGATTTATACCTTGATATTCGAACGAATAATAGTATATATAAGAGACCAAGAATTGTTTTCGGTATTTGAGGACAAGACAATACTTATCATAAGCCAAGCTATCAAGTACTTAATTCCCACAAAATACTTTGCGGGCATTATGCTTGGAGAATTTGATGTAACAAGGGTTATTAACCGCGAGACCATGGTCGTTACGGTGGGCTCTACCAGAACGATGTCTTATTTGGTCTTGGCGATTATCCTTGAATTATCCGTTATTGGGTCGTATCTTGTGATAAAAAAGCTATACAGAAAGACTTTGCTCTCCAATATTGAAGCTGAGGGCAGTGCTTTCAAAAAACATACGAAAATCAAAAGAAGAAGCGAATTTTCCACCTTGATTTATAAAGAATTCATTCAGGTGTTTCGTTCGATAAACTATTCTTTCCAATATTTTGTGTTGGCGTGCTCCATGCCGATTATGGCATATTTTTGCAATCGCATAGCTTTGAGTATAGGCATGGACAATATCGGGAACAAGATTATACCCGGTCTCACTCTTATGGTAATGCTGATTTTTAATACCATTATCGTATCCTTTTCAGCCACATCCACCACAAGAGAGGGCTCAAAATTCTATCATACCAAGGTTATGCCCGTACCTATCCATAAACAGCTATTTGTAAAGTTTGTTATGTACGCCTTGGTTTCTTTTTTGGCGAACACTATTACGATAGCGATTATTATTTTGACCAAGCAGATGTCCACCGACGACAGTTTTGTCTTTATGAAGCCTTTGGCGATATATTTAATTTCAATAATGATATCCAGCGGTTTGACACTTATCGCCATGAAGATGGATATAATAAAACCAAAGATAGCATTAAGCGGCGACGGCGAGTTGACAGACAGCAATTCCAATACTACGACCATAGTGCTGATTGGTTTTATTTTATCTTTATTATTTGGGGTGGCGGGAATGCTTATACCGTATTTATTAGGCGTGGAGTTTGAGATTATGTTCTATGCGCTTGCTCTCTTCGCTTTGACATTCCTTGTCTTTTCTTTGCTATTTTATTTTATAAGACTAAAAGCTGCCTATAACAAGATTACATAAAGGTGAAGGCATGAAAAAATTTCTTATAGCGATTATATTTCTTATACCTATTATAGTATTTGTCGCCATTCAAGGGACGAGTTCTGTTATTCAAGCGTGGGCTCCGCCCGTTAACGCCGAAAGAATAGAGATAAGGGACGAATTCAATAAAAATATTGGCAATGGAAAATTGGTCATGCCCAGATATGCCTATGACGGCAGCGACGGCGTAGCTTATATTTATATAAATGTTTATCCCTCTATCGCGTTCTCTGATGAAATTCAGTATACGGTATCTGAAGAAGAGAATTATAGAGGCGAATGCGTTATGGAGAAAGTGGACAACTCAAAATATAAGATAACCGCAAAAAAGAGCGGGGATGTACTGTTGAGAATTTTTTCAGCCACAAACGACAACGCCTATAAGATGCTCAATGTGTATATCACCAGCGAATACATAAATAACCTATCAATCTATTCACAGAATCAGGAAGGCTCTCAAAAACATGAAGAGGGAGCGGAGCTGGTCTTTGAGTATGATATGAAGCTTTATGCGTTTGCAAACCCTATCGAGGCGATAGGGGAGAATGTAATATTTTGGAAGACAGAGAATGAGGATATCGCATTAGTGGACGCCAATGGCAAAATCACGCCTATGGGAGTGGGAAGGGCAAAGATTACCGCCACTGTAAAAGACAAGACCAATACCGAACACTTTACTTTTGTGTTTGTAAACATATATGACAATGTCATATTTAAGAGACTACAAGTCTATCTGAAGCGTGATTTCTTTGAAAAACTTGACGAATGGGAAAAAGAAGAGTATATATTCAAAAATTTAGTTGTGGAAAACAAAGAAAGACCCATAGAATATGCGGATGTCGAGCTTGTTGAAAACGACAAGGACACTTATATTTATCAGGTGCGGGGCAGCCAAATCGTCATCGAGCTTATAGACCAAGACGAACTGATAATCACAAGTGAGTATTTGAGCGATATATATTTAGAAAACGGCGGCTATACCTTGATTGTCAATTACAAGGACTTTAATGCCAAGTTCTCCAACAACATCGCATACTATGTTTCGGACAACAAAATATTGGAGATAAGAAACGGTCTTATTATTCCCAAAGCCAAGGGCGTATGCCATGTTTATGCCAAGGATATAGTGACCCAAAAGAAAACAAACAGCCTAAAGCTTGAAGTAAAAGAAAGACCCCTATCATTCCAGCTCAATTACACCAATATGGATAACCAAAAAGGCATAAAGCAGCAGAGGGTGTGGGCGCTGAATTGGCTGGACGGCGATAAGCTCAAAAATACCTATAATCTTGGAATAGACCAGGCCACATTATATCCTAAATCTGCGAACATGGAGCTGGTTTGGCAGGTTGACGATACTAATTTAGCCCAAATAGACCAAAAGGGCAATATTACATTCAAGCCCGAGAGCGTTGGGAAAATGGTCACCGTTACGGCGACGGTGCTTGTACATAACATACTTACAGAAATGCAAAGATGCTATACTTTTGAAATGGTATCAGACCCCAATGCCGTCAATGTGTATTCAAAAGACCAGTTCATAAAGGCGGTCGGAAAAGGCAATCTGGACATGGCGGCGGTATTGCAAAGCGATTTAGAGATGCAAAAGGAAAAATTGGAAATAACAAACAGCATATACGGAAACGGCTATATGATTAAATTTGCTTATGACGAAAACAGCGGACAAAACGATAAGGCTTTGGCTGTTTACGGAAGGGATCTAAGCGAAAAGACAACCTCTCTGATATTTGAGAATTTTACCATACAGTGTTCGGACGAGTTCAAAAACGGTCAAGACAAGGGCAATACCATATTTATTGAGGATGTCCCGATTCCCGTTATAGTTAGGAACATTATCGCAAGATACGCTTGGAACGCAATACATTTGGTGGATGACAAGGATGTGACGGTGGTGGGAAGCATTTTGGGCAATACCGGCTTTGCGGCGATATATTTTGGATACAGCTATTATTTTGAAGACCGTCCCAAGGACAATATCACACTAAAGAATATTGTATTCAGGGAGACAGGTTGCGCCTCGCTGATTACCGTGCCAAGATCTATCAAAACCGATATTAGTGATGTCAATTATATGCCTAATATTATTATCAAAGGCTTTATAGACAGCTATAACTGGAAGAACTTGGAAGAGATAGATAAGATGTTCAGGGCTTTTGACGCCTCTATGTTCGGAGACCTTGCCAAAATAAAGACGGTTATTGACAACTTGATGAGCGAGCTTTTGACAAACATCTTAAAAGACGAACAAAACAGCAAGATTATATACATTGATGAGAATGAAGAATTATGGATAAGCATGAATATGTTCACTTTGGGAATTAATCCATATATAGACAGCGACAGTTTTATTTTGGAAAATAAGGATATTTTTGAGCTTACGCCCGTATATCTGCCTTCTTATGTGATAAACACTCTTAAGTTTTTCGGCTCTAAATACGAGCTGAGAAATCCTTGCTATTTTCTGATTTACAAGTTTGACAAGGAAAATGGGCCGGCAATAAAGCCTAACGACGCTTGTCCTGAAAACGAGGAACTGTTCAGTCGCCTTAGGGGCTAATAAAAAAAAACTATTTATTGGAGGTTATTATGGCAGTAAGAAAAGGATGCTGCAGCGGCGGCTGTTTAGTAAAGATACTAATAACAGTAATAATTATAGCGGTGATTATTGGGGGAGCGCTCTGGTGGGTTTCCGTTCAAACTCCCGCAAAGTTGGGTTTTGCGGATACTGAAATAGGCGGAACCACATTGAGGCAAATGGGGCTTGCCGAGGTGAGAATTATCGACTTGATAAGGATTATCAGAAACCTATTGAAGCCCGACGAAAGCAAGATTGTCACAAATCCGTACGACCCTGAAAAAGACAAGCTTGCGGCGGACAATAAATTAAAAGACACCAGCATTCCCCTTGACGGAGAAGATCCCGATTATCTTCACCTGCTGGGAGAAGAGCCCTTGACCACGACGACGCCCATGCTCTTGGAGCTTGCGGATACCGAAATAGCGTATATCATGGACGCTATAATCAATTCATCTGCCGAAGCAGACGAGGACCTGCAAGTGATTAGGGATTTGAACGCCGCTTTGGTACAAGTTGAGATAACAAAGGGTTCCACAACCACATTGGGAATGATGATGGCGATTGATATCTCTTCAATAAAAAATGATATACCTATGGGAGGGGGCTTGCTCCCCGATAGGATATACCTCAACAGCGTGAATAAGCTGCAAGCCGCCAACGACGGAATCATTTCCACCCAATCTCAAGGCATTGAGATTAACGGCATGAAAGACGAAACCGCCAAGGCTGTTATCAACGCTTTGTTCAATGCGATAGTAAAGGAAGAGAATGTATCTGAAGAAGACCCCATAAAGTTCTTTAACGACGCTTTCGGTGCGGTGTTTAAGAGAGTAATCAACAACATAGGCTTGGTGGGGGATGCTGAACTTGACAGCAATGACGAAGTCATAGAGTCCACCATAACATACGGCAACCAAGGTATAGAGGAGCATATTATTAAGGTTATTACAAGGGAAAGCATATGATTGTAGGCATAATAATAGCCATGTCCGAAGAGCTCAAGCCATATGAAAAACATATCAAAAGCATTGATATTCATTATGGCAAGCAATTTCATAAAGGCAAGATTGGCGAAAATGAAATAGTTATCTGCCTTTCGGGCGTAGGCAAGGTCAATGCAGCTTTCGCCACGGCGGTCATGGTTGATAAGTATAAGCCCTCCCTTATCATAAACACTGGGGTATCGGGGGGCTTAGGGCAAAAAAAACCTATGGATATAGTCGTTGCGGACAAGGTCGCTCAGCACGATGTGGACACCTCTCCCCTTGGAGACCCAAAGGGATTTGTCAGCGGCGTGGACAGAATATACTTTGAGACCTCAAAGACCTATACCCAAAAAATATACAAGTATCTTGAAAACGCCTCTCTTGGGGTTATGGTCTGTGGAGACCAGTTTATTGCGGACAAAAAAAAGGCAAGTGAAATAGTTAAGACTTTCGGGGCGATAGCATGCGATATGGAAAGCGGAGCGATAGCTCAGGTGGCGCATATGACGGATACAGAACTGGTTTTGATAAGAGGCATTGCGGACAGTGCCGATGACAAAGCGCCCGTTGATTTTAAGAAATTGGTCAGCGAAGTAAGTCTTAAAACTTATAATGCTGTAAAAAAAGTTATTGAAAGACTTTAATTATACAAAATATACTTAAGAGATCATATAGGACGAAAAATGAAAATAAAAAACATAATAACCAGATACAGCTTATTCTTTTCCCTGCTGCTTGACGCAGGCATGGGGGTTTTGGCGTTTGTTGCGGCGTATTGGACGAACAGAACACTTTTATTGTTCGCCCAAGAACCCAGCCTGAAGGTTATGTGGATTTATTTTGCTATCTGCATAGTCATCACGATTATGTGGGTATATATCTTGAAAGGGTACAAGACCGAATGGCGGTACGCAGGGATAACCGAGCTGTTCAATATCATTATCGCGTTTGTGGCATCGGGAATAATGGCGATACTCATTAGGCTTATTCCCTTTTTCTCCAAGAAAGTATTTTTCGCCACAATAGTGCTTTTCTATTACTATTATTTTTGTTTCATCATGCTTTTAAGGCTGTCCGCAAGATTTTATCTGGTATTGAAAAAGCGCTTTAGGGTGCTGGGAAGCAATAATGAAAACATAATTATATATGGCGCGGGATATACGGGCGCAGCTCTTGTGAAAAGGCTCTTAGACAAGCCCGAAGAGGGCTACGACCCTGTGGCGATTATCGACGACGACCCCAAAAAACACAAGAAATTTGTCAGCGACATACCCATAATAGGCGGCAGGGACTGTTTGAACTATGCCATTAGAAAATATAAGGCTACTACTATTGCCATAGCCATATCCAAAATAACAAGAGACGAACTGATTTCAATTTATACTTATATCAAAAAGTTCAATATAAAAATAAAGGTCGCAAGCAATATGAGCGGTGCGGACGCGGTATTGAAAACCGATGTCATAAGCTTAAAGAACTTGAGGATAGAGGACCTTCTGCACCGAAAAGAGCATAAGATAGACAGAGACCTTTTGGATGAATTCATAAAAGACAAGGTGATTATGGTCACTGGCGGGGCGGGCTCTATTGGAAGCGAGATTTGCCGCCAGGCGCTCTATTATCATTGCAAACATCTGATAATCTACGATCACCATGAATACGGCATGTTTAAGATAAACGAAGAGCTTAAAAAAACATACACAAGCGAAATATATTCCATGGAGATAGGTTCGGTCAGAGACAAGGATAAGGTGAAAAAAGTCATTGAGCGTTACAAGCCCAATGTGGTCTTTCACGCCGCTGCCTATAAGCATGTGCCTATGATGGAAATAAGTTCGGACGAGGCGGTGAAGAACAATGTCATAGGCACTGAGAATGTCATAAATGAATGTATAGCGAACGGCGTTAAGAAATTTATTTTGGTATCTACGGACAAGGCGATAAACCCGGCGAATATCATGGGAGCCACCAAGCGTATCGCTGAATTGGTGCTGCAATGCAAAGCTGGGACATCGTCCACACAGCTTGCCGCCGTTAGATTTGGGAATGTGTTGGGTTCAAGCGGCAGCGTCATCCCCACCTTTATGAATCAAATAAACAATAGAGAGCCCGTAACGGTGACACATCCCGAGATGAAAAGGTACTTTATGACCATACCCGAGGCGGTCAAGCTGGTTATTCAGGCGGGCGCATTAGCCGAGGGCGGAGAAGTGTTTGTGCTGGATATGGGCGAGCCCGTATATATAAAGGATTTGGCAATAGACCTTATTAGGGCAAGCGGACTTATTCCCGAAAAAGATATCAAGATAGAATATACGGGATTAAGACCGGGTGAGAAGCTTTTTGAAGAGCTTCAATATTCGGACGAGGATGTGGACAAGACCCGCCACAGCGGCATTTTTGTCTGCAAGCTGGGCAAAGTAGACTGTGAAAAGTTTGAGAAAGATTTGCAAGAACTCAAAGAATACACTGCGAAAAACGACAAAATTGCGGTGGAAAAGAAGATTTTTGAAATCGTGCCAAGTTTATATAGAGAAAAAAACAACATAGCGAAATAGGGAGGGTTATGAGGCATTTTGGGACTGATGGCATAAGAGCCATTGCGGATGTTTTTACAGAGGATTATTTAAGAAGAATTGTGCTTGCGGCAATGGAAGTAAATCCCAAAGCCAAATTCATAATAGCAAGGGACACAAGAAAAAGCGGTTTGGATATAGAAAGAACGCTTTCCCAAACAATTTCAGCTTGCGGGAACAAAGCCGTCGTATTAGCAATCACTTCCACGCCAACTTTGGCTTTTTTGACAAAAGAGCTCAAGGGCGACTTCGGCATTATGATTTCAGCAAGCCACAATCCGCCCGAATACAACGGCATTAAGTTCTTTTCCTCTACGGGCGAAAAGATAAGCGATGAGATTGAACAGAAAATAGACTCCTTGATAGATAATTCTTTTGAAGAAAAAAAGACCCAGCATGAACAAATTGACTACTATTATGGCGATGATGACTATATAAATTATCTTATCAAGACCTTAACCCCCGATATTAAAGGAATGAAAGTCTGCCTTGACTGTGCGAACGGTGCCACGGCGACTATTGCACCCATGCTATTTGCAAAGCTCAAAGCCGATGTCACCGCCTTTAATGTCAATACGGACGGCAAGGATATAAACATGGGCTGTGGTGCTACCCACCCTGAATACCTTGTCCAAAAGATGAAAGAAAAAGACTATGACATAGGTTTTTCTTATGACGGAGACGGGGACAGGCTCATGTGTGTTCAGAATGGAAGAATCTTTAACGGCGACCACCTGATGTATGTCCATGCCAAGGTTATGAAAGAAAAAGGAATATTGAATAATAACACTGTTATAGGCACCGTTATGAGCAATATGGGAACACAAAGGGCGTTTGAAAGGAACGGAATCAGGCTGTTAAGAACTGCGGTGGGCGACAAGCATGTTTATAGAGAAATGAAAAATAACGGCTATAACTTAGGGGCGGAGGAATGCGGACACATAATCTTCAGTAACTATATGAAGACAGGCGACGGGGTACTGGCAAGCCTTCTTACGGCGATGCTGGCAAGGGATTATGATTTAAGCACCTTGGACGATATAAAAGAATACCCCAAAGCTATCGAATCATATATGTGCGATAAAGAAACTATGGAAAGATACAGAGACGACAAGGAGATACAAGAGTATTTGAGGGAGCTCAAATTCGAAGGTAGGACGGTGGTTCGTCCCAGCGGGACTGAGCCCAAAATAAGAATACTGGTGGAAGCCGCCGACAGAGAAGCCGCCGAGAATAAGGCGAAAGAAATCAAAGAATTTTTGCGTAGGAGGCTTGGATGATTGATATTTATGTAATGGATGAAGATAGATTCGAAAAAGTGGATATTTTGGGCAAGACGCCCAAGGAACTATTGACAGATAACTTAAAAGACAACTACAAAACCGTCAAAAGCATAGATGAAATCGAAGAGAAAAGTGAATATACCGCACTTTTATATCAAGACACTCCCCTTGTGGACATGGATTTTTTATATGAGCTTTGCCAAAAAGGGGAGGGCTTCAGGCTTGGCGACGGTTTTATAAAAAGAAAAGGATACAAAGGCAAGCTCAAAAGCATTGACGACATCAGAGCCATACAGATAAAAAAACTTTGCGATATTGGACCGATATTTAATTTTCTGAGAGAAAAGGTTAAGGAATACTATAAAGATAAGGATATCTTGTTTTACGATATAGACTCATGCTATATCGATTTGACCGTGGAGATAGGAGAGGGTACGATAGTGCACCCTATGGTCACCTTAAAAGGTAAGACCAAGATTGGCAAGAATTGCGTTTTATTTTCACAAAACGAAATTATAGATACTATTGTAGGAAACTGCGTGGATATCAGAAGCTCTTATTCATTGGATGCGGAGATTGGCGACTATACGACGGTCGGACCTTTTGCATGTTTAAGAAAAGGTGCTAAGATAGGGGCTTATTGCAGGGTGGGGGATTTTGTAGAGATAAAGAATTCCATAATCGGCGACAATACAAAAATGGCTCACCTTGCCTATGTGGGAGACTCCACAGTGGGGAACAATACCAATGTGGGATGCGGCGCAGTCTTTGCTAACTATAACGGAAAAATAAAACAAAGATGTACGGTAGGCAGCAATGTCTTTATCGGTGCGAACAGCAATTTGGTTGCGCCCGTCGTTGTCAATGACGGAGCTTATATCGCCGCAGGCAGTACAGTCACCCACGATGTCCCGGGAGGAAATCTCTGCATTGCCCGCTCAAGACAAGTATTAAAAGACAACTGGGAAAGGAAATAGTTCCGCTTCCTTTTCTGTACCGCTTCCGTTTCGGAAGCGGTACATAACACGCACTAACACAAGCTCTTAATAGGTTTTGGGTTTATTATATAGGTTGGATAATTTGGTGTTTTTTCTTAAATAAGCAACCTGTTTTCTTTGCCAAAAGACAAAATCTCTTTGTTCCTACCGATAAGTTCTTAATGGTTTGTTCTTATACGATATGACTTTTTTCGCTTTGCGATGAAGAAAATGTATTGTAAAGCGTGTAATTTTCCGCCTTATATAGTGGGGCGGAATGCACTATGTTCTGCGGGGCGTATTTATATTGACAGTAAATATCTTGTATGTTAAAATGTATCAAGTTAGAGGTGAAAAAGTGCTTGATAAAAAAGCTTACGCTGTTTTGGAATTTATAGTCAATTCTTCACAAGACGGAGACTCTATTGTTCTGGAAAAAGACGAGATTTTATCAGGCGTGGACAACGCTGTTGACGAAGAGGAATTAGCGTATTGCATAGAAGACCTGTCCCTTAACGAAATGATAGCCGTCAAGTATTCGGACGAAAATCTATATGTGGTCACGCCTTTGCCCAAAGGACGCGTGGCGGCGGAGAAAAAAGTCCGGATTTCCAAACTTGCGGAAATTGAGAGAAAGAGCTTACAAGAAGAACTGGTCATTGACTATAAAAAGATTGCTTGGGTGGCGGGATTCTTTGCGTTTTTGGGCGGGATGTTCGCCGCTGCGATAGCTTTTATTATTGCGAGGATATCTTAAGGTATGGTTCTCAATAGAAAGGAAAAGGCTTTGCTTAATATAGTCTATAAGACAGCGGTCAATAAAAACGGACAATGTCTTTTGACGCCGCTGGATATCCTTCAAAAGATTCCCTACAAGCTGGAGTTCACCGAAAACGACTTGGACAAGGTCTTGAATGACTTGGCATTAGACGACTATTTCACAGTGGATAAAGCCAAGCATCATGGCGAAATTGTATATGTCTTGGCATTAAAGGAAAAAGGACTTTCTTATATAAGAGATAAGAAAAAAGCACGCAAAAAACTCTATATCAGAATTATTACCGCCATACTCATTGCCATTATGTCATTTATAATAAAATGGATATTGGACAAAATTTTTTAAGTAACCATTATGAATAAATTTATACTATCTGATAATTATCAGCCCTGCGGAGACCAGCCGCAGGCTATTGACAAACTTGTAGAAGGCGTCAAAGACGGGCTTAGAATGCAGGTCTTATTGGGCGTGACGGGAAGTGGAAAGACCTTCACTATGGCGAATGTCATAAAAGAGCTCAACCGTCCCACATTGGTGATTGCTCATAACAAGACCTTGGCGGCGCAGCTCTGTAACGAGTTTAGAGAATTGTTCCCCAAAAACAGAGTGGAATATTTTGTATCCTATTATGATTACTATCAGCCCGAAGCGTATATCCCGGGCACAGATACCTATATAGAAAAGGATATGTCCTTAAACGAAGAAATAGATAAATTAAGGCATTCCGCGACGGCGTCTTTAGGTGAAAGAAGAGATGTCATAGTGGTGGCTTCGGTATCCTGTATATACGGATTGGGCGCCCCAGAGAGCTATTTTGAGAATATGATAAGCCTAAGACCCGGCATGGAAAGGGATAGGGAAAAGCTTATTGACGAACTGGTAAGGCTGCAATACAAAAGAAGCGATATCGACTTTGTAAGGTCAACTTTCAGAGTCAGGGGAGACAGTTTGGAGATATTCCCCTCAAACTATTCTTCAGTAGCGATAAGGGTTGAATTCTTTGGCGACGAGATAGAGCGAATAAGCGAAATCGACCTCACCACCTCAAGACGGATATCAGAGCTTGAACACGCCGCCATATTCCCCGCAAGCCACTATGTCGTGGGCGAAGAGCAGCTGAAAAACACCTTGGAAAGAATAAGAAAAGACATGGTCGAACAGGTGGAGAGGTTTAAGAAAAAGAACAAGCTCATAGAGGCACAAAGACTTTCTGAAAGGGTTCTATACGATATCGAGATGATAAGGGAGATTGGATACTGCAGCGGTATAGAGAATTATTCGCGATACTTTGACGGCAGACAGCCCGGAGAGCCGCCTTTTACGCTCTTGGACTATTTTCCCGATGACTTTTTACTGTTTGTGGATGAATCACATATGACTCTTCCCCAAATACGAGGAATGTACAATGGCGACAGAGCAAGGAAAAAAAATCTGGTGGACTATGGCTTTAGGCTGGAGGCGGCATACGATAACAGACCCTTAAATTTTGACGAGTTCTTGCAAAGGTTTTCACAAATAATATGCGTGTCGGCGACTCCCGGCGAGTACGAAATGCAGGAGCAGTCACAGGTTGTCGAACAGCTGATAAGACCCACGGGGCTTGTCGACCCCAAGATAGAAGTCAGAAAGACCCATGGACAGATAGACGATCTGATAGGCGAGATATACGAAGCCATAGAGCACAACGGCAGAGTACTTGTCACCACTTTGACCAAGAGAATGGCGGAGAATTTGACCACTTTCCTAAAAGAGCGGGACATAAAAGTAAATTACATGCACAGCGATATCGACACCTTGGAAAGGATTGATATCATATCCGATCTGAGAAAAGGCGAAATCGATGTTCTGGTGGGAATCAACCTATTAAGAGAGGGGCTGGACTTGCCCGAAGTAAGGCTTGTGGCAATCCTTGATGCCGACAAGGAGGGCTTTTTGCGCTCAAGGTCATCTTTAATCCAAACCATAGGCAGAGCCGCAAGAAACGCCGAAGGCAAGGTGATTATGTACGCCGACACCATAACCGGAAGCATGAAAAGCGCCATTGACGAGACCAACAGAAGAAGGGAAGTCCAATTAAGGTATAACAAGGAACACAATATCACCCCCAAGACTATTATTAAGGACATCAAAAACACCTTGCAAATAAGCAAAAAGCCCAAGGATAGGGAAATCGACAAGATGAGTCGCAAGGAAATAGTCAGAGAAATAGAACAGCTCACTTCGCTTATGACAGTCGCCAGCAAAAATTTGGAGTTTGAGCTTTGCATAAAATTAAGGGATGAAATAGCCGAACTTAAAAAAAGATTAAAAAAAGCAAAATAGTTTTTTGTTCTCTTTCTAATTAGATTTTATAAAAAAAATATACTATAATGTAAAAAAAAGAATATAAGAATAGGACTTATAGGCTCTTATTCAGGAGATAATAACTTAAGATGATTAAATCTATACAAGTAAGAGGCGCCAAGGTACACAACCTTAAGAATATAGATGTATCTATCCCTCGTGATAAATTTGTGGTATTTACTGGGCTTAGCGGAAGCGGTAAGTCTTCGCTTGCATTTGATACCATTTTCGCAGAGGGGCAAAGGCGGTATGTGGAGAGCTTGTCCAGCTATGCCAGACAGTTTTTGGGACAAATGGACAAGCCCGATGTGGAGAGCATTGACGGGCTTTCCCCGTCCATATCCATAGACCAAAAGACCACTTCCCATAACCCAAGGTCGACGGTGGGTACGGTTACGGAGATATATGACTATTTGAGGCTTTTATTCGCCAGAATAGGCGTTCCGCACTGTCCAGAGTGCGGCAAGGAAATCTATTCCATAACCGTTGACCAAATAGTAGACAAGACGCTGACAAAAGATATCGGCTCCAAGATTATGGTTATGGCGCCTATCGTTCGAGGAAGAAAGGGCGAATACCAAAAGCTGTTTGAGGATTTGAGAAAGAACGGATATATCCGTGTCAAGGTGGACGGAAAAATATACAGCTTGGACGAGGAGATACGCCTTGAAAGATACAAGACCCATGATATATACGCCGTAATAGATAGAATAATCATAAAAGAAGATATCAATCGAAGATTAGCCGACAGCGTGGAAGCCGCTTTGAAATTGGGGGACGGTTTGGTGATTATTGAAGAAAACGGCAAAGAAGAGCTGTTTTCCACTAAATATTCCTGTCCGGACTGCGATATCTCCCTTGGCGAAATAACACCCAGAATGTTTTCTTTTAACAGCCCCTATGGCGCTTGCCCGGAGTGTGCGGGATTGGGATTCAGAAACGAAATCGATATAGACAAGCTCATTCCCGACAAGAATCTGTCCTTAAGACAGGGAGCTTTTAAGGTCAGCGGTTGGAAGCTGGACATGGGAAGAATCGCTTATATGCAGTTCAAGGCGCTAAGCAAGAAATATAATTTTTCCATGGACACCCCTTACAAAGACCTTCCCGACCACATAAAAGAGCTCATACTCTATGGCAACAGCGGAGAAAAGCTTAAGATGAAATGGCAGTCTGAAAGGTTCAACGCTGAATACTATTCGGAATATGAGGGCATTGTCAACAATTTATTGAGAAGATATACCCAAACCCAGTCTGAGGGCGTAAAAAGGGATATCGAAAGGCTTATGACATCCAGACCTTGCGAGGCATGCGGGAGCAAGAGGCTTTCAAAACAAGCGCTTTCTGTTAGGATAAACGGTAGAAACATCAGCGAAGTCACAGAAATGCCCGTGGATAGGCTTCCGATATTTTTTGACAACCTAAAATTAAGCGAAAGGGAGAGCATTATTGCCAAACCCATATTAAAGGAGATAAAAGCCCGCCTTAACTTCTTGATAGATGTAGGTCTTTCATATCTTACGCTATCCAGATCCAGCAGTACCTTGAGCGGCGGCGAAGCTCAGAGAATAAGGCTTGCCACTCAGATAGGCAGCGGGCTTATGGGAGTATTGTATATTTTGGACGAGCCCAGCATTGGACTTCACCAGCGGGACAACGCACGACTTATTGCCACCCTAAAACGCTTAAGGGATTTGGGCAACACGCTTATTGTCGTCGAACACGACGAGGAGACAATACGAGAAGCCGATTATATAGTAGACATCGGACCTTATGCGGGCATACATGGCGGTGAGATTGTGGCGGCAGGCTCTTTGCAGGATATCATGGACAACCAAAAGTCCATTACAGGTCAGTACCTTTCGGGGAAAAGAAAAGTACCCTTGCCCGAAAAGAGAAGAAAGCCCAACGGCAAAATCCTAAGCGTGATCGGCGCACGGCAGAACAACCTTAAAAACATAAATGTGGACTTTCCCTTGGGCTTGCTCAATGTGGTGACGGGAGTGAGCGGAAGCGGAAAATCTTCTCTTGTCAACGGCATACTCTATCCGTATCTTGCCAATAATCTAAACAAAGCCCGTATGGAAATGGGGAAATTCGAAGAAATACAAGGTCTTGAACACTGTGACAAGGTCATAGCAATAGACCAAAGCCCTATCGGCAGAACCCCGCGGTCAAACCCCGCCACCTATACGGGAGTATTCACATATATAAGAGAGCTTTTCGCCATGGTGCCCGAGGCACGTTCAAGAGGCTACAAGCCCGGAAGATTCTCATTCAATGTCAGTGGCGGAAGATGCGAAAACTGCAGCGGCGACGGCATCATAAAAATTGAGATGCACTTCTTGCCCGATGTGTATGTGCCTTGTGAAATTTGCTATGGCAGAAGATACAACAGAGAGACCTTGCAAGTCAAGTATAAGGGCAAGAACATATCTGAAGTTCTGAATATGACCGTAGACGAGGCATGCGAGTTCTTCAAAGATATCCCCAGAGTATACAACAAGCTCAAGACCATTCAAGATGTAGGGCTTGGGTATATCAAGTTAGGACAACCCGCCACCACCTTTTCGGGAGGCGAAGCACAAAGAATCAAGCTTGCGACCGAACTAAGCAAAAGACCCACGGGCAAGACGGTTTATATTTTGGACGAGCCCACTACTGGATTGCATATTGCCGATGTCCAAAAACTCATATATGTACTGCAAAGACTGGTTGACAACGGCAATACCGTAATAGTCATTGAACACAATCTGGATATCATAAAGACAGCCGACTATATTATTGATTTAGGCAAAGAGGGCGGAGACGACGGGGGAGAGCTTATCGCCAAAGGTACTCCCGAGGAAATAGTCCAAAATCCACAAAGCTATACCGGCAAGTATCTAAAAAAAGTCTTGGAAGAATAAGAAGAATTATTTTTTGGGTGGGAAAGCACAAAGTATATTTTCCACCTTTTTATTTATGCTACTACTATGCTGGTAGTAATTTTTAGGTCGCTTATTATTTTGGTCTTTTTAATCGCCGGAATGAGGCTTATGGGCAAAAGAACTATCGGTGAATACCAACCCTTTGAGTTTGTCATAGTCTTGGCGGTGGCAGAGCTTGCGGCAACTCCTATGCAGGACATTTCTACTCCCATAATTTATGGTTTGGTACCCCTGATTACGGTTTTCGTGGTACACTTTATACTTTCCAGTATCAATAAAAAATCTATCAGATTAAGAAAGTTCCTAAACGGCAAGCCCATGATAGTTATCGACAAGGACGGCATAAATTCTCAAGCGCTTAAGGAATTAAATATGAATACCGACGACCTTATGGGAATGCTTAGGGGACAGGGCTGTTTTTCTATAGAGGAAGTGAACTATGCCATTATGGAGACCAACGGCAAGCTTTCCATTATGCAGAATGAGAACGCACCCGGCTCACAGAGTATACCCATGTCGGTAGTGGTGGAGGGAAAGATAATGGGAGAGAATATAAAAAATATCAATTTGGATAAGCAAAAAATCTTAGACATAATAAGAGAAAAGAATTTGAAGCTCAATGAAGTTTTACTTATGACCTTGGACTCTAAAAAGGTGTTTATTCAGCCCATAAACGGCAAATATATGACTTTCGAGGCGCAAGATGTCTAAGTATAAAAGTGTTATCGTAATCATAGCAAGCGTTTTGGTCATTGCAGGCGGTATAGCCGAACTCATTTATATAGACAAGACTTTTGAAGAATTTATTGAAAGGATTGATTATATTTTGGCTCAGGACCAATATAGCGTGGAAGATGTCAAAGATACCGAGGAATGGCTTAAGAGAAAGCATAAAGGGCTGGAATTCCTTATCCCGCACGACCAACTGAACGAGCTTTCAATCTCATTCAACGAGGTGTCGGGGGCGGTGGAAAGACAAGACTATGAAGCCGCAAGTGCCATGCTCCACAGAACAAGGGAATATGCGATAAGGCTGAACGACTTATACAGCTTAAGAATTCAAAATATAGTTTAAGAGGGCAAGCTCATCAAGGCGGAAATGATAATATACCTTAAATCGCTTAGGAGAGTGACGCGCGAATAGCCGGGAACATTGAGCGAACTCAAACCGCCCGTAACCACTTCCAAGACGTTGATTAATGGACTACCCCCGTCTTCATGAATAAGGGATTGCTTTTTTTCTTCGAGTTTCATTCTATTTATTGAGCAAATCTCCAAAAGGCGAGCTTCGTATATTGAGCCGTCCTCCAGCTGATTGGCTCCGTCCATAAGTTCAATCAGCGCAAGATATATTTCGTTTGCCGTCTGGTCTTTTAAGTCCAGCTTTTTTGCCTCAAGATTCGCTTGCGGGTTTTTTTTGGCGACATTTTCCGCATCCTCTTTTTTTTGGTAGGCTGAATATATGACCCTGTATTCGCCGTCCTTCTGATAAATGTATCCGCCCGCCCCCGATTGCCGTACCAAAAGCGATTGAGCATAGGCATTGTCTCTTGACGGAAAGCTTCTATATAAAAGGTAGACTTGCGTGGGCTCATCTTCCTTAAAAATCCAAGCTCTTAACGCCTCATATGGCTGATTTGCCAGCAAGAAATTAAGACCGATCAGAACGATTATTACCACCGCCGAGACAATAAAAAACCTTATGGAAGAGGGCTCTTTTTTGGGTTTGGGGCTTTGGGTTTTCTTTGGCTTTTTATTTATATAGTTTCTCATATAGAATTGAGAATAATCCACATTCGACATACTACATTATATGACAAATTACGCCTTTCAATACTCTAAAACGCTTTAAGCATGGAGTACATCGCCCTAAAGAGAACGATACACAATATGGAAGAAGCTTTATATAGTTTTTTGTCTTAAAGTACCAAGCTATTTATTCAAAAGGCGATTTAATATTTACAACACGCAAATAGTTTTCTTGTGCAACAATCTTAAAAACAAAAAGTTGCAAAAGTCGGCGTATTGTGATAATATAAGTGCAATATTTTTATAAGAAAAAAGAGGACGCACTATGGACAAATGGGACAAGAGATTTATGGAAATCGCCGAGCTTGTGGGTGGCTGGTCATCGTGTTTTCAAGACAATAGGCATGTGGGCGCGGTGGTCACAAGGAACAAGAGAATTTTGACAACGGGATACAACGGAGCCAGTTCGGGAATAGTCAGCTGTAAGGAAAAAGGCTTTTGCATGAGAAAGCAGCTTAATATCCCGTCGGGTACAAGGCACGAGCTATGCTACGCCGTACATGCCGAACAAAATGCCATAATCCAAGCCGCGAAGATAGGCGTAAGCCTTGAAGGCGCTACCATGTACTGCACTCATCAGCCTTGTGCCATATGCACCAAGATGATAATAAACAGCGGCATTAAGCGTGTTGTCTATAAAGAAGGCTATCCCGACGAATTTTCGCTGGAGCTTTTCCAAGAGGCAGGCACAGTCTTAGAGAAATTTTCTTATTTGCTTTAATGGAACTTGTTTTGCGCTAAAAAAACTTAAGTCCTTTTTATTTTGGCTATATAAAAGGAAAGACTCATTTACAACCTTATGGGTTTTTTCAAAACATATAGATTATTAATTCAATATATTTGATTAGATAAATAATAAAATTCATAGCTTAAAGGAGCTGTCTTATACGACAGCTCCTTTTGGCAGAGTCCTATTCCTTGGTAAAACAGCTTATTCTTTGAGCTGCGGCAAGAGAAGGCTCATATACCTAACGCATCTTCCCTTCATCTTTTGAATATTCACTCTCTGCCATAGTACATTTATATTATTTATCCTGTATAAGTGTGTTAAACAAGGGTGCTACAAAAAAAGTCTTTCACACACCTTATAAGGCATGCATAGAATGGAACAAAAGGAGGCAAGGTGAATATAAAAGACCATATAGATAAACACAAAAAAAGTCAAGAACAGACTACATATTTTACGCCCGACGAAGCCATGGAAAAGTATTCAAAAATGAGTGAAGAAGAGCTTATGCAGGAGCTTTTCAGAGTTGGCGCATGTTCGAGAGGAGGAGTCACGCCTGAAGAACTGGACGAGTTTTATGACGGCATCAAGTCCATGCTCAGCCCCGAACAGCAAGAAAAGATGAAAGACCTTATTACTCAATTAAAAATGAGCTGAAAATCAATGGACAATTCCTTACTGATGCTCTTGCCCTTTCTAATGGGGAAAGGCGATAATTCAGCTCTCATGCAGACCGTTATGTCCGCCATGAACACTTCGGCGAATAAGTCCGAAAGCTCAATAGCAGACATGATGTCAAGCATGCTGAATAAAGACCAAAACAATCAGAAGATAGATGCTCAAATGATATCGCTTCTTGCCAATATGATGTCTAAGAATAAGGACAAGGAAAAAAACGACTTTACTCAAGGCGCAAATTTAATTCCTATGCTTATGGCTTTAATGAATAACAATAATAATATGAATAGCAAAAAGCCCAAAGAGGTCAAAGAGGTTTCGGCAAAAGATATTTTGGGAGTAAAAGAGTTTGCGGGAGATGACATTGTGCAAAAGATAGCCTTGGTAATTAATCACAGAAACCAGTCTGAAAAATCATAACAGCAAGATGTCGACATCTTGAAGATACCCCAAAGAAAATGCCTTGTTCTTTACTGATTTAATAAAGAGCTTTATTTTTTTTATGTTCTTTTTTTGATTATAGATGGTATTCTTATATCTTATCGCCTGCAAAGAGGACAAGCGGCAATAAATTTTTTTGGTCATTAAGCCCCCTTTTTGCGCTATCAAGATATCTTTTTCTTGAAAGATATAGGAATTCTTATAAGCAAGCTGCCTTTGTGTGAATAGCACGCTGTTAAAAAAAAGATATACGGGTATGGCAAGATATTCCCCCACCCAAAAGAACAATAGGCAAATCGGCAAGGCGATAAGGTTATAATTAACCATAGGATAGACAAGATAATTTTTCTTGGCTTTTTCAGGTGGAACAGAACTCTTTTCCTCGATAAAAAAATTGGGGAGAAAATCTTTAATCAATTCCTGCATGGCTTTTTTATGAGTTATGGGAAAGAGCGGAAAGGAAAACTCCTCATTGATATTTTTATAGCCAGCCGCATAAATAAAAGGGTGATAGGTCCTGGTGAGCTTATTCAAAAAATTTTGTTTTATCAAAACGCCGTTTATTTTGTCGTTTAATACAAAGCGGTTGATATGGCTTGTAAAACCATGGCATATCGCCAGCGTATTGGAAAACCTTTGCAAGGTAAAATTGTAATATTTATTAAGGATAAAGACTGAATTGATAACAATACTCAATAACACCGCCCCTAAATAGATTAATAAGAGATAGGTATATGACAAATCCCTATTTTGATTTATGGCAAGGGCGGCAACGGTCAAGATAGACAGCGCATACCCCGTAAAACTCAACCACTTTGAGGGAATCAAAATGGAAAATAAAAGCAGCCATTTATTTTCTATCTGAACGCTGTTTTGCTTTTTTTCACAAGACTTATTGCAACGGTCGATATTCCTTACTATCAAAGAGACTATTTTTTCATCCATAATGATGTCGATTTCAGCGCTTTCAAGGTGGCTTCCCGAATTAATAAGCAGTCTTTTGGCGCCGACGGTTTTGTGGATAATAGAGCGTTTGACGGTATAATTATGAATATTTTTATAGGATAGGGTCACTTTTTTCTTTATAAAAAAACTGCTCTCATAAATAATATATTCCCTTTCTATGGTTATCCTTGTCGTCAAATAACTCCCTATCAAATAGACGATATAAGAAAGCGTTACAACCGACAAAAGCATAAAAATAGGCGCTTGAAAGTATAAGTAACGGTTGTTTAAGCTTATGTCATAGGAGAATATTCGTATAGAAAAATATATCAAAGCTGCGAGGAAAAGGGCGAGGCTAAAGACACGGTTGAAAAGCTGAAGGGGGTGCGTTCTCAACTTTCACCTCTATTAGCAAGTTCTTGAATCTTTTTGGCGTCTTTTAATTCTATCGAAGGCAAGATATGTTCGGAGCCAGCCGTATAGATTTTCAAGGTGGCGAGCTTAAAAATTCGCTCAAAGGGATAGGCGCTGAGTTCTATATGCTGAATTTTATTGATGTTTAGGGTGTCTTTTTTTCGGGTGATGACGCCTCTGTGGATAGTGATACGGTCTTTTGTCAAGCTGTACATAAACCCCCGATACCTAAAGTACGGCACGATGATTACGATTATTAAGAATACGGCGGGAATGCTTAAAGCAAGAGCTTTGACAAGCGTAAGATATATGCCATATAATAGATTGTTTGAGATACTAATTGTGACAAGCTCAAAAGAGAGCAATAAAATAAATGCCAGCATCCATCTAAGGTACCAGCATTTAAGAGCGTTTCTTGTCAGTCTTTTTTCGGTGATTACTCCCATTCTATTGTTGAGGGCGGTTTGCTTGTGATGTCGTATACTATTCTGTTTATGCCCTTTACCTCATTCACGATTCTATTAGATATTCTTTCCAGAACTTCATAAGGTATACGGGCAAAATCCGCCGTCATGGCGTCCGAACTTGTCACCGCTCTAAGCCCTAAGGTGTAGTCATATGTCCTCTTGTCTTTTTTGACACCCACACTCCTAAGGTCTGTGAGCACAGCGAAGTATTGCCAAATCTCCTTATCCAGCGAGGAGAGCTTTATTTCCTCTCTCATAATAAAGTCCGCCTCTCTTAGGATGTCGAGTTTTTCTTTTGTGATTTCTCCTATTATGCGGATGCCCAGACCCGGACCGGGAAAGGGCTGACGCATTACTATGCTTTCGTCAAGTCCAAGCTCAAAGCCTACCTTTCTCACTTCGTCTTTGAAAAGGTCTTTCAAGGGCTCAATAATTTCCTCAAAGTCTATGACATTGGGAAGCCCGCCCACATTATGGTGAGATTTTACCAAAGAAGCCTCCCCGAATCCGCTTTCAACTATGTCGGGATAAATAGTGCCTTGCACAAGATAATCAATCTTTCCAAGTTTTTTGGCTTCTTCCTCAAAAACCCTAATGAATTCTTCTCCGATTATTTTCCTTTTTTGTTCGGGGTCTTTGACGCCTTTAAGCCTTTGCAAAAACCTATCCGATGCGTCTACTTTGATTAAATTCATGCCCAAGCCGTCCTTGAACACTTTCATTATCTGTTCGCATTCGTCTTTCCGCATAAGCCCGTGGTCAACAAGGATGCAAGTCAGTCTATCTCCCACGGCGTTATGAACCAAAGTGGCGGCGACGGCGCTGTCCACGCCTCCGCTAAAGGCACAAAGCGCTCTTTTATCGCCTATCTTGGCTTTTAAGGACTGTGTCATGTTCTGAACAAAAGACTTGACGCTCCAGCTGCCTTTCGCACCTGCGATATCGTATAGGAAATTCCTTAAGATTAAACTGCCTTGTGGCATACTTTTGATATCAAATAAAGTTCCATATATCCTTTTTTCAAGACTACGAAAAGCAGCAATAGAGCAAGACTCTGTATTTGCCAAGACCTCAAAGCCTTGCGGCAGCGTCTTGATACAATCGGATATTTTTAGGGTAGTATTGTCTACGCCCTTAAAAAGGGGATTGTCCTTAAAAATAATTTTTTGATTTACAAATTCATTTGAAAAGGCTGTGCCAGAAAGATTAGCTATAAGCCGTGCGCCATAACCAATCCCCAAAATAGGGATATTAAGGTTGAAAAGTTGTCTATCTATCATCGGGGATTGTTTTTCAGTTCCGCCCATAAGAATAATCGCAACAGGCGAAAGCTCTTTTATTTTTTCTAAAGGGGTAGAATAGGGCAAAATCTCCGAATATATCCGCAAATCCCTTATTTTTCTGGCAATCGTCTGATTGTATTGACAGCCAGAATCCAAAACAATAACCGTCTGGTTCTTCATAGGTTTCCTCTTTTTATTAGCTTCTTGTGGAATAGTTCGGAGCTTCTTTTGTTATGGAGATGTCATGAGGATGGCTTTCGATAAGAGAAGCATTGGTTATCTTAATGAATTGTGCGGTTTTTCTCAATTCTTCAATGTTGGCTTTTCCGCAATATCCCATGCCTGACCTTATACCGCCCACAAGCTGATATATGATTTCCGAAAGCTCCCCTCTATAAGGCACTCTGCCTTCCACGCCCTCAGGCACAAGTTTTGACATATTTTCTTGAAAATACCTGTCCTTTGAGCCTGCTTCCATAGCTCCCAAAGAGCCCATTCCCCTATAAACCTTAAAGCTTCTTCCTTGATATATCTCCAAGGCTCCCGGAGATTCTTTTGTACCGGCGAAAAGCGAACCTATCATAGCTGCACTCGCTCCCGCTCCGATAGCTTTGACGATATCTCCCGAGAACTTTATGCCGCCGTCGGCTATGACTCTGACGCCGTACTTATCCGCTTCGCTGGCGCAGTCCATTATGGCGGTTACTTGCGGTACTCCGATTCCGGCGATTACTCTGGTGGTGCATATCGAGCCGGGACCCATGCCCACTTTTATTACATCCGCCCCCGCCTTTATTAAGTCTCTTGTGGCGTCCGCTGTCGCCACATTCCCTGCGATAAGAGGAAGGGAAGGATGATTCTTCTTGATTTTTTTGACCATATCTATGACCACATCCGAATGACCGTGTGCGGTGTCTATGGCAATAATGTCCACCTTAGCTTCCTTGAGCGCCTTGACTCTATCGAGGGTGTTCGGAGCTATGCCCACCGCCGCACCCACAAGCAGCCTGCCGTTCAAGTCCTTTGCGGAATTGGGGAACTTGATAGACTTTTCAATGTCCTTAATCGTAATCAACCCTTTGAGGTTAAAGTGCTTATCCACAATCGGCAATTTTTCTATCCTATACTTGCCGAGAATCTTTTGCGCCTCTTCAAGCGTGGTGCCCTCTGGAGCGGTGATAAGCCTATCCTTGGTCATGACATTGCCTATGGGCTGGTCAAAATTGGTCTCAAACCTCAAGTCCCTGTTCGTTAAAATACCCACAAGCTTGGTCCCTTCTGTGATTGGCACTCCGCTTATCTTATATTTTTTCATAAGGTTCAAAGCGTCGGTCAGCTTGTGCTGAGGCGACAAGTAAAACGGGTCAGTGATGACCCCGTGTTCACTTCTCTTAACTTTATCCACATGAATGGCTTGGTCTTCGATAGAAAGATTTTTATGGATTATTCCCAGCCCGCCCTCTCTTGCGATAGCAATCGCAAGATTGCATTCGGTAACCGTATCCATTGCGGCACTGATTATGGGAATTTGAAGCTTAATTCCCTTGATCAGCTCAATGGATAAGTCCACATCCTTGGGGAGCACCTTGGAGCGCTCGGGCAGGAGCAATACATCGTCAAAAGTCAATCCTTCCTTTACTATTTCAGCCATGAAAATCTCCTTAAATATCTAATAAACTTTAAGATATAGTATATTTTTTAATTATAAGACCGAAAAAAAAATTTGTCAAACATATTCTTAAATAACAATCCTAAAAGGCGGGGTTTATTGACAAAGCTTGACAGGTTGAATTATAATTCACTTATGACAGATATCTTTGACAGAACAAGAAAGCTTATTGGACCTGAAGCGCTTGATAGGATTAAGAAATCAGCGGTGGCAGTGTTCGGACTTGGCGGTGTGGGCTCTTACGCCGTGGAAGCCCTTGCCAGATGCGGCGTGGGAAGGCTTGGAATAGTGGACAAGGACAAAGTCGACCCGACCAACATCAACCGTCAGCTCTATGCCTTAAATTCCACTATCGGCAAGTATAAGACAGATGTTGCAAAAAAAAGAATTTTAGATATCAACCCCAATATTACTGTGGAAACCTACGCTCTTTTTTACAACCAAGACACAATGAATAATATCGACTTGAAAAGCTATGACTATATTGTTGACGCCATAGACACCATAACTTCCAAAGTACTCTTGATTGAACAAGCTTATAAGCTTTCGGTACCCATAATATCATGTATGGGAGCTGGGAACAGGCTTAATCCCCAAATGCTACAAGTCGCTGACATCTATTCCACAAGCGTTTGTCCTTTGGCAAGGGTTATGCGAAATCTTTTGAAAAAAAGGGGCGTGCCGTCTTTGAAAGTGGTCTATTCCCAAGAAAAGCCCATAGTCAACGAGAGGACGCCCGCCAGCATTTCCTTTGTGCCGTCGGTTGCGGGACTGATACTCTCTTCTGAGGTCATAAGAGATATTATAGGTGAGATATGATATATGATTTAATAGTAATCGGTGGCGGAGCAGCTGGACTTGTCGTCGGAAACTTGGCTAAGACAAAAGGGTTCAAGTTTTTAATCCTTGAAATGAACAAAGCGGCAAGAAAAATTAGAGTCACGGGAAACGGAAAGTGCAATCTGACGAACTTGGATATGCGCCCAGAGTACTACAACGACGATTTTGTAAAAGATGTCATATATTCCTATCCGCCTCAAAAGGTTATTTCCTTTTTTGAAAGAATGGGTGTAAAGACAAAAACAGTAGAGAACAGAGTCTATCCCTATAACGAAAGCGCGCTTACCGTCGCCTCTTTTCTTATCAAAGGCGTTCAGGAAAACCTCATAGAAGGATATAAAGTTGAGAGTATAAAAAAGCTTGAAGATATATTTGTCATAAACGATGAGTATAAGGCAAAGAATGTGTTTTTTGCCACGGGTACAGACGCCACAATGGGACATGACAGCGTCAGTCTATTAAAAGCGTTTGGGCATAGGCTTGTGCCCTTCAAACCCTCTTTGGTATGGCTGAAGACCGAGGTCGGATATATTAAGGGCTTGAACGGCATAAGGGCAAAAGCTGCCTTGTCCCTTTTTGACAAAGACAAAAAAATCGCGGTGGAAAGGGGAGAGGTGCTTTTCAAAAAAGAGGGCGTAAGCGGCATAGCGGCATTTATGCTGTCTGCATATGTTGCGAGAAAAGACGGGGACTACTCATTGAGTATTGATTTCGCCGAGGATATGACTGCAACATTATTGTCAAAATACCCTTTAGAGGGCGTTGTAAAAAAGGAAATCAGTCATAACATCTTCAAACAAGCCCGAGATAGAAAAATATCCCCCGAACAAGCCGTCAAAGACTTTAGATTGAAAATTATTGGCTTAGGCGAAAGAAAATTCGCTCAGGTATTGAGCGGCGGCATAGATTTAGGGGATATGGACCCCAAAACTATGTGTTCCAAACTGGTCAAAGGTTTGTATATCCTTGGGGAATGTATGAATATAGACGGTCAGTGCGGCGGCTATAACCTACATTGGGCTTTTGCCTCCGCTATGGCAGCTATGGAGTCTATCTCAAAGTGAGATTTGAGATAAACTCCAGCTGTATTCGTTTTTTAATATTGTTCCAAAAAAATAGAACTATTTATTGATAGCTTTGCTCTATTGCTACTGCGGCTGCGACAGTCGCCCCTACCATTGGATTATTGCCCATTCCAATAAGCCCCATCATCTCCACATGGGCGGGGACTGAAGAAGAGCCTGCGAACTGGGCGTCGGAATGCATTCTGCCCATGGTGTCGGTCATGCCGTATGAGGCGGGGCCTGCTGCCATGTTGTCGGGGTGGAGGGTTCTGCCCGTGCCTCCTCCGCTGGCTACCGAAAAGTAGCTCTTTCCATTCTCCAAAGCCCATTTTTTATATGTGCCGGATACTGGATGCTGAAACCTTGTGGGGTTGGTGGAATTGCCGGTTATGCCCACATCTGCGCCCTCATGCTTCATTATGGCGACGCCTTCGCTGACATCATCTGTGCCATAGCACCTGACCTTGGCTCTTTCGCCTTTAGAGAAAGGTATTTCCTTGACAATCGTCAACTTATCCTCAAAGGGGTCGTACTCTGTTTGAACATAAGTAAAACCGTTTATTCTTGCGATAATATAAGCGGCGTCCTTGCCCAAGCCGTTCAAGATAACCCTTAAAGGCTGTTTCCTGACCTTATTTGCGGAGTTTGCGATGCCGATAGCGCCCTCTGCGGCGGCGAAAGACTCATGTCCTGCCACAAAAGCAAAACACTTGGTCTCATCTCTCAAAAGCTTGGCCGCAAGATTTCCATGCCCCAGCCCCACTTTGCGAACTTCGGCAACAGAGCCGGGAACGCAAAAAGCCTGAAGCCCGATTCCAATCGCTTCGGCGGCTTCGGCTGCCTTTTTGACGCCTTTTTTTATAGCAATAGCACATCCGTATGTATAAGCCCAGACGGCGTTTTCAAAAGCAATAGGCTGAATGCCTTTGACGATTTTTTCTACATCTATGCCCTTGTCCAAGCAGATTTTCTTAGCCTCTTCAAGGCTTTCTATGCCGTTTTCCTTAAGGGACTTGTTGATTTTGTCTATTCTTCTATCGTATCCTTCGAATTTTACCATTCTTAAAAAACCTCCTTATTCGACTCTGGGGTTGATGAACTTAACGGCATCGTTAAATCTGCCATAAACGCCCGTGCTCTTTTTCAAAGCCTCTTCAGCCGATACGCCCTTTTGGGTGATAAGCTCCATCATAACGCCGAGCTTGACGAACTCATAACCTATGACTTCGTCATTTTCGTCCAGTCCAAGGCGGGTTATGTATCCTTCGGCGGTGTCAAGGTATCTGACGCCTTTTTTATTGGTCGAATAAGTCGTACCCACTTGGCTTCTAAGTCCTTTGCCCAAGTCTTCAAGCCCCGCGCCTATTGGCAAGCCGCCCTCAGAAAAAGCCGACTGCGTTCTGCCATAAACTATCTGCAAAAACAGCTCCCGCATCGCGGTATTGATAGCGTCGCACACAAGGTCTGTATTCAAAGCCTCCAAGATAGTCTTGCCGGCAAGAATTTCAGCAGCCATAGCCGCCGAATGGGTCATGCCCGAACAGCCCAGAGTTTCGATAAGGGCTTCTTGTATGACGCCGTCTTTTACATTGAGGGTGAGTTTGCAAGCGCCTTGTTGCGGGGCGCACCAGCCCACACCGTGAGTGAGCCCGCTTATATCCTTAACTTCCTTTGCTTTGACCCATTTTCCCTCTTCAGGTATGGGAGCGGGTCCGTGTTTTGGTCCTTTCTTTACGCAGACCATTTGTTCAACTTCATGAGTATATTGCACTTTGCCTCTCCTTATGAAAAAATTTTTTTTATTGTACCATTTTTTTACCTTTTTTGCAACGAATAAGAGCTTAAAAAAACCTAATAATAATAAGTAAAAAAAGCCCCGACAAGAAAAAAATCGAGGCTTTATAAAATCGTTTAATAAAAGCTTATGTTAAAATTCGTCATAGACCTTTTCTTCTTTGATGTCATCCAAGAAATTGTTTTCTATTGGCTGCTCTTCAAGCGGTTTTCTAATATCTAAATAAAATGCGGCAAGAGTGGTCTCAACATATGGAATCACATAAATAAACCCCAAACAAAGAGTTATCACCCCCACAAAAAACCAGCCAATAAAAGAAAGCACCAGCACAAACAGCCGTGCCTTGTTTCCTTTCATTATTTCCCCAGATTCCCTCATCGCCTCAGCGTATTTTATGTCTTTCTTATCCGCGAAGATATAGTCAATCATAGAGTATTTGAAAGCCAGATATATCCCAGGTATTATCAGCAGGAAAAGTCCAATCAAGATATATATCTCGCTAAGCAGCTTGGCTTTTATGATTTCCCAACCACAGCCACCTTTATACCGCTCGATAAGATTGGAAAAACCGTCTCCCTCTTTTCTGTATACATTTTGGAAATAGAGCTTCACGCCCGTAAACATGGGCATTAGGGCGATGCTAAGCGCAGTCGAAAAAAGAGTGACAAGGAGGGGAACTGTGATCTCTGCGGCTTCCTTTTTTGAAAAAAGAGCCGTTGGAAGAGAGGCTATAAGCGTGGGAATGAGAATTATTGCGAAAGATATCAAAATTTTCCCCGTCAGCGCTTGCTTGGCACTTATTTTTAATTCTGACCTTGATTTCATAGAAAAATTACCTCATTTATATTGTATGAATATAAGTTTACCAAAAATTATTAAAATATCAATACAAAATTTTATCCGCCCTTGTAAAGACCGTATAATAAGTGGTATAATACTGAATATCTATGATAAAAGCGGAGGGCGATATGGAAAAGAAAAAAATAAACAAAAATAAGCTGATACTGCTCATAAGTCTTTTAGGCTCTTTTGTCATACTCATGCTTGTAGGCACTTTTTGGGATTTACAAATCAACATATACCTACAAAATCCTCAAAGCATATTTGGTCAATTTTTGGAATATCTGGGAGAATTCCCCGGCTATCTGTCTGCGGCTGTGGCTTTAGTCATTCTTTTTCAAGCCGTCACCAAAGAAAACAAGTTCTATCTTGCCTTAAAGATATTGCTGGGAGTTTTGGCGGTTGTGGGCATCTATGTATTTGTAGATTACATAATGGAGAAATTCTTTAACCCCGATGTAGACTATCAAATAGTATACAAGCTGTTCTTTACTCTGGTCGTGAGCGCTCTTACATATTTCGCTACTTTCAGAATAGACAAGGAGTTTATGAAGAAGCTCTCTTGGTTTGCAATCGGGCTGTTAATGGTGCTTGCCATAAGCCAAATTATCGTCTCCGTTTCCAAGGGATTATGGTCAAGACTTAGATTCAGGAATTTGGACATGGACACGCATGAGGGCTATACTCCATGGTATAAGTTCCATTTCGGCACAAAGGGAAGAGAGCAATATGTGGTATCCTATTCCAGCCAATATCCCTATCATCCCGTTCATGACGATTCGGACGCCTTTAGGTCAATGCCCTCAGGGCATACTGCGGCGGCGGGCATAACCTTAATATTGATTATGCTCCCCGATTTATTTGACAGATTAAAAAGATATAAGGTCTGGTTCTATATCGTACCTATCGTATATACCGCCCTTGTGGGGCTGTCAAGGTTAATAGTTATGGCGCATTATCTAACTGATGTCACCATGGGTGCGGCGATAGTGTTCGCTTCGGTATTTTTCTCAAGATGGCTCATACTATTAATCAAAAGAAAATTATTGGAAAGAAAACTGAAAGGTAGAGTATAAATGGACACTCAAAAATCTATGTATGGATATCTAAAAGATAGCATACAAGATAAGACAAAAGACAAGCTGATATACTTCAACAGAAAAATAAAAGGCAACGAACTATTTTCATATATTGACTCATTGTCCTTTTATTTGACAAAAATAGGGGTGAAAAAAGGGGAAGCCGTGGGCATATGTCTTCCCAATATACCCCAAGCTGTCATATCTCTATACGCCATAAACCGAATAGGCGCGGTGGCGAATGTCATACACCCCAAGATTAGCGCCAAAGCCTTGTTTAGGATAGTCGACCAAACCAACACAAAGGTGATATTTGTGTTTGACGCCATGTTAAAATACTACTATAAGGGACTTAGGGCAAAAGGCGTGAAGATAATATCCTGTTCGGCGAGCCATTTCCTTAAAGGTGTCAGAAAAGCTTTTGCGGCTTTTTATGAGCCTGACTTGGAAGAGGATGTCACTGACTTTATGACAACGATATCGGAAAAAGGCGAAGTCGACAGACAGATGCCTCCTTTTGATACGGCGGTTTATCTCCATAGCGGAGGCACCACAGGAGAGCCTAAGATAGTAGAGCTTTCGTCCTATGCCTTTAATGAATTGGTCAAGAATGTCATGAGCCGTGCGCTGAAAAACCATAAGTACAGCGATGAGCATACAATGCTTATGATACTGCCCTTGTTTCATGGTTTTGGCTTGGGGATATGCATACATCTTGCGCTTAGCAAGTTCAAAATGGTGATGATGCCAAGGTTCAGGGCAAAAGACGCCATAAAACTGATAAAAAAGCATAGAATAAACTATCTTGCGGGCATACCTGCGATGTATGAAAAGATAATGAAAGAAAAGAGCTTTGACGGCAAATACCTCTCCAGTTTGATGTATTTGTTTTGCGGTGCCGAGAAACTAAACCCTGAAATCAAAAAAGAATTCGACGCCATACTCAAGAAAAACGACTCCACCGCCGAGATATACGAGGGATACGGCTTGAGCGAAGTGGCTTCGGTTTTGACATTTAATGTCAAAGGCGAGTGCAAGGCGGGCACGCAGGGAAGACCCATAGACGGTGCGGAAATAAAAATAATAGACAAAGACGGTGTGGAATGTCCGCCAAATGTGGTGGGAGAGACGCTTGTCAAAAGCAAGTCCATGATGAATTCATATCTCTTTAGCGACTTGTCGGAAAGTTTTTATATTGACGAGAACGGCGAAAAATGGCTTAGAACGGGGGACTTGGGCTATTTGGACGAAGACGGCTATTATGTTTTTAAGGATAGGATAAAAAGGATGATAAAAATAGCCGGCGTAAACATATTCCCCTCCGAGATTGAGCAAGCGGTCTGTAAAATGAAAGAAGTGGATATGGCATGCGTGGTGAGGACCACAAAAAACAACAGACCTTGTACCAAGCTTTACCTCAAGCTAAACAAGGCGTTTAAGTACTCCATTCTTATCGAAAACAGAATCAAGGCTGTTATCGCTGAAGAATTTATTAAATATGCCGTACCATGTGAGATTATCGCTGTCAAAGAAATGCCGCTTACGCTTATGGGAAAGGTGGACTATAAAAAATATGAGGAAATGGAAGAAGAGAGGTAGAGATGTCAGCGGGATATATTGTTCTTATTATTTTAGGGAGTCTGTTGTTTTTGTATTGGGCAGGAGGATTGGCGATTGCTATAATTTTGTTTTTCCATGGCAGAAGAACAGATGACCAGATTATCGAATATGAAGTTGCGGAAAAGGGTTTTGATATCAAGCTTTTAGACATCCCTTGCAAACGGTTTTACATACATTCAAGGTTTGGGTACAGACTGCACGCCCGACTTTATGAGGCGAAAAAGCCCACGAATAAGTACATAATAGACATCCACGGCAGAAGCTCTTCCTCAATCAGCCAGCTCAAATACCTGAAAATCTTCAGCGATTTGGGATACAATGTGCTTTTCCCCGACCAAAGGGGAAGCGGAGAGAGCGGTTTTGCATTTTATAGCTTCGGCGTCTATGAAAAGAACGATATTATGAGCTGGATATCAAGGATAAAGAGAATATCCCCCGACTCCGAGATTATACTTTTTGGCGAGAGTATGGGAGGCGCTACTGCAACTATGGTGGCGGCTGCGGACGACAGAGTAAAAGCCCTTGTGTCGTATTGCTCTTTTTCTTCGATTATGGATATCTTGAAAGACCATATCGGAACGCCCGGCTATCCCAAGCTCATCAAGTATTTTATTCCGTCGTTCATAGCGGTGAGTTTGCTCTCTTTTGGCGTCAGGGTGTGGCAGGCGGATATCAGAAAGCATATGAGGAACATATCCATTCCCACCCTTATCATCCATTCCTACGGAGACAAGCTTGTCCCAATAAGACAAGCCAAGAAATTAATCGAGGCAAACCCCCAAGCTGAATATATCCTATTTGAAGATGATGAGCATGCAAGGTCCTTACCTGCCCGTCCAAGGGAATTTACTAAGGTTGTGCAGAACTTTTTGAAAAAAATAGATAGTTAAGATATCTTTAAGGTTTACAATTAAGAAAAAAAGTAGTAAAATTATAATAAATTACTAAACTAATGGAGGTATTGTATGGCAGCTATGATTGTTTTGATTGTGCTTGCGTCGTTGGCGGCGATATTCTTTATGTATGTGAGAGTCACTAAAGGCGGGATATATGGGCTTTTGACTAAGACTCTGGCATCTATATTGTTTGTGGCGCTTGGCGTGGCTGGAGCCATGTCGCTTTATCCGGACATAGCCCCTGCAGCGGTGCTTATTATTATGGGACTTGTCATGGGTCTTGTGGGCGATATCGTGCTGGACCTTAAGGTCGTATATCGTGAATCCAGCGACATATACCTTAACGCAGGAATGATAAGCTTTGCGATAGGACACTTTGTGTACCTTGCCGCCATAATTATGCTGATTAAGTTCGACCTGTCCATACTTTTTGCAAGCATCGCAATTACTATCCCAATCAGCGTAGGTATTCTTATAGCCTCAAAGTATATGAAGCTGGACTTTGGAAAATTCCTTTTCCATGCCATAGCGTATACGGTGATATTGACATTCATGACGGTATACACAATCGCGTTGTCCATATACGATTCAAGATTTATATTAATGGCGGTAGGAATGGCACTCTTTTTGCTGTCCGACCTTGTTTTGAGCCCCATGTATTTTGGCGGCAAGCAAGACGACAAGCTGATGTGCATAGTCAATCATGCGCTGTACTATGCCGCCCAGATATGCATAGCTTCGTTTATATTCATTATATAAATAGAGAATTTGTTTAAGAAAAGTATGGAAAAAATAGGGCATATGCCAAGCTTAATTTGGCATATGTCATTATTTGTTTTATAAAAAATAATTGGAGATATTTATGCAGAAATTAGCGATAATCGGCGGAGGGTCAGCGGGTTACAGCGCCGCTATAAGGGCACGGCAGTTGGGCTTTCAAGTTACACTTATAGAAAAGGACAAGCTGGGGGGGACCTGCCTTAACAGAGGATGCATTCCCACAAAGACTTTGCTGCATTCTTCAGATTTATTTTATCAAATAAAAAATTTAGATGAAATAAAAGCTTCGGACTTAAGCTTTGATATCGAGAAATTGTTCGAAAAAAAGAACGCCGTTGTCGAGAGATTAAACCAAGGCATATTTATGCTGACCAAGTCCAACGAAATTGAATATATTAACGGTGAGGCAAGACTCATTAGCTCCAATAGTATTGAGCTTGACGGAAGGCAAAAGATAAGTGCGGATAAAATTATTTTGGCGACTGGCTCCAAACCTGCAAAAATTCCCGTCATAGGCATAGAACATGCGCTGACTTCTGACGATGTTTTGGCGAAAAGATTTGAAAAATTCCAAAATATCGTGATAATCGGCGGCGGAGTGGTTGGAATAGAACTGGCATCCTTTTTCTCTGATTTGGGCTCCAATGTTACGATAATAGAGCTTTTGGATAGGATATTGAGTCCTTTGAGCATGGATATCAGCAAATACCTATCCATGATTTTAAGAAAAAAAGGCGTTAAGTTCGAGCTCTCCAGCACCGTCCATAGAATACAAAAGACAGAAGAGGGCTTTAAAACGGTTTATGAAAAACGCCAAACACAACACTCTATCTTTTCGGATATGGTCATCAATGCCGCAGGCAGAATGCCCGTAGGCATAGAGGGCTTGGAGAACACCAAGGCAGTATTTGACAAAGGCTTTGTGACAGATGAAAACAGCCTCACCGCTGACGAGAATATTTATGCCGTCGGTGACTGCGTAAAAGGCAACATACAGCTTGCCCACTATGCGGCGGCGGAGGGTATGAGGGCAGTGGAAAGGCTTGCAGGCATAGCCCCGCCACGATTGAAAAATATCCCCTCTTGCGTCTATACCACACCTAACGCCGCTATTGTGGGGAAGAGCCAAGAGGAATGCTCTTTTGAGACCGAGGTAGGAAGATTTAATATCGCCGCAAGCGGAAAGGCACTCACACAAGGCGGGCAAAATGGCTTCATAAAGGTTATTTTCGACAAACAGTCCCAAAAGCTCATAGGAGCGGAAATGATCGCTGGAGCGGCGAGCGAAATGGCGGGATTTATTGGAAATCTTATAAATATAGGAGCCACAAGGGATGAGATACTTGCAAGCGTCTATCCCCACCCCTCTTTCAGCGAGGGTTTTATCGAGGCATGTCAAGACAGCGTCAATTGCTCAATTCATACGATTTATAGGAAATAGACCCTCCTTTTCCCGCATTGTATTGACTTTCATTTAGTATAGTATTATTATAGTGCTGAAATAGATATTAGAGGTGATTATATGAAGTACACCCCTTTTTATGATAGACACCTTCAAAGCGGTGCAAAGATGGTGGAATTTACGGGGTATAGCATGCCTATACAGTTCAAAGGCATTATCTTGGAGCACCATGCCGTAAGACAAAAGTGCGGGCTTTTTGATGTGTCGCACATGGGCGAACTCTTGCTGACGGGAAAGAACGCGTTCGACACCATTCAAAACCTTATCACCAACGACATTTCATCCTTGCAAAACAACAAAGCCAGATATACGCTTATGGCAAATATGCGGGGCGGAGTCGTGGACGATATCATAGTCTACAAGTTCCATGACGAAAGGTATATGCTTGTCGTCAACGCCGCGAACACCCAAAAGGACGCCGAATGGGTCAAAAGGCATCTAATAGGTGACGCCCGTTTTGAAAATATAAGCGAAATTACGGCACTTATCGCCTTGCAAGGAGCTTTGGCGGAAAGCGTTATGAAAGAAATCTTTGATATGAAAGACCTGCCCCAAAAATACTTTTCTTTCACCACCCCCAGATTTTCAGGCGAAGAAGTCATCATATCCCGAACCGGCTATACTGGAGAGGACGGCTTTGAAATCTATTGCTCAAACAACCTTGGCTTGAGAATCTATGACGAACTCATAGAGAAAGGAAAGGATTTTGGCTTGGAGCTTTGCGGTTTAGGGGCGAGAGATACTTTGAGAATGGAAGCGGGCATGCCCCTTTACGGGCATGAAATGGACGACAGCACTTTGGCAAGCGAAATAAATCTGGACTTTGCCATAAAGACCGACAAGCCATACTTTATCGGCAAAGAGGCGTTAACGAACATCAGACCCAAATATAAGAGAATAGGGCTTAAGCTCATAGACCGCGGCATAGCCCGTCAAAATGCAAAAGTTTATGATGAAGAGAATGAAGTTGGTATTGTCACTTCAGGAACCCACAGCCCCACTTTAGGATACCCTATTGCTATGGCGAGAGTGAATATCGATACTGATGCAAATGAGCTATATGTCGAGGTTAGAAACAAAAAATTAAAGGCAGAGGTCGTACCCTTGCCCTTTTATAAAAGAAAATAAAGGAGACTTGAAAAATGAAAGATCTTGTTTTTTTACCAACGCACGAATGGTTTAACAAAAAGGATAATACTATCGGAATCTCTGACTTTGCGCAAAAAGAGCTTGGCGACATTGTCTTTGTCGAACTTCCCGAAGTGGGAGATATCTTAGAAAAAGGACAGTCTTTCGCCAATGTGGAGTCCGTCAAGGCGGTGAGCGAGATATACGCCCCCGTGAGCGGCGAGGTCGTGGAAGTCAACGAAGAGCTTCTGGATAGTCCCGAATTGATAAATCAAGACGCTTTCGCTGCATGGCTTATAAAGGTATCCGACCCCGAGGTCATGGAAGATTTGTTGAGCTATGAGGACTATATCAAGACCATAAAGGAATGATTTGAGGAAGAAAAATGTTTAATTATATACCCCATACCGAAAAAGATATCAGCGATATGCTGGCGGAACTAAACCTTAGCAGTCTTGAAGAGTTATATTCAGGACTGCGCTCATTTCAAGCCCAAGATATCCCCATTCCCGAAGGAAAAAGTCAACAGCTTGTCGATAAGGAATTTAATAATTTATCAAAAGAAAACAAGCTCTATAACTCTATATTCTTAGGTGCGGGAGCTTATAACCATTATATCCCCGCCGCCGTCAAAAGCCTTGCCTCAAGGCAAGAATTCCTCACTGCTTATACCCCCTACCAGCCCGAGATATCGCAAGGAATTTTACAGGTTATTTTTGAGTTTCAATCAATGATAGCAAGGCTTACAGGAATGGATGTTGCGAACGCCAGTGTATACGACGGAAGCACGGCACTTGCGGACGCCATTCTTATGCTTAGTGAGAGAAAAAAGAATAAGGTTCTGTTAAGCCGTGGCATAGACCCCAAGACGATAGAAGTATTAAAGACTTATTTATCGCCGCAAAACATAGAAATTGATTTTATTGACCTAAACCTTAGCGGTCAGACTTGTCTTAAAAGCCTAAATAAGAAATTGGACGAGAATGTATTCGCCGTGGCGATAAGTCAGCCCAATTTCTATGGGATTATTGAAAGAGCCGACCAGATAGGCGAAAAGGTCAAGCAAAGCGGTTCGGGCTTTGCCATAAAAGCAAATCCCATAAGCCTTGCACTTTTGAAAGACGGCAGAGAGTGCTTTGCCGACGCCGTAGCGGGCGAGGGACAGCCTTTGGGTATGAGTTTGAGCTTTGGCGGACCGTACCTTGGGTTTTTGGCTTCTACCAAAAAATATATGAGAAAGCTTGTGGGGCGGATTGTGGGGAAGACCGAGGACATCAACGGAAAAGAATCCTATGTCTTAACGCTACAAGCACGTGAACAGCACATAAGGCGGGAAAAGGCGTCGTCTTCTATTTGTTCCAACCAAGCGCACTGTGCGCTTACTGCGACGCTCTATATGGCGGTTATGGGCGAAAAGGGCATGAAAGAGGTTGCCTCTCAATGCGTGAGCAAGGCGCACTATCTTGCCAAGGAAATAACCAAAATAGACGGATACGAGCTAAAATATAAAGGCGAATTCTTTAACGAATTTGTGATAAAAAGTAAAACTAAAGTCGACGATATCATAAAGGCATGTAAACAAAACGGTATTTTGGCGGGATATAAGCTAAGTGAAGACGAGATACTTTGGTGCGTTACCGAAATGAACGACAAAAAGGAAATGGACTTCCTTGTCCAAATCCTTAAGGAGGTGGGAAGATGACTATATTTGAAAAATCCGTCGAGGGCAGAACAGCTTGTCCCTTGTCCCATTGCGATGTGAAAGAATATAAAATATCCTCCTCTTTCTTAAGGGAAAATGCGCCTAAGCTCCCTCAAGTAGACGAACTCACCGCCATAAGGCACTATACCGAGCTTTCAAAAAAAGCTTTTGGCGTGGACGACGGCTTTTATCCTTTGGGCTCTTGTACTATGAAATATAACCCCAAACTCAATGAAAAGGTTGCCCAACTTGAAGGTTTTATGAACATACACCCCTTGCAGGACGAAGTTCAAGGCGCTATGAAGCTTATGAATATATTGGAGAAAAGACTTTGTGCGATTACGGGCATGGATGCATTCACTCTTCAGCCCGCCGCGGGCGCTCATGGCGAGTTTACGGCTATGCTTATGATAAGAGCGTATCATACAAGCCGAAACGACCTTCAAAGAGATAAGGTCATAGTTCCCGACTCTGCGCATGGCACAAACCCCGCTTCTGCGAATATGGCGGGCTTTGAGATTGTCAATATTCCCTCTACGCCCGACGGATGCGTGGACATGGAAAAATTAAAAGAGGCTGTCGGCGAGGATACGGCAGCGCTTATGCTGACCAATCCAAACACACTGGGCATTTTTGACAAGAACATAGCCGAAATTGCCGACATTGTCCACCAAGCGGGCGGGCTCTTATACTATGACGGTGCAAACCTTAACCCGATTATGGGCATAATAAGACCCGGCGACACCGGCTTTGACCTTGTACATCTAAATCTTCACAAGACCTTCAGCACTCCTCATGGCGGAGGCGGTCCGGGAAGCGGTCCGGTGGGCTGTAAGAAATTCCTTGAAGACTTTTTGCCCGCTCCCCGCATTAGGGAGACAGAGGACGGCTTTGAATTCTTCAAAAGCGAAAATTCGATTGGAAGAATGATGACATTCTACGGCAACTTTGCCGTACTCATAAAGGCTCTATGCTATATTGAGACTTTGGGAAGAGAGGGGCTCAGAAAATCGGCGAAGATATCTGTTTTGAACGCCAATTATTTAAGAAAGAAAATAGAGTTTCTGCCCTCTTACACAAAAGGGCTTTGCATGCATGAGTTTGTGGTCAGCCTGGAGGAACTTAAGGACAAAACGGGAGTTGCCGCCATGGATTTTGCCAAAGGAATGATAGACTATGGAATGCACCCGCCCACGATGTATTTTCCATTGATAGTCAAAGAGGCGCTGATGTTTGAACCCACCGAAACCGAAAGCAAGGAGACATTGGATAGGGCGGCATGGGCTATCAAGGAGCTGTATGAATTAGCATTACGCTCTCCCGAGGATTTTCACAATATGCCTTTATCTACACCGATAACCAGACCCGACGAAGTAAAAGCCGCAAGAACTCCCGAGCTTATCGCCGAGGAATAGTTCTGATATGCGGGCTTTTTAGTTAGAGATAAAAATCGATTTATCAATAAAAAATAAGGCAAAGTATAGTAGCCGCAATATATGAGATAATCCCTTGTGAAATCTTGGTTTTAAGATAGAACAAGGGTTTTATTTTGCATTGGGAATAAAAGGTCAAGGACTGAAGCGTGATGCTTAAGCCGCCGAAAGATATCATGGCGGCGCATACGGGCACAACGGCAAAGGGCGGTCCGCTTTGGGAGAGGATAAGACAGCCCCTTGTCATTTCGACAATACTTGCGGATAGGCCATAGGCTATTTTTTCGTCAATAAAAAATAGAGTGAGAGTTTTTGAAAAAAAGGAAAGTATCTTAAAGTCCGTAAACACATCGATTAGCATCCCGAACACAGCGATATAGCCTCCCACAATCAACACTGACATAACGCTTGAGGTTATGGATTCGCTTAAGATATTGTCATAGTCGATTGGATTGGTTAAGATATTTTTTTCCTCATCATAGGTCTTTGTGGTTAAGATAAGCCCGTTCACTATCGCCCCCAAATAGTGGGAGATTAATATTATAGCCCCTGCGAATTTATCCCGAAACATCGAAGCCCCCACCGCCCCCAAGATAAAAAGCGGACCGCTTGTGGAAGTGAATACGGAGATATTTTGAGCTTGTTTTTGAGTTATCAACCCTGATTTGTAACAGTCACTTACAAGTTTAGCGCCTACGGGATAACCGCTTAATAGGGATATTATCAGAATATAGCCCCCGACGGGCGGGGAGTGAAAGAGCTTGTTCAAAGGCTTTTTGATAAATCTTCCCATACTTGAAGCGACATCAAGAGCGGATAAAATTTTTGAAAAGAAGAAGAACGGGAAAAGAGCGGGCAAGACGCTTATTACAAACAGCTTGAGTCCGTCCTGCACACTTTGGATATATCTTTCGGGGTATATGACAAGCGCTGCCATAATGCCCGTAACGATAATTATTAAGAAAATCCTCAAAGTCTTCATCTATAAATTATATGGAAAGCACTTTTCTATAATGAATAATTACACTTTATTTACACATGCCGTCTTGACACTTATATAAAGAATTTATAATTATATAAAAAATATCAGATGGGAGAAGATAATTATGAAAAAGTCCAAAATCTTAGTGGCGATTGTTATTATTCTATCGCTTATGCTTTCATTAACTGTGTTGACCGCTTGCGACGGGGATGAAGATAAAGAATGGACGATAAATATTAATTTTGAAACCAACAACTCAGACGGTATGGAGGATATAAAAATCACGATTAAGGAAGACACCACAGACATTGACATTCCTACGCCGGCCCAAAAGGCGGGATATGAGTTCGAGGGCTGGTACTTGGACGAAGATTATCAAACAAAATCGACCATTCAGAATTTATTGGATGCCATTGACGGCAAGACAGATATCACATTCTATGCCAAATGGGAGCCCAATACCAACACTTTGAAATTTGATAAGAACGGCGGACAGGGCGATATGGACGATATTACCGCTAAGACCGACGTGACAATAACCCTTCCCAAGAATGAATTTACTTTGGAAGACCATATTTTTATAGGGTGGGCTCTGACCGCTGACGGCGAAGTGGCATACGAAGACCAAAGTTCATACAAAATGGGAACGGAGAGCGAATACACCCTTTACGCTGTATGGCTTGAAATCTCTAACCCGCCCTATGAAACAGACGAGGGTTATATCTTTATGGGAATGTATCCGCAATCCGAAGCCACGACTGAGGAGCTTAACGGCATGTCCGCGGAGGCAGATGAAGACGGCTATTATACCAGCGGAGAGGATAAGTTTGTTAAGTACTTGGACGATTACTACAAGCTTGAACCCATAAAGTGGAGAGTGCTGAAAGAAGAGGACGGTACTGCGTTATTATTATCTGAATTTGTGTTAGATAATCGTGTGTTTTCCGACAATAATATACTTATCAATTGGGAGACAAGCCTTATTAGAGAGTGGCTCAATAATGACTTTTATAACATGGCTTTTTCTACTCCTCAAAAGAACATAATTCAACAGACCCAACTCTCCACGAATTATTTCTTGACGGATTGGGACGCTGGGCAAGGTCCTTCCTTTGGCGAAATAGTATCGGTGGACACCGTCGACAGGGTATTTTATCTATCCAAAGACGAAATATACAGTGCGGACTATGGCTTTGAAAATTATGAAAATAGAATAGCATACGGCACTGATTATACACTATCCAAGAATCCTTTTGAGGGAAGCGGAATAAGATACGGACTAAGAAGCGGAGTAGAAGCGCAAAGGGGAGACCGTATAGATGTTTTGAGAGAGCATGACGACGGCGGAACAATAATGGGTACGAATCCTACCGACCCCAGCGGCGTAAGACCCGCCATAGTTATTCAACTTGTTGGCTAAAATAAAGAGAATATAAAAAGGAACCGTACCCCAACTAATATTGTTTGGGGTACGGTCTAAGCAATTATGAGAAAAAAAATAGTTTTATTTGTCACAATAGCACTCTTTATGCTACTTATGGCATCATGCACCCATTATAATGTTTCTGTCACAGGAACGGCATATGTTGCCGACCTTTCGGATGTGACAAACAGCGAATTATACCAGCCCTTGAAGAACAAATCTTTGTATTATAAGGGAGAAGAATTAGGTCATACCAACCTGGAGGGCGAGTTTGATTTCAAAGTTGATGTAATGAAAGATGCCACATACTTTTTTAATCAAATCTATATTGGAGACGAGAATTATAAAGTAGACCATGTTACTGAAACTAACATTGGCAAAAGAGATTTCTTCATAACAATAGTAACAGTCTTAAATTTAGACGAAACCGGAAAAGACAGTGAAGACAAAGATAGAATAAGTACTATAAGAATCTTAGAAGATGATGAAATTGAGTCTGACTCCATGCGCATTGAAGGACATGTAATCGACCTTTCATATAACAGAGTGAAAACCACCCTTACTTTTGGCAAGGAGACCGATTATGCTGTGGAAACGGATGAGCAAGGGTGTTTTTCGTTCTATTATATCGACTATAACGGCTATGAAATAGAGCGAATGGTCGATTTTCTATATCCCGATATCCAAAGATATAGGTTTAAGACTGCCGTAAAGGAAAAATGGTTTGGAAGGCTCTATTGTGTCATTTTTGTGACCGATATCGATTCCACAATTGATTTTAATACTGTCGTACCCAATGTTTTTATTCGATGCAGTTTTGACCAAAGCGGAGTGGTGCTGCCGGCAGGGTATCCCTCTCAAGAGAAAGAATTGGACCAACAGACATATTCGGTAGAGGGAGTAAGCACAATGTCAGGCGTCAAGCTCTATATCGACGGTAAATTTGTCATGGAAAGCGATATTACGGGATTTGTTTTGGATTTTCTGATTATCGGCGCTGAACTCAAACTTGAGGCGGAGGGCTTTACCTTTAAGCTAAGGAAGGGCTCTTCTCAACCTTTGGAGATAGAGAACAATACCTATATATTCGATCCCTATGACGGATTTTTAGAATTTAGGGGGGCCACCGACGACGAAGAAATTCTATTAAAGACATTCACGCCATAAGAGGTTTTTATGCAAAAAGAAAACATTAGCGATAAAAAAAAAGATATAGATAATATAGAGACTATAGACTCTCCCAAAGAAACGGATAGCTCTCAAGAAACAAGCCAAAATCAGCCAGAAAACGACTCTTCAGAAAAACAAAACGGCTCTGAAAAAACCCCAAAGAAATCAGATGAAATAGAAGAAAAGGACGAATTGACAAAGGCAAAAGAAGAGGCGGCTATCTATAAGGCAAAGTATAAGTCTTATTTGATTATCGCACTGATAGCGCTCTTTACTCTCAATGTCATAGGCGGTGTCTTTGGGTATTTATTTGTGGAAAATTCTTATAAAAACGCCTTGGAAAAAGCGTCTAAAGGACTTTATGACCAGATAGCCGACGAACTTAAAAATTCAATCACTTACGAGGTCTTAAAAGAGTATGCAAGGGAATATTATCTTCCCGACAACTATACAGCGGCGGGATTGTATGTAAACCAGCTTGCGCGCTCTTCGGTTGTGGAAATAAAAAGCGGCAATATCACTCCCACCGTCAGAGCCACCGGCGTTGTCTTGAACGAGGACGGATATGTCCTGACAAACGCCCACGTGGTCACATTTTCGACAGAAGTCCATACCGGGGATATCGAGGACCCCACACTTATCACAATCTATAAGGAATTTGAAAAGGTCAATGCTCTATTGTATGGAAGCAATATCGAGCACGATATGGAAATCATAACCTTTGACCCCAGCCTTGACCTTGCCATAATTAAATTCAAGGATATACCTGAAGAGCTTGCCCCGATAAGCTTTACTCTTTCGGATTACTCCAATATTGGGGAAGAGACCGTGGCTATTGGCAACGCCTTGGGACTTGGGATTTCGGTCACAACTGGAGTGGTTATGGGGAACTTTGAGTATCAAGACATAAAGATGATACAAACGGACACCCTTGCGCTTGAGGGTATGTCGGGGGCAGGAGTGTTTAACATAAATGCAGAACTCTTAGGCATAGTCAGCTTTAAGTTCACTGACTCATCCAATATGGCAGGAGTGAGCTTTTGTCTGTCTTCCGAAGAAATAATAAAATATATAGATTACCTAAACGCCGAGGAGGGCTTAGACATAGAATATTCCCTAAGCCCCAATCTTCCGGAGCTTTAAGTTTTTATTTGCGGTATTTTTGTATAGTTCTTGATTTTTTTAGAAAAATAATTATATGCAGTCGATTTGGAATGGAGTCAAAGAAAGCGACCATAGACTTTCTCTGGACAAGGATATAAAAAGGGATATCGTGATTGTGGGCGGCGGCATATCTGGCTTGCTCATGGGTTATAGACTTATGCAAAGCGGAAGAGAGGCTACCTTAATTGAAGCCAATACCCTATATAGCGGAGTCACTCACAACACCACCGCCCATTTGGACGCTATGCAGGGCTATGTTTATAGCGATTTGATAAAAACTTCGCCCCAAAAAGCAAAACTTTATTTCCAATCCCAGCTTGACGCCATAGAAGAATATCAGAAAATAATTGACACCTATAAGATAGACTGCGATTTCAAAAGGTTGGACAGCTTCATGTTCACCATAAACGACATGAAAAAGTTAGAGGAAGAATATAACGCCTTAAAAGAAATCGGCGCGGATGTCGAACTTGTTAAAGAAAAAATGCTGAATATCGACATTCAAGGTGCCATTAAACTCAAGAATCAAGCACAATTCCACCCCATAAAATTTTTGGAAAAGCTGCCCAAAGAGTATGAAATAATAGAAAATACTCGAGTGCTTAAGGTGGACACCAAAAACAAGATATTGTATACCCAAAAGGCGGAAATCCATGCCAATATAATTATTATAGCGACGGGGTTTCCCATAATAGACATTCCTGGATTTTACTTTCTCAAAATGTATAAGTCCTCTTCTTACAGCATAGCTTTCAAGGGCGCCAAGCTTGATGCGGTGTATCAGTCCGATTTGGAAAACGGTCTGACCTATCGGGGTTATGATGACTATGTCATTATGGGAGGCTTGGACCACAGAACAGGAAGACTCAACCATAAAGACAAATTTAATAGGCTTAGGGAAAAGGCTGAATTGAGTTTCGGAAAAGAGCTGGAATATACTCATACTTGGACGGCAAACGATTGCATTACTGCGGACGGCGTGCCTTATGCGGGACAATACAGCAAATCCAGAAAGGATATCTATGTGATGACCGGCTACAATAAATGGGGAATGACCAACTCAATGGCGTCCAGCAAAGTCATTTGTGATTTAATAACCCAAAAGCCAAATAAATTTATTGATTTATTTAGCCCCCAACGCAAAAAGACAAACCCCGCGCATTGTGTCGTCAACCTTTTGTCCACAGTAAAAAACCTTGTATTCAAACCCGTTTCTTTCCCGGACAGAAATGTGGACGCGCTCAAACCCGGCGAAGGCGATATTGTACTCTATGAGGGAAGAAAAAAAGCCGTTTATAGAGATTTGGACAACCGCTTATATGTGGTAGAGCCGCTTTGCTCTCATCTGAAATGCCAGCTGAAGTTTAATTCCGAGACCAAGACTTGGGACTGCCCGTGCCACGGTTCAAGGTTTGATATTTACGGCAAAATAGTGGTTTCGCCCACAACCAAAAACCTTAAAGTTCATAACGGCAAGGAATAAAAAATTTAATTTTATTAGATAGCTGAAATCAAAAAACTATTTATCATAAAAAACCGTGAACTATTTATCATAAAAAACCGTGAACTATTTATCATAAAAAACCGTGAACTATTTATCATAAAAAACCGTGAACTATTTATCATAAAAAACCGTGAATTTTTTATAATAAAAATCATGCTATAAGTTTTCTTTAAGCCGAAAACTATATTCTTTTCTTAATCAATAAAAAACCGCAAGCTTTTTTAATATAAAATTCGCCATTAGTTTTCTTATGTCAATTTTAGCGTATTGTTGTTTACTTTGCTTTTTTATACAAGGCGCTAAGAATATAAAAGGTTTACATCATAAACTTTTGTGTGTTATATTTAAGGATAGGTCAATACTCATATTTAATTGGTATTAGTGACAAATTAATTATATGTATAATTTAGTCAGTTAGAGGTTCTCACCAATTAAACTATGAATTGGTTAAAGGTTCTAACTAATTAAAAGACCAACAAATAGACATGGAAAAAAGGGGCAAAAAGGTAAAAAATGGAACTTTATGACAAGGCGTGGCGGGAGATTAAGGATTTGGGCGAAAAGGGCTTGTCCATAGGCGAACTTGCCAAAAAACTTAATATAAATACAAAAAGCGAAAAAAGAATGCTGTCCAAAACCATAAAAAAGCTTATGGAAGCGGAGCTGGTTATAGCAAAAGGCAAGAATAAAATCAAACCCGTAACAAAAGAGCTTGTCAGGGGGAAATTAAGAGGCAATAGGCGGGGATTTGCTTTTTTGATCAGAGATGACGGCAAGGAAGATGTCTTTATACCCAACAAGTCTTTGAACGGCGCCATGCACGGAGACACTGTTTTAGCAGGGCTCACAGGAGAGAGCGAGGGCGTAGTCTTAAGCGTTGAGAAAAGGGGGATTCTGCACCTTACGGGGACTTTTATCAGACAAGGCAAACATGGTTATGTAATTCCCGACAACGACAACTATTTCAAAGATGTGTTCATACCGTCGGACGGAATAAGCCAAGCTGCGTCCTATGCAAAGGTGGTGGTTCAGATAGACGACGAACCCCAAAACAAAAGACCCACGGGCAAGATAATTGATATTTTGGGAATGGCGGGCGACACCCGCACGGAAGTGATTTCTATATTGAGAAATTATGAATTCAATGACAAGTTCCCTCCTCAGGTTGTTAGGGAAGCCCAAAAGATAAAGTATGTGGAGCAAGAAAGAAAGGATTTCTCAAAGCTTTTGACCATAACCATTGACGGCGAGGACGCCCAAGATTTTGACGACGCCATAAGCGTGGAGAGAACACCAAGGGGATATAGGCTTTATGTCCATATAGCCGATGTCGCCTTTTATGTCAAACAATCAAGCATTATCGACAAAGAGGCGCTGAAAAGAGCCACCAGCGTATATTTTCCGGGGAAGGCTTTTCCCATGTTGCCTGAAAGCATCTCCAACGGGGTCTGTTCATTAAAACCCCACGAGAAAAAATTCGCCGTAAGCGTAGTTATGGACATAGACAGAGAGGGAGAAGTCATAAAGGCGGAGTTTTTTGAATCCTTGATAATGTCCGACTATAGTTTGACCTATGACGAGGTGACAAAAATTCTTGAAGGGGACAAGCCTTTATTGAAAAAATACGCCCAAATAGCAGATATGTTGAATATAAGCAAAGAACTTGCGGGCATTATTCGCAACAAGAGAAGAAAAGAGGGCACAATTGATTTTGGGTCAAGGGAGTGTAAAATAATTTTGGACGACAAGGGCGAAGTGCAGGATATATTACCGTTTTTGCAAACGGAAAGCCATTCCATAATAGAACAGTTTATGATTCTTGCCAACAGGACGGTGGCGGACTTTATCAGCAAAAAGAATGTTCCTTCCATTTATAGAGTGCATGAAGAGGCGGGCGGCGACAAACTTAATTCTTTTGTTCAATTTATAAAGGGTTTGGGATACCGTTTGGACCTAAAAGAGGGCATAAAGCCAAAGATTTTTAGCAATTTGCTTGAAGAGGTCAAGGGCAAAGATGAAGAGCCCATAATCAATAAGGTTATGCTTAGGACCATGCAAAAAGCTGTGTATTCCACAAAAAATAGCGGTCATTTTGGGCTGGCGCTGTCAAGTTACTGTCACTTCACCGCACCGATTAGAAGATATCCCGACTTAATGGTGCATAGAGTTCTTAAGGCGATAATAAACGGCAAGGCAAATGAAACTTTTATGGGGCGGTATAAGGAGCTTTGCCAAAAAGCCGCGATAGTCTCCACCGAAAGGGAGATTGCCGCCGCAAATGCCGAAAGAGAGGTGGAAGACTATTATAAAGCCCTCTATATGAAAAAGCATATAGGACAAAGCTATAAGGGACTAATAAGCGGAGTAATCGGGGCGGGAATCTTTGTTATTTTGGAAAACACGGTCGAGGGCTTTGTATCCATTGACGACCTGCCTGACGATAGATACGAATTTGATGAAAAGAATTATTGCATGGCGGGCATAAAATACAAGTTTTCTTTATGCGACAAGATTCAAGTCAAAATAAAAGCAGGCGACCCTTTCACCAGAAATATCGACATGGTTTTTGACGGCGACGAAAATAACCATATAAAAAGATAAGGGTGCAATCTTATATTTAGATACTTATATTTATTCATTTTATCCTTATAAGTACTTATATTTATTCAATGGGCTTTTTATGCCGAATTAATATTGATAAAGCGATTCTTTTTATAATTATTATAAGATAACGATAATAAACTGTTGTCAGAACTTTTTTATTATGATATTATTTATGTATATTTTTTTTGGAGGTAATTATGAAAAAGATACTCGTAATACTTTTGATAATAGTTTTTGCGTGTTCGTTATTTGTCTTGTCAGCTTGCGAAAAAGACAAGAAAACCGTTCTATATGTCTATACCGAAAGCGGATTCCCGCCTTTTGAATACTCCAAGGGAGACGAAATCGTGGGCGTAGATATCGAAATTGCCAAGGCGATTGCAAAGGAATTGGGAATGGAGCTTGTGGTCAGAGATGTCATGTTTGACTCAATAGTCTCAGGCATCAACGAAGACAACGCCATAGGGCTTGCGGGAATAACTATAACCCCCGATAGGGAGCAAGCGGTTGATTTTTCTATTCCTTATTTTGGAGATGCCATTCAGTATGTCATCTATCCCAAAGGCGCTCTTGAATTGAATGACGAGCTTATGATAGAGGGAGATTTGCTTAAGAACAAAGTGCTTGGCGTGCAGACGGGAACCACTGGAGACAACATTGTTCAAGTAGAGGTCAAAGAAGGCGGCTTGTTCGCAGGCGCCACAGCCAAGGGTTATGACAACGCCTTGATAGCCGCGGACGATATCGGAAGCGGATGCGACTATGTCGTTATAGACAGACTTACCGCTTTGCAAATAGCCGCAGCAAATAATAACTTGGAAGCCAGCCAAATCGCAGGTCTTGATGCGGAGTCTTATGGCATAGCCGTTAAAAAGGGCAACAAGGTATTGCTCAACGCCATAAATTGGATTTTACATAATCTTTTGGAAGAAGGCAAAATCGACCAATGGCTTGAGGAGCATTCCGAGTCCATAGAAGAATAATATTAGTTGATGTTAGATACTTTTAATAGAGTTTTTATAGCTAACGACATGTACAAGGTATATCTCTTGGGATTGAAAAATACCTTGTACATTGCCGTCGGCGCCTGTATTCTTGGTTTTGTTATAGGCGCCGCCATAGCTTTTGTTAGAATCGCTCCCAAAAACAATATTGTCATAAAGATACTTGAGCCTATTGCCAAGCTTTATGTCACGATTATACGCGGGACGCCGGTGGTGCTTCAGCTTTTGATAATATATTTTGTGATTTTGAAGTCCCTCAACTATATCTGGGGCGGCGTGTTTGTGGGAATTGTGACATTTGGAATTAATTCAGGCGCTTATATGTCGGAGATATTGAGGGCGGGCTTGAACGCCGTAGACAAGGGACAAATGGAAGCGGGCAGGAGTCTTGGCTTTACTTGGGGGCAAACCATGTGGAGAATTATTTTGCCTCAGGGCATAAAAAACGCTCTGCCCACCATGTTCAACGAGTTTATTATGCTCTTAAAGGAAACTTCTGTTGCAGGCTATATCGCCATAATCGACCTTGTAAAAGCGTCAAGAATGGTCACCAGCCAGACTATGGAAGTTTTTGGTCCGTTGCTTATTGTCGCCGTAATCTATTTGGTTATGGTCTTGGGACTTCAAAGAGTTCATAGAATACTTGAAAGGAGGATGGGAAAAGGTGACAGGTAATGAAAAGAAGATTATTGATGTAAAAAACCTTTATATATCCTTTGGAAAGCTTGAAGTGCTTAGAGGTATAACCGAACATGTAAATAAAGGCGAAAAAATGGTTATTGTCGGTCCTTCGGGTAGCGGAAAGTCCACTTTTTTAAGGTGTCTTAACCTTTTGGAGACGCCCACAAAAGGTCAGATTTGGTTTGACGGCGTGAAGATAACCGACAAGAAGACAGATGTCAATAAGATAAGGCAGAAAATGGGCATGGTGTTTCAGCAGTTCAATATGTTCAATCATTTGAGCGTGCTTCAAAATATCACCTTGGCGCCCATGAAGCTTTTGGGGCTTTCCAAGGAAGACGCCGAAAAAAGAGCGGATAAGCTTTTGGAGCGTATTGGCTTAAGCGATAAAAAGTACGAATATCCAAGGAGACTTTCGGGAGGACAGCAACAAAGAGTGGCGATAGTAAGGGCGCTTGCCATGGAGCCCAAGGTCATGCTCTTTGACGAGCCGACTTCGGCGCTTGACCCCGAAATGGTGCAGGAAGTCTTGGACTTGATAAAACAGCTTGCCCAAGAGGAAATGACTATGGTCATTGTAACCCACGAAATGGGATTCGCTAAAGAGATTGCCACAAGGGTATTGTTTATGGACGAAGGGCGCATTGTTGAACAGAACCCGCCCGAAGAGTTTTTCTCCAATCCGCAAAGCCCAAGGCTTAAGGACTTTTTATCCAAAGTGCTGTAGAAAAATCATTGAATATATTTATATAAGAGTATAAAACTATTGTTGACGGAGGAAGTATGAGAAAGACGCTTTCAGCTCTGTTGGCGATAGTTTTTTTAATAGGGGGAGTTTTTTTGTGCGGATGTAATCAAAAGACGCTTTACGCTTATACTGAAAGCGGTTTTCCCCCTTTTGAGTATATCCAAGATAGCAAGATACACGGCGTGGATATAGAGATAGCCAAGACGGTGGCGTCAGAAATGAATATGAGGCTGGTGGTCAAGGATATTGAATTCAGTTCCATAGCAAAGGGCATAAAACAGGACAACGCCATAGGGTTGGGGATGAGTATCAGCGAGGAAAGGGCAAAAAAGGTGGACTTTTCCATACCGTATGTAAAAGATGTCTTTCAGTATGTGATATTTGAAGAAGGGGCACTTGAAACAGACCAAGACGACATGGTGCCGATAGAAGAGTTAAGAGGCAAAAAACTTGGGGTGCAAAAGGGCTCTTCCGCAGACACCCTTATTACCAAAGAAAAAGACGGCTTGTTTCAAGACGCCAAAGTGAGAAGGTATGAAAATATTCTTACCGCCACACAGGATATAGGGCATAGCAACGATTATATTGTTATAGACAGTCTTTCGGCTTTGCAGATAACGGACAATAAGGTGGGACTTGAAGCCAAGCGGATAAAGGGCTTGCCGTCGGAGTCGTACGGGATAGCCGTTAAAAAGGGGAATACCAAATTGTTAACTAACATAAATAATATTGTTTCCAGACTCATTGAAGAAGAGCAGATTCAAAAATGGATTGAGATTCATTCGACCACATCTCAAGATTTATGATGTTTACACTTTGACAAAAAAATAATATAATATGTATTAAATAAGATTTTGAGGTGTGGAATGGTCCTTGTAGTTTTAGGCAGAAGATTAAACGACGACGGCTCTATGAGCATGGATTTAATAAAAAGATGCGATAAGGCTTTGGAATTTTTTTTAAGAGAAAAACCAAAAAAAGTATTGTTGAGCGGAGGAGCGCCGAATAAAAAAGCGGATAGGACCGAAGCAGACGCCATGAAAGAGTATCTTATAGAAAAAGGTGTCCCGCAGGATAAAATCATTGTCGAAGACAAGTCCTTGACTACTTTTCAAAACGCCAAGTTCTCAGCCCCTATCATAAAAGAGCTGAAGCCCCAAAAGGTCTTTGTGTGCTCATCAAATATGCACCTTAAGAGGATTTATCTTAATCCTTTAAGGCTTTTTCAAAAACATCTAAGAGATATTGAGGTAGAGGGAGTTTTCTAAGCTTGAATTAAAAATAAGTTATTTATATAATTTTCCAATGCATAAAGCATGGGAGTTTTTTAAGCATTGAATTAAAAATAAGGTTTATGGTATCATTTATTCATAACAGAATTTTTGGAGGATGTTATGAAGAACTTTTTCAAGAACAAAAATTGGTGGCGATTTCTCAATTGGGTGATTATCATAAACTTTTTGTTTCAGATAATTTATGGAATGAGTCAGGTGTTTTTTGTGTTAACTCCGCCCTCGGGAACGCCAGGTCCGCTGTTTCTTTCCTCGGCGGAAATATCTTATGAGCTCATGATGGCACGCCGTATGTATGCCATAGAGACTTGGATAGCGATAGCAGGGCTTGCTATATATCTTGCCATAGTATATAGACATAAGTTTGTTAGGGAAAAGAGCGTACAAAATGAAAAAGCTTAAGGATATAGAGCTTGTTACAAAAATAAAGATAGCAGCAGCCAAGGTCCTATTAAGGGAAATAGGAATTTTGAAGATATATAAGGTCTTAAAAGAAATTGAAAAAAGAAAGGCTGATTTTCAGCCTTTTGGGGATATCCCGACCAAAGACACCAAAGATAAACAGTCCCAAGAACTGATAGGCGACGCCGTTTTGCTGTATAGAGAACTCAAAGAGATTTTACCTCAAGAGCAAGCCCAAAGGATAACAAGAGAGACCATCACAGCTTCGGCGATAGCGCAGCTTAAATGTCTGATACCAAAAATACGAAAAAAAGCCATAAATAAAATGGACCAAGAGACAAAAAAACAGATGTTTTGTGGTATTATAGATAAATTTCCCAATGCCGATTGGCATCTAAAAAAAGCCGAAGGTGACGAATATTCTTTTGTTATAACCCGTTGCAGGCTGGTGGAACTGATAAAGGCGGCGGGGCATCCCGAACTAAAAGACGCTTTTTGTCATGGGGATAAGGTCTATTTTGAAAAGCATCAAAAGGACTTGGATTTTTATAGACCTTATTTGATAGGCGCAGACGACAAGATTTGTGACTTTAGATTTAAGATTAGGGAGTGACCGTTTTCTTAGTCCCTTATCTCTTTCTTTATTAGCTTTAAGGTGTTATAATATATCTGGGCTTATAATTTATTTAGACACCCCAGACCATGTTTTTTTGATTAATCTTTTCATATAGTCAGCTTGTTGGCATATTATTGTTCAAAGGTAATCATATAAATCTTTTTTCAATCTGAATAGTACCGCAAAAAGTATAATGTTTTTTATTGCTTAGTTTTTTTAGATATGATAATATAAGTGCCGTATACAACAATAGATTTAGGTTTAATTATGACAAAAGAAAACCCAAAAAAAATAAAAAGAATCTTTAAGGTGCTGGGCAAGGTGTTGAACGCTTTGCTTATTGTCGTATTATTAATTTTGGTTGCCTTTAATGTCTATAACATTATTGCAAAGACCGTTTTTCATGACGATATGCCCAAGATTTTCGGATACGCAGGCGCTGTGGTCGTTACGGGCAGTATGAGCGGGGCGATAGAAATCGGCGATTATATAATAATAAAAGAAAGCGATGAATACACAAAAGGCGACATAGTGACTTTTGTTAAAGATGATATGCTGATTACGCATAGGATAATAGAGGTCACACAAGAGGGTTTTATTACTAAGGGCGACGCCAATGCCGTGCCCGACGATATGATAGTCTATGAACAGATAAAAGGCAAAGTGACGCTTGTCATCCCCAAGGCGGGAAAGGTCGTCGATTTTATAAGGACGCCTTTGGGGATAGTCTTAATACTGGCTTTAATAGCGCTTATATACGGTATTAGGTATACAATTGAATCCACCAAAAAAAGAAATCAAAAGAGCGGATAAAAATTTTTATTTTTGAATTTATTGATGTTTACTTTTTGGGATATTAATGGTAATATTGATTTAGACTGCGTTTGAAAACAGTCTCCATTATTATTTGTTGAGGTGAGAGATGAATATTTATTTAAGGCAAAGAGTATTTTCAATTAGCGACAGGTATAAGTTTACCGACTACAACCAAAAACTCTTGTTCCAAGGCAAGAAACCCGCTTTGTCCATAACCAGAATGTATCTTAACGATGCGGCGGGAAGAGAGCTGTTTTATATTAAGAAAAAGCTTTTTAGGATACTTCCAAGATATACAATCTTCCAAAGAGGAAAGCCGATAATGAACATTAAGGGAAAATTCGCAATTCGTCCCCAGTTTGAAATAACCGACCCAAGAGGAAACGAATATTTTTTGAAAGGAAATATAATCGCTTATGATTTTGAGCTATTCCGTAACAACGCTTTCATAGGCTCTGTGAGAAAGAGGTTTTTGTCTTTTGGAGACGCCTACGAACTTGCCATAAGCGACAATTTTGACCCCGCTTTGTTCTGCGCCATTGCTATGGTTATCGACAACTGTCTTCACAATAAAGTCCATTAAGAACCGCTTATAAATACAAAAGGAGTGCTCGATGAAACTTGTCTATAAGGGAAAGACAAAAGATGTATACGTTCTTGACGACGGGAATTATTTACTGAAGTTCAAGGACGATGTAACGGGAGAAAACGGTGTCTTTGACCCCGGCGCCAACACCGTAGGGCTTACTGTCGAGGGAGCGGGAAAGGCAGGACTTCGGCTGACAAAGTTTTTCTTTGAAAAAATCAATCAGGCGGGCATCCCCACGCATTATATTGACAGCGATATTGAAAAAGGCGTGATGAAAGTCAAGCCTGCCCAGATGTTTGGAAAGGGCGTGGAAGTTATTTTGAGATACCGTGCAGTGGGAAGCTTTATCAGAAGGTACGGGCTTTATTGCAAAAATGGCGACAAGCTTGACGGCTATGTGGAAGTTACGCTTAAGGACGACAAGAGAGGCGACCCATTGATTACCGACGAGGCACTTGAGATGCTGGGGATAATGACCAAAGAAGAATATAAGATTCTTTGTGACATGACCAGAAAGATAGGTGAAATCGTCAAAGGAGAGCTTGCAAAAAAGGATATGGAGCTATACGATATCAAGTTCGAGTTCGGAAGAGTGGGGAAAGACAGACACATCGCCCTTATAGACGAAATCTCTGGCGGCAATATGAGAGTGTATATAAAAGATAAGTATATAGAACCGCTTGAGCTTGAAAAGAGAATGCTTTCGATTTAGTTCGCTTCAAAAAGCGAACTAATTTTTATTGAATTGTTTGAAGATTTGGTCCATTCCGGTAGCGGCAAGTCCGGATGCGCCGCCCACTGTGAGCGCGGTTGCGATACTGTCCGTTTGGATAACATCGGGTAATAAATAAAAACTAAGCCCGCCTATGACCATGCCCGTTAAGCATGAAAAGACGGGGATAAGCTGCTTTAAGACCGGCTTGTCTTTGGCTATGAGAATCTTATAGATCTCCATAAGCATATAGACCAAAATAACAATAAAAGGCACATAAAAAAATTCTATCATCTTTTCTCCTTGGTATAGATTTTATAGGATACATTATATAGTTATTCTTTCGATATTATTTGAGTTCCGAATGGATGTTCCCTTTTTATAGAAAGCGGTCTACTGAAACTTCGTCCTTTTCGTTTTGGCTGTGGAAACAGATATTCCATGTAAAAAATGCTATGGAGAACCTGTTTTCTTTGACAAAAGCAAAGATTCATATCAGTTAAAAAACAAAGCGGACTTGACATAACTATAACTTTAAGGGATAATATAATTAGTCTTATAAAATGGACCAATCAAAGTTCAGCCCGTATTTTTTATCTTATTAAAAGCAAGGCAAAAAGGAGACAATATGAGAAGAAGAGCACGCTATTGGTTGCATAAATTTATTGGTTGGCTTATCGGAATGATTATTATAGGCGTTATCGCCGCGGTCATATACCTAAAATATTCTTAAGGTAGACCATTGGAATATTTTTGTAGCCCTATGAACTTGTCATTATTCCATAACTTTTGTATAATAGGCGCATGGAACAGTCTATAAAAAAAGAGACCTTAGCACAAAGGTTTAATTCAAAAAGATATGTTTTAGGCAAAATAGGGCAGATAAGTCTGGTGCAAATCATCAGTCTTTTTGTCATAAATATTTCCCTTGCCTCAATAATCGTCAATATCTTTGTGCAGGGAGAGGGTACTTGGCAGTGGTGGTCGGCGTATGTCACCGCAGGGCTGATATTTGCGTACCTGATTCTTAGGGTCTTTACTTCCTCGGGTATCGTTTTGGGGAGACAGGTCACTTGGCTTATTACGGTTTTTAATATATTTTTCAACTTATTCAAAGTGCTCCGCCTTGTGGAAAGCGACCAAAACTGGGAGCTGACCTTTTTGATACCTATAGTCAACCTATTGTGTTTGGTGTTTTTGGTGTTTATTTTCGCTGTTAGAAAAAAGAAATTCCGCGCGATAATCATCCCCAGCTTAAAAATCACACTGGTAAGCGTAATCCCTATTGTCAGACTTTACATATCGCAAAGGGATAACTTCACGCTTCCCGTTTTCAACTCCGTTGTTTTGGTGTTGGCGTTCGCTCTGTTTATCAATTCGCTTGTCTTGAACTGGCTGACAATAAAGAGGATAACAGAAGAGAATATAGAAAAAATAAAAAGCTCCGCAGACAGCTTTAAGAAAGCAGGCGAAAAGGTCGCGACCGTCAATAAAAAACTTGAAGCCATGGGGAATTCCTTTAATAAATTCAAATCCTTTTGGGTGACTTCGGGACAAGCTTTCAAAGAATTCTTTACTTTTAAGAAAAAAGATAACAATTTAATAAATGCTAAGTACAAAGACGATAATTTATTAAATTCTGCGGACAAAGATATCAATTTATTGAATTCCGTGAAAGAAGAGCCCTTAAAAACTCCAATACGCCCAAGGAAGAGCGTCTTTCATATGATAAAAAGGCTTTTGTCAAGAAAAGAAACCGATAAAGAGCAAGAAGCTCTTGTATTAAGCACCTTGGACGAAACCGCCGAAAACGATTAATAAAGGAGAGGAATATGCCGCTTAGAGATACAGCTTTGATGCTTAAGGACGCAAGAAGGCACGGTTATTGCATAGGCGCTTTTAATATTGAAAACTTAAATATGGCAAGGGCGGTGATAGAGGCTTGCGAAGAGACGGGTGCTTCGGCTATTATTCAGACCACCTATACTACCGTAAACCATGCAGGGGCAAAGGTTTTGAGCGCTATGGTTAGGGCTATGGCGGAGGACACCAAAGCCGATATAGCCCTGCATCTTGACCATGGGAACAGCGTTGAGGTATGCCAAAGGGGCATAGACGCCGCATATACCTCGGTTATGATAGACGGTTCAAAATTCGATTTGGATAAAAATATAGAGATAACAAAAAAAGTCGTGGAACTTGCGCATAAGAAAGGCATATCAGTAGAGGGTGAAATCGGAAGAGTGGGAGGAACTGAAGACGGCATAACCTCCGAAGTCGCCTATACCGATGTGGACGAATGTACCGTTTTCTGCCAAAAAAGCGGGGTTGACTTTGTGGCGATAGGAGTGGGAACCGCACACGGCGTCTATGAGGGAGAGCCTAAAATAAATTTTGAGAGAATATCCCAAATAAAGCAAAGCGTGCCTGTGCCCTTGGTGCTTCACGGCGCATCTGGGCTTAGCGACGGCATATTGAGAGAATGTATAAAAAGAGGCATCTCAAAAATTAATTTTGTGACCGAACTTAGGCAAGCTTATACTAAGGGCGTGTTAGAGGCGTTAAAGTCGCCCGAAGTGTATGATCCAAAAATTTATCAGATGTTCGGACGGAAAGAAGTAAAGAAGATTGTTATAGAAAAAATCAAGGCTATTACGCTTTGTTAATTTTTTTTGAAAAGATTTGGCAAGATAAGTATTTCAAATAGATAAAGATTCTTATAATCCCCGTTAATTTGACAACTTTTAAGGGCAAAAAAAACAAAAGCTCTTTTCAAACATTCTTTTTTTTGATATAATTGTTCAATAGTAATTAAAAAGATAGTAGGAGGTAATTTCATGGATATAAATAAGATTTTGAAAAAGCTCACCCTTGAGGAAAAGTGCGCTTTGACTTCGGGCATCAGCTTTTGGGACACCACTCCGATAAAAAGCGCAGGTGTTCCCTCTGTGAATATGGCAGACGGCCCTCACGGCTTAAGAAAAGAAATCGAAAAGGGCGATGTCGCCAATGTTATGAAAAAGAGCCAAGAGGCAACTTGTTTTCCCACCGCAGTAACCCTTGCCAGCAGCTGGGATATCAAGCTTGTAGCCGAAGTCGCCGAAGCCATAAGCGAAGAATGCATAGACCAAAATGTCACGACCGTTCTTGGTCCGGGAATTAATATAAAGAGAAATCCGCTTTGCGGAAGAAATTTTGAGTATTTTTCAGAGGACCCTTATCTTACGGGCGAGCTTGGGGCAAGCTATGTCAATGCCGTTCAGAAAAAAGGCGTGGGCACCAGCCTCAAGCACTTCGCCGTAAACAGCCAAGAATATAGAAGAATGGTCACTTCCTCCGAAGTAGACGAAAGGGCGTTCAGAGAGATATACCTTCCCGCTTTTGAGATAACCGTTAAAAAAGCACAGCCCTATACAATTATGTGCAGTTATAATCCCATAAACGGTGTCCATGCAGGCGAAAATAAAAGGCTTTTGACGGATATATTGAGAGAGGAATGGGGTTTTAAGGGTATAGTGGTATCCGACTGGGGCGCTGTCAATGACAGAGTCAAGGGCATCTTGGCGGGCATGGATTTGGAAATGCCCACCAGCAACGGCGTTCATGATGACGATATCGCCCTTGCCGTAAAAAAAGGCGAGATTAAGGAAGAAGATTTGGATAAGGTCGTCACAAGGATTTTGGAATATGTCTATAAATGCGAAAAGAACAGAGAGAAGTTCAAAGATGCGCCCAAATGTGACTATGAAAAACACCATGCTCTTGCCAGAAAGGCTGCGGCGCAAGGTGCGGTTTTATTGAAAAATTCTAATATTCTTCCGATAAAAGAGGGCAGCAATATCGCCGTTATTGGAACGCTTGCCAAAGAAATGCGGTATCAAGGCAGCGGAAGCAGCAGAATAAACCCCTATAAGCTGGTCAGCTTCACTGACTATCTTGACAAATTAAAAGTTCCTTATGACTATGCCAAGGGATATGTTCCCTTTGGCGACGGGCTGAACTCGAAACTTATTGAGGAAGCGGTACAAAAAGCCAAGGGCAAGGACTATGTTTTGGCGTTTATTGGTCTTACGGATGAATATGAGTCTGAAGGCTTTGACAGGACGCATTTGGATTTGCCAAGAGGGCATAATGCGCTTATAGAAAAGCTGTCCGAAGTAAATGACAATGTAATTGTTATATTGTCTTGCGGCTCTCCGGTCAGAATGCCGTGGCTGGACAAGGTCAAGGGTGTTCTTAATATGTACCTAAGCGGTCAGGCGGGCGGAGAAGCTTGTTATGACTTAGTTTTTGGCAAGGTCAATCCCAGCGGAAAGCTGGCGGAGACTTTCCCGTTGAATTTGACGGACAATCCGTCGGTTTTGTATTATCAAATGGGGCCTCAAACCGTGGAGTATAGGGAGAGTATCTTTGTGGGTTATAGATATTATGACACCGCCAAGAAAGATACGCTGTTCCCGTTTGGATACGGTTTAAGCTATACCGTTTTTGAATATGGGGACTTGAAGGTTGAAATCGGAGACAAAGTCAAAGTGTCGTTTTCCATAAAAAATATCGGAGACTATGACGGGGCGGAGATAGCGCAGATATATGTCAAAGATGTCAAAAGCACAATATTTAGGGAAGAAAAGGCACTCAAAGGTTTTGAAAAGGTTTTCCTTAAGAAAGGGCAAAAAAAGACCGTAAGCGTGGAGCTGGACGACAGGGCTTTTGCTTTTTATAATGTTGAGAAAAAGGACTGGACGATAGAGCCCGGAGAGTTTGAGATACTTGTCGGAGCGTCTTCACAGGATATTAGGCTCTCTCATACTATCAATATAGAAAAAGGTGAAAAGGCTCCCGACTATAAGAAAAAAGCCCCCATTTATTACAATATCGGCGCTGCAAGCGATATAAGCGATAAGCAGTTTGAGGCGGTTCTGGGAAGACCTTTGAGGGAGAATAGACCGTTTAAGAAAGGCGAAATCGATATGAACAGCACCCTTGACGATGTCAAAATTACCCTTTTTGGTAGGCTGGTCAGGTGGGCGGCATATACATTCAGTCCCAAGACTTTGCCCAAGGATTCGCCTTTGTTCTTAAAGAAAATGGTCAAGATGTCGGTCGTAGTCATGCCACTTAGGAATATGTATGCCATGACCAACGGCATGGTGCCCAGAGAGACCGTAGAGGGGCTTATAATGGCGTTTAACGGCAAGTTCTTCAAGGGCATTGCTAAAGCCATAAAATCGTTTCTTTCAAGGAACAAAGTCAAAAAAGCCGATATCTATAAAGAATGAATGAGATTATAATCGCCTCCAACAATAAGCATAAGATAGAAGAGATAAAGGCGATACTAAAAGACCGTTTTGACCACATCTATTCCCTTTCGGACAAGGGGATAGATGTGGAGATAGAAGAGGACGGCGATACTTTTTATGAAAACGCCTTAAAAAAGGCAAGGGAAGTATCAAGGCTTTCGGGAAGCCCTGCGCTTGCGGACGATTCCGGACTTATTGTTGAACATCTTGGCGGCCCTGGCGTATATTCCGCAAGATTCGCGGGCTATCCATGCGACCATGAAAAGAATAATGACTTGCTTTTGAGAAAGCTTAAGGGCATTGAGAACAGAAAGGCGCGTTTTGTGTGCTGTGTTGTCGTATATTATCCTAATGGAAAGATAGTCAAGGCTAAAGGAGAGACCTTGGGAGAGATAACGCTTGAGAGAAGAGGTTCGGGGGGCTTTGGCTATGACCCAATTTTTTATTCCTATGACCTCAAAAAGACTTTTGGCGAAGCAACCCCTCAAGAAAAAAACAGCGTGTCACATAGGAAAAGGGCGTTGGAGCAATTGCTAAGCCTTATTGTGTGAGGTTATCGTAATACATACAAATCTATCAGCCTTTTTAGGCGTTTTTTCAATTAATATTTGCAAAAGAATGATATAAGGAATAGATATTCCAATACTGATATGAATTTGGATAATCATTAGTTATACAAATATTTTTTAATTATGTAAATAGGTTTAGATGCTATAGTATTTGGCTAAAACATTCACAAAAGTAAAATAGCATAAGCAAAATTATGGGTTAAAACAAAGGAAAACGGAGAAAATTCTCCGTTTTGCCATATCTCTTTGGAGCGGGAGACGGGATTCGAACCCGCGACATCTGCCTTGGCAAGGCAGCACTCTACCACTGAGTCACTCCCGCTTTTTTATAAATTGGTGCGACCGAAGAGACTTGAACTCCCACATCTTAAGATACTAGATCCTAAGTCTAGCGCGTCTGCCAATTCCGCCACGGTCGCATTGATAGCTGGTGATCCATCGGAGATTCGAACTCCGGACGCCCTGATTAAAAGTCAGGTGCTCTGCCGACTGAGCTAATGGATCATATTTGGCTGGGGTGGCAGGATTTGAACCTACGAATGCGGGAGTCAAAGTCCCGTGCCTTACCGCTTGGCGACACCCCAACACAAAAAAAAATCTGGGGTGAGTAATGGGAGTCGAACCCACGACCTCCAGAGCCACAATCTGGCGCTCTAACCAACTGAGCTATACCCACCGCGTATGTGGCGAGCCAGGAGGGATTCGAACCCCCGACCTACGGCTTAGAAGGCCGTTGCTCTATCCTGCTGAGCTACTGGCTCAAATTCGCTTAGGTGGCTAAGCCGAGTCTACTCACCTATTGTTTAAGATTCGGTTTTTGGAGCGGGTGATGGGAATCGAACCCACGCAGCCAGCTTGGAAGGCTGGAATTCTACCATTGAATAACACCCGCATATTTCTTGCAAATGCTAAATTAGTATAATAAAAGCTAAAGCGTTTGTCAACTGAATTAAGGCAATTGTATATAAATATTTTTGCTTAAGGCGTCAATTCTCCATGATTCATGATTGAAAAAATACCCTCTATGTATTATACTAAACTTGACAATAAAAAGTTGATTGGGAAATTATGCAATTTATTGAGCTTAATGAATGGATATTAAAAGAAGTCGGCGGACGGACTTTCAAAGGTGCTCTTCCGGGGTGCAATTATTTGGACCTTTTGAAAAATAATTTAATCCAAGACCCGTTCTATGGTGAAAACGAAAAAAAAGCCAAGTGGGTAGGAGAAAGGGACTGGGAGTATTCCGCTGATTTTGAAGTGCCGAAAGCTGTCTTAGAGAATGAGTATGTGTTTTTGAAGATATCCAGCCCCGACACCATAGTCGATATTTTTATAAATGATACGAAAGCAGCCCATACCCGAAACTGCCATATGGACTACTCTATTGATGTCAAAAGATACCTTAAAGCTGGAAAGAACAGCATTAGGCTATATTTTTATTCCCCAATAAAATACATTCAAAAAAAACAAGCCAAGGACAGATTCCCTTTCAACGCCATGGGCATAAGCGGTTTTCCGCATATCAGAAAGCCGTCATATCATTTCGGTTGGGATTGGGGTCCGATTCTGCCTCCGTCGGGCGTAAACGGCAAGATAAAAATAGCCTATTCCAATGCTTACATAGAGGATGCAAAAATCCTTCAGACCCATTTTGACAATAAAGTAAAATTGGATATAAAAGCGGACATTGTATCAAAAATAGGCTCCACTTTATCGGTAAAAATTCTTGACCCCAACGGGGAGCTTATATATCATAAAGAAAGCCTTGAGCTTAGCCAAAGTCTTTATATTCAAAATCCGCTTTTATGGCAGCCCAATACCTTTGAAGACAGAGAAGAGCAGCCCCTTTATGAAGTTATTTTGGAGACAGTCGCAAACGGCAAAATAGAGGATGGAAAGAGTTTTAAGATAGGGCTTAGGACAATTGAGCTGGATACTTCAAAGGACGCTTGGGGAGAGAACTTTGCCTTTTTGGTCAACGGCAAAAGACATTTTATGAAAGGCGGGAACTGGATACCGTCAGATAGCTTTATAACAAGGACAACGGACCAAAAGCTGGAGAATCTTATTAAAAACTGTAAAGACGCCAATATGAATATGATAAGAGTTTGGGGCGGGGGATTTTATGAAAGAGACTATTTCTATGAGCTTTGCGACAGGCATGGGATTCTGGTCTGGCAAGACTTTATGTTCGCTTGTCAGCCTTTTCCTTTTTATGACCCCGAATTTTTTGAATTGGTTAAAGAAGAAATTGCCTTTAATGTAAAGAGGCTTAGGCATCATGCTTGCTTGGCGCTTTGGTGCGGCAACAATGAGATTGAGATGATAAACATAGCCTGGCGCTATAAAAGAAAGTTCATAAAAGCCGAAAAGATGTTTTTTTATGAGTTTTTGCCTAAATACCTAAGAGAATTTGATAAAGACACGCCTTATTGGTACTCCTCGCCCTCGGGCGGAAAGGATATGAAAAACACCAATAGCGACCGTCAAGGGGATACGCACTTATGGCATGTATGGCATGGCTTAAAGCCGTTTGAATACTATACGAAAAGGTTCTCAAGGTTTTGCAGTGAATTCGGCTTTGAGTCCATACCCGATATAGACACCATAAGGAGTTTTGCTGAGGAAAAGGATATGGACTTGTTCAGTCCCGTCATACTCTCCCACCAAAAGTGTAAAAGCGGCAATGCCAAGATAATCTATTATATGTGTGACAACTATTCCATTCCCAAAAGCTTTTTTGAGCTTATCTATATATCACAGCTGGTTCAGGCGGAAAGCATAAGACACGCTGTGGAGCATTGGAGAAGAAATACGGGAAGATGCAACGGTGCTTTATATTGGCAATTAAACGACTGCTGGCCTACGCTCAGCTGGTCAAGCATGGACTATTTCGGTAGGCGGAAGGCTCTTCACTATTTTGCGAAAAGGTTCTTTGAGCCTTTGACAGTGTCCGCGGTATTTGAGAAAAACCGCTTTCTTGTCCATATTATCAACGACGCTTCAAAGGATTTTCAAGGCTTTTGCAGGTGGCGGCTTATGAGCTTAAAAAATACCGTTTTTCGACAAGGGGAGATTCCAGTCGATTTGAAAAGCTTGGATAAAATCATGGTTGAGATAGAAAAGGAGAATGGTATCAAGATAGACAAAAAAACGATGTTTCTTAACCTTAAGCTCTTTGACAAGGACAAAAAAGAGCTCTCATCCAATAATCTGTTCTTTTGCAGGATAAATAAACTTGATTTGGAAAAAGCCAAAATTGAATACGATATAAAAAGAAAAGGGGATAAATACACCCTTGAACTCAAGGCGAATGCTTTTTGCAAGAATGTGTTTTTGCACCTTAAAGACCAAGTCGAAGCTTTTTCTGACAACTTCTTTGACTTATTGAAAGATGAGATAAAGACGGTGTCTTTTAGTTCTCCCAAAGAGATAGCTGAGATAAAGAAAGAGCTTAAAATCATATGCTATAACAACGTCCAACCCAAATACCCAAGATTCAGACAACGGCTGATAAAACTTAAGATAAGCTGTCAGCCGATTAACCTAATGAATAGAATAATATATAAGTTCGTATGAGAAAACCTCAAACCTAAAAGCGAATTTTCATTTCTTGAAAAACTATAAGTCAAAGCTCTTGACAAAAAAAAGCTTTGATAATATAATATACATTGGCTTTAAGAAGAGGCTTATCTGGGTATGGCGCAGCTTGGTAGCGCGCTTGAATGGGGTTCAAGAGGCCGAAGGTTCAAATCCTTTTACCCAGACCAAAAACAATATAAAAACTCCACTTTTTTGTGATTTTTAGTATTCCGAAAGGCGGGGTTTTTTATTTTTAGGTTATGTTTTAGGCTATGTTTTTGCTAGAACTTAGGAACAACTTTATCTTTTAGTCTGAGCATATACTTGACTATATCAGTCTTAATAAAGTCCTTTGTTTCTCTTAAATCAAGATATGTGTCAATCTGTTCGGGCTTAGAGTGTCCCATCCAGCTTGCACTATATGAGGCGGGATGCCAATCTCATAACAGTTGGTAGCAAAGGTGTGTCTCAATGTGTGTCCTGTGGCGTCTATTTTGAGCTCCTTGAAGAGTTTGGAGTATGTCCCATACAAATAATCGTTGTCATATACAAATAGCCTTCCTTGTCCCATATATGGCTTAAGAATATTATATAGCTCCTTATTTATAGGTACAGTCCTATCCCTGCTTTAGTTTTTGGAGGAAGCGCCTTTTTGACAGTCTTGTCCCAGGTCTTTGTTATCCTGATGCGGTCTTCTCTTATGTCAGAGGAAGTTAGAGCCAGCGCTTCGCCTTGCCGCATGCCCGTGAGCAATAATAGTTTTGTCAAGTCTAATAATGTTTTATCATTGAAAAGAAACAAAAGTTATGCCCGTGAAAGACGAAAAAATCGCATTAGCCGAACAATGCGGATTTGAGGTAGTAAACGGAAGGATAAAATACTGATTAAAAACTATGCTACCCTATGCTACCTTTTTTTGTTTTATAATATATTTAGCAAAAAAGGAGGTATAATCTATGAAAAAGAACCCATTCACCAATAAGGCGATACAGTTTACAAAGCCATTTGAGGTAATAAACGGAAGGATAAAATACTGATAAAAACTATGTTGCATTATGTTGCATTTTTATGTTTTATAATGTAGGAGTAATAAAGTTATAACATAAATTAAAAACCAAAAAGGAGGTATAATCTATGAAAAAGAACCCATTCACCAATAAGGCGATACAGTTTGCAAAGCCATTTGAGGTAATAAACGGAAGGATAAAATACTGATTAAAAACTATGCCACCTCCTGCCACCTCTTTTTGTTTTATAATATAGGAGTAGTAAAGCATATTTGCATAAATCAAAAATTATAAAGGAGGTATAAGCTATGAAAAAGAACCCATTCACCAATAAGGCGATATAGTTTACAAAGCCAAGCGGAAAAACTGGCACACACAAACAAACAGCCAAGATAGAAAAGGGGAAGGACCTTCGCACATCCAAATAGGTACATAGCTTGCCTTAAAAGCTATATCGGCGTATTCAAGAGTTAGCCGCTTGAAAAAAAATGCGTGTAGCGGGTTAGCAACCGTAAGTATGGAAAACAATAAAATTTATGGCGAAGAAGAGACGATAGAGCCAGTCGTCAATGAAGAAACCGAACAAGACTTAGACGAAGCAGATTTTGAAGAGGCGGACTTTGAAGAAATTGGGGAAGAAGACACCGAAAGCAATGATGTAGAACAAGACGAGGAAGACGAGGAAGACGGAGCTTGAAGACTCACAAGAGGAAGAACAGGAAGAACCGCCAAAAGACCAAAGAAGCATAGATGAAATCGTCAAGAAAAGGGTTTCCGAAATAACAAAAGTAAAAAACACTGCAAAACAGGAAGCGGAAATAGCCAAAAAACAGAAAGCCGAGATTGAAAGGCTTGCACAAAAAGCATTAAAAGATATTTTGGGGACAGAAGAAGATGTTATAGAAGCCTTAACAAAATTGGCGGCAGAAAATGAGGGTTTAACCGTTGAAGAGTACAAGAGAAAATTACAGGATGAGCAGCTTTTGGAAGAGTACAAGAGAAGCAGAGTGACAGAAGAGGCACAAAAAGCAAAAGCACAGCATTTAGCGGAAATTAAAAATCGGTTCCCCGATGTTGAGGCTCAAAGCATAGAACAGTTGCCTAATTATGAGAAATATAGAAAACTTATGATGACAAACTTATTCAGTCCAAGCGAAGCCTTTGAAATGGTGTATGACAAAACCAAAAGCAACAAAGCTCAAGGAGAGTACGAAAGACAAAAAGCCTTAAATGAAAGCAAGGAGCATTTGAGGTCAATTAATCCGAAAACAGTTGTAGGCGCTCTCAAACCTATCCCAAAGAGCGAATACGAGGTTTACAGAAGAGTCTTCCCCAATTTATCGGAAAAAGACCTTGTCAAGAAATATTGGGATAGCAAAAAACTATAAGGAGAAATTATATATGTTTGAATTCGCAAAATCAGTAGGAAATGAAAAATATCCGTATGTTGTGAAATTGCCGACAACCGCAGGAGAAACCTACACCGCTGGTGAAGGGTTGGTTGTTACCAACGGCGCACTTACGAAAGTAGGAGCAACAGCAAAGCCAACGCACATTGCGGCGAAAGGGTATGTCGCCCCTTTGACAGGAAATGAAGATTTGGAAGTCTACCCCGTTTTGCCTCATTATGAGTACAGAACGACCTTTGCGGCAGACGCATCATCTGTAGCAATAGGGACGGCAGTAACAATTCACACAGACGGAGCGCAAATAACCGCAACAACCACAAATGGAGTTGCAACAATAACCAAAAAACTTGGGATTGGTGCCGCTGGCACAGAAGCCCTTGTAAGATTTATTTAATAAAAGGAGAAGGAAGAAAATGGTAGGAGCAGTATTTAGTAAACTTTCGGACGGAAACGATGCCTTGTATGGCAGTATATTAGCCCCTTTAAGACAGGTTATCGTAGATAACTGTAGCGTGGACACGGAAGACGAGAAGTTATTAAGAGCAATGTTTGTCGTAGAACAAAGCTCAATGAGACAAGAGCATACAACCTTTAAAAACCATTTGACGATTTATGCAGAAATGCTAGAAGACGCCAAAACGGGTTCAGCGGCACATAAAGCAAAAGGATTGTTTGCACAATTCGGAGAAGCCTATGTTAGAACAAAATGTGAGTTTGCGACAAAAGCCTTGACAAACTATAATTCCCCAACATTCAAATTCAACGGCAAGACTTTTGATAGAACAACTGGAGATGGACAACCCGTATTCTCACATCAGCATAAGTGCAAAAACACCGGTTCCACAAATCATTCCAATATTTTTACCAACGCGTTTGGCTCAGACGCATCAATGCTCAACAAACTTGCCAATATAGGAAGAAACTTGAAAAATGAGACTGGCAACATAACAAGATATCTTTTTGATACCTTGATTATTCCCGGCAACACCCCTGTATTGGAAGATATGGCGAAGAGGGTTATTGCGAGTGAACATTATCCCGGCGGCGACAAGAACGACATTAACACTCAATTTGGAAAGTGGAAGCTCATTGTTAATCCTTATTGGACAGTGGCAGACGGTGAACTACCATATATCATAATGTCCTCAAAGGCTTTGGAACAAACATCCGGCAACATATTCTACAACAGAACCAAGCTCATGGTTAAGGAAGATGTAGACAACGATTGGAACTTGGTTATATCAGCAAGAGCAAGATTCAGTTGCGGCTTCTACGACTGGAGACATATGGTAATGGGTGGAGCGCCAGCAGGCACGACCTTAAGCTAGTCCATATAAATCCTCTTAATAAGGGGTTAGGTTATATATAATCTGCCCCTTTTCCCAATCTTTTAGTAATAGTAAATAGCGGTGCAATTCCGCAAAGATTGTTCTATTAAAAATGCGAGGTCAATGAGGTTAAGCGGTTGAAAACTGACTTAACGGAAGCAAAAGACGGTTAAAGTCTATCAATGTAAAAGAACTTATGACTAATACCGCTATGCAGATTGTAAAAGAGGCTGTTCCTTTAGTTTTTCAGGTGCCAGCGTGGCGGAGTGCTTTGTTAAACTTATTCCGATAATATTAAATGGATTTAGGGGGGATAGCGCCGGCTTTGAACACTCGTCTGTTTATGTCACAAATTCTCTTGCAGACAAAACGGATATGCTGGAAGAGGCGGAAAAATGGATTATAAAAAATAAACTTAAACTCCAAAAAGAACTTTGTCCTGTTGAAAACAAGGAAGAGCCAAAAGCGGAAATACCGACAGAATAGTAGCTTAACAGAAAAGCCCCCATTTTGAGGGCTTCGACTTTAGCGGTGGCAAAATTGGTTTGGAAAAAGGCTTAGAAGCTCCTTATCATTTTGAGGGCTTCGACTTTAGCGGTGGCAAAATTAGTATTGCAAATTGATTTAATATGATATATAATTTAGTAAGTAATAGGCGACATTTTAGGCTATGCATGAATAGATGTAGATAAATTGTACTTTTCACATCTTCATAACCAAAAAACAACACATTTTTGTGAATGGGGTTCAAGAGGCCGAAGGTTCAAATCCTTTTACCCAGACCAATAGGGCATAAAAGGATAGGATTTTTTTCCTATCTTTTTATCTATTTAGAGGTGTATTTATGAGCCGTACTGAAGATATAAAAGACGAACAAGCGTTATATTACAGCAAGCGGAAAATAAGACCGCCATTTGAGTTTTTTATTGCCGAATACCCTAAAGATATAAGACCCATAAAAGAAGAACCGGTTCCCAAGAAAAGAAAGGGTTTTTTTGTCATTTTATTTAGGATACTTGCGACGCTTTTGATAATAGCCATTGTGTTTTTGTCGGCGTATATGGTTGTGGCAGGCTCTCCTCAACATTATCAAGAGGACGGATTTCAGATTGGAATAGGAAATTTCGGCGTCAATCCCGTGTGGATGCCTGACGCAAGCTCAAAAGAGCTTAATGGCATCTTTGCCCAAATGGAACAAAAAGGTGCCCTGAACACAGCTTATGAAATGTATGTCACGGCGTGCAAAAAGCTGAATTTGTCGCCTAAATACTCCATAAGAGCCATAGGGAATATCACCACAAATGCCGCTTGGGGGGATGTAGCCGCTATGGTGAAGGTCAATTCCAATAGGCTTGAAAGCTATAAAGTGCTTGGACAGCCGTCCTTGAACGCCAATCAGCCAAGGATTTTCAGCAATATGGACATCAACTATCCCGTGGAGTCAGAGGGAGAGAGCCTTTTGGTGACAATAATACAAGCTACGGCGGTGGAGTCCATAAGGGCTTATTTTGACGGCGAATATGTCTATGAGCAGAGAACTAAGGATATGAAGCAAAACGAGGACGGGGAATTTGAGATGGTGTGGCCCAATAAATATAAGGTCTTGGAAAAGGACTTTGAAAGGGCTTATGAAGACCATGAACTTAGGGAAAAGGCGAATTTTGTAATCAACCCCGACACCATAGTTCCTGAAAGCGTGGAAATAAAGGTCGTCAATGTAAACGGCGTCAACAGATATGACATCTATTTTGAGCTGGATTGCGAAAATACCGATTTGGGAAGCGCAACTTATTATGAAGCCGAGGCAATAAAAAGAAAAATGGGACAGTCCCAGCAGTTTACTTTCACCTATATGGATGTTTTTTTCAGCGTGTATGAAAACGGCTATATGACACATTGGACCACCAATCAGCAATACCGCATAAGCCAAAACTTGGGGCCTTTGGGCACTGTGGTCATAAACGCCCATAACTATAAAAGAGAGGCGATAAGCTATGACCCCGAAGATTGTCAAATAGTAAATTTTCTGAACAATGAATAATCTTTAAGGATTTATTGGGCTTTTGATTTTTTGGATTTGTAGATATAATTGATTATAAAAAACATCAAAACGATAGATACCAAAGTGACCGCTCCTATGATTAGGGCGGTTTTTTGGTTGTAGGTCAAGCCCGTTGTGGCGTATTTCTTCTCTATAAAAACCCTTTGGTTGTTGTAGCTTATTTCGTAAAAATCGCCGTAGTCTATCTCTGAAGTCACAAGGTTGAGTTTTGTTCCGTCCTTGACCTTGGCGATTACTGCGCTGGATGTGGAATTTGCGGAATAGAGCTTGATTTCTTCTCCCATTATTCTGGAAGTGGCTTTAATTGTGGAGATAGAAAAGCTTAAGGGATTCTTTTCCTCGTATAAGTCGGCTTGGACGACATAGCCGACATAGCTTCCATATTGGACCTTTGCCCATACGACATTGTCTATGGCTATATCGTCTTCAACCAATATCACTTGGGCGTTTTGAGGGATGCGGAAGATAACCGCCGATGAAAAATCCGCCTCTTCAAAAATAGGGGTTTGCGGGTGCAGGCACCTTATGGAAGCCGAACCTGAAGAAAGAAGGAATATTAGTGCTATGACCAGTATAAATACGGTCTTTTTCATCTCAAATACCTCTAAATTTTTGCAAATTTGATATTGACTTTTTGCCTTTAGTTATGCTAATGTATTTATAGAGGATTATACAATGGATATCAGAAAATATCAAGATAAAGACAAAAAGAATTTGCAATACATTTGCATAGCCACGGCAAGACCCTTGCCAAAAAACCAAAAAGAAAGGGATATCGTAACTTTACTGTATAACGACTATTTTACTGAGAACGAAAGCGAAAATATTTTTGTGGCGGTCAATGACGACGATGACGCCATAGGTTACATCATCTGTTCCACAGATTATAAGAAATTCAAAAGCGTTCTTAAAAAGCGTTATTTGCCTAAATTATGGAAACTGAGCAAAAAGAAATGGCTCTTAATGAGGCTTGAATTTTTAATAGACAACCGCTTGACCAAAAAGTATCCCGCTTTTTTGCACATAAATATTCTGGACGGATATCAGAGAAAAGGCTTGGGGCATAAGCTTATGGACGCACTTGTCGGACACCTTAGGAATCAGGGCGTCAAGGGCGTGATGCTGGGCGTGGGAAGCGACAACGAAAAGGGCATAAGCTTCTACAAAAAGTACGGCTTCCATGAGGTCATGAAGTTGCCCGGCGCTCTTAAGATGGGGCTTTTCATCGAATAAAATGGCTTTATAAATTCTTTTATCTATTACTGCAATAATCTCTTGTTTTTTTTACATACAGTCAAGATATGTAAAGACTTTTTTATTGAAAAATTAAAATTGATTTTGTTGACTCAAATCATTATGAAGAGATTTCTTTTTATGCTATAATAAATTCATAGTTTTAGGGCAATAAAAAGCGAGGGTCATTTATGAAGCCGAGAGAAGAATGCGGTGTTTTTGGCATTATTGTAAAAGAAAAAATAGACTGTGGCAGAGATGTGTATGCCGGGCTTATTTCTCAACAGCATAGGGGGCAGGAAAGTGCGGGCATTTGCGCGTTTAAGGACGGGGAGATAGTCGCCCATAAAGGTCTGGGGCTTGTGTCCTCTGTTTTTGACCCCGAAAGCATGACAAAGTTCGAGGATATAGATATCGCTATTGGTCATGTCAGATATTCTACCGACGGCAACAACGGTTTGATAAACGCCCAGCCTATCGTCACTAATCATAGGAAAATAAAGTTCGCCTTGGCTCATAACGGAAGATTAATCAACGCCCAAGCCATTAGGGACAGGCTGGAACAGGATTTTGGGGTGGTGTTTTATACCACCAACGATACCGAAGTCATAAATATGATGATAATAAACGAGATGATAAACGGAGTGGATTTTCTTCAAGCCGTTAAGAATGTCGTCAGCAAACTAAAAGGCGCTTTTTCCATTGTGCTTATGACAAATGACAATCTCATTGCCATAAGGGATAGAGCGGGCTTTCGACCGCTATGTATGGGAAAGACTTCAAGCGGTGTGGTGTTCGCCTCTGAGAGTTGCGCCCTTGACAGCGTGGGAGCGGATTTTGTAAGGGATGTCAATCCAGGCGAAATGATTATTGTAGATAAGAACCTGAATATCGAGGTCTATAATGACCCCGTGACAGCCCCCAAGGGACTTTGTTCTTTTGAATATATTTATTTTTCAAGGCAAGATTCGATAATAGACGGAAAAAGCGTCTATGAAATGAGAAAGGCAATGGGGCGGTATCTTGCCAAGCAAAACCCCGTCGATGCGGATTTGGTGTGCGGAGTTCCCGACAGCGGATTAGAGGGCGCCAAAGGCTACGCAGAGGAGTCAGGGATACCCTATGGCAGCGGTTTTGTGCTCAACAGATACATAGGAAGAAGCTTTATTTATCCCACACAAAAGGCAAGGGAAAGGGCGGTTAGGCTTAAGTTAAACCCCTTAAGGGCGGCAATTAAGGGCAAGAAAATAGTGCTTGTGGACGATTCCATAGTCAGAGGCACGACTTGCGCCAAGATAATTAAGGAGTTAAGGGAAGCCGAGGTCAAAGAAGTCCACATAAGAATAACCGCACCGATGTTCAAGTACCCTTGTTATTTTGGAACGGATATAAGTTCGTCGGGAAGTCTTCTTGCCGACAAAATGAGCGTTGAGGAAATGGCACGGCATATAGACGCCGACAGCTTGGATTTTTTGAGCATAGAAAACCTTAAAAAGATATCCGAACAGACCCCTTCGGGCTTTTGTGTGGGGTGTTTTAGCGGAAAGTATCCGATAGATGTTGATTAAGAGGTGCGCGGTGAAAGATATAGGAAAGTTAAGGGAATTTTTTAAGAAAGATAGATATATCATAAAAAACGGCATAGAGATTGTGGAAATAAACCAAGACTTCGCCATATGCAAAGCAGAGATAGGCGAAGGACACCTCAACGCCAAAGATATGGTGCAAGGCGGTATGATCTATACCATAGCGGACTTTACTTTTGCGGTCTTGGCAAACTATCTTCATGACTTCACAGTCACACAATCGGCGACCATAACCTATATCAATCAAGCCGTATGCAAGACTCTTTTTGCCAAGAGCGTGGAGCTTGACGCCACAAAGCATAACTGCATACACCAAGTCAGAGTTTATGACGAAAAGGATATCACTATCGCAAGAGTCCAAATAAACGGCTTTATTTTGTAGTTAAAACAGTGAAAATCTTTGGTTTTTTTGCTATTTTAGTAAGTATTTTCAAATAAAGAGTATAAAAAAACCTTTTTGTTCAATATTGATAGTTATAGGTAAAAACATTTGCCCTATTGACTTGACCTTTGAATAATAGTATCATATCCTAAGGGAAAACTGTTTGGAGGATTTATGGTTAAAATAGTGGTTTTAGATGGTTTTTGCCTAAATCCCGGCGATTTAAGCTGGGGACTGTTGGGGGGTATTACCGATAATGTAATAATCTATGAGAGGACATCCAAAGAACAAGTTGTGCCAAGGGCAAAAAACGCCGATATAATTATGGTCAACAAAGTAGTCATAGATAAAGAAGAGATAGACAACCTCCCTAAACTAAAGTACATCGGAGTTTTGGCGACAGGCTATAATGTAGTGAACTGCGACTATGCGAAGAAAAAGGGCATAATCGTCACCAATATCCCCGCCTATTCCACTGAAAGTGTGGTACAGACTGTTTTTGGGCTGTTGATAGAAGTGGCGACGGGCATAGGATACCACCATGACACCGTCATGAGGGGTGACTGGGAAAGGTGCGCTGACTTTTGTTATTATAGGAACAGAATGGTGGAGCTGTCCGGCAAGACCATGGGTATCATCGGTTTTGGAAGGATAGGGCAGAGGGTAAAAGATGTGGCGCTGGCTTTGGGAATGAAAGTTCTTGCCAACAACAGAGACCAAAGAGGCAAGGGTGAGGGATATGAAATGGTAAGCTTAGAGGAGCTTTTACGAAAGAGCGATGTGGTGTCTCTTAATTGTCCCCTTACCAAAGAAACCGAAGGCATAATAAACGCTGATACGATTTCTCTTATGAAAGAGAACGCAATACTTATAAACACCGCAAGGGGCGGTTTGATAAATGAAAACGACCTTGCTAAGGCGCTGAATTCGGAAAGAATATTCGGAGCGGGCGTGGATGTGCTTTCGATAGAGCCTCCCTCGCCGACCAATCCTTTGCTTAAAGCAAAGAATATCGTTATCACACCGCATATAAGCTGGGCGACTAAAGAATCAAGGCAAAGACTTATGGATATCGCCGTAGAGAATATCAAAGCTTATCTTGCGGGAAAACTAATAAATGTGGTAAATAAATAGTAATATATTGTCGTATGGTATTGCAATTTTGTTGCAATATGTTATAATGGCTTATGCAATATACCTAAGATAAAAATATAGTAAAAATCGGAGAGGGAAATGGAAAAGATTGCGATTATTGACATTGGCTCAAATATGACGAGATTGGTTATCGCTAAGATTTTAGACGGGGGATACTTTGTCGTTATTGACGAACTCAAAGAGCCTGTAAGGCTTGCTCAAGACATGGAGATTGACGGGTTCTTAAGACCTTTAAGGGTTCAACAAATGATTAAGACCTTGAATACCTTTAAGAAATTGTATGAAAGCCACGGCGTCAATAAAATGTTCGCATATGGAACGGCGGCTGTGCGTAGAGCCAAGAACCAAAAGAACTTTGTGGATGAGGTGCTCAGTCAGTGCGGCATAAAGCTTACTGTGCTTTCACAGCATGAGGAAGCTTCTTTGGTGTATACTGGCGTCATAAATTCTATGGATGTGCCCAAGGGGCTTATTGTGGATATCGGCGGAGGGTCGGTAAAGATTATTTATTACAACAGAAGAACCCTTATCGCTCAAGACACTTTGCCTTTCGGTGCTGTCACCTTGACGGAAAAATTTCAAAACAAATCCAAAGACCCTGCCGAAAGGGTGCAGATGATTGAGGAATATGTCGCCGAAGAGGTCAAAAAGCTTGGCTGGTTTGATATGATAGACGAGGACACCAAGCTGATTGGAGCGGGCGGTTCTATGAGAAACCTTGGAAAAATCAGCAGAAAGTTCAAGAGATATCCATTGGATATGGCTCATAACTATACGGTATCCTTTAAGGAATTTGATACAATATATCAGAAAGTAAAGGTCTTGGAGATTGACAAGGCTGCAAGAATAAAGGGACTTTCTTCCGCAAGGGTGGATATCTTCCCGGCTGCTTTGGCTATCTTGAACACCCTCAATAAGACCTTAAATTTTGACGAGATAAGAATAAGCGGAGCGGGCTTCAGAGAGGGCGTTATGTTCCGTTATTCAGTGCCCTCAACGGCGGAAAAGCCCATAAGCGATGTCTTGGGGCACAGTATTTATACCATGCTTTCCCATTTTAATATGAATGTGCCCCACTCCGAACATGTGTTCGACTTGTCTTTACAGCTTTATAGACAGCTTAAGGTACTGCATAAACTGCCCAGAAATTATATAAAAATTCTTAGGGTGGCGGCTCAGCTTCACGATATCGGCTCCAGCTTTAAGTTCTATGACCACCCCAGGCATTCTTTTTATTTAATTTTGCATAGCAATCTTTATGGAATACCCCAAAAAGATTTGGTCATCGCCGCAATCGCCGCAGGGCTTCACGCAAAGACTCCTTTGGAGGGAATGGAAGTGGAGCAGTATTTGACTATGCTTAATGCGGAAGAGATTGACGCCGCCAAAAAGCTTGGGGTCATTGTCCGAATAGCTGAATGTTTTGACAGAAGCATGGGCAGGGTCATAAAAGGCATATCTTGCGATGTGCTGGGAGACAGCGTGATACTTAAGACGGAGTGCGACAGTGACTGTACCTTGGAGATTAAAGACGCCATGAGCGCGGTTTTGGACTTTAGGAGAGCGTTCAGGAAGAATTTGGAAATACTGTAAAAACTGCAAAATGGATTCAAGGATTATTTTAGCAAGCGCTTCGCCAAGGAGAAAAGAGCTCTTATCAAAGTTAACAAAAGATTTTGAGATAGTCGTTCCGCAGATAGAAGAAAAGGAGCTGGGAACTCCCGCGCGTACCGCTGAATTAAACGCTATAAACAAAGCTTACTCAATCAATAAAGAAAAAAACCAAATCGTCATCGCTTGTGATACTGTTGTGGCGCTGGGGAATAAGATTTATCCCAAGCCCAAAAACCGACAAGACGCCATAGAGATGCTGAAAGAGCTTAGGGGCTTTTGGCACAAGGTGATAAGCGGTGTGGCGGTCTTGTACTACAAGCTTATAAGCTTTGTTGAGGTGTCTGAAGTAAAAATAAGAAACCTAACCCAAGAAGAGATAGAAGGGTATGTGGACAACTATAAGCCGTACGACAAGGCGGGCTCTTATGCCATACAAGACCAAGTTGTGGTTGAAAGCTATAAGGGCGACTATGACAATATAGTAGGACTGCCGATTAATCGATTACAAAAGATTTTGAGGGAGATTTTGGATGTATAAAAAGTATTTTGTGGATATGGGCTCAAGTGCCACAAAGATTTACACAAATATACTATTGTTAAAACAGCCCAGCTTGGTTATAGTAAAGAAAGGTTTGAAAAAGGCTGTTGCCGCAGGCGACGACGCTTTAAGGATGACCGATCTTGACCAGAATCAAATGTTAATCGCACCCATATCTGACGGTGCCGTCATGCATTTCAACGCTTGCGTATTAATGATAAAAGAGTATTTTTCCCGTTTAAGGATAAAGAAAAGCGCTGAGATAGTCGTCTTTTTTTCTTGTGGACTCAATTCAGAAAAGAAAAGGGACTTGGAAAGGGTTTTTATTGAGGCGGGGTACTGCAATATTATTCTCCAAGAAAGCCTTCAAAAACTCAAACCCTATGTGGCGACATACGGGAATATGGTCGTCGCCGATATCGGGCATTCCCAAACCGATGTGGGGATAATAAACGAAGACGGCGTGGTGCTGGCTTATAATCTGAATTTGGGCTTGGCAACGCTGGACAACAGGATAATAAACACCGCCGAAAGGCTTTTTAAGATAAAGATATCTTCAGATACGGCAGAGAAAATAAAATTCGCCGTTGCCAGCCTTCATGAAAATGACAATACAAAAATAAGCGTTACGGGAAGGGATATTATTACTTCCCGCCCAAGGGTAGTGGAGATTTCGTCTAAGGATATTTATGAGGATGTTCTTCATTGTTATTTAAGAATAATAAAAGTCATTGAAGGCTCTTTGGTGGTTGCACCTTTGGAATGCATAGAGGGCATATCCCAAAGAGGCATATTTGTTATGGGAGGCGGGGCTAAGGTAGAGGGGCTTGACGATTTTATTTTTCAGAGATTGAGAATACATAGCGTGCACTTAAAGCCTTTTATTAGCGAATAAACTATTTTAGAGTTTTTTGTCTGGATGTGACAAAATTTAACCTTTTTATTATATTATTATATATTGACACTTAACAACCCCATTGATATAATTAGATATGATGTAAAACTTTTATTATGAAGTAAAAGGAGCATGTAAAAGTATGAAATTTAAGAGAATTGCTGTGATACTTATCGTATTGCTTTTAAGTATGACGCTGTTTGCATGTAATGGGAACCCCCCAAGCGGCAATGGCAACGGAAACGGCAACGGTATCGAAGTTCCCATACTTGATGATTTGCCTGATTACAGTTCAAATGTAGCATATTATCAGGTTACACCCGTAGAATATGGCAATATAGACCAACAAATCGCCAAACTTGAGGGAAGACAGGAAGAAATTCTTGAAGACGAAGAATATGATGAATTGTCCGTTCCCGTCAAGATTTTTGTCAATGCCGATGCTGACGAAATCATAAGGAGAATGGGACAGGCGGCATTATCTAAAGAAAAGATGACGGCTATCGTCGACTATATGGCGGGCGAAGAAAGAGCGGATGACTTGGATAGCATAGTCGCTACTGGAAAATGGGTGAACAATCCCGATTGGTCTTTCTTTGACGACTGGGACTATCTCGAAAAGCTTAAGGACAGAGCCGACGAATCCAACAGCACCGACAATGATGAGGACAATGTTCAGCGTCAAAAGAGAAAGATAATGAAGAAGATTTACAGTATAGGCATGACGGGAGACGAATTCGGCAGATTTATTATTCAAGAATTAAGCTATGCAATAGAAGTGTCCCATTTGATGCATAATGACTATCCTATGGATGTGGAGTACGACGAATATGTAAAAAGAGATTTGAGCTTTGATGCCCTTGTTTATTTCAAGGCATTTAATCAATTCCGCCAAAGCCAGTCCCAGACCGTTCAACTCTATGGCTACTATTATGACTACAACAAAGCATCTCATGAAGCCATGGACGACGAAACCTTTGAAAAACATCTTAAGTACAGCCACCAAAAGATTTTTACACATACGGAATTCAAAGAATATGTAAATATTCAAAGAGAGAATTACATAAAGGCATATAGGTATCAATACAGCTTCTATAAAAAATTCTATACCGTGCACTTCAAGTTCCAAGGATATTTAGAAGACTATGACCTTGAAGTGTATGACATCAGCACCGCTTTTTCGGATACCCAGCTTAAGTACTCAAGAGAGATGTCAAGGGCTATGGACTCGGGCTTTGGTCAGCAGCTTATACTTATGGACCACCTTTACCGTTACAGCGCCGATGAGGCAAGGTTGATAGAATACAATACCGCAAGCAGGGAATACGAACAGGTAAGGGACAGCGGAACCACTGCGCAGTCCACCAAAGACGAAAAGAAAATGGCTTTGCAGTATCAACAGCTAAAAATCGTGGACTATATCCTCAATAATATGAACAATACCCAATTGAGCAATGTCTTAAGGTATCATATACTTTCTTATAGCGGTGACATGCTGAGAAATATTCAGTCCGAAAAGAAAACATCTGTGCTGGAGCAGTTTGAAATCGATAAATATATTGAACTGCCCGCCGGTGAATTCGAATATAAGGACGAAATTGAAGAGCATCAGATAACTATCGGAAGAACAAACGCTATCGTGGCTCAACTCATTAACAGCTATGCTGAAGCAGACCCCCAAAATCAGTACAATATCGCTCCCCAAAGTCCTTGGGAGGGAATAAGAGTGGAAGTCAAAGCCACGCTTGACCATGACTATTCCCAGTATTCCGACGGAACCAAGAGGCTGGAAGCGTTTGAGGACCTTTTAATTAAGAAAAAAATGAAGAACCGTGACGGCACCGATTGGATTGAAGGTCAAGGGGACGACCCCACGGGCGTTTATGCAACCGAAGAATACGACACTTCCCATAATATCAGTAGATTCTTGAACAGCCATGATGAGGTCATGAGATATTCCGTAGGGCAAGTGAAAATCGAACTTAAGGACAGACCAAACAAGAATCCCAACACACAGACCACATACAGCTATAAGACTCCGGGAAGCTATACACTGGGCAACGACGGCAAAGGCAGAACCCCAGATCTGAATCCCGCACACCTTCCCAACAACTATCCCTATAAAATCGACGAAATCGTAATCGCAGCGGGCTCGGTGCTTGAAGAAGGTCTTGAAGACGTGGAATCCAGCGTGCAGAAGTTCTTGATAGTCAATAGAGAAAAAGTCGTTATTGAAGAAGAGCAGTCAACCCCCGGAATGGCACAGAGAATACGCTATACCTATGAATTCGAAGGTTGGTATATCGATGTGGAGCTAAAATACCAAGTCAGAGAAGACGAAAAGGTAAGATATGACTTAATACTTTATCCGGGATATAGTGTGGTTGTCGAAATGGTGCAATAACTATCAAATGAATTTTTTGAAATACCGTCTCAATTGTAGAGGCGGTATTTTTTTTGCAATAAACTTACCTTTAAAAGCATAAATGGGAAAATTAGGAAAAAAATAAAAAATTATTAAAAAATGATTGACAGTATATCTGTTTATGTATATAATGTGATTAGATACATAAACGGAGGATATATATAATGCAACATTATAAAGCTGAGATGTGGGATAAAATGCAGCACACCATGGAAAAGTACAACGACCATATGATACACTGCTATTTGGAATTTGAGACGGAGCTGGATTTTGAGGCGTTGAAAAAAGCATTTTTCAATGCAGTTTTAAAGATACCTGTCTTGAGAAGCAGGTATGAATGGAACTTTTTCCGCGCGCGTTGGACACAAAGATACTTCAATATCAAAGATTGCGTAAAGCTCTTGGAAGTAAAGTCCAACCCTGAAAGACCTTGTCAAGAGTTTTTGACTCAAAAACTCGACGAGAGAAAAGAGCAAATAAAGGCGCTTGTGGTCAGACACAAGGGAAAAGACACCTTGAATATCCTTATTAACCATATGGTAATGGACGGAGCGGACGCCAAGCTGACGGTAAAGCTCATAGCCGACAGCTATACCGATATCTTAAACGGCGGGAGCGGAGACATTCCTTTCAAAAACGGTATACGGGACGACAGACAGATATTTTCTGCATTTGATAAGAAAGAAAAGAAGAGGGTGCAAAAGCTTATCAGCTATTCAAAAAAGTCAAAGGATAAGATATGCTTTCCCTTTGAGAAGCCTTTTGAGACTTACCAAAACCTCAAGCCGTTTATTAAAAAGATGATAATTTCTGAAGAAGATTTCTTAAGAGCCAAAAAAAGGCTGAAGGAGCTTAACTACACCGTAAACGACTTGGTGGTGGCTTGTTTTTATAGGGCAATCCACGCTGTCGCCGACATCCCCCCGAACAAAGCTTTGGGCGTTCCGTGCATGGTTGATTTGAGAAGATATATGCCTAATAAAGAGAGTTTGGGGGCAACCAACTTAACCTCTATGATAGTGTGCAATATCGGTAAGGATATAGGCGGGGATATCTTTGAGACAATTGAAAAAGTAAAAGAGGATATGGACGGCTTGAAGTCCAACTATCCGGGACTTCATGGACTGCCCCTTTTAAGGTTCGCTTTTTCCTTTATGCCTTATGCAGTGGGGAAGTTCTTGGTGGGGACTTTTTTTAAGAATCCGCTTTTGGGGATAAGCAATATTGGTTTGATAAAAGAAAGCTGCGTGAACTTCAACGGTCATAGCCCGACTTACCTTTATTATACGGGTTCAATAAAGTATCCGCCGTACTATCAGCTTGCGTTAACGACTTATAAAAATCAGATCACTTTCACCACCGCACTTTACGGAACGGACAAGGATAGAAAGACAGCTAAGGAGCTACTCGAAAAGATAAAAAGCGAATTCATAAAGTTTTCCAAAGGGGTAAAATAAAATGTAAAATAAACTTGCTTTATGCGGAATTTTGTATTACAATAATTACCTAAAATAAAGAGGATAAATTGTATGCAAAGGATTCCAAGTTTTGATATTGACCATATGCGGCTTAAGCCCGGCTTGTATGTATCCAGAAAGGACACGGTGGGGGATAAGATTGTCACGACCTTTGATATAAGGATGAAAAGACCTTATCACCAAGAGGTTATGGACACAGGTTCCGTTCATGCGCTGGAGCATATCTGCGCATGCTATATGAGAAACGACCCCTTGTGGCAAGACAGGATAATTTATTTCGGACCTATGGGTTGCAGAACGGGCTTTTATCTTGTGGTCAAAGGCGATATGGAGCCCGCCGACATCCTACCGTTTATTGAAAGGACTTTTGATTACGCTTCTGATTTTGAGGGGGATATACCCGGCGCCACTCCCATAGAGTGCGGATATTGTGTGGATATGGACTTGCAGGCGGCGAAAGACGATGCGGCGATGTACTATAATGTATTGATTGATGCGAAAAAGGAAAACTTTAATTATCCCAAAAAAAGGGAGAAAAAGAAAAAATAAATCAAAAAGGGCTGTTTGAGAAAAACAGCCCTTTTTTTCTTGTAAAAAAGATTGTCTTATTCGGTTTCTTGAATTTCTTGATTCTTTTGTTCCAACTCTTTTTGGTGTCTTCTCTTATTGAGTTCGGCAAGGATTCTTTGATGTTCGTCGTCGTCCAAAGCATATTTCCATGTGGGAATGACCGCTAAGATACATCCAATCGCCGGAGGCAGGGATACCAGGAAAAAGAGTATCATCATAAAAGGCGAGAAATGAGCTTCCTCACGGGGTATTCCGCCCGCCTCAATAAAGGCGTTGAGTTCGGCGACTCTGGAATCCGAAAACCTGACTATGGAATACGCTATGCCGGATATGATTGTGGCAATACCTGTATTCAATTTTGCGAGGAAGGTCTGTCCGCTGAAGAATACGCCGTCGGGTCTTATGCCGTTGGTGTATTCCTCATAGTCCACAGCGTCGGCTATCATAAGTGACTGCAAGACCATAGTCAGTCCAAAAGACGCTCCGCCAAAGAGGAATAAGATAAATATAACAAATATCGCCAATGGGTGGGTCAGGCTGTTGGGAGCAATCAGATATACGACAAACAGCAGTACGAAAGGTATAACGCCGATCAGGTTTCCATAATTATAGAGCTTTTTCTTGCTGAATTTGGTTAATAATTTGGGGGTTAATGCCATTGACACAAACTGTCCCACAAACATACCTCCGCCCAAAAGAGCTATGAACAAAAATGCCATAAAAGCGTTTTTGGTGGCGAAGTAATATGTAACAAGTGGCATGGCTGCAATCGCCATAAGCATGGTCGGGCTTCTTAGGATACCCGATATGAGTATTTGTCTAAATGGCTTGTTCCTAAGCATAATCTTGAAATTGTCTATTACGCCGTATTTTTCTTTTGAGGCAGGAATTCTTTCCTTTACTATAAAGCCACAAATCTGAAAGAGCGCACAGCCAATAACCGCGAAAATAAACGCGGCGAATAAAAAGCCGTATTTTTCGCCTATGGCGGCATTGCCGTTTGCAATCGGGGTGTTGGTTAGGCGCTCACCTATGCCAAGCGCCAAAGGCTGCATGGTTAATAAAGAGAGACCTCCGCCTATCCCTCCAAATATTCTTGCAAGGCTCAAGAGCTTGTTTCTGTCCTTGTTGTCTTCGGTCATAAGTGCGGTGATTCCCCAAAGCGGGATATCGCCGACCGTATACGCCATGCCCCATAAAACATAAGTGGTTGCAGCCCAGGCTACTATTAATGCATCTTGAGCGGCAGTCCCTTGACCGTAAAAGCCAAAATTAGTAAAAGTCAAAACTGTAAATATAAATATAGGAAAAGGAGCGAAAATTAAGTACGGTCTGCACTTGCCCCAACGGCTTCTTGTTCTGTCGACTATTGTGCCCATAATCGGGTCGTTGAATGCGTCCCATACCCGTGCCAAGGACATAATCAAGCTCACTGTCATAGCTGGTATGAGTATGGTGAATTGCATATAGTATGCCAGTGAGGCGCCGATAATATTATAGATAACATTTTGTCCTGCAAGGCTTGTTAAATATGCATATTTTTCTTTTGTGGTATATGTATTTAGTTTTCTTGTTGAATTAGTCATTATGCACCTCTACCAAATTGTCTTGATATTCTCTCCAGTTATTGAAAACATCGGTTGTCTTATAGGCGCTGAGAGAGGGCACCTCTATTCTCAATTTGGGATTTATTTCGTAGTCTCTGGAATCATCGTCATAATACTTAAAGGCATAAACGCCCAGTTTGGGGCTTTTCTCAGCCTTTATGCTGACTTCTCTTAAAGCCTTGCAATTGACAAAAGACCAATCGCCAATATATTCAATAGTCGAAGGAATCTCTACTCGCATGATTTGGCTGTAGCCAAATGAGAAGTTCTCGACACGCTTTGTGCCCTCGGAAAGAATTACATTCTTGACGGGAAGGTTATAAAAAGCCAAACCGCCGATAGAGGTCACTTTGAGGTTTTGGTCCAATTTCTCAGAATAAACTTCGGCGGGAACGGTGACATGGTCAGCGTCGCCGACATATTTAATGAGTTTGGCATAGTATTCGGAAGAGCCGTCCTTATCTTGGATTATGGTATACTTAAAGCCGTCAACTTCAATAGTTTCGGGCTCGTCCTGAGTACAAGCCGAAAATGTAAATAAGACCATAACCGTTATTAAAATTATACAAGGAAAAAGTTTTAGAAATCTTTTCATAAGCGTAAAAGCTCCTTTTCTACATAAAAGTTGTTACACAATGAAATAATTATAAACCAACGGTCGGTTTATGTCAACATAGATAAAAGAATCACGGTAGTGAATAATTTTTTCTTATATAAATAATAAAATAATCACATCAAAATCAAAGGAATTTTCTTAATAAGTTTGTGCAAACTATTGATAAAAGTATCTTAAAAACAAAAGGAGGTTTTTTATGTCGAAATTATCAACTAAAGATTTGAGCGCGCTCTCGGACCTTTTGAATTATGAAAAATGGGCTTCCATGAAAAGCCAGCTGTACTCACAAACATTGCAAGACCCCGAAATAAAAGGCTTGTGTAAAAAGCTTCAAGACGGGCATAACAAAAATTTCAACACTATGTTTGAATTTTTGAATTCACAATAAGGAGGTAATATATGTCGCATAGCTTGAGTGAAAAGGACGCTTTAATGGACCTTTTGATGCAGGAAAAAGAAATAATGAAGGTATACGGCTCATTTTTGCCCGAAGGCTCCACCGCGGAGATAAGAGGATTGATGAGCAACAATCTGAAAATGATTGAGATGCTGCAGTTTGAGCTCTTTAATAGAATGCAGCAAAAGGGATACTATCAAGTGCAAAGCGCCAAAAAACAAGATGTACAGCAAACAATAAGTAATTTTGAGTAAAGACTAATTAATTTTCAAAAAATCCGCCTAAGTCTAAGGCGGATTTTTTTTGTGTTTTTTTTCTTATAAAAGCATTCTATGTATCCTTAAAGGGTATGTTTGGGCATTCAAACCGCTATTATAATATATCTTTTTTGATTTTAGGGGGTATTGACAAGGAGTATAGGCGTTCAGTATCATAATAGAGTAACCATTGGAGGTGTTGAATGCAAAAAGTTATAAAAAATAAAATACTTAAAATAATCGTCATAGCGGTGTTTATTTTCGCTACGGTAGTATCCGCCGCAATCACAGGATATCATTTTTCGGTTAAGAGTATGGGCGAAAGACCAAAGGTGGACGCCCGTGCGAACAATGTGATTCTTCTTATTGGCGACGGCATGGGCTTTAATCATGTGGAAATTGCTTCGTATTTTGACAAGCCGACAATGACTCAAATTCAAAATTCAGGGCAGGTGACCACCTTATCGTTGACGCCCTTTCCCACAGACAGCGCAGCCGCCGCCACCGCTCTTGCCACAGGACATAAGGCTGGGAACGGAAGGATAGCTTATTCGGGCGGAAAGAAGCTTGAGAATCTGGGGGATATAGCCATTGAAAACGGCAAGAAACTGGGCATAGTGACCACAAAAAGCGTTACGGACGCCACGCCGGCGGCTTTTAGCGCACACAACAAGCGCCGTTCAAATGATCAGGAGATAGCCCTTGAACAGATAAGAAATACTGATATAGATGTGCTTTTGGGGCTGGGCAGGGAGTACTTTGACAACTATGCCGATGAGATAAACACTTGGGATAGGGCTTATGTGACATCTTATGAGGACTTGTCGGCGAATGAAAAAGAAAAGGTCTATGGCATATTTGACGACCCCATTCCCACAGAGGGCGAGTTTTCGCTGGAGGGGCTTACCGAGATAGCTCTGGAGATGCTGGACGGCGAAGAGGGATTTTTTCTTATGGTCGAAGGGGGCAAAATAGATAATTATAGCCACAAAAACGATTTGGACAATATGCTAAAGGAATTTTGGGACTTTGATAGGGCGGTGGCGGTCGCTTTGGCGTACGCTATGCAAAACCCCGACACTACGGTAATAGTGACTGCGGACCATGAGACGGGCTGGCTCAAGCTTCCCAAAGAATGGTCTGAAGAAAATATTAATGACAGGCTGTTCAAGAGCGGAAACCACAGCTTTAGAGCCGTTCCTTACTTTATTTTTGGACCTGGTGAGGACCAAATTCCCGCAAAAATCGACAATACCGATATTTTCTACATAATAAATCAGCTGCTCTTTGGGTAGCTGAAGAAAACAATTGCCAAAGATTTTGGTTTGTGCTATAATATCGTCACTTTTCAAAAAGGAGTATTTTTATGAAGCAGTACTTTGCCAGAGGAGACGGAAAATTCATAATCAAAGAAAGTTCTTCTCCCACTCCCGAGGGTATGGTTAAGGTTAAAATAACCAAAATAATACCCACAAGGTCGGACTTGGACATATTCTTGGGCAAGGCTGATATCAAATATCCTTTTATTCCCTGCCATATGGCGGTGGGGCTGGTCAGCGAAGAAAGACCAGAGTTTGAGCTGAAAAGAGGCGCCAAAGTCATCATTAACCCCTATGTGGTGAAATCTTCCAAAAAAACCGACACCTTGTCAGAGATAAAGACCTTTGGGGTGGATATGGATGGATTTTTGTCGGATTTTGTGTTCGCTCCGATAGAAAACATCATAGTTTTTCCCGAGGAGCTAAAAGAAGAAGAGGCGGTTTTTGCCGAATATATCTCTTTGGGGCTTTCGGCAATTAATTCCTTTAAGATACAAAAAGGCGATTATGTTGCGATAATAGGCGGTTCGCCGCTATGCAACCTTATCGCCCAACTGACCATATATTTTCAAGCGATTCCCATAATCATAGACTTTAAGAAAGAAAGGCTACAAAAAGCCAAAGAATGCGGAATTTATTACACCATAGACGCTTCCAAAGAAGCCCCTATTGAAAGGGTTATGGAAATCACAGGCGGCAGAATGGCGGAGCATACGATTTTAGAGAGCGAAAAGGGAGCGACGGCACATTTTCTTTTCAGCCTCGCAAGGCACGGGGGGGACTGTACCATAGTCAGCGTCAACAAATACCCCAACGCTTTGGAAGCAGATATAAATCTTATTAACAAAAAACAGCTTAAAGTAAAAGGTCTTTCAACGGGTGCTGCGGAATTTAGTTCTGCGGTTTATATCCTTGCCCAGAAGTTCCTTAATCTTTCGGCTCTTGTGGAAAAAAGAGTGCCATTAAAAGACATTCAAAAACACTTTGAAGAGCTAAAAGAACATGGCTTTTCGCTTGCCACAATCATTGAAATGTAAAAAAAGCTTTTTTATTAATTGTTTTCTTGGGGCAGGAGGATGTCGCAGAGCTTATCCACATCTCCCGCTCCTAACACCAGCACGGTATCAAACGGCTCTATATTTTCTATTATATCCTTGGCAAGAGGCAGGGTCTTGTCAAAGTATTTTGTTTGGCATTTGTTTTTTAGCTTATGATATAAGTCTTCTGCACTTTTTCCTTGAGCGAAGTTTTCTCTTGCGGGATATTCTTTCAATAAATATAATAAGTCGCTTTTTGCCAGTACTTCAATGAAATCGTCAAACAATAAAGCCGTACGGCTGAATGTATGAGGCTGAAAGACAATAATCAGCCTTGACTTTGTCAGCCTTTTGGCGCTTTGCATAACCGCACTTATCTCGGACGGGTGGTGGGCATAGTCGTGATATATATCCGCTCCCTTAAGCGAACCCCTTTTCTCAAACCGTCTTTTTATTCCCTGAAAGTTCTCCACGGCACTTTTTATTATTTCATTATCAATTTTTAAGAGATAGCTGACAGCCATAGCCGCCGCCGCGTTATAAACATTATGAAATCCCACAAGGCTTAGATTGACATCGACAAGGGGGCTTTGAAGATAGTTTAAGGTAAATCCGAACATTTCGTCCTTATGTTCGTGGATATCGCTAATATAAAAATCAAAAGCCTTGTCTGTCCCAAAGGTTAAGACAAGGGGATATTTTTGTTTTAGATGTTTTTTGTAATAATCGGTATCCCCGCAGACCAGCCCCAAACGGTTCTTATCCCCGCTTAAAAAGATATCAAAAGTGCAGTATACATCCTCTAAATCATAAAAAGTGTCGGGGTGGTCGTTCTCGGCGTTGAGCACAACCGAAATGTTTGAGGGAATGCTCAAAAGACTTTTCTTATATTCGCACGCTTCGGTAATAAAAAAATCGTCCCCCGAATAGTACAAGTTTCCCATATCAACTACTTCACCGCCTATATGCGCGCAAAAACCCTTCGCCGCATGCTTTAAGATATGTCCGAGCATGCCTGTGCAGGTGGTCTTGCCGTGGGTCCCCCCTATGGCGACGACGGTAGAGAACTCTTTTGCCACCTCTCCCAAAAATATATGTCTTTCCATAACGGGAACGCCGATATTTCGGCAATGCACAAGTTCCTTGTCATCTTTGCTTATTGCAGAAGAATAGACCGCAAGGTCGGGGTTTTTTATTGATTGGGGATTTGAGCCTATCCATATATCCGCGCCTTTTTCCATAAGCTCAATGACATTTTTTGAAAAATTTGTGTCCGAACCGCTAACTGTTTTTCCCCATTTAAGCATAAGCTTGGCAAGCGCCGAAAGACTAATCCCTCCCGCGCCTATGAAATGAAGTTTATAATAATTTTTTTTTACGGACATATTTATTATGATATGTCAAATAATGCCTAAAAGTTCTAAAATACTTTTTTTATAGAGCTTTTTGCTTTGACAGGTCCAAAAAAAGCATTAATGCCCATAAATACTTGAAAAAGTAAATAAATAATAAAAAATTCCCCTTGTATTATATATTTTATTATAGTATAATGTATCTAGCGACAAATTTGTCAAAGGAGCGACGAACTATGACTATCACCAATGTTAGAGTAAAGTTACTTAAGAAAAGAGATGGCAAGCTTAAGGCTGTTGCAAGCATCGTTTTTGACGATGAATTTGTAGTCCATGACATAAAAGTCATAGAAACAGGAGAAGATTGCTTTGTCGTGATGCCATCCCGAAAAGGACCTGACGGAGAATACCGCGATGTGGCTCATCCTTTGAATAGCGAAGTCAGAGAAAAGATTAAGACTCTTATCATTACAGACTACAAAAAGCTGCTTGAAGAAAAAGCCCAAACAAACGGACAAGACGAAGCCGGCGAAGAAGCCGAAGAGGCTGAGTCCAAAGAAGAATAGAGAAAATAAATTATTCCCAATTGAATTTTTTATTTTTTCAAAAAACAGGATGAATTTTTTTGGTTCATAGCTTGTTTTTTTGCTTTTTTATTGATTTTTGTTTGACAATAAAAGGCATAGTATATATAATATAACTTGCATTTGAAAAAGAGGTGATACCATGAAAGAAAAAATACATCCTGATTATAAAATAGTAGATGTCACTTGCGCTTGCGGAGCGCAGTTTAAGACAGGCTCCACAAAGAATACCGATGTAATAAAATTGGATATCTGCAACCAATGCCATCCTTTCTATAGCGGAAAGCAAAAGAGAGTAGAGTCCGGCGGCAGAGTGGATAGATTCCGCAAGAGGTTTGGTAAATCAGGACTTAAATAGCTTGTCCATATCAAAACTGATTAAGAGTAGTGCAAGACCTTTTTTTGGTTTCTTGCACTATTTTTGTATTATTTAAGAGGCAATATGAAAAAGAAAAGAGTATGCTCAATAGGCGGTCAAGCCGTTTTGGAAGGGGTAATGATGCGGGGGAAAAGCGCAATCGCTACTGCTGTCAGAGACCCCGAAGGCAAGATTGTCGTGGAATCTCAAAGAATCGAGCCCTTAGAAAAAAAGAAAAAAATCCTCAAATTGCCCATCATAAGAGGGGTGGCTTCTTTTGTGTCCAGCATGGTTTTGGGCATAAAGACGCTCAATCGCTCCAGCGAAGTTTTTACCGGTATGGAAAACCAAGAGCCGTCCAAATTGGAAAAATGGCTTGCCAAAAAGCTCAATGTGGATATTATGAGCGTTTTGGTGGGCATAAGCCTTATTCTTGGAGTTGGGCTTGCGATAGCTCTTTTTGTGGTGATACCCCACCTTGTCACTGAATGGATAATCAGGTTTCTAAATTCGCCAAGCCCTATTGTCATAAATCTAATCGCAGGGCTGATAAGAATAATAATCTTTATTTCTTATATCTTGCTTGTGGGGCAGATAAAAGACATAAAAAGGCTTTTTAGGTATCACGGCGCCGAACACAAGGTTATTAACTGTTATGAGAAGCAAATGGAACTCAACATCGAGAACATACAAAAGATGTCCACGGTCCACGACAGATGCGGCACCACATTTCTTTTTATAATAATGGTGTTCAGCATATTATTCTTTTCCTTTGACATCTTTTCCAATAACTGGTGGCAGCGGGTTTTGATAAGAATAGCTTTTATTCCGCTGGTGGCTGGGATATCGTATGAAATACTTAAGCTGTTTGCAAAATATGACAATAAGTTCGTCAAGATTATGAAATATCCCGGGCTTTTGCTCCAGAAATTGACCACAAAAGAGCCCGACGACCAAATGGTCGAGGTGGCGCTGACCGCTTTCAATACTGTTATGGAGCTGGAAAAAGACCCCGAAAAAAAGACGCAGAGTTTTGTCACCTACACAACTGTAGAAAAGGCGGTGAAGGAGCTTGAAAACTATCTTGGCGACAAAAACGAGGCGGAGATAATCTATATGCATATTTTGGATGTTAAGACACGCTCAAAGCTCTATGACCAAAAAAGAGTGTCTTCGAATGACCGAAAAAAGGCAAAAGAATATGCCGACAGACGAAAAAAAGGCGCACCGCTTCAATATATTTTGGCAAATACTTGCTTTTATGGATATGACTTTTATGTGGACCAAAGAGTGCTTATTCCCAGATTCGATACTGAACATCTTGTCAATAAAGCAATCCAAGAAGCCCAAAAAATTATCAATCCAAAAATTCTTGACCTTATGACAGGAAGCGGAGCAATAGCTATTGCAGTCAGAAAGAATATAGAATGCAAAATGACCGCTACCGATATATCTTTGGACGCCTTGGAAGTCGCAAAACAAAACGCCGAAAAAAACGGCTGCGGGGATATAGAATTTATTTCGGGAAGCCTTTTTGAAAAAGTTCAAGGCAAGTTCGATATGATTTTATGCAATCCGCCTTATATCCCAACAGGCGATTTGAAAGAACTGGATAGCGAAGTCAAGGACTATGAGCCGTTGATTGCGCTTGACGGCGGGGCGGACGGGCTGGACTTTTATCGGGAGATGGCGGACAAGGCGCACTTATATTTGGAGCATGGCGGTATTTTGATTATGGAAGCGGGCATAAACCAAGCCGAGATTATTAGCAAGATGTTTGAACAAAAGTACGATATAGAACTTATTCATGACTATAACAATCCCCCGGTGGCAAGGGTAATTTTGGCAAGACTAAAGGAGGATTATGTTTGAAAAACTTGATAAATTAGTGCAAAGATATAACGAATTGAATACGCTTATCGGCAAGCCCGAAATCGTCGCCAAGCAAGAGGAATGGCGCAAATTGGTAATAGAGCATTCCGAGCTTTCGCCGATTATTGAAGCCTATAACCAGTACCTTGATATGGAAAGGGGAATGCAAGAGCTTTTTGAGATTATGAAAAACGGCGAAGACAAGGATATAACTCTTCTTGCACAGGCAGAATATCATGAGCTTAAGGAAAAAAAGGAAAAGCTTGTTGAAGATATAAAGCTGCTTTTGATTCCCAAAGACCCGATGGACGACAACAATGTCATTATTGAGATAAGAGCGGGGGCGGGCGGCGAAGAGGCAAGCCTTTTTGGACAGGTAGTCAGAAGAATGTACTACCGCTTTGCCGAAAGGCTCAAGTGGAAGGTGGAAGAGATAGACATCAAGGAGACCGAGCTTGGCGGCATAAAAGAGGCTGTCTTTATGATAGCGGGGAAAGGGGCTTATGCCAAGATGAAGTACGAATCAGGCGTGCATAGGGTGCAGAGAGTTCCCGAGACCGAGTCGCAAGGCAGGGTGCATACATCTACGATAACCGTCGCAGTCTTGCCCGAAGTTCAAGATGTGGATGTGGATTTGCAGGAAAAGGACTTGAAGGTGGATACCTTTCGTAGCGGCGGGGCGGGAGGTCAGCATGTCAATAAGACCGAAAGTGCGGTCAGGCTGACGCATATCCCCACGGGAATTGTGGTGGAATGCCAAGACGAAAGAAGCCAAATAAAAAACAAAGAAAAAGCGCTTAAGGTTATGAAAAGCAGACTATATGACCATTATAAGACTATACAAGAAAGAGAATATGCCGAAAACAGAAAGTCCCAAATCGGCAGAGGCGACCGTTCGGAAAGAATAAGGACTTATAACTATCCCCAAGGCAGAGTCACCGACCATAGAATAGGTATGACGCTTTATTCTTTGGAGAGTTTTTTGGACGGAGATATATTCTCAATGGTGGAGGCTCTTTCCATAGCCGCAAAAAATCAAGAGCTATTGGATTCGGATATTTGATTTTAGTCTGTCTCAAGCGGCTAAAAAGGGCGAAGGGTCTCTTGAAAATATTCCGTACTCTTGATATAATAAAAGTATCGAATATTTTTTAAGGAGAAAAGATATGATTGAACTAATCTACGGCTCTAAAGGAACGGGAAAGACAAAAAGAATAATCGACATGGCTCATCAATCGTTGGAGAAATCCGACGGTTTTGTCGTTTTTCTAGCGGACACTAATAGATATGTTAGAGAAATAAAGTACGCCATAAGATTTTTGAACACCAAAGAAATTTTTATAAAAGGCGAAGAGAACCTTGTGGGATTTATTAAGGGTTTAATAAACTCTAATTATGATATAAAAGAAATTTTTATCGACGGCGTGGCAAGAATGCTGGGTGTTGATATTCCAGAGATGGGCTCTTTTATGAATCAGCTTGACCAAATCAGCGAAAAATATGATATACATTTTGTTTTGACGATATCTTGCGATAAAGAAAATCTGCCCCAATTCTTTTCCAAGTATATAGATTAAACAAAAAAGTTTGAGGTTTATGAATGAAATATATAAGCACAAGAGGCGAACAAATCGACAATGCATCCAAGGTTATTTTGAACGGTATTGCAAATGACGGCGGGCTTTATGTTCCGTCGTCTTTTCCTACCATAACGCCCCAAGAGATTGAAGAAATGATAGGCTTTGAGTACGAAAAAAGAGCGTCTCATATCCTTTCAAAGTTCTTGACCGATTATACTTATGAAGAGCTTATGGAATACGTCCAAAAGGCTTATAAGAAATTTGACGGCGAGCCCGCCCCTTTGGTCAAGGTGGACGACAATACATATATGCTTGAACTTTGGCACGGTCCCACGCTTGCCTTTAAGGATATGGCGCTGACGGTATTGCCTTATCTTTTGATGGGTGCAAGGAAAAAAGACGGCATAGACAAAAAAACGCTTATACTTGTAGCCACAAGCGGAGATACGGGAAAAGCCGCGCTTGAAGGCTTTAAGGATGTGGAGGGAGCGGAAATAATAGTTTTTTATCCCAATGAGGGAGTCAGCCTTATGCAAAAGCTTCAGATGCAGACCACCGAAGGCAAAAATGTCCATGTGGTGGGTATAGAGGGCAATTTTGACGACGCCCAAAACGCCGTAAAAGATGTATTCGACGACGGTGAGATGAGAAAAAAGCTCTTTGACAAGGGTTATATGCTCTCTTCCGCTAATTCCATAAATTTTGGACGCCTTGTGCCACAAATTGTGTATTATGTTTCGGCGTATGTGGACCTTTTGGGAAGTGGAGAGATAGAAAACGGCGATCAAATAAACATAGCCGTACCCTCAGGGAACTTCGGCAATATCCTTGCGGCTTATTACGCTTACAGAATGGGACTCCCAATAAAGCACCTAATTGTGGCAAGCAACCAAAACAATGTGCTGACAGACTTTTTCAACAGCGGGGAATACGACATAAACAGAGAGTTCTATAAGACAATCTCTCCGTCTATGGATATCTTGATATCCTCTAATTTGGAAAGACTTCTTTTTGAATTCGCAGATAGAGACAGCGGTATCATAAGGGAGCTTATGGCGGAATTGAAAAATTCGGGACGGTATCAAATCGACCAAGAGAAGCTAAGCCAAAAGTTTCCTCAATTTTTGGGATACTATTCCACCGAAGAAGAGACTTTTGAAGTCATAGATAATTTCTTTGAACAATGCGACTATCTCTTGGACCCCCATACTGCCGTTGGCGTCAGCGCTTATTTCAAATATATTTCTGACACCCTTGATACGGATACGCCTGCAGTCGTGGTTTCCACCGCAAACCCCTATAAGTTCCCTCAAGATGTGTACTATGCCTTGACAAAAGTGCAAGAGGACGACCCCATAAAGAGCTTGAAAAAGCTGCAAAGCTATACGGGCATAAAAGCGCCCCAAGCTATCGCTGGACTTGATGATAAACCCTTAAACCATGACTTAGTAGTACCAAAGTCTAAGATTAAGGATACCATATTAAAGCTATTGAAGAAGGAAGACAACAATGAATAAAAAAACGGTATATAGCGGAATTCAGCCCACAGGCTGCTTGACGCTTGGAAACTATATTGGAGCGGTGTCTAACTGGTTGAAGATGCAGGAGGAATACAACTGTATTTATAGTGTGGTGGACTTGCACGCTTTGACCGTAAGGCAAGAGCCCGCAGAGCTTAGGAAAAATATACTTAGTTTCTTTGCTCTTCTTATGGCGGTGGGTTTGGACCCCCAAAAATGCATACTGTATATTCAGTCGCATGTGCCCGAACATTGCGAGCTGACTTGGATATTGAACTGTTATACCTATATTGGCGAAGCGGGCAGAATGACACAATTCAAGGAAAAAAGCCAAAGACACAAGAACAACATAAACATGGGGCTTATGGACTATCCCGTACTTATGGCGGCGGATATACTGCTGTATCAGACTCATCTTGTGCCAGTAGGGGCAGACCAGAAGCAGCATTTGGAGCTGTCAAGAGACTTGGCGGAAAGGTTTAATAATATCTATTCCCCCACTTTTGTAGTGCCCGAGCCCTATATCCCTAAGCAGGGGGCAAAGATATGTTCGCTTACCGACCCCGCAAGCAAGATGAGCAAGTCCGATGAGGACAAAAACGCTACCATATCCATAATTGATCCACCGGAATTGATTATGAGCAAAATAAAAAAAGCGGTTACGGACAGCGAAAAGATTGTCGAATACAGAGAGGGCAAAGACGGCATAAACAACCTATTGACCATATTCAGCGCAGTTAGCGGCAGGACGATTGAGGAGCTTGCAAGCGAATATCGGGACAAGGGATACGCAAAATTCAAAAACGATGTGGGCGAAGCCGTCGTGGAATGTCTGTGCCCTATAAGACAGAGGTATCAAGAGCTTATCGCAGACAAGAATTACTTATTGAGCGTGGCAAGGGAGGGTGCGGAAAAGGCATCGAGGATAGCCAGAAAGACTTTAAGGAAAGTCCATAGGAAAATAGGGCTGGTAGAAAGATAATGTTTGGATATGTATCTATCGACAAACCCAATATCTTGTTCAAGGACTTTCACACATACAAGGCGTACTATTGCGGGTTGTGCAAGGTCACCGGCGAACATTACAGCCAGCTTATGAGGCTTAGCGTAAATTATGACATAGTGCTTTTGAGCCTTTTGGCGCATAATTATGAAAAAAAAGAGCCCAAATTCGTTGAGGGCAGGTGTATTCTCCGCCCCATTGGCAAAAAATTCCCCATAGCCGTCAGCAAAGATATCTTAAAAAGAGTTGTGGATATAAATATTATTTTGACCTATTATAAGGCTTTAGATGATGTTATAGACGAAAGCCGCCATAAGATAATCAAAAAATACCTTGAAAGAAGATATCAAAAACTTAAAAAAGAGTATCAAGAACTCTGTCAGACGGTGGATAATAATTATAAAAGGCTAAGGGAATTGGAAAAAAATAACTGTCGAAGCGCGGAAATGCTTGGCGAGTGTTTTGGCGAAATTATGGCGTCGTGTGCAAAGGCGCTGACCAAAAACGCCGATGACAAACTGGTATCGCTGTGCTATAATTTAGGCAAATGGATATATTATATAGATGCTTTGGATGACTTGAAAGAGGACCTGAAAAAGAAAAGGTTTAATCCGTTTATTGACGAAGAAACTTGTATTGACGAGAAGTTCTTTGAGAAAAAAGAAAAATATATAAGGTATCTTTTATATTCGTCTATTGATAAGATAATTGAGGACTATGATAAGATGGACATATCCATAAGCGAGGGTCCGCTCTCAAATATAATTTATCTGGGGCTTAAGAAAAAGACTCAGGAAGTGCTTGAAAGAAGAGGTAACAAATGTCAAAAGATCCGTTTTTAATACTGGGAGTGGACAGGAATGTCACCCAAAATCAGCTTTTTGACGCATACAGAAGCTTAAGGGACAAATACAGCAATCAAAGATTTGAGCCCGGCGAAAAGGGTGCGGAAGCGTGCAGAAAACTTGAAGAAATAGAGGAAGCTTATAGGCAGGCTTCGGATATCTTGAAGTCCAATTTTGAGATTTCCTTTTATGGCGAGGGGCTGAAAGATGTGGAAGATGCCATAAAAGAGGGGGACTTGGAGAAAGCCCAAGACCTTTTGGATTCTGTAAAAGACCGTACGGCAAGGTGGCATTATCTGCAATCGGTTATTTTTTATAGAAGGGGGTGGCTTAAAGACGCCCTTAAACAATTGGAATTCGCCTGTAACCTTGAGCCCGACAACGCCAAATATGCCGAGGCGAAAGAAAACCTTTCCAAGAAAATATACTCAGACTATTCTTTTTATAGAAACGACGGCGAAAGGTCTTATAGGGATACCCCGCCCCAGCCTATGGCAAGGGGTTGCACGCCCTGTGACTGCTGTGCGGGGCTGTTGTGCGCTGATTGCTGCTGTAACTGTACGGGTGGTTGCTAAGAATGAAAATCAATGCCAAAGGCATAGCCCTTGCCGGAATCGGAAGTGCCATATCTTTGGTTTTTGTGGTTTTAAGCCATTACTTAAATGCCTTAAACATCACCTTTAATGCGCTGGCGGCGGCGGGAACGCTTGTGCCGCTTGCCAAAAAACACTACAAAGAGGCGCTTTTGGGATGCGTGGCGGTATCCCTGATTGGTTTTTTTATAGTCAATATTAGCGTAATCCCTTTTGTTTTGGTCGGCGGTTTTTATACCGTATTCACTGTGTTTTGGAGCGATAAAAACTATTCCTACCTAAAATCATTGCCGATAAAGTTCTCTTATTCGGTCTTGGTGTTTTTTATTCTCTATAAACTTATCTCCTTAATCAGTGTAGACCCGTCCAAAATCGCTTTGTTAAAAAATATCAACGCCGTAGCTTTGTACTTAATTTTGAATATAGTCTTTTCGGCTTTGTTCTTGGTGTATGACAGAGCGCTTGTGTATTTTTTTAATTATCTTAAGAAAAGGATAAAGGGATAATAAAGGCAAACTGCAAAACCTTTCACGATAATATGTATTGACTACACATATATTTATATGGTAATATTTTTTTATGGAATCTTAGAGCGGAGGCTTTTTATGTTTAGAAATATCAAATCTGAATTTACGGGCTCAATGGGGAAATACATAGGCGTGAGTCTGGGGTGTTTCTTGTTGAGTCTTACGGTCATAGGCTTGCCCTTTGCCATTTGCATAAGAGAAAAATGGATGATAGAGAATTCAAGAGTGGTGGGCATGCCTTTGATGTTTAAGGGAACGGGCCTTCAACTGCTTGGCAAGATGCTGGTATGGCTGTTTTTTGTCATCATTACTTTTTCGCTTTATACAATAGTTATTCCATATAAGTACCGTCAATGGGTTGTTGAAAATACTGTGTTTGCCCCTTATGACGACTGATTTGAGATTGATATAAGAAAGGATGCGACCTTCTGTGTGTTTTTTCCGCGGAAGGTTTTTTTATAAGATAAGCTGTTGTTATTTAGGTCAAATTTTAGTAAAATAGACTAAACGCGTACATAAAAGACTGTGACGAAAACTTTGCGATATGGTACAATAATACAAATACTTAAAGGAGAATTTTATGAGAATAGGTATAGGCGCCGACCACGGCGGTTTTATTTTGAAAAAGCCTGTCATTGAGGCGATTGAAGAGATGAACCTTGAATATAAGGATTATGGGACATATTCCGAAGAGTCTTGCGACTATCCGGATATAGCGCTCAAAGTGACCTCCGCTTTGAAAGATAAGGAGATAGACAAAGCCGTTCTCCTTTGCGGAACGGGAATAGGGATTTGTATCGCCGCGAACAAGGTCAAGGGCATAAGGTGCGCCCATGTCACCGATGCTTTCTCAGCCCAGATGAGCGCTGAGCATAACGATGCGAATATTATCTCAATGGGCGGAAGAATAACCTCTCCCGAAGACGCCAAAGAGATAGTAAAGGCGTATTTAAGCGCACAATTCGCAGGCGGCAGGCATCAGAGGCGGGTTGATAAAATCAAACAAATAGAAAACAATAATTAAGGAGCGCAAGATGAAAGTCAATATTATTGAACATCCTCTTATTACTCATAAATTGACTATGATGAGGGATAAGAGAACAAACCCCAAGGATTTCAAGTCTTTGCTTAAAGAGATATCCTTGCTTATGGCTTATGAGGTGACAAGAAATCTGCCCCTTGAAGACATTGAGATAGAGACACCTATTATGAAAATAACCGCCAAAGTCATCGGGGGAAGAAGTATCGGAATAGTGCCGATATTAAGAGCAGGACTGGGCATGGTGGACGGCATACTTGAGCTTGTGCCGTCGGCGAAAATCGGGCATATAGGCTGTTATAGAGACCCCGAAACGCTTGAACCCGTTGAATATTATTGCAAACTTCCCATAGATGTGGAGCAAAGGACAGTGATACTTGTCGACCCCATGTTGGCAACGGGCGGAAGCGCTGGCATGGCGATTGACTTTATAAAGCAAAGGGGAGTGACCGACATCAAGTTTATGTGTTTGATAGCTGCCCCCGAAGGCGTAAAAGCTCTTAATAAAAAACATCCCGATGTGGAGATATATACGGCGGCGTTGGACGAGTGCCTAAACGAGCATGCGTATATTGTGCCGGGTCTTGGCGACGCTGGCGATAGGCTTTTTGGTACAAAATAAAAAGAGGTATTTTTATGCTTAAAGAAACCGTTCAAACCATAATTCAAGCCGAAGAAAAGGCGGAGAAAATAATAAACGACGCTTTGGCGGAAGCCAAACAAATGAGCTTAAACGCCACAAACGAGGCTGAAAGGATTAAGAAAGACACCGTAGAAAAAGTCAGGCTTGACAGACAAAAGGTGATCGAGACGGCTATGAAAGAGGCGGATGAAAGGTATGAGGAAATAATCTCTTTAGGCATTGAGAAAGCCAGAAAAATGATAAAAGAGACCCCAACGGATAAAGCCGTTCAAATAATAAAGGACAAGGTGCTGAACAAATATGGCAATCGTTGAAATGAGCAGAATGAGCCTTGTGGCTCACCAATCCGAATATAGCAGATTGCTCAAACTGTTCATTAAATCGGGCTGTGTGGAGACCATAAAGTCCGAACAAATCGAGAAAACCTATTACAAGAGCAATGTTTCTCAAAAAGAGGAGATTGAATCCAAGCTGTTGAGAATTAGGTTCGCTTTGGGCTTTCTTAAAGATATGGTCTTACAGGCAAAGCTCATGGGCAAAAAGATAGAGAATATCAACTTAAAAAAGGAAAACGAGCTCTTGTCCCTTGACGATTATGAGAACATAGCCAAAGAGGAATACGACCTTTTTGAAATTATATCCGATATCGAAAAAATAAATGAGCGGATGACGGACTTGAAGAGCGCAAGGCAAAGGATAAGCGCAAAAAAAGAACAGATGTCCGTATTTAAGCCGTTTGAAATAAAATTTTCCCAAATCAAGAACACCAAGAACACCGTCATGTTTGCGGGAACTATCTCTGCGCAAAAGGCGGAGGAATTCTTTGAAGAAAATAAGGATAAGGCGTATATTAAGATTTATGAGGGCAACAAGCTGATACCCCTTATTGTAATATGCCATAAGGACAATGCCGAGGAGATAAAGACGGCTTTGGCTTCTTGCGACTTTGTCAAGGCGTCTTATGAATATGACGCCACCGCCCAAGAGAAAATTGGCGAATACGATAGAAAATTAGAGGAAATAGAGTCCAAGCGGCAAAACCTTGTCATGGACGCCTTGCAAGAAAGGCACAATATCAAAAAGTTCAAGATTCTCTATGATTATTATTACTTGGAGAAGAAAAAGCTTGAAGTGCTTGGCGAATGTGCAAGCTCTCAAAAGACTTTTTTATTGGAGGCTTGGATCCCCAAACACAGACAGCAAGAGATAGCCGCCCTTATTGAAAAAAAATGCAAGTATGCGGAAGCGGTCTTTAGAGAGCCCTATGATAACGAGACGCCCCCGACCTTAACCCACAACAATAAGCTTGTCGACCCAGTAGTCGCTATCACCAATATGTACGGTGCTCCGAATTACAGAGAGCTTGACCCGAATATCTTTGTGGCAATATTTTATCTGATTATATTCGGCTTTATGTTTTCGGATGCGGGATACGGCGTGGTGCTGGCAGTCAGCTGTTTTGCGTATTATTTTATTAAAAAACCCGTTAAGAGAACGGGCAGAATGATACTCTTGTTCGGCTTGGGCGGAGTCTCCACAGTTATTTGGGGAGCGATTTTTGGCGGATGGTTCGGCGTGACTTTCCCCAAAGAGCCCCTAATCAATCCTTTGGACCCCACCGGCTCAATAATTATGTTCGGGATGTCGCTTGGTATAGGTGCTTTGCAGATTGCTGTCGGATTTGCCTTAAACGGCATCAATAGAATTCGAAGAAAAGAGGTCTTGCAGGGTATCTTTGAGGACTTCGGGTGGGTGATAATAATTATAGGTCTTCTTCTTGTCGTATCTTCAATGCTTATGACAAGTAGTGTTCTAAACCTGCCTGGCATCATTATTGCTTTGATAGGAACTGCGATGCTCTTATTAAGCGGAGCGATAGGCAAAAAAAATCCCATCAAAATGGTGGGAGGAGCTTTGGGTAAAGCATATGGCTCCATAAATGTGGTCAGCGACTTGTTGTCGTATTCAAGACTTTTTGGTCTGGGACTGACCACCGGTGTAATCGGCTATGTAGTAAATCAGTTCGCTGTCGTCATCGTTGGATTTTTCCCGCCTGCGGCGGCTTTTGTGGGCTGGCTCTTTGCCTTGCCCGTGCTGCTGGTAGGACATCTTTTCAACTTCGGTATAAATCTTCTTGGCGTGTATGTACACAACAGCAGATTGCAATATATAGAGTTTTTCCAAAGATTTTATGAGGGTTCGGGGCATATCTTTACGCCCTTAGGCTCTCAAACAAAATACACTTACTTAGACAACTAATCAGGAGGTTATAACAATATGATTACGATAGGTACTTTTTTGGCGCTGCTGGGAGCGGCTTTGGCGGTTTTCTTGTCGGGAATGGGCTCCGCAAAAGGCGTGGGACTGGCGGGACAAGCGTCCGCAGGCGTGGTCGCTGAAGACCCCGACAAGTTTATTAAATGTCTTATTTTGCAGCTTCTGCCCGCCACACAAGGCATTTATGGCTTTATTATCACATTCCTTGTCATCTTAAACGCCAATGTCATAGGCGGACCCATAGCCCAGTATACCCTTAATCAAGGTTTATTTATACTTGCGGGCTGTCTTCCTGTGGGCGTGGTTGGATACTTTTCAGCCGTTCATCAAGGCAAAACCGCAGTCGCCGCTATCGGTATGGTCGCCAAAAGACCCGAGGAGAGCTCAAAGGGAATGCTTATGGTCGCTATGGTCGAGACCTATGCTTTGTTGGGATTCTTGGTTTCGTTCCTTGTGGTGTTTCTTGGCGGTCAGGCATTCGCATAAAGCAGGGTAGATATGAAAGGAAAACAAGCGATTATTGACAAAATAATCTCCGACGCGCGCCAAATCGCCAAATCCACCCATGAAGAGGGCGTACAAAAGGCGCAGGAAATAATCGACGCCGCAGAGAATGATGCGAGGATTTATCGTGCCAAAAACAGAGAGGAATCCGAAAAAGAAAGAGAGGATATCATAAGGCGGAGAATCACAGCCGCCAACCTTGAGGTCAAAAAAATCTTGCTTAAGGCGAAACAAGAGATTATCTCCAAAGCTTTTTCCCAAAGCGTGGAAGAGATACGCAAGGATAAAAAAGCGTATAAGAATATGCTTTTGGGAATGCTGGAGCATGCCTCAAATGGTGACACGCTGATTATATCAAAAAATGACAAAGATATCCTCACCCCTCAAGATGTCAAGGATTTTTGCCAAAAAAGAAAAATAGATATTAGTATAGATACAAACTATGGCGATTTTTTGGGCGGACTGATTCTGTGCGGAAAGGGCTGGGACAAGAACTTCACGCTGGAAGTAGAGCTCAATTCCCTAAGAGACGAGCTTGAGCCGCAAATCGCCCAAATGCTTTTTGGAGACAACTAAATGAAAGACGGATTGATTTTTGCCAACGCCAGAGCCAAGGCGAAAGAAGAGAATCTCTTGCATGAAGACAGACTGCTAAGAATGATGGAATGCAAAACACTTAAGGACGCAGTCAGAATTCTTGTCGAGGCGAATTATGGTGGCGGCAAAGTCATAGACGACGAAAACGATTTTGAGAAATTGCTTTTTGAAGAGCATAGGCTGGTCACTCAATTTGTAAAAGAGGCATCTCCCAAAGATATAGGCTTTGAATGTTTCTTTTTAAGAAATGACTATCATAACTTAAAGGCGCTTTTGAAAGCCGAGTATGGCGGGATAGAGGACATATCGCCTATGATAGTACCCGACGGACTGTATACCTTAGGGCAGCTCAAAGATATGGTGGAGAGCGGCAAGGCTGATATCCCCGTACTTCAAGAGGGCTTAAACACTATCAAAAAAAGGTTTGAAGTGGGGGCGGGAAATCCCCGCTTGATAGACACCATAATAGATAGGGCTATGTTCGAGGACATTGTCAAGAGACTTGAAAAGTGCGACGATATCGTCAAAAAATACTTCAAAGCGCTTATAGATACCACAAATATATTGTCGTTTCTTAGGGCGTATAGAATAAGCGGTAAAATGAGCTTTTTTGCCGCGGACTTTATTGAGGGCGGAGACATTGACATAAAAGTGTTCCAAGACAGCTATCAAGACCCCATGAACAGGCTGCCTCTGGCACTAAGGGGTACGCCATATCATGAGATTATGGCACGCCTTGACATAGAGGACTTGTCAGCGTTTGAAACAGCTCAAGACAATTACCTTTTGAAGATGTTTTCAGACAGCAAGAGCGATATGTTTTCCGTAGCACCGATAATAGGATATTATCTTGCCAAGCTCAACGAGCTTAAGGTGATAAGAGTGGTTCTTGTGTGCATAAAAAACAATGTGGAAAAGTCCGAGATGAAAAAAAGAGTGAGGAAACTTTATGCTTAGCAACAATAAAATAGCGATTATTGGCGACAAAGACAGCATATTGTCCTTTAAGGCAATCGGTGTGGACGCATATCCCGCCAAGAACTATTTTGAAGCTCAGGATACCTTAAAGAAGCTTGCGAGGGAATATGCGGTGATATTCATTACCGAAGACATTGCCGAGAATATACAGGACATTATGAAAAGATACAAGACGCGTCCTTTTCCCGCTGTCATACCCATTCCGTCCGCACAAGGAAGTTCGGGTTTTGGAATGAGGTCAATTTCCAAAGATGTGGAAAAGGCGCTGGGAGCGGATATATTGTTTAATTCCTAATCAATCTGGCTTTAAGGTTTTAGGAATGATAAATTAGGAATTATCAAGGAGAGAAGATATGGCAAAAACAGGAAAAATAATCAAGGTCAGCGGTCCGCTTATCGTAGCGGGCGGAATGGCGGACAGCAAGATGTACGATGTGGTACGGGTGGGCAAACAAAGGCTTATCGGCGAGATAATCGAATTGAGAGGCGACCGTGCGTCCATTCAGGTATACGAGGAGACAAGCGGAATTGGACCCGGGGACGAAGTGGTGTCCACGGGAATGGCTTTGTCGGTCGAGCTTGGCCCCGGACTTATCGAGAGCATCTTTGACGGTATTCAAAGACCGCTTACCGCTTTGAAAGAGGTTACTGGCGACAGAATAGCAAGAGGCGTGGAAGTCAAAAGCCTTGACCATGAAAAGAAGTGGAAGTTCAATGCCACCGCCAAAGTCGGCGATAAAGTGACGGCGGGAGACGAGCTTGGTTTTGTTCAAGAAACCCCGATTGTCAGACACAAAATTATGGTTCCTTATGGCGTAGAGGGTGAAGTTCTGGAAATAAGAGAAGGCGAATATACCATTGATGAAATAATCGCCAAGATAAAAACCCAAAACGGCATAAGGGAACTAAGCATGATACAAAAATGGTCGATTAGAAAGGGAAGACCTTTTGTGGAAAAACTTCCCCCCGATATTCCAATGGTCACTGGACAAAGGGTTATAGATACATTCTTCCCAATAGCAAAAGGCGGAGTCGCCGCCGTACCCGGACCTTTTGGTTCAGGAAAAACCGTGGTGCAGCATCAGCTTGCCAAATGGGCAGACGCTGATATTATCGTATATGTGGGCTGCGGAGAAAGGGGAAATGAGATGACCGATGTGCTTAACGAGTTCCCCAAACTTGTCGACCCAAAGACAAATCAGCCCCTTATGAAAAGAACGGTGCTTATTGCCAATACTTCGGATATGCCGGTAGCGGCAAGAGAAGCAAGCATCTATACGGGTATCACGATTGCCGAGTATTTTAGGGATATGGGATATAATGTCGCCATTATGGCAGACTCCACTTCACGCTGGGCTGAAGCATTGAGAGAGATGAGCGGAAGACTTGAAGAAATGCCCGGCGAAGAGGGCTATCCCGCATATCTGTCCAGCCGCCTTGCGGAATTCTATGAAAGAGCGGGCATAGCCAAAGTGCTTGGCTCAAAAGGTCTGGTTGGTTCAATAACCGCTATAGGCGCTGTTTCGCCTCCCGGCGGAGACCTTTCAGAGCCTGTATCCCAAGCCACTTTGAGGATAGTAAAAGTGTTCTGGGGCTTGTCGGCGCAGCTGGCGTATAGAAGGCACTTCCCAGCCATAGACTGGTTGCAAAGCTATTCGCTGTATTCGGACAGACTCTCAAATTGGTATAGCAAGAACTTGGGTGCGGAATGGAACGGCTTAAGGCACAAGGCGATGAGCATACTTCAAGAAGAAGCCACTCTGGAAGAGATAGTAAGGCTTGTGGGAATGGACGCTCTGGGGCCCAAGGACAGATTGACTATGGAAACCGCAAAAGCCATTCGCGAAGATTATCTTCACCAAAACGCTTTTCACGAAACAGATACTTTCTCATCCCTAAAGAAGCAGTTAAGGATGCTAAAACTGATAATTACGCAATACAATCTTTCCAACGAGGCGTTGAGGCAAAGAGTGGATATCGAAGATATTATTGATATTTCAGTAAAAGAAAAAATCGGAAGAGCCAAGTATATTGAAGAAAAAGACCTTGACAGGTTTGACTTGATTGAAGAAGAGCTGAAAAAAGAAATCGCGGCACTGTGGGAGTAGGAGGAATATTAGATGTTAAAGGAATATAAAACAATAAAAGAGATTGTCGGACCTCTTATGCTTGTCGAGGGCGTGGAGAGCGTGAAATATGACGAACTTGTGGAGATTGAGCAAGCCAACGGCGAAATAAGACGGGGCAAGGTGCTTGAAGCCAACGGCGACAAGGCGCTTGTACAGCTCTTTGAGGGTTCGGCGGGCTTGCAAATAAGTACTTCCAAAGCAAGGTTTTTGGGCAAGAGCATAGAGCTTAGCGTCAGCGAAGACATGCTGGGCAGGGTGTTTGACGGTATGGGCAATCCCATTGACGACGGTGCGCCGATTATACCCGAAAAGAAAATAAACATCAACGGTCAGCCCATAAACCCCACCGCAAGGGACTATCCCAATGAATTTATACAAACGGGAATTTCGGCGATAGACGGCTTGAATACGCTTGTCAGGGGACAAAAACTCCCGGTATTTTCTGCAAGCGGTCTTCCGCACGCCGAGCTTGCCGCACAGATAGCCCGACAAGCCAAGGTTTTGGGAACGGACTCCAAGTTTGCGGTTGTATTCGCCGCTGTGGGTATAACCTTTGAGGAAGCCGACTACTTTATAAGCGATTTTAGAGCCACAGGCGCTATCGATAGAGCGGTACTGTTTATGAATCTTGCGAACGACCCCGCAATAGAAAGGATAGCCACCCCAAGAATGGCACTGACAGCGGCAGAATATCTTGCCTTTGACAAGGATATGCATGTGCTTGTCATTATTACGGATATCACAAACTATGCCGAGGCGTTGAGAGAGGTTTCCGCTGCAAGAAAGGAAGTGCCGGGAAGAAGAGGTTATCCGGGATATCTATACACCGACCTTGCGACCATTTATGAAAGGGCGGGGAGAATCAGGGGCAAAAAAGGCAGTATCACACAGATTCCGATTTTAACAATGCCTGAAGACGACAAGACGCACCCCATACCCGACCTTACGGGATATATAACTGAGGGGCAGATAATCTTGTCCAGGGAACTATATAAAAAAGGCGTCACACCGCCAATTGATGTTTTGCCCTCTCTGTCCAGACTTAAGGACAAAGGAATAGGCGAGGGCAAGACTCGAAAAGACCATGCGGACACCATGAATCAGCTTTTTAGCGCTTATGCCAGAGGCAAGGAAGCAAAAGAACTTTCAGCAATACTTGGCGAGGCGGCTTTGACGGAAGTGGATTTGAAATACGCAAGGTTTGCGGAAGAATTTGAAAATCAGTATGTGTCCCAAGGTTTTACCGCGAACAGGAGCATTGAGGAGACGCTGGAGCTTGGGTGGGAGCTTTTAAGGATACTTCCAAGAGCTGAGCTTAAGAGAATAAGGGACGAATATATTGAAGAGTTTTTTGACAAGAAATAAAGAGGAATCGATATGGCAAGACTGAATGTTAATCCCAACCGTATGGAACTAAGGCGGCTAAAAAACCGTCTTAAGACTGCGGTCAGAGGTCATAAGTTGCTTAAAGACAAGGCGGACGAGACCGTCAGGCAGTTTATGATTTATATAAGAGAGAACAAAAGGCTTCGTCAAGAATTGGAGGGCGAAATCAGCAAGGCTTTGAAGTCCTTTTTGCTGGCATCGGCGGTCAGCCAGTCCCAAGTCATAGAAGAGGCGGTCGCAATGCCGGGATTCCAAGTCAAGCTCAAGACTTCCACCAAGAATGTAATGGGCGTTGTAGTGCCTGAAATTGAAATATTGGAGGGGGACAAAAAAGAGCTTTATCCATATTCTTTTGCCACTGTGACAAGCGAACTTGACTCTTCCATATCCAATCTAAGCGAACTTCTTGTCAAGATGATAAAGCTTGCCGAAGTGGAAAAGACCTGCAACATGCTTGCCGACGAAATCGAAAAGAACAGAAGAAGAGTCAACGCTTTGGAGCATTTTATTATTCCCCAGCTTGAAGAGACCATAAAATACATCACCATGAAACTTGACGAGAACGAAAGGGCAAACACCATAAGGCTTATGAAAGTCAAGTCCATGATGGAAAAAAGAGGTTAAAGCAAAAAATATATTTTTTATTTTTGAAATATGTGTTATAATTAATTATTATTTTTTTGGAGCATTTTAATGATTAGGGTAGAAAATCTTTATAAAGCTTATGGAGATATCAAAGCCGTTCAGGATATTTCTTTTGATGTCAAAGAGGGGGAGATATACGCCTTTCTTGGCGAAAACGGAGCGGGCAAGACCACGACCATAAACATCCTTTGTGCGATTCTTGAAAAGGACAAGGGAAAGGTGCTGATAAACAAGCACGATTTGGACAAAAATTCCGACCTTATAAAAAGAGATATCGGGGTTGTCTTTCAAGGGGCATACCTTGACGACAGACTGACAATTTTTGAAAACCTTTATGTAAGGGCTTTGCTTTATGGAATGAGCACCAAAGAGGCGAAACAAAATATACAAACGACGGCGGATATCTTTGATTTAAGGGATATCTTAAAGCGGAAGTACAAAAATCTTTCGGGCGGTCAAAGAAGAAGGGCGGATATAGCGAGGGCTCTTTTGCACAGCCCAAGGATACTTATACTTGACGAGCCCACAACGGGGCTTGACCCTGCCACAAGGAATATGGTTTGGAAGACCATAAAAAGGCTTAGGAATGAAAAGGGCATGACTATTTTCTTTTCTACCCACTATATGGAAGAGACCGAGAACGCCGACAGAATAGCAATCATCAAAAAAGGCAAAATCGCTGCCTGCGACACACCCCATGCGCTTAAGCAAAAATATTCGTACGATACCTTGAACCTTTATGGCGACAATGACGAGATAAAAAAATATTTGAAAGAAAAAGAATATAAGACCAAAATTAGAAAGGAATATATAGAGGTCAAGCTGGAAAGCAGCATGAAAGCTTTGGATGTATTAAATGATTTAAGAGAAAAAGTCTCTGGGTTTGAGGTGAGAAAGGGCAATATGGATACGGTCTTTCTCACGGTCACCGGAAAAGACGATTTCGACGGTGAGGTAAAAGATGAATAAAATATACGCTTTGGCGTCAAGAAACGCCAAGATTTTTTTAAGAGATAGGGCAGCGGTGTTCTTTTCGTTTTTGGCGGTGTTTATAGTGTTTGTGCTGTACCTTTTATTTATTAGCGCCTCTATTACAAGCGGAATTAAAGCCTCTATCACGGCGAACGGATTTCAAGTAAGCGACAAGCTTGCCAAGCTCTTTTCAGACAGCTGGATGATGTCGGGAGTTATGGGTATCGGGTGCATAACGGTCGCCAACGGCTGTCTTGTCAATTTTGTCAACGACACCGCTCTTGACAAAAGAAGGGATTTCTTCGTTACTCCCACCAAAAAAACATCTATTATTTTGAGCTATTTCTTTAGTACGATATTAATCACCTTTTCCATGAATACGGTGATATTCTTTATTGTTTATATTTACCTGTTGATAATCGGCATGGGAGCGCTTTCCTTTGGAGCAATCATGGCTATGATAGGGCTTATACTCCTGACCTCTATATCGTCTACTATGATGATGCTTTCGATTGCGTTGTTCCTAAAAACCGAGAGTGCCCACGGAGCCGTTGTGGCGATAGCTTCAGTGGTGACGGGTTTTGCTACGGGAGCTTATATGCCGATGAAGCTTTTCCCCAAGATTTTAAGGGATATTTTTGCCTTTGTGCCAGCGACCGGTTCGGTGGTCATGATGCGAAAAATCATGATGAAGCCCGCACTTCAGGCGATGAAAAGCGAATATCCCGCCCAATTGGTGGACATCTTGGCGGATGAATTTAGTTTGGAACTGGTTGTTGGAAGCTGGACAGTTCCCGACTGGGCGATGTTAATCTATCATGTGATATGTTCGCTGTTGTTTTTGGGCATTATCGCATTCGCTGTTAAGAAAAAACTTAAATAACCTCATTTGTTTTCCAAAATCTAAAACAAGTATATCTGATAAAATGAAAGTAAAACTGTAAAGAGATATAGGCGGGTTTTCGTTTTACTTTTACATATAAAAGTAGTAATATTTTATAGTATATATCAATTAAAAACAAAAGGAGAGAGAGCTTTGGCGTCAATAAAGATTTCTGAAGAAGTATGCAAGGGCTGCGCTCTTTGCGTGACAGCGTGCCCCAAGAATATCTTGCGTCTGTCCGCAAAAAGTAACAAAAACGGATACTTTCCCCTTGAGATTTTCAAGCCCGAAGAGTGCATAGGCTGTGCCAATTGTGCAGTAATATGCCCTGATTGCGTAATAGAGGTGGAGAGATGAAAGTACTTATGAAAGGCAACGAGGCGATAGCCGAAGCCGCCATAAGAGGCGGCTGCAGAGCGTTTTTTGGCTATCCTATTACGCCTCAAAACGAGATACCCGAATATATGAGCTGTCGAATGCCCCAAGTGGGAGGCGTTTTTATTCAGTCCGAAAGCGAAGTCGCGGCAATAAATATGGTCTATGGCGCGGCGGGAGCGGGTGCAAGAGCCATGACAAGCTCTTCCAGCCCGGGAATCAGCCTTAAGCAAGAGGGCATATCCTATATCTGCGGTGCTGAACTTCCTTGTGTTATTGTCAATATGGTCAGATGCGGTCCGGGGCTTGGTGGAATTCAACCCGGACAAGGCGACTATTTTCAAGCGGTCAAGGGCGGCGGACATGGAGACTATCGTATGTTGACTTATGGGCCAAGTACCGTTCAAGAAGCCGTTGATATAATCTATGACGCCTTTGACAAGGCAGACGAATACCGAGTTCCCGTCATGATTTTGGGCGACGGCATGCTGGGTCAGATTATGGAAGCGGTGGAGATTCCCCCTATGAAAGACCCCGCCACTTTTCCCAAAAAGGAATGGGCGACCACGGGAAAAGGGTATGGCGATACAAGGCGTATAATAAACTCTCTTTACATAAAGCCAGACGAGCTGGAAGAGGTCACCAACAGACTGTTTGATAAGTATAAGATTATGGCGGAAAGAGAGGTCATGGCGGAAAACTATATGACAGACGACGCCGAAATAATAATCACCGCTTATGGCACGGTAGGCAGAATCGCAAAAAGCGCCGTCAATATTTTGAGGGAAGAGGGCATAAAAGCCGGTCTATTAAGACCCATAACCCTTTATCCTTTCCCCGAGAAAGAATATAAGAAGTTAGCCCAAAGAAAAGATGTCAAGATGTTTTATTGCTTTGAGCTGTCCATGGGGCAAATGGTGGAAGATGTCAGACTTAGCGTGGACGGCAAAAAGCCGACTTTGTTCTATGGCAGAACGGGCGGAAATGTAATAAGCCCCGAAGACATCGTCAAAGCGGTAAAAAGTGAGGTGAAATAATGGCAACGGTATTTAAGAAAACAAGCATGCTCACGGATGCGCCTTCTCACTATTGCCCGGGCTGTACCCACGGCGTGGCGCATAGATTGACGGCGGAGGTCATAGAAGAGCTTGGATATAAAGAAAATGTGGTGGGAGTAGCTCCTGTGGGCTGTGCGGTCTTTGCATATAATTATTTCAACTGCGATATGCAACAAGCCGCCCATGGCAGAGCGCCGGCGGTTGCCACAGGCATAAAGAGAGTGCTTGGCGAGGATACTTTGGTGTTTGCCTATCAAGGAGACGGCGACCTTGCCTCAATCGGTCTTGCGGAGATTGTGCATAGCGCGGCACGGGGCGAGAATTTTACGGTTATATTTATTAACAACGCTATTTATGGCATGACGGGCGGACAAATGGCACCGACTACGCTTTTGGGACAAAAAGCTACCACATGCCAAGCGGGCAGAGACCCCAAAGTCAATGGCAACCCCATAAAGATTTGTGAAATGCTTTCTACTCTGGACGGAGTAGCATATGTTGAAAGAGTCGCACTTGGCAGCGTGGGCGGAATTAGAAAGGCAAAAAGAGCTCTTACAAAGGCTTTCAAGTATCAAATAGAAAAGAAAGGCTTTACGCTTGTGGAGATGCTGTCTACATGCCCCACGAACTGGCGGATGACGCCCAAGCAAGCTATGGACTATGTCAATGAAGAAATGCAAAAGATATATCCTCCGGGTGTGTTCAAGGAGGTAAAGTAAATGGAAGAGAAGATAATAATAGCCGGCTTTGGCGGTCAAGGCGTGTTAAGTTTGGGACAGTTCTTGGCGTATGCGGCGATAAGGGACAAGAAAGAAGTGACTTGGCTTCCCTCTTATGGTCCGGAAATGAGGGGCGGAACATCCAATTGCAGCGTGGTCATAAGCGACAAGCAAGTGGCAAGCCCGATTATAGAATCCCCCGACTGTTTGATAGCCATGAACAAGCCCTCTTTAATAAAATTTGAGGAAAAGGTAAAAAATGGCGGAACAATTATTGTAAACAGCAGCCTTGTGGATATTAAGGTACAAAGACAAGATTTGAACGCCTATTATGTGCCTTTGAACGACTTGGCGAACCAAGCGGGGAATGTCAGAACCGCAAATATCGTTGCTTTAGGCGCTTATATCCAAATAAGCAAACTTTTCACCAAAGAGACTATCGAGGAAGTTATCAAGGAGCAATTCTCCAAAAAACCCAAAGTCATACCGTATAATCTCAAAGCTTTGGAATTGGGTATAGAGGCGGTTAAAGTTTCTGTCTAATGGTAAGCGATATTCACCCCAATAACCATTTTTATAATATTCCGCTTCACTTTGGTGAAGCGGTTTTTCAATATAACTATATTATAAGTAGCCCATTAAGAGCCCGTGTTATGAACCGCTTCCGAAGGTAAGCGGTTTAGTTAATTAATCCATCTAATGTTTGCGGGGTCGCTTATAGTCAGCTCTCCCCATTTCTCATCTCTTTTGATATGGCATTTGCCGTTTTCCACGCTGGTGCCGGCGTCGAATTGGAAATCTATGACCACTTCATTTTCTTTGTTTATATAACCGCACTTGCCGCCTTTGAAGACGCAAGCAAGCCCTTCGCTGAAAGATAGGGCGCATTCATAAATTATGGGCACGACTTCCACGCCCTCACGGTCTATAAAACCAAAACGCTCGTCTTTTTCCACACAGCATAGGTCTTCTTTGTAACTGAACACTTCGTCGAATTGCGGTGGAATGACCACCTTGCCGTTTCTGTCCGTAAAGCCCCACTTCCCGCCTTTATTGAACTTGACATATATATCCGCAGGTGCTTTTTTAGGCTTGTGGCTTTTTTTCTCTTTTGGCTGTGGAGTGCTTTCCGCCGTCTCTTTTTGAGAGGGTTTGAGGTATAGTTTTTTGGGTTTTATCGCCTTAATGACATCTATTAGATTTCTTTTTTTGAATTTGAAGATTTTATAAAAGTCCTTTTCTTCTCTTCTGACGATATCCCCCAAATTCCTTAAGCCGCCGCTTTTTAGCAGTTCCAAGGTGTTGTCTACTTTGAACTTCAGGCTTTCTATCGGCTCTTCAAGTATTTTTTTGTCAAAAGGCGGTTTGTAATTGTCGACGGGTTTTTTCTTCTTTCTGCGTGGATTTGCCATATTCACCTCTTACTTTGATAAAAATAATTTTATCATATTTTACTCCAATATACAAGCGATGATTATCGGCTCCTTTGTATCATTAGCATTATTTCCCTAATCTTAAAAGGTGAATTATCAAAGACTTTTTAGCACAAATTATGAGTAAAGGAGGTGTATGGCTATGAAACAACTTAAATCAGGACAGATAGCGCCCAAATCAGGTACTTATCAAGTTATTGATGAGCAGGGCAACAACATCGGCAGCGTTCAGGTGCAAAAAGGTAATAGAATACCCCCGACACAGCAACCCGGAGCGCATTTTGAAATCGAATAGTGGCTTTAATATGTAAATTTTGTTAATTAAACAAAATTTGTATTCTTTAAGAGTAAAATGAAAAAAGTCACACAAAATACAGTAAAAGGAGGGACATTATTATGAAGTTACATTCTGGAGAAATAGCTCCCAAGACGGGAACCTATAATGTTATAGATAAGAATGGTAAAGTCGCTGGAACTGTTCGCGTAAAGAAAGGGGATAGAATACCTCCTACGCGTATTGAAGAAGCATCTTATTTTGAGTTCAGCGAATAACAATGTCTTACCCTTAAATTAGAGGGAGTCTTTGCATAAATACGCAAAGACGAAAAAACCACCCGAAGAAACTATCGGGTGGTTTTTTATTCTTTTTCTTTTCAAATAAAAATTATTGGGCTTGCTGCTGCTTTTTGGCTTGGTCGAGAATTCTTGCAAGGCGCGCTTTTTTTCTGTTGGCGTTGTTTTTGTGATAGACGCCGTCGCTCTTGGCTGAGTCGATAATTTTTGAGGTGACGGGCAAAAGCTGTTCGGCAAGAGCAAGGTCGTTTTCTTGTATCGCCTTTTCAAATTTCTTTATTGCGTTCTTTACCCTTGACTTCTTCATAACATTTCTTTCTCTTTGTTTTTTTGTTATAAGAATCCTCTTTTTTTGCTGTTTGATGTTCGCCATATTTTTATATCTTCTCCTAAACTAATTTCTATTTTTGCTTGATTATTCTATCACATAAGAAAGTACTTTGCAACTAAAAGGAATATTTATTTTGAAAAAGTTAAGAATATCTTGATATGGAAAGAGTTTATAGAGAATTTTTTGAGGCGACGCTGTTAAAAAAGCAGGACTATACCGAAGAGGTGGAGAGCTATTATAACGACCTTATCATTATGAGAAAAGGCGTCCGCAAGGACTTTGGAAAAGATAGTATGGTTTATACCGCCGAGCTTAAGCACTCTATTTTCGGCAAAAGAGAAATGCAAAACGCCCTAAGCGATATTTTGGCGGGGGCGCTTATAGAGGTTTTGAAAAGGAACAAGTACAGACGAGGCAAGAGAACGCTTGCGGTAGGACTGGGGAATGAAAAGATGACAGCGGATTCATTGGGCTCAAAGACGGTGGACGGGCTTCAAGTCAGCCGTCATTTTCTGAATGAGGGTTCTTTGCTGAAAGGGGATATGGCAAATCTCTCCGCAATCAAGAGTTCGGTAAGCGGTGTGACTGGACTAAACTCCTATGACATAATAAGAGGGGTGATTGCCACCACCAAGCCGGATTTTTTGATTGCAATAGACACTCTGGCAAGCAAAAGTCTGTCAAGGATAGCACGGGCAGTGCAAATAACGGATTATGGCATAGAGCCCGGAAAAGGCGTAAACAACAGCAAAACTATATTGAGCGAAAGCACCTTAGGGATACCCGTTATTGCGATAGGGGCGCCTTTTGTCATTTATGTAATGGATATCATAAGGGAATATATAATCAACAACGGTGGACAGGTCAAAGATATCTCAGAACTCAAGTCCTATGTGGTCACCGCCAAAGATATAGATATATCCGTGGAGGAATACGGCTATGTTTTGTCAAGGGCGATAAATATAGCATTGAATACCGCTTAAGAAAAGGCAACAACTTCAAAGGTGCTGCATATAATAAATTTTGTGAGTATAGGATTTATTGATAGTGGCATAGGGGGGCTGACTACTCTTCGCGAATGTAAAAAAGCCTTTCCAAAAGCCAATTTTATTTATATTGCCGACACCAAGTACGCGCCTTATGGCATAAAAAGCAAGAACTTCTTGACGGGACGCTCTTATGAACTGGTCAAAGAACTTGTGAAAAGAGGAGCGGACGCCGTTGTGTTTGCGTGCAATTCATGTTCGGTAGCCACTTGTTATGAAAAATACGGCAATACGCCAATATTTAGGGTTCTGCCGGATATTGACAGGGCTTTATGTGAGACAAAAGGCTGTGTCCTTCTTATGGCGACTCCGGTCACGATTGAGAACTTGCCCCAAGAGAATAAGGAGCTTGCAAGGCTAAGAATGCTTGCCGACAAGACTCTTGCCACCAAGGTGGAGCAAAGCGCCCCCGATTTTTATAAGCTGAAAAGCTATCTTGAAACAATCCTTTCGCCGTATAAAGATGTGGAAGCCGTGATACTTGGCTGTACGCATTATTTATACCTTAATGAAATAATAAAAACCATTCTGCCCGATGTCAGGCTTTATCACTCCAATAATCAAGCGATAGAGACTCTTAAGAAAATGAATATGCCTGAGGAAGAGGGAAAGACTCAATTGATAGTCACAGGCAAGACAGACAAGTTTTATGAGAAGCTTCTACATAGACTTCTGTATTAAGCTGAAGTTTAGCTGATATTTTTGCAAATTTTTTTATAATCGGCTGTTTTTAGTTTAATGTTGTTGAAAAAGAAAAAGATATATAGTATCATAATACTAATATATTTTAGAAAGATTATAAAATTTTTGAAAAAAGAGGAGTTTTTATGGCAGTTTACTTGAAAGACAAAATCAGAAATATCGCGGTTATTGGACACAGCGGAGAGGGCAAGACATCCCTTGTAGAAGCTATTTTGTATAAAACAAAAGCAATAGAAAGGCTGGGCAAAGTGGACGAGGGAAACACTACTTCAGACTATGACCAAGAAGAAATAGCCAGAGGCATGAGCATATCCTTGAGCCTTGCCTATACCGACCATAAGGGCTATAAGCTCAATATCATAGATGTGCCTGGCTTTTTTGACTTTGAAGGCGAGATGATTTCCGCCCTTTCGGTAGCGGACACCGCAATTATCGTGACTATGGCAAGCGGAACTTTGACTGTGGGAACGGAAAAGGCGATAGACTATTGCCTTGAAAAAGGCGTCCCCATGTACCTTTTCGTAAACGGCGTCAACAAGGAAAACACAGACTACTTCAAGACCATAGACGCCATAAGAGAAAAGTACTCAAACAAGGTCACCCCCTTGGAGCTTCCGATTATGGACGGATACGATATGAAAGGCTATGTGGATGTGGCAAGCCTTACGGCGTATGACCTTGACCACAACCCGATAGACCTGCCCCAGAACCTTAAGGACAAAGCCGAGGAATACAACCTTGCACTTACGGAGTTTGCGGCGGAAGCGTCCGACGAGCTTTTGGAAAAGTTCTTTAGCGGCGAGGAGCTGACTTTGGAAGAGAAAAGACAAGGGCTCAAGCTTAGGATGATGAACGCCGAGCTTATACCTGCGGTGGCCGGCGTGGCTGTGGGCAAACCTGTTCTTGCAAACCTTTTAGATAATATAATCTCCTTGTTCCCGTCTCCAGCGGAAATGCCCTCAAGAAAGGCTAAGAAAATGGACGGCGAAGAAATTGAAGTTAAGTGCGACGAGAATGAGAAATTCTCCTGCCAGATATTTAAGACCATTATTGACAAGTTCCTTGGAAAAGTACAGCTTTTCAAGGTTGCGAGCGGAAAGGTAAAGGTAGGCGACGCTATCTACAATACCAGCAAGGACAAAGGCGAAAAAGTAAGCTCAATTTTGCTTCTTAAAGGCAATAAGAGCAAGAACATTGATGAGATATGTGCGGGAGACTTGGGCGCTTTTGCCAAACTCAACCATACCAGCACCCAAGACACCCTTTGCGACCCGTCCTATAAGATAAAATTTGATGATGTGGAATATCCCGAACCCGTATACTCCATGGCTGTTTACAGCGCAGAAAAGGGCAAGGAAGACAAGGTGTTCGGCGGACTTTCCAAACTGCTGGAAGAAGATTCCACCTTTAGGGTTGAAAAGAATTTGGAAACAAATGAAATGGTTATTTCAGGTCTTGGCGACAGCCAGCTGGATATCATTTGCAAAAAGCTTAAGAACAGAGAGGGTGTGGAAGCCAAACTTAAGACGCCCAAAGTGCCTTATAGAGAGACTATCAAAAAGACGGTGGAGCAACAAGGCAAATATAAGAAACAGTCCGGCGGACATGGACAGTACGGCGACACCTATATCAGATTTGAGCCCAAGCCCGAAGTAGACTTCGAATTTGACGACGAGATTGTGGGCGGAGTAGTGCCCAAACAGTATATACCCGCCGTTGAGAAAGGGCTTAGGGAATGCATACAAAAAGGCGTGCTGGCAGGCTATCCCGTTGTAGGGCTTAGGGCGGTGCTTTATTTTGGAAGCTACCATTCCGTTGACTCATCCGAGCTTGCGTTCAAAATGGCTGCAGCTGCGGCATACAAAGACGGTCTGCCCAAGGCGAACCCCGTCTTACTTGAACCCATAGTGAGCGTCAGCGTCACAGTTCCCGAAAGCAATATGGGCGACATCATGGGAGACCTTAACAAGAGACGGGGCAGGATTTTCGGCATGGAGACAGTGGACGGCAAGACAGTGGTCAAAGGTGAAGCGCCCATGTCTGAAATGTTCAAATATGCCACTGACCTAAGGTCTATGACCCAAGGCAGAGGCAGGTTTTCGGTCAAGTTTGAAAGATATGAGGAAGCCCCCCTCCATATTGCCGAAAAGGTCATAGAAGAGAGCAAAAAAGAAGAAGATTAATTCATTTAATTTATAAAGCATAAATCCGTTTTCCTATAAACAAGGGAAAGCGGATTTTTTATTGCGAATTGCTTAATAGAAGTTCGCTTACCTTTACTGCCTTATAGCCGTTTTGGCGGTAGTAGTCGAGTATCATGGGCAGCGCTTTTAAGGTGTGTGCGGACGGGTGCATAAGTATCAAGTCACCGTTTTTCAAGTCGTTTGTGGCTCTTCGATAGACCAGCTTATAGTCGCTGTCCCGCCAATCTATGGTGTCCTTTGACCACATGATGACCTTATAGTCAAGCTCTTCGCATACCTTAAGCATATTGTCGCCTATGCTCCCCGAGGGCGGGGCGAACAGCTTGGTTTTTATGCCCGTCGCCTCTTGTATAAGCTTTTCGCACATCACTATTTCGTCTCTGTTTTGCTTTAATGAAAGGTTTTTATGGTCTTTATGTAAATATCCGTGGTTGCCAAGCTCATGGTTTTTGGAGATTTCTTGAACAACGGCTATATTTTTGGACGCCCACACCCCGCCGATAAAGAAAGTGCATGCCGCGTCATACCGCTCTAAGACTTCGAGCATATCGGGTATGTATTCCTCCCCCCAATAGACATTTATCATAAGGCTTATTTTCTTTTGGGAAGTATCCCCTCTGTATATGGGAGCGTTTGCGGTTATGGCGGAAGAGGAATTGAGAGTGGCTATATAAAAAGATAGTATCACCGCCACAATAATGATATTTGACAATATATGCACAAATAAGCTGTCTTTGTGAAGTTTGAACACCTTAATAAAAGCTCCCGTCTTTTTCATAACATTTCACCTCTATTTATTTTATTAAGCGAATTTTCAAATATGTTATAGTTAATTGACTTTTAAGGCAAAATCTTATATGATTAAGTAATTAATATGCAGCATCAGGAGTGTGATATGAGTAAATTGACTATGGATAAGCTTGTGGCTTTATGCAAGGGAAGAGGCTTTATTTTCAGCGGAAGCGAAATCTATGGCGGACTTGCCAACGCTTGGGACTTTGGTCCTTTGGGCGTGGAGCTTAAGAATAATATAAAAAAAGCGTGGTGGAAGAAGTTCGTTCAAGAAAGTGAATACAATGTAGGCGTGGACTGTGCTATTCTTATGAACCCAACCGTTTGGGAAGCAAGCGGGCATATAAGCGGATTTTCCGACCCTCTGATTGACTGCAAGGAATGCAAGGCAAGGCATAGAGCCGACGAATTGATAGAAGATTATTTGACAAAGAAAAACAAAGAAAGTGCCGTGGGCTGGGATAACGCCCATATGGAACAGTTCATTAAGGACGAAGGCTTGAGATGTCCAGTATGCGGAAAAGCGAATTTCACCAAAGTAAGACAGTTCAACCTTATGTTCAAGACCTTTCAAGGCGTGACCGAGGAAGCGGCGAATGTCCTATATCTGAGACCAGAAACCGCACAGGGCATATTCGTCAATTTCAACAATGTGGCAAGGTCGATGCGACTTAGACTCCCGTTCGGCATTGCCCAAATAGGAAAGAGCTTTAGGAATGAGATAACTCCGGGCAACTATATCTTTCGCACAAGGGAGTTTGAGCAAATGGAGCTTGAGTTCTTTTGCAAACCCGAAGAGGACTTGGAATGGTTTGAATACTGGAAAGACTTTTGCCACAAATGGCTTTTGGACTTGGACATCAAGCCCGAAAATCTAAAATTAAGAGACCATGACCCCGAAGAGCTGTCCCACTATTCCAAGGCGACAACGGATATCGAATTCAAATTCCCCTTTGGCTGGGGAGAGCTTTGGGGTATAGCCGACAGAACGGATTTTGACCTAAAGGCGCACAGCCAAAAATCAGGCAAAAACTTAGAATACGCCGACCCCAATACAGGTGAAAAAATCGTTCCCTATTGTGTAGAGCCGTCCTTGGGCGTGGAAAGAGTGCTTTTGGCGTTTTTGTCCAACGCTTATGAAGAAGAAGAGCTTGAGGGAGGCGAGACACGAACGGTTCTTAGACTCCACCATGCATTGAGTCCTTATAAAATGGCGGTACTGCCCTTGCAGAAAAAGCTGTCCGAAAAAGCGCTTGAGATTTATAAACGGCTTTTGAAAAAATACAATGCGGCTTTTGACGAGACGGGAAGCATAGGCAAGAGATATAGGAGAATGGACGAGGTGGGCACTCCGTATTGCGTGACCGTTGACTTCGATACCTTAGAAGACAATACCGTCACCATAAGAGATAGGGACACTATGGAACAAATAAGACTTCCAATAGACAAGCTGGAAGAGTATTTTGACGAAAAATTATGTTATTAATAAGAATATTTATGTCGAATAAAGGGAAAACCCAAAAGAGGTTTTCCCTTTTTTTATTATGAAAATTTTTGAAAAACCCCGCTTTTGTTCGGCGAATTCGCTAACTTTCTATTATCGCCTACATTATTCTTCATAGTTGAGCAAAAAAAGACATAATACAAGAAATTATTAATCTTGTCATGGAAAATAAGCCATGTTAGTATCAAAGTAAACCGAACATTTGTTCGGTCAAAAAGGGTGGCAAATCTATGTAGGAGGTGAAAGTATGTGTTTCATAAAGTACATATCAGCAAAGAAGCAAGGTTTGACTATGAAGAAATAGTCGTCGGGGCGTCTATGCCAGCCGCTATTATAAAAAAAGAGCTTGAGGAGTATTTCTCTTATGTCAAGCCCGTTGAAAGCTATTTCACTATAAAGTTATACGATGAACAAATTCAAAAAATGCTCTTATTGTTTTTTAGAAAAGGAATTAAATTCAAGTGTATGCAAATATGGATACTTGCGGGCATATGCGATATCGACGACTATAATCAAGCTCTTGAGGAAAGAGGTTTGATAAAGAATTGGCTGGACGCTTTGGTGGCCTGAAGCGCCCGGGTGAGGGGAAATCTTTTTTTAGGAGCGAGTTATGGATTATAAAAATGAAGTTGAAGATTTGCTTAGCAGATTTTCCGAATATAAAAAAGAAGCCCAAGTTATGGAAAAAGTAAAAGGCAGTGCGGATACTTTGGGAATGAAAATAAAATTTTTGGAATACTGTCTGGACCTGTTGGATACATATCAAAAAGAACTTGTCATGTCGGTATGCGTAAACGGAATCTCCATAAGGAAATATTCACAGCATACCGGCATGAGCCGAAATTTCATCTCAAAGGAAAAGAATAAAGTCATCAGCCTTTTGGCAAGATTCTTTGAAATAAAATTTACTAATTTGGAGGAATAGACAAACATTGACAAAAAGCCGCCTGTAAGTATATAATGATAAAAAAAGGAGGGCGTATGGCCAGACACGATTACAGGCGGCCGATTACTCAATATAAAGAAGACTATATCTCTACGGGCAAGTGGATAGCCACTTTTATACTGCTTATGATTCCGGGCATAAATATCATTGCTTTTCTGGTTTGGGTTTTTGGCGGCGGCAAGAATTCCACAAGAACCAATTTCATAAGGGCGTCGCTTTTGTTCGCGGTCATATGGGCGGTTGCTTTGACCATAGTCTATTTTGTGGCAAAAATGACTCCGTTGGAGACTGTTATATACATAAAAGACTGGATAGCGAATAGACTCCCATTTTAGCTATTCTTCATAATAATATTTTCTTCTTTTTGTCTTTTGGGGCTTGAACAGTAGAATAATTATGAATACGGCGGGTATGGAAAGACCCGCCACAATAATAATCCGCAAAAAAGAAGGGTTTTTGAAAAAACTTTCTTTTTTGCCCAAATCTTGGGGAGGCTGAACGGGCTGGGTGTCAGGCTTTTCAGGCACGAAATCGGGAATTTGGATATCTGGAACAGTCGTTCTGGAAGCCCTTATGTAGCCTATCTTGTCATTATACCTTACATAGTACCATTTTTCGGAAAGAGGGTATTCTCCAAGGAATATAAAGCTTTCGCTTACGGGCATGATTATGTCCTCGCTGGATGCGTCCATAGAGCTTTTCAAAGCTATTGTATTAAAGTCCGAAAACTTGGGGTGTATGCGCATCTCCTGCATCGTCCCCGCCGCTTGGGCGTGATACCCGACAGTGGACACCAAGTTTCTTTCCACTTTGCCGCTTATGCCGTTGAAAGTGACATAATAAAAGTCGTCGTCCATGGTGTCAATCTTGGCATAATAGGTTTTTGGGAGAATAAACAGTCTTGAACCGCTTTGTTTGTCCAGAAGCCACACCTCTTCTTCAACGACTATGTGGGGGTCGGAAAGGGCAAAGCAATATCGCATAGGATATAGAAAAGAAAGAATGACGGCTATGACTAAGAACAGGCGTGCTTTTTTTAACATATAAAAATCCTCTGTTAGGATAGTATAAAATACTTATGAATTCATTTTTTATGTAATAATGGCGATAACTAAAATATTCCGTCGATAGGGTTTTAAGGGCGTCTAAGCTATTTTGCCGTATAAAAAATCCGCTCTATGGAACTATAAAAAGAGCCTAAGCATATTATAACAAAATGGGCGGTACTGAAATCTTTTTTATGTTGTGGGCTTGGAAGAATATTATTAAGGCGGTTATATACGCAGTGTATTATTTTTCCATTGAGGAAGAAGAGAGGGAAGCCAAAAAGATAATTCTGAAAGATTAAAAAAAGGGCGGTCTTTTTTATAAGACAGCCCCTTTGAATTTTTATATCGTCCATATCGATATGAACTTTCATATTTTAAGAAACAAGTTATTGGTCGTCAAAGATATCCTTAAGCTCCTTTACATCGTCCCTTATTTCCAAAACTACTTTTAATTTATCCGCCAAGCTCTCCACGGTCTTTTGGTACTTTTCCTCTCTTTGCTTGCTGTCTTTTAGCTGTATGAAGAACAAGCTTACAAAGAGTACCGCCCATATTCCGCTGTTGGTCGCCATTTCAAAAATTTTCTCCCACATAGTCACTTCTCCTTGTTTTCGATTTCTTTTATGAGTCTGCTATAATAAAGTCCCAGCGTGGATTTTAATATATCTTTATCTTTTTCTATAAGTTCAAGCGCCCTTTTTTTGTACATGTTTTTATAGTAATCTAATGCAAGCCGATAGCGTTTTTCCATTTCCGCCGCTTTTTCGCCGCTATAACCCTCTTCAAACTCTTTCTTAAGCTTTTCTTCTTCCAATAGACTTTGCTGTTTAAGCCAATTCTCTTGCAGCTCTTTTATCTGTTCTTGTCTTTTTAGCTGCTGGTCACGGACGGTTTTATTGTATTTAATCATTTCGTCAAGCGCTTTCAATTGGTCTTCCTTTAATGCCTTGAGCTTTTTTTCGTATTCCGAGGCAAGCTTGATATCGAAATCCAATATAGCCTCTTCTTTGGCTGTTTGAACAAGCTCGATTTGTTTTGTCAAGTCTTGCTGGTACAGCTCATATTCCTTTCGGATAGCCTCTATGGAATCGATATATCTGTTTATGTTCTGGTCAAGCATGCTCTCTTTGATACTGGAATGGGTCAGCCCCTGCCGTGACATACGCTGTGTTATACTCTTTTGGGTCTTCAAAAAGTCCTCATGGCTTTTTTCCAGCTCCTGCTGGCGCCGCTCATGCGCCTTGCTTTGTTTTTGCAACAATTGCTCTTCTGCCGAGGCGAAGTTTTTTTCAAGCTCTTTACGCTTTTGCTTGGCAAGAGAGGAGACATAATCCTTGGCTTCTTGTTCCAAGCCCCTCTCATCCTTAAATTCCCATTCCGGCGGTTGGATAGGGGGGAGCATCTTTTCAAAGTCGGGCATGCTCTTTTTGGTGCGCATGTTATAGTCCCTTTCCATTTGCAAAAGCTTTTCGATAAAATCCGATTGGGCATAGGCTGTTGAGGAGGGTTTTTTTTGCTCTTTAATCTTCTGGGTTAAGGTTTTGATTTCGTTTATTATCTGATACGCATTCATGGTGTCAGTCTCCTTGCATAAGCGCCGCAAGAGCATCGATTTTTTTGGTCAAAGCGATTATCCGTGCGCTGAGTTCATTTATCTTTTCCATAATTTCCTTTTCCATTTCACTTGTACCTCCTGCGTACAATATCAAATTCCAAAAGCATGCCGTTGAGATACAGCTTGTTGTTTTCGGTAGTTATGTCAAGAGCCAGCTTTTCCGCTCCGAAATTTACAGGTATTATTTGGATGTAGGGCGAAGAGTAGATTCTTTTCTCGATGCTTTCTTCGCCTTTAACGGTCAGGCTCATTGTCTGGTGGGCGGTCAAATATATTCGTCTCAATACCTTGTTGCCGTCGGACTGGCTTAAATCGGTAGCGGGGCTTCGCCATAGCTTCTGCAACGGCATGTCTATCAGCTTGCCGCTGTCTGAAATCATACCGAAATATGAACAGCGGTAATTATTGAAAGCGACTATCAGTTCGCAGTAGTCGCTTGTGTTTATGGGCATAAAGCACCTGATATCCCCGCCTCTAAGTATGCTTACATTGCCTAAGTCAAAGTCTATGGCTATGATAGCGTTGTTTTTCATAGGTCCTAAGGCTTCGTCGCCCACGACGGAGTTGTCAAGGTTTTTTAAGGTTGTGGCAAGATAATATTTATAGTCAAAGTAACACGCCACAGACCATTCCTTTTTATCAATAAGCGGAAAGAGCTTTGAATAAATCTTTCTTGCGATAAATCCGTCAAAGGCATATAACCCGTCTTCTGCCAAGAACACTATTTTATCCGAACAAATCTGTACGGTATCCGGATAAATCTTGTTGTTGGTGGAGAAAGTCTTGGTGAGCTTGTATTCTGTCAGGTCGGTATAAGCGGTCAAGCGGTGTATGGCGTACTCTCTGAAGATAAATACATAGTCGTTGAAGCTCACTACCTTTTGTGCGCGTCCGCCCTCGTCCGGGAAGCTTATGTATCCGCCTTGGTCCATAGACACTCTCCAATTCACGGGATTGAGGTCGTCGCTGAAATATACCCTGTTGTGTCCGCTTGCGGTGACGCCGTATACCCGGTCATAGTGCAGGCATACGCTCAAAAAACCCGGCGTCTCTGAGTAATACTCGGCGTTTTGACCGTCGAACATATACATTCCGCCCTCTGAACCGAAGATTAAGAACACATCTTCGCCGTTATGGTGATAGTTAAGCGCGGACGCAGTTCCGCCGTCAAAGGACATGGTGGTTTGCTCAAAGGCAGTTCCGCCGTCCAAAAGGGTGACATAGACGGTATTGTCGTCAAGCAAAGCCACTATCATATCCTCTCTTTGATTTTGGGTATAGTTATACTTGTAATAAATCCAGCTCTTAATTATTCTTTTTCCGATCAAGCCCACATGGGGAAGCGTCTTGTCTTTTATTTTGGCATAATCTATACCCATTCCGTTTATTAAGGCTCCGTTTCGGAAGCCGATATTGTAGCCGTAGCTGCAATAGGTGAGGGGCATTGTGTTTTCGTCGGAAAGCGCATCAATGCCTACAAAGTTCCTTATCGGGTACGAATACCTTTTTGTCCTTGGATAGTAATCATTCCTTAAATAATATTGCATTTATAACGCTCTCCTTTTTTTGACGATTATTGACTTTCTCGGTCTGGACAGATTGAGTATAGCGGTATCGTATCTGTTCTTGTAGAATATCGCCTCATCAATCAGCCCCGAACGATAAAAGTATTCGCTGGCAACGCCGTTGGCTAAAACATAAGCTGTGTATTGGGGCGGAAGTATGACCTCGTCGTCAAGCTCCAAATCGTCCGCATGATAGATATATTTGACTTCGGCGAAGCCGTCCACCTCCGCCTCCATATAGAGCGGATATACCTTGAAAGGCACGCTTTGTGAGTTCACATATACTCCAAGGATGTCTTTCACCTTTTTGGAAAAGCTGGAATAGTACACCCGCCCGTCCTCAAAGAAAAGCTTTTCCTTGTGTTTCAAATGGGCGTATTCGGTAGTCAGTTCCTGATAAATCATATTCGCCGAGGCAATAAGCCTTTTTCTCTTTTTGCTCTCTGTGTCCAGACATAAATCTTCTTCGCCGATTATGTCAAGGGTTTTTTCCAATATTTGACGAAAGGTCATTTTGATTCCTCCAATTTTGCCAAATGATTTTGAATTTTTTAATTATATTAAAGCTTTCTAAGATATCTTTCAGCTTTGTCTTCAAACGCTTTTTTCGCATTGTCAAGCTCTTTCTTTTCGTTCTCCATGTTTTGTCTTTCCAGCTCTTCAATCAGCTTTTCGGCGTTTTCTCCCCTGGTCTTTAGGCAATGCGTCACGCACCTGCAATCAAGAGTATCGAAAGGAAAGGTGAGCTGATACTCTTCCTTTCCTTTTTCTACTCTGTACAGCTGGTATTTGCTTAAACGGGTGTTATAATACAGCCTGTAACTTGGGTCGATCGCCTTAAGCCTGTCTGCTATGTCAAACAAATCAGTCTCGATCGGTATCATTTTTTTCTCTCCCTATTTTTAAGGTGTGACTATGAGTCTTCCTTGTCCGATAGGTCTTGCGCACATCAAGTTGGCGTATTTTACAAGAGTTGCGGTATACGCCGCTTTGTTTTCAATCTGCCTAAGTATATTTCCGCTTGAGGTCTCCAGCCAGCTCCAGTCGCTAAGCTGTTGAAGCGTGTAGTCTTCGGTATTTATGAAGTACATAGTGTTGTCGGGACAGAACTTTTCGGTGACTATCGGGATTCCATTATAAGACAGAGCTTTGAAACCTCCGTCAAGATTCATATAGTCGATATTCATTCTGGTATTCCTTAGGTGCTCGAAATACTTTCTTCTGACATCATAAGAGCATATAATCATGTCTACGCCCATGCCGCCCGTTTCTTCTATATTGTCTATCGTCTCTTGTATAAGGTCGGTAGAAAGCTGTCCGCTCTTCATGGTCGGCCATAAGTAATGGTTGTTCTGTCTGACTGCGCCATAAATCGCCGGAACATCTTCTCTAAAGATATAGGGGATGCCTAACAGTTCATAGTTATAAGAATCCTGAATGGCTATATGGTCGCCTTCTACAATCTCGTGGTTAGAGGGCAGAGACTTCACCCTTATTGACTTATCCACCCTATTGACGGACTCAATAGAAAGCTTGGTCACTTTTTTATGCAAGTCAGAGGGGCGTATGACATCGATTTTCATGCCCTCAACAACATTTTTTACGCTGTCCACATATAGGGTATTGGACGGAGCGCCGGTAAGGTCCGCCACTTGGCACAACAGCCCCTTGCCGTCTTGGAAAAGCATTCGGGAGAAGTTGAACTTCGCCGCTTTCAAAAGTCCTTCCATTTCAGCGTTGAGGATGTTCACCATGGCGTCAGGCGAAGAGGTCGCCCTTATCACCTTGTCCGTCATTTCGATTACGCCATAGATATTGCGCATCTCTGCGCCGAATCTTATATAACGGTCTTGGTTGGGTTGGGGCAGGTCGGAGTTCTCGTCCGTACAGGATATTCCGCCGTTTATGCCAAATCTTACGGGAAGAGCGATTTTCGCGCCTTGCACATAGTTTGAACCCATGTGTATTTTGTTATAAAAAGCGTTTGTCTTATAGTTTAATTGGTCGGCAAGTACATCAAGATATACTTCCCTTAGTATCGTATTTGCATTGTATGCGCTTATCATATTCAATACTCTCCTATAATTGTTTTAATAATTCCAGCGCCACTTGACCGGCTTCCTTTATTGTCGTAGGTCGGCAGGGAGTGGCGACGGGAATTTTTCCTCCTCCTGGGAGGGTTTTGGGTAGAGGATTGTTGCTTATTTTTTGACGGTATTCTTGGATAATTTTTTCCTTAAAGCTGTCGTCTCTCAAAAGCTCCTCGATTACCTTCTGGTCTTTTGCCTGCTCTTTTGGGGGCTTGTAGTTTTTTGTGAGTACCGAAAGCAGCGCTTTCTCCAGACAATCTTCTTCTTTTATCAAGTCTTTTTGGGCGATTTCCTCGCCAATCTGCTCGGTGAACTCCGCAGCGATAGGATACTTTTCCATAAAGCTTTGGACCTTGTTTTGCCACTGGTTTTTTTGATTTTTTTCGTTTTCAAGCTCCTTCAGCCTTTGTGACCGCTTAGTGAATTCAGCCTCTAAAGAGTTATAGGCGTTTATTAAATCCTCTAATTTATTGAATTTTCCATAGGAAGCCCTTTCTTCCTTGTCGCCTTGAAAGGCGGGGGTAGATTTGGTTTGTTCCATGTTCTTTGCTCCTTTATTTTGAATTTTTTATTTTTAGGCTTGCAGAGCCAATGCCTGCCTTGTCAGCCTTTCATACTGTCTGTGGGTTTTTATATGCTCGTTGAGCTTGTCCTTTTGCTTGTCGGAAATCTTAAATTCATTGCCGATAAGGCATCGGATATGCTCTTCGATGTGCAGGGAGTGCTTGTCCGATTCGTCCACCTCAATATCCTTGTTTTCGGATACCTTTTGGTTTTCTTTGGACGCTTTCTTTATGTGTAAGTCGTCAAGGCATCTTGCCGTCTCCCAGTTTCCAAACCCCATAATTTCAAGAATCTTGTTTTTTGTCATGGGGCTTATATTCCCGTTCTCGTCTGTCAAAAGCCCAAGCTTCAACAGTTCGATTGCCATGTTCTTTCTATTCGCCGGGGTGTCGTTGAGCTCGTTCTCTGTATCGAAAACCAAGTCGTCGCTGGTGATGTCGCTGCCGCTGAAAGAGAGTCTTTCAATCTCGCCGTTCTCCCCGGATATCCGCTTAAGCCTCTTGGTTGTGGCGAACTGTCTGTAAAGGCGTAAGATATGCTGACCTACCTTTCTGACGCTGTTCCTAATGGCTTCCGCTGTTATGGAAAGCCTTGTATCGTCTTGTTCTATCAGTAATGACAAAGCCACGCCGGAAAGGTTGTCGCTGACGATATTGGATGACGATAAAAAGTCGCTGACGCCGCTAATATTGATAAACTCCGCCAAGAGTCTGTCTTCTTCGTTGCGGAATTCGCTTGGCACCGTCCCCGGGTTCATCATCATGGGGGGGTTGGAGCCTTGACGGTATATAAGCACCTTGCCGGGAGCAAGCCCCTCGTCTTCCAAATTATCCAAATCTATGCTTCCCTCTTCCACCGCCATAACGCCAAGAGAAAGCCTATTCAAGTATTCGTGCTTGCGGTTTTTTACGGTGTTATACGCTCTTTGAATGGGAATAAGCCTTTCGATAATGCTTATGCCATAAAAGCATGAGGGTTGCGCCAAAGCCACCTGCCTTATAAACGGAAAACCCCGTTTGCCGCCGCTTTGGTTTTGGTAGGGCAAGTCCCCGTCGTATAGCAGTTTGTCGCCGGCTATAATGGTTAGTCTTCCGTCGGGGTGCTCTTTGTTGGGGAGGGTGTATCTCTCTATGACCAGTTCATGGTCTTTCTTAAGGTCGGAAAAAGCTCTAAGCTTGTGGGCGTTGTAGCCATAGCCTCCGCCGCTCAGAGCCGTGTCTATATTGATAACGGATACCTCTTTTCCGTCTACCTTGACGCCCCAAATATCCTCTATGACATTTATAGGGTAGGCTTTGGCGTGGATAATCGAAGAGCATTCTTCCACGCTGGAACACGCAATGCTGTCGGGATAGATTTCATATGGCGGACAGACGGATATCTCCACATCGCCTTCATAAATCTTTTCTAAGCCGTCTTGCGCCGCCAAAGAGCCTTTTTCGCTGTTCCATACGACCTTATAAAAAGCCGTTCCCGTGACTTCCGACCAAAAGCAGGCGGAATGTATAAGCTCTTTGAGGTTGTTCTCCTCTTCCACGCTCTCTATAAGCCTTGTGGCGAACTTGGCACAGTTTGTGTCTGCGGCATCGCTGGTGGCGGGGCGTACGGACACTCGGGACTTAAGCCTTGAAAACTTTGCCAGACGGGTTTCTATTATTGGCGCGATATGGTTGAACACCTCCCTTTGCTGCCAATAGTACTGTTTGCCGTTGTCAAAGATTTCACCGTTGGACGCCAGCTCGCAATACTGATTTCCCATAAGGAAGTTTATATTCATAAGCCAGCTTGCCTCAAGTCGGCTTCGCTCTTCCTTGCGCCTTTGAAAGTCCTCAAAGACCTCTTTTACTAATAGTTCAGCATTTTTTTGTTTCATTATGCGCTCCTGTTTTTTGATTTTTTGCTTAACTCATTCAAAAGCCGTTGCTTTTCCTTTTGAAGCTCCTCTTCGCTCATGTCCATAAGCTTTTCGTCCTGATGTTTAAGATACTCTTTCAGCGCAGTGGTGTCCGGCGGAATGTGCTTTTGGTGGACTTTCCTTTTGAGGAGCTTTTCTTCGCCGTTTTCGTCCACGCAGTATTCCTCCACAATCTCCTTGATAACATAACCCCGCGCTTTTTTTAGTAAAATATCCAGCATAAGCCTCCTTCAAAAAAGCTATTAAATGCCAAGCCTTTTCTTTCTTATCAATTTTTCTCTATATTTTTGATGCACTCTCAAAGGTTTTTCTTCCCGATAGCTGTTTTGGGGATTGGTCATAATATAGTAACGCAAGTCGTCCATGGCGTGGTCGTCCTTTTTCAAAGGTGTGTCACCTTTGCCCCACCAGTAGCTTTTGAGTTCCCTTATCATATTGACGCAGTTTTTGAAGATAAATATCCTTGGCGGGCGGGCGCTGAAATAGTCCTTAACACGGGATATACCGCTGAAAAGGTCCTTTTTGACATTTGTGTTGACGGCTATGCCTTTTTCATAAAACAGCTGGCTGACGCTCTTTGAGCCTGCAAGAGTCCTTTGATTGGCGGCACTGTCTATAAGTGCTTCCAAATGTCCGCTGGGGCTGAAATGCCAATTTAAGGATTTGGCAATGTCAAGTATGGCGTTTGCGTGATAGTCTATATCCTTTCCCTTTTCGTAGTGTTCAGCGACGACATATATCCTCCCGTCAAAGTCCACAGCATAGAAATGTGCGGAAAGGGGATTGTTCAAGCCCGGGTCTATAGATATCTTGTCGTACCATTCATGTGGCACATCAAAAGGTTCTATTACATGAATGTTTTCGTCAAAGGTGCCGTACACCAGCCCTTGATTTTGCATAAACCGCCCGTACCGTCTTGTGGCAAGGGTCGCCTCGTCTAAGCTTTTGGAAAGCCTTTCTATTTGGGCTTTGTCCAAAAAGGGGTTGTCCGCCCATTCCATGGTGATATAATATATTTCGGGGTCTTGCCTTTTGTTGAGATATATCTCTTCATACACCCAGCTTAAACCCTTAAGCGGAGTCATTGTGCCGAAGATATCGCCTTGCTTGTCCATGACGCGCATAACGCACTCTTCATAGATATCCCTTGGCGGCTCTTCGTCAAACCATACAAAGTCCAAGCTTGCGCCTTGAAACTTTTCCCTGCCTTGGTCGGCGGACTTGAAACCGATTTTAGATACTCCGCCAAAAGCGTTTTTTATAACAATGGTGTCGATAATGCCGTTTGCGGGAAAGGACTTGCTGCCCGATTGCATAACTATATCTTGAATCCATTCAGGGTTTAGGTAATGGAGGATTTTGCTTTGGGCGACATCCCTTTGCACCTCATAAGACACGGACACCACCCAGCCGAAGGTGTTCTTTTTATTTTGTCGGTAAGGGTGGGTACCCCTTGCCAGCCAGATTGCTTCCACAGCTCCGCATTCAGTCTTGCCGCTTCGATTGCCGCCGAACACCCATCGGTTCTTTTTCTGGGAAGAATGAAAAGCGATTTGTTTTTTATGGACTTTTTCTCCCTTGTTATATCTCTTAAGGGCGTTATACGAATGTTTTTTCTTTTGCAGTTTTTCAATTTGAAGTATGTGGTAGATTAATTCTTTATCGGTCATAGCCCTCCCCCGTCAAGTGGTATCTTAATTGTAAACCCGTAAACAAAACCCGTTGGCTAAAAATGGTAGAAAACGGCTATCAATTTGAACGCCGCCTTGAGCCGCCGACGAATGTTCAAAACCGTTGACAACCTTAATAATAAAGTGGTATATTTTTAAGTATACGATTAGGAGGCCCGATGAGATTATATAAAAAGTATGTGAATGAAATAATTGATGAAAACGGAATCTTAACCGACATTTCTTACAATGTTCCCAAAGATTTTAATTTTGGATTTGATGTGGTGGACGAGCTTGCCAAAAAATCCCCCGACAAGAAAGCTCTGCTTTGGGTGTCCGAACAAGGAGAGGCAAGGGAATTCAGTTTCAGACAGATAAAGGAATATTCCAACAAAACCGCCAATTATTTTGTCAGCCGTGGCATTAAAAAAGGCGACAAGGTCATGCTGGTCTTAAAGAGAAGATATGAATTTTGGTTTTCTGTAATCGCTTTGCATAAAATAGGCGCCATTGTCATACCCGCCACCCACCAGCTTAAGAAAAAAGACTACTTATATAGGTTCAATAAAGCCGATGTGTCGGCGATAGTATGCACCCCCGACGACGGCGTGTGCGAAGAAATCGAGCAGGCTATGACCGAATATGACGGTATAAGGACTAAAGCCGTTATAAAAATCAAAAGAGAGGGCTGGGACTTCTTTGACGAAGAGATAATAGCCCAAAGCATCGAGTTTGAAAGACCCAAGGGAGAGCTTGCCACAAAAGCTGACGATGTGATGTTGATGTACTTTACTTCGGGGACTACCGGATATCCCAAAATTGCAGTACATAAGTTTGACTATCCCATAGGGCATATTACGTCTGCGGTTTGGTGGCATAATGTCGATCCGGACGGCATTCACTGTACTATCGCAGATACGGGCTGGGCAAAGGCGGTATGGGGCAAGCTTTATGGACAATGGCTTGCGGAGACTTGCATATTTGCCTATGATTATGACAAATTCGACGCCCAAGAAATGTTATGCATGTTCAAAAAATTCAATATAACCACTTTTTGCGCACCGCCCACTATGTATAGGTTTTTTATAAAAGAGGATTTAAAGAAGTTTGACTTATCGTCCTTGAAATACGCCACAATAGCCGGCGAAGCGCTTAATCCTGAAGTGTTTAAGCAATTCAAAAGTGCCACGGGGCTTCAGCTTATGGAAGGCTATGGTCAGACCGAGCTCACGCTTGCGGTGGCAAACTTTTTGAATATGACGCCCAAGCCGGGCAGCATGGGCAAGCCCAATCCCCAATACGATGTGGATATTATTGACGAAAACGGAAATTCTGTGGACGCCGGGGTGGTGGGCGAGATTGTCATAAGGACGGACAAGAAGCTTCCTCCGGGGCTTTTCGCAGAATACTATGACGATGAGGACAAGACAGAAGAAATATGGAATGACCATGTCTATCATACCGGGGATACCGCTTGGAAAGACGAAGACGGATATTACTGGTATGTGGGGCGTACCGACGATATGATAAAGTCCAGCGGATACAGAATAGGTCCGTTTGAGATTGAGAGCGTGCTTATGGAACATCCTGCGGTCATGGAATGTGCAGTGACCGGCGTTCCCGACCCGATAAGAGGGCAGATAATAAAGGCTACTATTGTGCTTTCCAAAAACTATCAGCCAAGCGATGAATTAAAGAAAGAAATCCAAAATTTTGTAAAAGCGCAAACCGCGCCATATAAGTATCCCAGAATTGTTGACTTTGTCACCGAATTGCCCAAGACCATAAGCGGAAAAATCAGAAGAACGGAAATAAGGGAGAAGCATTGAGATATATCAAGGGCTAAAATTGTTATAAAAAAATAAATGGAACAACTGTCGCCACGAATGTGGCGATTGTTAAAAAATTAAGAGAAAAAATGAATAGATTCTCAAACTTAATAATTAAATACCGAAAAATTATCCTTATTATGACGGCGGTCATCTTCGCTCTGTCGGCTTTTGGGATATATTATTTTATTTATGACGATAGGATAAATTCGGATATGCTGGAATATCTGCCTCCCGACACCCCAACATCAGAGGGCATAGAGTTTTTGAAAAAGCATTTCGGCGTCAAAGGCGACGCCTTTGTTGTGGTGGAGGGGGAAAAGGAAGATGCCGAACTTGAACAAAGCGTGGAAAGGCTCAAAAAGATAAAAGGGCTTAGTCAGTTCTTTTGGGTGGGTGACCTGAAAGAGATAAAGGCTATAGAGGATCTCTTGGCTTTGCCTATTTTTTCAAATGTCAATGTCAAGATAGAAACCCAAGGTCTCTATGACTACTTAAAACAGCCAATCAACCCCCAAGACCCGAACACCAAATATAATTATGTCATACTCATGTTGTTTGACTATTCGCCCTCCACTCAAGAGGCATTTCAAGTGATAAACACCGTTTATAAAGAGTTCTCAAACAGGAATGTGGGGGTGGCGGGAATGACCGCCATGGCTAAGCAAGTCATGGAAGAGACCATGGCGGAGCTTATTTACTATATCGTCTTTGCGGTATTATGCGTGAGTGTGATTTTGCTTATTGCCACATCTTCCTATTTTGAGCCCCTGATTCTGATAAGCACGCTTTTAATATCTGTTATTGTCAATTTGGGCACCAACCTTATCTTCCCGTCCGTGAGCATAATCAGTTTCGCTTCCTCCAGCGTCTTGCAACTGGGCATAGCCATGGACTACGCTATCTTTTTCATGCACGCCTATAAAGAACAGCGCAAGCTATTAGAGCCTATCGACGCTGCCAAAAGCGCCATTCCCAAGGTGTTTGTGGCGATTCTGGCAAGCAGCCTTACGACAATGGGCGGTTTTGCGGCACTTGCGTTTATGAATTTCAGGTTGGGGGCGGACTTGACTAAGGTCGTGACCAAAGGCATTCTGCTATCCTTTTTGACCGTGGTCTTCTTACAACCAATTTTTGTCATTATCTTTGACAAGGCATTGACCAAGACCGCTCACAAGGAGCTTATGATAAATTTTGAAAAGGTGTCGACCTTTACCGTAAAATGGCGGAAAGTGATTATTGCAATCGCAATCTTAGCAATAATCCCCGCATACATCATGCAAAGCAATGTGGATTTCAGCTATCTGAAAATTTATAAAGAGCCCTACAACATGACTCCCCAAGAGATGAGGGCAAAGGAACTGGGCAATCAGGTCATAACTGCCGTACCGCTTAAGACAAAGGAAGGGGGGCACAAGGACTATATTGCCGAACTTATAACAGACGACAAGATAACAAATGTCATTGGCGCTTATTCGGTAATGGACATAAGCCCGAAAAATATGGAAAAGCTGTTAAATCTTTTCGGCGACGGTTTTCAAGAGGGTAAAATGGGCGCCATGGGAACGCTTTTTAGGAAAGTGGACGGCGAATGGTATACCTTGTATTTGATAGAGATAGAGGGGGACACCGAAGACGAAAAGGCGTCAAGGACGCACTCCCACCTTGTAAAGACAACAAACAAGTATTTTGAAAAGAACTATCCTTTGGGGATACTTACGGGCACATTTGATATGGCGGCTATCACGCCTTCGGACTTCTTAAAAGTAAGTGCCATATCCGTATTGATAATACTTATTATTATGAGCATACTTCTCAAATCTTTTTGGGAATCGCTGGTCATGGTGGTGCTGATAGAGCTTGCGATATGGCTTAATATCAGTCTGAACTTTATCTTTTCGGCGAATATGAATTTTATGGTGTATATCATTATCGGGTCGGTACAGCTTGGATGTACGGTAGATTATGCCATACTTATGGCGACAAGGTTTGAGCAAGCGAAAAGCCAGTATCCCGACACAAAAACAGCGGCGATAAAGGCTTCGGCGTCCGTCTTTCCCGCAATAACCGCAAGTGCAAGCATAATCATGGCGGCGTGCCTTGCGGTGATTTTTGTCACAAACAACCTTTTGGTAAGGGAAATGGCGTTTGTCTTGGCAAGGGGAGCTTTTATCAGTTATGTGCTGGTATCCATAGTTTTACCCCCGTTATTGGTCTATTTTAAGAAATCGAATAGACCAAAGAAGAAAGAAAATTTAGCCTAAGGTAATAAGTTTTTATTTATTTTTCACAAAGCCCAAATGCGGGCTTTTTTGTTTTTCTGCATAATCTGATACGGTTCTTTGTTTTCTTTATATTTATTCAAGTAAATCAAAAAAACCGCCTCACATAAGGTGAGGCGGAAACTTTTTTATATTTTCCCACAGGGGGCTTGCCCGTTGGCGGGATATTATTAATACATATCCATTCCGGGATTGGGCGCGTTTTGCGGAGGTTCGGGGATATCAGCCACAAGGGATTCTGTGGTGATAAGAGCCGCCGCTACGCTGGCAGCGTTTTGCAGAGCCGACCTTGTAACCTTTGTGGGGTCGATTATGCCCGCTTTTATCATATCGCAGAATTCGCCTTTGACAACATCATATCCATAAGTTGGGCTGTTTTGCGAAATGATAGTGTTGACGATAACTCCGCCGTCTACTCCGCCATTGGCGGCGATTTGTCTAATCGGAGCCTCAAGCGCTTTTATTATGATATTTCCGCCGGTATATTCGTCGTCGGAAAGGTTCTTAACCCATTCTTTCAATGCGGGGATTATCGACAAAAGAGCGATTCCGCCGCCGGATACGATACCTTCCTCAACAGCCGCACGGGTCGCCGCAAGTGCGTCCTCTATTCTCATCTTGGTCTCTTTCATTTCTACTTCGGTTGCCGCACCTACATTGATGACTGCAACACCGCCCGCAAGCTTGGCAAGTCTTTCTTGAAGCTTCTCTCTATCATAGTCGCTTGTGGTCTCTTCGATTTGAGCCTTAATGGACCTGATGCGGTTTTGAATTTCTTGCTGGTCGCCAGCTCCGCCAATAATTGTGGTATTGTCCTTGTCGACCTTGACAAGTTTGGCTTCGCCAAGCTGGTCAAGCGTGGTTTCCTTAAGGTCCATGCCTGTCTCTTCGCTGATGACCGTACCGCCCGTCAGTATGGCGATGTCTTCAAGCATAGCCTTTCTTCTGTCGCCAAAGCCGGGAGCTTTCACCGCCACGCAGTTAAAGATGCCCTTAAGCTTGTTGACAACAAGCGTGGCAAGAGCTTCGCCCTCTATGTCCTCCGCTATGATGACAAGCTTGAGCCCGTTCTTTAAGACCTGCTCCAAGATGGGAAGAACTTCTTGGATGGTGCTGATTTTTTTGTCGGTGATTAATATCTTGGTATTGTCCATTTCGGCTTCCATTTTCTCGGTATTGGTAACCATATATGAACTTATATAGCCTCTATCGAATTGCATTCCCTCAACGATATTGAGTTCGGTCTTCATGGTTTTAGATTCGTCCACGGTGATTACTCCGTCTTTTCCGACCTTTTCCATGGCTTCGGAAATAAGGTTTCCGATAGTCTCATCGTCCCCCGAATTGCTGGCGACGGAAGCAATTTCGTTCTTATCTTTTATGGGTTTGGAGATTTTTTTGAGTTCTTCTACAGCCACTTCCGCTGTTTTGGCGATTCCTCTTCTGAGCGCCATAGGATTAGCGCCTGCCGCCACATTCTTAAGTCCTTCCTTAATGATCGCTTGAGCAAGCACAGCCGCTGTGGTGGTGCCGTCGCCCGCGACATCATTTGTCTTAGTGGAAACTTCTTTTATGAGTTGAGCTCCCATGTTCTCAAAGGGGTCTTTAAGCTCTATTTCTTTGGCTATGGTCACGCCGTCGTTAGTGATAAGGGGCGCACCGAATTTCTTTTCTAACACAACATTTCTGCCTTTGGGTCCAAGGGTCAATTTTACTGTATCCGCAAGCTGATTGACGCCTTTTTCCAAAGCTTTTCTGGCTTCTTCGCCGAACTTAAATTGTTTTGCCATAATTACTTTACCTCCTTTTTAGTTAGTGACAATAGCTAAAACATCGCTTTGTTTGATAATTGTTACCGTCTCGTCGTCGATTTTGAACTCCGAACCTGCGTATTTTGAATATAAGACGGTATCCCCTGTCTTAACCTGCATCTTAACTTCCTTGCCGTCGACAAGTCCTCCGGGTCCCACGGCTATAACTTCGCCGATTTGCGGTTTTTCCTTGGCGGCGCTGGGAAGAACAATGCCGCTTGAGGTCTTTTCCTCGGCTTCCACTTGCTTTAATACAATTTTGTCAAACAATGGCTTTAGTTTCATACTCTTACCTCCTCTTTTATAGTCTATATTTTAGCAGCCAACCAATATGAGTGCTAACTGAAAAATATTATAGCATTATGTTATTTCTTTTACAAGCAAAATTTCAAACATTTACCAAAAAATTTTGCCTTTAGAGTCGTAATTTATCTATTTTTGTCAAAACATATTCTATGCAATTTCTTACCGTATCCGCTTTTTTACTTTATATTTATAAATATATATGTTGACAAAAGGAGTGATAGATAATATTATTGTTATAGAGATTGTGGTATATTATACCCTTAAGGAAGATTATTTTTGCTTGTAGGTTTTTGAGGAGACATATATGACTAAAAAAGCTGTTTGTATTGATAAGAGTAGTAGCGCATTGTGTAAAAAAATTCTTGTGATAGGCATTGTCATAGCGTTGGCTGTCTTTATAGGCGTTTTTTCCTCTATCGATATAAAAAGCCAGCCTGCGAAAGCTCTTTTACAGACAGAAAAAACCAACTTAGGCAAAGGCGGTTTGACAGAAGGGCAAAATTATCTTAGGTTTAATGGATTGAGCGCCAAATCGGTGTCTGCTCCCGGCAGCAGCGACTCTTCAAGCAGCACTTCCATAACCCAAACGGGCATATCGGACCTTTATGTAAAAGGAAATATCTATGCCAATACAGGCAAAAATCCAGTTCCTCTATCAGGAGATGACAAATCTCCAAGCGGAGTGTTTAACCTTGAGGGCGGGGCTATTAAGCTTGTAAGCTATCCCACTCCCTCGAATTATCAGCCTGAGAACAATCAGATTGAGTTTATATCAAACATTGTGATATCTCAGGAATTAAAAAACGCCATCAAAGACCCCATGGTGAATGTCAGGGCGGCGGCGATTATGCAAAACCAAGAAGTTACTGGACTTCCCGCCGGCGGAGGTGGTTCAGCGATTATGGAGCTGACTTGGTTTTCCTCTGGCACCGCCGATGGTCTAAGGGCATCCCAAAACGTTACCATATCGGGTACCCATGAGAACACCAGCGGATTTGTGACCTTGTCTGAAGTCAGCGATACGGCTTATTTGAGATTTAGATTACATAGTTTCACAAGCCCAAGACCTGAAAGGTCGGAAAGCTGGTCGCTTTTTGGAACCGTATACGGCGCTTATAAGTCAGCTTTGAACACAAAGATATCCAGCATTTCTATATTTGTTGAGATAACTCCAGCTGACGACAGCAGCGGCATTAATTTTAAGGACTATGAGATAGAGCGGGATGTGGAGGTTATCCACGCCGACAGAAGGGAGGAAGGGTGCTCTATTCAATATGTAAAACCCGGCGATATTGTTATTATATCCACATCTTTATACCGTGGGAACAATCTCATAAACATGAGGTATGAAAAGTCCACCGATAAGTTCTATATAGATTATCTGGACGAACAGTTAGTTCATGTATTTAGAAACAAATTCTTTCCCTTAGACATAAATAACGACGATTTTATCACCGAACAAGAGCGTGAGACGGTGATGCTAACTTCAACGATAGAGTGGGATATTATCTACGGAAACGCGCGAAGAATCATAGACGACGAATTTGATGTCACCGGACAGACCGCGAAGTTTGAAATCACACAAATGGATGTCATCGATGTCGACCGAATACTTTTCAGACCGTACCTAAGGACTTTTGTGGGCGGCATATCCCAGCGGATAGTCAGAGGTCCGGATATTGAACTTACATCGGACGGCTTGCCCCCCGAGCCTCCGCAATTGGATGAAAACGACGCTTTCTATTCCAACCATATCATCGGAGGGGAATATTATTGCAAGGGATTTGTGGAGGGAGACTCTCCCGAAGAGCGCGGAGTATATGTGGAAGTGGACTTGACATTTGGAAGTATTTACGTACAAGGCTCCAAGCAAAGGATTTATTACACCACAAACGGCATGGACCCGTTGACTGCGCCCGACGAATACAGATATATCCTATTGGACAATATACCCGAGGGATATAGCAACACAAAGGCAACGCTCTTTTTCCCTATGCCGGGCACGATAAGGGAAATAATAGTAACGCTTAAGCTGGCTTCCATTGACTATGTCGGCAACCAGAGCATGATTCAGGTCTATGAGAATATCAAGCTGGACTGCACCGATTATTACATAAATGTGTACTTCGGGGTGGGCGACCTCATTTCGCCCACGCTTGCCAATTCTCCGCAAGTTGCGGAATTGGGAACCATAGAATTGGGAACATACAGAACGGAATACGATAAGAACTATCAAAAGGTATCCTCAAGGGCTTATAGGAGGAACGATTTGGCTTATATGCGCCTTATCGTCAACACCAACAGCCCGTACCGCCTCTTTAAGTACTATAACAGCGGTATAAACAACATAACCAACGACGGTATAAATTACGGCGACTTCTCCAAGCAAGACTGGGGGGACTTCCACTATATAAGCAGTAGGGAAGTCGGGCTTTATATCCCTAACTATGTGGAAGAGACGCCTATCATTATAGACGAGGCGTTATTGTCTAATATAAACAGCCTGAACTTCTATTTTGTGTTCAAGCGGGAGCTTCCTATCTATGTGGGGGCTACCGAAGTGGTGTATGACGGTCTGCCTAAAGCCATAGGACAGCCCACCACTATATATTCGGGCATAGATATAGTCACATACTACAAAGCCGATATAGAGGAAGAATTTGAGTCAATAGAAAGGTTCACGGATGCGGGAACATATTATTACAAGTGCCAGATAGTGGACACCAATTATTATGGCTTCAGAGAGGGAGTCTTTGTTATTCAAAAAGCAAATCCCTATATTGTGGGAATTGATGTTCAAGATATTATCTATGGAAACAGCATGTCTTCGGCGATAATAAGATGCGAAAACACCAATCCCGACAATCCAGACCAATATAATATGTTCTCATCTTCGGACGGCAAGGTGCCCGGCGTGTTTGAAATCACAAGCCCGTCTGAGGGCACTCAGGCGTATCTTATGCCTACTCAAGGCGTCAAGAATATAACGGTCACTTTCTATCCGCTGGACGATTATCAAAAGAACTATAACGCCTTATCTTTCCAGACCACCCTTTATGTGGACTATTCCACGAATTTGCAGATAGAATTTGTGGAAAGCACTTTCATTTATATTTATGAAAGGGATGTCAGAAGATTTGCTACCGCCAATACTTATCCCAGCAACCAATATCTTATTTACGAATACAAGCGGGAGGGCGAGCCGGACAGTGCGTATACCACAACCGCTCCCATAAATGCGGGTGTATATGAGGTGAGAGTAAGAACCGACCTTACACTGAGCAATTATAACAATATGAGGACGACAGAGGGCACGGATTTGAAGTTTATTATCCGCAGACAGCCCTTGCATGTCGTTGCCACGCCCGCCACCGCATATTATCAGTACGATTATGACCCGATAGCCGAGGCGTATTTGGTCACGCCCATGGGCAACCAATTTATACCGATAGACGAATGGCGCTATGAGTATTTGGTTGAAGGGGAATGGACGACTCAACGCCCCATAAACGCGGGAATATATGATGTTATGATTAGTATCGACAGCCTTGACGAATACGGGAATATTACGGGCAACTATGAGGGCGAGGCGATATCGACGCTCACCATTTTGAAAGGAAACGCCGACAGCTCCACCGAGTTTACGGTCACATACCCCGCACCGCAAAACAATCCCGCCATAAACGGCAATATCTCATACGGACAAACTTTAAGCGAAATAAACCTCACCCAAGGTCCGGGCTACCGAGCCCAATATTCTTTTAGAGAAACAGACTCCAGAGGAAACATTGTTTATAAAATGAAAGATGTATCGGGACAGTTTATTGTTGCGAACAGGCTTTATAACCCCGCACTTGACCCGAGCGTGACGGCTTTTGTGCAGGAAATGAACAACACTATATTGGATGTGGGCAGATATACGGGCGCCACAGCCATGTACATAACCTTTATTCCCGACGACAGAGTAAATTTCAACCTCACCTCTTCGCGTATAAATGTGACGGTAGTCAAAGCCATGCCCCAATTCAACAATATCAAAATAAAATCCATGGTATACGGAGATTTGGCGGAAGATATTGAGATTTTAGGGTACATAAGACAGCAGGGAGAAGAACTTACTTTTACTATATACGATGTGGTGGAAGTGGACAATCAAATAGTCAACCCCACCGTCAATTCCAAGCCCATAACGGGAACATTCACTTACATTGACGAAAAGAACAAAGCGCTGCCGGCGGGAAGCAGGAATATTGCTTTTAGATTTGTGCCTCATGACGAGAATAATGTCAGGATAGCGCCGCTTGTGTATTTGAATGTAGTCGTAGAAAAAGCCATGCTGGAAATGCATTTTTCTAATGTGGACGAGGAAGAGCCCATAACCAGGGAATACGGTTATTCGTTCTCCAATCCTTTGGTGGATACTTATAGGCTGGTGGGCGCTACTAAGATATTGGACAAATCCTTTAGAGTGGACTTTTTCTATTATGATATGGAAGATAACCTAATCAATATGACTGCGTATACGCCCGCTGGAGACTACAAGGTCAGAGCGGTAGTCGTGGACAACAACTTCCAAGGCGAGATTTGGAGAGATTATAAAGTAGAGAGAGCCACCCCCATACTTCATACCGCCCCTGTTGCCGGCACAATTAGATATAATATGGATATGTCTGGAGTTATGCTTAGCGGCGGCAGAATGCAACACCCCACGGGATATTACGCTATTGAGGGTCATTTTGAATTTGACGGCGAGCCACCTACTCCCATGCAGGTGGGCAATGTGCCTTATGATATTGTGTTCTATCCCAATGACTCCGTAAACTATGAAGAAGTGTATCTGACCATATTGTTAAGGGTACAAAAAGCGATTGCCGAAGTAACTATCGGAAATCTTGAACATACATATACCGGCGAGCCCAGCGGAGCGACTTATCAGACCAATATCGTCATAAGGACGGACGGCGAAAACGAATATTATGTGAATTTGAACGATGAGGGCGAATCTAAGACGCCCATGGACAGATACTTGAATGCAAGAATCACATATGACCTGACTGGAGAGAACACGCCCGTGAACGCAGGAATATATATCGTCCGTGTTTTAGTGGAAGACCCGAATTATACCGGCGAGGCGACAGCCGAATATGTGATTGAGCCTGCCCCTGCCGAAATTATTGTCAACGAACAGAGCAGAATTCAACCGTTTAATAACGGTATCATAACCCTTGACGCCAGCGCACGGGATATGGACGGCAATCCTATCAGCGTGATGATAAGCCAGACTTTTACCAGCTTTGATGGCATACAAATGGACGAGGCGCCCAGACATGTGGGAGTTTATGGCGTGATTTTGGAGATAAAGGATATCAATTATCAAGCTGTCGCCACAAGCACCTTGACCATAACCGTGTCCCAAATAAATATCTTGAACAACACCCAAACCTATGGCGTGAACCTGCCAGTAATTATCGAATATATGCCTGTTACGGCGTTTTCGACAATCAGATATCAAAAGGTAGAAGATGGTGGAGGCTTAGGCGAAGTATATGACAGCAAGCCTGCAAACGCTGGGCTTTATAAGATACTGATAGATTTCCCCGAAAGTATGAACAGCGGATACCAAGGAAGCTTTGAAAGTTACCTTATTATAAATAAAGCCAGAGTAAACCTTAGCTATTCGGGCGAATTCACATATAACTACTTAGGCGAAGAAAGGGCACAGCTCAAAGCCGATGTAGGCAGAATAAGGATAAGCCCCAGTCCGCTTTACGCCCTCAATAGGCAATATGAATTCTATGACGAAGACACCGACGAATTCACTTCAGTAGAGCCTTTGGATGCGGGAATATATATCATGAGAGTGGTGATTGTGGATAACAATTATGAGGGCTGGGCGGAATTTACTTACACAATAAACAAATCCACACCTTATATTTACACTCATCCCGTAATTACCCCCTTGACCTATACCGACGACGGAGTAGATGCGGTAATAGAGGGGGGAGAGGTCTTGTTTAATAACTTTATTGTGGAAGGAACTTATAGGCTTGCCGAAAACACCATGAACCTTCAAGTGGGCGTCCACAATGTAATGTATAAATTCACGCCCAACGACACCCGCAACTTGAATGAAATATTCGGCACAACCCAGGTGATTATCCAGCAAAAAGACCTCAGTGCTTATATTGTGTTCTATGGCGAAAGCCAAGTGGAATATAACACCAAACCGCATTACATAACCGCCAAGGTATCCAGCGGCGAGAATGTGTTTATTGAAATATATTATAACAATTCCAAGACGGCACCGAGGGAAAAGGGAACTTATAATGTAGTTGCCCAAATAGTGGATAAAAATTATAAGGGAGAGGCAGAATGGAGTCAGGAACTGAGGATAATTGAGGGCACTCCCCAAATCGTAGCGCCGCAGCTTACCGATATATATGTCGGGGATATTATCAATAAATCCGATATCATAGGCGGTTTTGCCTATATCAAGGGAACGGGCGAATTCGTAGACGGCGAGCTTGTCCCTGGCACAGCCACACAGATACCCGGAACATTCTCTTTTGTCAACCCCAACCAAATAATGACAAAAGCCAATTATCACACCGTAAGAATGAGCTTTAAGCCTTTTGCAGTCAATAACTTTTCCAATGTGTCTTTTGACGCCGTCATAAGGGTTATTGGCGAAGATACGACTCAGTATATCGGCGAGGTTGTCGCCATAGCGCCCCAAGAGGTATACTATGGGCAGAATCTGGAGAATTTTGAATTGATGTTCATCAATTCTCCCCCAGACGCTGTGGAAGGGGTATTGTCCTTTGTGGACATAAACACCGTTCCCGAAGTGGGGGATACTGTTGCTTATAGATTTACTCCCTACGATAAAGACCGCTATAACATCGTGGAAGGTCAGGTGGAAGTCACTATCGCCAAGACCAACCCCACAGTCCATTGGGTGGAGGCGAAAGCTTTTTACGGACAAACTTTGCGAGATGCAATCTTTAGCTACCATATGGTCAATTATTACAACAGCGCCGTCCCTGTGAGCGGAGAGTTCGAGCTGCTGGGCGTGACGGGCTTTGATTTGGACACCGTACTTACGGTAAACGCATTGAGCGGTCTCTTTAACCTGACCGAGCAAACACCGCAGTTTTCGGGCACTTACCGCTTTACTTCCAAAAACTATAATGATGTCGAGGGTCAACTGACCATAAAGGTATATCATAAAGTCGACAAAGGGGATATATTTATTACAAACGCCACCAAGCCTTTTGATTTCCAACCCTTGAGCGTGGGAGATATGGGCATAAGCGTATCCCATACTGAGCATCCTCTTTTTGACGAGAACTTCTCTATAACGATTTACGACAATAAAGGTCAGCTTTCGGACGGTGTAGAAGTGGGAAGGTATTTGGTGATTGTTGAAGTCATAGACCGATTGTACTATGGTTCAAAAACCATTGAGTTTGAAGTAGTCAAGGCGGACATATCCGAAAATATCTTCTTGTCTTATACCCAAGCCACATTTGGCGAGACCTTTAGTAAGCCTCACGCTGTCTTAAGCGGGGATATAGACATCCCTCAAGACAATTTTGTTATTGAGTTCAAATTGACTACCGAAAATCCAAACGCCTATAACGAAACTATGCCGTCTTCCGCAGGGCGCTATGATGTAAGGATAAGGGTTGTAGACAATCCCCAATTCACAGCGGAGAAAGTGTTGAGCTTTGAAATACTTAAAAAAGCAGTACAGGTCACGGTATCTCCAAGAAGTCAGACTTATGGGAATGTCAAACCGCTTGTGGTGGATTCCATAGAGTCCGATATCATACCTACAATTACTTATTACAGCGCCACTTATAGCAGAAAAGAAAAGGTGCCCACCGAAGCGGGAATGTATACCGCAAGGGTAGAAATCATCGATAGAAACTATACGATTAGGAGCGGAAACAATAATTATGTGGAAGTGAGTTTTGAGATTCGTCCCGCATCTCTGACAGTCATTGCAAAGCCCGTGTTTGAAGATATCGTATACGGTCAAAGATTAAGCGATGCGAGGATACTTTCGGACGGCAGAATAACCTCCGCCGAGGGCGTCGTTGTAAACGGAAAATACACTTTCCAAAATCCCTCCTTTAAGCCGAACGCCGGCATGAATTTGGTCAATCTGACATTTACGCCGTACAACAAGAATTTCACGCCCGTCAATGTCCAAGATGTTGAATTATATGTCAAAAGGGCGGACGCCGAGATATTGTTTACGAACCTAAGGGCAGAATATGATGGTACAAACAAAAAAGGCATGATAAAATATGTCTCTGAATCCAACGCCGAATGGCAGATAGAGTTTATGCAGCAAGGCGTGGTCGTAGAGCCCGTCAACGCCGGAACTTATCAGATAAGGATAAGGATATTGAGCGATAACTATCAGCTGGGCGTGGACACACTGGGCAACCCCGTTCTTCAAAAGTCCAATGTTGCCACATTTATTATCGACAAGGCGACAATGAGAGAATTCACCCTACCCATGCCCACTCCCATAAGGTATGGACAAAGCTTGGCTTATTCCACCCTTAACAGCAATGAACATGAGGGCTATGGAATGGTGAGCTATTATGGTATAGAGGGCTTTGTTAAAGGAAAGTTCAGCTTCCTTAATTCTGGACTGGTGCTTGGCGACACAGGCAGGTATATTGTGGACATAAAGTTCAATCCCGACGACAGCACCAATTTCAATTCCTTCATCACAAAAATTGAAGTCGAGGTGCTTCCCACATTCGCCACAATAAGCGTCACCAACAATACTTTTGTGTATGGTCAGCCCTTGACGGAGTCCACCTTGCCGACCTTTATTACCAATCCCGCTAATCTTACCATTGCGCACAATGTCTTTGAAGAAAAGACAAGGGGAGAAATCCTTGACTGCGGAGTGCATACCTTTAGGGTATGGATAACCAGCAAGAACTATGAATATGAAGGCATCTATTTTGAGTTTGATATTATTATCATAAAGAAAGAAGTCAGACTTGAATTTATTGAAGACAATGCCCCATTAGAAAAATACTTCACTTCCTATAAGAAGATTAAAAACGCCAAAGCCAGAGTCAACCTTGATGATATTGTTATGGACGACCTTTATACCGAGGGCGGACTGCATATCGATACTATGATAAATCTGACTTATTATTCCATTCCCGTAGGCGATGCCCCAGCGGTCAATTATGGGCATACTCCCCCTTCGGAAATAGGAAGCTACCGAGTGGTAGCGGTCATGGACCACCCCAATTATTACGGAACGCAGTCTATTTATTATGACATTACGCTTGGCGAGATTGAGGAAGTGCATTTTGATGTCGAGACCTTGGAAAGACAAGTTTACGGCTCTGTGGTCCCGCCGATTATTACCACCAAGCCCTCCGATGTGTCGTATTATATAATTTATCAAGGCTATGGAAGAATAATGCCGACTGATGCCGGAACATATAACATCGTGGTGTACTTCAATGACCCGAACTATATCCCCAAACAAGTTTCGGCTATGTTCAGAATAAGAAAGAAAGAACTGCAATTAGAGGACATCAGGGTTGAGAACAAAGTATATGACGGAGTCGCCTCTTTGAAAATTACCGCAAAGATGAATGGAGTATTCTTGGGCGACCAAGTCACTCTTAAATTAAGAGCGGAGACTGAGGGCGGAAAGACAAACCCCGGCAAGCACAATGTGGTAATTACTGAGTACGCCATAGCCGGTCTTAGCGCCAAGAATTATCAGCTTGTAAGACCGTACTATGCCGACAAGGTGGAGATATTTGAAAAGAAAGTCACCGATAAGAATTCCCAGTCCTTTATTACCAGCAATAACGGCTTTAGGCAGGGTGTAACCGTAGAATTCGCACCCATTATGTCCCCCTATAATCAAGAAAACATCTTGACCAATCTTTTGGGGCAAAGGGCAATGGTGCAAAGCTTCTTAATTAAGGAAAACGGTCAGCCCACCACCCTTAATGAAAGAATCAAGGTATATGTCAAGATACCCGACGAATTCTTAACAGCCAAAAACCTTGAAGTAAAAGGCATTGGAAAGCTTGCCGACCGTCAAGTCAACTTCATAAGGGAGGGCGACTATATCACTTTCTATACCGACTCTTCAGGCGAAATAGTATTCAGTACCAATGACTTTTCTTATTGGACTATCGGCGTGGGAGCTTTGGTTGTTGTGATTATACTTGGCGTCATATTCCTATTTATGCTCAATCCCAGACACAAGAGAAGAGACACCGCCGATAAAGACCCCGTAAGAGCCGCTATCAAGAAGATTAAAAAGGGCGGTATGTACAGATAAAATTAAGCCAAGTTATATAACCTAAGATTATGATGATAAAATTTACAAAGAAAAGATTGCCGATAATATTAATATTATTGTTTTTAATGGTTTTGCCTTTGGTATTAAAGGCAAATCTTAATGTTGGAAGCCGTACAGCTTATGCCTCGACCATAACTTCCGATTACACAATGGGCGACGGGAGCTATTCCCTTAAGGAAGACAAGGCATATTTCAGCCCCTTAGAGGGTTGTACTTATGTGTTCACAATCAAAGAGGACATAAATTTTCCCATAGAAGAGATACGATTTTCGGCTTATCAGGTATATGATTATCAAGATATCTATTATGACAAGGACGGAAATATAGAAAACGACTTCGCCAAAGACAAAAATGGCGAAGAAATGGACAATGTCCTTGTGGAATTCCTGGACGACAGCATTTCTTTCAATCAGCATGGCAAACGGAATCTCAATTTTGAAATAACCATGTATGAATGGGCGGCTTTTCAAATTGATGTGCATTATAAGGATAGCGAAACGCAAGAAGCTTTTGTAGAACAGAGCGATTTTATCTATTGCACTTCGATAGACTCTTCACCGCCTTTCATCTATTTATACCCCAATCCCGTATTCGTAGGCAACGGATATAGGTTTGAATTTAGGGTGACTTCGAATTCCCAAAAAGATTATAGAAGCGCCGATTCTGGATTAAAAAGTGTAAGGGTTTATAGGAATGTGGACGGCGAGGAAGAGACGGTGAAGGAATATACCTCTTTTTCCACAAGCACAATGCTTGACGCAGCTCTTATAGCTGTCAAGGGAGAATATTGGATTGAGGCGTATGACAAGGTGGACAATCATTCATTCGGCAGGGTGATAAAGATAGACTATGATATAGAGACTTTGAACCGAATCTCTTCTGTGGATACGGTCTTAAGAAATGCCGAGGAATATAGAGCCGACCTTATTGAGAACTTAAGGGAAAAATATATAGACTGGCAACTCTTAAGTTTAGATAAAGACAATTCCAAAGAGACAGTAAAGGCTGCCGAACTTGAGGTTATGGAAGCCCAAAGGCTGTGTGCGGAAGCCGAAAGGCTTTTTGAGGTTGAATTATTAAATTCAAACTATTTCGACGGGGATATCGTTGTTGAAAACTTTAAGGAAGCCAACTTTACTCATACCGTGAAAGGTGAAAAGGCGACACTTCAAATTGCCTTTGCGGAATATGACTTAAAAAGACATAATTTCAATGTTTTGTTAGAGGCCGCTAAGATGCAAGACGCCGACTTTGTTTTGGCGCTGGATATCAAGACGCTTAGCGATATCAAGAAAATTCAGAAAACCGATTTTGAAGAAGAAATTGAAATTACCATACCCATAAAGAACTATAAAAAAGTTGTGGCACTCTTAGAAACCCAAGCCGAGGGCGGAAAACAGTACAGTAAACTAAAAATAGACGAGGGTGTAAGCTGGGTGAAGGTTTATGTCCCGTCCACCCACCAAAAAGTGCACCTTGTCATTCAGACGGACGAAAGCTCAAATAACCTGTACTGGCTCTTTTTGCTGTTGATTATACCAATAGGAGTTATCGTTGTTCTGCTTAGGAAAAAAATCTTCAAGTCTGTTGCTAAGAAATGCGAAGATAAAGATAATCAAAATCAACCAAAACCAAGCGAGAAAAAGACCCCGAAACCCCCTATAAAAAATAAATTCAAGAAAAAATGACTTTGGATAAATAAATTTTCTATTTGTTTTAATTTTGAAAGCCTTGCCTTAGTGAAATTTTTGCATGAAAATTATTGTTTAATACTATTTTCAGTTTGTTTTTTTATCATACAAATTGTATGAAAGACACTTCCAAAATATTTTTTGGAAAACAAAGGAAAAATCATTATGACTTAAGATTTGAAAAAAGGCGGTTAAAATTCCTATTTATTACGATATAACTTATGGTTAGATTGTTGAATTTATTTTCCTACTGTGATATTATTTATTAGTATAATAAACATATGCAAGAAAAAAGCATAAATCCATACGCTAGGTGGTAGAATGAAAAAAACTTTATATTCCTTGTTTATATTGCTTTTGGTTTTTGTGTTCGCGATTGCTTTAATCGCTTGCGACGAGCCTATTCTGGACGAGAACGGCGGGGACGAAGAGGAAGAGACAGTCGCCCGTTCACAACTGATAACTAACGGCACATTTTATGATATTTCCAATACGACGGGTTCTCAAAGATACATCAAAGAAAATGTCGCCAGCTGGGAACTTTCTTCAGGCTCTCTTACCAGAGCGTCGGAGGGGGTAATCTATGGCGGAATCGACCTTAAGGACGAGGAACTCTTTAACGCCAATAGAAATACTTTCAGCAAAAACAACACTTTGGAGTATCCCGGAGTAGACCCCGAGACCCCCGCGGAAAAAGACGATCCCGACACCTTGCAGGACACAAACGCATTGCTTTTGGCGTCCATTAATGAGGCGGGCTCGCTTTTTTATAAAAATACATCTGACTTCAATTTGGACCCCAACAAATATTATAGGCTTCAGTTCAGCGTTCTGACGGACATAGATATGACCGACGTGGACAAGGCAGATCGCGACAAGAAAGGCGCATGGGTTATTATAGACGGAGCAGTTTATGCTGAATTCAAAAGCATAAACACAGAGGGAAAGTGGCAGAAATTCGAGGTTTATATCGAATCCAGCAACTATGAGTCAAGGGCAATAAGAGTAAGGCTTTGGCTGGGACACGGTCCCCAAACAGTTAAAAAAAAGGACAATGTATATTCCACAAAAGGAGCTGTTCTTTTTGATAATATCATCTGTACGGAAATAAGCCACGACACCTATTCTTCCGCCCAAACCGGCGATAAAGTTCAAAAGACGACCATGCTTTTCCCCGATATGGAATTCGTTCAGCAAAATGAACTTTCAGTGACTTCTTCTCCCGACTATTTCTATTCTTTCAGAAGCGGTTCTAATTCTTCACTAAACACTGTCAATTACAACCTTGTCGAGGGAAAGGAAGGGCTTACTTCCAATAAACCTCCGGTGGACAGACCTTTCACCGGCATAGTGGATATGTCCAAGCTTTATAGATTTGATGAAAGCGAGGAAGGCGAAGATAGGTTTATCAACACTTATAAAAAAGACCACAACAAGGTTGACTTTATCGCTCCTGACAGAGAAGACTTTATGACGAACGAGGGTATATTCCGCCTTACTGCTGAAAGAGAGGCTGTCGCCGGCTCACTGCCCGAATACAAAGCCCTTATGATATTCCATGATGATTTATCGGGAGCGGGCTTCACCAGCAAAAAACAGCTATTAATAAGGAAAAACCATTTCTATACAATAAAAGTATGGGCTTATGTATGGAGCATAGACTTACCCGAACCGCCCAAGTCTGAAGTGGGCACCCAACCCACAGAACCCGACAAGGACAAGCCTACCCAAGAGGCAATCGACGAGGCGGAAGACTCCATGTACACTGCCCAAGCCGAATACTATTATAGACGGATATTTGAAGGCGAGATTGAGATTGACGATATAGAAGACGAGACACTTCTTGAGTATATCGACAGCTTGAGTGAGGAGAGAAAGGAATTTTTAGAAAGCGATGCAGTCGACCTTGAAAGTCTGGAGACCAACTACTCGGACGAGAAAGACCTCTATGAAGAGCTTATGGAGCTTTCTAAGAAATGGGAAGACTACGAGAAGAAAAACGCCGAATATACCGAAAAATATAATGACTATATGCAAAAGTACTGGACTTGGAGAGACAATAACTCAGTTATGACCGAGGACGGCTACGAACTCATGCCCAAAGCCGAGTTTAGGATAACCGGTGCTGGAGACTTAGAGGCGCAAAAAACCACCGATGTGGGAGTATGGCAAGAACTTACTTTTTATATAAGAGGAAATCAGCTCTCCGACAGAAAGGTCAACCTTGAGTTCTGGTTTGGAGAGGGCTCCAACGCCGACTATGACACGCTGATGCTGGGCGGAGTGTTCTTTGATAATATCACTATCATAGAAAGCAAGAGCTTTGAAGCCGGCAAGGATTATCAAGAGCTCAGCCCGTTTACCCAAGAGGATATCGAAAGCGGAAACTGGGATATCGGCGGTCTTATAGACTTCACCGGGGATATAAGATTTGACGAAGAAATTGAAGATGAAGACGATGACCTTTGGGAAAAGAGCCTTGCCAAAGGCGTATCCCAAGAGGACAAGGAATATTTGAACTTCAGAATCGTTGACGACGAGAGCTTCCCCATAAGAATTGACGATGTGGACAGGTTCTATAACCTCTTGATTATGGAAAATACCGATTTCACCGCATCCATTCTCAATTTCAGAGACAATAGGGAGATTTTGTCCAACAAGTGTTACAGACTGTCTTTCTGGGCAAGAACAGAGAACTTAGAGGGCGGTGGAAGTATTGAAATTATGCTGATGTCCAAAGCCTCTGACAGCGCGGACGATATGGCAAAAGCCACGAGCATAAGCGAATTTAAGAGCGAGGAGTGGCAGGAAGTGGTGTTCTACCTTAAAGGCGATACGCTTAAGAACAACCTTGTATCCTTGAAAGTTGATATGGGTTCAGGCAACAGGTTTGACACCGAAAAATATGTTAAAGGCGCTTTGCATATCTCAGCTATCACCTTGAAAGAGATAAAATACAGCGAATACAATGCCAGCAATAAATCTGGAGACAAGACAAAGTCCCATGCTTTCTCCAACACCTCTACATCTTCGACAAACAGCGTGACCAACGGCAATTTCGGCTCTATCGACCTGGGAGACATTAAAGAAGACGCCATAGACGATAAGACTGGCGACCTTATCGGCGTAGCTCCCACAAGCAGCTGGAGCATTCCTTCGGATGCGAATATAACCACGAACGGCTATAACAAGCCGTCCATTGAGATAAAAACTCAAAACCAAACATACGACGACAATGACACCGACGAGCATAAGTATATAGTTTGGAAGCATGTAGTGGACGCCGACGGGGAAAAACCCGACGGATATGAGGTCTATATCTATAATACGATTAAGATTGATGACGAGGGCGAGGAAGAGGATGTGGAAAGCCTTTATATTGGATATGTTCCCACCGGCTCCAGCGCCACTGTTAATGCAAGCACACAAGCAGGTCTTTATAGAATAGCGGGAGAGGGAGACGCTGAGGAATGGCACTATCGCTTTAGGATTACAAGCAAGGCGAAAGGCTTCTTTGGAGTAAAAGCGGTCTCCGGCAAGGGCGTTGGCACAAGGAGCGACACCATAGAAAACTCCGCAAAAGACGACGACAGCCTTGCGGAGGTATTTGACGAATTCGACGGAGTAGATAAAAAAGAATACAAGATAGGCACAATTAATTATACGACCTATAACGATGGCGAATACGCCGACATCTTTGAGGACAGCGACTATGTAAGCCCCTATAAGACCATGCTTATAATTGAATCCAATTATAACATAAGAGCAAATGTCACCGCAGCGAGCAAGTCCCTTTCCGCAAACAAGTGGTACGAGATAAGCGTTTGGGTCAAGACCTTAAACGGCGCGAGGGCAAGCATTTCATTTGAGGACATAAGCGCAGTTTTGGAGACCAAAGACGAGAATATAGGTTTTATTAATCAAGATACCCAAGGCGAATGGAAGCAGTATCGTTTTTATGTAGTCACCGGCGGACAAAGCTCCAATATCAAGCTTAGACTCTCTATGGGAAATCCGTATGACAGAGGCAGACTTGGCACGGACGAAGACTCCACAAGGATGTATGATGAAAACGCCTTGTCCAAAGGTACTATTTTCTTTGACAATGTCAAAGTGATTGAGCTCACTCAAGAAGAATTTGAAGAAAAGAGCAAATTCGGCGGCGAGGAAGGCGAATTCCTTAACGGGCAAAACGAAGTCTTCCATGTCTATGAAATGGTGTATGACAACAAGTTCGCATATAAGAATTTGAGCTATCTCACAGACTCCTTTGACTCCTATACCGAAAACACCGAGACAGAGGAATTTGATGAAGACGGCGAATATAATGAAGGCTTTTATAGAGGGCATACCCCTAACGCCTATACATGGGCAAGGGCTACCGACGGGTCCACTAAAGACGAAGAAAGGCTTTATGGCGTATACAATTATCAAGATGTGACCAATGCGCACTGGCTTATCGGAAATGATACAAATCCAGATCCGTTCTCTGACTTTATGCCCGAAGACTTTGATTTGGCGACCTTCATTAGAATGAGCGGATACAATTCCCTTGTCATGTCCAACCTTGTGGAAAACGGTCAGCATTATACTCTATCCAGTTCAAGAGTTCTATCCGACAACAAGTATTACAAGCTGACATTTGACGCAAAGACCTTGCTTGACGAAGACACCTTTGCGGAATTCAGATTCATGTATAAGGGTTCGGACGACGAATACGATGTGATAAAAATAAACACTTCAGACTTGGGTATTGACCGGTCCCGCCAGTATACGATGTATATTTACAACAACGAATCCATAACCCAAAGCGTCAAGTGGCGTTTTAACCTTGGCGGAGACGGGGAGGACGAAAAGATATTAGGCATGCTGGTCATCGACAATGTAAGGCTTGCCGAAATCGACAGCGAGGAATATCTGGAAGCAAAGAGGGCTTTTGACGAGCTGGACGAAGACGAAAGGGCGCTTAGCGCGATAGGATTCCATGTTTATGACGACGACAACGACCCCGGCGACAACGACCCCGAACCGCCAAAAGAGCCTGAAAAGAATCCGATTTTCAGAAGAGGAGATATCTGGCTTCTTGTATCCTCTATCGTTCTGGGTGCGATAATAATCATTACGGTGTTAGTCGTGATTATCAAGAGAGTAAGGAAAAAGTATCCCAAAAAGGTCAAAGGCGAGAATGTGGTTAAGACCGAAAAATCCTTAGATATCACCCCCGTCCAAAAGACCGATAAAGTGGATGTAATCAATGAAGAGGAATTTGTGGACAAAGAGGAAAAACCCAAATATGTGCAAAGGGTGCTCCCCAAAAAGAAGAAGAAAAAGAAATAATGTCTTTTGGCTTCGACCTACTTCATAATTGTTAAAGAAGTGAAAGGGAAAATGTCCAACCGATGTTTTCCCTTTTATATTTTACTAATTTCTTGTTGCATAAATTCAAACATTGAATCTTGCCAATTCGCCTATAATCATATATAATATGTATGATTAATCCTAAAGGAGGCGTCTTTATGAATAGACAAAAAAGACAGGCTATCAAAGAGTACAAGCGTTATAACAAGCGCAGTCATACGGCGTTAAAAGTTATCGGCATAATAATAGCCGTCATATTCGCTTTTATCGGCGTGACATCGATTGTGGGCACCGTAGGCGCCAACGCCAATATGCTTATGGTGAAAGAGACCAAGCCTGTTCAGAACAACGGTTTGAAACCCCAAAAGGACGATTTGGGATACTGGACTTTTACCAAAGAAAAGGATAAGGACTTTAGGATACTTCAGCTTACGGATATACATATAGGGGGAGGCTGGCTGAGCATAAAGACTGACAGGCTTGCCCTTAATGCCGTAAAAAAGCTTGTGGAATATACAAAACCTGACCTGATAGTCATTACGGGGGATATGGTGTATCCCGTTCCCATACATACGGGTTCCATAAACAACAAAAGGGCGACACAGATATTGGGTACGCTTTTGGACAGCTTTGAGATACCTTGGGCGGTTACTTTTGGAAACCATGACAGCGAAGTATATTCCCTTTTCGAATTGGAAGAGATATCTGAAATATATGAGAGCTTTGAAAACTGTATCTATCAAAGAGGACCTGAAGATATAACAGGGCTTAGCAATTATTTTGTCAATATAAAAAACGAGGACGGCACGCTGAACACTTCTCTTACCATGATAGATTCCAATTCTTATATAGGGAAAATCTATGAATTTTTTGCCTATGACAATATTCATGACGACCAAGTGGAATGGTACGAACAAGAGCTTAAAAAGATATCCGCTTACTATGAGCTTGAAGAGATTGTTCCCTCTTTGGCTTTTTTCCATATTCCAGTAAACGAATTCGGGGATGCGTGGCAACTTTATAGGGAAAATCCCCAAAGCGACGAGATAGAGTACCATTTTGGGCAAGCGGGAGAGCCCGGCGAGAAAGTATACGCTCCCGTATATCGAGGAAAGATTTTTGAAAAAATGGTTGAGCTAAACAGCACAAAAGCTATATTCTGCGGGCATGACCACTTGAACGACTTTGGCATAACCTATAAAGGAATAAGACTAAACTATGGAAAGTCCATTGACTATGTCGCTTATACAGGCATCGACAAGTCCACTTGGCAAAGGGGAGGAACAATAATTGAAATTAAAGATAATTCAGACTTTGAGGTCTCCCAAATAAAGCTTGTTGATATTGAATAAGCAGAGTAAAATATATCCTTTAAGAAAGAACAAAAAAACATTCTATTTGCTATCTGCTTGAATCGGGGCTTTAGAATGTTTTTTTGTCTATAATAATAGATAAACACTTGATAAAAGATAAAATGTGTTGACAATAAAAAGGAATGTGAGTAGAATGGTAATAGAAACAAATATATATGGTAGCTTGTTAGGTGAGACTACTTGTCATACACAAGCTGTTGCCCAGAAATGTCCAGAGACGCCAATGGGTTAACAAGCATAATCGGATTAAGGTTATGCTTAACACAGCTGATTGTTAGAAAATCTACGATGACAAGAGTCAAAACTGAAACTAGGAGTTCCAAGAAATAGAAAAATTGTTCTTAATTTATTGACAATTTTAGTTTTTGCCTTGCGACTCCTTATGAGTCGTTTTTTAATGACAATGAAAAGGAGGTGAGTCCGAATGGATGAAAGCCCTAACTTATGTGATAATCTTGCTTTTACACTTTTTACATTCATGGAGGTGACAAAATGTCAAAGAAAACAGAGCTTGTACGGACTTATCTCGATAATAAAGACATTGTAGCTCTGAAGAAACTTATCAATGAACTGGATATTATTGAGATACTTACAATAATCGACGCTTTGTCTCCGGAAGACAGCGTTCTTGTTTTTCGTTTGTTAAATAAAGATTTATCTATTGAGGTGTTTGAGGAACTGGACACCGGGCTTCAGCAACGCCTTTTTGCTTCTTTCACCGAAGACCGAGTAATAGAGCTTATCAACGAGCTTCCGCCAGACGATAGAGTAAAGCTCTTTGACGAAATGCCCGCAAAGGTCACTCAAAAACTGCTTGCCAAACTCTCTCCTGAAGAAAGAGAGTCCACCGCGCTTCTTATGGGGTACGAACAAGAGACTGCGGGCAGGATAATGACCACCGAATATGTCAGCTTAAAAAAGCACTTGACTATCAAACAAGCGCTTAAGAGAATAAGAGACGAAGCCGAAGAAAAGGAAACAATCTATACTATATATGTCACCAATGACAGCAGAGTGCTTGAAGGCGTGACATCGCTTAGGGATATTATCATAGCCGATGAGAATGACACGATAGAAAGCATTATGAGTACAGGCGTTGTGTCCGTCACCACCGACACCAATCAAGAGGATGTGGCAAGAAAACTTTATGACCTTGGTCTTTTGGCTATACCCGTAGTCGACAAAGAGAATAGGCTGGTTGGCATTATCACAGTAGACGACGCTATGGAAATTATTGAAGAGGAGACCACCGAAGATGTGTTCCAAAAATCAGGTTTGGCGTCCTATAAAGATGAAAGCGGAAAGAGCGAAACCCTTGTTAAAGGCTCAATATTCAGTATCTGGAAAGTAAGGCTTCCGTTTTTGCTTATTACGCTTGCGGGAAGTCTGCTTGCGGGTTCGGTCATCCACGCTTTTGAAAACACCTTGGCAGCTTTGGCGTCTGCCGCTATATTTATGCCTATTATCATGGATATGGGCGGAAATACGGGAACACAATCCAGCACTATTTTTACAAGAGCCTTTGTTTTAGGACACATTAAGCCCAATGAATTTTGGAAAGCGTTGAGAAAAGAATTGTTGGTAGGGCTGTCTATGGGTCTTATTGTGGGAACAATCGCCGGCGTGATTTCTTTTATATGGCAGGGAATGCTTGGGCTTAGTCTTGCGGTGGCATGCTCTCTTGTCATAACCATGACTATCGCAACTGGCTTGGGCTTCGGGATTCCGTATCTTCTCAACAAACTTGGACTTGACCAAGCGGCGGGGGCAGACCCTATTATCATTACGATAAAGGCAATAACAGGTCTTTCCATATACTTCTTGTTCGTCAATCTGTTTATGTCGGCTTGGTTATAATAAAAGATAAAAATAATTCAAGGTTTTGTCAGTCTATCAGAATATCATAGATACTTTTATAAACTTCGGGAGCTTTACTGTTCCATTGATTATAGATAGATATTGCCTTTTGAAGATTGGGCACGACAAATTTCAAGTGCATGATAGGTTTTGTAATCTCTTGTATCGACATCTCCACAGTATAAGAACCGTCTCCGTTCTTTTTATAGTCGCAAAGGAATTCTTGTTGTTTTTTATAATTCAGTCTTGTGGCGCGGGCATATTCGGTTACGGTGTCGCGCACGGACTTGGGGATATCGTTATAGAAATGAGAAAGGCAGATACGGCCGTCTTCGGTAAGGGCAAGAATGGGATTCCTTACGCTGCCGTCGATTTTGGTGATAAAGCCCGCTTCGGCAAGGTCGGCAATAATCTGTTTGCAATAAAAATATGGTATCCATTCGTTATCGGTTGAACAAATAGATAAGAGCAAATCCTCGTTTATGGGAATTTCCATTTTGTCCAGAACAAACAGAACAAGAAGCTTATTGCTTATTCTTTCGTCGTGTATCATAATCTACCTTTCTATGGTGTTTATCTATTATACCATTAAACTTATGAGCTGTTAAGCGTTTTTTGAATTTTATTCCCTTACGCTCCTTTTGAATAAAAGAATATATGGGCGGGGTTTTTATTGCTAAAATATTCATTTAATAGTATAATAATATCATATATTATTGGATTTGGGAGATGAAAAATGAATGTTTGGCATGATATAAGCTCGGATAGAATAACCCCCGAAGATTTTTTGGCGGTTATCGAAATCTCTAAGGGTTCGAAAAACAAATACGAACTTGACAAGCAAAGCGGTCTTTTGATATTGGATAGAGTTCTATATACCTCTACCCACTATCCTGCGAATTATGGGTTTATTCCCAAAACTTATTGCGAGGACCACGACCCTATGGATGTTTTAGTGCTTTGCAGCGAGGCAATAAAACCAATGGCGATTTGCCGCTGCTATCCAGTAGGCATGGTATCCATGACCGATGAAGGCTTTATGGACAACAAAATCATAGCCATTCCTTTCAATGACCCCACTTGGAACAACTTCAAAGAAATAGAAGAGCTTCCCAAACACATTATGAACGAAATATGTCACTTCTTTACCGTATACAAGGAGCTTGAAGATAAGCATACAGCGAATATGCACATTGACGACAAAAAGAAAGCCATAGAAACCATACAAAGAAGTATTGAAAGCTATAAGGAGAAATTTTTGCCGGGAAGATAGACATTCTATAAGATTTTTTCTTAATACCCTTCAATATTTGATTATAAAAATTGGGATACCAAAAATGAAAAAAGAGTATGATGTAGCGGTTATTGGAGGCGGACCTGCGGGCATGGCAAGTGCCTTGGCTGCCGATAGGGAGGGAGCCAGCGTTATTTTATTGGAAAAAGACAAGGCTCTTGGCGGCAGGCTCAATCAATGTATACACAACGGCTATGGTCAAAGTATTTTCAATAAAGACTTAACGGGAACTGAATACGCCAATAAACTTATCGAATTAATCAACAACAGTTGCGTTGAATACCTATTAAATACTGAAGTTACAGAGATTTCCTTAGACAAAAAGATTTCTTGTATAAATTTTGGGAAAAGATTTCAAATAAACGCAAAGTCAATAGTCCTTTCGACAGGCTGCAGAGAGAAAGCGTTTGATTATCTCATTGATAAAAAGGGAATATATACCGCCGGACAAGCTCAAAGGATTATCAACCTTGAGGGCAAAAAGATAGGCGAGAATGCTGTTGTCTTAGGTTCGGACGACTTGGCGCTTATTGTGGCAAGGCGTTTGATATATGAGGGCGCAAAGGTCCTCTGTGTTGTAGAGCCTGCGCCTTATCCTTCGGCTTCTATTAAGAACATATCCTATTGTTTAAGCGATTATGGCATACCCCTTTGTCTAAATTCTCATATCCAAAGTATAGAGGGCGAAGAAAAGGTTGAAGGAGTCCATATAGTCACAGATACCAAGAACGGTCAAAAGAAAGAATTCATTCCATGTGATACGCTGATTGTTTCCATGGGCTTGCAACCCCAATATGAACTATTGGACAAACTGAACATAGAAAAAGAAAACCTTACAAATACAGCCGTAATAGACCAAAAAAGACAGACTTCTATTGAGGGGTTTTTCTTGACGGGTGACGCTCTGATTATACATAGCTCCATTGCCGACATAACTTTTGAGGGCGAAGTTGCCGGCAAAAACGCCGCTTTATACGCCAAAGAACAAAGCGAAAGTAAGAATTCAATCAGCGTTGAGGTGGAAAGCTCAGATCTTATAGAGTACGCTTTGTCTCACAATAATATAATCAGCGTTAAGGTGAAAAGCTCCAATCTTATAGAATACGCTTTGCCTCAAAGGATAAATACTTTAGACCATAAAGTTAAGATTTATTTCCGCGTGAAAAAAACTTTAAGAGATGCGCGCCTTGATATATTTAGTCAAGACGAGCTGATATACGCCAAAAAGTTCGTTGTCATCTCTCCAGAAGAGTTGGTTGAGGCGGAGGTAAATATCCAAGGCGTCAAGGGCAATTTGACTATAAGCATGGAGGCGTGATATGGAGATTGTATGCATAATGTGTGGCGCTGCATGCGCCCTTGAAGTAAAAGAGAAAAAAGGGCTTTTGGAAGTAAAGGGGAATATCTGCAGAAGGGGGGAAGTGTATGGCAGAAAGGAATATATCAACCCCCAAAGGACGGTGACCACGCTTTTTCCCATAAAAGGAGGTGGGTTTGTGCCTTGTAAAACTTCTCTGCCCGTAGATAAAGAACTGATTTTTGATGTCTTAAAAGCCATAAAGTCAAGCTCCGCTCCCAAACCGATAAAAGCGGGAAAAGTCTTGATAAAAAATATACTGGGCACAAACGCCGATATAGTCGCGACATCAAATGTCTATTGAGAGGGGAATATGAAAGTAACCGCCATAGGCAGATATGGAAAATATCCGAACAAAGACGGTGCCACATGCTGTTATCTCATAGAGAGTGCCCAAACCAAAATAGTACTGGATATGGGCAGCGCTTCGCTTAAAAATCTTGATAAGGTTATTGATTATAAACATATAGACGCCGTTGTTGTTTCGCACTTCCATGGTGACCACTGTGCGGACGCCTTTGTGTTTCGGAATGTGGCGTTTGAGTTTATAAAAACGGGAGTTTGGGATACCAAATTGCCTTTTTTTATGCCCAAAGAGCCATATAACGAATTTATGGCACTTAAAAGCTGTGAGGGATTTCAAACGATTGAGATTTCTGACGGGCTTAAAACCGCCATTAAGGACATCGATTTAGAATTTTTTAAGGTGAATCATCCTTTGCCTACTTATGCTGTTAAGGTATCCAGTAATGAAAAGAGCTTGAGCTATACTGCCGACATTATGGACAAGGAGAACTTGGACAGATTGTTTTTGGGAGCTGATTTCGCCATTGTGGACGCTTGTATTTTAGAAAAAAACCACAAACAAGGTTTGCCGCATATCAGCGTCAAGGAGATAGCCTATATCACTAAGGATATCCCTAAGGTCATGCTTGCGCATTTGGAATACGGTAAGGAGGAAGAAACTTTGCAAGAGGCACTCAGCCAAAACAAAAATGCTTTTCTTGCGGAGGAACTCAAAACCTATCATATATGAAAAAAACTCGAATTATTAATAATAGACCTATGGTGTTTGCTGCCTTAGGTCTTATGTTGGGCATTTTTATAAGTTTTTTTGCCATTCAAAACAAAATTCTCTTTTGGATTGTTCTGGGCGTTGTTTTATCCATTTCGGGTTTTCTTTTTTTCAAAAAAAACTTTATTATCGCCGTTATTTTATTATTTTTCGCGGCGGGATATTTAGGGCATTATGTTCAATATAATTCGTCTTATCAGAGCTACAATCCCGATGAAGGATATTTTATTACAGCGAAAGTGGCGAAGATTAATAGAGGCGAAAAATACGACAACCTTACGCTGAAAATCCTTAAAATTGACGGTTTTAAGGCGAAAGGGCAAGCACACTTAAGGGTTTATGGCGAAAACAATTTTGAGATATTCGACACAGTAGAATTCTATGGGAAGATAGAGAATAAGAAAATAGAATTTTCCGATCACGCATCCAGAGCCAGTTATGGGAACGGGGTCTTTTACAACATGGAGATGATAGGCGTTTTGGATGTGGATAAGAATTTAACCTTTTCTGAAAAGATAAGAAAGAGAATGACTTTGCCTATGGACGAATATATGAAAGAACCAAATAAGGCTTTTGCCCATTCTCTTCTATTCGGCGATGTAAGTTGGGTCAGCCCCCAAGAATTAGAGGCGATAAGGGTCTCGGGGCTAAGTCATATCTTTGCGGTATCCGGGCTTCATATCGGATTTGTAGTGGCGATATTTGCTTTTTTAATGAAAAAAATAAGGATACATAGAATGCTTTCCATGGCGATTATGGCGGGGATACTGTTTATGTACTGCTTGATTACCGCATTTCCCCCAAGCGCTGTAAGAGCCGCTATTATGGCGGTCAGCTATCTTCTTGCACAGGCGGTTTATAAAAAAAGCGACGGCTTAAGCTCTCTTGCTTTTGCAAGCGTGGTCATGCTCTTGATTTCTCCAAGGACGCTTTTTTCATTAAGCTTTATTATGAGCCTTGCCGCTGTATTTGGCATCTTTCTCTTTTTCAAGCCGATATATAATTTCTTTATGCAAAAATCAAAAAACAAATTCAGAAAGTATGTCAGCGCCTCCTGTGCGCTTTCCCTATCCGCCAATATCTTTTTATTGCCCTTGTGCCTGAATGTCTTTGGGGTCATGTCCCTTTATTTTTTGCCCGCAAACCTTATTGTATTGCCCATAGTGACAGTGGGGTATATTTTGCTTTTTGTGGCTGGGGTATTATCCCTTGTCTGGCAGGGAATGGGCTTTCTGTTCCTAATGCCCGATATAGTTCTGGATATCATAAGGTTTCTTGTCAATATATTGTCCCGTCTTCCTTATGCCTCGCTTCCGTCGTCGGGAATGGGCATTTTCACAGCAGTATATGTAATAGCCATGATACTTATTTCAAGATATGTGCTTCTCGACAAGCAACAAAAAATAACGGCTTTTTCCGCCATTTTGTTTGTGGGAATAATTCTATTAATCATTTTTTAGCTTTTATTATTTCTTTGTAATAATTTGAAATGCCTCTTTCTTCCTTGCAAAAAGGCGTATTTATTATTATAATAATATAGTCAATAAGAAAATACGCTTTATACGAGGTCGTTTTGAATTTTAAGAAAATTGAGATTTATGGTTTTAAGTCTTTTGCCGATAAGCTGGTTCTTGATTTCAATGATGGAATAACTTGCATAGTCGGCCCCAACGGTTGCGGAAAGAGCAACATTGCCGACGCCATACGCTGGGTTTTAGGGGAGCAGAGCGCAAGGATTCTGAGAGGAAAGAATATGTCCGACGTCATTTTTGACGGGACAAAAACTCGGCGTTCGCTTTCTTATTGCGAAGTATCCATGTATTTCGACAACACCCAAAGGACTTATCCCGTAGATTATGACGAATTGGTCATTTCACGACGGCTGTATCGAAGCGGCGAAAGCGAATATTGTATCAATAACGAAAAGGTCAGACTTCGCGATGTGGTGGACTTGTTCAGAGACACCGGCATAGGCAGAGAGGGCTATTCGATAATAGGACAAGGCAAAATAGCCGATATCTTAAGCGCTAAGCCCGACGAAAGAAGACAAATTTTTGAGGAAGCAGCGGGAATCAGCAAATTCAAAGCTAAAAAAATTCAAGCGGAAAGAAAGCTCGATCAGACAAGAGAAAATATGTATAGAATTCATGACAGAATTACTGTTTTGGAAGAAGATTTAGGTCCACTTGAAAAAGAAGCCGAAGACGCCAAAAAGGCAAGAGAGCTTAAACAAGAACTCAAGATTCAGGAAGTCAATACTTATTTATATTTGAGAGAGAACAACTCCCAAAGAAAAAAAGAAATATATGAGCAAATGGACGAGTTAAACCAAAAAATTGACTCTAATCAGGCAAAGCTTGCGGCTACTAATTTGAATTATGAGAAAGTCGTCGAAGAACTCAACAATATCGACAATAAATATAAAGACCTATATGAGAAAAGGGTTCAGCTCAGCGTCAAGCACCAAAGGGTGAAAGGCGAACATATGGCGTCTATTGATAAGTTAGAACAGCTTAAGAAAAGCGAAATCGAAATGGATATGGAAATTAGCCAGAAGGAAAACAAACTGGATGAGAATAAATATCTATTACAAAAGAAAAAGGAAGAAAAAGAAGAAAAGCTTAGAGAGCTTATCGCCGTAAAGAAAGAAGACAGCAAGCTTAACGAGGAATATGAAAAGGCGCTTCAGGAGTTCAACGACAAGGCGCGGGAGCTTGAAGAGCTCAACAAATACATACTTTCTTCTTCGGACGAAAAAGGCGAGATAAAAGCGGGTTTAGCTACCCTGAACGCACAGATTGAGGCACTTATTGAGTCTATTGCTGCGGATAAGGAAGAGCTTGCGCTTGCCCAAGAAGCTCTTAATGACACCCTTAAGAAAAAAGCGTTTTTTGACCAAGAAAAAGACACCGTTGAAGAAGAAAGAAAACAAAAAGCCGACAAAAAAGACGAAATCGACCAGAAGATAGGCGAGCTTTCAACGCTTATTGACCAAGCGCAAAATCAGCAGTATGAGATAAGGCAGAAAGTAAGCGAACTCAAGACCAAAGCCCAGATGCTGGAGGACTATAAAAAGAATTATGCCGGTTTTGCCTATGCGGTAAAGAAATTGGCGTCCGAAAAATCCCCTGATATCGCTGATAGAATACAGGGCATAGTGGGCGAAGTCCTAAGTGTATCCCCCAACCTTCAAACGGCGATAGAGATAGCCTTAGGAAGAAGCATTCAATACATAGTCACGAACGATGAGAACGATACTTCGTACTTGATAAATTATCTAAAGAGAAACGACTGTGGGCGGGCGACTTTTCTTGCATTAAACCGCATATTGCCCAGAAAATTAAGACCGGAGTTTAGAGGCGTCTTGGAAGAGGCTGGCTGTGTGGGTATAGCGTCTGATTTGATAAAATATGACAGAAAATTCAGAAATATCTTTCAATTCCTTTTGGGAAGCGTGGTTATTGTCGAAGATATGGAAACGGGCAACAGGCTCTCCAAGAAATATAACAGCGCCTTTAGGATAGTCACTTTGGACGGAGAAGACTTTGCAATAGGGGGCGCCACGACGGGCGGCTCTAAGCCCAAGGCAGACACCAGCATATTGTCAAGGGACGCCGTATTAAATGATACATATAAGGAAATAAAGGTATTGGCAAACAAGCATGAGGTGGTAACGGCGGAGATAGACCAGTACAAAGAGGACTTGAAAACGCTTAAGGACAATTCCCAAGTTCTCAATTCCCAGCTTATAAAAACCGAAAGGGAATTGAGTTTGATAACCGAAAGGTGCCTCAATGTTGACAGCGAGGCAAGGAAGCTTTCTTTGGCGGTCAAGAAATTAGAAGACGGCATAGAAAATAAACGAGATGTCTTAAAAACCAAAAAGGAGCTATTGAAAGCTGAGAGTTCAAAGGCAACCGAGGCGGAAAGCCAAAAGATAACGGCGGACGAGCTTTTGGCGAAATTAAGGCAGGAATACGAACATAAGCAAAAAAATATCTCATCCTTCAATAAAAGGCTTACGGAAATGAAGCTGAAGCTCAATTCGGTGGAGCACAGCATAAATGTTTTGGAAAGGGAAATCAACAGTATAAGCTCTGAAATAAAATCTTTGACCGACGGTATAGCCGACTTAAAGAGCAGAAAATGCACAAATACGGCGATGATAGAGGCTTTGACCAAACAGCTAAAGACGCTGGAGCTGTCTGAAGAGGAACAAAAAGAGCTGGACGAAATAGAAAGAAAGATTAATGAAATCGATGATTATAAACTCAAGCTTAAGCAAAGACAAGAAAAATTGAGAAAGGAAGACAGCGAATTAAACAATCTGATTTATAGTTTGAATATACAAAAGAATAATTTGGAGAACCTACTTGGCAACATAGATGCCGATACCCTTCAGCTTGAACAAAAAATAGCCGAGGATTATGAACTGGACTATAACAGCTGTATTCCTTTGAGGGTAGAGAATTTTGACAAAGACCAAGCGATAAGCCGAATAAGAAAAATCAAAAGACAGCTTGCTTCGCTTGGCGAAATAAACGAGAAAGCTGTGGAGCAATTCGCCGAAAAGAGTCAGGAATACCAAGAGCTTTCCACCCACTATAAGGATATTTGCGACGCCGAACAGTCGCTTGTGGATACCATAAACGACCTTACCGCAAAAATGGAAAAGAACTTCATAGAGAGCTTTGAAAAAATTAAAGAAAACTTTCATACCATATTCAAAGAAATTTTTGATGGCGGAACGGGAAAACTTGAACTGGATATGTCCGAGGGGCAAAGCGTGCTTGATGCGGGTATTGAGATATTTGCAGAGCCTCCCGGAAAACAGCTCAAAAATATTTCGCTCTTGTCTGGCGGTGAAAGAGCTTTGACAGCGATAGCCATACTCTTTGCGATAATAAAGCTCAAACCCATGCCTTTCTGCGTTCTGGACGAGATAGAAGCGGCATTAGACGACGCCAACGCTTATCTGTTTGCCCAGTACCTTAGAAAGTTCTCTAAGGAAACCCAATTTGTGGTCATAACGCATAGAAAACCAACCATGGAGCTTGCGGACAGCCTTTACGGCGTGACGATGCAGGAAAAAGGCGTATCTAAAATTGTCAGCGTTAAGCTTTCCACCGCACTTAAGAATGTAAGTTAAGAGGAGAAAGAAAGAAAGATGTCGTTTTTCTCAAAGATAAAAGATGGCTTAAAAAAGACTAAGGAGAATATCAGCAAAAAGCTTTTTGAAATATTTAAGGCAAAGGAGCTCAACGAAGAATTTTACGAAGAGCTGGAGTTTGCCCTTATCAGCGCAGATATGGGAGTGACCGCCACAGAGGAGATAATAACCGAACTTAAACAAAAAGTCTATGAAAACCGAATCACTTCGCCCGCCAAGGCGAAAGAGCTATTGAAGCAAATCATGCTTGAAAGCATAGATTATATTATTGACGAATATAAATATCCCCTTGTCATACTCATAGCCGGCGTCAACGGCGTGGGCAAGACGACGGCTATCGGCAAGCTGGCAAAGCTTTTCAAAGACCAAGGCAAAAGCGTCATTATCGCAGCAGCTGACACATTCCGAGCCGCAGCTGGAGAGCAACTAGAGATTTGGGCGAAAAGGGCGGGAGCAAGAATAGTCAAGCACAGCGAAGGCTCCGACCCCGCCGCAGTTGTTTTCGACGCCATTAATTCACAAAAGGCAAAGAATACCGATGTGGTGCTTGTGGATACGGCGGGAAGACTGCACAATAAGAAAAATCTAATGGAAGAGCTTAAAAAAATAAATAGGGTGGTGGAAAGGGAACTGCCTAATGCCGACAAGAGAAATTTTATCGTCTTGGATGCCACGACTGGACAAAACGCTGTGTCCCAAGTGGAGATATTTGACCAAGCGATTGAAATAGACGGTATAATTCTGACCAAGCTGGACGGCACCGCAAAAGGCGGCGTGGTCATGGCTATTAGCGCCGAATACCAAATGCCCGTGGTCTATGTGGGCGTGGGCGAAAAAATTGACGACCTCCTGCCTTTTAACGCCAAAGACTTTATAGAGGCTATCTTTTAGCCTTTTTTAATATTACTTTAACTATTATTATTTACTATTTATTGCAATAAATGTTTTATATATGCTATAATACAGTGTGTATTTTCTTATGGGAGGCGGAATGCGCAAACGGTTATCAATAGCTATTGTGATAATTATGGTTGCGGCGGCGCTTGCCACGGGAATAGCTGCGGGCTTTTATGGATACAAGAGTAAAGATAAGATAACCGTTGAGCTTGTCACTTTAGACGACATTTCTATTCCCGAAGAGATAGACAGCGAATTTGGGCTTTTCTTTTATGACCAAAACGGAAATAGGATAAAGTCCACAAATAAAAACGCACCTTTTGATAAGAATAAACCTCTTGTCATATACCTTGACGGTCACCCTAACAATTTAGGCGGTGAAAACACCAAGGAGCTATACAATTTAGAGGGTTGGCAAAAAGGATTCAATACGGCGATATTCACTTGGAAGCCTTTTTATCAAGACGACGACCTATACAACGCCGAAACCAAGATATGGGGTGGGGATATGACTTACATAAGCCAAAATTGGTCTTATCCCAAAAGCCTAAAGTCCAATAAATACTCAATCGCGGAAATCTTTGTGGCGTACTACTATGATTTTTTGAAAGAGCAAGGGTATCAAGGGGAAATAAGGTGGCAAGGACATTCTCTTGGGGCATCGCTTGCGGCGGCAGCTGTGGGATATTTATGTGAATTAAAAGCAAATAAGCTGATTGATTTAGACTTTTTGCCCTCAAGAATTACTATGCTGGACGGCTTGTTCTCCTCCCGTCCCTCAAAGACGCGGATAAACTGGCTGGGCGGAGAGATAGGCTATAAAGGCGTGGTAGGTCAGGTGTATTCCGCCATAAAAAAGGCGAAAGCTTCGGGCGTGGCTTTTGAATTTATCAAGTCGTCGGATATTATACAGATGTTTTTGAACGACATGAATATGTATGACGCCTTGAAAAAAGAAGTGTGTTTTTTGGATTATGATGCGAATTGGCTGAACCTAAGCGGATTAGAACTTGAAAAAGCCAAGCACAACCTAAGCTTTGTATGGTACAATACACTTGTGGACTATGACCTGCCAATCGACTATGCCGCAACAAAAACCGTCCAATATGGCGTGTCTCCACGGATACCCACTTCCTATGTCTATGCCAGAATGGGGACGGAGTATTTTACTTTTGTGAGCGGACAGGAAATAGACAAGGACAAGCAGATGTCAAAAAACTTGGAAGCGCCTTATGTGTCAGGTTTTGCGTTTTTGGATGAAGATAATGACGGGGAATTTGACGGAGCGGCAAATAATAGAATTGACGGAATAAGGGTGGAGCTATATCTTGTCAACTATGACGGAACAAAGCTGTTGGGCTCTACGCTGACAAAAAACGGAGGATATTATATACTGCCAATCGAGCCTATATATATTACGGGAACGAATGGCAGGGAATTTTTTATCAAAGTAGCCGATAAGGGCTCCTATCAAATAAGCACAAAAAGCGGCGACCGTTTTTTGATGAACAACAAGATAGCAAAAAATAATAAGTCCGATAATTTCACAATCTATAAAAAATCGGACCTAATAATAATAAACATTGGATTGACAAAGCCATAAGGAGTAAGAAGCAAATGAAAATTAAATACATGGCGGCTTTATTGCTTATCTCAATATTGACGATTGGTTTCTTGGCGGGGTGCGACCCAGAAGTGGAAAGCTCTTCGAATATCGTAAAATTAGAGGACATAAAAAACCTTCCCAAAGACAGTATATATATTGAATGGTTGGGGGATAAAGAATTCAACGTCGACAACCCAACTATGATTTTCATACACGGCGAGACCCCGGGAGCATGGGACTATAAATATGAACTGGTGCTTCCCGAAGACGATTATATTTTTTATGAATCCAGCAGCCTAAACTACAATATCACCAGAAACATAGAGGGGCTTGACCGTATCTTATATCAATACTGGCTTGACCTTAACTACAACTTGGGCGTGTTTCATTATGAGGCATTTGCAGACGACAATATGAAAAACCTAAGCAAAAAAATCTTCAACTCCGTGGATATGACATATCTCAATGAAGAGGGGCGGGAATACAACGATATCCCTAACTACTCCTTGACGGAAATAATGGCGGCGATGTACCTTGACGAAATACCTGAACAAGCTTATGGGAATGAGATAAGGCTTGTGGGGAACGGCATAGGCGCCAACCTTGCTCTTTCTTTAAGCGATTATTTATATACTTATTATTCCAAAGGAGAGGTCAGAGCGGAGGTTTTGCCGCATAGGACATCGCTTATCGACCCGTATCTCTCTTCCGACTCATTTAACCACAATATGTCATGGCGGGATATCGATAGCGAATTCGGGCTTTTGAGCATGGCTGAAGATATGCTTGAAAAGACGACGGCAAAAGGGCTTGTCGTGGATATGGTCGAAAATGTCGAAGTGGGCGCTGAATTGGTAGAGGGCAAGAGCCAAGAAACCCTCACTTCGCCATATGATTATGAATATAGTCCTGCTCAAACCGATGTTTATAGGGATATCAAAACCCATGTGGCGTATCTACAATTGAGACAAAAGTACTCTGAACTCTTTACCGACGAATACAGGGCATTGAATAGAGCGGGTTTGGACTGGTATTTATACAGCGTCAAAGGTTCGGACGATACGGGAGTAGGATATCCTACCTCAAAGCCCGATTACACTTCGTCTTACTGCAATTGGGGACCTTATAACACCCGCCCTTTCCTAAACGACCGACAAAGGAACAACAATTCCAGCAGAGGCAAGAACTATTCGGTCAGCGCTTGGACACCCACCGTGTGGATAAGGGCGCTAAAAGGTATTGAATTCAGAATGCAGAGATTTAGCGACTATAAGGAAGACGATCAGGGCAATACGATAAGGGACAAGCATGGTATTTCGCTTTATGAATATGAAGATTATACGCTTGCAAGATACCGTTCGGAAAATTATCAAAGGGCAATAAACATGGACTATACTTTTGTCGTCGGCTACATCTGGAACGACAAAAACCAAGATAGGAAGATGAACGAGGGCATAGGCTCTTTATTAAGTAACATTACAGTCAACGCCACTTTGACCACTTCAATAGACGGCAAACAAGAAATCGTTGAGACAGCGTCCGAAACTACTGGACAAGACGGCTTCTTTATCTTTAAGTTTGATAGGGCGTTTAACAATTCGCATACACTGGATCTTACCGTTGTTCCCCCGAACAGCTCCTATCACGCCCAAAAGGAAATAATGAGCACATACCATGTGCAAGACCTGACAAGGCATAATTTCAATTTTTATACAAAGAAACTGACCATAGCTTCCAGCTATGGAAACGCAATCACAATGGCGAATTGCGGTTTGGTGGTAAAATAATATGAAAGGCATTGTTATAAGAAACGGCTTTTATAATTCTTCTTCTTACACTCACCAAGTGGGTAGGATAGTAGAGGAACTTGTCAAAAGAGGGCAAGATATAGAAGTGGTCAAAAACAGCGAGGCGTACGGCATAAAAGAAAATTATGGGGCGGACTTCGCGGTATTTTTGGACAAGGATATCTATCTTGCAAGGATACTTGAACAGGCGGGAATGATTGTATTCAACAATTCTTTTGCCATAGAAAACTGTGACGACAAGATTTTAACTTCAATCAACCTTTCAAGAAACAGCGAAATATATCTGCCAAAAACGCTTATTGCTCCGCTGATGTATGAAAGGCAAGAAATTCAAGACGAATATTTACAAAGCATTGAAAAAGCTATCGGATACCCTATGGTCGCAAAAAAAGCCAAAGGCTCTTTGGGCGAAAGCGTTTATCTGATAGAAAATAGAGAACAGCTTGAGAAAGTCCAACCGTCTCTTTTGGGCGAGCCTCATTTATATCAGGTGTTTGTGGAAGAAAGCAGGGGCAAGAGCGTAAGGGTTATTGTAGTAGGCGGCGAAGTCATAGCCAGCATGATGCTGACAAACGAAAACGGGGACTTCAGGAGCAACGCCCAGCCCTCCAAAGCTGAAAAGGTGGAATTGGACGAAGAGTACTTGAAAAGTGCGAAAATGGTGGCGGAAAGCTTAGATTTGGATTATTGCGGGATTGATTTCTTTGTTGGAGCCGCTATGGTGATAGAGGTCAACAGCAACGCCTTTTTCCAAAAAATGGAGGCGGTCACCAATAAAAACATCGCGGGCGCTTATGCCGGATATATGGTGGAATATCTCAAGGAGTTTGAAAGATAATGGACCAAGCAATAAATACTATTGTTACGGGGCTTCAGCAAGCGCTCAAAAATGACTATTTGGTTACCTTTATTATATCAATGATTCCTGCGATAGAGGTCAGAGGCGCTATCCCCATAGCCATACAAATGGGCTTGAAGCCTTGGTTTGCGTTTATCTTTTCATGTATAAGTGCGCTTGTCATAGTGCCAATTCTGGCTCTTGTTCTAAAACCCCTAATAAGGTGGCTTAAAAGCACAAAAATTTTTAAGAGCTTGGGACACGCCTTGGAGGATATCTTTAAGGGCAAGGCAAAAAAAATAGAGGAAAAAGCCGAACTGAAAGCCGAAGATATAAAGACCTCAAAGAGAAAAACCTTTTATAAAATGCTTGGTCTTTTTACCTTTGTAGCTATACCCTTGCCGGCGACGGGCGTATGGACGGGCACGACGATAGCTCTATTTATGAATATGGACTTGAAAAAGTCCTTGATTCCGCTTGTCTTAGGCAATTTTTTTGCGGGCGGCATAATCACCATTATGACCGTTTTGTTAGGCGATAAGAGCTATCTAATTTTGATAGTGCTTTTGGTCTTTATCCTCATTGCGGCAGCGAGTATCGCCGTGTCCTTGTTCGCAAGAAGAAAGAAGAATAAAAAAAGCGCCCAGAACGATATGATCTACACCGATAAAGATAAAGACGCTTAAAGAATTTTTTGCTTCTCCATTTCTTCGTTAAAGTCCCTTGATATCAAATAATTGGTGTAATAATATGATGACAAAGTGCCTATATCCGACCAAAACTCATAAGTGACATAGGCGTATATTTTTCCGACCAAGGACGGCAAAAGCTGTTTCCCAAAATCATAAAAGCCGTCGGGAATAAGGTTCAAAAGTCTTTTGTTTATTATATATATCCCCGTATTAATCAATGAAGGCTTTATATTCTCTGGTTTTTCCATAAAATCAATTATCTTATTGTTATAATCTATTTCCAAAACGCCCAATCCTTGGGGATGAGGATGAGGCTGGGCTATAAGAGTAAAGATACTGTCTTTGGCGAAGTGATATCTTATCGCCTTGGATAAGTCAATATTGGTAAAAGCGTCTCCGGATATGACAAGGAAGTCTTCTGAAACAAAATTTTGGGTGCTTTTAACGCTCCCCGCAGTGCCCAAGGGTTCGTCCTCTACAAAATAGGTGAGTTCAACTCCAAGCTGAGATCCGTCTCCAAAATAGTCAATAATCTGTTGGGAAAGATGTCCTAAAGTCACGGCGATTTGGGTTATGTTATGGTCTCTTAAAAGGTTTATGATATGTTCCATACAGGGTTTGTCAATAATTTTAATCAAAGGTTTGGGAATATCGTTGGTAAGCGGTTTAAGCCTTGTGCCTTTGCCACCCGCCATAATTACTGCTTTCATATCTCCTCCGTAAGTCTATTTTGGTAAAGATAAGGTTTTTTATCCAAATAAGTTCAGGGGCATTTTGAATTTGCTTTATTTTGTAAATTTATTGTGTTATAATAAAAAATAAGTTTTTGATAATAAATAAGGAGACGGGATTATGAAAATTGACCAAAAAGAATTGAGGATGGTACCCAATGTGTTATGCCTTATTAGGCTTGCAAGTGTACCCATATTTGTGTTTTTTATACTGTTTGGGGGCTTAAGGGCGGATTACACTTATTTTGTACTCATAGGTTTGGGTGTCTTTTTATTCGCGGCAAGTACGGATATGTTTGACGGTCATATCGCCAGAAAATACAACATGGTCACCGAACTTGGCAAATTCCTTGACCCATTCGCCGACAAAGTAATGCATGTGAGCGTGATACTAAGTCTTGTCATTATCGGCTATGTCCATTGGGCGATTATAGTGTTATTGGCAGTAAAAGAGCTGACTATGATTATCCTTGCATCTCTTCTCATTAATAGAAAAATTGTCATTCAAGCCAATTTCATGGGCAAGCTGGCGTCGATATTGTTGTCGGCAGGCGTCATTGTGGCATTCTTTATTGCCGTTCCTGAAATCATAGGTGCTCAGACGGCAAGAGATATTATTTATTATGTATCCCAAGGCATTTTGGCTCTTGGAATAATACTGACCTATACCGCATTTTTTATTTATTTGAAAATCGGTCTTGACAAATATCGTGAATTAAAAGAGAATAAGGGCGAAAACGACAGCAAAGAAGAATAATCATCGTCTAGGAGAACAAAGCATGAACAAAACTTTTCAGCCATGGGAATTTGAAAAAAGAATTTATCAGAAATGGATAGACGAGGGATGTTTCACCCCGAAGATAGACAAAACCAAAAAGCCTTTTACTATCGTCATTCCTCCTCCCAATATTACCGGAGAGCTCCATATGGGGCATGCCTTGAACAACACCCTGCAAGATATTATTATCCGCTATAAGCGTATGGACGGGGATTGTACGCTTTGGCTGCCCGGAACAGACCATGCCAGCATAGCCACCGAGCTTAAGGTCGTGGAAATGATAAAGCAAAAATTCAATAAGACCAAAGCCGAAATCGGAAGAGAGGAGTTTTTGAGACAAGCGTATCTCTGGAAAGAAAAATATGGCGGCAGAATAGTAGAGCAGCTGAAAAGACTTGGGTCCTCTTGCGACTGGACGAGAGAGGCGTTCACCATGGACGAGCGCTGTTCCAAGGCGGTAAGGGAAGTTTTTGTCAAGCTCTATGAAAAAGGACTGATTTATAGAGACAGTTGGATAATCAACTGGTGTCCGTCATGCCGTACGGCTTTGAGCGACGCCGAAGTGGAATATGAAGAGCAAGACAGCCATTTGTGGCATATCAAATATCCGTACGCCGACGGCAAGGGATATGTGATTATCGCCACCACCAGACCTGAAACCATGCTTGGAGATACGGCGGTCGCCGTCAACCCCAAAGATAAAAGATACCTTGACATCATAGGAAAGGAGCTTATACTTCCGCTTACGGGAAGAAAAATTCCCGTGATAGCTGACGACTATGTGGAAATGGACTTTGGAACGGGGGCTTTGAAGATAACGCCCGCCCATGACCCAAACGACTTTGAGATTGGGTTAAGGCATAACCTTGAAGTCATTAAGGTTATTGAGGACAATGGCGTGATGAGCGAGAACACTGAAAAGTATAAAGGGCTTGACAGATATACCGCAAGAGAACGCATTGTGGAAGAGCTTAAGAAAGAGGGTCTTATAGAAAAAATACAAGACTATAAGCATAATGTTGGAAAATGCTATCGCTGTGATTGTGATATAGAGCCTATGGTCAGCAAACAATGGTTTGTAAAAATGCAACCCTTGGCGAGCCCCGCAATAAAAGCCGTAAGAGAGGGCGAAACAAGGTTCGTTCCCCAAAGGTTTGAAAAAATTTACTTTAATTGGATGGAAAACATAAGAGACTGGTGCATATCCCGACAGCTTTGGTGGGGGCACCGCATACCATGCTGGTACTGTCAGGACTGCGGGGAACAGATAGTGTCCCGCATAGACCCCAAAGCCTGCAAGTGCGGAAGCAAGAACCTAAAGCAAGACGAAGATGTGCTGGATACTTGGTTCTCATCTGCGTTATGGCCTTTTTCTACTTTGGGATATCCCGACAAGACCGAGGATTTGGAATATTTTTATCCCACGAGCCTGCTTGTCACCGCCTATGATATTATCTTTTTCTGGGTGGCAAGGATGATTTTTTCCGGCTTAGAGCATATGGGTGAAGTTCCATTCCCCGAAGTGCTTATACACGGCATAGTCAGAGACCCCGAGGGTAGAAAGATGAGTAAGTCTCTTGGCAATGGCGTGGACCCGATTTTACTTATCGACAAATACGGTGCGGACAGCTTAAGGTTTTCACTCTCAACGGGCGTGGCTCCGGGTGGGGATACAAGGTTTTCTGAAGACAAAATGGAGTCCTCAAGGAATTTCATAAACAAAATTTGGAACGCGTCCAGATATGTGTTTATGAACACAGAGGGCAAAGACTTGAAGCAAATGGGTGCTTTTGAATACACGCCAGCCGATAAATGGATACTAAGAAAACTTAATGGCGTTATAGGCGAAGTTAGAAGAAATATAGAACATTATGAGATAGGGCTTGCCTTAGCCAAACTGTATGACTTTGTATGGAGCGACTTCTGCGACTGGTATATCGAATTGACAAAACCAATCTTGTATTCGGGCGATGAGAATAAAAAGACAGAGACCTTGACTGTCCTTGTCTATGTTCTGAAAGAGATACTAAAGCTATGTCATCCTTTTATACCCTTTGTGACCGAAGAAATATACTCTTATTTTGAAAAGGACATACTCATGGTCCAAAAATATCCCGAACAGAAAAAGGAATATGATTTTGAAGAAGACTTTGACATAATCAAAGAAATCATAGTCAAGGTCAGAAACATTAGAGCAGAGATGAATGTCAGTCAGACAAAGAGGATACCTTTGTATATTGTCTCAAAAGAAAAAAGGGACTTGATAGAGGAATGCAGGCTTTATATTGAGAAGCTTGCCGGCGTAAGCCAAATAACCTTTATATCCGACAAAGGGGAACTTACCCAAAAGGTGTCCAATGCGGTAACCAATCACGCCGAACTGTATATACCTTTGGGCGAACTTATTGATTTTGATAAAGAGATTGTCAGACTTTCAAAAGAGCTTGAAAAGGCAGAAAATGAAATTCAAAGGGGAGAGAAAATGCTCTCTAATCAAGGGTTTTTGTCCAAAGCGCCTGAAAAGCTTGTAGCAGAAGAGAGGCTAAAGCTCCAAAAGAATATTGAGCTAAAAGAAAGAATAAAGTCGCAAATCGATTATTTGAAATAGGTCAAAACTATGTATATTATCTTTGATTTGGACGGTACAATATCTGACAGCAGCCCGGGCATATTTCAAACATTCAGGCTTCTTTTTGAAAGGTATGATTTACCTTTGCCTTCGCAAGAAACGCTAAAGACATATATAGGTCCGCCCATTGAAGAGACTTTGGAAAAACATTTTCCCCATGAAGAGGTCAAAAAAGCCGCCGACCTATATCGCAAGCTCTATAAAGATGCAGGCGGAATTTATAAAAACAACATGTATAAAGGCATGGACAAGCTGTTAAGGCGTCTTAAAGAAGAGGGGAATAAAATATACCTTGCGACGACAAAAGAAGTCAACCTTGCCAAAGAAGTTCTTAACAATTTCGGGATTTTAGGGTATTTTGACGGTGTATACGGCGTCGACCCGCCGAGAAATATCTATACCAAATTAGATGTGCTTAATCAGCTTTTTTCCACTCACGACATCGATAAAGAAAGATGCGTATTGGTGGGTGATACCATTTATGATGTCAACGGTGCAAGACATGCGGGCATAAAAATAGGTATAGTGCTTTATAGCTTTAGCAAGAAAAAAGACTTTGAGGGCATGGAAATTGACTTCTTTGTGCAAAGTGTGGAAGAAATCTATCCGTCGATAAAAAAAGTGTTGAGAAAATAGGATTTTTTTATAAAGCGACCGCTTTATTTTTTATTTTTCAAACGGGTTGTTGGATCGTATACGGTTATGCCGTCGTCAATATAGTATTTTTTATTTTTCAAGTCAAAATAGCAAGTAAGATTTGCGGTACAATAGAGAATGAGAAACATTGGCAATGTGATGATAGGCAAGACTCCAAAGGTTGTGAAAGCGCTTGTGGTAAATATAGTTATATAAACGGCAACGAATGTGAGAATGATTGGAAAATAGTCCTTAAATGAGGCGAGGCTTAGTTTAACTCCTTCCACAAGGGCTTTGAAGATATTCCTTTGTCCGTCGCATATGACGCTAAGCCATTGGGAGAATAAAGCTATCCTAATAGAAAAGACAATAATAAAAAAGGCAAACACAAAGAGCAGCGAGCCGATTTTTATTAATTTATAGAGCCAAAAGAACAGAGACAAGCACAAAAAGAACAAGCCGATATCCGCCAAGGCGAAGATTATCGAGGAAAAGAAAGCGTAACCCAAAGAAGGCAAAAGACTTGCGATTAGGTTACTAAAGAGTCCATTTGAGTATCCCGAAGTCATCTTAGAGAATATCATTTTTGAGATTGGGGTTAGGGAAATGGAGATAAAAAATCTCACCATGACCAATAAAAGCCCCAAATATAAAAGCCTTGAAACCAACATGCCGATATTGTCGGAAAGGAAATTTCTGGAGATAGTCCATATTTCTGACAGCTTGTCCACGGGGTTTTGTATGATATCCCTAAGTAATAGGCTCAAACCTTCAAATTGCAAGACATTGAATAATCCGTCCAATAAAGGGTCTATGATAGAGACGAATATCGCCGCCGCAATAATATACACCACAAATATCAATATCAGTACCTTATAGGACAAGGAAAGGTTTGTGGTGAATAGGGATACGGTATGCTTAAATTGCATTGACTACCTCCTCAGATAAGGTCTTTTTACCAAGTCTTCTCTGGTTATGCCTTCAATATCAAAATAGCTCAATATGCTTAACACAACAAAAAACACTGTTGCAATCGCATAGTTCAAGGTGTTGATAATCCAGCTGATGTACCATACATCGCCAAAAAGATATGAGATAAACCCTATCAAGACTATTCCTGCGACAATAATAATATAGCTTATCAATAATTCGCGTCTTTGGTTATGGGTCTTGGAATATGAGGCGGCGATCGCCTTATGGGGTTTTAGTCCGTTTATGCTCATAATGGGTAGCCATAGGGCAAGCCCCGAATAAGCCCAAACAAGCAATAAAAGACTTATTAAGACAAATATTATTGATACGACAAAGCTTGCAGTTAAGGTAGGCAGGGACTGCCACAAAAAGAGGAAAAGACCTATTAGGGACTGAGCAACCATAAGCGCAATAATAAAGAATGTTATGGTATAAAAAGATGGGAAAAAGTTCTCATTTATTAAATATAAGAAATTTTTCAGCTGGAATTTGCCTATTCTGACGCTTCTTGCAACCGCGGTAGTGATTGCGGAGACGCTCAGGACAAGAAGAATGTATCCCAAAACCAGAAATCCAAGCCCCAAACTGTCTCTTTGCGCCAGCGACAGCCAAAGCGCGCTGTAAGAGCCATAGTCGCCGCTGTAATTAAAGAACCATTCAAAGTATCCCGTAATGGGGAAAAAATACGCCAAGAGAATACAGGGCGGAAGAGCTATCAAAAGTAGCGCTAAAAATCTTTTTCCGCTATCCAGCCTAAAAAGATATTGTAAGGTCAAAAATAAGTATTTCATAGTCGTATTATATCCTATACGCTCTTAATTTGCAACAATTATGATTTTATTAATTGACCTTATTATTATTTTCGCCCCTTATTTACCTATTGCAAAATTATATATTATAATGTATACTTTTATATGTATATTTATATATAATTTGTGTTGGAGTCTTTATGAAAAGCTATAAGAAACTGTGCCTTCTGATTATATTCTTATTGATAATCTCTTGTATGTTTATCTCTTGTCAAAGCGCTTCATCTAAAGTAACGGTCAGCTTTATGGTGGACGGAGAGCTCTATAAAGAATACATACTCAACTATGGCGAGGGCATAGAAGATGTTCCGCAAACGCCTCCCAAGCCCCTTTATTTAGCCCAATGGAACATTGATGACTTTTCGGAATTCTATACAGACACCACAATAACCGCAGTCTATACCAAGAACTTCTTTACTGCAGTTTTCAGAGTGGAGGACGATGATAAGATACTAACATTGAGAACCACCGATATCGAATTTGGGGAAAATCCCTCCTCTTTTCCTCCAATTCCCGAAAAAGAGGGATATACGGCGGAGTGGGAAATAACCGATTTTACAGAAATAAGGACGGATGTTGTAGTTTATGCTATATATACCCCAATCATCAAAAAGATAACCTTTGAAGATGAAGAGGGGAATATTTTGTATATAAGGGAAACCCCTTACGGGCAAGCCCTTGAAGACATACCCGAAGTGCCTTTGGTAGAGGGTTATACGGGTTATTGGAGCGTTCAAGATTTCTCGAACATAATTGAAAATATGACAGTCAAGGCTGTCTATACAGACAGAATCTTGACCGTGGATCTGGTGGATTCGGACGACCAGACGCCGTCCCAAATGAACTTTGCTTACGGACAGAGGCTGGACCTTCCCGTTCAGCAGTACAGGTTCGGATACATATTTGGCGGATGGTTTGAGGACAGCGAATTTGACAACCCCATAAGCATAGACAATATCTATGACGACTTGACGGTCTATGCGTATTGGATAGAAATAAATGACCATATCGCTGAAGACAAAAACAAATTTGAGTTCACTCTTAATGAGGACCAAAGAGGCTATGCCATAAGGCCCAAAGAGGATGCCGAATTATCTTCGAACATTGTTTTACCAAACAGCCATGAGGGGCTTTTGGTCATTGAGATAGAAGATAGGGCTTTTGAGGGAATGGACTTGACCTCAATTCTAATACCCGTGGGCGTGACGAGAATAGGGGAAAGGGCGTTTTATGGCTGTCAAAACTTAGAGACCGTACAGTTCGCGGACAAAAACAGACTTCAAACGATTTCTAAAGAAGCGTTTTATCAAAACATCTCTTTAATTCAAATTTCTATCTCTAAAGATATCCAAGAGATAGGCGAAAAGGCTTTTTATGGCTGTTTGGCGTTGAGTTCCTTCAATATACCCGAGGGTGCAAACCTAACTACAATCGGAAGCGGAGCTTTCCAAAACAGCCATAACATAAGAAGAATCAACATATCCAAAGAGATTATGGAGATAGGCGACTATGCTTTCTCCAATTTAAGCGTTACCGAACTGAATTTTGAGGGGCTGGAAAATTTACTTATCATAGGCGCTTTCGCCTTTGAGAATTGCGATTGGATTATTGAATTTAATGCGCCGAATATTATAAATATCGGGCAGGGCGCTTTTGCGGGCTGCCGTTCTCTTACCGAACTTACAATCAATGGCGACATCCCCATAGTTGACTATTTTGGTGAGAACGCATTCCCTAATAGCTATGAGGTCACCCAATTATCTCGACTTAGGGACGTTCAAGGCGAATTTGTCAAAAACGCTCAAGGCGAATATGTGTACCAAAACATCACAAGAAGACTGCCCGTCAATCTTGCCACAATAAATTTCAGAGACGGTATAACAAATATCGCAAATAATGTCTTGCAAAACTGTGTGGCTGTTCATAATATCCGTATTCCGTCCTCTGTTGTAAAAATCGGCGAATACGCTTTCGCCATTCCAAGCGACAGTCACGGTCTTATGGCTAAAGGAGAATTATATATCCCCTCAAACAGCAATTTGGAAGAGATAGGCTTTAGGGCGTTTTTGCATCGTTCATCAGTAACGGAAATATACTTGCCCGCTACCATAAAGAGAATTGAAGCCGAGGCTTTCAGAAATGCCGACAATCTCTCAAAGATAGTATTCTCCCCTGACAGCAATATCGATTATATTGGAAGCAAAGCGTTCGACAGTACCGAATGGATTAATTTTCAACCCGACGGCATAATATCCATAGGCAATATAGCCTTGAGTTTTAAGAACGCTGGCAAATACGGCGAAATAAACCTTGCCCTTCCCAATGGCATTAAAGCAGTCGCCCCTGACGCTTTTAACGGCATAAGCCAAATAGTCAGAGTGGATATCCCGAGTTCCATAAAAGCTATCTATGACAATGCATTCTATAACTGTAATAGATTGACTGTGGTAAATATGGAGGAAGGAATTGAGTACATAGGCAACAACGTTTTTTCGGGATGCGATGCCTTAAAAGAAATCACCATTCCCAAGAGCGTTGAGAACATAGGGGAATCTATCTTAAAAGATTGCACAAGCCTTGAAAAAATGATTATATACGGCGACCGAATATTAGGTCATTTCTTCGGCTTGGACAGCTTTGACAACTCATATTTGGCGTATCAGACAGATGAACAAGCTCTGGATTATGAAATTGAAGAGGAAGAAGAGAGAGTTTACTTAAAATGGGCTCCGCTTGCGGATTTATATGATGTATATCCCATAAACTATACAATATATGTAAAGAATGTTTTGAATAAGAACGAGGAAGCAGTCGATATTTTGAGGCTGGGCAGCATTACGCATAGTTTTTCAAGCCCGTATTATGACGAGGACGAAGAAAAGTATTCGCTTTACTTTAATTTAGAAGAGCTTTTGTCGGGGATTAGAGCGGTTTCGGAAATCGGGGAGTTTATTCTTCCCCAAGGAAGAAATTGGGATAACATATTTGAGATAAAAGCGTTTTATGCAAATGACTACTATATTCCCAATTCGCTTAAAGAAATAGTATTCAAGGAGGATAATTTCCCTGTTGATAGAAAAGTCGCGCCGTATTCTTTTATGAATATAAAAAGTCTTAAGAAAATCGTCTTGGCGGACGGCATTCAGGAGATAGGGCAATGGGCATTTTATAACTGCGAATCGTTAGGTGTCGTTGATGACCAAGTCATTCCCTTGGGAATTCCCTCCACCCTTACCAAGATAGGCGACTATGCTTTCTATAACAACTCTTGCTTGGGGGAATTGTCTTTTGGAGTGAATGTCAACCTTGAACAAATCGGTATTTACGCTTTCCAAAACAGCGGATTAAGGACGCTTTATATCCCAAGGAGCGTTAGGGAAATCGGCGAGGGAGCGTTCATGGACAATGACCTTATGCAGTCGGTGAGCTTCCAAGACGCCTTTGTGCAAACCAGTCAAGGAGAAGTCGTAAACTATCTGCATATAGGCGACAAAGCCTTTTTGGGATGCGAAGAGATAAGGAATGTGGAGTTCCCGGACAGATTGACCGTTATAGGCGCTAAAGCGCTTGCTTATAACATCAAGCTTTATAACATTTCATTTAGACAAACCAGCTATATTCAAACTATAGGCGAAAAAGCATTCGCATATTGTAATATGCTCAATTCAATCGTTCTGCCTCCGTCCATAAATCTGGACGAAACCTTGACTATCCTTAAGGCGAACGGAGCTTTAAGCGAGATTACTCTCTATAATGATAAAATAAACGACTATCACAACATCACTTTGGGCATGCTCTTTGGAGAAGAGGCTTATGAGGGAAGTTATGCCGCAGAGCAAAGGGGAACGGTATATCATATACCCCAAACTCTGACCAAAATAAACTTCTTGGGCGGAAAACTAAGCGAAAACTTCTTTGAGAACGCAAGTGCGATAATGATAGCGACTCTTGAGAATGTTACGGAAATTGGAGAAAAGGCGTTTTATAACTGTTCGGGATTGGAAAATATTGATATACCCGACACCGTAAAAAGTATAGGTTCCAACGCTTTTGCAAACTGTATAAGTCTTGTCTATACGGAGATTTCGTCCTTAAGCGAACTTGAATATTTAGGAGAGAGAGCGTTTGAAAACAACCAAAATCTTGTGGAAATCTATCTGCCCCAAGGAGTCGGCGAAATAGGGGAATACGCTTTTGCAAATAACTATTCGCTGGAAGAGATTCATATATCAAATGTACAAACAATCAACGACTATGCCTTTTATGAATGCTCAAACATCAAAAAGATTATCCTTTCAAGCGATATTGAATATATAGGAAATTATGCTTTCTATAATTGCTTTTTAGCGGATATTGTCTATGACAAGTTCGACAATCTGAAACATATAGGCAATTACGCTTTTTATAACTGTCTGGGGCTAAGAATTCTTCATGCTGAAAGCATAGAGACAATAGGCGTCAACGCTTTTTCCCAAGCACATAATCTTGAGGAAATAACCATTACCGGAAAGAACACCTTGGGAACGCTTTTTGGCAGTGGCTATTTTGAAAATAGTTATAGGGTTGACCAAAACGGAACTTATTATATCCCCTCATCGCTTAAGAGAGTGAGGATAAGCTCAACCGCCGAATCCTTGACAGCGCTATTATTCAAGGACTGTGAAGGTATAAGCGATATTATCTTTATGTCAGCACAGGCCCCCGCTTTGTCGCAAGGTGTATTTGAAAATATTGAGAATATGATAAAGATATTCGCCCCGTTTGAATATCTTGAAAGTTACAGACAAGCCTATGACGAATACCCGAATATCTATCCTCAACCCACAAATTATGAAAATTTTGAATTTATAGAGGTTGGGGGCGGATATTCCATAAAAGCGGCAGCGAACGCTGAATTTGAAGATGTGCTATATATTCCCGCATTCTATAACGGTATCCAAGTCATTAAAATAGCTCCTAAGGCTTTTTATGGCTTGACGGCAATTGAAGAATTGATTGTTCCCGCCACCATAAAAGAAATCGGTTCAAGTGCTTTTGAGAACTGCTTGGAGCTTAAGGTCGTCACCTTTGAGGGCGGCTCTAATCTGATTAAGATAGGCGACAACGCCTTTAACAAGTGCAAATCGCTTAGGGAAATAACGCTGCCCCAAAAATTGGATACAATAGGTGCTTATGCTTTTGCGGGAGATAGGTCGGTTGAAAACGCTTTAAGAAAAGTTATCTTTGACGCTCAAAGCAGCCTTATAGAAATAGGTGCTTATGCATTCTCTTTCAATCCGAATCTTCTATCAATAAGTCTTCCCACAAGCCTTGAAAAATTGGGCAAGGCGGCGTTTAGGGAAAGCGGGCTGCAAGAGGTTAGTTTCGGTCAAGGTGGCTTAAGCGAAATCGAAGACGAGGTCTTTTATGGTTGCACCCTTACCGCCGTCAGCATTCCCGATAGTGTATCCGTTATTGGAAAGAACGCTTTCGCCGAATGTATTTATTTGGAAAATGTATTTTTGGGCGAAGGGGTTAAGGATATCCAAGAAAGGGCTTTCTATAATAATGTATCCTTGACAGATATCTTATTGCCGTATTCGTTAGAGAAGATAGGCAAGCAGGCGTTTAAGTATTCTCAAAGCTTAACAACAATCTCTATACCCCAAAATGTATGGTATATTGGCGAACAAAGCTTTATGGGCTGCTTAAGCCTTTATGATGTTATATTTGAATCAGAACAAATATCCTATGTCGGCTCAATGGCTTTTTATGACACCATATGGTTCAACGAACAGCAAAAGACCGCCCAAGGCGTGGTCTATATAGACAATATCGCATATTCTTTTGTAGGGGATATGCCCTCCATGCTCACGCTTAAAGAGGGAACCATTGCCATAGCCCCTGCGGCTTTTGAAAATCAACCAAACCTTGAAAAGGTTATTCTTCCCTCTACATTGAGGGTTGTCGGAGAAAGAGCGTTCTACAACAGCATAAACCTTGAAGAAATAGATTTGCCAGAAAATAGCGAATTAACCGAAATCGGAGCTTATGCCTTTTATAGAGCCGCACTTATCGAATTTGAACTTCCCAAAACCGTCAAGCATATAGGAGAAGGAGCGTTTAAGGCAATTGAGCAGTTAGCCGACTTTAGGATACATGCGGAAAGCGAACTTGCCACGATTGGAAAAGAGGCTTTTTCAGAGCTTAACCTTGATATAGACTTGGTCTTGCCAAATGCCTTGGAATCTATCGGACAAAGGGCATTTTATAACACCCCTGTGAAAATCATTATTGGCGGAGATTCTCAACTATCAGATATCGGCTCTGAGGCGTTTTCCTTTACAAGAGCGGTGGATATCACCATTCCGCAAAGCCTAAGGACGCTGAATGATGCTTTTTCGAATATAGAAACCGATGAAATACTCATTCCCGCATGGGTTAGGACAATAGACAGCCAAGCGTTTATGTCCAGCCAAATCCAAAAGATAACAATAGTCGGAAGCGCACTTATAGATATCAAAGACATGGCTTTTTATGGTCTTAGGGATACTATTTTTGATATATCCGAACTGCCGTCTTTGAAATCACTTGGAAAAGAAGCATTTTATGACTGCAAAGAGCTTAAAAAGTTCTGGGCATTAAGCGTTACTGATATTGGAGAAAACGCCTTTTATGGATGTGAGAATATAGAAGAGCTTTCCACAAACGGCATGGACATAATCACGCTCTTTGGCGAAATTCCCCAAAATCTTTTCCGCTTGCGAATATCTTCTGGAGCGGTTGAAGTCAAAGAAAACGCTTATCAAGGCGTGGAGAGCTTGACGGAAGTTATCTTCTCTCCCACCGTGAGCATTATAAAAGAGAACGCTTTCAAAGACGCCTCAAACCTTATCACTATCGTTTTGGAAATGAGAGAGAGCTTGAAATTCGTCGGGGCGAATGCCTTTGAGGGAACACAGTGGTTTGAGCAAGCACCGCAAGGTGTCCTTTATATAGGCAGAATTGCCTATGGCTATAAGAGCAACACAAAAGGCAGCGTCAATATAGAGCTTGGAACATATGCAATCGCTGACTATGCCTTTTATCAATCGAATATCACGGCGCTTACTATTCCCGCAAGCGTGGTCAGGATTGGTGAAATGGCTGTTGCCGAATGCGTCGATTTGGAAACGGTCAATATCGCCGGCGGCAGTCAATTGAAAGAAATCGGGAAAAGAGCATTCTATAACAATACAAATCTTTTGAGCATAAATCTTCCTTTCTGCCTTGAAGAAATCCAAGAAGAAATCCTTAAGGGCTGTGACAGCCTTGAAACCCTTGAATATTCGGGCTGTTTCCTTTTAAGCCAATTGTTTGGCGATTCTAATATAAATATAACCAATTTAAGAATTGCTAACAATTCAGAATACATCGTAGATTCTGCTTTAGAAGGTATCGCCTCTATTCAATCGGTCACCATACCCGCTTCGGTAAGAACTATTGGTGAAAAAGCCTTTTCAGGGTGCGAATCGCTTTCAAGTCTCAATATACAAAGAGGAAGCCTTATCCACACCATAGGCGATTTTGCCTTTGAAAACTGCGTATCCCTTTCTTCTATCGCCTTGCCTCTTTCGGCTGTGAATTTAGGAAAAGGTATATTGGCGGGATGCTCTGCGATTAACCATATCGCCTTGAACGGTGGTGTTCCGCTCTATTCGCTATTCGGCAATACAGATTTTGACAACAGCTATACTGTAACAATCGATAGCAAAGATTATTACTTACCCAAGAGCTTAAAGAATATCACAATTGTTGAAGGCAGCCAAAAGATAGTAAAGCACTCCTTTAACAGCAGTAAAATAAAAAATATCATTATGCCGTATGACATAACGGTTATCGAAGAATATGCTTTTTATAAAAATGGCGAACTGGATAGTATCGTTATACCCCAAACAAATGAGCTTGAAAGAATAGAGGCTTATGCTTTTTATGAATGCATGTCTATCGTGTCTTTTACGATATATGAGAATGTTAGCTATATCGGGGACAGAGCTTTTTATAACTGCTCCTTGCTTGAAAATGTGGTCATTCTATCTTCGTTTTTTGAGGCGGGTTTTGAGGCTTTCAAGGAAACGCCTTATGAAGACAGTCAATCGGGCGAGATATATATCGGCAAAGTCTTGGCGGGCTTTAAGGGAGAAATGGACGAGGAATATATACTTACAGTTGCGCCTGATACCACAGCGATAGCCGCTTACGCCTTTGAAAATCAGCACAATTTGAAAAAAGTTGTCTTGCCCGAAGGCGTGAATTCAATAGGCAAAGGAGCTTTTAAGAATTGTGAGAACTTGGAAGAAATCAATATCCAAGACACCTTGCTTAAGAGAATAGAGGACGAATCATTCTATGGCTGTATCTCTCTAAATGAAATTGTAATTGGTCAAGCAATCGAATATATAGGGGAGAGTGCGTTTAGAGAATGTCACGCTTTAAGCCTCATTCTTGACGGCGGAAGCTTGAAAGAGATAGGCGGATACGCTTTTAGTATGAGCAATATATCGTCTGTCCATATCCCCGCAGGCGTCAAGCGTATCGGAAGTTACGCCTTTGAGGGAGCCGACCTTGAAGAGGTCAAGTTCTTAAGCCAAAATAGCCTTGAATATATCGGAGAGGGTGCTTTTTATGGACTCAACAGCACCAGCTTTGATATGGCGGTTTTAAATGAGCTTTTAGAAGTGGGCGATTTCGCTTTTTACAGCTGTCACGGGCTTTTAGAATTCGTCGCCCCTAATATTCAATCTTATGGAGAAGATGTCTTTTATGACTGCAAGAACCTTGAGAAAACTACCCTTGTCGACAAGGAATTATTCTTGATGTTCGGCTCTGTTTTGGATGCGGAATATTATGATATAATCGAGCTTAATGGAGAATATTATTCAGTTCCTAAGAGCTTGACTTTTGTCTATATCTCTAACGCTTGCGAAAGCGTAACAGAATATGCTTTCTATAATTGCAAAAGCTTAAAAGTAGTTGATTTGGGGTCCAGTGTGACCAAAATTGGAGACTATGCTTTCTATCAATGCTTAGGGCTTGAAAGAGTTGTCATAAACGAGGGACTGGAACAGATTGGAGACTATGCTTTCTATGCTTGCGAAAAACTAATCTCTTCCCATGAGGCCCAAGAAATCCAAAAGTTTGTTCTGCCTTTGTCTATCACGACGATAGGGGAATATGCTTTTTATAATTGTGCTTCAATAGAAAACATATCGCTTGAAGAAAATTCCCGATTGAGATATATCGGCGAAAGAGCTTTTGCTAATTTGGAAAACACCATATTTGAGCTTGCGCTTATTCGTTCCTTAATCATTGGAGACTATGCTTTTGAGAACTGCGCCTTGCTGGAAGAGGTTAAAGTCCAGTCAATCCAAGAAATGGGGTACGGTGTCTTTAGCGGTTGTCAAAGCCTTAAATATGCGTCTCTTTCTTCTGATAAATATGCCGGAGAATTCTTTGGCGATACTTATTATGAAGAAAGCTATTCGGTAAATTATCAAGACACTGACTATTTTATTCCCTTGTCGCTTGAAGTGATAGACATTTCGAACACTATGACCGCCATAGTACCTTACGCTTTCAAAGGCTTCTATGCCGTGAAGACCTATCTGCTGTCCAATATCTCCACAATTGGGGAATACGCCTTTAGCGGCAACACATCTTTGGAAAGCCTTGTTATGCCCTCAAGCGTGGTCAGAGTGGAAGACTTTGCTTTTGAAGAATGCGACAATCTCATAGAAATTGAGTATGAGCTGGAAGACAACTTGATATATATCGGCGAACAAGCTTTTCATGATACGGCTTGGTACGCTGACAAGACAGCTGGCATAGACAACCAAACAATCTATATCGGAAGAGTGGCTTATTCGCATATTGGAACTATTCAAGGCAGTTTGGAGCTTAACGAAAACACCATGGGAATATCGCCTAAAGCGTTCATGGGTCAAAATCTTATTACTTCCCTATACCTGCCCGTTTCAATCGCTGAAATAGGTGAAAAGGCTTTCTATGATTGTTCTTCAATAAGCTCTATTTATACAAGCGGATATTATACAATAGGCTCTTTGTTTGGGGAAGAGTATTTTGATTTGAGCGTTCCCGCCGTACAAGGCGGTAAGACCTATTATATACCCCAGTCCCTAAATACAATAACCGTAATAGAGCCTTCCGCAAAAATAGTTGATTTTGCTTTTGCCGATATGGCTTCCTTAAAGACTGTTAATATAGCGGCGTCAGTCAAGAGTTTTGGCTCAGATATCTTATATGGATCAAGCGGTATAGAGAGCTTGTCTTTGTCGGGAGACATTGTTTTAGGAAACCTCTTTGGCGAAAATTTTTACGCAAACAGCTATCCCGCTATCCAAAACAATACCACCTACTATATACCGCAAGGGCTGTCTTATATCGAAATTTTGGGCTCAAAGATAGTGGACTTCGCCTATATGAATTTAGATAGCTTGACCTATGCGAGTATCTCAAGCGGTGTCGCCTCAATCGGAAGATATGCCTTTAGCGGATGTGTCAATTTGGCAAATATTGCTTTACATAGCGGTATAACCTCTATTGACGACTATGCATTCCAAAATTGTCAAGCTTTCACTGAGATCGTTTTGCCTTCTTTTGCAAAGTTAGGAAACGGAATATTAAACGGATGTTCAAGTCTTCGTTCTTTGAGCGTCACTGGAAATAAACCTATTCATTCGCTTTTTGGAACGGCGTCATATCCTCAAAGCTATCAGATAGACCATAATTATAAAAAATACTATATACCCGTCACGCTTAACAGAGTGATTATTAAGGACACCCAAAAAATAGCAGACCACCTGCTATATGGTTTGAATTCGATATCCGAAGTCACATTTACACAAGATATTACGGAAATTGGAGGATATGCTTTCTACGGACTGCAAACGCTTCAAACGCTTAGGATACCATCTACCTTGACTTATATAGGAGAATATGCATTTTATAACAATGTCAGTGCCGAATTTGACTTCATTCTCAACAATATAAAATCCGTTGGAGAATTCGCTTTTTCCAATTGTACAAAACTAATAGACTTCAATTCATCTCAAATAAAATATATAGGCGACAATGCTTTTGTAGGCTGTTATAATCTAAGCAGTCTTGGTATCACCAAAGATAAGCCCGCTGGCAAGCTGTTTGGTAAAAAGATGTTTGTCGCAAGTTATCAGGCGGAACAAGGCGGAGAGGTTTATTATATACCGTCAGCGCTTAAGAATATAACCATATACGGTCAAGGTGCGCTTGCGGAAAATATCTTAGCCAATATGGCAAGCCTTGAAAAGGTTAGCTTAATCGGGGAATTGGAAATTCCGTCCACAGCTTTTCAAGGTCTGGTCAATGTTATGGAATTTGAGGGAGAGGATATTGTTTATATCGGCATAGACGCGCTTAATGATATGCCTTGGCTGGGGGCGTTTTTGAATTCTCAACCCGATAAGACAATGGTTTATATCGGAAATGTGGCGTATGCTTATAAAGGACAAATGGATATCGGATATAGAGCAAGATTTAATGAAGGAACTACTCAGCTATACTATTATGCGTTTAGGAATCAGAACAGACTTGCGGGCGTGGAAATTAATAAGTCTATGCTATATATAGCTCCGAATGCTTTTGAGGGATGTACTGCGCTTGAGTATTTTATTATAGACGATGAAAACGACAATTTCCGTTTTGAAAACGGCACACTTTATGACAAAGACGGCGAAGTTATCTTTTCGCTGTAAGAACAATAAAAAAGAGGTCAAATATGATTTATGATGTGATTATTATCGGAGGCGGACCTGCGGGTTTGACAGCGGCTCTATACGCTGCCAGAGCGGGAAAGAAAACGCTTATTGTAGAGAACTACGCTATCGGCGGTCAAGCTTCCTTAACGCAAGAGATAGAAAACTATTCAGGTATTAAGAAAATATCGGGTTTTGAACTGACCGAGAATATGCGCTCTCAAGCTGAAGGGTTTGGTGCGGAATTTATATATGACAATATAGTAGAAATCTCTCTAAAAGGTCAAGTAAAAAACATAAAGACAGAGTATTCGGGAGAATTCAATTCTTATAATATTATTTTAGCTATGGGCGCTAAGGCAAGGCGGTTAGGTCTTGAAAGGGAAAAGCAGCTTATTGGCAACGGCGTGTCGTATTGTGCCACCTGTGACGGCAACTTTTTCAAAGATAAAACAGTGGCGATAGTGGGAGGGGGAGACACCGCCTTAACCGATGCGATTTATCTTGAAAAATTGGCAAAGAAGATTTATATTATCCACAGAAGGGATGAATATAGGGGCTCAATCAGACTGGTTGAGCAAATGAGAGAATATCCGAAAATAGAAGAAGTTTTGGACAGCGTAGTAACCAAACTTAACGGCATGCCTCTTGAAAGTATAGAAGTCTTAAATAAAAAGACCCAAGAAAAAAGAGAAATCGCCGTTGACGGACTCTTTATAGCGATAGGGCAAGAGCCCCAAACCCATTTAGTCAAAGATGTCATAACGCTAAAGGACGGATATATTCTTACCGACGAGAGCATGCGCACCAACATCCCCGGCGTGTATGCGGCGGGAGACATAAGATACAAGCCCTTAAGGCAAATTCTCACTGCCACCGCAGACGGAGCAATAGCGGCAAGCAACCTTTGAGCTTTTTTCATAGCAAGAAAGGGTACACATAAACCAAGTGATATAACCTAAGAATTTATATTATGTTCCGCTTCTATAAAAGCGGAAAAAACAAAATAGTAAAGGCAAAGGAGCATCCGAAAAAAAATGGATACTCCTTTGCTTTATGATAAGGGGGAAAATTATGAGCATTTATTAAATATATGATAGTATCTATATTTTCAAATGTCAACAAATTTTTAATTACATTTTTTGTAAATAAAAAGTAAATATCGAAAAAGGTCGGATTAAGGCATATTTTACTCTTTGCGCCAATATAATGTTTAATTAGCGGGAGGCAATATGAAAAAAATATTTTTAATTATATTAGTACTTTTATTGGCGACGGTAGGACTTTATGCCTGTAAAAAACCCGTTGACAAGGATATCCCAAATACATACATTATGAATTTAGAGCTTGAAGAGAACCTTGAGGGCAGCTTAAAGCTTATTATGACAAACACCTACAAGGAGAATTTAAGTGAATTGAGGTTTCACCTTTACCCCAATTCCTATTCCGAGGGCTCTCCTAACAAAGCGTACAGAGACGAATTATTGAAATATGGGGAGATAAACATCACAAAAGTGTCGATAGGAAAGGACGCTGTGGACTTTAGCGTAAGTCAGGATAAGAACTTTTTGATTGTGCCTATCAAGCCCTTGCCTCTTAATGAGACTTTAGAGGTAGTGATTGATTTTATTGTCATTATCCCTCAATGCAACCTAAGGCTTGGCGAATATAACAATACCATAAACCTTGGAAACTTCTATCCAATACTTGCGGTTTTTGAGAACGACAAATGGCGAGATGATGTTTTCCACAAAGTAGGCGACCCTTTTTATTCGGAGACAGCGAACTATATTGTCACCGTAAAAGTCCCCCAAAAAACTGAACTTGCAGCAACGGGCGATATAATCTCCAATAAATTGCAAGAGGGCAAAAGAGTTTACGAAATAAGAGCCGACAAGGTAAGGGATTTTGCAATGGCAGCAAGCCAAGAATTCAAAATAATGACCAAAATGGCGAACAAGATTACGGTGTATTACTATTATATAAACGATGACAAGCCGTCCGACACGCTGGAAGCGGCAGTAAGTGCCTTAAAGACTTTTAGCGACGCATTCGGCAACTATCCTTATAATAGTTATAGGGTGGTGGAGACAGCGTTTGCATACGGCGGAATGGAATATCCCATGATGTCTTGGGTTTCCAGCTCCCAGCAGGACAAAGAAAGTGTTGTCATTCATGAGACCGCACATCAGTGGTGGTATGGGCTTGTGGGTACAGACAGCATAAATGAAAGCTTTATTGACGAGGGACTGGCGACTTTTTGCACTCTTTATTACTACCAATTAAGAGGGGAGGAAAAGAAGTTCAAAGACGGCTTTAAGGATATTGACTTGAACTATAAGAACTATATAAAGCTTAAAGAATTGAACTCCCCCGATTTTGTTCTCCGCATGGATAAGCCGATATATGAGTATTCCTCAACAGACTATAATACAATAATCTATGACAAATCTGCACTTATGTTCAAGACCGTATACGATGTGGTGGGCAAGAAGAAATTTGAAAAGAGCTTGAAGTATTTTTATGAAGATAACTGCCTTGGCATAGCCAAAAGAGAAGACCTATATAAGGCTTTTAATAGGGCATGCAAAACCGATGTAGGCAAGATATTCGACAGCTGGATTGAAGGCTCTGTTCAAATGTTCGCCGCATAAAGTATCTATCCAAAAAATAATAGGCTTGTCGGTTCTTGACGAGCCTTTTTATTTATATTGAAAAATTTTTTGCTTACGAAAAATATTCTTACATACATATAATTAAAGTAATGATTAATTTTCATTAAGAAATGAAAGTATTATTGACAGATCTTGCCCCGCCTTTTATTAGGTATAAAGGTTAGGTTTTTTGGAAACAAATCTATTGGAGAGCTTGCCTTTGTTTTCATAAGAATTATAACCGTTTAAGCCAAAAAACATGAACAAGCAGTATAAATAAAAACGGTTAGGAGCAAAATAAAATAAAAAAAGGAGAAAGACCTTTATGACACACGAATCCATGAACGATATGCTCCAGCTAATAAATAAATCGGGCAAAGAAAAGTACAAATGCACAAGCTGCGGAATTATAAACGAAAGCGACGGGGGAGCGCCCTCCCGCTGTGTTAAATGCGAGAATACAAAATTTTATAGACTATGACATAAGAGCCACACATACAATCAAAGAAGCAAGACATCATAGGTCTTGCTTTTTGTATGTTTATAGCCGTTTTTAGCATATTACAAACATAAATTGGCAATGATAATAAGTGAATACGGCAAAGATAAAGAACTTGTAAAAATAATATTATGAGTATATAATATACTTAAATAAACATAGGCTACGATAGCATCAGAGAGGAATTTTTTAATGGATATTATTACTTTTACAAACGGTCTCAGGCTTTGGGTTAAACAAATGAAGCATACAAGGTCTATATCAACGGGAGTTTTTGTAGGCGCAGGGTGTATGTATGAAAACAAAGAGAACAACGGTATCGCCCACTTTATTGAACATATGGTATTCAAGGGCACAACTACCAGAAGCGCCTACCAAATAGTTGAAGAAATGGAAAGATACGGCATTCAAATAAATGCTTTTACATCCAAAAACCATACGGCGTACTATACCGTTGCAATAGACGAATACGCGGAAAAATGCATGGAGATGCTTAGCGACCTATACTATAACGCTACTTTCACCGAAGAGAATATGGCACGGGAGAAAGGAGTTGTGCTTGAAGAAATAAGCATGGGCGAAGACGATTCTGAAGACAAATGTATGGAGCTCTTAAGTCAGGCTCATTTTGGCGACGATATCCTTGCTCTTCCCATTTTGGGAACACCCGAAACCGTCAACAGCTTTACCAGACAGACCATTGACGATTTTATGCGAAACTATTATACGCCCCAAAACACCATGATTTCCATTGCGGGCAATATCACCAAAGAAAAAGCCGTGGAGCTTGTAAAAAAATATTTCAATATCAATTCTATCCATAGGGACCCCATAGTGTTCAAAAAGGATAGAGCCGTCCCTTCCAAACAGTTCTTCAAAAAAGAAAAGGATATCGAGCAGGCGAATGTGGGGATATGTTTTCCCTCTTTTGGGCTTACCGAAAAGCTCTCTCCAGCGTCAAGTATTATTATGAATATGCTTGGCGGTGGTATGAGTTCAAGACTTTTTCAAAGAATAAGGGAAGAGCTTGGATTGGTGTATAATATTTATTCTTTGGATATGCAATATGTGGAAGAAGGCTTTGTAAATATATTCTTTGCCACCAATCCATCCTCCGTCAAACAAGCGCTTAAAGCAATAAGAGAAGTCATATTGAAAGTAAGAGAGGAAGGCTTTAGCGAAGAAGAAATCAAAAAGAGCAAAGCCCAATTTAAGTCCGCAATAATAATTGCTGCGGAAAGTTCCGCACATTTAATGAAAGCGGGCGGAAAATATGGTATACTAATGAATAAGGCATACAATCTTGACAATAGATTAAACGATATAGAAGCCGTGACCGCCGACGACATAAAAAAAGCTTTGGACTTCATCATGAATATATCGCTTTCAAGCTTGAGCTATGTGGGCAAACCTATTGAGGAAGATTTGTTAGAGTACTTTGTCAAAGGAGAATAATATGGACAGACTTCAAGAGCTGTTTGATATGCAAAGGAAATTTGACCTTGAGGTAGTAGAGAAGAGAAATTTACATAACATCACTCCCGATGAATGGATGCAGAAAGAGACCTTAGCCATGATAAGCGAGCTAAGCGAACTTCTTGACGAAGTAAATTTCAAATGGTGGAAAAATCCAAAAACCGTAGATTATCAAAGAGTTAAGGAAGAGCTGATAGACATATTTCATTTCTTTATGAGCATGTGCCTAAAGATCGGCATGGACGCGGACGAAGTCTATCAAAGATATATAGAAAAAAATAAAGAGAACTTCAAAAGGCAACAAGGGCTTTCACAAAAGAGAGGATACGCTGTCAGCGAACTAAATAAAGAATGAAGGGATTTTTATGAAGAAAAGAGAAAAAAAAGAAAGATTGGCGATAATCATTTCGTTGGTTGTAATTACCGCTTTAATCTGTATTCCGTCGATTAACAATATATTCGTGGGTATCTTTGGGTACGCTGTTTATGCCTATATGGCGGCGGCTTACTGCTTTTTCTTTTTTCTTATGAAAGGCTATAAATTAGCTCTTCCAAAAAAGAAAGTGGCTCTATATTTAAGCATATTTTTTTCAATCCTCTTCACCGTACATATAGGGTTTACAAAAGAGCTTATTCGGGGAGGATTTGGAAGCTATATCCTTGACCCATTTTTTGTGGAAAGCTTGGGAGGCACTCCAGGTGGAATTTTGACATCTATCGTCACATCGTTTATTGCTGTTCCCTTAGGATATCTTGGGTCGCTGCTCCTTTTCTTTTTTATTAGCGCATCTTTGCTATTTTTTGCCATTTTGCCTTTGTTCATAAAAAAAGATGAAGAAGCGGCAAAACAAAAACGCGCGTTTTTTCAAAGATTATTGAAAACAACCCCCCAAGCGGAAGAAAAGCCCGCTCTTGAGGTTATGAAAATAGAAGAGGACAAGCCCAAAAAGCCTTTGACCGTGGAAGAATTTGAAAACGAACCAAAGCCCAAGACAAAGGAAGACGCTCGAAAGCTATTGTTTGAGGACAGGATAAGACCAGTCCAGAGAACGGACAATAGTAGATATGCCGTCCAAGAAATATTGTCTCCCAAAGAACCCGAAAAGAAAAAGAACCCCTATGAGATTTTGCCGAATATCGAAGCGTCCCTTATAAAACCAAGGGATGAATGGTATACAAACAGCTTTTTCCAAAAAGATACAAAAAAAGCAAAAGAATTCTTGCTGAATACTTCGCTGGAAGAGGACTATCAAAGCCGTTACGGCAAAAAGAAAGAGCCCAAAGAAGAAAAGCCCAAGACATTTGAATTTACGCCTTATCAGCCCGAGGCATCAGAGCAAGAAGAGCTTAATCTGTCAAGGCAAGAGAATACTTGGGATACAGCCCCCATAGACTCAAATACTCAACCCCACTTTGAACAATCTGAAGTCTTTGAAAGACGGGAATCTCAAAGCTTATATGAAAGCCCCCCTCAAGACTTACGGAAATCTCAAAGCTTATATGAAAGCTCCCGTCAAGAATTTATACAAAATAGCGAGCGTATAGTAGAGCCTCCCGCTCCTCCAAAGCCCAAGACCAAAAGACCTTATGTCAAGCCTTATGTGGGCTTGTTAGAAAATCATATGAGTTTGGGGTTTGAAGAGGGCATAAGCGACAGCGAATACGCGCGTTATAAAGAAACGATTGAAAGCACTTTGAAACAGTTCGGGGTGGTGGCTACGGTCTTTAACGCCATAAAAGGTCCTACCGTCACAAGGTTTGAGATTCGCTTGGAGCAAAGCACAGGGAATTCGGTAAATAAAGTATTGAATCTGCATAAAGACCTCAAAATGGTTTTGGAAGCCGACGGAGAGATTAATATCTTAGCCCCGATTAAGGGCAAAAACGCCATAGGTATAGAAGTGCCCAACAAGATAAGAGGTATTGTATCCTTAAGGGAGACCATAAGCTCTTCTGAATTCCAAAACGCCAAGGGCGGCATAAAACTGGCTTTGGGAAAGACTTTGGAGGGAAGACCGTATATTGCGGATTTAGAAGAAATGCCGCACTTATTGGTGGCAGGTGCTACGGGCATGGGAAAAAGCGTTTGCATAAACACAATAATCACAAGTATTTTATTCAGGCATTCCCCTGACGAGGTCAGGTTGTTATTGATTGACCCCAAAAAAGTAGAGCTTATCAATTATACCGGACTGCCTCATCTGCTTGTAGAAGAGCCCCTTATCGAAATTTCTCAAATAGTAAAGGCACTGAAATGGATTAGGGAAGAGACCCTTCAGAGATTTAATACCTTTAAGGACCATAAAGTGGTGAGCATAAATGAATATAACCGATATGCACGGAACAACGGAATGCCGACCATACCCAAAATAGTCATTGTCATAGACGAGGCGTCCGAGCTTATGACCAAGGCAAAAAAAGAGGTTGAAGAAACCTTGTCCAGCCTTGCCCGAATAGGCAGAGCGGCGGGAGTGCATCTTATATTCGCCACTCAAAGCCCCACAAAAGATGTCATAACTTCAGAAATACAAAACAATCTCAACACCAAGATTGCTTTTGCAGTCAGCGACTATGTGCATTCCCAAGTTATATTCAAAGCCCAAGGCGCAGAAAAGCTTTTGGGCAAGGGCGATATGTTCTTAAAAGGTTCGGGTGGAGAGCTCATAAGGATACAATGTTCCTATGTAAGCAGTCAGGAAATACAAAGAATTACTAACTTTATTATACAAAACAATGAAGCTGACTTTGACTGTCCGATAATCCAAGCGATAGAGGATTCTGAACCCGAGCCAGAAAGCCTTTCCCGAAACGGCAAAAAAGCCAAGTCCGACGATGCATTTATGGACAGCATAAAGGAAGCTTTGAAGATAGGGCTTAGGATGAAAGGCTTATCCACTTCAATGTTGCAAAGAAAGATGGAAAAAGGCTATAACAGCGCCGCCAAGATTATCGATTACTTAGAAGAAAATAATTATATAGGCGCTCCCGACGCCGTCAACAGAAAGAGAAAACTGCTCATAACAGCAAAGGACTTTGTAAAATTGTTCCCCGAGGAACATGAAAGCGTAAGGGACCTGCTGATTGAAGAATGACATGAAAAAAATAGCCGCCATATCCTTAGGATGCGATAAAAACAGAATAGATACCGAAAATATGCTGTATCTTTTGAAAAATCAAGGTTTTGAGCTTACGCAAGACGCCGAAAAAGCCGATTATATATTGATAAACACTTGCGGGTTTATTGAGGCAGCGAAGAAAGAGAGCATAGACGCGATACTGGAAATGGGCGAGCTAAGAAAACAAGGCAAAAAGCTTGTAGTAACCGGTTGTCTTGTTCAAAGATACGCAAAAGATTTATTTGAGAATATGCCCGAGGCGGATTTACTAATCGGTATAAACAGCCAAAACCAAATTGCCGATTTAGTCAAATCGCTAAGGGATGAAAGAGAACTGAAAATTGACAACACCCCCAAGGAATATGTTTCGGGCAGGGTTGTCACAACGCCGTATCACTATGCTTATTTAAGAATAGCCGATGGATGCGACAATTTCTGTTCCTACTGTGCCATACCGCTTATAAGAGGAAGATACCGCTCAGTCAGTATTGAAAGTTTAATCGCCGAGGCAAAGGCGCTTATAGACGAGGGCGTCAAGGAAATAATACTAATCGCGCAAGACACCACAAGATACGGCAAGGATATCTATGGCAAGCCGTCTTTGAAAGAGCTGTTGAGAGAGCTTTTGAAGCTTGATGTATGGAAGATAAGGATATTATACGCCTATCCCGAACTTGTTGATAAAGAGCTTGTGGATATGATATCAAAGGAAGAAAAGATTGCCAAGTATATCGATATTCCTCTTCAGCATATAGACGACCAGATGCTTAAGAGAATGAATAGGAGAACGACAGAAAGAGAGATATTGAATTTATTGAATATGATAAAGGATATCGACAAAGACATAGCTATAAGAACGACTTTTATTGTAGGATTTAACCAAGAGGACAAGAAGAAGTATGAAAAGCTCAAGAGCTTTATTGAAAACAATGATTATATAGACTATGCGGGCTTTTTCGGCTATTCTATCGAAGAGGGCACAAAGGCAAGCAAGTTTGTTGAAGGCAATGTCGATTCCAAGGAAATTGAAAAAAGGGTTGGGGAACTGGAAAGGATATGGAGTCAAAAAATTGTCGAAAACAATAAAAGATACATCGGACAAACCATTGAAGTTATATACGAGGGCATAGATTATGACAAGCAGATGTTTTGGGGAAGAAGCGAGTATCAAGCCCCCCAAATAGACACAAAAGTCTTATTTACTGCGAAAAGACCGCTTGATGTAGGGGATATCTATAAAGTAAAAATAACACATTCGGACTTCAACCTATACGGGGAAGAAACGGGAGAATAATATTATGAGAGAGATTTTGAAATGTTACGCCAATTCCGATGAAGTGGAAGCAAGACTCAAAATGCTCAAGCCCGATTTAGAAAACTATAGTATTTATGGCGAAAATATGGATGTCACGATAGTATTTGAGGAGATATCCCAAGACGACTATGACGATATCACAGAGATGCTGGACGATATTATCTATAATGACCGAGATGTCTCTTTGGCAAGGACGCTGGTCAGCTTTTTAAGAAAGAACGGATTGACCATAGCCGTGGCGGAGAGCTGTACTGGCGGACTTATCTCTTCTGCAATAGTCGATATAGAGGGTGCAAGCGATGTCTTTTATGAGGGAATGGTCACTTATTCCAACCTTTCGAAGATGACAAGACTAAATGTTAAAAGTCAGACTTTGGAAGAGTTTGGAGCGGTAAGCCAAGAGACCGTTTTAGAAATGGCGAACGGCGTACTGACTGAAAGTGTGGACTTTGGTATATCAATAAGCGGAATTGCGGGACCCGAAGGCGGTTCTTTGGAAAAACCCGTAGGTCTTGTATATATAGGAATCGTGGGACAGAATTCCAGCGAAGTAATAAAGAATGTTTTTGAGGGAGATAGACAGAAAATAAGAGAATGCGCTAAGAATGCGGCGCTGTTTTATACTCTTCAACACATAAAAAAATACTATTAAGGAGAGAAACGATGAACAACAAAGAGAATATTGAATTGGAAAACAAAAAAAAGAATCTTAGTCAGACTATTTTACAGATAGAAAAGCAATTCGGTAAAGGCTCTATAATGACTCTTGACGGAGATAGAGTCACGGAAATCGATGTCATCCCTACCGGATGCCTATCGCTGGATGTGGCGTTGGGGATTGGAGGTATCCCAAGAGGGAGAGTAATTGAAATTTATGGTCCCGAATCGTCCGGAAAGACTACTTTGGCACTTCATATGATTGCAAGTGCGCAAAAGCTCAATGGCATAGCGGCTTTTATTGACGCCGAACACGCTTTAGACCCTGTGTATGCGGAAAAATTGGGCGTGGATCTTGCCAATCTGTATGTGTCCCAACCCGATAACGGGGAGCAGGCTTTGGATATTACTGAACAGCTTGTAAAGAGCGGAAGCATTGATATAGTCGTCATTGACTCCGTAGCCGCCCTTACTCCCAAAGCGGAGATAGAAGGCGAAATGGGAGACTCTCATGTGGGGCTTCAAGCACGGCTTATGTCCCAAGCTCTGAGAAAGCTCACCGGGATAATTAATAAATCCAAAACAAGTGTGGTGTTCATCAATCAGTTGAGGGAAAAGGTCGGGGTCGTATACGGCAGTCCCGAAGTTACCACAGGCGGAAAGGCTTTGAAGTTTTATGCAAGCATGAGGCTTGATGTAAGAAGAGTTGATGCCATAAAACGCGGTACCGAACAGATTGGGAACAAGACAAAAGTCAAGGTGACAAAAAACAAACTTGCATCCCCGTTCAAGACAGTTGAGTTTGATATCATTTTTGGAAAAGGCATTTCCTCTCATGGCTCTATATTAAATCTTGCAGTGGAAAACGGACTTATTGAAAAGTCGGGCTCATGGTTTAGTTATAATGATGAAAAAATCGGTCAAGGAAGAGAAAGAGCGATTGAGTATCTCATAAGCAACCCTGAGGTATCCCAAAAGCTTGAAAATCAAATCAGAGAAATTTATAACCTCAACAAGAGTGCATAAATTTTTTCTCATATAAAGAACGGATGATGATATAGCCCTTGACATATGAGGGTATTATAGTTTATAATTTTTTTTGAATATTAAAGTTATTTTTGTTTTTGCGAACGGCAAGAATAGCGTGAAATTTAACAATTGAATATAGGAGGTAGAAATGTTAAGCAGTCTTAGTCCTATGCTTGCGATAAGCTCCTTAGAGATTGCCTTGATAGTTGCCCTTCCTTTAAGTATAGCCATCGGTACTTTGATTGGTATAGTCGTGTACAAAAAGCTTACGGAAAAGAGAATAGGCAGCTCCAAGACCGAAGCGTCCAGAATTTTGGAAGACGCAAGGTTGGAAGCCAAGACAATGCGAAAAGAAGCTTTATTGGAGGCCAAAGAGGAACAATTAAGATTGCGAAACGAGTTTGAAAAAGAATCTAAGCAAAGACGAATCGAACTTCAAAAACAAGAGGCAAGGCTTAATCAAAAAGAAGACTCTTTAGACAAAAAAGAGCGTATTATGGACAGTAAGCTGGAGCTATTGGAAAAGACAAAATTGGAATTAGAGAAAAAAGAGCTTGAGCTTAAGGAAAAACAGATTGAGCTTGACCATCACAGCCAAAGAATGCTGGAGGAGTTGGAGAAGATCGCGGGACTGACCTCGGAAGAGGCAAAAACCATTCTTATTGACCAAATGACGGAAGAAGCCAAGAAAGAGGCTTCGGCTATCATTAGGGAAATAGAGAACAAAGCTAAAGAAGAGGGAGAAAAGAAAGCAAAGAATATCATAAGCTTAGCTATTCAAAGATGCGCCGTAGACCATTCCGCTGATACCACAGTATCAGTTGTGGAACTGCCTAACGAAGAGATGAAAGGCAGAATTATTGGCAGGGTGGGAAGAAATATCAAGGCGCTGGAAAGCGTCACGGGCGTGGACATAATTATCGATGACACGCCGGATGTGGTTACTCTTACTGGCTTTGACCCGGTGAGAAGGGAAATAGCTAGACTTACTTTGCAAAAACTTATAGCCGACGGCAGAATTCATCCTCAAAGAATAGAGGAAATCGCCGAAAGAGTCAAAAGAGACATAAACCAACAAATAAAAGAAATGGGAGATGCGGCTGTTTTTGATACGGGACTGTATGGGGTACATCCAGAACTGGTGAAACTTCTTGGAAGACTGAAGTACCGTACAAGCTATGGTCAGAATGTTCTCAATCATTCCATGGAAGTAGCGTATCTCGCAGGTCTTATGGCTCAGGAACTGGGTGCCGATGTTAAGACGGCAAAAAGAGCTGGACTCTTACACGATATAGGAAAAGCCGTGGATCAGGAATATGAGGGCACTCATATCCAAATAGGCGTAGAACTGGCTAGAAAGTACAAAGAGAATGAAAAAGTTATACATGCCATTGCAGCGCATCATGGCGACATAGAAGCCAATTCTGTGGAAGCCGTGCTTGTACAGGCGGCGGATGCCATAAGCGGTTCAAGACCGGGCGCAAGAAGAGAATCCCTTGAAAATTATGTCAAGCGTTTAGAGAAATTAGAGAATTTAGCAAACTCGTTCGCAGGAGTGGAGCAGTCATACGCTATACAGGCGGGAAGAGAAATAAGAGTTATTGTACAGCCTGACAAAGTGGATGACGCCCAAACATTATTCTTGGCAAAAGAAATAGCCAAAAAACTAGAATCCGAACTGGAATATCCGGGACAGATAAAAGTAAATGTTATTAGAGAGCTGAGAAGCGTAGAATATGCAAAATAATAATATACCAAACGAAAAAGCGTTATCTTAAGATAGCGCTTTTCGTTTTTTATAGGCTATCTGGACAAAAAGAGAATCACTCCCACCACCGTTAATACAATTACGCTTGCCGCAAGGAAAAAAAGAATCTTCAAAATCTTTAAGGCAAGGTTTTTCTTTTTGTTTTCTCCTTCAAAAGGCGAAGTCTTCATCTGTTCAATCAAGAATTGTTCTTGCTCTGGCGTGGCTTCCACAAAACCTTCGGGTTCCTGTCCCTTTGGATATAATAAGTAATAAGCGGGAGCATTGGGGTGGTCCATAATCAACTGGTCCTTGTCGTATTTTGTCAAGCTCTTAAACATCATGAGGTCTCCCGCTCCCCCGCTGACCATAACGGCAAATAAAAAAATCCAAATGAGGTTTCCCCAAATGGTTACGAAAATAATAGGTATAAGTCCTGTGAGAATAACGGGAAAGATTAAAGCAAGCATATAGGCTTTTTTAGGCATTGGCTTTTTGCAGGAGCAATATACCATGCCGTGTTTGGGTACGACGCCGAATTTTATATCCGATGGTTTGGCTTTGCCAAAAATAATAAACCCTAAGGCGTGTAACAATTCATGAACAATGACAAACAAGAAGCCCAGAGCTATGACCACAATCAAATCGATAAAGAATTTGCCCGTCACAGCAGAACGAAAGTCAAAGACAAAAATGTTCAAAATCGAGAACAAAGTATAGGACAACAAAAACATCACAAGAGAGAGATTTATTATATTTGCGGCGTCGAAAGCCACAATCTGTTTTTTATATTCCATAAACACCTCAGGTCTATTATATATAAGTTCCGACTTTCATTCAAGTATTTTTGCAGTTGACACTTCCAAAGTATGAGTTTAAAATAGAAATAATATATACTTATTGTTCATTAAGGTGGGTTTTCAATAGTATTTATAAAAAAATAAGAGGTAAAATATGGGTTCCACAAGAAAAATCAAAGCAGTGAAAATTTTAGAGATATTAAAAAAATACAGCGACGAGGACAATCCGCTTTCCACAAATCAAATTATTGAAAGGCTTGCAAGCGAAGGAATAAAAGCTGAAAGAAAAGCCATTTATGACGATATTAAGTTGTTAAACAAAGGCGGTTACGAAATAATGTGCCGAAGAGAAAAAAGCAATTTATACTATGTGATGGACAGAAGTTTTCAGATGCCCGAATTAAAAATTCTTTTGGATGCGGTTCAAGCGGCGACTTTTGTTACTGAAAAGAAAACCAAAGAGCTCGTGAAAAAAATCGCCGATTTAGCGGGTGAGAACAAGGCAAAACTTCTTAAAGAAAATATCGTATGCTTCAATACCCTAAAACACAGCAACGAATATATTTATTACAATGTGGACACCATTGACAGATGTATATTGAATAAAAAGAAAGTGTCGTTTTTATATTTTGATTATGGATTGGACTGTCAAAAGATTTATCGTAAGGACAAGGAAAGATACATTGTCAATCCCATCGCCTTGATTTTTTCAGAAGATAATTATTATTTAATTGCTTACATCGATAAATACGATGATATTTGCCACTTCAGAGTGGATAGAATGGAGAAAGTCGAAGAAGAAAAAGAGGATATCGTAGTTTCCGAAAGCATAAAAGGGTTTAATATCCATAAACACAAAAAGGAAGTTTTCTTTATGTTCAAGGGCGAATTAACAAGAGTCAAGATACTTGCGCATAATGAAATCATAAATGTAATTGTGGACAAATTCGGAGAAAAAGTGAGAATGCAAAAACATGATGACGACCATGTGGTCATAACTGCAGATGTCCAAATAAGCCCGACTTTTTATGCTTGGTGTTTTACCTTCGGCTCAAAATTGAAAATTCTATCGCCAGAAAAAGTGATTGATGAATTAAAGAGAAGAGCCCTTGAAGCGGTTAAGACTTATTCATAAACTTAAGACCTCCAAACGGCGGTCTTAAGCTTAAATATATTTTTTATATTTATTGGAAGATTATTTTCTTACAATCGTGGCATCTTTTAGATTTTCTTCAACCCATGCTTCTATCATTTGGATATTATCTGTATCGGGTCCCGTGATGTATACAGTTTCTATCGAAGTCCCCCCTCAAAGGCATTTTCGAAAAAACTCAACCACATTCGTGGATATATTGATTTCAGTTAACAAAAAGCAGGATTCAAATCCGCCAAGACTTTCTAAAGAGTCGGGGAGCTCTATACTGGTTAGAGAATCATTATGCGTGAAAGCTCTATTTATTTCCTTAAGCCCTTCAGAGAGGTTTACTTCCTTTAGGTTTATGCAAGCGGAAAATGCTCCATCTTCAATTATCTCCACACTTTCGGGAATATCCAATTCCTCTAAGCTCTCGCAGCCGAAGAAAGCGTTTTTCCCAATTTTCTTTATGCCATTGGGAATTGTGACAGAGCTTATTTTTGTGCAATCTTCAAAGGCAAATTCGCCTATGGTATCAATTTTAGAAGACAATTTGACTTCAATTGAGAGCAATGGCTAAAGGCGAATTCGCCCAAGTATTCCACGCTATTGGGCAAAGATACGCTCTTAAGTGCGGCATCGGCGAATGGCATGAATCTATCTTTTTAAGTTCCTGAGGGAATATGATGTTTTCTATAAAGGTTGAGCTAAACGCAAATGGCCCGATTTCTTTTACGCTCTCAGATATGGTGATTTTGGATATGCGCGAAGAGTCAAAGGCATGTTCCCCAATAACCTCAAGCCCTTCGGGTAAAGTGACAAAATTTATGTCATGTTTTGACTGAAAGGCATATTTTAAGATTTTTACGGGCTTGCCTTTAATCTTGGAGGGCACAACTACATTGATTTCTTTGCCTTGATGTCGACTATGCGAACACTGTCTTTATAGATATAATATTCAAAACCGTCTTTTGTCACTCCATGAGTTTCATAATTACATGATGCCAATCCCAGCAAGAGTACGGCGAACGCCAAACATAGCATTATACACAAAAATAATTTAGACTTTTTCATAATATCACTGCCTTAATTATTATTCTGATTGTCTTATTCTTGTTCCCTATCTGCTTAGTTTTAGTCTTCAAGCATTATATATTTTTTCTTAAAGCGGTTGCCATAAGCTTTCTTTTCTTTTTATGACATTAATTATAAAGAATTGGTTGAAATCAATAATATTTATATCTGTTTTTATAAGACTAATCTATTATGGGCATAATAAAAACAACCGTAAAAAGAGGAGGTATTATGTTTGAAAATATATTAAAAAAAGGCAATATTGGAACTTTAGAGATAAGAAACCGTTTTGTTGTTCCTGCTATGGGGACGGGCAGGGCGGAGCTAAACGGCTTTTTGAATGACAATGTAATAGAATACTATGTGGAAAGAGCGAGAGGGGGTTTTGGGCTCATAATCTTAGAGGTCACCGGAGTTGACCCCTTAGGCAAGGCGATTCCCGAACAAATTATGATTGACGACGACAAGTATATCCCAAAACTAAAGGAACTGGCGGATAGAATTCATGCAGAGGGCGCCAAGGTCTTTCCACAGCTGCACCATGCGGGAAGACAAGCGGTAGAAAAGGTCTTAAACGCTCAATCGGTAGCACCTTCGGCTATTTCTTGTCCTATGACTAGGTCTATGCCAAGAGAGCTTACTACCCAAGAGGTATACGAACTCATTAAGAAGCATGGAGAATGCGCTGTAAGAGCAAAAAAAGCAGGTTTTGACGGCGTAGAGCTGCACGGAGCACACGGTTATCTCATAGGGCAGTTTCTTTCAGGCTATACCAATAAGAGAACGGATGAATTTGGCGGAACATTCCATAAGAGAATGAAATTTGCTGTGGACATTATTAAGACTATTAAGCAAGAATGCGGTCAAGATTTTCCGATATGTGTCAGGATAAGCGCTGATGAAAGAGTGGACGGTGGGCTTAAGCCCGAAGAAAGCGCGGCTATAGCCAAAGAGCTGGAAAGAGCTGGAGCGGATGCCATACATGTATCCACCGGCGTTTATGGCAGTATGCCATATATTATCGCTCCTGCGAGCATAGAACCTGGATATATCTTGGAATCTTGCAAGGTCATAAAAAAAGCGGTGAATATTCCCGTTATTGCTGTGGGCAGAATAAACGAACCGTATCTGGCGGATAGGGTTATTGCAGACGGCATAGCCGATTTTGTGGCTTTTGGCAGAGGTTCCTTAGCTGACCCACATATTCCCAATAAGACCAAAGAGGGAAGAATTGATGAAATCTTGTCATGTGTGGGATGTATGACCAGATGTCAAGGAGTAGTGGCTGGCAACGAAAAGGATAGGGGAGTATCTTGTATGGTCAATCCTTTTTGTGGACAGGAAGATAAGCGAAAAATCATTCCCGTCGAGAAAAAGAAAAAGAAAAAGATTGTCGTTGTGGGAGCAGGACCGGCAGGACTTGAAGCGGCATGGATACTTGCAGCAAGAGGGCACGATGTTACGCTTTTTGAGAAAAGCAACAAAATGGGAGGGCAGTTCTTGCCCGCCGCCGTGCCGCCTGGCAAGCAGGCTCTTCTTGCGTGCATTTCCTATTATCAAAAGATGTGCGAGAAATACGGCGTCGATATAAGGCTGGGAGTAGAAGCTTACGAAGCACTTGTCAAGGATTTGAGACCTGACGAAGTCATCTTGGCAACGGGCGCAATCCCCGTTGGATGTTGTATCGCAATAAAAGATATCCCTGTTGTTCAGGCTACGGATGTTCTTAACGGTAAGGTGGCTCTTGGCGAAAATGTATTGGTAGTCGGCGGGGGTCTTGTGGGGCTTGAAACTGCCGAACACATCTTGAGCATGGGCAGGAGGGTAACTATAACTGAAATGCTTTCTGAGGTGGGAAAGGATATACCTCCGGCGGTGAAATACTTTAGTCTAAAGAAACTTGCAAAAAACGGCGTAAAGATTTTAACCAACACTAAGGTGAAGGAAGTAAGCAAAAAAGGAGCGGTCTGCGAGGTTTTGAACGGAAAGGAGACCTTGAAAGGGTTTGATATGATAGTATTGGCGATGGGTGCCCAATCGTATAATCCTTTGGAAGAAAAGCTAAGAGGAAAAGTAAAATCCCTTCATGTCATAGGCGACGCCAAAGACGCGCGAAGAGGAGTGGAGGCGATAGAAGAGGCGGTAAGCCTTGCCTTAGAGCTTTAAGAAAAATCAGGTCAAAAGACCTGATTTTTTTAGGCGGGACTTTTTTCTACCCTTTTCATGATTACAAATTTACTCATAAAGAACACAATAAAGAATGTGGCGGACATCCATATAAGCTTTCCAAGTATCGAGCTGATATTGTTATTATGGATAAAGGCATTGAGCCATGCGACCAAAAGAGGTCCTGTATAGGTTTGTAGACCTATAATAATAATAACCATTATGGCGTACATTATTGCACTGTAAACAATGTTGTTGTTGGCGTTAAAGGTCTTTTTGCGGTTAGTAATGAAAGCTACGATTTGGGCAAGGGTTATTGATACAAAAAAGGCAATCATAGTGCCCAATCCTCCCGCCCCGCCGCCGCTGTAATTGAAGATAAACCATTGAAAGGGGCGGTCGTTAAGCGAACTCAAAAGGACATTGTTAAGCAATAAGTAAGATCCCATTTCCGTAACGGCGGCAATCATGCTTATTAAGCTGAATTTTATAAACTGCCATAAGCCCGGTCGCTCTAACACGAATTTTTTTATTTTTGATAATTTTCCCTTTTCCATAAAAAATAATTCCTTAGAGAATTGATAGCTATATTATATTATATATCGAATAAATATACAATACAAAAATTTCCTAATTTTGTAAACGATATTGAAAAAAATGTCTGGTTATGCTATCATAAAAAATATAGAAGATTTGTATATGTTTATCGGATAAAAAGATAAGAAACCTATAGATAAATTGGGCAATAGCTCAAATAAGAGATTACAAGGATAAAAAATGGTTGAAGAGAAACAAAAGAAAGGGTTATGTTCGCTTTTTGGTTTTTTGTACCTTAAGGTTTTGAATGAAGACCCCTTGGATTTTCAAATAGTTGACATAAATGACAGATTTCTTTTCATGGTGGGCGAAAACCAGGAAATTGTTGGGAAAAGGAAAAATGAGCTGAACAGCGCTTTAATAAATAAAGTTGCAGAAATGATTCAATCGGGCAAGACTGACGCAAAGGTTTTTTCTGACTCAACGGTATACGATATCAAGATTTTTAATAATAAGAACGGCTTGTCCGTTTATTTTTTTGAAGATATCTATAAACCTGAATATGGCGGCATAGTTCCCAAACTCATGATAGACAACGGCTTTTTGGATTGGGCGGTGAGATATGACGACCCAAGATATTATCCAATATCTATTGGGCTTTTGGATATAAACGGCTTAAAAAATATCAATGATAGATATGGCTACGAACAAGGGGATAAAATTATTAATAAGACAGCCCAAATAATCCGCTCCAACCTTAATTCAAATACAATAGCCACAAGACTTGGCGGGAATGGTTTCGCAATAATGGTCTTTCAAACTTCTGAAAACGAGATATTAAGCTTATTATTCGAGATAAAAAGACAATTTGAGATGGCGTTTGAAAAATACGATCTGTCTCTTTCGACGGGCTTTGCCATAAAGAACGATAAGTCGCTTAATATGACAAAATTATTCAACAAAGCCGAAGACAACATGTATTTTAACAAATTGCTTCAAAAAGGCAGCGTAAGGCGTCGCACGCTGGACGCTATAATAGATATTTTTTCATTAAAATGCCCAAGAGAGGCAAAGCATTCCAGAAGGGTCTCCGCCCTTTGCAAGAGATTTGCCATTGAGCTTGATTTGGAAAAAGAAAAGATTGACAGCTTGACGGTCACAAGCCTTATGCATGATATAGGAAAAGTAGGAGTAAAAGACTACATTCTCAATAAGCCGTCCGCCTTAGATGAAGAGGAATGGGCTATAATAAAAAAACACCCCGATATGGGCGGAAAAATTTTAAGTTCCATAAAGGAATTTCAAGACATGGCAGAGATTGTGCGCCAGCACCACGAGAGATGGGACGGAACGGGATACCCGAATGGTCTTAAGGGCAATGAGATTATCTTTGAGGCAAGGATTATTGCTTTGGCCGATGCGTACGATTCGATGACCAATGACAGACCTTATAGAAAAGCAAGAACACCTTTGCAAGCGGTAAATGAACTCAAAATCAACGCAGCGAAATACTTCGACCCTGAGCTTTGCAGATTTTTTGTGGAAAAAGTTTTGGGTTTTGGCTGGTAATTCTTTATAGGTTGTTTTGATTCTCAAAATTATGTTATTATATTTATATATCTCAAAAACGGAGACACAATGAGAAAAAGAGCACTTTTTTGTATTGCGTTCTTGGCGGTTCTTGTCATATGCTTGACTTTTGCGGGCTGTGACAGAACACCGTATAAAATACATTTTGAAACCAATGGAAGCACTCCCATAGAGTCTATAAAAACCGATGGGAAATCCATGGTAGACTTGCCCATGCCCACAATGCAGGGCTATATATTTGTCGGCTGGTTTTATGACAATCACACATTTAGAGAACAATTCACTAAAACATCGTTAATAAAAAATCCCATAAAAGAGGATATCACCATATACGCCAAATGGGAAGTCCGCCTTGAACCCACACCAGGACTTGTCTATCAAGAAAGTCAAGACGGTTTTATTGTCTCTGGATATGAAGGCGATGATAAGGACATTGTGATTCCGTCCACGCATTATGGCTTACCGCTTGTGGCAATCGCCGAAGAGGCGTTTTTAGACAAAGAGATAGAAAGCGTCATAATTCCCAACAGCGTAGCTCAAATAGGCGAAGGTGCTTTTAAGGGATGCGATAGCTTAAAGAAAATCACCCTGCCGTTTATTGGAAAGGAAAGGGGCTTAAGCAAAACGTATGATTCTGTTTTTGGGTATATCTTTGGTTATACCGATGATTTTTTTGAAGGCTTATTCCATATCCGACAATATTATGACATGGAGAACTCTCTGTATTATTATATTCCGTCTTCATTGGAAGAGGTTATAGTGACTCAAACCAACCGTTTGCCATACGGAGCTTTTTATAATTGCAGGAACATTAAAAAGATTGAATTGCCCAAAAACCTTGCACGAATTGAAGAGAAAGCTTTCTATAATTGCTCAAATCTGGGATATATCATAATTCATGACTCCATTGCGCAAATAGACAGGAACGCATTTGAAAACAGTCCCGAGGTCACTATTTATTGTCAGCCTCAATCAAAACCGTCATTATGGTCTAAGGATTGGGTGGGGGAAGAAAATATTGTCTATTGGGGAATAGACCCCTTAGATATCGGTGAATTGGACGGCTTGCAATATTTGATAACTGATAATAATATCGAAATAACAAGATATTTTGGAGAGAAAAAGGAAATAAATGTTCCGGCGGCGATAATAGACCGTACTGTTGTTGCCATAAGGACAAACGCTTTCAAAAAAGTTAGTCTTGAGAAAGCCATACTTCCCGATACACTTCAAAGGATTGGGTTTTCAGCTTTTGCCGAGGCAAAAAATCTTATTGAACTAACCCTACCGTTTACGGGTTCGGGCTCTTTTGAAACTCATTTTGGTTATATCTTTGGAGCAAGCTCAAGTTCGATACATCTTACCTATATCCCCAAAAGTCTCAAAAAAGTAAAAGTTTCCAAAGGAAAGACGATAGCGGAAAGCGCGTTTTTGGACTGTGCGTATATAGAAGAAATCGTCTTGCCTGAGTCTTTGGAAAAGATTGAAAAGTTGGCGTTCAGCAACTGTCTGGCGTTAAGCACTATAAAGATACCCCAAAGCGTGAACGATATCGGAGAAAACGCTTTTCAAGGATGCGAAGCCCTTAGAACAATAGCTCTCCCCAAACAATTGAGCTCTATGGGGGGAAGGCTTTTTTATAACTGCACAAATTTAACAAATGTTACTCTGCCGCAAAACATTAAAATACTGCCCAGTTTTTCTTTTTATGGGTGTGAATCTCTTGAGACAATAGAGCTTCCCGCAGGCTTAAAAGAAATAGGGGAAAGTGCTTTTGAAAAATGTCAAAATTTGAAAAATATGTCCTTGCCCCAAACCATGGAAAAAATAGACCGCAGAGCGTTTAACGAATGCATTGCGTTAGAAGAAATAAATATCCCCGACGGCTTAATAATCATCGGGGATAAGGTTTTTGAAAATTGTACAAGCCTTGAATCCATTTATATTCCATTTTCAGTGACCAGTATAGGCGTATGGGCTTTTAGAGAATGTGGCTCTTTGACTATTTATGCCCAAAGAAAGGAATCTGAACAGCCTTCCGGGTGGGTTGACCAATGGAATATAAGCGGTTGCCCAATCGTTTGGGATTATTCCCAAGAAGATTAGATCCTTATCATGGCGTCGTCCCAAGCGTTTACTGTGGTGCTTCCCTCCACAAGCTTATATTCGATATTTGTCAATTCCCAAAGCATTTCGGTAGGTAAAGAGGCACAAGGCGCATAAAGCGTCTTTTCAGGATAGGTAATGTCTTTTACGGGAGCAGCCATAATCGACATAAGATACCATTCTCTGACGCCATTATGACCGTCCGAAATATAAACATATCCGTTGCCTTGGAATCTGGGATTGACGGTAACGAAGGGCATAAGTTTCTTTAATTCGTCTTTAATGATAGAAACGCCTACAAGCAAGGTGCTGGCGTCAAAGGTATAATATTCCATAGCTATGCCGTTTGCACGCAAATCTTTAAGGCATTCTATTATGGTAAATCCAAGATTGTTCTTTACTAACGGCTTGTTGGACCACCTAATATTGGTGTCTTGGGGTCCAAGGGCTATGAGTTTGTCGTCCTTAACGACAGATGTGCTGAAATATGTATCTAAGAGGGTGTATCTTTTGGGAAGTTTGTCAAAAGATATCTGCCTAACGGCGGCAAGCTCGGTCAACAAAAAGATGCCGGCAGCGGCGACTTCTCCGCCCATGGAGTGAGCGGCTACGCGGATTTCTTTTTTACCCATGGAGTCTGGAAGTAAATTCATGGCTCTTATGTACTCAGCTGCAAAATGCTCCGCAACCGTATATTGTGTGGCTATGCTATAACTGTCGTCTGCATGCTGACTTCTCAAACCCGTTGGTCCGCCGTCTGTCCATATTTTGTATTCTATAGTCCATGGAAACATTTCAGAGGCATAGCGGTTATAATGGAAATTGCCTACATTCCAACCTTCAAGCATCCAAACATAGTTCATGGGCACATTTTGGGTATCCAAACCGAACTCCTCGGGGTTTGCGACTTTAGTGTTTAAGTTGTACTTTTCTTGGCTTCTATGCCCATCCCCCAGCATGCCATGAACATTTATTATGGTGGGCTTATCGGGGTCTATCAGCTGAGCGCCCTCTGGAGAGTCGGCGGCTACTTGAACGACTTTTTGTTTTTCTTCGTCCCAATATGTCCAAAACAGACCCATTTCCGCATGGTCGGGATAAAGTTCATAGTCCCAGTCCACTTCTTTCGCATAGTCCACATATTGGGATGCATAGAGATTTTTATGGGCTACTCTTTTCTTAGGGACATTTTCTTTATAGCCGTACATCGACAATAAACCTGCGAAAACAGTTATTACTGCAAGCAAAGTTATCAAAGCTTTTTTCATTAAAATACCTCTAAAATTTAAGTTGATACATATTATATGATAGTCCCATTAACCTATGGTTGTCAAGATTTTGTTGTCCCAATAAGGAAAGTCATTAATCAATAAAAAAATACTCTTTATTACAAAAAAAGCAGAAAACGCTGTTCTTAGCTTAACTTAATAACCTTGTTGCTTAAATTTATTCATTTATGTTATAATTTAATTTATATAAAAGAAACAAGGAGCATTTTATGGCGAAAATACATTTGGCTTTTAGATTCCACATTAACTTCTATCATTCTTATAGAGGCGACAAACCTGATGAAACGGGGTTTGGAAAGGATATGAGAATCATTCGATATATACTTGATGTTTTGGACAAGCACAACAAAAATGGTGTGCCTGTAAGAGGAACATGGGACAGCGAAAACTATTTTTCTTTAGAAAAACTTATACCCAAATACTGTCCAGATATTCTGGAAAGAATTAAGAAAAGAGTGGATGACGGAATTGACGAAATGGAAATTATGTCCTATAACAACGGATTGGTGTCATCACATACCTTGGAGGAATTTGACCTCATGATGCAAAAGACACTGTCAAACCCCCAAGGTTCTGGGCTCAAAGATATCTTTAAGAGATACGCTCCCGTTGTTAGAAGTCAGGAGTGCATGATGACGCCCGCACTTGTGCCTTTATACAAAAAACACGGTGTGGAAGCGATTACTCTTTTTTACAGCTCAATACCTTTCAACGGTTTTTCAAATTTTGTGCCCGTATTGCCTACCGAAAAAAGATACAATCCTCTTTGGTACAGACCTGAGGGCATGGACGATAAAATTGTGGTCATACCTGCGGTCGGGGTGGCGGATGTGTTTGACAACTTCGGCATAAGGGCTTATGTCAAGAGATTAAGGAAGCTTCAGCTTAAAATGCAAGAGCCCAAAGACCTTTTGCTACTTGTGGACATGGACGCCGACGACGATTATTGGCGTGGATACTTCAACACATATCTTTCGGAATTTGTATTGAGGACAAAAGAAAAGACGCTGTGGCAGGGCGGGCTTAATTATATGATAAATCAAGTCAAGGACTTGGACTTTGTGGTATTCGATACGCCTTATGACTATTTGAAGTCGCACCCGCCGGTGGGAGAGGTGAATTTTACCCAAGACACCGCTGACGGAAGCTTTGACGGTCTGTCGCCATGGTCGGACAAGCTGGACAACGCCAAACTTTGGACGGGCATCGATAGGGCAAGAACGCTTTGCGAATACGCCCGAGCCATAAACGGTAAGGCGGTTGAAGCGGATATCAAAAAAGCTTTGGAGAAAAGAATACTCACGCTCTCCACCACGCATTTCGGACTGTCTACTCCCGTAATGTGCGTTCCCAGATTAGAGGCGGCTTATCAGTCGGTTAAAGACTGCGTTAAAGAGTCCAAGGCAATTCTTGAAAAAGCCCAAAAATCTGTGACGCTTGAAGAAGACAGCGTAAAAGCCGTCTTTCAAAACAAATACTTTAACGACAGCCCCAAAAACGGTTTCATTAAGATGAGACTTGGTCAAGACTTCAAAGAAAGTCTTGCGGTAAAGGACGGGAAAGAAAGATTATCTTCGTTTGTTTATGAAGGCTTGGAGGGCAAAGAGCTAAGGATTGTTTTGAATTCGACAAAAGACCAGCTTGACCTAAAGATTGAAAGAAAGAATTATCAAGACAAGCCTAAGAATGTAAACATAGAGAAGAACTCTATTTCCAACAATACAGTTATGCTCAAGGCGGATGAAAACGGCGATTTGGCGATTTATTATAAAGGGGAACTTTTCACCGACGAGGGCTCCATGCGGTTTTGGGTGGAATATGACAACGCAATTTATGCCTGCCAAAAGGCAGAGATTGAGACATGCTACCTTGGCGGCGACACTTGCTGCCTTATCAGAAAAGGTCAATTTTGTTTTGGCAAAAATCTAAACAATCAAATCAAATTCGTTCAGAAGTTTGTCATAAACGGAAGTTTGCCTTATATATACGCCGATGTGGAAGCGGTCTATCCAAAGACTGAAAATTATAAGGCGTCCAAAATGAAGGTCAAGAACTTAAAAAGGGAATGGGATTCAAGGTGGCGTCAAATCGCACCGTTTGAGCTTAAGCCCGCTTTTAGAGGCACAGACCAAGAGCCCATAAAAGTTCATAAACACAACTTTTTCGGCAAAGTCAGCGCTTTCAGCCTAAATTATGGTACTTTTTCAAAAAATGAAAACATCGATTCAATGAATAACGCCATAACCGCGGGCTGGGTCGCCGTAGCCAATAAGGAAAAGGGACTTTTGATTTCTCAAGAGATAGACGCTGAAACCAATTTCGCTTTCGCCAGAATGCGGGTGAGAAAGGAAGGCGACAAAAATAAGGTATTTGTCAATCCCATGGGAACTTATTTTGGGCGACAGCTACACTATGCTATCAGAAGAAACGAATTGGTGGCAAAAGGCGCTTTGAAATTTGCCGCACAGTATGCTCCGCTTGCGCCTTCATACAGCGGTCAAATCCAAAAATTCTCCCTTATGATAGCACCTTATGACGGTCAAGAACCGTCCAAACAGCTTCAAAACGACGCTTTGACACATGCCTATCCTCCGCACATTATTTCAAATTTCAAAGGCGTTCAAGACTTGGGGTTGGAAAAGTGGAGAATGGATATTATAAAATAAGAAAATATAATATGAAAGCTTTCAAAGGGATATAAGACAATCAGTTTTGAAAGTTTTTATTTTGTTTAACAAAGGACATATAAGGACAGCTTATAGGATAACTTTATATATGGGAATTTTTCAAATAATACTTATATCAATAGGTTTGGCTATGGACGCCTTTGCGGTTGCATTGGCGAACGGAATGGCGCTTAGCTGTGCGAAGATATCCCACGCTGTAAAATTCGGCATATATTTTGGGGTTTTTCAAATGGGAATGGCACTTATAGGTTGGTGGACGGGAAGCTCCTTTGCGGGCTATATGGTCGATTTTGCACACTGGGTGGCTTTCATTCTTTTGACAATCATAGGAATAAACATGCTGATAGACGGAATAAAGAAAAAGTCGCATTGGGTATCTAAATGTACCGATGCGGACATTCTTAAGGTGGGCAATATGCTTATGCTGGCTGTGGCGACGAGCCTTGATGCCCTTGCTGTGGGAGTGGGGCTTGCGGTTATCAGCGTGAATATTTGGGGAGTGGCCTTAAATATAGGGGCATTTTCTTTTGCGCTTTCTGCTTTTGGCGTAATGCTGGGCAAGAAACTCAATAAGGTTTTTGAAAAAGGCGCGCAAATAGTCGGCGGAGTTATACTTATTGCGATAGGACTAAAAATTCTTTTGGAACACTTATTGACAAAAGGATAAAAAATCTTTCTTAAAAAGGTATATTTTCCTTTTTCTTTCTTCAAAATAAGAGTATTATGAGAAAAGAAAAATTTAACAAAACCTTATTAATTCTGCTTGTGATACTCTGTTTAATATGTGCTCTAAGCAGTCTTGGCGCGGGAAAATATTGCTTAAGATATGTCGCCGAGAACGACCCTGAAAGCGCTTTGGAGCTGACGGACTTTAATTTTAGGGATAAGACGGCGTTAATAAATGTAATAAACGCCACATACCCCAAATACGGTATCAAGAACTATTCCAAAGACAATGTGACATTGGAGATTTATCGGAAATGGGGCAAGGAGCTGACCTTCAGAATTATCCTTGACGGCAAAAAAGTAATCGGTAAAATTAATTATGAAAAGAACATCGTAAAAATCGACAATGTCGTCTATAAGAAGGTGTAAAGCGTAGCTTGCTAAAAGCAAGCTACTACATAAAACCTATCGGTTTCATATTTTACAATAATTCATACTAATCTTAAGATAATTGACAACTTTTCTATCGTGTGTTATATTTTCTTTATATGGAAAACAATTTTTATGACAATTTGATTTTCATAAAAACTGGGGAATGGTATCTGTTGCTGTTCAGCTTTTCCTTGCTTTTATTTAGAAAACAGACCTTGGACGCCTTTGAGAATTTCTCACGGCTTATAAATTATCTATTGGTTTCCCTTTCCGCGGTAATCAGTTTCATACTGGAAGCGCTGTTTGTTTTTGGCGGACAAATCGGCATGAGGGGAGGTTATTATGTGCATATACTGTATGCCCACCACCTCTTGCCATGGGTATTATTCATGTTCTTGGTGGACATGGTCTTGTATCTTTTTACCATGATTATTGCTATCATCCAAAACGCTTATCTTTGGGGAAAGGCGGTAATCAAGGAAAAAGTCGCCTTGAGCCCCAAAAAGAGAGAAATATTCGTTTTATCGCCCAATAGATTGGTGCTTTTGCAATAGAAATCCTAATTTATTTTTAATTGACCCGCATTTTGTTTTTACGCCTGAAGAAGCGTGATTTGTTTTACGCAATAAATTTTATAATTAGGAGTGATAAAAATGCTTAAAATAAAAAATTTAAGAAAAAAATATTCAAACAGCTCTACATATTCGGTTGACAATATAAACATAGAACTTAAAAAAGGCGAAATATTCGGTTTTTTAGGCAAAAACGGCGCTGGGAAATCTACCACGATAAAATGTATGACGGGGATATTGCCCTTTGACGAAGGAAAGATTGAGATTTGTGGCTACGATATCCAAAAACAGTCCATAAAGGCAAAACTCCAAATCGGATATGTTCCCGACAACCATTCGGTCATAGAAAAATTGACGGGAAGAGAATATGTCAACTATGTGGCGGACTTATACAGGGTGGGAGAAGAGAGAAAAGAGAGGATAGAGTACTTTATCAAGATGTTTAGCCTTGAAGAGGCTGTAGACAAGCAAATAAAGAGCTATTCTCACGGCATGAAACAAAAGATTTGTATAATAGCCGCCCTTATCCATAATCCCAAGCTTTGGGTTTTAGATGAGCCGATGATGGGGCTTGACCCGCAATCTATGACGGATATCATAAATTATATGATAGAACACTGCAAAAAGGGGAATACGGTATTCTTCTCCTCTCACAATTTGGATTTGGTCAAGAAAATTTGCGATAGGGCAGCCATAATAAGCGACGGGAAGATTGTTGAGGAACTTGAACTCAAGGCCAATAAAGAAAACAAAGACAGACTTGAGGAAATCTATTTTGCCGCCACCGGCATTGACAAGGACAAAGTAAGCGGAGCCGTGCTTGCAAGCGGGGGGCAAAGATGAAAAACATAATCACCATGTTCCGACATGAGTTTCGGAGCAGATTTGACTTAGGGAAAAAGGCTTCTCCCAAAGCTTGGAGCGTGTTTTTCCTAAGCGCTACTGTATCTCTACTTATGTATGCCCTGTTTTTAACAATTATCTTTTTTATAACAAATATGTTATTGACGGGCAGAATAGAGATGAATTATGAGTTCTTGTCCCTTGCGACCGCTCTATCCATGCTCATTCAGCTCTTGGCATCCTCGGGGGCATTAGTGAAAAGCTTATATTTCGATGCGGACAATGAGTTATTGTTGAGATTCCCCGTTGATGGCTTGGAAATTTTTGTGGCGAAGTCAGCCTTTGTGTTCATTAGAAACATACTGATATCTTTGATGCTTGGTTTGCCTTTTTATATATTCTATGGCATAACCTTAAGGTTGGGTGCGGGCTTTTATATCAAAGCCGTCATTATTGCTATATACATAAGCATTCTGCCTTTTTGCGCTGCGAACCTTATCTCCGCTCCCGTCATGCATGTAGTCAACTCCGTAAAAAATAAGTTTGGGCTTATTCTTGGAATCTTAATAGTGCTGATAGTTTTGGGCTTTTCGGTTTATATGCTTATCTTAAAAGGTGTCTTGGAGTATATGCAGACCCAGCAAAGTGCTATCTTTTCACAAGAAGTGCTTAAGACATTTAAGACATGGGCGGCAAGGCTTGTCCCTTTTACTTTTTATGCGAACATACTCTATGGCAAAAGCGTTTTTTTATCGTTGTTGATAACTGGTGTCTTAAGCTTTGCGTTGGGGTTTTGCAGTTTTTATCTGGCCAAACACAGCTACTATCCTACAATCTTGAAAAGCTTGGAAAGGGAAAAATCAGCTTTTAGAAAAAAGACAAAAAACAAGGTCAGACCTGTTTTCTTCAGCTTGCTAAAAACCGAATACCTTGTTATCTTCCGCTCTTTCAATTATTCCTTTCAATACTTGGCTATGGCAATCACCGCTCCATTCATGGTCTATTTCTGCAATGACTTGGCAAGCAATATCGGCGACACAAGCGTCGGAGGGCGAATCATTCCGGGACTTACGCTTTTGGTCATAAACATCTTCACAACGATTATTGTGTCTTTTGCTTCCACTTCGATAAGCCGAAACGGGAATACTTTTTATTTTACCAAAATCATGCCCGTAAGCTACAAATACCAAATACTTGTCAAAATGACTCTATACTTTATTGTCGCCGCTCTATCCGCTTTGGTATCCTGCACCGTGGTGGGTATAGTGTTCAGCGGAGAAAAGTACGGGTTCAATGTGGGAATTGTGGATATCTTGAGTATATTTGCTGTCACAGTATTTATTATTATCACCTTGACCAGCTGGGCTATTATGGCGGATTTGAGGTCGCCCACTTTTGAAGTAAACAATGACGGGGAGCTGGTTCAGGCAAATAAGAATGTATCACTCTCTCTTATCGGCGGGAGTGCGATATCCGTATTGTTCGGACTATTTACAATGATTTTTTCATACATTCCCTTGAAGATTGGGGATTTGACACTAATAGACGGCATAAACCATGTATATTTATGCCTTATAGGGCTTAGTTTTATTATGGCGGCGGTATCCTGCCTTTTATTGTTCTTAAGGCTGGACAAAAAATACCATAAGCTTACGCCCTAAAGGAGGAAAGAATGAAAAAGATAATTATCTGCATGCTTTTACTTCTTCCATTAATCATTATCGCAAGCGTTATGCTTGCCATAGATATTATCAGCGTCGAGGCTTATATTCCCGTCGAGAAAGTGGTTTTGAACCATTCTTATGTCCAACTCAACCTAAGCGACCAATATTTTGACGGGCTTGTGGCTACCGTATATCCCACAAGCGCTAAAAACAAGAATGTAGAATGGACAATCACCGATGTAGTAAAGACTGTGGCGGATTATGAGGGAGATGCGGCACGGATTGATGAGAACGGCAAGGTTGAATTCTTTACTTACGCCACATTCAAAGTTATAGCGACCGCATCGGGAAAGTCTGCAAGCTGTACTTTTTACATAAAAGGCGATAGAGTCGAGGATGTGGAGATAGTATCCCCAAAAAAAGAACTTGCCACAGGCGAAAAGCTTATGCTTGAAGCGGTATTCCGTCCCATAGACGCTATTGTGGGGAGTTTGGTATGGACATCACAAGACGAAAATATCTTAAGGGTGGACAATAACGGCATTGTTACTGGAGTATCGGAAGGGTCTTCAGTGGTCAGCGTTAGTGTGGAAGATACCGAAATCTCCGACAGCGTTGAAATAACCGTGACAAAAGGCGTGACGCCTTATGGACAACGCTTTTATGCAAGTGACGGTTTCGATATCGGGGGTTTTGACCTTATAGACGAGATAGACGGCGGATATATCGAGGACAAAAAACTATATTTCAACCCTTTAAGCGACACAGCCGTTCTGACGATAGGGGGCAAAGAAGTCGTTGTCAAAAAATGCCAAAAGAATGATATCACTATTGAAAACATGGAATTCTTTCAAGACTTTCAATTGAGGGTGGGCAAGACTCCCTTGACGCTTAGGGCAATTTATTTGGAAGCCGCAAGAACGGATACGCCAAATGTTGAATGGACTTCCAGCAACCCTAAAATAGCCGAGATAAAATCCAAAGGACAAGTCAAAGCAATTGAGAGCGGACGGGTCACATTTACAGCCACGGACACCGATACGGGAAAGAGTGCGAGTATAGACATTGAAGTGGTGCGTCCAGTCAGCCTTATTGTATTGGATATGCCCGAAAAGGCAAGGGGAATAGCCCAAAAAAGAGTCTTTGGGAACCTAAACTATACATCTGACGGATACGAGCGAGCATATATAGATGTGAATTTTTCCATTCCTCAAAACGCCGATAAGTCGGATTTTGAGTATGAGGTATTGAACAGCCATAAGGCTTATTTTGTGGGCAATCGGCTTATATTAGAGGATATAAAAGGCAAAGAACAGATTGTTATAAAAGTCAGCGCAAAGATTAGACCCTACCAATCTGTGGAAGTCTATACCACATATACCCTTGAAGTCGCCGAGGGAGTCAATGTCTATGACTATCAAGGTTTGAAGTTCGTTGCGCAAAGCGGCAAGGCTATATTCCTGCAGGACGATATCGTGTTTGATAAAAACGCCCAAAGCATTGTTCTAAAAAACAGCCTTTACGGAAACGGCTTTACCATAAGCTTAAGGGAATATGTCGAAAACAACAAGGTGGAACAGAACACAAACCTTATCAGAGTAGGCGAAAGCGGCGTGGTTATAAGCAATGTCAGAATGACTATGGACGACCCCTCCAGAATCAGTATGGCGAACGGGCTTCGCGGACATGTTTTGAGGATAGGCGAAGAGAGCCAAAGGCATAGATTTAAGGACATCAGAGTAGAATATTCCATATTTGAGAATGGTCATTCCGCGATAGATATTCATCATTCGGATGTGGAGATTGAGGGGTGCATAATAAGGAACGCCAGTAACTTTGGAATAATAATCCCCAGCTTCAGAGTAGATGAGAATCTTGAAGATTATAGCAATGTGGTTATGAAAAACAATATCATGAGCAATATGGTAGGTCCCGCAATAGCCGTGATTACATCAAGTCCCGATATGAAAAGGGAATCCTCTTTGAATATCAAAGGATTTTTGGATATCTATAATTGGCAGGATGTGCTGTCTGCAAGAATGATTGATAGAGAATTGCTGGAGGATAACGAAACGCTCAATAACATATTCAAATTTATTATAAAGACAGGGCTACGGAATGCCTTAAAAAATCCCATGTTTAACGAATTGAAATATCCCGCCGTTATGGACGGCGTCGATATAGACTTTATTCATCTGGGCGTAGTTGCCATAGGGGCTGTACACGAGACCAATGCGGAGATTATTATAGAGGATGAGAACTATATTTATTTTGAGCTTAAACTGGTAGAATTGATAAAGGAGCTTACGGGGCTTTCGCTGGACGCTTTCAATATTCATGATATGTATCTATATTGCTATAACAATGAGTCCTCAATCACGCCCCACAGTGACTTTATTGAAAATGCCGAACTATATAAGAGATTGAGAGGAGAAAAATGAATTTTTTTAACAAAGTCTATGAAGTAGTCAAACAAATACCGTATGGAAAGGTTATGACATATGGTACGATAGCAAAAATAATCGGAAATCCCAATATGTCAAGACAAGTGGGCTGGGCACTGCATAGCAACCCCGACCTCGAAAATATCCCATGCCATAGAGTGGTGGACAGATACGGCAATCCGTCAAAGGCTTTTGCCTTTGGCGGAGAAAACCGTCAAATTGAACTCTTGAAAAGGGAGGGCGTGGAATTTTATCAAGGTAAGGTAAAAAGAGATTTCTTTATTTATTGATTATTATTTTTAAGGTAATATTACTTTTGTTTATCCTTTTTATGTATTGACTAAATCAGCTATACATAATAATATAAAATTGAACAAGATAAATTTTTGCTTTGTTAACTAAAGAGAAAAGGACTGATATAATGAAACCAAAAGGCAGAAGTACTGCTTTCAAGAGAGAATTTTTCACAAAGTTAACTATGGTTGTTATGCTGGCTTTAGTTATTACTTTTGTATTAGTTTTTGCTCTTCCCAAAGACCCGATATATGCTTATAGTGTAACAAGTGAAGTCGTATACGATAGGAGCGATTATTCTATTGCGAGTTATTTTGAGTCCGGCGATACCATAAATACGGGTGCTTCGGCTTTTGCTATAAACATAAGCCACTCTTCCTTAGAAAATTATGTGGGCTCTTATTGGGTAATAAACAACAGCGGATATTCAGCTTCCTTGACCACCGTATGTCCCGATAGAAAAGCCCGTTACGGTTATTGAAAGAAGAAAGGTTAACGCAGCGATTGACCGTGTCATAAGACAATACAAAATCAACAAAGCCAAAGAAGACAGCAAGATGCAAAGAAGGCTGATTGCCCAACAAATAAAAGAAGAAGAAAAGGCAAGACAGCTTGCATTAAAAGAAAAAATTGAAGAGGAAAGACGCCTCAAAAAGCAACAAGAGCTTGAAGAAAAAGAAAAAAGAAAGAGAATAAGAGAGCAGCTTGCCGCAGAAAGAAAGGCGGAGCAGGAGAGAATAGCTTTTGAAAAGAAGCTTGCTTTACAACAGAAAAAAGAGGAAGAAGAAAGAAGATTAGCATCGCAAAAGCAAATAGAAGAAGAAAAAGAAAGGATAAGGCAAGAAAAAGAAAGGGAGCTTGAGAGAAAGCTCTTTGAGGAAAAGCTTTTAGCCGAACAAAGACTTAAAGAAGAGGCGCTGAAAATCTATGAAAGCGTAAAAAAACAAAGAGAGGAGTATTGGGCGCTGGAAAAGGAATTCTCCATAAGACTCCTTACCGAAGAAATGGAACTTGAGCTGACGAAACAGCAAAAAGAGGCGTTGGAGAAGATAAAGCAGCAAGAGGCTTTGAAGCTGGAAACACTTAGGAATTTGCAGACAATTTTAGAAAATACAATTTATTTAGAGTATAGCGCCGATATCCAGAAGATAGTAGAGGACGCAAGAACTTTCCGCTCTAATGAAGAGATAGTCTCCATAGCCCGAGATGTAGCGGATAACAAACCCTCTTTCGCCAAATTAGAGGCTCAAAAAAGATTGGAAATATTAAAGACACAATTGGAAATAATAAAGAAAAAACGCCGCGAAAAGAAAAATAAATAATGAAAAATAATAACTCAAACAGCATATTTAGAAAGATATTGACAATAATTATAGCGGTCGTTCTGGTTTTTTCATTTATCGCATTTGTGTCTCTTGTCGTTCAAGTGGCGGGTGGGAAGAAACCCAGCGTGTTTGGATATCGTCTTTATTATATCTTGACAGACAGCATGACCCCTGAATTGCAAGTAAACGATGTCATTTTATCCGAAACTATAAATTCCAAACAAGAGGCAAAGAATCGCATAAAAGAAGGCGATGTGGTAACCTATATTGCACAGTTTGGTATACAAAAGGGGCTTACTATAACACATAAGGTTGTTAAAGGTCCGCATTATGACGAGGAAATAGGAAAAGAAGTCATCACAACCATGGGCACAAAAAGCGGGGCTACTCCCGATCCGCCCGTACCGCTTGAAAACATTCAAGCAGTAATGATAAAGAAACTACCTATTTTAGGAGGATTTTACAGATTTATTATGTCTACAGCAGGATTATTAACGATTATTATTTTACCAATGGCAATTATGCTTGCCTTTTTAGTATATCGACTGGTTGCCCATATCAAAAAGCCTATCGAGAAAGAGCAATCCATATCAGTTGAAGAGTACAAAAAGAAAGAGCAGGAGATAGCACGCAAGGCAGTCGAAGAGTACAAACAGCGCAACAATATAACAAGTTAAGACTATTGGAGAGGTGTTATGAGCGATAAAATCAATGACAAGCCACTAAGCTTTTTTGTTTTGACGGATACCCATTATTACTCAAAAAAACTTGGAATAAGCGGCAAGGCTTATGAGGATATGGCGAATTATAATCAGAAATTACATGCCCATACCCAAGAGCTCTTGAAGGAAGTATGGCGTCAGATTATTGCAGACAAAGATACGGATATTGTCCTTATTCATGGAGACTTGACAAACTATGGTGAAAAGGTCAGCCATGAAGAATTTAGAGATATGCTTTATGAGCTTGAAAGCCATGGCAAAAAAGTTTTTTTGACATATTCAAATCATGACTATAACCAAAAGATAAACACCCGAAATGCCTATCAAGGCGATAATGTCATTAAAGTGCCGTCTTTTTCTTTAGACGATATCAAAGGCTATTATGACGATTTTGGTATAAAGCAAGCACTGTCCGTCCATTCTCCTACGGGCTCTTATGTCGTTAAGCTGAAAGACAATGTCAGACTCCTTGCCCTAAACGACGACTTCGGCTATGAACACAGCGGGTATACCCAAGACACGATGTATTGGATAGAGCAGGAGATTGCAAAAGCTCAAAAGGCGGGAGATTATGTCTTTGCAATGGCTCATCATCCGATAATGCCCGCATCGCCTCTATACGTCATTTTGGGCAAAAAGGACTTAATAGAAGACAGAGAGAAAAGATTGGAGCAATTTGCGGATATGGGCGTGAACCTATACCTAACCGGTCATTCCCATATGCAAAAAATAGACTACTTTATCAGCAAAAACGGCAATCTTCTTTATAATATTTCCACATCCGCACTTGTGGGGTATCCTCCCGTTTATAGGAAGGTGACGATAGATTTAAGCCTGAATCAGGTTATCGTTAAATCCCATGTCATAAAGTACGCTCAAGGTATCGACACAAAAGGCAAAGCCCTTGATGAATATTTGAAGCAGAAGTTCCTTGGCTTGATAGGCGATTTTGTTTATGAGGGAAAGGAAAAAAATATGACCAGAGTTAAAGAAGTCGCCAGAGGCATAAGCCTAAAGCCTGAACAAATCGATAGGAAGAAATGGCTTATTGTACCGTTGACAAAGTGGATGTATAAGCTTACTTATGGAAAGGTTTTGAGGTATACAAAAAAGGAAACGGGCTTAAGACCAAAAGACCACAAGGACATAAAAGACAAAAAATTCCTTCCCGTCATAACCAATTTAATAGCCAATATCTATGATGGCAACCCCACATATCACCCTGACACAATAGAATATAAGCTGATTATGGGACTTACGGCTATTACGGATAGCGTCATAAGAACAGTAGGCATCAATCTCTCAAAAAAACTGGGGTATAGCTCTGTCAGTGAAATAGTTCATCCAATGGTCCATAATCTGGGATTTAACAATTATGACATAACCTTGGATTTGAATCCAAAAACGGCAAGGTTTTTCTCAAAAGCAAATTATACTCCACCTTATAAGAGCAGAAAAGGAATTTTTATCACGGTTTTAGCGGTATTGGCTTTAATAGCGTTTTCTCCTGCGTTACTGATTCTTTCTATTCCTTTATCAATAAAAAGAATCGTTAGAAAAATAAAAAACCGTAAAGATAGAAAAGATGTTTCTAAATAGGAGTATATTCAATAGCGAAAATCTTAATAATCTAATTGAAGAACATAATCTGGAAAGTCAATAAAGGGGAGCTCAAAAAGCTCCCCTTGTTGATTGGTATTAACAGCAAGACTTAAAGTCAGGTCTGCAGCAGCAGCAAAGAATAAGTATCCATGGAAGAATGCAACAGATATTATTCATGCCGTCTCTTCCACAGCAGCAAAGAATAAGTAGAAGTAGAATTAAACATTCGCAACTGTTGCTGCCAAAACCGCAATTTCCGCTATCCTGACCGAATCCGCCGAAAAAATTGCCAAATCCGCCCATATAAGGTTACCTCCTATTATAGATTATTCACATTACACACTATGACAAATGTTTTTTTATTGTTACATCCATAAAAAGTTATTTATATTTCTTAAAACACACGGAATTCGGATTGACAGCATAGATATTATGTGATAAGATTTTGTTAAATTAATAAGATACTTGCCTCTTGCCATAATCCCATGTCAATTGATGCAAAGGTCCTATAATTTAAAATTCGAAAAAAGGAGGTATCATTTGATATGGCAGACAAAAAACTCGTATGCAAAGATTGTGGCGAGGAATTCATGTTTACTGAAGGTGAGCAAGAATTTTACAAAGAGAAAGGCTTTACCAACGAACCCACCAGATGTCCAGATTGTAGAAAAGCCCGCAAAGCCCAGAGGAACCGTTTCTCTAACAAACAGTCATACAGATAACAAAATAAACCGCCACCAAAGGCGGTTTTTTCCAATTAAAAAGTAATGCTAATAGCACTTTCTCATATAATAATTTACTAAATAATTATATATATGACCTTGACTTTAAGGGTATGATATCATACAATTTATTAGAAAATATAAATATTTGACGGATGTGAGAATGCTTTCAAAACATAGTGTAAAAAAACCATTTACGGTCATAGTCGGTGTCATCATAGTGATAATTTTGGGCGTAGTGAGCTATCTCAATATGGGAGTGGACTTACTGCCGTCAATGAACCTGCCCTATATCGCTGTGGTCACCATTTCGCCGGGCTCTCCCCCTGAGGAAGTAGAACAGCTTGTCACCCGTCCCGTAGAAGACAGCTTAAGTAAGGTCGCGAACATAAACGAAATAACTTCTACATCATACGAACACTTTTCGCTTGTACTGCTGGAATTCAATTATGACGCCGATGTGGATAGAGCCTATTCAGATGTTCAAGCGGCGCTTGACCTTGTGGCTTTGCCCGATAACGACCTTATCCAAGAACCGATAGTCATGAGAATAAATCCCACCATGCTTCCTATTATGAGCGTGAGTATTTCCCGAAAAGGTCATTCAATAAAAGAATCCAATGCCTATTTGACAAACATTATGGAGCAAATAAACGCTTTGGAGGGCGTGGCAAGCGTTTCGGCGAACGGCTTTATTACCAACATGGCGTACATAAATGTCAAAGAAGAAAAAATAGCTGTTTCTCTTTTAGACTTTATCGAGAACGCCCTTGGCTTTAGATTACAGATTCCTTTAGCAATAAAAGAAGAAATAAGAGCAAGACTTTCTCAAGCCGTCAGCCTTGAAAATATCACCACCGAGGACATCATAGACAGAATAATCGAGGTCTTGAGAAATGCTCAATGGGAAGATTCTGTTCAAGGCAACTTGCTGAATACGCTTACGGATATATTAATCATCAATTTAGAAGACCCCAATTCTATCATATATGGACGAGTAGCGGAAAGCGTAGACGAAATCTTGGCAAACAAGTTTATCTTAAATGATGACGATGAGAGCAAAAGAGTCTTTTATGATTTTTTGGACCAAATAACAAAAAATATCATTATTCAGGTTGTAAACGAGCAATTGGGCGGAATGGCTGATATGATTTCCCCCGATATACTTGGTCAGCTCTTGTACGCTCAAGACTTTGAGATGCCGTCGGGGAGTCTGCAACAAGGAGCGGTCTCCTACATAGTAAAAATCGGAACAGGAGTCACTACAAGAGACGAACTCATAGATTTGCCCGTAGTGAGCTTTGATTTATCGGCGGAAATAGCCTTAAGAACGGAGCAAATTCAATCTATTCTGACATTGCTTTCTATCGCTTCCGAAGGCGAGGTAACATTTACCCAAAGCCAGCTTGAAAGTCTTTGTAACGCTATTTATGAAGCTTATAGTCAAGCCCAAGATACGACTTCACCTTTCACCGAAATATTTTTGGAATATATAAAAGACCTTGACCCTGATGTGGCGGCGTCTTTAGAGGAGCTTTTTCAAGAAAGGTCCGCTGAGGAAATAGAAAGCTACATAAGGTCTTTCTTATCCCTTATGAGCATTTTCAGCCCAGAAGGAGTTATTATTCCTCAGCCCGATAATGATGTCATTCCTCCAAATGCCCAATATACGATAAACTTCCCCGCCATAAAAGAAAGCATTTTGGCACTTGAAGAAAGAGCAGTCGTGCCTCTTACTTTGGGCTCAATATCGGATATCATATTCTTAGACGATTCAATTGAGCAGATTACTACCTTGCTCACAAGGATTGACGGCGAACTTATCCCCGCAGGCGCGGTTAATTTGACGATAGATAAAGAGTCCGACAAGTCATCCGCCGAAGTGACAAGGCGTATTCAGGAGTTTTTACAAGACTATCAAAAGAAAGACAGCGAATTTCAATATACTATTTTAATAAACGAAGGCGATTATATCGACTTTATGCTCAATAATGTCATAGAAAACCTTATTTATGGCGGACTGCTTGCGGTATTAATTCTATTTATATTCTTAAGAAACATAAAAGCCACATTGGTCGTGGGCTCTTCGATAATAATAAGCGTAATAGCGACCTTCGTCATGATGTATTTTGCGGGTATTACTTTGAATGTCGTGTCCATGGGTGGTCTTGCTTTAGGGGTAGGCATGCTGGTGGACAACTCTATAATAGTTATTGAAAACATCTTCAGAATGAGAGGACAAGGCAAGAATATTTTTGTGGCGTCTATCCAAGGCGCCAAACAGGTTACTTCAGCTATCGTGGCGTCCACATTGACCACGGTCATTGTATTTTTGCCCATAGCTTTTATAGAGGGACTGACAAAACAAATATTTACGGACATGGCGCTTACTATTACATTTTCACTTTTGGCAAGTCTTGTCGTGGCACTGACATTAGTGCCCATGTCCACATCTACTTTCATAAAGAAACCCGCAAAGCAAGATACAAAAGTCTTTCTTAAGATTAAAAAAGCTTATGCCAAGACCTTAAATTTTGCTCTCAACCACAAAGCTATAGCGTTTATTGTGATGGTGGTTTTGTTTGCGGGCAGCGTCCTTATGGTGCTTAATATGGACAACGAGCTTTTTCCGCCCATGGATTCTGGAACCTTAAGCATTACCGCATCAATTGATAGAGTGGCGATAGACCGTTATAATGCTGAAAAGCCGTTAGATGAGCCATATCTTACATATGATGATGTGGAACAGATGATTATTGATGAGATTGTGAATGAGACAAAAAAATATCCAGAAATCAAATCCGTCGGCATAGCTTATTCAGGCGGTTTGAAGCTTGCGGGATTTAGTCTTGGCGGCAACAATATAGCTGTAAATATCATGATGGTGAACGAAAAGCAAAGGGACTTCGGCTCATTGGCTTTGGCTGAAAAAATGAAAAAGAATCTTAACGACTTTAGCAGAACTGGGGGACTGTATACCTTTTCTTTTTCGACCAATGAAATGGGAGGCGTGGACATAATCGGCGGAGACCAGACCATAAAGCTCTATGGAAGAGACTTGGACCTTATGCGCAAAGAAGCACAAAAGATTAAAGATTTATTGACGAAAAAGGACAAAAACGGGAATATCATTACTGATTCAAAAGGTGAGCCTGTCTTTATTGACGGCATAGCGAATGTTGATTTTGGGGACGATATCAGGGTTCAAGAATATCGTATAAAAGTGGACAAAGAAAAGGCGAACAGATACGGGCTGACCGTTGCACAAGTCTTTTTGCAAATTCAAGCGGCGCTTTCGGAAGCAGGCGTTTCCCATACCTTAAGTTTAATAAATGAAAACGATACCACAACCGACTATGATGTCTATATCTATACATCCGATTTTACAGTAAACGGCTGGTATGTATGCACGGACGAAAACGGCGCCGAAATTCCTGTGAATGTTGTCAATAACAGAGCTTCCGAACAAGAAGATTCGTCAAAAAACGAATACTTTATTCGAAATCCATATAATAAAGGCATCTATGTTTGGCATAACCAAACCAATTTATACATAGCCAAAGGTGGACGGGTGCCGGTAATAAAGGACGGCGATACATTCAAATATTTCCTTATCAATGAAGGGGAAAGCGGTCTAAAGTATAGTCAAAAGATTTTTAAGATAACTTCGAATAGCGTAAATTATAAAGTAGAAAGAGTCAAGGAATTTGATTTAATGACAATGAACATATCCTCCGAGAACCTCTTTGACCCAAGCTCTCCCGTCATGAGTGTGCCTTTGTATAGGTTGCTGGACAGCGACTGCTTCCTTAAAGACGAGAGCGGAAAAATCTTATACCGCGAAAATACTGTGGAAAGAATACCCTTAGGGCTTGTGACAAGCGACGGATACGATTCTATTTATAGAGAAAATAGAAGAAGGGCGGAGAGCATAAGCATCAGATTTGCCAGCGGCGTCAACTCCAATGAAATGATAAAAAAGGTAAGCTCAATAATAGAAAAAGAATATCAAGTTCCCGATGAACTTATCTTGGATATGAGTCAAGGCAATAAATATATCAATGAAGTATTTAATACCCTTTATTTAGTATTAGGGCTTTCTGTGGTACTCATATACCTTGTTATGGTTGCCCAATTCCAGTCTTTGAAATCGCCTTTCATTATTATGATTACTCTTCCCCTTGCCTTTACGGGTTCGATTTTCGCATTGGCATTAGCTGATTTATCCTTAAGCGTTATGGCTATGATAGGCTTAATTGTGCTTATGGGTATAGTGGTCAATAACGGTATAGTGTTTGTAGATTATTGCAACCAGCTTATAGAAAGCAATGTGCCCAAGAGAATGGCTCTGCTTAGGACGGGTATGGACAGATTGCGACCAATTCTTATGACGGCGATGACTACTATTTTCGGCTTACTTATTATGGCGGCGGATTCCTCCGAAGGCGGAGTTATGCTAAAGCCACTTGCAATAGCGACGATAGGAGGACTGTCCTTCGCTACTGTATTGACCTTGTTCTTTGTGCCGATGTTTTACGATGTCATAAACAGAAAAATCAAGCAGACAGACAGACACAGAGCCTTCTTGGATAAGGATATAGACCTTATCTCTACTACTGAAGTGGAAGATATGCTCAACCAGACTTCAGACAATTTTCTTGACGACATTGTATCTTCATCTGAATTGGGAGAGGCGGTCGCCGCCATAAACAAAGATATAGAAGATGTCAAGCCCAGACAGACAAAACGGGGTAGAAACCGTGTGTCCTTGACGGCGATAAAAAAGCAATTGAGATATCAAAAAAAATCTAAAAAGTAAAAAACTATCTGTTTACGCCTTTTGACCCTCTAAATTCAAAGCTCCCGTAAGCATAATGTCTTCTACATGCCTATTGCTTATGTAATAAAAGATATGCTTTCCCTCCCTCCTAAAAGATACTATTTTGGCGTCTCTCAGGAGCTTAAGCTGATGCGAGAGCGTACTTTGATTTATGCCCAGGTTATTTACCATATCGTTTACACACATTTCGCCAAGCGCAAGACAGATTATTATTTTAATTCTTGTTATATCCGAAAACACATTGAAAAAGCTTGCGATTTCCGCCAAGACGGTCTCAGACGGAATAAAGTCTTTTACCTTATACTTTACATTCGTATCCATATCCACACCTCACCGTTATGATAAAACAACCATGAACTATTCTCAATAATGAAAAATGTCATATATTGTAGAATACCGTTAAATTTTGAGGACTAAAGATGTTTTTTGGAGATAATGCACTTTTATGGCGTTTTTTATAGGGAAAAGACAACCGCAAAAGGGTATCACTTTAGATAAGGATTTCCGAATGTGGGAAAGAGAATTACAAAAAGGCGAAGCCAAACTGTTTAATCGATTTTTAATCATTATCAAAAGACAATTCGTTATATAAAAATTGAAAACTATAAAGTTAAGAGATAAAAAAGCCTTTATCAAGAATTCAAGTCCCAATTTATTGAAGTCTGACCAAGCTCTTGAAGAATCTTATTTGCTTTGGAGAAATGCCTGGACCCAAAGAACCCATAGTGAGCGGATAATGGCGAGGGATGAGGCGCTTCCAATATGTAGTGTATGGGATTTGTGATTAGATTTACTTTCTTTCGCGCGGGCGAGCCCCACAGCATGAATATGACAGGCTTTTGTCTTTTGTTGAGCTGTATCAAAACTTCGTCTGTGAAAATTTCCCACCCTTGCCCTCTATGCGACATAGGTTTTCCCGCTCTGACGGTTAAAATGGTGTTCAACAGTAAAACACCTTGTTTTGCCCAAGGTATAAGGCATCCGTGTTCGGGAACGGCAATGCCCAAGTCCTCATTTAATTCTTTGAAAATATTGCTTAAGGATGGCGGTATTTTGACATTTGGCTTTACGGAAAAGCACAGTCCGTGCGCTTGATTGGGCTGGTGGTATGGGTCTTGCCCCAAGATTACCGCCTTGACTTGGCTATAAGAAGTCAGCCTTAAGGCGTTGAAGATATCATACATGGAGGGATATATCGTTTGGGTTTGATATTCCGTTTTAAGAAAAGTTCTTAATTTCAGATAGTATTCTTTTTCAAATTCTTTTCCGATCATTTCTTGCCAGTCGTTACCTAAATTTACCATTTTTTCACCTTAATAGTATTTGTTACAATTATATACAAAATAACCCATAAAGTCAATTATCGCTTGTAAAATAAGGCTTTTATGTGCTATTATGTAATCGAATAAGAATAGGAATGATGATATGAAAATAAAGGAAATCGCCAAGGGCATCAATGCGGAAATATTAGTGGGGGAAGAACTGGCGGATGTTACAGATAATTCAGCTTGCGCCTCGAACATGATGAGCGATGTTTTGGCGTTTGTCAAAGAACAAGCTGTCTTAATAACCGATTGGGGAATCCCCAAGTCGTGCGCACAGCTGAAATGATGGATATGAAATGCATTATTTTCGCACGCGGCAAAAAACCCGATTCTGCCACCTTGGAGCTTGCAAAAAGTAAAAAAATAGCTCTTTTGAGCACAGACCTAAAGATGTATACCACTTGCGGCAGGCTTTATGCCATGGGGCTTAGCGGCGGCAAAGAAGATGAGCGATAACAAAAAAGACAGTCTGCATTTTGAATTTGATGTGGACGGAGAAAATTTTAATTCGGCGGGCACTACAAGCGAATTTATCAAGAACACTTTGAAGCAGCTGGGACTTGACCCCGCCACAGCAAGAAGAACGGCGATAGCCATGTATGAGGGCGAAATAAATATGGTGATACATGCCGGTGTTTGATTGAAACGCCTTTGACCGCATTCGAGTGCGCGGTTAAGCTGGGAAAGTTATTGGAATGAAAGTCTATTATGATTTGCATATTCACTCCGCCTTGTCGCCTTGTGCAAGCGACGATATGACGCCTTTGAATATCGTGGCTATGGCGTCTGTAAAGGGATTGGATGTGATTGCTATAAACGACCACAACAGCATCGAGAATGTGGCGGCGGCAATGGAATGTGGCAGGGATTTTGATGTCATGGTCATTCCGTCTATGGAAGTCCAGACCGCGGAGGATATCCATGTTCTGACAATGTTTGAAGATTTCTCAAGCCTTAAAGCTTTCCATGACACTTTGACAAAAAGACAAATAGCTAACGATGAACATATATTCGGACGGCAGCTGATTTTTGATTGTGACAACAATATTATAGGCAAAGAGAATATTCTTCTTATGGCGGGGGTGTTGGAGAATATCAATACCGTTATTGAAAGAGCCCAAAAATATGGCGGAGTAGCTGCACCCGCACATATTGACAGACCCCAAAACGGCATACTTGCCATTCTTGGAGATGTGCCGATAGATTTGCCTATTACGACTTTAGAATTTAGTAAATACGCGTCGGATAATATAAAAGAGAGGTACAAGAGGTATAATCAAATATACAACTCCGACGCCCATAGGCCGGAAGATATATCTGACAAAACAAATTGGTTGGAGATTGAGAAATTAAGCCCCAAAAGTTTTTTGAAAGCGGTCAGGGGAGGGATATGAAAAAAGACATAGAAAAAAGAGTGGAATGGATAAAGTTCGTTCTCCAAGAAACCAAAGCAAAAGGTGTGGTTTTTGGCTCCAGCGGCGGCAAGGACAGCGTTTTGACGGGCATTCTTTGCAAAATGGCGACAGATAATGTCACGGGAATAATTATGCCATGTTCAAGCAAAAGTAACTTTACCACGGACAGGGAGCACGCGCTTATTATCCACAATCAGTTCGGTATTGAGACATTGGAAGTGGATTTGACGCCGATAAAAGAGCTTTTTTCGGAAAAGCTTAAGGACTTGTGCTCCGAACAAACGCCAATGGCTTATGCGAATATAAACCCAAGATTAAGGATGATAACGCTTTATAACTACGCCCAAAGAAAGAATTATTTGGTGGCGGGAACGAGCAACAGAAGCGAAAGGACAATGGGATACTTTACCAAATGGGGAGACGGAGCTTGCGACTTTAATCCCATAGCCGATTTGACGGTAAGGGAAGTATATGACATGCTTTCATTTCTAAAAGTTCCCTCTTTTATCATGGAGAAAGAGCCTTCGGCTGGACTATATGAAGGGCAGACGGATGAAGCCGAAATGGGCATCACATACAATGAAATTGACGACTATCTGTTATTGGACAAAGCCAGCGAGGAAGTAAGACAAAAGATAGAAAGAGCGTATAGCCTGACAAAACACAAAAGAGAACCCATAAAGACTTTCAAAAAGTCTTGATACGCTTTCATCCAACCGCAAATTTTTTGACCAGGGTTGACGGAAGTTGTCCTTTCAGCCCATTTTTTGTTACCAAAAAATAACATCTAAAAAAAGTAAAAAAATAATAAAATCATTTAATTTTGTCGTACTTTTTACTTGTAAATTTTATTTTTCTTATATATAATGACTTGGGTTAAAATAATAAGCATAACAGGAGGTTCGTATGAGCAAGATAAAGCTCACAAAAGTGCCTTTTTCCGGAACAGCTAAACAGGAAAAAGAACTTAGAGACAAATTGGCGACAATCAAAAAGATGGACGGAGCGCTTATGCCGGCTTTGCAGGCGGCTCAAGACATTTACGGATATCTTCCCGCTGAGGTTCAGCAGATTATATCCGAAGAGCTTGACATAAGCTTGGAAGAAATATTTGGCGTGGCGACATTCTATTCACAATTCTCATTAAATCCAAAAGGCAATATAGAAATTTCCATATGTATGGGAACCGCTTGTTATGTAAAGGGGAGCGGAGAGGTGCTTGACAAGTTTAAGGAAATCTTGAAGATTGACGCAGGCGACTGCACAGCAGACGGAAAATATGGTCTTGTCGCCACAAGGTGCATAGGCTGCTGCGGACTTGCTCCCGTACTTACCGTCAACGACAAGGTTTACGGCAAAGTCACAGTAAGCGATGTGGAAAAAATAATTGAAGAAAACAGCTAAGATAATATATATGAGAGAAATTTCCCTGCACATCTTAGACATCGTGCAAAACTCTATTAAGGCTGAAGCCGACTTGGTGATTATTGACATAGAGGCCAATTTTAATAAAGATGCGTTATCGATAAGAATAACCGATGACGGAAAGGGAATGAGTAAGGAACTGTTGAAAAAAGCGACCGATACGTTTGTGACTACTCGAAAGACCCGTAAAGTTGGAATGGGACTGTCTTTTTTCAAAATGGCCGCTGAAAACAGCGGAGGGAACTTTGAAATAAGCTCAAAAGAAGGCATGGGGACAGTGGTTATGGCAAGCTTTAAGCTTTCATCAATAGACCGCGTTCCTCTTGGCGAAATGGATGAGACCATGGCGACATTGCTCATGGGTTCGCCGAATATTGACTTTATTCTCAACTATAAAGTCAAAACTGAAAACAAAATACGGGAATTCAATTTCGACACAAGGGAAATAAAAGAAGAACTGTCGGAGATTCCCATAGACGAATATGAGATAATCAGCTCAATTAAGTCTTATATCAAAGAAAATATAAAAGCGACAAACGGAGGTTTAGTTATATGAAATCGATAGCAGATATTAATGCCATCAAGGAAAGAATGCAAAAGGTTTTGGGCACAAGGGAAGGTCAAACCGAGAACAATATCAGAATCGTTGTGGGAATGGCAACTTGCGGCATAGCCGCGGGCGCAAGACCCGTGCTTAACGCTTTTTTGGAAGAAGCCGCCAAGAGAAACCTTAAGAATGTCAAGGTTACTCAGGCAGGTTGTCTTGGCATGTGCAAGTACGAGCCTATGGCTCAGGTCTACATACCCGGCAAAGAAGTTGTCACATATGTAAGACTGGACGAGCAAGCCGCCAAGCAAATAATCGTAGACCACATTGTGAACGGAAGCGTCGTTACAAAATACACCTTAGACATAGAATAGGAGGATGACAATGTACAGGAATCACATTTTAGTTTGCGGAGGTACTGGCTGCGCAAGCGGAAATTCTCAGCAGATATTTGAAGAGTTTGAAAACAGAATAAGAGCCAAGGGACTGGAAGAAGAAGTTAAGGTCATAATGACCGGCTGCTTCGGGCTTTGCGCATGCGGTCCGGTTGTCGTTGTCTATCCTGAGGGCGCATTTTATCAGCAGGTTAAGGTCGAGAATGTAAAAGAGATAGTAAACGAGCATATCGTCAAGGGCAGAATAGTATCTCACCTTCTCTATAAGGACAAAACAGCGGCTGAAGAGCAAATCAAGGCGCTTAACGACACTACTTTTTATAAAAATCAGCATAGGGTGGCATTAAAGAACTGTGGATATATAGACCCTGAGAATATAGACGAATACATAGCTTATGACGGATATCAAGCCTTAATAAAGTGCTATCAGGAGCTTACTCCTCAACAAGTCATAGATATCATAAAAGAATCCGGGCTTAGAGGACGAGGCGGCGGCGGATTCCCCACCGGTCTGAAATGGCAATTCACAAAGAACGCCCCGGGCGAGGTTAAGTATGTTTGCTGCAACGCCGACGAAGGCGACCCCGGTGCGTTTATGGATAGGTCAGTATTGGAAGGCGACCCTCACGCTTTAATCGAAGCTATGACAATAGCCGGTTATGCCGTAGGCGCAGAACAAGGCTTTGTATATGTCAGAGCCGAATATCCTATCGCCGTTAAGAGACTGCAAATAGCCATTAGACAAGCGAAAGAATACGGTCTTTTGGGCAAAAATATTTTGGGAACAAAAAACAATTTTGACTTAGAAATAAGACTGGGCTCCGGCGCGTTCGTTTGCGGCGAGGAGACAGCTCTTATGGCAAGCATAGAGGGCAAGAGAGGCGAGCCCAGACCCCGTCCTCCTTTCCCCGCCGTCAAAGGTCTGTTCGGAAAGCCCACGCTTTTGAACAATGTGGAGACTTTCGCCAACATTCCGCAAATTATCCTAAAAGGCGCAGAGTGGTTCTCCAGTATGGGTACGGACAAGTCCAAGGGAACAAAGGTATTCGCCCTTGGCGGAAAGATAACCAATACTGGACTTGTAGAAATCCCAATGGGAACGACTTTGAGAACGGTCATAGAAGATATCGGCGGCGGCATCCCCGGCGGCAAGAAGTTCAAAGCCGCACAGACAGGCGGACCTTCTGGCGGATGTATACCCGCAAAGTATCTTGACATACCCATTGATTATGACAACCTCATAGAAATTGGTTCAATGATGGGTTCGGGCGGTCTTATCGTTATGGACGAAGACAACTGCATGGTGGATATCGCCAAGTTCTTCCTTGAGTTCACACAGGAAGAGTCTTGTGGTAAGTGCACTCCTTGCCGTATAGGAACAAAGAGGCTGTTGGAATATCTTGAAAAGATAACCAGTGGCAAAGCAGACTTGCAAGACTTGGAAGACATGGAAAAGCTTTGTTATTACATAAAAGACAATTCGCTTTGCGGCCTGGGTCAAACCGCACCCAATCCCGTACTTTCCACTTTGAGATATTTCAAAGACGAGTATATTGCACATGTCGTGGATAAGAAATGTCCCGCCGGCGTTTGTAAAGACCTGTTGCAATACTTCATCACCGACAACTGTAAGGGCTGTACCCTTTGCGCAAAGAAATGCCCGGTTGGAGCTATCAGCGGCAAGGTCAAAGAAAAGCATGTTATCGATCCCGAGAAATGTATCAAGTGCGGCGTTTGTATGGATGTCTGCAAATTTAATGCGGTCATCAAAAAATAGGAGGTAAAAGATGATAAACTTAACTATAAATGGTAAAGCGATAAGCGTTCCCGAGGGAACAACGATATTAGAAGCCGCGAGAAAAGCCGGCATAAATATACCTACCTTATGTTATCTTAAGGATATCAACTCCATAGGTGCTTGCAGAGTGTGCGTCGTCGAAGTCAAGGGCGCAAGGAATCTTGTGGCAAGCTGTGTCTATCCGGTAAGCGAAGGTATGGAAGTAATCACTAATTCCAAAAGAGTAATAGAGAGCAGAAAGACAACCGTCGAGCTTATACTTAGCGACCATGAAAAGAAGTGTCTCTCCTGCATTAGAAGCCAAAACTGTGAACTGCAAAAACTCAGTAAAGAATTGGGCTGCGATGAGGAGCATTATCAAGGCGAATCCAATAACTTCAATCTTGACCTTTCTACTCCCTATCTTGTTAGAGATAACAACAAGTGCATACTTTGCAGAAGATGCGTAGCGGCATGTAGGGACTATCAGTCAGTTTCGGTTATCGGCGCCAATTCAAGAGGTTTCGATACACATATAGGAACATTCTTCAATAAGGATTTGGACGCTGTGCCTTGCGTGGCGTGCGGACAGTGCATAAATGTATGCCCCACAGGCGCGTTGAGGGAAAGGGACGAGATAGACGATGTTATGGACGCCATTAACGACCCCAAGAAGTATGTGGTTATGGTATCCGCTCCTGCGGTTAGAGTAGCCATTGGCGAGGAGTTCGGCTATCCCGTAGGCACAAACACCCAAGGCAAGATGGTTGCCGCCATGAAAGCTTTGGGCGCTGACGATGTATTCGATGTCAATATGACGGCTGACCTTACTATCATGGAAGAGGGCTTTGAATTCCTCAACAGAGTAAAGAACGGCGGCGTTTTGCCCATGCTTACAAGCTGTTCTCCGGCGTGGATAAAGTTTGTTGAACACTTCTATCCCGAACTTATCCCCAATCTCTCTACTTGCAAATCGCCTCAACAGATGTTCGGTGCGGTGATTAAGACTTATTATGCCGAAAAGAAAGGCATAGACCCCAAGGATATGGTTGTGGTGTCCGTCATGCCTTGTACAGCTAAGAAATTCGAGAAGGGCAGACCAAACCAAAGCGCAGCGGGCGTTCCCGATATAGACTATGTCTTGACCACAAGAGAGCTTGCAAGAATGATTAAGAGAGAAGGCATAATGTATAGAGAGCTTGAAGACAAAGATTTTGACACGCCTTTGGGAATAGGCTCTTCGGCAGGTCTTATCTTTGGAACAAGCGGCGGCGTTATGGAAGCGGCTTTAAGAACGGTCAGAGAAGTATTGGAGAATAAGAGCTTTGATAAGTTGGACTTCAAAGAAGTCAGAGGTATTGAAGGTATTAAGGAAGCGACCTATAATATAGCCGGCATAGATGTCAAAGTAGCGGTAGCAAGCGGACTTTCCAATGCCAGAAAGCTTATGGACAAAATTAAGAGCGGCGAGGCGGACTATCACTTCATAGAGATTATGTCCTGTCCCGGCGGATGCGTAAATGGCGGCGGACAACCCATAAGAACAGCCGAAGAGCGCAACACCATGAACATCCCTGGCTTGAGAGCAAAGGCTATTTATGATACGGACAAATCGGCGAAATTGAGAAAATCGCATGAAAATCCCGTAGTAAAAGAGCTTTATGAGAATTACTTTGGAGAGCCCAACAGCCACAAGGCGCATGAAATTCTCCACACCAAGTATCAAAAAAGAGAGAAGGTCTAAAAATAGCAAAAAACCGCATCCAAGGGGATGCGGTTTTTTTATCAAGTTATTAGACTGTCTTGCCTTAATATATATTAAGGTTTGCATTTAAGGGATAATTAATATATAATTATACATTATGGCATATGTATCACTATATAGAAGGTTTCGCCCCGACACATTTGAAAAAGTCGTGGGACAAGACCACATCACAAAGACCTTAATCAACCAAATCAAGAACGACAATATAGGTCATGCTTATCTTTTTACGGGCACGAGAGGCACAGGCAAGACAACCTGCGCCAAAATTTTCGCAAAGGCGGTCAACTGCCTTAGTCCTGTCAACGGCTCTCCCTGCAACAAGTGCAAGGTGTGCGTGGAGCTGTCCAAGCCCAATAACATAGATATCATAGAAATCGACGCCGCAAGCAATAACGGCGTGGAAGAGATAAGGCAAATAAAAGAAAACACACAGTACCGTCCCACCGCGGGAAGATATAAAGTATATATAGTGGACGAAGTCCATATGCTCACGGCGTCAGCTTTTAACGCACTGCTTAAGACCTTGGAAGAACCGCCAGAGCATATTATTTTTATACTTGCCACCACCGAGGCACAAAAACTCCCTGCCACTATTTTGAGCAGATGTTTGAGGTTTGATTTTAGGCTTGTCTCCACTGAGAATATAGCCAATCTCTTGATGCGAATATTTGACGAATTGAAAGTCAAATACCAAAAGAAAGCGGTGGAACAGATAGCTTTATATGGCGAGGGAAGCGTAAGAGACGCCATATCCGTTGCGGATATGTGTATGTCTTATTGCGACAAGGAAATAACCCTTGAAGCGGTGCTTGAAGCTCTGGGCGCAAGCGATTTTGAAATAATAAACCAATTGGGACAGGCTATACTGCAAGGCGACACCAAACAAGCCCTTACTGTTTTAGACAAGCTTTTTTCACAAGGCAGAAACACAATTCACAAAGATTTGTGCAACTACTTAAGAAATCTGCTTGCGATAAAAAATATCCAAGGCGTGAAGCTTAGTTCGGTTACAGACGAAGAGGCAGTTTTGCTAAAAGAGATATCAAAAAATTATGAGAATTATCGCATAAGCCGTGCTATGGAAGTCATATCGGGTATTGAAACAGCTCTTAGATTTTCAACCCAACCCAGAATTCTATTGGAAGCCACAGTAGTAAAAGCTTGCGAGCTCAAACTTGATACATCTAGCGAGGCTGTTGCCACAAGGATAAAAGAGCTTGAAAACAAATTGGAACAATTAAAAACAGAAGGCATAAAAATAGAAAAAAAGGCTGACAAAGAGCCTAAGGAAAAAAAGCAGAAACCCCAAGAGCCCGAAGAGAAACCCGACATCAATAAAATCTTGAAAGGACAAGCCGTTAGGGTAGAGGACAAAGCGATATTTGAAGAGGCAAGCACCGAGGAAGAAGAACGAGCGCTTAAGATTTGGGACGATGTATTAAAATCCCTTAATAACATGGGGGAAAGGAGGCTTTTTATTGCCGCTTCGGACATCCAAGAGGGAATTTATCTTCAAGACAAGGCGCTTGTGGTCAGAAGTCAAGACGACGCCACGGTGAAACTTCTTAATCGTGAACATTTTCATAAGACAATGAACCAAGCTATTAAAGAGGTGCTGGGGAACGAATATTCTTTTATATGCGAAAAATCGATAGGCGAGACCAACGGCATTAAAGAAGGCTTGAATCAATTGACCCAATTATTTGGCGACAGTTTGAAAATCAAGAAATAAATCATAATCTAAACTATAAAAGGAGAATGATATATGGCAAAATTCAGCGGCGGATACGGCGGCGGAAATATGCAATCGCTTATGAGACAGGCACAAAAAATGCAGGCTGAACTGTTGAAAGCTCAAGAAGAGCTTGCCGATACCGAAGTAGTAGCTACCGCCGGCGGAGGCATGGTGGAAGTGGTCATGACATGCGACAGAAAACTTTCTTCCATAAAAATAAAACCCGAAGCGGTGGACCCCGATGATGTGGAAATGCTTGAAGATATGATACTTGCCGCGTTCAACGAAGGCATGAAGCTTGTGGAACAAGAGCAAGAAAGAGTAATGGGTCCGTTGAGCGGCGGCATGGGAGGCTTGTTCTAGTGAGAAACGAAGCCATAAATAGGCTTATCGCGGCATTCAGAAAGCTGCCCGGCGCAGGCAACAAAACCGCCATGAGATACGCTTACAGCGTGCTGAAAATGGATGAAAAAGATGTCCAAGCTTTTATTGAGGCGATAAAAAACGCCAAAGAAAGAATAAAGCTCTGTTCGTTATGCGGAAATTATACCGAGACTGAAGTATGCGATATCTGTTCGAAAAGGGACAAGACTGTCATATGTGTAGTCAGTGAACCCAAGGATATCCTACCTTTTGAAAAAATGGGCGGTTTTAACGGTGTTTATCATGTTCTGCATGGAGCGTTGGATTTTCAAAAAGGCGTGGGTGCAGACGATATTAGAATAAAAGAGCTTATTGACCGCTTAGTAGGCGTCAAAGAAGTGATTATCGCCACTAATCCCGATATCAGCGGAGAACTCACCGCCTCATACCTTGCCAATCTGATAAAACCCCTTGGAGTCAAGGTTTCAAGGCTTGGATACGGTCTCTCTATCGGCAGCGAGATAGAATATGCCGACGCATTGACCCTGCAAAGGGCTTTGCAAGACAGAAAGGAATTATAACAGAAAAAGAGGTGAAAAGGTGCCCAGAATACCCATTGTGGAATACCAAAACGCTTGCCTCGAAGCAAAAATAGAGTATTCAAAACAGATAGCCAAACATGGCAGAATAACCAACATGAAAAAGACCCTTTTACATAATGTACCTGCTTTCAAGGCTCTTATGGAATGGTATACCTTAAGAGACGAGGCGGCGAAGTTCTTAAACGATTTTGACATCAACGCCTTTTGCCATGCTATTTCCACCCACAACAACTGCCTTATTTGTTCTACCTTTTTTAGAAGACTTTTGATAGATGCAGGATATGACCCCGACAACCTTGTATTTGAAGAAAAGACGCAACTGCTCATAGATTTTGGAAGAGCATGTGTCAACAATCCCAATACTGTTGACGACGAGCTGTTTCAAAAACTCAAAAAGTATTTTACAGACAGCCAGATTGTGCTTCTCACGGCTTTTGCGGGCATGATGATAGCTACAAATTTGATAAACAATGTTTTAGATGTCGAGCTTGACGACTATTTGACAAGTTATACAAAGAGGTAAAGAGCTTTTATGACAAAAAAATTTTCCAATAAGACAATTATCATCACCGGAGCAGCAAAAGGTCAAGGGAGAGCCACCGCCATAGCTTTCGCAAAAAACGGTGCAAATATCGTTGCTTTCGACTTACCCAATAGGCTTTGCTATCCCGCATATAACGATGCTTGCCAAAATGACCTTATAAGTTTGAAAAAAGAGATTAACTCTTTTGGCGGAAAGGTCGAGATATGCTTTGGCGATGTTAGAAACGAAAAGGATGTCATACAAACCGTCAATGTGGCGGCGGAGAAATTCAAAACTATAGACATACTTTTTAATAATGCTGGCATTTGCGCTTATGGCATGGCGCACGAGCTTACAGAAGAGGAATGGGACTTCATGATGGACATAAACTGCAAGGGTGCTTTTTTGTTCAGCAAGCATGTAATACCCCACATGCGGAGGCAAAAAAGCGGGGTTATTGTCAACAATTCTTCAATTGCGGGCTTAAGAGGTATGAAGAGGCTTTCTCATTATGCGGCGAGCAAATGGGCTATGGTGGGACTTACCAAATCGCTTGCCTTGGAGCTTGCCGAATACAATGTTAGGGTAGTTAGCCTTCATGCTACTGGAGTAAACACCCCCATGAATGACGGACTGGCTTTTTTAGAGGGGGAGACGCCTGAAGCTATTGCGCAAAAATCTGCGGGGAATCTGTTGAACACGCCATGGATTGAAGTTGAAGATGTGGTCAACGCCATGCTTTATATATGCAGCGACAAGGCAAGATTTATGACGGGAAGTCAATTTGTGCTCGATGCTGGACTATTGACGAGGTGAAGATGATTGGGATATATACGGTTATCACGATAACCATACTGCTTTCTTTTGTTACTGTGACTTTACAAGTTCAGCAAAAGCATTCTTTGAGATTTATTTCGAAGTGTCTTGCCAGCCTTGGTTTTATGGCGGCGGCTTTCTTGGCTCTTAGCACTCAGAACAAGGTAGAAACTTGGCATTTTGCCATTGTTGCGGCTTTATTGTTGGGACTTATGGGGGATGTTTTTTTAGGCACAAAAGAATTAATTAAAAAAGAGTTTGAAGACCCTCTTATGCTGGGCGGTTTGATATTCTTTTTGTTAGGGCATATCGCATATATCTTGGTCTTTAGCTTGACGGCGGCAAGATTTAATTATTGGATGCTGGCTTTGCTTGCGGTGTTTCCAATAGTAATTTATTCTCTGATTAAATTCAAGGCGATAGAGCCCGGAAAAGCTTCCATACCTATGATAGTTTACTCATTGGTGATCGGGGCTATGGCTGTTGCGGCAATAAATTATCTTGCGGAAAGCTTGTCGCTTAAAGGGTGGTTGATTTTTATCGGTGCGGTATTGTTCTGCCTATCTGACACCCTGCTTGCTTTTTATAATTTCAAGTCCTTCAAAAATCCAAACAACAAACACATTTTGTCATACATATATCTTCCCGCCTACTATACGGCCCAAAGCTTATTCGCTCTTGTTTTGGCTCTATAAAAAAACTAAAAAAACTTGGGGCTTTTGACTCTTTCGGCTTTGGCGGTTATCATGATGTCATATTCGCCTTTGGTATTGCTGTCCACTGTGATTTTTAAGGTATCATAGTCCAATTCAAAATAACATGACAAGAGGGAATAGACATCTTTTTTTAACAAATTCAAAAGACCGTTGGGCATATTTATTTTATCGGATAAAAGCACTCTTTTAAGTCTTATTATGGTCTCATCTTTTTGCATATCAACCTCTAAATGTATTGATAATTTTTTTGAAAAAACCCCTATAATCGCTGGAGCAATCATAAATCTTGCTGCCCGTTCCTAAGATATAATCGGCAAGCAAACCGTAAGCTATCGCTGCGGGTGAATTGGCGTTTGTCTTTTTGAATTTTGAATGAAGATTGATAAAATCGTCTTCAGGAATGGCGCCTTTTATTTTTGTTCTTAAAAGCCGTGCGATATCCAAAGCGTCCATCATCTTATTGTTTGCCACCAAGTTTCCTTTCAGGCGGTTGACGATTATCGACACATCTTCGATATTATAAGTAGCTAAGAGATTGATGACCTTGTCCGCATCTCTAACGGCGGAAACATGAGGAGTGACCACCACCAACGCTTCTTCGGCGACTGAAACAGCTCTATGAAAACCGTTCTCTATGCCGGCGGGACAGTCGACAATCACAAAGTCAAAGCTTTGGCTCAATTCGTCAATTATTGAGTGAAACACCTGTGCGGTCAGTTTTCTTTCGTCGATGTATTTGGCAGAGGGAAGGGTGAAAAGAGTACGGTAGCAATCATCTTGAATAAGAGCTTGTTTGGCGCGGCAATAACCCTCTGCCACATCTCCGATATCATAGACAATTTTGTTCTCCACCAACATGACAACATCAAGGTTGTTCAAACCGATATCGCCGTCCACAAGCACGACTTTTTTTTCGCGCATTGCGAGAGCTATACCCAAATTGGCGCAAACAGTGGTCTTGCCCACACCCCCTTTGCCTGAAGTCAAAACGATTTTTCTTCCCAACAGCTTTTCACCTCAAATGATATTGTATAGGAATTTAAATCGCAAAAATTGATTTTTTTTGTCAATAGAAAGCGTATATATGCCGAAAGCAATTATTAAAGGATAGCCTGTTTAATAAAATTCATGGTCTCTGCAAGAATTCTGTTTCCTTCTTTTGTTTTAACGGCAAGACAAAAGCCGTGTATGCCGACTATGCCCTTGGCGATAAGGTGTATATTTCTTATGCCAAGACTGTTTAAGAGCTTGACAAGTTCGCGGGATTCTTCGCCAAGCAAGTCTTTTGAAGCTTCCACCACTACGGACGGAGGAAAATCTTTGTTTATAAAGCTTAAGGGCGAGAAATAACTGCATTTATCTTGTTTTTCTTTACTTAAAAGCTCTTTTCTTGTCATGCCAAAAAAAGAATATAGAAAGGTACCCATATTGAAAAATTTATTCTTTGCAAGACGGGTATAGTCATAAGCACCGTTTAAGAGAACGCACGCTTTGACATCAAAAGTGTCTTTATATTGGAATTCTATCCCAAATTTTTCATAAAGGGACTTGTCTTTTGCGACCGCCGCAAGATAACAGCAAAAATATCCGCCGGCGGATTCTCCACCCAGGACTATACGCGAAAGGTCAAGTTTATACTTTTCGGCATTGTTGAATAGAAATTCCACCGCCTTAAAAAGCTGATGAATTTGATGTGGGAATTTTTTTTGAGGGGCGTAGTCATAGTGGGTGTTCATTACAAAAAAACCTTGTTTGGCGTACTCATAGCAATAGTATTTTCTAAGACGCTTGACGCCGGATATAAAGCCCCCGCCGTGTATATAAATAAGAACAGGCCTTTTTTCTTTATTGTCTATATAATAAAAGTCGCATACTGAGTTTTTGCTTTTATCATACCTTAAATCAGTAATGGAAGAGATATCCCCTTTTTTTTGATAAAGCAAGGGTACAGCTAAATTTTCTGCGAAATTACTTAATTTTTGCGCCAAAACAGCATAGCAGTAATTCAATTTTTTCATAGACGACCTCCTTTTTAGGATATCATATTCGTACCGCCTTTACAACAACCAATTACTTTTATTTGCTAATAATATAATTGGTTATTATAAAGTAATAATATTGACGGAAAGGGCTTTATCTGATATTATTAAGCTATGCAATCGACCAGAACAAACAAAAGAATTGAGCTTTCAGCTGTGGACAAAAACAAAAAGCTTAAAGCGTTGGATAAGACACACGCAAACAAACTTTTGTTACACAAAAAGATTTTGATTTTGGTGTTTACTGTCATAACGGCAGTAGTTTTTTTGGTTCTACCCCCAAAAGAAGACCCCCGCGCTCTTTTTGCTGGATACTTCAATACCTTTTCATTTAATGTGGAGTACACCGATATAGAGCTTAAGCTGACTATGCGAGAGGGCGTAAAGCCGATTAGGTACGATGTCAGAAGCGATGTGTATGTGACGGCTCAGAACTATCACCAACAATCATATGAGGGTTTGCCCGACGAATTCAAGGATGATATAAGCGGAGAATTTTATCTATATGGCTTTGCTTCCCAAACACAAGAGCTTGTCCCGCCGTCTTACCTTTCAATAATAGCCATAAAAGGCGATTATGCTATTGTGGTGGAGCCCAAAGCCGAAGGCGAGAATATATCTCCAAAAATCGGAGTCATAAAATTTAGGGGGGAGAATGCAGGCAGACGCACGGACTTCAACGCCGATTATCTCGCTCTGGCTTCTCAAATCAGGTTTGTGGGCGAAGAGTATATCGCAATCTCAAATGACAAAGACAACATAAAAATAGAGTCCAACACAATTACTTTCTACGATTACAAGACTTCCCATAAGCTTTTGGAAGCTTTCAAGGTCAGAGCCGATTCGTCTTATACATTTCTTCATGCGGATGATAATCTTGTCGCTATGTCAAACACTAAGGCGGATTTTTATAGAACGGACTTAATTGACCAGAACGGCTATCTGATATTGACCGATACTTATAGACCTTTCCCGGAGGACACCGAGGACGAATTATTGGGCGTTATGACTACTATGGTATCCTATCTTGGCAACAATTGGTTCTTAAGGCAAGGATATATCCAATTGGGAGAGGAGGACAGCTCAAAGGAAGAAAGGGATTTTATCGAAGACCACATGGGCGGCAAGTTCATTCTTATAGATATTGTTGACTATTCTACGGGATTGAAAGATTATTATCATGTATTGATGAGGTCTGACAGATATAATTCAAAGACAAAAATCAACCGTTCCAATGAAAAGCTTGTGCCCGATATGGTGGCGAACAGATATAATGAATCCGCCACAAGGGATATTGCCGATTATTTGAACAATTCCCTTGAAGAGAGCATTGGCGGAAAGATAGCTTATTATCCGCCCTCAATTCCTGTGGGGGCACTGCCTAAAGACGGGATGAGCATAGTCTATTACTATTACTTTCCCTATGACAACCAACCTGAGCGGTATATCATATCTTATGTCATGATGGACGAAAACGCAAATATATATCATCCTCCCGAGAATGTGTTCATGCCCATATTCTTTGTGGATGGCGTGGGAGTTCAGATAAACGACCCGGACTATGATATACCCTTTGGGGATGTGGAAATACTTGATGAAAACAATAGAGTTAAGACCTTCAAGGAAGATTCCGACCAATACGGTTATCACAACATAGCCTATAGTAATGGCGTTCTCATTGCCGCCGAATACAGCCGTAAAGAGGGCTCCGATGAGATGTATTATGGTGCTTTTGATATAGGGAGCGGAAAACAAATCACACATTTTAAGTTTTTAGAACTATCCTTGTTCTTTGGAGACTATGCTTTGGGGATGTATAAAGTCAATGATGACTATCGCTATTGCAGGGTGGACAAGCAAGGCAAAGAAACGCTTCTCAACGATGTTTATGCCGTAAGGAACGGGGTATATATATCAATCAACGGCGAAAATGTAGGCTTGAAGACTTATGCAGGAGAGGAACTTTTGCCCAACGAATATGACAATATTGATGTCATAGAGACCTTTTTGCAGGACGGCAAATACATAAAATCCGTAGTTACCGCCATAAAAGACAACAGAGGCTATATTTTTGAATTGAAATAATTGGAAGATAAAGAATGAAGACAATAATCGCCGGCATAGATAAGATTGAAAAAGCTGCCCAGCTGATTAAGGACGGACAGATTGTGGCCTTTCCAACCGAAACCGTATACGGCTTGGGAGCAAACGCTTTGAATCCCCAAGCCGTTAAAAAGATTTTTGAGGCAAAGGGAAGACCGCAGGACAATCCCCTTATTGTACACATTTCCAAATGGCAAGAGGCGGAAAAATTCGCCTATACCAATGAGCTTTCAGACAGGCTTTTTCAGGCTTTCTCACCCGGACCTATCACTTTGGTATTGAAAAAAAAGAAAATAATCAATGATGTCATAACAGCGGGATTAGACACCGTCGGCATAAGAATACCCGCCCACTATATCGCCAGAAAGCTTATTGAGCTGTCAAACTGTCCCGTCGCCGCCCCCTCAGCCAACACTTCTTCCAGACTCAGTCCCACAAGGGCAGAGGATGTCTATGAGGATTTGCAAGGCAAAATACCTTTGATTATCGACGGCGGGGATTGTCAAGTAGGAATAGAAAGTACTGTAATCGACTTGACGGGGGACATACCCACAATTTTGCGACCGGGAAGCGTGACAGCGAAAATGCTTTTGGAAGTTTTGGACGAGGTAAAAAACCATACGGGCGAAGTCAAAGTTGCTTCGTCACCCGGAATGAAATACAAACATTACGCATCGATTGTGGACTGCGTTCTTGCCAGAAGCTTAAAAAGTGCGCTTGTGGAATACGACAGAGCCGAGAAAGAGGGCAAGAAAGTTGTCATAATGGGAAGAGAGGGATATCTCAAAGACGGGAGGAATTTTATAAGTTTAGGGAAAACGCCCGAGGAAGTCGCCAGAAACCTCTACAAGTCTTTGAGAAAAGCTGAAAAGGAATTTGATTTGATTATTATTGAAGAATTCTCTTTCGACGATTTGGAATACTCTATTATGAATAGGCTTTTGAAATCCACACAGGGGGTAATTGTATGAGAAAAGCTATAACAGTTGTCGTCTTAATAGTCGTTTTATTCGTGTTTTTCGCGGGAGCGTGGGCAGGCTATCAAAAGTTGAAAAAAGCCTACTACATACCCAAAGTGGAAGAAATAAATATGTCCGAAAAGATAGACAAGGAATGCTTTGGGCTGTTTTATTATGAGGGCGACCGTGCAAGGTCGGTTTTGGAATCTGATTTAGATATCGACCCCAACAAGCCCATTGTGATATATACCCACGGCATGCATCATGGCACAGGATATAATTTGGTATACAATTTTTCAGATAGGAGAATTTGGCAAAACTTAGGATACAACGCCTTTGTCTTTCGTTGGTCTCAGTTTTCTGACGATTTAAACTTCGCAAGGATTGAGAAAAAAATATGGACAAGGGGAAACCATGAATTTGCTTATAAAGACGAATACGGGAAGAGAGATATTGCCATAAACGAAAATTCGCTCAGCTTGAGCGAAATCTTCGGTGCATATTATAATGAGTTCATGACAAAATATGATATAAAAGCTCCCGAAATTAGGTTCTTAGGGCATTCAATGGGCGGAGATTTGTCTATGGGGATTGCCTCTTACATAAAGACCATGGTGGGAAAGGGCGCTTTGGAAAGGCGTTTTATGCTGACAAGGGTAGTTATGCTTGACCCGTTTTTGTCTTCTGTGTCAAACCCCATGGAAGCTGCATGGCTTAAAGATTCAATTGGCCAAGAGGGCAATGCCAAGCTCTATGCCTCTGTCATAAGGGAATATAAGGAGATTGGAATACCCGTCGAATATATTCATTCAGGATATGCCGATATTTTGGCATCAAAAGAGGACAGAGACTTAATGAAAGAAACAGCGGCTTTTATAAAAATCGACACCAGTTTTTTGAAAGGAAGGATTGATGAAATTATCGGAGACGCTCATCAAGTGGCGGTGGATTGGTACAGCCAAACCATGGACTATACATATTGGGATTTATCGGCGGCGAACCTCAATTATGCCTTGGCGTCCAGCGTTCCCACGCCCTATGCGGCTGGGCTTTTTGGCGGAGCTTTTGTCATGAATAAAAACACCACCGCTGATGTCGCCGACGACGAGATATATTCCACAGGATTTGAGACAATTCAAATAATCGGATACGCTTTTAAGGACAAGAACGGCAACGGAATTATGGACGAGACTTTTGCTGAAAGGCAAAAAGGCATAAATGTCATGCTGTATGCCAATGATACGCTTGTTTCCACAAAAACCACAAACGAGGGAGGCTTTTATAAATTCAATCTTGACAATAGTTTTGTGGGGAAAGAGCTTAAAATAGTTGTCGAAGATATCTTTTCTTCAATAATTAATTCAGACCAATCAATCTATGAAAGCTATAAGAACAGCATAGGAACAAGCGGAGAATCTCAAGAGTTCGTGCCAAATCACAAATACCAAATATTTGTAAAGAATATCGGTATAAAGTAAGTAAAACTTTTATAGTCAAAAAGCAATCCGAAGCCCATAATCCATTTACTTATATTCTGGTATCTATTATAATAACTACGAGCTATAAATAAGGAGAACAAGAATTGAAAGCGACTTTCAGGTTTGGTATTCATCCAGACGACAAAAAGGATAGAACAAAAGATTTGGTTGCCGAAAGATTATTGCCGGATGAGAAAGTATATATACCCCTATCTCAGCATATAGGCGCTCCCTGCGAGCCCGTTGTAGAAAAGGGCGATAAAGTCAGAGCGGGCGATATGGTTGGAAAGGCAAAAGGATTTGTATCCGCTAATGTCTTCAGTAGCGTAAGCGGCGTTGTAGAAGGCATAGTGCAAAGGGAATGCGTAAGCGGTCAGAAAATCGACCATATAGCTATTGTTAATGACGGGAAGTACGAGGAAAAGAACATGCCCGTATTGACGAACCCGACTTCCCAAGAAATTATCGACAGAGTAAGAGAAGCCGGCATAGTGGGCATGGGCGGAGCGTGTTTTCCTACCCATGTCAAGCTTTCTCCAAATAAACCCATAAAATATCTTATTATCAACGGCGCGGAGTGCGAGCCATATATTACCGCCGATTATCGCCTTATGATGGAGCAAGGCAAAGAGCTTGTCGAGGGCATTTTACTTTTGAAAAAGGCTTTGCAGGCTGAATATGTATATTTAGGCATAGAGGACAATAAACCCTTGGCAATAGAGGAGATGAAAAAGCATTCCGAGGATTTAATAAAGGTTGTGCCCCTAAAGACCAAATACCCACAAGGCGGTGAAAAACAGATTATATACGCCTTGACGAGGTTGCAAGTTCCCAGATGTCAGCTTCCTATGGATGTGGGCTGTGTGGTGGACAATGTGGGCACCGCTTTTGCGGTTTATCAAGCCGTTAAGAGAGGAAAGCCTTGTTATGAAAGATATATGACCATAAGCGGTGGCGCCGTAAAAAATCCCAAAAACTATATTGTCAGAACGGGAATGCCGTATGAGGATATAATAAAAAGACATGAAGTGACAGATTACATAAAAGCTGTATGCGGCGGTCCTATGATGGGGCTTTCTTTGCCCAATTTGAACGCTGTCGTCACCAAAGGGACATCAAGCCTCTTGCTTCTCACAAAGGAGGAGATAAGAGAAACACAACCGTCCGCATGCATAAATTGCTCAAGATGCCACATGGTCTGTCCCATGAACCTTATGCCCATGATGATTGACGGCTATATGAAAAAGAACGATTTAGAAAAAGCCGAAGAATACGACCCTATATCGTGCATAGAATGCGGAAGCTGCGCTTATGTGTGTCCGGCAAGAATTCCGCTGGTGCAGTCAATAAGGCTTGCAAAAAAACTAATAAAGGAGAGAGGAAGTAAACAATCATGAATAAATTACTTGTATCGTCATCTCCGCATATAGGCTCTTCAATGACAACGGATAAAATTATGAAACATGTTGTCATAGCCCTTATTCCCGCTTGCATAGCAGGAATATTTGTGTTCGGGCTGCCGAGCTTACTTGTGCTTATTGTGTCCACTGGAACATGTGTACTGACCGAATATCTGTATAATATGCTCACGAAAAAGCCGCAAACGGTGGAAGACTTTTCAGCTGTCGTGACTGGACTCTTGTTGGGAATGAATCTTCCTCCGACGATTCCTTTATACATACCGATTATTGGCGGCGTTTTTGCGATATTGGTAGTAAAAATGCTGTTTGGCGGGTTGGGCAAGAATTTTGCAAATCCAGCTATTACAGCAAGAATTTTTGTCATGCTTGCCTGGACTAAGGCGATGACCACTTTTGTTCAGCCGATAGACTATTCACAAGGTTTTTTTAACGCTATGACAAGCCACTTTTCCACAATGTTTGGGGGAGGGGTGGACGCTGTTTCATCCGCAACACCTCTTGGTATAATTAAAGGCAGCCTTAACGGCGGCGGCGGAACGATATCCATACTCAATATGTTTTTGGGCTATACCGCAGGATGTATAGGCGAAGTAAGCGCTCTTGCCCTAATTCTTGGCGGCGTATATCTTATCGTACTCAGAATAATCGACTGGAAAATACCCGTCTTATTTATATTGACTTCAGCGATATTTGCCTTAATTTTTTATGACAACGGCATTATGTATGTTCTTCCCACCATATTGGGAGGCGGACTTTTGCTGGGTGCGTTTTTTATGGCAACCGATTACGCTTCCAGTCCCAATACCTCTATCGGGGTTATTATCTATGCTATTGGATGCGGTTTTATTACTATGTTAATCAGAAGATTTGGCGGCTATCCAGAAGGTGTGAGCTTTGCGATACTTCTTATGAACCTTGTGTCGCCCTTATTGGATAAGTACTTGAGGCCAAGAGTATTCGGCGTGGCAAGAAAAAAACCTTTTGCCAAAAAGGAGTAAAAAAATGCGTAACAGAGCAAAAGAAATAATAACTATCGTCGTGGTATTGACAGCTATCGCCATGGTGTCGGGGCTTTTACTTGGTGTAATGAATAAGCTCACCTCTATTGACGAAGCCGAAGCCTTAAAGGCGAGGATCAGCGAAATATATGAAGAGGAGATAGACCGTCAAATAAATATCGGAAACTATCAGAATATATCCGATACAAAAATACTCAATGCGTTTGTGGCAAAGGACAAAGCGTATATCATTGAATCAAAGTCAGAAAAAGCTTATAGTAGCGACGGTTTGAAGCTCATTGTTATCATAAAGAACGGCAAAGTGAAGAAAATCGACGCCAAAGGCAACAGCGAGACGCCCGGCTTAGGTACTAAGGCTTTTGAGGATACTTATCTGAACAAATTCATAGGGTTGAGCTTCCAAGATATGACGACAGATGATAGTTCAGCAAATGAAAATAAAGGAATAGAAATCATTTGGGGATTTGATAACATACACGCTCAAAGCGGAGCCACCCCCAGTACTGAAATAGATGAGCAAATTGAGTTTGACACCATAAGCGGAGCCACAAAGTCATCTCAAGGTGTAATAAACGCCGTATATGCCGCACTTAGGTTCTATGAGTTTATGGAGGGCGCAAATGATTAAGAAATCGGACATAGTAAAAAATGGAATAATAAAGAACAATCCCACTTTTCGTTTGGTTCTTGGCACTTGTCCCACTCTTGCGGTGACTACAAGCGTTATGAACGGCATAAGCATGGGACTTGCCACAACATTTGTGCTGATATGTTCAAATATAATAATCTCATTATTGAGAAATATCATTCCCGATAAAGTTAGGATTCCGGCATACATATTACTTATAGCTACTTTTGTTATTGTTGTGGAAATGGTGCTTAGGGCTTTCTTGCCGGATATATATGACGCTTTGGGGCTCTTTATTTCTCTAATTGTGGTCAACTGTATTATTTTGGGCAGAGCGGAATCGTTTGCCAGTGCGAATACGGTTTTGGATTCGGCTTTAGACGCCGTCGGCATCGGGGCGGGATTTACTTTCGCCTTAATGCTCATGGGGTTTGTCAGAGAGCTTTTGGGTGCGGGTTCAATATTCTCTTGGTCAATTCCTGTTTTGAGTGACTGCGCAATGACGATTTTTATTCTTCCCGCAGGCGGATTTTTTGCTTATGGATTTTTAATGGTCATTTTTAATCAGCTTGTCAAAAAAGCCGAGGAAAGGAAAAAACAAAAAGCCGAAAAGGGGGCTGAAAGATGAATTTCTATATAGTACTTATCATTAATGCGATATTTATTAATAACTTTGTGCTCAGCCAGTTTTTGGGTATATGTCCTTTCTTGGGAGTAAGCAAAAAGACCGATACGGCTTTGGGTATGGGCTTTGCGGTTATATTCGTCATGGGAATTGCCTCAATAATCACTTATGCCATGAGCTTGCTTTTGGATATTTTGGACGCCCAATATTTAAGAACAATAGTATTTATTTTGGTTATCGCCGCCCTTGTGCAGCTTGTGGAAATGGTTATCAAAAAGTTCAGTCCGTCTTTATATAGCGCCTTAGGCGTTTATCTTCCGCTCATCACCACAAACTGTGCGGTGCTTGGCGTGGCGATTATGAATGTCACCAATTTTGTTAAAGTCAATCTTTTGATAAGCTTCATAAACGGCGCAGCATCAGGAGTGGGCTTTACGCTTGCCATACTTCTTCTTGCGGGAATAAGAGAGAGATTGGAAAGAAGCCAAGTGCCCGAACCATTTAAGGGCTTTCCCATAACTCTTATTATAGCTGGAGTTATGAGCATGGCTTTCGCGGCGTTTTCAGGCATGGTTTTTTAACATAAGGAGCGAACATATGGAAATAATTATACCGTTTATCATACTAGGAGGACTTGCCTTAATATTCGCCATAATCCTTGCGATAGCGGGCATAAAACTTGCGGTAGTGCAAGATAAGCGTGTGGAACAAGTTTATGGTCTGCTTTCAGGTGCAAATTGTGGCGGATGCGGTTATGCTGGATGTGAGGCATTTGCAAAGGCGCTTGTGGAAGGAAAGGCGGGAATAAACGACTGTCCCTCTACCTCAAAGGAAAGCAAAGAACAGATAGCAAATATTATCGGCGGAGAGATTAAAGAACTTGAAGAAACCATTGTGGTATGTACCTGCAACGGTGGCAAGAGATGCTTGGACAAATACGAGTATCAAGGTTATGGCGACTGTGCGAGCATTGAGCTTTTGGCGGGGGGAAGAAAAGCATGCCCCACTGGCTGTATAGGAGCGGGGAAATGTACGGATGTCTGTGCTTTTCACGCTGTGGATATATTGGGAGACGGTGTGGCGGTCGTCAATCAAAAAAAGTGTACTCAATGCGGAAATTGTGTCATATCATGTCCCAAAAATCTTATGAAAAGGATTCCCGCAAAGGCAAAGGTATACATCGCCTGCAGCAACCATGGAAAAGGAAAGGAAGTCAGGTCTATTTGCAAGGTAGGGTGCATAGGCTGCGGACTTTGTGTCAAGGTCTGTGAAGACAACGCCATAACAATGGTAGACGGGCTTCCCGTATTTGATTATGACAAATGCATAAACTGCAAAAAATGTGTGGAGAAATGCCCCTCAAAATGCATACTTAATTTGGACTAATTCATAATCAGTAGCAGATAGCTTAATAAACAGTCATAAATATACCAGATAGTCACAAGCAGCATCACAAAGCCGAGATATCTGGTATTTTTTGTGTATAATACCAAAAGGTTCATGCAAATGATAGTTATAATAAAATCCAAGGCAAACGCCATAAAGAGATTATGTAAAAGGAAAATAAAGATATTGCTTAAAATTTTCAGACAAAAAAGACTTATCCAATATACAAAATAATCTCTGAATCTTTTGTTCAAAATGCTCTCTCCAATAAGTAGAGACATCAAAAGGCTGATGAAAAAATAAAAGAGCATATGTGCGATTGTGTTTATATAAGGCTTGTTTAAGCTCTGATAAAAAGGTTGAGAGGGTTGCATTGTGAATTCACAAATACCGTCAAAAACCAGCACCACCACAAGCCCCAGACACAAGCACACTATTCTTTTATAAGCAGTCATACATTCATAATTATATGTGTGAAATTTTTTTATAAGCACTTTACGAAAAAATACTTTATTCAAGCAATTCTGTATGTAATATAAATAGACTATTCTCACATTCTAAAAATAATTCGGAGGAGTGTATGACAGAGACGACGGGAATAGTCAGAAGAGTCGACGAACTTGGCAGGGTAGTTATTCCTAAAGAGATGAGAAGAACTTTAAGGATAAAAGAAGGCGAAGAGATGGAAGTGAGCGTGCTTGACAATTCAAAAATTGTCTTAAAGAAATACTCCGCAATAAAAGCTTTGAAGGATTTTGAGCAGGAATACGCCGATGTGATATATGAAGTGACCCAGAACAATGCTCTAATATGCGACAATGACTGTATAGTGGCGTGCGCCGCTGATAAGAACATGTATTTATTGCGGCATATAAGCGGTGAACTTGAAAACATATTACAAGCAAGAAAAAGCGTATATCAACACGGCATGGATGTGATAAGTCTCACGGGGGAGAGCCAAAAATGTAAAGATATGGCTATTTCTCCAATAATTTTTAAGGGCGATATAATAGGCGGAGTGATTATTATATCGCAAAAGGGCATGGGGGAAAGCGGTCTTAAGATAGCCGAAATAGCGGCGGGGTTTTTGGCAAAGCAGTTTTGAGAGAAAAAAATTTCGTCAAAAGCGCGACTCTGCTTGCCGCGTCAACAATAATCGCAAAGTTTATAGGGGCGTGCTATCGCATACCCCTTAACAATATTTTGGGACCGGAGGGCATGGGGCTATACCAGTTAGTTTTCCCCGTCTTTTCCCTTTTGCTGACCCTTTCCTCAGGCGCCATACCCTCTGCGATGTCGATTATGATTAGCCAAAAAAGAGCAATGGGCGAAAACACCAAAAAGTTCTTTTTTACATGCTTGATTACTTTGAGCGTCATAGGATTTTTGGTTTCATTTTTATTGATTCTTTTCGCTGAACAGATAGCCGCTCTTCAAGCAAATCCTATGTCGTATACTGGTTATCTTGTCATAGCTCCATCCATTTTCTTTGTATCTGTCATGGCGGTTTTTCGGGGGTACTATATGGGCGTAAAGAATATGGTTCCGCCTGCGATAAGCCAAATCAGCGAGGGCGTAATCAAGCTTGTCGCAGGTCTGTTCTTTGCAAGGTATTTTATCATAAGAGGTCTGGAATTTGGGGTTATGGGAGCCCTGTTGGGCGTAACCATATCCGAAATCGTGACTTTGATTATTCTATTTGTAATGTATCGGGAAAAAGAATCCATAAAAAACTATGCCACAATTGACGAGATGAGAACTAACCTAAAAGACTTGTTTAGGATCGCCGCGCCCTTGACCTTAGGGGGAATAATACTTCCCCTTAGTTTATTTTTGGACAGCATAGTTATTATAAATGTCTTAAAAATAAACCAAAGCGTCTCTTCAGCCACTTTAGATTACGGATTATTGAGCGGAACGGTAGCGCCGATAATAAACTTACCGATAATGCTTACATTGACTTTGGGGATAGCCGTAGTGCCCATGATTTCAGAGGAGAGAATTTCTCGCGATTTGGAGGGCATAAAACAAAAGATAACCATGTGCGTTAAGCTTGCCTTGACAGTGGGAGCGCCCTTTAGCCTTTTGTACATCTTTTTGGCGGAGAATATTTTAAGTCTTCTTTATCCCGGTCTTTCCGCAGCACAGCTTGCCACTGCTTCCACGATTATGCGCATAGAATCGTTTAATATAATATTTTTATCCTTAGGGCAGATTTATTCATCGCTTTTACAAGCGCTTGGCAGGGTGAAACAGCCCGTAACTATACTTTTTGTTTGTGTAGTTATCAAGACAGCCTTGAGCGTGGTCTTGATGAGGTTTTTTGGCATAGCGGGTGCCGCTCTTGCTTCTTTGTCTGCTTTTTTAATAAATGCGATTTTTAATATAATAATCATGCAAAACCTCATTGGAAAGGTTCCGCAAATAGTCAAAGATACCAGCCTTATTGCGATAAGCGGGGCGATATTGAGCATGGTGGTGTTCGGCATGAGTTTCTTGTTAAGCGATTATTGGGCGATTTTTGTTATCCTTCCTATAAGCGGACTGGCGTATATTATCGCCTTATTGGCAATAGGGGTGTTTTCCCAAAGCGAACTTAAAAGCTTGCCATTGTCGACGATTTGGATTAAAATAGATAAGATATTCAGGAGGAACAAAAATGCCGTTACTTGATGAAATTTTTGCCAAATACCAAAGTTTTTTATTGATAAAAGAAAGCGACTTTTTGCAAAGAAAAATCAATAATTTTGACCTTAATCTGCCGACTATTATATACCAAATAGAAGATTTGAAAGCCACCCAAGAAAAGATTAAAAACTGTTTTGGTGAAGCTGCCGTTATAAGAAAAGACAATTACATAATTGTCGAGGGCAAGAACTTTCTTGAAAGAAAAAGATACTCTTTTGGCGACCTTGTGGAGATAATCAGAAGATTAAGGGACAAGGACGGATGCCCATGGGACATTAAGCAAACCAATATGAGTATTCGTCACAACGCCGTTGAAGAGGCGTATGAGCTTGCAGAAGCGGTAGAGCTTGGCGACGACGAAAAAATAAAAGAAGAGAGCGGAGATGTCATGCTCCAAGGTCTGTTTCATTCTGTTATTGCGGAGAGTGATTTTAGATTTACCACCAACGATATGGTAAGCGACTTATGCAAAAAGCTTCTTGAAAGACATACCCATGTGTTTGGCGAAAATAAGGCGTCCTCATCCCAAGATGCGCTCTATTTTTGGGAACAGGCGAAGGCTAAGGAAAAGAGCCATTTCACAGTAAGAGACAAGCTTGCCGCAGTACCAAAGACCTACGGTTCGGTTATGAGGGCACTAAAAGTGCAAAAAATCGTTAAAAAGACGGGTTTTGAATTTGCTTCCCTTGACGATGCCGAAGATAAAATATACGAGGAAATAAAAGAGCTTAAGGCGGCAAAAGGGCAAGACAGGGAAAAGGAAGGGGGAGATTTGCTGTTTTCCGTAATTAACATCTTAAGAATGATGAAAATCGACCCCGAGCTAGCTCTCAATGGCACTATCAAGAGATTTACGGAAAGGTTTTCGTATGTCGAAGAAATGGCGAAGAAGTCGGGGAAAAAGTTAGAGGAATGTTCCCTTGAACAAATGGAAGAATGGTATCAACAGAGCAAAAAATATGAAAATAGGCAAACTAAAGCTTAAGAACAATCTTATATTAGCTCCCATAGCGGGATATAGCGATGCGGGGTTAAGGTGTCTTTGCCGCAGATATGGTGCGGCACTTTGCTTTACAGAAATGGTCAGTGCCAAAGGGCTTATTTATGAAAACCAGGGGCTGTCCTGTGCCTAAGATTGTAAAAAACGGCGAGGGCAGCGCCCTTATGAAAAACCTCGTTCTTGTGTATGATATCATTAAAGCAAATAGTTTTATATATAAAAGGGCTCAAGGGAGCTAAGTACATAAAGGAAAAAGTTTTTAAGGCGGAGAATAAAGAAGAGATTCTTTCTGCGATAAAAGACTTAACTTAGTGCGGAAGAGAAAGCTATAGTGGCAAAGCTTATTTTTCCATGCATAGTATGTCATATGAAATGCAAACTTTTTGTAGAAGAGAGAATTGAAGATTTTCTTTGCTCTAATTTTTCAGGTCTTGACTTTGTGTTCTCAATATTCCCAGGCGAATTATCTCTGACACAAGAGCTCAAAGAGCCCGTTGTATCAAGGGAGCTTTGCAGACTTTCCAAAGAGAATTCGTTCATATTGTTTTTTCATTTTGTGGCGGTTGTGGATGACAAAAAATATCTTTCTGTCATGGTGGTTGACAACGGTAGAATTCTTGGAATAAGTGATAGCGTGACGACAAAGGAATACTGTGTTTCTCAAAGGCAAAGAATATATATGACTTCAAAACTAAAGACGGGAATCATAGTGGATGAGGATATCTTTCATACCGATAGCGTGGGCTGTCTTTATCAAAACAAGGCGGACGCCATAGTGTTTATGACCGCAAAGCATTTTTCGGATAAATTTTTCAAGGCGTTTTGTTCCCATAAGTTTTTTCATGATATTCCCATAATTGCAGCGTTTGCAAATAAGATATGTTTTTTTAATTCATCTTTTCATCTGGGCGATAAAGGTCAAAAATACGATTATAAAATCCTCCCTGCCAAGCAACCAAAAATTCAAAAAATCAAATTAAAATCTCCATCTTTCGAGTATTAAGCTGTTAAAAAAATGAAATTAATGTTACAATTATGTAAATAAGACTCAAATTCATTGATTGCCTTTGCTGTTAGTGGTATAATCATTTATGTTAAAAATAATAATAATCGTATCAGGAGATTTGAAATGAATAAAAAAACAATTCTTGACATTGATGTTAAGGGCAAGAAATGTCTTGTCAGAGTGGATTTTAATGTACCCATTTCGGACGGTAAGATAACAGACGAGAACAGAATCAACGGAGCTTTGCCCACAATTAAGTATTTAATGGAAAACGGCGCGAAAGTCATTCTCTGTTCGCATCTTGGAAGGCCCAAGGGCGAATTCAATATGAAATACTCTTTAAGACCCGTTGCCAACAGATTGAATGAGCTTTTAGACGGCAAAGTCACTTTTGCCGCCGATGTCATAGGCGACGACGCCAAGTCTAAGGTAGCCGCCTTGAAAGAAGGAGAATGCGTGCTCTTAGAAAACCTTAGGTTCCATAAAGAAGAGACCCAGAACGACAAGGCTTTTTGTCAAGCTTTAAGCAGGTTCTGCGATATCTATGTCAACGACGCTTTTGGCACTGCTCATAGAGCTCACGCATCTACGGCGGGTATAGCGCAATACGGTCTTTGCGACCAAGCTGTCGCAGGCTTTTTGATTAAGAAAGAGCTTGAGATTATGGGCGGAGCTTTGGAAAATCCCGAAAGACCTTTCCTTGCTATCTTAGGCGGAGCCAAAGTATCGGATAAGATAGGCGTCATAAACAACCTTTTAGACAAAGTCGATGCCTTGATTATTGGCGGTGCCATGGCTTATACTTTTCTTGTAGCAAAAGGCTTTGATGTGGGCGATTCGCTTTGCGAATACGACAAAGTGGAGCTTGCCAAGCAACTTATGGAAAAGGCAAAGATTAAAGGCGTTGATTTTTATCTTCCCACCGACAATGTGGTCGCCGACAGCTTCAGCGCCGATGCCCAAACAAGAGTCGCTCACAATGCGGAGATAGGAAAGGGCTGGCAAGGGCTTGATATCGGACCCGAATCGATAGAACTGTTTACCAAAGCTATCGAAAAAGCCAAAACCATTGTTTGGAACGGACCTATGGGCGTGTTCGAAATGGAAAGATTCTCTATCGGCACAAAGGCGATAGCCGAAGCCTTAGCCAAGTCCGAGGGAACGACGATTATTGGTGGCGGAGACTCTGCGGCGGCAGTTGCTCAATTGGGATACGCCGACAAGATGACGCATATATCCACCGGAGGCGGAGCGTCTTTGGAATTTTTGGAAGGAATAGAGCTCCCCGGAGTAGCTAATTTAGATAACAAATAATCCAAATGATTTATTAACTATAAATAAAAGGAGAAAACACAATGAAAAGACCAATTATAGCTGGAAACTGGAAAATGAACAACAACAAAGAGGAAACCAAAGCCCTAATAAAAGAGATAGCTCCTTTAGTTAAGGACGCTTCCTGCGAAGTAGTGGTATGCGTTCCCTTTACAAGCATAGAGACCGCCAGAAAAGCGGCGAGAGGCACGAACATCCAATTGGGAGCCCAAAATGTTCATTGGGCAAATAACGGCGCTTTCACAGGCGAAATAAGCGCGTCCATGCTCACCGAACTTAAAGTAAAGTATGTTATTGTGGGACATAGCGAGAGAAGACAGTATTTTGGCGAGACTGACGAAACTGTCAACAAGAGAGCCAAGGCGGCATTAAAAGCAGGCATGAAGGTCATTATTTGCGTGGGAGAAACTCTGGAAGAAAGAGAAGCGGGAAAGACCGCCGAAGTTGTTATGAGACAGACCGAAATCGCACTTAAGGACATTACAAAACAAGAGCTTAAAAGAGTGGTCATAGCCTATGAGCCCGTTTGGGCAATCGGCACAGGAAGGACCGCCACTCCCGAAGATGCGGACGATACCATAAAGTTCATTAGAAAAGTCGTTAGAAAATACTATGGAAGGTCAAGTGGACAATCCATAAGAATACAATACGGCGGAAGCATGAAGCCCTCCAATGTCAAGGAACTTATGGCAATGCCTCAAATAGACGGCGGACTTATCGGTGGAGCGTCACTTAAGGCAGAAGACTTTGCGAAAATAGTAAATTACGATAAATAATTCAAGTTTTTTACGAACATGGGAGAGGCAAAGGCGTTTTCGCTTTTTGCTTCTCTTGTCATAATTAAGAGGCGATATGAAAAAGATTACAGGATTGATAATTATGGACGGCTTTGGCGTGGCTAATCAAGAATACGGCAATGCCATAAAAAACGCCGACATAAGCTATATTCCATCACTTATGAAGAACTATCCCTATGTCACCTTGGGCGCAAGCGGTATGGATGTGGGCTTGCCCGACGGACAAATGGGAAACAGCGAAGTAGGGCATCTAAATATAGGTGCGGGAAGAATAGTCTATCAGGAACTTACAAGAATCACCAAGTCTATTAAAGATGGCGATTTCTTTGAGAATAATGAGCTCTTGACGGCTATAAGACAAGCCAAGCAAAAAGGCAAAAAACTCCATACTTACGGACTTTTATCCGACGGCGGAGTGCATTCCCACATAGAGCACTTGTTCGCACTTATAAAAATGGCGAAAAAAGAAGGGCTGGACAATATTTATATTCATTGTTTTCTTGACGGAAGAGATGTGCCTCCAAGAAGCGGAGCTGATTATATTAAGCAGTTAAAGGAATTTTTAGAAAAAGAGGATTTTGGTGCGATAGCTTCGGTTATGGGCAGATATTACGCAATGGATAGAGACAACCGTTGGGAAAGAATAAAAAAAGCTTATAATACCTTGACTTTGGGCGAGGGAGAGCATTGCCTTGATGCCGAAGAGGCAGTGAGGGAAAGCTACGTTATGAACATAACGGACGAATTTGTGCTTCCTCACGCTGTCTACAAGGACAGAGAGCCAGTGGCGACAATAGACCAAGGTGACAGCATAATATTTTTCAATTTCCGTCCCGACAGAGCAAGGGAGTTGACCAGAGCTTTTATCTTTGAAGATTTTGATAAATTTGAAAGAAAGACGGGATTCCTCAATCCTTTATATGTGGGAATGACCCAATACGACGCCACCTTCAAAAATATCTTGACGGCGTTTAAGCCTCAGAGCTTAAAAAACACATTGGGAGAATACTTGGCAAGCAAAGGCAAAAAGCAATTGAGAATTGCCGAGACCGAAAAATATGCCCATGTCACTTTTTTCTTTAATGGAGGGGTGGAGAAGCCTAATGCGGATGAAGACAGGGTGCTGGTACCTTCGCCGAAAGTGCCGACCTATGACCTGCAGCCTGAAATGAGCGCTATGGAAATCGCCGACAAAGCTGTCGAATTGATAGAAAGCCAAAAATATGATGTCATAATTTTGAATTTTGCAAACTGTGACATGGTGGGGCATACGGGTATTTATGACGCCGCGCTCAAGGCGGTTCAAGCGGTGGATAAAGCTTTGAAAAAAGTCGTCGAGGCAATAAAAAGTCAAGGCGGAAGTGTGCTTATCACAGCAGACCACGGCAACGCTGACAAGATGTATGACGAAGAGGGTTTGCCCTTTACAGCTCATACCAACAATTCTGTTCCCCTCATATATGTGGGCGGCGAGAGCGTCAAATTGAGAAAGGACGGCATTCTTGCGGACATCGCCCCAACTATGCTTGACATAATGGGGTTGGAAAAACCGCCAGAAATGACAGGGAAAAGCCTTATTGAGAAGTAATAAGTATTTATTAAATCACAAAAAGGCAATCCCAAGGGTTGCCTTTTTTTGGGTTTATCGATACCCTCAATTTGAGAACCAAATTTTATGTTTTGGAATCCCAAAATTGAAAAAACTAAGCTATGAAGCCATTGTCCCTATGGAAAAATAAAAGTAACAAAAATTTATAGATATTGCTTTTTAGTTATATATATTATATAATAGCTAACAAAAACATCAAAAAGGAAACAAATGAAGATAGCGTTCAAATTTGTAAAAAAGGAACCGGTACTTATTGGAGCAGTCATTCTTGCGATAGTGACCTGCTTCTTTGTGCCGCCCAGCCTTGAGTACATAGGGTATATCAATTTTGAGACGCTTGCCAGACTTTTTGGGCTTATGCTGATTATTAAAGCGATGTCCAGAATAAGGGCTTTTCAAATCTTAGCCGCCAAGATTTTGCCTAAAATAAAGACAACAAGGGGCTTGGTCACCGCATTGGTGTTTATACCAACATTCTTTTCGCTTTTTATTACCAACGATGTATCCATTGTGACATTCGTTCCTTTTGCGATAATCGTTTTGGGCATGTGCGACAAAACTCACCTGATACTAAAGACGGTCATTTTGATTACCATAGGCTGCAACCTTGGCGGACTCATATCGCCATTAGGGAATTCGCAAAACCTTTATTTATTCGCCTACTATGATTTGCCGTCCACTTATCTTATTCGGAATGCATACATTACTTCGATTGCAGCTTTTGGGCTGCTGCTGGTGTTATGCCTTACTACCAAAAAGGAAAAGATTGAAAGTTTTGAAGACAAAAAAAGGGAAATCAAGAAAGGAAAATTGAGCCTATACGCCGTATTGCTGCTGCTTGTCATCTCTTCAGTTATTATCAAACACAGCTTTTATTATTTGATTGTATTTGGTCTTGTGGTCGCCATTATGATTTTTGTGGACAGAGGAGCGTTCAAAAGCGTAAACTACTCAATTTTGGTCACATTCCTTGCTTTCTTTATATTCAGCGGAAACATAAAGAATATCCAAGTGGTCTCAAACTTTTTGTCTAAGATAATAGAGGGCAACGAATACTGGCTTTGCATCGGCATATCGCAGTTTTTCACCGCTACGCCGACGGTCATTATTATTTCGCAATTTTCCAACAATGTTCTGCCCGTTGTTTTGGGGTCTTGCGTGGGCAAAAACGGTTCCTTAATCGCTTCTTTGTCGGCGCTTGTCGTCTTTAGCATGTATACATCCAGCGTGGAAGACAAGCCGTTGAAGTTCTTAGGACAGTTCACCTTGTATTCGGGATTATTTTTAATCACGCTTGCGGGAGTAGGATATCTCAATTTATTATTAATTAATTAAGAAATGAGAAATTAAAGGAGAGAAAAATATGAAAAGTATTGAACAAATAGCTCAAAGAATCAAGGGAATGAGAGAGATGCTGGACATAAGCGTCACAGAAATGGCGAAGGTTTGCAATATGTCCGCTGAAGACTATCTTGAATATGAAAGCGGCAAAAAGGATTTTGTATTCAGCTTCCTATTCGCCTGCGCCAATAAATTCAATATTGATGTGGCGGAGCTTTTGACGGGCGAGAACCCTCACCTAAAATCGTATGCCATTGAGAGAAAGGGGAAAGGACTAAGCGTTGAGAGAAGAAAGGGCTTTGATTATTTACACCTTGCCAGCAGATTTCACAATAGAAAAATGGAGCCATATCTGGTCAGCGTGCCCTATATCGAAGAAGCCCTGAACAGCCCCATAAAGACTTCTACCCATGAAGGTCAAGAGATGGATTTTGTATTAGAGGGTTCATTAAAGTTCTTTATTGACGGAAAAATAGAAGAACTCAACGAAGGGGATTCGATATTCTACAATTCTGCTCTTCCCCACGGCATGATTGCTTCCGACAAGAAAGGATGCAAATTTCTTGCCATACTTGTAAAATAAGCATATTTTAGGAGATTCCCCTCCCCAATTATTTGCTATAAAAGGACAAATAGTTATTGACTTATTTACTAATAAATGTTACTCTTTTTTAAGTAAGTCATATAAAATGGAGACACGATGTTAAAGCTTATCCGATTTCTTAAACCCATGGCAATTATGCTTTGCGCTGTTGTTGTACTGGTAACATCGCAAGCGACAGCCGAATTATTTCTACCCGAGATGATGTCGGATATAATCAATGAAGGTATTTATTTAGATTATGAACCCATGTACGAACATGAGGTTATGAAGAATCCATTTGGAAAAATAGATGTTACTGGCGAGGTTGAAGGTTTTGACGAAGATACCATTCCTGTTTTTGAAATGCAGGACGGCTTCAGTACCGTTGACCTTAAAAGAAAATGGAATGAGCTATACGGCGACGAGATAGACTTTAATTTCAAGGATATTCCCGTCAAAGACTCCAAAGAATTGTTTAACGAGATTATCATACCATTTATGGACGGTTTGCGTCCTTATCAGTTTTATAAGATGAACAAGGGCAAGTCATATGACGACCCCGATTATTACGACGACTTTTTTGAATATCCATTTGACATACAAGACAAGGTTGAACACGCCATCAACAGATTAATAGATTTCGATACCTTAAAAAACGCCAGAGGCGCAGTCAATGTCAACACCTTTTTGGAAATGTTCAAAAATGACGATGAAGAGGATGAGGGCGTATGGCGGGACAATGAGAATGCGAGGAAACTATTGGTATCCTGCATAAGCTCCATGAAAAAATCGCCTTATGGCAATATTTTACCCATTCCCGTATTGACGGACAGCAAGGGAAAACCTATTTTGGACGAGAGCGATGAATACATAAGACTTGAAGTGGACGCCTATGGACGCCCAGTGGATATGTCAAAGATTCATTACATAATTGACGAAGAGACCTTAAGGGCAAAACCTTTCCCCGACTATGAACTCATTATTTGCAATGAAGTTTTGGGACTTGCTTATATCTATGAGGGTGACAAGTGGATAAACAACAAGCTGGGCACCACAAAGGAAGAGGCGGAAGAACAAGCAACGGTAAAAGAGCCCCAAAGCGACTTGGAGATTTTACTTGATTACCTTAAGCTTTCGCCAACGGGCGGAGCGCCCGCCTTAAGGGAAAGAAAGACGGAATTTACTGCCGAGGATATTCTTATCCCAGACGGTATCACAATACAGAGAGCCGACTTTAATTACATAGCTCGAAAGGGCGGCACAATGCTTTTGCTGACAGTCTTTGCATGCACCTGCGCAATAGTCGCCATGATGATAAGCGCAAGAATTGCCGCGAATTTCTCAAAAACTCTGCGCAGTCAGGTTTTTGCCAAAGTAGAGTCTTTCTCTCTTGTCGAAATCGACGCCTACACTACCCCAAGTTTGGTCACCAGAAGCACAAACGATATCAGTCAAATTCAAAATGTATTTCTTATGGTCTTGCGTACCGCCCTTGCTTCCCCCGTGACTATCATAGGCGGAATGATTCTTTCCATGAGAAAGAATGTTGAGATGACCTTGGTGCTTTTGTACTGTCTTCCCATTTTGGTTATCGCCGTTCTTGTGGCGTCAAAAATTGTATATCCAATCATAAAATTAATTCAACAAAAAGTAGACCAGCTCACACAGATTATGAGAGAATCGATAACCGGCATAAGAGTGGTGCGGGCTTTTAATCAGCAGGAAAGAGAACGAAGGCGGTTTGAGGTTATGAACAAGGCGACCTCCAGGTATTCTGTAACCGTCAATAGATATACTGCAATCTTGGCGCCCCTTATCGCGGTGGTTATGAACTGCGTCATGGTGGGTATCGTATGGGTTGCGGCGAAAGGCATAGCAAATGACACCATTGACGATGTGGGCAGCATGATGGCGGTTATACAATATGCCACACAAATAATGCTGGCTTTGATTATGCTTGCTACTGTTATTGTCGTATATCCCAGAGCGAGCGCATCGTCTGCGAGGATTAACGAAGTTCTTGTGACCGAGACCGCAATTAAGGACGCCCCAGACGCCCAAGACAGGAGTCAAGGGCAGGGAAGGATTGAATTTAAGAATGTGAACTTCAAATATTCCCCCGAACAGAGCAAATATACCCTTGAGAATATAAACTTCACCAGTGAAAAGGGCAAGGTTACCGCCATAGTGGGCGGAACGGGAAGCGGCAAATCTACGGTAATAAACCTTATTCCAAGGTTTTATGATATACAAGAGGGCGATATATTAATAAACGCTCAACCCATAAAAGAAATACCGCAAGAGGTTTTGAGAAGCAAAATAGGTTTTGTTCCTCAAAAAGCTGTATTGTTTTCAGGCACAATAAGAGACAACCTCAAATTCGGAAAGCCTGACGCTACCGACGAAGAGATTTGGGAAGCGTTGAGAATAGCCCAAAGCGATACTTTTGTCGCCAACAAAGAAAGCGGATTGGATTCTTGGGTGGAGCAGGGCGGAAGAAACTTCTCCGGCGGACAAAAACAGCGTCTCAGCATAGCAAGGGCTGTGGTCAGAAGACCCGAGATCTACATATTTGACGATTCGTTCAGCGCCCTTGACTTTAAGACTGATGCCAAGCTAAGGGCGGCTTTGAAAACAATCACCAAAGATTCCACGGTTATTATTGTCGCCCAAAGAATAGGTACTATTATGGACGCCGACACAATCATTGTACTTGATGACGGAAGAATAGTCGGCAAGGGCAAGCATGAAGAGCTTTTAAGAAACTGTCAGCTCTATAAAGACATTGCTTTATCACAATTCAGCGAGGAGGAAATCGGATTATGCCGGACAACATAAACGACCAACCCACTCCTCCAAAGGGTATTGATATAGGCGCTGCTCTGGGAGCTGGCGGACCTCAAGTGGGAGCAAAGATAAAAAAGGCAGAGGACTTCAAGGGCACTATGAAAAGGCTTTTCAAGTACCTCAAGCCCCAGTACCCTCCCATTTTAGCCATGATAATAATAGCCGGCATAGGAGCTTGGTTTGCGGTTTGGGCACCGGATATTATGAAAAAGATAACCAACCACCTTGTGGAAAGCATACAATTCTTTAAGGAAGTGGACTTAGGGTATGTTTCCAATATAGCGTGGACATGCGTATCTTTATATGTTTTGAATGCCTTGTTTATGTTCACAAGTAACCTTATAGGAGCCACCACCAGCCAAAAAATAGTAAGGCGGATGCGTACCGACCTTAAAAATAAATTGGACAAAGTACCTTTGTCGTATTTTGACCAGCAGTCCACAGGGGACATAATTTCACGCGTAACCAACGATATTGAAATGGTGTCTGTCACTATCCAAGAGAGTTTTGTTCAGATAATAACAGCCTCTATGACGGTTGTGGGCGTGTTTGTCATGATGATAAGGCTTGATTATGTGCTTGCTTTAATTGTGCTGGGCAGCCTCCCTGTGCTGGCGTTTTTGACAAGGTTTATTATCAAAAAGAGCCAGAAAGAATTTGCGAACATGCAATACTATACCGGCATTATCAACGGTCATATAGAAGAGGCTTATTCGGGGCATATGGTCATAAGGCTTTATTCTCACGAGAAAGAGAGCATAGAAGAATTTGAAAAAATAAACGATAAATTAAAAGCCGCCACAAGAAAAGCCCAATTCTTGGCTGGCTGTATCCTGCCCGCCTTGAAGTTTGTCAACAATTTGAATTTCGTTGCGATATCTGTTTTCGGTGGACTTAGAGCGGGAACGGGACTGGTCAGCATAGGCGATATCCAAGCGTTTATACAATATACCAGACAGTTTGCTCAGCCTATCGAGAATGTGAGCAACATTGCCAACACCATACAAACGGCTGTCGCGGCTGCGGAAAGAGTATTCGGCATACTTGAACTTGAGGAAATGACCCCCGAAAAAGAACATGTCGATGTCTCCAATGTCGTGGGAGAGGTCGATTTTGAGAATGTGTCTTTCTCATACACTAAAGACAAGAAACTCATCACAGACTTTAATCTCCATGTAAATGCCGGCGAGTCCATAGCTATCGTAGGTCCTACCGGAGCGGGAAAGACCACAATAGTAAATCTGCTTATGCGTTTTTACGATGTGGACAAGGGTAGAATCACTGTGGACGGAAAGGATATCAGAGACTATCATAGAAACGATTTGAGAAGCCTTTATGGAATGGTTTTGCAAGATACTTGGCTGTTCGAGGGAACGGTAGCCGAAAATATAGCTTATGGCAATCCCAATGCTACAAGAGACCAGATTGTGGAAGCGGCAAAGAAAGCTTATGCCCATGATTTTATCGAAAGCATGGAACATGGTTATGACACAGTCTTAAGCGATGATGCGGGCAATATTTCTCAAGGTCAAAAGCAACTTCTGACTATCGCCCGAGCGATTTTGAAAAACCCCAAAATAATCATTTTGGACGAGGCGACAAGCAGTGTGGATACAAGAACGGAGAAATTTATACAAAGCGCTATGCTGGCTATGATGGAGGGAAGAACGAGTTTTGTCATTGCCCATAGACTATCCACAATTAAAAGCGCAGCGGTTATTTTGGTTATGAACCGCGGACAAATCGTTGAAACGGGGAACCATGACGAGCTTATAGCCAAGGGCGGTTTTTATTGTGATTTATACCGCAGTCAATTCCAAGGCAACAGCATTGACGATTTTGAGGAAAGCCAAAGCTGTTTTGAACAAACATAAGCATAAAAATTGTTGCATTTTAATGTAATATGTTTGAAAATAATTCTTTATTATGATATAATAAAAAATGTAAAGGGTTTTTCGGGAGGATTTTGATGCCCACATTTTTCAATAAAGTTTTTGAGGACGCAAGTCCGGTAGCTCCGCTTGGTCTTGTCGTACTTGAAGGCGCTCAAACACTTGGCAAGCTTATTGATTCATATTTAGTAAATTGGTACAATAGAGACATAGGGGTGAAAAACGCAAGATTCAGAAAAGACACTTTTATTATCCCCTCAAAATGCCCGAGATTCACCACAGGCGACGGCAAAGGCATAATCAATGACACAGTCAGAGGCTTTGACTTGTATATTCTTGTGGATGTGGGGAATTATCATTGTGAGTACAATATGCTTGGGCAGTCCAACAGAATGAGCCCCGATGACCATTATGCCGACCTTAAGAGAATAATATCCGCAGCCGGCGGCAAACCCGAGAGAATAACTGTCATCATGCCTATGCTCTATGGCGGTAGGCAGCATAGAAGAAACTCCAGAGAATCCCTTGACTGCGCCCAAATGCTTCAAGAATTGTACGCCATGGGCGTAAAAGACATCATAACCTTTGATGCACATGACCCAAGGGTGCAAAACGCCGTGCCTCTTATGGGCTTTGACAACTTTTTACCGTCCTATCAAATTATGAAAGCCCTTGTCGCTAAATATCCAAATTTGAAATTTGATAAGGACAACTTTATTATCGTATCTCCCGACGAAGGCGCCATGAGCAGAAATATTTATTACGCTTCGGTTTTGGGGCTGGACCTTGGGATGTTCTACAAAAGAAGAGACTATTCCTCAGTCGTCAACGGCAGGAATCCTATCGTGGCGCATGAATATATCGGCTCAAATGTCAAAGGAAAAGATGTGTTTGTCGCCGATGATATCATAGCGACAGGAGACTCAATGCTAAGACTATGTTATGACCTTAAGAAAAGGGGAGCGAGAAGAATATTCTTGGCAAGCACTTACGCTTTGTTTACCGAAGGCGTGGACAAGTTTCAAAAAGCGTATGAAGAGGGGCTGTTTACCGCGGTCATAAGCACAAATCTTACCTATTGCAAAGAGGAAGTAAAGGAGCATGAGTGGTATATTCAAGCCGACATATCAAAATTCATAGCATATATAATCTCAGCCTGCAACCAAAACAAGTCATTATCTAATTTACTGGGCTCGTCCGAAAGAATCGAAGAATTGTTAAAAAAGATGAAACAGGAGGCGAAATAATATCATATAGAAAAAGCTTTTGACATATTTTTTTGGGGTTTGGGTTTTATGTTATGTCAAAAAAATGCGTACAAAAGAAAAGCATCTTAAATATTTCAAAAAATAGTTCTCTACTAATGTTAAGACCTTTCTATTTTAGAGTATCAATTTAGCTTATACGCATATAATTATATATGATAATATAATGACAAAGACAAATAAAAAACAAACTTAATTTTTAGAAAACACTTCACATTAAGTTCAATAAAATGATTAAAAATAAATTAGGAGGAATAAAATGATTTATTCTGATTTTACGAGAAAACAATATGACGCTATGAATATCTTTGAACTTCGTCATATTGGAAGAGAAATAGGAGTCAAATCTCCAACATCAAAAAATAAAGGAGAGCTTGTAGATAGTATTATGGAAAAAATTGAAGAAATCAAGCAAGGCAAGGCAAAGCTTCCCACTGAGAATACAACAAAAAAACGCAGCAGAGGCAGACCTCCCAAGTCTATTTTTACGCTTCAATCGACAAAGGATGTTATCCTTGGCGGTTCCCTGAAAGACGAAGACGGCGCCTCAATCCTGGACGACTTATTGTCAAATCCAGAGGACGCTTTTCCGACTGAAGACGAAAAGCCCGCAGTCCCCCCAAAACAAAAAGAAAAGAAATCAAAAGAGAGGGAGAATAGAACTTGGCAAAAAAAAGAAAATTATGACGACGACCTTCCACTTTTGAAAAAAGAGGGCGTGTTGGAAATAATGCCCGACGGCTATGGCTTTTTAAGGGCGAAGAATTGTGAGCCCGGCTCTGACGACGCTTATATTGCCGCCCAAAAGATAAAGAAAGGCGGTTTGAGAAAAGGCGACTATATCATTGCCGAAGCCAAACAGCAGACGGAGAACAGACCTGCAGGAGTTATCAACATACTCACCGTAAACGGCAAGCCTCCAGAAAGCGCCTTAAACAGACCGTATTTTGACAACTTGACCCCGATTTATCCCGACCATAGATTTAGGTTAGAGATACCAAATCAAAAAAATGACTATGCTATCAGAGCGATTGATTTGGTAGCCCCCATAGGTAAAGGGCAAAGGGCAATGATAGTATCCCCTCCCAAAGCGGGCAAGACTACTCTTTTGAAGAAGATTGCCCATTCAATTAGCGAAAATTATCCCGAGGTCAAACTTTTGGTTCTACTTATAGACGAAAGACCCGAGGAAGTCACCGACATGCAAAGGTCTATCAAAGGAACGGTCATATACTCCACCTTTGACGAAACCCCCGAACACCACACCAAGGCTTCTGAACTTGTATTGGAAAGAGCCAAGAGGCTGGTAGAGAACGGAGAGGATGTTGTCATCCTTATGGACTCTCTTACAAGACTGGCAAGAGCGTATAACCTTGTTATCGCTCCGACGGGAAGGACGCTCTCTGGCGGTATAGACCCCGGCGCACTGCACAATCCCAAGAGATTTTTCGGCGCTGCAAGAAATATTGAAAACGGCGGCAGCCTTACCATAATCGCCACCGCTTTAGTAGATACCGGAAGCCGTATGGACGATGTCATCTATGAAGAGTTCAAGGGCACTGGCAATATGGAGATTCATCTTGACAGAAGACTTAGCGAAAAGAGGATATTCCCCGCTATCGACCTAAACCGCAGCGGAACAAGAAGGGAAGAACTGCTGCTTGACCAAAAAGAGCTTGAAGGAATATGGGGCATGAGAAAGATGCTCTCAAACGGCGACAATGTGGACACAACCGAGATACTAATAAATATGCTTGTCAAGACCAATACCAATAAAGAATTTATTGAACAGCTTAATATGCAGCTTATGGCTTTGCAAAAGAAAGGCTATCATATTAGATAAAGACTGGACCTAAATTAAGATAAGGTGTATAATAGGTAATAAAGAAAAGTTAATATACAGGAGGAACATAAAATGCCATTAGTAACCAGTAAAAAGATGCTTGAAGATGCCTATAAGGGCAATTATGCCATAGGCGCCTTTAACATTAATAATATGGAAATCCTACAAGGCGTTGTTCAGGCGGCTAAGGCGGAGAAAGCGCCCCTTATACTTCAAGTCAGCGCTGGAGCGAGAAGATATGCAAGCCCCATATATTTAAGAAAGCTTGTAGAAGCTGCCGTAGAAGACAGCAATCTTCCCATATGTTTACATTTGGACCATGGCGATTCGTTCGAGCTTTGCAAAGAGAGCATAGACAGCGGCTTTACATCAGTTATGATAGACGCCTCCCACCACAGCTTTGCAGAGAATATAAAAATTACACGGAATGTGGTCCAGTATGCACATGATAGGGGAGTCGTGGTGGAAGCAGAGCTTGGACGCCTTGCGGGAATAGAAGACGATGTCAATGTAAGCGACAAAGACGCAGCTTTCACTGACCCCGACCAAGTTCAGGAATTTGTCGCCAAAACAGGCGTGGACAGTCTTGCCATAGCCATAGGGACAAGCCACGGCGCATTCAAATTCAAGGGAGAGCCCAAACTTAGGTTTGACATACTGCAAGAAGTCGAGAAGCGTCTTCCCAATTTCCCAATAGTACTTCATGGGGCGTCAAGCGTACCTCAGTATCTTGTCGAACAAATCAACCAATACGGCGGCAATATGCCCGGAGCAAAGGGCGTGCCCGAAGACATGCTCCGTAAGGCGGCGTCTATGGCGGTTTGTAAGATAAATATTGACTCCGACATCAGAATGGCTGTCACTGCAACTATCAGAAAGTACTTTGCAGAAAATCCCTCACATTTTGACCCCAGACAATATCTTGGACCCGCAAGAAGCGCGGTGGAGAAATTAGTTAGACACAAGATTGTAAACGTGCTGGGCTGTAACGGGAAGGCATAAATCAATCAAAAAAAGCCTATCAAGCCAATAGGCTTTTAATTTATTCAATGCTTAAAGAAAATGAACAATTTGAAGACCTTGAAATTGGCGGTCTAAAAATAATTCAATCCAAGTCAGGATATAGATTCACTTCAGACGCAGTCATACTGGCTAACTTCGTCAGAGCTTTGCCTAATCAGAAAATTGTTGATTTGGGTTCTGGTTCAGGCGTTATTGGGATACTATTGTCGGCAAAAACCAAAGCAACAACGATATATTTGGTGGAGATACAACAAAGGCTTGCCGATATGTCTAAAAGAAGTGTTGAGTATAACAATTTAGGCAATAGGATAAAGGTTATCAACGCCCCTATGCAGACTATTCATAAAAAAATAGGGAGCGATTTTGATGTCGTGGTGTGCAATCCGCCTTATGAAAAGGCGGACTCTCAAGACATATCGACCCAACAAAACATTTGCAAAAAAGAGCTTCTTGTTACTTTGAAAGAATGTATCCAATCCGCAAGCAAACTATTAAAGTACGGAGGCAAGCTCTATATGATAAATAAGGTCAAAAGGCTTGCGGACACCATTCTTTATTTGAAAGAAAACAATTTGGAACCCAAAAGATTGACTATGATTTATCCCAAAGCCTCCAAGCAGGCTGATACTTTTATTATCGAAGCAAAAAAAGGCGGGAAACCTCATATGGTGGTGTCTCAACCTTTTATATTAAACAATGAAGACGGCACAATGACAGCTGAGACAAGGAGAATTTACGGCAAATGAAAGGCGGGTGTTTTTTGGTCGCAACGCCGATAGGCAACCTTAAAGATATCACCTTAAGAGCCCTTGAGGTGTTGAAAGAAGTCGATATTATCGCTTGTGAGGACACAAGACACACCTTGCGGCTTTTGAACCACTATGGAATAAAAAAGCCGTTAATAAGCTATCATGAACACAAAGAGCAAGAGGGCGCCGCCGAGATAATAGACTTGATAAAAAAAGGAAAGAATATCGCTTTGGTCAGCGACGCCGGCATGCCGTGCATAAGTGACCCGGGAGCCTTGCTTGTCAGAGCGTTGAGGGATGAGGGCATAGATGTCTGGGTCGTACCTGGAGCAAGTGCCTTGACATCTGCCATAAGCCTAAGCGGTTATCAAGGCAATTTTACATTCTTGGGCTTTTTGAAAGGGCGAAGCAAACAGGTAGAAATGAATATCCGTCAATTTAAGGATATCCATTCAGCGCTTGTTATATACTGTGCCCCACATGACTTGCAAAAGACCTTAGACCTTTTATATTCATATTTGGAAAGAAGAAAGGTTTGTGTTGTCAAGGAGATGACCAAGATATATGAAAGCATAACTTATGGCTATTTAGGGGAATTAAAGGTTGAATCTCCCAAGGGTGAATATGTGATAATTGTCTACCCTCCAGAAAAGATGGAACAAGAAAATAATATTGATATAGAAAAAGAACTTCAAGACCTGATAATAAAGGGCATGTCCAAAAAAGACGCAGTAAATTATCTTTGTGAAAAGCATAATCTAAACAAAAATAAGGTCTATTCTGTTTCATTGAAATTATAATAATCAAAGAATTCTACAAAGCGCACATGACAAAATCGCCCCCAAAAATGTAGCGGCTAAAGAAATAGGTATGGCAAGACCGCTTTTTTTGTCTTTTGAGGTGGAGAAATAGACCGCTACAATATACAATATGGTATCGCTACAGCCCATAATCACGCTTGCACATCTTGACACATAGCTGTCAACGCCATATTCTTGATATATCTTTTCCAATAAGGAAAGGCTGCCGCTTCCAGATAGGGGTCTTAGAATTAATAATTCTGAAAGTTCGGGAGGTATGCCCAAAACCTTGAAAGCTGGAGAAACTGCTCTTCCAAGCATAGCCGACAGTCCGCTTATTTGCATAAGCTCAATCGCCAAGAGTATCACGGCAATATATGGAAGAATCTTTATTACCAAAGTTAAGGATTCCTTTGCGCCCTCCACAAAACTATCATAAACGGGTATGTTTTTAATTAGCGCAATTAATAGCGTTATCAATAATAAGACGGGTATTATCAACATTATTTGACAAAGACCTTAACCATAATTACGCCGACAATCGAAGTGAACAAAGTAGCTATCAAAGAGGGGACGATTATGTCGGTTACGCTTCCAAACGATGCCCTTAAGGCGACAATTGTGGCGGGTATAAGCTGTATTGAAGTGGAGTTTATGACAATAAGCATGACTTTATTTTTGTGGCGGGTCATCTCTTCTATGGATTTTATACCAGTTGGTGTGGCAGCTCCGCCCATGCCTAAAATATTAGCGGACAGATTAAGGGACAAGTATTCATACGCCTTATCCGATTCGCCTTTGAAAAGAAACCCTATGGGTTTTTTAAGCTTTTTTGCTAAGGATTTGTCAAGATTGGCTTTTTCAAAGATTTTTAGGACGGAAAGCCATACCGCATAGATAGCGAAAAGCTTTATCGCAAGATAAACACTTGACGTCACGCCGTCGAGCATGCTTGACATCACTTTTTCTGGACTTTGTCTTGTCAATAGGAAAATGGACGCAAGCATCATTGCGAGGAATACATAATTCATATTAAATAATGTATTCAAAAATTTTGTGGATATTAATTAAAAGGTCGCTTTTTTGACTTCAGCTCCTTTCTTTTCTGCTCTTTTGCTTGCTCTAAGGCAATTTTTCGCATTTCATTTTCCTTGGACACTTTATCCAAGGCGTCTATAATCAATTGCTGATATGATTTGTGATTGTTTTTAATTTCGTCTATATGTTTTGTGCTTAAATGTTCGCTTAGCTCCTTGATATTATTTATATTATTCTTCAATTCATAGAGGTCAAAGGTATGCTCCAGCTCTTCCATATACCGTATGGCGAAAGCCAAATAGTTTTTTATGTTCAAAAGTTTTATGGTCATGAACTTATCCGAACGGTTATAATCTAATTTTTTATGGCCTTTCAAGGCTTTTCTTAGGCAATAGATGCATTCGTCAAAGATGGTTCTTTTGCCGAATTGTGCATATAACGCTAACAGTATAAACAAAGAGCATAAGAGAAAAAGATACTTTACCCATAGAAATATTTTTATGCTGTCTGTGAAGAATAGTATTGCCATAGCGACAAGGACACAAAAGGAAAGGACGGCAAGGATATTAAGAACTTTTTTCATTTTTTCCTCCTGTCTTGTCTTTCATATACAAATTCATTCTCCTTAAGGGTATCTCAATGTTGTTTTCCTCAAAAGCAAAATATATCTGCTCAATCATATCATAATATACTCCCCAATATTCCTTATTGGGCACCCAAACTCTAAAATTAAAGCCGGCACCGTCATCGGCGTGTTCGCTCATTCTGATAAGGGGAGCGGGAGTCTTTAAAACCTTTTCATGATTTTGGGCGATATTTGTCAAGATTTCCTTTACTTTTTTCATATCCGAGCCATACGCCGCATAGACCTTAAGGTCAAGTCTTCTTGTGGGTCTGGCGCTGTAATTGATGATGTCGCTGGACACTACTTTTGTATTGTTCAAAACTACTTTTTTATTGTCGACCGTTAACAGTTCGGTAGTTAAGATATTAATAGACCTAATAGTGCCCGCAGTACCGCCGATATCCACATAGTCGCCTTCCTTAAAAGGTTTGGTAAAGATAATAATAATTCCATTAGCGAAATTGGATAAGCTTCCTTGAAGTGCAAGACCTATGGCAAGACCTGCAGTACCCAAAGCTGCTATCAACCCTGCTGAAGCTTTGGGGAACAGAATAGCCACCACTACAAAAATCAATACAAGTTTTAGGGCAAGGTTAATAATTGACACGATAAAAGACGCCGTTGCGCCCTCAACGGCTGTTCTTTGTAGGGAGCTTTTCGAAATTCTGGTTACGGTCTTAATGATTAAAAGCCCCAAAACCAATATTACGATTGCGGAAAGTATATTTAATCCGGTGGTTTCCAGAAACTCCGTGATTTTATCTAAAAAAGCGTTCATTATACCTCCAAAATACAATTATTACATAATATTATCTACATAATAACAAAAAGAAGGTAAGATTGCCAGTATAATTGACAAAAAAAAATCACCATGATATTATAAATTGGTAATTCAGCAAAGAGGTAGACTATGATTAAGGAATACAATCCCCGAGAAATTGAAAAGAAATGGCAAAAGTATTGGTATGAGAACAAAATCTTTGAGGTCAAAGAAGACCCCAGCAAAGAAAAGTTTTATGCGTTGATAGAGTTCCCTTATCCCTCCGGCAACGGACTGCATGTAGGACATATAAGGGCGTTTTCCTCAATGGAAGTAGTGGCAAGAATGAAAAGACTTCAGGGCTATAATGTGCTTTTTCCAATAGGTTATGACGCTTTCGGGCTTCCCACCGAGAACTATGCCTTAAAGACAGGTCAGCATCCAAGGATAGTGACAGACAACAATATTGAGAAGTTTGAACAACAAATGAAAGCCATAGGATATAGCTTTAATTGGGATAGAACGGTGGATACCACCGATGAAAAATATTATAAATGGACACAATGGATATTCTTGCAGATGTTCAAAAGAGGGCTTGCCTACAAGTCAAAAACACTTGTCAACTTCTGCCCCGACTGCAAAGTAGTGCTTGCCAATGAAGAGTCCCAAAACGGCGTCTGCGACCGTTGCGGAAGTGAAGTCGTCCAAAAGGAAAAAGATGTTTGGTTTTTGAGGATAAGAAAATATGCTGATAGGCTTTTGAAAGGGCTGGAAAAGGTAGACTATCCCGAAAAAATAAAAGTCGAACAAAAAAACTGGATAGGCAAGTCTCATGGCGCGGATATCAAGTTTATTGTAAAAGACCAGAATCAGGAATATGAGCTTGTTGTATATACCACAAGACCTGACACGATATACGGAGCTACATTTTTGGTTGTCGCACCCGAACATCCCCTTATAGAAAAGTTCTCCAAGAGCATAAAAAATATTGAAGAGATTAAAGATTATCAAGCCAAGGCAAAGCTTAAAAAAGAGTTTGAAAGAGTTCATATGACCAAGGAGAAAAGCGGCGTGAAAATCGAGGGGATCTCCGCCATAAATCCTTTAACCCAAAAAGAAATTCCAGTCTTTACTGCCGACTATGTCATGATGGACTATGGTACGGGAGCAATAATGGCAGTACCCGCCCATGACACAAGAGACTATGAATTCGCCAAGAAGTACGGTCTACCTATAATAGAAGTTATCAAAGGCGGAGATATCGAGAAAGAAGCCTATGTCTCCAAAGAAGAGGGCGAAATGGTCAATTCGGGTATCTTAAACGGGCTTCAAGTGCCCGAGGCAATCAAAAAGATAATTGAATATATGAAAGAAAAGGGGATAGGAACGCCCAAGACCGACTACAAAATGAAAGACTGGGCTTTCAACAGACAGAGATATTGGGGAGAACCTATTCCGATAATAAACTGCCAAAAATGCGGACAAGTTCCCGTTGACGAAAAAGAGCTTCCCCTTGTTTTGCCGCCTATCGACGATTTCTCTCCCTCTGAAGACGGGTCTTCACCCTTAGCCAAAGTCAAAGACTGGGTGAACACCGTATGTCCCAAATGCGGCGGCAAGGCGACAAGAGAAACCGACACCATGCCCCAGTGGGCGGGCAGTTCATGGTATTTCTTAAGGTATATGAGTCCACATGACGACAACTATCTTGTCAATCCTGAAGCCTATAAGTATTGGGGGCAAGTGGACTGGTACAACGGGGGCATGGAGCATGTCACAAGGCATCTGATTTATTCAAGGTTTTGGAATATGTTTTTGTATGACATTGGTATTGTCGGTCATGAAGAACCGTACGCGAGAAGATCGGCACAAGGGCTTATTCTGGGCGCTGACGGTGAGAAAATGAGCAAGTCCAGAAACAATGTTGTCAATCCCGACGATGTCATAAATGAATACGGTGCTGATGTTTTGAGGCTGTTTATTCTATTTATTGGCGACTACGAAAAAAGCGCCCCTTGGAATCCCGATGCCATAAAAGGCTGTTCAAGGTTTTTGAATAAGCTCTGGAATCTTATGAACATGATAGAGGATAAAAAAGCCCAAGGCGTCAATATCGACCTTTGCATAAAGAGAGTCCAAGACGACTATATGGCACTTAAGTTCAATACGGCAATCGCCCATGTGATGACAATAGTGAATGAGATTTACCAAAGGGGCTATGTGACCAAAGACGAACTTAATAAAATCCTCTTGATTATAAATCCTGTAGCTTCGCATATAACAAGCGAAATGTACGAGATGATAAACAATCAGAAAATAGAAAAGGCAAGCTGGCCCAAGTACGACGAAAGGAATCTTGTACAGGACCAAGTTGAGATTCCCGTTCAAATAAACGGAAAATTAAGGTCAAGAATAACGGTATCCACAAAAGCTTCTGAAGAAGAGGCGCTGGACGCCGCCAAACAAAACACTAAAGGTCTGGGGGACTTGACCATTAGAAAAGTAATATATGTGCCGGGTAGGATTATTAACATAATAGCGAAATAAGAAATATTTACTTTTAATTTACTTTAGAAAGTAATTTTTCCGAAAAGAATATATTTGATTTTTAATGGGAAAGATATTAAAATAGGTAAAGAATAAATCCATGTTCTTAAAGGAGGATAAAATAGATGGCAAAAATAAAAATAGGTATTAATGGTTTTGGAAGAATAGGCAGGCTGGTTCTTCGCGCGTGCTGTGATAGAGACGATGTTACAGTCACGGGTATCAATGACCCTTTCATAAGCGTAGACTATATGAAATATATGCTTAAATATGATACTGTGCACGGCAAGTTTGACGGCGAGGTGGAAGTAGTCGACGGCAAATTGGTAGTCAACGGAAACCCGATAGCCGTTTTCGCCGAGAAAGACCCGTCCAATATCGATTGGAAGAGCTGCGGCGCCGAATATATCGCCGAGGCGACAGGCGTATTTACGGTTATGGACAAGGCAAAAGCGCATTTTCAAGGCGGAGCCAAGAAAGTAGTCATAACCGCTCCCTCAAAGGACGCCCCCATGTTCGTTATGGGAGTGAACCATGACAAATACGACAAATCTATGGACATCATCTCCAACGCCAGCTGTACAACAAATTGTCTTGCGCCTTTAGCCAAGGTTCTGCATGACAATTTTGGAATAGTGGAAGGCTTGATGACCACGGTCCACGCCACAACAGCCACACAAAAGACAGTCGACGGACCCTCTATGAAAGACTGGAGAGGCGGAAGAGCCGCTGCGGGAAATATTATTCCTTCATCCACAGGCGCTGCCAAGGCTGTCGGAAAGGTTATCCCCGAACTCAACGGAAAACTTACGGGCATGGCTTTTAGAGTGCCCACTCTCGATGTCAGCGTAGTAGACTTGACAGTAAGACTTGAAAAACCCGCGACATATGAAGAGGTTAAGCAAGCTATCAAGGCGGCAAGCGAGAATGAAATGAAAGGCATACTGGGCTATACCGAAGACGATGTAGTATCCAGCGACTTTATTCACGAGCCAAGAACAAGCGTATTTGACGCCAAAGCCGGCATCGCCCTTAACGAAAACTTTATGAAACTGATAAGCTGGTATGACAACGAATGGGGTTATTCCAACAAGGTAGTAGACCTTATCGCATATATAGCTAACGCCTAAAAAATAGATAATCTAAGCAAATAATAAGAGACGAACGCTTTGTTCGTCTCTTTTTTATGACAATATCTTAGCAAATCCAAATAGCAATTCTAAAATAAAGTAGTTGTTATATTACTCTTTTAATTACTTTTTTTTATAAGGGCTTACATTGACACAAAGGTTGTTAAATTGTTATAATTAACTGTATGAAAATCGTCCAAAAGAACAAAAAAAATATCATTATCGCTGTGGCGGCTTTGCTCTTGATTTCGGCAATAGTGCTTGCCGTCGTCTTGCCTCTTGTTTTGAATCGCCCAAAGGACTTGGGATACTCTTATGAAGAAGAAAACGCCCCTTTGGAATATCCTGTTGTGGAGACAATCATATTCAATAGACAAATCAGAAATATCTTAAGTGTTTATCTCGCTATAACAGACAAAAACAACCATATAGGGAACTACCTCTTGGGTGTTTTGAGTCAAGCACGCATACCTGCGGAAAAGCTTAAGCCTTTTTCAAATTACTTAGAGGAATTCATTGATATAGTAACTAAAGGCGGTTCAAGCCCAATTCAAGGCTTTTCGGGATTGGAGTATCACCTTATGATGTTTTTTGAAAAGACGAACTTCACCGAACTTGAGCTTGGCAGATTTCTATATGAGCTTTTTACGACAATAACAGTGGGTTCAGAGGCGAACAAGCTTTTATTAGAGCTGGGACAAGATGACTTTGTAGCTTTATCTTCCAATACTATATTTACAATCAAAATGCTCAATAAGATGAGCGAGGGTATAAGTGCCCGCGATGCGAGAGCCTTGCAGGGAATAATTTATTCCTTAGGCGTGAACTACCTCAATGTTCTGGACAAACTAGGGTTTGAAAACTTTGAAAAACTTCTGGGGTTTGATTATGACAGACAAAAAGATGATACCAGCATGGATGAAGAAGAATGGCAGACATACTCTAAAACTATGTCCATGGTGAAGAATAAGGTTTCCAATCTATTTTACATACTGTCTCAAGCCATGACACATACCAGCGCATACGGCTTTGAACTTCTTTCTATGTACTTTTCGATAGAGGACAAGTCTACTTACGAAGCGGAGCAATATCTTATACTATCGCATGTAGAAATAGCAAAAGCAATAAAAAAGGGTTTGGATAATAGTTTTGAAAAAGCCGAGATTACAGGCGTTGGCGAAACGCAGGAATTCATTCAATCTTATTCCGAATTGATTGTACAATTTCAAATCTTTATGGATATGACTCATTCAAAGGAGTCTGATTATGGCGCTTTGGAAGAAGATGCGTATAGTCAGCTTGAAAGCTTCATAAGCTATGTTGAATTATTGAGCTTTTATGAAAAAATCGACTTTGACCAGATAGATGATGACAATTATCAAAACCTTTTGCAAGCAGCACAAGGACTATGGAATATGAACGAGAGCATGGAGAGTTTTGTTGACGAGCTTTTGACAACGCTATTTGCTAATTTTGTATTCAATTTTGTAAGTTTGGATGACTTGGTTGAAAACAGCAGAAAAGCTTTTCAAGATATCATTAAAGATACCATTGAGTCGATTATGGCTGTGGAGGATTATGGTGAACTCAATTATTAGAGCAGAAAATATCTCAAAAACATTTGACGGGAAATATTGGGTACTTAAAGACATTTCTTTGGATATCCAAAAGGGCGATTTCGTATCCATTTTGGGGGCATCGGGAAGTGGAAAAAGCACGCTGCTTTCTATCCTTGGCGGAATGGACATTCCGACAGAGGGCAAGGTATATATCGAAAAGGAAGAAATAACAGGACTCAAGGAAGACAGGCTTGCAAAACTCAGAAGAACAAAGATAGGTTTTGTGTTTCAGTTTTTTAATCTTGCGCCATACCTTACCGTAGAGGAGAATATACTCTTGCCTATTATCCTAAGCGGCAAAAAAATAAAGGATGTCAAGGCAAGACTTGAATATCTTTTGGAATATTTGGGCATAGAAAAATACCGCTCCCAAATGCCGTCTAAGATATCCGGCGGAGAGCAGCAAAGGGTGGCGATAGCCAGAGGGTTGATTTTTGAACCCAATATCATATTTTTGGACGAGCCTACCGGAAATCTTGACTCCGCTTCGTCTAAAAGCATTATGGAGCTTTTAGCTAAGATTAATAAGGAGCTTGAAACCACCATAGTTCAAGTCACGCACAGCATGGAAAATGCCAAATACGGCAATAAGATAATCAAAATATTTGACGGAAAGATAATTCAAGAATGAAAATCTTAATAAACCATACCTTAAAAAGCATCAAAGATAACAGAGCGCAAATAGCCATTATTATAACCACCGTAGCCGTCGTTACGGTTATGATTTTTGTGGCGCTTTCCTTGACGGGTCTCTTTTATAATATAAATATCAAAGCCCAAAGCCGTCTTGCCGGCGACGCCCATATTGCCATGAGGGGGGATGAGATATTTCCTCTTGCCAAAGTTAAGTCCTTTCAAGAAAAGCATTCGTACGAGATAGAATATATCGACACATATCTACAAACAATAGGTTTGGTGGAAACTTATGAGCAGTCCAAAGTAGTCATGCTTGAAGCCACCGACCTAAAAACGCTTTATGAGAGATATCCTCACAAGCTATTGACAAAAGAGGCGGTAAAGAATTATGAGTATCCCAGGGTATGGGTAAGTGAATCCTTTGCCAAAAGCATGGACTTAAAAGCCGGAGACACCATAGAGATTTATTCTGAAATAAGCGACAGCTTTTTGAAAATGAGTGTGGCAAGGATAATGTATAACCAAGGTATTTTTGCGGACAGCTCCATACATAATATTTTGGTTGACATAAAGAGCATTCCGTCAAGGGGAATGATAAACACCGCATTAATAAGGCTTAAAGACCCGAAAGACTTTGAAAAGATATCCCAAGATTTGAAAGAGCATATGCAAAACGACGCCATAGAAATCCAACCTGCTGTCGATGTGGAATATGTGCAAAGGATAGTTAGGAACAATACAAACCTTTTGAATATAGCTGTGGCGTTTATTATGACCATAATGATACTTATACTCTTTACTTCCTATTTAGTCGTTGCCAAACGACGCATTAATGAGATGGTTATTTTCAAGGCGTCGGGGGCAACGCCTTCGCAAACGGCGTTTATTATGTTATTTGAAGTATTGTTATACGGCTTTGTAGGGGCTACGATAGGGCTCTTAATCGGTAGAGCAGGCATGGGCATTGTGACCAGGGTCTTGCTTCCCAATTTTCCCGGTGCCGTAAGTTATGATTTATGGAAGTATGCTGTGGCTTTTCTGACAGGCGTTTTGGTCTTTGCGGCGTCCTCTATTTTTTCAATCCTCCAAATAAGCAAAAAAAGCATCCGTCAGTTGACAAGCGGGGTTATAAAGGATGTCAAATATGCCAAACCAATAATTATTATTGTCTTATCGCTTCTTCTTGGTTTAAGCCTTGCGGCACTTATTGTCTATAATTTTTATGTGGTCTATCTCACCATAGCGGTGATTATATTATTCGCATTCTGGATATATTTTGTGACCCCTTATGTTATCAAAATCTTTAGCCGAATATTTTCTTTTTTCAAAGGTCAAAGCCAGCTTGCGGGCATTTCCATAAAGAGAAACTCCGCCGCCAATACGCTGACTATACTTGTGGGTGCGGCGATTACCTTTTCTTTTATTGTGGTGTCCGTCATAGGTCTTATAGTAATCGCTATCAAGCCCTACAATTCAAGGTTTGATGCGGACTTTGCCATAAGCTCCGCCGGAAAAATGGAATATCAGAATCTGATTGAGGATATCCGTTCCTTGGAAGAGGTGGAAAGTGTTTTTTACTGTATGACTGTGGGCTATGAAGAGGAAATAAAAGGCAACGATGTAAGCTATAGTCTTATTGGGATAAGCGATGCGGACGGTTTCAGTGAGATCCTTGGTTTGACAAAAGAGGATATAGAGCTAATCTCACAAACCCAACATCCCATAATTATAAATTATGACCTTGCCCAAAGATTTAATTGGAAGATAGGGGATAAAATAACACTTCAAAGAGAGAAGTCCACGGCGACCACGACTTATGACGAGATACTGGACCATGAATTTGTGGTTTGTGCCATAGATTATACCCAAACCGAATACGACAGAGTGGCTTATGTCCTTTTGGAGGATATGACCTACAACGGCAAGATTATACAAGGCGACGAGGAAATAATCTTAGTAAACGCCAAAAAAGATGCGGATATGTTCTTTGCTTATCTTTCCTTAAGGGATGAGATTTTCGACTATCATAATACTTTTGTCATAAGATTTGAGGACTGGGCTTATGCAGCATCGCAAGGACTTAGCGGCGTTTCCATTCTTCTCAGACTTGTTCAGATTCTTGTTAGTCTTGTGGCGTTTATCGGCATTGTCAACTTGACATTAGCCGCCGCTGCGGATAGAAAAAGAGAGCTTACCGTCTATAAGGCAAGCGGCATGAGCGTAAAGAAATACAACAATCTCGCGGTTTTTGAAAGCCTGATAATCGGGTTTTCGGGAAGCTTTATCGGGATTGGCTTAAGCTTTTTCTTCAACCGCCTAATGCCCACTTTTGCGTTGATTATCAACAAATATTATATCTATCCAATATTCCCCCTTGAAATAATCTTTATTTCATTAGGTGCGATATTAGTTTATCTGGCGGTGTATTTTCTTATTGCACTTTTGAACAGAAAGAATTTCTTGGCTTTGAACTATTATAACGACAGAAATCTATAAAAAGTTCTATTCCCCCTTTGCAAATGTAGAAAAAAATTGATATCAATTATTTACTATTGATTTATTGGCACTTTTAATATATAATATTTACTTAATTGAAGAATAATAAACGGGAGGATTTATGTATAGTATGTATAAAATGTATCTTAAGACGCTATGCCATCCTGACCTTCTCAGGAATCTAAATAGAATAAAATCTAAAGTATACAAGAAAGAAGCCAAACTTGAGGCGAAATATGTAGTGGAAAAGGAGCCCATACCTTTTGCAGAAAGGACAAAAAACCTCAAGAGCATAAAGACATGTCGCAAATGGGGAGATGTTTTTGACTGCGCTTGGTTTAATTTTAAGGGCGTGGTGCCCGCTTCCGCAAAAGGTAAGAAGATACAGCTCATGATTGCGCTTGACGGCGAAGGCTGCCTTTTTGACGATGAGGGAAATCCCGTAAAAGGGCTTTCCAATATTTGCGGAGTGGTGGAACTGTTCCAGCCGTCCAAAGGCAAAAAGATACTTGATTTTTGCGACAGCGCTGTCGGCGGAGAGGAAGTGGATGTATGGGTTGAGGCGGGGCACAACAAGCTTTCCGTCAATATAAAGAACTATGCCATATTCAAACAAGCGGACATAGTATCGGTCAGAGAGGATACAAAAGCTCTTTATTATGACTATTTTTGCTTGTTATTACAGCTTATCACTCTTGACAAATCAACCAACAAATATTGCTCAATTAAAAACGCTTTAAGGAATTCTATCAAAGAGGCAAAAGGGTTTTCTCCCGAAAGCGTAGAAAAGGCAAGGAATATCCTTCAAAAAGAACTCATTAACGGTGAAAAATCAGATTACACCGCATACGCTATGGGACACGCCCATTTGGACCTTGCATGGCTTTGGCCGATTAGGGAAACCAAAAGAAAGGTAAGCCGAACCTTTTCCAATACCGTATACAATATTGAGAACTTTCCCGAATACATATTTGGAGTCAGCCAGCCTCAACAGCTGGAGTGGATGAAAGAGCTTTATCCCAATCTTTATAAACAAGTAAAGGACTATATTCTTCAAGGCAGAATAGAACCGCAAGGCAAAATGTGGGTGGAATGCGACACCAATGTCACAAGCGGTGAAAGTCTGATTAGACAAAGCATTTATGGAGAGAGATTTTGGCAGGACGAATTCAAAAAGTCCCCCAAGATGTGCTGGCTTCCCGATGTCTTTGGCTTTAATGGCAATCTTCCGCAAATAATTAAAAAATGCGGAATGGATTATTTCCTTACCATTAAGCTCAGCTGGAACAAGCAAAATGTATTCCCGCATAGGACTTTCATGTGGGAGGGCATAGACAAAAGCAGAGTGCTTGCCCATATGCCTCCTGAAGGCAATTATAATAGCGACGCCACACCTGTTCCCGTTCATGCCGCCCTTAAGAAAAATAGCGAAAAAGAAGTTGTCAAAACTTTTGGACTGCCTTTTGGCGTGGGCGACGGCGGCGGCGGACCCGGAGAGGGGCACTTGGAATGCGCTATTAGACAAAAGGATATTGCGGTGTCGCCGAGAGTTAAGTTCGCTTTCGCGAATGAGCTTTTTGAAGAGCTGGACAAAGTCAAAGAAGAGCTTCCTGTTTATAAGGGAGAGCTGTATCTTGAAACCCACCAAGGCACATATACCGCTCAAGCAAAAGTCAAGTATTATAATAGACTTTTAGAAAAGGCTCTTCATACCGTTGAATTCCTTGCCACATATGCTTTTGTTAAAAAAGGCGTGAAGTATCCTTATGAAAAATTGGATAAGATTTGGAAAGAGGTACTGCTTTATCAATTCCATGACATCATTCCCGGCTCATCCATAAAGAGGGTTTATGACGAATGTGTGCCCGCCTATCAAAGAATGTATGAAGAATTGATAATTTTAAGAGAAAAGCTATTAAAACAGCTTTCTGCAGGCTCCAATCTCTGTGCTTTTAATCCCACAAGCTATCCCAGAAAAGAATACATTAAGCATGGAGAAAAATACTATTTTGCGGACATTCCCCCCTACGCTTCCAAAAAGCTCACCCCTGCCGATACAGTCAAGATGAGTTCTATGGAAAATGACTTGATAAAGCTTGAATTCGGCGAAGACGGTGAAATAACAAGCTTGTATCATAAAGGGCTGAAACAAGAGTTCTGCAAAGACTATCTCAATGTGCTGAGGGTATACAAGGACAAGAGAACTCATTATGACGCTTGGGACATTGACTTTAATTATGCGAATCGTTGTTCAAAGACATTCAAGCTTGTAGGATATAAGCAGTTCCAAGAGGGCGCCAGCATAATAAGGGAGAGTATATATAAATATAACAAATCCACCCTTACCCAAAGGGTCATATTGACTATGGGCAAGCCATATGTGGAATTCTTTAACAGCATAGAATGGCAGGAAACCCACAAGATGCTGAGAGCGGAATTCGCTCCCAGATTCTTCTCCGACGAGGTCACCTGCGATATTCAGTTCGGCAACATAAAAAGGTCCACAAAAAATGATACATCTGTGGAAAAAGCGCAATTCGAGATATGTGCCCATAAATGGGTGGACGTATCCAAAGACGGCTATGGCATAAGCTTATTGAACGATTGCAAATACGGTCACAGAGTAAAGGACGGAGTCATATCCCTAAATCTTTTAAGGTCACCTATGTGGCCGGCTAAGGACGCGGACAAAGGAATCCATACATTCACATACGCTCTTTATCCCCATAAGGGCGATTGCTATGAGGGCGAAACAGCAAAAATGGGTTATGTCCTTAACAACCCCTTGATTGTCAACCGCTCTGAATTTGATAGTTTTGTTTATGCCGACAAGCCCAATATCGTCATTGAGACGGTGAAAATGGCTGAAAATAAGGAAAAGGAATTTATTATAAGAGCATACGAGGACAGCGGGAAACAGACCAAAGCAAAACTCACAATTGATACCCCATACTCCGAAGTCTGCCTTACCGATATGCTGGAAAATAAGATAGAAGATGTGTCTTTGGACGAACTGATATTCACACCGTTTGAGATAAAAACCATAAAGGTAACGCTATAAGGATGAAGAAAAGCTTTGGCATAACCATTGTCTTAATAATTCTGGCGTTGGCTTTGGGCTCATGCACAATTGTCAACGAATATGAGTCCGGAATAGAAGTAGCGAATAAAGCTCTGCCTTGCGTGCTTGAGCTTTCGGCGCATTTTCAAGCCTCAAAGAGCTATGCCACCGGCTTTATCATTGACGATAGGGGTTATGTTCTGACCAACGCACATGCCGTCACCGATAAGGCAGGCAATATCATATATGAAGCGGTAGAAATCAAGGGCAAATTCTATAACAGCAGCGAAGAATATCTCTTGGATATTATTGCCTTTGACGACGAAAAGGACATAGCTGTTTTGAAATTCAGAAGGAACGATTTGACCTTAAGCGCCCTTGAAGTGGGTGATTCCAAAAACCTCTCTTACGGAGCTACGATTTTCACTTTAGGGAATGCCGAGGGATACGGCATATCTATGTCAAAAGGTATAATAAGCGTTCCCCAAAAGAACTTTAAGGATTCCCAAACGGGTATAACAAACCAAGTCATACAAATAGACGCCGCCGTTAACAGCGGTTCAAGCGGAGGACCGCTTCTCAATATAGAGGGCAAGGTCATAGGTATGATTTCCTTTAAGGTAAAAAATGAAGACGATGTCAATGTGGAGGGCATTGGGTTTGCCATTCCGTCGGAAATATTTATGAATTTTTATTATGACAGTTTGGACATATCAAGCGATAGAACGGAAGATTTGAACGATGAAGAGAATGAAGAAAGCCATGGTGAGGACATAGGCGAAAGCGATTAATGCTTAAGGCGGGGTTATGAAAAGTTTTTTGAAATACATAATTAATTTTACTTGGTGTCTTCCCCAAAATATCCTTGGACTTGTACTTTTTTCAAAATATAAGGGTCAAAAGCGGGAAAGGTTTTTCGACACCATGCTTACATACCATGACGGCTCTTGGGGCGGGGTATCTTTGGGCATGTTTATTTTCGTGGCGGGGAATAGAGACGAGGACTGGATACGAAAAGCAAAAGTCCACGAATACGGGCATTATCTGCAGTCGCTTATATTAGGACCTTTTTATCTTTTGATAATAGGCATTCCCTCATTTATTTGGTGCAATGCAAAAAAATATAAGGACCTAAGAAAAAATACGGGAAAAAGTTATTTTAAATTTTTTCCTGAAAGGTGGGCAAATCATCTTGGCGGAAAAAAAACCGGTCTGCCCACCCCTGAATAAAAAACTATTGATTTAGGAAAAGTCTATGTAGAAAGTTCCGCTTTTATCTTAAAGCGGAACTTTCTAATTTTACTTGTCGCCAATATCCAGGTAGTCGTAAGGGTCGACAATTTTGCCGTTCAATGTGACCGCGAAGTGTACAAGCGGACCTTCCAAAAGTTTTTGACCGGCGGTATTTCCAATAGTCCCGATGGTTTGACCTTTTGTTACAGATTGTCCTACAGACAGATTTTTAGGTTCGTTCAAAGAGTAGTATATTGTTCTCAGTTCATTGTTATGCTTTATGACCACTTTATGACCTTGTAGCGGGTCATTGGTTATGCTTTCCACAACCCCGTCATAAACCGCGCATACTGCATCGCCGTCATTTCCTCCAAAGTCTATGCCTCGACTGACCATCCATACATTGAGGGTGGGATGATACACAAGCTCTTCCATATTATAGTCTGTGATAATATTGACATTGGCGACTGGCAGACCAAATACGATAGGGGGATCTTCTTCATCTTGGTCGCCTGTGTTTTTATCGTCGTCATCGTCGTCTTGATTGTTCTTACCTTTCTTGTCGTCGTCATCGTCGTCTTCGTCGTCAACCCCAGACGGAGGAGCTATCACTTCGTCGGTAGGCGGCTTGTTCTTGTTAATAAGCGTTATGGTCACCATAGTGGCGATAGCCAAAAGACATACCAGCATAATGATATAGTAGATATTTCTTTTTAGAAACGCTATCGCTTTGTTGTTCTTAGTGTATTTTCTGTTTTCCATTTTTACCTCCATTTTTGCGCTTGTCGTTACAAAGTTTGCTTAGCGTGATATGAATTATTTACTAGTCAAAAAAAGTTATACATAAGAAAAATAGTTTTTTTTAATAGCTTCCTAAAATCAAAGGCGTGCCTACGGTTATTATGGCACATCTTTGGGCAATTTGAATATTGACCTTTTTGTTGTTTATTATTACTGGTTTGCCAAGTCTGGGGGAAAAGCCGTATATAATCTTAATATTCGCAAGGTTTTGTTCGTCTACCACCTTGATATCCAGCCTTTTTATGAGCTCTTTCACATCCGAACTTCCGCCTTGAAAACGGGCGCTTTGCCCCGCTGTTTCGCCGCTGATAAATTTCTTATGGAGAGCTTGAGAAAAGGAGAGGTCATACTCTGTCTTTATATTTTCCTTTGCAATATATATGCTGTAAACGGGGTCATATTCTTTTATCATTACAATAAACGAATTGGTATAATAAGCTAAAGACATTAAGAACACTACAAGAAGAATCAACAGTTTTTTCATATAAAAAAATCCTATCCGCTTTTATCAGCTTAGATAGGATTATTTACAAGGATATAAGAAACTATACTATTTATTGAAAGAACTCCTCATAAAGGGCGTGTATGGAAAGGTTCAAGTCTTTCTCTGAGACTCCCACTATTATGTTCATTTCGCTTGAGCCTTGGTCTATCATGCGCACATTTATTTGGTACTTATAAAGCGCATTAAAGACCCTTGCTGCGGTGCCTATCTTGTTTGCCATGCCTTGACCGACTATGGCAATCATGGCAAGGTCTTCTGTGGCATAAATGTCGTCGGGATTGACTACCGACCTTATCTCTTCAATAAGTTCTTTGACGCTTATTCTATTTTTTAATTCGTTCTTTTCAATGACTACGCTCATGGTGTCTATGCCCGTGGGTAGGTGTTCCATTGAGATATCATGTTTTTCGAGGATAGAAAGCACGCGTCTTGCGAAGCCCTTTTCGTTGTTCATAAGCGACTTGCTTATCACTATGGACACATAGCTTGCCTTGCCGGCAATACCCGTCACAAGCCTGTCAGAGAAGTTAGTCTTTTGGTTTATGATAGTGGTGCCTTTATTTTCTGGCTCAAAGGTGTTTCTAATATTTACGGGTATGGACGACTTTCTTAAGGGATAGAGAGATTCGGGGTGCAGGACGCTTGCTCCCATATATGACAGCTCCCTCAATTCTTCAAAGGTCAATATGTCTATTGGTTTAGGGTTCTTTATTATTTGCGGATTGGCGGTCATAAAACCGTTGACATCCGTCCAATTTTCGTATACCGAAGCATTGACGCCCATTGCCACAATAGAACCTGTGATGTCCGAACCGCCTCTGGAGAAAGTCTTTATCTGCCCGTCGGGCATGCTTCCATAAAAGCCGCCTATTATACCGCGTTCATATTTCAAAAGCTTTTCCTTTATCATAAGGTCTGTTGCATGGCCGTCAAATATGCCGTTGGAATTGAACATGATGAAATCTTTGGCATCGATAAAAGGCCAATCCATTTTTTTGGCTACAATCAGAGCGCAAAGATATTCGCCTCTTGACGCCGCATAGTCGCTTGTCTTTGAGCTTTTGATATTTTGAGAAATCTCGTCAAGGTGTTTTTTAATATCTATATCGACCTGCAAGTCCTCAACCAATTGAATAAACCTTTTTCTTATCTTTTTAAATGAAGGCTGTGTTTCTTGGTCTTTTTCTTCAAAGCTTTTATATAATAAATCGGTTATTTTCTGGTCGTTCGGGTATCTTTTTCCGGGGGCGCTTACCACGACAAATCTTCTTTCGTCATCGCTTTTTATGATATTGATAACTTGTTCGATTGTCCCTTTATCGGCCATTGAGGTACCGCCAAATTTGCATACTTTTGTCATAGTCTTACCTCTTACTTAATTTTTTTTGCTTCTAAATAATATTTTTTGAATTCAGGTCCGCCGATAGAAAACGCCTTTTTGGGCAAATTCCCAACATTGAGCACATAGTCAAACAATTCGCTTTTCTCAAAAGTCGGCATAAGTATGCCTATGGAGTTCTTGTTGTCTTTTACGACCTCTCTCAAATGGTTCTCGCCATGGATATAGTCCACTTGGGAGGGATAGCTTTTTATGTAGCTTTCAATAAATTGCTGGACTTTGGTGATTTGCTCGCTTGCCTTTTCGGGAGCGGCTATAACGAATTCTTTATCGGCTGTGAAAAGCCTAAGCTTTCCGTTTCCTTTTAGGTTTTCTTTTAGTTTTTCGATAAAAGATATATCGCACTCCAGCATCACTCTATGTATGGGCTCAAATAAAAGCGCCTCGTCATAGATGTTGACGACTTCCACAAGGGCATATCTTGCCGGATGATTTTGTCTTTCTTCTTCGGAGAGTTCTTTTTTTAATTCCTCCCACCACGCTTTAGCGGACGCAAGGGAATGGTTGCCGTCGCCTACTGTAAACATAAGTTTGGCGTCCCAGCCGTATTTTTTTATCTGCCGTTCTTTATCCACAAGGCTATTAAATTTATCCAAGAGCTCTTTTTCTATCTTTACTTCATATCCAGTTATTCTTCCGCCGCCCATATTCAGTTCAAAGTCATATAGCTTTTTTAGTTTGTCTTTACTCTGGTATATTGGCTCAATAATGTTTCTTTCTTCATCGTCAATAAGGAGCAGAATATGCGGAAGTTCAATCAAAGCGCCTTTTCTGATATTTACTCTTGCGGGAAGTCTTTCCACAATGGTGTCCTCTGTGGCTCTTATGGGGCACTTGATTCTCTTCCATTCATAGGCTTCAAGGTCAACGCTCATGACAAGCCCCACTCTTTTTCTTTTGTTTTCGACTTCTCTTTCCACAAGTATAAAACCGTTAATTTCTTTGAAAAGACCTTTATCTAAATAATCAGCCATATTCTGATTGATTTCTTCAATTCTCTTGTCCATATTGTCGGATAGGTATATCTCCGGCAATATGAGCTTAAGGGCGCTGGGTGCATTGCCCACAAATTTTTCAAGTTTTTTCCAATACTTGGGTTGTGCTGTAAATTGGTCACAGGCGACTACCGCCCATTTCTGCATGTCCACATTGTGCGGTAAAAGAATCTTTTGCTTAGCTATGATGTTCATTAAGTCCTCTCTTTTGTCTGGAAGTTTATAGATTGTTCTTGAATCTTTTCCTTGTAGTTCTCGTAATATTATAAACATCGTGAAGTATGTCAGTCAACCGTTCGGGAGTAATATATCTCTTAAGCATACCGTTTTGAGCCACGGAGATTATACCGTTTTCTTCGCTGACAACTATACAAAGCATATCCGTCTCTTCGGTTATGCCGATAGCCGCGCGGTGTCTTGTGCCCATTTCTTTGCTTAAAGCTTGAGATTGGGAAAGGGGCAGGAAACATCCTGCGGCAAGGATTTTGTTGTTCTTAATGATTACAGCACCGTCATGGATAGGAGCTTTAGTATTGAAAATACTCTCAAGCAGCGGTGCGGTCACCAAAGCTCCGAGTTCTGTCCCTGTTTCCAATATATGTGAAGAAATCTTGGTGGGTGCAATGACGATAAGCGCTCCCACTCTTGCCTTGGACATGGTTTGACATGCCTTTACGAGTTCGTCAACGGCTGTTCTTAAGTCCTCATCGCTTACCGTGATATCTTGCGACTTGGTTTTTTTGCTAAGATTAAAAAACAAGACCTTAAAGTCCGCTTGATACACCACAAGCAAGGCGACAACGGCGAAAATAGTCATAAGGTTGACCATATGCAAAGCCAAAGAGATACCCCATAAGATATCAAGGATATAGATTCCAGTATATATCAGCAAAAGGGATATATATAAAAACATCAGTCGAAAGCTTTTTTTCTTATAAAAAAATATAAAGCAAAGAATCATTACGGCGCATACTGCGACTAAATCAAAAATATTATTTAGACCGAATTTTTCCATAGCCAACCTCTTATGTTCTTTCTAAAAGCCGAAGTCCTTATAGACAGTATCGTCTCTTTTTTCTTGTTTATCATCTATTTTGGGTTCTTCAGGGGGAAGTTTTCTTAATTTAAGGTATTGAAAATAAGCCCAAACGCTTAATAACATTAAGATAAAAAGCCGTATGCCATACTGCAAATATTCCACAAGCAATGAATCATCAAAGGCAAACAGCATGCTGAAGGAAATAAGGCTCATCACAATATTAATTCCCAAATATATCCTTGCAATGAATTTATAGGCTTCAGCCTGTTTGTTGTTGGGAATGAAGTCTTTGCAGATTGCGAATGTAAGAAAGCCCAATAGAATAGTGGTAACAGACACATTGATAATTGCCGAACCTATGGGAGCGGCTTGGGGAAAGGCAAAATAAATTAAGGATAAAAGCCCAATGATAAGATAAGCGCAAATCAGAATAAGCCTCAATCTGAAAATAAAATCATACTGGGTCATTTTTATCCTAAATCTGTAGAAAACCGAATAGACAAGATACGCTATGAATTCAAAAATGACTATTTCTATCAGCATGAGCATAGGGTATGACATAATCAAGACAGCATTCACATTTATTTCAGGGACCATTTCTTTGACCATAGTCACCACTTCGTTGCTCGTAGCTTTAAGAGCGTAAGCCGAGGCAAAAAGCGAAGAAAGTCCAAAAATAATATACCATACAAAAACGGGTATTTTTTTTAGTTTCTCTATCAGTTTGTCTGAAAAAATTTTATTGTATAACATAAGTCCACCTATATTTGCATTATATTACTTATGGCACAGTCAAAAGCCAAATCCAAGCTCATACTGCCCGATTTGAATTTATACTCATAGTCCACAAGCATATCTAAAATACTTTTCATTTTTATTTTGTTTAGGTTTTTTATTTGTCGAGCTTTTTTTATGGCGTATTCTCTAACATTTAACAGCTTTGCTACCTCTGCATCGCTTTTTGGCGATAAGGTGCTGTGAAGCATTCGGCGGTATTGTCTGATAAGGGCGCCCAGAATATAGTTTTTAGATTCGCCTTTTGTCAAGAGCTTGTCAAGGAGCTTAAGAGCCTTGTCCCGACGCCCCTCCACAAAATTATTGACAAATTCAAATATTTGAAGCTCGCTATCTTCGCTAGCCAATGCCTCCACAGTTTTCAAGTCTACTCTTTGACCATCGGCGTATGCAATGATTTTTTTTGTTTCAAGGTCTATTTTTGCCATATCACCCGCTGTGTAATCAATGAGCGTCAGCGCCGCATCTCTGTCTATTCCCCCATGGGGAGCGAAGATATCTTCCACAATGGGCAATAGGTCGAATTTTTTCAGCTTTCCGCAGTCTATTTCGGTGACCAATTCCTTGTCTTCTTTTTCCAAAAAGCTTACATTTTCCAATACCAAAAAATAGGGGTCGATATCTCCTTGTATTGTCTGCCTGAAGACCCTTAATTCGTCTTTTTTCGCCTTATATTTTGAGTCCTTGACTATTATGATATGATTTCCGCCAGTAAAAGAAAAGCTTGAAACCGTAAATATAATATCCGCCAAAGAATCGATTTCATCAAATATCTTTACGCTGACATCTCTATTTTCTTTATCAGTAAGTTTTATGAAAAATTCGCGGGCATAGTCCAGCCAGTATAGGTCATCTCCTTTAAGAAAAAAAACTCTGCCCAAAACGCCATTTTTCAAATCTTTTGCATGCATATATATATAATAATACATTTATAATGATTATGCAATTATTATAAGCTTTTCTTGATAAGATAATTTATTGAATAGTCATCAATTATAAAGAGAACCTAACAAATTTACAAAATCATATCCTGATAGCTAAGGTTAAGGTACCTATTCCTATCATAATTGGTCATATTCTATGATTGTTTTGACGATTATTATAAATAAAGTTGACATCTAACTTTCATGTTTATATAATTATACAATAAATCATAGGAGACGCTTATAAATGAAACTGACAAGAACAAAGTTCATCACCGTAAATGCCTTGCTTTGTGCCATTGTATTATTATTTGTTGTTTTCCCCATTGCCATAGGGACTGTTCAGCTTGCCTTTATACCTTTGGTGGCGATTATTATTTCAGCTGAGTTCGTGGGGCTTAAGAACGGTATCTTCACGGGACTATTTTTCGGCGTCGTCTCCCTTGCTATTGCATATTTAAGACCAAGTTCAATATTGTATTTTGCTTTTCAAAACCCAATGGTGTCGGTTTTGCCAAGAATTCTTATTGGCGTCTCGGCATATTTCGCGGCAAAAGGCTTTCGGAAGCTATTCCCCAAATTGCCTGAAATGATATCTTATGGAGTGGGGGCATTCTCGGGAGTCGCCACTAATACTATCGGAGTGCTTGGTATGATATTGTTATGGTATTATAACCGACCTCTATCAGGCGGCTCAGCGATTACTTGGGAATTTATCGCCGCCATAGTCGTCAGTAATTCGCTTTTGGAGATATTGATTTGCACTGTGATTACGCCTCCCATTATATTAGCGCTGAAAAAGGCGTTTAGAGTATAGAAAAAGATTAATTTGTAGAAAATCGCCATTGTTTGTCAATGGCAAAAAAAACAATATTTTCCTATTGATAATTGAAATCCGATATGATACACTATAATTGAATCTGGGGTGCGCGTATAGGCGAGATGATTATTAACCCTAACTTATAAAAAGGGATGGCGAAAGTTCATGGCCGGATGTCATGCCCCCTATGATATCATAGCCAGGGGAAGGCAGAAAAGCCAGACAGCCGACCCACCTGCACATCGCGGGTTTACAATCCTCGTATTATACGGCATCTTGGAAACAAAAAAAACAAAAAACAATCCGCTTTTTTTTGAAGCGGATTGTTTAAGTTTTAAGACAATTATTTATAGCATTTTATACAAGATAACAAGCTGTTAAGCATTGACAAGACAAGAATATTCATGCTATTATTATATGGATTTATTTTAGGAGCTTGAATGTCTGATATAGTGGAAAAAAACAGAATAGACAGATTTGTCCAAACAGAAAAAACCAACTATAAAATTCCCGAATCTTTTTTGGGAAAACTAGACAATATTCCGTCTTATGAGGATTTTTATAAAGGATATTCGACCACGCAGGACGAGATACCTCTATGGTGGACGCGTGATGTGGACTTGCCCCTTACAAAAAAAGAAACAAAACGCGCCCGAAAAGAAACCATTGCCATACAACGGGCCCTTGAAAATCACCAGATTCGCCTTGAACGGGCGAACCGCCAGTATTTGAAGATTCTTGAAAAACAGGAGCGTCAGTTCAAGGAAAGGTGTCTTGAACTTGATAAGCAAGTGGAGCTAAAAAAAGAAGAGCTGGAGATGCTTCACAAGCACAACAAATTGGAGTTTGAAAACAGGCTTTTGGAACTTGAACTGGAGCTTCAGCAAATAAACCGAGAAAAGCAGTATTATGAAAGGGAGCAAAAGAGGTTAAAGGAGCTTGAAGAAAAAAAGCTCAAATTTAAGCTCAAAGAACAAGACTGGGAAGAGACTCTGGCAAGCATAGACAGCGAAATACGCTCTACTTCCCAAGAAAAGGATAAGTTGAAGGACGAAGCCCAAAAAGAGCTTAAAGAAATCGGTATTCCTATTGAAGAAATAGAAAAAGAAGAGCTTCCCAAGCCAAAAGATAAATTTGAGTATTTTGAAAAATTCGACCCTGCGAATATTTTAGAGGTCAAACATATTACCCTTACCAACAAAGAGAACGGATATAACGAATTATATAATATTTCATTTAATGTCAAGAAATCGGGTATTACTGTGGTATGCTCAAAGTCTACGCGTCTTTTAAGGAATTTGGAAATGGCTATTATGCGTACGCTTCCCAGCCATTTACGCGTGAGTGCGGGACAGATTATGCTGAATGGAGCGGACATAGGCGAAGTTTTGAGAACAGATTATAGACAGTTTAGCAAAAATCTAATAATTTCCTTAACCAATATCCAAGACAAATTAAGCCGCAGCACAAAGAAATTTTCCAACGCCTTAAAAGGCTATAAAATTGACAATCATAGACTCAATAAAGCTTTTGAGGTATTAGGGCTTGACAAAAGCCTAAAATCAAAAAAACTATCTAAACTTAGTGTGGAGCAAAAGGAAAAAGTTACGCTTGCGGCGCTCTTTTCCATGACACTTGCTTTGAAGATATTGTTTGAGCCACAGCAGGATATGGACACGGAGCAAAGGGAGAAGTTAATCGAATTAATAAACAGCAGTGACGATTCTACCGCACGACTTATTCTGACAAGCGATATGGCTTTAGCCGTTGAATTGGACAACTGTTCACTATACACTTTATAAATCTATAGAAAAGTTCTTAAGGAGGTTTGAAGAATGACAGGCATACTCACCCGCAACAAGATTTTCATAACTATTGTCGCGGCGCTTATGGTTTTTTGTCTTTTTATTGGAATCTTTACCATAAATGGCAAGGCGGAAGCGGCGAATGAACTTGTTGTCGATAGGGAAATCAATATAGCTCATATAGCTGACACACACTATTATCCTTTAAGGTATTGCCACAACGACCACAACGAAGGAGACTTCGGCAGAATGATGGCGGGTGATTCCAAAATACTCATAGAATCAAGCTCCGTGGTCAAAGCAATCTTTGAAGAAATTTATAAAAACGGCGCGGAACTTGACTATCTTGTGGTAGCAGGAGATATTACGAAAGACGGCGAAATAGGCAGCCACCGCGATATGGCGAACGGTTTAAGATTTTTGCAAAACCGTATTAGAGAGGATTATAACAACACTGATTTTCAAATATTTGCTATACTTGGAAACCACGACTTATACAACCATAAAACATTTTCATACGGTGGAAACGGTTTGAAAAAAGAAGTGGACAATGTTACCAGAAAGGACATAAGCAAGCTATACTTTGGACTTGGGCATCCCAATATTACATATGAAGAAATGATGTCTGACGACTATTTAAGGGACTTATTCATAGAAGAGGGCGTGGACGAAAACACCTTTTTGCCTTATGAATACGACACAGTGAGAGACACCGCATTTATCGAATCTTCAAACGCCGATAATATAGATTTTATTTACTTATATGAAGAGTTGTATCCAACGGGCGCAAATGACTATAATGAGGGTGATTTGAGTTATATCGCCATAAACCGCGACAAGCCCTATATGATGTTTGCTATAGACAGCGAGGACTCCAATGCGGAAATAGGGCATACCGCCGGAGGCAGAATAAGACAGCATGTCATGGATTTTTATAAATACCACTCAGAAAACACTTTGCCCTCTGACTATACTATCTTTGGTGCGACCCATAGGAACTTTCTTCCCCAATTTACAAAGCAAGCGAACATTCTTGACCAATTCGTAATAAAAGACTGGGTGCATGTGGCTGATTTTTTTGCGGACTTAGGCATGAGGTATGTCTTTACGGGGCATTTGCACGCTACTGCAATAATGCATCATATCAGCTTTAATAACAACCAAATCACAGACATAGAGACAGCGGGCGCAGTGTCTTATTCCGGCGGAGTCAGGTATCTGAAGCTTGAAGGGGGCATGTACGGAAACAATTATGCTGAAAATCTGTATTCCGAGTCCGTAGTTCTCAAGGAAGTGGACTTTGAGTATATTTTTGAAAACGGTTACTTGAATGATGCTTATTTGGAAAAGAACGACTTAAAACAGTTCATAGACGGAACGACCTGTACGGACTTTAGCGAATATGCAAGGTTTAGGATTTATGAGAACATAATAGACAACTATATGTTCAAATATCTCTCAATAGCGTTTATTGAAGAGCTTGCCGAAATGGTTAAGGATTTTATTCCCGACAGCATAGCTTTCATTCCGCTAACAAACCTTAAGAATATGGCGGACACAATAGTCCTTAACCTCTTTGACGAAATAAACGATAAAATCCTAAACGGCTATGAATATCAAGGCGACAACCCCAATTTCGCCGATACGCCTTTCCTTGCTTTTGCAGATGATTTTATGACCAGATTAAGAGCCATAGAGACGGATTCAGAAGGTCACAATTTGATAGAGGTGTTTTTCCATTGCTTCTATGCCCATTTATCGGGGAATACTTATTTTTCAGCTGAAGATTTTCCCGCATGGCTAAAGGAATCTTTGGAGAATATCTCAAGCGGAAAAGTCGTTCAGGAGCTTTTTGATGTGGTTCTTAATGAGGAGTACGGGCTCTATAGGCTTATAAGTGGACTTCTTACAGAAGAATTGGACCTTACCAAAAACCTTACTTCCACGCAAGTAAACCAGCTTAACTCTGTAGGGAGATTAATTGCTGGAAAGGATTTTGACGCCTCAAAGGTCAATTTGGACCTACTCTTGATGAGAACGCTTGGCTTTATTGGAATGGGCGACTTAATCGGCAGCGAGACTTCTCTTTATGAATTTGTAAACGATACATTAGACGACTATGTCACCGACAGCCTTATGATAGGCATAGGCGAGATTGCCGAAGAGCTTATAGTATCTTTTGCGACATGTGAATATTATAACACAAACAAAAAAGGCGAAGTCTTGCACATAAAAGTAAACGAGGACGAGCAATTCACCTATATATCCATACCAAGGGAAGACAATCCTACGGTAAAAAATGGCAAGCTTCCCTCAATGCTTACGGTTTCTTTTGGCGAAAACCCCCAAACTGATAAAAACTTCGTTTGGTTTACTGACAAAAGAGTAAACTCAACGCAAATAAGATATTCGCAAAATGAAAATATGACAGGTGCGATAACCGTATCAGGAGAGTTTGAGATTTATGCACATACTTATCCGCTTATTGATGTGGGGATATTTGCCACCACAGATGTCAGCGAGATTGGCAGACACAGCGTCAAGCTTACGGGCTTGAATGCGGGTTCTACTTATTATTATCAAGTGGGCTCAAAAAGCTTTGGATATTGGTCGCCCGTATACAAGATGACCACCGCTCCCGCCGACAATATACCTTTTGAAGCTCTTGTGATTGCAGACGCTCAAGGCTATACCCAAAAGGCTTATGACAGAGTCCACAAGACGCTTGACGGTGCGAAAAGCGTCTTTGAAGAAAGCTTTGCATTTGTCATGAGCATGGGAGACGATGTGGACAATTCAAGAAATATCTATCATTATGAATATCTTTTGAATACCAATCCTGAATTTTGGGCGAATTCCACCCAAGTTATTGCCATAGGCAATCATGAGAACTATTATTTCGAACTTCCCGAAGACTATACTCCTTCAAGCGAGGATGTGGTTGTCGACGAATACAACTGCCACCTTATGCATTACAATCCGCCTTATGACCCCGCTGGTCAAAATTTGAAGAGCGGAGCTTATTATTCCTATGATTATTCGGGAGTGCATTTTGTCGTTCTCAACACCAACGATATTGACGACGAGAACAAGATGTCCCAAGAGCAGATAGATTGGTTGATAGACGATTTGGAAAGCAACGATCAAAAACATGTGGTAGTAATAATGCATAAAGGTCTTTATACAGCGGGCTCTCATGCGTTTGACGAAGATGTTATCAATATGAGGAAGCAGCTTCCGCCAATATTTGAACAGTACGGCGTAAATCTTGTGCTTAACGGACACGACCACACCTATTCGTTGTCGTACTATATGGACGGCGAAGGTAATATCATAGAAGACGCCACGCACGAATTCCAAGACGGCAGACTTAAGATAGGAGACAAGGGCACTCTTTATGTCACATTCTCCACCGTAGGTGACAAGTACTATAAGTGGAAAGAAAGCGACGAAGTGGATGTGTTCTTCGGCAAAGAAATGCTTAAATCCATGTTTGGAAAGCTCATTTATGATGGCGAGGATTTATATCTTGAATCCTATGAATACAACATGGAGACGGGCGATATCAGCCTTATGTATCCAAGCGGAATAGGGCTTGAAGAAACCATAATTATTATCGCCGTAGCCTTGGCGGCAACGCTTGGACTGTCGCTCACACTCTTGACAATAACAAAGACGATTAAAAAAAGAGCTAAGAAAGCATAGCACCAATTTTTCTTAAATAAAAAGAAATGCAAAAAATGCCGAAATATTTTTCGGCATTTTTTGTATGTATACCATTTAAGGTATTAATTTATTACCAAAGAGAAAGCTTAAAACCCGTAAAAGCATAATATAAAAAATTTCTTTACATCTTTTTTACTTAAAGTTATCTGAACTAATTTACTTTACTTCCATTTTTTAAGACTGTATAATAGCTTTAACAATAATAATTTTAAGGAGAAAAACAATGAAAGTGTACAATTTTTCGGCAGGACCTTCGACATTGCCAAAAGAAGTATTAATAGAAGCTCAAAAAGATTTATTAGACTACAACGGCAGCGGCATGTCTGTTTTGGAAATGAGCCATCGCGGCAAAGTATTTGATGAGATTCACAACGAAGCTTTGAGCTTGTTTTCAGAACTTTTGGGTATAAGCGACGACTATTATATTCTGTTTTTGCAAGGCGGCGCATCTCAGCAGTTTGACGCTGTCCCTCTTAACTTATTAAAAAAGGGCAGAGCCGATTATATTGTCACCGGAAATTTTGCCTCAAAGGCATATAGGCAGGCGCAGAAATATGGCGATATACATATCGCAGCGTCTTCAAAGGATAAGAACTATACCTATATTCCCGATGTCGATAATATCACTTTTAGAGAAGATATCGACTATGTCCATATCACTACCAATAATACGATATTCGGTACAAAATACAACAGGCTCCCCAAAACCAAGGCACCTCTGGTTGCGGATATGAGCTCAAATATCATGTCTGAAGTTATGGATATAAATAAGTTCGGACTTATCTATGCTGGAGCTCAAAAAAATATCGCACCCGCCGGACTTACCGTAGTGGCAATCAAAAAGGAACTTGTGGGCGACCCCATGGATATCTGCCCCACTATGCTTAATTATAAGACTTTTGCGGACGCCAACAGCATGCCCAACACCCCTTGCTGTTTTGCTATTTATATCGCTATGCTGAACTTTAGATATCTTAAGAAACTTGGCGGCGTGAAAGAGATACAAAAGATAAACGAATACAAAGCCAAACTCCTATATGACTTTATTGACAATTCGGATTTTTATACCAATAGCGTGAATCCCGCTGACCGTTCAATTATGAATGTGCCTTTTGTCACACCCGATAAAGATACGGACATAAAATTTATTAAAGAGGCGGCGGAAAACGGTCTTGTTTCTTTGAAAGGTCATAGGTTGGTAGGCGGAATGAGAGCAAGCATTTATAACTTTATGCCTGTGGAAGGAGTTAAGGCACTTATAGATTTTATGAAAAAATTTGAAATGCAGAACAAATAGCGAGGTAAGAGCCAAGATGAAAAAATATAAAATACTAAGATTAAATAAGATATGTAAAAGCATCTATAATATCTTCGGCAAGAACTATGAATTTTTGGACGAATGCGAAGATCCCGACGCGATAATCTTAAGAAGCCACAACCTTAAGGATTATCAAATAAACGATAATCTGCTTGCGGTAGGAAGAGCTGGAGCGGGAGTGAACAATATTCCCATAGACCGCATGAGCGAAAAGGGAGTAGTGGTGTTCAATACGCCCGGCGCGAACGCAAACGCCGTCAAGGAACTTGTGCTTTGCGGTATGCTCTTGGCATCAAGGGATGTTATCGGAGGCTCTATTTGGGTAAATTCGCTTGATACTGAAGATGTTACTCAAGAGGCGGAAAAGGGCAAGGCAAATTTTGGCGGAAACGAAATATTCGGCAAAACCCTTGGCGTTATTGGGCTGGGCGCTATCGGCTCTTTGGTCGCCAATGTATCGCTATGCTTGGGAATGAGAGTAATTGGATATGACCCTTATATCACAAAGGAAAATAAAGAAAAACTTGACGAAAAAATAGTGCTTACTGACAATTTGGACGAATTGTATAAAAAGAGCGATTTTGTCACCTTGCATGTACCCTTGACCCCGTATACTAAGAATATGATAAATGCCGAAGTTATACAAAAAATGAAAGATGGGGCGGTGCTTTTGAATATGTCAAGAGCTGGTCTTGTCGATATCTCCGCATTAAAAGAAGCTCTTAAAACCCGCAAGATAAGCAAGTATGTAGTAGATTTCCCCACCCTTGACGCTATTAAAACTAAGAATATTATTGTCATTCCCCACCTTGGCGCATCCACAGCCGAAGCCGAAGACAACTGCGCCTCAATGGCGGCGACGGAGATAAAAGACTATTTAGAAAACGGAAATATAAAAAACAGCGTCAATTTCCCCCAAATCCAAAAGCCAAGAAAATATGACAATAGATATTGCATTCTATATAAAGCGGATTTGGATGTGCCAGCCGAAGTGGAGAAACTTTTGAAAGACGAAAACTGCTCCTATGACGCTGCAGTCTCAACCAAAAACGGCTATGGTTATGCAATAATAGATACCGACAAAGAGCTTAACCTTGAAAAAATTCAAAATAAGGGCATCTTAAGGATAAGAAAAGTATAGTCCAACAAAAAACATTGACTGATAAGAGGCGGTTCGCAATCAAAAGCGATTCGCCTCTTTTTAATATGAAAAATAGCCATGGAACACCAAAAGCCAAGAGTTTGGTACCCAAATCATAACTTATACGCAATTAATAAAGTATTCATATTCCCAAAAGAATTTTCATAAATATATAAAGAATGAAAAAAATAAGGCTGCACCCCGTTTTTTTGCTCCTTATACTTGTTTTGGTATTAATGGGCAAATGGTTGATAGTATTAGGCAGTCTTGCAGCTATTATGATTCACGAGGGCGCTCATTATATTGTGGCAAGGCTTTTGGGATACAGGCTTTCCCGACTTGTCTTGATGCCTTATGGTGCTGTCTTATATACAGACGAAGAGCTTTTGCCAAACGACGAGGTATATATTATGATAGCCGGCCCTGCCTCAAACTTTTTCTTTGCGGCACTTCTTATGGCGATGTGGTGGCTGTTCCCCAAGACCTATCCTTACACCTATATTCTTTGTCAAGCACATGTGGCGATAGGAACATTTAATCTCCTGCCCCTATATCCTTTAGACGGAAGCAAGCTGGTATTGAGCTTGGCAAAAAATCGTCAAAAGACGCTTAAGGTCTTGAAAATTATGGGCATTGTGGCGTCTATACTTTTTGCGGCGGGTTTTGTGGTCACCGCTTTTTTCAAGATAAATTATTCCTTAGGTATCATAGGGGTATTGCTGTTTGCGGGAAGTATCACCGCAGACAGCAAAGAGAGATATATACACCTATGCAATCAGCTTTCATATCTGAAAGCGTTCTCCCTTCCTTTAGAAAAAAAGAGGATAATTGTCAACAGTCAAATTACTTTGTCCAAGATATTAAGAACGATGAAGCCATATGCGATTTATGAAATCGAGGTGGTGGACAATAGCTTCAACACAATAGCGGTAATCAAGGAAAAGCAATTGGAACAACTGATTCTGACAAGCAAGCGGAATATGAAAATAGGCGAAATTCTTTGGAAAATCAATTAGATGAGAAGTTTTGCTATTCATTTTTTTTAGGTTATAAACAAATCCAAGTAATCAATCTCAAACGGTAAAAAATTTGACTAAACCAATTTTTGCCCATATAATTATATATCAAATATACAAAAAGGGTTTTTATGAAAAGGATAAAAAAGATAGTGGCTATATTATTGGCTGTTTTTGTTATGCTCATGGCGGTATCTTGCACCCAATATAACGCCAAAGACCCCTTTGAAAACGGTGAAGAGGATAAGAACAGCGACGAACCCAACGAAGAAGACCAAGATACACAAGAAGAAAACCCCAAGGTTGTCATCACTTTATGGAATGACAAAAAGATAAGACTTGAACTCTATCCCTCAATAGCGCCGATTACCGTTGCGAACTTTATGAGTCTTGTGGATAAAGGATATTATACCAACACTGTTTTCCATAGGATTATTAAAGGCTTTATGATTCAAGCAGGCTGGATTGGGATAATGGAAGAGGGGTTGTATTACAAACCCTCTCAAGAGAATATTAAGGGGGAATTTAGCTCAAACGGACACCCAAACTTCATAAAACATGAATTAGGCGTGATTTCTATGGCAAGGGCGGCTGACCCCGATTCAGCTTCTACACAATTTTTTATTTGTTCCGACTCCAGCCCTCATCTTGACGGAGATTATGCGGCGTTTGGAAGAACAATAGACGATGAAAGCAACCAAACGGTCGTGGAATTAAGCGGTTATCCGACAGGAATATTATATGGAATGAAGGATTTTCCGATAACTCCCGACGGCGGTTATGTTATAATAAAATCAATTGAAAGGTTGACGGATGAATAAGATATTAAAAGCGCTTATCTTCGACAAGAACGCAAGAGTGACTATCATAGACACCACAAAAGCTGTCGATGAAGCAATAAAGACACACAAATTTTCTCCTCTTGCTGCTGCTGTCTTTGGACGGGCATTGACTGCGGGCGGGTACATCAGCGTTAATCTAAAAGGGAAATCAAAATTCTCTATGATAATCAAAGGCGGAGGACCTGTCGGGAATGTTGTGGTGACGGGAGAGAGCGACAATATCGTCAGAGGTTTTTTGTCCAACCCTGCTGTAGAACTGCCCTTAAGGGAGGACGGCAAGCTCAATGTGGGCGGAGCTGTCGGCAAAGACGGTCATATCTGGGTAATAAAGGACTATGGCTTAAAGGAACCTTACAGAGGAAGCTCCCAACTGGTTTCCGGCGAGATAGCCGAGGACTTTGCACATTATCTTTTGAAGTCCGAAGGCATAAGGTCTGCCGTCGTCTTGGGTGTAAAGGTGGACAAGAACGGCGTCTTGGCGTCAGGCGGTGTCATACTGGAAGCCATGCCGGGAATAACCGAAAACCAATTGGTTATGGCAGAGGATATTATGCAAAACCTTTCCTCAATCAGCTCAATTATGCAACTTAAGACAATAGAGGAGATATTTGACTTCTATTTTGGGCATTTGAACAGCGAAATATTGAGCATTGAGGATTTGCGATATGAATGCAATTGCTCAAAAGAGCGGATTGAGAATATAATTAAGGGTTTGGGGAAAGATGAAGTCTATGATATAATAAAAAATACGGGAAAATTTGAGATAACTTGCCAATTTTGCTTGAAAGAATACACCTATAGCAAAGAGGAGGTAGACAAGCTATGGGAAATGTGATTGCCCTGGATATAAACTTAAAAAGCTGCTTAAGGTTTGCGGACAAGTTCATAAATGATGAAAAATATCTGGACGCCATGATAAACCTGAATGACGCCATAAAATTCGCAAAGACAAACGATGAAAAAAGGGATATTTATATAAGATACCTATACCTTTTGACTCAGACGGACAATTTTGGTTCGGCGTATACCGTATTGACAAAACTTATATATACTTACTGCAATTCCGACAGCTATATATTTGACGGCATAGATGTGATTCTCAAAGAAAGTCTGCTTTTCTCAAACGCGGACAACCTTTTCAGCTTTGAGGGGCTGGACATCAAGGCGAGGGAAGATTTTATCAAGATTCGCGAATTTTGCAAAAATGAGGATTTTGACACGCTGATAGAGAGCCTTCCCATTCTTGCCAATCCCCGAAATCCATACTTCCCCGAAATGATGAAGCTGACCTATGAGGCTACACAGCATCCTGGCTTTAAGGTAAAAAAAGATAAAATTCTGAACAGCGCTATGCTTCTATACCCTAACGCACCCGACAACCCTTATGTTATCTCAATGCTTTTGGAGACCAATGACGAAGAAATAATCGATGTGTTAGAAAAAGGATATCGCTTGCAGTTAGAGAGGGCGTCGGATAATTATTTTGACTTATTGAGGATAGGGCGTGCCTATATGCTCAATGGAAGATACCATGTCGCCATAAAGTTTTTCAGAAGAATAATGCAACACAACAGATATGACGAAGAGACGCTTTGGATGTCGGCTCTATGTTATTATCTTTTGGGGGAGAGGGAAAAGGGCAGAAGAGCGCTCAATACCTATGCTGCGTTCTTTAAGTGCAGTGATGCCCCGGTGAATATTTATAGGGCGTTTATGGAATCCAAGGACATTGCCCCCGCCAGATATCCGTTTGTTAGCGATAAGTTCATAAACAAAGAAATAAAAAGGGTAAAAGAATTTTTTGAGATGTTTCCCCCGTCGGAGATTTCCATATCTCCATTGTTAGACCTTTTCAAGGTGGCGGGATATAAGTACGAAGCGCTCTATGAGATTGTCAGAAGCCACAAGGGCGAGGTTATGCAAAAGGCGATAAGAAAACTCTTAAGTTCCATGAGGGTCAATTCCTATCACAAGCTGTTTCTATTCAACGAGCTTGTTCAAAGCGACTATGAGGGCGGAGTGGATATAATCTATAAAGACAGGATTTTTTGCGGAAATATCCTAAGATTAAGGGCAAAAGACATCGATAAGAGATATCACAGATTCTATAAGGAAATTATGGCGATGATTCCGTTTTGCGAGGAGTTCATCCCCTTAAAATGTTCCCGCCTTGCCGCTACGGTGAAGAAAGTGGCGGAGGTATTCCCGCTTGATGACAGCGAAGAGAAGGAAGCCGCCGCAAAATATATAATATTTTATCTTTATACCAAGTCATTAAGAATAAAGATTGACGAGGCGTACTTTAAGCATATTTTTAATGTAAATGATGAGAACTTAGTCAGAAGAGCGCTTTTGCTTTTCAATGCGCCTAATACTCCCAAAAGCGATGAGTAAGACAGGGGCAGAAAGCCCCTTTTTTATTTGGTTTATTTAATTTAATTTTTATGCCAAAACATTTGAAAAGAACATTTACCTATAATTGACCTATAACGCCCTTTACATTAAAGCTCTATATATATTATAATTATTATAATATAATCGCTATAGGTTTTAGCAAAAAGAGGCAATGAATGAAGCTTATAAAAAATGCGGTTTTGGTTATCATAGCGATATTTTTGGTCTTAAGTATGACCGCATGCGACCAAGAAGATAGCAAAGGGCACATAATCATCTTAAAGATAAGCGAAACCCAATCCCAAGAAGTGGTGGATATCATTGAGAGCTTTCCCGACTATCAAAGAGAAGGCTATTATTTAGAGGGCTGGTACTTAACAAGTGATTTTTCAGGTCCTCAAGTCAAGTTTCCTTTTGAAGTTGAAAAAGACACTACGCTTTATGCAAGGTGGTTTAGTGCAGAAGAGGGAAGCCCGTATCTTGTCTATGAACTCAATCCAAACAATCAGTATACCATAAAAGGCTATAACGGCAAGTCTAATATTGCAGTCATCCCCCAAGAATACAATGAAAAACTTGTCACAGCGATAGCGGACGGCGCATTTAATGTCTGCGATACCGTTAAGAAAATAGTTTTACCCGACTCTATAAACAGTATAGGACGGGCTTTTTGTAGGGCGTCCAATTTAGAAGAGATAGAGGTCTGCCCCCAAAGCGATTTCTTTACATCCGAAGACGGAATTTTATATAACAAACAAAAAACAGTATTAATAAGCTATCCTCCCGCAAAGCTTGGCGACTATTTCGACATTCCCAAAAGCGTGACATCCCTTGCCAATTCGGCTTTCAGATTTTGCAGATACCTTAAAAATATCTCCGTCCCCGAGAGCTTAGAGGATATGGGAGAGATTTATTTTGACAACTGTTTTTCCTTGGAAAATATCCTTGTAAGCGACCAGAATTCAGCTTTTTCTTCTTTGGACGGGGTTCTATTCAATAAGGACAAGACTATTCTATACAGATATCCACAAAATTATAGCCAAAGAGATTATCAAATCCCTGTCGGTGTGGTGGAAGTGGCGCCATACGCTTTTGACCAAAGCGCCGTAAGGTCTATCGCCATTCCCAAGTCCTTAGAGAGCTTCACTGCGATAGAGGATTGTCTTCAATTAGAGGCTTTTGATGTGGCAAGCGATAGCAATATCTTTTCATCAAATGACGGCGTGCTTTTTGACAAGAGCCGCCAAACCCTTTTGCAATACCCTCAAGGTAGAAAAGGCGAGGCGTACTACTATGAGGGCGATGAAACAGAGTACTATGCATATCGCCTGCCCAACGGAGTAAAGACAATAAACAGGGCAGCGTTTAATTCCTGTGTATATCTCAACAAGGTGATTATCCCGCCCAGCCTTGAGTATATATCAGAAGTGGCTTTCTTTAACCTGCATGGCGGCTTTAACCTTAAAGAAGTGGTTTTTGACAACAACAGCCAAATCAAAGAAATAGGGTCGTTTGCTTTTATGGAATGCTCGACTTTAGAAATCTTTTGGGTCACTGCTATAGAACCGCCAATACTTGGCGAGAGTGTGTTTGGAGCCAAGCGAGAGAACTTTACTGTCTTTGTCCCTAACAACACCTTTGAGCTTTATTTGCAGTCCAATTGGGCACATGTGACGGACAATTTGAAAAGGGGCGAAAACACCGATTTTTATACGGTAAACTTTAACACCTGTGAAGGCGAGCAAATAGAAAGCTTAGAGACGGCGTATATAAAAGACGAAGTGATACCCCAAAAGCAGGACTTTGTCTTTGGCGGTTGGTATCTGTCATCTTCATATTCGGGCGAAAGAGTTAAATTCCCCCTTGCCATAATGAGTGAAACAAACCTTTATGCAAAATGGTATCCGAACTATGAGGGAACAGAGGGATTGAGCTTTGTTTTGGATAATCAAACGAATACTTATTTGGTGGTGGGCTATACGGGAGACTATGCCGAGGTGACCGTCCCCCCCACTCATAACGGCAAGCTGGTGACGGTTATTGGCGAAAAAGCTTTTGAGGGAAAGAGCCAAGTCAAGAAAATAGTCTTGCCCGAGACCATAACGACTATCGAAAAGGAGGCTTTTCAATGGGCAAATGGGCTTGAAGAAATAAGCTTTCAGGGAGAGAGGCTAACGACTATTGGAGAATACGCCTTTAGCGATTGCGTGCAGTTGGCTGAAATAAACTTACCCTTAAGCGTAAAGACAATCGGAACAAGAGCTTTCAACAACTGTTCATCGCTGACAACGCTGAAGATTCCCAAAGCAACGGACAGTATTGGCATTTATGCTTTTTCCGACTGTAACAATCTTGAATCTATCGAGGTCAGCTCCGAGAACTTAAACTATCTAAGCCAAGACGGCGTACTGTATAACAAAGACCAAACGGCTTTAATCTTTTATCCCCCTGCAAAGCAAGAAACGGTTTTTCAAATGCCCGACAGCATAGTCAGAATAAAAAGCCGAGCTTTTTATCAAGCTGAAAACCTAAATGAAATCATATTTTCAAAGAACTTAAGAGATATCGAAACCGACGCTTTTTATCAAACGAACTTATCACGAATCACGCTGCCTTCTGGGCTTGAGAATATAGGCGATAGGGCTTTTAAGAATTGCCAAAATCTGACAGCCGTGTATTTGGACAGTGAAGATTCGTATCCAAAGCTTGGCTATACCAGCTTTTGGGATGTTGAAAATTTAACAGTCTATGTCTTTGAAAGCATTTATGACGAATTAATTAAAGACGATATGTGGAAAGATTTGAATATAGTCAAAAGGGCGATAGACTGATATCCTTTATTGTTTGCGCCACGAGCAAGCTTGTCAAGACATTTCCTCTTGACATATAATTAAGTAATAATGTATTATTTAATGTGAGAATATATTTAATACGGTGCGGGTGAAATGAAAAAAAACATAGTACTTATCTTTATGCTCTTGACGCTTATTTGTTTTGTGCTTATTGGGTGTGACGGCATAAATGATGGCATAAGCACGGAATTATTAAGGTTAGAAATTCACCCCAGTTCCCCCAGAGATTTTGAAATAGGCGAGGACATCGATTTAAGTAAAATTAGGATTATCGCTACATACAGAGACGGCTCAGAGGAGATTATTCAACTCAATGACGCCATGTTAAGCGATATCGACAGAGAGAAATTCACTACGGTGGCGGCTTCGCATACTATCAGAATCGAGTATAAGGGCAAAGCCGTTTTATATAATTTTTCAATATCCCAATCTATCCCACAAACAAAATACAATGTCCATTTTGAAAGCAATGGTGGCACTGAAGTAGCGTCCCAGTACACAAACCTTATCGAGGCTTTCACCATACCCATAAAGGCGGGATTTACTTTTATTGGCTGGTATGATAATGTGCATTTGGAGGGCATAAAAGCCGAAGCGCCATATCCCATTTATAGGGACACGACCTTCTTTGCCAAATGGGAAGACAACAGAAAACGTACCGTTTTCTTTTTGGACATTGACGAAAATCCTTTTTATCAGCTGACAGTCGTTCATGGCGGAGATGTGAACATGGACGCCTTACCCAATGCTCCCGAGGTGGAGGGTTATAGATTTATCAGGTGGGAGGGAGCATTCTACAATGTCACAGAGAATATTGAGATATCGCCAGTTTATGAAAGAATTGAATTCACTATCAATGTCTATAGCGACGAGGGTATGACAAAGAGAATGTCTTCGACCATTATCCCATACGGCGAGCCTTACAATATGGGCGAAGACCTTAAGGTGCCTGAAATAGAAGGCTATATCGGCGAATGGAAGATTTTTACCGAATACGGCTTGGTGGATATTGAGGACCAGTTTTTGCGCATCACTCAAAATTATGATATTGTCCCCTCATACCAAATCATAAGATTTATTCTTACTTTCCAAGACGATTCATTTTTTGCCGGTTCAGGCACATCTTGGCAATCCAAATCAAGAACGGTGGACTATGGTTCAGAATTTGATATCGTGGAGGCAGGCGATCCGTTGATTGCCAATCCTCAGAGCCGAGACGGACATATTGCAAGCTGGGCGGTGCTGATAGACGGAATATGGATGAATATAGATAACGGCGCGACATGGGACGAAACAGAAAGGGTATGGATTCCCTCAGAAGAGCCTATCAGCTCTATTGAAATAAAAAACACTTCGGACGAGGTCATAGCCGTCATCTTAAACGGCCGTTACATAAAAGACATCAAGGCAAATATTATTATTCAGGCAAAATACCAAAGAGAAAGATATACGCTCAATTTTGTCAGACCAAGCGAAGGTTCGCTTTATACGGTAGAAGGCATAAACTACAATACCAAGTTCTCATTGTATAAACCCCAAGAGGGCGACGAACTCCCTGAAATCATATACGGAGAAAAGACCAAAAGAGACTTTGTCAGATACAACGCTTTGGAAGACTGGGATATTGAATGGTACATAACGGGAGGTTTTGAAGAAGAGGATAAAATTATTTTCGAAGACCATGGTTATATTACTGTAGGCATAGACGGTATTATTAATAACAATATCATTAATTTCTATTGCAAGGATATCGACTTAAGGACTTATGAAGTGCAGTTCTTTGACTGGGATTTTGTCAATGAAGAATATATTCCGCTGTCCGTTCCGATAGAGATTGACGGAGTTATCCACAATGTGGATACCCAGATTGTTCCCCACGGTAGTTTTGCAATAGAGCCCAATGTCAATAGTAAAATAGAATACGGCTATGATTTCCGCGATAGCATTAACTTATGGTTTGACGCACCGCATGGAAAGCCTTATGCGAATAGTATTTATCCCAATAACATACAAAAGAACACGAGATTCTATGTGCATTACACATTGAGAACATATTCTGTGACATTTAGAGATTTTTATTATCCTTATGACGACAACATAAACGCGGACGACTTTTCGGTATTGGAATTCCCGCCAGAAGTAACATATTACACAGGCGAGAACGGCGAGCCTTTGAGTTCGGGCTATGTCTATATGGACGCAGTGTTCATAAGAAGTCACAAGCATGAGTTTAAGGACTCCGAAATTTATTTTGGCGGAGACGAAGTCTATAACAAAATCAAATTTATTCAAAGCTACCTTGATGACGAGGAGCTTTACGATGCCTTATTCCTCCAAAAAGACCAAATAACAGCCGAAGTGGACTACTATTCAGCCTTGCTTAGGGATTATTATGACTATGAACAAGCGGTGCTGGATTATCAAACAGACGACGAAAGATGGCTTGGGTACACCAAACCTGATTATGTTACTTTCATGCAATGGCGGGAGAATCTTTACGAGGTGGAGCAAAAACTTCAGTTTGTTACGGACTATAAAATCCTATATTATCAAGACGGGGACAGCATCCCCGAAGGGTACGAGATTGGGGACGAAATCCCCGGAACGGGCGCAAGAGAAAGGGAATATATGCTTCTTGTCTATGAGCGGGAAACAGACCCTGAAGGCGAGTTTATAACAGACGAAAACGGAAACTTTGTATTCAAGACCGACGGTGAGGGCAAGTATATCGACAACGGCGACTATCAGAGAATGCTCAACCTATTTTATCAGGCAGAGGGCAGAGAGGGGTATGAATTTGACGGATGGTTTACTAACCCCAATTTCAATCCCGATTCAAGAGTAAGCGTAAATGTGGGCGAAGAGATTATTTTACAAGATTTTGTTATTACCAACAATGTTATTCTGTACGCCAAGTGGATAGACTTAGAAAAAGGCTCTGACGGTCTGGTCTTTGAAAAGGTAATAGAGCCCAACCCCGAATACGAAATCGGAGGCGACAAGCCCGAATTTATCAGTTATTATATAGTGATTGACTATATTGATATTGAAAGTGCAGGCGACTATGTCTTAAGGGAAGTCGGCGGAGAAACTTATTATGAATTCATAGACCCGCTTACGGGCAATACCAGAACCTTACACAGCAACTATATCAGTTTTAATGAGATGTCAACTATACAAGAGACCGAGCTTAGAATTCCCGCTTTCCATGAGGGCTTGCCCGTAAAGAGAATAAGGGAAGGCGCTTTGGAAAAATATGGCTCTATCATAGAAAGAGTCAGCATAACCGCCAATATAGAAGTTATTGACGAAGGAGTGTTCGCTCCCTCATATAATCTTGAAGGCTTCACGCTTTCCGAGGATAACGAGCACTTTGAACTGATAAGGGGTGTGCTGTATACGGCGGACGGCAGAACCTTGCTTTGCTATCCCACAAAATTAGTTATTGAGGAGTATGAACGGGGCGGCATAACCGTGCCCTCTACCACATATATTGTGCCAGCCGAAGTCACCCGAATAGCTAAAGCCGCTTTCTCAAAAACAAATCTTCAATACATAGCGTTTGAATTGGGGGATATAGAAGACAAATTGGTCATAGGCGAAGAAGCTTTTATGAGCTGCCAAAGCCTCTTAAGGATAGGTCACCTTAGCATTCATCCTACCCAACCCATATATATTTCAGACACCTGTCTACCAGATAGGCTTGTTAAGATTGGTGCGAGGGCTTTCCAAAACTGTTATGGCATAATGGAATCCATAACCACTACTATATACTCCGAACTATTATATGTCGGCGAAAACGCTTTTGAGGCGACCCAGTGGTATACGAATCTCTTGCAGGGTACCACAACTGCCAGATACATAGACGGCACGAGCTCCAACGGGGTTATAACAATAGGCTATGTAGTGCTTGGAGTGTCTAATATCTCTTCAAATGTAATAAACCTACATTCTGAATATACAAGATCTATTGCAGATAAAGCTTTCTATGGAAAGGGCAATATCAAGCGTATCCAAATCCTAAACTCCAATTTTGTTCATATTGGAAACAATGCCTTCAGCCAAATGGGAGAATTGGAGAGATTAGATATACATGTCGCCGACCCTCAACAACTGTCATTAGGAGATAATATCTTTGGCAGCAGCGGCTATTTCAATATATATGTGCCCCAAGGAAGCGTTGGAGCTTACCAAATCGCCGAAGGCTGGAGTCAATACGCTGAATACTTCAGAGAGCTTGAATTTTAAAAACACTTATTATCAAGTCCGACAAGTCTCTTAAGATTTCTTAAGAGACTTTTTTGTTTAGCGAAAAATGTCAAATCTTGGTAAAAAATTACGACGATTATTATTGACTTATGATATTGTCATATGATAGAATGTGTGTATAAAAAGATAATATAAAAGGATACCAATATAATACGGGGAATACGGCTCCGTAGTTTCTACCCAATCGCCTTAAACGATTAGACTATTGGTAAACATATATTAAATATGGATGATTTTTCCATATTTATCGTGTTTATGATGGCGAATTGAGGTTAGAGCCATCATTTTTTATTTGTGTTGAAAAAACAAATATAAATTATTTTTAGGAGGTAACCAATGAGTAACAACCAAGAAACCAAGGCTAAAGTCGGTTTTCTTAAGAAGCTTGACGATTACTTTGGAATTACAGCCAAGGGTTCTACTTTCAGAACAGAGATTATCGGCGGTCTGACAACATTTTTCGCCATGTGCTATATTCTGTTTGTCAACCCCTCTGCTATGGTCGGCGACGGCAATCCCACACTGCTGCTTGCAATCTTTATCTCGACTGCGATCGGCGCAATAGTGGGAACAGCGCTTATGGCTCTGCTTGCCAAGGTGCCTTTTGCACAGGCTCCGGGAATGGGACTTAATTCCTTTTTCTTTGTAGCTTTTATGCTTACCGGTTTTGGAGCAGCTGCGGCGTTTACACCCGAAGCTTATCAAGCTGGATTATCCATTGTCTTTATATCGGGTATCTTATTCCTCATAGTATCCGTGACAGGTATCAGAAAAGTTATATTTGAAGCATTGCCCCAAAGCTTGAAGAAAGCCATCCCCGCAGGAATCGGACTGTTTATTGCTTATATCGCTTTCCAAAATGCAGGCATTATCACAGCCAATCCTTTTGTTCAAGTTCAATTCGTTGACCTCACTCAAGATTGGTACACCATATGTGCTCCCATAGCGGCTTTACTTGGTTTCTTCTTAATTGGCACTTTATCTAAAACTAAGCTTAGAGGTGGCGCGGTTATTATCGGTATTATTGTCACCGCTGGCATATATTATCTTTTCAATATCGGAAACCCTTCGGCTTATTCAGCTTTTACTGGCGGTCTTTCTAACCCCGCCGATGCTTTCAAAGCTTTTGGCGAACTCAGTTTAGGAGCTGCGTTCAAAGGCTTTAAGTATTGGGAAGTAGGTACAATTCTTTCAGCAATAATGCTTGTCATCACTTTCTGTCTTATTGATATGTTCGATACTATGGGTACTCTTCAAGGCACATGTGCTGAAGCCGGCATGCTTGACAAGAATGGAAATCCCATAAGACTACAACAAGCACTTATGAGCGATGCTATCGCCACAGTAGTAGGCGCCGTTGCTGGAACTTCGACGGTTACCACTTATGTAGAATCTGCTTCAGGCGTTTCAGCAGGAGCAAGAACAGGATTTTCATCCTTAGTAGTTACTCTTCTTTTCATAATAGCCATGTTCCTTAGCCCCTTGGCGGCTATTATACCTGCCGCAGCTACCGCTCCCGCTTTGATGTTTGTCGGCGTTCTTATGCTCAAGAACTTCAAAGAAGTAGACTTTTCAGATATGACAAGCGCTATACCTGCATTTATCACATTGATAATGATGCCCCTTACTTATTCTATCTCCAACGGTATAGCTCTTGGTATGATTTCATACATCATCTTAAGACTTGCCTCCATTCGTTCTTTGGACGATGTCAAGGATTTCTTCAAGAAAGATACGGTTATACTTGTACTTGCGATATTGTTTGCACTTCGTTTCTTCCTTGTAGCGATGTAATTAAATTGTCAAAAACCCAAATGACCGCTCACACCGAGCGGTCATTTGCCATATAAAAAAACCTTTGAGATATGAACTTTTCAAAGAATAAAAACTCTTGCCAAAAGCTTGAATAAGTTCTTTTTGTATACGCTTTTATTTGACAAAAACTTTATAGCTATGGTAATATGTAAGCATTATAATAATACATAATTCGCCAATATAAAATGAACGATACGGGTTCATTGTCTCTACCGGGTACCATAAATACCCTGGCTATTGGTAAAGTTTTTTACTAAGTAGTGGCTGGCATAAAACCGCTATTTTTGCTTTTATATTGGCGATCCATTATTAAACTACCAAAAAAGCGAAAGGCGGGCGTATTATGACAAAGATTAATGAATTAATAATAATAAATAATATCGCCTTAAGCGACGCCTTTTTTTCTTATTTCTCACAAAATATTATAAAAAGCCCTATGGAGGTACTTGATGCCTAAAGCAGCTATTGTCATGGGAAGCAAAAGCGATTTTCCCGTGGTCAAAAAAGCAATTGAGATATTCAAAGAATTCGGTATTAATACAGAAGTCAGAGTTCTCTCAGCACACAGAACGCCTTTTGAAGCATGCCAGTTTGCTCTGGACGCCGAAAAGAACGGAATTGATGTGATAATCGGCTGTGCGGGGAAAGCCGCTCATCTTGCCGGAGTTCTTGCTGCAAACTGCGTTTTGCCGATAATAGGACTGCCGATTAAAAGTTCGACTATGGACGGGCTGGACAGTCTCTTGTCAACTGTACAAATGCCCTCAGGTGTTCCGGTAGCTACCGTCGCCATTAACGGAGCAGAAAACGCCGCATTATTAGCTATTCAGATTATGGCACTTAAGTATCCCTATCTTAAGGATAAATTAAGAGCGCATAAGGATAATATGAGACAAAAGATACTCTCTGACGACAAGGCCTTGAGAGAGGAGCTTTTTAAGGAATAAAATAGCAAAGGAAGGAGTTATGATAGATTACAAATCCGCAGGAGTCGATGTGGAAGCCGGTTACAAGGCGGTACAGCTCATGAAAGAGCATGTAAAAAAGACTTTCGATAAAGGTATGATTGGAGACATAGGCGGGTTTGGCGGCTGTTATGCCTTAGACGACAAGCCGGACGGAGATGTCTTGGTATCGGGTACGGACGGCGTGGGCACAAAGCTTAAATACGCCTTCATAAGCCAAAAGCATGATACGATTGGAATTGACGCAGTGGCTATGTGTGCAAACGACATTATTTGTCAAGGCGCGAAGCCACTTTTCTTTTTGGATTATATCGCCATTCCCAAACTGGAGCCCGAAAAGGTTGCCCTAATAGTTAAAGGCGTCGCCGAAGGCTGTATTCAAGCGGGGTGCGTGCTTTTAGGCGGCGAGACAGCGGAAATGCCGGGCTTTTATAGAGAGGGCGAATACGATATCGCGGGGTTTTGTGTAGGGATAGTTAAGAAAAACAAAATCATAGACGGAAAGGATATCCAAGAGGGGAATATTATTATTGGACTTGAATCCTCAGGTATACACTCTAACGGCTATTCATTGGTCAGAAAGCTTTATGGCGAGTACATTGAGACTTTATCCACTTATGACCAAGAACTTGAAGCTAAGCCGATTGATCTGTTCTTGACACCCACAAGAATATATGTTAAAAGTATACTATCCTTAATAGAGAGCGTAAAGGTCAATGGTATAAGCCATATCACGGGAGGCGGATTTTTGGAGAATATCCCCCGAATGATGCCTAAAGGCTTGGGCGCGGAGATTGATACAAAATCCTATCAGGTCCCAAGGGTGTTCAAAGCGCTTCAGAAAAAAGCAAATTTACCCGACATAAAGGCATATAACACATTCAATATGGGCATAGGAATGGCGATAGCCATAGATGAAAAATATCAAAAAGACGCTTTGAAAATCTTGTCGGACAACGGCGAAAAGCCCCATGTCATAGGACGGGTAGTTAAGAGAGAGGGAGTGAAGCTGTGCTGAAAAACATAGCGGTATTTGTATCGGGGAGCGGTACGAATTTGCAGGCGATAATCGACTCCATAAAGTTAGGGCAGATAAAAAACGCCCGTATATCGCTTGTGGTTGCTTCAAAAGAGGGCATATACGCTCTTGAAAGGGCAAAAAGAGAGAACATTCCCGCTTTAATATATAAAAAAGCCAATTATCCAAGCTTGGACAAGATGTTTGAAGAAATAACCATAGAGCTTGAAAAAAGGCAGATCGACCTTATAGTTCTTGCGGGCTATCTACTTATCCTTACCCCCAACATTGTTAAAAGATATAGGAATAGAATAATAAACATCCACCCCTCTCTTATTCCAAAGTATTCAGGTGACGGTTTTTATGGGATGAAAGTACATAAAGCGGTAATTGAAAACAAAGAGGAATACAGCGGAGCGACTGTACATTTTGTGGATGAAGGCACGGACACCGGAGAAATAATTCTTCAAGAAAGGGTCAAGGTCTATGAAAACGATACTCCTGAGACACTTGCAGAAAGAGTGCTTGAACTTGAACACAAGCTTTATGCCAAAGCTATAAATAAAATAATAAACGGAGATGAGAATGAAAAAAAGAGCATTGATTAGTGTATCGAATAAGACAGGCATAACCCAGCTGGCAAAATCCTTAACGGATTTGAGATATGAAATAATATCCACCGGCGGCACTGCAAAAATCCTCAAAGACAACGGCATTAAGGTTATCGGCATATCCGAAATAACAGGTTTCCCTGAATGCCTTGATGGAAGAGTCAAGACCTTGCACCCTAATGTCCACGCGGGGCTTTTGGCAATGAGAAAAAATCCCGAACATATCGCACAGCTTAAGGCATTAAATATCAACACAATAGACATAGTTGTGGTCAACCTATATCCCTTTAAGAATACTATTATGAAAGAGGGCGTAGAGTTTCAAGAAGCCGTTGAGAATATAGACATAGGCGGCCCTACAATGCTTAGGTCCGCTGCCAAGAACTATCAGGATGTTGCGGCGATTGTCGACCCCAAAGACTATGACAAGGTCATAAAGGAGCTTGAAGAAAACGGGGAAGTATCGCTGGAAACCAAGATGTACCTTATGTATAAGGTTTATCAGCACACAGCATGCTATGATACCTTGATAGCTTCTTACTTAAGGGAACGCATAGGCATAGAGTATCCGGACGAAATAAGCTTTGCTTATGAGAAAGCTCAGGATATGCGCTATGGCGAAAATCCCCACCAGACGGCAGTATTCTATAAAGAGCCGTTGCCGGTTAGGGGAGCCTTGACTCAAGCCAAACAGCTCAACGGGAAAGAACTTTCGTTCAACAACATCAACGACGCCAACGGGGCGCTGGAGCTTTTGAAAGAATTCGACAGACCCGCAGTAGTGGCAGTAAAACACGCAAACCCTTGCGGGGTAGCGGAAGCTGATAGCGTATACGAGGCGTATATGAAAGCGTATGAGGGAGACCCTGTTTCTATTTTTGGCGGCATAGTGGCGGCAAACGGCGAAGTTGACAAAGAAACCGCCGAACAAATGGTCAAAATATTTTTGGAAATAGTTATCGCCCCCTCATTCTCAAAAGAGGCTTTAGATATTCTTAAGACAAAACAGAACCTAAGGGTTTTGGAGCTTAAGGATATAGACAGAAAAATTACGAATAACATCCATAATCATAAAAAGGTTTTGGGAGGACTTCTGGTACAGAGCTATGATATCGAACTTATTGAGGAACTCAAAACCGTCACTAAAAAGAGCCCGTCCCCAAAAGAGATTGAGGATATGCTCTTTGCTATGAAAGTAGTCAAACACACCAAGTCCAACGCAATAGTGGTCGCTAAAGACAAAGCTACCTTAGGCATCGGCGCAGGACAGACCAATCGGATATGGGCGGCAAAACAAGCGATAGAGCATTCGGGAGAAAAAGTCAGGGGCGCTGTTATGGCGAGTGACGCTTTCTTTCCGTTCAACGATTGCGTTGAGGAAGCCGCCAAAGCCGGAATCACAGCGATTATTCAACCCGGCGGCAGCATACGCGACCAAGACAGCATAGACCTTTGCAACCAAAAGAATATTTCTATGATATTCAGCGCACAAAGGCATTTCAAGCACTAAAAAATCCTAAGGAGGAGATATGGATATACTTTTAATTGGGAAAGGAGGAAGAGAACACGCCATAGCTTGGGCGCTAAAAAAGAGTCCAAAAGTCAATAAGATTTATTGTCTTCCCGGCAATGGAGGAATTGAGGAGATAGCCGAATGCGAAAAGATAGGAGTTATGGATTTTAATAGGATTCTGAAATTTCTTCAAGAGCACCCCGATATAGGTTTGACGGTTGTAGCGCCTGACGACCCATTAGCAGAAGGGCTTGTGGACATTCTTGAGGAGAACGGCTATAGAGCGTTTGGACCAAATAAAGCCGCCGCCCATATTGAGGCAAGCAAGTCTTTTGCAAAAAACCTTATGAAAAAGTACAATATCCCTACACCGAAGTTTGAGGTCTTTGACGACTATCACGAGGCGATAGAGTATGTCAGAAATCAGACCTATCCCATTGTTGTCAAGGCTGACGGGCTGGCATTAGGCAAGGGAGTCATTATCTGCAACAAGATTCAGGATGCCGAGAACGCCGTATATGATATTATGGTTGCCGAAAGGTTTGGAAAGGCTGGAAAAACTATTGTCGTGGAAGAATTTATTGAGGGGAAAGAAGTCAGCATCCTTACTTTTTGTGACGGCAAGACCATAAAGCCAATGGTATCCTCTCAAGACCATAAGAGAGTATTTGACGACGATAAGGGTCTCAATACTGGCGGTATGGGAGCCTTTAGTCCAAGTCCTGTGTATACTCCCCAAATAGCCGACAAGGTATATAATGAAATAATCCTGCCCACTATGAACGCTATGAACCAAGAGGGCAGACCTTTTAAGGGCGTATTATATTTTGGGCTGATAATGAACGAAGAGGGCGTAAAGGTGCTTGAGTACAACGCCCGTTTTGGAGATCCCGAAACCCAAGTCGTGCTTCCGCTTTTGGAAACTGATTTATTTGATATTATGCAAGCGGTTATAGACCAAAAACTGGATCAAATTAAAATTAAATGGCAAAATAAAAGCTCTGTCTGTATCATTTTGACAAGTGGGGGCTATCCATTGGAATATCAAAGCGGATATAAAATCAATATCGGGGATGTAGAGGACGATATCTTGCTGTTCCATGCAGGCACAAAGAAAAAAGACGGCGACTTAAGAACGGCGGGCGGAAGAGTTTTGGGCGTCACCGCCGTAAAAGAAAATCTTGACAAAGCTCGTGAGGCGGTATATAACAATATTAAAAAAATAAATTTTGAAGGAATGCATTATCGCAAGGACATAGGTATCAAAAATGATTAAAAGAGTATTTTCCTTAAAGAAAGAAGGTTTTGACCCAAAGGCAAGAATATTGTTGTCTGAAATAAGAGATGTTTTGAACATTCAAGCCAAGTCCTTAAAGATTTTTAACAGGTACGATATCCAAGGGCTGGACGAGGAATTTCAAACCGCTGTGGATACAATCTTTAGCGAAAAACCCGTAGATTATGTCTTTTTGGACGAGCTTCCCCAAGCCCCAGACTGCAAATACCTTGTGGTAGAGTTTCTTCCCGGGCAGTATGACCAAAGGGCGGATTCGGCAATGCAGTGCATAGAGCTGCTCACCCAAAAAGCAAGACCGTTTATTAAATGCGCCACAGTATATTGTATCGAGGGCATAGACCAAAAACAGTATGAAAAGATAAAAAATTATTTAATTAACCCCGTGGAATGCCGTGAAGGTTCTATGCAAATGCCCCAAACGCTTGAATTTGAATGCAGGGCACCCAGAGATGTGGAGACGGTGGAAGGCTTTATAGACTATGACAAAGAGCAATTAAAAGAATACTATGAGTCTCAATCATTCGCTATGACTTTTGAAGACCTTCTGTTTATACAAAGTTATTTTGAAAAGGAAAAAAGAAACCCCACCATAACAGAACTTAAGGTCATAGATACTTATTGGTCAGACCATTGCAGACATACCACATTCTTGACTGAACTTATGGATATTGCGATAGATTCCGACAATCCGCATTTGAATAAGGCATTGGAGTTATATGAAGAGCTTTTTGAGGAAATCAACGGCGATAAGAAAGAAAAGTACAAATGTCTTATGGACATTGCCACAATCGCCGCTAAGAAACTAAGAAAAGACGGTGTTTTGGACAACTTGGATATAAGCGATGAAATCAATGCATGCAGTGTGGAAGTGGAAGTGGACAACGACGGTTTGAAAGAAGACTGGCTGATTATGTTTAAGAACGAAACCCACAATCACCCCACAGAAATTGAGCCCTATGGCGGTGCGGCGACTTGTCTTGGCGGAGCGATTAGAGACCCGCTTTCGGGAAGAGCTTATGTATATCAAGGAATGCGGGTGACGGGAGCGGCAGACCCCACCGAACCCATAGAAAACACCTTGAAAGGAAAGCTCCCTCAACGCGTCCTATCCAAGGTTGCCGCGGAGGGTTTTAGCAGTTATGGCAACCAAATCGGCGTTCCCACAGGGATAGTAAATGAGATTTATCATCCCCGCTACAAGGCGAAAAGAATGGAAGCAGGCTATGTCATAGGCGGAGTCCCCAAGGCAAATGTAGTCAGACAAAAGCCCAAAGCGGGCGACATTGTCCTTATTGTGGGCGGAGAGACAGGTAGAGACGGTTGTGGCGGAGCTACCAGCAGCAGCAAGGCGCATAACGAAGACTCCATAAACGAATGCGGCGCCGAGGTGCAAAAAGGTGATCCTCTTATTGAAAGAAGACTATTAAGACTTTTCAAAAGAGCGGATGTCGCTCCTATGATAATCAAATGCAATGATTTTGGGGCGGGTGGCGTCAGCGTAGCAGTAGGAGAGCTTGCGGACAGTTTGGATATCTATTTAGACAAAGTCCCCCAGAAATACCCGGGACTTAACGGCACTGAGCTTGCCATTAGCGAATCCCAAGAAAGAATGGCGGTGGTTATCCATAAGAGTGATTTGGAAAAGTTTATTGAATTGTGTGCCGAAGAGAACTTAAATGCTGTGAATATCGCCGAGGTCACGACAACGGGAAGGATGAGAATGTTTTTCAACGGCAAAACAATCGTGGATATCAAAAGGGAATTTTTGAACACAAACGGCGTCAAGCAAATATCCAAGGCACTTATATACGACAAAAGCCAAAGCGTCTTGACAAAAGAGAACGAGGAATTAATCAAAACCGCTGAAAGAGACATAAAAGAGGCGGTGCTGAAAGACTTGTCATCTCTCAACGCATGCTCCCAAAAGGGCATAGTCGATATGTTCGACAGCACCATAGGCGCAAGCTCAATTTTTGTGCCGCTTGGCGGAAAGTATCAGCTGACCCCAAGTCTTGTCATGGCGTCGAAGCCTCCAGTGAGCGGCGAAACTAACACTGCGACCGTTTCCACTTTCGCATGCCCTATAGAGCTTTTGGAGATATCCCCATTTAATGGGGCGATATACTCCATTATTTTATCTATCAACAAACTTGTGGCAAGCGGTGTGGGGCATAACACAATACGGCTTTCTCTGCAGGAATTTTTTAAGAAGTTAAGAAACGACCCAAGAAGATGGGGAGAGGTCACTTCGGCGCTTTTGGGCGCATTATATGCCCAATACAATCTTGGCTTAGCCGCAATAGGCGGAAAGGACTCCATGAGCGGTTCATTCAATGAGATGGATGTTCCGCCTACCCTTATATCCTTTGCCATGGGCATAGGCAGAGCCGACACTCTGATAAGCAATGTATTCAAAAAAGGTCAAAAGCTGTTTAGAATAAAGCTTAAGCGCGACAAGGATTTTATTCCTGACTTCAAATACCTTATCAAGTTATACAATATCCTAAACATCAACATAGAAAAAGGCAATATCGAGGCGGCGACCGTCGTGGAAAGGTGCGTTATGACCGATTTGATAAAGTCGCTTGTGGGAGAGGGCAGCGGTATTTCATTTGCAAGAACGGATATTGATTTATTTATGCCGTCGTATGGGGATTTTATTGTCGCCATAAAAGACATAGAGGAACTTCCCATAGAAGATGTTGATTATTTGGGCATAGTCGATGACAGCGGAGCCGTTAAGGGCAACGATTTCACTTTGACTAAAGAAGAAATCAGATCAGCCTATACCTCCCGACTTGAAAAGGTATTCCCTATAATAGCAAAAGCCGAGGGAGAGGCGAAGGCTTTTGATTATATAGTCAACGAAACCTATAAATGCAAGACTAAGGTGGCGAAACCACGAGTGTTTATACCAGTTTTTCCCGGTACAAACTGCGAGTACGACACCACCAAAAGATTTAAACTTGCAGGAGCTGAGACTGATATCGTTGTAGTAAAAAACCTTGTCCCAGGTGACATTAAGGACACAATAGAAAGGTTCAAAAATGCTATCCGTAATTCCCAAATCATAGCTTTCCCCGGCGGAGCTTCGGGCGGCAACCAGCCCGACGGCAGCGGAAAATTTATAGCCACTACATTTAGAAACCCCGTTCTTGTCGATGCCTTATATGATTTGTTTCATAATAGAGACGGACTTATTCTTGGCATTGACAACGGTTTTCAGGCATTAGTAAAGCTTGGTCTTTTGCCCTATGGCAAAATCAAACCACATGATGAAAATTCTCCTACTATTACCTACAACGACATAGGCAGGCATGTGAGCACTATTGCTAATATAAGGGTTTGTTCTAATTTAAGCCCTTGGCTAAGCTCTGTAAAGGTAGGTGATATTTTCAGCGTCCCCATAAGTAATGTAGAAGGGAAATTCATAGCTTCACCTTCGGAAATGCAAAGAATAGTAGAGAACGGTCAAATTGCCACACAATATGTGGACTTAGAGGGCAATGTCACAATGATACCCCCCTATAACCCGACGGGCTCCATGCAGGCAATAGAGGGCATAACTTCTCCCGACGGCAGAATCTTTGGCAAAATGGGGCACGCTGAAAGGATAGGTCCAAACCTCTATAAGAATTTGGGCGGAGAATTTGATATGAAAATATTTGAAAGCGGAATCATGTATTTTCAATAAGACTATGCTAAAAAGGATAAAACGCTGTAAGAAATATTATCAACAGATAGAAAAATCTACAAATATACCTTGTACTTTCTGTCGATTGATGTTAGAATATAAAAGGTTTTAATTAAAAATTAGCCTATAAGCCATATAGGCAATTTTTATATAAATTTGTGTTAGGACAATAATTTTTGGAGGTACCATATGGGAAAAAATGTCGGGAACGCTAAACAAACGACAGGCATGGATATCCTGCTTGCTTTTCAGCATTTATTCGCTATGTTTGGGGCTACTGTGCTTGTACCGTTATTGACGGGTTTGAACGCCTCGTTAGCTCTCGTGACAGCAGGTATAGGCACTTTTATCTTTCATTTGGTGACAAAAGGTAAAGTGCCTGTTTTTTTGGGCTCAAGCTTTGCTTTTATCGCTGGAACCGCACATGCAGTGAGCACCAAAGGCATTGAATATGCTCAAGGCGGAATTATCATAGCGGGCGCATTGTATCTGCTATTCGCTTTCATAGTATATTTTGTAGGTGTGGAAAGAATAAAGAAATTGTTTCCTCCCGTGGTCACAGGTCCGGTTATTGTGGTTATTGGACTTAGCCTTGCTTCAGTCGGCGTGCAAGACGCCAGCGGCATGAACAGCGGAGACCCTGCAGGCATAAGCTGGCTTATCGCCTTGTTTGTCGTTCTTGTGGTCGTGCTTTGCAACGCCATAAAGTATAGAGGAATCTGGAAACTTATCCCCATACTTATAGGTATGGCGTCAGGTTATATCCTATGTATTATTTTGAATGCGGCGGGCGTTTTTGCTATGGACTATTCCCCATTCAAGACCAATGAATGGATAAATATTCCCTATGTGACCGAAGGGTTTTTCAGCTTGCCAAAATTTGACCTTGCGATTATCTTATCGATAGCTCCCGTAGCTATGGTCACTTTTATGGAACATATTGGCGATATTACTACCAATAGCGCAGTAGTAGGAAAAGACTTTTTCAAAGACCCTGGTCTCCACAGGACTTTGATCGGAGACGGCTTAGCCACTATGGCGGCAGGTTTCTTCGGCGGTCCTGCAAACACTACTTACAGCGAGAACACCGGTGTTTTGGCGGCGACTAAGAACTATAACCCAAGTGTCTTAAGGTGGACAGCTTTGTTTGCCATAATCCTTGGCTTTTTCGGCAAATTTGGTGCGGTGCTTCAAACCATACCCGGTCCGGTAAAGGGCGGAATTGAGCTTGTGCTGTTTGGAATGATAGCAGCTATCGGTATCAGAACCCTTGCGGAATCGGATACTGATATGTCGGAGTTCAGAAATATCATCGTCGTATCCTTAATTCTGGTTTTAGGTATTGGAATTTCTATAATCGGGGGTATAAACATCAACTTTACACAGAATTTCTCCCTTAACCTTTCCGGTCTTTTCATAGCTACTGTTGTGGGCGTCGTATTAAATGCGATAATGCCCAATGTCCCCAAAAAATCTGACAAAATAGGCGAAGTGGAGAAAACGGAAAAAGCTGAATAAGAAATAAACAAAAAAATTATCGGGAAAAAGGGCAACTTGCCCTTTTTTCTTTTTTTCTCACATAATAATCTTATGAAAAGAGCTTTAGTGATAGGCGGCTCCAGCGGAATAGGTCTTGCGATAATAGATAAGCTTTTAGAAAAAGGTTATCAAGTAACCAATATATCTCGCAGAGTGTGTCCAAGAACCCAAGTGGAAAGTCATGAAATTGATGTTGAGGATAAATTCAGATATGAGAAGGCACTCTTTGACATTTGCCAAAAGAATAAGCCCAATTTATTGATATATTCAGCAGGGTACAGTATGGCAGCGGAGATACAAAAGGTAAGACAAAGGGACTATCGCTATTTGTTTGAGGTCAATTTTTTCGCAGTACTAACCGCCATAAGAATAGCAAGCGCTTCTATGAAAGAAAAAGGGGGCAGAATTATTGTTATCAGCAGCGTCGGCGGCGTCATGCCCATATTATACGATCCTTACTATTCCGCTTCAAAAGCCGCTGTCGATATGCTTTGTTTTAGTTTAAGGGCAGAGCTTGAAAGGGAAAATATCTATATTACGAGTTTGTTGCCGGGAGGAACAAGGACAGCTTTCACATATAAGAGAAATGTATATAAGTCAAAGGACCTCTTTCTGAACAATGCGGTGAAAAGGCTTTATTTAATTGAACAAAACGGCATAACAGCCGAAAAGGTCGCTTTAGCCGCACTCAAGATTATGAGAAAGAAAAACCCGCCCATAATTTATGGAGCGGGGATACTTGACAGATTGTCTATTTTTGCAAGGAAAATTCTTCCCGAGAAAATAGCTCTTTATTTTATAAAAAAGCTGTATTATAAGGTTTAGATATAGACTTTGGTTATTTCCGAGCCGCCTCTGGAATTTGTCAAGGAGCTGTCTTGGATATTTATTTTTTCAAACAGCTTTGCGATATCTATCGTGGGCAGAATGTAGGGCGGCACATTGGCGTTCATGGTAACTGAACTGACAACTGTTCTTAGATAGGGAAACAGTATTTCCGCCGCTCTTGGCGCCAAGACTTTTATGTCAGCATCCACGCCTAACACAAAAAATCTCCCCACAAGACCAATATTGAACTCAAACGGGACGGGGTCTTCTTGTTTTTCGATAGCCGCCGACATCAAAATATCAAACCCTTTGTCAATTTTCCTTAAACTAAAACCAATCTTAGGATTAAGCTTAAAATTCTTCACCCCCGGAGGATTATCCACTGCTCTAAACTGAATATCCTTGACCTTATAGCCTTTGAAAACCAAATTTGTTGTTACTGACATTTCTTCCTCCCAATTTTGTCTAATTTCATTATACCATATTATTCTTGCCCATGGTTATAATAAACAAGATAAGCTTGCAATATTCTATAAAATAACCTATATTACATTAAGAAATCCATATAATTATCCTATAAAAAAGGTAAAAAATGTATAAAAGAAATAGCATAAGCCTAAAGCCATTCGTAAAATGGGCAGGGGGGAAGGGCAGCTTAGTTAAAGATATAATAAAATTCATACCGTCTGACGCTGCTTTTACTAAATATGCCGAACCTTTTGTCGGCGGCGGGGCTATGTTTTTTTATGGTGCAGCCTTTAGGCTTTGAAGTAATGCAGGTGTTTTAAGGGGCTGGCTTTAGATTAAAGGAAATTGCAATAAAAGAACAACATAACTGTAAAGCGACTCCATTATGGAGAAAAAATAGTATAAAATATAATTTTCTACTCCTAGCACACGAATATCTATTCATATTTAGAAAATAAAAGAGCCGCTAAAATAGCGGCTCTAATAAGTAGCGATTGTCCTTTTTATAAAGTCACCAATAAATCCTGAAGTATCGACATGATATCGTTTAATTGTGCGCCATATTCGGGAGCTCCAATAATTTCGACATCGCCAGCTTCCACGCTTTCTACGAATTCTTTTTTCCTCAGCAATGTGCTGATAGCTCCGTCAATGCTGAAAAAGTGGAAACATACAAAAGGATTCTTTCTTTGATAGACTCCTCTGCCAGCTTTTGACTTTCCGCCTTTTACTCTTAAGTAACATGCAATTTTTGGTTCTTTCAGGTCTCCGACTATGAATTGATAAATTCTATCGGGCTGCATTGTCCAGTCTTTTATGCCTTCCCATCCAAGCTTGTTGGCGACAGAAAGCGCGGTCGTAATCATATACAAACTCAATTTTACTTTGAGATACTTTTTAAGATCGTCCGTGGGCTCTACTGTCGGCATCATCAACATAAGCTGCATAAGGAGCATTATTGTATTGATTAAGAGAGCGGGTTTGGTGAAAAGACCTTTGAAGATGCATTTCATATCGGGCAGACTGGTCATACTTCCCTTGAACATCCTTACCATTTTGGCTATGGTATTGAATGTCAGCTCAAGGTCGGGCTTTTGGTCATATTCGCCTTGTACTACTGTTAAATTACCCTTGTCAAAAATGAGGTGGCACACGAGGTCTCCGTCGTCGTCCATGCCTCTGAATTGAACGACAGCCTCTACATTTTCCCACTTTTTCTTAATTTTTGGGTTTTCTTCAATGACAACTTTCATTACAGGAAAGGCGGCGCTAAAGAACAGCTGTGCTACCAGTTTATCTTGCTTAGAAGCTTTCATAAATACACCTCCCGTTATACTTCATCTTCCCAGTCTTCGTCTTCTTCGAACTCCTTGCCCATAATCTCTCTTACTGTTTCGGCTATGCCGTTAGAGTCAAGTTTATAGTGAGAGTAAAGGTCTTCGGGATATCCAACCATGCTGAATTCGTCTTGAAGCCCTATTTTTGTAAAGGCACAGCCTTTTCCGCTTTCAGCAATAACCGCAGCGACCGAATCGCCCAGACCGCCTATGGTGTTGTGTTCTTCAATGGTAATAATTCTTCTGGTCTCTTTGACGGCTTGGACTATAATATCCTTATCTATGGGCTTAATGGTGTGCATATTGATAACTCTTACGGACAAACCGTCCACATTCTTAAGTTCTTTGGCGGCGATAACAGATTGCAACACGCCTATGCCACAGGTGATTATGGTACAGTCGCTTCCCTCATGGACAATTTCGCCTTTTCCAATCTCAAAATTGAAGTTTTGGTCATGGTGGAAGGGAGGCTCAAAGCCTCTGCCCACACGGATATAAACAGGACCGTCGATGTCCATACAAGCCTCAACGGCTCTTCCAGTTTCTGCACCGTCTGCGGGAACGATAACAGTCATATTGGGGAATGATTTCATAATCGCAAGGTCCTCGGTGCAGTGGTGTGTGGAGCCCGCTTGACCAAAGGAAATACCCGCATGAGTCGCAATAATCTTTACGGGAAGATTTTGATAGCAGATATCCGTCCTTACTTGTTCGCCGCCCCTAAGGCATGCGAATACAGCAAAAGTTGAAGCGAAGGGGATAAGTCCGCTCTTTGCCAGACCCGCAGCAACGCCAAAAAGGTTTTGTTCGGCAATTCCCACATTAAACATTCTGTCAGGGAATTCTTTTCCAAAAATACCTATATTTGTTGATTTTTCAAGATCGGCGGTGACGCCTACAATCTTGTCATTGGTCTTTGCCATTTCTCTCAATACTCTGCCATAGATTTCTCTAGCGGACATAGTATTTGCATCATAACAATTCCAAGTTGTTCCTGTCGTGGATTTTTTCTCAGCCATATTGTCCTCCCAAAAATTATAATTTCTCGATATCGGCATAGGCGATTTCGGCTTTTTCCGAGTCTATCGCGCCATAGTGCCACTTGACATCGTCTTCCATATAACTCACTCCCTTACCCTTAACTGTCTTGGCAATAATAGCCGTGGGAAGAGATGTGTCGTTATTCCATGCTTGGTCCAGCGAGTCGCATACCTGTTGCATGTCGTTTCCGTCTGATACTTCTATAACATTCCAGCCAAAAGCTCTCCACTTGTCAGCGAAAGGTTCAAGACTCATAACATCTTCGGTCCTTCCGTCTATCATAAGACCGTTTCTGTCCACAATGGCGATGAGGTTGTCGAGCTTATAGTGTTTTGCTGCCATCATAGCCTCATAAACCGAGCCTTCGCAGCATTCTCCGTCACCCAGCATGACGACTGTCTTATAGGTTTGTTTTTGCAGCTTGGCGCCAAGGCAAAGCCCCACGCCGATAGAAAGACCGTGTCCCAACGAGCCTGTACTGCAGTCGCAGCCGGGCACTTTCAATGAGTCTGGGTGCATGCCGAAGGGCGACATAAAATGATTGAAGGTTTTGAGTTTGTCTTTTTCAAAATAGCCCCGAAGCGAAAGACAAGGTATATATCCAACCGCGGAATGACCTTTGGAAAGGATAAACCTGTCTCTATCGGGCTTGTTGCAGTCTTTGGGGTTGATATTTAAATACTTGAAGTATAACGCCACCAAATAATCCGCTGCGCTCATAGCGCCGCCCACATGTCCCGAACCAGCCCAAACAGTAGTCTGAATGATGTCTTTTCTGAGCTGTTTGGCAAGCTCTTTTAATTTATCAACTGTCACATCTTTTTTTACCATAAGTGACCTCCTTATATATTCGTATACAAGAATTATTATACCTTATACCTTAATATAAAGTCAATATTGAATTTCTATTATTATAAACATGTAGATTATAAATTAAATCTTTTCTAAGCAGTCATTAGCTTGTTATATAGCATTCTTGCAGGTGCATAGCTATGGCTATTGAATATTTATACATAAAAAATATTAGAAATTCATTTTTTATAAAATAGATAATACAATCTATTGAAATATATAATGCAGTGAGTTATAATATAAATATGTATTGGATAATCGATATACTGTTCATAATACTCGCGGCAGGCTCGGCGGCGCTTTGCTCAAGGGCTATGCTAAAGGTTCGAAGACTCAAACAAAAATATAATAACGCAATAATACTTATACCCCTTTATTATAATAGGGTTTGGCATGTGCTATTACTTGTTACTTATGTTTTGCTAATTGTGGTGGCGCTGATACTCATGTTTATGACCCGATTATACATAATTTTTTGTTCAATTACCTTCATCTTAATAATGTTTTCCGCCTTATTAATAAAAATGATGACTTGCCGATTTGCCGTCCTTGACGGAGGTATAGTCACGCCTTTTAGATACATTAACTGGCTCCACTTATATGAATATAAAATTGAAGGCAACAGAGTTTTTTTCTATAAAGATGAGAATGGTTATGATACCATAAGAGCGATTTCGCCAAGGCTTTCTTTTGACGAAGCGAATATCAGCAAGTTGGAGTTTTTATTAAATCGCCACAAAGTAAAGGCAAAATAATTTGTACTAAGCGCATTTTCTTAAGCATAACCTTATTATAACAGGGATATGTGATAAGACTGAAAACGACAAAATTAGTTGTTTTATTGTATGAACCCTGTGATAACATTAAAGAGGTAAGAAAATGTTCATTGTAATAAAGAAAAGCAAAATTATTGTTGCTATTTTAATAATTGCCACAATAATCATAGCTTGTTCGCTCTACCTTACGACAGATATTACAACAGCATTTTCTGCCAAGAAAAAACTACCTATATACAGCGTGGAGTGTGAAGAAAACCTTGTGGCATTGTCGTTTGATGCGGCATGGGGGGCAGATAAAACTACAAAAATAATGGATATTCTTGATGAATACAATATGAAGGCGACTTTTTTTGTAGTCGGTTTTTGGATAGATAAATTCCCCGAAAAAGCAAAGGAAATCCACGAAAGAGGTTTTCTACTTGCAAACCATAGCACAAACCATTTGCATATGAATACTCTTTCGCCTGAAGAAATAAAAAAAGAGATTGAAACTACAAATAAAAAGATTTATGATATAACCAATGAAAAGACATTGTACTTTAGAGCACCGTTCGGAGAGTATAACAACAATCTGCTCGACTACATAGAACAAAGCAACATGTATTGCATACAGTGGGATGTGGATAGCTTGGATTGGAAGGGACTAAAAGGGGGACAAATCGCCGATAGAGTGCTTGCAAAAGTCAAAAAGGGGTCAATAGTCTTATTCCATAATAATAGCGATTACATTCTTGAAGCTTTGCCCCTTGTACTTATGGGGTTGAAAAACAAAAAAATGACTTGTGTAAGAATGGATGAGCTTATTATAAAAGACGACTATTATATAGACAATAACGGTAGACAGAAAAAAAGGTAGTCTGCCTGGAGGGGTACCAAAAATGAATTATGAGCTAATGAATAACAATATTGTTACATTGTCGGGGGTTATTTCTGAGGGACCAAAGTATTCGCACCAAATGTTTGGAGAAGGTTTTTACGAAGCTTTTATTACAGTGCCGAGATTAAGCGAACAAGTCGATATTCTTCCTATTACTATTTCTGAAAGGCTTTTGCAGGATGAGAGGGTGTCTGGAGAGCAACCTGTCACTATCACTGGACAATTGCGAAGTTATAATAAAATTATTGACGGGAAATCAAGACTTTTGCTTACGGTTTTTGTTAGGGATATTTTGGACTATGACCCTGAAAGAAATCCCAATATCATAGACCTTACGGGATTCATATGCAAGCCTCCGGTATACCGCACAACGCCTTTCAAAAGGGAGATATGTGATATTCTTTTGGCTGTTAACAGAGCTTATAACAAGTCGGACTATCTGCCCTGTATAGCGTGGGGCAGAAACGCACGATTCGTAAGAGAATTGGAAGTCGGCGAGAAATTAGTAATAAACGGCAGAGTACAGAGTAGAACTTATCAGAAAATGACTGAAGACGGAGAACTTGTCACCAAAGTAGCTTATGAAATCAGCATAAACCGTATAAGCCGTGAGGAAAGCCTTAATGATATGGGAGACCAACCCGAAGAAGACTTAGAGCAAGATATGGAATAATCTCAAAATATTTACAAAAAGCATTAAGCGTCTAAATGTTCTCAATTAGACAAAAGGGAACATTTATTTTGATTGAAAAAATCTCCCTCTTATGCTATCATATTTGAGATATGGATTCAATGAAACGCAATGTATTTGAAATATTTGAAAAAATAGAAAAGATAGCCGATCCTGAGAGCGTGGAGGTCATCGCCGCCACTAAAACCCAGCCACTTGAGGTTGTTTTGCGGGCGATTGAGGGCACTCCGATTAAAACCGCGGGTGAAAACAGAGTTCAGGAGCTTTTATCCAAATATGACGAGCGTCTCACATGGGATTTTATAGGCAGGCTTCAGACCAACAAAGTCAAATACCTTATCGACAAGGTTCGGCTCATCCACAGCGTCGACAGACCAAAGCTCTTGCAGACCATAGACCAAGAGGCAAGGAAGAAAGGAAAGCTTCAAGATATCCTTATCCAAATAAATGCGGGGGGTGAAGAGTCCAAAGGCGGGATTTTGTTTGAGGAAGCTTTTGAATTCGCCTCTCTCGCAAAGAGTTTTGAGAACATAAGAGTTAGAGGCGTCATGGCAGTAACGCCGTATGACATAGAGAGAAGCGAATTGATAAAACTTTTCGATAAGGCAAAAAAAGTTTTTGACCGCCTTAAAAGTGACAATAATGATATAAGGCATCTTTCCATGGGCATGTCGGACGACTATCTTCTTGCCATAGAGCATGGTGCGAACTTGGTAAGGCTGGGAAGAGCCATTTTCGGCGAAAGGAAATAAGCAATGGGGGGATTTTTCGATTATCTTCAAGGCAGAGAAAAAAAGGAGCGGAAAACTTTTTGTGCAAACGATGTCAGCATAAATCGTCCCAAGAGTTTTTCTGACATCCGCTCTCTTTTGGACAGCTTAATGGACAATGAAGGCTTTATTGTGGATTTTGAAGGTATCGACACCGCACTTGCCCAAAGGATGCTGGATTTCTTGAGCGGAGCGGTATATGCGATAGGCGGAAAGATAGAGCATATAAAACAAAAAATGTATATAATTTTGCCAAAAAACAAAGAGACCAAAAAAACAAAAGGGAAGATATGAAAGACTTTATAAAAAAGTATTGGAAATTCATACTGATAGAACTATTGCTTATCGGCGTCGTCATTGCCGCCGACCTTCTCACAAAAGAGTTTATATATGGCAAGGTGGAAAGAGACGGCAAAATAGATATCATAAAAGGCGTATTGTCTTTCACCGCCGTGAGGAATACGGGTGCCTCATTTGGCATGTTTGGTGAGCATACCTCTATACTGACAATAGTATCCGCTGTGTCCGCTTTTGGACTATTGGTTTTTCTTATCTTCAGCGCCAAAAATAGAAACATCCTGCTTAGAAGCTCCCTTGTTTTGATTATTGGAGGGGCGATAGGCAACCTTGTGGATAGAATAGCCCTAAAATATGTTAGGGATTTTGTATATGTTGAAATAATCGATTTCGCGGTCTTTAATCTTGCAGATAGTGCGCTTACGGTGGGTACAATATTGCTCATTATCTATGTCTTATTCTTTTATGGAAAAGACCAATCCCAAAAGCCGCAAAAAGAGTCCCAATGAAAAAAGTATTCGTTCCCCAATCAGAAGACAAGGGCAAGAGGCTTGATATTTATTTATCTGAAAAACTTGACCTTTCAAGGTCTCAAATAAAAAAATTGATAGAAAAAGACAAAGTTCTTTGCAACGGTCAAGTCCTAAAAAAAAGCGGGGAAGAAATCAAAGAGAGCTGGGCTATCGAAGTTTTTTTGGAAGAGGAACTTCCTATAAAAGCTTTCCCTCAAAACATTCCTTTGGACATAGTTTATGAAGACGAAGATTTTGCGGTGGTCAACAAACCCCGCGGAATGGTCACACATATCTGCCAAGCCAGCCCAAAAGATACTTTGGTCAATGCGGCTATGTATCACATAAAGAACTTATCGGATATCAACGGCGAATTGCGATATGGGATTGTCCACAGGCTGGATAAAAGCACATCCGGGCTGATTTTAATAGCCAAGAACAATGACTCCCATATTTCACTTGCAAATCAAATAGCTAACCGAACCGCTATGAGATATTATTTGGGAGTCGTGGAAGGCAACCTTAAGGACGACGAAGGGGAGATAGAAGAGCCCATAGCACGCCATGCCGTCGACAGAAAGAAAATGGCGGTCAGAGAGGGCGGAAGATATGCCAAGACCTATTATAGGGTACTTGAGCGGTTTATGGACTATACTCTTGTGGAATTTCGACTGCATACGGGGAGGACTCATCAAATTAGAGTTCATATGAAACATATTCAGCATCCCATTGTGGGCGACGCCAAATATGGCACCAAGAAAAGGTTCGCTCACGGTCAGCTTTTGCACGCCCATAAGCTGATTATCAAACACCCTGGGACACAAGAAGAAATGTTATTCACCGCCCTGCTTCCCGATTATTTTGAAAAGTTTTTGAATAAGCTCAGAAATGGATAGACTTTGTCATTATTTATTTTTTATTCCAATAAACTATTATTATGTCAATTTATAACAATCTGGTCTTTAATACCAATATGCCCTTAAAAGACAGCATAGGCGGCGTAAGGGTCATGCTTGTGGATTTTTCGGGGATACTTGTCGAAGGGCATAAAGGACTGTTCAGATACAGCCCCAATGCGATAATTATACAGTTAAAAAACGCAAGGCTTATTTTAGAGGGTGAAAATTTAGATATCGCACATATAAACAGCGATGAAATCTACATAAAAGGGGACATCAAGCTTATTACGAGGGAAGATAAATGAGCAAAGTCAAGTTCAGCATAAGGAACAAATCCTGTTTTTCTATCAACATATTGATAAAAAAAGGCGTTACGGTGGCTAAACCGAGATTTTATAAAGACCGATTGGAGTTTTTTGTCCGCCTAAAAGAGCAATACCTGTGTCAAAAAATCCTTGAAGAATATAATATAGAGTATAAGGTGCTGAGTAAAAGAGGCGCTTTTGTTTTTATGCAAAGGAATCTTAATAGAGCGGGGTTAATCGTCGGATTTGTGGCGGCAGTGATTATGCTTTTTGTATATTCAAATTGCATATTCAATCTGAATATCGAGGGCTTGGAAGAAGTGGACAAAGAGATAGTGCTTGAAACCGCTTACGAACATATAAAACCGCCGTCGGTCTTTAAGAAAGTGGACATCAAAAAGCTTGAGGAAGACATCATAAAAATAGAGGGGATAGCCAATGCGGCGGTGGAAAAAGGCGGAACCACAATCAATATAACAATCCTTGAAGAACTGCCTTTGCCGAACATAGAGGACATAAAAGACGAGTTAAAGGATATAACCAGTAAATATGACAGCGTAATAACCAGAATTACCGTTACGGGCGGAACACCGCTTGTAAAAAAAGGTCAGGCGGTGAAGAAAGGACAAAAGCTTATTGGAGCGTATATCTATTCGGACGAAAACACGACCGTTTACACAAAAGCGGGCGGACAAGTATACGGCAAGGTTTGGTTAACCAAAAGCAAGACTATATACCCCCAAAAGCTGGTTTATGTGAGGACGGGGAAAATTTATAGCGAGTATAATATACCGTTTTTCAATTGGATAAATAAGAAAAAGAAAGTTCCTTTTTCTCATTATGAGACCAAGACGGAGAAGGTAGTCTTGGGCGGGGGCATGAAGTTCGAAGCGGAGAAGATTACATATTTTGAGACCGTTCCAAAAAAAATAGATATTGATGTGCTTAAGGAAGCGGAAGTCGAGATTATTGAGCTTTTTGACAGATTGGAAGAGGAAATGGACGAGGATATGAAACGCGTAAGAAAATGGTTCGACATAAAAAGACTGGACAAATCTGTAAAAATAGATATATACTATGAGGTAGAAATGTTGATTGGCGAACAATAAGGATAAATATGGAAAACAATAATAATGTACCAAACAAAAGAAATAAGGCTTTAAACAAAAAGCTTGTCTTAAATCATGTGATAATAATAATATTTTCAATCTTCCTTGCCATGCTTGTCAAGCTTATAGACAAGGGCTGGGGGGACTTTGCGCAGGCGGTCACACAGTCAAGGACGATTATTCAGATATTCGCTCTTGCGGCGGTCTTGGCTTTGTTGCAGATAGTATTCCTCTATTATATTTTACAGACAAAAAAAGATATATTGGAAAACGGCAAGCTCTTGGCGGTGTTGCTTACGGCTGTGCTGATTACGCTTCTTCTGTCATATATTCTTGGAAAGTATGCAAGCGTGTATCTTATGCCCTTGGCTCTTGCGGGACTGCTCATAGGAATTCTTATCGACAAAAGAGCGGCGCTCATGGCGAATATTTTTATAAATTTGGGATATTTTCTGTGTTTTGTCATCTTATACGGAATTCACGAAACCCTTATTTCTGCTTCCGCTATGCTGACAGGCATTGTGGCGGGAACTTATATGATACTCATGATGGAAAAGACCTATACCCGCATGCGCTTTTTATTGAACGGGCTATTTATCGCAGCGTTTATCGCTCCTGTAGCCATGCTTTCTTCTGCGGTTGTCCTTGAGAATGACTGGCAAGATATTCTTTATTCGGGCATGTGGTCGTTTCTATCAGCAGTGTTGTCGGTGGCGCTTTTTATAACCGTACTTCCCGCCTTTGAAAAAATATTTAGACTATCCACGAACTTTGGTTTGGAAGAGATATGTTCTTTCGACGCTCCGCTTTTGAAAAGGTTGTCCACTGAAGCTCCCGGCACATTTAACCACAGCTTGTCCGTCGGGAATTTAGCTCAGCTTTGCGCATTGGCGATTGGGGAAAACCCACAGCTTGCCAAAGCCGCAGCGTATTATCACGATGTAGGCAAATTAAGGGACCCGCTCTGCTATGTGGAGAACCAAAAGGACTATAACCCCCACGACGATTTTATACCCGAGGTATCTGTATATGTAATCACCCAGCATACAAATTGGGGATACGAGCTGATAAAAAAAGAGAATTTGCCCGATGTCATAGCGGATATCGCAAAAGAACATCACGGCACAACACCCGTCAATTATTTTTATAACAAGGTCAAAAAGCTTACCGAAGAAAGAGTGGATTCTTCGGAATTTTGTTATGATGGACCTATACCGTCGGGCAGAATAGGAGCTATTATCATGATAGCCGACACGGTGGAAGCGGCGTCAAGATCACAATGCATAAGCACCGACGAAAAGGAGCTCAGGGCATTTATACATGAGCTGATCGAAGAGAAAAGAAGGCTTGGGCAGTTCGACAATTGCGGTCTGACTTTGAGACAGCTTAAGCAAATCGAGGATACTCTTGTGGAAGCATTGCCCGGAGTCAGCCACACCAGAATTGCGTATAATACAGAGAAAGAGGACAAAAAAGAAATATCATGATAAAATTTTATGGCACCGAGCATAAGGAGACCATTGAAAAAGCCGCTTTGAAAACGCTTGAACATTTTGAGCTTTCCCCAAAAGATATCGATGTGGAAATCAATACCGCGTCTCAAGAATTGATGCAAGAACTGAACAAAAATCATAGGAATATTGACAGTGTCACCGATGTTTTAAGTTTTGCCAATATCGACAAGAAACCCCCTTACCCAAAAGAAAAATTCGTTGGCTTCATTAATCCCACAGACAACAGCCTTATGCTGGGCGAGATATTCATTTGTGTTGAAAAGGCAAAAGAACAGGCGGAGGAATACGGACACAGTCTGGAAAGGGAAATCGGCTTTTTGGTATGCCACGGCATGCTTCATCTTTTAGGTTATTCACATGATACGCCTGAAGAGGAAGAGGATATGAACACTCTTCAAGAGAAGATTTTGGACGAATTAAACATGAAAAGGACGAATTTCAAGTCTGGTTTTGTGGCGATAATGGGACGACCGAATGCAGGAAAATCCACTTTAGTAAATACTTTGGTGGGGGAAAAGGTGTCCATTGTCTCTTGGAAGCCACAAACCACAAGGAATAGGATATTGGGAATTTATAACGATTCCGCCTCTCAAATAGTCTTTATAGACACACCGGGGCTGCATTCTCCAAGAAACCGTTTAGGGAAGTATATGATGAGGTCGGCTTTGGACGCCACCGAGGGGGCAGACGCCGTGGTGTATATCATAGACGGCGAAAAAGGCTTTTTGGACTCAGACAAAAGGAATTTGAAGAGTAATCTGGAAAAGGGCTTCAGCACAATAGCAGCAGTCAACAAGATAGACCATATCACCAAAGAAAAGGTCTTTGAGATATTGACTATGCTCAAAGATTTCCCTCTCTTAAAAGCCATAGTGCCCATTTCCGCACTAAAAGCCAAAAATACCCAAGCTTTACTTGACGAGATAAAAAGACTTCTCACCGACAATACAAAATATTATCCCGAAGATATGTATACAGACAAGAGTTTGAGGTTTATGGCGGCGGAGATAATAAGGGAAAAAACTTTAAGGCTTTTGGACCAAGAGATACCTTACGGCATAGGCGTTGAGGTGACCACATTTACCGAAAGACAAAAGAAAGATATGATTGATATCGAGGCGGATATTATTTGCGAAAAAGCATCGCATAAACCGATTATTTTAGGCAAAGGGGGCTCTATGATTAAAAAAATCGGTATGTACGCCCGCCAAGATTTAGAAGAATTGACCCAAAAAAAAGTATTTTTAACCCTTTTCGTCAAGGTCGAAGAGGACTGGCGGAGTGACGAGAACATGCTTAGAGATTTGGGATACCATTCCAAAAATTAACAAAGGTATTTGAAGCTTGAATGTGTATAATCCAAAGTGGTTTTTTACATTCTAAAGCTGTAAGATGAAAAAATCCATTATGATTTTAATGTAGTCTTACAAGCTATTTAGGTACTAAGATGAAAGATGTAGAAAAGTTGTTATGGGAAACATTTAAGAAAAGCGGTCAAACCGGATATTATATGTTATATAAAGCCCTTAACGACGATGATGAGAGAGATTAAGTAGTCTATTGCCAATAGCTAGCGGAACATAAAACCACCTTATGAATTATAACGGTGGTTTTTTCCGTTTATGGGGTATAATAAAGATATGGTATTAAAAGGAATTTGCTTAAGGGCAATTAACTATAAGGAAAAGGACAAGCTTTTGACAATAGCCACATTTCAAAAGGGCAAGATTTCAGTCACAGCAAGGGGAGTGAGAAGTCCTTCGGCAAAACTCAAGGCGGGGTGCATGCCCCTTGTTTTCGGGGAATTCTCCATAAGCCAAGGCAAGGGTTTTCCTGTGCTGACGGGAATAGATATCCAAGAAAATTTTTATAACTGTTGGACGGATTCGGATAGGAACTTGTCCGCTCTTTTGATACTTGAATTCTTAGAAAAAGTTACTTTGGGGGAACAGGATATCTCCACAGAGATTATTTTGGCTTTGAAGGCGCTTAACGAAATCAATTATGGCAATGTCTACCCATACGCCTTATCGCTTTGGTTCATGTTGAAAATCTTGGGTTATGCGGGAGTGGATTACAGAGAAGAGGAGCTTTTTGAGAACGCTTTTCAAATCTTTGACGCCATTATAGACATGGAAAGCCACGAGGTAGAGACTTTGGATATTCTGCCTAAAAATATTCTTATGGCTATTGAATACTTGGACTTGATTATAAAAAATCGCCTTTCCATAAAACTACATATTGTCGACCAGATAAAAGCGTTAAATAAATGAGAAATTAATAAAAGGTATATAAATTCATTTATCGCTAAAAAAAGGTAGAATATGCTTGAAAAAAGATAAATTATCTTATATAATAACCATTATAATTTAACAAAAAATATAAAAAAGAGGAGAGGTTTGATGACAAAATTTGTTTATTTATTTGAAGAAGCGGACGGAAAGAACAAAGAGCTCTTTGGCGGAAAGGGCGCCAACTTAGCTGAGATGACAAAATTGGGCTTGCCCGTTCCCGAAGGTTTTACCATAACCACGGAAGCTTGCACCAGGTATTATCAGGACGGACAAAAGATTGCTGACGAGATTATCGACCAGATTTTTGACTGTCTGGAAAAAGTAGAAAAAAAGGCGGGAAAGAAGTTTGGAGACCCCGAGAATCCCTTTTTGGTATCGGTTAGGAGTGGAGCAAGAGCATCTATGCCGGGTATGATGGACACTATTTTGAACTTAGGTCTTACCGACATATCCGTACAAGGTCTTGCCAAGCTTACCCAAAACCCCAGATTTGCGTATGACTGTTATAGAAGATTTATTCAGATGTATTCTGATGTTGTCACTGGGCTTGGAAAATCTTATTTTGAAGACTTGATTGACAAATTGAAAGAAAAAAAAGGCGTTACGCTTGATATCGAGCTGACCGCTGATGACCTTAAAGAGCTTATCGAGGAGTTCAAGGCCCTCTATAAGGAAAAGACGGGTAGAGAGTTCCCTCAAGACCCCAGAGAACAGCTTATCGGCGCGGTAGAGGCGGTCTTTAAGAGCTGGGACAATCCGAGAGCGATAACCTACCGCAGAATGCACAATATCCCCGGGAGCTGGGGCACAGCTGTAAATGTTCAATCCATGGTGTTCGGAAACATGGGCGAAACATCGGGCACAGGCGTTGCGTTTACCAGAGACCCCGCTACTGGAAAGAAAGTGCTCTATGGCGAGTACCTTATGAACGCTCAAGGCGAAGATGTCGTGGCTGGAATACGCACACCCCAAACTATTGACCACTTGAAAGAGACGAACGAAGAAGTTTACAATCAGTTTGTTGAAATATCCCAAAACTTAGAAAAATACTTCAAAGACATGCAGGATATGGAATTCACAATAGAAAGAGGAAAGCTCTATATGCTGCAGACCAGAAACGGCAAGAGAACGGCTCACGCCGCTATAAAGATAGCTTGCGACCTTGTGGAAGAGGGCTTGATTACAAAAGAAGAGGCTCTTTTGAAAATAGACCCCACACAGCTTGACGAGCTATTGCATCCACAGTTTGACGCTCAGGCATTAAAGAAAGCCAAACCTGTGGCGGTAGGACTTGCAGCGTCCCCCGGTGCGGCATGTGGAAAAATCGCTTTCACCGCCGAAGAGGCTGTTGAAAGACACAACAACGGCGAGGAAGTAGTACTTGTAAGACTTGAGACAAGCCCCGAAGATATCGAGGGAATGGCGGTCGCAAAAGGCATCTTAACTGCCAGAGGCGGAAGAACATCTCATGCCGCAGTTGTGGCACGCGGGATGGGAAGATGTTGTGTGGCGGGCTGTGGAGAGCTTATCATAAACGAAAGTGAAAAGACCCTTAAAATCAAAGACAAGGTCTACACATCCGACGATTTCCTATCGCTTGACGGCTCTACCGGCCTTGTGTACGCCGAAAAGATAGATACAGTCCCCGCACAAGTGAGCGGCGACTTTGGAAAGATTATGGCTTGGGCGAATGAAGTCAGAAGAATGAAAGTCAGAGCCAATGCCGACACCCCCGCCGACGCCAAGCAAGCAAGAGAATTCGGCGCTGAGGGTATAGGACTGTGCCGTACTGAACATATGTTCTTTGCTGAAGACAGAATTACTGCCGTTAGAGAAATGATAATCGCCAGGACAGAGGCACAAAGAGAAAAGGCTTTGGCAAAGCTTCTCCCCATGCAAAGAGAAGATTTTGTGGGCATATACGAGGCAATGGGCGAGTATCCCGTCACAATAAGGTTTTTGGATCCGCCTCTCCACGAGTTCGTGCCCCACACCGAGAAAGAACAAAAGGCGCTTGCCAAAGAAATGGGCATATGCTTTGAGGAATTGGAGTCTATTATAAAGAGCCTTCAAGAATTCAATCCAATGCTTGGTCATAGGGGTTGCAGACTTTCAATAACCTATCCCGAAATCGCCAGAATGCAGACGCAGGCGGTTATAGAGGCGGCTATTATCAGAAAGAGACAAGGCTCAAATGTCAAGCCCGAAATTATGATACCTCTTGTGGGTGACGCCAAAGAATTGGAATATGTAAAGGCAGAAGTGGTTAAGACAGCGGAAAACATCATGGAAGCAGAGGGTGTCAGAGTGGACTACACCGTGGGAACCATGATAGAAGTCCCCAGAGCGGCGCTTACTGCCGACGAAATAGCCAAGCATGCAGACTTCTTCAGCTTTGGCACAAACGACCTTACCCAAATGACCTATGGCTTTTCAAGAGACGATGCCGGCTCATACCTTGACGATTATTATAAGAAAAAGATTTTCGAGTCCGACCCCTTCCAGAGAGTCGACCAAATAGGCGTAGGCAGACTTATGAAGACGGGAGTAGAGCTTGGAAGAAAGACAAAGCCTGGTCTCAAGTGCGGAATTTGCGGCGAGCATGGAGGCGATCCCTCTTCGGTTGAGTTCTGCAACGAAATCGGACTGGACTATGTCTCTTGTTCACCTTTCAGAGTGCCGATAGCAATCCTTGCTGCAGCCCAAGCTGTATTAAAGCAAAAATAAGTCTTTAATTAAAAAAATATCGAAAAGACCGCTTTTTCAAAGCGGTTTTTTTGATAATAAAGTGTAATGAAATGCAGTATGAATTATGGTACAACTAAACTATGAAATCAGGAGAGATTAATAATGGTTGAAAAAGTATATCAGTATTCCATAACTGATGAACGCAAAAATCGAAAAAATCATATTTGACGAGAATATCAACTATATCCACATGGTTTTTAATAAAGGGCAAAATCTGCCCATTCATTATTCAAATTCCAATGTGTATATGACCGTTGTCAGAGGGGTTTTGACCATTGGCTTAAACGACCAAGCCAAGAACAAATACCCCAAAGGAACTATCCTAAAAATTCCTATTGATACAAAAATGGATGTCAAGAATGAGGACAAAGACATATTGGAGCTTATTGTAATTAAAGCACCGTCACCAAAAAAATAGAACCCCAAAATACTTTAGACAATATGCAAGCTGTTTTGATTTATATTGACTTTCCCCCTTTTTTTTAGTATGATTATCTTACCTATTTCAAATTATAAAAGGGGTATGTTTTGCTTAATCTCGACTTATTAAACGACAGCCAAAAAAAAGCCGTTCTGGACACAGAGGGCGCCGTTCTTGTCTTTGCTGGGGCGGGGAGCGGAAAAACCAGAGTGCTGACTTACAGAGTGGCTTATCTTATTGAAAAGGGCGTATCTCCATGGAATATCCTTGCGATAACCTTCACTAACAAAGCCACCAATGAGATGAAAGAAAGGCTTTATGCAATGCTGGGAGAAGACTATAAGCCGTGGATAGACACATTCCATAAGCTTTGTTCGGCGATTCTTAGAATCCACGCTCAAAAAATTGGATACGATAGGAACTTCAGTATTTTTGATACTATCGCTTCTGAAAGAATAATTAAAAGAGTTCTTAGAGAAAAGCATATGGACGAAAAAAAATATAAGTCCAAAATACTCCACCATATCTCCACAGCCAAAAACATGGGGCTGGACAGCGACAATTATTTTGACTATATCAGGCTTAAGAACAGGGACGCCATGGATATCGTCGAATGTTATGACAGATATCAGCAGATACTTTTGGAAAACAACGCCATGGATTTTGACGACCTATTGTTTAATGCCATAAAGCTTTTTAAGGAACACCCCGATGTTTTGGAATACTATCAAAACCGCTTTCAGTATATCCACATAGACGAATTTCAAGACACCAACCAAGTGCAAATGGAGCTTGCGAGAATGCTCAGCCTAAAATGGGGAAATATCTTTGTTGTAGGTGACGATGACCAGAGCATATATGGGTGGAGGGGAGCGAATATCGATAACATATTGGATTTTGAGAAAAGCTTCAAGAACGCCAAAGTTTACAAGCTTATGCAAAACTACCGTTCCACCCAAGAGATACTCTGTACCGCCAACAATGTCATCCGCCACAATTCATCCCGAAAAGAAAAAATGCTCTTTACCGACAGTGAGAAAGGCTTAAAGACTGAATTCAATATCGCGTTCAACGACCACAGCGAAGCGGAATGGGTGCTTGAAAACATAAGAGCGCTGAAATACCATAACGATTATAAAAACAGCGATTTTGCCATACTTGTCAGGACAAACGCACTTACCCGACAGTTTGAGATAAAGCTCAAGCAAGCGGGTATACCTTATTGTGTGTACGGCGGTTATAAGTTTTTCGACCGTCAAGAAATACAAGATATCTTGGCTTATATGCGTGTGCTTGTCAATCCTAAGGATGACGAAGCCTTGACCAGAATCATAAACTTTCCCAGAAGAGGGATAGGAGACAGCACAATAGATATTTTAGTAGATTATTGCAATAAGGCAGAAAAGCCCTTATTTGATGCGGTTATGGATATTAATTCCAATAAAGATTTATCTTCTGCGGTGAAAAACAAAATTTCAGCGTTCAAGGAAGTTTTGGACGACCTTTTGAGTGCAAAACAATCCTTGGACCTATATGAGTTTATTAAGTATTTGTTAGAGAAATTGGAGCTGGAAAAGTATTATAACGAAAAAAACAAGGAAGAGGACATAAACAGGTGGGAAAACTCCTTGGAGCTTGTATCGCACATAAAAGAGCAGACAAAGACCAACCCAAGCCTTACCATGGAAGAATTTTTGCAGACCATAACGCTTGAAAGTGATGTGCAAGAAGAAGATACGGACAAGCTTATTGTGGGCACCATGCATTCGGTGAAAGGTCTGGAATTCAGGGCGGTGTTTATTGCGGGATGCGAGGAGGGAGTCTTTCCTTCAAGTCTGTCCATGAACGAAGAAAACGGGGTGGAAGAGGAAAGGCGTGTCATGTATGTGGCAATAACCCGAGCTAAGGAAAGGCTTTTTATCAGTTGTGCACAGAATCGCTTTAGATTTAACAGCGTACAGAGCTTAATCCCGTCAAGGTTTATATACGAGGCTATGGGAGAGCAAAAAACCCCCGAAAGCCAGCCCGCAAGAATGGGCAGAAGATTTGAGAGCATAAAATACGAGACGGCGTTCCCGTCCACGCCCTCAACCCCTACCTACAATCCCAAGCCCCAAATACAAGGCAAACGGGAAAAGGTCTATAACAAGGACACAAAAGGCTTTGTCGCTGGTGCGAAAATAACGCATAAAAAATACGGCGAGGGAACAATTCTTGTAGTGACGGGAGAAGGAATGTCCAAAACCGCCACAATAGCCTTTGAAGGATTGGGTATAAAAAAATTCGCATTGGCAAATGCTCCCATAGCATTGAAATAGAGGTGTGTATGCAGAGAATGAAAGAGCTTGTGGACAAGCTCAACAGATACGCAAAAGAATATTATGAACTTGACAACCCCACAATCAGCGACAAGGAATATGACCAGCTGTATGACGAATTGGTTAAACTTGAAGAGTCCACGGGGATTATTCTGCCGAACTCCCCCACGCATAGAGTGGGAGGAAAGCCCTTGGATAGGTTCAAGCGTCATACCCATAGGCAAAGGCTTTATTCACTGGATAAGGCGAAAGACCAGCAAGGGCTCAAAAGCTATTTTCAAAGAGTAAAGAAGATACTTGGATTTGTGCCCGAAATGACCTTAGAGCATAAATTCGACGGGCTAACCCTTTCATTAAGCTATGAAAATGGAGAGCTGGTCACAGCGGCGACAAGAGGTGACGGTATTGTGGGAGAGGATGTCACCCCGCAGGTAAGAACAATAAGAAGTGTACCTTTGGTCATTCCCTATAAAGGCTTTATTGAAATACAGGGCGAGGCGATAATGCGGCTTTCAGTGTTTGAAGAGTATAACAAGACCGCAAAAGAACCGCTAAAAAACGCAAGAAACGCCGCAGCTGGTGCAATAAGGAACCTTGACCCAAAGGTGACGGCGGAAAGAAAACTTGACTTCATGGCATACAATGTGGGATATTCAGACAAGGAATTTTTAAGCCAGCAAGATGTCAGAAAGTTTCTTATAGAAAACGGTTATCAAACTGACGACATGTTCAAAATAATCAACGACACCAAGACATTGTTTGAGATGCTAAACGCCCTTGAAGAAAACCGCCCTAACTTGGACTTTTTAATCGACGGTGCAGTTCTTAAAATAGATAAGTTTGAATATAGAAAAATTTTGGGCTTCACCGAAAAATTCCCGAGGTGGGCGATAGCTTATAAGTTCATGGCGGAGGAGACCACAACGATATTGAAAGATGTCATATGGCAGGTCTCCCGTACGGGGAAAATAAATCCGTTGGCTGTTTTGGAGCCTGTTGAGCTATTAGGCGCAACGGTAAAAAGGGCAACCTTAAACAACATTTTGGATATCCAAAGAAAGGATATTAAGATAAATTCAAGGGTCTTTATTCGCAGGAGCAACGATGTCATTCCCGAGATTATGGGCGTAAGCGAACACTATCCCCATAGCGTGGATATCCTTTCGCCCGCCAAGTGTCCGTCATGCCAAAGCGAGGTCAAACAGATAGGGGCGTTTTTGTATTGTGAAAACATAGACAGCTGCGCTCCGCGTATTATTTCTGCAATCACTCACTTTGCCTCCAAACCTTGTATGGACATCGAGGGGTTGAGCGAAAAGACAGTGGAACAGCTTTATAACGAATTGAAAATCAATTCGATTGACAAACTATATGATTTGAAGAAAGAACAGCTTTTGACGCTGGAGGGTTTTAAGGACAAAAGAGCGGACAATCTCTTGACGAATATAGAAAAATCCAAAAACACCACGCTTGACAGGTTTATATTCGCGCTTGGCATAAACACCATAGGCAAAAAAGCCGCCTATCAGCTGGCAAAGAGGTTTAAGACTTTAGACGCCTTGATTAAGGCTACCAAGGAAGAAATAGTCGAGATAGACGACTTTGGGGACATTATGGCGGAAAATGTAGTGAACTTTTTCAGCGATGAGAAAAATGTTGATTTGATAAATTCGCTTTTGGGAAAAGGCGTGCGATTTGAGACAAAAGAAGAAGTTACGGACGGCGTATTTGCGGGAAGAGTGGTGGTGCTTACGGGCAGTCTAATGAATTATAAGAGAAGCCAAGCTGCAAAGATAATACAAAGCCAAGGCGGCAAGGTAAACGATTCGGTATCTAAAAGCGTAAATCTGGTCATTGCGGGGCAGGACGCCGGGAGCAAATTGAAAAAGGCGAAAAAGCTTGGCATAGAGATTCAAGACGAAGATTGGTTCATAAGACAAATTGAAAACATAAAAACAGAAGATACTAAATAAACAAGAGGTGAATATGTTTAAGCAAATTGACATTAAGAAAATGAAATTCAACCCATTTAAATTGATTGGCGATGAATGGATGCTAATAGCGGCTGGTGACGAAAAAGCACACAACATGATGACAGCGAGCTGGGGCGGACTGGGAGTGCTATGGAATAAAAAAGTGGTGACAGTCTATATAAGACCCACCAGATATACCTTACACTTCGTGGACGCAAACGAGTATTTCTCCCTTTGCTTTTTAGGCGAAAATAAGGCTCCCCACGCTGTGTGCGGCTCAAAGAGCGGCAGAGACATTGACAAGGCGAAAGAAGCGGGTTTGACGCCTATTTTTGACAACAATACCGTATATTACAAAGAAGCAAGGCTGGTCTTTATCTGTAAAAAACTATATTTTTCCAATTTAGAAAACCAAAATTTCTTGGATAAGAAGATTGAGGATTTTTATAACAAAAACGATTATCACAAGATATTTATCGCTGAGATAGTCAAGGTCCTTGAAAAAACCGACTGAGACAAGCAAAAATCGTCTTTTATTGTGAAGAATTTGGCTGATTATGGCGGGGTATAGGTTTAATATCGCTTGTCATCGTACCGCCCTTTATGATATAATATAATTTATGAAAATAGGCAAACTCACCAACCCCGAACTCAAAGAATGCGTCTTAAATATCATAAAAAGGCGCCGACACGAAGTCAAAGTTCCGTCTTCGCTTGCTCAAGACTGTGCCTCTTTTGAAATAGACGATACTATACTCATATCTTCCGACCCTATAACTGGAGCAGAAAAGCAAGCGGGGGCGCTTGCGATAAAAGTAAACGCCAACGACATCTTAGCAGCGGGCGGAGAACCTGTTTTAGCGACTTTAACAGTACTTGCACCGCCAAATAAGAACTTAGAGGACATAAAAGAAGTCATGATGTCCGCCGAAAAGCAAGCCGAAAAATATAACCTTGAGATTGTGGGCGGACATACCGAATTCACCCAAGCGGTCAATAAAATCGTGGTCAGCGCCACAATCATAGGACGAACAAAAAAACATATTACGGCTGACTCCGCTAAGGCAGGGGACAGCATTGTCATAACCAAGAGCATTGGCATTGAGGGCACGGCGATTTTAGCTACTGATTTTGAAGAAAAACTTAAGGACTTCTTAAGCGAAAATGAGCTTGCATTAGCCAAAGATATGTCAAAACATATCAGCATTGAGAAAGAGGCTACTATCGCCAAAAAATTTCCTATAAATGCCATGCACGATATCACCGAGGGCGGAATATTCGGCGCAGTAGCCGAAATGGCGGAAGCGTCCAAAGTGGGGGCGGTCATTGATGTGAATAGCATAGAAATCAATCCTATCACCCAAAAAATCTGTTCGGTTCTTGGCGTGGATGTATACAGACTGATATCCAGCGGCAGTTTAATAATAAGCGCTCCAAACCCCGCTCCGTTGATAAATGAGCTTAGAAAAAATGGAATCCAAGCAAGCGTTGTGGGAAAATTCACAAAAGACGAACATATTATCGCTGACTTTGGAGATAGGAAAGAAAATCTTGAAACCACGAGCGATGAGCTGTTTGAGGCAATAAAGAGGTGTAAATGAAGAGCATGACGGGCTATGGAAAAGGCATAGCCGAAAAAAGCAACAGAAAGATGACCCTTGAGATTAAATCGGTAAATCATCGATACTTGGATATATGCTTTAAACTTCCAAGAGGGCTTGTCTTTTTGGAAGACAGCTTAAGAAAAGAGATAAAGAAATGGCTGAATAGAGGACACATTGAAATCTTTTGCTCTTATGAGGACAACAGAGAGGGCGCAAGCGCCATAAAGATTGACCCGATAGCGGCGAAGCAGTATCTTGAAATAAGCTATAAGCTTGAAGAAATGGGCTTTGTAAACGATATGAGCTCTTCGCAGGTTTTGAGAATGCCCGAAGTGCTTATAACCAAAGGAGCGGAGGATGATGAAAATATCATAGAAGAGCTTGCGGTTGAAGCAGCGGATAAAGCGCTTAAAGAATTGTGCCAAATGCGAGAGCGTGAGGGAAAACAGCTTAAGAATGACATTAAAATAAAACTTGACAACATAGAGGTTGTGCTTAATAAAATAAGCCAAAGGGCTCCAATCGTGTCTCAAGAAAACCGTGAAAAATTAAGGGCAAGGATTGAGGACGCCTTAAACGGCATAGATTTTGACGAGATGCGATTTGCAAACGAAGTGGCTTATTATGCGGACAGGACAGCCATTGACGAGGAAATAATACGCCTAAAAAGCCATATAGCCCAAGGCAGAAGAATACTTGAAGAAAACCAAATGGCTGGCAGAAAACTGGACTTTTTGGTACAGGAGATGAATAGAGAAGTCAACACCATTGGTTCAAAGGCAAACGATTTGGAAATCACGAATATGATTTTGGAGCTTAAGGGCGAGATAGAAAAGATAAGAGAGCAAGTTCAGAACATAGAATAAGGAGAAATCAAACCTATGAGAAAGGGCATACTTTTTGTAATTAGCGGTCCGTCGGGAGCGGGGAAAGGCACCGTTCTCAAAGAGGTTTTTAAGAAGGTGAAGGATTTGACCTATTCGGTGAGCGCTACTACAAGGAAGCCCAGACATGAGGAGAAAGAGGGCATAAACTACTTTTTCAAGACTGACGAAGAATTTGACCAAATGATAAAAAATGGCGAAATGCTTGAATATGTCAATAAATACGGAAGCAGATACGGCACGATAAAAAGCTATATTGAAAAGGTTTTGAACGAGGGAAAAGACATTATTTTGGAAATTGAGACCATAGGAGCCCAAAAGGTCAAAAAGACCCGCCTTGAGCCCGTGAGCATATTCTTAACGCCATCAAAATTGGATATACTTACTGATAGGCTGAAGTACAGAAATACAGAAAGCCCGGATTGGCAGCAAAGAAGACTGCAAATTGGCATAGAAGAGATGATGAGCGCTTATGACTATGACTATCTTGTCATAAACGACGATTTGGAGAATGCTGTTGACGAGGTGGTTGCCATAATAAAAGCTGAAAGATTAAAAGTGAAAAACAATAAAGACTTGATAGATAGAATAATAAATAAAGGAGAAAAGAAGAATGATTGATCCCCCGATTGACAAACTTATCAAAAAAGCACCTTGCAGATATGCTTTGGTGAGCGGTTTGGCAAAGAGAGCCAAGGAGCTTTTGGCGTTGGAGAGCGGAGAGCTTGAAAAGAGCGGACTCAAGGCCATAAGCCATGCCGCCAAAGAAATCTATGAGGGAAAGATTAAGGTCAAGGTCAATGAGTACTAAAGTAGTAGTATTAGGCATCACAGGCGGCATAGCCGCCTATAAGTGCTGCGACATAGTCTCAAGGCTAAGAAAGCTTGGCTATGCCGTCAAGGTCATTATGACCAAAAACGCCATGCAATTCATTACTCCATTGACATTGGAAACCCTTTCCGCCAATCAAGTTGTGACGGATATGTTCGCACCCAAAAAGAAGTACGATGTGGAACATGTCTCTCTTGCGCAGGAAGCAAGCTTATTTTTGGTGGCGCCGGCGACAGCGAACATTATTGCCAAATTTGCAAACGGTATAGCCGACGACATGCTATCCACGACATATCTTGCCAGTAAAGCTAAAAAAGTCATATGTCCGGCTATGAATACCGCGATGTACGATAACGAGATTTTTTTGGAGAACTTGAACAAACTGAAAAGCCAAGGTGCGGTTATCATAGAGCCCGAGATAGGGCGTTTGGCGTGCGGAGATGAGGGAAAGGGCAGAATGGCGGAACCCGAGACTATTGTCAAAGCCGTTGATGAGATTCTCACTCCCAATCCCGACTTTAGGGACAAGACCGTACTTATTACAGCGGGCGCAACAAAGGAATATATCGACCCCGTACGATTTATCACCAACAATTCGTCGGGGAAAATGGGCGTAGAGCTTGCCAAAGCTGTGATTGACAGAGGGGGAAAGGTTGTCTTGGTGGCTGGCAGACTCAGCGTAACCCCTCCCAAGAACGCCGAAATAATAAATGTGGAAACGACATCGGATATGCATAAGGCGGTTATGCAAAACCTATCAAGAGCCGATGTGATAATAAAAGCCGCCGCTCCGTCTGATTATAAGGCGCAAAAGGCAGATAAAAAGCTTAAAAAAGAAAAGCTGGTCTTATCGCTTGAAAAAACCGTAGATATCGCCAAAGAAATAGGGGCGGTCAAAGGCGACAGAAAACTTGTGGTTTTCGCCGCCGAAACAAACGATTTGATAGAAAACGCCAAGCAAAAATTGAAGAATAAAAATGCGGACTTGATTGTCGCAAACGACATCACAATAGAGGGAGCTGGATTCCAAGCCGACACCAATATCGCCACCATAATACGAAAAGACGGCGAACTTTTCAATTTACCAAAAATGACAAAAAGGGAATTGTCTGACATAATTTTAGACAATATTTTGAAATAATGGTCTATGAGGTCATAATAGACATAAGCAGCAGTCAAACTGACAAGATCTATGATTATTCCGCAGATTTTGAGATTCCATGCGGCAGCCGAGTATTAGTGCCTTTTGGGAAAAGGAAAATTCAAGGTTTTGTTATCGGCAAAAAAGAAGAATCATCTTATCAAACAAAGAATGTAATCAAAATTATGGACGATAAGCCGTTGATATCAATGGAAATGTTGAGCCTTGCCAAATTCCTTAGCAAAGAGCGTAACTTAAGGCTTATAGATATCTTAAGGCTGTGTATTCCTTCAAAAATTAGAGGCGGAAAAATCGGGGAGCTAAAAAAGGCTTTTATTACGCTTAAGGATGAAAAATTAATTGAAAAGATCCCCAAAAGAGCTACGGCGCAAAGAGCTATCGCCGAGCTGTTAAAAGAAAAAGGCGAATATGAAAGCGTTTTGAACAAAATGTTTTCGCCCCAATCGGTCAAGAGTCTTATTGAAAAAGGCATTGCTGAAAGGGAATATATCCGCCAATTAAGAACGCCTTATAAGAATATAGAGGGCAAAAAAACCTCTTTAACCTTAAACACCGCCCAAAAAAACGCAATAGAAAAAATTATGGAAAGCGAGGGCGAATATCTTATTCACGGGGTGACGGGAAGCGGCAAGACTGAAATATATATGAGAGTGATAGAAGAGGATCTGAAAAGGGGCAGAACGGCGATAATGCTTGTGCCCGAAATCTCTTTGACACCTCAAATGCTCAGCCTTTTTAGAGCCAGATTCGGCGATATGGTGGGATTGCTTCATAGCGGGCTTAGTGACGGAGAAAGATTCGACGAATGGCAAAGACTTTTTTATGGGGAAGCTAAAGTGGTTTTGGGTGCAAGGTCGGCAATTTTCGCTCCCCTCACAAACTTAGGGGTCATAATAATTGACGAGGAGCACGATACAAGTTACATAAGCGAATCCAACCCCAGATATTTTACGCATGAAATAGCCCGTTTTAGGCGTCAATACAACAACGCACGCCTGATTTTCGGCTCTGCCACCCCTTCTTTAGAAACTTATAAAAGGGCAAAAGAGGGAGAATACAAGTTAATCACCTTAAAGGACAGAGTAAACCAAAGAAGCCTGCCCGAAATGCAGATTGTGGACATGAGAAAAGAGATTCGCCAAGGCAATATGTCCATATTCTCAAACGCCTTGCTCAAAGAGCTTAATGAGACAATCTCACAAGGCAATCAGGCGATGCTCTTTATCAATCGGCGAGGTTTTGCCTCTTTTATAAGATGCCGTAAGTGCGGATATATCCCAAAATGCACAGACTGCGAAGTCAGCTTGACTTTCCATAAGGACGACAACAGACTAAAGTGCCACTATTGCGGAAAGCAGTTTTATAATATAGACGAATGCCCGAAATGCGGCTTTAAGCACCTTAAAGAGGGCAGAATAGGCACCCAAAAGGTCGTTGAAGAGCTTCAAAAGCTTTTTCCAGACATCCAAATCGCCAGAATGGATAACGACACAGTGAAAGGTAAAAATTCGCATATGGATATCCTTAGGTCCTTTGCTCAAGGCAAAGCCCAAGTTCTTGTGGGCACGCAAATGATAGTAAAAGGTCATGACTTCAAGGATGTGACGCTTGTGGGCATACTTGATGCGGACTTGTCTTTATATTTTCCCGATTATAGAAGCAACGAAAAGACCTTTCAGCTTATCACCCAAGTGGCGGGAAGAGCGGGCAGGGAGAAAAAACAGGGCAGAGTCATTATGCAGACCTACAATCCACATCACTATGTTTTTAGGTTTGCAAAAATCTATGACTACTATGGATTTTATGACAAGGAATCCAACGTGCGGGAGCTGACCAATTTCCCGCCTTATTCGGTGATTATAAGGATACTAATTACAAGCGAAGATAAACAAAAGGCTTTGACGGCGACAAGACAAGGGTACGATAAAATAAGGCATTTGAAAAGCCAAAATAATGATATAATAATAAGGGCGCAGGCTATGAAAGCGCCAATAAAAAGGATGATGAACAAATACAGGTTTCAGATAGTGGTCTGGATAGATTTGCAGAAAGAAAACGAGGTATTGTCTAAAATATATAGCGAAATAAGAAAAATAGAAAATAGAAATGTCAGCTGTTTTATTGAAATAAATCCTACACAAATGATGTGACGAAGAACAAAAAGAGGTGAGAATAATGGCGTTGAGAAAAATTTTCAAAGATGATGACGAAGTGCTTTTCAAAAAGTCTAAGCCCGTAGAGAAATTCGATAAAAGGCTTACGGATTTGTTAGAGGACTTAAGAGACACTATGAAAGATGCGGACGGGGTGGGACTTGCCGCCCCACAAGTGGGGCTTTTGAGAAGAGTCGCCGTCATTGAAGTGGACGATATTTATTTGGAAATGGTAAATCCTCAAATCATATCTTCGGAGGGGGAACAGATAGATGTAGAGGGCTGTTTAAGCGTTGACCCGTCCAAGAATTGCAAAGTGAAAAGACCGAAAAAGATAATGCTTGAAGCTTTTGACAGAGAGGGCAAGAAATATAAGAAAGAGCTTGAGGATATGGCGGCAAGGGCTGTTTGTCATGAGCTTGACCACCTTGACGGCATACTATTTTATCAAAAAAAATATAAGGAAAATAAAAAAGAAGCATGAGAATTATTTTTTTGGGAACGCCGCAATTTGCTGTGAAGCCGCTGGAGAGCATCTATCAAAGCCGCCATGAAGCGGTGGCGGTGGTGACCCAGCCGGATAGGGCAAAAGGACGGGGCAAAAAGGTTCAACCAAGTCCAATAAAGCTTTTTGCGCAAGAGCGTGGACTTGAGGTCTTGCAGTTTGAAAGGATAAAAGAGCCTGCGGCTATAGATAAACTAAGGTCTTATCAAGCAGACATTATGGTGAGCTGCGCTTACGGACAGATTTTTTCACAAGAGATTTTGGAGCTTACGCCCCATGGGATAATCAACATCCATGCTTCGCTTTTGCCCAAATATAGAGGTTCTTCTCCCGTGCAATGGGCGTTAATCAACGGTGAAACCCAAGTGGGTATAACCACAATGAAGACGGTTATGGAAGTGGACAAGGGAGATATGATTTTGCAAAAGGCGATTGAGCTTGAGGGTTGGGAGGACTCTCAAGATACTCTTGACAAATTGAGCCCAATCGGCGCTGAGCTTATCGTAAAGACACTTGACCTTATTGAAAATGGCACTGCAAAGTTTATAAAACAAGACGAAAATAAGGCAACATACTGCAAGATGTTAAGAAAAGAGGACGGCAAAATCGACTTTAATAAGAGCGCCAAGGAACTTGTCAATTTTATCAGAGGCATGAATCCTTGGCCGTCGTCTTATATAAACACCCAATATGGTATACTTAAAATCTTACAAGCCGAAGTCACAGATTTTGAAGACCAAAACTATCTTCATGGCGAAGTGGTCGTATCCAGCGACAAAAAAGGGCTTATCATTAAATGTGGCGAAGGCTTTTTGAATATCAAAAGAGTGCAAGGTCAAGGCGGCAAAGAAATGGACATAAAGGATTATTTAAGAGGGAAGAAAATAGAAAAGGGAATAGTTCTATGAGCCACATCAAAGCCAATTTGGCGGACTTTGATTATGAAGAGATGAGCGACATCTTAAGCGGCATGAAGCCCTTTAGAAAAGACCAGCTTTTTGACGCCGTCACACAATTTAAGAGTTATGAAGAAGTAACCAATCTTCCCAAAAGTATCATTGAAAACTTAAAAGAAAAATATTATGACCGAGCTTTGAGAGTAGAGAAAATCTTTGACAGCAAGGACAAAAGCCAAAAATATCTTTTCGCCCTCAACGATATGAACATTATCGAAGGGGTGTATATGCCCCATAATTACGGCGACACGCTTTGTGTCTCCACTCAAGTAGGGTGCAGAATGGGCTGTGCTTTTTGCGCTTCGGGTCTGAACGGGCTTGTCAGAAACCTTACCGCTGGAGAAATCCTTTCACAAGTGCTTTGCGTCAACCGTCTAAAAGGCGGAACAAAAAAATCTAGGGCAATAACAAATGTCACGCTTATGGGAAGCGGCGAGCCCCTTGACAACTTTGAAAACACAGTGAAATTCCTCAAAATGGTTTCACATCCCAAAGGGCTGAATATCAGCTTAAGGAATGTGTCTTTGTCCACCTGTGGAATAGTCCCAAGAATTATTGAGCTTGCGGATATGGGGCTGCAGGTCACTTTGAGCATATCCTTGCACGCACCCACGGACAAAAAGAGAAACGAGATTATGCCAATAAACAAAGCATATGGCTTGTTTGGCTTGATTGAGGCGGTGAAGTACTATTTTGCTAAGACCAAAAGACGGGTTATTTTTGAGTATACCTTAATCGATAATAAGAATGATGACAAAGAGAGTGCGGAGGAATTATCCAAATTAGTAAAAGGTCTGCCTTGCCACATAAATTTGATTAACTTGAACCCCATAAAGGAAAAAGGGCTTAAGGCGGCAAACAGTGGGCGAGTCAAGGAATTTATGGATATATTAGACAAAAATAACATCTCCAATACTTTGAGAAGGTCTATGGGAGCGGATATTGAGGGAGCTTGCGGTCAGCTAAGGAATTCATATGTAAAGGAGGGGAGTTTTTATTAAAGGTCAAATTATCAAAGCCGTAGCGTCAAGGTATACGGTATTGACAGAAGACAAAAAGCTTTATATTTGCCATATCCGAGGCAAGGTCAAAAGGGATATGAATATCTATGTGGGCGATTATGTGAAAATAAAGCCCTTAGAGGACGAAAAGGCGATAATAGAAAAAATCTATCCCCGAAAAAACGCCTTAATACGACCTTTTGTCAGCAATATGGACAACCTTATCATTGTTGTTGCGCCTGTGCCTAAGCCCGACTGGTTGCTTGTTGACAAATTGATAGTCAGCTGTTATATTGAAAACATCCGCCCGACGCTTTGTTTTCATAAAGCGGATTTGATAAGCCGAGAAGAGATTAAGCACTTGACAAAACCATATGAGGGAGTGATAAGGCTTGTCCAGACCTCAATAAAAGACAAAAGTATAGGCTTGAAAGAGCTATATGAGGTTATGCAGGGCGGCTTAAGCTGTTTCACAGGGCAAAGTGCGGTAGGCAAGTCCTCTATCATAAACGAAATCTTAGGCAAAGAAGTCATGGAAGTATGCGATGTCAGTCCTAAGGCACAGAGGGGCAAGAACACCACAAGGCACATTGAAATTTTTGATTGGGGCGGTGGAAGAGTGACGGATACATGCGGATTTTCGCTTTTGGAACTTGAAGAGCTTCCGCCCCAAGAATTGACATATTATTATGATGAATACATGAAACTTATGCCCGAGTGTAGATTCACAGATTGCGTTCACATCAACGAACCCGAATGCGCAGTAAAAAAAGCCGTGGAAGAGGGCAGTTTGTCAAAAGAAAGATACTTAAGGTATATATCAATCTATAACGAACTCAAGGAGAAACAAGATGAAAAATACTGAAATCAAAATCAGTCCTTCGCTTTTATCTGGAGATTTTGCAGATATGGCGAGTGCGCTCAAAAGCGTTGAAGAGTGGGGCGGAGACATGGCACATTGTGATGTCATGGACGGTGTGTTTGTCAAAAATCTTACTTTTGGCATGCCCATGATAAAGGCTTTGAGAAAGAGAACCAAACTTCCTCTTGATGTTCACCTTATGATAATAGAGCCCGAAAGATATATTGACGAATTTATTCAAAGCGGAGCGGACATCATCACCTTTCATCCCGAGGCAAGCAAAGACCCGTTAGGCACTTTGCAGAACATCAGAAGACAAGGCGTAAAATCGGGCATTGTTTTCAATCCCGATATAGAGGTCAATAGGTTCAAGCACCTATTTCCGCATTGCGACATTGTCTTAGTTATGGGCGTCTATGCCGGACGGGGCGGTCAAAAGTTTATTGAGGACACTTTGGAAAAAATCGCCGAAGTCAAAGGGATTCTTGACGAAATGAAGCTTGACATTCCCATAGAGATAGACGGCGGCATTAAGGAAGAAAATGTGGATAAAGTCATCCAAAAAGGAGCGTCAATAATTGTGGCGGGAAGTTCGGTTTTCGCCTCCCCCAACCCCAAAGAGACCATAAAAAGGCTTAGGGGGCTTACACCATAAACCGCCGCTCTGCATATAATGCAGATAAAAAGGAGCGACGCGTTATGAAAATAATCTGCATAAGTTGTCCGTCTATTTTAAGACCTCTTTTGAGACTTTTCATTAAAAGAACTAAGAACTGAAAAAGCTTGCATTAAACTGATAAATCTGTAATAATTATTTCTATGAATACAAAAGAAATGGATAAGATATTTAAGGGATTGTCTTTAATGCATCCCGAGGCGAGGTGTGAATTAAATCACAAAACGCCTTTTGAGTTGCTGGTTGCGGTGATTTTATCGGCGCAATGCACGGATATTAGAGTTAATATGATAACGGACAAGCTGTTTAAGGTCTATAATACTCCCTATCAGTTTGCCGAATTGACTCTCCAAGAACTCAAGCCGTATATATACAGCTGCGGTTTTTATAACAACAAAGGTAAGAACATAATTTCTATGAGCAAGGCGCTTGTAAAAAAGCATAACGGCAAAGTCCCCGATACCATGGAAGAGCTTACGGCTTTGGACGGCGTGGGGAGAAAGACCGCAAGCGTGGTCTTGTCGGTAGCTTTCAATAAACCTGCCATGCCCGTCGACACACATGTTTTCAGAGTATCAAGAAGACTTGGCATCGCCAGATCTTCTACGGCGGACGGTGTGGAAAAAGAACTTATGAATATTATTGAAAAAAACAATTGGCATGACTTTCACCACTATTTGATATTTCATGGAAGATATATCTGTAAAGCCAGAAAGCCTGAATGTCATAGGTGCAATTTGACTGATTATTGCGATTTTTATAAACAGCGTATAGAGGAGGACGGTAAATGAATAAATTACTTAAAAAAAGGAAGCTTGCCGAAAACATCATTGAATATGTGTTTGAAGCAAAAGATATTGTGAGAAACGCAAAAGCCGGACAGTTCGTCATACTTCGAGTGGATAAGGACGGCGAGAGGGTGCCGTTTACGATATGCGATTATAACCGAGAAAAGGGCGAGTTGACTTTACTTGTTCAAACGGTAGGATATTCTACCGCAAGATTAGCCCAGCTTGAGGTCGGGGACTATGTCCATGACCTTGTAGGACCTTTAGGCAATGCTACTGATTTAAGCCATGCGGACAGGATTTTACTGGTGGGAGGTGGCATAGGAGCGGCGGTTATCTATCCGCAGTCAAAGCAATTAAAGAAACTAAACAAAAAAGTCGATGTCATACTGGGCGCTAGAGATAAAAGTCTATTGATGTACGAAGACGAGTTTTCAAAGTATTCCGACAACCTTTATATCATGACCGATAACGGCTCAAAAGGCGAGAAAGGCTTTGTTACGGACAAGCTTAAACAGCTTATAGACAGCGGACAAAAATACGATGTGGTGTTTGCGGTAGGACCTCTTGTCATGATGAAAGCGGTCAGTAATGTCACAAAGCAATACGGCATAAGGACCATTGTCAGTATGAATTCCATAATGGTGGACGGTACGGGGATGTGCGGTGGCTGCAGAGTTACCATTGGAGGCGAGACAAAGTACGCCTGCGTGGACGGACCTGAATTTGACGGGCATGAGGTGGACTTTGACGAAGCTATTTCAAGAGCGTCGTTCTATAAAGAACACGAAAAAGAGCAATTTTGCAAAATCAAAGGATAAGGAGAGCTAAAATATGGTTATTGTAGAAAGACAGCGAACAATAGAACAAGACCCCGAGGTTAGGGCAAAAAACTTTGAAGAGGTATCCAAGGGCTTTGATGAAAAGACCATGTTGATAGAGGCAGCAAGGTGCTTAAACTGTAAGACAGCGCCATGCAAAAAAGGCTGTCCGGTGGGCGTCAATATCCCTGAATTTATCATGGAACTTCAAAAGAACAATCCTTTGAAAGCAAACGAGATAATAAAAAAGACCAACAGCCTGCCAGCGGTATGCGGGAGGGTTTGTCCCCAGGAGGTTCAATGTGAAAAATATTGTGTCAGAAAGGCGAAATTAGGCGGTTCGGTTGCCATAGGCGCTTTGGAAAGATATGCCGCTGACGCCGGACTTAAATCACAAGAAAAGGTTCAGCCCCCTAAAGAAAGAAAGAATATCAAAGTGGCGGTTGTGGGAAGCGGTCCGAGCGGTCTTTCATGTGCGGGAGAGCTTGCCATGAACGGTGCGCAAGTAACCGTATTCGAGGCTTTTCATCAAGCGGGCGGGGTGCTGGTGTACGGCATACCCGAATTCAGACTTCCCAAAGATATTGTGCAAAAAGAGATTGACAAGCTTAAGGAACTGGGAGTGGAATTCAAACTCAATACGGTTATTGGGAAGACTTTTTATGTGGAGGAACTTCTAAAAGAATACGACTTTGTGTTTATTGGAAGCGGTGCGGGACTTCCCATGTTTATGAAAATAAAAGGCGAAAGCCTAAACGGCGTATGTTCCGCCAACGAGTTTTTGACAAGGGCAAATCTTATGAAAGCGTATCTGCCCGACAGCGTAACCCCTATACAAAGAGCCAAGATATCCGTGGTGGTAGGCGGAGGGAATGTGGCTATGGACGCAGCGAGGACAGCTTTAAGGTTGGGTGCGGAAAAGGTGTATGTTGTTTATAGACGCTCCAGACAAGAAATGCCGGCAAGAGAAGACGAAATCATTCATGCCGAGGAAGAGGGCATTGAGTTTATGCTTTTAACTAATCCTGTTGAGATTCTGGGCAAGGACAAGGTCGAGGGCATAAGGTGCATAAAGATGCAGCTTGGAGAGCCCGACCAAAGCGGAAGAAGAAGACCCATTCCTATTGAAGGTTCGGAATTTGACTTGAAATGCGACCAAGTCATTATGAGCATAGGCACCAGCCCCAATCCTTTGATTAAAAACAGCACAAAGGGCTTGGAGACTACAAAATGGGGAACAATAGTTGTTGACGAGAACAACGAGACCAGCATTGAGAATGTATACGCCGGAGGAGACAGTGTCACAGGAGCGGCTACGGTCATCATGGCTATGGGCGCAGGCAGAAACGCCGCAAAAGCTATGCTGAAAAAAGCGGAGGAAAACAAATAGATGTTTATTGATGTTGCCTTTATAAACTGTAAGGCGGGAGACGGCGGCAACGGATGCGTAAGCTTTCGAAGGGAAAAATATGTTCCCAAAGGCGGTCCGGACGGCGGAGACGGCGGCAAGGGCGGCGACGTGTATTTTGAGGCAGACCCGTCTTTGAACTCATTGCGCCAATTCCGCTATAACCAGTTATTCAAAGCCGAAAACGGTGAAAACGGCAAAGGCAACAATATGACAGGTAAAGGCGGGGCGGATATTGTCATAAAAGTTCCCAGAGGCACTCTGATTAAAGACGCCGAAACAGACAAGATAATAGCCGATGTCTTTCACCCCGACGAAAAGGTTCTTGTACTTGAGGGTGGCAAGGGAGGTAGGGGCAACGCTCGATTTTGTACCGCCACAAGAAGAACACCGTCTTTTGCGGAAAACGGCGAAAAGGTCGTTAAAAGGCGTTTTAAGCTGGAGCTAAAAACAATTGCCGATGTGGGCTTGATAGGCTACCCAAATGTGGGGAAATCCACTTTGCTTTCGGTTGTCAGCAAAGCACGCCCTAAGATAGCCAATTATCCATTTACTACCTTATCGCCTAATTTGGGAGTGGTCACATATTATGACGAAAGCTTTGTGGTGGCGGATATCCCCGGTCTTATTGAGGGCGCAGGGGAAGGTGCGGGACTTGGGCATTCATTCTTAAGACATGTGGAAAGAGTACGGCTTATAGCTCATATTGTGGATATCAGCGCAAGCGAGGGCAGAGACCCCGTACAAGACTATAAGACCATAAGAGAGGAACTGAAAAGATATTCCAAAGAGCTTTATGAACTTGATGAAATAGTGATAGCGAATAAAATCGACCTTATCGCCGACTATGAAAAGATAAAGGAATTAGAAAAAGCGTCGGGGAAAGAGGTTATACCCGTAAGTGCAGTCACCACCAAAGGAGTGAAAGAGCTTATCGCCGCTTTGAGCAAGAAATTAAAAGAGCTTCCCCCCGTTCAGCCAATGGAATATGAACCTTTTGAATACGAAAAAGAGGATAAACACTCTTATAAAATAAAAAAAATTGGCGACACTTTTTATGTCAGTGGCGGTTTTGTGGAAGAGCTTGCAAGAAAGGTTTATCTTGACGATATGGAAAGTTTTGTTTATTTTCAAAGGAAAATGCGTGACAGAGGCATCATAGAAGACTTGAAATCGCAAGGCGCTAAGGACGGCGACACGGTGCGCGTTTTGGATGTGGAATTCACGCTTGTAGAGTAAAGAGGAAAAGTGTCATGGACAGTAAGGAAAGAAGCAGATTAAGCTCGTTGGCGCAAACAGTCAAGCCGGTTTTTCAAATCGGCAAAAACGGCATTAATGATATTGTCTTAAAAGAAATCGAAGATGTTCTTGAGGCAAGGGAATTGATAAAGATTAATGTATTAAAAACCGCACCCAAGGAGCCTAAAGAATTTTTGGAAGAGCTTTGCAAGGAGCTTAACGCCGAACAGGTAAACTGCGTGGGACAAAAAATAGTCTTATATAGAAAGAGCAAGAGGAATAAGAAAAAGAACTAAGACCTGTCCGCTACAAGGCAGGCTATGCTCATACCTATTGAGATAGTGGACATTACCAAATAGTATGCCCTTAAGGGCGTGAAAAAGGACAATATCGCAAGGGCAAGACCGCTGAAAAGAAAGAGTTTTGCCCTTTTTCTAATGAAGATTTGTGAAAGCTGCTGCCGAAAATCTATCTTTATTACATTTTTTGGACGGTGATAATTCTTTGTAGGAAGAGCATTTCTGGTGGCAAGATACTTTTGCACCTGCCTTGCGGGATAGAATATGAATTTATCGCTTAAAGAATAAGAAAACAATAGCACACTTCTTTGATAATTCGCTCCGATGACTTGAATTGTGGAAAAGTCTTTTTCTTCGGCGTATCGCCAAACTTTGGCTATATCGTCCATTGAGATATTAGAGAACTTGAAAAGCGGCGCAAGCAATATCTTCTTCTCTTTCTTTTCATAAATGACAAATGTATTATCTAATTGCGGATTGTATGCGATAGGGAGCGTCTTGGCAAAATGTTCAGCGGTCTTTTCTCCGCCCATAATTGCAAAACGCTTGGACATTTCCATAAAAGAAATGGTCTTTTTGTTTTTGAATCTATTCGTTGAATGAACAATAACGGTTTTGAAAAGAATATACAGTAAAAACGCTACAAATAACGCCTCTACAAACGAGTCTATAAAATAATTTGTCCATGCGAGCAAGAGCAATATGCCCAGCGTATTTATTATTATCTTATCAATCTTGTTCATTACCATTAAATATTGACAGAATTTTAAATATTAAAATATACATTTGGGCGTATTCTATACTAATCGAAAAAACCCGACAACTAAATATTGACTTTAGTATTAATAAATATTATAATAATTTTATGCTTGTACAAGACAGAATAAAGAAAACATTTCATACAAAGTGGCTGTTTTTTATTGGCATTATTGCCATAGCCGTTTTGTTAACTCTTGTTTTGTCCTCTTGTACGGGCACTTCCAGGGAGATTGCTTTTATTGTTGACGACAGCGAGGTAGAAAAGGAAGTGGAATTTGGAACTTCTTTTCCGCTGAAAGGTCTCAAAGTCTTTGTCAAATTATCCAACGGCACGATAAGAACCCTCAAGCAAGGCGAGGGAGGATATCAAGTACATATGGGCGGATACAATGAAGAATCCCCCGGAGAATACACTCTGACCATAAGCTATAAGGAATTTGATTCCTATAAGATAGTCATCACGGTGCTTGAAGAAGAGATTATTGACGAGACAATAGACCCCGATGTATACCTTGCGGGTATCGCTGTTAGAGAGAATACCGCCAAGATATTGTTTCTCTATGGCGAGGAGTTCAGCGCCGATGGCATAGTGGTGGAAAAGGTCTTTTCTAACAATACGCGAGAGCCCATAGAAGAGTCCGAATATCTTTTGATTTCCAATAACTATAAGCCGAACAATCCCGGAGAATATGTCATTGAAATTTATTACACCCCAAGCCAAGGCAGCCAGTTCTATACAGAGTATAAGGTACATGTAGCCCCGCCCGACGAATATTATCCTTTTGAGGGTATCGCACTATTGACGAACGCCGTTCAAAAAGAATTCGAAGTAGGCGAAGACTTTAATTGTGACGGTCTGATTGTAGAAAAACTATTTGTAGTCGACGGAGTGGTGCAGACAGAGACCGCGCACCCGTCCGAGATTAAAGTTCGGCTTGTTGATGGCTATGATAAAAACACCCCCGGACAGTATGCGGTTTTTGTTTCGGTAGAATATTATGAAGCCATATATGTTATAGAAGTTTTAGACTTTGTCGTCGGCATAAGAATAGAAGGCGCCAGGCAACATACCCCGATCGGCGAAGAATACGATAAGGGCAACCTAAGAGTATATGAAGTGTATGCTTCGGGAACAGATAAAGAGATAAGCGAAGATAAATATACTATCGACATGGGAGAATTTGACAATACGGTTGAGGGAAAATATACGATAACAGTAGTCTATAATGACAACCCTGAATTTACGGCGTCGTATGAGGTCACTGTTTTGTCCGAGGACTAAAAAACCCTATATGAGCAGCATTGTCCTTTGAAGCTTTTGGTCACGATTGATTATTCCCAATATCCCCTGTGCTTTGAAATCAAGTTTAATAAGCGGTCTTAGCGATTTTTCGACCTTGTCTATGTCTGAATACCTGACTAAGGTATTTTTTGAGGTATCGCTTAGTTTGGACAAGATATCCTTTCTATCCTTATTAAGTGCCAAAATAAATACATACGGTTCAGAAGAAGAGGCAAGCTCATATAGTTCTTTTGTGATTCCCAAAAGGGCATAAAGCGATATTCTTTTTATTTTCGCCATGGTGTATTTTTTTGTCTTGGCGTTTTCTAAAAACTGTTCATAGGTGTTGGAGGCGTCAGCGGCGATTTTAAGTCTGTTGTGCAGTCCTCCCGAAACATCATAGAGCTTTTCCAATTTCTGCGGGCTTATCTCTTTCATTCGGTAAAGAGCCATGTCCCCCAAAGATGTCCCAATTGATTTATACTCTTCCAAGAGGTTATAAGTAAAAGGCGGAACGAAGTTTTTCAACTCTTCAATCTTTCCCTGTCTTAGACATGACCTTATCGCCGAAGCCGAAGGATAATCGCTATCAACGCTTGCGTCGTTAAACCCGCCGCCCATTCTCTTTATGGTATGAAACTTTATTTTCATTTTTAGCCTTTTTGCCGCCATGATATAGGCGATTCCCAAGATGTTGTTGGGCTGGTCAAGAAGCCCTTCAAGCTGTCTGTAATTGGAATATTGCCTTACGAACTCATTGACGGCTTTTGCCCTAGCTTTGGGGAAGCTGTCCCCTTGGGATAAATAAAGGCTAATTTTTTCTTTTATTTGTTCGGGTTCATTTAGAAGAAGCCTTGCCATTTTCTCAAGCTTTTGGGTATCTCCGCACTCACTGCCAAAACTCAAATATTTGACATCGGGAAGCCTGGATATGATTTTCATCGCTCCAAAGGCGAAGTTATCCGCCGGGGATAGTGCAAAGACCGTTGGAAGCTCCGCTACCATATCACAGCCCAGCCTTACGGCTATGGACGCCCTTATATATTTATCCGCAATAGCGGCTTCGCCTCTTTGAGTGAAACTTCCGCTCATAACACAAAAAACGGTATCGGCTTTTGTTTCCTCTCTTGCTCTTTTCAGATGTTCAAGGTGTCCGTTTGTCAATGGATTGTATTCGCAAATAATCGCGACTGCTTTCATTTTTCCTCACTTTATTGTGTAATTGACTTGATTTTTTTGTATAAAAGAGTATAATCATATACGGTGTTTTTTATTATATACGACAAATGAAAAAAAGTAAAGTAAGGAGGCTTAGGTGTGTCGGGATTAATGGACAAAATTTTTTCAAAAGCAAAACAACTAAACAAACATATCGTTCTTCCCGAGGGGGAGGAGCCCAGAATTATTGAGGCGGCAAAGAAAATCGCCCGTTTGAAACTAGCACGCTTGACTCTGATAGGCGACAAGGACAAAATAATCAAAAAGACTGGGGAACTTGACGGAATTAATATTATCAATCCCGAAGTCAGCCCAAAGACCAATACATATGCCGAACATCTTTTCCAATTGAGAAAGTCAAAGGGGATTTCTATGGAGCAAGCCCAAGAGCTTGTCAAGGATCCCTTATATTTTGGTGTGCTTATGGTCAAGAACGGTGACGCCGACGGAATGGTAGCCGGTGCGATAAACCCAACTGGGAATGTTTTAAGACCAGCATTGCAGATAATAAAAGCTTGTTCGGGCATGAAGACGATATCAAGCTGTTTTATCATGACTCTTCCCGAGGGTTCGCCTTACGGAGAGGACGGCGTTATGATATTTGCCGACTGTGCGGTGAACATAGACCCCGACGCCGAAAGCCTTGCAGAAATCGCAATCTCCAGTGCCCATAGTGCAAGGGTTATTACGGGAATAGAGCCCGTTGTGGCGATGCTTTCTTTCTCCACTAAGGGCAGCGCAAAGCATGAGAACGCCGAAAAGGTGATTAAAGCCACAGAGCTTGTCAAGCAAAGATGCCCCGAAATGATTGTTGACGGCGAACTTCAGGCGGACGCAGCACTCAACTCAACAGTAGCGGCACTCAAAGCACCCCAAAGCCCCGTCCAAGGCAAAGCCAATGTGCTTATCTTCCCGGATTTGCAATCGGGGAATATTGGATATAAACTGGTACAAAGACTTGCCAACGCCGAGGCGATAGGACCTATCTGTCAGGGGTTTGCGAAACCTGTCAACGACCTAAGCAGGGGTTGCGATGTGGACGATGTGGTGGGAGTGGTGGCAATAACAGCTTTGCAATCAAAATAAAAGGAGAAACGCATGAAAATACTTGTTATCAACGCGGGAAGTTCCTCATTAAAATATCAGATAATAGATATGAAAGGCGAAAAGCTATTGTGTAAGGGAATCGTGGAAAGAATAGGCTTCCCCGGCTCAATGCTGGAGCATAAAATTAGAGACGAGAAATATAAGATAACCCAAAAAATGGACAACCATACTGACGCCTTGAATTTCATGCTGAACATCTTGACAAGCAAGGAATACGGAGTGATTAAAGATGTCAACGAAATTGAGGCGGTAGGGCACAGAGTGCTTATGAGCGGCGAAGACTTTGATTCCAGCGTAGTCATTGACGACAATGTAATTAAAGTCTGCAGAAAGAACTCAATCTATGGACCTTTGCACATGCCGGCGCAGACGGACTGCATTGAAGCTTGCGGACAGATTATGCCCGATATTCCTATGGTCGCGGTGTTTGACAACACCTTCCATTCCACAATGCCACCAAAAGCCTTTATGTACGCCATACCGTATGAAGACTATCAAAACTATAAATTGAGAAAATACGGTTTTCACGGCACCAGCCATAAGTATGTCTCCCAAAAGGCGATAAAATATTTGGGAAAAGAAAACTCCAGAATGATAACATGCCACTTAGGCAACGGGAGTTCGCTTGCCGCTGTTGTGAACGGCAAATGCATTGACACTTCAATGGGCTTGACACCTCTTGAGGGTCTGATAATGGGCACAAGAAGCGGAGACATCGACCCAATGGTGCTTGACCTATTGGTTAAACACAAAGGCATGAGCTTGGACGAGGCGCTGGACTCCCTAAACAAGAAGAGCGGATTCTTGGGAATTTGCGGTGTGAACGATTTTAGGGATGTGGTACACCTTGCCGAGGGCGGCAATAAGAGAGCGGCGCTTTGTCTGGATATGTTCCAATACCGCATTAAGAAATATATAGGAAGCTATTATGCCATTATGGGAGGTCTGGATGCAATCGTCTTTACGGGCGGTATAGGCGAGAATTCCGCCATTGGAAGAAAGGTCATTATGGAGGGTCTTGAACATCTTGGCATAGATTTCGACTTTGAAGCCAATAATCAACTTAAAAAAGGCAAGTTTGCGGAACTTCACAAGCCTTCCTCCAAAGTAAAGGTCTTAGTAATACCCACAAACGAGGAGCTTGTCATCGCAAGGGATACCCAAGAACTTGTAAAAAACAAATAAGCTTCAAAACCAAATCAAAAAGGTTGACAAACCTATATACATGTATTTATAATATGGTACATATGTATATTGACTTAACGAATATAGCCGAGGACAAGGAGTATGAGCTTGAGTTCCAAGCTCAGGGCGATAACGAATTGTTCGATGCAAGAAATATAGAATTCTTTTCTCCACTTAAGCTTAAGGGAACTTATCGTCTACTTAATGATGTAGTCCAACTCAAAGCAAACCTTAGCTTTACCATAAAGGCGGCGTGCGACAACTGTCTTGTGAGCGTGGAGAAAGAATACCTTATCCCAATCCAAGAGACTTTTCACAAGGACAGCGAGTCCCCCGAGGAATACGGATACAGCGGTTATAAAGTAGACTTGAGCCCTATGATAAGGGAAAAGATATTATTAAATCTTGACGGGAAAATTGTGTGTAAAGAAGACTGCAAGGGAATATGTGCGGTATGCGGAAGTGACTTGAACAAAAATGAGTGCTCATGCAAGACCGAAAGTAAAAACAATCCCTTCGCCATATTAAAATCAATAGTGGGAGGTGCGAAAAATGGCAGTACCAAAAAGTAAAGTGTCAAAACAAAGACGAAATAAAAGAGCGGCAAATTGGAAACTTTCCGCGCCCAATCTTAGCGAATGTCCGCAATGTCACGAACTAAAGCAAAGCCATAAGGTATGTCCGTTCTGCGGATACTACAAAGGCGAACAGATTGTTGTTGAAAAAGAAAAGAAAGAGGAATAATTCCATTTCAGGTTTTGACAAATAAGTCAAGATAATCTATTCAGAAAAACCAAAGTCAGGCCTATAAACCTGACTTTTGTTACCTAAAAGCCTTATTATAGGAGGACAAACATGAAAATTGTAGTCGACGCATTTGGCGGAGACCATTCCCCCGAAGAAGTGATAAAAGGCGTATCTTTAGCCTTAAACAAAGAACAAGGCTTTTCAATTGTTTTAACAGGCAAAAAAGAGACGATACAAGCTCTTATGCAAGAATACGGCTGCGACAAAGAAAGGGTGGAGATAGTCGACGCCCCCGAAGTGATAACAAACGACGACACCCCCACATTGGCTTTAAGGCAAAAGACAAATTCATCCTTGGTCAAATGTTTTGATATCTTAAACGCGAGCGAAGACGCCAAGTCTATGGTGACTGCAGGCAGCACGGGTGCCGCCCTTACGGGTGCGGTGCTGATGCTCAAGAGAATAAAGGGCATCTTAAGACCCGGTCTTGCGCCGCTTCTTCCCGCCATAAAAAATCAAAATCAAGTTATGCTCATTGATTGCGGAGCTATCGCCGACCCCAAACCTCAAAACCTTGTGCAATTTGCGAAAATGGGCTCTGCCTTTATGAAGGCTGTCGCCAAGGTGGAAAACCCCAGAGTTGGGCTATTGTCCAACGGCTCTGAAGACAGCAAGGGCAATGAAAGAAATAAAGAAGCGTTTGAGCTGTTAAAACAAGCGGACATAAACTTCTTAGGAAACCTTGAGGGCAGGGATATCATAAGCGGAGACTATGATGTGGTGGTCGCCGACGGTTTTAGCGGAAATATCGCCCTAAAGGCTTGCGAGGGAACAGCTCTTGGAATCTTCAAATTGATAAAAGACGGCATAATGAAAGGCGGCTTAAGGGCGAAACTGGGATACCTATTGCTTAAATCAGTATTTAAGCAAATAAAAACAAAAATGGACTATAACGACAACGGCGGAGCGGTTTTGTTGGGACTCAAAAAAATTGTCATAAAATCCCACGGCTCCAGCAAGGCAAAGTCTATCTGTGCGTCAATTTTACAAGCCAAACAAATGGTAGACGCCAAGGTTGTGGAAAAAATAGAGGAAGTGATTGAAATTGAATCAAGCCGACAAGATTGAAAAAATGATAGGGTATCAATTCAAAAATAAAGCCATTCTTAAGCAGGTTTTCACCCATACATCCTATGCCAACGAGCATAACATTCCGTCTTATGAGCGGTTGGAGTTTTTGGGCGACGCCGTTTTGGAATATATCATCACAACCGAACTTTACAAAAGGTTTCCTCATTTGGACGAGGGGAAGCTGACCAAAGCAAGGGCATATTTGGTGTCATGCGGCTATTTGAGTAATAAAATAAAAGAGACCTCCCTTATCGAATTTATGCTTGTGGGCGAGGGCACCATCCAAAACGATATGCGCCTTAGCCACAATATGCATTGCGATTTATTCGAGGCGATAGTGGGCGGTATCCTTATTGACAACGATTTTGATATCTCAAAGGCAAGGGAATTTATCCTAAGGTTTCTTAAAGAGGATATTATAAAAGCAGGGACGAAGGGCAGCTTCAAGGACTATAAGTCCCTTTTATTGGAAATGTGTGCCAAAAAAGGCAAAAAAGCTGAGTTTTCCTTAATAAATAAAGAAAAGAGGCTGAATGAGGACTTTATTGTGGAATTGTCGATAGAGGGAAAAAGAGTCTCTGTCGCCCATGCGAAAAACAAAAAAGAGGCGGAGAAAAAAGCCGCACAGGCTTATTTTGAAACACTTGAATAAGGTTTTTTCGCAAGCCTTACAAATAGCCTATTTAATCTCAATTATTATAGCCATTAAGGTCTTTATATAGCTTTTTTTATAGTAAAGAGAAAGTCTTTTCTGGTTTTAATCGGGAACAAATTTTTTTTGTAAATTACCAAGATTTGTTGTATTTTTTTCTTGACTTTGAATATAATAATGTTATAATGATTTTAGCACTCAACAATCATGACTGCTAACAGATAATGACAGCAACCGCTAACAAGGTTGCATAAGGAATGTTATGGACAAGGAGAAGTTATCCGAAAGAAAGGAAAAAATACTCAAGGCTGTTGTGGACGAGTACATAAAAAGTGCTCTTCCCGTATCTTCGGGTGAAATTAAGAACAAGCACTTTAATGACATCAGCTCCGCCACAATAAGGTCTGAACTTTCCGCTCTTGAGGATATGGGATATCTTATTCAGCCGCATGTTTCGGCGGGGAGAATACCGTCCAAAAAGGCGTATAAAAAGTATATCGACCAGTTTATGGTGAAGATTCCGCTTACGCAAGCCGAAATCGAAAAAATCAACAAGTCCCTCAAGCAAAGGTTTTCAGGCGTTGAGGAGATAGTGGAGACAACGGCAAAAGTCATTAGCGATATCACCAACTATACTTCTATTATTGTTCTAAACGATATCAACAAAGTTAAAATTAAGGAAATAAAGCTTGTCGACCTTGACAAGCATTCCGCCTTAGTGATTATTATTACCGACAGCGGCATAATTAGGGATAAAACAATAAAGGTCAAAAACGAAATAGACACCGTCTATATTAGAGACGCTAACGCTATGCTCAACAAGATATTTGAGGGCAGGACCATATCTGAAATAAAGAGCTTTGACGCTATTGTGGAAAAAGAGCTCAAAGACTTTAAGGAACTGTACGACAGTATATTAGAAATCTTAGATAGCTATGCACAAAACAAACAAGACAATGTCATTATTGAGGGGGCGTCCAAGTTTTTGGAGCATTCAGAATATGATTTAGACGCGGCGAAGAACTTCCTTTCGGTCATAGACACCAAAGAAAAGCTGGCGGAAATCATAGACCAAAACGATGATATTGAGTTTTCGGTAAAGATAGGAAAGGACGAATCTTGCGGTTTGGATAAGTGCGCCATTGTCACTGCAAAATACAAAATCAACGGTAAAGATATCGGTCATGCGGGAGTCATAGGTCCCGAAAGAATGGACTACTCAAAAGTGGTGTCTGTATTAAGTTATGTGGGGAAAACTCTGAAAAGAATAGCTAACGGAGGTAATAATGACAAAGAAAAAGAATGAGGATTTATCTTGCCAAAAGACCGAAGTGAAACAAGAGCAGGTTCAAGACATTGAGAGCAAGGAAGAAGCTCAAAAAGAAGACATCAATAAGCTCTTAGAACAAGCAAGGCAAGAGGCGGAAGACTATAAGGACCATCTGCAAAGACTGCAAGCGGAATTTGACAACTACAAAAAAAGGACGGCGGAAAGCTCCTTGTGTTCGAGGATAGACGGCATTTGCGATGTCATAATAGAGCTTATACCCGCAATCGACAATTTGGAGCGAGGCATAGAGGCAGTCAAGGACAAGTCGGCAAAAACGGGAATGGAACTGATACTAAAACAGCTTAGAAAAGTCCTTAATAAATTTGATGTATGCGAGATTAAGGCACTTGGCGAATGTTTTAACCCCGACATTCACCATGCGGTTGCAAAAGACGAAGAGAGCGAAAGCGAAAATGAAAATAAGGTAACCGAAGTATACCTTAAGGGATACCAAAGAAAAACAAAAGTTCTTAGACCAGCCATGGTCAAAGTAACTAAATAACAATAAAAAAAATAGTATAAAAAAGGAGATATATTTATGGGAAAAATAATAGGAATTGATTTAGGCACAACAAATTCATGCGTAGCGGTTATGGAAGGCGGCGAGCCTGCGGTTATACCAAATTCAGAGGGAGCAAGAACCACCCCATCCGTCGTAGCGTTCTCAAAGGACGGAGAAAGGCTTGTGGGACAGGTCGCAAAAAGGCAAGCGATAGTCAATCCCGACAAGACCATAACTTCCATAAAAAGAGAAATGGGCACGAATTATAAAGTAAAAATAGACGACAAGACATATACTCCGCCGGAGATATCCGCAATGATTTTACAAAAGCTTAAGAACGACGCCGAGCAGTATTTGGGACAGAAGATAACCAAGGCGGTTATTACCGTACCCGCATACTTTTCAGACTCCCAAAGACAGGCGACCAAGGACGCGGGCAGAATTGCCGGCTTAGAGGTGTTGAGAATAATCAATGAGCCTACCGCTGCGGCGCTGGCATATGGTCTGGACAAAGAAAACAAGTCACAAAAAATACTCATATACGACTTGGGCGGAGGCACTTTTGATGTCAGCATACTTGAACTTGGAGACGGAGTGTTCGAAGTGCTTGCAACCAATGGAGATACCAGACTTGGCGGAGACGATTTTGACAATGAGATTATGAATTGGATTGTTACCGAATTTAAGAATTCGGACGGCATAGACCTCAGCAAAGACAAAATGGCGATGCAAAGAGTAAAAGAAGCTGCGGAAAGAGCCAAGATAGACCTTTCAGGTATGACCAAGGCATCCATAAATCTGCCCTTTATTACGGTGGGACCCAATGGACCTTTGCATATAGATTTGGAACTGACAAGAGCTAAGTTTGAGGCTATGACGGCTCACCTTGTCAAAAAGACAATGGAACCCGCCAAGCAGGCTATGAAAGACGCCAAAGTATCCGAAAAGGACATTAACAAAGTAGTGCTTGTGGGCGGTTCAACCAGAATTCCTGCGGTTATCGAGGCTGTCAAGAACTTGACCGGAAAAGAGCCGTACAAGGGCATAAACCCCGACGAATGTGTGGCTTTGGGTGCAGCGATACAAGCGGGTGTGCTTGCGGGAGATGTCAAGGATGTATTACTGCTTGATGTCACTCCGCTGTCGCTTGGAATCGAGACCATGGGCGGTGTGGCTACAAAACTTATTGAAAGGAACACCACCATTCCCACCAAGAAATCTCAAATATTCTCAACAGCCGCAGACAATCAAACATCGGTTGATATCCATGTCATTCAAGGCGAAAGAGCCATGGCGGCGGACAATAAGACCTTGGGCAGGTTCGAGCTTACTGGCATACCTCCAGCAAGAAGAGGCGTTCCTCAAATCGAGGTCACATTTGATATAGACGCCAACGGTATTGTCAATGTATCCGCCGTAGACAAAGGCACAGGAAAATCCAATAATATCACTATCACCGCATCCAGCAACCTTAGCGAAGAAGATATCGACAGAGCGATTAAGGAAGCGGAGAAATACGCCGAGGAAGACAAAAAGAGAAAAGAGCTTATTGACGCTAAAAACAATGCTGAACACCTTATACTTGCCGTGGAAAGAACAATTGAAGAATCGGGCGACAAAATAACCGAGGACGAAAAGAAAACACTTGAAGAAGCGGCTAAGAACGCAAAAGACAAATTAAAGGATGCCATGACGGCAGAGGAAGTGAGACAAATCACAGAGGAGCTTGGCAGACAGACAAACGACATAGTAGCCAAACTCTATCAACAACAAGCGCAACAAGCTCAACCCAACGATGACACAGACAAGGATGATGAAAGCACTATTAACATCGACCCAGACGACATTAAATAATCATGGCAAAAAAAGATTATTATGAGATTTTAGGAGTATCCAGAAGCGCGAGCGCGGACGAAATAAAGTCCGCGTATCGCCGCATGGCAAAAAAATATCATCCTGACTTATATTCCATGAAATCCGAAGAAGAAAGAAAAAACGCCGAACAGAAGTTCAAAGAAGTTCAGCATGCCTATGCTGTGCTTTCCGACCCGCAAAAAAAACAAACTTATGACCAATTTGGAACAGAAGACGGTCCTTCAATGGAAGGCTTTGGCGGATTCAATCCTTTTGGCGGCGGAGGTTTTACGGGCGATTTCGCTGACGATATCATAAACAATATCTTTAACGCTTTTACGGGAGGCGGCGCTACCAGACGGCGCTATGAAAGAGACGGCGACGATATAGAAACCGTTTTGAACTTGACTTTTGAAGAGGCTTGTTTCGGCATTGAGAAAGAAATTACTTTCACCAGAGTGGAAAAATGCAAAACATGTGGCGGAACGGGAGCTAAGAACGCCTCTGACATAAAGACCTGCCCCAAGTGTGGCGGAGCGGGTACTATTAGGGTTGGGCAAAGAACGCCTTTTGGCATGATGCAGACCACAAGGACATGCGACCGTTGCGGCGGCGAGGGCAAAATAATCGAAGAAAAGTGCCAAGACTGCAAGGGCAGGGGGCGAGTAAAGAGACAAAGAACCATAAAAGTCAAGATACCCGCAGGCGTGGACAACGGACAAATGCTCACAATGCGGGGCGAGGGCAACGCTGCCTACACCCCGAACGGCGCAAATGGCAATCTTATTATTATCTTCAAAGTGGCGCCCCATGAAATATTCACAAGAGACAAGTATAACCTTCATTTGGAGATGCCGATTACATTTATGGAAGCTGTTTTGGGCGCGCGAGTGGATGTACCCACCCTTGACGGTGTTATAAAAATAGATATACCCGAAGGCACTCAGCACGGCTCTATTATCAGAATAAAAGGCAAAGGCATCAAGTACTTAAGGAAAGAGCTATACGGGGACTTGTATATAAAAATAATAGTGGACATTCCCAAGAGCTTGAGTCCCAGTCAAAGGAGCAAACTCAAAGAAGTCGAAAAGGCGTTGGAAAAAGCCAATTATGAAAAGGTCCAAAAGTTCAGAAAGAAAAGAAAGGGATTATGAAAAAGGTTTGGAAAAAAATAACCGTAACGACTGATACCCAAGGCTCAGAACTCACCGCTGATGCCTTTTTTTCTATTGGCTTAAACGGTGTGGAGATTCAGGACAAAAACGATATTAAGGATATAATCAAACAAAAGAAGATGTGGGACTATATAGACGAATCGCTGATAACAAGTTCGCCCGACTTTGTAAAGGTCAGCGGTTTTATCGCGGAAGAGAATATAACGGAGAAATTAAAAGAATTAAAAGAGATATTGAAACTTTACGGCATAAATGGCGATATCACAATTACCGACATCAATGACGACACATGGTATGAGAACTGGAAGAAGTTTTATACCCCTATCGTTGCGGGGAGCTTTGTCATAACGCCTGAATGGCTTGAATATGAAAACAAAGACAACCTTATTGAGATTAAGATAGATCCCGGCATGGCGTTCGGCACTGGAGAGCATGAGACTACGAGGATGTGCCTTGAGCTTATGTCTGAATTGAATTTCCACAACAAATCCGTTATCGATATAGGTTGCGGAAGCGGCATTTTGGGGATTGCCGCATTGAAAAAAGGTGCTAAAAGCTGTTATATGAGCGATATCGATTCCGTCGCAGTCAAGGCGGCGAAAGCAAACGCCAAACTCAATAACATAAACGCCCAAATAGAGCTTGCTGACATTTTTAAGAAAAAGGATATCAAAGCCGACATCATATTGGCTAATTTGACTGCGGATTTACTGATAAAGCTCTATAAAGATATAAGAAATTATATAGAAAAAGGCGGCATAGCGATTTTATCGGGCATAATCAACGATAGAACCCAAGAGACCTTAACGGCTTATTTAAGTCAAGGTTTTTCATTGATAAGAAAGTTAAGTCTTGGGGAATGGACGGCTTTTTCGGCGGAGGTCAAATGGAATTAAAAAGGTTTTTCTCTTTTGAGCCGATAAAAAACAACCGCATAGTCCTTAAGGGCAATGAATTTTTTCATGCGGTAAAGGTATGCAGATTAAAGAAAGGATTTAAGATTATCGTCAACAACAATACTGAAAATGACTATTATTGCACAATAGAAAATATCGAAAAAACTTTTCTGACAGCGGTCATTGACGAAATAAAGGTTAATGACACTTTTGCTGATACCAATATAACGCTGTTTATCGCTATGTGCAAAGATATGGACACCGTAGTTCAAAAGGCGGTGGAAATGGGCGTGACAAGGCTTGTTCCGTTTTTCTCTAAGAATACCAATGAGAAAAAATTAAAAAAGGACAGGCTTGAAAAAATCGTTTTGGAAAGCTCCAAGCAGTGCGGCAGACCCAACCTTATGGTACTGGAAGATATTTGTGAATTTGAAGATGCCATAGAAAGAGCGCAAGAGTTCGACAAAGCCCTTATTTACTTTGAGCTTGAAAGGGAGGAAAAGACCGCAAGCCATTTATCCCCTAAAGATGAAAAACTTGGGATAATGATTGGTAGCGAGGGCGGTTTTGACCTTGAAGAAATCCAAAAGGCGGAAAAGGCGGGCTGGAAAACCGCAACGCTGGGCAAGAGGATATTAAGGGTGGCGACAGCGGTGGTGGCGGCGCTGGCATTGTGTTTGCAGGGAATGGATAAGATATGAAAGCCGTAGTGTTCAATATAGGCTGCAAGGTCAATCAATATGAAAGCGATAAGATAATCCAAGCGCTTGAAGAAAGGGGTTTTGAAGTCTTTTCACACTTTGCATTTGCGGATATTTATATAATAAACACCTGTGCAGTAACCGCCGAAGCGGAAAGAAAATCACGGCAGGCGGTCAAAAGATGCCTTGCGCATAATCCCGAGGGCAGAATTTATATCTGTGGGTGTTCTTCACAAAACGACCCCGTACAGTTTGAAAAAAAAGGCGTCTATTATGTTTGCGGCGTGGATAAGAAAAAGCTGCTTGAAAGAATAGACAATGACTTTCTTTTTTGTATCCCCAATCGGAACATTCTCTTAAAGCCCAAAGATAGAACGAGGGCTTATGTGAAAATTCAAGACGGCTGCAATAATTATTGTTCGTATTGTATCATACCGTATTTAAGGGGCGTCAGCAGGTCAAGAGCCGTGGAAGAAATTGTACAAGAGGTCAAGGCCTTAAGCCAGTCCACAAAGGAAATAGTCATTGTGGGCATCAACTTGTCGCTCTATGGTAAGGACATTCAAGAATCTTTGGCGGGGCTGATAAGGAAATTGAAAGATATCGATGTCAGAATAAGACTTGGCTCATTTTATGCGGAGAGCATAGACAGAGAACTCTTAGACAGTCTTTTTTCATTAAAGCAGTTTTGTCCGCATTTTCATCTCTCTTTACAGAGCGGCGACGACCAAACTCTTAAGGCGATGAATAGAAGATACAATACCGACACATACGCCAAAAAGATAGAGCTTATCCGCTCTTATGATAAAAACGCCGCTATCACAACAGATATCATTGTGGGCTATCCCACCGAGAATGACAAAATGTTTGAAAACAGCGTAAATTTTGTGAAAAACATGAAATTCGGCGATATACACATTTTCCCCTATTCCCAAAGAAAGAGAACAAAAGCGGCTGATTTAACTCCCCTTAAGCCCGAAATAGTCAAAGAAAGAGTCGCAGTCATGACTAAGACAAAAAGACAATTGATAAATGAGTACTTATCTGCTAATATTAATAAAGAGCAGACCGTTCTCTTTGAAGAGGAAGAGCATGGTATAAAAAGCGGGTATTCGGAAAGGTATATCAGAATATACGCAAAGACGGATAGAGATTTGGCAAAGGTCATGCCAAAAGAATTCTATAAAGACGGATTGAAAGGAGAGGTGAGAATATGAAGAAAGACTGTGTTTTTTGCAAGATAATAGCGGGAGAGATACCGTCAGAGAAAGTATACGAAGACAATTTGATGATTATCATTAAGGACATCAATCCGCAGGTAAAAAAGCATTTTTTGCTTATCCCCAAAAAGCATTATGCGAATATTGTGGAGATGTCCCTTGAAGAGGCGGTGGAGCTTGGCGAAAGCCTAAAGACCCTTTCCACATTGGTGGACGATTTAGGTCTTCAAGACGGCTTTAGGCTTGTCAGCAATAAGGGCGGAAACGCCAGGCAAACGGTAGAACACCTGCATATCCATATCTTAGGCGGAGAGCTCTTAAGCGATAAAATGGGATAATCAAAAAGCCAAAAAATCTTAGGAAAAAATAAAAATGGGCGTGTCTTAAAAAGACAGCCCATTTTTAATTTATTTAAGCGAAAGGAATAAAAATTATGCGTTATTTATCTTTTTTTGAGTCTTAAGACACCTTGTGCAAACATATTCTCTCTTAACAGAGCCGTTATCTTTTGTGAATGCTATTTTATGGATGTTCGCTCCCCATGTTCTTCTTGTTTTTCTATGGCTGTGGCTTACTTTATTACCGCTCATAGTTCCTTTCCCACAAATGCTGCATACTCTTGCCATTTTTTATAACCTCCTCAATTAGACTTTATGATTATACAATCAATAATGGTTTTTTGCAACAGTTTTGAGGTTAATTTTTCAATTTACTTGCAATTTATTCTCTTATATAATATGATTATAAAGTAATAAAAATAGGCAAAGGAAGAGTTATGGCGCTTAAGACATCAAACATCTATGGCGATATCACAATTTCGGACGAGGCGGTGGCGATTATTGCCAATCGTGTCGCAAGCGAGTGTTACGGCGTCGCTGAACTAGTGAGCAGAAGACTTTCGGACAGCATTTTGTCTATTTTTAATAAAGAGTCAGCCACCAAAGGCGTGAAGCTTGTCACAGTAGACAATAGGATATATATCGACCTATATGTTTTACTTATGGCTGACATAAATCAAGAAGCGGTCATAGACTCTCTGAAATCGACCGTAAAATACCATGTGGAACAATTTACGGGCATGAGAGTGAAATCGGTGAATGTGCATGCGCTTGGAGTCAAGCTTTAGAACAGTTCGCCTTTTTTTATGGACCGCTTTTTATTAAAGCGAGGGAAACAAGATGTTGACATATATAGACAATGAATTATTGAAAAAAATTATTATTGGCGCCAAACAGAACTTGGACCTCAATAAAGCTTATGTGGATAGCTTGAATGTGTTTCCCGTTCCAGACGGAGACACTGGTACAAATATGAGCTTGACCATGACTGCGACCGTTAGGGAAGTGGAACAGGAGAATACCGACAACATAGCCGACACCATACACGCTTTTTCCAAAGGGGCTTTGAAAGGTGCAAGAGGCAACAGCGGAGTTATCTTATCTCAAATTTTTAAGGGTATGGCGGAAGTCATATCCCAAGCCAAGATTATCAATACCAAGACATTTGCAAAAGCACTTTCCAACGGTTCGGACAAGGCGTATGACGCTGTCACCCACCCCAAAGAAGGTACTATCCTTACGGTTATTAGAGTTATAGGCGACTATGCCAATAAAATTGCCTTAAGAAATACTGATTTTGTGGAATTTTTCGAAAAGATTTTGCAAAAGGGCGAAGAGATCCTTCTACAAACCCCGGAGATGCTGCCGGTTCTGAAAAAAGCGGGAGTCATAGACGCGGGCGGACAAGGACTTTTATATATCTTAATCGGTATGTACAATATCATAGCCGGAAAGGAAATGACAGCCGTCGAGGAAGAGACTGAAACAATTAAAGAGACGCCCAAACAAGTCTATTTTGAAGCTGATATCCACAATCTTGACGATATCAGATACGGCTATTGTACGGAATTTTTTGTAATTAATTTGAAAAAGAGTGCCACTACGGCGGATATAGACAAGCTTAGAGACAAGCTCTCTGAACTCGGCGACAGCGTGATAGTAGTTGGGGATTTGCAGCTGGTCAAGGTCCATGTCCACACCAATAACCCCGACAAGGCGCTTTCATACGCCTTAAACCTTGGAGAGCTGGACAAACCCAAAATAGAGAATATGTTCGAACAGAACAGACAGCTTAAAAAGGAAAAAGAAAAGCAAGTCAAAAAAGCACAAGGCATGGTCAGCATAAGCAGCGGAAAGGGCTTTAAGGAACTGTTTACCGAGCTGGGTGTGGACGCGGTTTTAGAGGGTGGACAGACCATGAACCCAAGCGTATCCGATATCGTGGATATAGTCAATTCCGTACCTGCCGACACGGTGTTTATTTTCCCCAACAACAAGAACATAATACTTGCTTGTGAGCAGGCGCGAGAGCTCACCAAAAACAAATTGGTAGTGGTCGCCACCAACAATATCCCTATGGGCGTTGCGGCGGCTATGACGTTTGACTCTGAAAGCGATGTGGACGAGAATTTGAAAATTATGCAAAAAGCCGCTTGCTCAATCAAGTGTCTGCAAATCACCCATGCTGTAAGGGACACCGAACTTGACGGCTTCGAGCTTCATAACGGGGATATCATTGGATTGAAAAAACATATCCTTGCCCAAGGCAAGGACATCAATCAAGTCGCCAAAGACACCATAGAAAAAGTGATAGACGACGATATCGTGACCATTACGCTATATTACGGAGAGGATATGGACGAGGAAAAGGCAAACGAGCTTAGGGACAGCCTTTCCCATACATATCCCGACAGAGATATCATAGCGGTCTATGGAGGACAGCCGCATTATTATTACCTTATCAGCTTGGAATAGAAAATGCTAACAGTCATAAAAGGCATCGGTCAGAAAACCAAAGAAAAACTCAACAGCTTGGGTATCTTTACGCCGTATGACCTTGTTCTTTATTTACCCAAAGACTATATAGATATGAACATACAAACACATCCCTCCAATACACCCGAGGGATGTTATTGTAAATTGGATAATTGTATTGTTAAGGCGGACAAGCCTTTCAAAAAGGGGCGACTATGGATTTTCAAAGCTGAGGCGAAAACCAATGGAAATCAAAAAGTCCAAATAGTGTGGTTTAATCAAAAATATATCGCCGACAAGGTCCAAGCGGACAAGGAGTATACGATTTTTGGAAAAATAAGCCATATCGGCGGGGGCTATTCTTTTGTCAATCCTCTTATTGAAGATAAAGAAGAGGGCAAAAAAAGATTTTCAGGAATTCAGCCTATATATTCCACAAAAGGCTTGATTGCTCAACAAAATTTCAAAAAATTCGTCAAACAAGCCTTGGACGGCGGGATAAGGGTTCAAAGCGTGGTGGATGAGGATTTAGAACGAGAATTTTCTCTTATGGCATATATTCAGGCATTAAGAGAAGCCCACTATCCGTCTGATACCAAAAATATTGAAAAGGCGCGAAAAAGAATTATTTTAGAGGGACTTATTAAAAAAATGGCGGCTTTTAAGCTGGAAAAAGCCGATATGAACTCTGTCAACAAATCAAGGGAATACGACATAAAAAAGGATATATCCGAATATATAAGCTCTTTACCTTTTGAATTGAGCCCATCTCAATATACGGCAATAAATTCTTTAATAGAAAGCGTATGCAAAGACCGTCCTCTTAACGCCATACTCTTAGGGGATGTGGGAAGCGGGAAGACAGCGGTGGCGTTTGCTCTCATATATTTTGTAGTTAAGAACGGATATCAAGCGGCTTTTATGGCGCCTACAGAAATCCTTGCCAGACAGCATTTTGAAAAGGCAAAAAAAATGCTTGGTCCGCTTGGCACAAGGACGGAGCTTTTGACTTCTTCAACAAATACCCAAAACAGAGAAAAAATCCTAAACGGACTCAAAGACAAAGAAATAGATTTGCTTATTGGGACTCATTCGCTTATCGGAGAAAAGGTAAGCTTTTCTCAAATTGCACTTGCAGTTTTGGACGAACAGCACAGGTTCGGAGTGGCTGAAAGGACTGCGCTTATCGAAAAAGACAAGAGAGTGGATACGCTTACCCTTTCGGCGACTCCCATTCCAAGGACCTTAAGACTGACGGCTTTTGGAGATATCGAGCTTTACAGCATAGAAAAAAGGCATCAAAGCAATATCTCAACGCATATTGTCAAGAAAAATAAAAGGCAGGATATGTTCGCTTTTATTGCCGAGCAATGCAAAAAGGGCGAGAAAGCTTTTATTGTCGCTACAAAAATTGACGAGGACCGAAACAGCGAAAGGGATTCTGTAACGGCTTTATTTAGAGAGCTTAAAAGAGGCAAGTTCAAAGATATAAAAATTGAATGTCTTCACGGAAAAATGGACCAAAAGACAAAAGACGATATTATGAGAAGATTCGCAGGCGGGGAGATTTCGGCGATTGTCGCGACTTCTGTCATAGAAGTGGGCATCGATGTGGAAGATGCGGGCATAATGGCGATTATGGACGCCGAGAATTTTGGGCTTGCCGCTCTACATCAGCTAAGGGGCAGGGTGGGGAGAAAGGGTCAAAGGGCGTACTGCTTTCTATATACGGAAAAGGAAAACCATAACAGACTTGACATAATAGCCCAAAACGATGACGGTTTTATGATAGCGGAGAAAGATTTTGAGATAAGAGGGGGCGGAGACTTTTTGGGCTTTGAGCAAAGCGGGAAGATAGATACGGAAATAAGTTCCCAAGATATCCTTCTTGCAAGAAAGATTGTGGATAAACTTGATGTTCAAGCCTTGAGCGCAAGGCTGAAAGGCGAGGCACAAAGAAAACAAATGGACAGAATAAGTCTTACTTGACGCTGTTTGAAATAAGAATATCTTAATAAGTTTATCGGAAAATAATACCGATGGCGGCTAAAAATACTATTGATTTTATTAATTAATAATGTTATATTAATATATATATTGTTATGGTTCATAGTGCATAGGAGTTTTACTTATTATGAATAGATATTTACGGTTAATAGTAATCATTGTTTTTATCCTAACAGCGGCGGGATTGCTTATTTCATGCGAGGGCGGACCTATGCTTGTTTCCATAGAGGTTGACCCTGATACGATTAGCGAAGAATATGATGTCAGCGAATTTGAGCTTTCTTCGATTATGCTTATCTTAACATATGAGAACGAGGAAACTGAGACCATTCCCTTGCAAAGAACCATGATAAAAGCCGAGGACAAAGCAAAGCTTTCCGTATCTGGAGACCATACAATTACCGTTACCTATAAGCAAAGAACCACTACTTTTATCTTAAAATTAAGAGAGGGCATCTCAGGACTGTATAAGGTCATCTTCAAAGACGAAAACGGCAACCAATTGGGCGAGACCCAGTACATAGAGCCGGGTGGAACGGCGCTGGCGCCTGAAGTTCCCGACAAGCCCGAATACGCCTTTAATGGCTGGATAGACCAAAGAGGAGTGTATTCATTTTTTGATAACATTTATGAAGACAAGGTCTTTACTGCGACTTATACCCCCGACTTCTATGTCATCACATTTATTCGTCCCAACGGAAGTCTTATAGCCGAGGTCAAAATCAAAAAAGGCGAGAGTGCGGAACCTTACGCCCCGAATATCCCTACCCAGCCCGGGCTCAAAGCCATTGGCTGGAACAGGTCACTTGACGACATAACCGCAGACACCACAATAACAGCGGTTTATGTCCCCGAAAACATTACCGTCACCTTTGTTTATGGCAACGATTTTAGACCTCCGACAGTCGCGAGTTTCGCCGCCAATACAGATATCGAAGCACCCGTAAATCCTCATGTGCCGCACGCTGAATTTGTGGGCTGGTACACCAATGAGAAATTTGAGGGCGAAATGGTGGAGTTCCCATATCTGTTACAAAATGAAATCACCTTTTATGCCAAATACATATCAAGAACGGAGGGTTCGCCGGGTCTTGAATATTCCTTAACTGGAAACAATACCTATACCATAAGCGGATATAACGGACAAGACGATGTCATTGTTATTCCCGAAAAACACAATAACCTTGATGTAGTGGGAGTAGACAGACAAGCTTTTGAAAACGCCATGAACTCAAGGTTTTATGTCACTGACACCAACAACTACTTTTCCACATCTGACGGGGTGCTTTTTGATATCACCAAAGAAAGGCTGATAGCGTATCCCTCAGGCAGACAAATCAACACATACGATGTGCTGGAGAGCGTAAAATATATTGAAGACTATGCATTCGCCAATTCCAAAAATTTGGTGCAATTGAGACTGCCCGACGAAAAAAACCTGCTCTCAATCGGCGATTACGCTTTTTATAACTGCCTTCGCTTAACTCAAATAAATATCCCAATAACCGTTGAGACCATAGGCAATTTCGCTTTTTATATGGAAGAAGACAATGCCCTCGAGAGTTTGACATTCACGCTTAATAGCAATCTTCAACAAATCGGTCAAGGAGCTTTCAAAGGTCTCAACCGCTTAAAGCAAATTACATTGCCATCCAGCCGTCTTGAGAATATAGGCAGCGGCGTCTTTGAAGGATGCCAAATGCTTGAGACAATAGATATCGAAGAGGGGTCAAGCGCTAAATTCACTTCTGAAGGCGGGGCACTCTTTAATATCTCTAAAACAACGCTTATAGCCTATCCGGCGAATAACATAATTAACGAAAGAGCATTTTATATTGTTCCCAACACCGTCGAAATCATAGAGTCGGGAGCTTTTTCAGAATCCAATATCGTAGGCATACGGCTTTCGGAGTCCATTAAAGAAATAAGAAGTTATGCGTTCAACAGCCCCAAGCTTCAATACATACAGTTTATGGGCGAACTTCCAGAAACCATTGAAGCAAGCCCGTTTGGCGACTACAATCCCTCTTATATCATAATCCCCGAGGGTGTCGACCAATTCGACGAATACTTTTCAGATTATCAGATTATAATAGGTCAGCCCAATCAGACTTATGGTTATCATTCGGCAACAAGTTATCTTTATACAATAGACGACGACGAGAAGCTTATCGTTTGGGGAGTCAGAAGGTATACGGATACGGTGACCATTCCTGCCGTTATCGGCGACTACCAAGTAAAAGCGATAGGAAGCTATGCTTTCTACAACAACTTGACCATAGCTAACCTTACTATATCCGAGGGCATAGAAATCATAGACGACTTTGCGTTCTCCCGTTCCCAGCGGCTTGCAAGCGTCATTCTACCGAAAAGTCTTACCAAAATAGGGGACAACGCCTTTGCGGAGTGTTCGTCTTTAAGCCAAATTCTTGGCACAGACAATGTCGATATAGAAGATATGGAAATAGACCTTGTTATCTTGGGCAAGGAAATATTTATCGAGACTCCTTGGTACGACAGCGAAGAAAAAGAATTTCTTATGATAGGAAACTCTCTTATCAAGTATAACGGCAAGGGCTTAAGAGCGGTCATTCCGCAAAACACAAAGATTATTGCGGACAACGCCTTTATTGACAAGAGCAATTTGAGGAATGTGGTCTTGTCCGACGATTTGCAAATCATAAGCGACTATGCATTTTTCGGCTGTTCGGGACTGTTTTTTATCGAGATACCCGCAAAAGTTAATTATATTGGCTACAAAGCTTTTTATAATTGCAACAGTCTTTATAGAATAATAATGAAGTCCGACACCCCGCCCCAACTTGCCTTTACCGAAGACATCTTCACCGTCAATGCAAAATATAAGTATGGTTTTATTGAGGATGTGGATTCAGATATTTATCAAGAAAACATATATGAGTTTGGAATTTTAGTACCATATACCATAGACAGAGCGGTGCTCAATGTATACGAAAATCATCCCGCTTGGCAAGGGTACAATATTTTCCACCTGAATATGAGAAAAATCACTTTCAGCAGTGCGGGAACGCAACAGATATCGGTTGATGCCGACACTATTTACGAACCCGCCGATCCCGACCCCAGACCTGGTTATGTATTTGCGGGCTGGTATCGCAATGACAGCATAGACTACCAAAGGGAGAACGACCCGATTATCTTCCCCATTGACCTTGAAGAGGATATACCGTTTTTCGCAAGGTGGCTCAATGAAGACGAGGGTACTCAAGGTCTACAATATGATTTGATAAACGACGGCACAGAATACGGCGTGAGCGGGTACTATGGCGATTTGAGATATGTTGTGGTGCCCAACGCCTACAACGACAAGCCCGTCACAGCTATTTTGGAGGGAGCCTTCTCATCTTCTATCAATCCCACAAACTCAGAAGTTTATGAGATACTTTTGCCAAATACCATAACCACTATAGAAAGAGGAGCGTTAGAGGATACCTTGTGGTATAGTCAGTTTAGAGGCGATTTTGTATTCATAAACGATATTCTCATAGAATACAGGGGAATGGATAGAAATGTTGTCATTCCCGAGAACATAAGGTATATTACTGCGAATGCGTTCAAAGATAATAATTTTATCAAGACAATCGAATTCTCACCAGATATACAGACGCTTCCTTATCAGACAGCGTATAATTGCATAAACCTTGAAAGCATTGCCCTGCCCGAAAACCTTATTGAGATTAAGGAAATGGCGTTTATGGGTTGTGTCTCCCTTGAAAACATAGTATTCCCAGAGAGTCTTGAAACAGTCGCCCCGAATGCCTTTGAGAACACAAAATGGCTGTATAACTATATCGATGATGTGGTTATCATAAACGATATTTTGTATAAATATAAAGGCAAGCAGCAGACGCTGCATATCCCCAACATAATAAAAAAGATAGGCAAGGAAGCTTTTTTCGAAAACACAAACTTAAGGGATGTATACATTCCCCAGTCCGTTGAGTTCATAGGTGAAAGTGCCTTTGAAGGCTGCAGCAGTCTGGAATATCTACAAATTGAAGACAACAGCCAGCTTAAGAAAATCGAGAACAGAGCGTTCTATGGTTGCAGCATTATGGAAGATTTCATAATGGGCGCAAACAGCAAAATAGAACATATAGGTGACTTTGCCTTTGCGTATTGTTCACTGCTTATGTATGTGAACTTCCCTTCGACCTTGACCTATTTGGGCGAGGGTGCTTATTTCGATTCGGGCGTGGCATTTGCCAAATTCGCAAGCGGCTGTAGGCTTTCTTCTATTGAAAAGGAAACCTTTAGCAATTGCAGAAATCTAAAAACAGTGTCGTTCGGCGAGGGAACAATGCTTTCTATCATTAAGGAAAGCGCTTTTGAAAACTGTAAGAACCTTATAAGCGTGATTATCCCTGAATCTAATAGCCTGCTTATCGAAATACTTCAAAGAGCGTTCAACAATTGCACTTCGCTTATCAATGTCACTTTGCCGTCCAGCCTTATGGATATAGGCGACGACGCGTTTACCGACACGCAATATTTGAAAAGCGATAGCAAAGAGCATGTGACGATAGGAAGCGTGCTTATGAAATACAACGGAACGGATTCTATCGTCCATATATCTTCGGAGATTGCGGCTATTAGCAAGGGCGCATTTAAGGGGAATACGCATATAAGAGAAATTGTCATGGCACAAGGTTCGAAACTTTTTGCTATCGGCGAAGAAGCGTTTATGGACTGTGTCAACCTTGAAAGTGTAAATTTCCCGTCCACTATTACTTATGTTGGCAAGGACGCTATGCTCAATACTGCATGGATGAACAAATATGTGGATGACTATGTGGTCATAAACGATATCTTGATTAAATACAAGGGCGACGACTATCAGGCGATTGTTCCCAATACCGTATCTGTAATCGGAATAGAGGCTTTCGCCAATAATACTAAGCTTAGGAATATAGAAATCGGAAACAGCGTGACCAGCATTATGGAAAGGGCGTTCAACGGCATGAGTGGGCAGTCTTCCATTACTATGCTAAGAAGCGCTCCCCCTATGCTTGCATTAGATAACGACATACCCGGTACGGTATATGTGGAGACAAACGCCGTCTTTAATAATTATCGTGAAGATTCGTCATGGGTAAGGTTTGTTAACGACCCTGCGGTATCCATAATGGTCAAATACGAGATTACATTTAAATTGATGAAAGAGGGTGCCTCTATGGAATTCTTGTCCATAGAAACAAATGCTCTCTATACCGAGCCCATTCCCGTTTGTGAGGGATATACCTTTGTCGGCTGGTATAAGAACTATGACGCGCATGCCGGGGAATACACCGATTTGATAACCATGCCTTTTATCCCAGAAAGCGATATCACCCTTTATGCACAATGGATAGACAACAGTACGGGCACTATCTATAATGTTGTAGTCAATGAAGATATTCAACCCGTTGGGGGTGAAGAGGGAACATATATTGTGGAATATAGAGGTTTTGACCGCCATGTTATGATACCCTCCATATTCTCGGACAAGAATATCATAGGTATCGCAAAGTATAACGACGGTAGCAGAGAACTTAAAGCTTTTTCAGACAATGAGCATATTGAAGAGATTACATTCGTTGAGGGCTATGACGACGGGGAACAATTTGTCGAAGGTTCTACCATAAGGTTTATTTTAGAGGGTGCGTTTGAGAACGCCATAAATCTTAAAAGAATAGTATTGCCGTCTTCTTTGGAGTACATCGGACCTAACGCTTTTCGCAATTGCGTCAACCTTGAAGAAGTTATCTTCACATCTTCTTCCACCCCCGTAGTAATAGCCGAGAATGCGTTCTATAGCTGTTCGGCTTTGAAGAGCATCACATTTGAGGAGAATATATACGCTATTGGAGAAAACGCCTTTGGCGGATGCGACGAACTCACCACCATATACATGAACGGCGACGAACCGCCTCAAGTCAACCAACCCTTTGAGATAAACGAGGGATTGAAGATTTATGTAAATAGAAGCGTAGACGACCTTATTGTAGAAAAATACAAGAACGAATGGCCGCTTTACGAAGACTATATCTATCCCAAGCCCTTGTCCTAAGAAAAGAATAAGGGTATTTATCGATTTATTAAATATCCTTATTATAAGAGGTGATTATGTACAAATTCAGACTTCCAGAAGGCACTCAGGATTATTTGCCTGATTCATTATATAACAAAAAGAAAATTCAGGAAAAAATAATGAGCGTCTTCAGAAACAACGCTTATCAAAAGATACAGACCCCAAAGCTTGAATATTATGATGTTTTTACAAGCGGCGTTGGAGCAGTTCCCGACAACAAGCTCTTTAAGCTCACAGATACCGACGGCTCTTTATTGGTCTTAAGAGCGGACATGACACTTCCCATTGCCCGCATAGTATCCACCAAAATGCAATTGGACTTTCCTTTACGGCTTTGCTATCTTGCCGACTCTTTTAATTTCATTACCGAAAGGAATCGAATGAGGGAATTCACTCAAGCGGGTATTGAGCTTTACGGCGTACCCGGACCAGAGGGCGATGCCGAAGTCATTGCCCTTGCCATAAAAGCCCTTTTGAGCGCGGGACTCACAGACTTTCAAATAGAAATAGGACAGGTGGATATCCTCAAAGGCTTGCTTCACCAAGCCAACATCCCCGAAGACAAACAGAAGGAGATTATTTCGGCGGTGGATAAGAAGAACTTCATAGACGCCGATATTGACCCCGAGGTTGCCAAGACCATAGACAAGATAACCATGTTATATGGCGATATTACGGTTTTGAAAGAAGCCGGCGAGCTTGTACACAACAAGACCAGCGTGGATGCTCTGTTATGGCTTTTTGAGGTGCGCCAGATATTGGCGGAATATAACCTTGAACAATATATTTCCTTTGATTTAGGATTGGTGAACTCTTTTTCCTATTATTCTGGAGTGGTGTTCAAGGGCATAACAAGGCATTTTGGCGCTCCTATTCTTGGCGGCGGACGCTATGACAAGCTTTGTCAAGCGTTCAACAGGAATATCCCGGCGACAGGGTTTGCGATAGGCATAAGAGACCTTATGCAGGCTTTGGAGGAAAGCGGCGGATATCAACAAGAAAAGACAACCCCAGATTTAGTAATAGGCGTTGCAGACAGTTATACGGCACTTGGTGCAAGTCGAAAAATAGCCGATAACGCCATTGAAAAAGGGCTGGTCGTGGATTTGCTATACAAGACCAACAAGGAACTCACAAAGCTTTATTCACAAAAAAAGAACATAGACAACATTTTATTTGTCAACAGCCAAGGAAAGATTGAGGAGGACCTAAATTGATAACAATTGCTCTTGCCAAGGGAAGACTTGCGGAAAAAGCCGTCGAAATACTGGAAGAATGCGGTATAATGTGCGACGAGCTCAAGACTCCCTCCCGAAAGCTTATCTTAAAAGACAACAGCGGGCTTTATAATTTTATTATGGTGAAACCCGCCGATGTGCCCACATATGTGGAGTACGGCGTGGCGGATATAGGCGTATGCGGCAAGGATACGCTTTTGGAAGAGGACAAGAACATATACGAGCTGTTAGACTTGAAATATGGTGCTTGCAGATTATGCGTGGCGGGATATGCGGACAGGGACTTTAGGTTCATAGACACCCTAAGAGTCGCCACAAAATTTGTCAATATCGCCCGAAAATATTTTCATAAAAAACAAAGAAACATTGAGATAATCAAGCTTTCAGGCTCTGTTGAGCTTGGACCCGCCATAGGTCTTAGCGATGTCATAGTAGATATAGTGGAGAGCGGAAAAACCTTAGCGGAAAACAACCTGTCCGTACTTGAAGAGATAGCCCCCGTATCCGCCCGCTTGGTCTCCAACAAGGTCAGCCTAAAAACAAAAGGCGACATCATACGCCCCTTAGTCGCATGTATCAAGGAGGTCATAAACCGCTAAAGATGATAAAGATATACTACTATCCTGAAGATAGCGTGGAAAAGGTCCTCAAAAAATCAAATTTTGATTTTCCAAATATTGAAAAAACTGTTAGGGAAATACTTGACGACATCAAGAAAAGAAGGGACAAAGCGCTTTTTGAATATACCCAGAAATTTGACGGTTTAAGCTTAAATCAGAAAACCATAAAAGTAACCAAAGAAGAAATTCAAGCCGCCTATGAAAAGGTTCAGCCCGAACAGTTAAACGCCATAAAAAGGGCGGCGGAGAATGTGTATGACTATCATGTAAGATACAGAGAGAAGCCAGTTTTCGGCGAGGACAACGGCAGACAGACGGGATTTCTTATCAGACCTCTTGAAACAGTGGGCATATATGTTCCGGGCGGTACAGCCGCTTATCCGTCATCAGTATTGATGTGTGCTTTGCCTGCTAAAGCCGTCGGCGTCAACAGAATAATTATGTGTTCGCCTAAGATAGAGAATCCGCTTACGCTTGTTGCTGCTGAAGAATGTGGCGTGGATGAGATTTATAGAGTAGGCGGAGCCCAAGCGATAGGAGCTATGGCGTACGGTACAGACAGTATCCCCAAAGTTGACATTATCGCAGGTCCGGGCAATATCTATGTGACCATGGCGAAAAAGCTGGTTTTTGGCGAAGTCAAAATAGATATGATAGCCGGACCGTCCGAAATACTTGTGATTGCGGATAGATTTTCCCATCCCGAGACTGTTGCGGCGGATTTACTTTCACAAGCCGAACATGACAAATTGTCAAGGTCTATACTTATCACTGACAACGCTCTCTTGGCAAAGCAAGTAAAGAAAGAGATAACAAAACAAACAGCAGCGCTTGACAGAAAGGATATAGTCAAAGCGTCACTCACAGAGGGCGGGGCTATAATCGTGACCGAAAATATTATGGAAGCGGTGGAGCTTTCTAATCAGATAGCACCCGAACACCTTATCTTAATGGTAAGGGACTATAAGAAGTATTTAGGGTACATAACCAATGCCGGAGCTGTTTTTGCGGGATACCATTCTCCGGAATCCCTTGGAGATTATTATGCAGGACCTTCCCATGTTTTGCCCACAAGCGGCGCGGCAAAGTACTTTGAAGTCTTGAATACAAACACCTTCACAAAGAAAATAAGTTTTATCAATTATTCAAAGCAAGAATTAGAAAAAGCGGCGGAGGATATCATTACGCTTGCCGATGCCGAAGGACTGAAAGCGCATGCCAACGCCGTAAAAGTAAGATTAGGAGAAGAAAAATGAGAAAGGCAAAAATGAAAAGAACAACCAAAGAGACGGATATATCCATTGAATTTAATCTTGACGGAAAGGGTTTTGCCAATATAGACAGCGGTATAGGGTTTTTTGACCATATGCTGACGCTTTTCACTGTCCATGGCGATTTTGACTTATCCTTGCGGTGTAAGGGAGATGTCCAAGTGGACTCTCACCACAGCGTCGAGGACATAGGAATACTGCTTGGCAAATGTATAAAAGAGGCTTTAGGCGACAGAAAGGGCATACAAAGGTATGCAAGTGTAACCATACCTATGGACGAATCGCTATGTTCCGCCACGATAGATGTATCGGGAAGACCGTATATGGCCTATAATGCGGAAAGGCTCTCCCATGCTTTTTCAAGCGATTTTGACTTTCAGCTTGTGGAAGAATTTATGAGGGCTTTGGCTATAAATGGAGGCTTGACCTTGCACATTAATTTGCACTATGGCAGCAACTATCACCATATGGCGGAGGCAATCTTCAAATCGGTCGCAAGAGCCCTTAAACAAGCTGTCCAAATAGTAAGCGACAAAATTCCTTCCTCAAAAGGAACATTGGACTGAAAAACCATTCAGAATTGTTTAAGCAATCAAAGCAGAACTAAATATGATTTTAATCTCTAAATAAATATAACGGCTTCAATTTTTAGCAAGATTTAGATAATAGTTTTGCCAAACCGTAAAAAGCCGAACACGCAAAAAGCGGTTTCATTTAAGACAACTATAAAGAGGTATTGAATATGAAAATATTCCCCGCTGTGGATATACTGGATAACAAAGCAGTCAGACTCATAAAGGGCAGAAGAGAAGATGTGACCATATACGGCGACCCCTTAGAAATGGCACATAAATGGGCTGATATGGGAGCCCAATACTTGCATATAGTGGACCTAAACGCCGCTTTTGGAGAACCCAACAAAAATGACGACATTTTGAAAAAGATAGCTTCTGATGTCAAGATTACGCTTGAAATCGGGGGCGGAATGCGAAGTCAGGACAGAGTTAAGTATGTTCTGGACGAACTGGGTTTCAATAGAATAGTGCTTGGCACAAGCATTGTCACCAATAGGGCACTGGTAGAAAACCTTGCAAAAATTTATGGTAAGAGGATAGTGGCAGGGCTTGACGCTCAAGATGGTTTATTGCGTATAAAAGGCTGGCTGGAGCAAAGCCGCTTTACCCCGCTTGAAACCGCCTTATGGCTTAAAGAATTAGGCGTTGGGGACATTATATTCACCGATATATCCCGAGACGGCACACAAAAAGGCGTGAATTTAGAAAGCGTGATAGAGCTTCAAAAGAAAAGCCGAATGAATGTCATAGCTTCGGGCGGAGTGGGGAGCTTGGAAGATTTATTGAGGCTTAAGGAAAAGGGCGCCTATGGCGCTATTATCGGAAAGGCTCTATATGGCAACAAGATAGACTTAAGGGAGGCTTTAAGGGTATGCAGATAAAAAGGATAATACCCTGTCTTGACATCTACAAAGGCAGAGTGGTCAAGGGCGTCAATTTTGAAAACCTAAAGGATGCGGGCGACCCCGTAGAGATTGCAAAAAAGTATAACGATATGAAAGCCGACGAAATAGTATTCTTGGATATTTCGGCGTCCCTTGAGAACAGAAGAACTATGCTTGATGTTATGAAAAGAGCGGCAAAAGAGGTCACAATACCCCTTACGGTAGGTGGTGGAATTAGGAATATAGACGATATAAGGGATATACTCAATGCAGGGGTTGACAAAATCAGCATAAATTCCTCAGCTGTCAAAACCCCCGATTTAATTAAAGAGGCGTCTATAAGGTTCGGCTCACAAAGAATTGTGGTGGCGATTGATGCGAAAAAAAGCCAAGACGGCGTCTTTGAGGTATTCATAAACGGTGGGAAAGTAAATACAGGGCTTGACGCTGTGGAATGGGCAAAAACATGCGAGAGCTTGGGGGCGGGTGAGATACTTTTGACTTCCATGGACAAAGACGGTGTTAAGTCGGGATATGACTTGGAGCTGACAAGGAAAGTCAGCGAGGCAGTCAATATTCCCGTCATAGCTTCGGGCGGAGCCGGAAAAAAGGAAGATTTTTATGATGTCCTAAGCGACAAGGGCAAGGCTTCGGCAGCGCTTGCAGCGTCGCTCTTTCACTTTAACGAGCTTGAAATAGGAAAGTTAAAGCAATATTTGAAGAGTAAAGGCATATCGGTAAGAATATAAAGGAGAAGAAAGATGAAATTTGACGACAAAGGGCTGATCGTCGCCATAATGCAAGACGCCTTGACGGGCGATGTGCTTATGCAGGCTTATATGAACAAAGAGGCTTTTGACAAGACTATGGAGACGGGTTATATGCACTTTTATTCAAGGAGTAGAAAGTGCCTTTGGAAAAAAGGCGAGACCAGCGGCAATGTCCAAAAAGTCGTGGGGGTCAAGATAGATTGTGACAAGGACTCTGTTCTTTTTAAGGTGCTGCCAGCTGGACCAAGCTGCCATACTGGCAATAGGACTTGTTTTTTCACTACATTGAAAGAGAACAAAGAGGCGGACTATCGCATAATATTTGATATAATGGACACTATCAAATCAAGAAGAGAAAATCCCGTGGAAGGCAGCTATACCAATTATCTTTTCGACAAGGGCTTGGACAAAATACTAAAAAAAGTGGGCGAAGAAACATCTGAAACCATTATCGCCGCAAAGAACAAGGATAAAAAAGAGCTGACAATGGAAATAAGCGACCTTATTTATCATATTCTGGTATTAATGGAGGAAGCGGATTTATCGCCAAAGGACATCTATCAAGAGCTTATCAAAAGATTTGGCAAAAAGCCAGACGAGAAATATAAAAATAGGTGAAACAAACATTAGAGAAGAAAAACTGACAAAAAATCCTTGCATTTTTTATTAAGTTTTGCTATATTATGTATATCGCTTCAGCGGCGACAAGCGGGAGTGGCTCAGCGGTAGAGCGCTGCCTTGCCAAGGCAGATGTCGCGGGTTCAAATCCCGTCTTCCGCTCCAACTATACGGCACCATAGCCAAGTGGTAAGGCAGAGGTCTGCAAAACCTTTATTCTCCAGTTCAAATCTGGATGGTGCCTCCAAAAACAAGCCGTTGTGGCGGAATAGGCAGACGCAAGGGACTTAAAATCCCTCGAAGATACCCCTTCGTATCGGTTCGAGTCCGATCAACGGCACCAAAAGCCCAAAAACTACCCCGAAACGGTAGTTTTTGTTTATTTTCAGCAATTTTTCTATGTGTGGGCAAATGACCGCAATACTATTCCCTATTTTTTTCAAACTCTGCTTTGTTGCTTAGATATCTGTAAGCGCTTAGCGTTGTCATAATATTCAATATCAATTATAATTATTATAACAAACCCCCAAACCCTAATATAATTACCGCAATAGCCAATAATAATAAAAGGCGAGTTATGAGAAAAGACCTTAACGACTATAACCAAAAAAGGGATTTTCAAAAGACAAGCGAACCCGTAGGAGAAATTAAGGAAACCAGCGAGAGCTTGATTTTTGTCGTCCAGCACCATATCGCAAGAAGAGACCATTTTGACTTTCGTCTGGAGTGGCGGGGGGCACTTTTAAGCTGGGCGGTGCCCAAAGGTCCGTCCTTTAACAGTGCCGACAAACGCCTTGCTATAAAAGTCGAAGACCACCCCATTGATTACAAAGATTTTGAGGGAACTATCCCCAAGGGCGAATACGGGGGAGGCACGGTCATGCTTTGGGACGAAGGGGAGTGGGAGCCTTACGGAGATGTGGATAAAGCCCTTGAAAAAGGCGCTTTGAAATTCGAGCTTAAGGGAAAGAGATTGAAAGGCAAATGGGCTTTGGCACGCCTTAAGGACAGCGACGACAAAAAAGAAAATTGGATATTAATTAAAGAAAAAGACGAACACGCCTTAGATAATGACGGCATTTCTCATTTTACCACAAGCATAAGAACGGGCAGAACTATGCAAGAGATTGAAAAGGGCGTAAAAAAAAACTTAACTAAAAACCCTTTTCAAGAGGCTATGCCGCAGCTTGCCAAATTGGTGGAGAAAATCCCCTTAGGCGATGATTGGCTTTATGAGCCCAAATATGACGGATATAGGATAGTCGCTTATGTACAAGAAAACAAAGTACGATTAATCACCCGAAACGGCAAGGATTTCACCCATTATTTTAATGAAATAGCTATGTCGCTTATTGGTTTTGCCAATGGGCGGGCAATGGTTTTGGACGGAGAGATGACAATAATTGACCCGTCGGGCAGGACGGATTTTCAAGCTCTTCAAAACCATATGAAAAACATTCAAAAGAGAAAGCTGACATATATTGTATTTGATATTTTGGCTTTGGACGGAAAAGACCTTAGGGACGCCCCTTTAGTGGAGAGAAAAAGAATCCTTGAAGAGCTTATGACCTCAGCCCCAAAGAACCTCTTTTATTCACAACATGTAAAAGGACAGGGAAAGGAATGCTTTTTTGCCGCATGCCAAACAGGAATGGAAGGGATCATCGGCAAAAAACCGCAATCTAAGTATACAGGAACAAGAAACGGCGATTGGATAAAGTTAAAGTGCGACAATCGTCAAGAATTTGTTATTGGCGGGTATACGCTTTCAGAAAAGAAAACCGAGGGCATAAGTTCGCTTATACTGGGCGTTTATAAAGACGGAGACTTGGTCTATGTGGGACGGGCGGGAACAGGCTTTACACAGGCGGTTATGAAAGAGCTTGAAACAAAATTCAAAGACATCATAAGAGACGCCCCGCCGTTTAAGGTATCGCCTGAAATAAGAGGCGGAGAAAGGGTTTTTTGGCTAGAGCCCAAGTACGCCGCCGAGGTCAAGTTTGCCGAATGGACAAAGGAAGGATTGTTAAGACAGGCAAGCTATAAAGGCTTACGACAAGACAAAGACCCCAAAGAAATAGCCAGAGAAAGGCAAGAAAACCAAAAAATTGAGAGGACGGAAATGAAAAATCAGAATATACTTGACAAAATAAAAATCACAAGCCCCGACAAGATAATATTTGAAGAAGAGAAAATCACCAAAAAAGAAGTCATTGAATATTACTCAAAAGTATCAGACAGAATGCTCCCTTATATAAAGGGCAGAATTTTATCAATAGTTCGCTGCCCAAAAGGTGTAGAAGAGGCTTGTTTTTTTAAGAAACATCCCGGACCGAGTTCAAAAAACATCAAGACCATACCAATAACCACAAAAGAGGGCAAGCAAGACGAATATTTTTATATAGATGACGCCTTGGGGCTGGTCAGCGAAGCGCAAATGGGCACTTTGGAGTTCCATACTTGGTCAAGCCGTGTGGAGACTCTGGAAAAACCCGATATTATGGTATTCGACCTTGACCCGGACGAAAAAATGGGTTTGGAAAAAGTCCGTCAAGGTGTCAGGGACTTGAAAAGCGTTTTGGACGAGCTTTCCTTGAAGTCTTACCTAAAGACAAGCGGCGGCAAAGGCTATCATGTGGTAGTTCCGTTCAAGCCCAATGCTGATTGGGGTGTGTTTTATGATTTCGCTAAAAATGTGGCGCAGGTTATGGAAAGAAAATGGCAAGACCGCTATACAAGCAACATGAGGATTAAAAGCCGCGAGGGCAAAATCTTTATTGATTGGATAAGAAACGGCAGAGGTGCCACAAGCGTAGCGCCATATTCCCTAAGAGCAAGAAAAGGTGCTAAAGTCAGCATGCCCATAACTTGGGAGGAACTGGACACAGTTGCCCCCGACGGGGTGGATATGCATTTGGCGCTAAAGAGGCTTCAGCAGTCCGACCCATGGTTAGGCTTTTTTGAAAACAGTCAAAGATTGGGTTAAGAAGAATAAGAAATATTTATCATTTTGCTTGAATGCCCAATATATATATGATATAATACCATTGTTATTCAGGGCGGGGTGAAAGTCCCCACCGGCGGTCAAAGTCCGCGAGCCATAAAGGCTGATTGGGTGGAATTCCCAAACCGACGGTCACAGTCCGGATGAAAGAATACATATAAACACAACAAAAGCCATACGCCCTGTAATTGATTTTATAGGGCTTTTGTTATGTAAAGGAGCGAAATGAAAAAGCTAAACCTCAAAACCAAAATTACATCCATGTATCTTGCGAAAACTGCCGTGCTATCAGTCTTGTCTTTTGTATTATACGCATTTGCAAAGTTTCCTCTGCCGTTTATGTTCCCGTCATTTTTGGATATGCAGTTTTCAGAACTCCCTGCACTTCTTGCCGGCTTTGCCATGGGACCTCTATCCGGCTGTATAGTCATTGTCATAAGATGTCTGTTAAAAATGACCATGACAACAACGGGCTTTGTGGGAGAGCTTACCGACCTTGTTTTGGGGCTTTCATTTGTGCTCCCCGCGTCGCTTATATATAAATATCGAAAAAGTAAAAAATCCGCCATAGTAGCCTTGGGCGTAGGAACGGTTTGTTCAATAGTCGTATCGGTGGTTCTCAACCGTTTTGTGTCCATACCTTTTTATGTCAGCGTATTTTTCGACGGGAACTGGAACATCTTGCTGAATATGGTAAGACCGCTATATCCCAATATCACAAAACAAAATTTCTATACCTACTATCTTTTGGCGGCTGTGGTTCCGTTTAATATCTTAAGAAGTGGCATCACCGCTTTATTGACCTTTTTATTATACAAAAAACTGTCAAGAATTCTACATTGGGAGATGCCAAAGTCCCGTCCCGCCCAAACAGAAGGGGAAAACCAATTGCCAACGGGAAAAGATTAAGATATAATCTATTTATGAAATTCATTTCAAAGAGCATACTTGAAACATATGCGCTTGCCGAACAAGTTGCAAAAAAGCTTTCGGGCGGGGAGATTATCACGCTGGAGGGCGATTTAGGTGTGGGAAAAACCACCTTTACCAAAGGGCTTGCAAGGGCTTTGGAAGTCAAAGAAGAGATACTTTCCCCCACTTTTATTATGATGAGGCAGTACAAGGGCAGGCTCAAGATTTATCACTATGACCTTTACCGCATAGAGGACGAAGAAGAGCTTGAAGAATTGGGCATTAAAGAAAATCTGTATGATACAGGCGCTGTATCGGTTATTGAATGGAACAAGTTCAAGGATTTACCCAAAAAGCCCATAAGGATAAAAATAGAGCGTATAGACGACAACACAAGGAGCTTTGAAATAGAATGAATTTTTTGGCGATAGACACCACAATGGACTGCATAGCGATAGCCATATCATACGGCGAAAAGAAAATCACTAAACTTATCAATGAAGGCAAAAAAAGACACAACACTATACTTCTTAGCGCCATAGAAAATCTGCTTACAGACAACGATATAAAGCTTGAAGATATGGACGCCTTTGGCGTTGTGGTCGGACCGGGCTCTTTCACGGGCATAAGGGTGGGAGTGGCTGTTATCAACGCCATGAGTATGGCGTTAAAGAAACCCATAATAGGGATGACAGCCTTGGAACTTGCTAAAATAAATTATCCCGATGAAGATATATTATCACTTATCGACTGCCGACACCAAAACTATTACGCCGCATACTTTAAGGGCGAAAGCGTAGAATACCTTGCTCTCAACCAAACAGAGCTTAAAGATATCCCAGCCAAAAAAGTCCTGATAGAAAAGCCCGACCCAAATTTGCTATATTTAACCATGAACAAAAAGATTTCCCAAAAAGACTTTATAAAAAAAGCCAAGCCTTTTTACTTAAAAAAATCTTCGGCAGAAAGAGAAAATGAACGAAAGACCTCCCAAAAGTGAATTTAAGGATACCCAAAACATAGTTTTCACAAATTTAGGATATGAACATCTTGAACAGATTGCCGAACTGGAGCGGCAATGTTTCGCTATGGATGCTTGGAGCTTGGAGCTGTTGAAAGGGGAGCTTGAAGACAAATCCAAGCATTATTTTGTAGCGTTGGAAAAAAATATTGTTTTAGCTTATGGCGGATACGCACAAATCCTTGACGAGGCTCATATTATGAATATAGCCGTGAAAAAGGGTTATAGAAATATGGGCTTAGCCAAGGGGATAATAAGCCTCCTTATTGACGACGCCAAAAAAAGAGGAATCAAAAGGGCGACCCTTGAAGTTAATGAAACCAATACCGCGGCAATAAACCTATATGAGAAGTTCGGCTTTAAGCTTTTCGGCAAAAGAAAAAATTATTATCAGAATACCCATGACGCTTTAATATATTGGAAGGAGCTTTAGGAGGGTATTATCTTAATAAATCATACCCGTTTCGGCAAAGGAGAGGAGATTATTTTCCTGCACGGCTGGGGCGGCGGCGTTGACAGCTTTATAGGGCTTGCCAAACAGCTTTCCAACCATTTCAAAGTCACGCTTGTGGATTTTTACGGGCATGGCAAAACGCCTTTTCCGGACAAAGTCCTCACACTTGACGACTATGTTAAATCCGTTGTAGATATCATTCAGCACTACAAGATGAAATCGGTAACGCTTATTGCCCATTCTTTCGGAGGTAGAGTAGCGCTCAAGCTTGCCTATAAATACGGCTATATGTTGGATAAGCTCATTCTCATAGACTCCGCCGGCATAAGACCAAGACGGGGGCTCAAATATTATTCTAAGGTGCTTTTACATAAAACCCTAAAAAAACTTAAAATTAAGCGCCAAATGGGCTCAGCGGATTACAGAAAGCTAAACGGCGTTCAAAAGAGGACTTTTGTCAATATCGTCAACGAGGACTTGACTGATATCTTAAATCAAATCACCCTGCCCACTCTGATAATATGGGGGAACAAAGACAAGGAAACGCCCATATATATGGCAAGGAAGCTTCATCGAAAACTTTGTTCCAGCGGCTTGGTGGTTATCAAAGAGGCCGGGCATTTTTGTTATCTGGAAAAGCCCGCCAAGGTATTGATAATCATCAGAAGTTTTTTGTCAGAGGGGTAGGCGTATGGTATATCTTCAAGCGGTTTTGTATTTTGGTCTAATGACCGCATACGGTTTTCATTATTTGACAATGCTTCAGCAGACGGGATACAAGTACAAAGCCAATTTGAAAAGCCAGTCTTTTTTTCTGTTTAATTCAATACTTCTTTTGAGCGGCGGCATTGTCATAACAACGCTTTGTGCATTTCTGGATGTGATAAAAAATTCCATAATCATAAGCTCTTTTTTATATGTTATGCTTTTCTATCTTGCCATAAGCTATTTTTTGAAAAGGCAGAAATTTGTGTTCACGCCAAGGGGAAGAAGGCTTTTTAGCTTGTATGTCTTATTCTGTTTGATACTCTCAACGTTTTTTTTCATAAAAATTCAGTACCTACTTTTCGTAACGCTGTTTGTTACTTTATTTTTGTCTCCTTTTTTATGTCTGTTATGCTTAATAATAACACAGCCTTTTGAGACCAAAAAAAACAATAGATTTATCGCAGCCGCCAAAGAAAAGCTCTCTCAAAACAGTACGCTTATAAAAGTGGGCATAACGGGAAGTTTTGCAAAGACCAGCTGTAAATACATTCTAAGTGAAATGTTGCAGACGGCATATAATGTCCACCCCACAGAGGCGAGCTACAATACCCCGCTTGGCATAGCCAAATCCGTTTGCGATCTCAACAAGGCGGCAGATGTTTTCATTGCGGAAATGGGTGCAAGAAAACAAGGCGATATAAAAGAGCTTATGGATATCGTCAAGCCAAGATATGCAATTATGACGGGGGTGACATGTCAGCATTTGGAGACTTTCCGCACCGTTGAGAACATATTCAAGGAGAAGGAACAGCTTGTGAAATGCCTTCCCGCAGACGGATTTTGTGTGTTTAACGGTGAGAACACCTATTCCAAATATATGTATAACAAGGCGAAGATAGAAAAAAGGCTTGTAGGCTTTGACGAGAGTTTTGATATCTATGCCGAAAATGTAAAGACCGACCAAAACGGCAGCTCTTTTGATATGGCAATCGACGGCGAAAGGCTCAAGTGCCGAACCAGACTTCTGGGAAAGCATAATATTATCAATATACTGCTATGCTCTGCTTTAGCCAAACAACTTGGCATCACAAATTCGGACTTAAGAAAAGCCATAATATCCCTTGAGCCTCCGCCCCACCGGCTTCAAGTCATAAAAAGCCCGAACGGCATAACAATAATAGATGACAGCTATAACTGTAATCTGGAGGGAGCTATATGCGCTTTGGAGACGCTTGATGCTTTTGAGGGAAGAAAGGTTGTCTTTTCGCAAGGCATAATCGAACTTGGTCCAAAGCAAAAGGAAACCAATAAATATTTGGGCTATCTTATCTCAAAGGTGGCTGATATGGTTATTCTGTGCGGTGAAAACAGCCATTATATAAAAGAGGGGCTTATGGACAGAAATTTTCAAGGAAATATTCATGTTTATAAGTCTTTGCTTAAGGCTCAAAAAGACTTTCTCAACATATTAAAGCAAGGCGACACGCTGCTTATACAAAACGACTTGCCCGATTACTATTAACAAGGAGGGGGAATGAAAGGACAAATAATTATTGTTTATGGCGGTACGAGCTGCGAGCACGATATATCAATAATAACAGCTTTATACGCTTACAATGCGGCGAATTTGCAAGCGTACGAAAAAACGCTTGTGTATCTCAGGAACGGAGAATTCTTTATAGGAGACAAGCTTAAGGATATCAGCTCTTACATAGATTTTCAAAAATCTTGCTTCGATAGAGTGTTTTTTTATAAGGGCGGAATGTATAGATACAAAAAACCCAAAAAGTGTTTTCTTGAAGTGGACTGTGCCTTGATATGCGCTCATGGCGGAGAGGGCGAGAACGGAGCTTTGCAAGGCTACTTTGAAATAGCCGACATAGCCTATACTTCCGCAAAGGTATATTCCAGCAGTCTGCTTATGGATAAAGTCAAGACCAAAAAAGCACTTGAATATAAGGGGTATAGTGTTTTGCCTTATTGCGTTGTAAAAAAAGAAGGAGACTGCAATTATTGTCAGATAGAGGAAAAACTTGGATATCCTGTCATTATTAAACCCGCCAGACTGGGCTCCAGCATAGGCATTGCCAAGGCAAAAAACAGAGAGGAGCTTGACCTTGCGGTGGAAACTGGACTCATGTATGACGACAAGCTGCTTGTGGAAAAGTGCCTTGACGACTTTATGGAAATAAATATCGCCGCCATGAAAAGCAAAGGCGAGACTATACTCAGTATACCCGAAAGACCGATTATAGACGGAGACTTTTTGACTTTTGAAGACAAATATGTGGTGATTGACAAATGCAGCCTCAAAAAAGAAATCCCTGCGAAAATAGCCAAAAGGCTGGAGTCTAAACTTAACTTAATATCCCAAAAGCTATATGAAGATTTTGAGCTGGACGGAGTGGTGAGAATAGATTATTTGATAAAAGACAAAGAAATCTTTGTCAACGAAATAAACACCATTCCCGGTTCTTTGGCATATTACCTATTTGCCCCTAAAGATATCAATATGACAAAATTAGTAAATATCCTTGTGGAAGAGGCTATAGAATACCATAAAAAGCAAAAGAAATTGATAAAAAACTTCTCGTCAAATATATTGAGCCATTACAACGGTAATAAAGTTCCGCCGATTAAAAAATAGGATAATCCATAAAAAAGGTTGTTGATATTTTCTATGTTCTGCTTCATTAAATGAAGCAGAACACAACTTATCCAACCTCTTTTTTGAGTTCTTTCTTTTGTTTTTCAATAAGTTCCACAAGGTTGGACAAGACCTTTTTTCGGGACTGCCACCAATCTCTTGACCATACACGGACAATCTTCCAGCCTCTACTCTCTAAGAATTTTATCCGATAGACATCTCTTTCAAGTATGCTGTCGCTTGCCCGAAAAGCTTGATAATCGCATTCAATCCCAAGGATATATCTATTGAGGGTTGTGTCATACACGCCTAATGAAAGTTTATAGTCCGTATTCCCAAGATTGGTATATACCACATATCCCAGTTTTTCAAGCTCTTGTTTTATCTGTTCTTCATATGCGCCGCAAAAGTCGTCGGATTTTGGTTTGTTCTCAAAGCCCGACAACAGGAATTTGATTTCATTTTCATTTTTATCACTTACAGCCCTGACATATTGAAGATATTTCTTTAATAGCTTTGGTCCGTTGTTTTTGGTGTTTTCTATTTTGTCAAGCTCTTCCGGCTCTATGCTTGTAACCACATAGATTTTCTTTTTTGCCCTTGTTATGGCGACATTAAGACGGTTTTCTCCGCCCTCTATGGACAAAGAGCCGAACTGCGCCACCACTCTGTCATAAACATTTTTTGCATATCCTATGCTGAAGATTATTATATCCCGCTCGTCACCTTGCACATTTTCCAAGTTCTTAACAAATAAAGATGCGTTTTCGCCGTCGACAACTCTGTTTCTCTCTTTTTCAAGCTGTTTGCGGAAAGAGGGGAATTTTTCGGCTTCCAAATCCAATAAGTCTTCGATATACTCTTTTTGCTCAATATTAAAAGTGACTATTCCTATGGACTCATTTTGTTTTCTATCACGGAAAATATTCTTGACAAGTTTCACCACAGTTGCCGCTTCTTCATGGTTGTGCCTAAGCTTCCAGCTACCTTTGACTTTTATCCTTTCTATGGGCGGATTCGCATAATCTCTTGTGATGTTCGGTGCAATTTGCAATTTGTTTTCATAAAAAGCCATATTCGAAAAGTCTATGAGTTCGGAGCTGTTGCTGCGGTAGTGATAGGAGAGGTTTACCCTTTGATATTTTGCTGCGGCAAGGTCCAAAAGCGATTCGACTTCCAAAGCCGCCTGCGTGGACAAGTCCATATTGTAATCAAAGCTATCGTCACCAAGATATCTTCTTACAAATCCGCTTGTGGGTCTTAATTGTTTATTGTCGCCCGCCACCACCACTCTTGCTCCTCTATAAATAGACGGAATGGCGGCTTCTATGAATATCTGAGAGGCTTCGTCAAACACCACCAAATCGAACAGATTCTTTTTCAACGGCAAAATTGTACTCACCGCTTGTGGCGAAAGCAGCCAGCACGGGAAAAGGCGAAAGAGATATTCATGGAAGTATTCCAGCATTCTTCTGACCGGCCACAAGCCCCTTAGTTTTTCTATTTGATAAAGATAGTCTTTTCGGCACTCATCGCTATTATAAAATTCCGCATACTCATAAGAAAACTTATCCATGGCAAGAGCTTTTGACAACTCCCGTTGTTCTGCCTTAAGGTTCAATATCCTTTCCCGTAAGGAATCAAACATAACGGTTTTAGAAAGCCTTTCTTCGAAATAGTCATTATTTTTTATTATCTCATGATAAATCCTTATCGGCATAATGCTCTCAATTGCAGTTTGAAAAGATACAAGGTCCTTGGCGCTGTTTTGATATGCGAAATCCAAAATCTCCAAAACGCTTTGGTTAAGCGAGCCAAGCTCTTTTTTCATATCCCTAACGGTGACATAGTTTTCAAGTGCTTCAATAAGCTTTTTTATCAGTTCCATATTGCCGTTCAATAGTCCGCCGATAGCAAGGGCATATCCTTCTTTATCCAAAACCTTTTTCAAAAGCGAATACTGTTGGGAATATTCCTCCAAAGCGTGTTTGGCGATATTGAGGTCAATCATAATATCTTGGCTTAGGCTGTTGAATTTCATCTTCAGAATGGGATAAATAAACCACAAGACAGGGAAAGCCGAAATAGATACCCACTTGGAAAGAACGGGATGTTTTATTTTGGTTATTATATCCGCCACCCGCTGTATTGACTTTCTGCTGGAAGCGGCGTCCTCTAAATAAAATGTGGTGAGATATCGGCTGTAAGTATATTTAGAAAAGTCAAAAGGCTTTATTTTTTCGCTCAAAAGCTTTGTCAAGAAAGCGTGTGCCTCTTTGAGCTTATGCATATCGAGGTCGTCTTTTATATGTTCGACCATGGGATTGTCTTTTATCAGCTGGATTTTTGCGGTGTAAAGCCTTGGAAGATTCTTATCTTTTATCACGGTTAAATCGTCCAGCAGCTCTTGATAGTTTCTATTAATGATATTCGTGCCTTTCATAGCCTTATAGAACTTATAGTCTTTTGTGTCTTTACCGATATTATAGCTTTTGGCGTACATCTCTTGAAGGCTCAGCCCAAAAGGAGTTTTAGTGAATAGGGTGTCGCTTATAGTCTTTAAGGTCTCAACCTCTTTGTTAATATCCATTTCGTTTTTGTCATATCTTACTTGGCTGTCGGCAAAGTTATTCGCCATGGTCAGAGTGTGCGCTTGTTTTATGCGGTCAAAGAAATAAAGCTTGTCTTTTTCGGGGTCGGGCAGCAGCATAGCTTTGGAATTTAGTTTATTAAGTCGGGAAAAGACCACATCCAGCGCAGCTCTTTTTTGGCTGACCACAAGCACTTTCTTATTCTTGCATAGGGCGTCGCTTATGATATTTACTATGGTCTGGCTTTTTCCCGTTCCCGGCGGACCGTAGATTACCACATTGTCATGGCGGTTTATCTGATCTATTGCGTTTTCTTGAGCATAGTCAAGGTCGTTTATGGCATAGGGCGGGAGAAAGATTTCTTTTCTTCTTTTTTTCAATGCAGGAGAGCGTCCCTTTAGCAGCGTCTCCAAAGCCGGTGTGGAAAGGTTGTTTTTTTCTAACAGTAAATAGTCATTATAAATAGCGTTCGCTAAGGGGAATCTGCCGAGGACTGCCATATTCTTAAGCTCCAAGCCGTCGTTTTGGATATCTTTGCTTAAATCAAAGGCAAGAAAGCTCTTTCGTTTTTGGTATTTTATTTTGAATCCGTTTTGATTAAGGTGCTCTACCACATCAAAAGCATTTCTAAACACCTCTTCATGCAAGGGGTCGAACTCTTGAACAATGCCGTCGATTTTGATATTGTATTCCTTGGCGTAAGCGAGCGCAAAGCTCTTGTTGAGCATAACGGGCTGATTGGGAATGGACTTGAGCTTTGCCGTATCTTTCTCCACTTCTATTTGGACAGGGAAGAGTATAAGCGGCGCTTTTATTTGAATATCTTGCCCGATGATGCCCGCAACAAAAGGATAGCCTATATACAGCTCATATCTGCCCGTTTCTTTCTCCAGTTCTTCCACTTCTCTCTTAAGATATTTCAAATCCGCAAGATGCCTTGCCTGCAAGACCGTCTCTAACGGCTTTTCGTCTTCATGTGGAATAAAGCCCACCTGTTTTGCCAATTTCTTTATTATCTTGTCATTAATGATTATATAATTTCTTTTCTTTTGCCAAAGAAAACTCTCAAAATCTTCAATAGAATCCAAGACAGCCCCTAAATCATAGCTATATTTTTTCACTATCCGCCTTAAGAACAAGCTTCGGTTTCTTCCGCTTATTTCGATAAGCCTTTCTTTATATTTTTTATAAATCGTCTGCATAACAATATTCCTTATTAATCCTTAACTTAAATTATTGCACAATAGCCAAGTTTATAAATGTCAAAAAGCGTAAAAAGTTATATTTGTTTGTCAAAAAGTTTTTTATATTGCTCCTTGTCAGAGCGTATATCATCCCCGTTATGCTTGACAAAGGTAACAAAAAATGTAAATATATTAGTATTATATTTGAATACATAGGAGAATGTTATATGAGCCTTGCGGATAAAATTTTTATAGAGAACTGCCAAGATATTTTAGAAAACGGATCTTGGGACAAGGGCTTGGAAGTAAGACCCAAGTGGGAAGACGGCGAAGCGGCTCATACAATCAAAAAGTTCGGAATGGTCACCAGATACGACCTAAGCAAGGAATTTCCTATCATCACTATTAGAAAGACCAATTTTCAAGCGGCGCTGGACGAGATACTTTGGATTTGGCAAAAAAAGTCCAATAATATAAAAGACCTCAACAGCTCCATTTGGGATTCATGGGCGGACGAAAATGGCTCAATAGGCAAGGCATACGGCTATCAACTAAGCCAAAAGCACATATACCCCGAAGGCGAATTTGACCAAGTAGATAGGATATTGTATGACTTGAAGCACAATCCCCACAGCCGAAGAATTATCGCCAATATGTACAACCACTCTGACCTTCACCAAATGAATTTATATCCTTGTGCATATTCTTTGACTCTCAACACTTGCGGGAACAAACTCAACGCCATACTCAACCAAAGGTCTCAAGATATGGTGGTGGCGAACAACTGGAATGTCACGCAGTACAGCGCGTTATTGATTATGTTTGCTCAAGTCAGCGGTCTTGAAGTTGGGGAGCTTGTGCATGTGGTGGCGGACGCCCATATATACGACAGGCACATTCCCATTTTGAAAGAGATTATGCAAAGAAAGCAATACCCTGCGCCGAAGCTAATAGTAAACAAGGACATAAAAGACTTCTACAAGTTTAAGGTGGAAGATTTTGAGCTTATAGATTACAAATACACCCCGTTGGGCGTAAAATTACCGGTGGCGATATGAAGACAATAGTAGCGGTTGATAAAAACTGGGGCATAGGCAAGAATAACGACCTCTTATTTCACTTAAAAGAGGATATGAGTTTTTTCAAGAAAATGACATTAGGAAAGGTCATAGTCATGGGCAGCAATACCTTGATGTCCCTTCCCGGCTGTAAACCCTTAAAAAACAGAATAAACATCGTGCTTTTCCCCGGTGGCGAAAAAAGACAAGACTGCATAGTCGTGGATTCTCTGGACGAGCTTATTGAGGAATTAAAAAAATATGACAGCGACGATATCTTTATTGTGGGCGGAGCCATGTTTTATAAGACCATGCTTCCTTACTGTGACACCGCCTATATCACAAAGGTGGACGCAGACGGCGGAGCAACCCATTTTTTTGAAAACCTTGACCAAAAAGAGGAATGGGAGCTTGTGGAAGAGAGCGACGAGATTTTGGACAACGGATATAAAATTAGATTTACTACATATAAAAACAATTGGGTAAAACAATATAAGCAAACGGAGGACTCTTAATGCAAAAAATAAAAATGACAACCCCTTTGGTAGAGCTTGACGGCGACGAGATGACAAGGATAATATGGCAAAAGATAAAAGACAAACTTTTGCTTCCCCATATCGATTTGAGAACCGAGTACTATGACCTTGGATTGGAAAATAGGGAAAAGACCAAAGACCAAGTGACGATAGATTCGGCGAACGCCATAAAAAAATATGGCGTGGGCGTCAAGTGCGCCACAATCACCCCAAACGCCCAAAGAGTAGAGGAATACAACCTTTCAAAGATGTGGAAGTCCCCCAACGGCACAATAAGGGCGATATTGGACGGAACGGTCTTTCGAGCCCCGATTTTAGCCAGGGGCATAAAAGTATATATCCCCACATGGACAAAGCCCATAACAATAGCCCGTCATGCATACGGCGATGTATATAGCGGAGTAGAGGCATATACAAATACGCAAGGCAAGGCGGAAATTATCATGCCTGACGGGAGCAAAAAGACCATTTGCAATTTTGACGGTGCGGGAATTGTGCAAGCTATGCACAATAAGGACGAATCCATAAAGTCTTTTGCAAGAAGCTGTATGAATTATGCTCTTGATACCAAGCAAGATTTATGGTTTGCCACAAAGGACACCATAAGCAAAATCTATGACCACAGGTTTAAGGACATCTTTCAAGAAATATACGAAAGTGAGTATAAGGAAAAGTTTGAAAAAGCCGGCATAGAATATTTTTATACCCTTATTGACGACGCTGTGGCGAGGGTTGTCAGGTCCAATGGTGGGTTTATTTGGGCGTGCAAAAACTATGACGGTGATGTCATGAGCGATATGGTGGCAACAGTTTTTGGCTCTCTTGCCATGATGACTTCAGTCTTGGTTTCCCCCAAAGGCTATTATGAATACGAGGCGGCGCATGGCACTGTGACAAGACATTATTATAACCACTTGAAAGGACAAGTCACTTCTACCAATCCCATGGCAACGATTTTCGCTTGGACGGGAGCGCTTAGGAAAAGAGGGGAACTTGACGGTCTAAAGGACCTTATGGAGTTTGCCAATAAACTGGAAAGGGCGTCGGTACAAACGATAGAAGAGGGCTTTATGACTAAAGACCTTATAAGTTTATTTGAATCTGATGTTGAGCCCAAAGCCGCCACTACCGACGAATTTTTAGACGCCATAGCCAAAAGACTATAAAAAAAGAAAAGGCTTTAGATATGAAAATACAAACCTTAAAAGTAGGATATCTACAAACCAATTCTTATATCGTCACATGCGATACGCAGAAAGAGGCGGCTGTCATAGATCCCGGCGGCGACTATGAAAAGATAAGAGCTTATCTTGAAAGAAACGGAAAAACAGCCGAGGCGGTGCTTTTAACCCACGGTCATTTTGACCATATTCTGGCGGCGAAAAAGCTTCAGGACGACGGCGCAAAGGTCTATATAAACACTCTTGACAAAGACTTTTTGGCAAACCCCAAAAGTATAAGTTTTGGTTTTAGAACACAGCCGTTTTCAGCCGATGTACTTTTTAATGACGGTGACATAATAACCGTCGGTACACTTCAATTTAAGGTCTTGCATACCCCCGGACATACCAAGGGCAGCAGCTGTTTTATTATCGGAGACACAATTTTCACCGGAGACACTATGTTTTATCAAGACTATGGCAGAACAGACTTTCCCGGCGGTTCACAAGCAGATATGGAAAACAGCTTAAGAAAGCTTTTGAACTTGCATGGAGATTATAATATATTGCCTGGTCACATGCGGGAGAGCACCTTAGAACATGAAAGAAAATACAACCCAATTGTTCTATGAAAACCATAAGAGTAAGATTTATATTTGATAGAGAAGATTATCTCAACGATGTTCAAGAGATACCCCGAGCCTTCAGCCCTTATCTTGTCATTGACAACGAGGCGGAAGGCTTTTTAAGTCTTAAGTATTCCTATGAAGAAGGCATTTTTAACTTAACTGTGGAATCAAGTTTTGCAAAAAGCCTATCAAAAAGTATACCCGTTGACGAAAGCGATAAATTAGCTTATAAGAAACAAAGCAAAACCTTTATAAAAAACATCCTATATGACTATATAAGCACCTCATTGGGCATAGAGTTACCCTACGGGAGCCTTACGGGCGTAAGACCAACAAAGCTATTCAGAGAGCTTCAGGAAGCCAAAGGCAACGCTTTGGATACCTTAATAAATGATTATAGGGTATCCGCAAACAAAGCAAATCTTATAAAAACTGTCGTAATGAACCAAGAATGTCTTTATCAAAAGGACAAAAACCTACGAGACATCTTTGTCAACATTCCCATTTGTCCGTCAAGGTGCAATTATTGCTCCTTTATAAGCAGCCGCCTAAGCCATGTAAAGAATCTTTTGGCAAGCTATGTCGAGTGCGTAAGGCGGGAGTTGGAACGGATAAATCAATATATCTCCAAAGACAATTTAAGCGTCAGAAGCATATATGTGGGCGGCGGCACTCCCACTTGCATAGGAGAAGAGTATTTGAACGCTATTCTCTCTTCATTAAAGGACTACAATTGTGAATTCACCGTCGAGGCGGGAAGACCAGACGCCATAGATGACGATATCTTAAGATGTATGCGCCAAAACAATGTCACCAGGATTTCCGTCAACCCCCAGAGCATGAACCGAAAGACCTTGAAAAAAATTGGGCGCAACCATACCGTTGAGGATGTCTATAAAGCTGTGGAAAAAGCAAAAAGGCAAGGTTTTATAATAAATATGGATATTATCGCTCTATTGGAGGACGAAACCTTAACCGATTTTGAAAATACAGTGGAGAAAGTTTTGGCTTTGGACACTGAAAACATCACCGTCCACACCTTGTCCATAAAAAGAGGGGCAGAGATTTCCGACCAGATAAGAAGCGAGTTCGGCTTGGCGTCAAAAATGGTCGATTACGCCCATAAAAGGCTTATGGCAAGCGGTTATCGCCCTTATTATATGTACAGACAAAAAAATATCGCCGATAATCTGGAAAACACAGGCTTTGCAAAACCCTCTAAGGAATGCATCTATAATATCGATGTCATGGAAGAAAGCATTGGTATCTTGGGGGCGGGAGCGGGGGCGATGTCAAAATTCTTATATGACTCAAACCGCATAGAACGCGCCTACAATCCCAAAGGCATTAAGGAATATATAAAGAGAATAGACGAAGTCGTCGCAAAGAAAAACTTTTGTTGAAAGGCGGACTCATTTATTTTATTTTATTATTGATTAATCTTTTTCAGTATGTTATATTATATATTATAGGAGTTTCGCGTAGGTGTTTTCATCTGCGCTTTAGACAAGTGTAATGACAGGAGACATTTCATGAGAAAACCATTTGTTAAGCTAATTTTGCCGTTACTTATCATCATTCTTTCTTTCACCATTGTGGCTTGCACGGGAGCGAACGAAGAGGACGAGGGCGGCTCAGACGAAATTAAAGATGTCGTATCCATCAGCATAGATTCCTCCACAATACCCACAAGTGCGATAGCCGGTCAAGTAGACCTATCACAAATAAAACTCTTGGTACTGACAAAAAGCGGCGAAGTGGTATCAATCAGCCTTACCGAAGATATGATAGCCACTTTTGACAAAAACAAGCTTAACAGAGTGGGAACTCACCATATCAATGTAGTTTATGGCGGAATGACCGTCAAATTTATCCTTTACATAAAAGAAGCTCCAGTGGTCGAACATGTCATTACCATACACGACGGGGCACCGCTTGGCGAGGAATTGGGAGAGAACAATATTTGGTCCGGCTCTTTTCCCAAAGGTTCGAGAATCGCCATAAGGGCACGAGACCGAGACGACGAAGGATATTATTTCCATTCTTGGCGCATTGAAGGTCAAGTCTATAACGAGAATCAGTCATGTTACATAGATATCAATAGAAACATTGTCATTTATGCCCACTATGAGATTATGACTTTCCAAGTGCTGTTTGACAGCCAAGGCGGCGACTATGTACGCCAAATGAATACCAGAATTATTGAAGAAAGCCCAGTTACTAACAAAACGGAGTGTGTTTTCCTCGGCTGGATGGAAAAGGACACCCAGACCATGGTCACTTTCCCGTATACTGTCACAAAGAATACAACTTTAGTAGCGGTATGGGAAGAGCTGGGGCTTGTTTTTGACAAAACCCCGGCGGATAACGGTTATACTGTTGTCGACTATGTATATACGGGCAGCAGAACAAGCCTGACCATACCCGAAAAGCACAATGATATTAATGTTATCGCTATCGACAAAGACGCTTTCAAAAACGCCACCACTCTTCAAGACCTCACTTTGCCGAGGTATCTTGAAAAGATAGACGACTATGCGTTTGTGAATTGCGTAAACCTTTTGAATATAAACGCACATCCCCAAAGTGAATATTTCACCTCAATAAACGGTGTGCTCTACAAGGATGACACGCTTGTGGCATATCCCGCAGGTCGCATGGGCGTCAATTTTGACTTTAACTTATTGCCTTCGACTATTACAAAAATAGGCACTGCGGCGTTCTATAACGCCAATCTTGGCAGCATAGATATCAGCTCCCATATCCAGTCAATAGGCGACGACGCCTTTAATTCCAGAACGATAGACAATGTGGTTTTCCACTCTGCCGCTCCCTCATTCATGGGCAACAACCTCTTCAACGACAATATAAACCACATCTTTGTCAGAAATATGCAACATATGGACGGGTTCCTTAATCTCAATGACAGTGTCTTTGTAAAAGAACCTAGTATATATCCGCAAAAGGTCAATGTAATGAAAGCAAAGATTAAGGAATATCAGACCATAACCATTGGAGCGTATCAAAATACCTTTATGTATAGGGTTATCACAAGGGATACTGGCGGCGTTCAAGCCGAGTCCTTGGAGATTTTCGCCGCAGACAGAAGTCTTAAGCAAATCTCTATCCCCACAGTAAATATAATATCAAGACAAATCACATCCATAGGAAGATACGCTTTCAGCTATTGCTATAACCTTGAAACGCTGACTGTGCCTCACCAGTCCAGCGTGGACAGAATCTTACAGGGTGCGTTCGACAACACCAAATGGCAGATAGAACGAAACCACAACCATATCATAGACGATATGATTATTATCAACGGTATTTTATTTAGGGCTTTGGACAACAGAAGCGAGTATGTCATTCCCCATGTCGTCCAAAAAGTAGCCGAAGAAAGCTTCCAAAATATGGACAAACTGACAAAAGTCCAATTCGCCACCGACAGCAACGGACAGCTGAGAGTGACCTCTATCGAGGCGAACGCCTTTAAAGACTGCATTAATTTGAATAATATAATTATACCCCATACCGTAAACCGTATCGGAAAGAGTGCGTTTGAAAACACCCGCTTAAGAAGCTTTTACATTCAAGATACTGTGGAAAGACCCTCTCAGCTTTTGAGAATAGAGGATTTCGCATTTAGAAACGCCGTCGAGCTTACCGAGATTTCATTGGGCAACTTTGTCAACCATATTGGCTTGGGAGTATTCAACGGATGCTTCTCTCTTGAAAGGATAATGATAAACCAAAGCCCGTCCACCAACAGCGAGTATTTTGTGGTCAAAGAGGGCGTCTTATACCAGAAAAACAAAGATTTGGTGGGTGAGATAGACAACTTTGGACAGATTTTGCACACTTACCCCGCAGGTAGAATAGCCGATGTGTACGAACTGCCCCTTGTCGGTATGACAGGCGTCACCCATATATTGCCGTACGCTTTTTATTACAGCAATATCACGGCGATAAAAGCGCCCTCTACCTTGGCATTCATTCAGGAAAACGCTATTATTGTTCCCCAGCTTGTATATATTGAGTTCAGCTCCGAGATTCCCGTGCCCACTTTCTCCAGGCTGTTCCCTGAATACAGTGCGCAATATGTAATAATAAACGAGCACGACACCGCCGATTACTCCACCTTTGGGTTCCCAGAAGGAGTTATGGTCAAGAGCAATGAAATAGATACATCCAGTCTATTGGGCATGATTGAAAACGGCGAGGGCGACAAGTTTGTCTACCGCAATGACCATAGGGGCGTCTACATCGTGGCAGCGGAACGCGCCAAGGCGTCCTTGAATGTTCCCCATAATGTAACAATTGGTGAAGATACCCTTGACATAATAGGTTTGGAAGGTCACGCCTTTAGGGGAAATATCCTTAAGGAGCTTATTCTTCCATATACCATTGAAACAATAAACGCATATGCACTTTACTATTGTACGGATTTAAGAAAGCTGACCTCCAACAGCTTGATACCTCCAGAATTGAGCTACCTATCCGAGGAAGAGCCCGAAGAGCTTATCAGTTTTCACCCCGATATATTTATAGAAAACTTGCTTATATTCGTTCCCGAAGAACAGCGGGATACATACGCCGACGAATGGCCCACCCATATTGATTTTATAATACCTATCGGGCAGTATCCTCAAGTCGTATTTGAGCCCAACGGCGGCGACGAGCCCAGAGTCATAGACCCCACCACAGGCAACGAAATCGACATTACCCAAAGAGAAGATATCCCATATCTGCCCAGAACCGAAAGAAGAGGATATATGTTTGAGGGTTGGTATGAAAATGCGGAATTTGAGGGCGAGCCCGTCACATTCCCATATACAAAATATAGGAATATTGTCCTATATGCAAAATGGGCGGTTCAGGAATTTGAAATCGTGTTCTTATCCCATGGCGGAAGTGAAATACCCAGTATGTTGGTGAGATACGGCGAATCTTATGTATTGCCCGTTCCCCAAAGAGACGGCTATAACTTCTTAGGCTGGTTTGATGCCGCAGACGAAACCCTGCAATATACCGACCACGAGGGCATAGGTCTTGGCGTTGGAGAGGGAGAGGCGAACGGAACATGGGGGCTTATCCAAAATGAGGCTTTTGAACTTGTCGCTCGCTGGCAAGAAGCTGAATATATCGTCACTTATGACCCGAACGGAGGCGAGATACTTGACGGATACGGCAATCCCGTAACCCAAAAAATTGTTACATATAACAATACCTTTACGCTTGATGTTCCTCAGAGAGAGGGATATGAGTTCAGAGGCTGGAGGGATGAATACAATACTCCCATTACCGACAATTCAGGCAAAAGCTTTGACAAGTGGCTGTTCTTTGAAAACAAGACCCTATATGCACGCTGGACAGCCTTGTCCTACAAGGTACAGTTTGACGACGGTTTTGGCGGATATTATGACCAAATTGAAGTTACCTATGGCAGCGACGATTTTGAATTTCCCGTACCTTTCAGAGAAGATTCGGTATTCTTTGGCTGGTATGACGGAGTGGGCGGAACGGGAACGCAGTATACCGACCAGTACGGAAAGGGCGTCAGAGCCTGGGATAAGGTCTCACAGAACGGCGACCCCATAACCCTATACGCTCAATGGCCGATTGATATCTCCACAATTGCGGACTTTGAATTGATAAGGAACAATCCCGAGGGCAGCTATATCCTCACCAATGATATAGTCATCAATGTGGATTGGACTCCCATTGGCATAGACGCCGACACTCCGTTTACAGGCATTTTGGACGGAAACGGCTACTCTATCCTTAATCTGACCTTGAACAGCCAGCATAATGGCTATCTGGGACTTATCGGATACAACAAGGGTATAGTCAGAAATCTGAATCTTGGCATAGTCTTTGAGGACGGGCAGCCCGATTATAGCGGCAAAGCTGAATTCAACATCTATGGAAACAAGGAATTCTATGTGGGAGGCATAGCCGGCTATAACGAAGGGCTTATCCAAAATTGCCAAGTGGCGGCTATAATAAATGTCGAGCTCAATGCAGACAACACCAATATGTATGTCGGCGGTGTGGCGGGCTATAACAGCGGAAGAATAGAAAACACCAAAGCAACCGTTGAGATTGAGGCTGAATTCGCTTACGAAGTTATTTCGGAGGGCGAGAAATATATCGGCTCAATAGCGGGCTATCACGCCTTAGAGGGCATGATTGACGGCTGCTATTATAATAGGATAATGGCTTCCGCGGGCGAATCTTTCGCCTGCGGAAACGAAGAAGAGCCCGAAACCCTTGGGGGATACTATAACACCACGGGAACGGTAAGCGACGCTTTCTTCTGGTAGAAGGTCAATAAATAGATTTTTATTGATATTTCGACGTATTTTAGTTTACATCGCCATTCAATTATGGTATATTTAATCATGTGCCTTTAGCTATGTAAGGATTCGCTCCTAAAGGATCTTACATTGCTTAAGGTGAATAAAGAAATATTTTTAGGAGGTTGGATATGGAAGATCTGACAAAACAAGCTGAAGAAAAAGCTGTTGAAAAAGAAGAAAAGGTATCTGAAAATGTCGAGCAAGAGGGCAAAGAGGAAGCCGCTAAGGTAGAAAAAGAGGAAAAGACCCTGCCCGAAGAAAAGACCGAAAAAAAGGCAAAAGAAGCCAAAAAAGCTGACAAAGAAGAAGCCAAACCCAAACAAGAAAAAGCCGAAGAGCTAGAAAACAAACCTGAACCAAAGGCTGAAACCCCTCAGGAAGAAAAGGTCGAAGAAAAGGCAGAAGAAAAGGTCGAGGAAAAAGCTGAAGAAAAGGCAGAAGAAAAGGCTGAAGAAAAGAACGAGGAAAAGGTCGAAGAAAAGGCAGAAGAAAAGACCGAAGAAAAGATCTCAGAACCCATAAAAGAAGAGACTGAAGTCGAAATTGAGGCGAAAAAAGAAGCTGCTAAAGTCGAAGAAGAAAAGACTTTGAAAGCAAAAAAGGCAAAGCCTGAAGAGAGCAAAAAAACAAAAATAATTCAAAAGTTCAGAAGAGCTGAAAACGATACGGGCTCTCCCGAAGTTCAAATCGCTCTTTTGACCGAGAGAATAAACCACTTGAACGAGCATCTCTCAGTTCACAAGAAAGACTTCCACTCCAGAAGAGGACTTTTGAAAATGATAGGTAAGAGAAGAAGACTTTTGAAGTACTTGAGAATAAAGGACATCGAGAGATACAGGGCGCTTATTGCCGAACTAGGTTTGAGAAAGTAACAAACTTTTATAATTAAATAAAACGGGGTTGGTATCTCAACCCCATTTTATTATATCAGAATGAAGGTAAAGATTTTATTTTCAGGATATGGTTACTTAATTAAGGAAATAATAAAAAGAAAAATATATAATGAAACAGCTTGCTGGGAGGCAAGCGATAGGAGGACTTAATGAAAGAAAGCAAAATATTCTCTACTACTGTAGGCGGCAGAGAAATGACAGTGGAGATTGGGGGATATTGTTCTCATTCCAATGGAGAGTGTTTGATAAGGTGCGGGGATACCGTGGTCTTAACCAATGTGACTATGGCGAAAGAACCCAGAGAGGGCATAGACTATTTTCCCCTTGGCGTGGACTTTGAAGAAAAGATGTATGCAGTTGGCAAGATACCGGGCGGATTCAAGAAAAGGGAAGGGCGTCCCAGCGACAAGGCGATTATTACAAGCCGTTTAATAGACAGACCCATACGCCCGCTTTTCCCCAAAGGATTTTTTAATGATGTATCGGTTGTTGCCACAGCACTTTCGGTGGACACCAACATACCCCCCGAAGCTTTGGCTATGATTGGAAGCAGCGTTGCACTTACCATATCCGATATACCCTTTAACGGTCCAACCGGCAGCGTAGTGGTGGGCTATGTGGACGGCGAATATGTCATAAATCCCGATAATGCCCAAAGAGAGAAGTCTCTCTTAAATCTTACCGTTTCAGGCACAAAAGACGCCATAATGATGGTAGAAGCGGGAGCAATGGAGCTTGAAGAGGAAATAGTCTTGAAAGGCATACTTTTCGGTCACGAAGAAATCAAAAAGATTGTAGCTTTCATCGAAGACATTCAGAAAGAAATAGGCAAGGAAAAAATACAAATAGACTATAAGCTTCCCACAGCGGAAATAGAAAAAGCAGTGAGAGACTATTCCCAAGAAAAGATAGCTTCCATATACCAGACTTTTATAAGAAATGAAAGAGAAAAGATAGAAGACCAAGTGACCAAAGAACTTATGGACCATTTTGCGGAAATATTCCCCAATGAAATGGACCTTGTGGGCGAGGTCATTTACTCTATGAAAAAAGAATATGTCAGAAACAGAATAACCAAAGAGGGCATTAGACCCGACGGAAGAAAGCTCACCGACATCAGGGATATATGGTGCGAAGTTGGAATTCTGCCCAGAGTCCATGGAAGCGCAGTATTCACGAGAGGGCAGACACAGGCACTCACAACGACGACTTTGGGTACCATATCTGAGGTTCAGAAGCTTGAAGGACTTGACGACGAATATTTCAAAAGGTATATGCACCACTACAATATGCCCCCATATTCCACCGGCGAAGCAAAGCCTATGAGGAATCCGGGCAGAAGAGAAATTGGACATGGTGCGCTTGCTGAAAGAGCCCTTGAGCCAGTGCTTCCCACCGAAGACTGCTTCCCCTATGCCATAAGAACGGTTTCGGAGATTCTTTCCAGTAACGGCTCTACTTCCCAAGCCAGCGTTTGCGGGTCGTCATTATCTCTTATGGACGCCGGCGTGCCCATAAAAGCTCCCGTTGCGGGAATAGCTATGGGACTTATTAAGGATGAAGATACAGGCAAAATCTCCGTTATGTCCGACATTCAAGGTCTTGAGGACTTTTATGGGGACATGGACTTTAAGGTAGCAGGCACAAAGGACGGAATAACTGCTATTCAAATGGATATTAAGATTAAGGGCATTGATGAAGAGATTCTCACCAAAGCCCTTGAACAAGCAAGGGTAGGAAGACTGCATATCCTTGAAAAGATGAATGAAGTCTTGGACAAACCCCGCAAGAGCCTTAACAAATACGCTCCCAAGATTATCAGTTTCTTTATTGACCCCGAAAAGATAAAGGATGTTATCGGCAGCGGCGGCAAGGTGATAAACAAAATAATTGAAGAGACAGGCGTCAAGATTGACATAAACGATGAGGGCGAAGTATTCATAGCGTCATGCTACAACGAGGGTGCGGAAAAGGCGAAAGCGATTATTATGTCCATAGTAAAAGAACCTGAAGTCGGCGAAGTCTTTGAGGGCAAGGTCGTTAGGATTATGCAATTTGGAGCGTTTGTGCAAATCACCCCACAAAAGGACGGCATGATTCACATCTCAAAACTTGCACGCAGAAAGGTGAACAAAGTCGAAGATGTAGTCAATATCAACGACACCGTAAAGGTCGAAGTCATAAAGGTAGACGACAAAGGCAGAATCGACTTGAAATTAATAGAAAAACTATAATCCGCATCCAAAAGGGGTGGGATATCCGCTATAGCTCACAAATTGACAGCACTTTGAGTAAAAACGGATATATTTATTAATAGCTCATAACAAAAGTACAATATTGCCCGTCAAGGGCAATATTTATTTTGTGATAGAGAAAATATCACTTTTAAGAAAAAACCTAAAGCTTAAAAAACTTTCTATACAAAAATACAAAGCCTAATATCGTTTTTCTATAAGAAAAACATATCTAATTAGAAATCGCTTAAGTTAAATATCGTTCAATTACTCAACTACACCTCTTCCATAAAGAAGTGTAAAAGGGGTGAAAGTTCCGCTTCAATATGAAGCGGAACTTATCTTTTCATATTCTTAATTGCCTGCTGTACTTTATCGCTTTGTATAAGGAACAAAGAGCCAGCTGTACCCATTAACAAACCAATTAAAAAACCACTTCTCATAAAAAAACCTCCCTTATAAGTATGTGTATAAAGGAGGTTATATATATTTAGCAATATTTGGTTACTTTTCGTATTCTTGAGGCAAGAAATCCTCAAATATGATATTGCCCACACCGCTTTGGCGGGCGGTTTGGATATGGTCAGCGGACTTTATCGTCCAACTAAGCAGCTTCATGCCGTTTTTATTGACAGTATCTGCAACAACGGGAGTGGGCAGGTATTTTATATTAAACGCCAAAAAGTCAATCTTATACTTTCCGCATACCCTTTGAATTACTGTGTCATAAATGCGGTCGGGAATGGACTTTCCAAAATGGGTGGCAAGAAAGCCGATTAAGAATTCGGGTGCGTTCTGGCTGTACCACCTGACTGTGGACGGCGCAAAGCCTTGAACCGCAATCCAATCCTCATGCCCCTTAATAAGCTCATAGACCTTTTCTTCAAGTTTGCCTTTGGAGTATGACATCTTTATTTCAATTAAGAGTTTGGTTTTGCCTTGACACAGCTTAATGACATCTTTCAAAAGCGGAATTTTCTCACCATTGGGAAGAAAATATTTCTTGTTTCTCAAATCTTCGCTGGTCAAATCCTTTATTTTAATTGATTCCTTACACATCCTCTTCAAATTCGAATCATGAAATACTACCACTTCGTCGTCAGCCAAAAGCCGCACATCCAGCTCAATATAGTAGTTTTCTTTTAAGGCTCTTTTGAAAGCGCCCATTGAATTTTCAGGGACTTGTTTGTCATGAAGACCTCTATGCGCAAACGGTCTTTCTGTTATCCACATTTATGTATACCTCCAAAATATTTTTCTATTTAATATCCAAGTTCTTGGTCTATGACAATGATATAGACATTTTTTCCGCTGGTGGGGTGGTGCTGAATGACTGTTGCCTTGCACATAGTGTCAGGGCTGAAGCAGTATTCGCATTTTCCAGTGACCTTGCAAGGGGTCTTTTTGTCAAGTCTTACGGCGTTAGGGGGTGCGGCTTGGTCACGGCATCTTCTGATTCCTTCCTCTATGTCGGCTACGATTTTGTTCTTGCCTGCAACAACCAATATGTTTTCAGGTCCAAAAAGCATAGAGGCAACACGGTTTGCCCGTCCGTCGATATTGACAAGTTCTCCCGTCATCGTCAAGGCATTTGTACTGGTAATATACCAATCGGCGTCCATCATCTCTTTATAGAGCTTTTTATGATATTCTATGTCATATAAAGAACGGTGGAGCAGCTTATAATCGTCTTTTATGGCGTCCAAAAGCCCGATTTGGTCGACGGTCACGCTGCCCCCAAACCCAATGGACGAATTCTTCGGTATGAGTTCTTTTATTACTTGAATAGCTTGAGAAGAGTCTTTCACGAAAAAGGGTACGAATCCTCTTTTCTTAAGATTTTTTTCCAAAGTATCGAGTTGCATTTTTCCTCTCTTTTATTCTTTTTTTATATATAATACCACAAAAAGATTAAGGAATAAAGAGTTATAACCAAAATTTATTGCTATTTTCTTATTATTTATATATAATGTATATTACTTTTACTTACTAAAAATACCAGATTTGGAGAACGCTTTATATTTATGGATGACAGACAAAAAAATATCAGGAACTTTTGCATTGTGGCGCACATAGACCACGGCAAAAGCACGCTTGCAGACAGGATAATTCAGCTTACGGGCTCTATCTCTGAAAGGGATTTGAAAGAGCAGATTCTGGACTCCATGGATTTGGAGAGAGAAAGGGGTATTACCATTAAGCTCACGCCCGTCAGAATGTTTTATAAATATAAAGACGAGGAATATATCCTGAACCTAATAGACACTCCCGGACATGTGGATTTCACTTATGAGGTATCAAGGTCGCTTGCTGCATGCGAGGGTGCAATATTGGTAGTGGATGCGGCGCAAGGCATTGAGGCGCAAACGCTGTCCAATGTTTATCTTGCTTTAGACAACGACTTGGAAATACTTCCCGTTATCAATAAAATCGACCTTCCCGCTGCAGATACCGAAAAAGTAAAAAAAGAAATCGAAGATGTGATAGGGCTGGATGCGTCTTACGCCCCATTAATAAGCGCCAAAGAGGGGACGAACATAAAAGATGTCATAGAAAAGATAATAACTATGCTTCCTCCGCCGTCGGGAGACTTAAAAAAGCCCTTAAAAGCACTTATTTTCGATTCAATGTATGACAATTATAAAGGCGCGATATGCAATATAAGAGTGGTGGACGGCTCAATAAAAGAGGGGGATATCATAAAGATGTTCTCAAACGGCAAGGTATTTGAGGTCACTGAAGTGGGCGTGTTCAGCCCCAAGATGACGCCTGTGGACAAGCTTCAAGCCGGCGATGTGGGATATGTCGCCGCAAGCATAAAAAATGTAAAGGACATCAACATAGGCGATACTCTGACCCATGCCAAGGACGGAGCTACCCAGCCCTTGAAAGGCTACAAAAAAATCAACCCCATGGTATTTGCAGGCATATATCCTGCAGACGGGGCAAGATACAACGATTTAAGAGACGCCTTGGAAAAGCTTAGCATAAACGATTCGGCATTGGTATTTGAGCCCGACAACTCAAAAGCCTTGGGATTTGGCTTCAGATGCGGTTTTTTGGGACTTTTGCATATGGAAATAATAGAAGAAAGGCTGGAGCGGGAATTTGATTTAGACCTTGTCACCACAGCCCCCAGCGTATCCTATATAGTCCACAAAGCAGACGGCAAACAAGTGGTGATCGACAACCCTACAAGCTTGCCGCCTGTTACCGAAATAGAAAAAATCATGGAACCCATAGTCAAGGCTCATATCTATTCGCCGCCCGAATATGTGGGAGCGATTATGGAATTGTGCCAAGACAAGCGAGGCAGCTTTATCGACATGACTTATTTGGATACAAAAAGAGTCAAGATAGACTACCGCATACCATTAAGCGAAATAATTTATGACTTTTTTGATTTATTGAAATCCAAAACCAGAGGCTATGCAAGCTTGGACTATGAACTGGACGGCTATCAAGAAGAGAAATTGGTCAAACTTGATATTTTGCTTAACGGTGAAATTTGCGACGCCTTAAGCCTTATCGTGCACCGTGACAAGGCGTACGCAAGAGGAAGACAAATCGCCGAAAAACTTAAGGATGTTATCCCAAGACACCTATTTGAGATACCCATACAAGCCGCTATCGGCGGAAAGGTTATTGCAAGGGAGACCGTCAAGGCACTTCGGAAAGATGTCTTGGCAAAGTGCTATGGCGGAGATATTACCAGAAAAAAGAAACTGCTGGAAAAACAAAAAGAGGGAAAAAAGAGAATGCGGCAAGTGGGCAGCGTGGAGATACCGTCGGAAGCGTTTATGTCCATTCTCAAATTAGACAAGTGATAGATACGGGAATTTATATTCATATACCTTTTTGTTTTCGCAAGTGTTCGTACTGCGATTTTTATTCCATGCCCCCGATCCCAGGTTTAATAAATGAATATGTCGGGGAACTAAAGCGGGAGATTATTCTCAATTCACAAAAGCATAGGGATAAGAGAATCGACACCATATATTTAGGCGGTGGCACGCCGAGTATTTTGGATATCAAGGACTTGGAGACGATACTATCCGTCATATATTCAAATTATAGTTGCCAAATTAAGGAAGCCACGATAGAAGTCAATCCTTGTTCGTCGAAGAACATAGATAAATACAAGGATATCGGCATAAACAGAATAAGCATAGGCGTTCAAAGCTTGGACGACAAGGTATTAAAAGTTCTTGCAAGAAGCCACACCCCAAATGATGCGTTGCAAGCTCTTGAAAATGCGTCAAAGTACTTTGACAACATAAGCGCGGACTTTATTTTGGGCGTTACGGACTCCAGCGATATAAACACTCTTTTTGAAAAGCCTTATATTGTTAAAAACATTCTGAAACACATCTCCGCTTATATTTTGAAAATTGAGAAAGGAACACCCTTAAGAAAAAAAGCCCAAATAGGGGAATATAAACCCTTAGACGACGACGAGCTTGCGAAAGCATACCAAAATGCTTATCAAGCCTTTCAGGAAAACGAGTTTTATAGGTATGAAATAAGCAATTTCGCCAAAAAAGGCTATGAATGCCTGCACAATCTGAAGTACTGGAACATGAGCCCATATTTGGGCTTCGGCGTCAATGCCCATTCTTTTGTGGACGGCAAAAGATACCATAACAAAAAAAGCCTGAACAACTACCTAAAAGGTGAGCACAGCGGAACGGGAAAGCAAGTTTATCAAAGAACTGACGAATTCACCGAAACCATAATGCTGGCGTTAAGAACTGCCCAAGGTCTGGACATAAAAAAGTTAAATAAGAATTTTCAAATAGATTTCTTAACCGAATACAAACCTAAACTTGAAAAACTCAAGGACTATCTAATAATCTCCGACGGGTTTTTAAGGATAAAAGACGAATTTTTCCTTGTACAAAACAGCATAACCGCGCGCATACTTTATTAGAAAAGGCGGTATTAACCGCCTATTCCACAACATATTCTCCGTCTTTGACATCTACTTTGATTGTCGAGCCCGACTCATAGTTATTTGATAAGATAGCCCTGCCAATAAGCGTCTCTATACGGGATTGAATATACCGTTTAAGTGGTCTTGCGCCGTAGTGTGGGTCATATCCATTGGCGGCTATAAGCCCTTTTGCGGCGTCGGTGATTTCCAATTTAAGGTGTTGTTCTTCCAACCTTTCTTTCAATTCCTCTACAAGTATTTCAATAATCGCCGTTATATCGTCCCTTGTCAACGGTCTGAAGAAAATTATTTCATTCAGTCTGTTCAAGAATTCAGGGCGAAACTGCTGTTTTAATATCTGTGAGACACCCTCTTTGGCTTCGGGCATAATCTCCCCATAAGAATCTATGCCTTCAAGAATCAAATGGCTTCCCGTATTCGAGGTCATGATTATTATAGTGTTTTTGAAGTCAACAAGTCTGCCGTGAGAATCGGTTATTCTGCCGTCATCCAGCACCTGTAAAAGGATATTAAACACATCATTATGCGCTTTTTCGATTTCGTCAAACAGAATGACCGAATAGGGTTTTCTTCTCACCGCTTCTGTAAGCTGACCTCCTTCCTCATATCCTACATATCCGGGAGGCGCTCCTACCAGCCTTGATACCGAAAACTTTTCCATATATTCGGACATATCTATTCTTATCATATTGTGTTCGTCGTCAAAGAGCGCTTCGGCAAGTGCCTTGGCTAACTCTGTTTTGCCCACGCCGGTTGGTCCAAGGAACATAAAGGAACCGATAGGGCGGTTTCTATCTGCGATACCCGCTTTGGAGCGTATAATAGCTTCAGTGACTTTAGTCACAGCCTCATCTTGCCCCACCACTCTTTTGTGTAGCGTGTCGCCCAGCCTTAGGATTTTTTGCTTTTCGCCCTCCATAAGCTTGGTCACAGGTATTCCCGTCCAGCGGGACACGATTTTGGCGATTTCTTCTTCGGTTACTTTATCCCTAAGCAAAGTTGCCTTTTCCTTATCGGTTTGGTTCTTTGTCTCTTCAAGCTGTTTTTGAAGTTCGGGGAGCTTGCCGTATCTTAGTTTTGCGGCTGTTTCATAGTCAAAGTTCCTTTGAGCGTTTTCAATCTCCGCATTGACTCTGTCTATGGCGATTTTTATATCCTGTACACGGCTTATGCCTTTTTTCTCCATTTCCCATTGTGACTTCATGGAATTGAATTGGTCACGATAGTCCGCCAAATCTTTTTGAAGTCTCTTTAACCTCTCCTTTGAAAGGGTATCGCTCTCTTTTTTAAGTGCCATTTCTTCAATTTCAAGCTGCATGATTTTTCGAGAGATTTCGTCCATTTCGGAGGGCATGGAGTCAATTTCCGTTCGGATAAGGGCACACGCCTCATCCACAAGGTCTATCGCCTTGTCGGGCAAGAATCTGTCAGTGATATAACGGTGGGAGAGCATGGCGGCGGATATAAGCGCCGCATCCTGTATCTGCACCCCGTGGAAAATCTCATATCTTTCTTTCAAGCCTCTAAGTATGGATATAGTATCCTCTAAAGTGGGTTCGGTTACCAGAACTGGCTGAAACCGTCTTTCCAAGGCGGCGTCTTTCTCAATATATTTTCTGTATTCGTCAAGGGTTGTGGCGCCTATGCAGTGCAGTTCTCCCCTTGCCAGCATTGGCTTCAAAAGGTTGCCTGCGTCCATAGCTCCCTCTGCTTTTCCCGCCCCGACTATATTATGCAATTCGTCAATAAAAAGAATTATTTGACCGTTTGAGGACTTTATTTCGTTCAAGACCGCTTTGAGCCTTTCCTCAAATTCGCCCCTGAATTTAGCTCCCGCAATCAATGAGCCCATGTCCAAAGCGAATATGGTCTTGTCTTTCAAGCCCTCGGGGACATCACCTCTTACTATCCTTAAAGCAAGCCCTTCGGCGATAGCCGTCTTGCCCACACCGGGTTCGCCGATAAGAACGGGGTTGTTCTTAGTTTTTCGGGAAAGAATGCGAATAACATCCCTTATTTCGCTGTCTCGTCCAATAACGGGGTCAAGCTTGTGCTGCCTTGCAGTCTCAACAAGGTCTATGCCGTATTTATGCAAAGCATCATAGGTCGTTTCGGGATTGTCAGAAGTGACCCTTGCATTTTTCTTTACGGCGCTAAGCTGTTCCAAAAATTTTGCTTTTGTCAAGCCTTGGCTTTTCATAAGCGTTGCCATGTCCTCAGACTTTTCAAAGATAGCCTGCATGATATGTTCCACGGAGATATATTCGTCTTTTGCCTCTTTTGCAAGCTTTTCCGCATGGTTTAAGATTTTGTCGGTTATCGGCGCTACATAGATTTTGCCCGGCTCTCTTCCCGCACCGGTGACCTTTGGGCTTTTTCTTATTTTTTCATCGATCACAGCTATCAGCCTGTCGTTGTCCACATTGCATTTTTTGACTAAAGAGGGTATAAGCCCGTTATCGTCGTCCAATAGGGCGTACAAAAGGTGTTCGGGCATAATCTCTATATTTTGGTTTTCAATGGCTATATTTTGAGCCTTAGCTATGGCTTCCATTGATTTTTGTGTTAGTTTTTGAGCGTTCATAAAATCCTCCTAAATGATATCCGCACCGCTGTTGAGGTATTCGACATACTTTTTCTCAAGGATATTTGAAGTGGGGTACTTCCCGGTGAGATATCCTTTTAATAAGTCGTCAAACATCTCAATATAGCTTGTTATGGCGTTAGCGATAGAGTCGCAAGAATAATTCTTTCCGACGGGCATTTTGAAAGTTCTAAAAAACCTGCCCTCTTCCAAATTATAGGTTATGCTGTTTTGTGGATAGTAGTGCGATAGATAAGCCGTTTCCAAACGCGTCCAAAACCTGAAGAACCTGTTTAATTCCATAAGCAAAGCCGCGCTTTGGGTGCGGAATATAACTTTAAGTTCGCCAAGCGCCTGATTGTGGTCGCGATAGAGTTCGACTTCGTACTTAATAGTGGGTCGGTACTTATAGTCCAAAGAGCTCTTAAGCGACAGCGTCGAGGAGTGCGGCTCAAAAAATGCGGAAAAAATATCCCTATTCAGCAAATCAGCCACAGCGTTAAAGATATTGTTTATGGTTTTTTCGGGGGTGGTCATGGAGACATACTCCGCCAGAATTTGGTTGACCATATTCGAGCGGTTGGTGTTTTGGCTTCTTGCCAGTTCGTCAATCTCCCTAACCACATCGTCCATTAACATCAAACTGTATAAACTTTTTTTCATAATTCTTCCTTAATATATTTCGTTATCATTATTATATCCTTGCCCATAAAACTTGTCAATGAATTTACATAAATTATCTTACGAGTTTTGACGAAATATTATAAGATTATTCTTGACAAATGCTTTTGATGTATGCGAAAATAGTATCTGTAAATGAAAAAACCTTTACACCTTGAGAAAGTATGAAAAAAATACAATTAGGTATACTCAATGATTATTATGGCAAGCTCCTGAACCCCTACCAGTCGGAGGTCATGAGAATGTACTGCGACTGTGACATGTCGCTTGCCGAGATTGCGAGCGAACTTGACATCACAAGACAGGGAGTTAGGGAAGTGATACTGCGAAGCGAAAGGAAGCTCAACGAATACGAGAACAAGCTTGGACTTATAAAAAAGGTCAAGACTATCATCAAAAATATAGAAGAGATTATTCAAAAAGACGATTTTAACGCAAAAGAGGACTTAACAAAGTTGTTAAACAGCGTCAAGGAGTTATGAAATGTTTGGAAGCTTAACCGAAAAAATAAACCATGCGTTTTCAAAAATAAGGAACAAAGGGGCTTTGAGCGAGCTTGAGGTCAAGAACGCCTTAAGAGAAGTCAGAATTGCTCTTTTGGAAGCCGATGTCAATTATATGGTGGCGAAAGGCTTTATTAAGGCGGTGACAGAAAGGGCGACGGGTGAAGATATCCTAAAAGGACTGAATCCCTCCCAGCAGGTTATTAAGATAGTAAATGACGAGCTGGTCAAGCTTATGGGCTCTACCCACAGCAAGCTGGAAGTCAGCGACAAGCCGCCCACAGTCATTATGATGTGCGGACTTCAAGGCGCAGGCAAAACCACGATGTGCGGAAAGCTTGCAAAGCTTCTTACCGGTCAGGGAAAGAAGGTCTTGCTGGTTGCCGCCGACATCTACCGCCCCGCCGCCATAAAACAGCTGCAAATAGTGGGCGAAAAGGTTAATGTTCCCGTTTTCGAAATGGGACAGAAAAACCCCGTCAAGATAGCCAAGGAGAGTGTCCATCATGCACTCAAACAAGGATATGATACGGTTATTATAGATACGGCGGGCAGACTTCATATAGACGAAGAGCTTATGACCGAACTTAAGGAAATCAAAGCCAAAGTCTCCCCGACTGAGATATTGCTTGTGGTGGACGCCATGCTTGGACAAGATTCGGTGAATGTCGCCGCGAAGTTTAATCAGATGCTGGAGATTAGCGGAGTCATACTCACAAAACTTGACGGTGACACAAGGGGCGGTGCGGCATTGTCTATAAAAGCACTTTTGAATAAGCCGATAAAGTATTGCGGCGTGGGAGAAAAGATGACGGACATTGAGCCCTTTCACCCCGACAGAATGGCAAGCCGCATATTGGGAATGGGCGATGTCTTGACGCTTATAGAAAAAGCTCAAAAGGCGATTACCGAAGAAGACGCCAAGAAATTGGCGAAAAAAATAAAGGAAAGAAGCTTTGACCTACAAGACTATCTGGACCAGCTTTCCAGCGTCAAAAAAATGGGCAATCTTTCGGATATGATGAATATGATACCCGGACTTTCTGGAAAGCTCAAGGGTGCGGATTTGAACTTGGATGAAAGACAGCTTGAAAAGACCAAAGCCATTATTCTTTCCATGACCCCCGCAGAAAGAGCCAATCCAGATATTATCAAGGGTTCAAGGAAGAAAAGAGTGGCGCTTGGCAGCGGAACGACGGTACAAGATGTCAACAGACTTTTGAATCAATTTAATCAAACGAAGAAGATGATGAAGATGTTTTCAAGCGGAAGAAAAAAATTACCATTTAATATATAAAAACAATAAAATTGGAGGATAACAAATGGCAGTAAAAATCAGATTAACCAGAATGGGAGCAAAGAAATCACCTTTCTATCGCATAGTGGCGACAGACTCCAGAAAAGCAAGAGACGGGCAGTATCTTGAACAGATTGGATACTATGACCCCACAAAAGAGCCCGCAGCACTTAAGATAGACAAGGAAATCGCCGAGAAATGGCTCAAAGTCGGCGCTCAGCCTACCGAGACCGTAAAGAGTCTTTTCAAAAGGGAAGGCATTGTCATTAATAAGGGAAAATAAGATGATTGAACTTGTAGAGTATTTAGTAAAGCAGTTTGTGGACAGTGATAATTTTGAGATAGAAAAGCTGGAGGACACCGACAAAGTTCAGTACAAAGTCTTTGTGGACAAGGACCATATCGCCAAGGTCATAGGAAAGGGCGGCAGGAACTCAAAGGCAATAAGAACAATAGTCAGAGCCGCCTCCTTAAAAATGGACAAAATCCATACCGTATTTATACAGGAGAAATAAGGCTCTATGCTTATTGTCGGCAAGGCGTTAAAGCCCCACGGAATAAAAGGCTATATCAAGGTGCAGTCTTATATGGACTCACCCCTTGAGCTTAAAAAAATAAAAGCCGTGGAGATTGAGGGTATAAAATATCCGATAGAAGATATCAAGGTGTCACCCAAAGCTGTATTAATAAAGCTCAAGGGCATAGACGATATGAACGCCGCTGAATTTTTTAGGAACAAGGAACTAAAAATTGATAGACGGTCCGCTCCCGACCCGCCCAAGGGAAGACACTATGTCAGCGACCTTTTGGGAAGTAGGGTGTATATCGAGAATCAGCTTGTGGGAGAACTTACGGATATCTTGCAATACGGTAGTGCCGATGTATACCAGGTCAAAGGCGAAAAGAGCCTTATGTTCTCTTATGCGGGAGATGTGATTGAAAAAATCGATACGGCAACTAAAGAAATCTTTTTGAACAAAGAAGAGCTTGAAAAGGTGGCGGTCTATGAAGATTGATGTACTCACGCTTTATACTGAAATTTATGATGTATTCAAAAGCGGCATTATCGGAAAAGCTCTTGACAAGAAGATATTTGAGCTTAATGTCCATAACATAAGAGAATTTTCTAAAGACAAGCATAAAAGGTGCGACGATTATCCTTTTGGCGGGGGCGCAGGAATGGTTATGACTCCGCAACCGCTGCATGACGCTATCACAAAGATCGACCCCGAGCATACCGCAAAGAGGATTTACTTGAGCCCCAAAGGAAAGCGGTTTGACCAAAAGACAGCACTTTCCCTTTCTAAGGAAAAACACCTTATGTTCATAAACGGAAGTTACGAGGGTGTGGACCAAAGGATACTTGATATGGATGTGGATATGGAACTATCTATCGGCGACTATGTCTTGACATCAGGCGACTATGCCACAATTGTTATCATAAACGCCATAAGCCGTTACATAAAAGGTGTATTGGGCTCTGACGAGTCTACCAAAGAAGAGAGTTTTTCAAACGGTCTCTTAGAGTATCCGCAGTATACCAGACCGCAGAAATTTATGGGCTTGGAAGTGCCCGAAGTGCTTTTAAGCGGCAACCATGCTGAAATACAAAAGTGGAGAAAACAAAAAAGCATAGAAATCACAAAAGTCAAAAGACCCGACTTATTGGAGGAATAAAGTGCGTATCCATTGGTTTCCCGGACATATGACAAAAGCCTTTCGATTGATAGAAAGGGAAATGAAGCTTGTATCAAGCGTTATTTATGTCTTGGACGCAAGGGCGCCTTTATCTTGCATAAACCCAGAGTTTGACAAGCTGATAAACACAAAACCCACGCTTTATATACTCAACAAGGCTGATTTGGTAGCCCAAAGCGATATTTTAGAATGGATAGACTATTTTAACAGAAAGTCTATAAAATGCCTTCAAACCGTCAGCGTCCAAAGAGGGGCGTCAAGAAAACAAATATTTGACGCCTTAAAGGAAATCAATGCCGACTATTTGAAAAAATTCGACCAAAAGGGTGTGCGAAAGACCATAAGGGCAATGGTCATAGGCGTGCCCAATTCAGGAAAAAGTGCGCTTATCAACAGCCTTTTAGGCAGAAAAAAGACCGTAACGGGCAACAAACCGGGAGTGACACGAGGCAAGCAATGGATTGCGGTTGATAAGTACATTGAACTTATGGATACACCGGGAACATTATATCCCGACTTTAAGGACCAGACAAAAGCACGAAACCTTGCCATTATCGGAAGCATAAGTGACGATGTGGTAGATATGACCGAACTTGCGGGGGAGCTGATAGACTTTCTTAAAAAGGAATATCCCCAAAACCTAAAAGAAAGATATAAGCTTGACGACTTAAGCGTAGATACTGCTGGTATTCTCTATGAGATTGGGCAGAAAAGGGGCTTTATTGTCAAGGGTGGCGAGGTGGACATTCAGCAGACGGCAAAAGCCGTAATAGTGGACTTTAGAAAAAACGCCTTAGGCAAGATTATTATGGAAAAAGCAAATGAACTTATTGAGGTATGAAAAAGAGCTCTTAAAGAGAGGCCTTAATCTTATATGCGGCATAGACGAGGCGGGCAGAGGACCTCTTGCAGGTCCGGTCATGGTGGGCGCTGCTATTATGGATATGGACAACATCATACCCGATGTGGATGACTCAAAAAAGCTGTCCGAAAAAGAACGGGAAAGGCTGTATGACGAAATAGTGGCGGCGGCAATAGGCTATGCGACGGTAGCAGTGGACTGTGATATTATCGACGAAATAAATATCTTGAACGCAACGAAAAGAGGCATGAGGGCGGTCGTGGACAAGCTCTTTCCATTGCCGGATATCTTGCTTGTGGACGCTGTGGAAGATGACTTCTCCTTGCCCAGCATATCTATCATAAAAGGCGACGCCAAGAGCTACTCAATCGCTGCGGCGTCTATCCTTGCCAAGGTGGAAAGGGATAGGCTTATGCGAAAGTATGCTGAGATTTATCCCGAATACGGCTTTGAAAAGCACAAAGGCTATCCCACAAAATTACATATCGAACGGCTTAAGAAGTACGGACCTTGCCCCATTCACAGAAAGAGCTTTATAAAGAACTTTTTTGATTAAAGAGGGGATATGGATAAATATTATGAGGGCGTAAGAGCCGAAGTCAAGGCGAAAAATTTTTTAATAAAGAATGGCTACCAAATCCTTGACGAAAATGTATCTTATAAAAATACAGGGGAGCTTGACCTTGTGGCAAAAGACGGACAAGAGCTTGTCTTTATAGAGGTCAGATACCGAAAGGACGACAGCTTTGGTCATCCGCTGGAGACCTTGACCAAGTCAAAAATAAACAGAATAATCAAGGCGGCAAGACTGTATCTTTGCGAAAAAAGCATAAGTTTTTCGGGCATAAGGTTTGATGTGGTATCTGTTACGGATATGGGGGAAGAACTGATTAAGAATGCGTTTTTTGCCCGTTGGAATTGACAGACGGACTTGTTGAAAAAGAAAAACAATCCTTTATGGATAATAATAAAAATATAAAAAATAGAAATATATCTATTTTGCTTGAAGAATTTTCATTCTTTTGATATTATTATATAGACTTTGCAGCAGTCCTATACGAGTGGCGGTATGAAATCGCCTTAATCCAAGCCTCGCACGAATGCTGTCATACAAATGGAGGTAAGTCATGAACATTATTCAAACTGTTGAACAGGAGGGTTTGAGAACAGATCATCCTGATTTTAGGGTAGGCGACAGAATAAAAGTATTCGTAAAAGTCGTCGAGGGCGCAAGAGAGAGATTGCAAGCGTTTGAGGGTCTTGTTATTGCCAAGAAGAACGGCGGCATAAGAGAGACCTTTACGGTCAGAAGAATTTCTTTTGGCGTCGGCGTTGAGAGGACATTCCCCCTTCATTCCCCCAAAATCGACCATATCGAAATTGTCAGAAAAGGCAAGGTCAGAAGGGCCAAGCTCTACTATATGAGGGGCAGAACTGGAAAGGCGGCAAAAATTAAAGCCAAATCCTTACACCAATAACAACGCTAATTAAAAAATGCAACTGTTCTTATATGGAATGGTTGCATTTTATTTTATGAGGAAGCAAGATGAAAAAAATAATATTGACAGTAGCCATACTCACTTTAATAGCTGTTTTTTGCATAGGCTGTTCGGGTGTCAATGTGGATGTGCTTCAAGGTGGCGATTTCGAATACGAAGATACCGCCGCGATGAGGGAGCATTGGACGCTTAGGTCGGGCGCGCAGTCGGACACAGCGGATGTGTTTTCTGTAGCAGACGGGACATTGACTATCAATACTTCAAGTGCGGGCTGGGCTTATGTAGCGCAAGAAGTCAAATTGAGGAGCAATTCTTATTACAAGGTCACCTATACCTTTACTATTAGTTCAATGTCCCTTTACGGCGACAAAACTACATTTGACGGCTTGCATATCGGCTTTTTGGAAGACAGGGACTTCAATATCGGCGAAACCGACGAAGGTCCGATAAAACCCGTCCTTCACAGAAGCTCTACAACTACAGATGTGACTGCGGATTTCTATTTTAAGACCGATTATGTGAAAAAATCTTCCTTGACTATATTTGTAGGCAGTGAAGAAAACCCCGTAAACGCCAATGTAAAAATAAGAGACATCACCCTTGAAAGGGTAAAAAGAAATCAAGTGCCTACGGTCATAGATCCCGACAGCGGCAAAGAGGTCTTGACATTTTTCAAATTGGATACAAGCATCTTTGGTGCGGCAAGCGACAAAAACATTGTATTTATCGTTTTGGGTGCGGTGTTTGCCGTCATTGTAGGTTATGCGGTTTATATGATTTATAGAAGAAACATGGCTTTGGAGAGCGAATATAAGAACGACTTCTTAACAAAGCTTAAAGAATCCAGCAAGCTGCCTATCATTATGGTTATTGGTTTTGCACTGCTGATTAGGCTTTTGATAGCGGGCATAGGTTCGTTGATAGCTGGGCTATCTGAAGCCGCCTATTTAGGCTTTAATGTAGAAGCCGAGGCGACCCAAGCAAGTTTTTTGGCTAATTACGGAACGGTATATATGGATTCGACCTTGGCGGCGTACGCCCAAAAATATTCTCTGACCTACCAAGCTATGCGCCCCACTCCGTTGTTATACTATATCCTCACATTAGCCGGGCTTTTATCAAAACTCTTTAACGGCTCTACCGTGCTTACCACATTCTTCATTAAACTGTTTGCGATAGCCGCCGATGTGGGAGTTATTGTCATTATCTATAAATTATTAGACAAGAGATTAGGCAACATTTCGGCGCTGCTTTTCGCCTCTTTATATGCAGCGCTGCCCGTTGTGTTCTCCATGTCTGCAGCATGGGGCATGAGTGAATCCATAACAGTATTCTTAATTATGCTCACCATGTACTTTATTTTGAAAAACAATTATTGGGGAGTGGCGATATCGTATTTTGCGGCGTTTCTATTCTCAATAAACGCAGTCTATATGCTGCCCATTGTGATATTTTATGCCGTCAGCCAGTATATCAACCGCCCCAAACTGCGTCTTTCAATCCTATTGAGCGTAATAGGCGGATTTGCTCTTTTTTATGCTTTAAGTACGCCATTCTATCTATTGGATATTCAAGGCGGCTCTCCGTTTGTTGCCGTCAGCCGCTATTTTGACGCTTTATTTAATGAAAACAATTATTACACCATGAATGCGTTTAACTTCCAAGCGCTTTTGAAGAACAACTTTGAAGAGGTGACCACCGAATCGCTTGTGATAACAATTTTGTTTGTGGTGTTCGTAATCGGGCTTGTGGCAGCGGGATATTTCCGCAACAAAAACCGTATGGAGCTTTTGCTTTTGGGTTCGCTTTTGATAGTCATGCTCTTTACTTTCACCAACAGAATGACCCCTGTCACTATATATATGGCGATACCCATGATGTACCTATACGCCGCTATGGCAAGCGAAAAGAGAGTATTCTTCTCCGCTATCGCTTTTTCGGCGTTTATGTTTATCAATACAAGCTATGTGTTTATGGTAGCGGGTTACAGTGCGACGGGTGTGGAACAGCTGACATACGACAACGCCATGATGTATGTCTTTGGAGCAATAAACATCCTTTTGACGGGATATTTTATCTATGTGGTGTATGACATTGTAGCAAGCCGAAAGGCATCAATAATAAGACCTTTGGAGATGCCCTATCTCAAATACCTGCAAAATACAGGCAGAAGAATAAAAAAAGGCTTTAGGGACCTAAAAGCCAAATTCTCAAGATAACACTGGCCGCCTCTAAACGAGGCGGTTTTTTTTGAGGAGGTTGTCTTTTTTCTAATCTTAGTATTTCAAAATATGTTATTAATTTCTTAAAAATAACATAATCAACAAATCATCCGAAAAGAATGTATCGTAAAAATAATAATGAAATAATAGTAGAAATAACTTCGGCTGTACCTGTATCGGTAAATATGGTTATCTCTATATTTACGCCATAATTTTGAATATCCTATTTTTTATTAAATCAATTTAAGCCGCATGAAGAGAATATTCAAAATTAAAAAAAGTATTGATTTGATAATTGAAGTGTAATATAATTAAAAACAGAAGAACTTTCGAGGAAAAACTTTCATAAGCTGTTCGCGGTTTCCATTTTTTCAAAAAATGGAAATTTTATTAGCATTAAATACTCGGCTTATAACATATTAAGCCTGTTATAATCTACGAAAAATAAGGAGGTATGCGATGAGTAAAACAGTACAAAGTTGCTGTTGTTCGACAAAAGAAAAGACCCAGAAAGAGAAATATGACGAAATCGCCAATGTCATAGAACTCTATAAGGGCAAAGACGGAAGTCTTATTCAAGTTCTGCACTTGGCACAGGAGATTTATGGGTATCTTCCGTTGGAACTACAAAAATTCATTTCTCAAAGGATGTCCATTCCGCTTTCCAAGATTTCGGGAGTTATCAGCTTTTATTCCTTTTTTTCCACAGCACCGCGCGGAAAACATACCATAAGGGTTTGTATGGGTACAGCATGCTATGTCAGAGGAGGCAAGAGCATTGTGGAAAAGCTCAAAGAGATTCTTGGGGTGGAGATTGGCGGCACCACCGAGGACGGCAAGTTTACTTTTGAGATTGCCCGATGTATTGGAGCTTGCGGCCTTGCGCCGGCGGTGATGATTGACGATGTGGTATATAAGCAAGTGAATGTCAACAAGCTTGAATCCATACTCTCAAAGTATTAATTAGAGGAGGAAATTTGATGATGAAAGACAGAAAAATAATTAATCTTGCGGACCTTGAAAGGATAAAAAAAGAATATGCCTCAATGATTGAGAGATATAAGCACCAAGTTTTGATTTGCAGCGGAGCGGGTTGCGTGTCCTCAAATTGTGCGGAAATAAAAGAAGCCGTCATTGAGGAATTAAGAGCCAACAACCTTGAAGACAATGTCTTGGTCACGGAAACTGGATGCATGGGCACATGCGCAGTAGGACCTGTTATGCTTATTTTGCCTGAACGCACATTTTACACCGATTTAACAGCCGATACAGCCAAGGAAGTAATAGTCAGTCATATCATAAAGAACAAGATTCTTGAAGAGCATACCTTCTATGATCATTCCTTAAACAAGCATGTTCCCAAGATTGACGACATTGATTTTTTCAAAGAGCAGGTGAAAATTGCACTTAGAAATTGCGGAATAATAGAATACAACAATATCGATGCTTACATAGCCCGCAAGGGATATTTTGCCGCTTATGAGTGTTTGACCAAGAAGAAAGGGATCGATATCATTGAAGAGCTTAAAAAATCCGGCTTAAGAGGACGGGGCGGCGCAGGATTCCCTACATATATCAAGTGGAAAGCCGGCATGGAAGCCAAAAGCGACCAAAAATACATAGTCTGCAACGCCGACGAAGGCGACCCCGGCGCATTTATGGACAGAAGCATACTTGAGGGCGATCCGCACACCGTTATTGAGGGTATGATTTTAGGCGGTTACGCCATAGGCGCGAACAAGGGATATATCTATATCAGAGCCGAATATCCCATCGCCGTTGATAGAATCACACAAGCCATTGAACAGGCATATTCAAGAGGGCTTTTAGGCAAGGATATATTCTGTTCTGGCTTTGACTTTGACTTGGAGATAAGAATAGGCGCAGGTGCTTTTGTATGCGGCGAAGAGACATCGCTTATGTCGTCTATCGAGGGAGAGAGAGGCGAGCCCCGACAAAAACCTCCATTCCCGTTCCAAAGAGGACTTTTTGGCAAGCCAACGATTATCAACAATGTGGAGACCCTTGCGGTTATACCTATAATAATGTATAAAGGCGGTTTTTGGTATTCACAGTACGGAACGGATAAGAGCAAGGGCACAAAGGTCTTTGCCTTAGCCGGCGATGTGGTCAATACTGGTATAGTCGAAGTCCCCATAGGAATGTCGGTGGGGGATATCCTCTTTAATATCGGCGGCGGCATGAGAGGCAAGAAGAAATTCAAGGCTGTGCAAATCGGTGGTCCGTCGGGCGGATGCGTGACCCAAGACAACCTCAATGTGTCCACCGATTATGAATCCTTAAGCGAGCTTGGAGCGATTATGGGCTCAGGCGGTTTTATCGCCATGAATGAAGACACCTGCTTGGTGGATACCGCAAGGTATTTTATGGACTTTATACAAGACGAGTCTTGCGGAAAGTGTCTGCCTTGCAGAGTGGGTACAAAGAGAATGTTAGAAATTTTAGAGAGAATAACCAGAGGCGAGGGCATGGAAGGAGACATAGAACTTCTTCAAGAACTTGGCGAAACCATTAAAGAAACCGCAATGTGCGGTCTTGGGCAAACCGCCCCCAATCCCGTTTTAAGCACTATCAATTACTTCCGTGAGGAATACGAAGAGCACATAAAGAACAAATACTGCCGAGCTGGGGTCTGTGCTGAATTATTCATTTCACCTTGCGAAAACACCTGCCCCGCAAATGTCAATGTACCCGGCTATATGGCACTTGTCAGCGTGGGAAGATTTGTGGACGCCTATAACCTTATAAGAAGAGAGAACCCATTCCCGGCGACATGCGGCAGAATTTGCACAAGACCTTGCGAATCCAAGTGCAGAAGAGCCACCCTTGACGAATCAGTAGCGATATGCGATTTGAAGAGATTTGTAGCCGATTTTGCCCATAAGAACGAAAAGGCTTGCCGAAACGAAATAGTTTTCCCCAGAAACGGCAAACATATAGCGGTTATCGGAGCAGGAGCGTCCGGGCTGACATGTGCCCACTATCTCAACAACATTGGTTATACCGTCGATGTGTTCGAGGCGGAGTCCATAGCCGGAGGAGTTTTGGCTTTCGGCATACCCGAATACAGACTGCCTCAAGAAGTCTTGCAGCACGAGATTGACCTTATTAGAGAAGAGGGCGTAAATATAAAATTAAATACCGAAGTGGGCAAAGACATCAAGTTTGAGGATATAAGAGAGAAGTACGACGCAGTATATGTCGCCACAGGCACACAATTCCCACAAAAGGTCAACATCTTTGGGGAGAACTTGGAGGGAGTCATACACGGAATAAATTTCCTTAAGAGAGTGAACCTAAATCAAGATATTAATATCGGGGATACCGTTGCCGTTATCGGCGGGGGGAATACCGCTGTGGATTCGGCAAGAACCGCATTAAGGCTTGGTGCAAAGAAAGTCATGATTTTATATAGGCGCACGAGGGACGCCATGCCCGCTTATGAGTCCGAAGTCCAAGAAGCTTTGGAAGAGGGCATTGAGCTATTTGAGCTTGTCGCTCCCGTAAGGTTCCTTAACGGCAAGAGTGGCAGGGTGTCCAAGATTGAGTGTGTGAGAATGAGGCTTGGCGACTTTGACAAGAGCGGAAGAAGGCGTTCGGTTGTGGTCGAGAACTCCAATTTCTTTATAGATGCCGACACCGTTATACCCGCTATCAGCCAATATTCAGACTTGCCCTTTATTAGAAAGGACGAAATCAGCGTGACAAAATGGGGCACATTCGTTATCGACGACGACACGCTTATGACAACTATGGAGGGAGTATTTGCGGGCGGCGATGTGGCAAGAGGTCCGGATACCGTAATACAGGCAATAGCGGACGGAAAGAAAGCCGCCATATCCATAGACAAGTACTTGGGCGGAAAAGGCAAGCTCAACAAAGGTCCTAAGATAAAGATTCCCGACAATTTCGACGATGACGAAATAGTATATCATGAAAGATTTGAGCAAGAAATCCTTGCCCCCGAAAAGAGAAAAGACAATTTTGACGAAGTTATTTTGGGCTATCACAAACTCAACGCTATGGCTGAAGCCATGAGATGTCTTCGTTGCGACAGGAGGTAAGCAATGGTAAACTTAAAAATAAACAATAAAGAAGTAAAAGTTCCCAAGGGAACGACGATTATTCAAGCGGCAAAAAAGAACAATATCTATATCCCAAATCTATGTTATCTGGAGGGGGTACACCAATTGGGCTCATGCAGGATTTGTGTTGTCGAAGTCAAAGGCGCGAAAACCTTGCAGGCGGCTTGTATGACCCAAGTCACCGAGGGTATGGAAGTATTCACCAACACCCAAAAAGTCAGAAAAGCACGCAAAGTTCTATATGAGCTTTTGCTGTCCGACCACTCAAAAGAATGCCTTAGCTGTAAGAGAAATCAGAATTGCGAACTTCAAGAACTTGGGAATATCATAGGCATTGAGGAAAGCCGCTTTGAGGGCGAGCGTTCGGACAACAGCATAGACTGTTCAGTGTCTATAACAAGAGATATGGCAAAATGCGTACTCTGCAGAAGATGCGCAACGATTTGCAATGAAATTCAAGGCGTAGGAGCTATAAACGCCCAGAACAGAGGTTTCAAGACAAGCATAAGCCCCGCCATGGAACTGCCCATTGGTGATGTCAATTGTATATTCTGTGGACAATGCACCAAGGTATGTCCGGTGGGAGCGCTTAAGGAAACGGACAGCGTTAATGAGGTATGGGAAGCGCTTTATAATCCCAAGAAAAGGGTGGTGGTTCAGACAGCACCGGCCATAAGAGTGGCGATAGGCGAAGAGTTCGGCTTGGAGCCCGGTTCAAGAGTTACTGGAAAGCTTGCGGCGGCTTTGAGGGCATTGGGGTTTGACGATGTGTTTGACACGAACTTTACCGCAGACCTTACCATACTTGAAGAAGGTACGGAGCTTCTGACAAGACTTATGAACTATGCCGAAGGCAAGGAAACGGCGCTGCCTATGATAACAAGCTGCAGCCCCGGCTGGATAAAGTACATAGAACACACATTCCCCGACGAGCTGGACCACCTCTCCACCTGTAAATCTCCCCACACCATGATGGGCGCTCTTGTCAAGTCCTATTATGCTCAAAAAATAAACAAGCGCTCCAAAGACATGTTTGTAGTGTCCGTAATGCCCTGCACAGCGAAGAAATTTGAGATTAAAAGAAGAGAAATGCAAAATGACGGCTTTCCCAATGTCGATGCAGTGATTACCACAAGGGAGCTTGCCGCTATGATTAAAGAAGCGGGCATAGACTTTGTTAATCTTGAAGAGGAAGAGTTCGATACCCCATTGGGCTTTTCTTCGGGAGCGGCGGATATCTTCGGCGTGACCGGCGGAGTTATGGAGGCGGCGCTTAGGACTGCTTATGAAATCGTTACAGGAAAAGAACTGCCCTTTGATAAGCTTCATGTCAAGCCGATTATCGGTTTTGACAATATCAAAAGCGCAGAGATTACCATAAAGAATCCCAAGCCCGAATTCAAGGCAATTGACGGTGTGACCGTAAAAGTGGCGGTCACAAGCGGCACTAAAGGCGCAAGGGAGCTTATGGAAGAGGTCGCCAAAGCAAAGTCGCCTTATCATTTTATTGAGGTTATGGGCTGTCCGGGCGGATGTATTATGGGCGGCGGTCAACCAAGGAGCGAAGACCCCGATATCAGAAATAAGCGTCTTAAGGGTATTTATGACGAAGACGAGAGCAAGAAGATTAGAAAGTCCCACGAAAACCCGTACATCAACGAGCTTTATAAAGAATTTTTGGGCAAGCCCAATAGCCATAAGTCCCATGAATACTTGCATACGCATTATGTAAAGAGAGGCGAATTCAACGAAAAGACGGACGAAAGGTTCATGGTCAGCAAAACCGCACATCAGCCAACTCCAAACGACTATACCGAAAAAAGAATTTATAAGACAAGCGTTGACGAGCAGAACGGCGAGAACCACAACGAATCCGCTAAAATTGCGGCACTTTCGGCAGAGAACGCCCGCCTCAAACATGAAGTCGAAGATGCGCATAAGACCCTTGAGATGTTCAAACAAATAATAATGGATTATGCGAATAAGGAATAACTATTTATAAGGAATAAGATGCTGTCTTTTCATGACAGCGTCTTATTCTATGGTAATATCTTATAGAAAATATTAAAAAAATTTTTCAAAAGTTTGTTTATTAGAGCAAAAATATCTTACCGATAGAAAAAAATTCAAGGCTGTTCCAAACCAAGAACAGCCTTAACAATTTCCAGCATACACAAAATTAAGATATTTTTTGGCTATTTCAACAAATTCATAAATCTTTCTGACGGGGGTAGGGGAGAGGTGCGAATATTTATACCTCGGAAAAAATCTTGTGATGTGAAGAGGAATGTCCTTATCTATTGCCATAAGCCATTTTGACAAAGCGGTTATCTCCTCTTGGCTGTCGTTTTCATTAGGCACGACAAGGACAGTCACTTCCACATGACAATGCCTACTTGCAAGCTCAATTGTGCTTTTGACAGAGTCCAAGTCTCCATGGATTTTTTTATAGAATTCAGGATTAAAACTCTTTAAGTCAATGTTCATGGCGTCTATATACGGCAACACCTTTTCAAGGATATTCGTATTGACATATCCATTGGTCACAACGACAGTTGCAAGATTTTTTTCTTTACAAAGCTTTGCGGTATCCCGTACATATTCCCAGCCGATTAAAGGTTCGTTATAAGTAAAGGCAACGCCCGAACAATTGTTTAATTGCAAGGCTTTTTCTATCAAATCTTCTTTTTCTATATCAACGGTTTGTGCGGTTTCACCGCACATAGAAATAGAATGATTTTGACAAAAAGGACACCTTAAATTACAACCAAAGCTCCCGACAGACAAGACATATGTGTTTGGCAAAAAGCGGTATAAAGGTTTTTTTTCAATTGGGTCGAGAGCTATTGAGGTAATCTTGCCATAGTTTATGCTTACGCTTTCGCCCCCTATATTTTTCCTTGCACGGCAGAACCCAATCTGATTTTCTTCAAGGCGACAAAAGTTAGGGCAGACATCGCAAATTATTTTCATTGGTGTCTCACTACCTTAAACCTTTCCAAAGAGTACTTTTCATGAGGCATAATCCCAGCTTTTTGCAAGGCTATCGACACTTGATAATCCACGGTATCCACTCCTTCGAGATTGGGAAGCAAGAGCCCTCTTCGGTATCCTTTAGATACGATTACGCCATATTTTTCGGGGTCGAGTTCGGCTTTGCCATCAATCTTTTCGGGAGGGAAGAGTTCGTCCACGCTATATTCAAGGTCCTCAAGCTCTTCTATCGTGACGGCATTGAATCTTGGGTCGTCCGAACAAGAGCTTATAGCGTTATAGATTATCTCTTCTGCGACGCTGTCCCGTAAGGGGGCGATTGTGCCGATACAACCCCTTAGGTTTCCGTGCTTTTTCAAACTGACAAAGACCCCAGCTTTTTTGTTTTTCAATTCGTCACTCAAATCTTCAGGGACAGATGGAATCTTTTTATTTTTTACATAGTATTCCACGGCATATCGAGCGAGAGCAACATATTCGTCTTCTTTTTTCATTTTTTTATCCTCAAAGTTTTTATATTTTTCTACAAAACATCTCTTGGAATTCTGACCTTTGGCAATAAAAGCTCCCACAGCGTATCCCACGCCGAAAGTATCTTGATAGCTTAATAGACGGCTTTTTACATCCAGCTTATCCAAAAACCCAGCAAGCATAACAAGAGACTTAAAACCGCACTCGGCGGCTTGTCGAACGATATAAGAGGGGATATCAAACAACTTGGAAAAGTCTCCGCTATCAATAATTTTTATGATTTCCTTGTCGAATTCCACGCCTTCTCTAGTGAAACCATAAGGTCCTTTTTCTTTCAACCTATGAGAAAGGTCACCGCTTGCCACGAACACAGTATCTTTGTTATTCCTCAAGGCGGCTTTTTGAATTGCGATGCCCAGTCCATAATGGTCAATTAAAGAAAGCCCGCTTAAGCTGATATGCACAAGCTCATAGTCCGTATACGCCTGATTAATAAAATATAGCGGTATGACTGCGCCGTGGTCAAAAAACAGGTCTTTATGCCCCAAACTGCCGGAGGGAATGTGCATAGTGCGTGCTTCGGCGGCGATAAGTTCAGCTAACGCCTTATCGCACTTGACATCCACGCTAATGCTTTTTGCTCTAAAAGAAGACAAGTCGCCCTTAAAACGCTCTTTTGAAAAGATGTGAAAATAATCATGATAACAGTTCCCATGAGGTGACACTAATACAATCCTTGCGGGTTTGATATTGGCTATTATTCGGGCTATCTCATGAAAACTATCTATTGTGTTTTGAATTTTTTGCTCCTCCCCATGCCCAATTTCTTTCATAATAATAGGCGGGTGCGGAACAATAAAAGCGGCCTTAATCGCCATAAATTATCCTCCCTTATACAATAGTTTTTATACTTAAATTATTATATCATACTATAAAGCCTTTTTACATCTAAATCATTATATCACACAAAAGAAGTATGGACAATAAGCGGATAAAATAATAAACACCCATATTTAGTTATCAAAGAAAAGTTACCCCAAAAGACCCAAAAGAGGCAAGAAAAGAATTTTGAATAAAATACATTTTCAGAAGCAAGCCTAATACAAATAGACGAAGATTTTATTATACGAAAGAAAATTTTTATTCAGATTTTCGGCGATAATCATAATTATACATCGAATTATTTTACTACACGGCATTTTTATTGTATAATCTTAGAGGTGAGAAATTTATTTATTTAGGAGCGTTTATGGAAAGGCTTATCGGAACAGTCTCAATAGGTATAAGAGCCCCGATTATTATGCAGGGCGACGATATCGTACAAATAGTATGCGACAGCGTACTTAAAGCTTGCGAACAAGCTAACATTGACTTAAACGACAGGGATATCGTGGCGCTTACCGAGTCCATAGTCGCACGAGCGCAGGGAAACTATGTCACCGTGGATATGATAGCCAAAGACATCCAAGAAAAATTTAATTCTCCCAACGCCTTGGGAGTAGTCTTTCCGATACTGTCCAGAAACCGCTTCGCCCCTTGCTTAAAGGGTATAGCCCGAGCGGTCAAAAAGATTTATCTTATGCTGAGCTATCCCTCCGACGAAGTGGGGAACCATATCGCTGATATTGACATACTTGACGAAAGGGGCATTAATCCCTATACAGATGTCCTGACCGAACAAGACTACCGCCAAATTTTCGGCAGCCACAAGCACCCCTTTACCGGAATTGATTACATAGAGTATTACAAGGATATTATTGAAAGCCAAGGCAGCCAACCCGAGATTATTTTGGCGAACGACCCAAGAGAAATCTTGAAGTATGTCAAGGATGTACTATCTTGTGACATACACTCAAGACACCGCACAAAGCGGATTCTTGAAAAGAACGGTGCGAACATAGTCAAGGGCATGTTTGAAATTATGAACAAACCCAATGAGGACGGCGGCTATAACGAGAGATACGGGCTTTTAGGATGCAATAAAGCCACCGAAGAGAAAATAAAGCTCTTTCCAAGAGACTGTTTTGCCATCGTTGAAAATATCCAAAAAGAGTTCAAAAAGCGTACGGGCAAGGACATAGAAGTTATGATATACGGTGACGGAGCGTTCAAAGACCCTGTAGGAAAAATTTGGGAGCTTGCCGACCCCGTGGTGTCTCCCGGATATACAAAAGGTCTTGAGGGAAGACCCAATGAAATAAAGCTAAAATACCTTGCCGACAACAATTTTTCCGACTTGAAAGGCGAAAATCTAAAACAAGCGGTCTCTGAGTACATAAGGAACAAAAAAGAAACTTTGAATGACGACGCCCAAGGCACAACCCCAAGGCGGCTTACCGACCTTTTGGGTTCGCTAAGCGATTTAACTTCGGGCAGTGGCGACAAGGGCACCCCCATTGTCTTGATTCAAAATTATTTTGACAATTTTTCTAATTAAGGCAAAAATTAACCATAATTTAGCCTAATAAAATCTTTACAAGCTTGACGCAAAAGAGTCAACAATTTTGGTAAAATCTATATCCTAATAGATTATCATATTCAAATATAATCAAAATTCATATCTCCAGTAATTATTAAATAGCAAAAACCTTTAAATTTTCATAGGTCAGATTTTTTATACTCATTGCCAATATCGTATTTTAATAGTATAATATAAAAAAATGATATAAGGAGAAGGAATTATGAACATTGCTAAAAGGCTGTATTCACGAGCCTATCAGAAAGTTTTCAAATTGGTCATGCCCTTATTGCCATGGCGGAAGCCCGAGCTTATCGAAGGGGGCATAGCCGCCTTACCCAAGTTCATCAAAAAAAAGTGCATTGATTCTGTTCTTCTGGTTACCGATAAAGGAATCTCTTCATTAGGGCTTACGACACCGCTGATAAAAGGGCTTAAGGAATTAAGCATCAAATGTGCGGTCTATGACAAAACCGTCCCTAACCCCACAATAGACAATATCGAAGAAGGCTTGAAAGTGTATCATGAGAACAAATGTTCGGCGATTATAGCATTTGGCGGCGGTTCTCCTATGGACTGTGCCAAAATCATAGGCGCAAGGGTAGCACGCCCCAATAAGAGCGTACAGAAGATGAAAGGCATTTTGAAAATACTCAAACCCACGCCTCCTATATTCGCCGTACCCACCACAGCTGGAACGGGCAGCGAGGCGACTTTGGCAGCGGTCATTACCAACAGCAAAACCCATGAAAAGTATCCTATCAATGACCCGGTACTAATCCCCAAATATGCAGTTTTGGACCCCGAAATCACAGTTAAGTTACCCAAACACATCACTTCGACCACAGGCATGGACGCCCTTACTCATGCGGTGGAAGCTTACATAGGCGGCAGCAACACCAAAGAAACCAAAGAAATGGCAAAAGCCGCAGTCAAGCTTATATTCGAAAACCTCAAGAAAGCGTATGACAACGGAGAAGATATAGAGGCGCGCAAAAACATGCAGCTTGCGTCATACTATGCTGGCATAGCTTTCACAAGGGCATATGTTGGATATGTCCACGCCGTCGCCCATACCTTAGGCGGTTTCTATAATGCTCCTCATGGGCTGGCGAATGCAGTTATTCTACCTTATTTTCTTGAAGAATATGGCGAAAAGGTATGGAAAAGTCTTGCCGAGCTTGCGGATGTTGCGGGCATAGAGGGTGCAAGCGACGAAGAAAAATGCGCAAACTTCATTAAGGCGGTAAAAGATTTGAACAAGTATATGCTCATTCCCGAAAAGCTTGATTTTATTAAAGAAGAGGACATACCGCTTATGGCTAAAAGAGCGGATGCGGAAGGCAATCCGCTTTATCCTGTACCCGTCCTTATGGATAGGCAAAAGCTTGAACAGATGTACTATAAGATTATGAAATAGGGTTTAGTTATGAAAAAAGCTTTAATTGTAGGTATTTGCGGTTTTGTAGGCTCACATTTAGCATGTCACTTAATCGACGAGGGCTTAACGGTAGAGGGGCTGGATATCATTCAAAATACCTTGAACGAGCGTCTGAAAGGACTTATTGCCGATAAAAAAGTCAAGGTACATAGGGGCAGCCTTACCGATTTTGATTTTTCCAAACTTTCCAAGTATGACTATATATATCAGCTTGCGGGCAAGGTCAGCGCTTGGGGCGACTTAAAGGAATTTAATAAAATAAATGTAGACGGCACAAAAAGAGTGATTGACTTTGCAAAAAGCATAGGGAGCAAGGTTTTGGTTTATTTAAGCTCTACCGCTGTTTACGGATATTACGGTTATACGGACCTTAAGGAAGACGCCCCCAAAAGACCAATGAATAACCCTTATCCGCTGTCCAAACTTGCCGCCGAAGAAATGACAAAAAGCTATTCAAAACAGATTGGACAAAACTATGTCGTCATAAGACCGGGGAATGTGTATGGCGAATACGATATGACCAGTTCTTATGATATCTATAAGCTTGTATTCAAGGGCAAAATGCCCGTGATAGACAAGGGAAAGTACAAGAGCTGTTTTGTCTATGTCAAAAACCTTGTCAAAGGCATCTATCAAGCGAGTGTGACTCCCGAGGCTTATAACGAGGACTACAACCTTACCGACGGCTGTGGAGAGACTTTGAGGGAGTACCTGACGCATGCGGCGAAAGGCTTGGGCGTCAAGCCCTCTTTCATAAGTGTTCCTGCGCCAATAAGCAAGCTGACTGCGACGACTATTGAAGGCGTCTATAAGCTCTTAAAAATAAAAAGCATGCCGCTTATCACGATGTTTTCGGTTTTACAAAACTGCAGCGACTATCATTTCTCCATTGAGAAAGCAAAGTCCGCTTTCGGCTACAACCCTGAAATAAGCCTTGAGGAAGGCACTAAAAGGACGGCAGACTGGTTTAAGACCATGCCCCAAGACATCAAAGTGAAAAGGTGAAGAAAGTGTTGCAAAAGATAAAAAAAGAGTTCTTGAACATTTTTGAGAAAGCCGACAAAAGGGCTGTATATACCATTCTTTGGATGACCTTGATTATCACATTATATTTTTATTTTGGCATACAAGATTTTTTTGAAAAGACTTTCAATGTTCCGTCTGAAAAAATGACCTATTACAAATATGTCTATCACAACTTCATGGCGTTTTTCTTTTTCTTTATGTTGTCAGTTCCCTTTGTAAAGTTCGCCTTGAAACAGAAAATCACCGACACGGGCTTAAGGGTAGAAAACAAAGCTCTTACCCTAAAACTGATTATCGCCTCCGCCGTTATTGCACCGATTTGCGGATTTGTTGCGGCTTTGGACAAGCAAATGGCGGCGACTTATCCTCTGGGCGGAGAAATGATATTCCTTAATTTTGGCTTTTTCGTCTTGTATTATTCCTCCTATATCGCCTACTATTTTGGTTGGGAGTATCTTTTCCGCGGACTGGGCTTATTTAATATCGGCTCACGCTACGGAGCGGCATTGGCTATAAGCGTCACCACCATGGTGTCCGCACTTATCCATTCGAGTATTGCGGGCTTTGGAAAACCCTTTTCCGAGACCTTTTCGGCGATAGCAGGCGGAATAATATTTGGCTATATGACCTACAAGGCAAAAAACATTTATCCTGCTTTGACCGCCCATTTTATGCTGGGATTTAGTATGGATATGTTTATAAAATTATTATCTTGAAATAAGGAGAATGATATGCAAATAGCGATAGTGACAGGCGCATCTTCGGGTATAGGCAAAGAGACGGCGCACACCCTTATTAAAAACGGTTACAAGGTATATGGTCTGAGCCGTACTGCTTCCGACAAGGAAATAGAATTCATAAAATGTGATTTGACTATTTCCGACGACATTAAAAACGCCGTAAGCCAGATTATCGAGAAAGAGGGCAGAATAGACCTTTTGGTCAACAATGCAGGCATGGGCATATCCGGCTCTATTGAAAACACTACGATTGACAAAGCAAGGTATATATTTGATGTCAACTTATTTGGCGCTTTTGAGCTTGCCAAAGCGGTCATTCCATATATGCGAGAGGCAGGCGGAGGAAGAATAATCAATATTAGTTCCCTTGCCGCAAAGGTTTATCTTCCCTTTCAAGGCTTTTATTCGTCCACAAAGGCAGCCTTGAATATGCTTTTCAACTCCCTTCAGCTTGAGGTATTGCCTTTTAATATCTATGTTACCAACATTATGCCGGGGGACATTAAGACGGCATTTACCCAAAACCGCCAAAAGAATACTTTGGAGGAGGGGGTATATTTTGAGAGAATGAAAAGGTCTCTTGCGGTTATGGAAAGAGACGAACAGAACGGCATGCCTCCCCAAGCGGTAGCAAACCTTGTCTTAAAAGCCGCCAAAGCCCGCCGTCCCAAACTCAATATGGTGGTTGGCACAAGATACAGGATATTGGATTTCCTTATGAAGATTCTGCCCGAATCGTTAGTAAAAGCAATAATTTATAAAATCTACGGATAATAATCAATATAAATGAACGACTATATAGACCAACTACTACAAAAATCCAAAGTGATAAAAGAAAGGTATGACGAGCTAAAAGAGCTGACAACGGCATCCGAGATTATCGCCCATAACAGCTATTGGCTTAGACTTGTCAATGAGCAAAAATCCATAGAGGACATAGCCTTTTTTCATGAACGGCTTGCATATGCCCTTAAAGAAAAAGAAATATGTCTTAATCTAAAAAGCAATATCCAATACGATAAGCTCATAGACGAAGAAATCTCCGCTCTTGATATTCAGATTAAAGAGCTTGCGAAAGAGCTTAGACAACTTATTGCAAAGGAATCAGAGGACCAGACCGCCATAATTGAGCTTATACCCGACACGAAAAAGAGCGAGAAATTCTCCCAAGAGCTTATTAGCATATACAAAAACTTTTTTGAGCTTGAGGGATATACCTTTGAAGAAGAAAGGGTTTTCACAAAAAGCGGAACTTTGAAAAAAGTAGAGCTTAAAGTCTTTGGCAAGGGGGCATATTCACTATTAAAAGGCGAAAGCGGTATTCACAAAGCCCCAAGTCCGCTAAACGCCGCTTGCAAGGTGATAGTCATGCCCCAAAGGCTGAATGTAGACATCGACATAAGCCCTTCAGATATCAAGACGGATATCTTTCATTCAAGCGGAGCGGGCGGACAGCACATAAACAAGGTAGAAACGGCGGTGCGTCTGACTCATATCCCCACGGGAATTACGGCAGTTTGCCAAGATACAAGGTCGCAGCACAAGAACAGAGAAAAGGCATTTGAAAACTTGACAAAAAAGGTTAAGCTTCACTATCAAAAAATATCCCAAGAAAAATACGACAGACAAAAGAAAGCTTTGATGAAAGAAAACACTATTATCAGAATATACGACTATCTAAGGAACAAAGCCATAGACCAAAAAACAAATTTAGAAAAAAACTTGGACGAAGTCAAGGCGGGGGATATCCGAATTTTTATAGAAAATATTTAAGAATAATTAAAAAAGTTTATATTAATCTATTAAAGCGTATATTATTTTTATTTTTTATGTTAAAATCTTGGAAGAGGAGAGATTATGCCCCAAGGTCTGAATTTAATCATCGATATCGATGCAAGGAAAAGCTACCTTACTTCGCAAACCCGAGTTTACAAGACCCAAAGATTTATTGAAAAGACTTCGGGGTTTTTCTCAATTGATAAATTCATATCCAAGCTTGCCGAGGGCGTTATTCGTTCCTTGTCCGTTATCATGAAGTATGCTGAAAAGAATGCGTCTACGGATATGGACTGCTTTAAGATAGAAACTTTGGACAAAGTCCACGCTTTTTATATCAAGCTGGGGCTTCAGACGCCGACACAATCTGGGGTTCAAACCCAAAGCAAATTCAACAAAGAGGATATAATATTTTATGATTACTTTGACGCCGAGGACATCAAGCGCCAAAACGACCAAAGGCTGGTACTCATAAGCCAAGACGATTTTCAAATATCCTTGACCAGCCATAAGGATATGGTGGAAAAAAGTCTGTTCAGCAAGCTGTATATCTTGTCCAATGAGGACGGCATGAATTTTCCGCTTCTCAACGCTGAACAAAGGGAGATAGTGACCATAGAAGACAAAAATACGCTTGTCCAAGGGGTTGCGGGAAGCGGCAAGACCAACATCTGCATAAGCAAAATTATATTCGCCGCAATTAGGGGCTATAAGGGCAAAGTGCTTTATACCACCTATTCGAGGGGCTTATTATTGGACACCCTTAACAAAATTCGCGTTTTTAGACAAAATATTACATCATTTATATCGGACTATAAAGAGGGGCTTATCGTCTTTGTTGACAAAAACTATAAGAAAGCTGTCGAGAACAAGCTTGGTATTTTCTTGACCGTTGACGAAAGGGATAAGATAATTTCGCAAGTGGAAAGTATAGTCGAGTTCTTAGACAACAAGACCGATTATTTTCTACTTGAAGATATGTATAAGATATATATCGATAAGGATATTCGCATAGCGGACGAGAATTACTTTATAAAAAAATACACGACCAACATAAAAAACCACCAATTAAAGGGTAAACTTGAAAAAATCAAATACCTATCCGCAGAAGTCATTTATAAAGAAATCTTTGGCATGATACTTGGCTCTTGCGAATATGAAAACCCAATACGAACAATGAGCCTTGAGGAATATATAGACAAGCGCAAGGACAGTTTTTCCAAGAGGGAATGTGAAATAATTTTTTCAATAGCCCAAGATTATAAAAAGCACCTGATAGAAAACAACCTATACGACAACAACAGCATAAGCCGAACTCTTATTCAGAATATAGACAAGATGCAAAGGTATTCTCTTGCCATAATCGATGAGGTTCAGGACATGACCCAAGTCTCCTTGTGCCTTATGAAAAAAATCAGCTTAAAGCTGTTTTGCGTAGGCGACGCTCTTCAAATGATAAACCCGACTTACTTCAGCTTCGCTTATTTGAAAAGGCTATTATTTGAAAAAGATATTGTATCCGTTGCCGAGCTCTACCACAATTACCGCAATACGGGAAAGATAGTGGACATTATCGACAAACTGGGCGAGCTTAATATCAAACAATTCGGAACTCACAGCTTTGTCTTAAAAGGAAAGAGCATGGATGCAGGGCTTGGGGCGGCGGCGGTTTATGTCAAGGATAAGGACTTTTTGCAAAGCGTTGCGAAACAGAAGTTCGACAATTTTACCGTTGTGACCGCCACCCAAAAACAAAAGGAAAAATTAAGGTCTGTTTTGAAAAAGCAAGAGATACTCACAGTATCCGAAATAAAAGGATTGGAAAGAGATACGGTGATTCTCTACAATATCCTAAGCGACAATTACGATAAATGGCAAAGGCTGAAAAAGACGCTTATCAACCGAAAAACTTCAGACGAAAATTCCGTTTACAGATATTATTTTAATCTTTTTTATGTGGGAGTGTCGCGGGCAAAGAACTATCTCTATGTCGCTGAAGAGCGAAATATCGACCTGTTCGACAACTTTTTCATTAGCACATTCGACATCCTTTCCACAAGCCAAGCGATAGAAAATTTAACCCAAGTAGTCGCCAAAACCGAAATCGATTTGGACGAGATAGTACAAAGAATTGAAGAGTTCCTAAAGCACGAGCAATACGACAACGCACGGTTTGCTTGCAATAAGATATTGGACGATGTGACAAGAACATATTGGCTTAACAAAATCGACATCTACGAAAAACACATCAAACATGGCGATTATCGAGAGGCTGGCATAAGCTTTTGGCAAAAAGGCTATACCGAGGACGCCAAGAAACAGTTTGAGTTTTCAAAGGACGATATACTGATTGAGCTTGTGGATATGTGTTCTACAAATGAAAGGAGCAAGGCGCTTGACATTGACATTATCCAATATTATCCTTTTGTCAAGGACAACCAGACGGCAAAGAGACTTATCGAAGAGTCTGTGCAAAATGATTTAAGAGGTTTGAGAGAGAACCAAAAACAAATAGACAACAAATTTAAGCAAATAAAGGAGTCAATAAAATGAATAAAAGCGACATACAGATATTGATCGATAGCTTTAAGGGCTATCGTGACTTGCTTTCTCCCATACAAAAAAATCTAAGCGACTTTGTTCAGACCTTTGAATTCATAAGATTTGATATAGAAAAGCTAAACACCGCCTTTGAGGGAGATATGAAGGGGAATTTGGATAAGATTTATAAGAACCTTTCACGCCAGGCTGAGCAAGCGTCCGACCTTTTCCAAAGAATTGACACCTTTGTAGGCTTAACCGAAAAATACACTCAAGATGTCACAAGGCTTGTGGATATCTTTGAAAAGGTAGAGAAAAGGATAAAGGCGGTGAACGAGCTGGAGCAAAGGGCGGAAGAGCAGATAGCCAGACTGGACGAGCTTGTTGAGGAAAAAAAGAAAAGCTACAACATCAAGGAACTTCAAAGGACTTTGGAGAATTACAACGCCAATGTCCAAAAGGTAAGCGAATTTATCAATAAAGATGTCGCCGAGAGCTTGAACGAAAACTATAAGAAATTGGAGAGCATAAAAAGAGAGAACGAAGTACTTTCCAAGAGGATAGAGGAAGAACATACCAATGTTGAAATCCTTTTGACAACCTATACCGCAACCAACGAGCTTTTGAAGAAAATCACTGAAAAACAAGATGTCAATCAAGCATATATCTTTGATATCCTTGACAAATGGGCGGAAGAACGCAAAATAAAGACTAAAAAGAAGTAATATGCAAGAATTGCTCACCGCCATAAAAAAAGACGATTTGGCGACTTTTAAGAGAATAACTGACAAAAAAAGGGGACTTATGTCCTTGAGCTTTGGCAGGTTTCCCGTACTTTCGCTTTGCTATCTATACAAAAGCAAAAAGATAATAAAGAGTTTTGAGAACCAGCTTTTTTCAATAACTAATTACAATATAGTAGAAGAAGATTTCCAATCGTATAAGCTGTTTAGAAAACTGTCGGGCAGATGCCTTAGGTTTTTTATAGACAGAATTGTCACTCCGTATGATATGCTTGCGGTCTTGGGTGAGTCCCTTCACATTATAGAAAAATCAAAGCGATTCCCATTAGATGAAGACACATTTTCAAGAGTGGAGAGCATATTCAATATGCTTCACTTTCAAAAAGTCAAAATAACTGATAATCGTATTGAAATCTCTAAAAAAAGGTTTTTGGGATACCAAAAAGCTTATATATTGATAACCATTCTTGCTGTTTTGTTTGTTTCACTTCTGTCGGGCGGGGCTTGGTACGGCTATAAAAAGGCGTTCGGAGACGGCAGTGCGAACAACCCTTTGAGAATAGCGGGCGAGGCTCAGCTCATACAAGCTATGTCAAGTAAAAGGACGAATTTTTATCTTGCGAAGGACATTGTCTTGACCAAGGAATGGACGGCAAAGAACTTTTCGGGACGGATTGACGGCAAAGGTCACGCTATTTATTCATACGGTTATATCAAATCTTCTTTTATTGACGAGCTTGACGGCAGGGTGGAGAACTTAAAAATACATGCCGAGTATTCGGATAAGGAAATACTTGAAAATACCGCCTTGTTTGTAAAGAACAACAACGGCGAAATTAAGAATGTAAGCGTAAAGATATCTGCATCTTTCATAAGGGGAGAGGGTGATGATGCCTTATATTTTTCATGCCTTGCCTATCAGAATGACGGCGATATCTTAAACAGCAAAATTGACGGTGATATCACTTTTCAAAACAATATAGGCAAGGATATGTATCTTTCGGGCATAGCCTCTATAAATAACGGTAGGATAGACGGTTGTCAAACATCTTCAAAATTTGTGTGCGATACCGTAGATGTCAGCGGTATAGCCATTGAAAACAACAAGACCATAAAAAAGAGCGTCAATAGAGCTGACATAAGCCAAACCACATCTACCGAAAACTGGTTTCCGCATGCAGGCGGAATTTGTATGAACAATTATGGCACGATAGAAGAATGTGAGAATTATGGCGATATTAAAGTAGAAGCTTATGCCGAAGAAAAAATTTACGAGGCGACTGGGGCAGGCATAGCCTGCATAAATACGGGCACAATAAAAAAATCAAAAAACAACTCAAAAATTATTGGCATATCCAAAAGGGCGCACATGTATATAGGCGGAATAGTCGCCCAAAACACAAATTCACATTCGGCAATCAACAACTGCGCCTCATACGGGAACATATCCATTTCAAGCGAGAACGACAACGAAATATTTTTATTCGGGGGAGGAATAGTCGGCTACTTCATAGAGGGACAGCTAAAGGACTGTTATTCTTTGACTAAGATAGAATCAACTTATCCACAGTCTAGGATTGGGGGAATTATTGGTATGATATTTGGCAATCCCATAATGTCGCTTCCCGAGAATTGCTTTTTCTTATCAAGGGAAAACATATCATATGGGATAGGGTCGGTACTTGGACAGTTCAATGTAGTATATGAGGGGAGCGTATTGCAAGAATTGGGTATAAAAACAGGCATCGAGGCGGTGGGCTCTTTGGACGAGCTCAAGCAAAAAGGGGTGTATTGGGGATGACAAAGGATAAGTATTTGACAGCACTTCAAATATTTGGACTTATCACGGCGGTTTTGGATTTTGCTTTTATTGTGTTCGCTGTTGTGTCCTATTCGCTGATATATGTAGGCGTGATTTTTGTTCAATCATATTTTGGGGCTGTCGCTTTGACGGCTATTGCAATAAACGGGGCTTTTTTGGCGTTTATTGGTGTCTACTTAATCTTTAGAAAAAAATAATCTTTCATTTATAAAATAGATAATATTTTACTATCTTTGATTAATAAATCGCAAATTACTTAACCTAATTATATGAAAAAGCTTTGCGGAAGAAATTATTTTGAGGGCTGGTACTTTAAGAACTCAAACGGCATGTTTACCATATCGTTTATACCGTCTTGCCATGTGGACAAAAAGGGCAATCAAAAAGCGTATTTGCAGGTTGTCACTAATGACAATTCCTATTATTTTGAATACGCAAAGGATAAGTTTATCAAGGACAAAAAATGCCTCTTTGTAAATCTGGAGCACTGTATTTTTTGTACCGACCATATCGACATAAGCATAAATTCCAAACAAGTCACAATAAAATGCGAATTGAATTTTACTGAACGCGTACCGCTAAAGTATGACATAATGGGACCTTTTAAGTTCGCACCTCTCATGCCATGCCGTCATAAGATAATAAGCCTTTCCCATAAGGTGAACGGCTATATCAAAATTAACAATATACGCCATGAATTTGTGAATGGCGAAGGCTATATAGAGAGCGATAGAGGAAGCTGTTTCCCCAAGAAATATCTTTGGACGCACTGCAATTTGGAAAAAGACAGCGTAATAACGCTTTCGGTCGCTCAAGCGAAAGTTATGGGAATAAAATTCCCCGGCGTTATCGGCGTAATTCTACATCAAGGCGTCGAATACCGCATGGCGACATACCTTGGCGCTAAGATAATAAAATGGAATGAAAAAGGAGCGCAAATAAAACAAGGCGACATGATTTTAGATGTGGAACAACTTAGTTCAAAACCGCATGACCTAAAAGCTCCCATTAAAGGCGCAATGAAAGGCGCAATAGGGCACAGCCCTTTTTGCGAAGCCCGTTACACTTTTTGTTATAAAGGTCAAACCCTAATAGATACTATAGCCAATAATGCCAGCTTTGAGATAGTAGATTAACATAGAAAATAGCAATATTTATATAAATCAAAGACTAACATATAAAACCATTGATATGGTCGGAGAAAATAGAATAAATCTTAATTTTTTTATAGACAGATTACCATATCAATATTATTTGATATAAATAGCGGTTGAAGAGCTCAAGTATCGCAATTTATGAAAATAATTGCAAGTTAAGATAAACAAATAACGCCAAAATTCAGTTTTGAAGTGTTGCAGATTATGGATAATCAATAATGTTAGCTTTTGGATAGTCGCAGATTAATACTTATTTTTTTGTTGTTGAATTTTGTCGATAATTTACAAAATAGTAAAAATCAATACTTTTGAAGATGTCTTTTCTGCAAATAATGAATTCTATCACTATGGTTTTTTGTAAGTTTATCTCATAAAAAAATTGAAAATCTTAACAACAGTATTGACAGAAAAACATATTTAGTTTATCATTTAATTAGTTAGAGGTTCTAACTAATTCTTACCTTAATTAGTTAGAGGTTCTAACCAATTAGATTATTGAACTTAAAAGTTCAATAAGAAAAAAAATAACACAAGAATAACTTAACTAACAAGGAGAAAAAAAGGGAAAAGGGACGATTGTTGAATAATTAGTTAGAGGTTCTAACCAATTCTTACCTTAATTAGTTAGAGGTTCTAACCAATTAAAGTTACTAACTATAAAAAAGGGCTGAACGATAAAACCCGACTATTAACATACAAAGGAGCGAAACAAGGGTAGGAGTGATGTTGAATAATTAGTTAGAGGTTCTAACCAATTCATACCTTAATTAGTTAGAGATTCTAACTAATTAATACATAAGCATAAAAGGAGCAAAAAACTTTATGAGAATTGCTATCGGTTCGGACAAGTCGGGCTTTTCATTGAAAGAGAGTATAAAGAATTATCTGATACAAGAGAACATTAGTTTTGATGATTTGGGGACTCAAAGTTCAGAGAAAGGTATACCATACTTTCAAGTAGCCGAAAAGATTGCAAGGGAAGTAGCGCAAGGCAAATATGACAGAGCAATTCTTATATGCGGTACGGGGATGGGAATGAGCATAGTCAGCAACAAGCATAAAGGCGTTTATGCAGCATGTGTTGAGAGCGTTCATACCGCTAAATTGTCGCGTGCCATAAACAACGCCAATATTTTATGCCTTGGAGGGTGGCTTATAGGACAAGAAAAAGCCATAGAAATGGTAAAAGCATTCTTAAACACTCAATTCTTGCAAGGGTTGGAGGACTGGAGACAGAAATTTTTGATAAATGCCGAAAAAGAAGTCAAGAAAATTGAGAATAGAATCTTTAATGAATAACTGATTTAAGTTTTGATTGATAAATAAAAAACAGATAAATCGACAGCTTGAAAAAATCAAAATGAAATATAACGCTTGAAAAATAAGTCATTGCTTTAATAGATAAGTCATTAGCTTAATAAATAAATTGATGGCCTGATAAAAAGATAATAAGTTGTAATGAAAAATAAGTCATTAGCTTGACTAAAAAGACTATTAGATTAATAAAAAGGGCTTTATTTTAAAAATAATGCCGATAGCCTGATAAAAAAGTCATTATATTGCTTTACAAAAGAGAAAAAATTCGAATGGACTATGTCCATAAAAAAGGTAATTTATGAAAAAAGAATTTAGTTTCTATCATCAAGTTAGGATTTATTTTGGTAGAGGCGAAGTCGACAATCTTAGCCGATTATTAAATGAATTTGGCTTCAAAAGGGCGATTGTCATTTGTGATCCGTTTTTTAAGGATAAGGCACTGCAAATGGCTAAAAAGGAAAAAAAGATAAAAGCCGTGTTCAGTGATATCAAACCGGATCCACAACTTGCGGATATCACAACAGCCATGCAGGTTGAACAGACCATAAATGCCGATGTGGTCATCGCTTTGGGGGGCGGGAGTGCCATTGACAGTGCCAAATTCGTTGCCGCTTTGAAATATTCAAGCTTTGATATACAAGAATACTATTATCAGAAAAGGAGCTTTTCTTATACAAAAATTCCCGTGATAGCCATACCCACAACAGCGGGGACGGGTTCGGAGGTAACGCAGGTAGCGGTGATAAACCATAATGACGAAAAGAGAACGATATCCGACAAGGCATTTTTGCCTTTTGCTTGCATAGTCGATAGTTCACTTACCCTTACCGTACCGCCCAAAATGACTATGATTTGCGGTCTTGACGCTTTAAGCCATGCTTTGGAAGGATATTGGAGCGTGCATAATCAACCTATTTGCGATTTGTATTCAAAAGAAAGTGTAAAGCTGATAATGGAGAATTTAGAAACAGCGTTCGACAATGGCAAAGATATTGAAGCAAGAGACAATATGAGCTATGCGTCCTTGCTGGCGGGGCTTAGCTTCGCCCAGACCAAGACTGCCGCCGTTCATGCCTGCAGTTATCCCTTGTCAATAGATTATGGCATGCCCCACGGCGAGGCGTGCGCCTTTACTCTTGATAAGTTTATAGAAATCAATGCGGACGAGAGGTTAGAGGAGCTTTCAAGATATGCAGGCTTTTCAAATCCCTTAGAAATGACGGACGAAATCAAAAGATTAAAGAAAAAAGCCGAACTTAAGACAACATTAAAAGACGCTGGGGTGGAGGATATTGAGGGGTTGGCGAAGAAATGCCTAAACCAGCCGCTTATAAAAAACAATCCAAAGAAAATAACTCTTGACATTTTAATAAAACTCTTTGAGGGCTTAAGATGAAAAAAACCGTAAACAATCCAAAACTATTAGGCAAAAGCAACAAGGCGGTTATTCTAAAAACGCTTTATTCTCTTGGTCCGATGTCCAGAAAGGCGCTTGCTGAGGAATGCAAACTGACCAAGGCGGGCGTGTCCATGATTATTAAAAATATGCTTGAGGACCAGACGGTCTTGGAGAAAGGCAAGGCGGAGAGTACGGGGCGTGGGCAAAAGGAGACTTTGATTGATATAAATTATGAAAAATTTCTTGCTGCGAGCGTCAATATCGAAAGCGACAAGCTACATTTCGCGCTGTGCCGCCTTGACAATATCAAGAAAAAGCTTGTTTGTGATACCTCAATCTTATATTCTGGGAGCCCAATTGCAAGGATTAGGAAGAGAATTAACGAAGTCATAAAGGGATATGAGGATAAGATACTTGGGCTTGGTATAGGCGTCGCGGGGTATGTGGACGAGAGGGCGGGCATTGTTAAGACAAGCTATGGCTTGTTTAAGGAAAACTTTGAGTTAAAAAAAGAGCTTGAAAAGTTTTATGACTTCAAAATAGTGGTGACAAACAATGTTAAGGCACAAGCAATGGCGCTCATTGACGATGATAACACCAATTTTTTATACATTAAGCACAGTCCAGGGCTGGGGTGCTCCGTTGTGGAAAATTCAATTGTGCTTGACGGCGTCAACCAAACAGCGGGGGAACTTGGGCATATAATCATAGAGCCTGAGGGAGAGCTTTGCAGATGCGGAAAGAAGGGTTGTCTTGAAGCGTATATCGCCGAAAACAGAATAATAAACCATTACTACCAGAATAAATATGAGGTTTTGGATATTAAGGAAATCTATGACCTTTATCAAAAAGACAAAGTTGTCACATGCAAATTGAACGATTGTATTCAGAAATTGTCCCTTGCTGTGAGCAACGCCTCCGCACTTATCGACCCTAAGAAAATTGTGGTTATGGGCGGTATTTTCAATAATGAAAATCTATACCGCAAGTTCAAGTCTGAACTGAAAAAGCTCTATACGGATAAAAAAGTGGCAAGAGTGGACAACGACGAAAAGATAAAATCCATAGCCGGCGGGCGCCTTATTCTAAAACGGCATTTGTTCGAGGTGAGATAGATGAAAATTAAACTGGGTATAGTATGTCTTACAAGACAAACATTTGACTATCAGACAGCGGGGAAAATTTATCAAGATATAAGGGAAAAATTAGAAAGACGCCTTGACCTTAGCCTTGTCGCTGTTCCCGACACCATAGAAACCGCAACACAAGCCGAGCAGGCGGGAAAGATGTTTCATAGAGAACAAGTGGACTGCGTGGCGATAATAAGCGGTACCTTTCATTTAGGGCATTTAGTGCTTGAGATAAAAAAATGGTGCGATGCTCCGCTTTTATTGTGGGGACTGCCCGAGCTTCCCTATGACGGCGGAAAGATAAGGCTAAATTCTGTCTGTGGCGTAAACCTTAACGCCTCCAATCTTGTCAAAAGCGGAATAAATGACTTTGTATATCATATCGGAGAGGACATTGACGAAAACTTTTTAGACGCCGTCCGAATAATAGCAGCTTTGAAAAGCGCTAAAATAGGGCTTTTGGGAAGTCATGCCCATGGTTTTTTTAATGTGGGAATGGACCAGCTCAAGGCATATAAAAAGTTCGGTGTCGGTATTGAGCATTTTGAGCTTGAAGAAGTGTTCAAATATCCATTCTTAAATGAGGAAAAGGACCTTTTTCTAAAGCTGATAAAGGAAAATTTTGAGAATAAAGAGCATAAAAATGCGGAAAAAGTCGCCGAATTATCAGCGAAACTCAAGTTTTTTATGGATAATCATGCGCTTTCGGGTCTGGCTATCAGGTGTTGGCCGGAGTTTGCCGAAGGCTTTGGTATAGCTCCATGCGCTTCTATGTCTCTTGTTCAAAGCTTGGGATATATACTTGCTTGTGAGGGGGATATTGATTGTGCCATAACCATGATTGCTCATAAGGCTGTCGGGGCAGAAACGCCTTTTATGGCAGATATCAGTCAAGCAGACATAAAAGAAAATACCGCTTTAATGTGGCATTGCGGAGTCGCACCCTGCAATTTGAAAGACTCCGAATGCACTTTAGATGACTATCACGCTGGCGGTAAAGGCATGACGGCGGGGTTTGTCCTTAAGAAAGGGTTTGTCGATATGACAAGGCTGGATTCAATAAGCGGAGAGTACCGACTTTTCCATGAAAGGGGAGAGGCAGTCCGAATGCCCAAGTTACTGACTGGTTCATACGCCAAAGTGAGATTTGAAAACAGCTTGAAAGATGTCTTGGACAAAGTAATTTATTCTGGGGTGGCGCACCATGTGTCTGTCGTCTATGGAGACTATACAAGGGCGTTTGAGATATTTTGCCGCCTAAAGGATATAAAAGTTCTGTAAAGGACACTTTATGAGAAATTTGCACTTTTGGAATTTTGAACATTGTGCTGATAATTGTAGGGGAGAAAAAGGGTATTAAAATTTAGGAGGCGCTTATGCGAATAGTTGAAAAAGACGGCTTAATAGTTTCTTTCAAAGATAAAATAGTAATAAACCATATCCATGAAAAGCCTTTTGCTTGCCTTGTTGACTGGGATTTAAGGTATAAGAGCAATCATGGCAATTTTAAGGTTAAGGAGAAAACCAAAGATAGCATTCCACTTATAGAATATAAGATACTCTTGAGTCAAAAAAACAGCGTAAAGGTCCGCTTTTTTAATGACGATATTTCGCTTGATGTGTCCATTAGCGTAAAAGGGGATATTTTATCTCTTGAATTTGACAGCTTAAAAAAGGGTGCTTGGCGTTTTTGTCTGCCCTCAAATGGAGCTGAAGGCGTCTTTGGGGGCGGGGAACAGTACAGAAAACTTAACCTGAAGGGCGAAAAAGTAGTAAACTTTGTGTCCGAGCATATCACCGTAAAACCCATTGTGCAAAAGACCTTGTTTTCCTTTGTCAAATATAAGGAGAAAGAACACAGCGACATTCAAACCTATTCCCCCATGACATCTTTTGTGTTTGACAAGCTCTTTGCTGTTCGGTTTGATACGGACGGATACGCTGTGAGCGACTTCACCAATGAAGATTTTTATTTTTCCTTTGAAGAGCTTCCCCGTAAAATGTCTTTTGTGGCTGAAAATACTTTTTCTAAGATAGGCGAAAGGTTCGCCCAAATCATACCCAACAGGCAGTATCTGCCCGATTGGTGTTATGACGGAATGATATTGGGAGTGCAAGGCGGTATCCAAAGGGCGAAAGAAAAGGCTTTCTCTATGATGCAAAAAGGTGCAAAGATATGCGGAATATGGTGTCAGGACTGGTCGGGGAAGAAGATAACCGCTGTGGGAAGCCAAGTGTATTGGAACTGGCAAGCTGACGAGAACACATATCCCAATTTGAAAGAGAATATCAAGGAGCTTAAAGAAAAGGGGGTCAGATTCCTTGCTTATATAAATCCCTATCTTATAGCCGACGGAAAGATGTATGAATACTGTAAGGATAAAGGTTATCTTATAAAAAATAAAAAAGGCGGAGTGTATCATATCAAAAGCACGACCTTTTCCGCAGGGATGATGGATTTGACCAATCCCGACATGGTCAAGTATCTTAAGGACACAATTATTAAAGAGAATATGCTGGATTTGGGCGTGGACGGATATATGGCAGATTTTGGGGAATATCTACCCTTGGACTGCGTTTTATATAACGGCGACCCTAAAAAAATGCATAACTTATGGCCGCTTTTGTGGGCAAAGATAAATAGAGAGGCTTTGGAAGAAGCCGGACGAACTGATGCTTTTTTCTTTACGCGTTCGGGGTATAACGGTGTGGAAGAGTATACCCCCATTATGTGGAACGGCGACCAGCATACCGATTTTTCAATGGACTATGGGCTGCCTTGCATTATTCCTGCAAGTTTTAATTTAGGTTTTTCGGGGCTTAATGTCGTTCACAGCGATATTGGCGGTTTTATATCTTTTAGAAAGTTAGCAAGAGATGAGGAGCTTTTTATAAGGTGGCTGGAAATAAATACCTTTTCACCGCTTATGAGGACTCATGAAACCATTAGACCCGCCCATAATGTTCAATATGACACACCAGGAGTGGTTGAGCATACCGTAAAGCTTAGCTCATTGCACGCCAAACTAAAGCCGTATATCAAAGAATGTATGCGAAAAGCGAATATGGGACAGATGATTATCATGCCTGATTTTTATCCATATAATGATTTCAAAAGACATAAAGATTTGTATTCCTATTTCTTTGGAGAGGATATCTTTGTGTGCGCCGCCATTCAAAAGGGGGCTTTCAAAAGGACGGTACATATCCCTGACGGTGAGTGGATAAGGTTCTTGACGCGCGAAAAATATAAGAGCGGAACATATGAGCTTGAACATCCGCTTGGGATACCCTTTGCTTTTTATAGGGCGGATAGTAGTATAGGCGAATTGTTGGGAGGTATTTATGAGAAATGAAGATGTGCTGAAAAAGACAAGCGGTATAGGTTTTAAAGAGAAATTCGGGTATGCGCTTGGAGACGCCGCAAATGTATTTGTGTTCGGGCTTGTGGGGTCTCTTCTTCAAAAATACTATACCGATATGTTGCTTATTCCCGCCACTGCGATTACCGTTTTGTTTTTGGTAGCCAGACTATGGGACGCGATAAATGACCCAATATGGGGCAGAATTGTAGATACCTTAAAGCCTACAAAGGACGGGCGGTATAAAAAATGGCTCGCACGCTTGGCAGTTCCGCTTGGGGTGAGCGCTGTATTGATGTTTGTAAAAATTCCAAATCTTACGCCTAATCAATATTTGATATACGCATATTTCACCTATATACTTTTTGGAATGCTGTATACTGGAACAAATATTCCATACGGCTCTATGGCATCAGTAATCACAACCGACGAAAAGGAGAGGTCTGCGCTTTCAATTTTCCGTTCGGTGGGATCGGCGCTGGGCGGCTTGCCCTCTATGCTTTTGGCAAGCCTTGTGTTCGTTACTGTTACGATTAATGGCGAAGAGACAAAGCAAATGGATTATACAAGGCTGATAGTCGGCGTATCTATAATCTCTTTTATGTCCATTGTGGCATATTTTTTAAGCTATAAATGGACCAAAGAAAGAGTAATCCCTCCGCCCAAACCCAAACCGCCAAAAGGTGAAAGCCTTAGGATAATAAAACAGCTTTTGACTAACAGACCTTTTATGGTGTTGTGTTTTTCGTCCATGCTTTTGATAGCTGCTCAAATGTTTATGCAGAGCTTTTATCTGTACTTGTTCGACGACTATTTCTTGTCGCCAGAACTATATGTGCTTGTGACTGTATGCACATATCTTCCTATGGGGATACTGATGTTTTTCACTTCAAAGCTGGTCGAGAGATTTGGCAAAAAAGAGGTCTGCGCTATGGGCATGCTCTTATCTGCTGTATCAAACTTTATATTGTTCTTTTTAAAAACCCAAAATCCCTATGTGTTCATAGCTTTGACCTTTGTGACGGGGACGGGAGCCGCATTTTTTGTTTTGCTGGTATGGGCGTTGGTAACCGATGTGATAGATTATGAACAGTGCAGAACTGGGCTGAAAGAAGACGCCACATGCTATTCTTTCTTTTCATTCACCAGAAAGTTAGGGCAGACTATCGCCGGTGTTTTGGCGACTCAGGCGCTTGTATGGATAGGTTATGAAGGCGACAAGGCTATACAAAGCGTATTCACCAAAACACAGATGTATTCTTGGGGCGCTCTTATACCAGCTATTCTATTTGCTGTTATGTTCGTATCCTTGTGGTTTTTCTATCCTTTATCAAAAAAGAGATTGGAAACACTTCAGCACCAGAAAGCTGAGAAGTTAAAGGAAATTATTGAAAAAACTGAAAATTAAACATAGAATAATAAGGTGTTGAGTGGGAAAAGCATTTTTGCCTTTTTTTGGATATTGGTTTATACTATAATATGATAAGAGATAAAAAGGGATAGTATAAATGACTACTGCTATTATTCTTAATGGGAAATGTCTTGACTTTGAGGTCAAAGACGACTATATCATTTGTGCGGATGGGGGTTATAGACTTCTGGGCAAAAAGCCCGACTGCGTGATAGGGGACTTTGACTCTTTGGCGGAAATTCCCAAAGATGTCAAGGTACTAAAGCATTCCGCCGTTAAAAATCAGACCGACGGCGAAATATGCATAGAGTATGCAATAAGTCAAGGCTTTAAGGATATCAATATCTATGGGGCGCTTGACGGCAGACCCGACCATGTTTTGGGAAACTTGTCTCTTTTGAACTTGGCTTATAGGCTGGGCGTAAACGCTGTTATTAGAGATAAAAATACATCAGTATATTACGCACGAGGGGTCTTTAATCTGAGCGTAGAAGAGGGGGATATCCTATCCGTGATTCCCTATGGCGGACCCGCTTTTGTTAAGAGTTCCAAGAATTTAATGTATCCTTTGTTTAACCTTGAGCTTTTGCCGCACCGCACAAGGGGCATCTCAAATATAGCTGCGGGAAAAGATATCAGCTTAGAGATATCCCGAGGCGGTGTGCTTGTTTTTCATATTTTTAAGTAATCTGTACTTCTTGAAGCTGTTTTCTGAAAGCTTTTGAGGAAAGCATAATGCCTCCGGCGAATATGGCTATCGCCGCATCCACAAAAACGAATAAGTTATAGAAAAATCCCCATGCGACGGCGTTAAAGCCATCTGCGGCGTAAATGTCGAATATGATAATGCCCGTGATTACATGGCAGGCATATCTTAGTATGGCAATCAACACCCCGCCGGTAACAAACTGAAGGATAACTTTTTTCTTAAAAGCGGGAAAGTCTCTAAATATTCCTGCAAGCCCAATCATTGAAAACGCCAATGGATAGTCAAGCAGAAATTGTATGGGGTGCAATATCCACGGGTCTTGCAGTGCTTGCATAAGACCGTAGATAAAGCCCGCCAGCACGCCTTTTCTAATGCCGAACATATAAGAATAAAACATGATTGGCAGAATGCTTACGAATGTAATCGAGCCGCCTTGAGGCAAGCGGAAAAACCTTATATAGGACAGGGCGAAGCTCATAGCTATGCAAATCGCTGCGTATACAATGCTTTTTGTGTGGTTGTCAAGGGTGGACTTTTTGCCGAAAACAAGCGTAAGGGAGACAAGTATACCTATCAAAATAAGAGTAGAGAAGATAAGGATAAGCTCATCTGCTAAGACAAATTCCGCTTGATAGGTCTTTATAAGCTGATAGATAAGCATACCTATTAGATAAGCCCCAATCAGCAAAAAGGATATCTTGAGATATAGTTTCATATATCGCTTGTTTGTTAGTGATATAATTAATGCTCCTATAATAGCGGCAACTAACAGTGCGAATAGGGCGAATATAGGCCAAAAAACCTGAGCAGAAAATTCTCCGCTTTTCACCATGTCGTCGAATAGCAAAAATGCCATAATCGCTATGACTCCTATGGAATAGCCCACGCCGACTCCTATGGCGTATTTATAAAAGTCCTTGATACGCTCTTTGTTATAAACCCATGTTAGGATACCAATAACGGCAATTAAGGCTACCAAACCAATGGTTAGGTAGAGAAGCACGGTTGCGCTTTTGTCAAAAACGGACAATGATGAGAAACCACAAAACATAATAACCTCCTCATTTGCCATGGGGAACTTATTGAGAGATTAAAAAAGTCTTAAAAGAGATTACCTTTTAAGACTTGATGTACGAAATTCGCTTTCCTTTCGTGAGTCTCAACTCAATCAAGTTCAAAGGGTATAATCTCAGACAGCTTTAGGCTGTCACCCCTAGCAAATATTATTTGATATGATAGATAAATTATAATAGGATAGAGGGGGTTTGTCAAATATTTATGTGAGAAATCTAATAGGAATTTGCATTAACATGTTTCATCATGTCTCTTAGTTTAATATCTAGGTTATCTATTTTTGAATAAGTCTAAGACGCACAAATGTGTTTTTTTGCTTTCTTCATATAATTCCATATCTTTCCAATATGGTCTACACCTTATTAGAATTCCTATTTTCTTTTGGAAAGTTATCTTTTATGTTTCTTTTTATCAAATAGAATCCTTCATCTTTTCTTACCATATCTGCACCTTTTTCATGCAAAAGATATAATAGGTGTATTAGGATGTTGCTTTTTCTTATTTGGTGGAGATAAGGGGACTCGAACCCCTGACCTACGCGTTGCGAACGCGTCGCTCTACCAGCTGAGCCATATCCCCGTATATTAAGAATAGTATAGTGAGCATTAAAAAATATGTCAAACTTTTTTAAGGGCAAAATTATAAATTTCAGAATTAGGTGTAAAAAAATTTTGTAATTAAATATAGATAGAAAATCCATTTTATACATGTAATTATAATTATAAGACTTCTAAAGATGAAAAAGAATATAACAATCATTGATATGAGAAAAATGGAATTATGCTTTTTGCGTCAAATCATGTAAGGTGGGATTATAAGAAAGAGTATTTTTATAATAGCGATAGCATTATTATAAATTGAGGCGTATCAGAACGCCTTTTTGCAGGAGCTTGATATACAGAAAGTTGAGTAAATAAGGATAGGGGGGTGTCTTGAAAAGATGCCCCTTGAAAGTTTTTATCCAGAAAAGTTATTCAATTTTACTTGCAAAAACGGCTATGCTTTGTTAGAATAAGATAGCTTTTAATCGGACGCGGAAAGATGACCGAGCGGCCGAAGGTGCACGACTGGAAATCGTGTGTACGGCAAAACCGTACCGAGGGTTCAAATCCCTCTCTTTCCGCCAAGTAGGGAATTAGGCTTTTTTGTAAGAAAAAAGCCTTTTTTCATACTACATCGTCCGCCATAAGAGAATATATGTTTAGGGAAGATTTAGGGAAGATTTAGGGTGCTATTTTAGTGTACTATTTTAGGGTATAGATTTTGGTTTTTTCAAGTCTGTATTATCTTTCTTTGATGTTTTTTCCTTAGTTTTTTCAAACAGAGTTGTAATTGGTGATAATTATTGGGGGCAATATATTGTAACAGTTTAGGGGCTGAAAAGATAGGTCATTTGATTTTCATTCAACAGTCTATACTGATTATTGTTTTTCCATTATCCAAAAGTCAAAATTATCAATTCGTTGAAATTCATTCTTTATTAGGTTATAATTAACTTATGAGAATTGGAATATTTGGCGGGGCGTTTGACCCCGTCCATAAGGAACACAAGAAGATTATTCAAAGAAGCCGCCTGGAACTCAATCTGGATAAAGTCATTGTTCTTTTATCATATACCCCGCCGCATAAAGATTGTAAAATATCGCCCTTTCATGACAGGTTGAAGATGCTTGATGCAGAACTCTCAAGCCTTGACTATGTAATAATCGATAAAAGAGAATACTTAAATCAAAAAGAGCCAAACTTTGCTTTTCAGGTACTCAAAACATTGGTTTCGGACTACCCTGATGATGATTTGATTTATATCATTGGGGGCGACAGTATGATAAAGTTCCATACTTGGGCGCACCCAGATATTATATCACAGCTTATGCCAATCGCTGTTATCTCCCGAAAAGGCTATAAAGGACTTGACCAAGCTATACAAAACGCCCGAAAGGAATACTCTGCTGAAATCAGACTTCTTACTTTTGAAGGCGAAGATATCAGCAGTTCGCTTATCAAGGCTGAATATGAGCTTGAAAGATACAGCGGTCTTGTAAGCGCTGAAGTTCATAAAATCATTGTGGAGGCTGGACTTTATAGCGATTTTAAGGATATAGTCGCAAGACTTATGTCAAACATCTCAAAAGAGCTATTTGAGCATTCAAAATCGACGGTTTATTTTGCAATGCGGTTTGCAAATCAATTAGATTTAAGATATGAACAGGTGTTCTTGTCCGCTCTTTTGCATGACTGCGCCAAGGAAATGCAAATCCCAAAAGAATATGAAGATATACCTATTAAGATAACACATCAGTATCTTGGCGCTGAAGTCGCCTGCAAGGAGTACGGAGTTAATGACCAAGAGGTCTTGTCCGCAATAAGATACCACACCACCGGCAAGGCGAAAATGGGCACTTTGGACAAGCTCATATATTTGGCGGATATGCTGGAGCCTTTGAGGGACTTCCCAGGAGTGGAGCGCTTAAGAGAGATTGTAGAAGAGGACTTTGAAAAGGGCTTTTTGGAATGCGTGAAGCAATCCATAAAAAGGCTGGAAAAATCGGGAAGGGATATTTACTATTTGACCATGGAATGTTATGATTATTATAACAACAAAGCATTTTTAGACGATTGCAAAAATAAAAAGGAGAAAACATGTCACCTAAAGAGTTAAAAGACCAAATTATACAAATACTTGACGATAAAAATGCACAGGACATAACTGCCCTTGATATCGCCAGTAAGACAACAATCGCAGATTATTTCATAATCGCCACGGCTAAGAACGCCGCTCAGATAAAGGCGCTTGTAGAGGCGATAGAAGAAAATCTTGAAGAGAAAGGCGTGCTTGCACTTCGAAAAGAAGGTGTCAATGACGCAAGATGGGTCGTTATCGACTATGGCAGTATATTTGTCCATATCTTCAACGCTCAAACAAGAGAATTTTATAACCTTGAAAAACTTTGGGGAGAAAGGTCTTAAGGGGATTTATAAAAGGCGGGGGGAATGTATTTTATCGTCACAAACGAAATAATTCCCGTTATGAGCCCAGAAACGCTTCCGATAATAATAAAATATGGCAAGAACCCGAATACCAAGCTATTGGTCATAATTGCCGCCACACATAGCTGTATGATATTATGAAGTATGGCAGATAGTACGCTGATAACGGGTATGGATAGTCTCCTTGTATAGAGAAGTGCCGTGGTTAAGGCGACGGACAATAAAGATGAGGGGAGAGAATATAAAATCATGACGGGGTTTGCTACCAAAAGTGGCACAAGAATAGATTTTAGGGCGATAATAGCGAAAGCGTATTTATAATTCAAAAGCAGAATTGCAATAATTATTACCACATTTGACAGTCCCAATTTTACATAAGGCAGAAAGGGGATAATGGGCGGAATCAGGTTCTCCACCACTCCGATAATCATAGACGCCGCAAGCAGCATTGAGGCTATGGCAAGGTTTTTTGATTTCATTGTCTGCCTCCCGTTATGCCGTCAATATCGTTGTCCGAACGGATGATAACAACCAAGCCGTTGGGGGCGCAAATTATGCGTTCGCCTCCGTTTTTTATGGGACGGCTTTTAACACAGAGCTTGTCCGGACAATCGGCATGGCTGACATATACTTTCGCATCTTTAATCGTTATGGTGTTGTGTCCTTCAATTTCAATCTCTATGGTTTTGTTTTCGTGTAAAGGGTGAACTTCCAAAAGATTTCCTTTATGATAAATCTCCACATATTCGCCGCTGGTCTTTCCGCTTAGCATAAATATACTTGCAACAATCGCGGCAACAATTAGAATTATTGCGGCGATATCCCATACAAAAAACATCTTATTGTTCTTGTAGTGGTCAAAGATTGATGTTTTTTCTATACGCCGACCTACTTGGCTCAAATTGTATATCTCCTATGATATTGTAGTATTCTTCGCCCTTAGTAGTATTTTGTATAATAACCAAAGCCGAATACCCAAGTTGCTCTATATTTTCCGCCCAATCAAGACCGCTGACGATAATCGCAGTAGCTAATGCATCGCAGTACATCCCTTTTTCGCCGATAACACTTGCGGATATGATATCAAACTCATTGAGGCTTGCGGGATAGCCGTTTTTGCCAATAATATGAGAATATCTTGTACCGTCAATGATATAGTATCTCTCATAATCGCCGCTTGTGGATATTATCAGATCCTTGAGGTTGACCACTCCAAATAACCCGTTTTCCCTTGGATGAGTAACGCCTATATTCGCCTTGCGGGAATAAGGCAGTATGTCACCGCCGATATTGATAAGCGCTTGATAGTCCTTGACAAGCTCTTTTACTTTGTCTATGGCATAGCCTTTGGCGATGCCGCCAAAGTCAAGTTTTGCATTGTCATGGGATTTAGTTATGGTTTGGCTTTCTTCGTCTAATTGAAAAAGCTCCATTTGGGCGATTTGTAGAAGCTCTATGATATCTTCATGCGGCGGTATCTCTTCAACTTCGTTATAGAGCTTATCGGGACTAAAGCTCCATAGTTCGACAAGGGGATAGACGGCGGGATTGAACGCTTTGTCTGTCAGCTCGTAAAGCTCCATGGACGCCTTAAAAAGTTCAAGGGTATGCTTTCCAATTTTCACCGGCTCGCCGACTTTTGCTTGGTTAATCTTATATACATCGCTTGTTTCTATGACCGTAGATATTTGATTCTCAATTTCAACAAGCGTCTTATGGATTTTTTTCAAAGCAGAACGCGCGGAGACACCTTTAAGCTGAATGCTATAAAATGAGCCGAATATAAGGTTTTCGCCGCTACTTGCGGTACACCCTGACATTATAAAAATCAGAGCGACCAGTATAACCAAAAATGGTTTCAGCTTTTTCATTAAATCCTTTTACCCCACATAGCATATTCCGATAGTACCCGGTCCGCAATGCGTTCCAATGACTGGTCCTACGGGCTGAAGCCAAATTTCGGCATTGGGAAGAGCTTGTCTTATTTTCTGCTCGACCATGTCGGAATCTTCGGGGCTGTCGGCATTCAAAATAGCTATTGGATATTTATCGTCGGCGTTTTCTATCACATCGTTGACCAGATAGTTCAACGCCTTTTTTCTGCCGTTTATTTTTGCGGCGTTGAATAGCTTTCCTTCGTTGTTTAATTTGATGATAGGTTTAATCTGTAAAAGTGTGCCTATATTCGCTTGCGCCGCTGAAAGGCGTCCGCCTCTTTTTAGGTATTTCAGACTTTCGGGTGTGAATACCATTTGTGTTTTGTAAATAAAAGTGTCTAAGAATTTTGTTATCTCTTCCACGCTCTTGCCTGCGTTGTGAAGTTTTGCCGCCTCGTATACGGCAAGACCCGCCGCAAGGCTTATGGCTTTTGTATCAAACCTTGTAAAACGGGCGTCGGGGTATTTTTCCTTAAGCTTAGCGACAGCCTTGTCCATAGATTCAAAGGTGGCGCTCATTTGGGATGAAAAGCTTACATAGAGAATCTCTTCGCCTTTTTTGAAAAACGGCTCAAAGTATTCCCTGTAATTTTCTTCGTTAAGGCAAGATGTAATGGGCGTGTTGCCTTTTCTGACTAAATTAAAAAATTCCTTAGGGTCATAGTTTTCTCCCAAGTCATAAAAGTATTCCTTGTCACAAATAGTGTAGGGCATTCTGATAATGTTCGTGATGTTTAATTCCTTGGCCCTTTCCCACCATAGTTCGCAATTGGTGTCTATAAAAAATACTGACATGATTATCTCCTTAAACTAAAAAAATATTTATAAATTTAATTATAAGGCATAACTTTTTTGGTTGCAAGGAAAAAAAGAGGGGGTTAGCATTTATTGCCATATCTCTTTAAGAAAAAGGTATGAAAGTATATGGTTTTTTCTCAAAATAGCGCATTTAGGTTTTTGGTATGAATTTTGCAATCATTTTAGAAATCACTTCACCTTATTGGTGATAATAAAAAAAACCTTTGCTATTTTTTCCGTCATATGATATTATAATGTATATAAAAAAATTGTATAATTATTTTTATGGAGGCAAGACATGAAAAAGAGTAAGAAACATAAAGAGAATACAGTTAAAAAAGAAGAGCCCCAAGTGGTTCGTCAAGAGGTTGATTACTTTACTAAATATTACAACGCCTATAAGAATGATTATATTTCCCAATATTACAAAGCCTATAAGGAATTTAAGGCAAAACAACAAAACCAATAACCTTTTTTTGAATTTTTAATCTTAATTACATTATGATAGTCGGCGCATACTATATATTGAGGTATGCGCTTATGTCTTTTAGCTATAAGAGTTCAATCAGTTTCGGATTGGTCTATATACCCATCAAGCTTGTCAATGTCATAAAGACCAACGCCATTGGCTTTAATATGATAGACAAAAAGACCAACAGCAGGATATCCCATAAAAAAGTGTCGCAGGCGACTGGCGAAGAAGTGCCAAATGAGGATATTGTGAAAGGCTATCAGTATGAAAAAGATAGGTATGTAATTTTTGAGGATAGCGATTTTGAAAAAATCAAGACCAAAAAAGACAAGACCATAACAATAGAATCCTTTGTGGATATCAAGGAAATCGACCCCGTTTATTATGACAAGCCTTATTTTGTCGTCCCCAACGGTGCGGAGAGGGCGTTTGTACTGCTTAAAGAGGCTATGCAAAAAGAGAACAAGGTGGGTATAGCTAAAACCGTGCTTGGCTCCAAAGAAAACCTTGTGGCGTTGAGGGTCAATAACGGGGAAATGATGTTAAGTACGCTTTATTTCTTTTCAGAAGTGCAAAAAAACCCCATAAAGGAAATGAACATAAAGCCTGAGGAAAAGGAAATTGAGCTTGCTCGCATGATAATAAACAATATGACAAGGTCTTTTGAGCCTGAAAACTATTCGGATGAATATAATATCAAGTTAAAAAAGGCGATAGAGGACAAAATAAAGGGCGAAGAAATCACCGTCGCCGAAGACCAAGATATGCCACATGCGGCAATAAACCTTATGGAAGCGTTGCAAAGGACTATAAATATGAATAAGCAAGCGCATGGAGGATAGGTTAGGCTTGTGGCTCATTTTTTTTGGAAAAATGCTTCAAGGATTACCTCTTGATATTAATATTTTGTGACGATTTGCCAATTAACAAAAAACATATTTGAAACAAGAAAAAACCACCCAGATAAGGTGGTTTTTACTTGGTGCGGTTGACAAGACTTGAACTTGCACGCCATTAAGACACATGATCCTTAGTCATGCCTGTCTGCCGATTCCAGCACAACCGCTTATATTTTGTTGGTACGAGGGAAGGGACTTGAACCCTCACTGCGTGAAACAATATGAACCTGAATCATACGCGTCTGCCAATTCCGCCACCCTCGTAAGGTCTGATAGTATTCTACACCAGTATAGAAAATCTGTCAAATATTTATGACAAAAAATTTATAATAAAGCCTTAAATAAAAAAGCGTATTAATTGCGGTGATGTGATAAAATATCCTTTAATGGAATTTTATATCTCTTGCGCTTTGGGAATAATTGTTTTATAATAAAAATAGAAATGAACATTGAGAGGCAAAACAATTGAAAGTTACAAGAGCTATTATTCCCGCCGCAGGTTATGGCACAAGATTTTTACCGGCGACAAAGGCGATGCCTAAAGAAATGTTGCCTATCGTAGATGTCCCCTCTATACAGTATATAGTTGAAGAATGCGTTCAAAGCGGTATAACCGATGTATGCATAATTTTGGGCAGAAACAAAAACAATATCGCCGACCATTTTGACAGGAATTTTGAGGTGGAAAGCGCACTTGCCAAATTAAAAAAATATGAGCAGATAAAGATTATGAATGAACTTTCAGACAAGGTCAATATCTGCTATATTCGCCAAAAAGAGATGCTTGGCACAGGCAAGGCGATAGAACTATGTCAGTCCTTTGTCAAAGGCGAGCCGTTCGCAGTCTTATTCGGCGACGATGTCATGTATAACCCCGAATATCCCGTCACAAAACAGCTTATAGACGCTTATGAGACTACAGGGTTGACCATAGTCGGAGTGCAGCCGCAACCAAGGGAAGAGGCGATAAAATATGGGGTTATCGTCCCCGGCAAGGTCAAAGGGGCGTACACCAAAATCCTTGGCTTTAAGGAAAAGCCAAAAATCGACGAGCTTCCAAGTACCTTGGCAAGCTTAGGAAGGTTCATATTGACGCCGGATATCTTTGAGTATATCCGCCGCACTCCGCCTGCAAAGAACGGCGAGGTTTATCTTCCCACAGCTATAGAAATGCTTGCAAAGGATATCGGGGCTTTTGCTTTTTCCTTTGAGGGCAAGAGATACGATATAGGCGACAAGCTTGGCTATATCAAAGCCAACATCGAGTTTGCCCTCCGAAAAAGAGAGCTAAAAAACGCTCTGAAAAGGTATTTAAGAGACCTTGTCAAGAATATATAATAAGTAGGACTTTAAACTTATTGTATATGTTAAAATTCAGCTTTGAGTTGAAAAGGGTCTTTGACCTTGCAAGAAAGATAAAATTCTACTGCTCTATGCATGAGATATTGAGCGCGAACCTTTTATTATCTATGGCGATGGAAAAGACTTGTTTTGCGTATGAGGTGCTTTCAAGACTGGGGCTGGACTTGCAAAAAGCAAAAAGTTTTGTTATGGACGCCTCAGAAAGCGAGGAATTAAGCATATCCCAAGAGGCTGGCGAGATATTGTCTTTTGCTAACAACGCCGCCGCCCAAAGCGGATATAAGAACATCTGTTCGCATCATCTGCTGTTGTCGATTGTTACGCTTTCGCATAAATCGGTAAGGCAGCTCCTTTGGGATTTTGGCATAACCGCCGATAAGATAAGCGCCGCAGTCAATGCTATGAACTATTATAAAATAGGTCTTAATGAATATGAAGACGACGGGGCGGGGCGGAACATCAAAGTAAGCAGGCGTATAAAAAACAAGGATTTGGAAAGAGAAATATTGAACGCCTTAAACAAGAATATCTAAAAAAATTTAGATAAAAATATTACAAATGGAGGAATGAACTATGCGGATTGAAATCGCGACAAAGAACTATAAACCCACCGACCATCTCAAACAGATTATTGAGAAGAAGATATCCAAGTTTGACAAGTATTTTTCCCAAGAGGCGTCCGCTAAAGTAATGCTTTCGGCATCTGGTCAGCAAAACAACCGCCATACCATGGAAATAACTTTGAAATCGGGCAGTATCAGTGTGAGAAGCGAAGTGACAAGCGACAATATGTATGACAATATCGATATCATTCTGCCCAAGATAGAAAGACAGATAGTAAAACACAGAAAGAAATTCGAATCGAGATTTAGAAAAGAGTCGCTTAAAGAGCCTTATATCTATGAGAGCAACAAGGAAGTCGAAAGCGTAAGAGGCAAGGTCGTCAAAAAGAAGATTTTTGATATCGCTATATCCAGCGTGGAGAATGCCATTGACGAAATGGAACTTCTTGACCACAACTTCTATGTGTTCATAAATGATGAGACAGCCAAAGTCAATGTCGTATACAAAAGAAACGACGGCGATTTTGGACTTATAGCGCCGGAATATTGAGAAAATCCATATGAAAATAGGAATATCAACCGCCTCATTTTTCTCCAAGGAGGCAACCGAAGACACATTTCAGATAATTGAAGAAATGGGAATACAGACTTGTGAAGTTTTTTTGACAACATTCATGGAGTATGAGCCTGAGTTTATTCAGCAATTAAAAGAGAAAAAGAACAGCGTGGATGTCTATTCAGTGCATACCTTGAATGTGCAGTTTGAACCCGAACTTTTTAATATCGTCAAAAGGACAAGGGATGACAGCGAGTCGATTTTCAAAAAAATAGCGCATGCAGCGAAAGAGCTTGGAGCAAGTTTCTATACCTTTCACGGTCCTACCAGAATGAAAAGAACTCCGTATCATATAGACTTTGCCAGGATAGGTAAGAGGATAGATGAGCTTGACGAGATGCTTTACGCTATAAGTAACGGATGTAGGATAGCTTATGAAAATGTGCATTGGACTTTTTTCAATTCGCCTGAATTCTTTTCAACCCTAAAAAAGTACACTTCGGTAAGGTGCTGTCTTGATATCAAGCAGGCGATGCAGTCCAAGTATTCGCCTTATGAATACATAGATGTTATGGGCGACAGGTTGAAAAATGTTCATTTGTGCGACTATGATTCGAACGGCAAGCTGTTTTTGCCGGGAAAGGGGAGCGTTGACTTTGTGAAGCTATTTAAGTACCTGTTGGACAAAGGCTATGAAGGTCCTTTGATAATGGAATTATATGCCAAAAACTATGACTCTTATGAAGAAATTTTAGACTCTTATGAATACTTGAAAAACTGTCTTGATAAAGCAAAAATATAATAAAGAGGAGAAAAAATGAAAATCAGATTTGACTACAACAACATGATGAAAGAATATGTGGGGGATGAGGGAATCTCTCAAAGCGACTTGACAAAGATAAGACCGATAATCCAAAAAGCTTATGACAGCGTTCAAAACAATAGAGGCAAAGGCATGACCCAATGGATGGACCTACCATACAGCCAAGCCGAAGTTGTGGACGAAATCATGAGTTTTGCAAAAAGCGTGAGGAAAAAGTTTGATAACTTTGTGGTTTTGGGGATAGGCGGTTCAGCGCTTGGACCCATGGCGGTATTTCAAGCTCTGTGCCATTTAAGGCACAATGAGCTCCCAAAGAGCAAGAGAAAGGCACCCAAATTCTATGTTGAAGACAATGTAGACCCCGAAAGGATGACGGCTCTTTTGGATGTTTTAAAATTGGAAAAGACCATGTTCAATGTCATTACAAAGAGCGGCTCCACCTCTGAAACCATGAGCCAGTATCTTATCATTATGGACTTGTTAAAGAAAGCTTTTGGGGATAAGGCAAAAGAACATATTGTCGCCACCACCTCACAAGACAAAGGAAACCTTATAAAAATCGCAAAACAAGAGGGGCTCAAGACCTTTTATATTCCCGACGGCGTGGGCGGAAGATTCAGCGAACTGTGCCCGGTTGGTCTTTTGCCGGCCGCAGTTTTGGGCATAAACATCAAAGAACTTCTTAGGGGTGCGGCTTCAATGGATAGAAGATGCAAAGTCAAGAATTATAAGAGAAACCCTGCGCTTATGGCGGCGGCTTTGCAATATATTTGTATAAACAAGGGCAAGAATATAAGCGTTATGATGCCTTATGCGGATTCATTGAAGCTTATGGCGGACTGGTACTGTCAGCTTTGGGGAGAAAGCCTTGGAAAAGCTGTGGACTTGGACGGCAACACTGTTTATGTGGGGCAAACGCCAGTCAAGGCTCTTGGAGTTACTGACCAGCACAGCCAAGTTCAGCTATATACCGAAGGTCCTTTTGATAAGGTAATCACGCTTGTAGGCGTGGAAAATTACCGCTCCCAAGTGACCATAAGCCAAGGCTGTGAAGACTTTCCCGATGTTTCTTTCTTGTCGGGGCATACCTTAAATGAACTGATTAAAGCGGAAATGCTTGCAACCGAATACGCCCTAACAAAAAATAGACGGCTCAACAATTTGATTATGCTTCCCGAAGTAAACGCACATACTATCGGACAGCTCTTGATGTTCTTTATGATGCAGACGGCTTATATAGGAAGCATGCTGAATATCGATGCCTTTAATCAGCCCGGAGTTGAGGAGGGCAAAAACGCCACATATGCGCTTTTGGGAAGAAAAGGCTATGAAAAAAAGGCGGAGGAACTGCAAAACAAAAAGCAAAAATCAGATAAGTATATTATATAGCGTTTTATAAATATTAAGGATATAAATATTTTAAAAACATTTGCAAAAGGTATCGCCGTATGGTATTATTAATTTGAAAATAATGAAATCTTTAAATCAGGTACAGTGATGCCGAAAGATAATCTATAATAGAGTGCTATCTTGCCCGCTTGCTGTATGAGCGGGCATATTTTCAGGATAGACAGGAGGCGAATATGAAAAAGAAAGCTGTGCTTATGGACGCCGTCGAGTTGAACAGAGCGCTTGTCAGACTATCTCATGAGATAGTAGAAAAAAACAAGGGCATTGATAATATCGCTCTTGTAGGCATTAGGACAAGGGGCGTTCCGCTTGCCCAAAGACTTGCGGAGCATATCAGAACAATTGAAGGAAGTCCTGTGAAGGTAGGGATATTGGATATCACACTCTATAGAGACGACCTCTCAATAATAGCCGACCACCCCGTTATTAATTCCACAGATATTGATTTCAGTGTCATAGGAAAGCATATTGTGCTAGTGGACGATGTGCTTTATACCGGAAGAACGGCAAGGGCGGCTATTGAAGCGCTTATGGAAATGGGCAGACCTGCCAGCATTCAGCTTGTGGTAATAATAGATAGGGGGCATAGGGAACTGCCTATCCGTGCTGACTTTGTGGGCAAGAATGTGCCTACATCTAAAAGCGAAGTCATAAAGGTGGAGCTTGCCGAAGTGGACGGCAAGGACGCAGTATCGCTATTTGAAAAGGAATAAGGTCTTAAGATTTAAGACCTTTTTTTTGAGGTAAAGATGAATTTAGGAAGAAAAGATCTTTTGGGGCTAAAAGAGCTTGACAAAGAGGAAATAATCAAGATTTTGGATGTCGCCGCGGAAATGAAAAAAATTCTTTCCCAAGGCGTAAAGAGGGTTCCGCATTTGCAAAATAAGAGCGTGGTTACACTTTTTTATGAGAATTCCACCCGAACAAGGATGAGCTTTGAGCTTGCGGGAAAGTTCCTTTCAGCGTCGGTCTCCAATATCGCAGTATCCAATTCCTCCGTGCAAAAAGGGGAGAGCCTTATAGATACCGGCAAGACTTTGGATGCGCTTATGACTGACGTGGTGATAATCCGCCATTACTGTTCTGGCGCTCCGCATCTTCTTGCCAAAAACATAAAAGCGCGCGTCATAAATGCCGGTGACGGAATGAACGAACACCCCACCCAAGCTTTGTTGGATATGTTCACCATGAGGGAAAAAGTCGGGCACTTGAAAGGGCTTAAGGTGACAATAATCGGCGATATCAAGCATTCCCGAGTGGCAAGAAGCAACATTATCGGCTTGAATAAGCTTGGTGCCCAAGTCACGCTAACCGCTCCCAAGACGCTTTTGCCTTATGACATTGAAAGAATGGGAGCGCAAGTCAAACCTCTGAATGAGGCTGTAAAAGACGCTGATGTGATAATGAGCCTTAGGATGCAAATGGAAAGGCAGTTGAGCGGACTTATACCGTCAAGGAAAGAATACGGCAGATTTTATGCCTTAACCGAAGATGTGTTGAACACTGCCAGAAAAGATGTGTATATCATGCATCCGGGTCCAATGAATAGGGGAATTGAGCTGTCTTCCGAGCTTGCCGACTCCCCGCAGAGCGTAATCAACGAACAAGTCACCAATGGCGTGGCTGTCAGAATGGCGGTGCTGTTCTTACTGACGAGAGGTGGCAAGAGATGAGAGTACTTATTCAAGGCGGTTTATTATTTGGTCAAGGGGAGTCTAAGGATATCCTTTTAGAAAACGGCGTCATTACAAAAATTGAGGACAGTGTTTCTGGCAGTTTTGACAGAGTGATTGACGCAAGAGGTCTTGCGGTAAGCTCTGGGCTTATAGATATGCATACGCATTTAAGGGAGCCGGGCTATGAACATAAGGAGAATATCTATACTGGCACAAAAGCGGCGGCGAAAGGCGGTTTTACTTCGGTTTGCTGTATGCCCAATACAAGACCTGTATGCGACAACGAATCGGTTGTTATTTATATAAAAGACCAAGCAGCTAAGGCGAATCTTTGTAGAGTATTTCCGATAGGGGCTATCACAAAGGGGCTTCAAGGCAAAGAGCTTGCGGAGATAGGCTGTATGAAAAAAGAGGGCATAGTCGCCATAAGCGACGACGGCAATCCGGTGGAAAATTCCCAGCTTATGCGCCTTGCCATGGAATATGCGGACGATTTTGGGGTATTGGTTATAAGCCATTGTGAGGATAAAAATCTTGTTGCTGACGGGCTTGCTAACGAGGGATTCCACGGCACTAAGGCGGGGCTAAGGGGCAATACAAGAGCTGCGGAAGAAGTGATTGTGGCAAGGGAAATCGTGCTTGCTGAAACCTTGGGCACAAGAATTCATATTGCACATGTCAGCACCAAAGGAAGCGTAGAGCTTATAAGACAGGCGAAGAAAAGAGGTGTTAAGGTGACATGCGAGACTTGTCCTCACTATTTCATTTTAGACGATAGTCTTTTGGAAAGCTTTGATACCAACCTTAAGGTAAATCCGCCCATAAGGACTAAGGAAGATGTACTAGCGATAATCGAGGGCATAAAAGAGGGCGTGATAGACTGCATTGTCACAGACCATGCCCCTCACCACAAAGACGAAAAGAATGTGGAGTTCCAGTACGCTATGAATGGGATAAGCGGTTTGGAAACGGCTTTTGCTTTGAGTTATAGCCATTTAGTAAAGGCTGGACATATTCCCTTGTCCAAACTGTTTGACTTAATGAGTAAAAATCCCGCCGAGATACTTGGGCTGGGGCTGGGACGCCTTGAGATAGGCTCCACCGACATATCGATTTTTGACTTGAACACAAGTTATAAAATCGATACAAGCAAATTTTTGTCAAAGGGTAAAAATTCTCCGTTCAACGGTTATGAAGTTTATGGCTCTGTGATGTATACTATTATTGGAGAAAATATAATTGAATGCGAGGAATTGAGATGATTATTGATAACTTAATTGAAAATATTCTGGAAAAGAACAACCCTTCGATCGTTGGACTGGATACATGCGTGAGCTATCTTCCGCATGCCAAGGACATTAAGGATAACTATACGGCGAGTGAAGAAATCCTTAAGTTCAATAAGCGCATTATTGACAGCGTAAGCGATATCGTCCCCGCCGTCAAGGTTCAGATAGCGTATTATGAGATGTACGGCATAAGCGGTCTTAAGGCGTTTGCGGACACCATACTTTATGCCGAAAGCAAGGGACTGACGACTATCGCCGACATCAAGAGGGGGGATATATCCTCAACGGCGCAGGCTTACAGCAACGCTTTTCTTGGCAAAAACGATATCAAGGTCAAGAGGTCGTTTAAGGCTGATTTTATCACCGTAAACGGATATTTTGGTACCGACGGCATCAAGCCTTTTATACAAGACTGTATTGACCGCAACCGAGGAATGTTTGTGCTTGTCAGAACATCAAATCCTTCGTCATGTGAGCTTCAAGGGCTGGAACTTGCGGACGGAAGAAAGGTGTATGAGGCTATGGCGGACCTTGTCAAGGACTGGGGAAAAGAGCTCATTGGAAAATACGGCTATAGCAGTGTGGGAGCTGTTGTGGGCGGTACTCATAAAAAAGAGTGCAAAAGCCTTAGGGAGAGAATGAAAAACACCTTTTTCCTTGTGCCGGGATACGGCGCACAGGGTGCAAGCGCAGATATGCTCAAAGGTTGTTTTGATGAAAACGGTATGGGAGCGATTGTCAATTCCTCAAGAGCTATCCTTTTGGCAAGGGAAAATAAAAAGTACAGCAATGATTATGCGGAGGCGGCAAGGCAGGCGGCTATCGATATGAGAAACGACATCAACAAAGCGATAGGCAGGTAAGCATGGGTTTTTTGGGGTTGGAAGACGGACAGCTTTTTGAAGGAAGACTCATTGGGAGCAAAAGAAAAGCGATAGGAGAGATTGTTTTCAATACGGGAATGACGGGTTATGAAGAAATTCTTTCCGACCCGTCATATTTTGGACAAATGGTCTTGATGACCTATCCGCTCATTGGCAACTATGGAGTAAACCTTGAGGATATGGAGTCTTCCAAACCGCATATAAAAGCACTTGTGGTTAGAGAACTTTGCGACTTTCCCTCTAATTGGCGTTCCGAACAAGATTTGAACAGCTGGCTTGTCAAACACAATATCCCGGGAATTCAAGGCGTGGATACCCGTCATATTACAAAAATTATTAAAGAAAAAGGAGTTATGAACGCAATTATTTCAGAGGACAAACCCACCAAAGAAGATTGGGATAAAGTAAAAGCTTATAAAATAAAAGAGCCTGTAAAAAAAGTGAGCGTAAAAAAGGCGTATAAAATTGACGGTTCAGGAAAGAATGTGGCTGTCGTGGACCTTGGGGTGAAGAGAAATATTCTGAACTGCTTGATTGAAAGAAACCTTAATCTGACGGTGTTTCCCTATGATGTAGAGCCGTCCGAGATATTATACGGCGGTTTTCATGGGGTGGTGTTCACTAACGGTCCTGGAAATCCCAAAGATAATAAAGAAATTATTGAGAATATAAAAGCCTTGATAGGGAAGAAGCCGATTATGGGAATATGTCTTGGGCATCAGCTTGTGGCGCTTGCTCAAGGGGCGGATGCCCAAAGACTAAAGTACGGTCATAGGGGCGGAAATCATCCCGTAAAGGACTTAAAAAGCGGAAAAATGCATATTACTGCACAGAACCATAGCTATGCCGTAATAGCGGAGACGCTTCCCAAGAACAGCAAAGTTACTTTTATAAACTGGCATGATAAGACGGTAGAGGGTGTAAAATACTCCAACAATTGCTTTACGGTGCAGTTTTATCCCGAGGCAAATGACACAGGATATCTTTATGACGAATTTTTAAGGATGATGTAATGATAACGACAAAAGCAAAAATCTTATTAAATATAAATGTAACAGCTAGTAACATCTATAAAATTGTGCTTTTTATTGAGGGCATGCCTAAGATAAAAGCCGGTCAGTTCGCTATGGTCGACTGTGGGAAAACAGACGGGGTACTGCTTAAACGCCCTTTGAGCATTCATTCCTTTGACAACGACACAATAACAATTCTATACAAAGCCTTGGGCAAGGGCACAAAAGCCCTTTCAAGAATGCAGAAAGGCAGTATCATAGATATTATTTTACCGCTTGGCAACGGCTTTGAGGCAAGGAACTATTCTAATATAGCCCTTGTCGGGGGCGGATTGGGTATATTTCCCCTTTATTCGGTGATAAACGAATATCCTCAAAAGAATTATTATGCATATCTTGGTTGCAAAGATAAACATGATTTTGTATGTAATGATATCTTTAATGAGAAGTGCAGAAAGACATTAATAGCCACCGACGACGGCTCTTTGGGACAAAAAGGTCTTGTGACTGACTTTTTGGCGTCTGATTTGAAACGGTTCAATGCTATTTTTGCCTGTGGACCTAAACCTATGCTTAAGGCTCTTAAAAATTTAGTTGTGGGTACCCAAATACCCACTTTTGTATCACTTGAAGAAAGAATGGGATGCGGATTCGGGGCTTGCTTGACATGCGCTTGTAAGACAATTCGTGGTAAAGAAAGGGTTTGTATGGAAGGTCCTGTTTTTGATATAAAAGAGGTGATACTATGACCGCTTTAAGCACAAATATATGCGGAATTGAATTCAAAAATCCCGTAATTGCAGCAAGCGGGACTTTCAATTTTGGAAAAGAGTTTAAGAACTTCTTTTCTTTGTCCAAGCTTGGCGGTATATGCTTAAAGGGTTTGACTTTGGGAAAAAGAGAGGGCAACGACTCCCCAAGAATCGCTGAATGTTATGGCGGAATCCTCAACAGCGTAGGGCTTCAAAACCCCGGACTTGAGGCTTTTTTGAGAGATTTGACGTCTGTTTTGAAAGAAGATACTAATTTTATTGCCAATATAGCTGGGAATACTGTATCTGAATATTGCGCATTAGCAGAAAGGCTTAGCGATACCGATATATCCATGATAGAACTTAATATCAGCTGTCCCAATGTCAAAAAAGGGGGGCTTTCTTTCGGGGTGTTGCCCGAAGATGTCAAAAATATAGTAAAGGAAGTAAGAAAATTTTGCAAAAAACCTCTTATTGTCAAGCTTTCTCCCAATGTGGCGTCTATTTCCGACAATGCTTTGGCAGCGCAAGACGGCGGGGCGGACTGTATTTCATTAATAAATACGCTTAAGGGAATGGCAATTGATATTTATACAAGAAAGCCGATATTGTCCAATGTCATAGGCGGTTTGAGCGGACCTGCGATAAAGCCTGTGGCGCTCGCCATGGTGTATGAATGCTATAAGGCGGTGGATATCCCAATAATCGGAATAGGCGGAATTATGGATTATAAGGACGCCTTGGAGTTCATGCTTGCGGGTGCAAGTGCTGTGCAAGTCGGAACGGCAAATATGATAAATCCTATGGCAATGGTGGAGATAATAGAGGAACTGACGGAATTTTGCAAAGAAAACAATATCAAAAACATAAAAGAGCTTGTGGGAGGACTTGTTGTATGACCGATAGGGAAATCATGGATATTTTTGAAAAAGCCGGGGTGCTGATGAGCGGACATTTTCTACTGACCAGCGGAAGGCATAGCGATAGATATATGCAATGTGCAAAGCTTTTTACATATCCCGAATATAGCGAAAGGCTGACAAAAGAACTTACAAAAAAAATTCAAGGTGTTGATATAGAATGTGTTGCTTCTCCCGCAATCGGCGGAATAATCATAGGATATTGCATGGCGAAACACTTGGGCAAAAGGAATATTTTTGCCGAAAGGCAAGATTCAGAGATGACTTTTCGGAGGGGTTTTGAGATAAAAAAAGGAGAAAAGTGCTTAGTTGTCGAAGATGTTGTGACCACCGGCGGTTCTGTCAAAGAGGTTATTCAATTGATTAATAATAACGGCGGTCAAGTGGTTGGAGCGGCTTCCCTTGTTGACAGAAGCGGTGGTAAAGCTGATTTCGGCGTTCCGTTCTATTCCTTGGTATCCGTCGAGATACAATCCTATGAGCCCGCAGACTGTCCAATCTGTAAAGAGGGAATACCGCTTGTAAAACCCGGCAGTAGAAAGTAAAGAATTTTCTATTATACGCTATAAAAAAATAATTTGGCTTTCCTTAATAGGAAAGCTTTTTTTATTCGTTGTTATGAACAATGCGTTATAATAACTGAATGGTATTTTTAAGATATTTATGGCTGAAAAACATTCAATGATAGCTGTTAATTTTCTATAAAGTGAAAAAATCGAGGCCGGCTCAAAGAGCCAGCCTCTGAAGTTAGTCTATAAGCCGAGTTCTGTCTTGAATGACCATCTGTCTAGGCAAACCGTTGCCGGAATGCTCAAGCGATTTTTGGGGTCGGACGGGCAATCCATTTGACCCGTATCTTGCATCAGGCGGGGTTTACATAGCCAATTTCGTCGCCGAACTGCTGGTGCGCTCTTACCGCGCCTTTCCACCCTTACAAAACCTTGCGGTCTTGCGGTATATTTCTGTTGCACTATCCTTGAAGTCGCCTTCAGTGGGAGTTACCCACCGCCTTTGCCCTGTGATGCTCGGACTTTCCTCATCAATACTGATGCGGTCACTCGACTAACTCTATAAGCATTTTAGCATAAAAGCCCTGTGTTTGCAACAACTTAGTATTGTTTAGACATCTGTATTATGGAAATAATAAACAGAGGAGATTTTATGCCTTATACGATTCTGATAACTGTTAATATCTTAATACTTATTATTATTGCATGGAGAGCGACCATTAAACGACCAGAGATAAAACAAATGGTGTGTCTAAGTGACGACGACCTGGTCAGGGCGCTTTTGCCGTTTGCAAGGGAAATGAGAATTACCGAGTATGGCAAGGGATACAACCTTGCCTCTCTTTATCCAGTTATTCATAGAGCATACAAATTGATAGAAGCCAAAGTTAAGAAAAACAAGGTTTTGTTTGAATATGAAAAGTGGCTTTATCAAAATATATATCTTGTCAAAAGATTCATTTTCAGCAAACAAAAAAACAGCTTCAAAAACCTCCCTCACTCTAATGGAGAGGTGAGAATCACGGCGCTGGCAAGGTTTATTGTAAACAGGTCCTTGAACTGCTTGAATTCTCAAAGGATATCCCTTGCCTTAAACACTATAAAAAATCAGCTTTCTTTAAGCTTCAGTGAAATATTGCTGTTTAATGATGCAATAAGCTATGCAGCAATCGAACAGATTTATATACTTTGCCAAAGGATATTGTTCCATTCCAAATGTGCCAGACTATCCCGCAAAGGCATGATCATTAAGAGAAAAATGGTCAGCGATGTATATAATTATTTCTTGTTAAACAACCCCAAGTTGAAAGAAGAAGCTGAAAGGCAACTTAGGAGAATGGGCATCAATCCGCAAAGCATAGCATTTAATTATAATCTGTCCTTGACGCATAGCACCAAAATGGCGGAAAGCCTTTTTAAGGCGTTGTTGAATTATAATGATTATTTACCCAAAGACGAGCGTTTGGAATACCATAATGTCACTTCTATACTAAAAGAGCAAAAAGAGTATGACAAGATGAGCATGAATACAAAGTATTCGTTTTTTAGGATAATTGAAAAGATAAGCGAAAAGCTGAACATAAGCGAAATGGTGGTGGCAAAAGCGCTTGTGGAAATGGCGGACAAAAACAATACCGACATCGCAACCATATTGTATGACCACTATTACACCTTAAAAAGGGCTGTGAAAACAGGACAGACACTTGCCATACCCACAAAAAGGTCAAATAAAAGAGAATGCTGGTATATAATCTCCATAATTACGACGACTTTGGCTTTCGGGGCGGGGGGCTGGCTATGGACGGGAAGTGTTGTGGCGGCTTTATTGAGCCTTGTTCCCATTTTTTTTATTGTGGAATTTTTGATAAACACTATACTTTCCCACCTCGTCGAACAAAAGACTCTTCCACAGATGAATTATCAAAAGATACCGCCCGAACATAACACCATGGTGGTGATTTCAGAATTTTTGACATCTGTCGAACAAGCAGACGAAGCGATCAAACACCTTTTGGAAGTCAAAGAGGGCAATGACTGTGAGAATATACAATTCTCACTTCTTGTGGATTTGAAAAAATGCGACTCTGAAACACTTGGCGAAGATAAGGCGATTATTGACAAGCTTTCCGAGCTTTTGAAATATGACAGATGCAATGTGTTTGTTAGAAAAAGGGTCAAGGACGGGGATAAATATATAGGATATGAGAGAAAAAGAGGCGCAATAATGGCGCTTAATAGGTATCTTGTCACAGGAGATGACAAAGAATTCTCTTTTATATTGAGAAAGGAATATCCTAAGCCTGAATATATTATGACGCTTGACGCCGATAATACGGTCAACACTTCGGGCATAAGGGATATGATAAACATAATCGCCCACCCGTATAATGAGAAATATGACTTGATAAACGCCCACAGCAGATATAATCTGTTTTCAATAAGGACGGGATTCTCAAAAAGGTTTTTATTTAATGCCGGGATTATCGGCTATCCGGTCTATTCATCACTTTACTATAATCTTTTTGGCAAAGATGTTTTTTGCGGAAAGGGAATCTATAAGGTAAAATCGTTTTATAACAAGCTTGAAGGGGTGTTCCCCTCAAAAAAGATACTTTCACACGATATCTTGGAGGGGGCACTCTTAAATACAGGGTGCGGGGGTACGATATACGAGGACGCACCCACAGGTTTTCTTTCAGAAAGGGAAAGGCGTAAAAGGTGGATGAGGGGGGATATCCAGCTCTTGCCTTTTATAGGCAGGTCGTGGAAGAACGACGAGGGCAGAAAGTACATTTCCAAGATGTCGCCATTTTATAAATTCCTTATTTTCCATAACGCAATTCATCCGTTGAGAGAGTTTTTTTTACTCATTTTGGCACTTTCGGCGGTGTTTTTGTCAGCGGGGATATGGAAGTGGTTTTTTTTGGTTTTAGCCTTTCCTTATATCATAAACCAAATAGGCATATTCCAAGGCGTGAATAACAATATAAGGTTTAGGTATATCGTAGAGAAAACAGCCCTTAATATAAAAAACCTTATTGAAGAAGTGTTTATGCTGACATATTATGGCATAGCGAACCTTATTCTATTTGTTAAGACTCTTATGAAAATGGCCTCAAAAGGCAACCTCTTGGAATGGAAAACTTATTATCAGGCGCAAAAGCAAAAGAGCTTTTATTCGTATATAAGAGAGTTCACAGTGTCCATTGTGTTCTTGACTGTTTTGGGCGGAATTATGTTTTTTGTCGGGTTGAACCCGGTGTTTTTATTGGCGTTTGGAGTATGGGCGTATTTGGCACAGCTGTCTCTTTATTGGGGCAATAGGGAATTTAAGGAATACCGTCTGACTCGGGAGCAAAAGGAAAAACTCATAAATTATGCGGAAAAGACCTATAAGTACTTTAATCTTATGCAGACTCCGTCGGGGATAATCGGCGATAATATGCAAATAAAGCCTTATAAAGGGCAGTCCAAGAACACATCCCCAACAAATATAGGTTTTTCTATGCTTGCTGATGTATCTGCGTATTATTTAGGGTTTATTGATTTGCAAAAATGTATTGATGCTCTATTTAATAAGATAAAAAGCGTTGATATCATGCCTAAATGGCATGGAAATCTATACAATTGGTATAAAATTGATACTTATCGCCCGATAAACAATTTTATCTCAAGCGTAGACAGCGGAAATTTCTTGGCGTGCTTGATGATAGTCAACGAATTTTTTAAGGATAAGAATTTTCAAAAGGGCGTGGAGATAGCTGAACGGATAATAGAAGATACCGATTTGGACAGGCTCTATGACTTTAGGAAGGGGCTGTTTTATATAGGGTTTAATGAAAAGAGCGGGGAATACACAGGGCATTATGATATCTTGGCGTCCGAAGCAAGGATTTTAAGCATGATTTATATCGCACGGAGCGGAAAAGCCGAGCATTGGCGCAATCTGCAAAGGGACTATACACCGCTTATGGGCAACACGCTTTTGTCTTGGAGCGGTACTATGTTTGAGTACCTTATGGCGGATTTGTTCATTGATTCGCCAAGGTTTTCGTTGCTACATGAGAGCTCTTATAAGGCGGCGACCATTCAGTCCAGAAGTGCGGTAAAGGGCATATGGGGTGTCAGCGAAAGCTGTTATTATGAATTTGACGACGAATTGAGATATCAGTACTATGCTTTTGGTCTAAAAAAACTTTCATTGAGAAGCGATTTTGACAGGAGTACAGTTTCGCCGTACAGCTCCATTTTGGCTTTGAAATATATCCCAAATGAAGTTATGGAAAACTTAAGCAAAATTGAAGAAATGGGTGGATTCCATGACTATGGATTTTATGAAGCTATTGATTTAAGCGGAAGAACAAGGTTTATAGCGTCCTATATGACGCACCACCAAGGCATGATTCTTGCGGCAATAACAAACGCCTTGAACGACGATGTGCTTTGTAAGCTTTTTAGAAAAGCAAAAGGAATGCGGGCGTGCATGAATTTGCTAAATGAAAGGACAAGCGAACAGACTTTCGCTATAAAACAAAAGACACAGAACAATAAGATTTTGAAAATGGACAATGAGTATTATGAATATATTTCGGAGATAGAGTTCAATACCAAATCCGCTATATTAAGCAACGGAGCTATGACGGTATGTTTCGATACTTTGGGGAATAACTTTGTAAAATATAACGACATGTTTATAAACGCTTATAGGAGAATATATGAAACGCATAACGGCGGATACTTTTATGTAGTGGACTATAACGGCAACATATTCTCCCCGTCGTACTTCCCATTATGCGAAGATAAAAGCAAGTTCAGCGTATCTTATTCTGATGTGGAGATGACTTTTGAGAACACTCATTTAAGACTTAAGCAGGATATAGCTGTGGCGGACGGGCTTAATGCAGAAGTCAGGCGGTTGAGTTTGAAAAACGATATGCCAGTAAAAAAAGTGGCGTATTATATGGATGTTGCGTTGAACACTTATGACGGATTTAACGCACATCCCGTATTTAATAACCTGTTTATACACACATCTTTTGACGAAAGCAATAAAGCTGTTATATTCCACAAAAGGTCTATGCAGAAAGAGGGCGATGTATATTTGGCGTTTGTGATAAGGGGGCTTAGGAACTTAAAGATAGAGACAAATAGATTTAATCTTTTGGGAAGAAACGGCAGTGAAAAAAATCCGCTATTCCTTAAGGATGAGCAAGAAGAGAAGCTCTATCCGTCCTTGGGGGATGTCTTAGAGCCTGCTGTGGGGATTGTTGGCGAATTTGAAGACGAAAAGAAAGAGTGCCAGATAATTACTATTATTGCTGAGAGCATGGAAGAACTGGAGGACTATATAAGAATTCTGCCCGACGATTTTTATAGCTATTGCAAGGAATCTTCACGGATGAAATATAGGATAGGCAACCTTGCCAATAGACTTTGCGGGCCGCTTTTGTATCAACCTTATCCCAATAAGACGCTTTTATATGTATGGAAAAACCGTCTTCAGAACCAGTTTGATTTCATTACTAATCGAAAAAAGACAATTCTATATTTATATGACGACTCAAAAAATAACTTCTTTATTGAACTGTTGAAAGCTTTTAGGCAATGGAAATATTTGGGGCTGGACTTAAGGCTGATAGTGTATTATAGCGAAAACTTCAAGGAGACTCAAAAAGACCATATAACCGAACTTTTGAAAAGGTATTTTGTAACCAACTATATGCTGGTCGAGAAATCTCAAAAGATAGAGTACCTTTTTGATTTTGCATTTTTGGTCTTGGATACCGAGCTTTCAGTATACGAACTTAAAGAAAGAGATAATATATTAAGAAATATCCAAGACTCCCAAGCGTATTTAAGGGACTTTGAAATGGATGACAGAGAACAAAGTTCATTGAAGAGCGGCGCAGGGTACTACTGCCAAGAGTCTTATATATTGTACGATAGGCCTTTGTTGCCTTATAGTAATGTCATTTGTGACAAATATGGCGGAATGGTGATAACCGAAAACGGTGGCGGGTTCTACTTTTTTGAAAATTCAAGGGAATTCAAAGCTACCCGTCATGACTTTGACCCGGTAAAGGATACGCCTTTTGAGTATTTGTTCCTAAAATCTAAAGAAAATTATCACAGGATAAACGGCGGCAGCGGCAAAGGGCATATGACTATCTACCAAAAAGGAATGAATATTCACAAAACGCTTTTGACGGATTTTGATATCGAGGTCGCAAACTATATCATAAACGAGGGAATGGGGCGGGTGTGTGAAACAAACATTATGCCCGTATCAGCGGAGCACACAGGCGTTGAATTAATCTATGCTTTTTATCCAAATCTAAGCTGGACGGTGAAAAGCGACTTTATCGCCATAGAACTCAATCATAATACGCTTTCCATATATAATCTTTTGAACGGCAAGAGCTTTTATCTCAAGCTTTTTGGGCTTAAAAACGGGACTATTCAGAATGTGAACTTCAACGCTCAGCAAGTGCCTTATTTTGAAATCACATTATCAAGTCTTCCTCAAAAGTTGTTTTTTGTCGCCTCAAAAGACTATGTGTTCCTGAATTCATTAGATGAAAACAGCATTTTGGAATATAAGGAAAAGGATTTGAGAAAGTATAGCGAAATCAGCAACATCAATATAAAATCGCCTGTGAAGAGCTTTAATTATTTTGCGAACAACCTCTTATATCAGGTATATTCAAGCAGGCTTAGGGGCAAGTGCGGGTATTATCAGACGGGCGGAGCGACGGGCTTTAGGGACCAGCTTCAAGACTGTATGGCGTTTTTGCACAGTAACCCAGAAATAACAAGGGAACAGATAATCTATTCGGCTGGTCGTCAGTATGAAGAGGGGGATGTTATGCATTGGTGGCATCATCCCAAATTTGGGCTTAGGACAAAAATCACTGACGACAAGCTGTATCTGCCCTATGCGGTATGTGAGTATATTGAATTTACAGATGACAAGAATATTTTAGATGTGGAAATTCCTTATTTGAAGTCGCCTGTTTTAGAGGATTATGAAAAGACAAGGCTGGAAGACCCTCCATATACAACTTATACAGAACCGATAAGGGGGCACTGCATAAGGGCGATTAAGAGTGCCTTGAAATTCGGAGAGCATAATATTCTTTTGCTTGGAGGAGGGGACTGGAACGACGGATTGGACCATGCGGGCATAGACGGCAGGGGAGAAAGCGTCGCACTTTCTATGCTTTGCTATGATGTTTTAATGAGATTTAAGGAGTATTGCGATAAAAAGACGAAGGAATTCTTTAATGAGACAGCGGAAAAATTAAAGAAAAATATTGACGAATATTGTTTTGAGGACGGTCAGTATAAAAGGTTGTTTACTGACGAGGGCAAGTGGTACGGTGCAAGCAATACAAGCGAATACAATATCGACCTTGTGGCGCAGAGCTTCGCAACTCTATACAATATCGCCGACGAAAGAAAGAGGATAAGCTGTCTAAACGCCGCAAAACAGCTGGTGAACGAGAAATTGGGCATAATCAAGCTTTTGTCTCCGCCTTTGACCAAGAAGACATATCTTGGGTATATAAGCTCTTATCCTAAGGGAATAAGGGAAAACGGAGGGCAGTACACGCATTCGGCGATATGGTATATTATGGCACTGATAAGAGCAGGCAAACAGGAAGAGGCTTTTGAGCTTTTTCAAATGATAAATCCGACGGAAAAATGCAGATTCGCCGATAACAATCAGATGTATAAGGGCGAGCCCTATGTCTTAGCTGCCGATGTGTATTATAACAGCGACAACAAGGGAAGGGCTGGCTGGACATGGTATACAGGCAGCGCAGCTTGGGCGTATAGGCTTATTGTAGAGGAATTCTTTGGTCTGAAACGAAATGGTGACAAACTTGTTATCCTCCCCAATCTGCCCAAAAAGCTGATAAATAGCGAGATTCTATACAAATACAATATATCCGAATATATAATTGAATATGTTCAAGGTGAGAAGAACAGACTGACCGTTGACGGAGTGAAAAAAGGCGGTTTTGAGGTTAGATTGGAGAATAAGAAAAGGTCCAAAATTGTGGTTGAGATAGCTTTTGAAGAAGAGTTTTAATGCTTGACAATTCTTGAAAATGATTATAATATACAGTTATGGATTTGTTCAATATCAATAGACAAAGAAATGCTCCTTTGGCAGCCAGAATGAGATGTTCGAATATAGATGATTTTTTAGGGCAAAAGCACATCGTAGGAGAAGGCAGTCTATTGAGACGGGCGATTGTCGCCGATAGATTGGGAAGCTGTATATTCTATGGTCCGCCGGGTTCAGGGAAGACTACTTTAGCCCACATCATAGCTCAAATGTCCAAATCCAATTATGTCTATCTCAATGCTGTTTCAAGCGGCGTGGCGGATGTAAAGAAAGTAATTGCTGACGCCAAAGACAACTTGTCTTTGTATGGTGTCAAGACCTATCTTTTATTAGATGAATGCCATAGGTGGAACAAGGCGCAATCGGACAGCATGCTTTCTGCTATTGAGAAAGGGGAGATTATTTTTATCGGAAGCACCACAGAAAACCCCTATGTCAATATGACAAAAGCCATTGTCAGCCGCTGCCGAGTCTTTGAATTCAAACCTCTTGAACCAAGTGACATTAAAGAGGGGCTGAATAGGGCGCTTAAAGACAAAAAGAACGGCTTGGGCATGTACGACATAGACATATCCGATGACGCCATAGACCACCTTGTCTATGCCTCAAATGGAGATTTGAGGGTGGCGTTAAATGCCTTGGAACTTGCGGTTTTGAGTACTCCGCCCGATAAAGAGGGCGTTATCCGTATCACAAAGGATATCGCTGTCCAGTCAGTGCAAACACCGCCCCTGTCCATAGACGAAACCGCTTATTATGATATGTTGAGCGCTTTTTGTAAAAGTCTTAGGGGGAGCGATGCAGACGCCGCTTTATATTATGCCATGAGGCTAATAGAAGCGGGGTGCGACCCGTTGCTCATTGCAAGAAGGCTTGTGATTCACGCTGCGGAAGATGTGGGAATGGCAGACCCTAATGCCTTAGTTGTTGCTGTCAGCGCCTTGAACGCTTATGAAAAAATTGGATTGCCCGAAGGCAAAATTCCGCTTTCAGAGGGTATCATATATGTATGCTGCGCCCCTAAGTCCAATTCAGTGGTCACCGCTTTATATTCAGCGGACAAGGCGGCGAAAGAAGCCCATGACAATGTTCCGTACTATTTAAGGGACACGAACTATAAGAGCAAAAAGGTCACGGGGTATAAGTATCCCCATGACTATGGCGGATATGTTAAGCAGCAATATCTGCCCGACAGCATAAAGGACTTGGTATTTTATAAGCCGAGCCAAAACGGTTTTGAAAAAAATATAGAGATAAAAAAATTCAAGGAGGATTGATATTTATGGCAAAAAACTTAAAAGGAACAAAAACCGAAAAGAATTTGTGGGAAGCCTTTGCGGGCGAAAGCATGGCGAGAAACAAATACGACTATTTCGCTTCAAAAGCAAAAAGAGACGGATATCAGCAGATAGCCGCGTTTTTTGAGGAAACCGCAAGGAATGAAAAAGAGCATGCCAAGATTTGGTTCAAGAAACTTAATGGCATAAATGACACTTTGCAGAACCTTGATGTGGCGGCAGAGGGCGAAAACTATGAATGGACTGATATGTATGCCAAGTTCGCCAAGGAAGCCAGAGAAGAAGGCTTCGATGACATCGCAGAATTATTTGACGGTGTCGCCGCTATTGAAAAGACCCACGAGGAAAGATATAGAGCACTTATTGCGAACATCAAGGGCGGGAAGGTGTTTGAGAGAGAGGAGAAGAAAGTTTGGGAATGCAGAAACTGCGGCAATAGAATAGATGCCAATAAAGCACCCGATGTATGCCCAGTATGCGACCATCCACAAGCTTATTATCAAATCTTTGTAAGAAACTATTAATTGAACAAAAACTCATGTTTGGAAACGGGCAATACTCTTGCACCGATTTTCCGATTAATCTATTAAAGAGAGAATATAAGAAATGATTGAAATATATAACCTTACTAAAATATATAAATCCAGTAGGGTAAAGGCAGTCGATAATGTCAGTTTGAAAGTGGAGGGCGGTGAAATCTTTGGTTTTCTTGGTCCTAACGGCGCCGGCAAGTCCACCACGATAAAATGCTTGACGGGGATACTGCCTTTTAATGAAGGGCATATCAAGATATGCGGAGCGGATATAAAAGAAGAGCCCGTCAAAGCCAAGAAAAACATAGGTTATGTTCCCGACGAGAACATAACATATGAAGGCTTGACAGGTTTTGAATATATCAATTTCATTGCTGATGTCTTTGAGGTAGGCTCTAAGGAGAGAAAAGAGAGGATAGAACGCTTCTCTAAGCTGTTTGAAATGGAAGATAAGCTCAACAACAAAATATCCTCTTATTCACACGGTATGAAGCAAAAGACGGCCTTGATTTCCGCTCTTGTACACGACCCAAAAGTATGGGTGCTTGACGAACCAATGACGGGGCTTGACCCCAAGGCGTCATATAACCTAAAACAACTTATGGCGGAGCATACAAAAAAGGGCAATACCGTTTTCTTTTCGTCGCATATCCTTGAAGTAGTGCAAAAAGTATGCACAAAAGTGGCGATAATCGACAAAGGCAAAATCATAACCGTATGCGATATGCAAGAACTCAACGAAAAGAGAAAGGACATAACTTTGGAGGATTTATTCCTTAGTCTCACTAGAAGCGAAGGTGAACAAGATGTCGACGCTTAAGCAGTTTTGGGTGGTGTTTAAGACCATATTCAAGAACAATTTCAAAAAGACCAAAGGTCTGGGAGAAAAGAAATCCCATAAGGTAATCTCACTGATTTTAATAGGTTTTGGGGCGCTGACAATCCTGGCTTATTATGTGTTGTATGTTCTTTTCCTGACCAGATCGTCTATTCAAGCGGGCATAAACGAACAAGTGCTATATCTTTTTATAGCAATGGGGCAGTTTGTTGTGCTGTTTTTCGGCGCTTTCGTAGCTATGAACTATTTATACTTTTCAAGGGATAACGCTCTCTTAATGTCTCTTCCGATTAGCGAAAAAACCATATTCCTTGCCAAGCTCGCCATGGTGTACTTTGCCAATTTTGTCATAAGCCTGTTGTTTATCGTTCCGTCTTTGACGACTTATGGTGTGGTTTCCATAGCCATGGGCGTTCCTTTGAATGCTACATTTTTTATATTAATTGCTTTGGGTGTCATAGTCTTTCCCGCTGTACCTCTTCTTTTAGTAAGCCTTATTTCACTGCCGCTAATGTATCTTGTCGCTTTTTTAAGAAAAAGGGCTTTATCCAACGCTATTGCAATCACTATTGTTATTGTGCTGGTTATGACGTTATATTTTGCTATAATCGGCGGTTTTGCGAATTTAAGCGAGGAAATGGAAGACGGGGTTATTATTCTTCCAGCCCAAATCGTGAATCTTGTCAATTTAATCAAGAGAATAACAATATTCAATAAGCCCTTTGTTGAGGCCATGCTTGGCAAAAAAACGGCGTTGAATTTGCTGATATATTTAGGCGAGATTTTGGTGCTTGCCGCTGTCAATTTACTGCTGTCTGCTGTTCTTTATAGAAAAGGGATATCCGTCATTGTTGAGGGTGAGGGTAAGACTTCGGCGCTCAAGAAAAACAAAGAGCTTGTGTATACTTCGGCGGGGCTTAAGACATCGTTCTTAAAAAAAGAGATAAAGACTTTGTTCAATACGCCTACGCTGCTTGTTAATTCTTTTATGGGCGTAATACTGTGTCCAATTATGATATATTTTCTTGTCGGAACCGGAGCAATCTCTAGCATTTCTGAATCGCCCCAAAGGGCGGAAATATACGCAATCGGTTTTGTGTCTTATTTAGTGTCATTAATGGTAGGTGCTACCAATCAAATAGCCATGGTCGGTATATCCAGAGAGGGAAAGAACTTATTTGCTCTCAAAGCGCTTCCCTTGTCCGCTGAAATGCTTGTCAGAACAAAGCTGTATTTTGCGTCCACTGTAAATATCGTTACAATACTTGTTGTCACCATTCTATATGCCTTGGTGTCTCCCACGCACAATATCTTGGCTGCACTGGGAGTAGCTGCAGTGGCATTCACTTCGGGATTCGGTATAAATTGTCTTGGGCTTTATAACGACCTTAAAACCCCGAATCTCAAATGGAACAATATAACCGAACTTACAAGGAACAACAAAAAGGCGTTAAAGCCTACGCTTATCGCTGTGGGCGTGGGGTTGTCATACCTTATCATAGGTATGATACTGAGCATACAACAGGCTATTAGCGTGATGTGGTCTTATGTAATATTCTTTGGAATAGCTTTTCTTGCCAATTCGCTTCTTATGGTAGTCGGATACAAAAAGCTCTTTGACAATCCCGCAAAACTCTTGGAGGAAATAGAAAGCTGACATGAGAAAAATAGCGCTTGATGTGGGAGATGTGAGAATCGGAATAGCCACAAGCGACCCCATGAGTATCATTGCTGGCGGATATGAGACCTTTGTAAGGACAAAAGATTTAAGCCGTGATATGGAACATATTTCCCGTATTATTAAAGAAAAAGAATGTGATACCATAGTTATAGGCTTGCCTTTGAATATGGACGGAACAAGCGGAAAAAGAGCTGACATGGCAAGGGAATTCGCAAAAAAGCTTGAAGAATATGTCAATGTGCCCATAGTCTTTCAAGATGAAAGGTTGTCTACCGTATCCGCTGAAAAAAGCCTTATTGAGAGCGGAATGAGGAGAGAAAAACGAAAAAAAGTAATCGACAAAGTGGCGGCTACTATAATATTACAGAGCTATCTTGACAAAATAAATAAAAGGAGTATTTAGTGTTATGGGAAAAAAGGAAGAAATAAATAAGGATATCGAATTCATAGAAGAAGATGAGATATTGACTTTGACAGACGATAAAGGTCAGGATGTGGACTTTTATATCCTTGCGGAACTTGACTATAAAGGCAAATGGTATATCTTTTTGGAAGCCGCCAACCCCGACGAAGAATTCAAAGAGGGCGAAGTGCTTATCTATGAAATGGGCATAGACGAAGAGGGCGGAGAACTGTATCTGCCGATAGAGGATGAGAAACTTCTGGAAGAAGTCTTTCAAATGTTTTTGGACGAAATGAAAAAGATTCAAAGCGAATAAGTTATTTTCTTAAATAAATTTTTTACACCCTTTGGTTAAAGCAGGAGTAAGTTTTCAAGTCTGTTTTTTCTCAAAGGATTTTTTATAAAAATCGAATTTTTTTAGACCTTTTACACTTGAGGAAAAGGTTTTTTATTTTTCTTATGCGAGAATAAACCCATTGCAATAATTTATTAATTATTGTATACTTTATATTAAAGAATTATTATATATCCATTTAGTTTGAGGAGACCTAACCTATGAAGCCCGTTTTTAGAGTCGGTTTTGTATTAATCATTTTGATAATGTCTTTCCTTTTCATTTTTACATCATGTAGCAATGGCGCCGAAGAGGTCACCGTTGTTTTTTATGTGGACGATGAAGTATATAAGACCATAACCACCACAGCCGGCTCAAGCGTTACGCCCCCCGAAGTGCCCGAAAAATATGGATACATAGGGAAATGGGACATAAAAGTATTCTCAAATATTTTGGAAGATATGATTATAAATGCGGTGTATACACCAAGGAATTTTTCTATAATATTCAAAGCCGAAGACGCCGACGGCGTTTTGAGGGTGGTAGAAGCACGAACAGCACCTTATGAGGGAGAATTGAAAAATATCCCGCAAGTTCCCCAGAAAGAGGGTTTCACCGGGGTATGGAATATTACCGATTTTTCTTATATAAACTCTGACATGGAAGTCACCGCTGTTTATACCCGAAATTCCTATACCATTGACTTCCATACCAACGGCGGAGAGGAACTGGAAAGCGTCCTTGCAGAATACGGCAGTGAATTTAATTATACCATCCAAAGAGACGGCTATATTTTTCTGGGGTGGTTCCTTGATGAAGAATGTACCATACCTTTTGATTTGGACTATGTTCCCGCCAGAAACCTTACACTTTATGCAGGCTGGTCGCAAATAACATATACCGTGTACCTTGAAACACAGGACCAGTCCTTGAACAGTATTATCACAAGAGCTTACGGCATATCCATAGACAACCTTCCCATTCTTTCAAGGCACGGCTATAAGTTCAACGGCTGGTATCTTGACCAAAGCTTTACTTTGCCAGTGGAGCTTCCGCTCTATCCCGAAGAGGATATGACGATTTATGCGGATTGGATAGTGGACAATACCAATATGGCGACAGACTTTATTTATTTCAGCTTTAACCCCCAAACGGGCATGATAAAAGCCAATCCCGAAAAAACAATGCCTGAAAATATAATCCTTCCAAGCATTTTTGATAATCAGGTGGTAAAAGGTATAGACGACTATGGCTTTATGTCATCGGGTATAAAGTCAGTCAGGCTTCCAGAAAGTATAACACGGATAGGGGACTTTGCTTTTTCAACCGAGAGTTTAGAAATAATCAATTTTGATTCAGGCTCTCGCCTTAGGACGATAGGCAACGGAGCGTTTATGAACTGTGCTATAAGCGAAATCATTCTGCCCGAAAATCTTGAGGTCATAGGACATAGAGCCTTCTATAACTGTCAAGACCTAAAGGACATCTTTTACCTGAACGCTGATAACCTTTTAAGGATAGGCGCTGAGGCGTATGAAAATACCCAATGGTACAATTTTCTTACCGACGGTATTGACGGAAGCGTTGTTTACATAGGAAAAGTGTTGTATTCCGCAGTCGGAAACCTTGCGACGGATATTAATATTAGACAAGATATAGTAAGCATTTCTCCCCAAGCCTTTCAAAATCAGCAGTACCTCAACAGCTTAAATATTCCCGATACAGTAAAATATATAGGCGGTGAATTTAATCAGTATGGTTTTGATATTAAGGGTGCTTTTTATAACTGCAAAAACTTATCGTTTTTGAACTTTAACCAGACATCAGAGCTTTTGTCGATAAGCGCGGGAGCGTTCGCTGGCTGTGAAAAAATTCAATCCATAGCCTCAAGTTCAGATATGGCGCTTTGTCAGCTGTTTTCGACAGAGGATATGGACCAAAGCTATCAAGTGGAATATGACGGAAATATATATTATGTTCCAAATTCCCTTAAGCAAATAATCGTCTTTTCCAACGGGCACAAAAAAATACTGCCCTACGCCTTTTCCAACCTTTTGGCGGATACGATAATTCTTATCGAAGGCATAGAGGAGATAGGAGATTACGCATTTTATAACAGCGGTCATATCGCTCAAATAACCATACCGGATTCGGTAGTGAAGATTGGTCAGTACGCTTTTAAGGACTGTGTTTCCCTTGAACAGATTGTGCTTCAAGAGCAGAACAACTTAAAAGAAATCGGCGAAGGAGCTTTTTATGGCTTAAACACCACCGACTTACATTTCCCAAATACCGACAAGCTGGAGAGTGTCGGAAGTTTTGCTTTTTATAATTGTCAGAGGCTTTATGAATTAATAGCTCCCAATATCACCTCGATAGGAGAGGGGGCTTTCGCATTATGTGCATATCTTGAAAAAATATATATCCCAAACAACCTAACCAGCGTGCTTTCCCTTTTCTCCGACGAGGTAGCCTCATCTGTGGATTTCTATTCAAATTCAGGGTACTATATACCTTTGTCGCTTAAGGAAATCACCTTGACGCTTGGTGGCGATGACTTGTCCTTGGCGGACGAATATCTTATGGGCTTTTCTTCCATTCAGACAATAAACCTGCCTTTGGGCTTAGAGAGCATTGGGCGGTATGCTCTGAGCGGAACTGGCATTGTGACTATTGATATCCCCGATTCCGTTCAGACAATAGATGAATACGGTCTTAGCTCAAATTCAAAGCTGAGAACGGTGAGTATTTCTCCGGACAGCGTCTTAGAGGCGATAAACGCGAATGTATTCAACGGCTGTATACTATTGGAAGAGCTGTTTGTTCCCAAAACCGTACAGTCATTTGACTTGACCGCAATCACAGACTGTAACAACCTTAAGAATATTTTTGTGGACAAAGAAAATGAGATTTATTTTGACGATAACGGAGTTCTTTATTGTCAAGACACACTTTTACACTATCCAAAAGACAGGACTTACTCTTCATATACGGTAATAGAGGGAACAAAATACATTGTGCCGGGAGCGTTCACTGATACAATGCTTTTAGATATAGTCTTGCCCGAAAGCCTATTAGATGCGCAAGGAGCTTTCACAAACAAAGAATTCCGCGCGGTCGTCATGTGCGCCTTGGTTACGATAGATAACATTTTTGACGATAGTGTGACTATCGAGGAGTTGACAATAAAAGGTCAATATATTTTAGACGAATTCGCATCGAATTTGGTTACACCCAAGGTTATTATAGAAAGCGGCGTTATTGAAATCGGAAAGAAAGCTTTTTATCAAAGCGGTATTGAGGAGATTTTTATCCCGGCGTCCATTCAGACGATAAAAGCGCAAGCTTTTGCTGAATGCGAATCGTTAATAGACATAGTTTTTGAGGACCAATATACGCTTGTCGAAGTGGGCATGGAAGCGTTTCACGGCACCAGCTGGTATCAAAACCAAATTGATAATCAGGTGATATACATCGGCAACATAGCTTATGGATATGTGGGGGATATGCCCGACGAAGCCGAACTCATAATCAGAGAGGGCGTAACCACTATCGCCGACCATGCGTTCAGGGATTTAAGTGCCGTCCATTCAATCACCTTGCCCTCAACGCTTGAAACAATAGGCAAATATGCCTTTGCAAACCTTGAAAACCTTTCCCATATTTCTTTTAATGAAAGTCTTGTGACAATTGGAGAGGGAGCTTTTATAAATAATACATCCTTAGAGAATGTGGAATTTTCAAACAGTGTGGAATATATCGGCGACTACGCTTTCAACGGAGCTGTCCTACTTGATTCAATCATTCTTCCAAATAACTTAAAACATATAGGAAAAGAGGCATTTTATAATAATCAAAGCTTGAATTCAATTCTTATCCCGCAAGGCGTCGAATATATCGGAGACAAGGCGTTTTATGGATGTATAAACCTTGAAAGCATTTCTTTCGACGATTTTGACGCTCTAAGCGATATGGGCCGGGAAGTCTTTGACAACACAAAGTGGTATAACTCAATGCCCAATGGAGAGGTTTTTATTCCAGCGACTAATATCATCTATAAATATAAAGGCGAGGCGGTAGGTTCATATTTCTTAGATTCTAAAATCACAAGAATTCTGCCCTATGCTTTCTCCAATCAAAATTCCCTGACCACATTAAGGCTTAATCAGAATTTGGAAAGGATAGAGAACTTTGCTTTTGAAAATTGTCAAAACCTTATATCGGTAACCAATGTAAGTGATGATATGGCTCTTTATCATATAGGTAAAGGAGCGTTTGCCGATTGCACTTCGCTTGAAGAGTTCACAATACCCATAGCTTTGTCGGTATTTGACTTGTCCGTGTTTGAGAACTGCTCTTCATTGTCGATTGTTATGGTGGGCGACAATGAAAATCACCCGTATTTCAGAGCAGACGGCGGAATCATATATAATACCGATTATACGGAAATTGTATTCGCTCCTATGGGTTTGGTGGGAAATATCACTATCCGCCCGACGGTCACTCATATTCCCGATTTTGCTTTCAAGGATAGGAAATTCATTTCTTCAATTGAGATACCCAACGGAATTCAAACCATAGGAATCGGTGCGTTTGAGAATGCGGAGAATTTGCAATCGGTGACTTTTGAGCCCAACAGCTTTTTAAGTTCAATAGGCGAAAGGGCTTTTTATAATACGGCGATAACTTCTTTGACTATTCCCAGAAGAGCCAATTTCATTGGCAAGGACGCTTTTTCCTATGATTTGGGGCTGGATATAGTCCTTACGAGCGATTCACCCCCACAAATCGAGGGCGATATAAGCCACAACTCAAAGTTTTTCGTTCCCAGAAACAGACTTGAATTATACCTTAATGAGATTGATTTTGAGAATATCTATCCCTCAAAAGTCAGGGTATCGTTTATGACAGGTTCTAGTGTCTTTATATATTATGAAGTTACTTATGGTCAAAGCCTTTCAACCCACCCAGCCAAACCTCCTCAAAAGACAGGCTATGAGGGCTATTGGCTGGCTGACGAACTTGCTCTTGTATGGGACAGCGCTTCGGAAGAATATCTTGCGCTTTTTGAGGATGTCACCATAAATGCTGTATATACCAAAAAAACCTATACCATTACATTCACAGCGGACGGTGTAAGCTCCACAATGACTTATAAATATGACGATATCTTAGATATAACGGATGCGGTTTCCGACGAATGCCACATGTTTCTTTTCTGGACTCATGACCTTGACACCCTTGTAGAATTTACCCTTGAAAGAATGCCTGCGCATGATATAGAGCTCTTTGCAGTTTGGTACAGGTTTGAGTATGAATTTGACAGTGAAAACAACGCTTATTCCGTCAAACCGCAAGAAAATCCCATAACCCCTGAGACGGTAATAATTCCAAACGAATATAATGAGTATCCCATAACAAAAATCGCCGAGGGAGCGTTTGAAAACGATTATTCTATAACGAATATCGCTATTTCAGATAACATAGAGGTTATCGGAAACAGAGCTTTTGCCAATTCTTCCTTAATAAACCTTATCACCAGTGAGAATTCTGCTCTTAAGAGCATAGGTGAAAATGCCTTTAGCGGAAGTCAAATAACAAGTTTTGTATTTGAAAATATGCTTTCAATCGCTGAGAAAGCTTTTTATGACGCCAAAAAACTGGTTGAGGCAAGGATAAATATCGATTTTTCAGAAAGCGGAAATTATCTGTTCCAAAACGCCTCAGCTCTACGCTTTGTTTCAATTCAAACTTCACAAATCAGCGCTCTACCTGAGGGTATGTTCATGGATTGTCACGCCTTAAAAGATGTTATTCTTTCTCCACAGATACAATTTATAGAGAAAGACTCTTACTTGAACGCATACAGCCTTGAACAAATAGATTTGTCAAATATCACGCATATAGGCGAATCGGCGTTTGAAAATTGTCAAAGCATAATTGAGGTATGCCTTGAAAGCGCGGAATATATAGGTCAAAGAGCTTTTTATAACGCGAAAAACCTTAAGAATGTCTATTTTGGTGAAAATGAAACGCTGGATACGATTGACGAATATGCTTTTTATGGTACGGAGAATCTGACTTATTTGATTGTTCCTGCTACGACAAAGCATATTCTGGACAACGCTTTGATTGAAAGCGGAGTTCGTTATCTATTTGTTATGGAAAGCGCAAATCCCTATCACGGAAGTATGTCTTTGATTATCTCATCTGAAGCGATTTCCCCAAGCGTGACTATCTTTGTGGGAGAGCAATTGGACTACAATCAAAGCAGATGGCAAGATAACACTGTGCTATTGTACAGGGATATTATCAATAATTTTGTGGTGGATAGCGAAAATGTGATAATAAAATATATCGGGGACCGGTCAATTGTTCAAATGCCCGATAGAATAGGCACAGACTGGACAATGGGCATAGCGTATGATGTTTTTGAGAATAATCTGACGATTGAGCAAATCTCCTTGTCAGAAATCTTGCTCCAGTATATCGAAGACGGAAGAGTCTTCTCATATGCCGAAACGCTTGAATATATAGACTCACCTCAAAGTGTTAACGGTGTTCTCTATAATCAAGACGGCACATCGCTTTTGGCATACCCGTTAAATAAAGCAAGCCTTATTTACGAAGTCAATTCAGCCGTTCAAGAACTTGCGGACTTTGCCTTTTATGGAACAAAGAATTTGAACAGTTTAATTGTCAAAAATCAAACTCCGCCTCGCATATACGAAAACACATTTGCTTATGTCAACAGTAAATTCAAAATCTATGTTCCCTCAAACGCTTTGAGCGCATATAAGAACGCCGATATATGGAAAGACCATGCGGATATCATATTCCCCGAAGAAATAAAATATAACGATTTAATTTTTATAGAGCATCAAGAGGGGCTGGAGCTGTCACAGTATCTTGGTAATGACGACTATGTGGAGATACCCTTATCTGTCAATGGTAAAAATGTGGTTTCTATCGGTTCATACGCTTTTTATAACACGACGATAAAAAGTGTCAAGATGCCGTCGGGAATTAAGTATATAGGAAACTATGCGTTCAGCAAAAGCGCTCTTGAAAGAATAACTTTGCATAACGCTGTGAGGGTTTTAGGAAAAGGAGCTTTTGAGGGGTGCTTATCTTTAACTGATATTACTTTTGGATCCAGCATTCTGATTAATGAGATAAAAGAAAACACCTTTAAGGATACAGCATTCCAAACGATTAATATCCCCAGAAGTATTACTGCTATTGGAAATGGCGCATTTGCAAACAACCTTAGTCTTCATACTGTTATACTTCCTATCGGTTCAAAGCTGATGTCGATAGGCGACTTTGCATTTTATAACAACCAAAGTCTTAATTATTTGAACTTGTCTCAAGCGAATAATATCAATTCAATCGGTGAGAGCGCTTTTGCCTATTGCGCAAGCTTAACCTCAATATATATACCCCAAAATCTGACGGTTTTGGGCAGTTACGCTTTTGCTTATTGTGAAAATATGACCTCTTTGAGCTTTATGGGGTCAGGCTCCCTGAAGGCTTTCCCCGACCATGTGCTTTACGGTTCAACAAAAGTAGACCGCCTTACCATTCCCGCAAGCGTTACCACCATAGGCGAAAGGGCGTTCTATAACAACGCTTTTGAGAAAGTGACATTTGAAAGCGGAAGCCGTCTATCTGTCATAGGAGAATACGCTTTTGCGAATTCTCAAAAGATACAAAGCGTACATCTTTATGACGCTGTCACAGAAATTAAAGAAGGCGCTTTCGCGAACTGTACGGAGCTAAGGTGGCTGATAGTGGAGTCCATACTTCCGCCTACTCTTCATAACAGCGTTACTAAAGTGTGGGAAGACAATCTTAGGATTTATGTTCCCCAAAGTTCGCTTAATCTGTATAAAAACCAATGGACGACCTATTCGGAGGGTATAAATTCCTATAATATGATTTTTGGCCAGGGCGAGGATGTATATTCGATAATCAATGTTCAAGGCGGAGTCGAGATATTCCAATATATGGGCTCTCATTCCCAAATAACTGTACCCGAACAAATAAACGGGCTTGATGTAGTGTCGATAGGCTCTTTCGCATTTGGTAAAGAGGCTGAAGAGATCACTCTTCCCAATACGGTGACAAATATCAAATCGTCGGCATTTTATAGAACCCGTATTCAAAGCTTTGAGATCGGAAAGAATATCACAGATATTCAAGACAATCCTTTTGTAAATAACTATTATTTGGAGACGCTGACAGTAGAGGAGGGCAATACGGTCTTCAAAGTAGTTGAGAATGTGCTTTTTGATATCGACATGACCAGGCTTATCGCTTTTGCCAACGCATATTCGCCCAACCATGTGTACCAAATTCCTGAAACCGTAGATTGGGTCGGAAACGATGCTTTTAGGGGCGCTATAGACCTATTAAGTGTCACAATTTCGGAAAGCGTAACTTGTATAGGGGACTGGGCATTTTATGACTGCCTAAGCTTAACTGAAGTCATTTTCATTAATCCAAAGATGCTGGAGTATGTGGGGCAAACCGCTTTTGACAATACTTTATGGCTGGAAAATCAAGCAGACGGAGAAATCTATATCAGCTCCGATTTAAACGGCGAATTGATATTCTACACCTATAAGGGCGATATGCCGTTGGACACTGAGATTACGCTTAATGAAGATACTATTTCCATACTTCCTTATGCTCTTTTCAATCAGAGCAACCTTACAGCTCTGCACATTCCATATGGCGTTGAAAAAATTGGAGAGAACGCGCTTAACGGATGTTCAGGTCTGAATGAATTGACTTTGCCCGGAGAATATATCTTAGGGGAGCTGTTTGGTGAAACTGCCTACAACGGCGGATATTCCTCATTTAACTATAAGACGCAAAAGACTTATTATATTCCGCAATCACTTCAAAAGGTCAATATCTCCGCTATGTCCACAGAGATAGTCAGCCATGCTTTTTATAACGCCAAGAGCGTGACGGATGTACTGATTTCCGACAGCGTGGAGCATATAGGACGGTTGGCTTTTTATTCTCCCGAAGGGGATATGAGCTTAACAAATATTGTCTTTGAGAACCCCGCCTTTTCAGCACTTGAGACCATAGGTTCTTATGCTTTTATGGGCAACAGACATATAACCGAGCTTACACTGCCCAGCAATTTAATAAATATCACTGCCCATGCGTTTGAGGGCTTGGAGTCCCTGGAGACTTTGGTCTTTATGGCAAACGGCGACAGTGCTTTGGAATATATAGGCGTTAGAGCGTTTGCAGAGTGCGTATCGCTTAAGGAATTGAACCTGCCCGACGAGCTTAAGCGTATCGGCGCAGAGGCGTTTATTAATTGCTTGGCGATACGAGATATAAACTTACCCTATCAGAGCGAACTATATGAGATAGGCGAAAGGGCATTCAAAAATAACCGTACCTTAAGACAGTTTATCACAAATTCCAATCTTGCGATCATTCAAGACGAAGCTTTTTATGGCTGTATGTCTTTGACTGATTTTGATGATACTTATAGTAAAGAAAGCCTTATCTATTTGGGTTCGGATGTGTTTGAGGGAACACCGTATTATACTTCACTTAGGGAGAACAATCCCAATACTTTGATTTATTTGGGCAGAGTCGCATATGAATATAATGGATTTTTGGCTGACCGCACGCTGATAGTGCTTGAACAAAATACATACAGCCTTTCCCCCAATTTGTTTAGAGACCCGTCTCATAAAATTCATAAAATAACCACTATCCGTCCCCAACAAATCACCCAAACCGTAGTCGTACTCAATATGACTTTGAAGATAATCGGCAGGCACGCTTTTGCTAACAATCCTAACTTAACTGAAGCCATATTGCCTCTCGATTTGGAATACATTGGAGACTTCGCATTCGAGGGCTGTACCGCTCTTGCCAACATTGAATTTGACAATGACGAAAACTTGAAATACATAGGTCATAACGCTTTTGAGGATACCTTGTGGTATCAGAGCTTATTCCAAGCGCATGAAAACAATTCGGTAGTGTATATCGGAAATGTGGCTTATGCCTATAAAGGTCAGGGTGAGGAATACTTTGATATAAGGCTTGACGAAAATACGGTCAGCGTGTCGCCTTTCGCCTTTGATAACCAAGACAAGCTCTTGACATTCTATATGCCCTCAAGCATTCTGAATATATCACAGTTTGCTTTTGGAAGAGATTTTGAATCAGGTGAAAAGGCGCTGACCACTATATATCTTGAAGAGGGTGGCGAAAACATAGCCGGTATATTCTCGCTTGCGTCTAAGGTTATACTCAATTCCATGCCCGTTAAGCTGAAAGGCAGTGCGGTTTATAGCTATATAGAGAATATTGACGGCGAAAATGTTCGGGTGTATGATTTTATGGATGTCTTTGAGCTTATTGAGCTACTTGTTTCAGAAGATATTATGCCCCATATCTATGTGCCAATAGAATACTTGCCTTATTACTATTATGCTGAGGGCTGGGAAGATATTTTCGAATATATTGTTCCATATGATACTATTCAAGACGACTTTGTGGTTAAATTCAATGACGGCGAAGCCGAAATAATCTACTATAAGGGCAATAGCCTTGCTGTCAATGTACCTTCGTTCATAAACGGCATTCCCGTTGTATCGATAGCGCCCCATGCCTTTAATGCAAGCGTTCAAAAGGTCTTTATCGGTGAAAACATAAGGACTATTCAAGATTACACTTTTTATCGTAATATAAACTTGACGCAAGTGGTTATGCCCGAAAGCCTATTATCAATAGGAAACTATACTTTTGCGGAATGTAAGGCATTGGAATATATAGAGATGCCTGAAAATCTTGTGGAAATAGGAGAATACGCTTTTTATAACTGCGTGAACCTAAAAGATATCGCCTTAAACGAAGGGCTGGAGTCAGTAGGAGAATACGCTTTTGCCAAATGCTTGTCGCTTATTCATATAACCATGCCGTCCACGGTGGCTTATATGGGCAACTATATCTTTAATGATTGTGCTTTATTGAATATTATTGTCATGAAAGGCGAACCGCCCATGCTTGGGCAAAGCGGGCTATATTATCAACCGCTTACAAATATTCATATATTTGTTCCTCAAGACGCTTTAGAGTCTTATAGGACCCATTCAAGGTGGACAAAATATTCTTACAGGACTTCCGCCGTGGGAGATATCGCTGATTTGCTGTTTGAACAAGGTTCTTATGACAGCGGAGAACAAATACAATTGAATATGATGCCGGGCGGGCTTTTTGAGGTGTACATCGCCCCTCAAGGTATATCGGACAGAACGCTTTTGCATACAGACTATGAGCAAGGGGAAGAATACTACCAAAAGGTAACAAAACTTGAGGGAGAAAGAACAAATAGGATAATCGAACTTCCTCTTTCAGCGGGCGAATATTCGGTATATGTGGTGATAGACGATGAGATAGTCTCCATAAGCTTGAAGATTTTGACAATATATTAAAAAAATAAGTGAAATCATATCAAAATGATTGCAATACATACCTTGATGTGATAATATATTACAAGCCAAACATACACCCGAAAAGGCGGAGAAGGGATTGTTGTCCCAAAGCGGATTGTCACCTTCAATGAGGCTCGGGGAGGAAATAAACAAGGAGGATTTTTTTTTATGGCTATGGTTTCAATGAAAGAGCTTTTAGAAGCCGGCGTGCATTTCGGGCACCAAACCAAAAAATGGAACCCCAAAATGGCAAAGTATATTTATGGTTCCAGAAACGATGTTCACATCATCAATCTTGAAGAGACCGTAAAAGCTATCGAAGAGGCGTATGCCTTTATTAAGGAAGTCGCCGCAAGTGGCAAGGCAATTTTGTTTGTTGGAAAGAAAAAGCAGGCAAAAGAGGCTATTCAGCAAGAAGCCGAAAGATGCGGCATGTTCTATATGAACCAAAGGTGGCTGGGCGGAACTTTGACCAATTTCAAGACGATTAGAGCCAGAATCGACAAACTCAACAAGCTCAATCAGCAAGAGATTATGGGCGAATTTGATTTATTGCCCAAAAAAGAGGTCATGAAGCTTAAGGCGGAAAGGGATGTTCTGGAAAAAAACCTTGGCGGTATTAAAAACATGAGAGAGCTTCCCGGCGCGGTATTTATTGTGGACCTTAAGGTAGAGCATATCGCAGTTAAGGAAGCCAAGCTCTTGGGAATACCCATTGTCGCTTTGGTGGATACAAACTGTGACCCTGAAGATGTGGACTATCCCATTCCCGGAAATGACGACGCCATAAGAGCGATTAAGCTCATGTCGTCTATTATCGCCAATGCCGTAATAGAGGCAAAAGAGGGCGTAATCGAGACCGACGGTGAAGAAAAGAGCGAGACTGAGGACAGCCAAGAAATGGTTGACGGGACTTTGGAAGACAGCTTGGAAGCTGAAGAAAGCGAGGAATAATAATTAGGGAGGTATAAATGTCATTTACAGCGAAAGATGTTCAGGAATTGAGAGCCAGAACAGGCGTGGGCATGATGGACTGCAAGAAAGCTCTTGTAGACGCCAATGGAAATATGGAAAAAGCCATTGAGATTTTGAGGGAAAAGGGAATGGCGACCGCCGCTAAAAGAGCGGGCAAAATCGCCTCTCAAGGCATTATTGACACTTATATTCACATGGGTGGAAAAATAGGTGTTATGGTGGAAGTAAATTGCGAGACAGACTTCGTGGCGAAAAGCGATTTGTTCAAGGAATTCGCACACAATATAGCTTTGCAAATAGCTGCTGCAAAACCCGCTTATATCAAGAAAGAAGAAGTGCCCGAAGAAGTTATTAAAAAAGAAAAGGAAATACTTAAGGCGCAAGCACTTAATGAAGAGAACCCCAAGCCTTTGCCCATTATTGAGAAAATGGTGGAAGGCAGGATAAAAAAATTCTATAAAGAGAACTGTCTTATGGAACAAGACTATGTCAAGGATAACTCAAAGACCATAACTACCTTGCTTCATGAGACCATAAGCGCCATAGGGGAAAAAATAGACATCAGACGGTTTGTCAGATATGAGATGGGTGAGGGGCTGGAGAAGAAGCAAGAAAACCTTGCCGACGAGATACAGGCGCAGGTTGAGGACGCAAAAAAGAAACTTAAGTAAAATTCAAAAGGCACGACAGTGCCTTTTCTTCTATAAGAGGTGAGTAGATGTATAAAAGAGTATTGATAAAGCTTAGCGGAGAGGCATTGAGCGGCAAGGACGGATTTGGAATCAATCAAGAGATTGTGGACGGGGTAATAGACCAAATCGCAAAGGTAAGCCAAATGGGCGTACAGATAGGCATAGTCGTGGGCGGCGGGAATTTTTGGAGAGGACGGCAGGCGGAGAATATGGACAGGACCACAGCCGACCATATGGGTATGCTTGCCACAGTCATAAACGCCCTTGCTCTTCAGGACGCCTTGGAGCACAAGGGAATTCCCGTCAGAGTACAAACCGCTCTTACTATTACAAGGGTAGCCGAGCCTTATATTTTGAGGCGCGCGCTTCGTCATTTTGAAAAAGGTAGGGTGGTTATATTCGCTTGCGGTACAGGCAATCCATATTTTTCAACCGATACTGGAGCGGCGCTTAGGGCTGCGGAGATACAAGCCGACGCTTTGCTTCTTGCGAAAAATATTGACGGAATCTATGACCGTGACCCCAAGGATAACCCGAACGCAAAAAAATTCGACAGGATAAGCTATTTGGACTTTATTAAATGTGAGCTTACGGCTATGGACGCCACAGCCGTCAACCTATGTAAAGAAAACCGTATTCCTATCATAGCGTTTGGGCTAAATGAAGAAAATAGCATTGTCCGTGTAGTAAGCGGGGATAAAATAGGCACAATCATTAATTAAAATATAAGTTAATTATAAATTAGTTATAAAATTAAATAGATTGAAATCATTTACTTTTTATGGTAATATATAACTGTTCTTAAAAACTAAAAAGTACGAGGTGGCAAAATGTTTGTTTATGATATTGAGGAAATAGACTTATTGTTCGCAGACTTAGAGGAGCGCGCAAAAAAAAGTATCTCCAACCTTAAAGCCGAACTTCAAAGCATGAGGGTAGGAAGGGCGAATGTGCATGTGCTGGACGGCATAACCGTTGATTATTACGGAGTGGACACCCCTTTGAATCAAGTCGCCAATATAACTATCCCGGAAGCGCGCCTATTGTGTATCAATGTTTGGGACAACAGCATCATTAAAAAAGTCGAAAAGGCAATAATTGATGCTAATATTGGTATAACTCCCACCAACGACGGAAAGAACATTCGGCTTGTCTTCCCAGAACCAAACGAAGAGAGAAGAAAGGCTTTGGTCAAAGAGGTGAAAACCATGGGTGAAAAGACCAAAGTCGCCATAAGAAATATCAGAAGAGATATCCTTGACGATGTTAAGAAGTTCAAGAAACAAAATGTGATAACCGAAGACATTCAGTTATCTGTAGAAAAAGATGTGGATAAGTATGTCGCCGACCAAGTCAATGAAGTGGAAAAGATTGTACAGGAAAAAGAACAGGAGATTATGAAAGTATAAAATGCACCTTGCATTGATTATGGACGGCAACCGCCGTTGGGCAAAACAGAGAAATCTGCCGTCAAAGAAAGGACACGAAGAGGGTGCCAAAGCCTTACTAAGAGCCATGGACGAGGCGGACAGACTGGGTATTGAGTATACGACATTTTATGCTTTCAGCAGCGATAACTATAATAGAGAGAGCCATGAGGTAGGCAATATTCTTGGGATTATTGCTTATTTTTTAAGAAATTTTGTGTATCCCAAAATAATGGAGAATGGTTTTCGGTTTAGGTTCATTGGCGAATTGGAGCTTTTGCCGAATGAGCTTTTGGATATAATTAATCTGATTAATAAGGACGCTCTGAATAATAAAGGCAGAATGTTCATATTTGCCATTGGATATGGCGGGGATTTGGAGATAGCACACGCTGTAAACAGATGTATTGAACTCAAAAGTATGCGGTTTGATAATTCGCCGATAAGTGTAGAGGACATAAAAAACAGTCTCTATACAGTAAATATCGCCGCCCCGGATTTGGTGATAAGATTCGGCGGGCATCAGCGTCTTTCCAATTTTATGCCTTTACAAACGATATATTCCGAACTTATGTTTACCGACAAGCTATGGCCTGATTTTCAAACAGGCGACTTGGACAGATTTTTACAAAAGTATAAAGAGATAAAACGAAACTTTGGAGGTTAAATATGCTAAAGAGAACTGTGACGGGTCTTGTGATGTTAGGAGTTTTTTTCCTTATTCTGTATCTAACCAGCTTTACTCATTTTGTATTTGACGGTTTTGTAATGCTGGTGGCTGTGCTGGCTATTTATGAGATGTACGCCGCAATGAAAAAATTGGGATACAAGCCAAGCGGCGTCTCTTTTATTGTTTTCAGCGTTTTGGTTTATCCGCTTTGTTATTTTTACTCATTTAGCGGTCTGTTCTTTGCGTATTTAATCTCATTCTTGGTATCTTTTGCTTTCTATATTTTTGATACCAAAAGGGCATTCAAGGACTTTACTGTAAATATGCTGCTCTTAGTCTATCCTGCGGCGCTTATTGGGCTCATATTTGTCATAAATAAGGATTATGGCTTGATTCCTGTGCTGTTTGCGGTAAGCGCTGCGCTTATGAGCGACACATTTGCTTATTATGGCGGAAGTTTTTGGGGCAAGAAAAAGATTTTTCCCGCTATAAGCCCTAAAAAAACCTATGTGGGCTCAGCTTTGGGACTGTTAGGGGGTGCTGTCGGGGGGCTTGTCGTATATGCTCTTTTTGAGCTGGCTAAATATCCCGCCCATATTGTATTCACTTTCGGCAGCGTCACCAAATTTCCATATTTTCTGTATATAGCTATCGGCGTTATTATCTCTATATGTTCGCAAGCAGGCGACCTTGCCGCAAGCAAAATTAAAAGAGAGGTTGATATAAAAGACTATGGCTCATTGCTTGGCTCTCACGGGGGAGTAATGGATAGAATCGATTCTGTTATCTTCGGCGTTGGGGTCATGGCGGTCATTATGTTTTTCTTCTTCTAAAAGCGTATGAAAAAGAAAATAGCATTGTTGGGGGCAACCGGCTCAATCGGAAGTACGGCTCTTAATGTAATAAGAAACCTTAAAGACGATTTTAGAATCGTCCTTTTGGCAAATAATTCAAACCTTAAAAGACTTAAAGAACTGATTGAGGAATTTCAACCTCAAAGCGCCTTTTGCCTTAAACATAATTTTCTATACCGCAATGGCAAACAAGTGGCGTTTGACGAAAATTTCATATTTAATACAGAAACTTTTGAGAATATAGATATAGTTATAAACGGTATTGACGGCATGGACGGACTAAAACCTTCGCTTGCCGCTTTGAAAGCTGGAAGGATTTTGGCAACAGCGAATAAGGAAAGCTTTGTATCGGCGGGCAGGTTCATAAATCTTGCCAAGAAAAAGTACGGCGGTAAGATTGTTCCTGTTGATTCCGAACATTCCTCTATATGGCAGTGTATAGGCAATGATATGGAAGATGTGGAGAGCATTATTCTCACCGCATCGGGGGGAGCGTTCAGGGATTGGGACAAGGAAAAGTTGAGATATGCCAAAGCCAAAGACGCCTTGAAACATCCCAATTGGGTCATGGGGAAAAAAGTCACCATAGACTGTGCTACCCTTATGAATAAGGGCATGGAAATAATCGAAGCCAAGTACCTTTTCGATACCGAAAATATAGAAGTGGTCAGACATGACGAAAGTATAATACATGGTATGGTAAGGTTCAAGGACAATACGGTTATCGCAGCACTTTCTGTGCCCGACATGAGCCTGCCCATACAATACGCTTTGACATATCCCAAGAGAAAAAATAGCTATGTCAATCAGCTTGACTTGACTAAAATAAAGCATCTGAATTTCGGCGAGATAGACGAGGAAAAGTTCCCTTGTTTTGCTATCGCCAAACAGGTCTTTAAGATGAATGAAAGAGCCGCTGCGATTATGAACGCTTCCAATGAGGCAGCTGTAAACGCCTATTTGGGAGACCAAATCGGCTTTTATGATATACCAAAGCTTATTGAATATGCCATTGAGAAATTCTATTCAAATGAGAATTTTCATGATATTCATGAAGTGTATAGTATTCATAATGAGGTTTATGAATATACTTGTAAGAGGATAAAGCGAGGAGAAATATAGATGATATCATTATTGAGCGCAAGTTTTACTTCGGTTATGTCGACCATCGGATACATCTTGATAGCCATATGTGCTTTAATGTTTATGATTATTGTGCATGAGCTGGGACATTACTTGGCGGGAAAGATTCTTAAATTCAGAATTATGGAATTCGCCATAGGTTTTGGACCGCCTATCTATAAAAGGACAAGTAAGAAAACGGGGGAGGTGTTTTCCATAAGACCTTTTCCGCTTGGCGGTTTTTGTCAGTTTGAGGATGAGGACGAAAACAGCTCTTCTCCGACAGCTTTCACAAACCAGGCGCCTTGGAAAAGGCTTATTGTGCTTTTTTCGGGGGCGTTCTTTAATTTCTTGTCGGCGTTGATAATTATAACCATGATATTCACTTTCTATGGACAGCTTCTTCCCCAAATAAATACCATTTATGAAGAGTCCGCAATATATCAAGAAGGACTTTTGCAGGAAGGGGATGTCATAATTAAAGTAAATAATAGGCAAGTGAATATACTTATGTTAGACGACCTCAATATTGCGATGTCAAGAATAGAGGACAAAGGTACTTTTACAGTTCTAAGAGACGGCAAGGTGTTAGAGATACCTGTATCAAAAAGCCAAATCTATGTCAGAGATGTTGACGAGAATATTATTGAGGATGAATTTGGCCCCGAAACCAGATACGCTTTTGGCTTTACATCTATGATTAAGCCTGTCAAACTGAATTTTTTCAGAGCTTTCGCAAGGTCTTTTTCATATGGTTTCTATGTCGTCTATAAAATATTATGGCTGTTGGGACAGCTGATTACCGGCGGACTTAAATTCTCTGAATCTGCCGGCGGCCCGATAACGATTATTACGGCTATGAGCGAGGCAAGCCGTGCGGGGTTCGGCTCTTTGGCGTATGTGATAAGCTTGCTTTCCGCCAACCTTGCGATTATGAACTTGCTGCCTTTCCCAGCCTTGGACGGGTCGAGAATGGTGTTCACGCTTATTGAATGGATAAGAGGCAAACCGATTAGCAGAAAAATAGAGGGCATCATACATTTTGCAGGGCTTATTGTCCTTTTTGCTTTTGCGATTTTTGCGGATATGTTACAATTATTTAAGTAGCATGAGGTAACATATGAAAAAAACCGTATTAGTAAGAGATGTGAAGATAGGCGGGAACAGCCCCGTCTCTATTCAGTCTATGACAAATACGGATACACGAGATACCCTTGCGACTGTTCGGCAAGTAGAAAAGCTTTATCAAATCGGGGCAGACATAGTGAGAGTGTCTGTTCCTAATGACGAAAGTCTAAACACGATAAAAGAACTTTCAAAAGGCAAAGTACCCATAGTCGCCGACATACACTTTGATTATAAACTTGCGATTAAGTCCGTAGAAAGCGGTGCGGATAAGATTCGTATAAACCCCTCAAATATACCCCAAACTGCCATTAAAGATATTGTCAAATGCTGTAAGGAAAGAAACATTCCCATAAGAGTAGGTGTCAATAAAGGCTCTGTAAAAGAAAATTCAATTACGCCCAGGAGACTTGCGGAAATCGCTTTGGAAAATGCTAAAATTATTGAGGACTTGGGCTATGATAATCTGGTTTTGGCGGTTAAAACATCGGATGTTATTGAGACCATAAAAAGTTATAGGATACTGGACAAGCTTTGCGGATATCCACTCCATATAGGACTTACCGAAGCCGGAACTGCAAAGAGGGGGATTTTGAAGTCTGCTGTCGCAATAGGAAGTCTTTTGGCGGATAATATTGGAGATACTATTAGGGTATCTTTAACAGGAGACCCCATAAATGAGATTTTTGCGGCGAAGGAAATCTTGAGAGCGTCTGGCTTAGATAAAAATTTTGTTGAAGTGGTCGCCTGTCCCACTTGTGCAAGAAACAACTTAGATGTTGAAAAAATTGCCTCAACGCTTGAGGAAATGACCAAAGAAATAAATAAACCCTTAAGAATTGCCGTTATGGGCTGTGTGGTCAACGGCATAGGAGAGTCTAAAGATGCTGATTTTGGAGTGGCGGGAGGCAGGGACAAGTCCGCAATATTTGCAAAAGGAGAAATTCTAAAAACACTGCCGAATGATGAAGTATTGGATGAGCTTATCCGATTGACTAAGGAGTATATAAAGTGAATGAGACTTTATTTATGCAAAAGCTTTTGGAAAGGCTGGACGAAGAACAAAGGATTATTAAGCTTAGTTTAGCACAATTAAAGCAGAACAAGCACCTGAAGCTTTTGTTTATTGCAGAAAGCTCCAATTATGATAAATACCTAAACCAAAAGTTAAAAAAGAAAATTCACGATATCGCTTTGGAGCTTATTCCCGATATCTTCAAGCTTTCTATTTCATATAAGAAGACCATAACCGAAGAAAAGTACATATTGAATGAGACTTTGGATTTCGTCTATAACCAATTCCCGACAATCTTTTCATTTATTAGAAAAGCTAAAATAAATACAACTATATCTTCTGAGCTTATTGTTTTGGATATCTATGCTCAAAAGTTTATTTATGATTTTTGCATAAAGTCCGAACTTGCGGAAAAATTGGCAAGGCATCTTGAAACTTGCTTTATGGAAGATGTGCTGATCAATATTATAGAAGTACCGAACGCTGAAGATTTTGAGGATGACTCGGAGGACTTTCCCGATTTTGACAACGCTCCAAGCATTAAACTTATTGATATCAACATCACAAAGCATTTGGTGGGAGCCGTGGCTAAAAAACCAAGATACATATCCGACATAAAAGACGCTGAATATGAGTCCATGACTGTCTGCGGAGCGATAAGCGGTCTTAAGGGGATAGAATATAAGTCCAAAGAGGGATGTTTTTATACCTTTAATATAAACGATACCACAGGGATTCTGCCCGTAAAGTTCTTTCCGCATAGCAAAAAGGCTAAACTGTGCGGAGAGGAGCTTAAGGACGGGGACATACTTGCAATCGAAGGCAGTATAAAGTTTGATAAATTTTCACGCAACTTTTGCCTTTATGCCAATAGAATAGCCGAATGTGAAATAAACTATGACAGTATAAACACCTTGCCCAAATATAAGAAAGAGCCACGAAAATATACAAGAGTATTCCCTAAAAAGTATGTTTTGGAAGAACAAACTGAGCTTTTCGGTTTCTCAAACAGTGAAAATTCGGATATTTTTAAGGATACACTTTATGTAATATTCGACTTAGAGACCACAGGCATAGGCACAGCGGATAAGATTACTGAAATTGGTGCGGTCAAAATGAAAGACGGGAAAATAGTCGAAATCTTTGAGACCCTTGTCAATCCCGAAATGAAATTAAGCGACAATATCATTGAATTGACGGGTATAACTAACGATATGGTGGAGGGCGCTCCCAAGTTTGAGGAAGTGGTCGCGGACTTTTACAAGTTCACAAGGGGGGCTGTGCTTGTCGCCCATAACACAAGGTTTGATTTGGACTTTTTAAGGAAACAGGCTCTTCCTTTGTTATATAATTTTGACAATGACAGCTTAGATACTATGATGATTGCTCAGCAGTATATGAAATTAAAAAATTATAAGCTCAAAACTGTTTGTAAGGAATTCGGCGTGGAGATTGAGAACGCCCACAGGGCATTAAATGATGCTATCGCCACCGCACGGGTATTTAAGAAGCTTATGTTATTGATAAAAAATAAGAGATAACGCTTGCATAATCATATAAGATATGATAATATATAAATACTTAATAGATTACAACATCTTGAGAGTGGCTTTTCGGCCACTCTTATCGCTATAAGGGAGGTAAAAATGCAAGTTTTAGAGAGAGCGACAAACTTAATCAAACCGATTGTAGAAGAACTTGGATATGAGCTTGTGGATATAGAATATAAAAGTCTTTATGGCAAAATGAATCTTACAGTGTATATTTATACCCCGCATGGAGTGACTTTAGATGACTGTGAAAAGGTGAACAACGCCTTGGACCAGCCTTTGGAAGAAAACGACATCACAGACGGAAAAAGTTATATTCTCAATATATCCTCTCCGGGATTGGACAGACCTTTCAAAACGGATAGAGACTATCAAAGGAATTTGGACAATCAAATTGAGGTTTTTCTCAAACAGCCCATTGAAAAAATGCATACTGTTATTGGAAAACTAAAGGAAGTAGGCGATGAGGATATCTCAATAATTATCAAAGGTAAACCAACAAAAATCAATAAATCAAATATAAAGTCAGCAAGACCTTATGTGAAATTTTAGGAGGAACATAAAAATGACAAATACAAATAAAGAATTTTTTACGGCTCTTGACGCTCTTGAAACTGAAAGAAGACTTGATAAAGAACTGTTGATTGCATCTTTGGAATCGGGTTTGGCGTCAGCCTACAAAAAAGAATATGGAGAGCCCAGGGCCGTAAAAGTAAACCTTAATCCAGAAAAATTCTTAATTAAATTCATGGCTTATCAGACTGTTGTAGAGGGTGAGCCTGAAAATGAGACGCAAATTTCTCTTGAAGACGCTAAGAAAATAAAAGAAAAAGCCGAGGTGGGCGATATTATCGGTGAAGATGTCACGCCCAAGAAGCTTTCGAGAATCGCTGCGCAAACCGCTAAACAGGTGATTATGCAAAGAATAAACGAAGCGGTTAGGGAACAGATAGCGGCGGAAATGAATGAAAAGGAAGGGGAGCTTGTCTCCGCTATTATAAGAAGAATAGATAACAATATAGTATTCGTTGAAATTATGGGTTCGCAAATGGAAGGCGTAATGGCGACTAACGACCAAATTTTCGGCGAAAAATACGAAGTGGGCGACAGAATAAAAGTATTTGTAAAAAGGGTGAAAGACTCCCCCAGAGGAACGCAGGTGATTGTTTCAAGAAGCTGTGCGGGCTTTGTAAAGAAACTCTTTGAGCTTGAAGTACCTGAGATTCGCTCTGGCCTTGTGAGGATTAAGAATGCTGTTAGGGAAGCGGGACATCGCACCAAAATCTCTGTTTATTCTGAAGACCCCAACCTTGACGCCTTAGCGGCATGCGTGGGACAAAAAGGCGTCAGAGTCAACGCCATAGTAGCTGAACTCAACGGCGAAAAGGTGGATATCATACTCTATACCCCCAATCTGACTGATTATATAGCACGCTCTTTAAGCCCGGCCAAACCGATTATGGTCAAGCTTTCCGAAGACGAAAAACACGCCGATGTTATTGTCAATGACGACAAACTCTCTTTGGCAATAGGAAAGGGCGGAATGAACGCCAGACTTGCGGCAAGGCTTACTGGAGTGAAAATCGACATAAAGACCTTGTCCGATGTTACGGAAATGGATTTTGACGATGATGAAAATGACGAAACGGGAGACGATGAGCAAGAAATCTAAAGACCCATTGAGAATGTGTGTGGCATGCAGAGGGTATATGCCCAAGTCCTCTCTTATCAGAGTTACTAAGACGAAGGACGAAAGGTTCAGTCTTTATCCGAAAGAGCAAGGGAGGGGCGGATATGTGTGCAGACAAAATGAGTGTCTGTCAAAATGCGTGAATAAAAAGCTGTTTAACAAAGCTTTTGGAATGCAGGTGCCACAAGAAATATATGATAAATTGAAAGAATATTATGAAACAGGCGCCGAAGATTAAGAGTTATTTAGGCTTTTGTATAAAAGCAGGAAAAGCGGTTTTTGGTGTTGACAACATTGTCAAGATCAAACGGGGCTTGTATCTTATTATTCAAGATAAAGAGCTTGGCAACGCCTCAAAAAGGAAATTAAGAAATTATGTCGTCAGTAACAATGTCGAATTATTAGAATTAGATATAAAACAGATACTGGCAAAAGAGAATTGCAAAGCGGTAGGATTAAAAGAAAAAAATCTCGCAAACGCAATAATAAGGGAAATAAAGGAGATTAAGCAATATGAGTGATAACAACAATAGTTTGCAAGAAGCCAAGAGCGCCGATAAAATTTTAAGGTCGGTTATGGAATATGAGGATAAGGTTATCAGCTCTTATTTGGCCTTAATTAAAGAAAAATTCAGTTTTCTTGAAGAAAAGAAAACGGAGTTTGTGATTAGAAAGAAGATTTTGGAAGAAGCCGAAGAACTTAAACAGCAAAGAGAGCTTAAAAAACAAAAGGCAGAAGTGCCAAAAGTCGAAGAGCCTGCTGTTGAGACAGAAACGGAAGAATCCATAGAAGAAGAAATTCATGACGAAGTATTGCTTGAAAAAGCAAAGGCTGCGGAACTGGGAGAGAAATTCATACCTTTGGTTAAGGACGCGAGGGGTGCTTCAACCGTTAGAAAGGTAGAGCCGACAAGGACTGATAAATTCATTAAGGATGTAACACCCGAAACAAAACAGCATACAACCGCAGAAAAACCCAAAGAAAAACATAAACAAGAAAAGACAAAAATAAGAGAAGATAAGAGAAATCTCAGTAAAAAAGCTAAGATTAAAAAAGGTTATGAACAGCTTACATCCTCTGTGGTATATGATGAGAGCGGCGAAATTCGCAAGATTAGGACCAGAAAGTCAAAGTCTGATAAGAAAAAGGACTTCAAACCGCCGACAACGGTGATAACACACGCTGTAATAACCACAGAAAACATTACAATAAAACAGCTTAGCGAAAAGATAGGCAAAACAGGCGGTGAAATTATTAAGAAACTCTTTGATTTGGGCATACTAAAAACCATAAACGATACCATAGATTTCGATACCGCAGAGCTTATAGCGGCAGAATTTAATGTAATGCTTGAAAAGCAGATAACCAAGACTGGCGAGGAGTTATTGACTGAATTGTTTGAGGAAAACACCATTGAGGATGAAAAGAATCTTGCGCGCAGACCTCCAGTGGTCACAATTATGGGTCATGTCGACCATGGCAAGACTTCCATTTTGGACTATATCAGAAAGAGCAATGTTGCATCCGGCGAAGCGGGCGGCATAACTCAGCATATTGGCGCTTATACCATAAAGGTCAACGATTCTAAGATAACTTTCATAGACACGCCGGGACATGAGGCATTCACCGCTATGAGAGCAAGGGGTGCCAATGTCACCGATATAGTTGTTATTGTCGTGGCTGGAGATGACGGAGTTATGCCTCAAACCGTGGAAGCGATAAACCACGCCAAAGCTGCTGGAGTGCAAATAATAGTCGCCATAAACAAAATGGACAAACAGCAAGCCAATCCTGATAGAGTCTTGCAACAGCTTGCTGAACATGAAATTCTTGTCGAAGAATGGGGCGGCACAGTTCCCGCCGTAGAAGTTAGCGCGCATACAGGAATGGGCATTCAAGATTTATTGGAAAACATAGTGACTGTTGCGGAGATTATGGAACTAAAGGCAAATCCTTCTCGAACCGCAAAAGGAGTAATTATCGAATCAAGGCTTGACAAGGGCACAGGACCTGTCGCAACTATTCTTGTTCAGACGGGAACGCTCAAGGTATCTGACTTTATTGTGGCGGGCACAGCGACGGGTAAAATTAGGGCAATGTTCGACGACCAAGGCAAGAGAGTCACCCAAGCTCCGCCCTCAACTGCTGTTTCCATTTTGGGACTACAAAGCGTGCCCAACGCTGGAGACCAAATCTTTGTTGTCAATGATGAAAAGCTATCCAAAAAAGTAGCAGAAGAGCGAAAGAATAAAGAAAAGATAGAAAAGCTTAAGATAAAAAAGGTCACGCTTGAAGATGTGTTTAATAAATTGGAAGAGGGCAAGACCAAGGACCTAAATTTAATAATAAAAGCCGATGTTCAAGGCTCTGTGGAGGCATTGAAACAATCGCTTATTAAATTGTCAAACGAGGAAGTAAAGGTCAATGTGGTGCATGGCGGAGTGGGAGCTATCAGCGAATCCGACATCATGCTTGCCGATACTTCGGATGCGATAATTATTGGATTTAATATACGCCCTGACAATAAGGCGAAAGCGCTTGCGGAAAGGTCGGAAGTTGAGATAAAGCTCTATAAGATTATTTATGATGTAATAGACGATATCGATAAGGCAATAAAAGGTCTTCTTGCACCGAAATTCAAAGAGACTTATTTGGGAACTGCCGAAGTTAGAGCTGTTTTCAAGGTTTCTGGTGCGGGCAGTGTTGCTGGCTGTATGGTTAAGGACGGAAAGGTTATGAAAAACGCAAGAGTACGGCTTATTCGTGACAGCGTAGAGATTTTTGATACAACAATAGCGTCCCTTAAGAGGTTTAAGGACGATGTGAGGGAAGTCGCAGCCGGCTTTGAATGCGGTATAAGTCTTGATAAATATAACGACATAAAGGAAGGCGATGTGATAGAGGCTTATTTGGTGGAGGAGGAAAAACAGTAAAATGGCAAAAATAGAAAGGGTGGAAAACCAATTAAAAAAAGAGCTCAATAATCTCATCGCTCATGAGCTTAAGGACCCGCGTATAAATTCCATAATAAGTGTGACAAGGGTACAGACCGCCAAGGAACTCAAATTCGCACGAGTTTTTATCAGCGTCTTTGGCAATAACGACTCCAAAGAAGTACTTGATGTTTTGAACAGCGCGTCATCTTTTTTAAGGAGTAAATTATTCAAAACCTTAAAAATTAGAGAAGTGCCTGAGCTGCATTTTCAGCTTGATGACAGTATAGAATACAGCTTTAAGATAGAATCTATCTTAAAGGAGATAAAGCCTAAGGAGTAAGGATGTATCAAAAAATAATCGATATCCTAAAAGAAAGTAAAACGATTGCAATATTTGTTCATGTAAACCTCGACGGAGATGCCGTAGGCTCTTCTCTTGCGGTATATACTTTTCTTAAAAAACTGGGCAAGGAAGTTCATTTGTTTTCTCCCGATAAGGAAAATCCTCTTCCCCAAAAGTTTCAATTCCTAAAAAATAGCGAATGGTACAATGCTCAAAAATTAGATAATTATGACTGCGCCTTGGCTTTGGACTGCGGGGACAGCTCAAGGCTGGGAGACGAATATCTGAAAATATTCAAAAAAGCAAAATATAGAATCTCTATTGACCATCATGAGTCGCATGAGGAATTTGCTCAAATCACATTGTTGGAAGACAAAGCGTCCAGTACTGCGCAAATAGTGTATAAAGTTCTTAAGGAATTTGATTCAAGTTTAATAGATAAGGACATAGCCGCTCATATATATACTGGGATTATAACAGATTCAGGAAGCTTTTCTTTTCCCAGTACAACCAAGGAGACGCATCTTATCGCATCCGAACTCTTAAGCTATGGCATAGACGCTGGAGATATCTCCAGAAAGGTTATGAAAGATATCTCAATCAATCTTTTCGAATTAAGGGCAAGGGTGCTTTCACAAGCAAGATTCTATCAAGACCATAAAATAGCGATAATTTCATTCAGACCTGAAGATTTTGCAGCGACTGATACGGGGGAGGCGGATACCGAAGGTCTTATAAACAATATCTTAGATGTGGACACAGTAGAAATCGCCATATCCATAGCACAAATAAAAGAAAAATGCTTTAAAGTCAGTTTTCGAACAAAGCAAAAAGTAAACGCCGCTATGCTTGCCAGTAAATTCGGCGGGGGTGGTCATGCCAATGCCGCTGGCTGTAGAATTTATGGATACTATGAGGATATCTATAATAAATTATTAGACTGTGCGACGGAGGCGCTTAAGAATGCTTAATGGCTTTATAAATTTATATAAGGAAAAGGGCATTTCATCCAATAAAGCGTTAAGTATTCTAAAATTCCACTTAATTCAGAATAATATTTTCACAAAAGCTGGTCATTTTGGTACCTTAGACCCTGAAGCCGAGGGAGTACTGCCGGTAGCTTTAGGAAGAGCAACAAGGCTTTTTGACTATACGATACACAAAAAAAAGGTATATCGAACAAGCTTTTTGTTTGGGAAAGAGACGGATACTTTGGACTTGGCGGGAGAGGTAATAAAAGAAGAAGCAGTATCCATAACCAAAGAGGACATATTGGATGTTTTATATAAGTTTATTGGGAATATCCCTCAAGTTCCGCCTAAGTATAGTGCGAAATCCATCGGTGGAAAGAGAGCTTATGCGCTGGCAAGAAAGGGAATTGAATTCTCATTGAAGCCAAAGCTTGTGGAAGTCTTCAGTATAGATATACTCTCCCAAATTGACAAGAACCATTTTGAATTCCGCATCGTATGCGGGGGCGGAGCGTACATAAGGGCGTTGGCAAGGGATATCGCAAAAGAATTGGGTACTGTCGCAGTCACGACAAGCATAATTAGAGAGGCAAGCGGGGATTTTAAGATATCAAAAAGCGTCAGACTTTCGGAAATTGAAAACGGAGTTGTGCAGTATATCCTGCCTATGGATACAGTTTTATCCGATTATCAAAGGATAGATATCGATTTGAATCAACTAAAGGATTTACTTGACGGAAAAAGAATTTTATATAAGAATATACCTGACGGTTTTATTAAAGTATATACCGACAACCGCCTGACAGGCATTGGGAAAAGAGACAATTCAGGGAGGCTTTTTATTAAGACATGGCTGATTTAGCGAAAAAAAGGGTATTGGCGCTTGGTTTTTTTGACGGGATACATATCGGTCATAGATATTTACTTCAAAAAGCCAAGGCTCTTGCCGAAAAATCAGGCTCTAAGATGACGGTGGTTACTTTTAATGACAGTTTCTTGACAAATCTTGGAAAGAGCGAAAAAGAAATCTTTTTATTAAAAGAAAGAGAAAAAATTCTAAAAATGCTGGGATACCGCGATATAATCGCACTTAACCCCACAAAGGAATTCTTGTCTAAGTCCAAAGACGAATTCTTAGAATATCTCTTAAGCCTAAACCCTTATGCTGTTGTCGCTGGGAAAGATTATGCTTTTGGCAAAATGGCAAAAGGAAATACGGTGTACCTTGAAAAATATATGCGAGAAAAGGGCGTCAAAACCGTTTTGGTAAATTTGCAAAAGTATAAGCTTAAAAAAATCAGCACTTCGAATATAAAAAGGCTTATAGCTGAAGGGCGTATAGAGTTGGCTAACAAATTGCTTGGAGATGCCTATTTTATAGAAGGAAAGGTGATAAAAGGCAGAGGTATTGGCTCAAGTTTGGGAATTCCCACAGCGAATATACTAATCGATCCCATGAAGCTTGTACCGCTTGAAGGCGTATATAAAACCAAGACAGAGATTGACAACAAGCTCTATGATTCGATAACGAATGTAGGACACCGCCCGACATTTGAAGACCATGAGAGAAGTATCGAAACGCTTTTAATTAATCAGTCTATAGATCTTTACGGTAAAGATATCGTAGTATACTTTTATCATAGATTAAGGGATATAATAAAGTTTGAAACCCCTGAAAAACTTGTAAATCAAATAAAAATGGATCTAAAAAACGCTTATGAAAAATGATTATATGATAAAGTTCGGAGTGTCGGGAAATTCCAACAGCTTTTATGAAGACGGTTTTTCCTCTACAATAGACGCCGCTAAATGGTGCAAGAGCAAGGGCTTGGACCTTTATGAATACTCTTTTGGAAGAGGAATCAAGATGAGGGACCAAACGGCGGTAGAGATAGGCAACGAATTTAAGCTTTATAATATAGAAATGTCCGTTCATGCTCCTTATTACATCAATTTTGCCAATTCCGACCCGCAAAAAATTCAAAATTCCTTAATGTATGTGATTAATTCTTTGGAAAAAGCCAAGTTTCTTCAAGCGCCAAGAGTTGTCTTCCATACTGCTTCACAAGGAAAGATGTCAAGAGAAGAGGCTTTCAATCTAACAAAGCTAAATATTATGCTCCTTATGGAAAAAATCGCTGAAAAAGGCTACACAGACTTTATACTATGTCCTGAAACAATGGGCAAGGTTGGGCAGATCGGAACGGTTGAGGAGATTATAGAAATATGCAATATGGCACCATATTTTTACCCATGCGTTGATTTTGGACATATAAATGCGCGGGAAAGAGGTATTTTGAATACAAAAAAGGATTATCAGCTCATTATTGATAAGCTTTTAGATAATCTGCCCTCACAAAAGGTCAAATATATGCATATTCATTTTAGTAAAATCGAATATGGGGAGAGAGGGGAAATAAGACATCTCACTTTTGAGGATAAAAAGTACGGTCCTGAATTTGAGCCTTTGGCTGAAGTTTTATATAAAAACACCTTGCAGCCGCATATTTTATCAGAATCAGACGGCACACAAGCCGAAGATGCAATGGAAATGAAAAAAATTTATATGAAAATGCTCTCAAAATGAGGCTGATTTGCATATAATATTTTGTGATAAAAAAAGTTTATAAAAATTTTAAGGAAAATAAAAAAAAGATACTTAGCTGGCTGATTATATTTGGCGTGGTTATATTTATTGTCATTTATTATTACACTATCACAGTGCCTTATGTATCGCATCTTGCTGAAGAGACCGTATCCGTAAAGAGCATAAATATAATAAATCAGACAAACAAAAAAATTCAAAGGCTTCGTGCTTTTTATGGCAATCTGTTTGAATTCGTTAGAAATGATGAAGGGGATATCACGCTTATTGAAAGCAACCACGCTTTAATAAACCAAATAACTATGCTGGCAAACGCTGAAATTCAAAACGCCTTAAATGAGCTTCATGAGCAAAAGCTGAATATTCCTGCGGGGGCTTTCACGGGGAGTGCTTTGCTTGCAGGGGTTGGGTTCAACGTGCCGATAACTATTGTGTCTATCGGCAAATGCAATACTAAATTTAATTCAAATTTCTATGCTGTGGGCATCAACCATGCCGTTCATAAACTCGTGCTTGATGTGTTTGTGGATATTAAAGTGCTTGTCCCTTGGCGTGCCCAAGATGTAAGGGTAAAGTATGAAATCTTGCTTGCGGAGAATTTGATTGTAGGGCAGATACCCAGTACTTATTTATCTGGGGAGAGCTTTGACCCAAATTATATTGACTTGATACCTGATTATAATTAAATTCAATAATAAAGTAATCCTGTAATTATATTTTATTTATAATTATTAATTCATCGCCATATCATTCATTTGCAAAAAGGGCATAATGGTGCTATACTATATTTTATAATTTTAGGAGTATTTATTGGTTATGCACGAACAAATTAAAAAAATTAGTTTAGCTGTTATGGAAAAACTTAAGGATGCAGACTCTTTGAATTTAATCAATGACATAAGAGTTAAATTTTTGGGGAAAAACGGGGAAGTGACGGCTTTGTTCAAAAACCTTAAGAGCTGTCCGCCCGACCAAAGACCAAAGATAGGTCAGTTGATAAACGATTTAAGAAACCAAGTGGAATTAGCGATTAAAGAACATGAGAATAAGGTCGCTGAAAGGGAAAAGAATAAAAAGCTTGCTCAAGAGACATTGGATATCACTTTGTCGAAAAAGACCCGCAAGGTGGGGGCTTTGCATCCCTTAAACCAAGTAATAGAGGAAATTTCACAAATTTTTATCGGTTTGGGGTTTGCGGTCAAGGACGGACCAGAAATAGAGCTTGACTACTATAATTTTGAGGCTTTGAATATTCCCGCCGACCACCCGTCAAGAGATGAACAAGATACATTTTATATAAATGATAATATTCTCTTAAGGACGCAGACTTCGGCTGTTCAGGTGAGAATTATGGAAAAAGAAGCTCCCCCGCTTAGAATCATATGCCCGGGGAAAGTCTATCGTCCGGACGACGATGCATCCCATTCGCCTATCTTTCATCAAATCGAAGGCTTGGTTATAGACAAAAATATCACCTTATGCGACTTGAAGGCGCTGTTAGACAATTTTGCAAGGTCGTATTTTTCTTCACAGACAAAGACCAGATTAAGACCGTCTTACTTTCCGTTTACAGAACCCAGCGTGGAGGTAGATTTAAGCTGTGCAATCTGCAATGGAAAGGGTTGTTCTTTATGCAAAGGAACGGGCTGGATAGAGCTTTTGGGCGCTGGGATAGTCAATCCCAGAGTATTGGAATATGCTGGAATTGACTCCAAAGAATATTCGGGGCTTGCCTTTGGCATGGGCGTGGAAAGGGCAGCTATGATTAAGTACGGCATACCTGATATCAGACTGTTTTATGAAAACGATTATAGATTTTTGAAGCAATACAGATAGGAGGCTTAAATGAAAGTACCCATAAGTTGGCTAAAAGACTTTGTAGAAATAGATATTGACGAACATCAGCTTTCGGATAAATTGGTAAACTGCGGCTTTGAGATAGAGGGGATAATTTATCTTAAGGATAGAATTCAAAATGTCATAACAGCTAAGATAACAAAAATACAACCTCATCCTCAAGCTGATAAGCTGAATATCTGTACTGTGTTTGACGGTGAAAAGGATTTGACGATAATCTCCGCAGCGCCGAATATAAAAGAGGGCGATATAGTACCTGTCGCCTTAGATAACGCCGTTCTTGCTGACGGCAAAAAGATAAATGCAGCTGAATTTAGAGGAATTCTTTCCCATGGTATGATGTGCTCAGGAGCGGAATTGGATATAAGCGAAGAGGAATTCCAAGGCGCCGGCATTGACGGAGTATTGATTTTGCCCAAAGATACGCCACTCGGCGAAGATATCAATAAGATTATTGGCAATGACGATATAATTTTAGATATAGCGATTACTACCAATAGACAGGACTGCAACAGTATTTTAGGCATTGCAAGGGAGGTCGCTGTTGTTACGGGCAAAAAGCTAAAAATGCCTGATTTAAGCTATAAAGAAATTGACCAAGACATAAATGACATCTTAAAGGTTGAAAACGAAAACTTTAAGTTGTGTTCAAGGTATATGGCAAAGGCGGCGATTGATGTAAAAATCGAAAAATCTCCCGCCATTATACAAAAAAGACTTAAGGCAGTTGGCATAAGACCTATAAATAATTTGGTGGATGTCACTAATTATGTATTGATAGAAATAGGTCAGCCCTTGCACGCTTTTGATTATAAGCTTCTCAAAGGCGGTAAGATTGTGGTGAGGGAGGCTTTGGACGGAGAGAAGATAACCGCTCTTGACGGCAAGGAGTATACCTTGACTTCAAAGAATCTTGCCATATGCGACGAGGAAAAGCCGGTGGCGATAGCGGGAATTATGGGCGGAGAGTACTTTTCAATTAATCAGGATACCTCTTCAATAGTTGTAGAATCAGCGAATTTCGCCAGAGACAGCGTCAGACACACCTCAAAACAGCTAAACATCAGGTCAGAATCCTCTCAAAGGTTTGAAAAGGGCATAGATTTCTTGTCGCAGGAGGTTGGCTTGAATAGAGCTTTGCATCTTTTGGATAAATACGGCTGGGCTAAGGTTATGAAAGGTGTTATAGACTCAAAACAAAGGGAAATTGAGAAACAAACAATACAGACAACATTTGACGCCATAAACAAGGTGCTGGGAATCAATGTTTCTAAAGAAATCATTGTGGATATCCTCAATTCCTTGGAGTTCGTTCTTCAAGTCAAGGACCATGAATTGACAGTAGAGGTACCGTCTTACAGAATCGATATCGAGGGCGTCAACGATCTTGCCGAAGAGGTCATAAGGATTTATGGATATTCAAATATTCTACCCTCAATGCTTGAAAACGCAAGAATGACACAAGGCGGTAAGAATACCGAGCAAAAGAGAATGGACAAGATAAAATCCATTTTGATATCCCATGGTGTCTATGAGATAGTCAATTATTCTTTTATTTCGCCAAAATCTTTCGAGATGTTAAATTTGAATAAGCAAAACCCCTTAAGGGATGCTATAAAAATCTCCAACCCGCTTGGGCTGGATATGAGTGTGATGAGAACAAATCTTGTATACAGCATGATAAAAACCCTTGTCTCAAATATCACAAGAGGCAATAAGACGCTTAGGCTATTTGAGGTTGCAAAGGCGTATATCCCTAAGAGCCTACCCCTAAATGAGCTTCCGCAAGAAAAGAGTATACTGTGTCTTGGATTCGTTGGTGAAAATGAAGATTTATATTCAATAAAAGGAGTTGTTGAGGATATCCTTGCCACGATGAATATATCTTGCGAATATATAAGAGCAGACATTGAATATCTTCACCCGAATAGGGCAGCGGATATTGTCGCCAATGGCAAAACCATAGGCTATCTTGGGGAAGTCCACCCTAAAACGCTTGAAAACTTTGACATTGACAAGAGAATATATATTGCCGAGATTTCCGTAGACTATATCCTTGAAAACGCCCTGGATTTCAAACCTTTCAAGGCAATCTCAAGATATCAAAATATGGAAAGGGACTTGGCGGTCATTATGGACATAGATACGCCTGTAAAAGAAGCTTTGGACTTAATCCAGACTAATGGCGGGGATATCTTGGAAAGCTGTGAAGTGTTTGATGTGTATCAAGGAGAGCAAGTTCCAAAAGGAAAAAAGAGCGTAGCGTTCAAGCTTTCATTTAGGCATTTTGAAAGGACGTTAAAAGAAGAAGAGGTGAACGCTGTAATTAATAATATCTTAACCGCTTTTAAGACAATAAATGCCGAATTAAGATAAAATCTAATATGCTATAAAGAAAACAGAGCAGAGGATTGCTCTGTTTTTATATTATTACAAAAATCTGCCTAATTTGCAATAATCTTTAATTTTGGTAAAATCATTGCATAAATAATACTAAAATAATAGCATTATTAGATACAATATAATACTTTAACTTGTTTTTATGGCAAAAAAAGGTTATCATTATACTGCTAAATTATAGAATAATTTAAGTTATCGGAGAAAAATGAACGATAAAAGCAGAAAAACGCTTGAATTTGAAAAGATATTGGAACAAATAGCCAAGTTTGCTTTCTCCAAGGGAGCCAAGGATATAATCATGGCTCTAAAACCTATGCAAAACAAACTTAAAATAGAGCGTCAGCTGAATGAGGTTGAGGAAGCGTTCAAGATTTTATATGAACATTCTTTAAGTCCGTTTTTTAATGTAGACGACATTACTCAAGCCTTAGAAAAAGCAGCAATTATGTCGGTTTTGAGTATGGGAGAACTGCTTAAAATATCAAAAATGCTCCGCACTTCAAGAAACTTGCAATCCCTTATAAGTAAAGTAAATGACGAAACGATAGTTATTCTTAAAGATATAGTATCTAAAATTTACATCGATAAAGGTTTGGAAGAGTCCATAGATAAAGCTATTATTTCAGAAACCGAAATGAGCGACCACGCCTCGGGAGCTTTAAGGAATATTAGAAACAAAATAAGAAAAATTGGCGAAAACATCAAGGCACGGCTTCATAATTATATCAGCTCTCCCAGTTATTCCAAAATTCTTCAAGACAATATTGTTACCATTAGAAATGGTCGGTATGTCATACCCTTAAAAGCTGAACACAGGGGAGCTATTCCCGGACTTGTGCATGACCAAAGCTCTTCGGGCTCTACCATTTATTTGGAACCTATGGCGGTTGTTGAGATGAATAATGACTTAAAGACCGCTATGATTGAAGAGGATAAGGAAATTGAAAGAATCCTTAGAGAGTTTACTGTTGAAATCAGCAATAATGTAGATGAAATCAAGATTTCTTTTGAAATAATCACCTATCTTGATGCGGTGTTCGCAAAAGCTATGTATGCGGAAAGCCAAAAAGCCGTTAAGCCAAAAATCAATGAAGATGGATATATAAATATCTCAAAAGCAAGACACCCCTTAATCAAAAAGGAAGATGTCGTTGCCAATACTATATATTTGGGGAAAGATTTTCGCATGCTCTTTATCACAGGACCTAACACCGGTGGAAAGACTGTTTGCCTTAAGCTCTGCGGATTGTGCGTACTTATGGCTTTAAGCGGTGTTTATGTGCCTGCGAAAGAAGCTGACATCGCAATATTTGAAAATGTTTTCTGCGATATAGGCGATGAACAGAGCATAGAGCAGAATTTATCCACTTTTTCCTCCCATATGAACAATATCAAGCGGATAATAGACAACTTGACGCCTAATACCCTTATTTTGCTTGACGAATTAGGGGCGGGAACAGACCCTGCAGAGGGCGCATCATTGGCGCTTAGCTTAGCTAAATACATTCATAGTCAAGGTGCTTTGGCTATGATAACCACTCATTATAATGAGCTTAAGGAATACGCAATGATTACCGAGGGCATGCAAAACGCTTCTATGGAATTTGACCCTGAAACCTATTCTCCCACATATAAGCTTACGATAGGCATACCCGGCGCTTCAAATGCTCTTCTTATCGCAAAAAAGCTTGGGCTAAAACAAGAAATATTAGATAGCGCCCAAAAGGGGCTTCAAGGGCAAAAGATTGAATTTGAAATGGTGCTTAGCGAGCTTGAAAAGACAAAAAGGGAGTATGAAAAAAATTTACTGGAAATTGAGAACTTGAAGATTGAGACTTTAGCTGCGAAAAAAGAGGCGGAAGTAGAAAGGAACAAACTTGCCACGCAAAAAGAAAGGCTTAATCAATCAGTAAGGAAACAGACAAAAATTCTTGTGGAAAGATCCATGCATGAGGCAAATGAAATAATTCAGACACTAAAAGATATTTTAGAAAACCCCGATGAAAAAAGCCTGTTTAAGGCATATGAACTTAGAAAGAGACTGACTAAATTCGTTGTCAATGATGAAAACGAATTTGAATATACTGTTGAAAAAGAGGGCGGAGATATCAAGGTCGGGGATACTGTATTTGTAAAAAGTCTAAATTCCCAAGGCAAAGTCCTAAACGTAAATCCTATAAAAGGTGAAGCTTCGATAGCCATTGGCGCTTTGACAAGCAAAATTGCCCTTGACAATCTGGTCAAAATAAAATCAGCCCCAAAGAAAAAGTCTTCTTCCACCTTAAAGGCGTCTCTTGACAATCGGCAAATTGAGTCAGAATTAAATCTTATTGGTCATACCGCCGATGAAGTGGAGTTTTATTTAGAGGCTTTTTTGGACAGAGCGTATTTAGGCGGACTTAAAGAACTTAGGGTAATACATGGGATCGGCGAGGGTATACTCAAAAAAGCCGTTGCAAAACATTTAAAAAAACATAGGTATGTGGAAAGCTTTAGAGAAGGAAGATTTGGAGAGGGCGGCAAGGGGGTAACCGTTGTGTATCTTAAATGATTATATGGTGTGTTACCGTTGTGAAAAAGGCATGAAGCTTTTCAAAGCCTTGCATAAGACTGCACCGATATTGAAAATTTTGGCTTTGTTAAGCGTTGTTTTGGGGATTTTTTATCCTTATGTTTTTATCGCATCGGTCTTTTTGTGGGTTTTGTCGGTCGGCATAAATTATATTAAGTGGTATACGGTTTTTAATTATAACTATGTCATAAAAAAAGATAGATTAACCGTAATGAAGACCTATACCTACATAAAACCCTATATATTGGCGGATGTTAAGTTTAAGGACATATTGAGACTGGAAATAATACAAGAAGAAGACTTGGAGCATTATGATACCACAAACAAATACTTTTGCGAACAGGATTACTTTAATTTATATCTTTTAATAAATGCGGCGAATACCAGCTTTATTATTGTGGTAAATAATTATTTCTATGCTCTATTGCAAAGAACATTAAGGAAGCGACAAACATAAAAGGAAAAAATATGATTTATTTTGACAATGCGGGAACGACAAAAGTGGATAATGAATGCATGGCGATTCTTGAGCGGTACTGCTTGGAGAATTATTTTAATCCCTCCGCGCTTTATCGACAATCCGTTGAGGTAAAAAAAGATTTGAAGAGGGCAAGGCAGGAAATTGTCAGCGCTTTGAGGGGAGACGGAGAAATTATTTTCACATCTGGGGGTACGGAAAGTGCGAATATGGCTGTTTTTGGCGTCACTAAAAGAAAGGGGTCAAGAATAATCATATCCAAATCCGAACACGCAGCGGTGAAAAACAGTGCGCTAAAGCTTAGGGAAATTGGCTTTGAGGTCGTTGAGTGCGATGTGGATATCTACGGCAGAGTGGACGAGAAAAAATTTATAAGTCTTGTCAATGAAAATACTTCTTTTGTCTCCATTATGCATGTCAATAACGAAACGGGCGGCATAAACGACATTAAAAGGCTGAACGCTATTGCAAAAAGCGTAAATAAGGATATCATTTTTCACAGCGACGGGGTTCAGGCGATAGGCAAAATCCCCGTTAATTTAAGGGATTTGGGCGTGGATCTGTATTCCATGAGCGCCCATAAAATCCATTCCCCAAAAGGCGTTGGGGCTATCTATCTCAAAGAGGGCGTTCGTATAAACCCCATTATGCATGGCGGAGGTCAAGAATTGGGAATAAGACCGTCTACTGAAAATATCCCCGCAATAATGTGTTTTTCTTTAATGCTCAAGAAAATGGTTAAGGATTTGTCAAAGAACCTTGAAAAAGTTTCTAAAATCAAAGATTTTATCCAAAAGAATATAGATGAAAGTATTATCAAAATACTGACTGATGAAAACTGTTCGCCTTATATAATTTCCCTTGCCTTAAAGGATGTAAGAGGGGAAGTAATGTTGCATTCATTAGAAAAATACGGTATCATGATAGGCACTGGCAGCGCTTGTTCGTCGTCAAAAAAGAACACCGACCATTGGCAGCTGCCATATCTAAGCCAAAGTTACAAAAACGGTAAAATAAGGATAAGCTTTAGTCATGAAAATACCGTTGAACAAGCAGATTATTTCATAAATAAGCTTAATTTGGAATACTCAACCTTAAAAAGATACACATAAAAAGGAAGAAATATGGAAAATATCATACTTATAAGAATAGGCGAAATCTTTCTTAAAGGAAGTAATAAAAGATTTTTTGAAAACAGGCTCTTAAACAACATTAAGAAAAGTTTATACCGCATAAAGTGTAAAATTGTAAAAGCTCATAACAGATGTTTTATAGAGAATTTTCAGCCCAGCGACCAAGAAGAGATAGTCTATAGGCTTAAAAAAGTATTTGGAATACACAGCATAAGCCCCGCTATAAAAATACCCACAGATTTTGAAGGTATTAAACAAGCCGCTTTATCCATAAGTCCCACTCAAGGTTTCTTTCGGGTGACCGTAAACCGAGCAGATAAAAGAATAGTTAAAAGGAGCATGGATATTGCCGCAGAAATCGGCGCTTTTATCCTTAAACAAAAGCCAAACCTCAAAGTAAACCTGTTTGAATATGACTTTGAAATAAATGTCGATATCAGAGAAGAGGGTTTTTCATATATCTTTTGTGAAAAGATAGCCGGGCAGGGCGGGCTTCCCGTAGGGTGTTCCGGAAAGGGAATGCTTTTGTTGTCGGGAGGAATCGACAGCCCTGTGGCGGGTTATAAAATTGCCAAAAGAGGGGTTGAGTTATTCGCTGTTCACTTTTACAGCTATCCTTACACAAGTGAGAACGCCAAGGAAAAAGTCATCGATTTGGCAAAAAAATTGTCGGAATATGCTGGGGAGATTACTTTATTTGTCGTTCCTTTCACTGAAATTCAGTATCAAATCAAGGAAAAGTGCCCCATATCCTATCTTATCGCTATTATGAGAAGATTTATGGTAAGGATTGCGGAAAAGTTGGCGGAGAAAAACGGATGCGGAGCAATTATCACCGGCGAAAGTCTTGGGCAGGTCGCCAGCCAGACTATGGAAAGTATAAATTCCACCAATTCTGTTATCAAAATGCCTGTATTCAGACCACTTATTGGCTATGATAAAATCGAAATAATCGATATCGCTAAAAATATCGGCACATATGACTTAAGTATTTTGCCGTTTGAGGACTGTTGTACGGTGTTCACTCCACAAGACCCGGTAATAAGACCTAAACTTGAAGAAGTCCAAAAAATTGAAAGCGTTTTGGATGTCAATAAACTTGTGGATGATGCGGTAAATGGTGTTGAGACTATCGTTTGCCGTTCTTAATTACGGGCAATAATTCATTGAAAAAAATGAACTTCTCTTTTGAATGCCCAATAATGCTGTATTTGTTTTCAATCTCGATTCTATAACCTATAAGCCCGAATCCATTGACTTCTTTATCATTGAACATGATTTCCCCTTGTATGTCTGATACCGTGTGGACGGTTTTCTCTTCGCCTGTTGCTAAATTTCTCCTTATTACTTTATAGACATAGTCGGATTGAGCGAAAAAGGATATTTTAGGGAAAAAGGCTTCGTCAAATTCCACAAATAAATTGGTGTCAGGCATAACAAAAAGAGGGGACATTTCAATAGGTGCATTTTTTATATTAAAGTATTCGTATTTATAGTATTTTTGGGGCGTGTTATCTGAAGCTTGCATGGCTTTTCTTAATTCTCGCAAGGCCAGCGTGTCTATTTTAATTCTTACTATACCGTCAGGCGGCGTGAAGCTTGCAGGCTTTTGTGCAATATTTTGATAAATATATTTGGCAAACATTGTGGGATATGTTCCACCAGTTAGATTAAAAGCTTTTTCCTTTTCATAATTGATATTTCCATACCATACGCATAAGGTGTTCTCACGGGTATAAGACAAGTTCCAAGCGTCGTTATTAAATGAGTTAGTTGCGCCTACCGTGCCGGTTTTTGCCGCAACATCGAACTCAAGGTTTTTTAATTTTTTTGCAGTGCCGTTCTTTGCGGTATCCTTTAAGATATCAGTTAATAGGAACGCTGTTTGTTTGCTTATTGCTTGGGTAAAATAAGGTGTGTGTTTATAAAGTATGTTTCCGTATTTATCGCGAATTTCCCTAATAAATGTGGGTTTTGTATGTTTTCCGCCGTTTGCCAGTGTCATATAAGCCCCGCCTAACTCTAAGGGCGTACATCCGTCAGTCATACCGCCAAGCGCAAGGGAAAGATAGTTGTCGTTCGCTGAAAAATTAATGCCCATTCTTTGGGCATACTCTTTGGCATAATCAATGCCAATTTCATTCAATAGGCTGACGGCAATGACATTTGATGAATTTTTTATGGCGTCTCTTATCGGAATTTCTCCTTTATAATCGTCCATATAATTTTTTGGTTTATAATCACCGAATTGAGTTCTTTTGTCATTATAAACGCTTGCCGGAGTGATATGGTTTTTCTCAAAAGCAGGGGCGTAAACTAAAATTGGCTTAATCGCAGAGCCCGGCTGTCTTTTCATATTGAGCGGCGAAAGGTCATAGCTCGCATAATAAGCGCATACTCCGCCAGTCGCATTGTCTAACATTAATGCGGAATAATCGGGGCACATACCGTTTTGGTTTTTGGGAGCAAACTCTTCGGATTCAAACGCCTTAAACATGGCGTGCTGAATTTTATCGTCATAATATGTGCTGATACGATATCCCGAACGGATTATTTCTTTTTCGCTTATATTCAGAATATTTGCTGCTTCGTGAATAAGAGTGGAGATAAAAGGGGAATTGATATCTTTTTTTGTAATCTGAGCAAGAGGCTTATATGTGTATGCGATATTTTCAATATAAGCCTTGTTATCTATCATGTTTTGCTCTCTCATGAGCTTAAGAACAAGGTTTTTTCGATTATTTGCATTTTCCTGAGATAAAAGAGGAGAATTTTTTGAAGGATTTTTTACCACCCCCGCAAGAATCGCCGCTTCATAAAGCTCAATCTCGGAAGGCTCCTTGTCAAAGAACCTCATACAAGCGTCGTTTATGCCGTAAATACCGCTGCCAAAGTATATGGCGTTAAGGTACATTTCTAAAATTTCTTCTTTAGAATACTTTTTTTCGATATCTAATGCCAGCTTTGCCTCTTTTATCTTTCTGACAATGCTTTTTTTATTGTTTAATTGTGTGTTTTTAGCTAATTGTTGAGAAATAGTAGACCCGCCCTCTCTAATGTAGCCCGCTCTGATATTATTTTTCAACGCTCCGCCCATTCTAATAAAGTCAATTCCCTTATGTTTATAAAATCTTTTGTCTTCCAATGCCACAAACGCATTAATAATATGGGGACTGATGTCTTTATATTCTACATAGGAGTTCAATTTTGGGGGCAGGGATATCTCTTGGTTTTCCTTATTGTAGATATTTATTATGGCATGATTGCTTATTATGGCATCATTTTCTAATTTTACTGAAAAAAATATGCTAAGAAAACCTGTAACAAGCCCAAGTGTTACAAAAACTAAGCTAATTTGGAATAAATTGAGAATTATCTTACCTTTTGTCTTCTTTTGTAGCTTTTTCATTGATGATAGTATACGATTTTTATATTATCTTATACACTTGGTTAAGGGTGATTTCGCTTGATAAATCGTAACAATTTATATATAATATCCCTATGATAAAAGAGAAAAGCTATTATATAGATACTTACGGCTGTCAGATGAATGTCCATGATTCCGAAAAGATTGCGGGAATCTTAAAGGAAAAGGGCTATAAGCCCGCTGACGACATCTCACAAGCCGATATTATTATATTTAATACTTGCTGTATAAGAGAAACAGCCGAGAAAAAGATTTTTGGAAGTATCGGGAATACAAAAAAGTATAAAAAGGTTAATAAAGAGCTTATTATTGCGGTTGTCGGCTGTATGGCACAACAAGAAGGTATTCAAGAAAAAATTCAAAAAAGCTATGGATTTGTGGATATTGTGCTTGGTTCTTTGAATTTTCATAACTTATCCGACGCTATCGACAGCGTTTTGACAAAAAGAAAATTCTTCGCTCAAATAGAAAAGGACGCTAAGCCTGCGATAAAGGAGGATATGCCTATTTATCGCACAAGCGGAGTTAACGCTTGGGTTAATATAACATACGGATGCGATAATTTTTGCTCTTATTGCATAGTTCCGTATGTCAGAGGCAGGGAAAGAAGTCGCAGTCCTCAGGCTGTGCTGGATGAGATAAAAAGGCTTTTGGACGAAGGTTATAGAGAAATCACCCTTTTGGGACAGAATGTCAATTCTTATTGTAACGATATGGATAACAATTGGAATTTCGCTAAATTATTGGAGGAAATTTCTAAGATTAATGGCAAATTTAGAACACGGTTTATGACATCTCACCCCAAAGATTTCAATCAGGAAATAGTTGATATAATTAAGCAATCAAAAAATATATGCAAAAGCGTGCATTTACCTGTACAGTCGGGCAGCAACAGAATACTTAAGCTTATGAACAGAAAATACACAAGAGAACATTATCTTGAACTAATAGACCATATAAACACCATTCCTAAAGTAGGCATAACCACGGATATTATTGTAGGTTTCCCCACGGAGACCAAAGAGGACTTTGAAGATACTTTGTCCTTGGTCGAAGAGGTCAGGTTCTCAAACGCTTTTACTTTTGTGTATTCCAAAAGAAGCGGTACAAAAGCGGCGGAAATGCCACAAATCGATAAGCTTACAAAAAAGAAAAGAATTATGGAACTTGTCGCATTACAAAATAAGATTACTAAGGAAATCAGCCAAGACTATATCGGAAAGATAGAGGAAATCCTTGTAGAGGACACAAATCCAAAAATCAAAGGCGTCATTTGCGGCAGAACGGACAACGGCAGACTTGTCAATTTTTATGGTGACAAAAAGCTAATCGGAGAATTCGTGGATATAAAGATTACATCTGCTAAATCGTCGGCTTTATGGGGGGAATTAAATGTCTAAATACAAGCTTTCGCCCATGATGAGGCACTATAAAGAGCTTAAGGAAAAATATCCCGACACCATTTTGCTTTATAGACTTGGGGATTTTTATGAGATGTTTTTTGAGGACGCCATTGAAAGCTCAAAAATCCTGGACTTGACCTTAACTGGTAGGGATTGCGGTTTGGAAAAGAGGGCGCCTATGTGTGGCGTTCCGTACCATGCCGTCGATAATTACATCGCAAGGCTTATTAATGCTGGGAAAAAAGTAGCGGTTTGTGAACAGTTAAGCCAGCCTGGCGACCAAAAAGGCATGGTTAAGCGTGATGTAATCAGAGTGATTACTCCGGGAACGGTCGCGGAAGAGGAGATGCTGGACAAATCCCAAAACAATTTTATCGCCGCGGCAGTCTGTTTCAATAATAGGTTCAGCACAGCTTGGCTGGATATCTCCACCGGCGAATTCTATGTGAAGGAGTTTGAAGAAGACAAAGACGCTTTGGATGTAGAGGACTTTTTATTGACCATTTCGCCAAAAGAGATTATTTCAAATGCTATAATGGCTGATATAGGTTGTGAATTCGCCTCTGTCAAGACTTCCAAATTAGTTAAATTTAATGCATACTATGACTATGCGTTTAATTTTGACCTTGCAAAAAAATCACTTCTTAAGCAAATGAACGCTTATGACCTTTCAGCTTTAGGGCTGGAAGACAAAAAGCTTGCGGTTTCTGCGGCTGGTGGACTTTTGGACTATATTAATAATACCCAAAAAAGAAGCTTATGCCATATCAACACCATAAAATACATAAGGACCAATACCTATATGTATTTGGATATCAATACCAAAAGGAATCTGGAGCTGTTTGAGACTATGGCTGAACGAAAAAAATTCGGCTCTTTATATTGGGTCTTAGACCATACTCAAACCGCTATGGGTGCCAGGATGCTAAGGAATTGGATAAATTCCCCCTTGCAAGATATCGCCTATATTGAAAAAAGGCAAAATGCGGTGAAAGAGCTTGTCAAAAACAGCAGATTTAGGGAGATGCTCGGGTGTCTTTTGTCAAATATAAGAGATATTGAAAGGATTGTTACCAAAATATCATATTTCAGCATTATGCCAAGAGACTGTATCGCCCTTAAAGAATCAATAAAGCAAATTGAGCCGATAAAAAAGCTTTTATCTTCGACTAAATCACAGCTGTTAATCGATATCAACGAAAATTTAGAGGTCTTGGATAAATTACATAATACCATCGATAAAGCCATAATTGAGGACGCTCCCGCAATTCTTAAAGACGGAGGTTACATAAAGCGTGGATACAATGAAGAACTTGATACATTGAGGGCGCTTCAAAACAACGCCAAAAGACTTCTTTTGGAATTTGAATTAAAGCAAAGAAACTTAACGGGGATTGCTAACTTAAAAGTAGGGTATAACAGGATTTTTGGATACTATATAGAAGTGCCCAAATCTCAAAAAGACGCCGTAGTGCCTCTTGATTATCGAAGAAAACAGACCGTTGCTTCAGGAGAAAGGTATATTACAGACGAGCTTGAAAGGCTTCAAGACGATATTATCGGTGCGGGCGAAAAAGCCTTGAAACTTGAGGGTGAAATCTTTGGTATGCTTAGAGATTTTATGTCCTCTTATATAAAAAAACTGCAAAAAAACGCGTATTTGATAGCTTATCTTGATTGTCTTTATTCTTTGAGCGTAACAGCGGTTGAAAATAACTATTGCCAACCCAAAATTAACGACAAAAACATTATTAAGATAAACGACGGCTTTCATCCAGTGGTTTCCAAACTTTTGAAAGCAAATGAATTTGTTCCAAATGACACCTTGTTAAACGACAGTGATACAAGAATGATGGTAATCACCGGTCCGAACATGGCGGGGAAGAGTACTTATATTAGGCAGGTTGCTCTTATCGTTTTGCTTTCGCATATCGGAAGCTTTGTTCCCGCAAGGAATGCGGATATATGCCTCACGGATAGAATCTTTACAAGGGTGGGTGCAACCGATAATCTTGTGCATGGTCAAAGCACCTTTATGGTAGAAATGCTGGAAGTCGCCAATATTATAAACAACGCCACGCCAAGAAGCCTTTTGATTTTAGACGAAATCGGAAGGGGAACATCCACTCTTGACGGGCTTAGTATCGCTTGGGCAATAATAGAATACATAGCTTTGAAAATAAGAGCCAAGTCGCTTTTCGCAACTCATTATCACGAGCTTAGCGAAATCGAAGAACTATTGGACGGCATAAAGAATTATCGAATACTTATTCATGAAAATGGAAAGAAAATAGCCTTTATCTATAAAATTGCACGGGGCAGCGCCCATAAGAGCTATGGAATCGAAGTGGCAGCTCTTGCGGGCATAAGAAAAGAAATCACCGAGCGCGCCAGAGATATTATGAATGTTCTGTCTCAAACCCACCAATTGAGCGGAAATATTCAAGAAAAATTACAGTCCAAGCCCAGCGAAACTTCGGTAATCGGAAGTCAAATAGGACTGTTTGAAGAGGATGAGAATATTAAAGAAATCAAAAAGATACTATTGGACCTTGATATCAATAGATGCAGTCCTATCGAGGCTTTGACGATTTTGAACGACCTTAAGAAAATAATCAAAAAGGTGAAATAATGCCTAAAATTAATATCCTTGAACCCAGCGTATACAACCAAATATCGGCAGGCGAGGTGGTGGAAAACCCCGCAAGCATCGTCAAAGAACTTGTGGAGAACTCAATAGATGCAGGCGCTCAAAATATCTCTATTATGATAGAGGAAGGGGGCATAAAGCAAATCTCCATAACCGACGACGGGGAAGGGATGACACAGGACGACCTAAAAAAATCAATAATGCCTCACGCTACAAGTAAGATAAAAGATGCCAGCGATTTGCTCACGATATCCACGCTTGGGTTTAGGGGCGAGGCTTTGGCGAGTATAGCAGCCGTAAGCCATATGGAAATAAAAACAAAACACGCCTTAAGTGACCAAGCAAGATTTATTAAGGTAAAGGGCGGAGAAATAATTGAAGAAGGCGTGACAGCACTGAATTTTGGCACAAGTATTACAATAAATAGCCTATTTTATAATACACCAGCCCGATATAAGTTTCTAAAATCCAAAAAAAGCGAACAAGCTCAAATAACCAACCTTGTGGCGGATATGATTTTGGCGAATAGCTCTATATCCATAAGCTACTATGTCGATAACAAACTGATATTTCATTCAATCGAAGAAGGGCTGAAAAGTGCCGTTGAGTCCATATATGACAAAAATATTACGGAAAACCTTTTGGAAGTGAATTTTGAAGACAAACCCTATAAAGTAAGCGGTTTTATTGCAAAACCCGATACACCCGCCATAAAATTCAATAGAAACTTCCAAACGATAATCTTAAACGGCAGAGTAATCAAGGACTTTTCGCTTTCTGCTGTCGTTCAAAACGCTTATGGCAATACTCTTATGAAAAGCACTTTTCCGTTGTTTGTGATTGATATCGTGCTGCCATTTGATATGGTCGATGTCAATGTGCATCCCAACAAAAAAGAGGTCCGTTTTAGCAAAAATTGCAAAATTTATGCTGTTCTTTACAACGCTGTAAAAGAAACACTTAACAAAGAGTATCAGCTTTATAATGAAGATTTTTCATTTTTGAAAGAGAATACCAAGCAAAAAGAGGACGAAATATTACCTTTTTCACAAGAAAAACCTATAGATACTGAATACTCTCAAGATGTTTTTTATCCATGTGAAGTTGACGGTGCTTTTTCTAAATATTCCGCCCCAAAATTCTTGGAAAAGGACAACAAATTTAGAGAGAACATTTGTTCGTTTGAAAAAATACAAACAGACTTAAATTCGCTATTTTATAATACAGAAGAATTAAGAGAATTTGATAAATTAGAAAGTATTCAAGCGAACACATTGAAAGTTTTTGAACCAGATGCATCAGACGGTAAAGAACTCGCAGGTGATTATGACTATAAGATTATAGGACAGCTTTTTGATACATATATTTTATTAGAATACGATGAGAATCTATATATTATTGACCAACACGCCGCTCAAGAGAGAATACTTTTTGATAGCTATATGAACCGCATTAAGCAAAAGCCCTTGGATGCACAAGTCTTTTTGACGCCTTATTTTTATGATGCAGGTATATATTATGATTATATTCTCAAAAAAAAGGATATCCTTTTGGATATGGGTTTTGAAATTCAGCCCCATAAGAACAACATCATTAAGATAAATACCGTTCCGCTTCAATTTGGCGATATGAATTTAGATTTATTTTTTAATGATATAGCTGAAAACTTTAGGGAAAATGTGGAGGACAGCGAGAGCTTAAAAGAAATCATTGCAAAAAAAGCCTGCAAAAACGCCATAAAAGGGGGTACGGCTTTGCAAAAAAGCGATATAGAATATGTTTTGGGAAGCTTTTTTAGGAATATGCCTCTTAAGTGTCCTCATGGCAGACCTGTTATTTGTAAGATTTCAAAAAGAGAAATAGAAAAAATGTTTAGGAGAATATTATAATATGATTATTTTTGGCGGAGCTACTGCCACTGGCAAAACCAAAGCAGGCGTTATGCTTGCAAAAATTGCGAATGGTGAAATAATTTCCGCAGATTCCATGCAGGTTTATAAGCATATGGATATTGGGACAGCAAAGGTCAAAAAAGAAGACATGGACGGCATAAAGCACTATATGATCGATATAATTGAGCCCACCGATTCTTTCAGCGTTGCGGAATATCAAAAAATGGCTATGGAAATCATAAACGATATAGAAGCGCGTGGAAAAACGCCTATCGTAGTTGGTGGCACCGGGCTGTATATCAATTCATTAATTTATCCATTAAGGTTTGGCGAAACACAAGGCGATAAGGGGCTTCGAGACAGCCTTAAAAATGAATTACAGCGTTATGGAAAGGAATACCTATATAAAAAGCTGCAAAGAATAGACCCTCAAGCAGCCGAAAACATCCATATGAACAATATAAAAAGGGTGATTAGGGCGATAGAAGTAAAGCTTCTTAGTGGGAAAAGTATTTGCGATACGGAGGACCTTTGCCGCGAAAAGAAATACTATAAGATGTACGCTTATACTATGGATAGGGCAGCGCTTTATGAAAGGATAAACACCAGAGTGGATGTTATGTTCAAAAACGGACTTGTAGATGAAGTGGAAAGGTTAATTTTTGAATATAAAGTCACTTTTAATGCCCAAAGTATGCAAGCAATAGGCTATAAAGAATTCAAACATTATTATAGCGGAAAGATTGATATGGATGAACTCATTGAACTTATCAAAAAACATTCAAGAAACTATGCCAAACGACAATATACTTGGTTTAAGTCCTATAACGATTGCAATTGGATAGAAAAATATCGACTTGACGAACAAAAATGCCATGAGATAGTAAAAGATTATTACGAAAATAAGCCTAAATTGGAAGTATAATTATGATTACAAAGGAAAAAATTAAAAATTTAATTAACGAATGTGAAACACAGCTTAAAGATTTATTTGAAAAAGCTGACGAAATCGCCTTAAAAAATCAAAGAAAGGTTTTGGACGCTTTCATAAATAACAGAATCTCCACGCACCATTTCAACTTTTCAACCGGCTATGGCTATGGAGACAGTGCCAAAGAGGCGTTAAATCGGCTTTTTAGCGATGTTTTTCATACCGAAGACGCAATAGTATCACCTATGATTGCCAATGGAACGCATGCGATAAGTCTTGCACTTTATGGTGTTTTAAGACCAAATGATATTTTGCTCAGCGTGTGCGGAAAGCCTTATGACACGCTTGTCGAGGTCATAAATGGTGTGGGATGTGGCTCTTTAAGGGATTTCGGCGTGAAATATCACCAAATAAACTATAGAAACGGCGCTTTTAACCTTGACGAAATCAGCAAATATGTTAAGGAATTCAAGCCAAAAGCCGTATTTCTGCAACGCTCTAAAGGCTATCATTGGCAAAAATCTATCTTAAATAGAGATATAAAAGAAGTCGCCGATATCATAAAAAGCATTCATAGCGATTGTATCATTATATGCGACAACTGTTATGGCGAATTTGTGGAAGAACTCGAACCCACAGATGTGGGAGCTGACATCATTGCTGGTTCTTTAATCAAAAATCCCGGCGGTGGATGCGCTCCAACAGGCGGATATATCGCTGGAAAAACTAAATATATAGAACTAATTGCAAAAAGGCTTACTACGCCGTCATTAGGGAATGAGGTTGGGTCATACTATTCGGGTTATCTTCCTTACTTTCAAGGCTTTTTTATCGCTCCGTCTGTCGTTAGAAACGCTATAAAAGGGTGTCTTTTGGCAAGCAAGGTCTTTTCAAGTCTTGGATATGAGTCTTTACCAGCACATGAAGAGCTTCCGGGCGACATCATTTGCGCAGTAAAGCTTAAAAGCAAAGAGCAATTATTAGATTTTTGCCGAGCGACTCAAAAAATATCGCCTATTGACAGCCATGTGACGCCGTATCCATGCCTTATGCCTGGGTATAAAAATGATGTGATTATGGCTGCGGGGGCGTTTATTCAAGGCTCTTCGATAGAATTGACAGCGGATGCACCGATTAAAGAGCCATATATAGCGTATTTGCAAGGCGGATTAACCTATGAACATGTGAAAATCGCTCTTGAAAAGCTTGTTGAATGCCTTATATGATAGTGAATGCCTAATTTTTTTATTAGACACAATGATAACAAAAAAGCCTACCCATAGGATGTTCAAAATTTTCGGTAGCGGATCAGGGCTAAAATCGATTTTTCTACTTTAAAGTCATAATAGGGTATGGGACATTTAAACACTTTTTCAATTGGAGTAAATTTTTTTTAGGTAAAATTCTTAATCAATAGGGGCTTACTTTTTTTGTATGACCATATCAATATAAACTTTAGCTAAAAATATCTATCTTAGGAAAATATAGATTCTAAATAATTTTTTTTGATTCAAGAATTCTTTTGGTTAAATTCTTAAGCTTATCACAGTAATTTAGGATAATTTCTAAATTAACTTATTATTTGATATACTTAAGTTCAATTACTCTTATTATATGCATATCTTTTCGCAAAAGCTGTCTTTTGCGAAAAGATACAACAGTGTCAATCTATTCGTTTCTCCCCTCGCCCTTTTTCAAATCTATTCATTAATAATTTTTGAAAAGCTATTTCTAACTATTTACATTATCAAATTACATGTATTATTTATCAGAATTTCAATGAATGCTCAAAAAAACTCTTAATATCATTTTCTATTTGTTATCGGTCCCCTATTATCGAAAAGAAAATTCGCTTTACCTCAAAAAACTTTCAGATTCCCTACACCCGAATATCAAAATAATTTTATATCCTACGCTCATGCAGTCTTTTATCAATAAAAGCTAAAATACCGCCATATAAGATGGCAATTCCCTGATTATTTTGCCTCTCCTCACTTCTCATAGCTTATCAATAGAATTTCCAATGCTATTTAAGAGCATTTATTATCTTAAATTATGATTTTATGATTATCCCCTTTTCTCTCGCTATTAACCGCCCTATTTTTTTATCATTCGACATTTTTCTACAAATTTTTATCTCAATTTTAAGATTTTTGGCTCTTTTTAACATTTCAAAAGGTAATTACTATGGACTTTTTGGGTATTTTTTGATATATTTATGTATATGAAAGGGTCGAATTATTTTGAAGAGAGAAATATTGCCTCAACGATTAAACTGAGAGAGAAATTATCGGTTTTGCCCTATTTTTGCAGAGAATTTTTTATTGGTATAGAGATGAAGACATCCACTCTCACAAGACTTAACTACGCCACAGATTTAAAGATATTTTTCGACTACTTGACGAAAGAAGTCCCTTATTTTAAAGATAAAGCTATTGGCGAACTTGAATTATCCGACCTTGACAAAGTCACCACAACGGATATTGAGATGTTTTTAAGCTATCTTAGTTATTATGAAATCGACAACCGAAAATATTCCAATAAAGAAAGAGCCAAGTCCAGAAAATTAAGTACGGTAAGATCGCTTTTTGCTTATTTTTATAATAAAGATAAGCTAAAGGAAAATGTATCTTCAAAAGTATCTTTGCCCAAACTTCATGAAAAGGAAATAATCCGGCTTAACGCAGAAGAATCCAAGGACTTAATCAATCTTATTGAAGATTTGTCGCAAATGCACTCTGAACATCAAAGAAAATACATAAAAAACAACCTAAAAAATCGCGACCTTGCCATAATCGCACTGCTGCTTGGCACCGGAATTCGTGTCAGTGAGCTTGTTGGGCTTAATATTGATGACTTTGACTTCAAAAACAACGCTTTTGTGGTCACAAGAAAAGGCGGAGACCGCTCTACGCTCTTCTTTTCTAATGAAATAAAGGAAATTCTCTATGATTATGTTCAAGCTCGAAAAGAAATTCACGATGCGAAGAATAAACATGCGCTTTTTTTATCCTCTCAGAAAAGGAGAATTACCGTAAGAGCTGTCGAATACCTTGTAAAAAAATATTCCAAAATAATATCCCCTCTAAAAAAAATAACGCCACATAAGCTTAGAAGCACATATGGCACAAACCTTTATAGAGCGACAAAGGATATCTATGTGGTTGCCGAAGTTCTGGGACATAAGGATGTAAACACCACCAAGAAACACTATGCGGCTACAAGCGAAGAGATTAAAAGAGAGGCGTCCACCAAAGTAAGATTAAGATAGTTTTTTGGAGAAAATTTTTATGAATAAATCCATGCAAAGAAATCTTAATAATGTCTATGAATTTATTAAGGATTTTCGACGGCGTTATGGTTATCCCCCCTCTATTCGTGAGATAAAAAACAGCCTGAATATAAAAAGTACTTCCAGCGTACACCTATATCTCAAAAAGCTTGACAATATAGGCTTGATTTCCATTAAAGGAAAAAATAAAAGCCGTGCAATTGATTTGCTGGACAAAAATTCAATCAATTTAGATATGTTCTGCTGTCTTAAAAACATAAAAAATATCAATGAAATGGACATTCAAGAAGACGAAAAATTTGACTTTTTGATTTCAAAAGATGTTTTTCCCTCAACTGATACTCTTTTCGTATATAAAATGCAAGGCAACGATATGAGGGATTTTGGAATTCTAAATAACGACAGCTTAATAATAAAAAGACAAAACCACGCCAAGGACGGAGATATTATTCTGTGTTTTTCACATGGAAAAGCAAGAGTTTTAAGGTATTGTCCTTATTCTAGAATGAATTTTGAAAGTGATGCTATGATTTATGGCGTGATTGTCGGCTTAATCAGATTAGATTATTCCAATTTTCGCCTTAATTTGTAATAATTATTCAATTTTGTATATTATCTTCATTGACATTCATAAGAATTATATATATAATTTAAATATAAATTGTTGATTTTTGTGAGGATAAATAATGGAATCTTCGGTGAATACTGAATTACTTCGGAGCAGAGTCGATACTTTTGTATTGAATTCACTATCCGAAAAGGACGGATACGGATATGACATTTTGAACTATATTCATTCCCGCACCAAAGGACATTATCAAATGAAGCAATCCTCAATCTACAGCGTACTTAAAAGGCTTGAAAAACAAGGTTTAATTGTATCCTATCAAGGCGAAGAATCTAAAGGCGGTCCCAGAAGATATTATTCTCTAACTGATGAAGGAAGGAAATTTCTTGAAGAAGAACATAAGCAATGGAAGTATACAAGAACCCTGCTTGATAATCTTGTAACTGACGAAGAATTTGATTTGGAAAAGGATACCCCCCCTTTCAAGCCCTCTGATTTAAGACCTTTGACAAGAAGAACCAGAGAAGACGCCAACCCAGACGATAATAAAATAGAAACCAAACAGGAAGAAATAAAGAAAGAAGAAAAACCGACTTCGGAAATATTGCAAAAACCCAAAGCCATATCAGATTCATATAAACGCTTGTTTGAGGATATCTACAATAAAGAGCGGATTCACCCACAACCCAAAACAGTTCAGAAAGAAGAAGAAATAGATTGTCACCACATCAACGATTTGAAAAATATCCTAAAGAACGAAGGATATGTCTTAAAACCGTATAAAAAAGACGAGGTCATGGGAATCGCAAGAAATAGAATGATTTACTCCACCAGGATTCTTCGTGACGCAAGCTTCTTGACTTTCTTATTCTTTGTTTTATGCACTCTTATAGTATATAGATTTAAGGATATTTTTTTGTATTCGGATAGAACAATATTGATTATTGGTCTTTCCGGGCTTGTCATTCCCCTTTCGGGCTTTGCCGTCTATTTGACAGACCCAAAAAAGAAGAAAAAGGCTTCAATTAATTTCAAATTGATGCTGAGTTATGCCGTTATGTTTCTTCTTGTTATTTTTGTCATTAACCTCATTGTATGTCTGGTTACGCCAAGCATAAGCTTAACTATGGCTGATGCGCCCCTTTATCCTCCCGTTATAATTTCGTCTTTCATTCCTGCGGGCGTAATTATTTATTTTCTTTTATATAAATCCAATGTATATACCGTAAAGATTTAATAAATTGTCCCTGATCGAATGAATACAAAGTAAAAAACTGTCCCTACGACAGTTTTAATCTTTTTATTGCCTTATTATCCTTTTTTCGGCCGATTATCATATTATCAAGTCAATTTCTCAATTTCCTCTTTGGCAAGCTTATCGCAACGGTTGTTATATTCGTTGTCGCTGTGTCCCTTCACTTTAACAAAGGTCACCTTGTGTTTGTTGGCCTCTAATAAGAGAGCGTGCCATAAGTCCTTATTCTTGACTTCCTTATTATTGGATGTTTTCCAGCCGTTGTTCTGCCATTTTGATATCCAGCCTTTAATAAACGGATTTAAGGAATATGAGCTGTCGCTATATATTGTGACATCGCATTTTTCCTTAAGCTGCTTTAGCGCTGTAATAATCGCAAAAAGTTCCATGCGGTTGTTGGTGGTGTTAGCATATCCTCCGCTTATTACCTTTTCTCTTCCTTTGTATATCAGTATCGCCGCCCAGCCTCCCTTGCCGGGGTTGTTACTGCACGCTCCATCGGTGTAAATATCAACATGTTTCATAGCGTCTCACTCAGTTTTTTTGATTTTAATCTACACTTTTTTATTCCGTCGGAGATGATTTCTTCCAGATTATTTTTTCTAAAATGTTCTACCGCCTCTATGGTTGTGCCCCCCTTGCTACAAACCTTTTGAATAAGCGTATCCATGCTTTCATCGCTTGCTCTTGCAAGTTCCGCCGCGCCTATCATGGTGGCAATCGCCATTTTTTTGGCGTCGTCATAGCTTAGTCCCCCCTCTTCACCGCCTTTTATCATGCCGTTTAAGAACATATAGATATACGCCGGACCGCTTCCGCTTATACTGGTCACAGCGTCAAAAAGACTTTCTTCAATATGTAAAATCTCACCGCATGAAGAAAAGATATCTTCCACAAGCTTTTTTGAATTAGGTTCAATATTTTCGTCAAAACAAATTGCGGAAAAGCCCTTGCCTATTTTGCAAGGAGTATTGGGCATAATTCTTGCCACACCTATATCTTTGTTGTCTACAAGCGATTTAATAGCGTCTATTTTTATCCCCGCCATTATAGAAATCAAGCACTTAACATTGATGAAAGAATTGTTCTTAAGAATTTGGGCGTGGTGCTGTGGTTTGACTGCCAAAAGTATGTTTTCTGCACTATCCAAAAGCTCTTGAACGCTTTTTGCCAAACGATATCCTTTTTTTTGCATAGCGTTCAACGCATCCGTGGATATATCGAATATTATAGTATTGGCGGGGTCTATGGCTCCCTTAGCCGCCGCTCTGTCCAAAATAGCATTCGCCATGACTCCCGCACCGATTATGCCAAGTGTAAATTTCATTTTTGCTCCTTTTTTTTATTGACTATAAACACAAATTGCTATATAATATCTATGCTCATAGGAGAGTGGCTCAACGGTAGAGCATCGGTCTCCAAAACCGACGGTTGCGTGTTCGAATCGCGTCTCTCCTGCCAAGAAAGACCTTGATACTGTGTTATTAAGGTCTTTTATTTTTTGTCATCTGTTTTTTTATCTCGTTTCTCTTTCTTTTTTTTCTTAACCACAATGACTATCACGGCTATTCCTCCTCCCACTATGGCGAAAGGAATAACATATATAAGAGCGATTACAATCCATTTCAACGCTTCAAAAGCAAATTGTAAAGAGCCCAAAGCAGCGTCTTTTAGGCGTTTGCCAAATGCGGGTTTGGCTTGGGGAGAAACATCTTCTATATAAATATGGATGGTGGAATATTCTATATCGCTGTCGTACTTGACAAGCTCCTGCTCCAAGAGCAAAAGTTCAGAGTTAATTTCGGATATTCTGTCCACATAGAGTATCTTCCCAGAATTGTCCGCTTCATCAAGCATTTCTTCAAGATATTGTTTTTCTTCTTTTAATGCGGCGATTTTCGCCTCTGCCGAAGCATAGCTGTATGTTATGTCCGTTGTGCTATGGGAACGATTTGTTATTTTGCCGGTCTTGGACAGTTCGGATAAAAAATCGTTCAGTTTATCGGTCTTTATTCTGACAGTAAGGTTTGTGTGTCTGTAAGAGCCGCTTTGATAGTGTTCTGAATCCTGTATCCAGTTCTGGTCTTCGGGGTTTTTCTTCACCAGTTTGGTTATTCTCTCAACAGTATCATTAAGATTCTTTGTAGTCATCTCAATTCGAAAAGTATAGATAATCTTTCTGTTGGATTTGTTTATTATAATATCATAGCCAGTATCTTCTTGAACATCTTGTTCATACCTCGGTCCTGCGTCATTCTGTGCGCAAGCGGATAGAGTAAAAACCATAGTAATTAAGACTATTAGAATAATAAAAAATTTCCTTTTCATATTCACCTCTATATGATTATACATATATTTCGGCTTTTAAGCAATAAGTCATTATTAAATATATTCCTAATAAAATCTTTGTTAAAAAAATAAATTATCGCTATTTCTATTAGTAGCATATCTTGTAGTGAGCGGCGATTTCTCGCTGGCTTAAATTTATGCTCCTTTTTTAGCTAATTAATTAAGCCACCCTCTCGGGTGGCTTTTTGATTATTCTTTATTTTCTTCTTGGGCGTTTTTGAAGAACTCCGCAAGGCTGACCACGCTGGAAGATGAGATATATTCTCTTGGCGATTCTTCCTCTTTTATCTTTCTTTTTGGTTTAGATGTGTTGTCTTGCGCGTCAAGGCGTTTTTTGAATTGAGCGATTCTATCCGTCTTTTCGCCTTCTTCTAATTCCATTCTCTCAATTTGAGCCATTTCAGGAATCTCTTCTTCGGGAATCAGCTCTTTCATGCTGAGCGTAATCCTGCCCTCTTCTATCGCCATGACTTTGACTTCCACCTCGTCGCCCTCTTTAAGCGCTTCTTTGGCTGTCTTAAGCCAGCCATGGTTTATTTGGCTTATGTGCACAAGTCCGTCAATACCGGGTTCAAGCTCCACAAAAGCACCGAAATTGATAAGTCTTACTACTTTGCCTTTGGTGACCGTGCCAACGGGGTACTTGGTCAGAGCTATCTCTTCAGGCTTAGGCTGAAGCTGTTTATAGCCAAGGGATATCTTTCTATTCTCCCTATCTACACTGAGCACTTGGAATTCATAGGTCTTGTTAAGCTCTAAAACTTCATCGGGTGAGTTTATTTTCTTTCTCGACCAGCTGAGTTCTGAATTATGCACCAAAGCGTCCATATGCTTTAGGCTTACAAAAGCACCGAAAGAAGCGAATCTCTTAACTTTTCCTTTGACTATCGCGCCTTCGGGCACGCTGTTCCAAAATTCTTCTTCTTTTTGCGCTCTCTCTTCTTCAAGCACTATTCTTTGGGAGGCAACTATTCTTTTGGGGTTTCTGCTTCTCTTGGGTTTTCCGTCTTCGTCCAATTCTTCCTTGGGGGGAAGTGCTTTTAGTCTTAAGGGTTTGTTTAGATAGTCTGAAAGGTTTTTGACATATCCCAAACGGATTTGAGAGGCGGGTACAAAAACGGTATATGTACCGATTTTGCCAAGAAGACCGCCCTTTACTTCCTGATTGCATTCAAGAGTGAATTCGTCGCCGGCAAGGATGCCTTTAACTTTTTCGTCATCTATCTTTAATTCGTCATAAGCTTTTTTGGAAAGGTTTATGAATTTCTGATTCTTGTCTTTTTTGGGGATAATAACAACATCTAATATGTCGTCTGTTTTATAGTTTTCGGGATTGTATTCCTTGTCCAGTTCGACTTCGTCTCTATCGATAAATCCCGTATCATTCTTGCCTAAGCTTTCAAGGGCTACGAGTATTCCGTTATAGTCTGCGGATACTACTTTCGCCTTTAGTCTCATGCCCGTTCTGTAACTTTTGGGGGCGTACTTTTTGAGTCCTTCGGACATTGAGATTTCTTTTTCTTTTGTTTTCTTTTTTGTCTCCTCATTTGTGACTTCGACGGTCTTGACTTCCTCAATTGTAAGGTTGTCGTTGTTGATAGCTTCGCTCATTCTGTTAATAACCTCCGTAACCAACTCTTCTGGAGTTGATGCGCCTGACACTATGCCAAGCTTTGAAATATTTTTTATAAGAACCGAATCAAGATCGGATACTTTTGATATCAAATGCGTATTTGCGCATTTTTCTTTGGCGACCTGAACTAATTTATTAGTATTAGAACTGGAAATATCGCCCAAAATAAGCACTAAATCGCTCTTATCGGCAATAATACTTGCTTCTTTTTGTCTTACTTCAGTAGTATAACAAATACTGTCAAAGAATACAACTATTTTACCAAGCTTATCGCCTAATTTTTTTATTATTTTCTTAATTATAAAGTATTTCTTTACGGGAAATGTCGTTTGGCAGACCACAAGATACTTGTCGGCGCGGCATAAATCAATTTGATTTTCGCTTTGTATTATCTGATAGTCTCCCATGCACCAGCCCGCTATGCCTTTGACTTCGGTATGCTCGGGATCTCCAATTATGACAATTTCATAGCCGTTTTGGCTGTACTCATAGACTTTATTGTGAATGTTCTTAACAAAAGGACAAGTACCATCCACGACGACGACACCTTTTTCGTTTAGAGAATCAATAATTTTTTTGGTCGTCCCATGCGAACATATGACAATCAAATCTTTGTGGTTCAGACCTTTAAGGTCATAAATTGGCAGAATCCCTATGCCCTCAAGACCACGCACCACCCTTTGATTATGAATGATATTCCCAAGCGTATAGATTGTCTTTCGGTCTTTCTTGCTTTCAAGGGCTTTGTCTATCGCCCTTTGCACCCCTTTGCAAAAACCCGTACGCCCTTTATATATCAGCATATCCGCTCCTTGATATACTTAAGAACTTGGTCTATGGTCATATTTGTAGTATCGACGACAACCGCTCCCTCAGGCACAACCAGCGGTGCGAAAGCGCGTGTACTGTCCTGAATGTCCCTTTTTTTGATATCTTCCAAAACTTCTTCATAGCCGATATCCTTTCCCTTTTCTAATAATTCCTTATGCCGTCTTTTAGCTCTTTCTTCCGCTGAAGCCGTCATATAGAATTTATATTTCGCATTTGGAAGGACATAAGAACCAATGTCCCGTCCGTCAATCACGCAGTCGGTTTGGGATGCTATTTTTCTTTGAAGCTCCACAAGCTTTAATCTGACGGCGGGTTTTTTGGATACGGTGGACGCTGCCATTGAAATATTGTGCTCCCTTATGTAAGGCGTAACATCTTGATTGCATATTATTATTTTTTGTTCACCGTCTTTATAAATGATATCCATTTTTATATCGTCTAAAATTCCCAAGACGCCTTTTTCGTCGGACGGGTCTATCCCTTTTGATATGACGTAGTAGGCTACGCCCCTATACATGGCACCTGTGTCAAGGTAAGTTATGCCCAAGTCCTTTGATATGGCTTTTGCGATAGTGCTTTTTCCGCTTCCGCTGGGTCCGTCGATAGTAATGTTTATTATCATTTTTTCTCCTCTTTCTTTGCGTTTGAGCCTGCTACACAGCCCGTGGCGAAAGCAATCTGAAGATTATATCCGCCCGTAAGCGCATCCACATCTATTATCTCTCCCGCAAAATATAAGTTTTCTATAAGTTTGCTTTTCATAGTCTTAGGGTCAATTTCCTTAACGCATACTCCCCCTGCCGTAACGACAGCGTTGTTGATATCGTCCAAGTCTGATATCTCGAATCTCAAGTTCTTCAACAACCACCCAAGCGCCTTTCTTTGTTCCTTTGTCACACTGTGGACTACTGTTTCAGGCGGTATTTGGGATAACTTAATTATAAACGGAATGAGTTTTGTTGGCAATAAATCTTTTAAGCAGTTTTGGAATATTTTATTGGAATTATGCTCAAAGTCCCTTATTAAACGCCTGTCCAAGGTCTTATTGTCAAGAGCGGGCTTTAGGTCAATAGACAGCCTTAATTGTCTTAAGTCCATACGGTTAATTTTTGAAGAAAGCGTGAGAATCACCGGTCCGCTTAAGCCGTTATGGGTAAAAAGCGCTTCGCCGAATTCCTTGAACAGCACTTTGTCGTTTGCGTCAATAACGTTGATTTGAACATTTTTTAGGGATAACCCTTGCAAAGAGGGCATATCTTTCAAAGCTACTCTATTTCCGCTTTCGTCAAGGCAAAAGTCGCTCAATATAGATACAAGCGAAGGCTTTAAGGGTATTATTGTATGTCCCCACTCTTTGGCAAGCTCATAGCCTTTACCGTCCGAACCAGTGGCTTTATAACTCTTTCCGCCAGTGGCAAGAATGACCTTGTCGGGATAGTATTCATTATCTTGGGTTATGATTTTTTGAATTCTTGAATTTCTGACGGAGAAAGCCATTACCGACTGATTATATCGTATCTCTACACCCTTTTGCTTAAGGATTTTTTCAAAGGTCTTTATGACATCGTTTGATTTGTCGCTTTGGGGAAATACCCTACCGCCCCTTTCTACTTTGGTCGATAATCCGTTGTCGTTGAGAAGCTTTATCATCTTTTCAGGCGGAAACTGTTTAAGCGCTCCCCTTAAAAAATTCTTATTGGAGACAATATTGCTAAAATAATCTTCATAATCGGCTATGTTGGTGATATTACACCTTCCCTTGCCGGTGATGTAAATTTTTTTCCCAATCTTTTCATTCTTTTCAAGAACAATCACCCGATTGTCTTTTTCTTTCGCGTAAATTGCCGCCATAATCCCGGCAGCTCCGCCACCAATTATATAGATGTTCATTTATACTGGATGTATCTTGCTCTCCTTATTTAATAAATTGCCGTCCACACCGATAGCGTGTGCTTGACGCCATTTGAAAAAGGTCTTGGATACTTGAGGGAACATGCAATAAGTCAAGACATCCTCTTCTTTGGTGTAGAACTCTTTCATCTCTTCTTTATACTTTTCATATTCTGGCTTTAACAAATCGGCGGGTCTTACGGTTATTATTTTTTCGTCGCCGATACATTTTTTAAGTATTTCCTCATCTGGCGGTGCGGGAAGCTTGCCATATTCGCCTTTCAAAAGCGCTTTTGTCTCTTTAGTAACAATCTTATACCTTTCTCCAAATATCACATTCAAAACAGCCTGAGTTCCTACTATTTGGCTGGTGGGCGTGACAAGCGGCGGATATCCAAGCTCCTTTCTTACTCTGGGTACTTCGTTCAATACTTCTTGATATTTATCCTCTGCGCCTTGTTCCTTAAGCTGATTTACGAGATTGGAGAGCATCCCTCCGGGTATTTGATAAATAAGGGTGTTTGTATCCACTCTTAAGATTTTGGAATCAATAAAGCCCTCTTTGGTGAGTTTATCAGCTACCGTTCTGAAATATTCGGCTATTTCCGCAAGCAATTTCAGGTCCAGTCCGGTATCGTATTCCGTGCCTTTAAGCGTTGCGACAAGGGGCTCTGTCGCAGGCTGTGAAGTGCCGTTGCCGAAGGGCGAAAGAGCGGTGTCCACAATATCCACGCCCGCTTCGCACGCTTTCAGATTGGTCATATCTCCCGTTCCGGTGGTGTTGTGGGTATGGAGATGTACGGGCAGATTGACTTCTGCCTTTATTGCCTTGACAAGATTATAAGCGTCATAGGGCAGTAAGAGATTCGCCATATCCTTTATACAAATGTTGTCCGCTCCCATATCCTTAAGCTTTTTGGCAAGGTCAATAAAATAATCTATATTGTGAACGGGGCTTATGGTATAGCTCAAGGCTGGTTCGCATATGACATCTACTTTATGTTTTTTCGCCGCCGCCTTAGTGGCTTTGATAGAGGTTTCAAGATTTCTGACATCGTTCAAGGCGTCAAAAATCCTCATAACCTGTATGCCGTTTTGTATCGCCTTGTCGCAAAACAGCTCCACAACATCATCCGCATAATGCTTATATCCCAAAAGGTTCTGACCTCTGAGAAGCATTTGAAGCTTGGTTTTCGGCATAGCCTCCTTTATTTTTTTAAGTCTTATCCATGGGTCTTCATTCAAAAACCTCAAACAGCTGTCAAAAGTGGCGCCGCCCCAACATTCCACGGAATAATACCCTACCTTATCCAGTTTATCCAATATGGGCAGCATATCCTCAAGCCGCATTCTGGTTGCGGCTTGTGATTGATGCGCATCTCTTAAAATCGTCTCTGTTATCTTTAATTTAGCCATAATCCACTCCTTTTTATCCGAACATCGCAATAAGCACTCCGGCGACTACCGCAGAGCTTATGACCCCCGCGACATTGGGTCCCATTGCATGCATCAATAGATAGTTCTCGGGATTTTCCTTTCTTCCCACATCCTGGGCAACTCTTGCCGCCATGGGAACAGCGGAAACGCCCGCCGCTCCAATAAGCGGATTTATCTTGCCTTTCGTCAATTTGCACATAAGCTTTCCAAGCAAAACCCCAGACGCCGTTCCAAAAGCGAAAGCTGCCGCACCAAGGAATAGGATAAAGAGCGTTTGAACTTGCAAGAATTTTGGAGCATACGCCGTAGCTCCCACAGTTACGCCAAGGAAAATAGTCACGATGTTTATTAATTCATTTTCGGCGGTCTTTGAAAGTCTGGGAACAACGCCAGACTCTTTCAATAAGTTGCCAAGCATAAGCATTCCGATAAGCGGAAGCGCCGACGGCAAGAGCAATCCTGTGACAGCCGTGACCAAAAGTGGAAATATTATTTTTTCCTTTTTTGAAACTGGTCTTAACTGCTCCATTTTTATCTGTCTTTCTTTTTTTGTGGTCAAAAGTCTCATAATCGGCGGCTGAATGACTGGCACAAGCGCCATATATGAGTATGCGGCTATGGCTATGGGCGCAAGCAGATTTGCCGTTCCCGGCTCTCCGTTTCCAAATGCGGCGAATTCTGCAAGCCTTTGGGTCAAATATATAGCCGTAGGACCGTCCGCTCCGCCGATAATAGCGATAGACGCGGCTCCAGCTTGATTGAATCCTAACAGCAAAGCTCCAATAAATGTAATAAAAATACCAAATTGCGCCGCTGCACCCAACAACATGCTTTTGGGATTGGCTATAAGCGGTCCGAAATCGGTCATTGCACCAATGCCAAGGAAAATTAGCGGCGGGAATATGACCCATTGCACCCCGGTGTAAAGGTATGTAAACAGACCTCCACCGCCGCCGCCTTCGCCAATAGGCGCAAATAATATCTCATACGCTCCTGGAATATTGATAATAAACATTCCAAATGCAATTGATAACAAAAGGTTGGGCTCGAACTTTTTGACTATTGCTAAATACAGAAGCACACAGGCTATGCCCATCATAATAAAAAGTCCCCAAATACCAAGATAATAGCCTTCATAGCTTATGTCAGCCATTATCCCGGTACTATTCCAAAAGTCCTTAATTGACTCTACAAAACCGCCTGACGCTGACAATAAAATCGACATTTAATGCTCCTTTACTCAATTATAGCCAGAATGTCGCCCGCGGATACTTGAGCTCCCTCGTCCACATTATAGCTTATTTTTCCATCTTCAGTAGCTATTATATCGTTTTCCATTTTCATAGCTTCTAATATTAGAATAACTTCGCCTTTCTTTACGGTATCGCCGTCTTTTTTAGATAATTTCCATACATTCCCCGGCATGGGAGATGTGACCTTGACGCCGTTTATATTCTTTGTTTGTGGTTTAGGCGGGGCTTGTTCCTGCTTGATAATTCGCTGGGGTTGCGCCACGCCCACTTCTTCCACATCCACTTCATATGATATTCCGTTTACTGTAACTCTAAACTTTCGCATTATGTCATCCTCCGCAATTTATTCTTTTAATAGACTTAACCACAAAATTCGCCTTAGCTTTTTGAGGTTTTTCTTCACTCAATATCATGCTGATAGCCGCTGTGATAGCGGCGACCAATGAAGAATTATTTATTTCGTCATTTTCTTTTGGTTCCTGCTGATTCTGAATGATGGGTGCTTTTTTTGATTTTTTCTCTGTAGTTTTTTGAAGTCCCGCCATAAAGCCAAGCAAAATAAAAAAGACCAAAAAAGTCATCCCCATACCTATCAAGCTGGTAAGAGAGCCGATTTCCGCAATTTGTCCTATCTTTAACGCCAATAACATATTCATCCTCGCCTCAATAACATCATAAGTCCGCTTGCCACATAAGGTCTTAAGAGAGCGGGCTCAATAATGTTGTCTATATAGCCTTCTTTCGCTGATACAAAGGGGTTCATTTCATTCTTGCGATACCTTTCGGCAAGCTCTTGTCTAACCTCTACTGGATCGCCTTTTTTCCCTAACTCCATACCGTAAATAATACTTGCGGCGGCATCAGAGGAAATGGGCGCAGCCTTGGCGTTGGCAAATGCTAAGACATAGTCAAAGCCCGTTGCCTTAGAGCAAAGAGCGGAATACGCATACCCAATGGCATATTCTGTAATTACGGCGATTTTTGGAATTTCGCTTGTCGACACCGACGCCATAAGTTCATAAGCGGTAGTTATAAGCCCCTGCTGTTCCTTTTCCAAATTGCTCTCTAAACCTTGACTATCCACTAAGCTGACAAGGGGCAAGCCATATCTGTCTAACATATCTACAAAAGCCGTGGCTTTTCTGATAGACTTTTCATTGAGTCTCTTGCTATTTGTAATCATTAAGCCAACTGGAATGGAATTGATTGTGGCAAAATAAGTCTTTATATCCTCGGTATATTCTGAAAACATCTCAATCGTCCTGTCTTTGTCCGCCAAAGCCTCTAATAGGTTTTGAGAGTTGGCGACGGTATTCAAGATATCCGCCGTTCTGTTCGGGTCATCGTCGCTTTCAATGACGCTATCCCAAAGATAATGAAGCAGCTTAGATATCCCATGCGCTATCTCTTCGGGTTTTTCATAGGTCATACCCGATAAAAGGCTGTTTTTCAAATATGGCTCTTTGCCAAGTATACCTTGCGGAGAAAATGTTGCGGAGTTTGACAAGGTCAAAGGAGGATTGGCTGAAAGAACGGAATTCTTTCCAAAAAATAAAAAGTCCGCACTTACGGCGTACATTCCCATAAGCCCTATCGCGTTGCCTTTTATTACTGCGATGTGGGGGGCGTAATTTTTGAGCTGTGTCGCAGCGGCTATAATTTCCGAATAACCTTCTAAGACCCCCAGCCCCTCTCCCAACCTTGCGCCGTTGCTGTCTATAATAGAAATAAGAGGTGTGGCGGTCTCTATGCATCTGTTAATGCACTTCAAAATCTTTTGGGCATGAGCCTTGCCCACGCTGCCGCCAAGAACATCTATGTTTTGAGCTATTATGCATATCGGAAAGTCTTTTATAGAGGCAAAACCTGTCACAACTCCCTCTCCCGGAGCTTCTTCCAAACTGTCGCTTCCGCTCATAAACACATCCGTTTCCACAAAGGAATGTTCGTCGACTATTTTTTCTATAAAATCTCTAATTTTTTTTGAGCGGGAAAAGATTTTTGAGGAGTTATCGTTGAGCAGTCCAAGATAATCCATTGATTTTAACCTCCATAAAAAAAAATATTTATGCGGTATTTTGTATTTTTGCCCAAGATACCACGAATACCATTATATACCAAGTTTTGTCATAAATCAATAGCAAGTTTGAAAGAAAATTAAAGACTTTTTAACAGCTCTTCAGATAGTTTATTTCCTTATCTGTAAGGTATCGATAAGCCCCTCGTCCAAGTCCGCCAAGCTTAAGCTCCCCTATCGCCACCCTTTTCAAAAACGCCACTTTTTTACCAACGCTTTCAAACATTCGATGTATTTGGCGATTTTTGCCCTCGCATATAGTGACTTCAAGCCGTGATAAATTGTTCTCAAGCTTAAGTAATTTTATTTGGCAGCTTGAAAGCTTTTCGCCGTCTAAAACAATGCCTTGGCGGAGCTTATTCAAATCGTCCTTTTCGATTTCTCCCTCAATCTTCGCTATGTAGGTTTTGGGGATTTGACTGGAGGGATGAGTGAGCCTATGAGTAAGTTCGCCGTCATTTGTGATTATCAACAGTCCCTCGGTATCATAATCCAGTCTTCCCACGGGAAAAAGTCTGTATCTATCTTTTATATCCCCCAAATAATCCATAACCGTCTTTCTGTCTAGGTCGTCTTTTACGGCGGTGACACATCCTTTTGGCTTATTTAGCATAAGATATATGTTTTTATTTTCTAATCTTACTGTTTTGCCGTCAAGAGTCACCGTATCGTTTTGGGTGTCGATTTCACAAGATAAGTCTTGAACTGTCTTGTGGTTTACCTTGACCCGTCCCTCCAAAATATACTTCTCCGCACCCCGTCTGGACGCCACTCCGCACTTTGCAAGATATTTATTTATGCGCATAGTCTATCAATCAAAGAACTCCTTAAGGTAGTCTCTGACTCCTTTTTTATTTATATCCTTAATGGTATAGATACTTTGACTAAAATGCAAGCAATCATTAAGACTAATCTCAATTTCTCCCACTTTCATATCCTTTTTGATAGGCGCGTCCAATTTATCGGGAAGAATGAGCTTGAAGCTGAATTTATCAGAACCGTCCTTTTTCATAGGAAGCATGATGTCTTCATTAATGACAGCGTCCACAAATTTTTCCCGTCCTCCGTCAACCAAAAGCTTGGATAACCTTTCCCCTTTCTCGAACACCTTGACCATTTTATATTCATTATGCGCCTTGTCCATAAGTCTTGAACATTCCTGAAACATTGGTCCGCAATTAAGCACGACTGCCACGACTTTGAGACCCTCTCTTTCACTGCTTGCGATAAGGCATCTTCCAGCTTTTTTAGTAAAACCTATTTTTACCCCCGTTCCCCCCTCATAGGTAGTGAGAATCTTATTCTTATTCACCAAATACCTTTTGCCTTGAGGTGAATTTATGGTATAGCTTTTCGCTCCCACTATCTCTGCAAAATCTTTGTTTTGCATAGCGTAAGCCGAACATATAGCCAAGTCATAAGCTGTTGTATAATGATTGTCGTCATGCAAGCCGTGTGGATTGGTGAAATGTGTGTTCTTCAAGCCAAGCTGTTTAGCCTTTTCATTCATCATATTCGCAAACCCGTCCAAACTTCCGCCTACATGGAGTGCAAGCGCCACCGCCGCATCGTTGCCGCTTCTTAGCATAAGACCGTACAACAATTCTTTTACGGTCAGCTTTTCACCCTCCTTAAGGTATATGCTGGAACCTTCCACGCCGACCGCTTGCCTTGGGACGGTCACCATTTCGTCCAACTCGGAGTTTTCCAAAACAACCAAAGCTGTCATGGCTTTTGTGGTGCTTGCCATAGGCATTCTTTGATTGGCGTTACTCTCGAAAAGCGTCCTTTTTGTGGTTACTTCCACTACCGCCATACCTGTTGAGGCGGCATAAGTCTTGACGCCGTCGGGTTTCACTGTGAAGATACTTAAAGCGAATATAGATAGGCAAAGAAAAAATATCGTTATTGTTTTGAGAAGTTTTTTATAACTGAATGAAGCAGTTCCATCCATCTGTCTATTCCGTCTCCTTCAATCTTGATTATTTTTGCGTCTCCATCTTGAATATGCAAATAGGCAAGAGGAGTTATATTCACGCCTCCCCCCAGTCCGCCTATCGGCAAATCGTTGGGCTTCATTCTGTTATATTTTGTGTCCATTTCGCCCCCGGCAGTAAGAAAACCCACAGTCATCTTGCTTATGGGTATTATCGTTGAATTGTCGTGGCAATATACTGGCTTGCCTATGACCATATCGATATCCAGCATGCTTTTTATGCTTTCAATTGCTTTGGACATCATATTGGTTAATTCAATTGCGCTCATAGAATATCTCCCTAATGTATTGTACCGTATTTATGATTATTATCTTAAATAATATAGAAAATATTAATAACAGATTTACTTTTATGGATATTTTTAAGTTTAGATAAAATATATCCTTATCAAATTCGGGAATAAGTACTTTTCTATAGTTCGTAATTTTATCATAAAACAGATAGCGTACGGTTTGGGCTACCAAATCCATAAGATTAAGTGCCATACAGGTGTTATAGGCACTATTGGTATTGCCATAACGCATAACGACGGAGAATTCGTCAACATATAGCTGACCAAGCAATTTTTTGCTTATGGCGACTGCCTTTTTGTCTTCCAATCTGACAATATTGTCTTCCACAAGCCGATATGTGTATTTATGCTTTTTCAATCCTTTGATTTCCAAGCCGTTTTTGTTTGCGCTAATAGTAAAATTCACTCTATATATCCCTAAATCCATAAAGCCTCCGCCTTTTTTATAGTTCATTAAAAAATAGCTTCCGGCTTTGAAGCTGAACGGAAACACAAATAAAAAAACCAAAGCAAGATACCCTAGATAAAGATATATCATAGCTTTAGTCTAAACAAAAAGAGATATATTTATCAAAAAAACCTTATTCTATTTCAACAAAGTCTTCGTCTTTTAAGAATTCAGGCACTTCCTCTTCCAAAATGTCTTGGGTGACATCATCTTCAGTTAAATCTGCGGCGGCGACTTCGTCCAAGTCCTTGACCCTGTATAGACTTTCAGATGCTTTGAAATACCTTTCAAAATTATTCCTTATCATATCCAGAAGCTCTTGATAGTCGGGCAGTTCGTCTAAGCTTTTAAGCTCGAATTTCTTCAAGAACTCTTCGGTTGTGGCATACAATAAGGGCTTCCCAAGCGTATCCTTTCTGCCCACAATTGTGATTAAATTGAGCTTTAATAACATGGATATTGAATAGTCGGAATTTACGCCCCTTACATCCTCAATGTCAAGTCTGGTAACGGGCTGACGATATGCGATAATAGCCAGTGTCTCCAAAAGAGCCCTTGAAAGCTCTCTTTCCTTAATGGGAGTGAGTATATCGGCAAGGGTTTCACCGTATTTTGGATTGGACTGGAACTCATATTTGTTGTTGTATTCAATAAGAATTATGCCCTTGTCTCCAGAATACTGTTCTTTTATCTTATCGATAGCCTGCATTATTTCGTCTTCGGTATATTTATCGCCGAACTCTTCTTTTATTAATTCAAGGCTTATTCCCTTCCCCGCAGCGAATATTAAGGATTCAATTATATTGTTCAGCATCTTTTGTCAGCTCCTCTTGATTGATGTCTTGTTCTTTGTTATATTTGATTATAATATCCGAAAACGCCTTTTCTTGCTCTGCAAAGGCTATTTGTTTTTTCAAAATCTCCAAAACCGCTAAAAAGGTGTTTATCATCTCCATTTTTGAATAATCCTTTTTGAAAAGGTTGAAAAAATTAATTTTTGTCTTTTCCCTTATTAAATTGGTGATTTCCAAAATCTTATCCGATATCGTAAACCTTTCTTTGATTATTGTCTTAACTTGGATATCCTTATCCAAATGCTCTATCCGTTCCAAAAGGTTTTTGAAACAATCAATGAGCTTTTGCAGGTTAAAGTTCTTGACCACCGTTCTGAAGTCGTCGTCCGAAAATTTGGGAACGGCATAAAATCTATATAGAACTTCCCTTTCCTTAAGTTTTTCTGCGGCGTCCTTGAACTTTTTATAAATTTCCATTTTTTGATAAAAATCTTCTTCACTCTGTTCGATAATATCGATTTCTTCTTGGGTAAGGTCGGACTTTGGAAGCAGACGGGAGGATTTTATGGAAAGCAGAGTGGACGCCATAATTATGTACTCAGCTACATATTCATAATCTAATTCACCTTCAAGGTTTTTTACATATTCCACAAATTGACTGGTGATATCAGAAATAAAGATGTCCCTTATTTCTATCTTGGCTTCACGCACCATGGTTAGCAATAAGTCCAATGGACCATTGAACTCATGCTCTTCAAGATGAAATGTGACATCGCTTATAGGAGAATGAATAATACTGTCCTTAGACATCCTCACACCACCAAATAAATAAGTTTTGTTATTAGGTTTGATACCATGCCGAAGATATCAAAATACCAAATGCCCAGTCTTCTGAAGATATTCCCCATGAGCACCAACCCAAAAATAACAAAAAAGCCATATCTTTCCATAAATGCGGAATAGGCGTTTCCGGGCTTTAAGAATAAGTCCAAGAACCTGTATCCGTCCAATGGATAAATGGGCAATAAGTTGAAGAAAGCAAGCATAAAGTTAATGCTGATAAGGTAAATAATATAATAGTAAGCGAACATTTTCAGCATTATTATTATAGCGGGAGTGGTCGTATAATAATAGCCGATAAAGGGATTTAAGAAATATAATAAAAGCAGCCCCAGCCCCCCTATCAAGATGTTAGTGGTGACTCCCGAAAGACTGACCATAATCATGCCTTTTTTGTAATTATTAAAGTTTCTGGGGTCTATGGGAACGGGTTTTGCCCAGCCGAATCCCACAAGCAAAATCATGAGCAATCCTACAAGGTCAAAATGTGCAACGGGGTTCAAAGTAAGCCTCCCTCTTGACTTTGCGGTATAGTCTCCGTTTTTCATGGCTATATAACCGTGTGATACTTCATGAAAAACTATCGCTGTGGTCGCGGCAAGTATAATGGCAAGTGCTGAAATAAGAATTTCAGATATTGGCGCCCCCGATCTCAATAGTCTAAGAAAAAACATTTTCACCTCATTTAATCATTTAATAATATCAAATTTATATTCTTTAGTCAATTAATAATACCTTGCCCTATCTCATATAGAGATAAACTCATATCTTGACGAGATTTTTTATATGGTTTAATATAATTGTATAGAGTGATTTTTTAAGGGGAGTATTTATGGCAAAAAAAGTGAGAAAAAAATTAAAATGGTGGGGTTGGCTATTAATATCGCTTTCAATTATTATCGTGCTTACAGGAAGCGGAGTGTTAGTAGGTCTGCATGTACATTCTTTAACAGCTGACGATATTACACCCGTCGACGAAAACACCAACTCTTTCAGTTATTTAGGGGTTAAGCCTGAAGGAAAGAAAATAAGCGTGGAGATACCCGAAGAAAAAGAAGATATCATCGCTCTTGCGGCTACCCTCTATAATTTAGGAGCAATGAACTGCAAAAATGCGAAATATCTTGCCGTATATAACAATTGTCATTCAGTATTTTCACTCAATAAGTTGAATAACTACATAGACGTAATTGTGTTCATGATAAAAGACCAGAACAGCTACTTGAGGGAAGAATATCATTTGAAAAACAATATTCCCCTTTTTGAGGTCTTTCCAAGTCTTGAAGTGGCCATAAACAACATGGTCGAAATGGTTACTTCAGAAAGACAATACCATACAAAAGGAATGGAACACAGCATATATCAGCGGGTACTCAATAACCATTATGCCGAAAACGGCGCACCAATAGCCGATTGGTCAAATCCCTCACTTGAAGAATTCAGGGATATTCCAATCTATAATAAAAATCAAGAAGGCATATTCGAACTTACACAACATAATATCACTAATGATACCATTGTGAACGCCTCTGTTGAATATTTAGAAAACGACCAATGCTACAAGGTAGCTTTCGAGCTTGATATCCAAAATCCCTTGACCACCCAAAAATCAATTAAGCCCATAAGGGAAGGCAGCGGCGATAAAAAAGCCAATTTCACCAATATAGAGATTGAATTTTTGCTTTGGGATAACGGCTATTTCAAGAACCTAAAAATAAATGAAAAATGGTCAGCAAGGGTGCTGTTGCCTGTAAAATGCAGCTTTGCGAATGATTTCTCTTTTTCATATAATAAAGCAGATGTCTATATAAAACCCTTTACGCTTAATAACTCTGATAAAAAGTAAAAAAGCAGCTTACCAGGAGAAAAACAGCCAAAAAAAATTGATTTATTGCTCTTCACAGAATAATCCCCCAAGCATTTTTTGCAAGGGGGACTGTGATTCTTTAACCAAAACGCACAAAGCCTTAGCATAAAGTAATTTTTCAGCCGATATCAAAGCAATATTAACGCCCAATCGACCATTTTTTCAACACATGTTTTATGCTGTCCCAATAGCTTTGCTTTAAGATATCTTTTTTAAGTCTTAAGTTGCTTTGGCTAATCGTATTGCCCTCTTTATCTTTTACTGTGATAGTTCCAATAATGGTGTCTGCCTTGAGCGGAGCTTTCAAATCCTCCCTAAGCGTAATTATCACATTAGGCGTTATTTTTTGTTTTTTTGAGGAGAATACCTTGACATCGTTTTCAGGATAGATGTCAATAGGCTCTTGTTTGCTCTTTTTTATCCTAAGGTTGTTGGGAATGGTCTCCCCTGCCTTAAAGATTACTTTCTGCTCATAATTCGCAAACGCGTAATTGAACAGTTCAGATACTTTTTTGAACCTTAACTTGCTGTCTTGGGCACCCAAAACGGTAGCTATGACCCTTAGGTCATTTCGCTGTGCGGTCGCTGAAAGGCAGAACATCGCATTGTTTGTAAATCCTGTCTTTCCGCCGTCGCAGCCTTTATAAAATCGCACAAGCTTATTGGTGTTGACCATTTGGGTTACTCTCTTATCGGGATGAACGAAATCTTCCATCCAGATAGTGGAGTATTTGAAATATTCTTTATGTTTCAAAAGCTCTCTTGTCATAATGGTCACATCTTTGGCGGTGGAATATTGCTCTCCTCCCGGAAGTCCGGTGGTATTTGAAAAGCGTGTGTTATTCATGCCCAATTCCTTTGCCTTAGCGTTCATATCGTTAATAAAGCCTTCCACGCTTCCCGAAACCTCCTCCGCAAGAGCTACCGAGGCATCGTTGGCGCTGCAGATTATCACGCCTTTTATCAAATCTCTAACCTTATATTCCTTGTTGGCGTCCAAAAACATCTGAGAACCGCCCATACCGCTTGCCGTCTCGCTGACTACGACTGTCTTGTCGATATCAAGCCTTCCGTCTTCTATCGCCTCAAAAGTTAAGACAAGAGTCATTATTTTAACCATGCTGGCTATTGGTCTTTTGTGGTCCTCATTGTGTTTTTTCAGCACCGTCCCCGTGTCAAAATCTATTAGATAATATGAGGGAACATCTTCTGACAATGCATAGACCGCTGAATTTATTGGTACAAACAATATGGTTAAAAGAATGAACAGTGTCATTAAACAAAAAATTAGTTTTTTCATCCTTGCACCTCTATGACCTTATTTTCTGCAACAAAAAAAGGATTATACTAAAAAATAAGATTAAGTATTAGGCAAACCACTAAGGTATGTATTATTATAGGTATCAAATGGATTAAAAAAGCCTTTGTTAGAATATCTATGAAAGCTCTCATGCTTGGACAGCATAGTGGTCTGAATTTCTTCTTGTCGTACCCCATTAAGCAAAAAATTCTGCAATGGATATTAAAGTAGCAAAAGAATGAAAAGACCATTACAGGCATCCAGTAGATTAAAAGATAGAGAAAAGATAACATCCCGTCGCACATAAAAGAAAGAAATAGATTCATAAATATAGCTTTGACTAAGAAAACCGCCAATAAGAGATTTAAGAGCAAAAAGAAAAAATGGTGTCTGCAAAATATTAGCGCCGAATACAGCAAGAATAAAAGCCCGACGCATTTCAATAAGAAAAAAAACAAATTGAACTCGTTTTTCTGAATTAAAACAATCATATTCCCTTGAAAAGACGCTTCGGGCTTAATGCCCTGCAAAGCAAGAACAATTCCTATGCTGACGGATATAGAAACAAAGATTAAGACCTCTTTGTTGTTTTTGCAATGCATTCTTAAATCTGTAATATAACCTCTTATTGCCCTGCGGATATTCGTCAGCATAATAAAAGATATGACAAATTTCTATCAATTATTAATCATCCAGTCTATATATATTCCATATCCTCTTGTCGGGTCGTTTATAAAAACATGGGTCACAGCGCCCACAAGCTTGGAATTTTGAACTATCGGAGATCCGCTCATGCCTTGCACAATGCCCCCTGTAGTTCCCAATAGCTCCTTATCGGTAACTCTTATCACCAGACCTTTTTGGTTGGGGGAGGATTGATTTATGTTTTTTATTATCTCTATCTCATATCTCTTGGGGACGCTCCCTTTTATAGAAGTATAGATATAAGCCTTTCCTGAAGTCACATCTTCTTTACTGCCCACCTCAATCAAAGGATATTTTTTATAATTAAAGTCATTGATATAGCCGAATATTCCATAGTCATTATTTTTGTCTATCGCCCCTATTTGTTCTTTACGCTCAAAATAGCCTTTCAACTCCCCGGCTTTGCCCTGCGTTCCTTTGACTGTGCCAATAATTGAACATGGAAATATAATCCCTTTCTTATAAACATCTTTTTGCGGAAGTTTTGTATCATAAATCCTATGCCCCAATCCTGCGAATCTGTTTTTATCGGGAATAATATATGTCAATGTGCCTACTCCGGCAATATCGCTTTTGACCATAATACCAAGTTTATACTGGTTCAAAGCTTTATCTTTAATAGGCGTAACATGTATTGTCTTTTTTTGGTTTTTTCTTATCAAATCCACTTTTAATTGAGTATTGGGTTTATATTTTGTATTAAGAAAATCAATAAGTTCTTCCACCGTTCTCATTTTCTTTCCATTAAGCGCCGTTATCATATCTCCAATAAGCATACCGCTTTGCTTTGCGGGACAGCTGACGCCTTGGAGTGTGAACACATCGACAAAATCGCTGATAATAATACCGTCAGCATACGCGGTAATTCCCAAAGGTACTCCGCCAAGATAAACAAAATTCCCTCTTTGAGTCCATGCATAAGGAGCTTCTAAGCCTTTTTCCAAACCGTTCGTTAAAGTATAAGAATCGTTTGGGCTCCATGCGCTGATTGGATATTGATATGGTAAGAAAATAAATGTAAAGCAAACAATTAATAACAAAAAAAATACAAGCCTCTTTTTCATTGGTATCTCCTTGATTTTTAGTTTGGCTTGCAAAAGTTTTGAATATTCGGTTGTCAATTTATTGGTATAATATGCTATATGGTTAAAAATTTAATAATATGCCATATTATTTTTTTAAGCTCTTTTTGTATTCGTCTGCCCACTCCTTAAGCTCTTTCGCGTGGTTTAATCCGGCTTGGCTGTCTTCTTTTGAACCCGATAGGCGCATAAGTTCCTTTAAGGAGTTTTGTTTGTTCAAAAGAGTGACCCCCGTTCTGGTTTTGCCCTGTTCTTCTCTTTTTTCAATTAAGTAATGACAGTCTGCCATTGAGGCAAGCTGTGGCAAATGAGTGATTGCCAAGACTTGTCTTGCTGACGCTATGTAGCAAAGCTTTTTCGCCACTTCTTTAGCAATTTTGCCACTTATGCCTGAGTCAATCTCGTCAAAAACAAGAGTTCCGATATCGTCTATATCGGCTATTACATTCTTTAAGGCAAGCATAAATCTAGATAGTTCACCCCCGCTGGCAATTTTCGCAAGCGGTTTTACGGGCTCTCCAAGGTTGGGACTCCATAAGAACTCAACCTTATCCACGCCGTTAATGGTCAGATTATTGAGGATATCTTTATCATCTTCGGGAAAATTCAAATCAATCATAAATACTGTGTTGGTCATTCCCAAATCTTTCAGGTGCTTAACGATAGAATTTGAAAAGCGATTTGAGCTTTCATGCCTAATTTTATGAAGAGCTTTCGCCTTTTGAATAAGCATAAGACCGCTTTCCTTAAGCTGTTTTTGTAATTTTTCTATATTCTTTTCGCAATTTAATAGCATATCAAGCCTTTCTGATGCTTCATTAAGAAAATTCTCTATTTCCTCAATGGTTTTGCCGTACTTTTTTTTGATTAACCTAATTTCGTCCAGCCTTTTTTCGATAGTATCAATATTTATATCATCTATGCCCTCGGAGGAGAGTTTTTCTTTAAGCGTTTGGGAGATGTCATCAACCTCTATTTCGACGCTTTCCAGCCTTTCTATCAAAGAAATTAGGCTGTCGTCATAAGTCTCGATGCTTTTCAATTCGTCTATCGCCTTTGAGATTAGGCTTAATGCGCCCAAAGTCATACCGCTGTCCAAATAGTCGCTTGCATATGTCAAAGCTTGGTTTATCTTTTGAAAATTATAGTATCGGCTTCTGGAATTGATAAGTTCTTGTTCCTCGCCCTCGCGGGGCATAGCCTTAGTTATTTCCTCAATCTGATAAGACAATAGGTCGATAGCTCTTTCCCTATCCTCTAAGGTACTATATTGTTCTAAATTAGCTTGAATTTCGTAATACTTTTGGAGTTCAAGCTGATATTCTTCTTTAATTTTCTGGGTATGGGGCGAAAAATCGTCTAATATCTTGAGCTGGGTTGAAGCCTTCATAAGGGACTGATGTTCGTTTTGAGAATGCACATCAACGAGAAGCCCCACTACCTTTCTTAAGGCGGAGAGATTGACTATTTGGGAGTTTATGCGACAAATACTTCTGCCTTCGGACATCACTCTTGTGATAACTATCACATCGTCAATTTCAATGCTTAAGTCCTCAAGCGTAGAGATAACCTCTGGGTTTATATCGTCAAACACGACTTCCACCCTTGCAATCTTTTCACCGTGTCTAATCAATGAGTGGTCGGCTCTATCGCCTAATACGAAGTTTAGCGAATCTATAATAATACTTTTTCCCGCACCGGTTTCACCGCTGAGAATATTCAAACCTTTTCCCAGCTCAATGGATAGCTCCTCAATTAGTGCTATGTTCTTAATATTGAGAGAGAGTATCATTTGTCTGTCATCATGTCCTTTAGTTTGTTATAGATTTTGTCAATTTCTCCTAAATTTTTCACTATTACAACAAAAGTGTCATCCCCCGCCAAAGTTCCGGCTATGGCTGGTTCGTTAAGAGTGTCTATCGCCATGCACGCTGAATTTGCAGCGCCCGAAACCGTTTTCAAGACGACAAGGTTCATGGCTTTATCAATAGAAATAATTGATTGCTTAAAAATCGCCAAAAACCTATCTTGACGATTGTTGTTGTCGGGGTATACATATCTATATCTGTTGTTAAAGGCAGTTTTCACCAAGCCTAAGTCCTTGATATCTCTTGACACGGTAGCCTGTGTTGTCTTATAACCGTTCTTATAAAGCTCTTCCATAAGTTCGGATTGTGTCTCGATAGCTTTTTCACTGATAAGCTCTAAGATTTTCGCTTGTCTTTGTTTTCTTGACATATCTCACCTTTCTCTTTTCCAAGTATCCATTTTTTGTATGATATTGCTGTAAAAGTTGTATGACTTTAGTCTTATAAATTTGGCATCAAGTGCGCTCTTTTTTATTTCAACCATATCCCCTATTCCCATGATTTCTTCTTCTTCACCGTCCACATTGAGATAAGCGCAAGGGTCTGCCCTCAAAAGATATATTTTGACCGTAGATTTATTGTTTATAACAAATGGTCTTGAATAAAAGGAATGAGGACATACGGGGGTGATAATGAAAGCGTCCACATCGGGAGCAACGATAGGTCCGCCCGCTGAAAGTGAATAAGCGGTGCTTCCTGTGGGGGAACTTACTATCAGACCGTCCGCTCGCACTCTATTTACCAATAAATCGTTGACCATAAGGTCAAGATACACCATTTTTGTCCTTGAGCCCCTCGATATAACGACTTCGTTCAAAGCGGTATAGCTCTTTCCCTTAAAGTATATTTCAAGAAGCGAACGATACTCGTTTTTGATTTGGTTTTTACAGATACTAATAATAGCCTTTTCTAATCTCGCACTCTCAATCTCTGTTAAAAAGCCAATATTGCCAAGGTTTACTGCGAAAATTCCGCAATCGTGCCTTGCGCAGTCCTTAGCGATTCTTAATACCGTGCCGTCACCGCCAAAAACCACTATGACATCGGACGCCTTGGCAAGCTCATCATTAGGAAGATATTCACAGTCATATTTTATGCCTGAAAGCTCCTCGCTCATAGCGAAAGGAATCCTTTTGGATTTTAAGATCTCCGCCAATTGGACGGTTACCCGTCCGTTTTCGTCTCTGGTAAGATTGGTATAAATCCCAAACCGCATTTAATGACCGCCTTTTTTATATATTATTATACATTAATTATTTAATTAAGTACAATACATTTATAGATTTTGCATAATTATGAACCATTCTTTGTTTTTATTTGGAAAATATTCATGAATATAAGTCTTGCCAAGCGCCTTAAAGCCTTCCTTTTTGACAAAGTCGTCTATATCGTCACCAATTTCTTGAAGCATTTGCGTTTTGACAATGCCCTTTTTGGTCAAATTCTGTTTTTGGGTTTCAAATTGAGGCTTTATTAAGGCGATAATACGCCCGTCTGGATTAAGGAATTTTTTAATATTAGGCAGAATCTGTTTGATAGAAATAAAAGAAACATCTACTGTTATCAAGTCGACTTTTTGCGGTATGTCCTCAAAACCAATATATCTGGCGTTTAATTTATCCTTAATAATTACTCTATGGTCCTGTCTTAGTTCATCATCAAAGGCACACTCTCCCACATCTACGGCATATACCTTTTCTATGCCCTCGTCTAAAAGTACTTTTGTAAATCCGCCGTTTGAGGCACCAATATCTATCGCACTCTTGCCTTTTGGGCTGTATCCAAAGTCCTCAAGCGCTTTCCTTAGTTTGAATTCGCCTAAAGAGGCGAAGTCGTCCTTTTTCAGTAAGGTAATCTTATTGGTTTCATTAATGTATAGACCGGGCTTAGTCTTAACTTTACCGTCTACCATGACCAAGCCCATCATAATTAAGTTTCGGGCTCTTGATTTTGTTCTTGCCAGATTATGTTTAACTAAATAATCGTCAAATCTCATTTATTGTTTACTCTATCTTTGGGCTTATAAAAAATGCCAATTACTCTGCTTGCGAAAAGTATCATCTCTTTTGAGTTTTTTATGGCTATTTTTTTAATAAAAGCTTTCCCGCCCACTGTCAAGGCGGCGATTACGCTGGAGAAAATAATATTGTATAAGTATCCATAGGGGTTTTGTCTGACTAAACCCACGATTATTGTTATGGCATAAGCACCAGAGACTATACCGCAAATATCGCCTATCACATCCGCACAAATGTTTGAGACCTTTTCGGCGTTTTGAACCAATTTTACTGCGATTTTTGAGCCAGGCACTTTTTTGGCGGACATTGCGAGTAGCGGCGGCAGTTCGCATGCGGTAGCCGCCACAGCCACGCCATCAAAAGCTATATTGATAACTATCAAAAGCACCAATAAGAGCATGGATATGATAAGATTTGTTCGGGATGCGGCTATTTCTGTGACAAAACTAAAAATTAGGCTTAGAAAAAGGGTGATTATAGTAATCTTTATTGCCCATATATTATTTTTTTGAAATTTCTTTTTGTTTTTCTTGGAATGATTATTTTTTTCAGATTGTAAGTTATTATTGTTTGGCATAAGTCCTCTAAAATATAATTGAAGGTGGCATAAGCTAAGTAAACCTTGTGTCATTGGTTCGGTAGGATTTCCCTACGGAGAACTTGCCGTCGCCGTACAAGCAGTTTCCTTTTAATCTCCGCAAAGCTGGATTGCTCGCAAGCTTAACCGAATCGCCACTTAGAACACACTGTAATCCTTAGCTTATAACAGTCTAGAAGTTTTCCTTAACAGCCTTTGCTTACGCTATCCTCTTTTGCAATAATGGTTTCATTCTACAACTCACAAGAACTTTGGCCGAAGCACTTATAAGTATACATAAAAATCCGCCATTACCACTCAAGGCAAGCTACACTGCACACAGATTTGGTTGTTACCGCGATGCAGGTTTAATCCCTCACAGTAAGGAAGTCTCATCCCCACCGTTTTGGGTCTCCGCGGTATATGGGTCGGCTCTTATATGCCATTATAAGACGCCCACATACCTTAACTCCCAGCACCAGCCCTAATTTGGGCAATCAAAGCCAGCACCAGGAACTTCATCGATTTGCTCTTTAACGGTATTTTATCCCCGTCTTCACGCAAGCATTGACTGACTAGAATACTGCGCCACCATCGGTCATATTGGAAATATATAATATCACATTAATTAATTTTATGCAAATACTTTATGGTTTTTGCTGTTTTATAAGTTTTTTTTAATGGTTTCTTTGGCAAATATAGTCTGCGAACTTTATTAAATAATGGGCTTTTTCGCCGTATTTCTTAAAAGTATCTTTTATTTCGTTGTTCAGGTCGTTTATTTTTTGAATGGTTTTTTGCCTGTTGGTTTTTTTAAGATAGGATACTTCGTTTTGTTTTTGGTCCAGAATATCATCCGTCAACTGAAATATAATGCCTAATTTTTCACCGTATAAGTTCAAGTCGTCATACACAGGTTCATTTTTATGAAGATAGCAAGGAGTGACAACCGCGGCTTTTATGAGTTCAGCGGTTTTTTTCTTGTAAATATTGAGAATATCTTCTTCGGTGGGGTCTTGCATGAGTATGTCTTGGGCTTGACCGCCAATCATACCCTCCGCCCCTGCGCATTTGGCAAGAAAAATAGCCGATGCATAAAGCTTGTTGTCGTCTCTTAAGGCTTCCAGCACGGTCTCATAGGCAAGATTCAATAAGGCGTCGCCAGCTAAAACCGCCATAGCCTCGCCATACTTTTTATGACAAGAGGGCTGCCCTCTCCTAAAGTCGTCGTCGTCCATGCAAGGCAGGTCATCATGTATAAGCGAATAAGTATGGATAAGCTCTAACGCCACCGCAAAGTCCTTTACCTTATCCCATTTTATGCCTAAAAAATCGGCACTCAACCACATAAGTATGGGCCTTATCCGCTTACCTCCTGAAAAAACAGCGTATTCCATAGCATGAAAAAGGGACGGCGGATACTTAGTCTTTTTCTTATCAAAAAGTTCTCTTAATGTCTGTTCAAAATCCTTGGACTTTTCTATAATTAATTTCTCAATCATAATCTTCTTCCTCTAATTCAATATTTTGCATTTGGCTGTTTAATACTTCAAACTCTCCTTTCAAATTGCTTAATTTCTCCATACACTCTTTGACAAGTTTCACGCCCTCGCCATAGAGCTTTATGCTTTCTTCAAGGGATATCTTTTCGTTATCAAGCTTTTTTACTATGCCCTCAAGCTTCTCTACGCTTTTTTCATAATCCATAATTTGTATTATACTCCCTTGACATTATTTTTGCAACAGCCTTTCCGTCATGCGCCAATATCTCAACAATATCGTCTTTTTCAATTTCCGTTATATTGGATACCAAAACATTGTCTTTAAGTATCCTAAAGTACCCTTTTTGCATGAGCTTGGACGGGCTTAAGGAATCCAATACAGTCAAATAATTTTTCAAATGAATACTCTCTTCCTCAAGCCTTGAGCTGATTTTTTTATGCATATATTCATGTAAGGCATTAAGCCTATATCTTTCGCCGATAAGCATATTTTGCCATTTATGCGTTATTGAAGATATATAAAAGGTTAAATTATTTTTATATATATCAAATTTGGTCTGAATAATTTTTTGAAGATTTTTGACGGTTTGAAAAAAGTAATTCTTTAATTGGCTGATATCAAAACCTATCCTTTCCGCCGCTGCCGTCGGAGTAATCGCTCTTTCATCGGCGACAAAATCGCACAGGGTATAGTCCGTTTCATGACCAACAGCGGATAGTATCGGCGTCTTGGCGGCGAATATGGCTCTGCAAAGTTTCTCGTCATTAAAGGGATACAAATCTTCAAAAGAGCCTCCCCCTCTTGTTATGACAATCAAGTCATATCCATTTTTGTCAGCGTTCTTTAACGCTTCAATTATATCTTGTGCGGCGTATTCGCCCTGTACCCTGACATCAATAAGGCTTATTTTTTGAATTGAATTTTTCGTATATATTGTGGACAAAATATCCTGAATAGCTGCTCCTTTTGCGCTTGTGATGATTGCTATTTTCATTGGGTATAACGGAACTGATTTCTTATGCTCTTGGTCAAACAGCCCTTCTTCTTTTAGTTTTTGCTTAAGCTTTTCAAGTTCCGCATAAAGCCTACCTATTCCAAATGGCTCAATGGTATATGCACTTAAGGAAAGACGCCCGCCCTTGACATAAAAATCAGCCCTGCCTCTAACCAGCACTTCTTCGCCGTTCTTGGGGCGGTATGTGCGGTTACAATTAAAACACACCACGCTTATTTGGGCGTTCTTATCCTTTAAGGTAAAATAACAATGGCCGCCCACATATGAGCAGCCGCTTACTTCGCCGGCAACGGGAATATTGTGCAATAATTCCTCGTTGTCGAAGATATTCTTGACATAAGTATTGAATTCTTCAACGGTTAAATAATTCTTATTTGCCATACAGCTTATAAGCCTTCAAGGTATTGTATAAAAGCATAGTAATGGTCATAGGCCCCACTCCGCCGGGAACTGGCGTAATGAAAGAGCATTTGTCCTTGACTGCTTGAAAATCCACATCTCCGCAGAGTTTGCCGTCCACGCGGTTGATGCCCACATCAATGACTACCGCCCCTTGCTTGACCATATCGGCAGTAACAAAATTGGCTCTTCCCAAAGCCGCCACAAGAATATCAGCGTTTTGGCAAATCTCCTTAATGTTCTTGGTGCGTGAATGGCAGACGGTCACCGTTGAGTTTTCTTGCATGAGCATAAAGAACATAGGCTTGCCCACAATATTGCTTCTGCCGATAATAACAGCGTTCTTACCGCTTATCTCGATTCCGTATTCCTTTAATAATTGCATAACCCCGCTTGGCGTGCATGCGGTGAGTTCGGGCTGACCAAGCGCTAATTTCCCCATTTGATAAGCGCTGAAACCGTCCACATCTTTTTTGACTTCTATCCTTTCCAAAATCTTGGCTTGATCTAAATGATTTGGCAAAGGGAGCTGTACCAGTATTCCGTGTACTTCTCGATTGTTGTTCAAGCTGTCGATAAGCTCCAAAAGCTCTTCTTCAGAGGTACTCTCGCTTAATGCATAACTGAAACTCTTTATTCCTACTTGCTGACAGCCTTTTATTTTATTGGCTACATAGACCTTGCTTGCGGGGTCTTCGCCCACAATTACTACCGCAAGTCCCGGTTGTATGCCAAGCTTTTCAATTTCTTTTTTGATGTCTTGTCTTATCTTTTCGGATACTATTTTTCCGTCAATTATGGTCATTCTCTTCCCCCTTTTCCTGCTCTTGGGTGAGTTGTTTATAGACGGTGCTTAAGACGCCGTTCACATATTGGTTGCTTTTGTCTGTGGAATATCTTTTTACAATCTCGACCGCCTCGGCTATGGACACCGAAAGCGGGATATCTTCCATATATTTCATTTCATAAATCGCAAGCATAAGAGCGGCAAGGTCGGGCTTAAAGATTCTTTCAAGCGTAAACCCCTCGGAAAGCTCTTCTATTATCTGCATGATTTCTTTTTTCTTTTGGATGACCCCGAAATAAGCCCTTTGCATATACTCCCTGTCGGAGTCCGCAAGCTCAATGCTGGATAGGATATTGAATGTCCTTTGATTGACCTCATTCAAAAATAAAAATTCAAATACAAGCTTATAAACGGATTCTCTTGCTAGTTTTCTGCTCATTGGTTAAAGTTCCTTCGTCGGCTATTTGAATATAACATTGCTTACATTGACATTTATCGACTGTACTTTGAATTTGGTCGCCGATTCCACGCTCTTTTTTATCTTTTCTTGAAGAACGCATACCACATCGGGCACGCTGTACCCGTATACCATATTGATATACAAGTCTATGGTGACCGTGTTCTCGTCTATATATACATGGATGTTCCTATTCTTAAGGGAAGTAAAACCAAATTTGTACTTTACCAGCCCCAATTCCTTGGCTACGCCTTCGGTTTGACTCAGGGCTGTGCCGGCAATGGAAGTTATAAGATTGGCGTATCTGTTATTGACTTCCTGATTAACAGACTCTTTCATAAATACCTCTTATCGCAAATTATATCACACCTAACAAATTTTTGCAATTAATAAAGAGTCCTTGACCTTAAATATACCGTTTACTACCTTATCAGAACTGAATATTGTTCTTTTTGATAGCGTTTCTGAGTTTGTTCAAAGCCTTTTTTTCGATACGCGATATGTATGAGCGGGATATACCCAGCTTATCGGCAACAAACTGTTGAGTGCGCGGAATACTGTCTTTAAGCCCAAATCTATAAATTAGTATGACAAACTCCCGCTCATTGAGGTTCTTTTTCATAAGCTTAAACAGATTTTTTTTAAGGATTTCTCTGTCCATTTTGTTATAGACTGAGTCCTCTTCCACATATAATAAATCAATAAGCGACATCTCGTTCCCGTCCTTATCAGAGCCTATGTTTTCAAAGATTGAAATATCCCTTGAATATTTTTTATATGAGCGCATTGTCATAAGTATTTCGTTTTCAATACATCTTGAAGCATAAGTGGCAAGTTGTGAGCCCTTGGACTTATCATATGAGTTTATGGCTTTGATAAGCCCCAGCGTTCCGATGCTTATCAATTCATCGTTATCGGGATAATTGATATATTTTTTTGCGATAAACACCACCAGACGGAGATTGTGCTTTATAAGAATATTCCTCGCTTCCATATCCCCGTTTTCCTTAAACTTTCTTAAGTACTCCGCCTCTTTTTCTGCCGACAAAGGATGTGGAAAGGAGTTTCTTCCCTCCAGTCTTGAAGTCAGCAATAGCAAATTGCTAAGAAGCGCAAAAAAACCTTCCAAAATCATATCACTTCAACCTCTAAATAATATATGACGGCTATTGTCGATTGTTGTTAAAATCCGTCAAAAATTATAAAAAACTATTATATGATTTTAGTACGTTGGATGTTACTTATCCAAAGGAAAAAATGAAAATTTATATCAAAAACTATATAATAGGAAAAATTACTTTTTGCCTTTTACTAGCGCTTCGATTTCAGATAAAAAGGTGTTTATGTCCTTAAATTCTCTATGTACGGAGGCAAAACGCACATAGGCGACATCGTCTATGTCCTTAAGCCTTTCCATGACCATTTCGCCGATTTTTTTGGAAGTCACTTCTTGCGCAAGGGAGTTATGGATTTGTTTTTCGATATCCTTGACTATCTCGTCCACTTGGGCGACTGAGATAGGTCTTTTTTCGCAAGCTTTCAAAATCCCATTCTTTACTTTTATGGGATCAAATAGCTGACGCGCACCGTTATTCTTCACCACCACTATGGGAGTGGATTCAAGCTTTTCGTAGGTCGTGAACCGCTTGCCGCAAGCAACACACTCCCGTCTTCTCCTTATTGTGCATCCGTCGTCCGAAAGTCTGGAGTCAATGACTTTGCTGTCAATCTGATTGCAATATACACATTTCATATATACCTCTTTAGTAATTATAATTTATTATAATAAAATTGTAAACTATTTGATTGGGTTTGGGTATCAAAACTATTTCTTCACAACAATGGGAGGAGTGCATTGTGCACTTCCTGAGAGATTGACAAGCACCACATCGTCTCCAATTTTCACTACATTTTTCCACGGAATAAAAATATTTTCACAGCCTGTGAAGCTTTTCAAAATTCTTCTTTCTCCCGGCACCACTATGCCCATAAGCTTTCCGCAACAAGTAAAGGCGATGTCAATTGTTCTGCCCAGCCTTTTGCCGTCGGCTATGTTTACGACCTCTCTTTCCCTAAGCTCGCAAAATGTAAAATCTATGCTGGTTGTGTCCATAAAATCTCCTATTTTATTGTATTCGGAGATATTTGTTATATTCTTAAAAAGCCTTTCTCAGATGCGCAATAGCGCTCTTTTCAAGACGGCTCACTTGCGCTTGCGAAATATTCAGCTTCTTGGATATTTCCATTTGGGTATCGCCCTTAAAATACCTTAAATATAGTATTTCCCTTTCCTTTTCGGGGAGGTTGTTTATCTCATCCTTTAAGGTGATTGAGTTCAAAAGGTCGTCCTCGTCTTTGTCGCATTTGAGCTGGTCGACTACAAGAATGGAATCGTCGCCGTCCGAATATACCGACTCATATATTGAAACAGGCTCGGCAATAGCGTCAAGAGCGCATACTACATCTTTATATGGAACATCTATCTCTTTGGCTATTTCCATTAAGGATACCTCGGACTCCCTACCCTCTTCAAGCTTGTCCCTTGCCTGCATAACCCGATAGGCAATATCCCTTAAGCTCCTGCCTACCTTAAGGGCAGTACTGTCTCTTATGAACCGCCTAATCTCGCCCAAAATCATAGGCACCGCATATGTCGAAAACCTGACATCCATATTGATATCAAAATTATCCAAAGCCTTTATAAGCCCAAGCATTCCCACTTGAAAAAGGTCGTCAGCTATATCTTTGTCGGTGTGAAAGCGCTGCACCATGCTTAAGACAAGTCTTATATTCCCCATAAGGAATTCTTCTCTAAGCTCTGTTTCGCCGTTCTTTATCCTTTTTAAAAGTTCCTCGCTTGCCTTGGCGTCTAACTTAGGCAGCTGCGAAGTGCAAATACCACTTATTACAACTTTGTTTGACATATTTTCTCCTATGTAAAAAAGCCGCAATATTAAGTATTTGCCTTGATATAGAAATTATTCACTTATTTTATTCGCATTTATCAAAGTCTTTCCTCAATTTTTCTAAAATCTTTTTTTCAAGTCGGCTTATGTAGGACTGGGATATATTCATCATGTCGGCGATTTCCTTTTGGGTCTTTTCCTCGCTGCCATAGAGTCCATACCGCATACCCACTATTAATTTATCCCTTTCGTCCAATTTATTATACAATTCCTTTAATATGCTTTTCTCTACATCTGCTTCCATTTCCTTGTATATCATATCGCTGTCAGTTCCAAGAATATCACTTAGAAGAAGCTTGTTGCCCTCCCAGTCCACATTCAACGGTTCGTCAAGACTTATTTCCCCTCTTGTCTTTACCATTTTTCTTAAGTACATTAGAATTTCATTCTCTATGCACCTTGACGCGTAAGTGGCAAGCTTTATCTTTTTTTCGCTGTTATAGCTCTTCACCGCTTTGATAAGCCCCACAGTGCCTACGGATATAAGCTCTTCTATGTCTATGCCTGTATTATTAAACCTTTTGGCTATATATACCACCAGCCTTAAGTTATGTTCGATAAGACGATTCCTTGCCTCTTCCTTGCCTTTTATCATTTCTTGTATGGCTTTGGCTTCTTCTTCGCTTGACAAAGGCACCGGCAAGGCAACTATGTAATCGATAACGCCAGCTTCTTTGGGCCTGATTTTATATCGTAACCTCAAAAACAGCCTTGAGAGCGCTTTTTTAATCTTATGTATCAGCGACAAAAAAATTTTTTTCATATCATTTCTCCCGTCATATCCGTATGTAAGATTATGTCATATTCTTCGTTCATATCCGCAACAATTCCTGCCTTAACCTTATATATTTTATTCATACCCTTTTGAAAATATATCTTGAATTCAAAAGGTACGGTGGGTATATCCTTTATACCCGCCAAAGTCTTTATCGCAACATCACCTTGGATATCCACACCTATTTTCTCATAGAGCCTCTTTGAGATAATGACCATAGGCATACCGCTTTCAGGGTCTTGAAGCTGGTTGCCGCTGTCATAATACGCATTTGCCATAAAGCATTTTTCGCCGTCCATTACTTCTACGGCATAGATAAGCTTATGGATGTTTCTCTTTTTATAGAATTCGTTAACAATCATTTTTACTGTTACCGCTATTATCAACCCTCCAAGCGCTATACAAAAGGGAAATAATTGCAGTTTCCCATTATAATTTGTCAAATCCGTTTGAGTATACGACGAAAGCAAAACTACAACCCCCGCCAGAGAAAATGAAATAAGATAAAAGCTCATGAGTATATATAGATATTCTTTTACGCTTTTGTACTTTTTGAGCATTAGGACCATAAAGCCTCCCAAAAGCGTTTTTACTATGTAATTATAATCTGAAAGCAATGGATAGATTACCGAAAAGATAGAGCCAAAAGACGCAGATAACAAAAGAGGAATAGTCTTAAAATTCTTTTTGCATACTATGGAAGTCATGTATAACAAAAATGCGTTGATAGCAATATTGTCTAAGAACAAATATTCAATATAGATTGTCATACCGTCCTTCCCTTTCAATTCAGTATCATATTATAACTTAATTAAGGTTTGAAATGGGGAATTCTTAAATATATGCTTTTTCATTTTATTAAAGGCAAAATTGTGTTAGGGTAAGCCAAAAAACGACTTTTTATATAGCCGTATGATAAATGCTCAAAAAAAAACGGTTTCCGTTTGGAAACCGTTATATTACTTATTCATTTTTCTAAGCTTCATTAGAAAAGGCGGTATTTCACGGTCCACCTTGATTCGAGAGGGCGGAACATCGTCCTTTTCTTCTTCCTTTTGAACGATTTGTTCTTTTACGCTAAAGGGTGAACTCACATCTCCTTCCTCCGAAGGGCTTATGTTCAGCTGTTCGTTATAGGCGTCAGGTTTTTTTTGCAACACATCGGGAACGGAAAACTGTTTGTTCTTATCATTAAAGCCCGTTGCTATAAGCGTGACAATGACCTCTTCTTCCAAGGTATCGTCAAAGCCCATTCCTTGAATGATATTGGCGTCTATGTCAGCTACCTGATTAATTAAAGATAACGCCTCTTTTACTTCGTTGCCGTTTATTTTCATGTCTGCGGTCACATTGACAATAATCTGCGTGGCGCCCTCAATATCCGATTCCAAAAGAGGAGAGTTTGCCGCTTGTTTCAAGGCGTTGAGAACTCTGTTTTCGCCTTTGGCTCTGCCTATGCCAATGTGGGCGGTCTTCATATTTTTGATAACCGTTCTTATGTCAGCAAAATCAAGATTAATGAGCGACGGCTTGACGACTATATCGGTTATGCCGATAATACTGTTATGTAATACATCGTCCGCAATCTGCACTACCTTATAAAGTGGGGTAGACTGCGGCACATAATTGAAAGCCCTTTCATTTGGGATGACTACAAGCACATCTACAAATTCGTTCAGCTTTTCAAGCCCTATCTCCGCAAGTTTCATCTTGCGTCTGCCCTCATATTCAAAAGGCTTTGTGACAACGGCGATAGTAAGGACATTGAGTTCTCGGGCTATTTCTGCTATGACGGGAATACCGCCTGTACCCGTTCCTCCGCCCATGCCAGCAGTCAAAAAGAGTAGGTTGGCGTCTTTTATGGCTTCTATTATTTGCTCCCTGCTTTCTCTTGTCGCCTCTTCTCCCACTTCGGGTATAGAGCCTGCGCCCAGTCCTCTTGTGCATTTTTCACCAAGCTGAATCTTTATGTCAGCGTTGCAGCCGTTCAACGCCACCATATCGGTATTTGCTGCGATGAACTCCACGCCTTGCACATTGGCGCTCATAAGACGGTTAACGGCATTACAGCCGCCTCCGCCTATGCCCATTATTTTAATGCTCACTATATCTTTTGTTGCGCACATTTATGTGTCCTCCTGTGGTTTCCATGTATTAATACTCATTTATCAATGAAACAATGGATAGGTTCTCCGTTGTATCGTTGTCAAAAAGCTCTTGGCTAACGATTTCTATTTTATTGCCGATACAAGCTTCCAGTATCTCTTTCACGCCTCTGTTTAAGCAAATCGAACAACCGCTAAGGAAAACAGGCGTATCTTTTTCCACATGCACGCCCATATTGTTTATGGCATCTAAAATATGAGCGCCTAAATTATAAATTCTTTCTTCCACAATCGCGTTTATGGTACTGATATCATAAGAAAAATTCTCTTTGTCAGAATGAATATGATATGAATCCTCTTCCTTAGGCTGTATGTTCAAATTGAGCTTTTTATAGAGCTTATAGCTGTGCCCGTAGGGTATTTCCTTGACTAAGGTTATGTCAGCGGCAGCGGAGGCACCTCCGATAGAGAAGGTCTTAATATCTACAAGTCTTTCTCCCATGAAATACGCTAGTGTGGTATTAAGGTATCCTAAATCTATGAATATGGCATCCTGAAAGGTGTCTATCATGTATTTTTTGGATATGTATTTAATCTGTGGAACAATGGCTGAAACGAATTTGACCTTAATTTTTAAGGCGTTGGCGGCTTGTCTTATGGTATCGGTAAAATACCTTTCTGATAGCGTATACGCTACCTTTGCCGCTATGCTGTCGCATTCTTCGCCTATGGGGTCTATTAGCCTTTTGGGATTTTTGTTTGTCTTAAAGTATATCCCCTCTATGTTCAGCACCTCAAAATTGTTGTGGTTGTGATAGGTGTTGCCGATAGCGAAAATTTCGTTAATATCCTTTTGTTTTACAAAATTGTCTATATCCTTTTCCACATTCTTATCGACAGTACAAATGAATTCCCCAGGTATGGTTACGACAAGGCTTTTTATCCTTGTCTTAAAGCGTAAATAGATGCTTTCTATCAGCCGTTTCATAGCGGGATAAATTTCATCAGGGCAAAGGAATTCTCCGTCTTGAAAGCCCGAATACATATGCTTGGCGTATGCGGATATGACGGCTTCTTTTCCGCTTTTGTTGAGTACAACAAGCCTCATGTATTCGGAGCCTATATCAAGAATCGCATCAGCCTTTTTTTTGAACATAAAATTCTCCAATAATATATAAATTAATTATATATTAATGAAATTAATATGTCAATAAAGATAAATGCTGTCGCAAGATAGGATTAAGTCAAAGAATTTATTGAATAGCTATATATTAAGCATTTATATGAAAGGCAGTTCTGTCGGCATAATCAAGGCTTAAAAACTTGTTATACGCGTCCAAGGTTCTGTTATAAATATCTTCGTCTCTTTCCAGCTCAAAAACACAGTCTCCATGCCTTAAGACGACTCTTATATGATCTTCACCGACCACTATCTCTTTAATAAAAGTAGTCATTCCGTCTTCGGTGAACTTCAAATCCTTAAAAGCTTTCATTATTTTGTTTATCTGCCTAAAAGCTCCAATATTAAAAGAATCGGTGACAAATGCTCCTTTTATGAGTATCGCAGGGTAGTTTATTTCTTGCTTATCTCTAACTTTTACCATTTGAAAGTCAATATCGGTAGGTATGCATTTTTCGCCGTTTTCTTCCATGTAAGGCACTATCAAAATGGGTTTTCTTTCATTTACATGGATTCTGACCTTATTGGGAAAGACCCTTTCGATATTGAGTACTTGAAGCGAATTGTCGTCATAAATTGAAGCGATGTTTTTCTCAATCTCTTTATCGTCAAGATTAAAGATATTTGTATTCAAAGATATTTTGGACGCATGGATAATGCTGTCTTCGTCAGCAAACTTGGGTTTGGCGACAAAGACCACATCCACGCTTTTTATTAAAAATATGTTCGCAAAAACTACGATTGCTGCGATTATCAGCAACCCTACTCCGAACGCGATATATTTTTTCTTCATACTCTTCTTATGTCTGCTCCTAATCTCTTCAACACTTTTTCTATGTCCTCGTATCCTCTGTCTATGTGATGGACATTACTAATTATCGTTGTGCCTATGGCGTTTAAGCCCGCAAGCACCAAAGCCGCCCCCCCTCTCAAATCTTGAGATATCACCTCAGCTCCGCTTAGGCGCTCAACTCCTCTGACTATCGCCGTTCTGCCCTTTACCCTTATGTTGGCTCCCATTTTTAACAGCTCGCATACATGTTTATACCGATTTTCAAAAATATTCTCTGTGATTACGCTGACGCCGTGGGATATGGTCTGCAAAGCAATAATGGGCGCCTGTAAATCGGTGGGGAAGCCAGGATAAGGCTGGGTCTCTATGTATTCAATCGCCTCTCTTTTTGTCTTGGCGGCTATTTCTATATTATCACCTATATGCTTGATATTGCAAGAGGTTTTGGATAATTTGGAAAGAAGCGACTGTATGTGTTCTGCCTTACACCCTTTTAGAACTATTTCGCCGCCGCACATCGCGGCGGCTATGGCATATGTTCCTGCGACTATCCTATCCCCCATAGCTCTGTATTCACTGCCATGAAGTCTTTCCACGCCCTCTATTTCTATAAACGGCGTTCCTGCTCCTTTGACATTTCCGCCCATTGTATTGAGGAAATTCTGTAAGTCCACAATTTCAGGCTCTCTGGCGGCGTTCATAATCGTAGTCTTGCCTTTCAAAGTCGCCGACGCAAGTATAATATTTTCCGTAGCGCCCACGCTTGGATAGTCCAGCATAAGCTCCGTGGGCGTCATCTTTGACGCATCGCAATATATGTATCCTGACCTTTCCACTATCTTGACATTCATCTCCCTCAATGCTTTCAGATGAATGTCAATAGGTCTTAGTCCGATGTCGCACCCTCCCGGATAAGCGACTTTGGCTTGTTTGAGTCTTCCCAAAACTGGACCGAGCAGAAAAATAGAGCTTCTAAGCTCCTTTGCAAGGATATGGGCTATTTCAGAAGATTTAAGATTTGCGGCTGAGATTAAGGCACGATCCGAACTGATATCTATATCAGCGCCAAGAGCCAAAAGAATTTTTGACATATTATGTACATCTATTAAATTGGGAACATTCTTTATCACCACTTTTTCATCAGTAAGCATAGCGGCTGCCATAAGCGGAAGAATAGCGTTTTTTGCGCCTTGCACTTCCACGCAACCATAAAGGCGATTTCCGCCATTTATCACCAATTTTGCCATATATCACTCCATTTTTTAAGCTAACATTACATTTTATGGTTTGATTTTGGCTTTGGTGAAGCTATGTTTATGAGAACTCCCGATACAAACATATATGTCATAAGAGCCGTTCCGCCGGCGCTTATAAAAGGAAGCGGCAGCCCCGTTGGTGGTATCGCTCCCGTCACTACTGCCATATTGACAAGCGTCTGCAAACCAATAATTCCGATAATACCCGTAGCCAAAAGCGTATGATACAAACACCCCGCTCTTAATGCGATTTTAATACCGCTAAATATAAAAACCGCAAAGACCGCCATTATAAAAAGACATCCAAAAAGCCCAAGCTCTTCTCCAATAACCGAAAAAATGAAATCGCTCTCCGCAAACGGCAAAAACAGATATTTTTGACGGCTTCGAAATAGCCCCACACCAAAAAGACCTCCGCCTCCCAGCGCATAATACGACTGTATAAGCTGGTATCCCTCGGCTTGGGGATTCTGCCATGGATTGAAAAAAGCAGTCAATCTCTTTATCCTATACGGTTCAATTATTATCAAAACGACGGCGGCAACAAAGGCAAGAACAAACAATATGACAAACCATTTTTTGGGCGTGCCCGCCACATAAAGCATAATCAAAAGCCCTGTCGCCACGCATATAGTAATCGACATGTTGGGTTCAAGCACTATCAAGACGCACATCCCCAACCCGCTAATAAGCGGTACTATCAGCTGCTTGAATTTGTCGGGCGGATTTTCGCTCAAGTATCCCGCAAGAAATATCATAAGTCCGAACTTTGAAAGCTCAGAGGGCTGAAGAGTAGTAAACCCCAAATTCAGCCACCTCTTCGCCCCGAAACTCTCAACGCCCAACCCCGGAACAAACACAAGCCCAAGGAGTATAAGAGATAAAATCAAAATTGCCCATTTGAATTTGTTGAGGTATTTCAGATTTAATTTCCAGCCCATGAACATGGCGACTAAGCCAGCGACAAAAGCTAGCGCTTGTTTTTTCACATAAAAAAATTCGTCGTTAAAGTCCAGCTTAGCCGAATATGAGCTTGCCGAATAAATCATAACGATGCCAAAAAGCCCTAAAAATATGCTGCATATGGCAATGTTACGGCTTAATTTCATAAACAAGCCCTTTGAAAACATCTCCCCTTTCCGCAAAGTTCTTATAGCGGTCAAAGCTCGCCGCCGAAGGAGAGAACAATATATTCATGACATCTTTTTCCATAAGTTTATATATGCAGTCTTCCAAGCTCTCTTCAAGGCTTATGTTGCAGTACCCCATTTTTAACGCCTGCGAACAGATTTTTTCAGCGTTTGAACCCGTCGCGGTTACATATTTGACCTTGGGGTCTATATTCTCAAAGAACTCCGAATAGTCCTCGTTCTTGTCATATCCGCCCATTATCAGCCCTATATCCCCCTCAAGGGAATTTATGGCATAGCGGCAGGAATGAATATTTGTGCCTTTGGAATCGTTATAAAAGCTCTTTCCCCTTATTGTGGTCACATATTCCACTCTATGCGGAAGCGGAGCGTAATCCCTTATTAAATTCAAGATATGCTCTCTATTGCATCCGAAAATCAACGCCGTATTTATCGCCATTAAGAGATTATAACGGTTGTGTTCTCCCCTTGAACGTGCTTCTTTTATATGGCATAAAGCGTCGTCCTGCCAGAAAAAATAATTGTCCTTTATATAAACTGGCGCCGACCTTTTTTTTGCACTTATCGCTATCACCTTGCCTTTGCAGGCATTATAGACGCCTCTAACATTCTTATCGTCTATATTCAAGAGCGAAAAGTCCCTTTCAGTTTGATTCTTAAATATGTTTGTTTTGACCTTTATGTATTCGTTAAAATCCGAATACCTTTCCATGTGGTCGGGCGCAAGATTGGTCAAGATACTTATGTACGGATGAAAAGCCCTTATATTTTCAAGCTGAAACCCCGAAGCCTCGACTATCGCTATATCTAATCTTGTCTTATCTAAAATGACTTGGGATACGGGGTATCCGATATTCCCCATAGTCTTGACCTTTTTTCCGGTGGCGGAGAATATCTTTTCCAGCATGCATGCAGTTGTGGTCTTACCGTTTGTACCAGTGATTGCGATTATGGGACAGCTTAAGAAGCTTGCTCCAAGTTCTAATTCGCTGATTACGGGTATTCTTCTCTTTTTTGCCTCTAATATTACATCGTGTCTTTCGGTAATGGACGGACTGACGACAATTAGACTTACACCGTATAGGATTTCGTCCATACTTTTGTCTTTCATATTTTCAAAATCATTTGGAAGCGGATTGATAAAGTCGTCATAATAGCTGACAATCGCCTTTTTTTCCCTTAATAGATTACAAGCAGATATTCCGCTTGCTTTCATGCCCAAAACAAGCGTTCTTTTCCCCTCTAGTTTCATAACACACCTCACATAACAATTAAACTAACTACTCCGCCGATAAAGGTGATTATTGCATAATAAGACACAATCTTTGCCTCGCTATGTCCCTTTAATTCCAGATGATGATGATAGGGCGACATAAACCAGACTTTTTTCTTTTTTAGCTTAAAGACTATCACCTGTATTATTACTGATATGCTGGAGATAACAAACATTATGCCTGTTAATAAAATTAATAATGGGTTTTTTGATATCAAAGCCACCATAGCGGCGGCGCCCCCTAAAGCCATAGCTCCCATGTCCCCCATGATAATTTTCGCCCTGTAACTGTTAAACCATAGAAATGCTCCAAGTCCCCCCAATAGTGAAGCGATAAAAATCAACAGTCCATGTAGCTCTTTGGCATATATCGTCCTGCCCGATTCGTTCGCGAAATTCATTTGAAAATAAATCACCACAAAAAATATTGCAAAATATACGCTTGATGTGGTCGCACTTAGACCGTCCAATCCGTCAGTAAGGTTTACGGAATTAGTCAAAGCCACATACACAAACATGCTGAATGGAATATACCACCACTTCAAGTCCAGCTCTCCGCCAATTATGGGCAGCTTTATGGCGGAGCCCACAAAATCATTTCGGTACGCAAAATATGACGCTATCAAAGCTATCATGACTTGGGACACTATCTTTTGATAGCCCCTAAGTCCCATATTCCTTTTCAAACTAACTTTTAAGAAGTCATCCAGAAAACCTATGACGGCATAGCTGATAGTCAATAAAACTGCAAAAATCGCAAATACATAGTTCCCACCCCCAAGGGCGAAAGTCGCTATACAAGCGGGCAGAATAAAGATACTTCCCCCCATGGTCGGTATGCCTTGTTTGCTCTCGTGCTGGGATACATAAGAGAGTATTGTCTGCTTGACATTTAGGCTTTTTATCAGTCTGACAATTATGGGCGCCAGTATCATTCCGCCAAAAAACGCTATCAGAATAGCCAATAAATAATGTGTCAATTTCGATAACTCCTCAATGCCGCTTTTGCGGCTTTCTTATCCGAATATTCAAGTTTTACGCCCATTATGTCTATGTAGTTCTCTCCCCCCTTTCCAGCGATAAGGACCTTGTCTCCCTTTTCGGCTGTCCTTATGGCGTACGCTATCGCTTGGGCTCTGTCCTCTATACATATATATTTGTCCGTAACTTGCGATATGCCCTTTTCGATATCCTTTATTATTTCGTTTGGGTTCTCAAACCTTGGGTTATCTGATGTCACCACACAGAAATCACTTATAGCCCCAGCCACTTGTCCCATAATCGGTCTTTTGCTCTTGTCCCTATCGCCGCCACATCCAAATACAGTGATAAGCTTTCCGCCTTCCAAATCTTTTGCCGCCGAAAGCACATTTGTTAATCCGTCCGGCGTATGCGCATAATCGATTATTACCGTTATATCATTGTTTATAATATTAAATCTCCCTTCCACATCTTTTATGCCCGACAGCGCCAAGCAGATAGTTTCCATAGGCACTTTCAGCGTCTTAGCCGCAGCCACAGCCGCCAAAACATTATAAACATTGAACCTCCCCAAAAGCTTGACCGATATCTCAGCCACTTCGTCAAAAGCGTTGATTATAAATTTAGTTTTTGCCTTAACACGCTTTATATCCATGGCGAACACATCTGAGGGGTTGTCTAAACCATAACTTAATATATTGCCCTCGGAGTTTTCTAAAATGCGCATAGCGTACTTGTCGTCGGCGTTTATTATGCCTATTTTCATATTCGTGGAATTGAAGTATCCTATCTTTGTATCGGCGTACTTTTCCATTGAGCCGAAAAAATCAAGATGGTCTTGGGATATATTTGTAAAAATGGCGATTTCTGCCTTTATGCCATAGAGTTTGTCATAATAGATCGCATGGGCACTTGCTTCCATTATCACATATTCCACGCCTTTTTCATAAGCTTCCAAGAATATCTTATGCAGTTCCAAAGGGTCGGGCGTCGTCAAGTCCGTAGAGATCCTTTTGTTGTCGATAATCGCCCCCAAAGTCCCAATAACAGCGGTTTTATGGTTTTCTTTTAATATGGCGTTTATGATATGAGTTATGGTAGTCTTGCCGTTTGTGCCCGTTACGGTGATTATCTTCAAATCCCTATGACGGTTTTGATAATAATTCGCCGCCATTATCGCGAACGCTTTTCGGGTGTTCTCCACCAGAACATAATCGCCCTCGACAGGTTTTTGGCAGATGACGACGGCGGCTTTTTTCTTTAAGGCTTCTTTTGCGAAGTCGTGACCGTCTGAACTTCCCTCCAACGCAATAAAGACATCGCCTTGCTTTACTTTTTTGCTGTTTATGACGATTTTATTGACTTCTCTTTGCATGCCTATATTTGCATGGATGATTTTCACACCTTTTAACAGTTCGCATAGCTTCATTTCTCCCTCCGTTCAGCCTAATTCTATTAATACAATATTGTCAGTCGTGACAAAACTATTTTCTATTGGGATCTGTTTGACTACCTTTTCACCTTCTCCGACTATTTCATAATACAAACCAAGGTTATAGAGCTTGTTCTTGGCTTGAGCTACGGTCAGTCCCTCCAAAAGCGGCATGGCGAAATGCTCCTTGGGCTTAAGCGTGGACGGAGGTATATCTTTATATTCAAATATATTCTTAAAGATTTCCCCAACATACGGAGCGGCTACAATACTACCATAATATAGCCCGCCCTGCGGTTCGTCCACCATCATCAAAATTATATATTCGGGGTCCTCTGCGGGAGCGTATCCCAAAAATGTGGAAAGATATTTTCCATGGGCAATGACACCGTTTTCGTACTTTTGTGCCGTTCCGGTCTTTCCCCCTATTCTGTACCCATTCACCCCTGCTTGCCTTCCGCTGCCGTCAGTAACTACAAGTTCAAGCACTTCCCTCATCTCTTTAGAAGTATTTTTGGATATCGTCTTATTTCGTTCAATGGGATAATTTTGAAATATCGTTTTATTATCTCTTTCCACCCTATCTAAAACATAAGGTTTCATAAGCCTTCCGCCGTTCAATACCGATGCGCTTGCGACGACAAGCTCTATTGGAGATACTGCTATCGCCTGACCAAACCCCATTCTTGCAAGGTCTACGGTCTTTACATCTTTATAAGGTATGACAAGCCCCGAGGTCTCACCGCTCATATCAATTCCGGTTTTTTTTGTAAGTCCAAAATATTCTATCCCCTTATAAAAATTCTTGGCTCCGATTTTTTGCGCCATATCCATAAAAAGACAGTTGCAGGAATTTTGCACCCCCTCGTCAAAAGACAAAGAGCCGTGACCTATCGTCTTCCAGCATCTTATTCTCTGACCGTCTACAATGCGGTAGCCGGGGCAATGCAAAGAATGCTCTCGGGTCATTACCTCATAGTCAAGAGCCATAGCTGTAGTCAATATCTTAAAGGTAGAGCCCGACTCATATACATTGCTTACTAAAATACTCTTTGAATTTTCAAACAATTCCACCACATTGTCCCGTGGAACATTGTTGAGGTCATAAGAAGGTCTTTGCGCCATAGCTAAGATTTCGCCCGTCTTTGCGTTCATTACAATACAGCTTGTTGACTTGGCGTTGTATTTAACAAAAGCGTTTTCTACGGCGTTTTCAGCAAACTGCTGAATATAATAATCTATGGTCAGATAGATATTGTCGCCCTTTTTGCCCGGAATATATCTTGTGATACTGTCATCAAGCTCCCGTCCAACAAGGTCAGTTTCGGTCAATATATATCCGTTTTTGCCTTGAAGATATTTGTTATAGTACGCTTCTACTCCGCTTTGCCCCACGCCGTCAATATTTGTAAAGCCTAAAATTTGGGTCATAAAGTTTCCATACGGATAGTATCTGGAGATATTGGGAGAAAAATAAACCCCGCTGACTCCGCCATAGTTTATGATGTCGGACATCTCTTTTTTCGTAACTTTTTTCTTAACTGTTATTTCGCTGACTTTGGAGAGCATTTTTATGAACAGCTTCTCTCTGTTTAAGCTCAAAACTTCGCTTAGCGCAAGAGATGTATGGTATTTATCTTTCACCGCCACAGGACGGACATATACGGTATAAGTCGTGAATGTATCCGCCAAAAGCTCACCGTTTCGGTCAAAGATATCTCCTCTTTCCCCCACAACAGGAATATCCCTTGTCCATTGGTCAAGGGCTTTTATCTGCAGGTTCTTGCTGTTTATGATTTGAATATAAATCAGCTTCCCCATAACAGCGGCAAATAAAAAGGCTATCAGCGTCATAACTGCCAATAACCTCTTCCTTAGTCTGTAATCCGTGTATTTAATTTTTGCAAACCTCTCTATTTTTTTAGTGATTTACACAGCTCATCAAACCAGTTCGTATATTCTCCGTCCTGACTCTCTTCAAAGCTCATGGGTTGAACAGTATCCCGCTCCACCTCCTGATAGCCCGCGTCCACTCTCTCTGAATTAAACGGTGTAGCTGTATTCACCACTATTAAAATAGATGCTATTATCATCACTATAAGAACATAAAAAGCAATAAAAATTTTCGCACCTTTCTTTAATTTTGTATTTTTTATAATTGATTTTGCTTTATTATTAGGTTTTTTGTGATTTTCTACTTGTTTTTTAACATCCAAGCTGTCAGAAAAAACATCGTCCTCATTGAATTTTCTTTCATAAAATTCTTCCTCGGTCAAAAGAGTGGACGGCTTTTCTCTGTTTAATTGCTTCAAAAGGTACTCCCTGTATGACAATTCCATTTTTGGAGATTCTATTGGTTTCCTTACGGGCGTCTCCAGCTTTTTTCTATATCCCTCATAAGAGATATTAGGCTGAATCTCCGCTCTATCAAACAGACGGCTTTGTGCTTGTTTTCTTTGCTTTTTCATCATATAGATGTCATAATTGGTCAATTCGCCATAGACCTTGTTCGTCACTTGCCCATAATTTGCCATAACAACCTCCTTATACCCTTTCAATAATTCTTAATTTTGCGCTCTCCGCCCTTTTGTTAGCGATGTCTTGTTTTTTCCCCAAAATTGGTTTCTTTGTCAATATCTCTATCTCTTTTCTTTTGTCGCACCCGCAAACGGGTAATCTTTTGTCGCAAATACAGTCTTTTTCCAATTCCTTAAAACAATGCTTTACAATACGGTCTTCCAGTGAATGAAAGGTTATCACGCACATCCGACCTCCCTTTCTCAAATAAAGAGCGATGTCGTATATGAATTCTTTCAAGCCCTCCAATTCGCCGTTTACCTCGATTCTAACTGCTTGAAAAGTTCTCTTGGCCGGGTTGCCGTATTTGTAACGCTCTTTAGGCGGATAACACATAGCCACAATATCCGCCAGCTCTTTTGTGGTCCGGATAGGATTTTGTCTTCTTCTTTCCATGATAGCTTTGGCAATTTTTCTTGAAAGTCTTTCCTCTCCGTACTGATATAAGATATCTGCAAGCTTTTTCTCGTCATAGTCATTTATCACATCATAAGCCGAAAGAGCTTGTTCTCTATCCATTCTCATGTCCAAAGGTGCATCATAAATGTAAGAAAACCCCCTGTTTGGTGTATCAATCTGATATGAACTGATACCCAAATCAAGGATAACTCCGTCCAGATATTCTATGTTAAGTTCCCTAAGGCGTGCTATAATATTTTTATAGTCATCCTTTATTAGCGTGAGCTTATCTTTATGCTCTTTTAGTCTTTCCAAAGCGTTGTCAATGGCGTCTTGGTCCTTGTCGCATGCGATAAGTCTGCCTTTGTCCAGTCTTTCAAGTATGCCAAGCGCATGCCCTCCGCCCCCAAGCGTGCCGTCAAGATATATTCCGTCCTTTTTAATGTTCAAACCCTTTATGACCTCGTCATACAAGACGGGAATGTGATTGTATTCCATTAAAAACCGTACTCCCGCAAAGAGTCAATCGCTTGGTCTATGGATTCAAAGCCTTTCTCAAACCTCTCATGATAGTATTCTTCGCTCCAAATCTCAATTCTGTTTCTAACACCCATAAACACAACTTTCTTTTCAATTCCCGCCGCCCTCTTAAGCTCCGACGGAAGAATAAACCTGCCTTGACTATCCTCTTCAGGCACATATACCCTGCTGGTGATTGCTCTTATGGCGTTTTGTTTTTCATGTTCAGAAAGAGGAACATTGTCTATTTTGGAAATAAAATTTTCAAATTCGTTGTGGCTCATAACAAACAGACATCCGTCCGTTCCTTGACACAGCACAAAGTCATCGCCTATCTTGGCTCTGAATTTTGCGGGAAGTCTCATTCTATTCTTGTCATCCAGTGACAATCTGTGAGTGCCGAAAAACATTTTTTTCTCCTATGATTGTAATTACATGATAACATATTAATTTTCCACTTTCAACCACTTTTTGAAAATTTTTTTATAAATTATTAATAAATTCTAAAATTTAGATACAAATCTCAAAAAAAATCATGTTTATTTCCAAAAATTGGCTTAAAATAAAACAATTAACGAACATATGTTCGGTTTTCTTGTCTTTATTTAAGGAACTTTGGTGGAAAATTGTCCCTAACATTATAAAATTTTATATGGAAAAAAATTGGTTTGGAAAAAAATCATTCCGATTCATGGAGAGATTTCTGTCTAAAATATCGGTTTATTCTAATTGATATGTTAAATCTTTTGGGTTAATTCAAGAAGCTTAAATTCAAGATAATCGCATGAGGTCAGATAATAATTTGTCTTTCCCTTGTTGACGATTTCTTTCCTTAAATTTTGACCGTGCAGATGTCCGTATATGGCTAAGTCTACATCATATTCAGATATTATCTCAGTAAAGGGTGAGTCTTCAAACTTTGAATTAAAAGGCGGAAAATGAGTCATGACGATTATCTTTTTATCCTTATCTCTCAGTTTTTTTGCACTCTCCAAGCTCATTCTAAGCCTTATGCTTTCTCTGTTTATATATTTTTCATTATCTTCAAGTTCGCTTTGTTTTTCGGGAACTATCCAACCTCTCGTTCCGCAAATAATATATTCCCCAAATTTCAAGGCGTTGTTTTGAATAGCGAAGATATTTGCAGGAAGCGCTTTCTTAACTTTGGAGTATCCCGTCCACCAATAGTCGTGATTGCCTCTTATGATAACTTTCTTGCCCTTAAGTTCGGACAGCTTTTCAAAATCTTTTTTTGCCTCGTCCAAGGTCATCGCCCATGAGGTATCGCCGGCTATAAGCACCAAGTCCTCGTCACTTACCCTCTCTTGCCAATCTGCTGTTATCTTGTCAAAATGGTTTTGCCAATTCTCGCCAAAAATATCCATAGGCTTGTCCGTAGAAAAAGATATATGCAAATCGCTTATGGCAAAAATTCTCATATAAGTATAGTATCATAGAGAAAAAGATTTCTCAACTTTTTTCCGTTCAGAGATTATACATTTGGCGGGTATTTTCAAAAACCCTTAGAACAGCCTTTGAGAAACACCCGCCTAGGGTACTTTACCTTGCTAGGCTTTATTCAGTTAATCTTGGGGATATAAAATTTCTTCAAAGCCAAGTGGTACATTTGAACTCGGGTATAAAGGTCTGTTGAAAATCTCTTCGCATAGGTCTTCCGCAAATTCTTGACAAGGAGGAATGCACGGATACCCAAAGGTAGGAATGCTTAAGATTACTTTTGCCAGAACCTTGGTCACGATAGTTACGCAAAGCGTAGTGGTCAATACAGAATCGCTTAAGCTGTTGTTTAAGCCCACAACATTGGCCGTTACCTCTACATGTACTGGAACCAGAGCGGTAGAGGCGGGCACTTTTAATAATATATCCTGCTGAAGTGTAAACGAGGTCGTGCCTACAATATTCTTTCCCGCATTATTTGATAATACTACTTGAATTGGGATAGTTAGAGTATACCTGACTCTTGAGCACGCGCTTCTGGGCAAAGGCGTGATTTCAAGATTGGATATGATTGCCATTCCGTTGTTTGTTACGCTCTCAACTGTTGAACAGCGTGAAGGCGGACAAGAAAAAGCTACGGGCAATTGGGCGTTCTCAACGCTTTTTCTTTGCAGACAGGCGTCAAAAACCCTCTTAACCTCTACACATACCCTTTCGCATCTATTTGTATTATTGAATCTTGCGGGAGTTTGCTCACATCTAAAATTTGGCATAATAAAAATCTCCCTTTTTACTAAAGTATTTATTACATCTTATGAGCAAATTTTTTTAACTGTGAATAATGGAATTAAGCTGATTGAATAATCTCAAAAATCTTTTTCAAAACGGCTTCCTTGCCTGTTTTTTTAATGGAACTGACCAAAATAATATTGTCCGTTCCAATCTTAAGAAAAGCCGCGATATCCCGCCTTTGTCTTTGTTGGGCGGCACGGCTTAATTTGTCGGCTTTTGTGGCGATAATAGTAAAAGGTATATGATAGTGATATAAATAATTTATCAAATCTATATCATCCTTGGTGGGGTTGTGGCGGATATCCACAACTAAAAAAACATGCCTTAAGCCCTTGCTTTTCTCGAAATAATCTTCCAATAGCCTTGCCCATCTTCGTTTTTCGTCAAATGAGACCTTGGCATAGCCGTATCCGGGCAAATCCACTAAAAAAAATTCGCCCTTGTTGCACTCAAAATAGTTCAAAAGACGAGTTCTGCCCGGCTCTTTTGAGGTTTTTGCAAGCTTTTTGTTGTCGCAAATAAAATTAATAAAAGAAGATTTGCCGGCGTTGGACCTGCCAGCGATTGCAATCTCAACTTTTGTTTGGGGCGCTTTGGAAATATCCACTGCCGATATGACAAATTCCGCTGATTTTATACGCATATACCTTGTCCCTTAATATAAAGGCGGCATTTTTGCTAACGCCGCCCCGTATTCTTATGCTCCCTCGACTTTCTTTTGAGTCTTTACTTGAGGTTTTTTCTTTAATATCCTTGCCACGCCAATTTTATTTATGAAATCGCTGTCAACTACCACTTTTGTTATAGATTTATCGCTGGGAATTTCATACATCAAATCCAGCATGGCGTCTTCCACAATAGTTCTAAGCCCCCTTGCTCCCGTTTTAAGCTTCATAGCCTTTTTGGCAACGGCTTTCAAGGCGTCTTCGGTGAACTCTAATTCCACATTGTTTAAGCTGAAGAGCTTCTTGTATTGCTTTACGATAGAGTTCTTGGGAGCGTACATTATCTTGACTAAGTCTTCTTCACTCAATGGGTCAAGAACCGCCACAATGGGAAGCCTGCCCACGAATTCGGGAATAAGACCGTACTTAATGAGGTCGTCGGGCTGCAAGTCCTTCATGGATTCGCTATACAGCCTTTCCCTTTTCTTAAGCGCTGAGCCAAAACCAATGCCAGTGGTGTCCTTTCTCTTGTTCACTATTTTATCAAGCCCCACAAAAGCCCCTCCGCAAATAAACAATATATTTGTTGTGTCTATGGGAATAAACTCTTCTTGCGGGTGCTTTCTGCCGCCTCGGGGCGGAACATTGGCGACAGTGGATTCAAGGATTTTTAATAACGCTTGCTGAACGCCCTCTCCAGACACATCTCTTGTTATGCTTACATTTTCGGTTTTTCTGCATATCTTATCGATTTCGTCGATATAAATGATGCCTTTTTCGGCTTTCTTGACATTTCCGTCCGCCGCCTGAATAAGCTTCAAAAGGATGTTCTCGACATCCTCCCCAACATAGCCTGCTTCGGTCAATGCGGTAGCGTCTGCGACAGCAAAAGGAACTTGCAAGATATCCGCAAGCGTCTTGGCAAGCAGTGTCTTACCTGAACCGGTAGGTCCAAGCAAGAGTACATTTGTCTTGTCAAGAATGATATCTTTATGATTTATGGTGTTTATTCTTTTATAATGGTTGTATACCGCAACCGAAAGGACCTTTTTCGCTGCGTCCTGACCAACTATATGCTCGTCAAGTTTTGCCTTGATTTCTTTGGGTATAGGCAAATCTCCAAAGTCCTCGGCTTGTTCGATTTCTCTATCTATGCTGTTAAGCATGGCGTACGCTCTTTCAATGCAGACATTGCAAAGCAGAGCCCCCTTGGCGCCTGCCACAAAACTTACGGATTCTTCGTCTATTGACCTACCGCAAAAGAAACAAGTCGTATCGTCTATATCGAATTTCAATTTAGCCTCCTTACTTAAACGCTTTTCTGGACTCAATAATTTTGTCTATTATGCCGTACTTCAAGGCTTCTTCTGAACTCATATAATAATCTCTATCTGAATCGACTTTGATTTTTTCTACCTTTTGACCAGTATGTTTTGCTAAGATATGGTTTATTTTGTCTTTTATCTTTAATATATGCTTAGCGACAATCTCCACATCCGCCGCTTGCCCTTGCACGCCACCCATAGGCTGATGTATCATGACTTCGCTATTGGGCAACGCCATTCTTTTGCCTTTTGCTCCAGCCGCTAAAAGCACAGCCGCCATAGAAGCCGCCAAACCCACGCAAATAGTATTGACATCGCACTGCACATAATTCATAGTGTCATATATGGCAAGCCCGTCGCTTACCGAACCGCCTTGTGAGTTTATATAAAAATATATGTCCTTTTCAGGGTCTTTAGTTTCCAAATATAAAAGCTGCGCTACTATGCTATTGGCGACGGCGAAGTTTATTTCGCCAGACAAAAATATAATCCTATCTTCAAGCAGGCGTGAATACAAGTCATAAGTTCTTTCACTTCTCGCATCTTTTTCGATAACAAAAGGTATTGTTGGCACTATCGTTCCTCCATATTCCTATACTAATTTATTGTTTTCCTTTAAGAAGTCAAACAGCTTTTGCATAAGCAGACTGTTCATAATATAGTTAAACATTTCCGGCGTCCGCTGTTCCTTAGGTGCTTTCTCCAGTTCGGCGTCGAACTCCTCTTTACTAAATTCTATCTTTTCTTTCTTTATTATTTCTGAAATTATAAACTCGTACTTGACATCCCTTATGGCTTCGTCTCTCTTTTGGGCTTTAAAGTCTTCTACCGTTTGGTTTGTGTGCTTAAAGTAGTCCTCAAGTTTCATGCCATAAAACGAAGAAAGGTTTCTTTCAAGCTGTTGAAGCTTATAGTTCAGGGTGTCTTCAATCATGCTTTCGGGAATTTCTATCTGGGTGTTTGAGGCTATTTTTTCGATTATTTTATTGGCAAAATCGTTCTCCGCCTCTCTGTTTTTCCTTTCTTCAAGCTGTTGTTTAAGAGAATTCTTCCACTGTTCGACATTCTCCATGTCCTCGGTGATGTCCTTTACAAACTCATCATCTAATTTAGGGACTTCCTTTTCCTTAATTTCATGTATCTTGACATTGAAGACAGCGTCTTTTCCCGCAAGATTTTCCGCATAGTCCTCGGGGAATTTCACATTGATGTCCTTTTCTTCGCCTTTCTTCATGCCTATAAGCTGGTCCTCAAATCCAGGTATAAACTGTTTGCTTCCAATGACAAGGGTCTGCTTTTCCGCCGTACCACCCTCAAACTTTTCGCCGTCTACGCTGCCGCTGAAGTCAAGCACAACGGTGTCGCCGTCTTTTACGGGTCTGTCCACTTCCACAAGCCTTGCCCTAAGTTCAAGGTTTCTTTTGACCTCATCTTCCACTTCTTTGTCTGTGACCTCGGTATTGTACTTTTCAATTTCTAAATCCTTATACTGTCCAAGCTCAAATTCAGGTCTTATGTCTGTTTTGACAACCATTTTCAAGGCGTCTTCACTTATTTCCTTGTCGTCGAATTCAGGCTGACCTACCACCTCGAAATTATCTTTTTCGTCTTCAAGTATTTGGTCATAATATTTGGGCACGGCATAGTTTACCGCATTGTATAGTATATCCGATTTATACACATCAAAAGCTATATGGAAAGGTACTTTGCCCTTTCTGAAGCCTTTGAGCTGGTATTTATGCTTGTTTTTGTTATAGGACTCTTTGATGTCGTTCATCCATTCGTCTTTGGGGACATCAAAAGCGATTTCCACTCTTGTTTTGCTGATATTTTGTACAGAGTACTTCATTAAAACCTCCATTGGTAAAAGATATCTATATATAACTTATAGATAATAACATAAAAAATATTATTAGGCAAACAAAATAAAGACCATAAATATATACCAAAACTGCGGATTTTGGATTATTCTTCCGATGATTTAAGGTTTAGCACAGCGCCCAGGTCTTGATCGGCACATTCAGTGAACTTGATGAACGGTCCTTCCCAGAAATATCTAATCATTCCAAGTTCGCCGTTTCTATGTTTCGCTATCTCTAATATTATATTATGTTCGCTGGATCTCTTTGCCTGCTCGTCTTCTCGACTTAAGAACATGACTATGTCGGCGTCTTGCTCAATGGCTCCCGATTCTCTCAAGTCAGAAAGTCTTGGGGCTTTGTCCGATCGGGATTCAATACTTCTGGACATCTGCGAAATGACTATGACCGGACAGTCCATTTCTTTGGCTATAATTTTTAGCATACGGCTTATTTCACTTATGGTTTCTTGACGGGAGGTTTCCCTTTTCTTTTCAAGCATCATGAGCTGGAGATAGTCCACCACAATTAAGTCCAAACCGCCCGCTCGGGAGGAAAGGCGTCGGGCTTTAGACAATATCTCATAGGGCGTTATCATTGAGCTATCGTCTATGTAAATTTCTGAATTGGAGAGCTTTTGGGATATCCTCCATACCTTTTTGTCGTCGTCCCCTTTGAGTTCTCCGCTGGACATATCGTTCATGCTCACTCGGGACAAGTTGCAAATTATTCTTTGCGCAAGCTGAACCGCCGGCATTTCCAAAGAAAAGAAAGCTATTTTTTTGTTTTTTAATTTTGGATTGTCGGCAATATTTCCAACGATATTCAAGGCAAATGAGGTCTTTCCCACAGAGGGTCTTGCCGCAAGTATTATCAAATCCCCTTTCTGCAAACCATTGGTCTTTTGGTCAAGCAATGGAAAGCCTGTCATAAGCCCCCTTAGCTCACCCTTGTTCTTTGCCATTTTGTCCATTCTTTCCATAAGGGTAACTACCGCATCATATATATGCTGAAGGTCGTTTCTGGTATGTTCCTTGGAAATGGAATAAATCAGCTTTTCGGCAAGCTTTACCACCTGGTCGGCGTCTGTTGCGACATAAGCTTCTTCAATTATTTTATTGCAGCTATCAATAAGTTTTCGAAGAGTGAAATCCCTATTCAAAATTTTTATGTACTGGGTATAGTTCGCCGCTGACGGCAGTATTGCGGTCAAATCCACAAGATAAGCAAGGGTGTCCGCCTCCGAACTTTTTTGCTTTATCATCATATCGTTGACGGTTATCATATCTATGGATGCGCCTGTCTTATGAAGCTCTATTATGGCGGAGAAAATCTTTTTGTGCTTGGTGTTATAAAAATCTTCCTCCGATAAAAGTGGAATCATTTCCTCCGCGGCACTGCCGTCTATCAGCATACAGCACAGCGCAGACTGTTCTGCCTCAAAATTGTTGGGGTATATCCTTACTTTGTCCTTAGCTATAGCGGCTTTCATTTTTTATATTCTCCCTTTTGTTTCTTTGATTTTATGAATTAAATATCCCGCCAAAGTCGCAATAATGACGGGTACGGCGAATACAATCGCCAAGAGATACCAGTTCTTGGAATTGGGCACAGTCTGTTCAAATACAATCTCTCTGCCGCTTTGGTCTACGGTCATAGAGAATTCATGCACATAGATATTAAAATTGGTATCAAAATAGGTTTTTTCGGCATCGGTTGTAATAATCTTATAGGGCGTGCCATAATGATATTCAAGAAGAATCTGGCTGTCCATAATCCCATAAGTATTTAAGGCGACCTTAAGCATATTCAAAAAGCCGTTGGGGCTGTTTATTTCGCTGAAAACGGTAGGTTGTGTAAATGTAATTGTCGTAAAAAAGAAAGTGGGCTTTTCCTCATAATCTTGGTCGTCATTTGTTTCATAACCGTCTCTGCCGTCTTTTATGAACTTATCTGTGGGAGAATCATACTCAATCTTTCCCACAATCCGCCCAGCATCATCTATTTCGGGAGTGAACCTTGACGCAGCCATATACATTGAGATAAAGTCCATAAGGCTTTGTCTATTCAATGGTCCTTGCTCGGGCAATTGGTCATAATAGCTCTTGTCAAAAGTAATGGAAAGCGAATATACAATATTTCCATATTTCATATTGAAATTGCCAAATACAATCTCCGCAAGATATCCTTCTCTTAAGTCAAAGCCTTGCTCTTCTTGATTCTCTTGAGCCCAGACGCTTGTGGTCGGAGCTAAGAAAAAACAAAGGCAAAGAACCAAAATTAAAGCCGATAGTAGCTTTTTCATTTAACACATCCTTTCAAGCTTATCCAAAGTTTTTTCAAACTCATTCATAGCAACTTGGTACGGTCTTTTTCCTTTTAGGTTTATGCCTAATTTTTCTATGATGTTCAAAGGAAAATCATTTCCGCCCGATTTTAAAAACTGCATATATTTTTGTGTAAAACCCTGTTCTTTACTTAATATCTTTTTAACAATGTTCACCGCCGTAGTCAAGCCCGTAGCGTATTTATAGACATAAAATGCGTTATAAAAATGCGGAATTCTGGACCATTCATATCTGATAAAATCGTCATGTATTACATCATCGCCATAGTATTTCTTGTTGAGCTCATAATAATAATCGCTAAGTCTCTGACTGCTCAACGGCTCGCCCCTTTCCACACTTTCATGAGCGAACTTTTCAAATTCGGCGAACATGGTCTGCCTAAACAGCGTGGTTCTGAACATATCAAGGTAGTATGACAAGAGATATATCCTCTTTTCGCCCCGTGCTGTTCTAAGCATATATTTCAGTAAAAGCACTTCATTAACTGTGCTTGCTATCTCGGCAAGGAAAATGCCGTATCCCGCCTTTGAGTAAGGCTGGGTCATATTGGAGTAATAACTGTGCATGGCATGCCCCATTTCGTGGGCTATTGTGAACACATCGTGCATTGAGCCCTTATGGTTTAAGAGTACATAGGGATGAACGCCGTACGCCCCCCATGAATAAGCACCGCTTCTCTTGTTCTCGGTCTCCTCTACATCTATCCAACCGCTGTTTCTTGCACTCTTCAGCGTATCCGCATATTCGTCCCCCAATACCGACAAAGCCTCGACAACCATGTCATATGCTTCGTCATAGTCATGCTTTTGTTCGATTTCCTTGACGATAGGGACATACATATCGTACATATGGTATTCTTCAACGGGCAGAACTTTTTTTCTTAAGGCGATATATCTGTGCAATACAGGAGTATATTGGGATACGCTCTCTATTAAATTTTCATATACCCTATTATCTATCGCCTCGGAGTGTAAAGCCTTGTCTAGGCTGGAAGCATGTTTTCTTGCCTTTGCAAAGAACACATTCTTATTGACATTTCCGATATAATTCGCCGCAATAGTATTGGTGTAAGCTTTGTATTGGGTGTATACCGACTCAAAAGCCGCCTTTCTAACCTCTTGGGAGGGATTTTGTAATAGATAAGAATACATTCCATGGGTGACTTGCGTCTTTTTGCCGTCGACCTCGATATCTTCAAATTTCAAATCCGCGTTGTTGAACACTTGGAACACATCTTTATATCCAGAACTAAAAAGCGTGATGTTAGAGAGTAGTTTTTCTTCTTTTTCGCTCAAAAGGTGCTTTTTGTTTCTGATAAGATTCAAAATTTCGATGTCATAGTCCTTACACCTTGGGTCTTGACTCATTTCTTTAAGCTCGGATATCTTGAACCTCGACAGCTCGGGCGATATAAATGAAAGCGCCCCGCTCATCTCAACAGAAAGAAGTCTGGTCTTTTCGGCAAGCTCTATATACTTGCTGTCTGCGGTGTTTTCATCCCTTTTCATGTGGGCATAAACATAAATTTTTTCAAGTTCCAAAGACGCTTGGTCAACCAGCCTTAAGCAATCCACGGCATTTTCTTTGTTGAGTTTGCCTTTGAATTCAAGGATTTCTTTAAGTTTTTCTTTACAAAATCTAAAAGCCTTGTCAATATCTTCTTCATTGGAGATTATATCCTCTAATCTCCATTTATATCTTATATCAACTTCATCTCTTTTCTTTATTTTATCCATCAAAACCTATTCCCTAAAAAAATTTCAGTCATTAGTATACACAATATTAATAACATTATATTAATATATATACTTTATTTAGTCAAGGAAATAAAAAGATAAGAAAATAGAGTGTTCGGGTGGCAAATAAAGTGATTTTTCCCATAAAAAAACGACGCGCCCATTTCGACATACCTTACCGAATCGGCTTGCCGACAGGTAACTCCTATAAAGCTTCCTTGTGGCACATCGTGAAATTTGCTTAGTGCTGCTGCGGTCAAGCCCTGACACGGTTCACAACACACGATTGCACAAGACCTTATTATCAACATCCCTTATCGACATCGGCTTTCCATAAGATAAGCCTCTATGGGTGTTCAACCCCGCTATAGCGGATTGCGGGTTACAGGGCACCGCTAGCTCCCCGTTTAGCGTCGTGGAATTTAGTATATACTAAAATATAAATTATTGCAAGTGTTTTTTGGCTGGGCAAGGCAAAGCAATATTCCATACTGTCGATGTATTCTTTTCACAGTAAACAGCGAAAAAATTCAACTCTATAAATTAAGTAAACCGTAACAAAATACTGCTTTACAGGTCAAGTTAAATTTTGTTTGATATCAAACAAAAGACCGCCTGACCGTAATATTGTTTAATCCTTTTTTTGGGATTTCGTTTGACCGTTAAGTTAAAACTAATTGACCATATAAAATACCGCTTGACGATAAGAGCAGATCTTGTTTATTTTCATAAGAAAAGCGGAACTAAGAAGTATCGTCATAGTTCCGCCTTTGAATTGACTTAAAAAATCTTATTATTCTCTTAGAAATCTTTTTTCTTTTTCATCCAGGTCAAAGCCCAAAGTGCCACCGGGGTTCATGATATTATTGGGGTCAAAGTGGTTCTTCAATGCCCTAAATATAGAATACTGCTCTCTACCAATATACCCTTCCAGCCAAGGAGCGAACATCTTGCCCACGCCGTGGTGGTGGCTGATAGCCGCACCGGATTTTTGAATGGCGTCCAAGATTCCGCTGTGGAACTTCTTAAATTCGTCCAAGTCTTCAAGCGGAGTTATGAATATGAAGTATAGGTTCGCCCCTTGCGGATACATATGGGAAATATGGGTCATACAGATGGTGTTGGGGCGGGATTTGATATATTTTCTTACATCACGATGAACTTGCGCCATATTGTCCCAATTTACCGCACATTCCAAAGTATCTATCATAATACCGAAGTCCTGAAGGTTGTCTCTCATATACGGGTCAGAAAATCTGCCATGCTCCCAAGACTTGGTGACATAGCCGGTCAGATACATAGCCTTATATTTTCTGCATATTCTCTTAAGTTTTCTGGCGACATTTTTACTGAAAGCCTTTTCGCCGTCGGTGAAACCCAGAAGCAGGCATTTCTCGCCTTCTTTGAAGCCTTTCATTGTGAGGATTTTATCAAAAATTGTATCCGAAATACCGTACATCTTCATAGCCACTTGCGTTTCCTCTGGGTCGGACACTCTAAAAACAGAGGGATAGCCAAATTCGCCCTGCATAATCTCTCTGCAAGCGCTCATGGCGTCCTCCCAGTTCTTAAACATAAAGCTAAAACGCTTTCTGTTTTCGGGTTTGTATTTGAAAATCCTCAATGTGACATGGGTCAAGATTCCAAAGCAGCCTTCACTGCCCATCATTATGTGGTCTACATCGGGACCCGTCGCCTTTCGGGGGGTGTTGTCGGTCTTGATATATCCAATAGGTGTGGCATATTCTTGTGAAAGGACAATGTCCTCTATTTTGCCATAATATGTGCTGTTCTGACCTGCACCTCTGGTCACAACCCAGCCCCCAACGGAGGAATATTCGAATGACTGTGGAAAATGCCCGCAGGTATAGGGTTCCTTGGCATTCAAGGTCTCAATGGCGTTGTTTAGAATCCTTTCAAGTTCCGGACCCATCATTCCCGCTTGGACGGTTATTGTCTGGTTTATTTCATTAAACTCTATAACCTTGTTGAAGTTCTTTCTCATGTCTAGCGTTATACCGCCCTTTATGCATTCCATGCCCCTTGTGACGCTGGAGCCTCCACCGTATACATAAACGGGAATTAAATTCTTGTTGCAATAATCTACAATCTGAACAATTTGGTCTTTGTTTTCGGGATATAGTACGGCGTTGGGCACATTCTCGACTATCTTTTTTCTCAACCGCATAAGGTCATACATGGTCTGACCATACGCCACAGACAACCTTGCATAATCGTCAGTGGTGATATTGTCTTTGCCTACAATCTTTTTCAATGCGTCAAGATGCTTCTTTTCAAGCGCCACAGGTATATCGTACTTTACCTCTTCCAGCCCAAGCTCTTTTCTTTCTTTGAAGTCGTCGTTCGACAACTTGAACAATTCTTTTACATACTTAAATAGATTCTCTCTTGGTATCTTGTAAGCCTTGGGGTCGCCCCATTTGTAAATTGAACGGTATGAACGCGGGGGAGCCTCGTCAATATACCAGTCGGGTGAAAAGTCCTTATATTTTCTTGTAGACATTATTTGTCCTCCTCCAATAATTTATTTATTTCTCTTAATTCCCCGTATAAGGGCTGTACTCTCTTATACATCTTTTTATAGATTCTTTCATAAATCATCATATATCTTTTATGGTTTTGTTCATTGGGTAAGAATTCGTCTTTGTAGTGCACCATTTTATCTATCGCTTCTTGGATATCCTTATGTACACCAATTCCCACAAAACCCACCATTGCGGCTCCCAAACCGCTTGTTTCATATGTTTGAACTCGCTTTACGGGGACGCCGAACATATCCGCAGTTATTTGGCAGATCATATCGCTTGAAGAGCCTCCGCCAGACACCGTAACGCATTGTATTTTATATTTTGCCCGTTTTTCCATTTCCTTAAGCCCTTCAATAAGCCCATATCCGATACCCTCAATAATCGCCCTATAAATATGCGCCCTTGTATGTCTGTCCGAAAATCCCACAATCGCCCCTCTTGCTTCCGGTGCTTTGAGAATGGGTGACCAATAAGGCTGGAGTACAAGTCCGTCTGATCCCGGTGGGATATCTTTTATCATATTATCCAAGAGCTGTTCGGGGGCTATGCCTTGCTCTTTTGCTTTTTCAGCTTCTTTGTGTGCGAATTCGTTCTTGAACCAAGAAACCATCCAGTATCCCCTGAATATTTGCGTCTCGGGGTTGTATTTGCCTTTTATCATTGCGGGATATGCGGGCATAAAAGTTGCAGGCTCCACATATTTATCGGTGGTGATTTGTACCGTTGCGGTAGTTCCGAAAGACAATGAGGCGCATCCGTCGCCGATACAGCCTGTGCCAAGGGTTTCGCATCCCTTGTCCGAACCTGCAGCGACAACTGGCAGCCCCTCGGGAATGCCGGTCTCTTTGGACGCCTCTTTGGTGATATTTCCAATAATAGTTCCCGGCTCCACAAGGTCGCAGAGCTTTTCACGCTCTATCGCAAATGCGAAATATGTCAAAGACTTGGGGCTCATCCATTCCTTTTTCTTATAGTCAAACGGTATATGCCCTATCATATTGGCTATGCTGTCCACCATATTTCCCGTCAATAAATAGTTTATGTATCCCGAAAACATAAGATATTTTTTGGTCTTTTGCCATATCTCGGGCTCATATTCCTTTATCCAATTGCTGGGGGTGACTTTCGCCTGTTTTATCATAGGCTCGTACATTCCCACCATTTTGAAAATAAACTTATTCAATGCGGGAACTTTAATCTCAGAAGCCTCTCTTCTGTCCAACCATAAAATAACGGGTCTTAACGGCTTGTTGTTCTCGTCCAGACAAACACAGTTATCTCTCATAGTAGTGACGGAAACGGCTTTGATGTCTTTCCACTTATCGGGGTGCTGTTCCTTAAGCCCTTTTGAGGCTTTACAAAACTGTTCCCAATAAAAATCCGCATGCTGTTCCGCCCAGCCCTCACGCTCGGAGAAATATGGCTCAAAGGGGACTTTGCACTTGCCCACTATATCGCCTTTCTCGTTAAATAACATGGCTCTTGTGCTTTGCGTGCCGCAATCAAATGCCAAAATTAAAGGTTTGCTCATACTTACCTCCCGTTTTGGAGCATACTGCTTGTAGCTATTACATCCACTCCGCTGTCTAAGACATTGGGCAGTATCACATCTCCTCTTTTTATTTTTTTATCAATTACTATTTTATTAATAATTTCCATAAGAGCAAAAATCTTGTCCTTGGGGATATCCCCTTTTGTCCTAACTGGAAGCACCGGACACTCTTTGAAAATCGTCCTTACGGTTGTGGCGATACTTCGTCTTGGATCGGTCATTTCGTTAATGGCATATTCCTTGCCCTTGGGGCATTTGGCACCCATGACCTCGAATTCTTCGCCTTTTTGAGATACCTGCAAACGACAACCGTTTGGACATACTATACAAACCAGTTCTTTCATTTTCTATCCTCTATACAAAACTTTATCTTAGATTGTTCGGACAAATTCTCATTTGCTAAATTAAAAAGCATGCTTTCCATTTCCGGAGGTCTCAAGTGAGAGAACCTTTTTGTTCTGAACTTTCTATTATCAATATACACGGATAAATTGACATCGTCAAGGTCGTCTTTTGAACGGAAATATACTTTGATTTTGTCTATAGGTGCATTGATATCTATCTTTTGGGGCACTATGTATAAAAACCTATTGTCAATTTCGATATCAATAAGAGCCCTTTTCTTTTGGGAATATAGTGCCGCATTTTCGCCCGCAATCTCGGCGCCCTCGCTGACATAGTCCACAAGGTCGTTTACATGTAGAGCATTGCCGCAAGAGAAAATCCCATCTCTCATGGTCATTAATGTTTGGTCGACGATAGCGCCCTTGGTACGCCAATCCAAAGGTATATCCAAGGAATCAGCCACTTCGTTTTCAGGAATCAAGCCAACCGAAAGTATAAGTGCGTCGCATTTAATCACTCTCTCAGTGCCTTTAATGGGACACATCTTTTCGTCTACCTTAGCGACTTCCACAGCTTCCAGACGGTCTTCTCCAAAAACTCTGGTTACGGTATGGGATAGATAAAGCGGTATATCATAGTCATTTAGGCATTGGGCAATGTTTCGGGTAAGCCCTGACGGCGAAGGCTTTATTTCATAGACGCCTTCCACTTCCGCGCCCTCAAGGGTAAGTCTTCTTGCCATAATAAGCCCAATATCGCCGCTTCCCAGTATAACGCATTTTTTGGCGGGCATCTTGCCTAAGATGTTGACATGGTATTGGGCAGTTCCTGCCGTGAATACCCCTGCAGGTCTTGTGCCTTGTATGAATACTTGTTTGGCTGTACGCTCTCGACAGCCCGTAGCCAAAACAATCGTCTTTGCCTCTATTTGCGATATGCCTTTTCTATTTACTAAAGATAGGATATATTTTTCGTCTATTTTTTGGATATCGCACACAAAAGTCAAAGTGACATACTCGACTTTTGTTTCTTTCAGCATATCGATATATCTTTCCACATATTCAGGACCTGAAAGCTTTTCCTTAAATCTTATAAGCCCAAAGCCGTCATGAATGCATTGTTTGAGTATGCCACCAAGACGCGCCTCTCTTTCAATTAAAAATACGCTTGCGCCCTGTTTATCAGCGGCGTCCGCCGCCGCAACACCTGCCGGTCCTCCTCCGATAACCACAACATCATATCTATTCATCTTTGCTGTCTCCCTTAGTATCTCCATACAAAACAAAGCTCATTTCATTTGCCTTGGGGATATCCTCTATGCCCACTCCTTTGTGTTCGGCAAGGATTTTCATAACCAAAGGCGAACAAAAACCGCCTTGACATCTGCCCATACCCGGTCGCACTCTTCTCTTAATGGCGTCCAGACTATAAACGGGAATAGGTGAATTCAAAGCGTCAAGTATCTCTCCCTTGGACACTTCCTCACATCTGCATATTATTTCGCCATAGTCGGGGTTCTTTTGAATAAGCTTGTTTCTTTCTTCAAGGCTCATATCCACAAGGCGAGGCGGCGCTTTCCTAATTGAATTAAAGCTCTTGTTGGGCTGGACATCGCCTATTATTTCCGCCGCCCATTTCGCCACATCCTCGGCAATAGCAGGTGCAGCCGTTAGTCCGGGAGACTGTATTCCCGCCGCCTGCACAATATTTTTTGTGAAGATGCCCTTTCTGATGACAAAGTCTTCTTCGTATGTGGGCGCTCTTGTGCCGCTAAAGTATGTTATGATATCGCCATAGGTCATCTTTTCCGCGACTCGTGACATGTTTTTCATAATGGCGTCTATGCTCTCTTTGTCCGTGGTATTGTCCTCTCTATAAGGCGTTTCCACAGCGGTAGGACCGACCAGCACATTCCCGTCTACGGTATGCACTACTCCGCCGCCTTTGGTGTGCTTGCCTCTCTTTCCAATCTCTTTATCTCCGTCTAATTTGGTGAATGGAGACTTGTTCATAGATGTAGCCGCATATGAACGGCACTTTTTATCCAATATAAGATTTGTTCCTTTTCTGGGGTGAATGGTAAAAGTTCTATCCCCCGCCATTTCGGCAATCACATCAGCGAAAACTCCCGCACAGTTAATCACTACCCTAGGATAAATAGTGCCTCGATTGGTTTGGACGGCTTTTATTTCGCCGTCTTGAACCGTCATGTCTTCGACTATTGTATTAAAACAGAATTTCACTCCGTTTTGGGCGGCGTTTTCGGCGAAAGCCACAGTAAACTTATAAGGTGATATCTCTCCTCCCGTAGGCATAAACGCTCCGCCGCTAGCCCATGACGGCAGTCCAGTTTCTATTTTTATTAGGTCCTCTCTCTTCATATATTTAACACCGGGAATTTTCAAAAAGCGTGCTTTTAATTTAATTAACGGATAAATAAAATACCTTTCCCATTTTTTACGGAACAAGATAATATGTCCCGTTCTATGAAAATCCGCGTCCAGTTCCTCGCTTAACTTGTCGTACATGGCATTCCCACGCACATTGTACTGAAATTTTTTCATATTCGGCATAAGGTCAATGCCCACATGAATATCACCGTCGTTTCTGGAAGATGCCGCCATAGCCACATCATAGTCCTTGTCTAAGACCATGACATCAAGCTTATATCTTGCAAGCTCCCGTGCTGTGGCACAACCCACTATGCCAGCGCCGACGACCAGAACATCAGGCTTGAGTCCGTCATAGAGCTTATCTTTAATATTGGGGGCTTTTATTGAGGGCTTGAAGCCCTTTAGTTTAATGTCGTTAATGACGCCGTAAAATTTCTTGTTTACGGCAAGATGTCCGGCGGATACGATTTGATCCCAATCGTCCAATTCGCCTCTTAGCACTATACAATTGTTTTCAACGGTAACCTCAATTTGAGGAGAAATTCGTGAATGAATCTTTTTTTGAATTTTCTTCAGTGTTTTTTCCATTCTATGTAAGACCTCTGATATAATATATGTTAATTATAATGTCTGATAATACTTTAGTCAATATAGCAGTTGTTGGGTAAAATTTTTGTAAATTGAATTTTGGACAATTAATTGCTGCGGGTAACCTTTTGAACGCCGTCTATCGTCATTAATTTTTTGATTATATATTCTATATCGTTAAGGTCTTTAATCTCCACGCCTATATTGATAACCGCACTATGCCCTGACTTGATTGTCCTTGCATTCATATAGGTTATCGGGATTTTCATACTTGAAATAGTGGCGGAAATCTGCCCCAAGATACCGTTTCTGTCCACACATTCAATCCTAAGTATTGTCCTGAAGGTGTTGTCGGAGATGTTCGCCCAGCTCGCCTTGATAAGCCTTTCCTTATCTATGTTTTTCATATTTACGCAGTCGGCGCGATGCACGCTGACCCCTCTGCCTCGGGAGATATAGCCTACTATTTCATCTCCGGGAACGGGGTTGCAGCAATGGGACAGCCTGACCAAGAAATCGTCGAAACCCTCGATTAGGATATCTGAATGAGATGTTTTGGGTCTCTCATCTTGCCTTTCCTCTTTCTCAAAAACAACGGGCGGTTTTTGTTGTTTTTGTTTTTGACGATAGAATTCTATAAGCTTAGATAGAATTTGGTTTGCCGATATCCCGCCATAGCCGATACTTGCATACATATCGTCAAGTTCGGAAAAACTGTATCTTTGAAGCACTATATTCACCCAATTTGAATGCATAAGGTCAGACAAGGTATATCCTCTATTCTTAGCCTCTCTTTCAAGCATATCTTTGCCCGTCTTTATGTTTTCTTCTTTCATAGCCTTTTTGAAAAAAGACCTTATCTTGGCTCTTGCATTGGGCGTTTTTACAAATTTCAGCCAATCTCTGGACGGACCTTTGGAATTTTTATTGGTCAATATCTCAATCATATCGCCGTTGGATAATTTTGTGTTCAAAGGCACTATCTTGGAATTGATTTTTGCGCCTACGCACTTGTCGCCAATAGCGCTATGCAGACGATACGCAAAATCCACGCAAGTCGACCCTGCTGGTAAATTAAAGACATCTCCCTTGGGTGAAAAAACATATATATCGTTCAATGACACATTTAACTTTAAGGTGTCAATAAATTCAAGCGAATCTTTCAAGTCTCCTTGAACATCCAAGAGCTGTTTTATAAAGCCCAGTTTGTCGTCAAATTCTTTCTCATATTTTGTCTTGCCCTCTTTGTATTTCCAATGAGCGGCGATACCGTATTCGGCGATTCTATTCATCTCGTATGTGCGTATTTGGATTTCAAAAATCTGACCAAAATTGGTCATAACCGTAGTATGCAAGGACTGATACATATTGGGTTTGGGCATGGCGATATAGTCCTTGAAGCGCCCGGGGATTGGCTTCCAAATCGAATGGATATCCCCCAAAATAGTGTAGCAATCCTTTATAGTCTCCACAATCACCCTTACGGCAATCAGGTCATAGATTTGGTCAAAGGTCTTGCCTTGTTTTTTCATCTTTTTATAAATTGAGTAAAAATGCTTGGGTCTGCCCTTGACCTCGCCTTTTATGCCCGATTGCTTAAGCCTGTCTTCAATAATAGAGGCGACTTTGTTGACAAGCTCCATTCTCTCTTCTCTTTTGATGTCTATTTGTTTGACCAAATAGTGATAGTCGTCGGGATAAAGGTATTTCATAGCAAGGTCTTCAAGCTCTGTCTTAAGTCCTGAAATACCCAGCCTGCCCGCAAGAGGAGCGTAGATATCCTGTGTTTCCTTTGCTTTTTTTATTTGTTTTTCTTTGGGAAGGTGCTTAAGCGTGCGCATATTGTGAAGTCTGTCCGCAAACTTGATAAGCAGTACTCTTATATCTTTCGCCATAGCCAAAAACAAGCGTCTGATGTTCTCCGCCTGCTCTTCTTCTTGAGAATTAAATTTGAAGCGATTGAGTTTAGTGACCGCAAGCACCATATCCAGAACATTTTGCCCAAAACGCTCTTTAAGCTCTTTTTCCTCTGTTGGGGTATCCTCTAAGACATCATGCAAAAGCGCCGCTATGACTGTGTCTTTATCCAGTCCAAGGTTTATAAGTGTTTCCGCAACCCTTACGGGATGAACGATATAGCTTTCGCCTGAAATTCTCTTTTGGTCTTTATGTGCAACGGCAGCGAAATGGTACGCTTGTTCAATTAAAGCGTAGTCCTCTTCCCTATATGCCTCTTTGGCTTTGTCTAAAAACTCTTTCAGCATATCTCTCCCGCTAAAACCAAGTTGTTTATTTCGGATTTTTTCAAGTCTGTTTTGAAATTATATACATCAATAGTACCATTATTATTGATTATTATCAATTCAAGTTGATAAAAAATATAAAACGATATGCAAAAAGCCGCAAGACCGCCTTTATATCCAAGAACAGATGCATGTTCATAAAGGCTCTTTATGTTCGTAAAAGACAGTCCTTTCAAGGAATTTGAGATAAAAATATAGTCCTCTCGTAGTTTTTTCTCTGAATAGGAATATTCTATTTGAAAAGAGGGACGGTCTTTTGCCATTTCTATATCCCCAAAAAAGTTTTGTCTAATAAGTTCTACATAACCTATCGGCGGTCTTTCCAAGAATACAATTTTGTTATAATATGTAAAGTCAAAGTCAGTATCCGGCGATAAGATTATTGAATTATATGGATTTTTAACCACGCTGTTGAAAAACAGCGTTTCTATGTCCGAATGCTCATTTATGAAATCATTAAATGCCCTATTGGTGAACGCCACATAAATCAAGCCAAAATTAAACTTTTCTTTTGGGGAGCGTTTAAGAGCGGGTTTTTTCGCACCTTTTAATATAAATTTTTCCAGATATCGTGCGAATAAATATTCTTTGTCTATGTATGCTTGCCTGATATGAAAGTCTTTAATGTAAGCCTTTAAGCTCTCACTGTTTTTATTTATTACTTTGTTCACGGTATAGCAAAGATACTTTTCAGCGGGACTGTTGAGTATGGGCAGTGCAAATCTCAAATTAAAGCCAAATAAAGAAAGGCGTCCTCCCTTAGCTTTGATATGGGGATGACTGTTGATGGGCTGAAAGTTCATATCCGCCGTTTTGCTGATAAAGACGGGTCTGGGGTTATGACAACCGAAAGGCTCAAGACTAAGAACGCTGTCGATAAAATCTTTCTTCACTTGACTTAAGTCAATCTGCAAATCATATACTATCTTTTTTTCAAAGCATTCTTTGGAGGCGTTTTCTTGTATATATTTGTTGGTCAAGCATAGGAACTTGTCGAAGTTTTCTTTTTTCAAGCTCATCCCTGCCGCCATGCAATGACCTCCATATTTTATTAAAAGCTCCTTTGTTTGGCAAAGTATTTCATAGATGTTCACCCCGTCCACACTTCTTGCCGAACCTTTCAAAATGCCTTCCTTTTCAGTAAAAAGAATGGACGGTCGACCAAACTCTTCAACAATTTTTGAAGCGGCGATGCCGACAACCCCCTCTTCCCAATTTTCAGATTTTAGGATAATAATCAAATTTCGGCTTAAATCATAGCTTTTCAGCTGCTCCAAAGCGTCTTCATAGACTTCATTTAAGATGTCCTGACGCTCTTTGTTTTGCATATCCAATTCCTCGGCAAGCAAATTAATAGCGGTCATATCCTCTTCTATCAGCAGCCGTACCGATTTGCTGGCACTATCCAATCTGCCGGCGGCGTTTAAGCGTGGTGCTATTTTATAAGCTATATCGGCAGAGGTTATTCTCTCCCCTCTTTTTATGCCAGCCTTTTCCATAAGTTTTCTAAGTCCCAAACGGCATTGCCCTTTTGAAAGCATTTCCAGTCCATATTTTACAATAACCCTGTTGTCTTTTATCAAAGGCACCACATCGGCGACTGTTGAAATGGCACAGATATCCAATAAACCAACGGCGAATTCCCTACCCGCAAGCTTCTCGACAAGCTTCAGCGCCACGCCCGCTCCGCAGTAAGGCGTGGAACACCCGTCCAGCAAGGGGTTTAAGATAACGGCATCGGGAAGCTCCCCGTCACTTTCGTGGTGGTCTGTAATAATGACTTCCATTCCAAGCGACTTAGCGAAATCCACTTCATCAACGGAGGCGATTCCGCAGTCTACGGTGATTATCAGCTTGGGCTGGTGTTCCTTGTAGATAGTCTCAATAGCTTGCTTGTTTAGCCCATAGCCCTCAGAATGCCTTTGAGGCACATAGAATTTAACGCTTGCATTTAGGTGTTTCAAAGTCAAATAGAGAATGGCGACAGCTCCTATTCCGTCGCAGTCATAGTCTCCATATATCACAATGGTTTGATTTTGTTTTATCTTTTCTTTGATAATATCGCTTGCTTTGGTGATACCGCTTAATTCATCGGGAGAGGATAGAGAATTAATATCGGGATTAAGAAATTCCCACGCTTTTTCCACACTATCCGCCCCGCGCATAACCAAAAGAGCGGCAATTTCGGGAAAAAGTCCTAATTGTTCCGCTATTTCCTTGACTATCTTATTATCGACTTCTTTTCTCTTAACAAACTTCATACTTTTGTCTCTATGCAAAAATAGCCCCGCATTGTCAGGGCTATTTTTTTAAGTTTTATCGTCTAATTGGCAAATTTCGTTACTTTCTTACGCTTAAATTTGTCCCTTGAAAGAGGTGTATTCGTAGACATTCTCTTGCGCTTGTTGTTTTCTTTGGTCTCGACCATGAGTCCCCAAAGAGGAGCTGCAATAAACGCCGATGAATAAAAGCCTGCAAGCAGACCGAATATAATGGGAAGCGCAAAGATTTTGATAACGCTGACTCCCATAATGGCAAGCACGCTGATAGTAATTAAGGTTGTCAATGAGGTGTATACCATACGCGTAAATGTGCTGATTATGGAATCGTTAACGATAAGAGCCATGTCGTACCTTTTGTTGCCTTTCTTGTATGGGAGGACATTTTCTCTTATTCTGTCGAATACTACAATCGTATTGTTGATGGAATAAGATATGATAGTAATAATACCCGCAACAATAGTGGAGCCTATCTCTACACGGAATATTACCATAAGCGCCATCATCATAATGACATCATGCATAAGGGCTATTATAGAGCTTAAAGCACTGAATATATCAAACCTGAATATAATATATATCAACATAACGGCAAGCGCCACCGCGGTTGCGATAAGTGCTGAACGAAGCAAACGCATGCTCGAAGAAGTTCCTATCATGCTTGCGCTGGTATTGATTGTGATATTTTGGTCCTTGTAACGCTCGTCATTTATGAATGCTTGCTTGATATCATTTTGAATTTGGTCGTTTATTGCGTTCATTTCCGCTGTCATATCGTCAGCACCATAGTTAATAGCGTCTCTTGTGGGGTCGTTCCCAAAAGCCACATATGAATATCTTACGACAAGAGCACTTTCACCACTTGCCTGCACGGTGGCTACTTCAAAGCCGTATTTGTTCAATACATTTTCGATAATCTCGGTATTATATTCTCTGTTTACGGTATTCATATCTGCGCCTTCCATTTCCACATTAAGCCTTGTTCCGCCTTGAAAGTCAACGCCGATATTGGCAAACCCCTCATATTTTGGGGAGAGCTGGAATACCGTTCCGCAAATAAGGGCGACAAGTATTATCACAAGAGGCGCCATAAAGAAAAGCTTGGAGTTCTCATAAATTTTTATTGCCTTGAGACTGTTTTTCAAAAATTGCATAAATTTTTTCATTTAAGCCACCTCACTACTTTTCAAGCCGTACATGACATCGTTTTCGTCATCCAAGGCAAGCATACAATTGACCAGTAATCTGGTCACGAATACCGCTGTGAATAAGGAAATAATAATACCTATCAATAATGTAAGAGCAAAGCTTCTTATTGCGGCGGAGCCGAAAATCATCATGACGATAGCACCAAGGATAGTCGTGATATTGGCGTCAAGTATAGTAATCAAAGCTTTTTGAAAGCCTGTCTTTACAGATGAGGGTATGGAGCGGTTTCCTATTAGTTTAGCTTCTTTTATTCTTTCGAAGATAATTACATTGGCGTCCACCGCCATACCTATGGACAAAATGACGCCTGCAATACCGGGTAGTGTCAGCTGTACCCAAGGCACAATGGCAAGGGCAACAATCAAAAGCTGTGTATATATGATAAGAGCTATTGAGGCAGCCAAGCCCAACAACCTATACAGCAGAACTAACAGCAAAAAAATCGCAGCGATGCCGATAGCGGCGGCTATTATAGAATTTCTAAGTGCCTCTTCTCCAAGCGTGGGGGATATGGTCTCCGACCTTGTCAAAGTCAAGGGCACTTCGCTTGCTCCTGCTTTTAATTTGACGGCGTATTCGTTCGCCATTTCATAATTAGCGGCGAATTCCGAAGAGGTGATGACCGCCCTTCCCGTCGAAATCACATCATTGACAGTAGGCGACATAAAGAGCTCGCCGTCTATATATATTTCTAATTTCTTGTCGCTGGTGTTGTTCAAAACATGTTCGGTGGCTCTGGAAAAAGCTTCCGTTCCGATACGATTGAACTCTAAAGCTATGACATATTGACCTTCTTGCTGGGACACCATAGCGTCTTCAAGATGCCTTGTGCCCTCTATCCAAACAGTGCCTTCGCTGTCCTTAAATTCAAGATGTGCGGGTCTACCTATCAGAGCCATGAGCTCTGCCGTTTCATGTATGTCGGGAACCTCGACTCTTATTTCGTTTGTGCCCTGTCTTGTAACCACAGCTTCCGAATATCCCCTTGAAAACAACAAGTCTTCAAGGTTGCTGATAGCACCTTCCATGGCGCCATCGGGGTTGGAAAGTCCTCTCAAGTCCGCAAGATATTCAGCGTACATACCGCCCTTTAGGTCAAGTCCCTGACTGATAGCTGAGGAAATCCAATAGAAATCATAATTTGTATTGCCTATCTTTATGGATTCTTCGCCGTTCAAAGGAACGATTGCCAAAGTAAGCCCGATAATAAACACTCCGATAATAGGAAGTATAGTAATTGATTTTCTTTTGCTCACCGGCTTGCCTCCAATTGTTAATGTTAAATATTATAAATGTTTTATAAAATATAGTCAACAAATAACGCTTAAAATTATAGGTTTATGCATTAATTGAATATAATTTTTCTATACCCGCTATCGCAAGACTGAGTTCCAATCTTTTTTTGGTCATGTGACAGGACAACTCATAGATTGCATCCATGCCCTCTCCAAATTTATGAGCGTTGGCTATACAGCCCCCGCCGCAGTAGTACTTCGCAAAGCAATTTTGGCATTTTTCTTTTGTTAAGACGCATATTTCAGAGAATTTTTTTCTAATCTCAGGTCTTTTTATGCCAATAAATACATCGCCAATAATAAAATCCTCCATGCCCACAAATTGGTGGCAGGGATATATTTCCCCTGAGGGGCTGACTGAAAGATATTCTGTACCCGCGCCGCATCCCGTCAAGCGTTTGTTCACGCACGGACCAAAGTCCAAATCTACCATAAAATGAAAGAAATTAAACCATTTTGAGGTCTTTCTTCTGTCCAAATAGATGTTGGCAAACCTTTCATATTCCTTATTTATTTCATCGATATGCTCTTTCCTTATCGCAAGGGGGGAAGATTCCTCTAAGACCACCGGCTCTATTGAAATCTGGTCAAAACCAGCATCATTAAGGGCTATGATATCCTTTGAGAAATCAAGATTCTTTACGGTGAAAGTTCCCCTTACATAATAGCTTTTGTCGCCTCTGATTTCTTTGATATAGACGGCTTTTTTTAATAAATCTTCATATTTTACCGTCTTATCAAGGCACTTTCTCACCCTTTCATGAGTGGCTTTTCTACCGTCAAGGCTCAAAACTATATTGACCATTTCACGGTTGAGATAATCTGCCGTTTCTTTATCCAGCAGAGCGCAGTTGGTGGTCGTGGTGAAATGAAATACTTTTCCCCTTGCCGCCGCCGCTTTCTTCGCATATTCAACAGTCTTTTTAATGACATCAAGGTTCAACAAAGGCTCTCCGCCAAAAAAGTCAATCTCCAGATTCTTTCTTTCTCCGCTGTTCTCAATAAGAAAATCCACAGCCTTTTTTGCCACTTCAAACGTCATATACTCCTTCGCAGTATTATAGCTGCCGTCTTTAGCAAAACAATAAGCACACCGCATATTGCAGTCATGACAGATATTCAAACAAAGAGCCTTGACGATATCGGGGTTCTTTTTGAAATATGTGACTCTTGGCGGGGAATTAAGCGAACCGCTTTCTTCCATTTGATTAAAAAAAGCGTTTATTTCATCCTTATCTTTTGAAGATATTTTTTTATACTCAATTTCTTCATTGGGGCTTAAAGTCTTGTCGTATCTTTTTTTAGCGCATAAAAAAGCGACAGAATCCATATTGTGCAAACTGCCACTTTCCACATCCCATAAAAAGAAATAGTCCTTGTCTTGATAATTATGTTTTAAGAAATGAACCATTTATTCGGGCATTTTTACGATTTTATGTATTTTTTCATCCTTTTTGCATGACTGATTGCCTACGGTGCAGCTGGTCTTGCAAGCGGATTGGCAGCTTGATTGACATTCGCCGCAGCCGGTCTTGTGATTTTTATCAAGTGAACTTTTGAAAAGCGTAACAATATGTTTCATATATACCTCTCTTTATAAAATTTATTTCTGTAACATTATAATAATTTATGACCAATAAATCAAGCTTTTTAACGCTTCAAGGAATATAAATGTTTTTTTATGAATAGAATTTATTTGAATGGAGGATATCTATGAAAAAACTTTCAATCAACAAAACCAATGTGCTGGATACCGTAAAAGCATGCATAATCGCTGTGATAATTTCTCTCTTGTTCGTGCTTGTTCTGGCGCTCGTGGTCAAAATCTTCACCATTGACTCCAAAATAATCATGCCCATAAATCAAGTGATAAAGATTGTAAGCATCTTGGGCGGCTGTTTCTTCGGCTTCAAGTCCCGTGAAAAAGGCGCCATAAAAGGCGGAATTGTGGGTATATTCTATACGCTGTTATCCATGCTCATTTTTGGAATAGTCGAAAATTCAATAAGTTTCTCCAACTTCAACTGGTACGATTTACTGACAGGCGTTGTGGCGGGCATAATTTCGGGAATTTTGGCAGTCAATATCAGAAAAACTACATAAAAAAACAGAAATCCCCTCTTTTATTGAGGGGATTTTTAAGAAATACAAAAAGGCTGAATTAGTTATCTAATTTTGTTCTTATCGCATTTTTGATGACCGTAACTTTGACGGGCTCTTCTTGTGTGCCAATATTAATTAAAAACCTATCCGAATCCGCTTGGATAGAATCTATTGTGCCCACAAAACCCCCTATTGTCATAATCTTATCGCCTACTGCCAAAGAGCTAAGCATCTCTGCCATCTTCTTCTTTTGCTTTCTTTGAGGCACTATGGTCATAACTATCATGAGAATAAAGAACACTCCCATTATTACCAGTATCGGCCAGCTTCCTTCTTGAAACATATTTTCAATCTCCTCTTTTTTCAAAATTAATAAATATATACTACAACATAAAAAAGAATTAAGCAAGTAAATTATTGGTTATTTCTGACAATTATATTCCTTAAAAAATTCTTTTTTGAAATCACCAAGGCTGTCGGCATAAATCGCCTGCTTTATTTTATCCACCAGCCTATGCAAAAAACTGATATTGTGCAAAGAAAGAAGTCTTCCGCCAAGAATTTCTTTGGCGTTAATAAGATGTCTTATATAAGCTCTTGAGTAGTTTTTGCATGAGTAACAGTCGCACCCTTCTTCGATAGGTGAGAAATCTTCCTTATATCCGGCGTTTCTTATGACCAAATTGCCCTTCATGGTCATAGCCGTTCCGTTTCTTGCAACCCTTGTGGGAAGCACGCAGTCAAACATATCTATGCCTCGTGCTATGCCCTCGACTATACAATCAGCGCTCCCTACGCCCATAAGGTATCTTGGCATATTTTCAGGATAAAAAGGTCTTAGAACATCAAGCATTTCATACATGACATGTTTGGGCTCTCCCACCGAAAGCCCGCCTACCGCAAGTCCGCACTTGGCATAAGGCAATGTTCTCTTAATACTTTCCTCTCTCAAATCTTTATACATATTCCCTTGAACGATAGGAAAGAGCATTTGGTCTTTTTTGTTAGCTTTTTTATGGCATCTCTTCAGCCATTTCAAGGTCTTTTCCATGGCTTTTTTTGCGGTGTCATAAGGTATATCCCCAGCTGTGCACTCGTCAAAAGCCATAATTATATCCGCACCTAAAGATTGCTGTATCTCCATAGCATCTTCAGGAGTCAGAAAATGCTCGCTGCCGTCAATAAAGCTGTTGAAAAGTACCCCCTCGTCGCTGATTTTTCTAAGCGAAGATAAAGAGAATATCTGAAACCCGCCGCTATCGGTCAGAATAGGCTTGTGCCAATTCATAAACTTATGCAGTCCGCCAGCCTTTTCAATAATCTTATGACCAGGTCTTAAATAAAGGTGATAGGTATTGGAAAGTATTATCTGCGTTCCCGCAGCCGTCAATTCCTCGGGCGAAAGCGACTTCACAGTAGCCATAGTCCCCACCGGCATAAAAACCGGCGTCTCAATCTCGCCATGCGGCGTTATGAACTTTCCTATCCTTGCCCCCGTTTGAGCACATACTTTGATTACTTCATACTTAAACATAAGACCTCATAATATCAACATGGCGTCGCCAAAGCTGAAAAACCTGTAATTTTCTTCTATTGCCAATTTATAAAGTTCCAAAACTTTTTCCCTGGATAAAAACGCCGATACCAGCATTATCAAAGTAGATTCGGGAAGATGAAAATTAGTGATAAGCCCTTTCACAACCTTAAAATTATAGGGCGGATAAATGAAGATATCCGTTTCCCCAGAACAGCTTTTCACCCGTCCGCTCTTGTCGACAACGCTTTCCAAAACCCTTACCGAAGTCGTGCCTACGGCAATGATTCTTTTGTTTTGCTCCAAGGCTTGATTTATCCTTTTGGCGGCATCTTCGGATATCTCATAATATTCCTTGTGCATCTTGTGGTCTTGGATATTTTCTTCTTGGACGGGACGGAATGTGCCAAGTCCAACATGTAGAAGTATCTCTACCACTTCCACACCTTTTTGTTTAAGCTCATCTAAAAGCTCTGGAGTAAAATGCAGCCCTGCCGTCGGTGCCGCTGAAGAGCCCTCCACCTTTGCGTATACTGTGTTGTATCTTTCCTTATCGCTGAGCTTTTTTGTAATATAAGGCGGCAAGGGGACTTCTCCTACATCAACCAAAATCTCTTCAAAAACGCCTTGATACTCAAAATCCAAAATTCTCACACCGTTGTCTATGATGTCGGAAACCTTGAACTTTAGGTCCTCATTTATTGCAATAAGGGAGCCTATTTTTGCCTTTCTCGCTGGCTTCAATAACGCTTCCCATTTTTTCAAACCAAGTCTTTTAAGTAATAGTACTTCGAATTTTCTATTCTTTTTGTCGTATCCAAAAAATCTGGCGTATAAGACTTTTGTATTGTTTATTACCAAAACATCGTTTGAATTCAAGATATCTTTAATGTCCCTGAACAATAGATGTTTCACGCCGTTAGACTTTCTATCGTAATACAACAAGCGGGATATATCTCTTGGGTATATCGGGGTTTGCGCTATCAGTTCTTGGGGTAAGTCATAAAAAAAGTCACTCTTTCGCATAGCAAATCTCGCTCAATCAAAAAAAGACAGCTGTTGTTTGTCATAAGCTTTTTGAAGGTGTTCATATGCCCTTTTGAGGCATACCCTGCCCCTCGGCGTTCTGGCAATAAAGCCAAGCTGCAAGAGATAGGGCTCATAAACATCTTCTATGGTGTTCGCCTCTTCTCCCGACGCTGCGCTCAAGGTGTCCAGCCCCACCGGACCGCCTCCGAACTTATCTATTATTGTATTCAGAATATTTCTGTCCACATTGTCAAGTCCAAGCTCGTCTATTTCCATACATTTCAAGGCGTTTTTTGCAATCCCCAAGGTTATCTTTTCCATATCCTCATATTCCGCAAAGTCCCTTACCCTTTTTAGAAGTCTATTGGCAATTCTGGGCGTACCCCTTGACCTTGCGGCAATTTCCATACTCGCCTTGTCATCAATTTGAATATTTAATATATTTGCCGAACGCTTTATTATTGTCGACAATTCTTGTATGTTATAAAGCTCCAATCTAAAATATACCCCAAAACGGTCTCTTAATGGAGAGCTAAGCATTCCCGCCCTTGTGGTCGCACCTATCAGCGTAAATCTTGGAAGAGTGAGTCTGATCGTCCTTGCTGAAGGACCTTTTCCAAGCACCATATCCAAAGCGTAGTCTTCCATAGCGGGGTATAGTATTTCTTCCACCGTATGGTTTAACCTATGAATTTCGTCAATAAAAAGTATGGAATTTGAGCTTAGATTGGTCAAAATCGCCGCCAAATCTCCCGCCCTTTCTATGGCAGGTCCGGAAGTAACCCTTATTTCCGCGCCCATTTCATTAGCGATAATATGGCTCAATGTGGTCTTTCCCAATCCCGGCGGACCATATAACAATACATGGTCAAGGGATTCCTCTCTTTTTTTTGCGGAATGCATATATATTTTAAGATTTTTCTTTATTTTTTGCTGTCCGACATACTGGTCCAGAGTCTTTGGTCTCAAAACATTTTCATATTCGTCGTTCTCTGTCCTCTCTGATGTTAAAATTCTCTCTTCTTCAAACATCTTGTCCTCTGATTAAATATTTTTAAGTGCTTTTTCGATTAAGTCCTCTATGCCTTTGGCTTGTCCTTTTGCTTTTTGCACCGCCCTTACAGCGTCTTTTTGGCTTATACCAAGCCCCCTAAGAGCAAGTACAGCGTCCGCTGTGTCGCGGTCTTGGTCTTCCAAAATCACGCCCGCATCTTCAATATCTTTTGTTTCCAAAGAAATACTTTCCTTAAGTTCCAAGACTATTCTTTCCGCCGTCTTTTTACCTATTCCCTTGACACTTGAAAGGGTTTTTATATCCTGGGTCACAATAGCAGTCACAAGCATGGATAACTCAATTCCCGAAAGTATGCTCATGGCGACTTTAGGTCCTACACCGCTTATAGTAATTAGTTTTAAGAACATATATTTTTCTTCTTGGGAATGAAACCCGTACAGCGTCACGCTGTCTTCTCTCATATGCAAATAGGTATGAAGCCTTATCCTTTTGTCTGAAAGGTTGCTCTTTGCGATAGTGGCATTGGATACATTGAGTTCATACCCTATACCTTTGTTTTCAAGAACAATTACGCCGTTTTTAGCGGATACTATCTCACCTTCAATAAATGCAAGCACTTTATTTTAGTTTCTCCTTTTACATTCCAAATATTTTCGCCAGTCTGTTGGTCTGCGAATGAGTAAGTGCCACCGCAAGCGCGTCTGCGGCATCGTCGGGTTTGGGCACTTCTTTCAGCTCCAACATGACCTTGACCATTTGCTGAATTTGCTGTTTGTTCGCCCTGCCATAGCCCGTCATAGCCTGTTTGATTTGCAAAGGAGTATACTCAAAAAGATTACTGCACCTTTGTATGCAAGAAATAACTATCGCGCCTCTTGCCTGAGCGACATTAATCGCTGTTTTTTGGTTGTTATGAAAAAATATCTCCTCGATACATATGGCGTCAGGTTTATGTAATGAAATCAGCTTCGCCATGCTTTCTTCAATAAACTTAAGCCTTTTGGGGATTGATAAATCGGCGGGGGTCTTTATTACGCCATAATCGATAGCTTTCACCTTTGAGCCGTTACTTTCTATCACACCATACCCCACAATAGCATATCCGGGGTCTATTCCAAGAATAATCATATTCCTATGATACCTAAAAAAAGGTATTTAGTCAATCTTATCTAACAAGCCAAAATTCTCAATAGGGAATTTTATGTAATTGAGATTGTCTTGAGAAATATAATAAAAGACGATTTTATCCACGCCGTTTTCGGACAAATCGTTATAGTCCTTGTCGCTTGCTCCCTTAAAAGCGTTTATGACAATTTTCATTAGTTTATCGTCTATTTGAGCGTATTCCAGCCTTGAATAAAAGAGCTTTACATAATTCCATTCATATGGCACGACTAATAGGAGCTCGTCTGGGGTATCTTGCAAGGCGTTGTACACATAACCGTTCAAATACGGGAATATACTGAAAGACTTGTGGATAATTTTATTCCCCGAATCGTCATAGAAATAAAAGGTGGCTTTAAGTTCAGTCAGCTTGTAATATCCTTCATTATTTTTACCAAAGGCAAAATACGAATCCCCGTCGGTCATAATGTAACATTTTTCGCCTCCATAAAGCATCCTATCATTGTTTGCATTATAGACTTTGTCCGTGCCAAAAAAATATTGAGATTTCCGAATCGCATTGTCAAATTCTTCAAAATGCTTCTTTGCAATCTTTACGCTCTCGTCTTTTTTATCCACCGCATTGATATGAGTAATGGTGAATACGCTTTGAAGTCCGTCTGTTTTGGACATATAATCCATTCTAATAAATGTATCAAAGCTCTTGTCGCACCCCACCAATAGAACCACAATTAAACAAATCACCACTACCAAAACAAAGAAAACTTTTTTCATAATTTCCCTTTTTTATGATAATTATATCAGAATCAATAATTTATGACAATAGGAGTGTTGAGGCAAGGCATAGTTCCCTATAATTAATTGGTATGGTATAATTTTTAGATAGTTTGATAAGCGGTCTAAGCAGATTTAGTTCCCTATAATTAATTGGTATGGTATAATTTTTAGATAGTTTGATAAGCGGTCTAAGCAGATTTAGTTCCCTATAATTAATTGGTATGGTATAATACTGCCGAAGTCATCAACAGACTGCTGAATGATTTAGTTCCCTATAATTAATTGGTATGGTATAATTTTTTGGTAGCGGGTTTTTTTGTGAGATGCGATTTAGTTCCCTATAATTAATTGGTATGGTATAATTTAATGGAACAAGAATTTATTATTCATAAGGATTTAGTTCCCTATAATTAATTGGTATGGTATAATCGCTATTGGGTTATTCTCATCGGAATATGTGATTTAGTTCCCTATAATTAATTGGTATGGTATAATAAGCCTGTATCATTGAATATTAAACCCACAGATTTAGTTCCCTATAATTAATTGGTATGGTATAATTTGCAGGGCATACAAG